>QIRE01000003.1_pt1 | contig 777441 bp, 717 predicted proteins | sample 2940141 | NCBI WGS metagenome assembly QIRE01 (sample SAMN09273532, study PRJNA473421) | Gut metagenome, whole genome shotgun sequencing project. | isolation source: gut tissue | host: Folsomia candida VU population | place: Netherlands: Amsterdam | collected 2016-03-06 | reverse complement strand
GGTCTCGCTGCGCTCGCTCAACGGGCGGGGGGGGGTCGCGCTGCGCTCGCGCGGCGGCGGTCTCGCTGCGCTCGCTCAACGGGCGGGGGCGTCGCGCTGCGCTCGCTCTACGGGCGGCTCCGGGCGTGCTAGGATCGATCTTTGTCTGCGCGCACTCCAGCGCGTAGTTCGCGTCCGCCCGTCGGACGCAGACAAGGGATCTTGGGTGGCACCGTCCGGTGCCACGGTATAAGGAGTAGAACAATGGCAGCAGTGTGCCAGGTGACCGGGAAGATTCCCGGCTTCGGTCACAGCATTTCGCACTCGCACCGCCGGACGAAGCGTCGCTTCGACCCGAACGTGCAGAAGAAGACGTACTTCGTCCCCTCGCTGGGCCGGAGCATCCGTCTCAACGTCTCGGCTAAGGGCATCAAGGTCATCGACGCCCGCGGCATCGAGAGCGTTGTGAAGGACCTGATCGCGAAGGGTGTGAAGCTCTAATGGCCAAGAAGGCTCAGGACGTACGTCCCATCATCAAGCTGCGCTCCACCGCCGGCACGGGGTACACCTACGTGACGCGCAAGAACCGCCGCAACAACCCCGACCGCATCGTGCTGAAGAAGTACGACCCGGTGATCCGCAAGCACGTCGAATTCCGAGAGGAGCGCTGATCCCATGGCTAAGAAGAGCAAGATTGCGCGCAACAACCAGCGCGAAGTCATCGTCGCCCGCCACGCCGAGAAGCGCGCCGAGCTGAAGAAGACCCTCGTGGACCCGAACGCGACCGACGAGGCCCGCGAGGCCGCCCGCGTCGGCCTGCAGAAGCTTCCCCGCAACGCGTCGCCGGTTCGCCTGCGCAACCGCGACGCGATCGACGGACGCCCCCGCGGCCACCTCTCCAAGTTCGGCATCTCGCGTGTGCGTTTCCGCGACATGGCGCACAAGGGCGAGCTGCCCGGCGTGACCAAGTCGAGCTGGTAACACCGACGCATCGAAGGCCCGGATCTCCTCGGAGGTCCGGGCCTTCGGCGTTCTCGCACTCGTCACTCGAGGTCACATCAGCCCCAATCCGGGCCGACACGCCGAAGAAACATTGCCGAAGACGACGCATATCCGCGAAATTCCGCGGTTTTTGGGTATATTCGGGGGCGGTCCAACCGACCAAACCGGAGGTTCGCTTTCGGTCCGATGTAACTGAAGTCGGCATTCTCTGCCGTCTGGAGGACAACCCCATGGCTATCACCAAGACCGAGCTCGTCGCCAGCATCGCTTCCGCGACGGGCGAGAGCCAGGCCACCGTTTCGCGCGTGCTCGACTCGCTGTTCGGCACCGTCTCCGAGGCCGTCGCCAAGGGCGAGAAGGTCACCATCCCGGGCTGGATCGCGTTCGAGCGCGTCGAGACCTCCGCTCGCACGGGCCGCAACCCGCAGACGGGCGAAGAGATCAAGATCGCCGCCGGCCAGCGCGTCAAGGTCACCGCCGGTTCGAAGCTGAAGGCGGCTGTGAAGTAATTCACGCACACCCTGCGAAGGGGGGATGCCCGCTCGGGCATCCCCCCTTCGTGCGTTCGGGCGGGGCACGCCCGACGTAGGCTGGTCGGGTGAACTCCCGCGCGCTGCGTCTTCTCGGACCGGCGATCCTGGCGGCCGCGTCGCTGCTGGCCCTGATCGCGGGACTGATCTACGGCGGCGGCGCCGCGCCGCTGCTGATCGCCGACCCCGGACCCGTCGTGCGGTGGGGCCTGCCGATCGCGACGCTCAGCGTCAACCTCTCTGCGGCGGGGATGCTCGGCTCGCTCGTGCTCGCGCTGTTCGCGCTGCGCTCCGGATCGGAGAGCTTCGACGCGGCGCTGGATACGGCATCCATCTCGGCGGCCGTCTTCACGATCGCGAGCGCGTCGACGGCGTTCCTCACGTTCGTCAACATCTTCAACGCGACGCCGAGTGCGGATGCCGAGTTCGGCCAGCAGCTCGGACGGTTCCTCGTCGACACCGAACCGGGCCGCGCGTGGGCGATCACGACGGTCGCCGGGGCGGGCCTCACGGTACTCACCTTCGCGGTGCGGAGCTGGACGGCGACCCTCGTGGTGGCGGGGCTCGCCGCGGCGGCGCTCATCCCGATGGCCACCCAGGGGCACGCGGGCGACGAAGCGGGACACAACACCGCCGTCACGGCGCTCAGCCTGCACATCCTCGCCGCCGCGGTGTGGCTCGGCGGCCTGCTGCTGCTCGTGATCGTGCGCGCGAAGCTCGACCGGGCGGAACTCGCGGCCGTGCTCGGCCGGTACTCGTCGATCGCTCTGGCCGCGTTCATCGTGGTGTCGCTGTCGGGTGTCGTCCGCGCGGTCGTGGGCGTCGTCTCCTGGGAGAACCTGCTCTCGCCCTACGGCGTGATCCTCGCGGTCAAGGTCGTCGCCCTCCTCGGCATGGGTGTGCTCGGCGCCTGGTACCGCACCCGGGTGATCGCCCGCATCCGTGACCGTGAGCCCGGTGCGCGCTTCTGGGGGCTGATCACGCTCGAGCTCGCCTTCATGGGCATCGCGAGCGGAGCGGCCGTCGCGCTCGCGCGCACGCCGCCGCCCGTCGACACGAGCCTGCCGCCGGTGCCGACGCCCGCCGAAGTGCTGACCGGCGCGGCGCTGCCGCCCGAGCTGACGATCACGCAGTGGCTGACCGCCGTCGACGTCGACGTGCTCTGGGCGTTCGCCGTCGGGTTCGGCCTGTTCTTCTACCTCGCGGGAGTGTGGCGCCTCCGCCGCCGCGGCGACCGGTGGCCGCTGTACCGCACGATCCTCTGGTGCGCCGGCATGCTGCTGCTGCTCTGGGTGACGTGCGGGCCGATCAACGCGTACCAGGACTACCTGTTCAGCATGCACATGATGGGCCACATGCTGCTGTCGATGGCGATCCCCATGCTGCTGGTCGCCGGTGCCCCCGTGACCCTCGCCGCCCGCGCGATCACGAAGCGCGACGACGACACCCGCGGCGGGAGAGAGTGGATCCTCTGGGCCGTGCACACGCCGCTGTCGCGCGTGCTCACGCATCCGCTCTTCGCCGCCGCCCTCTTCATCGGGTCGCTGTGGGCGTTCTACTACACCGATCTCTTCCGGTGGTCGCTCTACGACCACCTCGGCCACGAGTGGATGGTCGCGCACTTCCTCATCACCGGGTACCTGTTCGTACAATCCCTCATCGGCATCGACCCGGTTCCGTTCCGACTGCCGTATCCGTTCCGCCTGGTCATCCTCATCGGCGTGATGGCGATGCACGCGTTCTTCGGCATCGCGATCATGCAGAGCTCGGGCCTCTTCGTCGCCGAGTGGTTCGGCGCGATGGGGCGCACGTGGGGCGCGAGCCCGCTGGAAGATCAGTACACCGGCGGCGGCGTCGCATGGTCGATCGGCGAGATCCCGACGCTGATCCTCGCGATGACCGTGGCGATCCAGTGGAGCCGCAACGACGACCGCGTGCAGCGCCGAGCCGACCGTCAGGCCGATCGGTCGGGCGAGGCGGAACTCGCCGAGTACAACGCACGCCTGCAGGAGCTCGCGGCGCGCGACGCCCGCACCAGGCGCTGAGTCAGTCGGTTCCGGTGACCGTGATGGACGCCGTCCCATCCGGCAGGATCGTCACCGCGCCGGCGAGGAAGAACGGTACGTCCTCGTCGACCTGACGCACCGAGCCGTCGAAGAGCGACTGGATGTCGACCCGGATGTGGGCCGTCGCCGCCGTGCGCGCGATGGTCCAGTCGGCGCCGGCGGGCGCGAGCTGCACGTCGGGCTGCGCGACGATCGACCAGGTCGGCGGCTCGACGATGCGGTTGCGCACGGGGAAGCCGAAGGGGCATCCGGTCGGCTGCAGCACCTGCTGCGTCGCGCACTCGGCGAGGAAGCTGTCGACGCGCTCCTGCACGACGGCGGCGAACTCGTCGGTCGGCTGGGTCTGCAGATCGACGGGGATGCCGGCGGCGGGCGTGTCGGAGAGCACCGCGACGCCGGGGCTCGCGGAGATCGCGGTATCGACCTCGATCGAATAGAGGCCGGGGGAGAAGACCAGGAGGCTCACGGGGGCGAGGGGGTCGGCCTCTTCGCGCAGCGGTGAGACCTGCCGCTTGTCGATCTCGAACCCGTTCACCTGGAACTGCATCGCGCCCCGCACCGTGAGGTCGATCACCGCGAGAGGACTCTCGGCGAAGCGCCAGGCCGGCGCGACGCCGAGCCAACCGGCCTGCCGCAGGCGGAACGTGCTCTGGCCGGTGTAGCCACCGGCGGAGTAGCTGACGGTCACGAGCACCGACCCGTCGTCGTCGGTCACTTCGCTGACGCCCGTGGCCGCGGTGAGGGGGGCCAACGCGTCGCGGCGGAGCAGGGCGTCGCTGGCGCTGGTGAACCGCTCGGCTTCGCCGACCGACGACGAGTCGATCGCCACGCCGGGCAGCGCCAGGGCATCAGCCGCCTGACCGCGACCGAGCAGATCGAGGTAGGTCAAGACGAACGCCGTCGGGCTGTAGAGGTGCCGGTACATGAGGATGCCGGTCGTGCCGATCGCGCCGGCCAGCAGCACTCCGATGAGCGCGAGGGCCGTCAGGTCGAGGCCGAGCCGCCGGCGCCGCCGCGCCGCGGGCGGGGAAGCGTCGGCATCCGTCGCCACACGCTCATCCACCTCGGTCATGCCTTCAGTCTAGGAAAGCCGCCTGATGGTTAGCATTGTGAGGATGAGCACGCCGCCCCTGTCTCCCGAGCAGGAGGCGCTGTTCCGGCTCATCGAGGACACCCGCGAACACGTGTTCGTGACGGGGCGCGCGGGCACCGGCAAGTCGACCCTGCTGCAGCACCTCGCGTGGAACACCGACAAGCAGATCGCGGTCTGCGCGCCGACAGGGGTGGCCGCACTGAACGTCGAGGGGCAGACGATCCACTCGCTCTTCCGGCTGCCGATCGGGCTCATCGCCGACAGCGAGCTGGAGCAGTCCGAGCCCACGCGCAAAATCCTGAACGCGATCGACACGCTCGTCATCGACGAGATCTCGATGGTCAACGCCGACATCATGGACGGCATCGACCGGTCGCTGCGCCAGGCACGGCGCAAGCGCGCGGAGCCGTTCGGCGGGGTGCAGATCATCATGTTCGGCGACCCGTATCAACTCTCGCCGGTGCCGCCGCGGGGCGATGAGCTGCGCTACATCCAGGACCACTACCGCTCGTTCTGGTTCTTCGACGCGCAGGTGTGGGCCGGGCCCTCCGCCGACGGATCGGCGATCCGCTCGGACGGGCTGCTCGACCTGGGCCGGGTGGGGGCGCCGTTGCACATCCGCGAGCTGCGGGAGATCCACCGGCAGTCCGACGACGGATTCAAGGCCATGCTCAACGCCGTGCGGCACGGGGTCGTGACGGCCGAGATCGCGGGCGCGCTCAACGCCGCCGGCGCACGCACACCACCGGAGCCGACGGGGGACGAGCCACCCATCATCACGCTCGCCACACGTAACGACATCGTCAACCGCATCAACCAGCGCCACCTCGATGCGCTGCCCGGACCGGTGCAGACGGCGCGCGCCGAGATCAGCGGTGACTTCGGGCGGGGCGACGCCGCGCACCCCGCCGACGAGGAGCTGCAGCTCAAGGTCGGCGCACAGGTCATGTTCCTCCGCAACGACATCGCCGGCTACGGCGGCGACGGCCCGCGGTGGGTCAACGGATCGATCGGCACGGTCACCCGCATCGCGGGCGGGACGGTGCGCGTCGAGCTCGACGGCGAGGAGCACGACGTCGAGCCGGCCGTCTGGGAGAGGTTCCGCTACGCGTACGATCCGGGCTCACGCAAGCTCACGCGCGACATCGTCGCCGAGTTCACGCAGTTCCCGCTGCGCTTGGCGTGGGCCGTCACGATCCACAAGTCGCAGGGCAAGACCTACGATCGCGCGATCATCGACCTCGGCTCCGGTGCTTTCGCGCCCGGGCAGACCTACGTCGCGCTGTCGCGGCTGACCTCGCTCGAGGGCTTGTACCTGTCTCGCCCGCTGCGCCCCGCCGACATCCTGGTCGACGCCGACGTGCGCCGCTTCATGGCTGGGGTGCGCGCCGCTTCCGCGAGCTGAGCCAGTCGAAACGCGCCGAGGGGTCAGGCGGCGGCTGACTTCGCGGCGGCCAGATCGACGAAGAGGTCGGTATTCAGCTGGTAGGCCAGCAGCACCTCGTCGATCACGCGCTCGCGTTCGTCGGCATCCCACCCGACGGCGTCGAGCTGCGTGCGGTAGACGTCCTTGAAGGATGCCGGGTCGGCGATCTCGGCGAAGAGATAGAAGCCGATGCCGTTGGTCTCGAAACCGAACTGGCGCGCCATGAGCTTGCCGATGAACTGCCCGCCCGAGAGGTCGCCGAGGTAGCGGGTGTAGTGGTGGGCGACGAAGCCGCCGGGCCAGGTGGCCCCGACCTCGTGGATGCGCTCGACGTAGCGGACCGTCGTCGGCAGCGGAGCGATCTGGCCCCGCCAGTCGTCGCCGATGAGGAACGCGAGGTCGGCTTCGAGGGCCGGCAGGCGCGTGAGCTTGTCGCTCAGGAACGGCGCCGCGATCGGAGAGTCTTTCATCCGCGCGCCGACGGCCTCGAGGGCGTCGTAGATGAACCAGTGCTGGGCGACCAGGGCCACGTAGTCCTCGCGCGTGCCCTTGCCGCGCATGAGGTCGTCCATGAATCCGGCGGTTTCGCTGCCCGAATGGGCGCCGCGCGAGCGCTCGCGCAGCGCGGTGGAGAAGGGGATGAGCTCGGTCATCCCCCGACTATAGCGAAGTTAGGGTCAGCTAATCTGAAGGTTTCGTATCAGTCGTGCGGACGCGGCGTGATGCCGAGCCGCGCGCACGCGGCGTCGTAGAGCGCGACGATCTCGCGGCGCACCTCGCGGCGCTCGGTGATGGGCCCACCCGGCCACGGCACGGCGATGACGTCTTCGGACCCGTCGGCCGTGACGACCCGCCACTGACCGCCGTCGCCGTCGAACGTCGTCATCTCGGAATGGACGACATCCGCCAGGGGCGAGAAGGCCCGCGCGATGAGCAGATTGTCGTCGATGTGGTCGTTGTTCATGTGGCCGAGCACGCCGGCCAGCGCGTCGGACTCGAAGACATGGGCCATGCGTCCACCCTATTCAGGTGCATGACGGGGCCGGTATGAGATGTCATCTACGCTGGATGGAGGACACATCGGGGGTGAGGATGCGCACATCTCAGCGCACGCGCAGGCTGACGGCATGGGTCGCCGCGGCCGCTCTCCTGCTCGGGGTCTCGGCATGCTCGGCGGGGCAGGATGCCGGCATTCAGACCCCCGACCAGATCGACACCGCGCTCCCCGACGACACGCAGGCGCAACTGCAGGCCGCGATGGATCGCGCGATGGCCGCGACCGGATCGAGCGGCGCGATCGTCGGCGTGTGGGCGCCGTGGTCGGGATCGTGGGTCGCCGGGCTCGGCTCGGTGACGCCGGGGGGCGCGGCCGTGACGGCCGACATGACCTTCAAAGCCGGCGCGACGACGCGCTCGATGACGTGCGATGTGCTCTATGCGCTGGTCGCCGACGGCACCGTCTCGCTCGACGACCCCGTGACCGACTGGGTCAGCGGCGAGCCGATGGATGCCGACATCACCCTCGGGCAGCTCTGCGATTCGACGGTGGCGCTCGGCTCGTACACCGACGGCATCGCGGGGCGGCTCGCCGCCACCCCGGAGCGCGTGTGGAGCCCCCGCGAACTGCTGGCGTACGGATCGACCGCCGTCAGCGGCAGCCCGGGCACGGCGTTCAGCGATTCGAGCACCGGGTACCTGCTGCTCGGCATCGCGCTCGAGCACGCCGCGCGCAGCACGGCCGCCGACCTGTACGAGACCTACGTCACCGGTCCGCTCGGGCTGAGCAAGACGACCTTGGCGGACACCAGCGACACCACCCTGCACGGGCTGGTCTCCGGCGATGTCGACGGCGCCGTCGCCTGCGCCGCGCCCACCGACGTGACGGGGCTCTCGCCGTCGGCCGGGTTCACGGCATCCGGAGTCGAGACCGACATCACCGACCTCGGCCGCTACGCGCAGGCGCTCGCGCTGGGCACGCTCCCGTTCGACGACGACGCCCGGTTCGACAACCCCTTGCCCGTCGTCGCCGGCGGACCGGCGTGGTACACCGCTGACGGCGGGGCCTACCAGGCGGGCTCGCTCATCGGCCAGTTCGGCTCGGTGCCGGGGTATCTCACGGCATCCTTCGCCGACAGCGTCACCGGGATGACCGTCGCGGTCGTGCTCAACAACTCTCGCGCGACGCCCGACATCGTGCGCGTGCTCGCGTGGGAGCTCGCGGCGATCGCGTCGAAGGCGCCCGCCGCCGAGGGCCGGACGGCGCCGGATGCCGGGCTCCCCTGGACGGCGGAAGACATGGCGGGCCAGCTGGCCGGCGCCGCCGTCTGCCCCCTCCCGTGACGACGCGCGCGGCCACCGCCGTCGCGTTCGTGGTGGTCGGCCTCGCATGCCAGGAGGTGGGCGCCTCGCTGGCGTACCTGCTGTTCGACGACGTCGGCCCGCTCGGCATGGTCATGCTGCGGCTGCTGTTCTCGGCGATCGTGCTCATGCTCATCGCCCGCCCGCGGATCGGCGGTCACTCCGGCGCCGACTGGCGCGCCGTGTTGTGGCTCGGCGGCGTGCTGGCCCTCATGAACGGCTTCTTCTACCTAGCGCTCGAGCGACTGCCGCTCGGCGTCACGGTGACGATCGAGGTGCTCGGGCCGCTTGTGCTGTCGGTCGTGGCCAGTCGGCGCCCCGCGGCATGGCTGTGGGCGGGACTGGCGCTCGTCGGTGTCGTCGCGCTGGGCGGCGGCGGGTGGGACCGGCTCGACCTCGTCGGCGTGCTTTTCGCCCTCGGCGCCGCGACGACCTGGGCGTTCTACATCCTCGCGTCGGCGCGGGTGGGCGCGGTGTTCCCGAAGCTCGACGGCCTCGCGCTCGCGATGGTGTTCGGCGCCGCGATCTCGCTCCCGTTCGGCATCGCCGACGCCGGAGGCGCGCTGCTGCGGCCGGAGATCCTCGGGATCGGAGCAGCCGTCGCGGTGCTGAGCTCGACGATCCCGTACGCGCTCGAACTCGTCGCGCTGCGCCGGCTCCCGGCATCCGCCTTCGCGATCCTCATGAGCCTCGCGCCGGCGATCGCCGCGCTCGCCGGCTTCGTGCTGCTGGGCCAGCACCTCGCCTGGCTCGAGGTCGTCGGCATCGCGCTGGTGATCGCGGCGTCGGTCGGTGCGGTGCGCGCGGCCGGCCGCGCGGCGCAGACGGTCGGCGAGCCGCTCGGCTGAGCCCGGTCGGGGCGGCTCCACCTGAACAACTCCTGCAGCGATTCGCCGTTCGCCCGGCGCGCTCCGCGCAATCTCGGGCACGACGCGCGCGGCGCGCGGAGTGCTGCAGGAGTTATTCAGGTCGGGGCAGGAGCAGCCCGTCGAGCAGCAGCCGCATCGCGGCAACGGGATCGGTGTCGTCGGCGAGCCAGCGGATCTGGATGCCCTCCCACCCGCTCATTATCACGTCCGCGAGCATCGCGGGGTCGGCGTCGGTCGTGATCCGACCCGCGTGGCGGTCATAGGCGATCAGCTCGGCGTAGCTCGCGGTGACCTCGGCATAGCGGCGGAGCAGCCACGGGTGCGCCTCGTGGCCCGGATGCGTGGCTTCGGCCGAGACGATGGAGAACATGCGCACGAGTTCGCGGCGCTCGCGGTTCGCCTCGACGATCGCGAGGATCGCGGGGATGAATCCGTCGCGCCGCGAGCGCGTGGGGAAGTCCGGGTCGGCGGCATCCTTCTGCTGGAGCACGGCCTCGAGCAGCGCCGTCTTCGTCGGGAAGTGATGCATGAGCGTCGTGAGGCCGAGGCCCAGGTCCTTCGCGATCTGACGCAGAGAGCCGCCGTGGTAGCCGTACTCGGCGAAGACCGCCGTCGCGGACGCGATGATTTCGCTGCGCCGCTCGGCCGTCTTGGCGTAGGGCCCCCGGCGCTCGGTCATGCATCGACCGTAGCCGATTCCGGCATAAACCGTGCATGTGCACGAGTTTTGGCCGTATGCTGTTCGGCATGGCAACGGATGCAACGACGTATCAGTGGGTGAACGAGGGCGCGCTCGGCGCCGGGAAGATGCGCTACGGCGCCGACTACAACCCGGAGCAGTGGCCCCGCGAGGTGTGGGATGAGGATGTCCGCCTCATGCGCGAAGCGGGCGTGAACATCGTCTCGATCGGCATCTTCTCGTGGGCGCTGCTCGAGCCGCGCGACGGCGAGTGGGACTTCGGCTGGCTCGATGACGTGATCGATCTGCTGCACCGCAACGGCATCGACGTCGACCTGGCGACCGCGACGGCCTCGCCCCCCGCGTGGCTGACGACGAAGCATCCCGAGGTGCTGCCGGTGACCGTCGACGGCACGATCCTCTCTCCCGGCGGCCGCCAGCATTGGCGCCCGACGTCGCCCATCTTCCGCGACTACGCGCTGCGGCTCGTTCGCGCGCTGGCCACCCGCTACGCCGGTCACCCGGCACTCGTCGCCTGGCACATCGGCAACGAGCTCGGCTGCCACAACCTGTTCGACTACTCCGACGACGCGGCGCGCGCGTTCCGCCTCTGGCTGCAGGAGCACTACGCCTCGCTCGACGAGCTCAACGACGCGTGGGGCACGGCCTTCTGGTCGCAGCACTACAGCGAGTGGGACGAGATCCTGCCGCCCCGCGTCGCCGCCGCGCAGCGCAACCCCGGTCAGCAGCTGGACTTCCAGCGGTTCTCCTCGGATGCCCAGCGCGACCACCTGCGCGCCGAAGCCGCCTTGCTCGCCGAACTGACGCCGGGCGTGCCGCGCACGACGAACTTCATGGTCGCCCAGAACGTGCGTGACATCGACTACGCGTCGTGGACGGATGACGTCGACTTCGTCTCGAACGACCACTACCTCCGTCCCGGCGAAATCGGCCGCGACGACCTGTCGTTCTGGGCGAACCTCACCGGCAACCTCGCCGAGGGCCGGCCGTGGCTGCTCATGGAGCACGCGACGAGCGCCGTGAACTGGCGCGAGATCAACCCCGCGAAGCGCCCCGGCGAACTGCGCCGCGACGCGCTCACCCACGTCGCGCACGGCGCCGACGGCGTCTGCTACTTCCAGTGGCGGCAGTCGCGGGCCGGTGGCGAGCGGTTCCACTCCGGGATGGTCCCGCACGCCGGCGCCGACAGTCGCGTGTTCCGCGACGTCGTCGCGCTCGGCGCCGAACTCCAGGCGCTGGCGCCCCTGGTCGGTGCGCACCGCGAGAAGGCGCGCGTCGCGATCGCCTTCGACTACATCTCGTGGTGGGTGAGCGGCCGAGACTCGCACCCGAGCGCCCTGCTGAGCTACGACGACGAGGCGCTGGGGTGGTACCGGGCGCTGCTCGACCTCGGCATCCGTGCCGACGTCGTGCCGGTCGCCGCGTCGTTCGACGACTACGACGTCGTCATCGCGCCGATGCTGCACGTCGTCACCGACGAGGTGCGCGCGCGCCTCGAGCAGGTGGTGACGGATGGCCGGCACCTCATCACGACGTACTTCTCGGGCACCGTCGACGAGTACGACCGCGTGTGGCTCGGCGGATATCCGGGCGCGCTCCGCGAGATCCTGGGTCTCACGGTGGAGGAATTCGTGCCGCTGCTCGCGCCCGAGCAGCTCGCGTCGGGTGCGACGGCGACGCACTGGAGCGAGCGCATCATCCGCGTCGGCGCCGACGTCGAGGTGCTCGACACCTACGCCTCCGGCGACCTCGCCGGCGAGCCGGCCGTCACGCGGCGACGCGTCGGCGCCGGGTCGGCGACGTACGTGTCGGCCGACATCGGTCGTGCGGGAGCGACGGGAGTGCTCCGGGCGCTGGCCGACATCGACGCCCTTCGCGGCGACGAGCGCACGGCCGGCGGAGCGCTCGAAGTGATCGCGCGCGTGGGCGACGGCATTCGCTACGAGTTCTTCGCGAATCGCACCGACGAGGTCGTCACGCTGATCGCTGCGGGGGCGCGGGTCGGAACGGATGCCGGCACCGCCGGCGCCACGATCGAGGTGCAGCCGCGCGAGGTCGTGATCGTGGCCGAGCCCGTGAGCTAGCGGCGCTTCCGGGCGGGGGCGCACCTCGGTCGTTGAGCGAGGGAGCGCCAGCGACCGAGACGAAACGTGGAGGCTGACGGCGTTTCGTCTCGCTGCGCTCGCTCAACGGGCGGGGGCGAGACGAAACCCGTCGATCAGCGGGCGGGGGGCTGCAGGAGCGCGGCGAACGACTGCAGGGTCGTCGCCAGGCCCACGGACGGCTCGAGGAGCCACTGGATCTGCAGGCCGTCGGAGGCGGCGATCAGCAGCGCGGCGATGTCGGCGGCGGGGATGTCGGCGCGCATGCGCCCGGCCCGCTGCTCCTCCGCGAAGTCCGCGGTGAGCCTCGTGCGCAGGTCGTCGAACCGCGCCGAGAAGTAGTCCTTGCCGACCGTGCTGCCCGCCTCGAGCGACGCGGCGAGCAGGGTCGAGTACAGCTGCACGAGGCCCGGGACCTCGACGTTGGCGACCGCGGCATCGGTGATCGAGCGGATGCCGGTGTGCGCCAGGTCGTCGCCCTCCGAGCGGCGCGCCTCGGCGTGCGCGTAGACGGCGACGAGCAACTGCTCGCGCGAGTCGAAGTAGTGCAGCAGGGCGGCGTGCGACACCCCGAGCGCCTCGGCGATCTTGCGCAGCGACGTGCCGTCGGCGCCGCGCTCGCGGAAGACGTCGATCGCCCGGTCGAGGATCTCCTTGCGCCGCGCGACGCCGCGGGGATGCTGCCCCGGGCGGCCGAGGGGAGAAGCGCTCATGCGACCAATGTAACCCAGGAAAACCAAGAACCTCCACATGGAGGTTCTGTGCTACTCTCGTGTCCAGTCCCCGCGGGGGCGCTTTCCGAACAACGTCGTACGAAGGATTTCCCATGGCTCTTCCCGAGGCATCCGTCCAGCTCTACTCGCTGGCTGCAGACTTCACCGCCGACCCGCAGGGCTCGCTCGCGCGCCTCGCCGAGATCGGCTTCACCAACGTCGAGGCGTTCGACTTCGTGCGTCGCCCGGCCGAGATCCGCGCGGCGCTCGACGCCAGCGGACTCGCGTCGCCCACCGGCCACGCGCCGCTCCTCTCGGACGAGCTGTGGACGCCGGACGGCGCCATCCCCACCCCCGCGCCCGAGGTCGTCTTCGCCGCCGCCGCCGAGATCGGCATCACGACCGTGATCGATCCGTTCGTCGACCCGGCGCGCTGGCTCACCGAAGACGGCGTGGCCGACATCGCCGAGCGCCTCAACCTCGCCGCCGAGCAGGCCGCGACCTTCGGACTCAGCGTCGGCTACCACAACCACGCGCAGGAGTTCGTGGCATCCTTCGACGGCCAGAGCGCCTACGAGCGCTTCGTGTCGCTCACCGAAGACCGCGTGCAGCTCGAGCTCGACCTGTTCTGGGCGCTGACCGGCGGCCAGGACGTGCCCGCGCTCGTCGCTCGCCTCGGCGACCGCCTGACCGCGGTGCACGTGAAGGACGGCGTCGTCCCGACGTCGAACCCGTGGGCGCCCGGAGCCGGCGAGTTCGGATCCGACAGCCTCGACCAGCGCCGCGCCGGCACCGCCGACGTGCCGCTGGCGGCTGCGCTGCAGGCCGGCACCGGCATCCGCTATGCCGTCGTGGAATACGACAAGGCCCCCGGCGACGTCTTCGACGACATCGCCGCCAGCCTGGCCTTCCTGAAGGACGGCGGGTTCGTCGCATGAGCGCCCCCCTCGGAGTCGGCATCATCGGAACCGGCGTCATCAGCCAGACCTACCTCGAAAACCTCACGTCGTTCCCCGACGTGAAGGTCCTCGCGGTCGGCGACATCATCCCCGAGCGCGCCAAGGCCAAGGCCGAGGAGCACGGCATCGGCACGTGGGGCACCGCGGACGATGTCCTCGGCCACGACGGCGTCGACCTGGTCATCAACCTCACGATCCCGCAGGTGCACGTCGAGATCTCGCAGCAGGCGATCGCCGCCGGCAAGCACGTGTGGACCGAGAAGCCGATCGGCCTCGAGCGCGCCGAGACGCGTGCGCTGCTGGATGCCGCGGACGCCGCGGGCGTGCGCTTCGGCGCGGCGCCCGACACGATCCTCGGCCCGGGCTTCCAGACGGCCAAGCGCGCGATCCAGAACGGTGTCATCGGCACGCCGCTGTTCGTCCAGACCGCGTTCCAGACACAGGGGCCCGACCTCTGGCATCCCGAGCCGGCGTTCCTCTTCGCCGAGGGCGCGGGGCCGCTCCTCGACATGGGCCCGTACTACTTCTCGGCGCTCGTCAGCCTGCTCGGACCCATCGCCGGTGTCGCGGCACGCGGCTCGCGCTTCCGCACCGAGCGGACGATCCACACCGGCCCCCGCGCCGGCGAGACGTTCCCCGTCGAGGTGCCCTCGTCGGTGCAGGTCGTCTCGACGTTCGCGGGCGGCCAGCACGGCACCCACCTGCTGAGCTTCGACTCCGCACTCGAGCGCCACGGCATCGTCGAGATCCACGGCACCGAGGGTTCGATCGTGCTCCCCGACCCCAACCGGTTCGACGGGCGCATCGCGTACGTCAAGCCGCTCGGCGTCTTCCGCGACGGCATGAAGACCGAGCAGGAGTGGATCGAGATCGAGCAGGAGGGCACGGTCACCGGCCGCGGCCTCGGGGTGCTCGACATGGCGCGCGCGATCGCCGACGACCGGCCGCACGTCGCGACCGGCGAGCTCGGCTACCACGTGCTCGATGTCATGCTGTCGGCGCAGGAATCGGCATCCACCGGCGCCTACGTGGAAATCGAGAGCACCGTGGCCGAGGTGCCGCTGCTGCCGGCCGGGTTCGACCCGTTCGCGGCTACGCTCTAAAGCGTGGCCCGCATCCAGCACACCGTCGTCTTCCGGCTCTCGCACGCCGAGGGTTCGGAAGGCGAGCGGGCGTTCGTCGAGGATGCCCGCTCCGCCCTCACCTCGATCCCGGGAGTGACGGAGTTCGCCGTCAACGACCAGATCAGCGCGAAGAGCGACCTGCGGTTGCAGTTCTCGATGGTCTTCGACTCCGACGAGGCGTACCGCGCATACAACGAGCACCCCACGCACGTGGAGTTCGTCGAGACGCGGTGGGTGCCCGAGGTCGTCGCGTTCCAGGAGTACGACTTCACGTTGCGCGACTGATCCGCTGCGCGACTGACCCGTCCGCGAAAGGACCCCCCCCATGCCCACGACCGTCCGCGCCTACGCCGCGCCCTCCGCCACCGAGCCGCTGGTCCCGATCACGATCGAGCGACGTGATGTCGGCGAGAACGATGTGCTCATCGCGATCCGCTACGCGGGCATCTGCCACTCCGACATCCACACCGTCCGGGGCGAGTGGGGCGAGATCACCTACCCGCAGGTCGTAGGGCACGAGATCGCGGGCGAGGTCGTCGAGGTCGGCGCGGGAGTGACGGCATTCGCCGTCGGCGACCGCGTGGGCGTCGGATGCATGGTGAACTCGTGCCGCGAGTGCGAGAACTGCCTCGCGGGCCTGGAGAACTATTGCGCGAACGGCAACGTCGGCACGTACACGGCCGTCGACCGCGACGGCACGATCACGCAGGGCGGCTACTCGACGCACATCGTCGTCGACAAGGACTTCGTGCTGCGCGTGCCCGAGTCGATCCCGTACGAGGCGGCCGCGCCGCTGCTCTGCGCCGGAATCACGACCTACTCGCCGCTCACGCACTGGAACGCCGGCCCCGGCACCAAGGTCGCCGTCGTCGGGATGGGGGGCCTCGGACACATGGCCGTCAAGATCGCGGTCGCCAAGGGCGCCGAGGTGACGGTGCTCTCGCAGTCGCTGTCGAAGCAGGCGGATGGCCTCGCCTTCGGCGCGAAGGACTACTACGCCACGAGCGACCGCGAGACCTTCCGCACGCTCGCGAGCACCTTCGACCTCATCATCAACACGGTCTCCAGCGCCGACCTCGACGTGAACGCCTACCTCAAGCTGCTGCGCCTCGACGGCACGATGGTCAACGTCGGGGCTCCGCCCGAGCCGCTGCCGGTGCGCGTCTTCACGCTCTTCAACAACCGTCGCTCGTTCGCGGGGTCGTCGATCGGCGGCATCGCCGAGACGCAGGAGATGCTCGACTTCTGCGCCGAGCACGGCGTCGCGCCGGAGATCGAACTGATCTCGGCCGACCAGATCAACGACGCCTACGAGCGGGTCATGCGCTCAGACGTGCGCTACCGCTTCGTGATCGACACCGCCACGATCTGACCCCGTCGTGGCACGATGGCGCCATGACCCGTGATTGGACTCCGCTCGCCGTCGTCTACCTGCTGCTCGCGGTCGTCGGCCTCGTCGGCACCTGGTTCTTCAACGTGCTCGCGATCACGCAGGCCGTCGACTTCATCGGCGACCTCGTCTCCAGCGGGCCGGCGGTGTCGTCGATCACGGTCGATCTGCTGGTCGTCGCGGTCGCCGGCAGCATCCTGATCATCGTCGAAGCGCGCCGCGTCGGGATGCGCTTCGGCTGGCTCTACGTCGTCATCTCCGGTGTGACGGCCTTCGCGTTCGCGTTCCCCCTCTTCCTCGCGATGCGCCAGCGCCTGCTCACTCGGCGGGCCAGAGCGGCTCGATCGCGAGCGTCAGATCGATGACCTGACCCAGAAGCCCACCGAGGGTCGTCGAGCGCAGCAGCGCGAACTGGTCGTACTCGCCGAGCGGCGCGATCGCCGCGATCTGCCAGGCGGCGGCGAGCGGGTCGTCGGAGAGCTCGGTGGCCGCATCCCACCGCGCATCCGGCACACGCGACAGCACCCGCCGTACGATCGCCTCCGCTTCGACGCGCAGCGGGGTGAGCGCGTCGTTCCACTCCAGCGGGGGCAGGAGCGTCAGCTCGGCCTGCGGATACGGGTCGTCGTCGAGCCACCGGTCGACCGTGAAGCGGTCGGTGCCGATCGCAACGGCCTGCAGGTCGCCCGCCCCGGCCGCGACGCTCGTGAGGCGCGCGAGCGTGCCGACGCCGGAGCGCTGATCGCCGCCGCCGGCTTCGTGACCGCGCTCAATGAGCACCACGCCGAACTCCGGATCGTCCTCGTCGAGCAGGCGTCCGAACATCACGAGGTAGCGCGGCTCGAAGATGCGCAGCGGGAGCGGCGTGTACGGGAACAGCACCGACCCGAGCGGGAACATCGGCGTCGCGGTCATGGCCCCATCCAAACACCCCCGACGTAGGGTGAACAGATGAAGACGCCGGTCGATGAGGTGGACGCGCGGCTCGTCGCGCTGCGACAGGGTGCCCCGGATGCCGAGATCGACCTCTGGCGTGCGGTCGTTCGCCTGCCGGAGTGGTTCTTCATCGCGCGCGGCGAAGCGGACAAGCCGCGCCCATACGGCGTCGCGCTCGAGGCGGGCCCCGTCATCTGCATGTACAGCAGGGCTGAACGCGCGCACGAGGCCGCGGAGATGCTCGGGCTCCTCGGAGAGTCCGGCTCGACGCCCCTGATGACCGTTCCGATGCCCGCCGCGCTCGACTGGATTCAGTCGTTCGCCGCCGCCGGGGTGTTCGGTCTCGCGCTGGATCACCCGCAAGTGGGGCACTACGTCCCGCTTGCGAACCTGGCTTTCTTGAAGCGGGAGCTGTGATGGGCGCGCGCCCTCGTCCGGAGAAAGCGGGACCCGGACAGGAGTCCGTCTGGGACTATCCGCGCCCGCCGCGCGTCGAGCCGGTTTCCGGTCGGGTCACGATCCGGCTCGGCGGTGAGCTCATCGCCGACACGACGGATGCCGTCCGCGTGCTCGAGACCAGCCATCCGCCGGTGTACTACCTGCCGATCGCGGACTTCGCCCCGGGTGCGCTGGTGGATGCCGACGGGTCGTCGTTCTGCGAGTTCAAGGGCATGGCGCGGTATCTCGATGTGCGGGGCGGCGCGCTCGTGCGATCCGGCGCCGCGTGGAACTATCCCGATCCTTCGGTCGGGTTCGGCGTGCTGGTCGACAAGGTGGCGGTCTACGCCGGCCCGATGGATGCCTGCACCGTCGACGGCGAGGTCGTCACCCCGCAGCCCGGCGGCTTCTACGGCGGGTGGGTGACGACATCCGTCGTCGGCCCCTTCAAGGGCATCCCCGGCTCGATGGGCTGGTGACCCGGGGCGTTTCGTCTCGCTTCGCTCGCTCAACGACCGGCGCGTTTCGTCTCGCTTCGCTCGCTCAACGACCGGTGCAGCTCCCCGTCGGTCGTTGAGCGAGGAGCGCCAGCGACGAGACGAAACGCCTCTGGCCGACCCGGCGCCCATCCGGCAGGGCCTCGGCGACGAAGATGAAGTATGCGCCGTCTTCCACTCGCGGGTCTCCTCCTCGCCGGGCTCTGTCTGTCGGCCTGCGCGCCGGCCGCAGACGCGCCGGCATCCGGCGACGGAGAAGTCGTGGCGTTCTATGGTGATTCGTACACGCTCGGCACCGGGGCGAGCGATCCGTCGGCGCGGTGGTCGTCGATCATCGCGGCCGAACGGGGCTGGCGGGAGTTCAACCCGAGCGTCAACGGGCTCGGTTTCGTGCAGAACCGCACCGTCGTCGGCGCGGGCGATCTCCCCGACCAGATCATCGCGCAGGACCCCGACATCGTGTTCGTCACGATGGGCCTCAACGACAATTTCGGGTTCGAGCGCAACGCCACGCGCATCCGCGACGCGATCGGCGACGACCTCACCCGCCTGCACGACGCGCTGCCGGACGCGCGCTTCGTCGTCGTCGAGCCGTTCTGGTACACCGCCGAACGCCCAGATTCGGTGGAGACCATCATCGGTTGGGTCCACGACGAGGCCGACGCGATCGGCGCCGACTGGGTTGCGGACGCCAGCCACTGGCTCGACGGCCACTACGCCACCGATGCCGACAGCTGGATGGCCGCGGACGGTCTGCATCCGAACGACACCGGCTACGCCGAGATGGCCAAACAAATGGATGCCGCGCTGAAGAATCTCGAGCCGGAGCTGTGAGCCCGCGAACATGCGTGGCCTACCCTGGTCGCCATGAGAACCCGCGCAGCGCTCGCCCTCGGCGCTGCCGCGGCGATGGTCCTCCTCGCGGGGTGCGCCCCGGCATCCCGGCCCGAGCCGGCCGAGGCCGACGGCGCGAGCGTCGTCGCGAGCGGGCTCAACTCACCGTGGTCGGTCGTTGCGGTCGGCACGTCGCTGCTCGTCAGCGAGCGCGATACCGGCGCGATCATCGAGGTGCTCGCAGACGGCAGTACTCGGCGGGCGGGAGTCGTCACTGACGCCGCGGGCTCGTCCGAAGGCGGCCTGCTCGGGCTGGCCCTCGGGCCGACGGGCGACCTCTACGCGTACCTCACGACGGATGCCGACAACCGCATCCAGCGGTTCGACGTCACCGGCGAACCCGGCGCGCTGCGCCTCGGTGAACCCACCAGCATCCTCGACGGCGTGCCCGCGGCGGCGGTGCACAACGGCGGCCGCATCGCCTTCGGACCCGACGGCATGCTGTACGCCGGCACGGGCGATGCCCGCGACGCCGAGACCGCGCAGAACCTCGACGACCTCGGGGGCAAGATCCTCCGGATGACCGCGGACGGCGGCATCCCCGACGACAACCCGTTCCCCGGCTCGCTCGTCTACAGCTACGGTCACCGCAACGTGCAGGGCATCGCGTGGGCCGACGACGGCACGATGTTCGCGAGCGAGTTCGGGCAAGACACCTGGGACGAGCTCAACGTGATCCGACCCGGTGGCGACTACGGCTGGCCGACCGTGGAGGGCGTCGCGAACGGCGACGATTTCGTCGACCCGGTGCAGCAGTGGATGCCGAGCACCGCGAGCCCGAGCGGCATCGCCGTGGTGGGCGACGTGCTCTACATCGCGAACCTCCGCGGAGAGCGCCTGCGCGCCGTGCCGGTCGATGACCCCGCGGCGGCCACCGAGCACCTCGTCGGCTCGTTCGGCCGCATCCGGGACGTCGTCGCGGCGCCCGACGGCGGGCTGTTGCTCGTTACGAGCAACACCGATGGGCGGGGAAACCCGGCATCCGACGACGACCGGGTGATCCGAGTCGATCTGCCCTGACCGGCGGCATCCCGCCTCGGCATCCGCCAGACTCGGGGGTGTGACCACGCCCGCTCCCTCCGCCACGCTGCGCCGCGCACGCGCCGCCGTGGCCGCGCTCTTCCTCACCAACGGCGCGCTGTTCGCGAACATCCTGCCGCGGTACCCCGAGATCAAGGATGCGCTCGGGCTCGACAACGCCGCGTACGGGTTCACGATCATCGCCTACCCGGCGGGCGCGATCGCATCGGGACTCGCCGCGGGCTTCCTCATCCGCTGGGCCGGATCGGCGCGTGTCGCGGTCGCCGGTACCATCCTCACCGCGCTCGGTCTCTTCGCCGCCGGCATCTCGCCCTCGCTCGTGCTCTTCGCGGTGGCCCTGTTCTGCGCCGGCGCGATGGACTCCATCACCGATGTCGCGCAGAACGCGCACGGGCTCCGCGTGCAGCGGGAGTACGGTCGCTCGATCCTCAACTCCTTCCACGCCGTCTGGTCGATCGGCGCGGTCACCGGCGGCGCGATGGCCGCCGCCGCGATCGCGCTCGACGTCCCCCTCGGCATCCACCTCGGCGTCTCCGCGGCGATCTTCACGACGGTCTCGCTTGTCTCGCTGCGCTTCGCCCTACCCGGGCACGACCCCGCGGCGATCTCGGTGGCGCCGCACGATCCCGCGGTCACGGCGACGTCGGGCCCCTCGCCGCGCACGATCGTCACCATCGCGGCGCTCGTGGTGATCGCGATCGTCGGCGCCACCGTCGAAGACGTGGGCTTCTCGTGGGCCGCGCTCTACCTCGGCAGCGACCTGGGAGCTGCCCCCGCGCTCGCCGCCGTCGGCCTCATCGCGCTCGTCGGGGCCCAGTTCGTCGGCCGCATCATCGGCGACCCGCTCGTCGACCGCTTCGGACAGCGCACCGTCGCCCGCGCGGGCGCCGTGATCCTCACCCTCGGGCTCGGCACCGCGCTGCTGTTCCCCAGCATCCCGGGCACGATCGCCGGTTTCGCGGCGGCCGGATTCGGCGTCGCGACGCTGATCCCCGCGGCCATGGCCGAGGCTGACGAACTGCCGGGGCTGCGGCACGGCACCGGGCTCGCCGTGGTGTCATGGCTTCTGCGACTCGGGTTCCTCGCGTCGCCGCCGATCATCGGCCTGCTGTCGGAGAACATCGGCCTGCAGCACGCACTGCTGGTCGTGCCGGCATCCGGAATCGTGGTGCTGCTGCTCAGCGGAGTGCTCAGCCGCCGACGATAAGTCACTTGCCAGGGTGGAAAGCGATAGATAGACTTTCCATTATGGAAAACGAATCGCAGGATGCCGTTCCCCATCGACCGACCGCCGACGACGCGCGCCGGGCGCTCGACGGCCTGAGCGCCGACGGCGCGAAACTGGCCCACCGTGTCGAGACCCCCTGGTGGTATCACGCCGCGTTGGCGATCATCGTCTTCGTCGTGGTCGGCGCGCAGGCGCTGCCCGGCGCCCTGCCGCTCATCGTCAGCGCCGTCGCGGTGATCGCGCTCGTGGCGCTGACCGTGGGATACGCCAACGCCGCCGGCATCTCATCGACGCGCGCCAGCGGGCGGCGCAGTCGCCGCATCCTGGCAGTCGCGATCGCCGCGCTCGTCGTCGGCATGGTGGCCGCGCTCGCGGTGAAGTTCACCGAGATCTCGATGTGGTGGGCCATCGTGCCCGCCGCGCTCGCCGCCGCCGCGACCGTCGTGCTCGGCGAACGCTACGACGCGGCCGTGCGCGCCGAGCTCGCCGAAACCGAGCCGACGCCGTGACAGCGGCGCCTCGCTTCGACGAGACGATCCACTCGCCGGTGCGGCTGCGCATCTGCGGGCTGCTCCGGCGCGTCACCGAGCTCGAGTTCGCGACCGTCCGCGACACCCTCGAGATCAGCGACTCGACCCTCTCGAAGAACATCAAGGTGCTGGGCGATGCCGGCTACGTCGTCGTGCGCAAAGAGAGCCTCGCCGGCCGCGCGGATGCCCGGAGGCTCACCTGGGTCGCCTTGACGGATACCGGCCGCCGCGCGCTCGAGGGCCACATCGCCGAGCTCGCCCGGATTGCGGCCTCGGACTGAGCGTGGAGCTCAGGGCGCTGCGTTCGACCACACGATCATCACCGCGACGAGGCCCGCGACGAGACTGATGGAGAGGGCGAGCGTGCCGAATGCCCAGACGCGGTATCCCACCGTGCGCGTCGCTCGCCCGGTGGCGATCGCAGCGATGACCACTGCGGCGGTGACGATGATGGCACCGATGAGGATCGGGATCGGATGGACGGCCGCGAGGAAGAGCTGAGGCAGCAGGAAGTAGCCGAATACCGCGAGCATGGTGCCGCTGGCGATCAGGGCGATGCCGACGACGAGCCAGATCACGTTGACGATGGCGAGCGGCTTCACCCAGCGAAACGACGTGACCGGCGCTGAATCTGGGGATGCCATGCGTTCAGCGTATCCCGATGGTGGACCCAGCATCCTCGCCCGCTCAGCTCGCCGCGACGCTCACACTCCACGTCACACCGAAGCGGTCGGTGAGCATGCCGAAGCCCGCGCTCCACGCCGAGGCGGCCAGTGGCTCGACGATTGCCGCGCCGTCCGCGAGCGCATCCCAATAGCCCTGTAGCTCGTCGAGGGAGTCGGCGGTGACGGAGACGAACACGGCCTGGTCGGTCACCGTGGTGTGATCGCGGCGGTGCGTCGTTCCGCCGCCCGCGACCCCGCCGGCCGTCTCGCCCGGGATGTCGTAGCCCATGATGCGGAAGCCGTTCTCCGCCGCGACGATGCCGAAGACGACTTTGTCCGATCCGGGGAGGTCCGCCGGCATCCCGAAATCGGCATAGGTGTTGACGACGAGGTGGCCGCCGAAGACCGACTGGTAGAACGCGAGCGCGTCACGCGCATCGCCGCGGAAGTTCAGGTGAGTGGTGGTCTGGATGCCCATGGGTTCGCTCTTTCGATCGGGTGGGCCGGAGTGGGCCACGCATCCAGCCTCGCAACCGTCTAGGTCAATTTCTGGCCGCATTGAGCTCTACGCTGGAGAAATGTCGACCACGGACCGATTGCTGACGCTGCTGTCGGTGCTGCAGACGCAGCGCGAGTGGCCCGGACCGCTTCTCGCCCATCGTTTGAACGTGAGCCCACGCACCGTGCGGCGCGACATCCAGCGGTTGCGCGACATGGGATACCGCATCGACGCGTCGTTGGGTTCGGAGGGCGGATACACGCTGCAGGCGGGCGCGGAGCTACCTCCGCTGCTGTTCGACGACGACCAGACCGTCGCCGTCGCGGTCGCGCTCCAGACCGTGTCGGTCTCGGGCATCGGCATCGAAGACGCCGCGATCCGCGCGCTCGCGACGGTCCGCCAGGTCATGCCCTCGCGCCTGCGTCATCGCCTGGATGCGCTCGACGTGACCGCTGTCGCCACGCGGCCGGGGGAGGCGCCGCCCATGCGCGTCGACCCGGATCTGCTGATCTCGCTGGCGCGCACCATTCGCGCGCGCGAAGTCTTGCGCTTCGACTACGCGCCGCGCGGCGAGCAGGCGGTGGATGCCGATGCCGCGCGCCGCCGGGTCGAACCGCACCACATCGTGACTGCACGCGGCAACTGGTATCTCGTCGCGTGGGACCTGGATCGGGCCGACTGGCGGCTCTTCAGCGTCGATCGGATCACACCGCGCATCCCCACGGGGCCGAGCTTCGCGCCGCGCGAGGTTCCCGGTGGCGACCTCGCCGAGTTCGTCTCCGCCCGCTTCAAGGGGTCGGATGTGAACGAGTGGCCGTGCCGCGGCGCGGTGATCCTCGATCTGCCGCTGCGCGAGGTGCTGCCGTTCGTGGGTGACGGTGTCGCGCGATCCCACGGCGCCGACCGGACCGCGCTCGAAGCGGGCTCGTGGTCGTGGGGATCGCTCGCGGCGTCGTTCGGCCGCTTCGAGGTCGCGATGGACGTCGTCGGCCCGCCGGAGCTGGCGGCCGCTTTCGAGGTGCTGGCGGGGCGGTTCGCGGATGCCGCGGGCGGCCGAAAAAAGTGGAGGGACTGACGGGAATCGAACCCGCGCTATCTGCTTGGGAAGCAGAAGTTCTGCCATTGAACTACAGTCCCGAGGTGCCCCGTCAGCTTAGCAAACAGGCATCACGCAACGGACCGCGCGGATAGCGCGGCCGTGGGACCGGCGGGCGGTACCCCGGCTGGCGGGGGCGAACAGTAGGCTGGCGGCGTGCTGCTCAGTGACCGCGACATCCGTACCGAGATCTCCACCGGACGGGTCGCCCTCGACCCGTGGGACCCGGCGATGGTGCAGCCGTCGAGCGTCGACGTGCGCCTCGACCGGTACTTCCGCCTGTTCGACAACCACAAGTACCCGTTCATCGACCCGGCCGAAGACCAGCCCGATCTGACGCACCTCATCGAGGTCGCACCCGACGAGGCGTTCATCCTGCACCCCGGGGAGTTCGTCCTCGGATCGACCTACGAGCAGATCACACTGCCCGACGACGTCGCCGCGCGCCTCGAGGGAAAGTCGTCGCTCGGACGCCTCGGGCTTTTGACCCACTCGACGGCGGGCTTCATCGACCCGGGATTCTCCGGGCACGTGACCCTCGAGCTCTCCAACGTCGCGACGCTGCCGATCAAGTTGTGGCCGGGCATGAAGATCGGCCAGTTGTGCTTCTTCCGCCTGTCATCGCCGGCCGAGAACCCGTACGGCACCGGCCCGTACCTCAACCGGTATCACGGGCAGCGCGGGCCGACGGCATCCCGCTCATCGCAGAACTTCCACCGCACCGACGTGGGAACGACCGAGGCCGGAGCGCCGGGCAACTGACCAGGACTCAGCTCGACACCGAGTGGTCGCCCTTCACCGTCGCGGGACTCCTGACGTCGATCTCGATGTTCTGGTAATAGTCGGGAGCGGGGCGAGTCCACCACACTCTGATCAGCCACTTGTCGCCATCGATGGTGCGCCGGAAATGCTCGGTGACCCGACCATCGATCTCACGCCCGGGCGACTTCACCCAGCCGTCGGAAGTCAGGCTGTCGGAAATGACGCCGAAGGCCGCTTCCGATGCCCCCGGCACCACGCCGTACTCCACGCGAGCCTCGGCGTGGACCCGCGCCGATCGCGCAGACTCTGGACCGATCGACAGGGTGTCGACGAGGCTGGCCTCGGCGTCGGATAGGACGATCTTCCCTGGCGGTTCCTGGGGTGCGCGCTCAGCTGTTTCCTGCGCGAGCGCTTCGGACTGCTTCAGGAATTCGTCGATACGGCTTTCGGGTTGCACGGCGCATCCTCCGAGGACGAAAGCGATCAAGGTCATGGTGATGGCAACGGGTAGTTTCTTCATGTCACTCGATCGAGGCTCCCGCACACGGCATCCGCGCACACGCAGGTCCATAGCCTGTCCCCTTCCCGCTCGACGATACCGGTGCCGCCGCCGGGCGAACCATGGGGAGAACTCTCCACTCGCCGCCCGCCCACCTGAACAACTCCTGCAGCATCGGCGTCGTTGCGCCGGGAAACCACGAAATTCCGCCCGGCGGTGAGCCGAGACGGGATTTCGTGCAGGAGTTGTTCAGGTGACGCGCGTCAGACGGCCCGCTCGGAGCCCCGCGCGAAGCCGGCGGTGAAACCGCGCTCGAACGCCTGCTCGGCCCGGCGAGGTCCGCCGTGGCCGTGCCCGCGACCGTGGCCGTGGCCGTGGCCGTGGCCGTGGCCGTGACCGCGGCCGTGGTGCGCGGGGGCGCCGTGCTCGTGGCCGTCGGTGTCGCACCCGCGGTGACGCGGGCCGAATCCATGGCCGTGGCGCGGACCGAAGCCGTGACCGCGACGGCCGAAACCGTGGCGCGGGCCGCGCGGCATCCGCTCGGCAGGGTCCCAACCGAGCTCGCGCGCGACCGCCTCGAGGGTCGCCAGGGTGGTGGCGAAGTCGTCGTCCGAGACGGAGCCGGCGACCTTGGATCGGATGCCGGAGACGATGTCCGTCAGGCGTGCCTGCGCGGCGCGGCCCTCATCGGTCAGCGTCCACGCGCCGTCGGACTCGATGACCCAACCGCGCTCGACGAGCGCGCCGAGCTTCTTGCCGCCGTGACGCTGCAGGCGCTCAGCCCGCTCGGGGTCGATCGCGTCGCCGGCGAGCAGGGTCAGCATCCGCCAGTCGCGGCGAGTGATGCCCTCGGCGTCGAACGCGGTCTCGAATTCACGGGCGAGCAACCGGTCGACAGTGCGCAGCCAGTAGCCGAAGGGGCGGGGGGAGTTTTCTGAGGTGATGTTCTCGGTGTTCATGAGAAATCCTTTCGGGATGATTCGGGGGGCGGATCAGACTCCGCCATATACATGTCAGTTGGCATGTATATGCAGTATGACATGGAATATCGAAGCATGTCAAGTCGCATGTAAATTGGTCGCATGACCGAACCGGATGCCGCGGCCGAACTCGATGCGATCGCACACGCCCTCGCGCGTCTTCGCGGTCGCGGACGCGGCCCGCACCACGAGGCCGACCACGGGCATCACGGACACGGTCCGTGGTCACACGGCGGACCACCGGCCGGATTCCGGGGCGCCGGCGACTGGACCGTCGGCCCGCGCTTCGGGGGCCCGGCGCGCATGCGACTGCTCGAGGCGCTGGCAGCGGCGTCGCACCCGCTTTCGGTGAGCGAGGTCGGCGCCGCGATCGGCGTCGATCAGCCGCGCGCCTCGCGTCTGATCCAGCAATCCGTCGAACTCGGTCTCGCGCGCCGCGAGGCCGATCCCGACGATGCCCGCCGCACCCGCGTCGCCCTCACCGACGAGGGAGCTCGCTTCGCCCGCGGCTTCCGCGGTCAGCGCCGCGAGCACCTCGCGCAGGCGCTGCACGACTTCACCGGGGTCGAACGCGCCGACCTGGTGCGCCTTCTGACCAAGCTCGCCGACGCCTGGCCGCAGCGCTGAGCTGAGCGGTCAGAGCCCGCAGAGCCGGCGCCGGATCCACGCTCCGGCCTCGGTTTGCGCGAGCTCGCCCGAGCGGATCGCCCGGACGAACGCGATCGCCTCGTCGCTGAGACGCCCGTCGGGAGTGTGCGGAGGGTCGCGCAGCACCGCCGTCGTGAGCCACCGTGCGGTGCGTCCGCCGAGGCGCGCGGCGACCGCCACGGTGCCCGCGAAGTGTCGCGCCTGCCCGTCGGTATCATCGTCGAGCGCGGGGCGGAATCCCCGCCCGCGCACCCGGTTGCTGCCGCCCGAGGCGGCATCCGTCAGCCACAGCGGACCCCGGCGCACCCCGCCGATCCGCCCGACCTCCCGCAGGAAGCGGCCGTCCGAGTAGCCCCGCTGCCCGAGCCTCGAAACGAGCTCGGCGAGGCTGGCGCAGGCATCCATCCCTCCACGGTACGTGCTCCGCCGAGCAGGTCGCGTACCGTGGATACGGTGCCTTCAGATCATCCGCTGCCCTCCGCACCCGTCGACCCCGCCTCGCGACCCGCTCTCCTGACGTCCGGTCCTGGCCTCTGGGTCATCGGCCCCGCCGCCGCCGTGACGGTGCTCTTCAGCGCTTTCGCCATCATCTTCCCGGCGCAGGCCGAGACGTTCTTCGGCACGATCCAGTCGGCGATCGTCACGAGCTTCAGCTGGTACTACGTGCTCATCACGGCGTTCTTCGTGGCGTTCTGCCTCTTCCTCGGCTTCAGCCGCTACGGCGACATCACGCTCGGCCGCGACGACGAGAAGCCGGAGTTCTCCACCCCCGTATGGTTCTCGCTGCTCTTCGCGGCGGGCATGGGGATCGGCCTCGTCTTCTACGGCGTGAGCGAGCCGCTCAGTCACTTCGTCGACCCCAAGCCCGGAGTGACCGGCACCCCGGCGCAGCTCGCGCAATCCGCTTTGACCCAGACCTACCTGCACTGGGGCGTGCAGGCCTGGGCGATCTACGTCGTCGTCGGCCTCGCGCTCGCCTATGCGATCCACCGGCGCCGCCGGCCACTCTCGATCCGCTGGGCGCTCGAGCCCCTCATGGGCAAGCGGGTCCGCGGCGGCTGGGGCCACGCGATCGACGCCGTCGCGCTGGTGGGCACCCTGTTCGGCGTCGCGACGAGCCTCGGCCTCGGCGTCATGCAGATCAGTTCCGGGTTGGATGCCGCGGGCATCGTCGACGACCCCGACCTCGGCATCCAGATCATCATCATCGGCGTCATCACCTGCGGCGTGCTCTTCTCGGTGCTCTCCGGTGTCGGCCGCGGCATGAAATGGCTCTCGTCGATCAACCTCGGTCTGGCAGGGCTGCTGCTGCTCTACATCCTCTTCGCGGGCGACACGGCGTTCCTCCTGCGCGAATGGGTGCAGTCGATCGGCTCGTACGTGCAGAACTTCGTCGGCCTGAGCTTCAGCGTCAGCGCATTCCAGGGCGAGGCCGGCCAGGAGTGGCAGGCCGCGTGGACCGCGTTCTATTGGGGCTGGTGGATCTCGTGGGCGCCGTTCGTGGGCATCTTCATCGCGCGCGTCAGCAAGGGGCGCACTGTGCGCCAGTTCGTGATGGGCGTGCTCATCGTGCCGACGCTGGTCGGCATCCTCTGGTTCGCGGTCCTCGGCGGCTCCGCGCTGCAGATCGAGATGAATGAACCGGGCGCGATGACCGGCGCCGACGGCGCGGTCGATCTGCAGGGTGCGCTCTTCCAGCTGTTCGAGCACTTGCCCGGCACCTTCATGCTGACGATCGGTGCGCTCATCCTCATCGCGATCTTCTTCATCACGTCGGCCGACTCCGGCGCGCTCGTCATGGGGATGCTCGCGACCGGCGGCAACCCCGAGCCCTCCCGGCCGGTGCGGGCGCTCTTCACCTTCGTGACGGCGCTCCTCGCGATCGCATTGCTCATCGCCGGGGGACTGGTGGCGCTGCAGACGGCGGCGATCATCATCGCGCTGCCGTTCAGCATCGTCATGCTGCTCATCTGCTGGTCGACGGTCGTCGCCTTCCGCCGCGAGCGCAACGTCTACGACCGCGCGCGTCGCGCCGCTTTCGTCGAGGAGATCGGCGAGCGTTACGGCCTCGAGGTCGAAGAGCCCAACGAGCGGGGCGTCCGCATCCCCTGGCTCAAGCGGCGCTGAGCTTTCGGGGTCGGTTGTGGTCGCATCCCGCGTGCGAAGCGGCCACACCCGCCCCGATTTCTCAGTCGATCTGCGCCTGCTGCGCCTTCACCGGGAGCATGAGGAGCAGCCCGGCGAGCAGCACCAGCACGATCCCCAGGATGCCGAGGCGCGTGTCGCCCGACAGGCCCACGAAGAGCGCGAACAGTCCCGCCGCGAGGAACGACACCGCGCGGCCCGTCGTGGCGTAGAGGCCGAAGATCTCGCCCTCGCGCCCCTCCGGGGTGATGCGCGCCAAGAACGAACGGGATGCCGACTGGATCGGCCCGACGAACAAGCACAGCACGAGCCCGACGATCCAGAAGCCGGTCGGCGCCGAGCCGATGAACAGCACGGTCGTGCCGGCGACGACGAGGCCGACGAGCGAGAAGAGGATGACGTTCTTCGCGCCGAAGCGGTCGTCGAGGCGCCCCGCAGCGATCGTCGAGACGCCCGCGACGACGTTCGCCGCGACGGCGAAATAGAGCACCTGCGACGGGCTGAACCCGAACACCTGCGCCGCGATGATCGCGCCGAAGGTGAAGACGCCCGCGAGTCCGTCGCGGAACACGGCGCTCGCGAGCAGGAACATCAGCACCTGGCGGTTGCCGTGCCAGAGCCTGCGCAGCGTGTCGAAGAGCACGCGGTACGAGGCGAAGAAGCCGACCCGGTCGGCGCGCGGGCGCGCCGGGATCTCGGGCACGCGCAGCAGCACCGGGATCGCGAACGCGCCGAACCAGACGGCGGAAGCGAGCACGGCGAGACGGATATGCAGGCCGCCGTCGGTGGTGATGCCGAGCGGTCCGGGGCTCGAGACCAGCCCGATGAAGCCGACGAGGAGGATCACGAGCAGCACGATGCCGCCGACGTATCCCATGCCCCAGCCGAAGCCCGACACTCGCCCCATGTTCTCGCGGGTCGACACCTGCACGAGCATGGCGTTGTAGCCGACGCCGGCGAACTCGAAGAAGATGTTGCCCACGGCGAGCAGCGTCGCGCCCAGCACGAGGTAGGCGGGCGATCCCTCGACGAAGAACATCGCCGCCATTGCGAGCACGACGACGCCGGTATTGATGCCGAGCCACAGCTTGCGCCGGCCCGATCCGTCGGAGCGCTGGCCGAGCACGGGGGCCAGCACCGCGATCAGGATGCCGGCGATCATCAGCGCTACGCCGATGAACGACGCGTTGCCGGCCTTCGCGGCGACGAGGGCGGGGTTCTTCTCGTCGTCGCCGGCCGCGGCGACGATCGCGGGGTCGATGAAGTAGTTGCTCGACAGGTACGTGCTGAACACGAACGTCGTGACGACCGCGTTGAAGGCCGCAGACCCCCAATCCCACAGGGCCCATGCGAGGACGCTGGGCCTGCGGGTCGCGGTGGCGCGACCTCCCGTGGCGGCGAGGGCGTCGGGGGCGGGCTGATCGGGCAGCGACATGTTCGTCACGCTAGGTCCCTTCGGTGAACGAGCGGTGCACGGCAGCGGCGCCGCGCGGACTCGTGTTCTGACGTCGTGTTCAGACTAGGGCGCCCGGCGTCTTCCGGCCCCGAAGCGGTGCGGACAGGGCCGGGCGACTACCGTGGTCTCATGGCATCTGACAGCACGACCGACTCCGCCGGCGCGGACACCACCCTGAGCTTCGCCGACCTCGGCCTCGATGCCGCAGTCCTGAAGGCGTTGAAAGACGTCGGATACGAGACTCCCTCGGCCATCCAGGCCGCCACCATCCCGCCCCTGCTCGACGGCAAGGACGTGCTCGGCACGGCCCAGACCGGCACCGGAAAGACCGCTGCGTTCGCCCTGCCGATCCTCTCGCGCCTCGATCTCGCGCAGAAGACGCCGCAGGCGCTCGTGCTGGCGCCGACCCGCGAGCTCGCCCTGCAGGTGTGCGAGGCGTTCGAGTCGTACGCGGGTCACCTGCGCGGCGTGCACGTGCTGCCCGTCTACGGCGGCCAGGCCTATGGCCAGCAACTGTCGGCCCTGCGCCGCGGCGTGCACATCGTCGTCGGCACGCCGGGTCGCATCATGGACCACCTCGCCAAGGGCACGCTCGATCTCACCGAACTCAAGTACCTCGTGCTCGACGAGGCCGACGAGATGCTGAAGATGGGCTTCGCGGAAGACGTCGAGACGATCCTCGCCGACACCCCGGTCGACAAGCAGGTCGCCCTCTTCTCGGCGACCATGCCGGCGCAGATCCGTCGCATCTCCGCGCAGTACCTGAAGAATCCCGAAGAGATCAACGTCAAGTCGAAGACCTCGACGAACACGAACATCACGCAGCGCTATCTGATGGTGTCGTACCCGCAGAAAGTGGATGCCCTCACCCGCATCCTCGAGGTCGAAGCCTTCGAGGGCATGATCGTCTTCACCCGCACGAAGAACGAGACCGAGACCCTCGCCGAGAAGCTCCGCGCCCGCGGCTACACGGCCGCCGCGATCAACGGCGACGTCGCCCAGGCGGTGCGCGAGCGCACGGTCAACCAGCTCAAGGCCGGCAAGCTCGACATCCTCGTCGCGACCGACGTCGCCGCGCGCGGGCTCGACGTCGAGCGCATCAGCCACGTCGTCAACTTCGACCTGCCGATCGACACCGAGTCGTACGTGCACCGCATCGGCCGTACCGGGCGCGCGGGTCGCACGGGCGACGCGATCAGCTTCGTCACCCCGCGTGAGCGCCGCATGCTCACCACGATCGAGAAGGCGACGCGCCAGCCGCTCACCGAGATGAGCCTGCCGAGCGTCGACGACGTCAACGCCACGCGCCTCACGCGTTTCGACGACGCCATCACCGCGGCGCTCGCCGAGACCGACCGGGTCAGCCGCTTCCGCGACATCATCGCCCACTACGTCGAGCACCACGACGTGCCCGAGGGCGACGTCGCCGCCGCACTCGCCGTCGTCGCGCAGGGCGACACCCCGCTGCTGCTGGATGCCGACGCACTCAAGGCCGAGGCCCGCGATCAGCGCGACCGCGACCGGGCGGCGCGCGAAGAGCGCTCCGGCGACCGCGGCGAGCGCCCCGCACGCCCCGACCGCCGCGGGGGCGGCGCGACCGCGACGTACCGCATCGAGGTCGGTCGCCGGCACAAGGTCGAGCCGCGCCAGATCGTCGGCGCGCTGGCGAACGAGGGCGGCTTCCGCCGCGAGGACTTCGGCGCGATCCAGATCCGCCCCGACTTCTCGCTCGTCGAGCTGCCCGCCGACATCTCCCGCGACACGCTGCGCCGCCTCGAGGGCACCCGCATCAGCGGGCGGCTGATCGAGATCAAGCCCGACAAGTTCCAGCGTTCGGCCAAGCGCGTCGACCGCCCGAACCAGCGCCCCCGCGACTGATCCTCAGCTCGACGTTCGGGCGAGATCGCTCGGCAGCGCAATTCCCGATATAGTTTCCGTGACGGAAAACATATCGAATGAATCGGAGTGCGAGCAATGGCGGTCGAACAGCGAACGACGGTGGCGGTAACGGGCGGAGACCCGTCAGGAGTCGGTCCGGAGCTCCTTGCTCGAGCCATCCAGCGTCGAGTCGACGGCGACGGGCCCGACCTTCTCGTTATCGCGGCGGAAGACGAAATCACGCTCGGGTACACCCACGCGGGAATCACGCCCCACGACCCCGCTGAGCTTGCGGCCGCCGGAATCTCGGTGCGGCCGTTGGATGCCTTCGCCTCGCCGCCCGTCGGCGCGGTTCACGCCGAGTCCGGCACCTGGGCGCTGCGCGCTCTGCGGGAGGGCCTCGACGCGGTGCTGGCGGGCGACGCCGACGCGCTCGTCTTCGCGCCGTTGAACAAGGCATCCCTCCACGAAGCGGGGATGGTGGAGTACGACGAGATGCGCTGGTTCGAGAATCAACTCGCGGCGGCACAGGAAGTCTCCGAACTGAACGCGACGGCGGGCCTCTGGACCTCGCGGGTCACGTCGCACGTGCCCCTGCGGGAGGTCGCGGACCTCATCACGGAGGACCGCATCATCGCGGTCACCCGGCTGCTCAGCGAGCAGATGACGGCGGCGGGCTTCGCCGAGCCGCGACTCGCCGTCTGCGCACTCAATCCGCACGGCGGCGAGAACGGCAGCTTCGGTCGCGAAGAGATCGACGTGATCGCCCCCGCGGTGCGGAAGGCCGCCGCCGCAGGACTCAACGTCGAGGGACCGTTTCCCGCGGACACCCTCTTCGTCACCGCGAAGCGCCGAGGATTCGACGGCATCGTGACGATGTTCCACGATCAGGGCCAGCTCGCCCTCAAGTCCATGGGATTCGCCGGCGGCGTGACGGTCGAAGCCGGTCTCGGCATCGCGATCGCCACTCCGGCCCACGGCACCGCGTTCGACATCGCCGGCACCGCTCAGTGCGACCCGGCCTCGATGTTCAACGCCGTCGACATCGCAGCTCGACTGTCCACGACGTCGTGAGCGCCCCCACGACCGTCGTCCTCGACGACGATCCGACCGGCACCCAGGCCGTCGCGGGCGTGCCGATCGTTACGACGACGGATGCCACTGACATCGCGTGGGCCTTCGACACCTCACCGCGCGGGTTCTTCGTGCTGACGAACTCGCGGAGCCTCGACGAGGTCGAGATGAACCAGCTCACCCGCGAGATCGTGCGCGTCGTCCTGGAGGTGGCGGCCGGCCGGCCGGTTCGATTCGTCAGTCGGAGCGATTCGACGCTCCGGGGACACGTCTACGCCGAGCCCGAAGCGATCCGATCGGCGCTACGCGAGTACGGAGCGCGCGAACCGCGCACCGTGCTCTTCGCCCCGGCTTTCCCCGCGGCGGGTCGTGTCACACGGCGCGGCATCCATTTCGTGCGCGACGAGTCGGGCCGCGAGCGTCCCGCGCACGAGTCCGCCTACGCGAGGGATGCCACGTTCGGTTACGCCAGCGCGGCGCTGGCCGACATCGTGGCGACGCGCGCATCAGGCCGTATCGACCGTTCGGATGTCGCCCTGGCCGATTCCTCGACGCCGGAGGCCCTGGCGGATGCGCTGGCGCAGCCGGGTTGGGTCGTCGCCGACGCGGCGGACGACGCCGATCTCGAGGCTCTCGTTCGCGCGATCGAGTCGGTCGATCCGGAAGGTGGCGACATCGTCGTCCGCTGCAGTCCGGGGCTCCTCCCCGCGCTCTTCGGGCTTCCCGCCGCGCCTCAGGCCGCCGCGGGGGGCTCGCCCGCGCGCCACGGCGGACTGGTGATCGTCGGATCGCACGTACCGCGCACGACGCGACAGCTCGAACGGCTCCTCGCCGACGGCGGAGCGACGCTGCTCACCCTCGATGTCGCGGGCCTGCGCGGCGCCACCGCCGAGGCCGTCGCGGCGATCGTCGACGACATCGCTCGCACGGCTTCGTCCCTCCTCGAGGGCACCCACGTCGTGCTCGCGACGAGCCGCACGGTCCAGGAGTGGGATGACCCCGCGGCGAGCCTCGCGTTCGCCCGACGCGTCTCCGAGACGCTGGTGGCCATCGCGCGAGCCCTCGCTCGCGGACGAGAGCTCGCTTTCGTCGTCGCGAAGGGGGGAATCACCTCGAGCGACATCGCGACGAAGGGGTTGGCGATTCGCCGGGCGATCTGCCGCGGTCGGGTCGGCGCTGGCATCCTGTGGGAGCCGGTGGGTGGTGACACGCCACCGATCGCACTCGTACCGGGCAATATCGGCGATGATAACGGCCTCGCCGAGGCCGTCCGACAGATGAGTCGTCAGCGCTCGGTCGAGTAGTCGTCCACCATGGCCATGATCGCCACGGCGGCGGCTCCTCGGGCCCAGTCGTGCATCGTGGTCGGCACGATCTCGATCTCGAGCGGACCGCTCCACGCCGGCCGCGCCGACGCGATCGATGCCGTCATGGCATCCCTACCGATCTCGGCGATCGCGATGCCCTCGCCGGAGAGGACGAACCGGGAGACGTAGTTGATCGTCGCGATGCTCGCGATGAACTTGCCGAGATACGACGCGGCTTCGAGGATCACGGACTCGACGGCGGGATCCTGCGCGCGCGCCCGGTCGAGTGCGTCGTCGAACGTGAGAAGCGTGCCAGCAGCGGCGGACGCCGCGACGGCGACGTTGGCGGATGCGAGGTAGGCCAGCGCGCTTCCGCGCGGGCCCTGCGGTGTAGACGGTCCCGACGGGTTGAGGACGAGCATGCTCGGTGACGGCGAAGATGCCTCGAGCTGTCGTACGACCTCGCCGTTGATCACCAGGCCGCAGCCGACGCCGACGCCGACGGTCACCAGCGCGAACCGATCCACGTCCAGGTCGTCGGAGAAGAGGTGCCGCGCAACCGTGAGGGCCGTCACATCGTTCTCGATCACCACCGGCATCCCGACCCGCGAAGCGATGAGGTCGCCGAGTGCGACACTGTGCCATCCGAGGCTCCGCGAGAGGACCACGCTGGAGTGGTCGTCGGTATGTCCACCGAGCGAGACCCCGACGCGCTCGACGCGCTGCCTGTCGGCGAGGGTGCGGATGACCGCGACGGCCGCGTCGACGACGTCGTCGGGCGTCGTGGAGGGTAGGGGGAGGTCCGCCGTGGCTACGACACCCGTGCGGGCGTCGGTCAGCACGCCGTGGACGGCGTCGACGGCGATCTTCACGCCGATGAAGCGCAGGGTGGCTGAGACGTCCAGCGGGCGGACGAGCCGGCCGTGGACGGGGTCGGCGACGCTGGCGCCTTCGACGAGCAGGCCGCTCTCGATCAGCGGCTTCGACAGTCGGGTCATACTGGCCGGCGACAGTGCGAGCCGGCGGGCGACGTCGCTGCGCGAAATGGGTCCGTGGACGACGACCGTGCGCGCCACCGCCCGCTCGGTGTCGGCGCCGTGCGCGCTGGGTTCACCCGTGCTCATGCCCTGAGCGTACCGGCGCGTTTCGTGCCGGAAGGAAAATGCTGAGCTCATTACCGTTACGGTACACAATTGGCGCTCATGGCGCGCTTCCGAGCCGAGTTGACGATGAATGCCTTTTGCGGCAATAATAATGTCTACCAAGAAGGAGCAAAGGTGCTGAAAGATCTGGTCGAACAGAATGTCTTCGTGCTCAACGCGGCGGATGTTCAGGTCCTCGTAGACGCACGCGGCGATGGCGTCCCCCGTATCGTCCACTGGGGCGCGCCGCTGGGGCTGACCACGGCAGCCGAGCTGGCGGCATTCGCGGATGCATCCGTCCCCCAGATCGCGTCGAACAGCGTCGACACGCAGATACCGTTCAGCATCCTCCCCGATGCGAGCCGCGGCTGGGCCGGCGCACCCGGCATTGAAGGTCATCGCTCGGGTTACGATTTTGCGCTGCAGCTGACCCTGCGCTCGGCCGCAGTCGTCGACGCAGAGGATGCCCGCGTTTCCACCCGACTGGGCATCGAACTCGCCGACGACGAGCTCCAGATTGGCGTGCGTATCGACATCGACGCGCTCACGTCCGGGATGTTCCGCCTGCGCGCGTCCGTGAAGAACGCCGGCGCAACACCGTATACCGTCGATGCGTTGCGGCTCGGCTTCCCGGTGCCGCCCCGCGCGGAAGAGGTGTTGGATTTCGCCGGACGGCACATGCGCGAATCGCAGGCGCAGCGCCACGCCCTCACCGTCGGCACGCATGCGCGCGAGGGACGCCGTGGCCGGACGGGCCACGACGCGAGCCTGCTGTACGCGGTAGGTACGCCGGGATTCGGCTTCCGCCACGGCGACGTGTGGGCCGTGCAGACTGCCTGGAGCGGCAACCACCGCACGTTCGCCGAGCGTCAGACGAACGGTCGCACGATCCTCGGTGGGGAAGAGATCCTGCTCCCCGGTGAGATCGTGCTCGCGGCTGGCGAAGCGTACGAGTCGCCGTGGATCTACGCGTCCTACGGCACCGGGATCGATGCCGTGGGTGCCCGCTTCCACGCGCACCTGCGTGCCCGCGAACGCGCGCGCACGTCGCCGCGACCCGTCGTGCTCAACACGTGGGAAGCGGTGTACTTCGACCACGACCCCGCCGCGATCTTTGCGCTGGCCGAGAAGGCCGCGAGTGTCGGTGTCGAGCGATTCGTACTGGACGACGGATGGTTCGTCGGTCGGCGCAGCAAGCAGTCCGGCCTCGGCGACTGGACGGTGGACGAGACGGTGTGGCCGGAGGGTCTGCTTCCCCTCGCGCAGCACGTACGGGCGCTCGGGATGGAATTCGGCCTGTGGTTCGAGCCCGAGATGATCAACCCGAACAGCGACGCGGCGCGCGCGCATCCGGAGTGGATCATGGCTCCCGCGCACCGGCAGCCGCCGACATCGCGGTACCAGCAGGTGCTCGACCTGCAGAACCCCGAAGCATTCGCGCACGTGCGCGATGCCATCACGTCACTGGTCCGCGAACTCGACCTCGCCTTCATCAAGTGGGACCACAACCGCGACCTGATCGACGCCGCGCACGCCGGACGCGCCGGCGTCCACGGGCAAACCGCTGCGTTCTATCGCCTGCTCGACGAGCTGCACGCCGAGTTCCCCGACCTTGAGATCGAATCGTGCTCCTCCGGTGGCGCGCGCGCCGACCTCGAAGTGCTCGAGCGCGCGGACCGGATCTGGGCGAGCGACTGCATCGACGCGCATGAGCGTCAGCGCATCGACCTGTGGTCGTCCGTCACCGTCCCACCCGAGCTGCTCGGATCGCACATCGGCTCGGACATCGCGCACGCGACGCGTCGTCGTCACCGCCTGTCGTACCGCGCGATGACGGCGCTGATGTCGAACCTCGGAATCGAGTGGGACCTCCGCGACGCGAGCGAGTCCGATCTCGCCGAGCTGCAGGGGTGGGTCGAGTACTACAAGAGTGTCCGTCCCCTCCTGCACTCGGGTGTAGTCGTCCGCGGTGACCACGCCGACCCTGCACTGAGCATCCGCGGCGTCGTCGCCGCCGATAAGTCCGAGGCGCTTTTCTCGGTCGCCGCGATGGCGACGAGCGTCGGTGCCCCTCCCGGCCCGGTTCTGCTTCCCGGCCTCGATCCGGATGCGCGCTACAGCGTCGCCCCCGCGGTTGCCGCGGAAGGAACGATGCAGTACAACGAGCATCCGCTGCCAGCGTGGTGGACCGGCGGTCTCACCACGACGGGCGCCGCACTTGGCCATGCGGGTGTTCAGCTCCCAGCACTGGCCCCCGACAACGCCCTGCTGATCCGCGTGGCGCGCATCGCCGAGGAGGCGCACTGATGGCCACAGGAACCCTGACGCCCGGGGTGGGAGGTCGAGTGCGTCGCCGCCCGATTCACGCGGGACGACGTGAAGCGCTCGCAGGATGGTTGTTCGCACTGCCCGCCGTGATCGGCTTCCTTGCGTTCTTCGTCTGGCCCGCTCTCCGGGGCACGTTCTTCAGCTTCACCGAGTACAACCTGCTCACCGCGCCGGAGTGGATCGGGACCGAAAACTACACGCGCATGCTGGCCGACCCGGTCTTCTGGAATGCGCTGGGTGTGACCTTCTACTACGTCATCCTCAACATCGGACTCCAGACCGTTCTGGCGCTCGGGGTCGCGGTGCTATTGCACCGGCTCACACAATCTCTCGTCATCCGCGGAATCGCTCTGCTGCCGTACATGATCGCCAACGTCATCGCGGCACTCGTGTGGTTCTACATGTTCGACTACCAGATCGGTGCGGTGAACGAGTTCATCTCGTGGATCGGGTTGGACCGCATCGCCTTCTTCGGCGATGAGGCCTGGGCAATTCCGACGATCGCCTTCATCAACGTCTGGCGCCATCTGGGCTACACCGCGCTGCTGATCTTCGCGGGGTTGCAGATGATTCCGAAGGATGTCTACGAAGCCGGTGCGCTCGACGGCGCTGGTGAGCTGCGGATGTTCCGGAGCATCACACTGCCGCTGCTGCGGCCGGTGCTCGCGATGGTTCTCGTCGTGACCGTCACCGGCTCCTTCCAAGTGTTTGACACCGTCGCCGTCACGACATCGGGCGGGCCTGTCAACGCGACGCGAGTCATCAACTACTACATCTACGACGTCGCCTTCACGCGGGGCGAGTTCGGTTACGGGTCTGCACTCGCGGTGGCTCTGTTCCTGCTGCTCGCCGTGTTCACCTTCATCCAGCTCCGCGCGACGCGCGCCAACCAGACCGACCTGGGGTGACCAGCATGACGACTACCAGTACGCGCGTCCTCGTTACGGGCAAGAAGGCGACCCGCCGTCAGGACCGACCCGCGGGCGCGCGCCGCCGCATCTCGATCGGTCGTGTAGTGGCGTGGGGGCTGCTCATCCTGTTGATGCTGATCACGCTCTTCCCGTTCTATTGGATGCTGCGCACCTCGTTCTCGAACAACCTCGCGCTCTCGAGCGACCCGGGATCCCCTCTGCCCGTCGACTTCACGCTCGGTGCCTACCGTCGCGTGTTCGGCCTCGCCACCACGGAGGAGGCGATGGCGGAAGGCGGATCGGGCGGATCGCTGAACTTCTGGCTGTACCTGCGCAACTCGATCATCGTCTCCACGTTGATCACCGTCGGCCAGGTGGCGTTCTGCTCGATGGCTGCCTACGCGTTTGCTCGCCTGCGCTGGCCGGGACGCGACCTCGTCTTCGGCATCCTGTTGTCTGCGCTGATGGTGCCCGTGATCTTCACGACTATTCCGAACTTCATCACGATCCGTGACCTGGGACTGCTCAACACGCACCTCGGCATCGCGTTGCCGACCATGCTCATGACGCCGTTCGCGATCTTCTTCCTCCGCCAGTTCTTCCTGGGGATCAGTCGCGAGGTCGAGGAGGCGGCAATCCTGGACGGCGCCGGTCACATCCGACGCTTCACCTCGGTCGCACTCCCGTTGACGGCATCCCCGGTCGCGACCTTGGCGATTCTGACGTACATCAACAGCTGGAACGAATACTTCTGGCCGCTCGTCGTCGGGCGCGCAGACGAGGTCCGTGTGTTGACCGTGGCTTTGGGAGTGTTCCGCACCCAGACACCGCAGGGCGGACCGGACTGGGCGGGCCTCATGGCGGCCACACTCGTCGCCGCGCTGCCCGTCATCATCCTGTTCCTCCTGCTCGGCAAGCGAATCATCAACTCGATCGGCTACTCGGGGTCCAAATGACCCCGGCCGGCGGCATCCAACCCACCACCACCAACACGAAAGGCAATCAATGAAGATTCACCGCACAGCGACATTCGTCGCCCTGGCCGCGAGCGCAGCGCTCGTCCTCGCCGGATGCTCTTCCGCCGGCGGCGACAGCGCGAGCGAAGGCGAAGCCGCGTCGCTCCGCTACTGGCTGTGGGACACGAACCAGCTTCCCGCATACGAGAAATGCGTCGCGGACTTCACCGAGGCGAACCCGGAGATCACAGTCAAAATCGAGCAGGTCGGCTGGAACGACTACTTCGAGACGCTGACGACGAGCCTCGTCGGTGGAGACGCGCCGGACGTCATCACCAACCACGCGTCGTTCTACCCCGAGCTCGCCTCGTCGGGACAGCTGCTGCCACTGGACGACGTCGACGTGGATCTCGACTCGTTCCGTGACGGACTCGCCGAGCGGTGGATCGGAGAAGACGGCAAGCGCTACGGCCTCCCGAAGGACTGGGACACTGTCGCCACGCTGTACAACGCCGGTTTCCTCGCCGACGCTGGCTACACGCCGGACGACCTCGCGAACCTCGACTGGAACCCGGACGACGGTGGTTCTTGGGAAGCCACCATCGCGCACCTCACGGTGGACGCGAACGGCGTTCGCGGCGACGAAGCCGGCTTCGACAAGGGCAATGTCGCCGTCTACGGCCTGGGGCTCAAGGCCAAGTCCGGCATCGGCGCGTTCGGTCAGACGCAGTGGAGCCCCTACGCGCTCGCGAATGACTGGGCGTACGCGGACAAGAACCCCTTCGGCACCGAGTTCAACTACGCGGATGACGAGTGGATCGAATCCATCGAGTGGTGGGCCGGTCTGATCCAGAAGGGCTACATGCCTAGCTACGAGTCGGCGATCTCGGGCACGAGCATCCAGGACGCGTACGGTGCCGGCCGCTACGCACTTGTGACGGACGGCAGCTGGAACGCGAAGGCGTACTTCGGTATGTCCGGTGTCGAGACCGGCCTCGCACCGTTGCCGGTTGGCCCGAGCGGCGAGCGCAAGGGCGTCCTGAACGGCCTCGCCGATTCGGTGATCGCCTCGACGGCGCACCCCGAGGCTGCGAAAAAGCTCGTGTCGTACCTGGCGACGGCGGACTGCCAGGACATCGTCGCCGACGCGGCCGTCGTCTTCCCCGCGGTTGAGACGTCCAGCGAGAAGGCGCGCGAGGCGTTCAGCGCGGCGGGTATCGACGTGTCGGTGTACTTCGATGCGATCGACGCGGGCGAGTACGTCGACGCTCCGATCGCCAACAAGTGGAGCTCGATCCTGGCCACGATGGAGCCCGCCGTCGAGGCTGTCCTCCTCGGTCAGGGTGACGCCCAGACGCTGAAGGATGCCGCGAAGACGGTCAACGGCCTCTTCGAGTAATTGCCGACGCAGAGGGGCTACGGTGCGATGCGCACCGTAGCCCCTCTGAGTGCAGACCGGCATCCTGAAAAGTTGATATGAGTCGTGTCAACTTGGTTTGACATGGAATGCCGACGTGCGTATCGTGACATTCGGACGAAGTTGAGTCATCACGGCTCAACGTCCGAAGTCTTCACGAAAGGGAACACACATGGCACGTGCAGTGGGTATCGACCTCGGAACCACGAACTCCGTCGTCTCCGTCCTCGAAGGTGGCGAGCCGAAGGTCATCGCCAACGCCGAAGGATTCCGCACCACCCCCTCGGTGGTCGCTTTCACCAAGGACGGCGAGGTGCTCGTCGGTGAGACCGCCAAGCGCCAGGCCGTCACCAACGTCGACCGCACGCTGACCTCGGTCAAGCGTCACATGGGCACCGACTGGAAGACCCAGTCGATCGACGGCAAGGCCTACACGCCGCAGGAGATCTCCGCCCGCATCCTCCAGAAGCTCAAGCGCGACGCCGAGGAGTACCTGGGCGACACGGTGACGGATGCCGTCATCACCGTTCCCGCGTACTTCAACGACGCCGAGCGTCAGGCCACGAAGGAAGCCGGCGAGATCGCGGGCCTCAACGTGCTGCGCATCATCAACGAGCCCACCGCTGCTGCCCTCGCCTACGGCCTCGACCGCGGCAAGGAAGACGAGCTCATCCTCGTCTTCGACCTCGGTGGCGGAACGTTCGACGTCTCGCTGCTCGAAGTGGGCAAGGACGACGACTTCTCCACGATCCAGGTGCGCTCCACCGCCGGTGACAACCGCCTCGGCGGCGACGACTGGGACCAGCGGGTCGTCGACTACCTGATCAAGCAGTTCAAGGACACCACGGGCGTCGATGTCGCGACCGACAAGATCGCCCTGCAGCGCCTGAAGGAAGCCGCCGAGCAGGCGAAGAAGGAGCTGTCGAGCTCGACGAGCACTTCGATCAACCTGCCGTACCTGTCGCTGACCGACTCGGGCCCCGTGTCGCTTTCCGAGACGCTGACCCGCGCGAAGTTCGAGGACCTCACGAAAGATCTCCTCGACCGCACGAAGAAGCCGTTCCAGGACGTCATCCGCGAAGCCGGCATCAAGGTGTCCGAGATCGACCACATCGTGCTCGTCGGTGGATCGACCCGCATGCCCGCCGTCGCGGAGCTCGTCAAGGCCGAGACCGGTAAGGACGCCAACAAGGGTGTCAACCCGGACGAGGTCGTCGCCGTCGGCGCAGCCCTTCAGGCCGGCGTCCTCAAGGGTGAGCGCAAGGACGTGCTGCTCATCGACGTCACCCCCCTGAGCCTCGGCATCGAGACCAAGGGCGGCATCATGACGAAGCTCATCGAGCGCAACACCGCCATCCCGACCAAGCGCAGCGAGACCTTCACCACCGCCGACGACAACCAGCCGTCGGTCGCCATCCAGGTCTTCCAGGGCGAGCGTGACTTCACGCGCGACAACAAGCCGCTGGGCACGTTCGAGCTGACCGGCATCGCGCCGGCTCCGCGCGGCATCCCCCAGGTCGAGGTCACGTTCGACATCGACGCGAACGGCATCGTCCACGTGTCGGCGAAGGACAAGGGCACCGGCAAGGAGCAGTCGATGACCATCACCGGCGGCTCGTCGCTGGCGAAGGACGACATCGAGCGCATGGTGCGCGAGGCCGAGGAGCACGCCGCGGACGACAAGAAGCGCCGCGAAGCCGCCGAAGTCCGCAACCAGGCCGAGACGCTGTCGTACTCCATCGACAAGCTCATCAAGGAGAACGACGACAAGCTGCCCGAGGACGTCAAGACCGAGGTCCAGGCCGACGTCGACGCGCTGAAGACCGCTCTCGCCGGCGAAGACGACGACGCCGTGAAGAACGCCTTCGACAAGCTCAACGCGTCGCAGGGCAAGCTGGGTGAGGCGATCTACGCGTCGTCGCAGGCCGAGCAGGCTCAGGATGCCGAGGCTCCGACCGACGAGGCTTCCGCAGCCTCCGACGAGGATGTCATCGACGCCGAGGTCGTGGACGACGAGGACGAGAAGAAGTAATGACCGACAAGGACTTCGACAACGAAGTCCCCGGTGACGAGGGGTCGGAAGCGCAGGCTTCCGGCCCCGAGTCGCAGGGGGACATTCCCACCGAGGACGACGGGCTGACCGTCGAGGACATCCTCGACGCCGAGCAGACCGACGAAGCGGCCGTGGCCGACTCGGACGAGCCCGACCTGCTGCTCGACCTTAAACGGGTGCAGGCCGAGTACGCCAACTACCGCCGCCGCACCGAGGTGCAGCGCGAGATCGAGGCCGACCGCGCCAAGGGTGCGGTCGCCAAGAGCCTCCTTCCCGTGCTGGACGATCTCGACCGTGCCGACAAGCACGGCGACCTGACCGAAGGATCCGCTCTCTCGGCGATCGCTGAGAAGCTCCGCACGGTGGTGTCGCGCTTGGGCGTGGAGACGTACGGCGCCGCCGGTGACGCGTTCGACCCGCAGCAGCACGAGGCCATCTTCCAGGCGCCCACCCCGGGCGTCGAGACGGCGACGATCCTGGAGGTCGTCGAAGTCGGCTACCGCCTCGGATCGACAGAGCTGCGGCCGGCGAAGGTCGTGGTCGCCGTCCCGCCGGCCGAGGGCTAAGGGAGCCATATGGCCAGTCAGGACTGGTTCGACAAGGACTTCTACAAGACGCTGGGCGTGGCGAAGGACGTCTCGGATGCCGACCTGAAGAAGACGTACCGCAAGCTCGCGCGCACGTACCACCCCGATCAGACCCAGGGCGATGCCACGAAAGAGGCGAAGTTCAAGGAGATCAGCGAGGCGTACGCGGTGCTCTCCGACAAGGAGCAGCGCGAGGAGTACGACCAGATCCGCGCGATGGGCGCCGGCAACGCGCGCTTCCAGTCGGGCGCGGGCGGCGGGTTCGAAGACGTCTTCAGCCGGTTCGGCCAGGGGCGCGGCGGCGCGGGCGGCCAGCAGTCGGCCGATTTCGACGACCTGTTCGCGATGTTCGGCCAGCAGGGCGGCGGGCGCTTCGGGTCGGGTCGGTTCGGCCAGTCGACCGGCGGATTCCGGGGCAACGGCGGTCCGCAGCGCGGCGCCGACGTCACCGCGCGCACGACGCTCGACTTCCAGACCGCCGTGCGCGGCGAGGCGATCACGCTCGCGGGCGAAGACGGCAAGCCGTTCAAGGTGAAGATCCCCGCCGGCGTCTCCGACGGCCAGAAGATCCGCCTGCGCGGTCGCGGTCGGCGCTCGCCCGACGGAGGCGAAGCCGGCGACATCGTCGTCAGCGTGACGGTGCGTCCGCACGCCGTGTTCGCACGCGACGGCCTGAACCTGCGCGTCGTCGTCCCCGTGACCTTCACCGAAGCCGCGCTCGGCGCGACGATCGAAGTTCCGACGCTCGGCGGCGCCCCCGTGAAATTGCGCGTGGCGCCGGGCACCCCGTCGGGTCGTGTGCTGCGCGTCAAGGGTCGCGGCGTCGAGACGTCGAAGGGCACGGGCGATCTGCTCGCCGAGGTGCAGGTGGCGGTGCCGTCGCACCTCGACGACGACGCGCGCGCGGCGCTCGAGCGGTTCCACGAGCTGGAGCCGACCGAGAACCCGCGCGCCGACCTGATGGCGAAGGCCCGCGAGTAGCGGCATCCCGGCGTTGAGCGAGCGGAGCGAGTCGAAACGAGGTGGCTGCCATGGCGGATGACATAGACGAGGAAACCCCGATCTTCGCGATCGCGGCGGCGGCCGAGCTGTCGGGCATGCATCCCCAGACCCTGCGCCAGTACGACCGGCTCGGGCTCGTCGTGCCGGGGCGCACGCAGGGCGGCTCGCGGCGCTATTCGCTGCGGCACGTCAAGCAGCTGCGCGAAGTCGCGGCCCTGTCGGCCGAGGGGATGAGCCTGCCGGCGATCTCCCGGCTGATCGAACTCGAGAACGACAACCGCGCGCTGCGCCGGCGCATCACCGAGCTCGAGCACCGTTTGCGCGAAGAACTCGAGCAGCGCTCGCGCGTGTTCGCGGCGGGCGCCAGCGGTTCGGTCGTCACGCTGCGCCAAGGAACCCGCGTGCGTCGGGCGACCGAGGTCGTGCTCTGGCGGCCCGAGGTCGACTGACGGCGGGAGCGGGGTAACGTCGAAGCGACGAAGGAGTCGCATGCAGATCACCGGAGCCGTGCTCGAAACGAGCGGAGCGGACGCGCCGTTCGCCGAGAGTCGCCCGTTCACCGTGGGCCCACTCGAGCTCGATCCACCGCAGTCGGGCGAGATCCTCGTGCGCATCGAGGCCGCCGGGGTCTGCCACTCCGACCTCAGCGTCGTCGACGGCAACCGCCTCCGCCCGACGCCCATGCTTCTGGGGCACGAAGCCGCGGGCATCGTCGAGGTGCTCGGTGACGGCGTCGACGACCTCGTGGTGGGCGACCGGGTCGTCATGACCTTCCTGCCCCGGTGCGGCCAGTGCGCGGGGTGCGCCACCGACGGGCGCCTGCCGTGCGAGGTCGGCACCGCCGCGAACAACGCCGGCACCCTGGTCGGCGGCGGCATCCGCCTCGGCCGCGACGGCGGCCGCGTGCACCACCACCTCGGGGTGAGCGGTTTCGCGTCGCACGCCGTCGTCAGCCGCACCTCGGTCGTTCCCGTGCCGGCCGACGTCCCCGCCGAGATCGCCGCGCTGCTCGGCTGCGCCGTGCTCACCGGCGGCGGCGCCGTCATCAACGGCGCCGACCCTGCCCCCGGTTCGACGATCGTGATCGTGGGCCTCGGCGGCGTCGGCATGGCGGCGCTCCTGGTCGCCCGGGCCATCGGCCTCGAGGTGATCGGGGTCGACCTCGGCGAGGCGAAGCTCGACCACGCGCGCCGTCTCGGTGCGGTGCGCGCGCTGACGCCGGCCGAGGCGGTGGATGCCGGCATCCGCGCCCCCGCCGTGATCGAAGCCGCCGGCAACGTCCGCGCGTTCGAGACGGCGCTCGCCCTCACCGCTCCGGGCGGCGTGACCGTGACGGTGGGCCTTCCCGCGCCGCACGCGCGCGCCGAGATCTCGCCGCTCGCGCTCACCGCCGAAGCGCGCACGATCGTGGGCAGCTACCTGGGCTCCGCGGTGCCGAGCCGCGACATCCCGCGGTACGTCGAGCTGTGGCGCGCGGGTCGTCTCCCGTTGGAAGAGCTCGTGTCGAGCCGCATCGGGCTCGACGACATCGCCGCGGCGATGGACCGCCTCGCCGCCGGCGGCGAGCTCCGCCAGCTGATCACGTTCTGACGGGCGTTCGGTGGCGCCGAATTGCGGGTCGGCGGGGCTTCAGGCCGCACTTCGGCGCCGGCGAACACATCAGCCGGCGCGTGCCGCGACGAACGCGTCGTAGTCGCCGCGCGAGACATCCGCGTAGGCATACGCCCACTCGACAAGCGCCGCGCACGCCGCGCGCCCGTCGCCGATGTAGCCCACGACCTCCGCCGCCCGCGGCGACTGACTGTGGGCGCGCGCGAGCGTCGCCGCGCACGCCTGCGCGTACTCGTGGAACGGCAGGTCGTCGAGCGACTCCATGTCGAGACCGACCTTCATGTCGCGGAACTGGCGCAGGTAGTAGTCCCGCTCCACGCCGCGGAAATAGCCGAGGAAAGGATCGGACACGCCCTGCAAGATCCGCTGCAGCGCGACGACGCGCGCACCCTCGCCCGATTCGGCGATCGCCGCGTCGAGCTCGGGCGGCAGGGACTGCCCACCGTATTCGACGAGCACGCTGCGACCGGCTTCCTTGGTCTGCATCACGAGCGGATGCCCGGCGGCATCCTGCAGCACCGTGATGTAGCAGCGCGTGCCGACACTGCCGACGCCCACCACGCGCCGGACGGTATCGGATGCCGTGTACTGCTGCAGCACGAGGCGCACATCGGCGCGCGTGGTCGACATGTACGCATCGACCGAGGACTGCACGCGTGCGGTGAGCTCGGGCTCGAGGTGGGTCATCGTCGGGGGCTGCTCGGCGAAGCGGAGCCGGCCGTCGGGCCCCGCTTCGGTGAGCTTGCGGGCAGCGCGCTCGCCGGTGCGGGTCTGCGCCGCGCGGATCGCCTCGCGCACGACGCGGCGGCTCTGCCGGTCGAGCGTCTTGCTGCGGCCGGCCACCTCGAGATGCTCGTAGTAGCGTTCCAGCGGGCTCCGGGCGACCGCTTTCGCCAGCGCGCGTGCGTAGGTGCCCACCGCTGCCGCAGCGGCCGCGCGTGTGACCTCCTCGTCGCGGGCTCCCGCCTGCCCCGCGAGGACGATGCTCGTCACGAGCCGCTTCACATCCCACTCCCACGGCGCCCAGCCGGCTTCGTCGAAGTCGTTGAGATCGAAGACCAGGGTGCGCTGCGGCGAGGCGTAGAAGCCGAAGTTGGCGACGTGGGCGTCACCGCACGACGCGACGCGGATGCCCGAGCTCTCACCCGCCGCGAGATCGGCGGCCATGAGCGCCGCGGTGCCGCGGTAGAAGGCGAAGGGATTCGCCGACATCCGCTCGGCGCGCAGCGGCACGAGCTCGGCGATGCGGCCGGCATCCTGCGCGGCGAGGATGCCGAGGGGATCGCGCGCGTGCGAGCCCAGCGCGCCGAGAGCCCGCCGGGGGGTCGTCTTCCGTGCCGCACGCCCGGCGGCGCGCTGGTCGGCGAGGGACGGGCTCATGTGCTCATGATGGCACTGGTCAGGCGGGATCGATCCTCAGGACGGCCCCTTCGCCGACCGACAGATCGTCCTGCAGTCGGAGCGATCGCGCGAGGTCGTCGACCTCGCCGATCACGGTGCCGAACCGCTCGCGGTCGGCGCACACGGCGGTCAGCGTCACGAGGTGCGTCCCGGTGTCCCACGTGTACGTCGCGAACGGCGGCGTCTTGTCGCGGAGCGCGAGCTTCTCGCCGGCGCCGAGGTACGTGCCGCGGAAGTTCTCGGTGTCGTCGTACTCCATCGGCATCATGGCGCGTGCGGTGCGCAACTGCGGCGTGAGCTCCTGCACCTGAGCCATGGCGACGAGCAGGTCGGGCTCGCGCTTCCACACCCACACGAGCACACGCCCCGCGGCCTTGCGCATAAGCCACGGCGTGGCCTGGCTCACCGCCCACGCTGCGACACCGCCTCCGGGTCGGCCGGCCGCGCCGAGTGCGCCACCGGCCTGACTGAGCAGCATCCGGATCGCAGACTTGCGGGCGCGGCGCCCGCGGAATCCGAACGAGTCGGTGACCGCCACCCAGCGGCCCGGATCTGCGTCTGCCTGAAGTCGCGCCATGTCCCCAGGCTACGTGGCCGCTCGACGCTCCCGGGCGCGGGGAGGGTGCTCGGGTAGACTCGCAGCGGTACTTCCGCGATCCGCGGGAGGCCGCCGCCGCACAGATTGGCCCCGTACCTCGTGACTGGACCCGCGACGCCCGTGCCCGCCGACGGCGCTCTCACGATCGTCATCGCCGCCGACACCTTCGCGCCCGACGTCAACGGAGCCGCCCGCTTCGCCGAGCGCCTCGCCGCCGGACTCGCCGGTCGCGGCCACGACGTCCACGTGCTGACGCCCGGATTCTCCCTCCTCAACCACGGCGTGTTCCGCGAAGTGATCGAGGGGCAGGAGATCACCGTGCATCGCCCGCCGGGGTGGCGCTGGTACCCGCACGATTGGCTGCGGTTCGTCTGGCCGTGGCGCGCGAAGCACTACTCGCGCAAGCTCCTCGACCGGGTGGATGCCGACGTCGTGCACAGCCAGTCGCACATCGTGCTGGGTCGCGCGCTCACCCGCGTCGCGCACGCGCGGGGCATCCCGATCGTGGCGACCAACCATGTCATGGCCGAGAACATCATCGACTTCACGACGCTGCCCCCGGTGGTGGACAAGCTCGTCGTGAAACTCGCCTGGGCCGACGCGAAGCGCACGTTCGACATGTCGCGCGCCGTGACGACGCCCACCCGCAAGGCGGCGGAATTCCTCGAGTCGACCATCGACATCTCCGGCGTCGTGCCGATCAGCTGCGGCATCGACAAGCGCAACTACACGCCCGACCTCACGCCGCGCGCGCACCACCGGGTGCTGTTCGTCGGACGCCTGACGACCGAGAAGCACGTCGAAGTAACGCTCGATGCCGTCGCGCGCCTCGCCCCCGAGCTGCCGGACATCACCTTCGACATCGTCGGCGGCGGCGATCAGCGCCGCAACCTCGAGCAGACCGCTCAGCGCCTCGGCATCTCCGACCGGGTCGTCTTCCACGGTCGCGTCTCGGAGGAAGAGCTCCGCGCCTCCTACGGCAAGGCCGACGTCTTCGCGATCGCTTCGATCGCCGAGCTCCAGTCGATCGCGACGATGGAGGCCATGGCATCCGGTCTTCCCGTCGTCGGCGCCAACGCGGTCGCACTGCCGCACCTCATCCACGACGGCGAGAACGGTTACCTGTTCGAGCCTGGCGATGCCGCCGACCTCGCCGACAAGCTCCGCCGCGTGCTGACGGCATCGCCCGACGAGTATCTGCGCATGCAGCAGGCCTCGCTCGACGGCGTCGACATCCACGACATCGAGAAGACCCTCGACACCTTCGAGAAGCTGTACCGGGGCGAGCCGCTCTGACATGCGCCTCTTCTTCGACGCGCGCTACATCCGCGTGGATTTCCACGACGGGATCAGCCGGTACTCGACGGAGCTCGCGGCCGCGGTGGCGGCTGCCGCGCCCGGGCGGGGCGTCGAGGTCACGTTCCTGATCTTCGATGAGCGGCAGCGCGCGTTCCTGCCCGCGGGCGCCGATGTGCTCACGATCGGCGACCCGACCGCGGTCACCGAGCCGCTGGCGGCGCTGGCGTTGAACAAGCGGCATCCGGATGTCGTCTTCTCTCCGATGCAGACGATCGGCTCGCTCGGCCGGCGCTTCGGGCTCATCCTCACGCTCCACGACACGATCTACTACCGCCACCGCACGCCCCCGCGCGCTCTGCCCTGGTACGTGCGGCTGGGCTGGCGCCTCTTCCACCTGTCGTACGTGCCGCAGCGGCTGACGCTCAACGCCGCCGACATCGTCGCGACCGTGAGCGACACGTCCGCCGCGGAGTTCGCGCGCGTGCGCCTGACGAAGCGGCCGGTCGTCGTGATCCCGAACGCGCCGCAGCAGCTCGTCGGTGACGTCGTGCCGGGGGCGGAGCACCTCGTCTACATGGGCTCGTTCATGCCCTACAAGAACGTCGAGACGCTGATCGGCGCCGTCGCCCTGCTGCCGGGACGGACGCTGCATCTGCTGTCGCGCATCTCGCCGTCGCGCCGCGCAGAACTCGAGGCGCTCGTCGACCCTGCCGGTGGCCGTGTGGTGTTCCACGCCGGGGTGACGGATGCCGAATACGCCGCGCTCCTGGCCGACCGCGCGGTGCTGGTGTCGGCATCCCTCGACGAGGGCTACGGGCTGCCCGTGGCGGAAGCCCTCGCGCTCGGTGTGCCGGCGGTGATCACCGACATGGCGATCTTCCGCGAGGTAGCCGGTGGAGGCGCGCTGTACGCGACGGACGCCGAGGGCTTCGCCGCCGCGGTGCGCTCACTCGACGATCCCGAGCGGCGCGCTGCGGTCGTCGCCGCGGGGCGCGAGCACATCGCGCGGTTCGATTGGCGCCGGTCCGCCGGCATACTGCTCGACGCCGTGGAGTCCCTGCGCCCCGGTCGCTGAGCGAGGAGCGGGCGGCGGCGCGCGCACAACTCCGGAAATTCGGAGGGTTGAGGGCGTCCGAATCGGTTCGAACCGCCCTCACAGGCCGAATCTCCGGAGTTATGCACGCGTGCGGCGGGAGTCGCAGGTCAGGGGAGGCGGGTCGGGTCGGTCGGGACCCGGTGGTAGCCGTCGCGGGCGACCACGCGGAGGGTGGCAACGGCCGCACCGGCGGCCAGGGTGAGGATAGCGAGTGCGGTGATCATGGCAGAAACGCTACGCCGCGGCGAATCCTGCCACTAGTGGCAGGAATGCGCATGAGGGTAGGATTTCTGCCATGCATACCGTCGCCTGCGTCGTCCAGCCCGGATTCGCCCCGTTCGAGTTCGGGCTCGCCTGCGAGGCGTTCGGTCTCGACCGCCGCGACGACGGCGTGCCCCTGTTCGATTTCCGCATCGTGACACCCGATCCGGGCGCCGTGCCGGCCAACATGGCGTTCTCCCTCAACGTCGACAACGACCTGTCGTTCGCCGATGAGGCCGACCTGGTCGTCATCGCGCCGATCCCGCGGGAGTCGTGGGGCCACGTCGACGAGCGCGTGCTCGAGGTCGTCCGCCGCGCCGTCGCGCGCGGCGCGTGGGTGCTGACGGTGTGCAGCGGGTCGTTCGTCGTCGCCGCCGCCGGCGTGCTCGACGGTCGCCGCGCCACGACCCACTGGCGCTACGCCGCGACGATGGCCGAGATGTATCCCCAGATCGAGGTCGACCCCGACGTCCTCTACGTGCACGACGGCACGATCATCACGAGCGCCGGCACGGCTGCCGGACTGGATGCCTGCCTGTACCTCCTGCGCCTGGAGCTCGGCGCCGAGCTCACCAACACCATCGCGCGCCGTATGGTCGTGCCGCCGCAGCGCGACGGCGGGCAGGCGCAGTTCATCGCGCGGCCGTTGCCGGCATCCACGTCGCTCTCGCTCGCACCCGTCACGGATTGGATGCTGAAGAACCTCCGCCTCGACCTCTCGGTGGACCAGCTGGCCGCCCGCGCGCACATGTCTCCGCGCACGTTCGCGCGCCGGTTCAAGGCCGACCACGGCACGACGCCGGCCGCGTGGCTCGCCCGCCAGCGGCTGATCCAGGCGCAGCGCCTGCTCGAGCAGACCGACCTCGGCCTCGACGCCATCGCGTACGAGTGCGGCTTCGGCTCGGCAGCCGTGCTGCGGCAGAACTTCGCGCGCACGCTGGGCCTCACCCCGACCGCCTATCGCGCGCGCTTCAGCTGCACCGACGCCGTGGACGCCCTGGCATCCTGACCCGCCCCCGCCTCACAGAACTCCCGGCGGATTGTGAGGAAGACGTTCCCTGGGGGTAACGGGGGCCCGGGCGGGGCGAAACACGGCGTGCTTAGCGTCGGAGCATCACCTTCGACCGGGGGTGATCCGACGCACCGCACAGGAGGACTCCCGTGAGCGAACAAGAGCCCCTGCGGATCGTCGTTGTCGGAGCCGGGATGGTCGGCCACCGCTTCGTCGAAAGCATCCTGAGCCGCGTCGACCTCTCCGTGCACGTCACGCTCGTCGGAGAAGAAGGGCGCGCTCCCTACGATCGGGTCGGGTTGACCGGCTACCTCACCGGTCGGGATGCCGACGATCTCACCCTCGACCGCGCTGCGCTCGCCGACGACCGCGTGCACTTCCTCCCCCGCGACCCCGTGGCCGTCATCGACCGCGAGCGTCGCCGCGTTCGCCTGGCGAGCGGCCGCTTCCTCGAGTACGACACGCTCGTGCTGGCGACGGGATCGTCGGCCGCGCGTCTGACGCTCGACGGCTTCGACCTCCCCGGCTGCTTCGTCTACCGCACGATCGACGACCTCGAGGGCCTGCGGAGCTTCGTCGCGCGGCGGCGCGAGCAGCTCGGTCGCCCGTTGCAGGGCTACGTCGTCGGCGGCGGGCTCCTCGGTCTCGAGGCGGCGCAGGCGCTCGGCGGCCTCGACGTGGCCGCGACCGTCATCCAGTCGAGCGCCCGGCTCATGTCGGCGCAGTTGGATGCCGGGGCAGGCGGCATCCTCCGCCGACTGATCGAGGCCCGCGGCATCGGTGTGCGCACCGAGACCGTGACGACGCGGCTCGACCCCGACCGCACCGGACAGGTGTCGCGTATCGAGTTCCGCAGCGGCGAGTTGGTCGACGTCGACGTCGTCGTCTTCACCGTGGGCGTGCGCCCCCGCGACGAACTCGCTCGCGCCGCGCAGCTGGTGTGCGACCCGCGCGGCGGCGTGGTGATCGACGACGCGTGCCGCACGAGCGACCCGGCGATCCTCGCGATCGGCGAGGTCGCCAGCTTCGGCGGCATGGCGGTGGGCCTGGTCGCCCCCGGGTACGCGATGGCCGAGGTCGCGGCATCCCGTCTCTGCGGCGGCGACGCGACCTTCCCCGGGTTCGACCTGTCGGCGAAGCTCAAGTTCTCCGGCATCGACGTGGCGAGCTTCGGCGACGCGATGGCCACGACCCCCGGCGCGCTCGACGTCGTCTACGCCGATCCCATCGCCGGCGTCTACAAGAAGCTCGTGCTCTCCGATGACGCGACGACGCTGCTCGGCGGCATCCTCGTGGGCGATGCCGCGGCGTACGGCTCGCTCCGCCCCCTCGTCGGCGGCCCGCTCGGCGCCGATCCGGCTGTCTACCTCGCACCCGAGACCTCCGGTGAGGCGCCGGTGACGGAGCTACCCGACGCCGCGGTCGTCTGCTCGTGCTCGAGCGTCACGGCGGGGCGCATCCGCCAGGCGGTGCACGAGGACGGATGCACGGATGCCGCCGCCGTCAAGGCCTGCACGAAGGCCGGCGCCACCTGCGGATCATGCACCGTCATGGTGAAGAAGATCGTCGGGCAGGAGCTCGCCAAGACCGGCGCGGTCCTCTCCGACGCGCTGTGCGAGCACTTCGATCTGTCGCGCCGTCAGCTCTTCGACGCCGTCCGGGTGAGCGAGCTCACGACGTTCTCGTCGATCATCGAGCGCTTCGGCCGCGGCCGCGGGTGCGACATCTGCAAGCCGGTGCTCGCCAGCATCCTCTCGACGCTCGTCGGCGGGCACGTGCTCGACGGCGAGAACGCGACGCTGCAGGACACGAACGACCACGTCATGGCCAACATGCAGCGCGACGGGACCTACTCCGTCGTGCCGCGCATGGCGGGCGGCGAGGTGACGCCCGAAGGCCTCATCGTCATCGGCGAGATCGCCCGCGACTACGCGTTGTACACGAAGATCACCGGCGGTCAGCGCATCGACATGTTCGGCGCACGGCTCGAGCAGCTGCCCGAGATCTGGCAGCGCCTCGTCGACGCGGGGTTCGAGTCCGGTCAGGCGTACGGCAAGTCGCTGCGCACCGTGAAGTCGTGCGTCGGCTCGACCTGGTGCCGCTTCGGCGTGCTCGACTCGGTCGGCATGGCGGTCAAGCTCGAGCTGCGCTATCGCGGCCTGCGCGCTCCGCACAAGCTCAAGCTGGGCGTCTCGGGATGCGCGCGCGAGTGCGCCGAAGCGCGCGGGAAGGATGCCGGGGTCATCGCGACCGAGAACGGCTGGAACCTCTACGTCGGCGGCAACGGCGGCTTCACACCGCGCCACGCGGAGCTGCTGGCGGAGGGGCTCGACGACGACCAGCTGATCCAGGCGATCGACCGCTTCTTCCTGTACTACATCCGCACCGCCGACCGGTTGCAGCGGACGGCGCCGTGGGTGCAGGAGCTCGAGGGCGGGCTCGACGGCCTTCGCGCCGTCATCTTCGACGACAGCCTCGGCATCTGCGCCGACCTGGATGCCGCGATGGCGCGGCACGTCGACACCTACGAAGACGAGTGGGCGGCGACCCTCCTCGACCCTGTCAAGCTCGCTCGGTTCCAGTCGTTCGTGAACGCCCCCGACACCCCCGATCCGTCGCTCGGCTACGTCGCCGAGCGCGGTCAGGTGCGCCCCGCCAGCGCCGAGGAGCGCCGGGCGGGCGTCGTTCCGATCGCCGGCACCACACTGGCGGTGCGTCGATGAGCACCGTGATCGCACGCACCCACACCTGGCTGACGCTCTGCTCCGTCACCGACCTCGAGGTCGAGCGCGGTCGCGCGGCGCTCGTGGGCGACACCCAGATCGCGCTGTTCCTGTTGCGCGACGGCTCGCTGCACGCCGTGGCGAACTTCGACCCGTTCAGCGGCGCGAACGTGATCTCGCGGGGCATCGTCGGCAGTCGCGGTGACGCGCCGACGATCGCGTCGCCGATGTACAAGCAGGTGTTCGACCTGCGGACCGGCACCTGCCTGGATCCGCAGGGCAAGGAGCCCGCGCACCTGCGGGTCTGGCCCGTCGCGCTCCGCGGCGAGGACCTCTGCATCCGCTGGGAGGAAAGTGCATGACCACGATGATCGGGGTGTCCCTGGCGGGACGCGAAGTGCTGTTGGTCGGGGGCGGCGCCGTGACGGCGCGCCGGATGCGGCGTCTTCTCGACGACGGCGCGCGTGTGCGGGTCGTGGCTCCCGAAGTATGCCCGGAGGTGCGCGAGTTGGTGCGCCGCGCGGATGTGTCGTGGACGCCGCGGCGCTTCCGCCGCAGCGACCTCGCCGGCGCGTGGATGGTGCATACCGCCACGGGCGACGCCCGCACCGACCTCGCCGTCGCCGCCGCGTGCGATCGGCGTCGCGTGTTCTGCATCAACGCGTCGAACGCGGGGCACGGCACCGCGCGGCTCACGGCGCAGACCGCCTCCGGTGACGTGCTGGTGGGTGTCGTGTCGGATGCCGGCGTCGACCCGCGTCGGTCGGCGCGGGTGCGCGACGCGATCGGCGGGTTGCTCACCGGCGGGCGCCTGCCCCTTCGTCGCCAGCGCGCCGCCGGCGTCGGACGCGTCGACCTCGTCGGCGGCGGACCCGGCGCGCTCGACCTCCTCACCGTGCGCGGTCGCCGGCTGATCGCCGAAGCCGATGTCGTCGTGGCCGACCGGTTGGGGCCGGCATCCCAGCTTCTCGACGAGCTCGACCCCGACACCCTGTTCATCGATGTCGGCAAGCAGCCGGGGCACCATCCCGTGCCGCAGGACGAGATCAATGCGCTCCTCATCGAGCACGCCCGGGCCGGGCGGCGCGTCGTGCGCCTGAAGGGCGGCGACCCGTTCGTCTTCGGGCGCGGGGGCGAAGAAGTGCTCGCGTGCGTCGCCGCGGGAATCCCCGTCGATGTTGTGCCCGGCGTCTCGAGCGCGATCTCCGTGCCGCAGGCCGCCGGCATCCCCGTCACGCACCGCCGGACAGCGTCGGCCGTGCACATCGTCAACGGGCAGTCCGGCCTCTCGCCGGCCACCCGCGCGGCCCTCGCCGACGACGAGGTCACCGTGGTGGTGCTCATGGGCGTCGCCGCGCTGCCCCGCCTCGTCGAGGCTGCGCTCGCGGCGGGAGCCGAGCCCGAGCGCCCGATGGCCATCGTCGAAAGCGGTCACACGCCCGAGCAGCGGACGACGCACACGACTCTGTCGGCGGCGGTCGCCGACGCCGAGCGCGCGGGAGTGCGCAACCCCGCCGTGATCGTCGTCGGCGAGGTCGCTTGCGCCGGGTTCCTGCTGCCCCAGGCCGAGCGGACTCTAGAATGGGCCGGGTGAGCCCGCCCCCTCCTCTTTCGGAGAGCTTGCGTGGCTGCACCATCGTGATCGCCGTCGACCGCCGTGCTGGCGAACTGACGGCGGCCCTCGAACGTCACGGCGCGCTGGTGCAGCAGGCGCCGGCTCTGACGATCGTCCCGCACATCGACGATGAGGCGCTCTGGGCGCGCACCCGTGAGCTCATCGCCTCGCCGCCCGAGATCGTCGTGGTGACCACCGGTGTCGGCTTCCGCGGATGGATCGATGCCGCCGACGAGGCCGGTCTCTCCGCCGACTTGACCGCCGCGCTCGCCGGCGCGCGCTTCGTCGCGCGGGGCCCGAAGGCGCGCGGAGCGATCCAACAGGCCGGGTTCACCGCCGACTGGGTGGCCGAGAGCGAGACGGCCGCCGAGCTCGGCGAGTACCTCGTGGCCCAGGGGATCGACGGCACCCGCATCGCCGTGCAGCACCACGGGTCGGGCGCCGACGGCCTCGACGACCTGTTCGAGGCGCACGGCGCCGATGTCGTGAGCCTGACGGTGTACCGCTGGGGGCCGCCGGCAGACCCGGAGGTCGTGCAGCGCACCGTCGCCCAGACCGCCGACGGGGACGTCGACGCCGTGCTGTTCACGTCGGCGCCGGGGGCCGCGCAGTGGCTCGCAGAAGCCTCGAGTGCCGGGTGCCTCGACGACATCCGTCGCCGCGCGTCCGGAGGCCGCCTCGTCATGGCAGCGGTCGGTCCGATCACCGCCGGGCCGCTGGTGGATGCCGGCATCCCGGTGCTCATGGCGGAACGGGGGCGGCTGGGATCACTCGTGCGCGGTGTCGTCACACACTTCGGCGGCGGGTCGGCGCCCACGCTGCAGACCAGCGCCGGAGCGCTGCAACTGCGCAGTGGCGGAGCCTTCATCGACGGGCGCTTCATCGCGCTCTCCCGCACGGCCGCGCGGCTGCTGGGTGTGCTGTTCGACGCGCGCGGCGACGTCGTGCCGCGCGCGCAACTCGTCGAGGCGCTTCCGCGCACCGGCCAGGGCGACCATGCGGTGGAGATGGCGGTCGCCCGTGTCCGCGAGACGCTCGGCGTGCCCGGCGTGATCAAGACGGTCATCAAGCGCGGCTATCGCCTCGACGCGGATGCCGCAGCATGACCACGCTCATCGCCTGCTCTCACGGCACACGCTTCGCCGAGGGTCGCGCGGTCGTGGCCGCCCTCGTCGCCGAGGTCGCCCGTCTCGTGCCGCAGACGCCGGTGGTCCCCGCGTTCGTCGACGTCGAGGAGCCCGCCATCGCCGATGTCGCCGATGCCGTCCCGAGCGATGAGGAGGCAGTCATCGTGCCGCTCCTCCTCTCACGCGGGTTCCACACGGGTGTCGATATCGCCCGGGCCGCGGCCCCGCACGCGCACGTGCACGCCGCCCAGGCCCTCGGCCCGCATCCGCTCCTCGCCGACGTGCTCGTCTCTCGGCTCGAGGAGATCGGCGCGCTGACGGACGCCGGCACGCACATCGTGCTGGCGGCATCCGGCTCGTCGAACCCGATCGCCGCCACCGACGTCGAAGCCCTCGCCGACCTGCTCCGCGAACGTCTTACTCAGCCGGTGACCGTCGGGTACGCGGCGGGTTGCACGCCCCACATCACCGACGCGGTGGATGCCGCGCGCGCCGCCGGTGCGGAGCGCGTCGTCGCCGCGAGCTACGTGCTCGCGCCCGGGCACTTCGCGAACCTGGTCGCCGCGAGCGGCGCCGACGCGGTGACCGCGCCGCTGGCCGTGGGTCCGGACGGCGGCGTCGAGACCCGCGTCGCGCAGGTCATCATCGACCGCTTCCACGACGCGCAGCTCGCCGCGCGCTGAGGTGAGGTGTCCCAAGTCGGGACAGGCGTCGAGTTGGCGCGCGTGTCGGGTATCCCGACCCGAACCCGTCCGAAGCGCCACCTCGGCGCGGAGGCGCACAGCGAAGCGGCCCCACCCGAAGGCGGGGCCGCTCGCGTGAGACGTCAGACGCCGGCGGGGATGCGGGCCGGCTCGACGACTGACGCGTCCACCGGCGCGGCGGGCCGAGGGCCCCGACCGCTGCGCACCGTGGGGATGCGTGCGGGCGCGGTCTTGCCGTGGGTGATGTAGAGCGTGAGCCCCACGAAGATCAGTCCGCCGGCGAGGTTGCCGATGACGGTGGGGATCTCGTTCCAGAGGAGGTAGTCCCACAGTGTGAAGTCGGCGCCGAGGAGGAGTCCCGAGGGGAAGAGGAACATGTTGACGATCGAGTGCTCGAAGCCCATGTAGAAGAAGAGCATGATCGGCATCCACATGCCGATGACCTTTCCGACGAGGCTGTCGCTCATCATCGCCATGACGACGCCGGTGGAGACCATCCAGTTGCAGAGCATGGCGCGGACGAAGAGGGTCACCATGCCGCCGATGCCGTGGTCGGCGTAGCCGACGGTGCGGCCGTGGCCGATCTCGCCGATGGCGTGGCCGACGGCGCTCGGCTCGGTTGTGAAGCCGTAGGTGAAGTAGATGGCCATGAGGACGGCGACCGTGAAGGCGCCGATGAAGTTGCCGAGGAAGACGAGACCCCAGTTGCGGAGGACGCCGCCCGTGGTCGCCCCCGGACGCCCCGCGAGCCACGCGAGCGGGCCGAGGGTGAAGACGCCGGTCAGCAGGTCGAAGCCCATCAGGTAGAGCAGGATGAAGCCGACGGGGAAGAGGACCGCGCCGAGGAGCGGCTGACCGGTCTGCACCGACACCGTCACGGCGAAGGCGGCCGCGAGGGCCAGGATCGCGCCGCCCATGATGGCGCGGATGAGGGTGTCGCGGGTGGACATGAGGATCTTGTTGGCCCCGGCATCCACCATGCGGGTGACGAGGTCGGCGGGCTTCACGTAGGACATTCGTAACCTCCAGGGAAGAACGGGGAAGGGTGGGCGTTCCCTCAGCATGGATGCCGCGCATTTCCCCGACCCGCGTCGAATGTTGCGGCCGGGGAAAGCTCTTCTCACATCACCGCATTCTCGCCGTGAGGTCCGGATCTCTTGCTAAAGTTGAGTGCAGACGGCTCAACTAGGGCCCGACCCTTTCAGGAGTACACATGAACGCACAACCCGCACCCGGGCAGGAGGATTCCCGGAGCGCCCTCGAACAGTTCGGCATCGACCTCACCGAGCGTGCGCGGCAGGGCGAGCTCGACCCGGTGATCGGTCGCGACAGCGAGATCCGCCGGGTCAGCCAGGTGCTCACGCGCCGCACGAAGAACAATCCCGTGCTCATCGGCGAGCCCGGCGTCGGCAAGACCGCCGTCGTGGAAGGGCTCGCCCAGCGCATCGTCGCGGGCGACGTCGCCGAGTCGCTGAAGGACAAGCGCCTCGTCAGCCTCGACATCTCGGCGCTCGTCGCCGGAGCGATGTACCGCGGGCAGTTCGAAGAGCGCCTCAAGAGCGTGCTGAAGGAGATCACCGACTCCGACGGGCGCATCATCACGTTCATCGACGAGCTGCACGTGTTGATGGGCGCCGGCGGCGGTGAAGGCTCCGTCGCGGCATCCAACATGCTCAAGCCCATGCTCGCCCGCGGCGAGCTGCGCCTCATCGGTGCGACGACGCTCGACGAGTACCGTCAGTTCATCGAGAAGGATGCCGCCCTCGAGCGGCGCTTCCAGCAGGTGTACGTCGGCGAGCCGACGGTGGAGGACTCGATCGCGATCCTCCGTGGCCTCAAAGGTCGTTACGAAGCGCACCACGGTGTCACGATCAGCGACAGCGCTCTGGTGGCCGCGGCGGCGCTCTCGCACCGCTACATCCCGAGCCGGCAGCTGCCCGACAAGGCGATCGATCTGATCGACGAGGCCATGAGTCGCCTCAAGATGGAGATCGACTCGAGCCCTGTCGAGATCGACCAGCTGAAGCGCCAGGTCGACCGCATGCGCCTCGAAGAACTCGCCCTCAAGAAGGAGAAGGATGCCGCGTCGAAAGAGCGGCTGACGACACTGCGCGAGCGGATGAGCGCGGCGGAAGAGACCCTCGCCGAGCTCGAGGAGCGCTGGGACCGGGAGCGCTCGAGCCTCACACGCGTCGGAGACCTCAAGAAGCGCCTCGATGAGGCCGTCACCGAACGCGACCGCGCACTGCGCGAAGCCAACTACGCCAAGGCGTCGAAGCTCGAGTACGAAACCATCAAGCAGCTCGAAGAACAGGTGGCCGCCGCCGAGCGCGACGACGCCCAGCCGGGCGAGCCGCGCATGGTCAACGAGCAGGTCACCGACGAAGACATCGCCGCCGTCATCGCGGCGTGGACCGGTATTCCGGTCGGGCGCCTGCTGCAGGGCGAGAGCGAGAAGCTCGTGCACCTCGAGGCCGAGCTCGGCAAGCGTCTGATCGGTCAGCAAGAGGCGGTGAAGGCCGTGGCGGATGCCGTGCGGCGCTCCCGCGCGGGCATCAGCGATCCGAACCGGCCGACCGGCTCGTTCCTCTTCCTCGGGCCGACCGGTGTCGGCAAGACCGAGCTCGCGAAGGCGCTCGCGGAGTTCCTCTTCGACGATGAGCGCGCGATGGTGCGCATCGACATGAGCGAATACGGCGAGAAGCATTCCGTCGCGCGCCTCGTCGGCGCCCCTCCCGGCTACGTCGGGTACGAGCAGGGCGGCCAGCTGACCGAGGCCGTGCGGCGGCGCCCCTACGGCGTCATCCTGCTGGACGAGGTCGAGAAGGCGCATCCCGAGGTCTTCGACGTGCTGCTGCAGGTGCTCGACGACGGGCGCCTCACCGACGGGCAGGGCCGCACGGTCGACTTCACCCACACGATCCTGATCCTGACGAGCAACATCGGCTCGCCGATCCTGATCGATCCGACGCTCGATGTCGCCGCGAAGCGCGAGCAGGTGCTGGAGCTCGTGCGGCGGGTGTTCCGCCCCGAGTTCCTCAACCGTCTCGACGACATCGTCATGTTCTCCGCTCTCAGTCACGACGACCTCGCCCAGATCGTCGAACTCTCGGTCGACGCGCTCCAGCGACGTCTGCACACCCGCCGTTTGACGCTCGCCGTCACGCCCGACGCGCGCACCTGGCTCGCGGAACGCGGCTACGACCCCGTGTTCGGCGCCCGGCCGCTGCGCCGGCTCATCCAGACCGAGATCCAAGACCGGCTCGCGATGGCGCTGCTCTCCGGCGAGACGAGCGACGGCGACACCGTGCGGGTGGATGTCGCGCCGGACGGTGACCGGCTGGTCCTCGCCAGCACGGCGCCCGACGCCGCGTAGCGGGTACGGTCGGAGCATGCAGCTCCTCCACTCCGGCCGGGCCATCGTCATCCTGCAGTGGGTGCTGGCCGTCGTCCTGCCCGCCTTCGTCGCCATCGGTCGGGGCTTCGTCGGGGCGCAGCTCGGGTGGATGGCGGTGTTCGGCGTCTTCTACGGACCGATCCTCATCGTCGCTCTGCTCGTGCCGCCGATCCTGGTGCTCTTCGACCGGCCCGCGCGACACGGGCGCACCGTCCGCCGGCACTACGCGACGGCGACGATCGTCCTCTGGATCGCGCTGGTGGTCGCCGGTCTCAGCATTCCGGATGCCGGGGACAGTGGCTCGGTGCCCACGGCGCTGTCGACCTGGACGGGGATGTCGGACGAGGCCAGCGGCGCGATCTTCACCGTCGCCGCCGTCATCGCCGTGCTCAGCTGGGGGGTCGCGCTGGTCATGGCGATCGTCGGCATCCGTCGCGGCCGGTCCGACGCGACCTGACGTGCGAGCCGTTCTGGCGCTGTGGCGCTCGAGCCACCCGGGGCCGACCCTGGTCGTCACGGTGCTCGCGCTCGTGCTCGGCGTCGCGACGGGGCTGGAAGGCGGACGGCTCGCGCTCCTGGCGGGCTCCGTCTTCGCGGGGCAGCTGAGTGTCGGCTGGTCGAACGACGCCAGAGACGCCGCCCGCGACCGCGCGGCCGGGCGACGGGACAAACCGATCGCCCGAGGCGAGATCTCGACGGCGGGTGTGTGGACGTCGGCCGGGGTCGCACTGTTCGTCGCGATCGCGCTGTCGGCGCTGCTCGGCGCGGCGTTCCTCGGCATCCACGTCGTCGCCATCGCATCGGCCTGGTCGTACAACCTCGCGCTGAAGAACAGCGCGTTCTCGGCCGCGCCTTTCGCCCTGAGCTTCGGACTGTTCCCGTCGCTGGCGACCCTCGCGCTCCCGTCGCCGATGTTCGCCGCCGGGTGGGCGAGCGTCGCGGGGGCGACCCTGGGCATCGCGGTGCACTTCTCCAACGTGCTCCCCGACCTCGACGACGATGCGAAGACCGGCGTGCGGGGCCTGCCGCACCGGTTGGGCGCGCAGACGAGCGCCGTCGTCGCCTTCGTGGCGGTCGAGCTCGGCGCGATCGCGGTGCTCGTCGGCGCAGGGATCGGACCCCTCACCGTCGTGGGGGTGGCGGTGGTCACGATCGTGGCGATCGTCGGCGTCGTGCGCGCGCTCCGGCATCCCGACCGCACCGTGTTCCGCCTCGTCATGCTCGCGGCGCTGCTGCTCGTCGCCCTACTGGCGGTGACCGGCGTCGGCGTCAGCTGAACTGCCGCGCGGCGGGGTCGAACCCCATGGCGTACGCGCGGGCGAGCAACCGCTCCGCCGGTGTCTTCAGCGCGGCGCCGACCGCCACGGCACCCCACGCCCGCGACGGACGACCGAGCACGGTGTTCACCGTCGCGATCCGCGCCGAGAGATCGGCGGCGCGGAGGCGCTCGCGCTCCCACCGCTCGATGCCGACCGGCGCTCCCCGGGCGGTGTCCGCGAGGAGCGGGGCGAGGGTCGCCGCGTCGATCAGCCCGAGGTTCATGCCCTGCCCGCCGATCGGACTCACCTCGTGAGCGGTGTCGCCGATCGCGATCACGCGGCCGTGGCGCATCGCAGTGAGCCGCGAGCGCGCCACCCCGAACCGTGTCGCCGAGGTGATCGGGGCGGCGGCTGCGCTCGACCCGGTGCGCTCGGCGACGGCGGCGCGGAGGCGCTCGGCATCCGGTCGGTCGTCGTCGCTCAGCCAGGCGACATAACGGCGTCGGCGTCCGGGCAGGGGGAAAGACTCCAGCACGCCCGCGCGGTCGAGGTGTACGACGGCGCGGTCACCGTCGCCGCTCGTGTCGTCGGCGTCGGTCATGAGGTAGCGGTCGCGGAAGTGGCGGCCGCGGGCGGGAATGCCGACGAGGTCGCGCGCGCGGAGGCCTCCGGCGACCACGGCGACCCGTGCGGCGACGATCGCGCCGTCGAGGTGGAGCTCCACACCACCCGCCCGCGGTGTGATCGCGTTCACCCGCGCGCCGCGGTGGACGGGCGGAGCGCCCCAGTGCGCCGCGGTGGCCGCCAGCGCCGTTTCGGTCGCCGATTGCGGCAACGTCGCCACGAACGGATGCCGCCCGGCCAGCCGGTCGAAGCGGACCTCGCCGAGCGTGCGCCCCGCCCGCCGTGCCTCGCCGACCCGCACGCGCAGCGCGCCGGCGAGCAGACGCTCCGTCGCGCCGGAGGCTTCCATCGCCGCGAGCGCCGTCGCGTGGAGGCCGACCGCTCGCGAGCCGTCGCCGATTTGCGCGCGCTGTTCCCACTGTTCGGCACGAACGCCGCGGCGGGCGAGCTCTGCGGCGAGCAGAGTCCCGACCGGCCCCGCGCCCACGATTGCGACGTCGATCACGGCCGCACCGCCAGTAGCCGGAAGGGGGCGCGGCGTACGGCGCGCCATCCGGCGGGCAGGAGGGGCGCGAGCTCGTCGGCGGTGAAGCTCCGCCGGATCGAGCGCAGGCCGTCGGTGCGCAGGAAGCTCCCCGGTGCGATCGGCGTGATCGCGACCGTGTACGCCGCGTACGCGCGGCGAGAACGAGCGATGTCGGAGTGCACGACGAGCGACTCCGCGAGCGCGTCCGAATCGGCGAGCACCGTCTGCAGTGCCGCAGCGTCGAGGTGGTGCAGCACGTGGTTCGAGAGGACGACGTCGAAGCGCGCGCCCTCGGCGACGAGGTCGGAGCTGTGCGCGAGGCGGTAAGCCGCCGAGCCGCCTCGGGCCTCGGCGACGGCGAGCGAGCGGGCATCCGGATCGATGCCGAGCGCGTCGACGCGGGCGCCGTTGGCGCGGGCGAGCGCGCTGACGCGTTCGAGCACATCCCCGCCGCCGCAGCCGATGTCGAGGATGCGCAGCGTCTCGCCCGGCCGCACGAGAGGGCGGATGAGGTCGCGGTACACGCCGTCCCACCCCGCGACGAGGCGATTGACGACGCGGAAACGCTCGAGCGTGCGGCGGAGGCGCACCGGATCGCAGTCCGGGTCGTCCATCAGTTCGCGCAGGCGGGTGTCGCGTCGGGCGAGGGTCATCGCGCGAGCGCTGTCTCCTCGGCGCGCGCGGACGGAGCGCTCGCGGCGGTCCGGACAGTGAGGAGCGCGGCTTCGACGGTGAGGCCGGGGGCGAAGGCGACCGCGAGCATCCGCGCGCCGTCGGTGTTGGCGGGATCGGCCATCATCCGCTGCAGGATGAAGAGGATCGTCGCCGACGACATGTTGCCGTAGGCGCGCAGCACGTCGCGCGAGTGGCGCAGTGCGTCGGGGCCGAGCTCGCACGCTGCTTCGACGCGATCGAGGATGCTCCGTCCGCCGGGGTGTACGGCCCAGAGGTCGACGGGGCCTTCCTCGCGGAGCGGGGCGAGGGCGCCCGCTACTTCGCGCCCGACGATGCGCGGCACGTCGGCGGTGAGGGTCATCTCGAACCCGTGGTCGCCGATCGTCCATGCCATCGCCTGCTCGCCGTCGTCGGTGATGGCGGTGGCGAAGCGGTCGAGTTCGAGGTGCGGGATGCCGGCCGCGGGCGACGCCGTGACGATCGCGGCCGCCGCGCCGTCGGCGAAGACGGCCGACGAGACGATCTGATCGGGATCCGGCGAGGAGCGCAGGTGGATCGTGCAGATCTCGGCGCAGACGACCAGGACGAGCGCGGAGGGATCCGCTGCGCAGATGCGTGCGGCCGAGCGGAGGGCGGGGAGCGCGGCGGCGCACCCGAGGAAGCCGAGGTGCTCGCGCGCGACGGTGGTGCGCAGGCCCAGTTCGCGCACGAGGCGGAACTCGGGGCCGGGAGCGAAGAAGCCGGTGCACGAGGCGGTCACGACGTGGGTGACGTCGGCGGCATCCACCTGTGCGCGGGCGAGGGCGTCACGCGCGGCGGCGGCGAAGAGCAGCGGCGCCTCGCGCGCGTAGACGGCATTGCGCGCACCGGTCGGCGGCATCCCGATCTCGCGCGTCTCCGCGTCGACGAAGTCCGATCCGCCCGCCACCAGCTCGGGCAGCACCGCGTGGCGTGTGTCGATCGCCGACTGGTCGAACGCGGCGCCGATGATGCGCCGCGTGACGCGGTCGAGGCCGGGCTGCCCGGCGAAAAGATCGCGGACGGCCGGCTGGGTCAGCTGCGTCGGGGGCACGGCCGTGCCGATGCCGATGATCGATGCGCTCATCTGCGCAGGTTATCCCCGGTCGGGGCCGAGCGGCAGACCCGTTGCCCCGCCCGGCGATGTGTGCTCAGGCGTCGGCGACGAGCGACTCGGCGATGGGGCGGCGCGTGCGCGGCGCCAGCTCGCGCTCGCGGAGGGTGTCGGAGGCCGCGTCGATGTCGCCGAGCGCGCCGACGGCCATCACCGTGACAGCCGCCAAACCGTCGCCGAAGTCGAAGGCCGCGGCGATGGCGGCGCGGTCGAAGCCGCCCATCTGGTGGGTGTGCAGACCTTCGGCGTGCGCCTGCACCGTGAAGTGCGCGGCGGCCTGGCCGGTGTCGTACGCCGCCCAGGGGAGGGGCTTGCCGTCGAGCTCGCTGACGTGCGCGAACACGACGAGGGCCGCAGCGCTGGCCGCCCACCCCTGGTTGAAGCCCATGAGGGCGTCGACGATCGCGGTGTGCTGCGCCGTGCCGCGGCGGGCGACGACGAAGCGCCACGGCTGCGTGTTGCTCGCCGAGGGTGCCCAGCGGGCGGCTTCGAGCGCGCTGGCGAGCGCGGCTTCGTCGACGGCGACATTCGGGTCGAAGATGCGCGTGCTCCAGCGTTCGGCGAGTACGTCGAGGATGGGCGCGTCGGTCGAGGCGGTGCGGGAGTCGATGAGGGACATGAGGGGTCTCCTTGCGAAGGGATCGGGCCGGGACGCCGTCGGCCCACGCATATGCAACCGTATGCATCCCGGATGTGTTCCCTCTGTGACCTAGCGTGAAGACATGACCGCGACCGCAGACGTGTACGACGACCGAGGCGACGAGCTCGATTCGCTCGCGCTGCAGCTCCACGACATCGGTGGGGTCGTGGCTTTCGACGGCCCGATCCGCACCGTGCGCTGCCATCGCGACAACGCGCTCGTCAAACAGGTGCTGGCCACGCCCGGCGACGGCGCCGTGCTCGTCGTCGACGGTGGCGGGTCGCTCGAGTCGGCCTTGGTCGGCGATGTGATCGCGGCATCCGCCGTCGACAACGGCTGGGCGGGGATCATCGTGCACGGCGCGATCCGCGACCGTGCGCTGCTGGGAGAGCTGGCGCTCGGGGTGAAGGCGCTCGGGTCGAATCCGCGCAAGAGCGCGAAAGACGGCGTCGGCGAGGTCGACGTCGAGGTGACGATCGCCGGTGTGCGCTTCGTGCCGGGCGCGCACGTGTGGGCGGATGCCGACGGCGTGCTCGTCGAGCGGTGAGCGACCCCCTCGACGCGGGCGTGGCGGGGGCGGATACTGGCAGGATGATCAGCTTCGCAGGCTCTTTCGCCGGTTTCTCCGTGGACGACATCCCCGCCGCCGAGGGGTTCTACCGGGACGTGCTCGGTCTCGACGCGTCGGTGGGGGAGATGGGCATCCTGCAGATCGCCCTGCCGGGCGGCGGACACGCCATCGCCTACCCGAAGCCGAATCACGAGCCGGCGACCTTCACGGTGCTGAACTTCATCGTCGGTGACATCGACGAGGCCGTGACCGCCCTCAACGACGCGGGCGTCGTGACGAAGATCTACACCGATCCCGATTTCGGCACCGACGAGCGGGGCATCTCGCGGGACAACGGCGGCCCGGAGATCGCGTGGTTCCGCGACCCCGCGGGCAACGTCCTCTCGGTCATCGTCGACTGACGCCGGCTCTCCGGTCGCCGTCGCGGGGCGAACGGACTCAGCGCGCGTAGGTGCCGGCGAGGCGAGCGGTCTCGGCGCTGATCGACCCCGTGCCGCCGAGCACCACGACGCGCGCGGGTCGCAACGTGGCGATGGACTGCGCGGTCGCGGGCATGAGGGTCCATGGCGGCGTCAGCAGCACCGGGTAGCCGCCGGCGGCGGCCGCGGCGGCGCCCGAGAGCGCGTCGGCGAAGTCGTCGCCGCGCGCGAGGAAGACGCGCTCGACGGCGGGCCGACCGGCGGCGATGAGCGCGGCGGTTTCGTAGCGGTCGGCGCCCGCGATGCGCGTGACGCCGCCGCCCGTGTAGGCGGATGCCTGCGTCATGACGGATGCGGCGACGCGCGCGTCGCCGCCGACCACCACGATGCGCGCCGGCGCCAGGCGCCGCAGTTCGGCGGCGACCGTCGGCGAAAGCGCCGTGCGATCGGTGAGGAGCACCGGCGCTCCCGCGGACCCGGCGACGGCGGCGACGCTCAACGCGTCGGCGAAGTCGGATCCGGTCGCGAGGTATGCGACCGGCACCCCGGGCGTGAAGGCGGCGGACGAGACCGCGGCCGAGGTCTCGTAGCGATCCTCGCCGGCGCGGCGCTCGACCGGTCCGCTCGTGAACGCGCGCGCCGCCGTCTCGACCGACGATGCGACGGCATCCGCACCACCGACCACGATGATGCGCTGCGGGCGGAGACGGCGCAGCTCCGTCGCCACGGACGCCGGAATCGCATCCTGCGTGACGAGCAGCACGGGGCCGTCCTTCGAGCCGGCCGCAGCTGCTGCCGCCAGGGCATCGGGGAAGCGCTGACCCGTCGCGAGGTACGCCACGGGCACGCCGGCGGCGAATGTCGCGGCGGAGATCGCGGCCGACGTCTCGTAGCGGTCGGCCCCGGCGAGCCGGTCGACCGGGGAGGGGATCGCGATGGCGTTGCTCGTGCGCTGCGCGGCGAACGTGTCGTCGCGGCGTCCGTCGACCCAGAAGGTGAGGTTCGCTCCGCGATCCTGTTTCGTCACGACGTAACTCGTGCCGGTCGCGCCGTCGATCGGCGTGCCGTTGCGTCGCCACTGCTGGGTGAGGGTCGGGGTGGGAGACCACGTTCCCACGGTCGCGGTGAGGGTGGTGCCGACCGCCGCCGCGCCGCTGATCACCGGCGTCGGCGCGGCGGCGAAGGGGCGGGGCACCACCGTCGAGGAGACCAGGCAGCATCCCCAGTTCGTGATCACCGTGGCGCCGGCGAGGGTGCGCCAGGTGCCGTTGTAGGCTGCCGCACCGGCGGTGGGGATGTAGCCGCCGAACTGCATTCCGCTGACGGTCTGATAGGGCCGAAGGACGCCGGGGCCGGGCTGGGGGACGTCGCCGTAGAGGATCGAGAGGTGCACGTGCGCGCCGCTCGACCAGCCGCCGCACGGAAGGGTGTTGCCCGCTTCGCCGAGGTAGGTGCCGGTCGGCACCCACTGACCGATCAGGCTGCTCTGCGCGTTGGTGAGGTGGTAGTACTCCGACTTCCACCCGTTGCCGTGGTCGACGCCGAGGAACCATCCGTTCGGGCACATGAGTTGGTACACGCGCCCCGATGCGATGGAGACGACGCGCTTGTTGGGATGCGAGCCGGGCGAGAAGTCGAGGGCGCCGCGCGCGGTGCCGTCGCTGTCGGCGTGCGGTCCGCCGGAGGACCACCGCACTCCGGCTTCGAACGGCAGGTTCCACGCCGGGGCCGCCGCGCGGGCGTAGGGCGAGGGCACGCTCGGCAGCGTGCCGTCGTCCCAGGGCACGATCTCGGGCACCACGGTCGGGCCATGATCTTCTTCGGGATGCGCCGGCGCCGCCGGGTCGACGTACTGCCCGGGCGGTGGCGCGTCGGTGTCGGCCTGGGCCGGTGCGGCCACGCCGATCACGAGCGCGCCCGCGACCACGAGGGTCAGCAGCGGCAGGCGGAAGATCGGCATGATGCCTTTCTGGGGTTGCCGCCACCCTAACCCGCGGGCTGTGGCGAGCTCATGAGAATCGTTTCATCCCTCACCCAGCGAAGGCGATTCGCCCGAGGAAGGCGGATTCACTCAGAATCCACCTGCCCCGGACGAATCGCCTTCCTCCGGCAAAGGGATGCCCGACACTCAGCGCGCGAGAGCCTCCGTCAGCTTCACGCGGGCGCCCATCCGCAGGATCGAGTTCTCGTAGATCTTCGCGCCGATCCAGATCGCCGCGGCGCACGTCGCGAGCAGGATCGCGAGCGAGAGGATCGGCTCCCACCACTGCGCCTCGCCGAGGAAGATGCGCACCGGCATCCCCACCGGAGCCGAGAACGGCACGTACGACATGATCGTCATCACCAGCGGGTTGTCGTTGAAGAAGACCACCAGGAAGTACGGCGCCATCACCAGGAAGGTCAGCGGCGTCGTGGTCGAGCCGATGTCTTCCTGGCGCGACACCATCGCGCCGGCTGCGGCGAACAGCGACGCCAGCAGCACGAACCCGAACAGGAAGAACACCGCGAACCACACCAGCGGCGCGCCGAGGCCCGTGAGCAGCGCGCTCTGCCCGGTGACGGTGAGGCCCACGATCGCGATCGCGCCGAGTCCGACGATCTGCCCCATCGCGAGCACCGTGTTGCCGATCACCTTGCCGGCCAGCAGGGCGCGGGTCGGGATGGCCGAGATGAGCAGCTCCACGACACGGGTCTGCTTCTCTTCGACGACCGATTGCGCGATCGTCGAGCCGAACGTGAGCGCCGCCATGAAGAAGATCAGACCGAACCCGAGTGCCACGATGTAGCGCAGGAACGGGTCCGTCGAATCCGTCGTCAGCAGCTCGGTCGGCGGGCTCGCGCTCAGGAGCGACGTGAGGCCGGACGGCACGGAGGTGTCGCCGACCACGGTGTAGTCGAACTCGCCCGAGCCGCCGGGGACGATCGCGGCGTCCACGTCGCCGGAGCGCACGAGGTCGCGCGCAGCGTCGGCATCTGCCGCGTCGGTGACGTCGACGGCCTCGTCGAGCCCGGTGAGCACCGCGGCGGTGTCAGGGGTGACGGCAACGGGAATGCGACTGTCGCTCTGCGCCGTGAAGCCACCCCAGAGCACCGCGATGAGCGCGATGGCGAAGAGGATGCCGGTCGAGATGAGAAACGCCTTGCTCCGCAGCTTCGAGCCCACTTCACGCTCGGTGACGAGCCAGACGCTCTGCGCGAAAGACGGGGATGTCGTGTTCACTGGATGACCTCCTTGAAGATCTGGGCGAGAGAAGGATGCCGCGGAGCGAAGCTCGCGACGTCGCCGGCGGCGACGGCGCGGCGGAGCACCCGCTGTGCGGTGTCGTCGGTGTCGACGTCGAACACGGCGTATCCGCCGTCGAAATCGACCACCTCGACCCCCGGCTCGTCGCGCAGCCAACCGGCGTCGCCCGAGGAGACGAGCTCGAACCGGCGCTGCGCGTGCTCGGCGCGGAGAGTCTCGCGGTCGCCGGTCGCACGGATCGTGCCGCCGGCGATGATGACGAGGTCGTCGCACAGCCGCTCGACGACGTCGAGCTGGTGCGACGAGAACAGCACGGCCGCGCCGTTCGCGGCGCGCGACTGCAGCACGCCCGCCACGACGTCGACCGCGATCGGATCGAGGCCCGAGAACGGTTCGTCGAGGATCAGCACCTGCGGATCGTGCACGAGGGCCGCCGCGATCTGCGCGCGCTGCTGGTTGCCCAGCGACAGGGTCTCGATGTTGTCTTCGAGCCGCTCGCCGAGGCCGAGCTCCTCCAGCAGCGCCGTCGCGCGCGTCGTGGCGTCGGCCTTCGAGAACCCGTGCAGCCGGGCGAGGTACACGATGTGCTCGAGCACCCGCATCTTCGGGTACAGGCCGCGCTCTTCCGGCATGTATCCGAAGCGACGCCGATCGACGGCCGTGACCGCATCGCCGTTCAGCGTCACGTCGCCGGCGTCGCGCGCGAGCACGCCGAGGACGATCCGCATGGTCGTGGTCTTGCCGGCGCCGTTGCCGCCGACGAAGCCGGTAAGGCGCCCGGGCGCCACGGTGAAGCCCACATCGTCGAGCACGCGGCGTCCGCCGTAGCTCTTGGTGATCCCGCTGAGTTCGAGCATCGCTCCTCCTTCAAGGTGTGCTCCCACGCTACGAACCGCTCCGCGTCGGCGCCTCCCTCCGCGGGGGGAGATCTCGCTCACCGCGCGGCGGAGTCAGGCGAGGCCGTGGCGGTGCGCGAACACGACGGCGGCGACGCGGTCGCGCGCGCCGAGCTTCTGCAGCACGTTCGACACGTGGGTCTTCACGGTGGCTTCGCCGATGAAGAGCTCCTGGGCGATCTCGGCGTTGCTGTGCGCCTGCGCGAGCAGGTGCAGCACCTCGCCCTCGCGTTCGGTCAGCTCCGGACCGGGCAGCGCCGCCGGTGCGGCGGGCGCGTCGCTGACGAACCGTTCGATGACGCGCTTGGTGACTGCCGGCGCGAGCAGCGCGTCACCGGCTGAGGCGACGCGCACGGCGGCGATGAGCTCTTCGGGGCCGGCGTTCTTCAGGAGGAATCCGCTGGCCCCCGCCGCCAGCGCCTGGAAGAGGTAGTCATCGCGGTCGAACGTCGTCACGATGACGACGGATGCCGACACGTCCGCATCCGCCGCGATCTGCCGCGTGGCCTCGAGGCCGTCCATGTCGGGCATCTGCACGTCCATGCAGACGACATCCGGTGCGAGCGCGCGAGCCGCATCGATGGCCTCACGGCCCGTCCCGGCTTCACCGACGACCTCGATGTCTCCCGCGCTCTGCAGGATCATCCGGAAGCCGGCGCGCATGACGGCGTGGTCGTCGACCAGCAGCACGCGGATCATCGCGCCGCCAACGGCACACGCACCCGCACGAGGAAGCCGCCCCGGTCGCGAGGCCCGGCCTCGAGCGTCCCCCCGGATGCGGCGGCGCGCTCGCGCATGCCGACGAGCCCGAGGCCCGCGCGTGTGCTCAGGGGCCGGCGCCCGACGTTCGCGACCTCGAGCTCCACGGCGTCGGCGCCGTATCGCAGGCGCAGATCCGCCGAGGCACCCGGTCCGCCGTGGCGGCGGGCGTTCGTGAGCGCCTCCTGCGCGATGCGGTACAGGTTCACCTGCACGAGCTCCGGTGTGTGCACCGGTTCGCCGACGACGCTCAGAGTCGTCGGCAAGCCGTTCGTCGTCGCGTGCTCGACGAGCGCCGGCAGACCCGCCAGCTGGATCGTCGAGCCGGCGGGCACCTCGGCATCCGTCGACGACGGCGTGCGCAGCGTGTCCAACAGTTGACGGAGCTCGACGAGCGCCGTGCGTGCCGAGTCCTCGACCGAGGTCAGTGCCGCCTCGGCGGCCGCGGCGTCGCGTGCGAGCACCGTGCGTGCCGCGCCCGCCTGCACCCCCATCGCCGAGACGTGGTGGGCGACGACATCGTGCAGCTCGCGGGCGATGCGCACGCGATCGAGGGCCACGGCCTGCGCGGCCGAGAGCTCGCGCTCGCGTTCGAGCTCCGCGCCGCGCTCCTGCAGTGCGATGTGCGCGCGTGCCTGCGTGTAGGCGCGCTCGCCGAAGAAGTACGCGCCGCCGAAGAACGCCGCGTTCACCAGGAATTGGATGAGGATGTACGCCGCGAAAGGCGAGAACAGCCCCGCGCGCGAGAGTCCGTCGTCGCCCTCGGCGGTCGCCGACTGGAAGGTCGTGACGAGCAGCCACGCGAACATCCCGACGATCACCGCGACGCGCACGATCGTCGCCCGACGGCGGTCGGTGACCCACGCGCCGACGGTGTACATCGCGATGAACAGCGACACGTTGCCGACATACACCTCGGGGATCCGGAACGACACCCCGATGAAGAACACGACGGCGATGACCGCCAAGACCGCTTCGGGATGCCGGCGGCGCAGGGCGATGGGCAGCGTCAGCCCCGCGGCGTACAGCAGGGCCCACCCGAACGCGGGCGCTTCGTCACCGTAGAACCCCGCGACCTGCCCGAGCCAGGCGCTGATGATCGCGCCGACGAACAGCGCGAGGGCCAGCCAGGTGTCCCGGCGCACCGCGGTGGGGTCTTCGGGCGTGCTCACCCCTTCACCCTAGGCGGGCGCCTGCGCTCGGGCCTCCCCCGCACGACGGAGAACGCGTCCACCCGATTGACAGCCAACCGACAGCAAACGGCAACCTTCCCTTGCGGTGGACCCCCTACCGTCGAGCGGGTGACATCACTGCGCGTTCCCGAGCGTCTGGCCGCACTCTCGCAACGCTGGGGAGCGTGGGGGATGACCCGCCGGGGGCTCGTCTCGGGCTTCGTCGCTGTGCACGTCGTGTACCTCGTCGGCCTGTTGCACGTCATCCTCTTCGGCGGCACGCAGGGAGACCTCCCGCTGTACCGTCTGTGGGCCATGCAGGCGCTGCACGGCCGATGGCCCGTGATCGACGACCCCTGGGTGTACCCCGCCGGCGCCCTGCTGCCGATCGTGGCTCCCATCGTCGCCGGCGCCTTCCACTACCAGCTCGTGTGGCTCGTCATGGTCGCCGCCGCGAACCTCTGCGCCGTCGTCGCCCTCACGGGAGGCTTCCAGCGCACGGCGGGGTATCCCGCCGCCTGGTATTGGCTGCTCATCCAGATCCTCCTCGCACCGGTGTCGATGCTCCGGCTCGAGGCGTTCTCCGCTCCGCTCGCGATCGCGGCGCTCGTCGTCGTACTGCGCCGCCCGGCCGTCGCCGGTGCGCTGATCGCCGCGGGCGCGTGGATCAAGGTCTGGCCGGTCGCTCTCGCCGCCGCAGCTGTCACGGTCTCCTCCCGCCGACGGGGGATCGTCGCCGGTGGCCTCGGCCTCTCGGCGCTCATCGCCGGCGTCGTGGTCGCCTTCGGCGGCGCGTCGAACCTGTTCAGCTTCATCACCATCCAGGGCGACCGGTCGGTGCAGCTCGAGGCTCCCGTCGCGACGCCGTGGGTGTGGGCGACGGTCCTCGGCATCCCGGGGTCGGAGATCCGCAACAACATCGAGCTCGCGACCCGCGAGGTGACCGGCCCCGGCGAGCGGCTGGCGGGCGAGCTCGTCGGCATCGCCATGCCGATCGCGTTCGCCCTGATCCTGCTGCTGCTATGGCGCGCACGTCGTGCCGCGGCCGCCGCCGACCGCCTCACTCCGCACGTCGAACAGCGCCTGATCGTGCGCGGATCGTTCGCGCTCGCCGCAGCCCTCATCGTCTTCAACAAGGTCGGCTCGCCGCAGTACATGCTGTGGCTCGCGCCGATCGTCGCCGTGGGGCTGCTCGTCGAACCCGACGCGTGGCGTCGGATGGCGTGGTGGATGGCCGGCATCTCGGTCGCGACGACCATCGTCTTCCCGGTGCTGTACATGCCGCTGGTGGATGCCGACCCGCTCGCCGCGTCGGTGCTGCTCGCCCGCAATCTCATGCTCGTCGGTGTATTCGCCGCGAGTGTCGCCGGGCTCTGGCGAGTGGGCGTGCCGGTCCGCTCACGTGCGGTGGTTCCGGCATCCCTCACCGTGACGGGTGCGATCCGCGCCCAGGCGTGATCACCAGAACATCGGCCGGTCGTCGTCGTCCGGGCCCGCCAGGTCGAGGTCGACGACGACGGGAACATGGTCGCTCGGGATCTCGCCCTTCCGCTCGTCGCGGTGGATGCCGGCGCCCACGACGGCGTCGGAAAAGGCGCGCGAGCCGAGGATGAAGTCGATGCGCAGGCCCTCGTTGCGGGGGAAGCGCAGCTGCTTGTAGTCCCAGTAGGTGTAGCCCGTCGGCACCAGGGGGCGCACGGTGTCGGAGAGACCGGCATCCAGCAGCGCCTGGAACGCGGCACGCTCGGGCGGTGAGACGTGCGTCGACACACCCTCGACGAGTGTCGGGTCGCCGTTGTCGGCGGGAGTCGGCACGATGTTGAAGTCGCCGGCGAGCGCGAACGGGAGGTCGGGGTGCGCACGGAGGGTGTCGGCGGTGTACTGACGGAGCGCCTCGAGCCAGTGGAGTTTGTAGGTGTAGTGGGGGTCGTCGAGGGATCGACCGTTGGGCACATACAGGCTCCACACCGTGACACCGCCCACGGTCGCGCCCAGGGCGCGGGCCTCGTGCGGGGCGTCGGGTCCGTCGTAGCCCTTCTGGAATCCGGGCATGCCGGGAAAACCGACCTGCAGGTCTTCGATCGGCTCGCGGCTGGCGATCGCGACGCCGTTCCACTGGTTGAGTCCGTGCGCCTCCACCGTGTAGCCCGCCGCTTCGAACTCGGCGTACGGGAACTGCTCGGGCTTGCACTTGATCTCCTGCATCGCGAGCACGTCGATGTCTTCCCGCACGGCGAAATCGACGGTGCGCGCGACGCGCGCGCGGATGGAGTTGACGTTCCAGGTGGCCACACGCATGGCATCCAGCGTATTCGGCGCCGGGGACGCTCTGCGCCCCGCCGTAGAATCGAGGGCATGACCGCAGCCTCCACGCCCGAGTTGGAAAGCGACCGCCAGGCGCTCATCGCCCTCATCCAGGAGGAGGCCGTCTTCCACGGCGATTTCACCCTGTCGAGCGGCAAGAAGGCGACGTACTACGTCGACATGCGCAAGCTCACGCTCGACCACCGGGCAGCCCCGGCGATCGGTCGGCTCGTGCTCGATGTCGTGCGCGACCTCGCCGTCGATGCCGTGGGCGGCCTCACGCTCGGCGCAGACCCGATCGCGAACGCCGTGCTGCACGCCTCGGTGCACACAGGCTCCCCGGTGGACGCGTTCGTCGTGCGCAAGGAGCCGAAGGACCACGGCCGCGGTCGGCAGATCGAGGGCGCCGAGGTCGCGGGTAAGCGCGTCGTGATCGTCGAAGACACCTCGACCACGGGGCAGTCGCCGCTGAAGGCCGCCGAGGTCGCGCGCGCCGCCGGCGCCGAGGTCGTCGCCGTGGTGACCGTGGTCGATCGCAAGACCGGCGCGCAGGCAGCGGTGGAGGCCGCCGGGTACACCTGGCGCTCGGTGATCGACCTCGACGATCTGGGTCTCGCCCCGCAGTAGGCCTCAGTCGCGGTCGCGGCGGCTGCGGACGTACTGCCAGACGAAGACGACGAGCGTGCCGAGGAGCACGACGGCAGACGACGCGAGCAGCAGCGTCTGATCGAACTCGCTCATACGCCCTCGGGCATCTCGGATTCGAGCGGTTCGTCGCGGAGGAGATCGGCGACCGAGTCGAGGATCTCGTCGGGACGGAACGGATAGCGCTCGATCTCGGCGTCGTCGGAGATGCCGGTGCGCACGAGGATGGTGTGCAGCCCCGCCTCGATGCCGGCGACGACATCGGTGTCCATCCGGTCGCCGATCATCGCCGTGTTCTCGGAGTGCGCGCCGATGCGGTTCATCGCCGAGCGGAACATCATCGGGTTCGGCTTGCCCACGACGTACGGCGTCTTGCCGGTCGCGTGGGTGATGAGCGCGGCGAACGACCCGGTCGCGGGCACCACGCCGTCGGGCGTGGGTCCCGTGGCATCCGGATTCGTGATGATGAAGCGCGCGCCGGCGTTGATGAAGCGGATTGCCTGCGTGATGCGGTCGAACGAGTAGTTGCGCGTCTCGCCGATGACGACGTAGTCGGGATGCGTCTCGGTCATGACGTAGCCGGCTTCGTGCAGCGCCGTCGTGAGGCCTGCCTCGCCGATGACGAACGCCGAGCCGCCGGGGTGCTGGGACTTGAGGAAATCGGCCGTCGCGAGGGCGGAAGTCCAGATGCGGTCTTCGGGCACGTCGAGGCCCGAGATCCTGAGGCGCGCGCTCAGGTCGCGCGGCGTGTAGAACGGATTGTTGGTCAGCACCAGGAACGGGATGCCCTCGCTGCGCCACTGCGCGAGCAGCTCGGCCGCCCCCGGGATGGGACGGTTCTCGTGCACGAGAACGCCGTCCATGTCGGTGAGCCAGCACTCGATATCGGCGCGTGTCCGCATGGGGCCCAGCCTACTTGCACCGCGGGACGTAGTCTCGACGCGTGACGCGCGATCAATGGGACCCCCGGCAGCTTCCCGACCTCACCGGTCGGCGCTACCTGGTGACCGGATCGACGGCGGGCCTCGGCTTCTTCTCGTCGCTCCAGCTCGCCGGCGCCGGCGCCCATGTCGTGATGACCGGCCGAAACCCCAACCGGCTCTCCACCGCGCGGGCGGCGGTGCTCCGCCAGCATCCGTCCGCGTCGGTCGAAACGCTCATCCTCGACACCAGCAACCTCGGCTCGGTGCGCTCCGCGGCCGCGACGGCGCGCGGCCGGATCGGGCTCGACGGCCTGCTCCTCAACGCCGGCATCGTGCATCCGCCCGCGGAACGGGAGACCACCGGCGACGGCCACGAGCTCGTGTTCGCCACGAACGTGCTCGGGCACTTCGCGCTCGCCGGCGAGCTGCTCACGTCGCTCGCCATGGCCCGCGGGCGCATGGTGTGGGTCGGTTCGATGTCGACGTCGATGTGGAAGTACGACCCCGTCGATCCCGAACTCGAGAACGGGTATTCGCCGTGGCGGGCGTACGTGCAGTCCAAGGTCGGCACGACAGCGCTCGGTCTCGAAGCCGACCGACGGCTGCGCGACGAGGGCGTCCCTGTCGACAGCATGGTCGCGCACCCCGGCTACTCCACGAGCGGCCGCACCCGCGGCATCCTCGGGATCAACGAACCGAGCCGGCGCACGCGCTTCTTCGACAACCTGCAGACGCCCATCACGCAGTCCAAAGAGCACGGCGCGTGGCCGCTGGTGCGGGCGCTCACCGACCCTCGGGCGCGCAGCGGCTCGTTCTGGGGACCCGCGCGCGTCGCCACCGGCCTCCCGCGCGAGGGCACTCCGGCCGCGCTGGCGCGCGACCCCGAGATCGCGGCGCGCCTGTGGAACTACTGCGCGCATGCCACGCGCACCCCGTGGCCCTACGAGAAGGCCGCGAAGGCCAAACGGCGCTGAGGCGCTCAGGCGGCGACGCCCTCGGGGAACCGTTCAGGCGGTGAGCCAGACGGCGTCCGCCGCGCCGGCGGGAAGCGGAGCTGCGCCGCCGCCGTCGATCTCCACGACCTCGGGTCCGGTCACGACGACGGTGTGGCCGACGTCGAGGCCGGCCTCTTCGAGCGCGCGCAGCAGCGCCGGGTCGCGGTCGCGCACCCGCAGCACCCGGCCGGTGTGCCCGACGGGGGCGTCGGCCAGCAGCACGAACGGCGCCCGGTCGACGTGGCCGGCGGCATCGGGGATCGCGTCGCCGTGCGGATCGAAACGCGGATGCCCGAGCCGATCGTCGATCCCGTCGAGCAGGCGTTCGCTGATCGTGTGCTCGAGCACTTCGGCCTCGTCGTGCACTTCATCCCACGCATAGCCGAACTCGCGCACGAGCCAGGTCTCGATGAGCCGGTGGCGGCGGATGATGGCCGCGGCGCGGAGCCGGCCGGCATCCGTCAACGAAATCGGGCCATACGGACGGTGCGAGACCAGGTCTTGCGCGGCGAGCTTCTGCACCATCTCGGTCACCGTCGACGGGGCGAGGCCGAGCTCGGCGGCCAGCTGCGAAGGCGTGATGGGCGCGCTCTGCCACTCGGTGTGGTGGTAGATCGTCTTCAGATAGTCGTCGACCGCGGCGGAGGGCACACTCCAGGCTACCGCTGCGCGAAAACCAGCCACAGAAGCAGAGCGTTCAGCGACACCAAGAAGGCGGATGCGGCGATGCCGGCGGCCGTCGTCCACCAGCGGTTGCGGTACGCGCCGAGCACGTCGGTCTTGGCAGTGAGCGCGACGAGCGGGATGAGCGCGAACGGGATGCCGAAGCTCAGCACGACCTGACTGAGCACGAGTGCCTGCGTCGGATCGGCGCCGAGCGCGAGGAGGGCCAGCGCGGGCAGCAGCGTCACGAGGCGGCGGGCGAGGAGGGGCACGCGCACCCGCAGCAGCCCGCTCATGATCTCGGCGCCGGCGTAGGCCCCGACGGCGCTGGAGGCCAGTCCGCTCGCGAGGAGCCCGACCGCGAACAGGGTCGCGACGAGCCCGCCGAGGCCGGTCTCGAGCGCGGCATACGCGCCTTCGAGACTGTCGGTGCCGGGCACGCCCTCGAGGTTCGCGGCGGCCAGGAGGAGGATTGCGAGGTTCACGGAGCCGGCGATCACGAGGGCGATCGTGACATCCCAGCGGGTGGCGCGGAGGAGCCGCGCGATGCCGTGCGCGCGGTCGGCGCTGCGCGCGGACGGCGCGGTGAACCGGTCGCGGGCGAGCGCGGAGTGGGCGTAGATCGCGTGCGGCATGATCGTCGCCCCGAGGATCGAGGCGGCCAGGAGAACGGACTCGGCGCCCTCGAATCGGGGGAGGAGCCCGGTGGCGATGCCCGCGGCATCCGGCGGCGCGACGAAGACGCCGTAGGTGAAGCCGACGGCGATGATCGACAGGAGCGCCATGACGACGAACTCGAACGGTCGCGCGCCGCGGCGCGATTGGACCACCAAAAGCGCGATCGAGACGGCGCCGGTGATGAGACCGCCCCAGACCAGGGGGATGCCGAACAGCAGCCAGAGCGCCACAGCCCCGCCGATGATCTCGGCGACGTCGGTCGCCATCGCGACGAGCTCGGCCTGCACCCAGTAGGCGCGCCGGGCTGCCGTTGAGCGGATGCGCTCGCCGAGGACCTCCGCCAGGCTCCGCCCGGTGACCACACCGAGCTTGGCCGACAGGTACTGGATGAGCCACGCCATGGTGTTGCCGAGCACGACGACCCACACGAGCAGGTAGCCGAAGCGGGCGCCCGCCGTCATATTGCTGGCGACGTTGCCCGGATCGAGGTAGGCGACGCCCGCCACGAGCGCCGGGCCCAGCAGCCACACGGCGCGCGGGCCGCGCGGGGCTTCGGGGCCGCGCGGGGTGCGCGCGGCTTGCGAGGCGGGAGTTTTCGGCACACCGAAACCCTATCCGGATATTTCGGGATACCGAAAAATCCGTTGCACCTGAACAACTCCTGCAGTTGTGTCGCCGGTTGGGGGCCGGCGCCCGGAATTGCGCGGGGCGGAGCCGTGCCGGCCGGGGTGCTGCAGGAGTTGTTCAGGTCGGAGGGCGGCGACCGGGCCGCCCGGCGGGGTGCGACTACTCTGGGGCGGTGACCGCCGACGCCTCCGACGAGCCCGAACTCCCCGTCGGGGTCGGCCCGTGGCAGGGGGCGTGGCCCGACGACGCGCGGTACGACCCCGAGCTCCTCGCGGGCGGCGACCGCCGCAACGTCATCGACCGCTACCGGTACTGGACGATGGCGGCGATCGTGGCCGATCTCGACCAACGCCGCCACCCGTTCCACGTCGCGATCGAGAACTGGCAGCACGACATGAACATCGGCTCGATCGTGCGCAGCGCGAACGCGTTCGGCGCCGCGGAGGTGCACATCATCGGCAAACGCCGGTGGAACCGCCGCGGTGCGATGGTCACCGACCGCTATCAGCACGTGCGCCATCACGAGGACGTCACGGCCTTCCGGTCGTGGGCGGATGCCGCGGGCATTCCGATCGTGGCCATCGACAACGTCGAGGGGTCGGTGCCGGTCGACCGCGCGGAGCTGCCCGAGCGGTGCGTGCTGCTCTTCGGACAAGAAGGGCCGGGAGTGTCACCCGACGCGCTCGCCGCCGCGGTGAGCGTGATCGAGATCACGCAGTACGGTTCGACGCGCTCGATCAACGCGAGCGCCGCGGCCGCGGTCGTCATGTACGAGTGGTGCCGCCGCTACGCCTGACGCTTCTCGCGGAACGGGCGGGACAGGGGCGTTTCGTCTCGCTGCGCTCGCTCAACGACCCGAGGGGGAGTTCCGGTCGTTGAGCGAGGAGCGCCAGCGACGAGACGAAACGCCTGTATTCACTCAGCGAGCGGGGACGGCGCCCGCCGTCAGCCACGCGCCGCCGCGGATGCGCCACGCCAGGGTCGCGAGGCGCGCGAGCATGTACACGCCGAAGAAGCACACCGCGAGCCAGGCGAGCCCGGCCGCGCCCACGGGATGCACGAGCCACAACGCCAGCAGTGCCGGCGCGTAGGGCACGAGGTTGAGGCCCCCCGCGAGAGCGAGATAGCGGGAGTCACCGGCGCCCATGAGCACCCCGTCGAGCACGAACACCACTCCGCACACGGGCTGCGCCACCGCGAGCACGAGCAGCGCCGGTTGGATGAGCGCGGCGATGGCGGCATCCCCCGTGAAGATGAGGCCGACCACCCCGGAGAGCGCCGCGATCGCGGCGCCGGTGATCACGCCGAACCACGCTCCCCACGCGAGGGTGCGCCCGAGCACGCGGCGCACGAACGGTTCGTCGCCGGCGCCCAGTCCGCGGCCGATCAGGGCCTGCGCGGCGATCGCGAGGGCATCGAGCGCGAAGGCCGCCGTCGAGAACATCGTGAAGGCGATCTGCCACCCCGCCAGCTCGTCGGTGCCGAGCGCGGTCGCCACGCCGATGGTCACCAGCAGTGCGATCCGCAGCGACACGGTGCGCAAGAACAGCCACCCGCCCGAACGCACCGACCCCTGCACACCGTCACGCCGGGGCCGGAGGGATGCCGCGTGGCGCCGCGCCAGCCGGCCCACCACGAAGGCGTACGCGCCGACCATCGCCCACTGCGCGACGACGGTGCCGGCCGCCGACCCGGCGATGCCCCACCCGAACCCGTAGATGAAAAGCCAGTTCAGCAGCGCGTTCAGCGTGAAGCCGAGCCCCGCGATCCACAGCGGCGTGACGGTGTTCTGCATGCCGCGCAGCAATCCGGTCGCGGCGAACACGACGAGCATCGCGGGAAGGCCCCACATCGACAGCCCGAGATAGATCTCCGCCTGCTCGGCGACGGCGGCAGGCGCGCCGAAGAGCGACACGAGCCACGGGGTCGTCAGCGACCCGCCGATCGCGAGGAGCGCGCCGAGGCCCAGCGCGAGCCACAAGCCGTCGATGCCCGCGGTGACGGCGCCCTGGTGCTGCCCGGCGCCGAAGCGACGTGCGACCGCCGGCGTCGTGGAGTACGCGAGGAACACCATCAGTCCGACGATCGTCTGCAGCACTGCCGACGCGATGCCGAGCCCCGCGAGCGGCACCACACCGAGGTGTCCGACCAGCGCGGCGTCGACGATGAGGAACATCGGCTCCGCGATCAGGGCGCCCAGCGCCGGAACCGCGAGACGGAGGATCTCGCGGTTCAGGGAGCGTGCGGGCATGGTCACGAGCCTAGGGCGAGGACCGTAGCCTGGACGGATGGCCGAATCGGGGGTGCTCCGCAGACTGCCGCTGGCGCGGCTGCTGCAGCGGATGCCGGCCTGGATGCGGATCGTGCTGTCGGTCGCCTCGATCGTGCTCGGCGCGGTCGTCGTGATCCGCCCGACGACCGCGCTCGACGTGCTCGCGCTTCTCCTCGGCGGGGGAATGGTGCTCACCGGCATCCTCGAGGCGAGCGGCCGGGTCGACGAGGGCGAGCGCCGCTGGCGCGGATGGCTGGCGATCGGGTGGATCGCGGTCGGGATCTTCGTGCTCGTCTGGCCGGGCCTCACCGTGCGCGCGGTCGCGGTGATCGCCGGCATCCTGCTGCTCGTCAACGGGCTCGCGGGCGTCGGCTCGGCGCTCGCGAAGAACCGCGGCTGGGACGACCGCATCGCCGATGCCGCCTTCGGGGTGACGGGGCTCATCTTCGGGGCGCTGGCGCTGGTCTGGCCCGACATCACGCTCCTCGTCGTCGCCGTGGTCTTCGGGGCGACGTTGATCATGCGCGGGGTGATCGACCTCGTTTCGGCGCTCCGTCGCCGCCGGGACGAGCTGCCCGACGCGCGGCCGCCGCGCCGCCGCTGGGGGCGCGCGGCGCTCGCCCTCGCGTCGGTCGCGATCGCCGTGGTCGCCGCCGTCGCGACGGCGCCGCTGCGCGAAGGCTCCACCGTGATCGACGAGTTCTACGCCGCGCCCCGCACGATCCCCGACGAGCCGGGCCGGCTCGTGCGCGCCGAGCCGTTCACGCGCGAGGTCCCCGCCGGCGCGGTGGGCTGGCGCATCCTCTACACGACCACCGGACTCGACGGTGACATCCGCGTCGCGAGCGGACTCGTGGTCGTGCCCGAGGGCGGCGACTCCGGCACGCGGTGGCCTGTCGTCGACTGGAACCACGGCACCACCGGATTCGCGCAGCACTGCGCGCCGTCGCTGCAGGAACGCCCGTTCTGGTCGGGCGGGATGTACGTGATCAAGAAGGTCATCGCGGAGGGGTGGGCGATGGTGGCGACCGATTACATCGGCCTCGGCACCGAGGGTCCGCATCCGTATCTGTTCGGTGCGGCCAGTGCGACGGCGTCGTTGGATGCCGTCCGCGCGGCGCGCGAGATCGCCGATGCGCGGCTCAGTACGAACACCGTCGTCTGGGGCCATTCGCAGGGCGGCGGGGCGGCGCTGTGGACGGGCGCGCTCGCGAAGGAGTACGCCCCCGAGGTGTGGGTGCGCGGCGTGGCGGCGTTCGCCCCCGCGGCCGATCCGCTCGCGCTCGTCGAACGAGTGTCCGATGTGACCGGCGGCCTGATCTTCGCGTCGTACGCGTTCGCCGCGTTCTCCGACGTGTACTCCGGCATCACCTATCCCGGCTACATCCGCCCGGGTGTGCAGCCCGTGCTGCGGGCGATGTCGGAGCGTTGCCTGACCGATCCGGCGATCGCCCTGTCGGTCGTCGCGGTGCTGGGCACGAGCGCCGATCCCGACCTGTTCTCGACCGACCCGACGACCGGCGCGCTCGGTGCGCGGCTGCGCGAGAACATCGCCCCGGCGGTGATCGGCCCGCCGGTGTTCCTCGGGCAGGGCGGGGCCGACTCGATCGTGCCGCAGGCCACGCAAGACGCCTACGTCGAGCGCGCGTGCCAGCGCGGACAGCGCGTCGACTACCAGCGCTACGCCGGCTACGAGCACGCCGAGGTGATGGAGACGTACTCGCCGATGATCGCCGATGTCATCGAATGGACGCACGCACGCTTCGCCAGCATCACGGCGGATGCCGAGTGCCGCACCGTCGACACACCCCGCTGAGTCGGCGCGTATCCTGGACGGCATGACCGAGACCACCCCCCGCTCGGGTATCGAGCTGTCCGAGCTGAGTGCCACCATCCGCCCGCAGGACGACCTCTTCCGCTACGTCAACGGCTCGTGGATCGAGCGCACCGAGATCCCCGACGACAAGGCCCGCTGGGGCTCGTTCCACCTGATCGCCGAGCAGGCCGAGAAGGACGTGCGCGTCATCGTCGAAGAGTCGACGTCGGCCGAGCCGGGCACCGAGGCCCGTAAGATCGGCGACCTGTTCACGAGCTTCATGGACACCGAGCGCATCGAGTCGCTCGGCGCCGCACCCATCGCGCCGCAGCTCGAGCGGGTCGACGGGGTCGACTCGATTCCCGCGTTCCTCCGCCTCGTCGGCGAGCTCGAGCGCGAGGGCGTCGGCGGCATCATCGGCACCTACATCGAGCCCGACCCGGGCAATCCCGAGCGCTACGTCGTCTTCTTCGTGCAGAGCGGCCTGTCGCTGCCCGACGAGAGCTACTACCGCCTCGAGAACTTCGCGTCGACGCGCGTCGCGTTCCGCGATTACGCGAGCACCATGCTCTCCCTCGCGGGGGTGGAGGATGCCGCGGCCGAGGCCGACCGCATCCTCGCGCTCGAGACCGAGCTCGCCGGCCACCACTGGGACAACGTCCGCAGCCGTGACGCGGTCGCCACCTACAACTTGAAGACCTGGGCCGAGGTGCAGGCCGAGGTCGGCGTTGACCTCGACCCGTGGCTGGATGCCGTGGCCGGAGAGCACCGCGGCGGCTTCGCCGAGATCAACGTCAACCAGCCGAGCTACCTCACGGGTCTTGGCGGGCTCCTTACCGACGAGCGCCTCGACGACTGGAAGGCGTGGCTGCGCCTGCACGTCGTGCGCGCCTCCGCGGCGTTCCTGTCGGAGGCGTTCGTCGCCACGAACTTCGCCTTCTACGGCACCGAGCTCACGGGCGTGCCGGTCAACCGCGAGCGCTGGAAGCGGGGCGTCAGCTTCGTCGAGGCCGCGCTCGGCGAGGCGGTCGGCAAGGTGTACGTCGAGCGTCACTTCCCGCCGCGGGCGAAGGAGGAGATGGACGAGCTGGTTGCGAACCTCATCGAGGCGTACCGCCAGTCGATCTCGGAGCTCGAGTGGATGACCCCCGCCACGCGGGAGCGCGCGCTCGAGAAGCTCGCGGCGTTCACTCCGAAGGTGGGCTTCCCGGTGAAGTGGAAGGACTACTCGGCGCTCGAGGTCGACGGCGCCGACCTCATCGGCAACGTCCGCCGCACGAACGCGTGGGAGCACGACCGTCAGCTCGCGAAGCTCGGCGCCCCGATCGACCGCGACGAGTGGTACATGACGCCGCAGACGGTGAACGCGTATTACAACCCGCTGATGAACGAGATCGTCTTCCCCGCGGCCATCCTGCAGTATCCGTTCTTCGACATGGAGCGCGATGCGGCCGCGAACTACGGCGGGATCGGCGCGGTCATCGGCCACGAGATCGGTCACGGCTTCGACGACCAGGGGAGCGCGTTCGACGGCACCGGGACGCTCAACGACTGGTGGACGGATGACGATCGCGCGGCGTTCGAGCAGCGCACGGCGGCGCTCATCGAGCAGTACAACGCGCTCGTGCCGCAGGGTCTCGCCGCCGAGCACACCGTCAACGGGGCGCTCACTATCGGCGAGAACATCGGCGACCTGGGCGGCCTCGGCATCGCGCTGAAGGCGTACCGCCTGCACCTCGGTGACGACGGCGGCGACGGCCCGGTCGTCGACGGGTTCACCGGCATCCAGCGACTGCTGCTCAGCTGGGCGCAGATCTGGCAGCAGAAGGGGCGGGATGCCGAGACCATCCGCCTGCTGACGATCGACCCGCACTCGCCGAACGAGTTCCGGTGCAACCAGATCGTCCGCAACGTCGACGAGTTCTACCGCGCGTTCGACGTCACCGAGGGTGACGAGCTGTGGCTCGACGCCGGTGAGCGCGTCACCATCTGGTGACCGAGGGTCCCCGCACGCGCCGGTCCGGCGCGGATGAGCCCGCTGTCCGCCCGGTGCGCGGGGAGCGGGCGATGGCCCGTGCCGCGGCGGCGGTTCCGGAGATGCGCGCGCGTCGAGGCGGCGAGCCGCCGCGCGGCGGGCTGCGCCGCGACCTGCGCCAGCCCTCGTTCCGGGGTACTGAGAAGGCCCTCGACGCGCTCTCGCGTTCGGGCGCCCAGGTGTCGGTGCGAGTGTCCGACCTCGACACGGGTGAAGGGATGCTGGTCGGCGACGACCATCTGACCCTGCCGGTCGCGGGGCTCGGCATCGTGCCCCTCTTGATCGAGGTGGCCGCGCAGATCGAGGCGCGCACCCTCGACCCGCTCGAGATCATCGAGCGGACATCGGTGTCTCCCGTCGCGGTGGCCGGGCTGTGGCAGCACCTCGCGGCGCCCGCGCTTCCGGTCGCCGATCTCGCCGTGCTGGCTGCCGCGGCATCCGACGCGAGCGCGGCCAACGCCCTGCTCGCGCGGGTGGGCCTCGATGCCGTGCGCGACCGCGTGCACCGCACGGGGCTCGCCAAGACGGCGTTGCTCGATGGATTCCGCGATCGCCGCGGACCGGACGACGCGCCCCAGGTCGCGCTGGCGACCGCGGGCGAGCTCTCGGCGCTGTTCGCCGCGATCGTCAACACCCGCGTCGTGTCGCCGGCGGTCAGCGCGCAGGTCGCCGAATGGCTGAACCTCAATCAGGACCTCGCGCTCGCCGGGGCCGCGACCGCGCTCGACCCGTTTGCGCACGAGGACGACCGGCACGGGCTGCTGTTCGTGAACAAAACCGGGCGCGGCGACGGCATCCGTGCGGAGGCGGGCGTGATCGGCGGGCCGCGCCGCGGCCTCGCCTTCGCGCTGATCGTGTGCTTCGACGATCTCTCGATCGCGCACCGCCTGCGGGTCCGCGACGCGTTCCAGACCCTCGGCGCCGACCTGATGGAGAACGTGTACTGAGTCTCCGATGACGCCGTGCGTCGCCCTCGCCGCTGCGCAGAGCGCCCACCCGGTTAGCGTGGGCACCATGTCTCCGTCGCCGCTCGAGGCCGAAGCCGTCGAACTCATCCAGGCGCTCATCCGCATCGAGAGCGTCAACACGGGCGACGCCGCCACCATCGGCGACGGCGAGACGCGCGCCGCACTGTTCATCAAGGAGCAGCTCGAAGAGGTCGGCTACGAGCCCGAGCTCGTCGAGCCGCGCGCGGGGCGGGCGAGTGTCGTCGCGCGGCTAAAGGGCTCCGATCCGGATGCCGGGGCCCTCGTCGTGCACGCGCACCTCGATGTCGTGCCGGTGGATGCCGGCGATTGGACGTATCCGCCCTTCGGGGCCGAGATCCACGACGGCATCCTCTACGGACGCGGCGCCGTCGACATGAAGAACTACGCCGGTGTGCTGGTCGCGCTCGCCTGCGCGTATCGCCGCGACGGCGTCGTGCCGCGCCGCGACATCATCTTCGCGTTCTTCGCCGACGAAGAGGCCGGAGGAGTCTGGGGCGCCCGGTGGATCGTGAAGAACCGCCCCGACCTGCTCGCGGGCGCCACCGAGGCCATCAGCGAGGTCGGCGGCTTCTCGGTGCCGCTCGACGCCGACCGCCGCGCGTACCTCGTCGCCACGGCGGAGAAGGGCGTCGACTGGGCGACCCTCACCGCCCGCGGTCATGCGGCGCACGGCTCGCGTCCGACCGACGACAACGCCGTCGTCCGGCTCGCCCGCGCGGTCGCGGCGATCGGCGAGCACCGCTTCCCGGTGGTCCGCACGCCGGCGCTCGAACGGTTCCTCACGGCCTTCGGCGCCGCACGCGGCCTGCCGTTCACCGAGGAGTCGCTCGAGAGCGACCTCGCCCAGCTCGGATTCGTCGGCTCGCTCATCGGCGCGACGACCCGCAGCACGGTCTCGCCGACCGCGCTCACCGCGGGCCTCAAGACCAACGTCATCCCGGCGTCCGCCTCCGCGCGTATCGACGTGCGGATCGTCCCCGGACAGAGCGCCGCACTCCGCGCGGAGCTCGCCGGCATCCTGGGCGACGACATCGAGGTCGCCTGGGGAGGAGAGAACCCCGCGATCGACGCGCCCGCCGACGCGCCGCTCGTCGACGCGCTGCAGGCCGCGATCTCGGCGGAAGACCCCGGCGCGGTCGTCGTGCCGTATCTGCTGCCCGCCAGCACCGACAACAAGCACCTGGCCCGCCTCGGCATCCGCGGCTACGGGTTCGTGCCGCTCCGCGTCGATGACGACGTCGACGTCTTCGGTGAGTTCCACGCCGCCGACGAGCACATCTCCGTCGCGGCGCTGCACTTCTGCGTGCGGGTGACCGACCGCATCCTCCGCTCCGCCTGACCCGCGCCCCGCTCGCTTCCGCGAGACACCGTTCCCGCGCCGAGACACCTGCGGGCAACCCGTGTCTCGGCGCAAAAGCGGTGTCTCGCGAGGTGAGAGAGGAGCGCGGCGTATGACGGCGTGTGACGGGGTGTGTCGGCGTGCGTCACCGGGTTGCGGTGTGTGAAGAGGCGGCGGGCGAGCGGATGCCGGCCGCCCATAGCGTGACGGAACTGCCGCACCTCCCGTGCGACAGCCCATCACGAGGAGCACCCATGTCCCACACACTGACGGCACCCGCCGATTCGCCGGTCACTGCCGCGAACGCGCCGCGCGTCGATCTCGGCGCGGTGAAGGTCGTGCACACGCGGCACGGGTGGCGCTGGACGCTGGCGCTCGTCGTGGCGTTCGCGATCGCCCAGTTCGCGTGGAGCCTGGTCACCAACGGCCGCTACGAGTGGGGCGTCTTCGCGCACTACTTCTTCTCGGAGCCGGTGCTGCAGGGCCTCGTGCTCACACTCACCTACACCGCCATCTCCGCCGTCGCCGGCTTCGCGATCGGCACGCTGCTCGCCCTCGCACGCCTGTCGAAGTCGTCGCTGCTGTCGGGCGCGGCGTGGCTTTACATCTGGTTCTTCCGCTCGGTGCCCCTCGTCGTGCAGCTCGTGGTCTGGTACAACCTCGGCTACCTGTACCCGACGCTCGGCCTCGGCACCCCGTTCACGACGGACTTCTGGATCGTGGAGTTCCCGACGGTGCAGCTCATCTCGGCGTTCGCGGCCGGCATCCTGGGTCTCAGCCTGCATCAGGCGGCGTACTCGGCGGAGATCATCCGCGGCGGGCTGCTCTCCGTCGACCAGGGTCAGCTCGAAGCCGCTGCGGCCCTCGGCCTGCCCCCGGCACGCCGGCTCGGACGCATCATCCTGCCGCAGGCGGCGCGCTCCATCATCCCCAACGCCTCGAACGAGGTGATCGGACTCGTCAAGGGCACCTCGGTGCTGTTCGTCATCGCGATCCCCGAGCTCTTCTACGCCGTGCAGGTGATCTACAACCGCAACAGCCGCGTGATTCCGCTCCTTCTCGTCGCGGTCGTCTGGTACACGATCATCACCACACTGCTCTCCATCGCGCAGTACTACATCGAGCGGTACTACGCCCGCGGCACCGTGCGGGAGCTGCCGCCCACGCCGATCCAGGTCGCGAAGCGCTGGGTCGCGGTGCAATGGGCCCGCCTCGGCGATGACCCCAAGAGTCCGCCGGCGGATGCCGTGAAGACAGGAGCAGCATCGTGACCATCACCACCCCCATCCCCACGCACACGACGGGTCTCGTGCAGATCCACAACGTGCACAAGGCCTACAACGGCGTCGAGGTCCTCCGCGGCATCGACCTCGAGATCCAGCCCGGTGAGGTCGTTGCGATCTTGGGGCCGAGCGGCTCGGGCAAGTCGACCCTGCTCCGCACGATCAATCACCTCGAGTGCGTCGACTCGGGATCCGTGACCGTCGACGGTCAGCTGATCGGCTACGAACTGCGCGGCGGCAAGCTGCACGAACTCCACGAGCGAGAGATCCTGCAGCGCCGCACGCAGATCGGCATCGTGTTCCAGAACTTCAATCTCTTCCCGCACCTGACGGCGCTGGAGAACATCGTCGAGGCGCCGCTCGCGCTCGGCCGGTTGAAGAAGGCCGACGCGCGCGAGCTCGCCCTCGGACTCCTCGACCGCGTCGGGCTGTCAGACAAAGCCGACCACTATCCGCGGCAGCTCTCCGGCGGCCAGCAGCAGCGCGTCGCGATCGCCCGCGCCCTCGCCCTGAAGCCCAAGGTGATCCTCTTCGACGAGCCCACGAGCGCCCTCGACCCCGAACTCGTCGGCGAAGTGCTCGACGTCATCCGCGACCTCGCGACCCTCGGCACGACGCTCGTGATCGTCACGCACGAGGTCGGTTTCGCCCGCGAGGTGGCCGACCGGGTCGTCTTCGTGGATGCCGGCCGGATCATCGAGCAGGGCCCGCCCGACCAGGTGCTCGTGAACCCCCAGAATCCCCGCGTCCAGGAGTTCCTGGGCAAGGTCCTCGCCTGAACATCCCGCAATCCATCTCACCCGAACAAAAGGAAACCCCTCATGGCACTCAGTAAGAAGCAAGGGATCGCGGCCGCCATCGGCGCCGTCGCGGTCGTCGCGATCGTCGGCGGCGTGTTCGCCGCCGTCAACGGCGCGGGCGCCGCAGCGGATGCCGCTGCACCGGCCCCGTCGGACGCGGCCAACGTCGCCACCGACGACATCAACTGGATCCGTCTCGACGAGCCCGTCCAGGAGGCCGTCGACGCGCTCGAGGCCAGCGGCTTCGAGCCGATCGAGGCCGGCAAGCTCACCGTGGCGCACTCCGCCTACCTGCCGCCGCTCGGCTACATCCCCGAAGGCGAGACCGAGGCCGCCGGCACCGAACCCAACATCGGTGCGCTCATCGCCGATGCGCTCGGCCTCGAATACAACCCTGTCGTCGTCGCCTGGGCCGACTGGCCCCTCGGCATCCAGTCGGGCAAGTACGACCTCATCGCCTCCAACGTCACCGTGACCGAGGAGCGCAAGGAGCTCTACGACTTCGCCAGCTACCGCGTCGACCTCCTCGGCTTCTACGTGCAGGCCGACAGCGAGATCACGAAGATCGAAGAGGCCGCCGACATCTCGGGGCTCAAGATCGTCGTCGGCTCCGGCACCAACCAGGAGCAGGTGCTCCTGTCGTGGAATGAAGAGCTCGAGGCCGACGGCAAGGCGCCGGCCGAGCTGGTCTACTACGACGACACCGCCGCTGCCGTGCTCGCACTGCAGTCGGGTCGTGTCGACGCGACGTTCGGCCCGAATGCGACGTCGGCGTGGTCGGCGCGCGAGACGGGTGACACCAAGCTCGTCGGCGTCATCCCCGGCGGCTGGCCGCTGACGGCGAACATCGCCGCCGCGACCGCCAAGGGCAACGGTCTGATCGAGCCCGTCGAGATCGCGCTCAACGCGATCATCGAGGGCGGCCAGTACGACGAGGTGCTCGAAGAGTGGGGACTGGAGTCGGAGCGCATCGAGAAGAGCGAGATCAACCCCGCAGGACTTCCGAAGTCCTGATCAACCCGCGAGACGGCCGAGTCCTCACCGGGCTCGGCCGTCTTACGCTTGTCGGATGGAAAAATCCATGACCCTGACGATCCGCCCCGTCCGCCACGACGAGTACGACGAAGCCGGGCGCATCACGCACGACGCGTATGCCGCCAGCTACGCGGGACTCTCGCCGAACTACCTCAGTTCGCTGCGAGACGTGGCTGGACGCGTGGAGACCGGTGAGGTGTGGGTCGCCGTCGACGACACGGATGCGATCCTCGGCACCGTCTGGGTGCCGCGCCCGGGCGAACGGCTGTCGGAGCTGGCCGCCGACGGCGAGCTCGACTTCCGGCAGCTGGCAGTCGACCCGTCCGCGCGCGGCCGCGGAATCGGCGAGGCGCTGACGCGCGCGGTGATCGATGTCGCCCGCGAGCGCGGCGCGCAGCGCGTCGTGATGAACAGTGGGCCCGAGATGCTCGGTGCGCACGCGCTCTACGCCAAGTTGGGATTCCGCCGCCTGACCGAACGCGAAGGATCGATCGAGGTCGAACCCGGCCGCTGGATCGAACTCCGCGCCTTCGGGCTGGACCTCTGAGTCAGCCCGGTCTCTTCCGTCGCTGCTGATTTACGTATACGTTATTTCCATGAGCGAGCACCTGCTGCACGGAAAGCCTGTCAGCGACGATCAGATCCAGGCCTGGGCGGATGAAGCCGAGGCGGGGTACGACGTGGCGACGCTGCCGAAGCCGCGACGAGGTCGTCCCGCGGTTGGCGACGGGCCGGGAGTCGTCGTGCCCGTTCGTCTGGATGCCGCCACCGTGGCGGCATTGACGGCTCGCGCGGAGGCGGAGGGCATTGCTACCCGCTCGGAGGCGATCCGTGCCGCCGTCCGCGCGTGGGCACACTTTGCCTGAACTGCACCGATCTGCTCGAAAGCACTACGCGCGAGACAATCTTGACGACACCGCAGTGCTGTATGCCGTGGAGCATGTGCTGAGCCTGAGTCCGCTCGACGACGAAGACGACCCGCGGCGTTGGCTCCTCATCGGTACGGACCCCGGCGGCCGGCTGATCGAACTCGTCGCACTGATCTACGACGATGGTTACGAGCTGATCATCCATGCGATGAAGGCCAGATCTCGCTATCTCGACTGGATCTGACGCGACGCGCGTTGGTCTCTCGATCATGGTTCCCGGTCAGCCTGCGAGGCCCGCGAGGATCCGGCCGACGACCGGCGTGAACTTGAAGCCGTGGCCGGAGAAGCCGGCGCCGACGACGATCGGGCCGAATCGCTCCAGCGTGAAGCGGGCGTCCGGGGTCGAGGTGTACGTGCACGTGATCTCGGTGAAGCGCGCGCTGTCGACGCCCGGCAGCCACTCGTCGGCGTAGCGCACGATCGCCGCCGTCAGCGTGGGATCGGGCGTGAAGCTGCGCCGATCCGGATCGATCACCGGGCCCGCGGCGTGCCACCCGGCCTTGATGCCCTCCCCGGGCGTGAACATCCCGTAGACGCCCGTGGGGAACCACGAAGTCGTGGGATCGCCGGCATCCGGAGCGTGATTGAAGCCCGGCCACGGCTCCGCAGGGTCGCGGGGAGCGAAATGCGCGGGCTGCTCCTGCGTCACCCGCAAGACCGGCAGTGCCACTCCGGGCACCGCGCCGAGGAGCTTCTCGGTCCACGCGCCCGCGGTGACGATCACGCGGCGGGCACGCACGATGCGCGGGCCGGCGGCGTCGACGACCGTGAGCCGCACGTCGTCGTCGCCGAGCACCTCAAGGTTCGTCACCGCGGTACCGAAATGCACGCCCGCGCCGTGCGTGGCGGCGCTGGACAGCAAAGCGGTGACGGAGGCGTCGGCGTGGAGCCGCCCGGCATCCGGCGTGTGGAGAACGTCGGTCGCGAAGCGGAACCCCGGCCAGCGCACGGCGGCCGCGCGCGCGTCGAGCACCTCGGTGGCGAAGCCGCCCGCCGAGATCGCCTCGGCGACACGAGCGTAGTCGCGGCCCGGGCCGTGATTGACGATGCCGGTGCGCTCGAGTAGCTGCACGCCTGACTCGGCTTCGAGCTCGGCCCACAGGGTCCGCGCCTCGCGGAGCCACGCCAGGTACTCGGGCTCGACGTACGACACATTGAAGTTGCGCGAGGCGCCGTGCGACGCGCCGCGCCGGTGCCCCGGCTCGAACTGCTCGAAAACGGTGACGGCGCGCCCCGCGCGGGCGAGGTGCCACGCGGATGCCGCCCCCATCGCCCCGCCGCCGATCACGACGACGTCGAGGCGGGTCGAGGGAGAACTCACCTCGACAGTATCCCTGGCAGCGGCGCGCTGATCGGGCGCGGCGGACACGGACGTTAACACGGCGCACTCTATGTCGCGTGGTGACGCCGTGGTTTGCGGCGGGCCGAGGGGGCTCGCAACAGTGAGAGCATGACCGATGTGGTTTCGCCCTCCCTGGTATCTCCGACCGACGCTGTCGTCCTCGACAACCCCGCATGGCATGCGCTCAGCGGCCCGCACGCCTCATTCGCGATCGGCGACGACCTCGTGCGGCGGTATCCGGAAGACGTCGCGCCGTTCGTCGCGGTGCGCACCTGGGATCACCCGGACGTGTGGGATCGCCTCCGGGGCCTCGTCGGCCCGGGCGCTGAGATCGGGCTCTCCGGTGTCGCGGGCGAGATCCCCGGGGGCTGGGACGTGCTCGGCTACGGCGAGGGCGTGCAGCTCGTCGAGACCCCGGCACTCGAGCCTCGCCCGTTCGACGAGGCCGTCGTGCTCGGCGCGGCGGATGCCGAGGACATGCTCGCGATCGTGGCGCGCAACCAGCCCGGACCCTTCCGGCCGCGCACGCACGAACTCGGACGCTACATCGGCATCCGGCGCGAAGGGCGCTTGGTCGCGATGGCGGGCGAGCGGCTGCACCCCGAGGGGTGGACGGAGATCAGCGCCGTCGCCACCGACGCCGACTTCCGCGGGCAGGGCCTCGCGACGCGCCTGGTGCTCGACGTCGCGTTCCACATCCAACAGCGCGGCGACCGCGCGCTGCTGCATGCCGCGGCATCCAACACCGGCGCCATCGCGATCTACGAGAAGCTCGGTTTCGCGCTACGCCGTCGCACCGTGTTCGCCTCGGTGCGGACCCCGGCATGACGCGGCCGCTGCGCTCGCTCGGGTTCCTGACGATCGGCCTTTTCGATCGCGCCGATCCCGCGGCGGGCCACCGCTCCACTCTCGACATCATCGAGCGCGCGGAGCGCCTCGGCTTCGACAGCGCGTGGCTGCGCAACCGCCATCTGCAATACGGCATCTCGTCGCCGCTGTCGGTGCTGGCCGCCGCCTCGCAGCGGACGAGCCGCATCCGCCTCGGCACCGCCGTGATCCCGCTCGGCTTCGAGAACCCGTTCCGCCTCGCGGAAGACCTGGCGACCGTCGATCTGCTCACCGGCGGCCGCCTCGAACCGGGATTCTCGGTCGGTGCGCCGCGCCGCTTCGACGAGATCGCCGATGCGCTCTACCCCGGTACGGCGGAGGGCGAGGAGTTCGGCTACGCGCGACTGGAGCGGTTGCAGCGCTTCCTCGCGGGCGAGGCCGTGAGTCCGTTCGCGGGCACCGAGGGGATCGAAGAGTATTCGGAGCGCATCGAGCCGCACGCCGCCGGGCTCACCGATCGGCTCTGGTACGGCGCCGCGAGCCCCGACTCCACGATCTGGGCTGCGCAGCACGGCTTCCATCTGCTCACGAGCAGCGTCGTGGCATCCGTTCGCACGACCGATTTCGACACCGAACAGCACGCGCAGATCGAGCTGTATCGCCGCACGCATCCCGCGGGCGCCCGGGCGCGGGTCTCGCAGGGGCTCGTGGTGATCCCGACGGACTCGGCGAGACCGGAGCAGCGCGAGAAGTACCGCGCGTACGCGGCCTCGCGCGCGCACCGGGTGGGCGTGCCGTTCAGCCCCAAGAACCTGATCGTCGCGCCGGACATCGTCGGCACGTCAGAGGAGATCGCCGAGACCCTCGCCGCCAGCCGCGCGTTCGGCGAGGTCGACGAGGTGGCCTTCGCCCTGCCGTTCTCGTTCGAGGATGCCGACTACGCCCAGATCCTCGAAGATATCGCCGGGCGCCTCGCCCCGCTGCTCGGCTGGAGCGGTCCGGCGGGCGCGCCGGTGTGACGCTGTTCGACGCTTCGCGGCGCCCTGTTACGACGCCGTTTTGAGCCCGCGTGCGGCGGCGGAAGAGTGAGCGCACGGCAGGACAGCTGCAGCCTCGAACAAGGGAGCGCCCGTGACCAATCGCGTGCACATCGCCGTCGGACTCGACGGTGCCGGCTGGCATCCCGCGGCCTGGCGCGACGAGTCGGCGCGCCCGACCGAGCTGACGACGCCCGCCTACTGGCGTGAGCTCGTGCAGGCGGCGGATGCCGCGGGTGTCGTCTTCGCCACGATCGAAGACGCCCTCTCGCTCGGCGGTCGCTCGTACGAACCGGATGCCGAAGAGCGCCGCGACCGTGCCCGCGGGCGGCTCGACGCCGTGCTGCTCGCCTCGTTCCTCGCGCCGCTGACCGAGCGCATCGGGCTTGTGCCGACGGTGACGACGACCCACACCGAGCCGTTCCACCTCGCGACGGGCCTGCAGACCCTCGACCACGCCAGCCACGGCCGCGCCGGTGCGCGCTTCGTCGCCGGCGCGGGCGACCAGGAGCGGGCCAACTTCGGCCGCCGCCCGGGCGCCGCGGCCGAGCTCAGCGGCGGCTCGCTCCGCGTCGAAGACCACCCGCACTGGCTCGATGCCTTCCGCGAGGCGGGCGACGTGATCTCCACGGTCCGTGCGCTCGCCGACTCGTGGGAAGACGACGCGATCATCCGCGACGTCGCCACCGGCCGCTTCCTCGACCGCGAGCGCGTGCACAACGTCGACATCGACAACGACTTCTTCTCGGTCACCGGCGCCTCCATCGTGCCGCGCTCGCCGCAGGGGCAGCCGCTCGTCACGGTGCTCGCGCACCAGACGGTGCCGTTCCGCCTCGCCGCCGAGCACGCCGACGTCGTCTTCGTGACGCCCCACATCGCGGCCGACCTCGCCGGCATCCGCGCCGAACTCGACGGCGCCGCCGCAGAGCTCCGCCGCGAACCCGAGCCGCTCCGCGTCTTCGCCGACCTGCTTGTGCTCATCGAAGACACGCGCGCGGCCGCCGAGGAGCGCTGGGCGGCTCTGCAGTCGCAGGCGACGCTCGCCACGGATGCGCGGGTCGTCGTGGGGACGCCCGACGACATCGTCGCCGAGATCGCCCACCTCGCCGCCGCCGGGGTCGACGGCGTGCGCCTCCGCCCCGCGCGCCAGCCCGCCGACCTGTTCGCCATCACGGAGCAGGTCCTCCCACGCGCAGCGGATGCCGGCATCCTGCTCGCCGACAACGGCGCACCCACGCTGCGGGAGCGCCTCGGGCTGCCGCGCCGCGCCAGCGTCCACACCCTGGAGAAGAGCCGCGCATGACCCGCCAGATCCACCTCGCCGCGCACTTCCCCGGCGTGAACAACACCACCGTCTGGACCGACCCCACTTCGGGCAGCCAGATCGACTTCGCGTCGTTCGAGCACTTCGCCCGCACCGCGGAGCGCGGCTTCTTCGACTACCTCTTCCTAGCCGAGGGACTGCGCCTCCGCGAACACCGCGGCCGCATCCACGACCTCGATGTGCTGGGTCGACCGAACACGCTGGCGATCCTCGCGGCGCTCGCGGCCGTCACCGAGCACATCGGCCTCGTCGGCACGCTGTCGACGACGTTCAACGAGCCGTATGAACTCGCCCGCCAACTCGCCACGATCGACCACCTCTCGGGTGGCCGCGTCGGGTGGAACGCCGTCACGAGCTCCGACGCCTTCCACGGCGCGAACTTCCGCCGCGGCGCGTTCCTCGACCACGCCGACCGGTACACGAGGGCGTCGGAGTTCGCCGAGATCTCCAAGGCGTTGTGGTCGTCGTGGGCGCCGGACGCGATCATCGCCGACGCGGATGCCGGAGAGTTCCTTCGGGATGGCGGCATCGCGCGCGTGCGGCACGAATCCCGGCTGTTCGACGTCGACGCCGTCTTCGACGTGCCGGGTTCGCCGCAGGGTCGGCCCGTGATCGTGCAGGCCGGTGACTCGGCCGACGGCCGCGACTTCGGCACGGCGCACGCCGACGTGATCTTCTCGCTCCACCACGAGTTCGAAGACGCGCAGGCCTTCTACCGCGACGTCAAGGGGCGCCTGGCCGCCCACGGCCGCGACGAGGATTCGCTCAAGATCCTCCCCGGCGCGACGTTCGTGATCGGCGATTCGGCGGAAGATGCGCGCGAGCGCTCCCGCGAGATCGCCCTGGCGCAGGTGCGTCCCGAGACGGCGATCACCTATCTCGAGCAGATTTGGAATCGGGACTTCAGCGGCTACGACGCCGACGGCCCCCTGCCCGACGTCGAGCCCGACACCGGGTCCGAGAGTGCGCAGGGCTTCGCGAACCGTCACGCGGCGATCCGCGGGCGCATCACGCAGCTGCGGGCGATCGCCGAGACCGAGAAGCTCAGCATCCGAGACCTCGTCATCCGCCTCACCGCGAACCACACGTTCGTCGGAACCCCCGAGCACATCGCGGGCGAGATCGATCGCTACGTGCAGGAGCGTGCCACCGACGGGTTCACCGTCGTCGGGCACCTGAGTCCGCACGGCCTCGACGAGTTCACCGACCGGGTGATCCCGCTGCTGCAGGAGCGCGGTTCGTACCGCCGGTCATACGACGAGGGCGCGACGCTGCACGACCTCCTGGGCCTCGCGCCGGTGACCGCGCCGGTGCTCGCCGGGTCGTGACCCGCGTCGTCGTCGTCGGCGCGGGACCCCGTGCCGTCATGCTGCTCGAACGGCTGTTCGCGCGACTGGACGAGCGCACGACCGAGGTCGAGATCGTCCTCGTCGACCCGCATCCGCCCGGCGCCGGCCGCATCTGGCGACGCGATCAGTCGCCGCTGCTGAAGCTCAACTCGATGGCGCGCGACGTCACGGTGTTCACCGACGACAGCTGCACGATCGACGGTCCGGTGCGCCCCGGACCGTCGCTGATCGAATGGGCGGAGGGCGTCCGGGCCTCGGGCGCGGTCATCGACGACGAGCGCGTCGCGGCGGAGATCGCGGGCTTGCGCGGTGAGGACTTCCCGACGCGGCGTCTGCAGAGCTTCTACCTCGACTGGTTCTGGCGGCAGACGGTGGATGCCGCCCCGGCGGGGGTGCGGGTGCGATGGGAGCGCGACGCGGTGACGGCCGTTCGCGCGCAGGGCGCGGGGTACGAGGTCGATCTCGCCGGCGGCACTGTGCTACCGGCCGATGTCGTCGTCTACGCGCTGGGGCACAACGGCCGTGACCCCGAGGGCGAGACGGCGGGACTCATCGCAGCGTCGGATGCCGCGGGCCTGCGCTACGTCGCACCGGCCTTCACCGCCGACGCGGATCTCTCCGGCCTCGGCGCGGGGGAAGACGTGATCGTCCGCGGCATGGGGCTTGCCGCGGTGGATACCGTCGTCCTCCTCGCCGAGGGCCGAGGCGGCCGGTTCGTCCGGCAAGAGAACGGCGCGCTGGAGTACGTGGCATCCGGCCGGGAACCGCGGCTGCATCTCGGATCGCGGCGGGGAGTGCCGTACCGCTCGAAGGTGAGCTCCGCCATTCAGGGCGATGCGCCCGAGCGCGTCGTGCTGACCGCCGATGCCATCGCGGGGCTGCTCGCCCGCCCCGGCACGATCGATTTCACCGACGACATCCTGCCGCTCATCTCGGAGGAGCTCGTCTGGGGTCACTACCGCGAGCTGTTCACCGGGCATCCGACCCGCGTGCGGGGGACGTGGGCGGAGTTCTCCGCGGTGATCCGCGAGACGGCCGGCGACCTCGACGCGTTCCGCCGCGCCGTCGCCGAGGCGGTGCCCGACCGGCTCGACCGGTTCGACGTGGCATCCCTCGACCGCCCCCTCGCCGACGAGACGTTCACCGACCGCGACGCGCTGCACGAGCGCGTCGCCGCGCACATCGTCGACGACCTCGAGCAGCGCACCTCACCCGAACGCAGCCCGTCGCAGGCGCTCTTCCTCACGCTGCTGCTGTCGTTCATGGCGCTCGCCGACATCCCCACCGAGCGGTGGAGCGCCCGCTCGCGCGCCGTCACGCTGCCGATCGAGTGGCACGCGTTCTTCAGCTACGTCGCCTCCGGCCCGCCCGCGCATCGGCTCGAAGAGCTGCTGGCCCTCGCCCGCGCGGGCGTCGTGCGCTTCCTCGGGCCCGAGGTACGGGTGCGGATCGAGCCCGGGCGTGGCTTCGTCGCATCCTCAGACCGAGTGCCCGGCGACGTGGTGGCGCCGGTGCTGGTGGATGCCTGGCTGCCCCGCTCGCACGCATCCGCCAGCGACAACGCGGTGCTGCGCGAACTCGCGCGCGACCACGGCCACGAGCTCGACGTCGCCGACGCCGTGTTCGCGGGCTCGCTCGGGCGCATCGAGGTGGATGCCGACGGCCGTGTGGAGGGATCGGGCGGCGCACTGTTCGCCATCGGGGCTTTCACCAGTTCGACCGAGGCCGGGGCGTTCACGCGCCCGAACTCGAACTCGCTGTCGCTCCGTCAGACCGACCGCGTCGCCGGCGCGCTGGCCGCGGCGATTCTGCACCAGGCCTCCCTGACCCTGGCCTGACCCGGCGACGCGGCGATTCGACCATTGGCCGAGCGACGGCGATCCGCCGAGCGACGGCCGATCGCGCCGGCATCCGCCTTCCTCGGGTGCATCGCCTTCGTCGGGCGACCGGGATCGGCGGGTCAGAAGACGATCGTGTGGTTGCCGTCGCGGAGCACGCGGTCTTGCGCGTGCCACAGCACGGCGCGGGAGAGCACCTGGCGCTCGACGTCGGCGCCGCGGCGCGCGAGCTCGGTCGCCGACTCGGCATGCGTGACGCGCACGGTGTCTTGCTCGATGATCGGACCCTCGTCGAGGTCGTCGGTCACATAGTGCGAGGTCGCGCCGATGAGCTTCACACCGCGCTCCTTCGCCTTCTTGTACGGCTCCGCACCGATGAAGGCGGGCAGGAACGAGTGGTGGATGTTGATCACCGGCACGCCGACCTGCGCCAGGAAGTTGCCGGAGAGGATCTGCATGTAGCGGGCCAGCACGATGAAGTCGACGTTGCCGACGAGGAGCTTCAGGATCTCCGCCTCCGATGCCGCCTTGTCGGGCCCGGCGACAGACGGCACGTGGAAGAACGGCACGCCGAAGCTGCGCACATCCTCGGCCGTCGCGGTGTGGTTCGAGATGACCATCGGGATCGTCACGGGCAGGTCGCCGCGGCGGTGGCGCCACAAGAGGTCGAGCAGGCAGTGATCCTGTTTGGATGCGAGGATCGCCATCCGCTTCGGCACCGACTGGTCGGTGAGCTCCCACCCGAGTTCGAAGTCGCGGAGCGTACTCTCGATCTCGGCCTCGATCTGCGGGCGGTCGGCGGCGAAGTCGGGGCGGTGGAAGACCACCCGCTGGAAGTACGCGCCGCCGCGCGCGTCGTCGGAGTACTGATCGAACGCGACGATGTTGCCGCCGATTCGCGTGATCATCGCGGAGACGGCCGCGACGATGCCGGGGGTGTCCTTGCCCTGCACGATGAGGCAGGCGTGCGCGGGCAGGAGATGCGGATTGTGGACCGGAGGCATGCATCCATCCTGCCGTGTTCGTGCGCCGAACAGCACGAAGCCCCCACCGACACGGGTGGGGGCTTCGTCATACCGGTTTACTTGAACGCGTCTTTGACGTTCTCGCCGGCCTTCTTCACGTCGGCCTTGGCCTGATCGGCCTGACCTTCGGCTTCGAGGCGCTCGTTGCCCGACACCTTGCCGGCCGCTTCCTTCGCCTTGCCGCCGATGTCCTCGGCCGCGTTCTTGATCTTGTCGTCGAATCCCATGGAATACCCCTTTCGATTCGGCCGGCGAAAGCGCCGGTTGTCTGCGTTCCACGCTAGGCGGATGCCGCCGCGCAGCCCAGGGGGTTGACGAACGCGCCCATGGGATCTACCGCGTCGGCAGAGACGGGTGCGCGTCGGCGGGAGTGCTGCGCGTGGGGATGAACAGCCCCACGATCAGTGCGACGAGCGCGGCGGCACCGCCGAGGATCAGCGACTGGGTGAACCCGGCGCTGGTCGGCACGGGGACGCCGCCGAAGTCCATCGACGACGTCGCGAGCACGGCGCCGACGACGGCAGCGGCGGTGCTCGTGCCGAGCGAGCGGAAGAGCGCGTTCAGACCGTTGGATGCGCCGGTCTCGCTCTGCGGCACGGAGCGCATGATGAGCATGGGCATGGAGGCGTAGCCGAATCCGATGCCCGCGCCGATCAGGATGTTCGCGACCAGGATGTGCCAGACCTCCGACGAGAACAGCAGCGTGAAGCCGTAGGCGAGGATCAGCGAGAACGCGCCGAGGAGAAGGAGGAGCTTCGGGCCGGTGCGCTGCGCCAGCCGGCCCGACAGCGGTGAGAGTGCCATCATCACGAGCCCGGAGGGCATGACGACGAGGCTCGCTGCCAACAGCGACAACCCGAACCCGGCGCCGGTCGCGACGGGAAGCTCGAGCATCTGCGGGTAGACGACATTGGAGGCGAAGAGCGAGAACCCCATCGCGATCGACGCGATGTTCGTCAGCAGCACGGCGGGTCGCGCGGCGACCCGCAGGTCGAGGAGCGGCTCGTCGATGCGGAGCTCGAACCATCCCCAGAGCAGCAGGATGCCGAGGCCGCCGAGGCCGAAGGCGAGCACCGGAGCGGACCCCCAGCCCCACTCGTTGCCGCGCGAGATCGCGAGGAGCACGCCGATGAGTCCCACGGCGAGGCCCGCGGCGCCCACGAAATCGAAGCGGCCCGCCGTGCGCAAGACGCTGACCGGGACGATCCAGACCACCAGGGCGAACACCACGATGCCGAGGCCGGCGGCCATCCAGAACAGCACGTGCCAGTCGCTGCGCTCGGTCACGAGCGCGCTGATCGGCAGCCCGAGTGCGCCGCCGACGCCCAGCGTCGCGCTCATGAAGGCGATCGCGGCATCCACCCGATCGGCATGCAGCACGTCGCGCATGATCGAGATCCCGAGCGGAACGACGCCCACGATCGCGCCCTGAAGTGTGCGACCGACGATGATCCCGATGATCCCGGGCGACAGCGCCGCGACGACAGAGCCGACGATCATGACCGAGATGAGCGCCAGAACGATGCGGCGCTTGCCGTACATGTCGCCGAGGCGTCCGGAGATGGGGGTGATCACGGCGGCCGCGAGGAGGGTCGAGGTCACGACCCAGGCGGTGTCTTCGCGGCTGGCGTCGAGAAGCTCGGGCAGCTTCGACTGGATCGGCACCATGAGCGTGAACATGAACGACGAGCAGAGGCCGGCGGTGGCGAGCACCGCCACGATCGCCCCCTGGCTGGGCATCCGGGTCGCGCGTCGGCGTGCGTCGTCATCCCCGGTGTTCACTCATCGAGGCTATCGGCGTGCGGCATAGGGTGGGGCCATGACTGCGGGGATCGCGATCCGTGAACTGAGGACGGTGGAGCAGATCTTCGCCGCGACCGAGGTGCTGAGCGAGGTGTGGGGCGGCGACCGCACCGGCATGCCGCCGAACCTGCTGCGCGCCCTCGCGCACTCCGGTAACTACGTCGTGGGTCTGTTCGACGGCGAGCGGATGGTCGGGGCGTCGGCGGCGTGGTTCGCCGCTCCCGCCGCGCGCTCGATGCACTCGCACATCACCGGCATCCTGCCCGACTACCGCGGCCGAGGACTCGGACGGCTCCTCAAGGAGCATCAGCGCGAATGGGCGTTCGCCCGCGACGTCGGCCACATCACCTGGACCTTCGATCCGCTCGTCGCGCGCAACGCGCATTTCAACGTGCGGGTGCTCGGGGCGCGCATCACCGAGTACCTCGTCGACCACTACGGCGCGATGGACGACGGGGTGAACCGGGGCGACGAATCCGACCGGCTCATGGCGACGTGGGCGCTGGCGGCGCCGGCATCCGCCCCGCGTGAAGTCGACGAGGTCACCTCTGTGCCGGTGCCGCACGACATCGAGGAGCTCCGCCGGGCGGATCCGCCGGAGGCGCTCGAGTGGCGCTACCGGGTGCGCGACGCATTCGGCGGGCTGCTGCAGGACGGGTTCATCGTGGTCGGATTCGACGACGAGCGCGGCTATCTGTTCGGTCGCCGCGGCGCGGCCTGAACGACTCCTGCGGAGCCCCGCTCCACCGCGCGATTTCTGCCATTTTCGCGCGCTTCGCGCCGAAACTGCAGGAGTTGTTCAGGCCGCCGCGCGGTGAACCCTACGCTGACCCCATGCCCGTCATCGATCTCAGCCACCCCATCCGCGCCGGCCTCGTCACCTACCCGGGCCTTCCCGCCCCGGTGATCACGCCGCACCTCACGCGCGCCGACTCGCGGGGGAAGTACGCGCCGGGCACCGAGTTTGCGATGGACGTCATCACGATGATCGGCAACACGGGTACATACCTGGATTCGCCGTTCCACCGCTACGCCGACGGCCCCGACCTCGCGGGTCTCGACCTCGCGACGCTCGTCGGCCTGCGCGCGGAGGTCTTCCACCTGCAGGATGCCGGCGTCCGCGGCATCGGTCCGGATTCGCTTGCCGGACGCGACCTGCAGGGCACCGCGGTGCTGCTGCACACCGGCTGGGACCGCCACTTCGGCGAGGCCGCCTATGCGCACGGCGCACCATTCCTTTCGGGCGACGGCGCGCAGTTCCTGATCGACGCGGGCGTCGCCCTCGTCGGCATCGACTCGCTCAACATCGACGACACCGAGAGCGGCGGAGAGCGCCCGGCGCACTCGCTGCTGTTGGCGGCCGGCATCCACGTCGTCGAACACCTGACGCACCTCGAAGCGCTTCCCGAATCGGGTGCGCGCTTCACCGCTGCTCCGCCTGCCGTCGAGGGGTTCGGCACGTTCCCGGTGCGCGCGTACGCTGAGCTGTCATGAGCATCCAGAGCGCCGCTTCCCGACTTCTCGAGCTGCACGAGGCTCCCGAGCTGCTGACCGTCGTCAACGTCTGGGATGTCGTGTCGGCGCAGGCCGTCGCGGCCGAGCCCAGCACGCATGCCCTTGCCACCGCGAGCCACTCGATCGCCTCGACCTTCGGCTACCCCGATGGTGAGAAGATCCCCCTCGACCTGCACCTGCAGATGATCGAGCGCATCGTGTCGTCGACCGATCTGCCCGTCAGCGCCGACCTCGAAGCCGGCTACGGCGACGTCGGCGAGACGATCCGCCGCGCGATCGGCGTCGGCGTGGTCGGCGCGAACATCGAGGATCAGCTGAAGCCGCTCGACGAGGCCGTGCGCGGTGTCGAGGCGGCGATGGCCGCGGGCGAAGCCGAGGGCATCCGATTCGTGCTGAACGCCCGCACCGATGCGTTCGTCCGCGGCGGCGACCGCTCGCCGGAAGAGAACCTCGCCGACGCCGTCACGCGCGGCCGCGCCTACCTCGACGCCGGCGCGCCGGTGGTGTTCGTGCCGGGCAAGCTCGACGAGCAGCAGGTGACGACCCTCGTCGAGGCGTTCGGTCCGCAGCGGTTGACCGTCATCGGCGTTCCCGGGTCGCTGTCGCTCGCGCGCCTGCAGGAACTCGGCGTCGCCCGCGTCTCGTACGGACCGTTCGCCCAGCGCGTGGAGCTCACCGCCCTGCAGGACTTCGTCAGCGAAGTGGCCTCCGGCGGCGCGCTGCCGGCATCCACCCGACCGCTCAACTGAGCGCCGCGGCGTAGCCTGAGCGCATGCCGATCAGCCGTGCCGCGTCCGCCGTCACCCTCGACGGGTTCGAGCTGCGGGTGCTGCAGCTGCCGCTCGTCTCGCCGTTCACGACGTCGTTCGGCACCGAGACGGTGCGCGAAGTGATCGTCGTGCGCGCACTGACGCCGGCCGGCGACGGATGGGGCGAGATCGTCACGCAGCAGGCTCCGCTGTACTCCAGCGAGTACACGCAGGGGGCGTGGGACGTCGCCGAGCGCTGCCTCGCGCCCGCGCTGCTGGATGCCGGACCCCTCGCGCCCGAGGCGGTAGCCGGTGTGCTCGCGCCGTTCGTCGGGCATCGGATGGCGAAAGCCGGTCTCGAACTCGCGGTGCTCGATGCCGCGCTCCGCGCCGAGGGCCGGTCGTTCGGGGAGTACGCGGGCGCGACGGTGGATCGTGTGCCGAGCGGCGTGAGCGTCGGCATCCAGAGCGACCCGGCCGCGCTCGTCGACACCGTCGGCGGCTATCTCGCCGAGGGGTATGTCCGCATCAAGATCAAGATCAAACCCGGCCGCGACATCGCCGACACGGAGGCTGTCCGCGCGGCGTTCGGCGACATCCCGTTGCAGGTCGATGCGAACTCCGCGTTCACGCTCGCAGACGCCGATCTGCTCGCCGAGCTCGACCGCTTCGACCTGCTGCTGATCGAGCAACCCCTGCAGGAAGACGACCTCGTCGACCACGCGGCCCTCGCGCGGCGGGTGCGCACGCCCATCTGCCTCGACGAGTCGATCACGTCGCGCAAGGCCGCGGCCGACGCGCTGGCGCTCGGCGCGGCATCCATCATCAACGTCAAGGCCGGCCGCGTTGGCGGCTACCTCGAGGCCATCGCGATCCACGACCTGTGCCGCGACGCGGATATTCCGGTGTGGTGCGGCGGCATGCTCGAGACGGGCATCGGCCGGGCGGCCAACGCGGCGCTGGCCGCGCTCCCCGGATTCACCCTGCCGGGGGACGTCTCGGCATCCGCCCGCTTCTACGCCCGCGACATCGTCACCGAGCCGGCGGTGCTCGAAGGCGGCCACGTCCGCGTGCCGACCGGACCGGGACTCGGGGTCGAGATCGACCACGCGGCCCTCGAGGAGTTCACCGTGCAGCGGGTCGAGATCCGGCGCTGAGCGCATGGCGCCGTTCACAACTCCGGACTTCTGGTCCCCGGTGGGCGCGTCCCGGGCGCCGGACAGCCGCCGGCGATGGTGTCTCCGGAGTTGTGTCGCCCTGGCCGCGTTGACCCTCGCGCTCGCGGCGTGCGCGCCCGGTGCCGAGCTGCCCGCCGGAGTCACCGTCGCGGTGACGCAGCTGCGTTCCGACGTCGCCGACCGGCAGGTCGAGGTGCAGGTGCACAACGGCGGAGACACCGCGATCGAGATCGGCGCGGTGTCGCTCACCGACCCGCGCTTCGAGGCTGCCGCCGAGCGTGTCGTCGACCGCACGTCGACCCTCCCGCCTGGCGGCACCGTGAATGTGCGCGTCCAGCTCGCGGCCGTCGATTGCGACGCGCGGGGCTCCGGCTCGACCGTCACGCTCACGGTCGACGGCGCAACCGCGGTCGCGCCGGCCGAGGAGGTGTTCCCGTTCCTCGACGACCTCCACGCCCGGGAGTGCGTCGCTCAGCGCGCCGGCGAGCGCGCGGCGATCGAACTGGTCGAGTTCGATCCGTCACCGCCCGGCGAGCCCGCGCGGCTGGTGTTGTCGGTCACGCCCCGATCGGATGCCGGGGGCTTGCGCATCGTCGGCATCCGCGAGACGAACCTGGTGACGTTCGACGGGGTCTCCGGCGGGCTGCTGCCGCTCGCCGGCGGGAGCGCCGAGCTGGCGCTCCGGCCCGCGCGCTGCGACCCGCACGCCGTGCAGGAGGACAAGCGCGGCACGGTCTTCACCCTCGAGGTCGACCTCGACGGCGAGGAGGGGCAGCTCACGCTCGCGGCCGACCCCGCGATGCGCGGCCGCATCCTCGCCTGGGTCGCCGAGTGGTGCGGCTACGGAGGGGAGTCCGGGAGTCGCTGAGCGACGGTGATCTGCCGAGGGAAGGCCGATCGCGGGGAAATCGGCCTTCCTCGGGCGGATCGCCGTCCTCCGGGGGATCACCGCGTTTCGTCTCGCTGCGCTCGCTCAACGAGCGAAGCGCTCAACGGGCGAGGGAGTGCTTACGCCTCGGGGTGGGCCTCTGCGGCGTGCTGCGCGCCGATGGCCGTCGCGGTCGCGAGGCCCGCGGCGGCATCGGCCGGGTGCGCGGGCTTCGGAGCGCGCGCCGACTTCTTCTGCGCGCGGGAATCAGCGGCATCCTGCGCGAGTCCCTGCGCCATGCCGCGGCCGGTCGCCTGACCCTGGATCACGGCGCGCAGGTCGATGCCCGTCGTCGCCTCGACCGCGTCGAAGGTCGCGCGCATGCTGGATGCCGACTCCGCCGCCACGTGGGACGACGCGCCCTCGCCGCCGAGCACGGTGATCGAGCCGACCTTGTCGAACCCGCGGGCGAATTCGGTCATCATCGGCACGAGGGTCTCGAGCGCGCGCTGCGCGAGGAGCGCCTCCTGGTTCTTCGACAGCGCCTCGGCTTCGGCCGAGATCGCCTCGGCGCGGGCCTGACCGACGAGCCGCACGGCGTCGGCTTCGGCCTGGGCCCGCAGGCGGGTGGCCTCGGCCTCCTGCGCGGCGATCTGCGCGCGCGCTTCGGCGGCCTTCACCTGCGCGTACGCGTCGGCGTCGGCGCTGCGCTGACGCTGGTACAGGTCGGCGTCGGCGACCTTGTTGATGTCGGCATCCAGCTGCGCCTGCTTGTTCTCGGCGCCCTGCAAGAGCACCGCCTGCTCGCGCTCGGCGCGGGCGAGGGCCTCGGCCTGGTCGGCCTCCGCGCGGGCACGACCGACCTGGGCGGCGGCGTCGGCGGAGTTCTTGTCGAACGCGGTCTGCTCGATGAGGTTCGCCTCGTCGGTCGCGATCTGGCGGGCGCGCACTTCGCGCGCCGCGTTGATGCGGGCGACATCGGCCTCGCGGCGCACGCGCTCGACCTCGGTCGCGCCGAGCGCGTCGATGTAGCCGTTCTTGTCGGTGACGCCCTGGATCTGGAACGAGTCGAGGATGAGCCCCTGCGAGAGCAGGTCGCTCTTGATGCCGTCGGCGATCTGGTCGCTGAGCTTCTGCCGGTCGTTCATCAGCTGCTCGACCGTCAGGGTCGCCACGACGCCGCGCAGCGCACCCTCGAGCTGCTCGGTGGTGAACTGCTCGATCGCGCCGTCCTGCGAGAGGAAGCGCTCCGCCGCGCGGCGGACGAGCTCGGGGTCGGAGCCGATCTTCACGAGCGCGACACCGCTGACGTTCACCGTCACGCCGGTGGACGACTGCGCCGTCGGCTCCATCTTGATCTGGCGCGCACGCAGCGAGATCATCTCGGCGCGCTGCGTGAGCGGGTTGACGAGCGCACCGCCGCCGGTGATGACCGAGATGCGCGACGACGCCCCGTCGGCGCCCTTCTGGCTCTTTCCGACCACGACGAGCGCCTGGTCGGCCTTGGCGACCTTGTACCAAGCGCGCACCATGATCAGCACGAACACGAGCAGGATGATGACGGCGACGACCGCGATCGCGCCGACGACCAGGGCCCCTCCAGCGGTGAGGATGTCCACGGGATCTCCACTTTCTGTGTGGCGAGTATGTCCTTCGACCGTACCCGGTGCGGCCGCCGGAGTTTCGGGCTATCCGGATGTCGGGGGCGGATGCCGCGGTCCTAGGCTCGGGTGATGACCACCACGCCGCCACCGTACGCCACGCAGCCGCTCAACCCGTCGGACGAGAAGATGTGGGCGACCCTCGTGCACATCGGCGGGCTGTTCTTCGGGTTCCTGGTGTCGCTCATCGGCTACATCGTGCTGAAGGACCGCGGCCCGTTCGTCCGCGCCCACACCGCGACGGCGCTCAATTTCCAGCTGACGCTGATCATCGCCGAGATCGTCGGGTGGATCACGGTCTTCTTCCTCGTGGGCTTCGTGATCCTCGCGGCGGTCTACGTGCTGCGCATCGTGTTCTCGATCATCGCGGCCGTCGCCGCCAACCGGGGCGAGTGGTACACGTATCCGCTCACCATCGCGTTCGTGCGGTGAGCCGCCGGTAGAATCGACGGATGCCGCTTCTTTGCGGCATCCGCGATCTCTCGCACCTCACACACGACCATTTGGAGCCACCTGTGGCCGAGCAGTCCCGTCTCGACAAAGTCATCGCCCTCGCCCGCCATCGCGGGTTCGTCTTCCAGGCCGGTGAGATCTACGGCGGGTCGCGTTCCGCGTGGGACTACGGCCCGCTCGGGACCGAGCTCAAGGAGAACATCCGTCGCCAGTGGTGGCAGACGTTCGTCCGCGGTCGCGGAGACATGGTCGGGCTCGACTCGTCGGTGATCCTGCCGAAGCGCGTGTGGGAGGCATCCGGCCACGTCGCGACCTTCACCGACCCGCTGGTCGAATGCCTGCAGTGCCACAAGCGCTTCCGCGCCGACAACCTCATCGAGGACTTCGAGGCGCGCAAGGGCCGCAAGGCCGAGAACGGCCTCGCCGACATCCCCTGCCCGAACTGCGGCACGAAGGGGCAGTACACCGAGCCGAAGTCGTTCTCGGGCCTGGTGAAGACCTACCTCGGCGTCGTCGACGACGAGTCGGGCCTGCATTTCCTGCGGCCCGAGACGGCGCAGGGCATCTTCGTGAACTTCTCGAACGTGCTCACCGCCTCGCGCAAGAAGCCGCCGTTCGGCATCGGCCAGGTCGGCAAGGCGTTCCGGAACGAGATCACCCCCGGAAACTTCATCTTCCGAACGCGCGAGTTCGAGCAGATGGAGATCGAGTTCTTCACGCCCCCCGCCGAAGCCGACCAGTGGTTCGCCCACTGGGTCGAGGCGTGCTGGGCGTGGTTCGTCGACCTCGGTCTCGACCCCGAGAACATGCGCCAGTTCGACGTGCCCGAAGACGAGCGGGCGCACTACTCCGCCGGCACGATCGACTTCGAGTACCGCTTCGGCTTCCCGGGCAAGGAGTGGGGCGAGCTGATGGGTGTCGCCAACCGCACCGATTACGACCTGTCGAGCCACACCGAGGCATCCGGCCAGTCGCTCACATTCTTCGACCAGGGGTCGGGCGAGAAGTACATCCCGTACGTGATCGAGCCGTCGTTCGGTCTCACCCGCTCGATGATGGCGTTCCTCGTCGACAGCTACCGCGAGGAGTCGGTGCCGAACGCGAAGGGTGGCACCGATACCCGCACGGTGCTGAAGCTCGATCCGCGCCTCGCGCCGGTCAAGGTCGCCGTCCTGCCGCTCAGCCGCAACGAGAACCTGTCGCCGCTCGCCCGCGAGGTCGCCGACACGCTCCGCGCGCAGGCCTGGAACATCGACTTCGATGACGCCGGCGCCATCGGTCGCCGCTATCGCCGCCAGGATGAGATCGGCACGCCGCTCTGCGTCACGGTCGACTTCGACTCGCTCGACGACCGCGCCGTCACGGTGCGCGACCGCGACACGATGGCCCAGGAGCGCGTGCCGCTCGAGGGTCTCGTCGCCTACCTCGCCGAGCGTCTGCGCGGCGCCTGAGGGCTGATTTCGGCGGAATCCGCCTTCGCCGGGCTGATCGCCTTCGCTGGGCTGAGGGATGCCGGCGGCAGTCAGCGGCTCAGCCGGTGACGGTGATCACGGTATCGCCGTGGGGGCCCGAAACGGTCGCGTCGTAGGCGGCGGTGAGGATGCCGTGGAGCACCTCGGCGTCGATGAGCTCCAGATCCTTCACATAGAGGCACGCGACGCTCGACGTGTGCGGCCCGAGAGCGGCGAGGGCCGCCGTGTGGGCGCCCGCGTCGTCGAGGTAGATCGTCGACGACGCCTTCCGCGGCGCGAACGCGAGGATCGGCATGTCGCCCTCACGCCCCGTCGGGTAGACGTAGTGGCAGCTGCCGAATCCGATGATCGTGCCCCAGAGCGCGGGTTCACGCCCCGTGATCTCGCGCATCAGCGCGATCAGGGTGTCGGCGTCGCGCCGGCGCTTCGCGGGCCTCACCTCGGCCACGAACGCGGCGACCGAACCCCCCGTGGGCTCCACGTCAGGCCTTCTTCGCCGCGGCCTTCGCCGCGCGCTTGTGCTCGCGCACGAGGGTCAGCGACTCGGGCGAGACGATGTCGGCGACGGAGCGGAACGACCCCTCCTCGCCGTACGCACCGGCCGCTTCGCGCCACCCCGCGCCGGTGAAGCCGTACTGCTTGCCGAGCAATGCCAGGAAGATCTTCGCCTTCTGCTCGCCGAATCCGGGAAGGGCCTTCAGCCGCTTCAGCACGGTGGCGCCGTCGGGCTGATCGCGGGTCCACAGCGCCGCGGCATCGCCGTCCCAGTCGTCGACGAGTGCTTGGCAGAGCGCCTGCACCCGCCCGGCCATCGAGCCGGGGAAGCGGTGCACGGCGGGCGTCTGGCGGAACACCTCGACGAAGGCGTCCGGGTCGGCGCCGGCGAGCGAGCGCGCATCCAGGGCGCCCGTGCGCTCCTGGATCTTCAGCGGCCCCGAGAACGCAGTCTCCATCGCGATCTGCTGGTCGAGCAGCATCCCGACGAGCAGGGCCAGCGGGCTGTCGGTCAGGAGGGCGTCGGCGGGCGCGTCGCCGGTGATGTGCAGAGCCATGACCCCATGCTCTCACCAGCCGGATGCGAGGATGGCGGTATGTCCGGCCCCGATGATCTCGTCGCCCATGTCCACGACCGGAGCGTCGTCGTGATCGGCGGCGGCGTCGCCGGCCTCGTCGCCGCCTGGGAGTGCGCGCGCGTGGGCATGACGGTCACGGTGCTGGATGCCGCCGACGCGCTCGGCGGAACCGCCGCGGCGCTCGACGAATTCGGGGAGGGCGACGAAGCGCTCCGCACGGTGCTGCACCTGTTGGGCGTCGCCGACACCGACGCGGCGGAACCGGACGATGTGCTCCTCGGCATCCCGGCGAACCCGTGGGCCGACGACGTCCGCCGCGCGATCGGGTGGAGCGGCGTGTGGCGCGCGTACCTCGACCGGCTCCGACCCCCGCTCACGATCGGGCGCGAGCCGAGCCTCGGCGCTCTCGTCCGCCGCCGAATGGGCGAGCGGGTCGCCGACCGCCTCGTCGCCCCGCGTGCACGGGCGCGGTGGGAGAGCGCCCTCGACGACCTCGACGCCGACGCCACGATCCCCGGAATCAGCGCGGCGCTCACGCGCACGGGTTCGCTGAGCGGTGCCGTCGCCCAGCTCGCGGCCGACGCGGCTCCCGCCCGGCGGCGCCTGCGCGGCGGCATCCCACAGCTCGTCGCGACGCTCGAGGCGCATCTCGGCGAGCTCGGCGCCGACGTGCGCACGTCGCACCAGGTGTCCGCCCTCACGAACCGTGACGGGCTCTGGAGCGTCACCGCGGCTGACGAGGCGATCGACGCCGATGCCGTCGTGGTCGCCACCGGTGTCGGCGAGGCCAGGAGGCTCCTCGCGCCGTTCGGCGTCGATCCGGGCGACGTCGACGAGGTCGCAGCGGGTCAGGGCGCCGTGCGACCGGCGCGGGGGACGGGACGGCGCGTCGGAGACCCCGCGCGAGTGGCCGCCGCGCGGGGTGCGCTGGCGGCACACCCGGGGCTGCACGCCGTCGGTGGGTGGCTCGGCGGCGGCGAACTCGACGGGCTCGTTTCCGACGCCGTACGCACCGCCGAGCGGGTGCGACACGACCTGCTCTGGGGCGATCAGCCGGGGGTCGCTACCCCGTAACCGGGCGTGACGCAAGAGGATGCCCGAATCGGCATACAGCGTTACGCTGAACGGGCAGCACCACACCGCCACCAGCGTGAGGAGACCCCATGAGGGGCAAGATCGGTATCGTCATCGGGCTCGGAGCAGGCTACGTCCTGGGTTCGCGGGCGGGGCGTCAGCGCTACGAGCAGATCAAGTCGAACTTCTTGAAGGTCTGGAACACCGCCCCCGTGCAGAAGCAGGTGGACAAGGCGAAAGACCTCGGCAAGACCGCCGCGCTGGCCCTGCCGAGCGCGGTGTGGGACGGCGCCGTCAAGGTCACGAAGGCCGCAACACGCTCGGGTACCCCGGGACAGAAGGTCGACCGCGCCGTGCAAGCCGGCAAGGCGTCTGCGAAGGATGTCGCGCGCGGCGCCGAGGTGACCGCCGACGAGGTGAAGAAGGCCGCCGACACGTCGGTCGCCGACCTGAAGAAGGCAGTCGACACGTCGGTCGCCGACTCCAAGAAGTCAACGGACCGCTGAGATGACCATCCCCCGCGGGTTCCGCGACCGGGCGGACGAGGGTCTGCTGACCCTCGTCGGCGAAGTGCCCGAGCTCGTGCGCAACCTCGTCGTCGCCGAAGTCAACTCGGCGAAGGCGTGGGTCAAGAGCGCGGGCAAGGACGCGGGCCTCGGCGGCGTGTGGTTCATCGTCGCGCTGTTCTTCCTGTTCTGGTCGCTGCCCGCCCTCGCCGCCTTCGCGATCATCGGTCTGTCGGCGTGGATGCCGGCGTGGCTCGCGAGCCTGATCGTCGTCGTGATCGCGCTGATCGGCGCCGCCGCGTTCGCCTTCCTCGGGCTGCTGCGCCTGAAGAAACTGTCCCGTTCGCAAAACCCCGCCAAGGCCCTCAAGGTCGACGCGCGCATCGTGAAGGACGTCGCCGATGAGTTCTGATCTCCCCGTCCCCCGCACCGCCGTCGCGCTCGGCATCACCGATCCGGTGGAGCGCGCCCGCGCCGAGCTGAAGGCCACGCTCGCCGCGATCGAAGTCAAAGCCAATGTGCCCAAGCGCGTCGCGGTGGCCACCGACCGACGCGTCGCGCAGGCTCGGCGCTTCACGAACCGCAACCCGACGGCGGCGGTCGCCGCCGTCGCGGGTGTCGCCGCGGCGGTCGGGCTAGTCGTGTGGGGTGTCGTACGCCTCTACACCCGCTGACGGACGTCGGCCGGCCGGTCGACGTCGGCGTATGCTCGGATCCAGTATGAGTCCCGACGAGCAGGCCACCGCAGCCGCCAAACCCCTGAAGGGGTGGCGCGTGCTGGTGCCCCGCGGCGGTCCGTGGGGCGATTCGGTCGCGGCGACCCTCCGCTCGCAGGGCGCCACGCCGGTGATCGCGCCGCTCATCAATTTCGCACCGTCGACCGATCAGACGACGCTCGAGCAGGCGATCGCCGACCTGGCCGCCGGTGCGTTCGACTGGGTGACCCTCACGAGCGCGACGACGGTGGATGTGCTCTACGCCTACCGCGCGGTCATCCCCGCCTCGACGCTCGTGGCGGCCGTCGGCGAGACGACCGCCGCGGCACTGTCGGCCGTCGGCTACCGCGTCGACCTCGTGCCCGACGACGACAACTCCGCCGCCGGCATGGCCGCCCAGCTGATCGCGCTCGAACCCGAAGCGCGGCGCATCCTGACCCTGCGCAGCGAAATCGCCAAGCCGGTGCTCACGCGCGAGCTCACCCAGGCCGGCCACGACGTGCGCAGCGTGGTGGCGTATCGCACCGTCGGGGTGCCGGTCACCGACCGCATCGCGCACGACGTCGCGAGCGGCCGCATCAACGCGATCCTCGTCACGAGCGGATCGGTCGCCGAACAGGTGCGCCTGCAGTTCCCCGACATCCCCGACACGACCGTCGTCGCCGCGATCGGACCGCGGACGGCGAAGGATGCCCGCCGCGCCGGGCTCGGCGTCACCGCGGTGGCGCGCGAACAGACGGTCGACGGCCTCATCGCGGCGGTGTCGAAGTTCCCGCTGCCGCACGCGTCCGACGAATTCGCCGTCTGAGACCGGATCGTTGCCGTCGGTGGGCGCACCGGCGCCCTCCGCGCTGGCAGACTGAATCACATGGTGACTCTGCTGCTCGATTCGACGCAGCTCGATGTCGTGCTTTCGGGCACCGAGCGCGCCCTCTCCCGTCGGAAGAGCGATCTCCAGATCGATCGTGCGCACATCATCAAGGTGCAGCTCGTCGACGACGCGTGGACGTGGCTGCGCGGCGTGCCCACCCCCGGCACGCTCGTGCGCGGCGTGCTCGCCATGGGCACGTGGGAATCGGCCGCGACGACTGACTTCGTCATCGTCCGGCGCCGCCATCCGGCGGTCGTGATCGACCTCGACGTCGATGCCGATTTCGATCGCATCGTGCTGACGACCCGCAACGGGCTCGCCCTCGTGCGGGCGCTGCGCCTCGAGACCGACGAGGTGCCCGTCGAGGTGACCGAGATCGTCACATCGTCGCTGCCGGTCGTGCGCCCCGCCACGGCGTGAGAGCCGCCGCGCGCGGGTAACGTGGCCGGGGTGAGTGAACCGGCATCCGAACCCTTCGTCCGCACCACGCGGGAAGGCAGCGTGGGGCGGATCACGCTCAACCGCCCGCGCGCGATCAACGCGCTCGACCTCGGCATGATCGAGCTGATCGCCGCGGCGCTCGACGCCTGGGAGCACGACGCCGACATCGCGCTCGTGCTGCTCGACGGCGCCGGCGAGCGGGGGCTCTGTGCCGGCGGCGACGTGCGCGGACTGTACGAGCAGATCGTGTCGGGCCGCGCCGATCTGACGGCCACCTTCTTCCGCGCCGAGTACGCGCTGAACGCCCGCATCGCGGAGTATCCGAAGCCGGTCGTCGTCTACGCCGACGGCATCACGATGGGCGGGGGGATCGGCCTTGCCGGACACGCCGCCGTGCGCATCGTCACCGAGCGCTCGCGCCTGGCCATGCCGGAGACCCGCATCGGGTTCACGCCCGACGTCGGCGGTTCGTGGCTGCTCGGCCGCGCGCCGGGCCGCATCGGCGAGTACCTGGCGCTCACCGGCGACACGATGGATGCCGCCGACGCCATCTATGCGGGTTTCGCCGACCACCTGCTGCGCTCCGAGCATCTCGACGACCTGCGCGACGCCTTCGTCACCCGCGCCGACCCTGAGACGCCGACCGAGCTCGTGCTGCTGTTCGACGAGACCGCCGGTCCCTCCGCGCTGGCGGCTGCCCGCGAGTGGATCGACGACGCGTTCGCCGCCGACACCGTGCCCGAGATCGTCGCGCGCCTGCGTGCCCGCCCCGAACCCGAGGCGGCCGCCACGGCGGAGCTGCTGGAAGGACTCTCGCCGACGAGCCTGGCGGTGACCCTCGACGCCGTCCGCTCCGCGCGGGCGCTTCCAAGCCTTCGCGCCGCGCTCGCGCAGGAGTATGCGCTCGTGCTGTGGTTCGCGACGACTCAGCCCGACCTGCCCGAGGGCATCCGGGCGCAGCTCGTCGACAAAGATCGCTCGCCCCGGTGGCAGCCGGCATCCCTCGCGGAGCTGGCCGCCGACCTGGGTGCCCAGGCCCTGGCGCACGCGGCCGTGCCGGCGCTCTGGTCCTGATGTTCGACAGTCCGCTCTCCGCCTCGGCCTACGAGGTGCTCGGCGTCGCGCCCGACGTCGCAGACGACGAGTTGCGCCGTGCGTACCGACTGCGACTGCGCCAGACGCATCCCGACACCGGCGGCGACGCGGCGGTGTTCGTGCAGGTGCAGCGCGCATGGGACCTCGTCGGCACGCCCGACGCGCGCGGCGCCTACGACCGAGGACACGGATTCGCCGACGAGCCGGCGTCGTACGCGCCGACGTGGCGTCCGCCCGCCCGCGCCGCCGACACGCGCCCCCGCGCGCGCTCGTTCGGCCACCCGGGTGGCTGGCGCCGCGAGCGGTATCTGACGCTCATGCGCGAGTGGGTCGGTCGCGGGGTGCCGCTCGACGATCCGTACGACCCCGCGCTCGTGCGCACCGCGCCGCGGGAACTCCGTCGGATGCTCGCCGACGCGCTCGCCGAGGAGGCGACGGCGCGCATCGTCGGCGACCTCGGCATGGGTTTCACGGTGTGGCACGACATCGCCGCCGACGCGCACGATCCCGACGCGAAACTCGACCACGTCGTGCTCGGTCCGAGCGGACTGTACGCGCTGCTGTCGGAGGATTTCGGCGGCCCCGTGCGCACCCGGCGCGGCGAGCTCATCGGCGACGCCATCGCCGGATCGCCCGTCGCCGACCTGGTCGGACGCGCACGCGCGCTCGCCCGCGCGGCGCGCGTGAAGTTCGGCGGCGCGATCGTCGTGCTGCCCGACGACGACGTCACCCTCGCGATCGAGGAGCTCGGCAAGGTGCGCGGTCTGCCGGTGGCGATCGTGGGGCGCTCGGCGCTGTCGACCGTGCTGCGACGCGGACTCTCGGGCGCCCGCGACGTGGGGGGCAATGAGCTCTTCGACGTGCGCACGCGCCTGCAGCAGACCGTCCGGTTCGTCTGATCCAGCGGGCAGCCGGCTCAGCCGGCGAGGCCCCAGAGCTCCAGCGGATGCGTGAGCCGCCACCACGGGCTCGGCTCGGGGATGTCGGCGTCGAGATGCACGCCGACGCTCTGCTCGTCGAGCGGACCGGTCAGCAGTGCGGTGCCCGCGGGTGAACCCGCGGTGCGGAAGTCGCCGAGGTCGAGGTCGACCGTGGTCGCCGCCGCGGCACCGTTCCACAGCACGGCGGTCGCGTCGGCATCCGTCACGATCCGGGCGCGCGCCCCCCACCGCGTCGTCACGCTGCCCGCGACGGTTCCGGCGGGGAGGACGTAGGGCACGGACGCCTCGGTGAGCGCGGCATCGAGCAGGCGCTCGGTCTCGCCGTCGCGCAGCTCGTCGCTGGGTTGACCCAGCACGCTCGCCGTGATGCGCACGGTGGTGTCCCCCACGGTGGCTTCCTGCGCCGCGAGCAGGTTGTACGCGCCGAACAGGCTGCCGGTCTTGAGGCCCACGACGCCGGCATCGCCGAGGAGATCGTTCGTGTTCACGACCTCGCCTGCCCCCGGCAGCGTGACGCGCTCGGTCCGGACGATCTCGGCGACCACCGGGTTGGCGAGGGCCACCGCGGCGAGCCCGATCAGGCTGCTGGGCGTCGCGGTGTTCCCCTCGTCGAAACCGGTCGGGTCGACCACCGTGATGCCGGTGAGACCCTGGCCGTCGAGCCAGGCGTCGGCGGCCTGGGCGAAGACGGCATCCGTCGGCCAATACGTCGTGGCGAGCCGGTCGGCGTAGTTGCCCGCCGAGCCGATGAGGATGCCCTGCATGAGCTGGTACGCGGTGAGCTCACCGTCGACGGGCACGTCGAGCGCCGACTCGTCGGCGGCGAGGTAGTCCCAGTAGGCGTCGCGATCTTCGTTCGTGAACGCGAACGTCGCGCCGTCGTCGCCGAGGTCGAACGGCGCCTGTTCGAAAGCCATCAGCACCGTCACGAGCTTCGTGATGCTCGCCATCGGCGCGGCATCCGTCGTCGATGCCGCGATGTCGTCGATGCCGCGCACCGCGACGGCGGCCGACCCGGCGGCGGGCCACTCCAGGTCGGCGGCGGGCGAGACGATGTCGGCGACGGGCGCGGCGGTCGCCGTCGGGGCGACGGCGTACAGCGGCCAGAGCAGTGTCGCGGCGGTGTAGGCGCCCACCACGGCGAGCCCCGCGAGCACCGGCACGACCACGCCGGCGCGCAGCGGAGACCGGTGCGGGCGGCGGGCCAGCAGATCCGGCGCGACGGGGAGATAGGGGTTGGTGGTGCCGTCGAGATTCTCCGGCGACCGGCGGATGCCGACGGCATCCTCGTCGACCCACCCGAGTGCGACATGACCCTCCGGCGCGCGCAGGCGCTGCACCGAGCGATACCCGCGCCGTGAAGAGGCGCGTGCGTCATCCGGGGTCACCCGCTCAAACTACCCGCTTTCGGTATGATCGAATCTCACACCCACGGGAGTCCGGTGAGCCGGGCTGAGAGGAAGCGATCCACGCTTCGACCGTAAAGACCTGATCCGGATCATGCCGGCGCAGGGAGGAGAAGAAATGCACACTGTCACGTCCCCGACCGTTCAGGGAACTAGCCTCTCGCGCTTCCAGTGGCGCGTCGTCGACATCGTCGTCGCCAGCGTCATCGGCGTCGCGTCGGGCGTCATCTTCTGGCTGTGGGGCCAGGCGTGGCCGACGTTCGACGCACTGTTCGCGGTGGCCCCGGGGCTTTCCGGCCTGATGGCCGGCGGCTGGCTGTTCGCCGGCGTCTTGGGCGCCCTCGTCATCCGCAAGCCCGGCGCTGCGCTGTACACCGAGGTCGTCGCCGCCGTCGTCTCGATGGCCGTCGGCACCCAGTGGGGCTTCACGACGCTCATCTGGGGCGTCGTGCAGGGTCTGGCGACCGAACTCGGCTTCGCGCTCTTCGTCTATCTCAACTGGCGTCTGACCGCTGCGCTCGTGGCCGGGGCTGTCGCCGGCCTGTCGACCGGTCTGCTCGACACCACGTTCACCTCGACCGCCGCGTACGCGCTCGAGGTCCGCGCGATCTACGTCGTGTGCACGGTCGCCTCCGGCATCGTGCTCGCGGGGCTCGGATCATGGCTCGTGATGCGTGCGCTCGCCGCGAGCGGCGCGCTCGCCCGCTTCGCGGCGGGGCGTGAGGCGCGCGGCGCCCAGAGCGCCGATCCCGACGCCGCGTGAGCACAGCTCCCGCCGCCCTGCGTGCCCGGGGGTGGGGATGGCGACACGCCGGTCGTCGCCGGTGGGCGCTCGAGGGCCTCGATCTCGACATCGCCCCGGGTGAGCGCGTGCTGCTGCTCGGGGCGAGCGGATCGGGCAAGAGCACGCTGCTGAGCGGATGGGCGGGCGTGCTCGGCGGCGAAGAGGATGGCGAGCAGACCGGCGCGCTCACGATCGACGGCGTGCCGGCCGCGCAGGCGCGGGGTCGCGCCGGGCTCGTCCTGCAAGATCCCGACGCGCAGGTGATTCTGGCGCGCGTCGGCGACGACGTCGCGTTCGGATGCGAGAACCTCGGGGTGCCCGCGTCGCAGATCTGGCCGCGCGTGCGCTCCGCGCTGGATGCGGTGGGTCTCGACGTCGCCCTCGACCGGTCGACGGCCGCCCTGTCGGGTGGCCAGAAGCAGAGGCTCGCGATCGCCGGCGCGATCGCGATGCGCCCGGGCGTTCTGCTCCTCGACGAGCCGACCGCGAACCTCGACCCCGACGGCGTCGTCGAAGTCCGCGACGCCGTCCTCCGGGCAGCCGCCGCCTCCGGATCCACCCTCGTCGTCGTCGAGCACCGCGTCGACGTGTGGGCCGCACACGTCGACCGGGTCATCGTGCTCGCGTCGGCGGACGACGGCGGCGGCGTTCTCGCCGACGGTGCACCCGACGCCGTGTTCGCGGGGCACGCGGCCGAGCTCACGGCAGCGGGAGTGTGGGTTCCGGGTGTGCGCACGCAGATCCCGGGCGCGCTCGTGCCCGCCGGGTCGGGCGGTGCGGTGCTGCTGTCGGCCGAGGACCTCGCCGTCGGGCGACGCGGTTTCGCGGAGCGCTCGGCCGCCCCGGTGACCCCGGCGCTTACGTTCGATGCGCGTGCGGGTCGCACGCTCGCGATCGTCGGTCCCAACGGGGCGGGCAAGTCGACGCTCGCCCTCACGGTGGCGGGTCTCCTGCCGCCCGCCGCGGGCGCCGTCGTCGCGGGCGAAGCCCTGCGCGGGCGCCTGAAGCCCGACCCGCTCACCTGGCGGTCGTCGGAGCTGCTCACGCGGATCAGCATGGTCTTCCAGGCCCCCGAGCATCAGCTCCTCGCGCGGACCGTGCGGGAGGAGCTCGAGGTCGGGCCGCGCGCGCTGGGGCTCTCCGAGGGCGACATCGCGGCGCGCGTCGACCCGCTGCTGGATCGGCTGCGCCTGCGCCGCCTCGCGGCCGTCAACCCGTTCACGCTGTCGGGCGGCGAGAAGCGGAGGCTGACGGTCGCCGCGGCTCTCGCGACGCGGCCCGGCGTGCTCGTCTTCGATGAGCCGACGTTCGGTCAGGATGCCCGCACCTGGCGGGAGTTGGCCGCTCTCCTGATCGAGGTGCGCGATGGTGGCGCGGCCCTCGTCGTGGTCACGCACGACGAGCCGCTCGTGGAGCTTCTGACCGCGTCGGATGCCGGCACATCGCTGCGGCTCACGCCTCGCGGGGTGGCGACATGACCCTCTTCCTCGTCGACGTCGGGCGGAGCCCGCTGGCATCCGTCAACGCCCTGGCGAAGCTCGTGGCTGCCGTGGTGATCGGCGTTCCCCTGCTCCTCTCGATCGATCCCGTCTCGGCGGGCGTCGCCCTCGCGCTGATCCTGATCGTGCTGCCGTCGGCGCGCCTCGGCGCGCGAGAACTGTGGCTGCGGCTGTGGCCCATCGTGGTGTCGGCTGTCGTGGCGGGGTTCGCCACGACCCTCTACGGCCGCCCGTCCGGCGCCGTGTACCTCGAGTGGGGGCTCGTCCGCGTCACAGACGGGTCGCTCTCGCTCGCGCTGTCGATCGTGCTCCGCGTGCTCGCGGTGGCGATCCCCTCCGTCGTCCTGTTCGCCACGACCGACCCGACCGACCTCGCCGACGCCCTCGCGCAGCTCGCCCGGCTGCCGGCGCGTTTCGTCCTCGGAGCGCTCGCCGGACTGCGCTTGGTGGGCCTGCTCATCTCGGACTGGCGCGAGCTGTCGCTCGCGCGTCGCGCCCGCGGCGTCGCCGACCATGGCAGGCTCCGACGCGTCGCGGGGCAGGCGTTCGCGCTGTTCGTGCTCGCGATCCGGCGCGGCTCGGCGCTCGCGACCGCGATGGAGGCGCGCGGGTTCGGAGCGCCGATTCCGCGCACGTGGGCACGCCCGTCGCGCCTGAGCGCCCGCGACGGCGTGCTGGTGCTGATCGCGGTGGCGATCGCCGCGGCATCCGTGACCGCCGCGCTGATGGCCGGCACCTGGACCCTGGTGTTCCACCTCTGAGGTCACGTGGTGGGATGGAGCATGGCTTCCTCCGCATCCTCTCGTCGCGTCGGCCCCCTGAGCGCGCTCAGGGATTCGGAGCCTGCGCTCGCGCTCGGCGACACGGCCGTGCGGCACCTGCGGTTCACGCGGGCGGGCGTCGCGCCGTATCTCGGCGCTGCCCCCGGCGGGTTCACCCCCTGGTCGGACGTCGACGCCATCGACCTCGACATCCCCACCACGTGGTGGCCGAGCCCGGCCGTCGGCGACGCGATCGCCCCGGTCGTCGCAGGTCTGCTGAGCGGGGGCGGCGAGGAGCCGACCGAGGTCCCGACGTTCCCGGTCCGCATCAGCACGCTCGGCGGCGGAGTGCTGGCCTACCGGATCACCCCGCACTACCTGTCGGGCTACCGGAAGAAGGATGCCCTCGTGTCGGCGCGCGCCGTGACCCTCCTCGTCGCACGCCCCGACGTGCGCACACTGCTGGCCGATCCCTCCGCCCTGCTCGCGCGGCTCGCGCACCTGCCGGCCGACACCGCGCCGGGCGACTGAGCTCAGCGGGCGTCGAGCAGCTGCACGAGCCGCCGCGGCGCCGTCGCCCGGTACGACGCGTCGAGCAGCTCCGCGACCTCGGTCCAGTCGGTGCGCGCATCCAGGTCGACGCCGAGCCAGCCGTGCGGCCAGAGGTACGCCGGTTCCCAGAAGCGCGGGTCTTGCCGCAGCGCGGGTTCGTCGTCGGCGTCCGGGCGCAGCAACAGGGCCGCATCGTGACGCCGACCGGTCTCGCCGCGCGGGGCGCCGCCGAAGTAGGCGAACACCTTCGTGGTGTGAAAGGTCGGCCGGCCGTGGGTGATCTTCTCCGCCGCGTCGGGCAGGGCGAGCGCGATCTCCCGCACGCGCCGGAGCAGCGGATCGGCATCGTCGAACATCACCGGGTGTTCCATGCGCCCAGTCTGCTCGCCGACGGCGCGCACGGCGGTCTCCGGGTCGGCCAGCCACCGGGGATCGACGGCCGAGCGCCCGGGGAGGGCGCGGGTGACGAGCCACTCGTCGGTGTCGTCCGCGCCGGCCCCCAGCACCTCCGGGACGGGCGAGAACGGCGCGGCCCAGGCGAGCCGCGTCGCTTCTCCGCTCATCGAGGTCTCGGAATTCCGCGGCCCGTACGTGATGAACCGGCCGTCGTCGGTGCGGAAGGTGAGCCCACCGCGTCCGTTGCGCCAGACCGGCGTGAGCGCCGCGCCGTCGGCGAGTGCGCGGACACGCCGCGGCGGGATGATGTCGTCGGCGGGGATGCTCACGGCATCCATCCTGCCGGGACCCCGTGTCGTCAGCGTGAAACTGAGTGCCGGGAGTTTTGATACGCCGTGCCATCGCGTAGGCTGAGCGCGAGTTCGAAGGAGAGCGCACAATGGACATCACCGGAGCATCCGCCCTCGTCACGGGTGGCGCCAGCGGCCTCGGTCTCGCCACCGCGCGGCGGCTCGCCGCAGCCGGCGCGCACGTCGTGATCGTCGACCTGCCGTCTTCCGCCGGCGCGGACATCGCCGCGGAACTCGGCGGCTCCTTCGCCCCCGCCGACGTCACCGACCCCGCGGCCGTCGCCGCCGCTGTGGCCACGGCGACGGCGCACGGACCTCTGCGGGTCGTCGTCAACTGCGCGGGCATCGCCCCGCCGGCGAAGGTGCTCGACCGCGACGGCGCACCCACCGACCTCGGGCACTTCGAGAAGATCGTGCGCGTCAACCTGGTCGGCACCTACAACGTGATCGGGCAGGCATCCGCGGCCATGGCGGCCTCCCATCCCACCGACGGCGGCGACCGCGGGGTCATCGTGAACACGGCATCCGTCGCGGCCTTCGACGGTCAGATCGGCCAACCGGCCTATTCGGCGAGCAAGGGCGGCGTGCACGCCATGACGCTGCCGATCGCGCGGGAGCTCGCGCGCTACGGCGTGCGCGTCGTGACCATCGCCCCCGGAATCATGGAGACGCCCATGCTGGCCGCTCTCCCCGAAGCCGCGCAGGCGAGCCTCGGCGAACAGGTGCCGTACCCCGCCCGGCTCGGGCGGCCCGACGAATACGCCGCGCTCGTGCTGCACATCGTGGACAACGGCTACCTCAACGGCGAGACGATCCGCCTCGACGGCGCGATCCGGATGGCGCCCAAGTGACCCGCGCGTACCGTTCTCCGGACCGAGCGGGGGCTCGCGCAGCCTCGTCACCGAATTTCCGGGCAGCACCCCGCGCCGCGCGCCCCGCCATCCGGAGAACGGTACAACTCCGACCCGAGAGGACCACTCGATGAGCGACTCGATCCTGTACACGCGCGAGGGCGCGCTCGCGCGCCTGACGTTCAATCGGCCCGCGAGCCTCAACGCCATGGGGTTCGAGATGGGGGGCCGCTGGCGCGACCTCGCTCGCGAGGTCACCGCCGACCCCGAGGTCCGCGCGATCGTCATCGACGCCGCGGGCCCGGCGTTCTGCGCGGGCGGCGACGTCGTCGAGATGGCGACGAGCGGCGCGACCGGCGCCGACGTGACCGCCGCAGCCGGACGCATCCACGACGGCATCCGCGCGTTCGTCGAGTCGGACACACCCGTCGTCGCGGTCGTCCAGGGGGCGGTGGCCGGCGGTGGCCTCGGCCTCATGCTCGCGGCGGACTACATCGTCGCCGCGCCGCGGGCGCGCTTCGTCAGCAAGTACGCGAACATCGGGCTCACCCCCGACCTCGGCGTCTCGACGCTGCTGCGGGCCGCGATCGGGCAGACCCGCGCGCTCCGACTGCTGCTGCAGGACGAGACCATCGACGCCGCGACGGCCCTCGCGTGGGGACTCGTCACCGAGGTCGCCGACGATCCCGCCGCCCGCGGCGCGGAGATCGCCGCGTTCTGGCTCGGCGGCGCTGCCGCCGCCTTCGGGCAGGCCAAGCGCCTCATCCGCGCGGGCGCCGATCGCACGTTCGCCGACAACCTCGACGACGAGGCCGTCACCATCGGGGCGAGCTTCGACACCCCCGAATCGCAGGTTCGGGTCGCCGCGTTCGCCGCGGCATCCACCAAGAACGCATCCCACTCGGCAGAGGCAGGACAGAACGCATGACGAACGAGACGCTCGCCGGCAAGACCATTCTGATGTCGGGCGGCAGCCGCGGCATCGGCCTCGCGATCGCCCTGCGCGCCGCCCGCGACGGCGCGAACATCGCGCTGATGGCGAAGACCGACACCCCGCACCCGAAGCTCGAGGGCACCGTGCACTCGGCGGCCGAAGAGATCCGTGCCGCCGGCGGCCAGGCGTTGCCGATCGTGGGTGACGTCCGCAACGACGACGACATCACCGAGGCGGTGCTGAAGGCGCAGGGTGAATTCGGCGGCATCGACATCGTCGTCAACAACGCTTCCGTCATCGATCTGTCGGGCTCGCTCGATCTGAACGCGAAGAAGTACGACCTCATGCAAGACGTCAACGTGCGCGGCACGTTCATGTTGAGCCGGGCTGCGTTACCGGTGTTGAAGGATGCCGCGAACCCGCACATCCTGTCGCTCTCGCCGCCCCTCAACACCACCCCGCGCTGGCTCGGCGCGCACACCGCCTACTCGATGGCGAAGTTCGGCATGACCATGGCGACCCTCGGGCTCGCGGCGGAATTCGCGAAAGACGGCGTCGCCGCCAACACGCTCTGGCCCGAGACGACGATCGCCACGGCCGCCGTGCAGTTCGCCCTCGGCGGCGACCGGATGATGAAGGTCAGCCGCACGCCCGAGATCTACGCCGACGCGGCGTATCAGGTCATGGTGCAGCCGGCGCGCGAGTACACCGGGCAGACCCTGATCGTCGAAGACGTGCTGCGCGCGGCGGGGGTCACCGACTTCTCCGGCTACGCCGCCGTGCCGGGGACGCCCGACAGCGAGCTGTTCCCCGACATCTTCCTCTGATCGCGCGGCGTCGCCGGTCGCCGACCTGAACAACTCCTGCAGTGCGCCGCAGCGCGCGCGGGCGCGCCGCGGATTTCCGCGGTCGGCCCGGCCCGCGTGGCTAACGCCGCAGGAGTTGTTCAGGTGCGCGCGAGCTCACCGCGCCTCGGTCAGACGAGGCCGAGCTCGACGAACGCGTTCCACACGCCGTCGTCGAGCACGCCGGTCGTGACGCGGTCGGCGCGTTGCTGCAGCTCCGGGTCGGCGCCGCCCATCGCGACGGCGGTCTCGACGACGTCGAACATCTCGACGTCGTTCCAGCTGTCGCCGATTCCGACGGTGCCCGCGACGCTGCGCCCGAGGATCTCGAGCACCTCGAGGATCGCGGAGCCCTTGTTGACCCCGCGCACCGCGACCTCGCCGTTCGATCCGCCGGGCATGGGGATGGAGCCGGGGATCACGTGGAAGCGCTCGCCGAGCGCCGCCTCGGTGTCAGCGAGCGTGTCGGAGCGCGGGCTGATGAAGGTGCTCTTGACGACGGCGTCGAGGTCGACGTCGTCCATCGGGAGGTAGTTCAGCGTGGGCGGCTCGTCGTCGATCTCGAGCCCGAGGGCGCGGAGGTCTTCGAGGTGGCGCGCGCGGCGTTCGCGGAAGAAGTCCTCCGCGAACGCGCCGACACCCGCGCTCGCGTAGACCGCGTCGTTGGTCTGCAGGAAGTAGTGGATGCCGCCCCGCTCGAAGTACGCGACCATGGCGTCGACGTCGGCGCGGGGCATGAGGTGCGAGACGACGAGGTCGTCGCCGCGCGTCGCGAAGGCGCCGCCGTTGGTGATCGCGCCGTCGAAGCCGATCGCCCGCACGTCGGGATGCAGGTCGCCGGCCGAGCGGCCGGTGCACAGGTATACGAGGTGCCCGTTGGCGCGCGCCGTGCGGATCGCGGTGACGGTCGAGGGGGCGATGACCGATCCGTGTTCGAGGATCGTCCCGTCGACGTCGATGAACACGGTGCGGGGGGCGAGAGTCGAGGAGGTCACCCCTCCATTGTCTCGCGTCCGGGTGAACGCCAGGTGCGCGGGGAGGTTGTAACGGAGCCTTCCGGCGAAAACCGCGGAAAAATCACGCGAAACGGCGAAAGGTAACAATTCCGCGAAAACACTGGCATGGTGACGTTCCCAGTGTTACCGTGTTGTCGATAACAAGCGGAGACGTGCTCGACGAGGAGCCCCCGGATGCACAGCAGCATCCCGTGATCCTCAGCCCGCACCCTGCTCCGTTCAGCGGTGCCCTCGCCCGGGGGCGAAACCAAGAGAATCACGGAAGGAATCGTTCGATGCAACGATCGACGAAGCGCACAGCTATGACGCTCGCGTTGGGACTGCCCCTCGCTCTCACGCTCGCCGCGTGCAGCGGAGGCACCGGTGACGCCGGCAACGGCGGGGGCGGCGGCGACGACCAGACGCTGACCGTCTGGGCCTGGGACCCGGCGTTCAACATCTACGCCATGGAAGAGGCCGAGAAGGTCTACCAGAAGGAGAACCCCGACTTCACGCTCGACATCACCGAGGTCACCTGGGACGACCTGCAGACCAAGCTCACCACGATCGCCCAGTCGCAGGCGTTCGACGAGCTGCCCGACATCTTCCTCATGCAGAACAACGCGTACCAGAAGAACGTCCTCAACTACCCCGACCTGTTCAGCCCCTTCACCACGGATGCCGTCGACTTCTCGGAGTTCCCCTCCTCGGTCGTCGACTACTCCACCGTCGACGGCGAGAACTTCGGCGTCCCGTTCGACTCGGGCACCGCGGTCACCGCTCTGCGCACCGACGTCCTCGAGCAGGCCGGCTACACGGTGGACGACTTCACCGACATCACGTGGGATGAGTACATCACCATCGGTCAGGACGTCCTCGCCAAGACCGGTCAGCCGCTGCTGTCGGGTCAGGCCGGCTCCGCCGACCTCCCGGTCATGATGCTGCAGTCGGCGGGTGCCAGCCTGTTCGACAAGGAAGGCAACCCGACGATCGCCGACAACGAGACGCTCAACGCCGCGGTCGACGTGTACACCAAGCTGGTCGAGACGGGCGTGCTCGTCGAGGTCAACTCGTGGGACGAGTACATCGGCACGCTGGTCAACGGCACCGTCGGTGGCACCGTGAACGGCATCTGGATCGTCGGTTCGATCCAGACCGCTGCCGACCAGTCCGGCAAGTGGGCGATCACCAACCTGCCCAAGCTCGACGGCGTCGACGGCGCCACGAACTACTCCGCCAACGGTGGATCGTCGTGGGCGCTCAGCTCGACCGGCAACACCGAGCTCGCCGAGGAATTCCTCGCCGCGACGTTCGCCGGTTCGACCGAGCTGTACGACACGATCCTCCCGAAGGCCGGGGCGGTCGCCAACTGGATCCCCGCCGGTGACAGCGAGGTCTACGCCCAGCCGAACGAGTTCTTCGGTGGACAGGCGATCTTCCAGGAGGTCGTCAAGTTCGGCGCCGAGGTGCCCAGCAACAACACGGGCGCGTACTACTACGAGGGCCGTGACTCGGTCAGCGCCGCGATGACCAAGATCATCGGTGGCGGCGACCGTGACGCTGCTCTGGCCGAGGCGCAGGCCAACGTCGAGTTCGCCATGCAGTAAATCCCGTGAGGCCGGGGAGGGCACTCGCCCTCCCCGGCCATCTCGGTACTACTCACCCCCACACGAAAGCGAGATCGACGGTGCCTACTGACACGACCGCTCTGTCGCGGTCCGCGCGCAAGAAAGAAGCGCCACCGCTGGACAACTACATCGGGTCGAAGAAGCCGTGGCTCACCGGCTCCCGTCGCCGCAACCTCACCGGCTGGGTCTTCCTGCTCCCCGCCTCGCTGATGATCTTCGTCGTCAGCTTCATCCCGATGATCCAGGCGTTCTTCCTGTCACTGCAGACAGGTCGCGGCAGCCGGCTCGATTGGGCTGACCCGCTCTGGTTCAACTTCGAACGCATGATGAGCGACGAGATCTTCAAGCTCACGATGTTCAACACGTTCCTGTACCTGATCATCCAGGTGCCGATCATGCTGATCCTCGCCATGGTCCTGGCGAACCTGCTGAACAACCCCAAGCTCCGCTTCAAGGCGTTCTGGCGGACGGCGATCTTCCTCCCCGTCGCCGTCTCCCTCGTGTCGTACTCGTTGGTCTTCCGGACGCTGTTCGCCACGGACGGCTTCGTCAACGACATGCTGACCGGCATCGGTCTGCTCGAAGGTCCGATCAACTGGCTCGGCCAGGCCGACACCGCCCGCGCGGTGCTCATCCTCGGGCTCATCTGGCGCTGGACCGGCTACAACATGGTCTTCTACCTGGCGGCCCTGCAGAACGTCGACTACTCCAGCATCGAAGCTGCGCGCATGGACGGCGCGAACGCCTGGCAGGTGTTCTGGAACGTCACCGTCCCGCAGCTGAAGCCGATGATCGTCTTCACCGCCATCCTGTCCACCAACGGCACCCTGCAGCTCTTCGACGAGTCGTGGGCGCTGACCCTCGGCGGCCCGGCGTACCACACGATGTCGATGTCGCACTATCTCTACGAGGTGTCGTTCCAGAAGAACCCCAACTTCGGCTACGCCGCGGCGATCTCCTACGTGATCCTCATCCTCGTCGCCATCCTCGCCCTGATTCAGATGAAAGTCGGTGACAAGCGTGATTAAGCGACGCTTCCGCGGAGCACCCGGATACGTGTTCCTGTCGATCTGGACCGTGTTCTCCCTCTTCCCGCTGTACTTCATGGTCGTCTCCTCGACCAACACGAGCGCGGCCGTCCTGGGCTCGAGCATGCTGCCCGGCGGCGAGCTGATGAACAACTTCACCAAGCTCTTCGCCGCGCAGGACGTGCTCGGCGCGATGGGGACGTCGTTCTACATCGCGGTCGGCACGACGATCCTCGCGCTGATCCTCTGCTCGCTGGCCGGCTACGGCTTCGAGGTCTTCCACTCCCGGGGCAAGGACCGCCTGATGGCGGTGCTGCTGCTGGCGTTGATGATCCCGTTCGCGGCGACGATGATCCCGCTGTTCCAGCTCTTCGCCCGCGTCGGAATGATCAACTCCCTGTGGGCGGTCATCATCCCGGCGATCTCGACGCCGTTCCTCATCATGCTGTTCCGTCAGTCGTCGCGCTCCTTCCCGCACGAGATCATCGAGGCGGCACGCATCGACGGGCTGAGTGAGATCGCGATCTACGCGCGCATCTACATCCCGACGATGAAGGCGACCTTCGCCGCGGCGGCCGTCATCACGTTCATGATGGCGTGGAACAACTTCCTGTGGCCGAAGGTGATCCTCATCAGCGGCGACGTGTTCACCATGCCCATGCTCATCGCCAACCTCGGCGGCGGCTACGTCGTCGACTACGGCGTGCTCATGCTGGGCGTGCTGCTGGCGTCGCTGCCGACGATGATCGTGTTCTTCATCCTGCAGCGCCAGTTCGCGGCGGGCATCACGGGGGCCATCAAGTGACATTCGACGTCACACGTATCGCCGACCCGCGATACGTGCATGAAGGGCGCCTGCCCGCGCATTCCGATCATCGCTGGTTCCGCACGGCAGCGGAGGCGGAAGCCGGCGAAAGCGGCTACGAGCAGTCGCTCAATGGGCGGTGGAAGATCCACTATGCGCCCAACGTGGCATCCACGCTCGCGGACTTCGCCTCGCCCGACGTGGACGTGGCGGGGTGGGACGACATCCCCGTGCCGGCGCACATCCAACTGCACGGATACGATCGCCCGCAGTACGTCAACGTGCAATACCCCTGGGACGGCCGCGAGCAGATCGAGCCGGGCCAGATCCCGGAGCGCTTCAACCCGGTGGCCTCGTATGTGAAGACCTTCACCCTCGACCGCCCGCTGGCGGCGGGCGAGCGCCTGAGCGTCACCTTCCACGGCGTCGAGAGCGGCATCGCCCTCTGGCTCAACGGCACGTACATCGGCTGGGCGACCGACAGCTTCACGCCGTCGGAATTCGACCTCACCGACGCCCTCGTCGACGGTGAGAACCGCCTCGCCGCGCAGGTGTTCAAGTGGACCGCTGCGTCGTGGATCGAGGACCAGGACTTCTTCCGGTTCTCCGGCATCCTCCGGGACGTCACGCTGTACCGCCGCCCCGCGGCGCACCTCGAAGACGTACACATCACCTCGACGCTCGCCGATGACTTCTCGTCGGCCGAGGTCGTCGTCGCGGTCGATCTCGTTGGCGACGGCACCGTCACGGCACACCTCGACGGCGTCGGCGCGCTCACCGATCGGGGGGACGGCACCTTCGCCGTCCACGTCGACTCACCCCGCCTGTGGAGCCCCGAGCATCCCCACCTCTACGATCTCGTCCTCGAGGTGACGGATGCCACGGGCGCCCTCGTCGAGGTCATTCCGCAGCGCGTCGGCATTCGCCGCTTCGGCATCGAGGACGGCGTCCTGAAGCTCAACGGCGTGCGCGTCGTCTTCAACGGCGTGAACCGGCACGAATTCGGGTTGAACGGTCGCGTCGTCACCCGTGAGCAGACCGAGGCCGACCTGCAGGCGCTCAAACGGGTCGGCGTGAACGCCATCCGCACGAGCCACTATCCGAACAGCTCGGCGTTCTACGCGCTCGCCGATGAGTACGGCTTTCTCGTCATCGACGAGATGAACCTCGAGAGCCACGGCATGTGGGATCGGGTCCGCGAGCTGGGCGCTCCGCTCGACGAGGCCGTTCCCGGCGACAAGCCCGAGTGGATGCCGGCGTTGCAGGACCGCGCCGAGAGCATGCTGCGGCGCGATCGCAACCACGCGAGCATCGTGATCTGGTCACTCGGCAACGAATCGTTCGGCGGCACGAACCTGCGCGATCTCGCCGACTGGTTCCGTAGCGCCGACACGCGGCCGGTGCACTACGAAGGCGTGCACTGGGACCCGCGGTACCCCGAGACGACCGACATCACGAGCCAGATGTACACGCCCGCGGCGACGATCGAGGCGTACCTCGCCGAGCACCGCGACAAGCCGTTCATCCTGTGCGAGTACGCGCACGCCATGGGCAACTCGTTCGGCGGCGTCGATGAGTACCTCGAGCTGGCGTACCGCGAGCCCCTCTTCCAGGGCGGGTTCATCTGGGACTTCGCCGACCAGGCGCTGGAGGTCACCGACCGCTACGGCGAGACGTTCCTCGCGTACGGCGGCGACCACGGCGAGTCGCCGCACGACGGCGACTTCTGCGGCAACGGCATCTTCTTCGCCGACCACTCGCCGACGCCGAAGCTGCAGGAGGTCGCGTACCTCTACCAGGGCCTGCGCATCCGCATCGGCGACGCGTCGTTCACGGTGGACAACCGTCTGCTGTCGACGCCCACGAGCGCGTACGACACCGTCGTGACGCTCGCCCGCGAAGGCGTGGTGCTGCGCGAAGAGAGCGTCGCCACCGATATCGCGGCCGGCGCGAGCGGCGAGGTCGCCCTGCCGTTCGGCGCGCCGGACGCTGGTGGCGAGTACACCGTCGACGTGTCGTTCCGCCTGCGGGAAGCGACCCGCTGGGCGCCGGCAGGCCACCAGGTCGCCGGCGCGCAGACGGTGTGGACCGTCGCGGTCGCCGCCGCCGTGATCACGCACGCACCCGTGCCCGAGCTCATCCGCGGCACGCACAACATCGGTGTGCGCGGCGCGGGCTTCAGCGCGCTCTTCTCCACGCTCTACGGCGGTATGGCCTCGTACCGGTTCGGCGCGGGTGAGAGCGCGCGCGAGCTGCTCGCGACGCCGCCGCGGCCGAACTTCTGGCACGCGCCGACCGCCAACGAGCGCGGCTGGGGCGGACCGTTCGAAGACGGCGCGTGGCTGCTCGCCAGCCGCTACGCGCGCGTGGCGAACCCGATGACCTCGACGCGGGTGAGTCAGGATGCCGAGGCGGTCACCGTGTCGTACCGCTACGACCTGCCGACCCAGCCGGCGACCTCGGTCGACGTCGACTACCGGGTCGACGGTGCCGGGCGCGTCGAGGTGACGCAGACGCTGCACCTGGTCGACGGCTTGCCGGATCTCCCCGAGTTCGGCACGCTGCTGGCGGTGGATGCCGATCTCCATCACCTCCGCCTCTACGGCGAAGGCCCCGACGAGTCGTACGTCGACCGACGGGGAGGCGCCCGGCTCGACGTGTACGAGCGCGACGTACGCACCGAGCTCACGCCCTACCTCCGACCGCAGGAGGCGGGCAGCCGCACCGGCGTGCGGTGGGCCGAGGTCACCGACCGCCGCGGCGCCGGCATCCGGCTCGAAAGCGCGGGCGGCATGGAGTTCTCGGCGCTGCCGTGGACGCCGTTCGAGATCGAGAACGCGGCGCACCACACCGAGCTGCCGCCGATCCACCGCACCGTGCTGCGGCCCGCGCTGATGCGTCGCGGCGTCGCCGGCGACGACTCGTGGGGCGCGCGCACGCTGCCGGCCTACGTGTTGCCGCGGTCGGGTGAGCTCGTCTTCCGCTTCTCGTTCCAAGGCATCTGACGTGCTGCCGCGCGCCACGTCGATGCGAGACGTCGCCCGCGTGGCGGGCGTCTCGCTGCAGACGGTGTCGCGCGTCGCCAACGGCGAGCCGAACGTGGCCGACACGAAGCGCGAGCGCGTGCTCGCCGCCATGGCCGACCTCGAGTACCGCCCCAATTCGGCGGCGCGCGCGATGCGCCGCGGCGCATATCGCACCGTGGGCGTCGTGTACCACTCGCTGCACTCGGTGGGTACGCACCGCTCGCTGGAGGAGATCTCGGAGCGCGCGGTCGGGCACGGATACGGCACGACGATCATGCCCGTGGCGGCCGCATCCGGTCGCGCCGCCAGCAGCGCCTTCACACGGCTGGGGGAGATGGCGGTCGACGCCGTGATCGTGGTCTTCCCGTCGCCGTTCGGGCTCGACGCGACGTTGGAGATCCCGACGACGGTGCCGCTCGTCGTGCTCGGGCCGCCGCAGGGCGGGGGATCGTCGTCGGTCGACTTCGACCAGGACGGCGGCGCGACGCAGGCCGTCGAACACCTGCTCGCGCTCGGGCACCCCACGGTGCACCACATCGCGGGTCCGGCCGACAGCTTCTCGGCCGTGCACCGCACGGCGGCGTGGCGCCGCATCCTGCACGAGCGCGGACGGCGAATTCCGGAGCACGGCCGCGGCGACTGGAGCGCGGCGTCGGGCTACGAGGCGGCGCGGCGGATGCTGGAGACCGAGCGCCCGTCGGCCGTCTTCGTCAGCAACGACCAGATGGCGATGGGGGTCTACCGCGCGCTCGCCGAGGTGGGGCTTCGGGTACCGGAGGACGTGTCGGTGATCGGCTTCGACGACGTCGACGAGGCCGCGATGTACCCGCCGCCGCTCACCACCGTCGCGCAGGACTGGGAAGGCCTCGGGCGCGAGTCGCTACGCGTCGCGCTGTCGATGACGCGCGGCGGCGCCGCCGAAGACATCTGCCTGCCGCTGCGGCTCATCGTCCGCGACTCGACCGGCCCGTACCGCGCACACTGACCCCCGCACGAAAAAAGGGGGCGCTTCCTGCCGCATCCGGGGGGATGATGCGGCCGGAAGCGCCCCGGCTCGGGTCAGGCGTAGAGCGCGGCGCCGTTCGTCCGGATGACCTCGGCGTACCAGTCGAAGGAGCGCTTCTTGAACCGGTCGAGCGAGCCCGACCCGTCGTCGTTGCGGTCGACGTAGATGAATCCGTAGCGCTTGCTCAGCTGCGCGGTCGATGCCGACACCAGGTCGATGCAGCCCCACGTCGTGTAGCCGAGCAGGTCGACGCCGTCTTCGATGGCCTCTCCCACGGCCTCCAGGTGGGCCTGCAGGTAGGCGATGCGATAGTCGTCGACGACGGTCTTCACCCCGTCGACCTCGACCAGCTCGTCCTTCGCGCCCAGCCCGTTCTCCACGATGAACAGCGGCTTCTGCCAGCGGTCCCAGAACTGGTTGAGCACGAGCCGCAGGCCCACCGGGTCGATCTGCCAGCCCCACTCCGACTCCTTGAGGGTCGGATTCTTCACGCCGCCGAAGAGGTTGCCCTCGCCGATGTTGCGCTTGTCGGGGTCGACCGTCTCGCAGATCGAGGAGTAGTAGCTGAACGACACGAAGTCGACCGTGTTCTCCTTGAGGAGCGCGCGGTCCTCCTCCGAGATCTGCAGCTCGACGCCCTGCTCGCGCAGGCTCCGCAGGTAATAGCCGGGGTATTCGCCGCGCACGTGGATGTCGCCGAACGCGAGGTTCACCCGCTCGGTGGTGAGCGCCGCGAACACGTCGTCGGGGTTCGGGGTCAACGGGTACACGGGCATCGACAGCACCATGCAGCCGATCTGCGCCTCGGGGGCGAGCTCGCGGGCGATCTTCGTCGCGAGAGCCGACGCCACGAGCTCGTGGTGCACGGCCTGGTACAGGTCGGATGCCGACAGCTCGGCCTTCGGGGTGTTGATGCCGCCCGACATGAACGGCGCGTGGATGACCGAGTTGATCTCGTTGAACGTCAGCCAGTACTTCACGCGCGCGCCGTAGCGGGTGAAGAGCGTGCGCACGTAGCGCTCGTAGAAGCCGATCAGGTCGCGGTTGACCCAGCCGTCGTACTGCTCAGCGAGGTGCAAGGGGGTCTCGTAGTGCGAGATCGTGACGAGCGGCTCGATGCCGTGACGCTCGAGCTCGTCGAGGACGCGGTCGTAGAACGCCAGGCCGGCTTCGTTGGGGCTTGTCTCGTCGCCCTTCGGGAAGATACGGCTCCACGCGATCGAGAAGCGGTAGACCTTGAAGCCCATCTCGGCGAAGAGCGCGATGTCTTCCGCGTAGCGGTGGTAGAAGTCGATGCCGACCTGCTTGAGGTTGTCGTCGGTGGGTGCGGCGGTCCGCGGGGTCATGATGCCCTGCGGCATGACGTCCTGGATGGACAGGCCTTTGCCGTCGTCGAGGTAGGCGCCCTCGAGCTGGTTGGCGGCGGTCGCGCCGCCCCACAGGAAGCCGTCGGGGAACGTGGGAGTGGTCATGCGGATGTGCTCCAAAGGGTTGTGCCGGCGGGAGCCTCGTGGGCTCCCGCCGGCGGGGTGTCACTTGGTGAGGGCGGACTCGACCGAGACGGCCGTGAACAGTGCCTCGCCGTGGGCGATCGGACCCGACGCGGCGGCGGCGATCGACGGGTAGAGTTCGGGGTTGGTGACGATGACCGGCGTGGTCAGGTCGAAGCCCGCCTTCTCGATGGCGTCGCCGTCGAACTCCACCAGGAGGTCGCCGGCCGAGACCTGCTGGCCGCTGGTGACCTTGACGGTGAAGTGCTCGCCATTCAGCTTCACGGTGTCGAGACCGATGTGGATGAGCACCTCGGTGCCGTCGGCGTGACGCAGGCCGAACGCGTGCCCGGTCGGGAAGGCGGCGACGACGGTGGCGTCGAAGGGTGCGTACACGGCGCCGGATCGCGGCTGGATGGCGACGCCCTGACCGAGCGCGCCCTCGGCGAAGGCGGCATCCGCCACCTCCGAGAGGGGGATGACCGTGCCGTCGACGGGCGAGAGCACCGCGACGTCGTTGGCCGACGTGGGCGCCGCTGCCGCGGCATCCTCTTCGGCCGGCTCGACGAAGCCGACGATCGTGGTCAGCAGGAACGGGACGACGATCGCGACGAGCAGACCGATGCCGAGGAAGACCATGTTGCCGTTGCCGAGCAGCGCCGGCAGGGCCAGGCCCGAGGGCACGACGAAGGCCGTCGAGAACACGCCGCCGAGGGCGATGATCGCGCCACCCACGGCGCCGCCGACGATACCGAAGGCGAACGGGCGCTTGAGCGGCAGGTTGATGCCGTAGATCGCGGGCTCGGTGATGCCGGCGAGGAAGCCCGACAGCGTCGCGGGGGCGGCGAGCGACTTGAGGTTCTTGTTGCGCGCGCGCACCCAGACGCCGGCGACAGCGGCGGCCTGCGCCAGGACGGCGGCGAACACCGGGCCGACGAGGGCGATCTGACCGGTCGTCTGGAACTCGAGGGTGAACAGCGGCACGAGACCCCAGTGCAGACCGAAGATCACGAAGACCTGCCAGAGGCCGCCCATGATGGCGCCACCGGCCCACGGAGCGTTCTCGAAGACCCAGCCGATCGCGCCGCCGAGGGCGCCGCCGATGAGGTCGGAGATCGGGCCGACCACGACGAAGACGATCGGCACGGCGAGCAGCACGACGATCATCGGGGTGACGAAGCGTTTCACAGCGCTCGGCAGCACCCGGTAGAGGAAGCGCTCGGCGTGGCTCTGCAGCCACACGATGACGATGATCGGGATGACGCTCGAGACGTAGTTGACCATCGTGAACGGGATGCCGAAGAAGGTGAGGTCGGGCTGACCGGCCAGCGCCGTCATCGTCGGATAGAGCAGCGCACCGGCGATGGCGAGCGAGGTCCACTCGCTGGCCTTGAAGTAGCGCGCGGCCGTGATCGCGAGGGCGAGCGGCAGGAAGTTGATGAAGGCATCGGACAGGGCGTTCAGCACCGCGTAGGTCGTGGTGGTGTTGTCCATCCACCCGAAGGTGACGGCCGCCGCGAGGAACGCCTTCAGCAGACCCGTGCCGGCCAGAGCCCACAGCACGGGCGTGAAGATCGACGAGATCATCGAGATGAAGCGGTTGAACAGGTTGCCTTTGACGGCGGGGGCGCCCGCGTCGCCGGCGCCGCCGATGTTCGAGATCGCGCCGATCGCGGCGAACACGTCGGGCACATCGTTGCCGATGACGACCTGGTACTGGCCGCCGGCCTGAGCGACCGTCACGACGCCGGGGGTCGCCTTGACGGCAGCGGTGTCCGCCTTCGACTCGTCCTTCAGCACGAAGCGCAGACGCGTCGCGCAGTGCACGAGGGAGCTGACATTGTCTTCGCCGCCGACGCCCGTGAGGACGCCTTCTGCGGTCTTCGCGTAATCCGCCATCGGATTCGCCTTCCTTGGTGTGTCCAGGCCCGGGCATCTACGCCCGGGCAACAAAAAAACCTGGACTCGGTCCATCGCGCACGCGATGAGGTGAGTCCAGGTTTCGCCCGCTGTTGCGGTAACGATCCATGGGATCAGGTAGAAGTTACCACAGGGTCGGGATCTTCGCCACGCGTGATCTGCGCCTTCAGGCGCTCGACGTGCACGATGACGTAGAGCAGCTCCTCGTCGGTGAGTTCGGAGCCGGTGGCGGCCAGCACATAGCCCTTCACGTCGAGGGCGATCGCGTGCGACGCCGGGTAACTGTGCTTGGCGAACTCGAAGAACGACGTGTCGCCGCTCGAGAGCATCGTGCGGTTGACGAGACGCTGCAGCAAGAACTGGATGTGCAGGATGAAGCGCGCGTAGTCGACGCTCTCGGTGTCGAGCGTCACGCCGAGCCCGTGCTCGACGGTCTGCACGACATGCTGCACGCGACGGAAGAGCAGCGCCGCGGTGCCGTTGGGCTCATCGCGCGTCGCGTTGAGCAGGTGCATCGTGAGGAACACCGCCTCTTCCGCGGGCAGGTCGCGCCCGAGCGAGGCCGAGATCGACGCCGCCATCTGCTGCGCGGCCGAGAACTCCTGCGGGTGCAGCACGCGCAGCTCCGGCATGGAGGTCGTCGGGATGCGCAAGCCCTGATCGAGGCGCTCGATCACGAAGTGCACGTGGTCGATCACGGGGATCGCGATGCGCCGTCCGAGATGGCGTCCGAGCGCGCGTTCGGCGACGTCGACAGCGGTGGTCACCGCCTCGATGATGGCGTAGGGGACGTCGGTGAGCAGCTGCCGTTCGCGCTCGCCGTCGGCCCCCTCCTCGAGAATGAACGTCTTCTCGACTTTCGCGGCGTCGACGATGTCGTCGGCGGTCAAGCCGAAGCCCAGACCGCGCCCCATCAGCACGCGTTCGCGGCCCGATTCGTCGATCGAGATCACGACGTTGTTGTTGAGCACCTTGTGCACGACCACCGTGTGGGCCGCGTCGCCGGAGGAACTCATGGCGAGAAGTCTAGAAGCCCGACGGTTTTTGCGCGCAGCACTCGGTGTGGCGATTACAGGGCGAACCGGCGATGGCGGCTTCTTCCAGCGCCCGCGGGGCTGATCTAGCCTGTAACCGCCACGGTTCGGCGGCTGCCCAGGCGGCGCCGATACCCTGGGGCCGACACCGAGTAGGGCCCGAATCGATCCGCTTGCCGATGGTCGTACGAGTTCAGCGCTCCGGCGTCAGTCGCCAGGTCTGCACCTCAAAAGGCGCGAGCACCAGCGCGAGTTCTTCGCCCACGCCGAGCCCCGCCGCTGCGCCAGGCTCCAGCTCTTCTTCGAGGAGCGTAACCGGCCGGACCGACTTCGTCGCGATCGACGCCGTGAGCTTCCCGATGCTGCGTCGGCCCTGGAACTCGTGAACGCGGACGATGATGTCTCCGGAGCGATCTGCGGCCGGCTTCATGGCCGACACCGCGATGCCGTCACCCACGAGCCGCACGAGTGGCTCCACGGAATTCGCTCCGCGGATCGCCCGTGTCGGCACTCCGAGTGCCGCGGCAGCGCGCATCGCGCCCGGTGTGTCCGTCCCGATCACAAGTCCGAAGACATGGCGGTGCTCACCACGGTCCGTATCTGGATCCGGGAAGACCGGTGCGCGCAGGACTGAGACTCGCAGATCGACCCCCCAGCCGTTGTCCGTCGGCACGCGCGTGATGTCGAACCCGTAACTCGAGTCGTTCGTGACAGCGACGCCGAATCCCGGCTCCTCGACAAGCACGAACCTGTGCATCGAGGTCTCGAAGCGCGCGTCGTCCCAGCTTGTGTTGGTGTGTGTGGGTCGCTGAACGACCCCAAACTGTGTCTCAGCGATCGAACTCTCCGCGCGTACGTCGAGTGGGAAGGAGAGCTTGAGGAATCGCTCGTCCTCCTGCCAGTGTGTGGTCTGCTCGATGCGGAGCTCGCGGGAGTCGGGGGCGAGAGATAGCGTCTGGACGACACGTGAGCGGGTCGAGATCGCACGGTCGATGTCGACGATGGCACGCTCGCCATCGTGCCGCGCCGCAGTGCGAATCGCGGAAGTGAGATCCTCGCGTCGGTTGCGGTAGAACCGGTCGACATCCCACGCATCCCACTCGTTCGGCAGGTCGTCATGCACCTGAAGGAGATTCGCCGATCGTCCCGGCAGAATCGCCTCCCGCCCGGAGGCGAGGTCGACGGCAGATGTGATCAGACCATCTCGCGACACAGACACGCGCACAAGGTCATTGGCAAGAACCCATCCGTCCGACGACTCGGAGATCGTCGCCTCGCCGTCAGGATGACGTACAGGTCCGATGGCACCGAATGCGATCTCCGCGTTTACGAAGGGCGAGCCATTCGCGACCAGGTCCTTCTCGCCCGCCCCCGTCAGCGCGGCGAGAGCTGTCGTGATCAGCGACTCGGCGGCCGCCGCCAACTCTGCATACCGCTCGCGCGCCTCGCGATGCACCCACGCGATCGAGGTGCCTGGAAGGATGTCGTGAAACTGATGCAACAGCACCGACTCCCAGAGCGCGTCCATCTCGTCGTGCGGATAGATTGCATCGCGCAGGACGCTGGCCGTCATCATCCAGATCTCCGCCTCCACGAGAAGTTGCTCTACTTGGCGGTTGCCCGCCTTCATCGCGTGCTGGCTCGTCAGCGTGCCGCGATGCAGCTCGAGGTAGAGTTCGCCCGACCACGTGGGCAGCGACGGCGAGAGTGCGGCGAGCTCGTCGAAGAATAGATCTGGCGCCTGCCACTCGACGCGAGGGCTTCCTTCAAGATCGGAGGTGCGCTTCTGCCGGGCGATCATCTCGCGCGTGGTGCCGCCGCCTCCATCGCCATACCCCGTGGGCGCGATCGACGCCGGCGCGTAGCGATTCTCGCGAAAGCGGGTCGACGCGCGAGCAAGTTCCTCCCCGGAGAGCTGCGCCCCGTATGTGTCCATCGGCGGAAAGTGGGTGAGGATGCCGGTGCCGTCGATGCCGTGCCAGACGAAGGCGTGATGGGGGAACTCGTTCGTCTGGTTCCAGGAGATCTTCTGTGTGAAGAACCACTCGAATCCGGCGCGGCGGATGAGCTGCGGCAGCGCGGGAGAGTACCCGAAACTGTCGGGAAGCCAGACGCCCGTGGACCGCACACCGAACTCTCGCTCGAAGAAGCGCTGTCCGTGGAGGAACTGCCGGACGAGGGACTCGCCGGACGGCATCACCGTGTCACTCTCGACCCACATTCCTCCCAAAGGGATGAATCGACCCGTCGCAACCGCCTCGACGACGCGCTCCCACAGGTCCGGTCTGGCGCGGCGGATCCAATCGAATTGCTGTGCACTGGACATCCCGTAGATGAAGTCGTCGGTCTCCTCGAGCAGCGCCAGCATCGACGAAACGGTGCGAGCAACCTTGCGCTCGGTCTCGCGCACCGGCCACAGCCAAGCGGAATCGATGTGAGCGTGCCCGACAGCGGCGATACGGTGAGCGCTGCTCTCCGCGGGGCTGTCGAGGATCGGGCGCAGCACGGCACGCACCGCGTCCGCGCTGCCGCCGATATCACGCGGATCAAGAAGGTCGAGGGCGTCGTCGAGTGCCTGCAGGATACGAGCGCGCCGAGGGCCGGCAGCAAGGTGATCCTGCAGTTCGAGCAGCACCTCGAGATCCATGGCGAGGTCGAAGACGGCGGGCTCGAAAATCGCGAGATCGATCCGACGCGTTGCGTAAAGCGCGTCGTCCGTCGCCGTCAGGACGTCGCCCTGCGCCGTGGGGAGGTAGCCTCGACCGTGGAGGATCGTGGGGTTCGAGGCCGCCTCGACGAAGAGATCGACCGCCTCGCCACCCTCGGCCTCCGGAGTGATAAGCACCCAGTGGTTCTGCGGGTTGACGGCCTTCACCGACGTACCGTCCGGACGGTACACCAGTCCCTCGCATTGGAATCCCGTCATCCTCCCGTCGAACCCGAGGTCGATGACGGCCTCGACGCGCCGACCATGCCAAGACGGGGGGATGGTGCCTCGGAGGCGGAACCACGTCGTGCCCCAGGCTCGCCCCCACGGCGACCCTACTGCGTGTGATGTGAACGTTCCGGCGATCGCGTCTGGAGCACTCACGGGCTCTCCGGGAAGTTCGCTCGCAGTGACACGCAACGCCACCGACTCCGCGTACACAGCGGGAAGAATCCGTTCGGTGAGGGCGCGCTTCGCGCGAGCAATGGTGATGTCGTCGTTGCTATGCATCTGTCTCTCCTTCGCAGGGCCTTTCGATTCGTGGAGTCCTACGGCGTTGCTTCGCTCGCGACCAACCAGGGATCCGCGGTCAGTCCGCGCACGATTGTTCCGATGATGAAGTCGTGGTCCGACGTATCCGACAGTTCAGGCGTCACCCAGAATCCTTGTGCGGTGCCGTTGCGAAGATCGGGGTACACAGCCAAACGCGGCGTACCGGACGCGAAGAGATGGAATGCTCGACGAAGCCTCTGAGGATCGCCGCAGCGAACGTGCACTCGAGGAATGGGCTGCCCAGCCTCGTTTGTGGATTCGACACTCACGTGAACGCCCGCAAGCTCGCTCAGGGCGGTAGCCCAGGCCTCGGCCACATTGAGATAGCCAGCGCGAAGCTCGTCGAAGTCCAGATCCACAAAGCGCTCGACCGCGGCGACCAGCCCGGCTATTTCCTCTTTGCCGACCTTCATCGCGCGAGCCCACCGCTGGTAGGGCGACCCGCTCTGGCGCGCGGCTTCCACCATGGTGGCCGATCCGACCATCAAGCCCGTCGTCTGAGGTCCCCGCAGAGCCTTCCCGCCGGAGAATAACACGAGGTCAGCGCCGAATTCGGAGTGAAGCCGCCACAGATTGTCAACGGGCGGGAGCTGTGCGGCAGCGTCGACGATGACGGGGATGTCGTGGCGATGTGCGATTTCGACGACCTCATCCAGCGGAAGTGCACTCGGTGGAAGGTGCGCCCCGACTACATACAGAATTGCGGCCGTTGAGGGGCCGATTGCACCTTCGAGCTCCCACGCGAACGTTTGGAGGACGTTTCCGATCTGCCGGATTCGTCCTCCAGCGAGAGAGACGGCGGAGTCATACGGGATGCGGTGTGCCGCGTGCATGATCACCTCCGAAGGAACATCGTCGGTTCCCGGCCACTGGGAAATTCGGCTCGGGTCGCCCCCTGTTCGCGCCGCAAGTACGCCGAGGACGATTCCCGCGGCGCAACCGGCCGTGACGTACGCTGCGGGATTGCGCGTGGCTTCTGCCAGCCGGCGCCCCGCAGCAAGATGCAGTTCGTGCATGTCGACATGGTGCTCGGCCGCATCGGCCATCGCCGCCAGCACCTCAGGCGGCATTCGAGATCCGCCGAGCACGGTGAAAGTGGCGGCGGTGTTGACGATTCTGGTCACGCCGAGCCGCTCATAGAAACCGCCCACTGGGTTCCGCTTACTCTGGGTAGCCCGACCCGGATCGCCCCACGGCCCACATCTCAACCTCGACGAGAAGCCCGGGAAGAAGGGTCGCGCCGATCGCGGTGCGAACGGGGAGCGGTGGCGACATCATCTCTTCATAGATGACGTTGAAGGCGTGCCAGTGATTCAGATCGGTCAGATAGACGTTCGTCTTGAACACATCATCGAGGGTGCTGCCGGCGTACTCCAACTGCCGGCGACAGTTTTCAAGCGTGGCTCTGACCTGCGCATCGAACAACGCACTGGTGATCGATCCGTCGGCGTCGATCGCGGCTTGACCCGAAATGACGATCAGATTGTCGGCGCGAACACTGAGAACGGGTGAGTATGGGCCAGCGGTCGTGTGCTGAGCGGCGCGGGGCGGGACGACCTTTGGCGGAGGTGATTCAGCTGGTCGGGCATCTGCGTTGTTCATCAGGTACCCGACGAAGCTCGCGATGCGCCACTGCCCGTCCACCTTGCGGCACACGTAGATGGTCTGCCAATCCAGCCGCGTACGTTCGCCGCTGCCGTCCGTGAGCCAGCCGTCGAACTTCTTGTGGGCGACCGCGGTGTCGTCGACGACATCGATCCGGTCGAGGATGGTCGCGGCGTACAGCCCCTCTGAAAGATCGGATACGTCCGCGACTGCGCGTGCCTGATGAATCCACGAGGCTGCGTAGTCGTCGAGCGAGGCGAACCGCAGACTCCATGCATCGGGGTCGAGCTGTGCACCGCCGTCCAATCCGTAGAATCCGTCCGCGATGAAATCGTCCTCCACCTTGGACCAGTCCGCCGCGACGAACGCTTCGATGTCTCGCTCGACAAGCATCGACCAGATCGCGTGTCGGTCGGCATCATCGGCGAAGGGGTTTGAGGTGCCGGCCGCCGGCGCTTTCTGATTGGTCATAGAACTCCGAATTCCTTCCATGCAGTCGTGCTGCTCATTCCGCTCCTGATGGCGCGAAGCACTGCGTTCTCGGCGCTTGCCTTGTGGATGGCGCGGTCGATTACCTCACGTTCGACGTCACGAGGAATGACGACGACACCATCGATATCCGCCACGACCAGATCTCCTGGCGACACGAGCACGCCGCCAACTTCGGCCGGCACTCTGTAGTCGTTGACCTGGCTTCGCGCGCCGGAGTCCTGGGTGAATGCGCCGCGGCTGAAGATCGGCCAATTCTCCGCCAAGCACTGTCGCGTATCACGGTGGTATCCGTCGATGATCGCTCCAGCCGCACCCCTACCTTTCGCGGTGACGGTGAGTATCTCGCCCCAGTAGGCGGATCGACCCAGGCCGCCGGCGGTCAGGTACACCTCGCCAGGCTCCAGCTGGTCCAGCGCTTCGGTGAGCCGACCGAAGAGACGCTCGGGGGGCGCGAAACTGTCGCCCATGAGAACCGGCATGGCCCGCCCCACGAGCCGCGCGCCCTCGGTGATTCCCCGGATCTGCGGTGGAAGGCACTGGTGGAAGAGGCCGAGCTGGTCACACACGTCGCCGAGCACCGCCGTGCCGATGTCACCGACCCGCACCACGGCGGCGTCTTCCGTTGGCGTCTCGGAGCTCATAACGCACCTGCATGCTTCGAGTGGTCGGTGAAGTCCTTGCCGTACACCAGGGATGTCGTGCCCGCGTCGACTCGAATCGTCTGACCCGTGATGCCTTGACTGAGATCCGACAGCAGGTAGACCGAGAGGTTGCCGCAGTCGATCGCGGTGACGGGTTCGGGAAGCGCCTGTTGGTCGCTGATGTGCCGCCTGACCCAGCCCGTCGGGTCGGGCGTCAGCGCCGCAAGGAGGCTCTCGTTCTGTTCCGACTCGACGAAGCCCGGGGCAAGCGCGTTGCATCGTATGCGGTGCGCGCCGACTTCGACGGCGATTCCGCGGGTGAGAGACTCGACCGCGCCCTTGCAGCTGGCGTAGAGGGCGTACCCCGATGTCGTTGAATGCGCGTGAATAGAGGAGATGTTCACGATGGATCCAGGAATGCCGTGCTGCATGGCCTGAATGGTGAACGCTTTCGCCGTGAGCCACGTTGCGGTCAGGTCAACGTTGAACAGCCGCTGCTGCTCCTCGAACGCGACAGAGTAGAAGGGCTTGACGAGCCCAACCCCCGCATTGTTCACGAGGCCATGCAGGGCGCCGACCTCGTCGCGAACCTGAGCGAACATTCGCTCGACGATGGCCTCATTCGAGGCGTCGCCGCTGATGACGACCTGATCCGGGTACCGCTCGCGCAGCCGATCAGCGGCATCGTCATCGATGTCGTTGAAGATCGGCCGGCCTCCGGCAGCGAGGATGGCGTCGCTTATCCCTCTGCCCACGCCACTTCCGCCCGCACCGGTGATCAGGATGTTCTTCCCGCGGAGCGTGTCCGTCGCTGTCGGCCTGGACGTCCCATCGTTGAACATCGCGTTAGGGTCCTTCGTGCCCGCGGCCGAACGCCGCACTTCTGTGGTCATGGATCGCGCAGGTCTGCATTCTTGACGTCCGTCGTATTGGTGGCGCTTCGTGGGTCTGCCATAGGCTTCAGGGGGAATCTAGTGGCCGCGCTTTATTAAGTCAACGCGCAATGCGTTATTCGGGTCAGGTGAGACGTGCAGGAATCACGCAGCAACGAAGATCCGAGCGCGCGGAGGCTGCAGACGTCGGCCGACCTCGGGGAGGCCAACCGTGGCCGGATCATCGCCATCATCCGCGACGAAGGTCCGTTGAGCCGAACAGAGCTTGCGCAACGGATGGGAGCGACGCGAGCCGGTGTGAGCAATCTCGTTCAGCAGCTCATCGCACAACGGATCCTTCGTGAAGGGGTCCCCAGAACGACCGGTGCGCGCGGGAAGCCGTCTCGCCCACTCGCCTTCGCGGACTCTGCCGCGTGCGCGCTCGCGGTGACCATCCATGACAACGGGGAGATCGTCGCGGGCGCAATGTCGGCATCTGGTGACGTCATCGAACTTTTGAAGACGAGATTGGAAGGCTCCACCGATTCCCCGGCCGAGCGTGTTATCGACTCGGTCGTCTCGCTCATCACCATCCTCAGCGAGCGCAACCCCGGGGTTCTGGGGCTCGGCGTCGGAATTCCGGGCGTCGCCGACCGGCACGGCACGATCATCAGCTCCGTTCGCTTGCCGCAGATGGAGGGAGTTGCGTTAGGCGAGCTTCTCGCCGAGCGCACCGGACTGGACACAGACGTTCGAAACACGGCGCAGTTCGAAGCTCTCGCCGACGCGTGGTTCGGTCAGGGGCGTGGCGTCCCGACGTTTGCGTCGGTCCACACAGGAGTGGGACTGGCAGCGACAGTCGTGCGGGGCGGTCGGGCATGGCAGGGTGAAGCAGGCAACGTCGCTGAGATCGGCCACGTGCTGGTGGACACTGGCGGCCGCCAGTGCGTGTGCGGTCTGCAAGGGTGCTGGGAAACGGTGGCCAACCTCGAGTGGTTACGCCGCGAGGCCAAGCGACTGGGCATCCCCGGCCACGCCCACATCACGGCGCAGAGCCTCTCCGCCTTGTCGGACAGGGGTTCTGAGCCCGCGACCCGTGTCCTGGCGGCCTATGCAGAAGCGCTCGCTTCTGGGTTGGCGATCCTCATGCAAGTCGTCGGCCCGAAACTTCTCATCATTCACGGCGACGCCGCGCGTGGCGGAGAACGATTTTTGACGGACGTCGAGTCCTTCACGCGAGCGAGAGTGCTCAGAACCCTGCAGGACAGCGTGCGAGTCGTCGCGTCAGGCCTTGGGGAGGAGGCTCCCATGTTGGGCGTCCTGTCCACGGTCCTGTCTGCGCGTTTCGCCGTCGGCGAGGGCTGACGCCCAGCCGATCCGATCGAAAAGAATCGCCGAACGCTATTTATGCAAAGGGCATTGACGTAACCGATGCGTTCGATCTACTCTTCAACGAAACGTCGACGGAAGCTTGCCATTCACCACCCGGTGGCCGTCGACACGATCGCGATTCAGGAGGTGGCGTTATGGTGTCGGCAACCGCAGAGCTTCGTAACCGCCGCGTCGCGCGTGCTCGTCGAAGCGCGCGGGACACTGGAGCAGCGTCCGTGCTCCTCTCCCCGAACATCGTCCTGCTGATCGTCTTCACCATCGGTCCGGTTCTCGCCAGCGTCGCGATCAGTTTCACCGACTGGGATGTGCTCTCGCCGCCAGAGTTCGTCGGAGCGGACAACTATGTTCAGCTCTTCGGCGATGCGTTCTTCGGGGATGCGCTGCGAACCACAGCGGTCTACGCAGTTTTCAGCATTCCGCTCACCCTGTTGTCCGCGCTCGCCATGGCCTATCTGATCGATCGATTCGTCTACTTCAAAGGACTCTTCCGAGTCGCCCTGTTCATTCCCGTGATCATGTCGGGCGTGCTCATCGGCCTCGCATGGAAGAGGTTCTTCGACGGGAATTACGGGATAGCCAACTATCTCCTGCGGTTTGTGGGGATCGAGGGTCCGAACTGGCTGAACGATCCGACATGGGCGGTGCCAAGCCTCATCTTCATCACCGTATGGTCGAGTATCGGGCTCTACACCATGTTCTTCCTCGCGGCGCTTGCGGAGGTGCCGGAAGAGCTCACCCAGGCTGCTCGGCTCGACGGTGCTTCCGAGTTCCGGATCTTCCTCCGAATCAAGCTGCCAATGATTTCGCCCATCACCTTCTTTGCCCTGATGAACGCCACGATTGCAGCGTTCCAAGTCTTCGACCTCGTCTATGTGACGACCGGCGGGGCCGCCGGCACGACCGTCGTCATCAAGTACATCTACGACGCGGCGTTCGGTTCCTTCAGGATGGGCTTCGCATCGTCGGCCGCCGTGATCTATCTCATCGCCAGCATCGCAGTCGCAGGCGCGCTGTGGCTCGTGCGTAGTCGATGGGTTCTAGGAGAAGATCGATGAGCCGGGCGTCGTTGGCGACGGGAGAGCCGCGGCGCGCGGCGCGAGTGGCTGGGACTGTCGTCGCCTTTGTCGTTTTGATCGTGTTCCTCGCCCCGCTGTGGTCCGTGATCGTCACCTCGCTCAGCAGCGCGAACGACACCACTACATACCCGCCGAAACTGTGGCCCACCGACCCGCAGTTCTCGAACTATCTGACGATCTTCGTCGACTATCCCTTCCTGAGGTGGCTCCTCAACAGTCTCGTGCTGTGCACGACCGTGGTGGTGGCGCAGGTGATCACCAGCTCGATGGCGGGTTTCGTGTTCGCCAAGCTCCGCTTTCCCGGGCGGGACGGATACTTCTTCCTCTACATGGCAACGATGATGATCCCGTCCCAGGTGCTCATCATCCCGATCTTCGTCATCGTGCAGAGCATGGGTTTGGTGAACTCGCTGTGGGGCCTCATCATTCCGTCGATGGCGGGGGCATTCGGAACGTTCTTCTTCCGGCAGTTCTATCTGAACGTGCCCGACAGCTTCATCGAATCAGCACGGCTAGATGGAGCGTCCAGCCTGCAGATCTATTGGAGTATCTTCCTTCCGATCTCGCGTGCCCCGATTGCGACCTTCGCAACCATTTCGTTTCTCGGCGCGTGGAACTCCTTCCTCTGGCCGCTCATCCTCCTTCGCGACCCGGACAACTACCCGGTGACGCTGGGTCTGTCGTGGCTGCAGGGTAGCGATCAGCAGGTGGTTCAGTGGCAACTCATCGGAGCCGCGAGCGTCGTGAGCGCAATTCCCTTGCTGCTTCTTTTCATCTTCGCGCAGCAGCATCTCGTCCGGGGGCTCGTCCTCGGTTCAGTCGGCAACAAGTAAATCGATCGACCCCGCAAGTCAAAGGAGCAATGGTGGAGCAACAGTCTGAATTCTCACGCAGAGTCTTTCTCGGCGGCGTCGGCGTCACTGGCGTTGCAGTGCTGGCAGGAGGTCTACTGGCCGCGTGCGCACCCTCGCCGTCCGCAGGAAGCGGGGCCGGGGCCGTACGATTCCAATCCTTTCAAGGCGCAGACATCGTCAAGGTGTGGGAGAAGCAGTTCGCGGCGTTCCAGACGGCGAACGGCGTCGCCGTCAAGCACGAGTATGTGGAGGCCGGAAAGCAGTCTGAGCGGCTCCTGACTTTGGCCGCGACGAACGACTTGCCCGACGTCGCGATGGTGAGCGCTCAGTGGTTCAAGGCTCTCGCCGAGCGCGGCATCATCGAAGAGCTCAACTCCTCGAATCTGCCCGGTCTCAACGTCGAGGACTTCTGGAGTCCCCTGCGCGACTGCTACACGTACGACGGCAAGCTCTACGGCGTACCGACCGACACCGACGTCCAGATGGTGTTCGTCAACAAGGACCTCCTGGCCGCCAGAGGCCTGGCGATGCCCGGGGTTGATTGGACGTGGGACGACTATCGTGCGCTTGCTCAGGACATGACGCAGGGCACCGGGGGAGGCAAAATCTACGGCGCTAGCGGTCTGGGCTTCCCGGAGCTGACGACGATATCCCGTGCATACGGCGGACAGCTCATCGACCCCCAGACGTTTACGACGGGTTTGACGAGCGGCGGCGGACTGCGCTCGCTCGAATACTACGAAGGACTCAACGCCGACGGCACCGTACCCCCGCCGGGGAGCACTGCGAACGTCACCGCTGGTCAGATCGGGCTTCAGACCGGTGGTCCATACGTCGCACACTATGCGCTTCGGGACGCGAAGTTCTCATGGGATATGGCAGTCGTCCCCAAGGCGGACACGCAGGTCACCACGGCCTGGGGAAGCTGCCTCGTCGTGTTCAAGAACTCGAAGCGAAAAGAAGACGCGTTGAAGTTCGTGTCCTACATGATGTCCCAGGAGATGCAGGTCCAGCGCGCGACAGACTGGGCATGGTATCCGCCCGGCAAGGCGGCAACCGAGACCAAGGAATTCCTGGATCCGAAGGTGCTTCTGCTCACGGAGGCGCAGAAGGAGAGGATCAGCCAGTCGATGTCGTTCGCTCAGGCACCGACACTGGTCCGTGAGCAATCGCGTGTGCAAACCATCCTCGCGGATGGGCTCGCGACCATTTCCAACGGACAGGCCACAGCGGCGCAAGCGGCTCAGTCGATCAGCGACGGCTGGGCGCCGCTGCTCACGGACAGCTGAGATGAGGACTTTCTCGGACCATCAAAACGATAAGGATGCCGCATCAGCGCCATCCTTGATCCCTCTCCCCGTGACGACGGAGTTCGGTTCGGGCATGGTCTCCCTTACGCGAGGGGTGATCTTTGTCGGCAGCGAGCCGATGCTCGCCCTGCTGCGCCGCGAGCTTCCTCAGATCGACGTTCACGAGGGCGCGAGTGCACATGTCCCACGTCTGACCATGACGCTCGACGGCTCACTGACGGCTGAGGAGTATACGCTCCACGTTGCGGGCGATCAGATCGCCATTCGCGCGGGAGACGACAGTGGCCTCTTCTACGCGGTTGTGACCCTGAAGCAGCTGCTTCCCGCCGCGGTGTGGCGCGGAACGGCTTCGGCCGACGAAAGCTGGAGCGTTCCAGAATGTTCTATCGCGGACCGGCCGCGGTTTCGCTGGCGTGGCGCAATGCTCGACACGTCGCGCCACTTCATGCCGGTTCATTTCATCAAACGGTTCGTTGATCTGCTCGCAATGCACAAGATGAACGTTCTCCACCTTCACCTCACGGATGATCAGGGATGGCGCTTCGAGAGTAAGAAGTACCCATTGCTGACCGGTCCCGGGGCCTCTCGAGATGAGACCCGCTGGGACTGGGAGGAGGAGGGGGATGCAACGCCCCACGGCGGAAGTTACTCGCAGGAGGATCTTTCCGAACTCGTGGCCTACGCGGCACAACGGTGCGTGACTGTCGTGCCGGAGATCGAGCTGCCGGGGCATTCGATGGCTGCGATCGCGGCGTATCCTGAGTTGGGTAACTCACCCTCCCGCCAGGTTAAGGTCCCCGGACACATTGGCGTCTTCACCGAGGTCCTCAATCCCGAGCAGAGCACGATCGAGTTCTTCCAGGACGTGTTCAGCGAACTGCTCGACATCTTTCCCTCGACATACATCCACGTCGGGGGCGACGAATGCCCCAAGGACGAGTGGCGAGCCAGCAGTCGGGCGCAAGAACTCATGGCTGAGCGTGGCCTCCGCGATGAGGAGGAACTCCAGAGCTGGTTCATTCGGCAGATGGACGGCTGGCTGGAGGAAAGAGGGCGTCGCCTGGTGGGGTGGGATGAGATTCTGGAAGGCGGACTGGCGCCTGGAGCGACGGTGATGTCATGGCGAGGCGAGGCGGGGGGTATTGAAGCTGCTCGGGCCGGGCACGACGTGATCATGTGCCCGGGCGAGCCCACGTACTTCGATCACTATCAATCCCCGCGGATGGATGAACCACTCGCGATCGGCGGACTGAATCAGCTACACGACGTCTATTCGTACGAACCCATTCCTGCGGAGCTCTCATCCGAGGCAGCCAGCCACGTCCTCGGCACGCAGTTCCAGGTATGGACGTCGTTCATGCCAGACGGTCGAGACGTGGAGTATATGAGCTTTCCTCGCGCGTGTGCGCTTGCGGAGGTCGCTTGGTCACCACGGGAGACCCGTGACTTCGCCGGGTTCTCGCGACGACTCGATGAGCACCTTCTTCGTCTCGAGGCAAAACAGGTCAACTATCGACCGCTCGACGGGCCCCTGCCTTTCCAGATGGGCGGAACCGGCCGCTTCCGTCGTCCCGAATAGCATGGGCTCCGGGATGGGTGGTGATACGCGCGAGGCGTCGCTGCGCGCGTCTCTCTTTCCGGCACCTAGGCACTTTCGCGTGATGCCCGGTGACGGTCCGGGTGACCATTTCGAGGTGTTCGTCCGCCACGACAGCTCACTTCAGCAGGAGGGCTTCCGGATCCGCACTGACCGCAGCGGCGCGCATCTGGACGTTCGCGATGAACGCGGACTCGCGTATGCGCAGAACGCGCTCGCCCAACTGAAATCGTCTCGTTCCTTTGCCGCAGCCCGGGTTCTGCTCGAAGACTGGCCAGATTTCGCCATTCGCGGATTCATGCTCGATGTCAGTCGCGACCGCGTTCCGACGCGACGATTCTTGCTCCGGTTGATCGATCTGCTGGCAATCGCACGCTTCAACCAACTCGAACTGTACATGGAGCACTCATTCGCTTACGCCGACCATCAGACGGTTTGGAGAGACGCATCGCCGCTCACCCCCGCGGATGTGCAGTGGCTTGACGGCCAGTGCGCCAGCCGCGGAATAGATCTCGTTCCGAATCAGAACACATTCGCTCATATGGAGCGATGGCTCAAGCATTCCGGCTACCGCGATCGTGCGGAGAACCCGGACGGCTTCCCCTGGGAGGGGAAGCACCACGTGCCGACAACCCTCGCCCCGACCCCCGAGAACATCGACCTTGTCGGCGACCTCCTCAGCGAACTCGCGCCGAACTTCCGGACGCGCAGGATCAACATTGGTGCCGATGAGCTAGCTGAACTGGAACTGGGGGGAGTAACTAGCGCGGCGGTCGAATCCCACGGCGCGGGCTCCGTCTTCATGGACTACGTACAGCGCGTCATGGAACCGTGGATCACTCAGGGTTACCGAGTGGAGTTCTGGGCGGATTCGTTCGCTGAGCATCCGGAACTCATGGGACGAGCGCCCGCGGAAGCCGCGCCGCTCGTCTGGCAGTACGAGTCGCCATCGCGTGAGCGCGAGATCGCCGCAAGACTGGGCCGCGATTGCGCGGCACCCGAACCCCCGGCTTCCGGGGGAGAGGAAGAGTACGGATTCGTCCGGCGTGCACGAACGTTGATCGATGCGCAGCTCCCGTTCTGGGTCGCAGCCGGGACAAGCACATGGATGTCCTTCACCGGGAGAGTCGACAACGCCGTTGAGAACATGATCGACGCTGCGCTCGTCGGTCGCATGCATGCCGCCGAGGGATATCTCATCACATGCTGGGGGGATCTCGGATCGTTCGATCCGCCGTCGATGTGGTTCGGGCCGCTTATGTTCGGCGGCGCCGTGAGCTGGAACGTGGAGGCGAACCAAAGCGCTGATCTCGTCGGCATCCTGAACGACCACGTTCTTCATGATCCCAGTGGCGTCCTCGGGCGCGTACTCTTCGACATCGGTCTGGCTGACAAAGCACTAGGGTCGCCCATTCCGAACGCGAGCCAGCTGTTCTCCGTCCTGCAGCGCGCCGGCGACCTTGACCCCGGCACGTGGCCGCAAGAGGATGGCATCGCACGCGCCGACGCCGTCCTCTCCGCAGCATTCGACGCGCTGGACTCGGCGCAGCCTGCGGCACCGGACGGGGATCTGATCGTCGACGAAGTCCGCCACGCGATCAGGTTCGCGCGTTTCGGTGCTGAGATCCTCCGCCGGGGGCCTAGCGGCGTCGAGCAGCTCGAGTCAGCGCCTGCGCGCGCACTGCTCAGCCGTCTCGACGCGTTGCTGGCCGAGCACGCTCGCTTGTGGGTCCTGCGCTCCCGACGTGGCGGGTTGGAGAACACGGTGCAGGTGCTGGGCGATCTGAGGGCAGCGCTCGAGTCTCGCAGCATTGCGCGGGACGTGTCGGGCGCGTTCCCGTCATGAGCAGGTGCGTGATCGTCACGCGAGCGCCACACGGCCGACCTGAACGGCGGGCACACCGGTGAGCGAGACGCTACTTCGAGGCGGGCTGATACTGGACGGAAGCGGACGCCCCGGGCAATCGGGCGACGTGCTCATTTCCGGGAAACGAATCGTCGATGTCGGCCAACGGATCTCCGCCCCGGGCGCGCGAGTGATCGACGTCGACGGCTTGGCGGTGGCGCCCGGATTCATCGACATGCATGCGCACTCTGACCTGGTCGTGATGAGCGACCCGTGGCACGTCGCGAAGGTTTCACAGGGAATCACGACAGAGGTCGTCGGGCAAGATGGTCTCTCTTACGCCCCGGTCACCGACATCACCATGGCGCTGGTTCGCGATCAGATCATGGGCTGGAACGGTGCACCGCCAGGTGTTGAATATCAGTGGCGAAGCGTCGAAGAGTATCTGAACGAACTCGATCGCGCGGACCTCGCAGCGAATGTCGCCTACCTTCTGCCTCAGGGCACCATCCGTTTGAACATCGTCGGTGAACAGGATCGCCGAGCCACTCCGCGTGAGCTCCGGCTCATGTGCGATCAGGTGCGCCAGGGGATGCGCGCGGGTGCGTTCGGCATGTCTTCGGGTCTGACGTATGTGCCAGGTATGTTCGCGCGCACGGACGAACTCGTTGCGCTCTGCCGGGTTGTCCACCAGCACGGCGGGTTCTATGCGCCACACCATCGCTCCTACGGGGCCGACGCGTTGGAGGCGTATGATGAGATGATCGACGTCGCGCGGTCGTCCGGATGCCCATTACACCTCACGCACGCGACGATGAACTTCGACGTCAATCGCAACCGCGCCCCCGCGCTCATCGATCTCATCGATCGTGGCCTCGCGGACGGCGTCGACATCTCCTTCGACAGCTACCCCTACCTGGCGGGTTCGACGACGCTGTCTGCGTTACTGCCTGCATGGGTGGTCGCCGGCGGCGTAGAGGCGGCAATGACGCGTTTGCGCAGCGATGACGAGCGCGCGCGGATCGTCCACGATCTGGATGAGGTCGGCACACCGGGAAGTCACGGTGTGCCGTTGGACTGGGAGAGCGTAGAGATCGCCGGAGTTCAGCACCCAGACTTCGGATCGTATGTCGGTCACACCATCGCTGATATCGCTCGCAAACTGCAGCAGCGGGCAGCGGAGGTAGCCCTTGACGTGATGATCGCCGATCGCTTGCGTACGACGATCCTCCAGCACGTCGGAGACGAATCGAATGTGCGCACGATGATGCGTCACCCACGTCACATGGGCGGCAGCGACGGCATCCTGGTGGGTGAGAAGCCCCACCCGCGAGCGTGGGGCACCTTTCCGCGTTACCTGGGCCGATACGTTCGCGATGAAGGCGTGCTCACGCTTGAGGATGCGATCGTGCACCTCTCCGCTCGCCCTGCGGCTCGTCTCGGGCTGACCGATCGAGGCCGAATCCTCCCGGGTCGGATCGCCGACGTGGTGGTGTTCGACCCCGCGAATATCCGCGATCGCGCCACCTACGAGAGCCCCCGACAGCGTGCGGCCGGGATCGCGTATGTTTTCGTCGGCGGCGAAACGGTCATGGAACTCGGAGAACGCACTCACCGTACGCCCGGGGTTACGCTGCGCGGATCGCGGTCTCGGGGGTGACATCCAGCGAGCGCGAGCATCTCGGCGTGCTTGCAACTCCCTGTGCGCGAGCACGCCTGTTGCGCGCTCCATCGGCGGCCGTCCAGGCGGCGCCGATACCCTGGAGGCATGACCGACAGCGAATCCACCCCCGTGCGCAGCACCCGCCCCCGGCAGGTCCGCCCGCGCACCGAGGGGTGGACCCAGAAGCTGGATGCCGACGGCAAGCCGCTCTTGCAGTTCGCCGCACCCAAGAAGGGGATGCCCCCGGTCCACCTCGCCGACCTCACGCCCGAGGCCCGGGTCGCGAAGGTGAAGGAGCTCGGCATGCCGGGCTTCCGCGCCGCACAACTCGAGAAGCACTACTTCCAGCACTACACGTCGGATGCCGCCGCGATGACCGATCTGCCGGCATCCGGCCGCGACGACCTGGTCGCCGGCATGCTGCCGCCCCTGCTCACCGAAGTGCGCCGACTCGAGACCGACCGCGGCGACACGATCAAGTTCCTCTGGAAGCTGCACGACGGCGCCCTCGTCGAGTCGGTGCTCATGCGCTACACCGGCCGCATCACGCTGTGCGTGTCGAGCCAGGCCGGCTGCGGCATGAACTGCCCGTTCTGCGCGACCGGCCAAGCCGGGCTCACGCGCAACATGTCGGCGGCGGAGATCGTCGAGCAGGTCGTCCGCGCGAACCGGCTCATCGCCGACGGTGGGCTCGGTGACCCGCGCCGGGTCGGCCACGAGGACGAACGCGTCACGAACATCGTCTTCATGGGGATGGGTGAGCCGCTCGCCAACTACAACCGCGTCATGCAGGCCGTGCGCACCATGGTCGACAAGAAGCACGGGCTCGGGATGAGCGCGCGCGGCATCACGGTGTCGACCGTCGGACTCGTGCCGGCGATCGACAAGCTCGCCGCCGAAGACATCCCGGTGACCTTCGCCCTGTCGCTGCACGCGCCCGATGACCTGCTGCGCGACGAGATGATCCCGATCAACTCGAAGTGGAAGGTCGACGAGGCCCTCGATGCGGCCCGGGGTTACTTCGAGAAGACGGGGCGTCGGGTCTCGATCGAATACGCGCTCATCAAGGACATGAACGACCACGCCTGGCGCGCCGACCTCCTCGCCGAGAAGCTCAACGCCCGCGGGCGGGGCTGGGTGCACGTCAACCCGATCCCGCTGAATCCCACGCCGGGTTCGGTGTGGACGGCATCCGAAGTGCCGGTGCAGAACGAGTTCGTCCGGCGTCTGAACGAGGCCGGCATCCCCACGACCCTCCGCGACACCCGCGGCAAGGAGATCGACGGCGCATGCGGCCAGCTCGTCGCCACGGAAGAGGACGAGGCCGTCGCCGCCGGGGTCGCCACCTCCTGACCCCGGGCCGCCCCGCCGCCGGTAGCGTGGACGCATGGTCAACTATCGCTATCTCGGCAACAGCGGGTTCAAGGTCTCGGAGATCACCTACGGCAACTGGGTGACGCACGCGTCGCAGGTCGGCAACGAGGCGGCGATCGCGACGGTGCACAAGGCGCTCGATCTCGGGATCACCTCGTTCGACACCGCCGACACCTACGCCAACACGGCGGCCGAGGTCGTGCTCGGCGAGGCGCTGAAGGGCCTCGAGCGCACCGACTACGAGGTCTTCACGAAGGTCTACTGGCCCATCGGCAAGAAGGGTCCGAACGATCAGGGCCTCTCGCGCAAGCACATCTTCGACGGCATCCACGGGTCGCTCCGCCGCCTCGGCGTCGACTACGTCGACCTCTACCAGGCGCACCGCTACGACTACGAGACCCCGCTGGAAGAGACGATGCAGGCGTTCGCCGACGTCGTCCGCCAGGGCAAGGCGATGTACATCGGCGTCAGCGAATGGACAGCCGAACAGTTGCGCGAAGGCGCGGCGCTGGCGAAGGAGCTGAAGTTCCAGCTGGTGTCGAACCAGCCCCAGTACTCCGCCCTGTGGCGGGTCATCGAGGGCAAGGTCGTGCCGGCATCCGAAGAGCTCGGCATTTCGCAGATCGTGTGGTCGCCGATGGCGCAGGGTGTGCTCAGCGGCAAGTACCTGCCGGGGCAGCCGGTGCCGGAGGGCTCGCGCGCGACCGACGAAAAGAGCGGCGCGAACTTCATCTCGCGGTTCATGAAGGACGACGTGCTCACCGCGGTGCAGAACCTGAAGCCCATCGCCGAGCAGGCCGGGCTCACCCTGCCGCAGCTCGCGATCGCGTGGGTGCTGCAGAACCCGAACGTCGCCGCCGCGCTCGTCGGCGCCTCGCGCCCCGAGCAGCTCGAGGACTCGGTGAAGGCCTCGGGTGTGGTGCTGGATGCCGAGGTCCTGACGGCGATCGACGCGGCGCTCGCCCCGGTCGCGGTGACCGACGTCGAGCAGACCTACACGGTGTCGCCGAAGGGCCGACCGGCCTGATCGACATGGCGGTGACGAGTGCCGGCATCCTCCTCTATCGGTTGGCCGAAGGGGAGATCGAGGTGCTCGTCGCGCACATGGGCGGGCCGTTCTGGGCGCGCAAGGACGAGGCGGCGTGGTCGATACCCAAGGGGGAGTTCGATCCCGCGGTCGAGGGTGCGCTCCCGGCGGCGATGCGCGAGTTCCGTGAGGAGCTCGGCGTCGCCGCTTCCGCCGCCGAGTACGCCGAGCTCGGGACGTTCGTGTACGCGTCGGGCAAGCGCGCGACGGTGTTCGTCGCAGACGGCGAGGGCTTTCCGGCATCCGGCTTCACGTTCGGCGAGTTCGAGCTCGAGTGGCCGCCGCGTTCGGGGCGCATGCGCTCCTTCCCCGAGGTCGACCGCGCCGAGTGGATGCCGCTCGCGGCCGCGCGTCCGCGGCTCGTCAAGGGCCAGCGGCCCGCTCTCGACCGGCTCGCCGAGCTGCTCGCCGCGGCGGCGTGAGCGGCGCGCGGCGTTCACAACTCCGGAGATTCAGCCCACGCAGGCCCGCCGAATCGATGTGATCGGCGACGGAGTTCGGATTCTCCGGAGTTGCGAACCGCGGGCCCGGTCAGCGCTTCTTCTTCGGCGCGGCCGCGACGTCGAGCTTCTCGTGGTGGCCGCCGAGCGACGACCACGCCGACGCGGTGCCCTTCGCGGCGTGCTCCGCGCCGCGCACGGCGCGCTCATCGGCCCACTCGTTGAGCACGTGCCCGCGGTGTCCGCGCACGTGCTCGAGCAAGACGTCGGGGAGCCCCGCCGCGCGCCGCGCGTCGCGCGCGACGATGAGCTGCTCGAGGATGTCGCGGTTCTTCGTCGGCGCGCCGGTCGAGGTCTTCCAGCCGCGGCGGCGGTGGGCGTCCATCCAGGAGGCGTACGTGTCGATCGCGTACTTCGAATCGGCCTGGACGAGCAGATCGGCGACGGCGGCGTGATCCTCGATCGCCTTGAGCAGCCCCATGAGCTCGCCGACGTTGTTGGTGCCCTCGGGGATCGCGCCGGCGGCCCACTCGCCGTCTTCGCCGACCCACGCCCAGCCGGTGGGGCCGGGGTTACCCTTGCAGGCGCCGTCGGTGGCCACGGTATAGGGCTTGTCAGTCACCCCTCGACGGTAGCCGATGCGCACCGGCGGGGCTTTGTGTATACGCCTGGATGCTCTTGCGCGCCAAGGGGTGCGCTGACGCGCGATAGTGTATACACTGGCGTCACATCGACCGAGGGAGCGCGGATGCGGGCAGGGGATCGTGCGTACGCCGCGCTGCTCGACGAAATCCAGTCGGGAGCCCTCGCTCCCGGCACCGTGCTCGCCGAAGTCGAGCAGTCGACGCGGCTCGGGGTGAGCCGCACGCCGCTGCGCGAAGCCCTGGCACGCCTCGCCTCCGACGGGCTCGTCGTGCAGGCATCCGCCCGCGTCACCGTCGTGAGCGCCGTCGATTCCGGCGACATCCGCGAGCTGTTCGAGGTGCGCCGCGCCCTCGAGGAGAGCGCGGCGCGGCTGGTCGCCGAGCGCGGCGATACCCGTCGCTTCGCCGACCTCGCAGCCGAGTTCGCCGAGATGGATGCCGCGGCCACCCCCGATGCGTACTACGCCTTGATCGCGCGCTTCGACGCGACGCTCGATGCCGCGGTCGCCAACGACTACCTCACCGCGGCGCTGCGCACCGTGCGCACCCACCTCGTCCGCGTCCGCCGGCTCGCTCGCGACAACCCCGCGCGCCTCGCGGCATCGGCCGCGGAGCACCGGGTCATCGCCGCCGCGATCGCCGCCGGCGACGGCGAGCTCGCCGCGCACGCCACCCACGTCCACCTGCACAATGCCCTCGCGTCGATCCTCGCCTCCCTCGAGGCCGGCGACGCCCACGGGCACGACCGAAAGGTAACCCCATGACCGTTCTGCATCACGTCCGCGTCCACCGCAGCGACGAGGACCTGCCCCGCGACGGCCAGCTCGCCTACAAGATCGCGCAGGTCGCCACCGACCCCGTCGCGGTGGAGCCGGCCGTCGTCGACATGATCATCAACCGGGTGATCGACAACGCCGCGGTGGCCGCGGCGTCCCTCACCCGCGCCCCGGTGAGCGCGGCGCGCGCGCAGGCGCTCGACCACCCCGTGTCGCGCGGCGGCCGCGGCGGAGCCGTTTTCGGCACGGACGAGGTCTCGAGCCCCGAGTGGTCGGCGTGGGCCAACGGCGTGGCCGTGCGCGAGCTCGACTACCACGACACGTTCCTCGCGGCGGAGTACTCGCACCCGGGTGACAACATTCCGCCGATCCTCGCGGTGGCCCAGCACGTCGGCGCAGACGGCGCGGCCCTCGTACGCGCCATCGCGACGGGCTACGAGATCCAGATGGACCTCGTGCGCGCGATCTGCCTGCACAAGCACAAGATCGACCACGTCGCGCACATCGGGCCGTCGGCGGCGGCGGGCATCGGCACGCTGCTCGGCCTCGATGTCGACACGATCTATCAGGCGGTCGGCCAGGGGCTGCACACGACGACCGCCACGCGCCAGTCGCGCAAGGGCGAGATCTCCACCTGGAAGGCGCACGCCCCGGCCTTCGCCGGCAAGATGGCCGTCGAGGCGGTCGACCGCGCGATGCGCGGCGAGACCTCGCCGAGCCCCATCTACGAGGGTGAGGACGGCGTGATCGCCTGGATGCTCGACGGCCCCACCGCGTCGTACCAGGTGCCGCTGCCCGCCGCGGGCGAGCCGAAGCGCGCGATCCTCGACTCCTACACGAAGGAGCACTCCGCGGAGTACCAGGCGCAGGCGTGGATCGACCTCGCGCGCAAGCTCCACCGCGAGGGTGCGTTCGACCCCGCCGATGTCGCGTCGATCGTGCTGCACACCTCGCACCACACGCATTACGTGATCGGCTCCGGCGCGAACGATCCGCAGAAGTACGACCCCACCGCCTCCCGCGAGACCCTCGACCACTCGATTCCCTACATCTTCGCGGTCGCGCTGCAGGACGGCGGCTGGCACCACGTCGACTCGTACACGCCCGAGCGTGCCGGCCGAGCCGACACGGTGGCGCTGTGGCACAAGGTCACGACGGCGGAGGATGCCGAATGGACCCGTCGGTACCACTCCGAAGACCCGGCCGAGAAGGCGTTCGGCGGTCGCGTGGAGATCACCCTCGTGGACGGCACCGTGATCACCGACGAGATCGCCGTCGCCGACGCGCATCCGCTCGGCGCGCGGCCCTTCGCACGCGAGAACTACATCGCGAAGTTCCGGCTGCTCGCCGAGCCCCTGCTCGAGCCGGCCGAGATCGAGCGGTTCCTCGACCTCGCCGAGCGCCTTCCGGAGCTCACGGCCGATGAGGTGCGGGGGCTCAACATCGTCGCCCGCGCCGGCGTGCTGGCATCCGCGCCGTCGCCGCGAGGGCTGTTCTGATGCTGTACGCACAGACGCCGGCCGCCGAGAAGCGGCGGATTCTGCGCGAGCGGCTCGCCGCGGGTGACGTGCTGCGCTTCCCGGGAGCGTTCAACCCGTTGTCGGCGCGACTCATCGAGCAGAAGGGGTTCGACGGCGTCTACATCTCCGGCGCCGTGCTGTCGGCCGATCTGGGACTTCCCGACATCGGGCTCACGACCCTGACCGAGGTCGCCGGTCGCGGACAGCAGATCGCGCGCATGACCGAGCTGCCCGCCATCATCGACGCCGACACCGGCTTCGGCGAGCCGATGAACGTCGCGCGCACGATCCAGACGCTAGAAGATGCCGGACTCACCGGCATGCACATCGAAGACCAGGTCAACCCCAAGCGGTGCGGTCACCTCGACGGCAAGGCGGTCGTCGACGAGTCGACCGCGCTGAAGCGCATCCGCGCCGCGGTCGACGCGCGCCGCGACGAGAACTTCCTCATCATGGCGCGCACCGACATCCGCGCCGTCGAGGGTCTGGACGCCGCCATCGATCGGGCGAAGGCGCTCGTCGATGCGGGGGCGGATGCGATCTTCCCCGAGGCGATGAAGGACCTCGCCGAGTTCGAGGCCATGGCCTCCGCTCTCGACGTGCCGATCCTGGCGAACATGACCGAGTTCGGCAAGAGCGAGCTGTTCTCCGTCGCGCAGTTGACGGATGCCGGCGTGCGGATCGTCATCTGGCCGGTGTCGCTGCTGCGGATGGCGATGGGCGCGGCGGGCCGTGCGCTGGATACGCTGACCGATGAGGGCCACCTCACCAGCCGGCTCGGAGAGATGCAGCACCGCGCCGACCTATACGACCTCATCGACTACGAGGGCTACAGCCACTTCGACTCGAACGTCTTCACTTTTTCCATCGCAAAGGACTGAGCACTCATGACGGACATCAAGAAGGGCCTCGCCGGCGTCGTCGCCGATGTGACGGCGGTCAGCAAGGTCAACCCCGAGACGAACTCGCTGCTCTACCGCGGGTACCCGGTGCACGAGCTCGCGGCGACGCAGTCGTTCGAGGCCGTCGCGTACCTGCTGTGGAACGGTGAGCTGCCGGATGCCGACCAGCTCGCAGCGCTGCGTGCGACGGAGCGCGAGCACCGCGCGCTCGCCGACGATGTCAAGGCGGTCATCGACCTCACGCCTCTCGACGCCCATCCGATGGACGAGGTGCGCTCCGCGATCAGCGTGCTCGGCGCGCGGGACCTCGCCGGCACCGGGTCGGTGCTGGATGCCGCGGGCACTCCGGCGGAGAACCTGCAGCGCAGCATCCGCCTCTTCGCGGCGCTGCCGGCGATCGTCGCATACGGCCAGCGCCGCCGGCGCGGGCAGGACCTCGTGCCGCCGCGCGACGACCTCGACTACGCCGCGAACTTCCTCTGGATGACCTTCGGCACGGAGTTCGACGACGTCGTCGTCGACGCGTTCAACCGCTCGATGATCCTCTACGCGGAGCACTCGTTCAACGCGTCGACCTTCACGGCCCGCGTCATCACGTCGACGCTCAGCGACCTGTATTCGGCTGTCGTCGGTGCGATCGGCGCGCTCAAGGGTCCCCTGCACGGCGGCGCGAACGAGGCGGTGCTGCACATCTTCGACGAGATCGGCGACGCCGACAACGTCGTGCCGTGGCTCGATCGCGCGCTCGCCGAGAAGCGCAAGATCATGGGCTTCGGGCATCGGGTGTACAAGCTCGGCGACTCCCGCGTGCCGACGATGAAAGCCGCGCTCGACACGCTCGTCGAGTACTACGAGCGCCCCGACGTCGAGGCGCTGTACGCCACGCTCGAGAGCGAGTTCGTCGCGCGGAAGGGCATCTACCCGAACCTGGATTACCCCTCCGGCCCCGCCTACAGCCTGATGGGCTTCGACACCCTGACCTTCACGCCGCTGTTCGTCGCGGCGCGGATCGTGGGGTGGACGGCGCACATCATGGAGCAGACTGCCGCGAACGCCCTCATCCGGCCCCTGTCGGAGTACGTCGGACCCGATGAGCGTCACATCGACGGCTTCATCGATGAGGTCGGCACCTCCACGATCTCGCTCCGCGAAGTGGAAGCCGAGGGCTGAGCGGCCGCCCGTCGCGTAGAGTGAACATAATGCCCCACAAAGGCACGACACTGTTGTCAAACTGTTTCACAAGGACGTGACTTCATGAGCATGACCATCGGCACCGCACTCTCCGAGGACGAACGGGATGCCATCCTGGATGCCGTCAGCGACTTCGCCGAGACGCGACTCGCGCCGCACGCGCTGGAGTGGGATCGAGATCGGCACTTCCCGAGGGACGTGCTCGAAGCCGCCGGCGAGCTGGGCCTCGGCGGCGTGTACGTGCGCGAGGATCTCGGCGGCGCCGGCCTCGGCCGCAGCGACGCCGTGCAGATCTTCGAACGGCTCGCCATGGGCGACCCGACGATCGCGGCGTACATCACGATCCACAACATGGTCGCGTGGATGATCGACACGTACGGCGACGCCGCGCAGCGCGAGCGGTGGCTGCCGGGCCTCACGGCGATGACCGATCTGGGGGCGTACTGCCTCACCGAGCCGGGCGCCGGGTCGGATGCCGCGGCCATCGCCACGAGCGCGATCGCCGACGGTGACGAGTACGTGCTGACGGGAGTCAAGCAGTTCATCTCGGGCGCCGGGGAAGCCGCGGTCTACGTCGTCATGGCGCGCACCGGCGAGGCGGGGGCGCGCGGGATCACGGCGTTCCTCGTCCCCGCCGATGCGCCGGGGCTCGGCTTCGGGCCGAACGAGCAGAAGATGGGCTGGAACGCGCAGCCGACGCGACAGGTGATCCTCGACGAAGTGCGGGTGCCGGCATCCGCCGTGCTCGGCGAGCTCGGCGGCGGATTCCGCATCGCCATGAAGGGGCTCGACGGCGGGCGCGTGAACATCGCCGCCTGTTCGCTGGGCGGTGCGCAGTGGGCGCTCGATCGGGCCGTCCGTTACGTCCACGAGCGGTTCACGTTCGGCGAGGCGCTCGCCGAACGGCAGTCGGTCGTGTTCACGCTCGCCGACATGGCGACGCAGCTGCAGGCAGCCCGCGCGATCGTGCGCGACGCGGCGCGCGCGATCGACGAGGGTGCATCCGACGCCGCGGTGCAGTGCGCGATGGCCAAGCGGTTCGCCACGGATGCCGGGTTCGAGGTCGCCAACCAGGCGCTTCAGCTGCACGGCGGCTACGGCTACCTGCAGGAGTACGGCATCGAGAAGGTCGTGCGCGATCTGCGGGTGCACCAGATCCTCGAGGGCACCAACGAGATCATGCGCGTGATCATCGGACGACAGATTCTGGGAGCATGACGGGCATGACCGAGTACACCACCATCCTCACCGAGACCCGCGGCCGCGTGGGCTGGATCACCCTGAACCGCCCCGAGGCCCTCAACGCGCTGAACTCGACTCTGGTGCGCGAACTCGCGGAAGCGGCCCGAGCGTTCGACGCCGACGAGAACATCGGAGCGATCGTGCTCACCGGCTCCGAGCGCGCCTTCGCCGCCGGCGCCGACATCAAGGAGATGGCCGACAAGACCCCGCGCGAGATGACGATGGAGAACCCCTTCGCCGGCCTCGAGGAGTTCGCCCGCCTGCGCACTCCGATCGTCGCCGCGGTCGCCGGGTACGCCCTGGGCGGCGGATGCGAGCTGGCGATGACGTGCGACATCATCCTCGCCGGCGACACGGCACGCTTCGGGCAGCCGGAGATCACGCTGGGAGTCATTCCGGGGCTCGGCGGCACGCAGCGCCTGCCGCGCGCGATCGGCTATTTCAAGGCATCCGAGCTGGTGCTCACGGGGCGCACGATGGATGCCGCCGAAGCGGAGCGCGCGGGACTCGTCTCGCGCGTCGTGCCGGCCGTCGATCTCCTCGCGGAGGCGGGGGCCGTCGCCGAGGCGATCGCGGCCAAATCGCTGCCGGTCGTCTACGCGGCCAAGGAGGCGCTGCGAGCGTCGCTCGAGACGCCGGCCGCGGAAGGTCTGCGTGTCGAACGGCACATCTTCGCCGGGCTGTTCGCGTTGGACGACCAGAAGGAGGGCATGGCCGCCTTCCGCGAGAAGCGCGCGCCGACCTTCCAGCACCGGTGATTCTCAGTTCCACCGGCTCTGACACTGGATCGCACCTCGTAGACTGGTCGCAGACGAAGGAGAGTCGATGAAGATCCTGGTGCTGGTCAAAGAAGTCCCCGACACCTACGGCGACCGCACGCTGAACCTCGAGACCGGATTGGCCGAGCGCGACGCGGGCGAGCGAGTGCTCGATGAGATCGGCGAGCGCGCCCTCGAGGTCGCGCTGTCGTACGCCGACGCGAACGCGGGCACCGAAGTGGTGGTCGTCTCGATGGCGTCGGCCGCGGCATCCGCCACCGTGCGCAAGGGCCTCGCGATGGGGGCGGCATCCGCTCTGCAGGTCGTCGACGATCGCCTGGCCGGCGCCGACCTCGGCGTCACCGCGCGCGTCCTCGCCGCGGCCGTGCAGCGCGCGGGCTTCGACCTCGTCATCACCGGCAACCTCTCCACCGACGGATCCGGCGGTGTGCTGCCCGCCATGCTGGCCGAACACCTCGGGGTGCCGCAGGCCACCGCGCTGTCGTCCGTCACGATCGAGGAGGCCCGCGTGTCGGGCACGCGTGCGAGCGACTTCGGCGTCGCACGGGTGAGCGCGGCGCTTCCCGCCGTCATCTCGATCACCGAGGCGCTGCCCGATGCCCGCTTTCCCAACTTCAAGGGCATCATGGCGGCCAAGAAGAAGCCGTTCGAGACGGTGTCGCTCGACGACCTCGGCGTCGACGTCGACCCGGCCGTCGCGCCGCAGTCGATCATGACGACGGTCGCCGAGAAGCCGCCGCGCGGCGCCGGCGTGAAGATCACCGACGAGGGGGATGCCGGCGACAAGCTCGCCGCGTTCCTCATCGAGAACCGGCTGGCGTAAGGACACGGCAATGGCTGATTTCGCTGCAGATTCGATCCTCGTCCTTCTGGACGTCACGCCGGCGGGAGAGCTCGCGAGCTCCTCGGCGGGCCTCCTCGGCGCCGCCGGCACCGTCGGCACTCCGGTCGCGCTCGTCGTCGCGGCCCAGGCGCCCGCGCTCGCGGCCGCGGCCGGCGCGCTGGGTGCGGCCGCCGTGCTGACGGTCGATGCCGATGCTTCGGAGCTCACCGTGCCGCGCGTCGACGCGCTCGCCGCCGCGGCCGCGTGGGTGAACCCGCAGGCCGTGCTCCTCTCGCATTCGATCGAGGGACGCGATGTGGCCGGCCGTTTCGCGGCGCGCGCCTCGCTCGCTCTCGCCGTGGATGCCGTCGGCGTCGCCCGCGACGACGAGGGTGTGCTGGCGCTGCACTCCGTGTACGGCGGTTCGTTCACCGTCACGGCGGCCCCGACGTTCGGCACCCCGGTCATCACGATCCGCCAGGGCGCCGTCGACGCGCGCGCCGCCGCCGTCGACAGCCCCGCGGTCGAAGCGCTGACGGTGACGCCGTCGGGGGCTGCGGCCGCGACGATCGACGGCTTCGAGGCGGAGGTGGCGGCATCCGCACGACCCGAGCTCCGCGGTGCGGGCAAGGTCGTCTCCGGAGGACGCGGCCTCGGCTCGGCGGAGAAGTTCGCGCTCGTCGAGGAGCTCGCCGACGCGCTCGGCGCCGCCGTCGGCGCGTCGCGCGCCGCCGTGGATGCCGGGTACATCCCCTACTCCGCACAGGTCGGGCAGACGGGCGTCTCGGTCTCGCCGCAGTTGTATGTCGCTCTGGGCATATCCGGCGCCATCCAGCACCGCGCGGGCATGCAGACCGCGAAGACCATCGTCGCGATCAACAAGGATGCCGACGCTCCGATCTTCGAGATCGCCGATTTCGGCGTCGTCGGCGACGTCTTCACCGTCGTGCCGCAGCTGATCGCGGCGCTGCAGGCCAAGAAGGCGTAGGCGGCGTGTCTTCCGCGTTGCGTCGCGGCCTGCCGCGCACCCCCGGCGCCGATCCCTGGCCTCCCGCCGGGGAGTCCCCCGCGCCCTCGCCCGCCCCGCGAGCGCAGCGAGTCGAAACGCCGGTGTCCGCTACCTCGCCCGCCCCGCGAGCGCAGCGAGTCGAAACGCCTGGAGCCCCCGGCATCCGTCGCGGGCTCCCGCGCGTGGTGGGAGGCGCCCCCTGGCCAGCCGCCGAGGTGGCGCATTCTTCTGGTTCGCCAGCGGATGCGGGGCGAGACGCGACCCCTGCCGCCGCCGCGAGCACCCCCGCCGAACGCCCCGTGGTGAGCTCTGAGCCCGCGGCCCGCGCGCCGGAACCCGTCGAGGTGGCGCATCCTGTCGGTTCGATCACGGATGCCGGACCGATCGCGACCCGTGCCCTCGCGAGTGACGCACCGACCGGGGTGCGACGCGGACTGCCGCGCGGCGCCACGGGCGATCCATGGCCCCCAGCCGGCACCCTCCCGGTGGCGCGCGCCACAAATGAGCAGACGCTGCAGAAGGATCTGCCGCGCGAGCCACAAACGACCGCGCGTGAGCAGGGCACGCCGCACGTTCTGGCGCGCGACCCGAAGTCGACAGCGCGAGCGCAGGATGCCGTGGTCGAGCTCGGCCCGCGTGAGCCGCTGACCGTGCCCCGCACCGTGTGGGCCGGGCGCGCGGCGAGCGTCCGCCCGACGCGGAAGCCCGAGCCCGAGCGGATCGGACCCATCACGAAGGCGCAGTGGATCGGCGCCGTCATCATCGGCGGCGGCGGGCTGCTCTTCGCTGCCGCGCTCGCGGTCGTCTTCGTCCGGGCGCTGCTCAGCCTCGACGTCATGCAGGACTTCCTCGCGATGTACCCGGGCGAGTATCACCTGCCCGAGGGGGCTCCCGTCGGCATCCCGGCCTGGCTCGGCTGGCAGCACTTCTTCAACGTGTTCCTGATGGTGCTGATCATCCGGTCCGGCCTCACGATCCGCACCGAGAAGCGTCCGACGGCGTTCTGGACGCCCCGCGGCAACCCCAAGGGCAAGGTCAGTCTCACGATCTGGTTCCACCAGGGGCTCGACATCTTCTGGCTCGTCAACGGCGTCGTCTTCGTCGTGCTGCTGTTCGTCACGGGGCAGTGGATGAGGATCGTCCCGACGAGCTGGGAGGTGTTTCCGAACGCCCTCTCCGCCGCGCTGCAGTACGTCTCGCTCGACTGGCCGACCGAGAACGGCTGGGTGAACTACAACTCCCTGCAGCAGCTCGCGTACTTCTCGACCGTGTTCCTCGCGGCGCCGCTCGCGGCGATCACCGGGTTCCGGATGAGCGGCATGTGGCCGAAGGACAACGCCCGGCTGTCGGCGGCGTATCCGGTCGAGTGGGCGCGCAAGGTGCACTTTCCGGTGATGCTCTACTTCGTGGTGTTCATCTTCATCCACGTCGCGCTCGTGTTCGCGACCGGGGCGCTGCGCAACCTCAACCACATGTACGCCTCGCTCGGCTCGGTCGACGGCGCCCAGTACGCCGACAACTGGACCGGGTTCTGGTTCTTCGTCGCCTCGCTCGTCGTGATCGCGGCGGCCTGGGTGGCGGCGCGCCCCCTCGTGCTCGCGCCGATCGCGCGCCTCTTCGGGACGGTCAGCGGCCGCTGACGACCGCGGGCGGGATGCAGAGTTTCGTCTCGCTTCGCTCGCGGGGCGGGCGAGATGGGGCGGGAGCGGGTGGGAGGATGGCGGAATGCGGCGGACACATCTGATCACGGGAGCGGGCAGCGGCATCGGGGCGGTCGTCGCCGAGCGGCTCGCAGCGCGGGGCGACGCGCTCGTGCTCGTCGCGCGCGACGCCGATCGCGCCGCGGACCTCACAGCCCTCTACCCCGGTTCGTCCGCCGTGGTCGCCGATCTCCGGCATCCCGCGGCCCTCGCCGCGACCACCCTTCCGGAGCAGCTCGACTCCGTCATCCACGCGGCCGGGATCGTCGAGCTCGGTCACGTCGCCGACCTGCCGCTGCATGCCTGGGAGTCGCAGCTCGCGGTCAACCTCACCTCGCCCGCCGAGCTCACCCGCATCGCCCTGCCGGCCCTCCGCGCCGCGCGCGGACAGGTGCTGTTCGTGAACTCCGGCGCGGGGCTCACGGCGCATCCGCAGTGGGCGGCCTACGCCGCCTCGAAGCACGCGCTCAAGGCCCTCGCCGACGCGCTGCGCGGCGAAGAAGCACCGCACGGCGTGCGGGTCACGACGGTCTACCCCGGACGCACCGCCACCCCGATGCAGGCCCTCGTGCACTCGCAGGAGGGCGCGGAGTACGACCCGACCCGCTTCATCGACGCGGCCTCGGTCGCCACGACGATCCTCACGGCCCTCGATCTGCCCCGGGATGCCGTGATCACCGATCTCGCGGTACGCCCCGGGCCGCGCTGACCGCGACACCCGTGAGGGTCTAGTCTTCGGGGAAAGCCGTCGAAAGGGCCGGACATGACCGACTTCGGGAAGACCACTCCGATCCATCTCGAGCGCGGTGACGGCAAGGGGCTCGCGACGGGAACGCTGGGGCTCTGGGGCTCGACGGTCATCGGCCTCGCCTCGACCGCGCCGGTGTATTCGCTCGTCGCAACGCTCGGGTTCGTCGTCGTCGCGGTCGGCGCCCAAGCGCCCATCGCGTTCATCATCGCGTTCGTGCCGATGCTGTTCATCGCCTTCGCCTACCGCGAGCTGAACAACGAGATCCCCGACTGCGGCACGTCCTTCACCTGGGCGACCAAGGCCTTCGGGCCGTGGGTCGGGTGGATGGGCGGGTGGGGCGTCGCCGTCGCGGGGATGGTGGTGCTCGCCAACCTCGCCCAGATCGCCTCGGTGTACTTCTGGGACCTGTTCGGCCTCGAGCTGGAGAACAACGACTGGCGCATCATCCTCGTCGCGGTACTGTTCATCGCCGCGATGACGTGGGTGAGCTGGCGCGGCGTCGAGATCGGCGAACGCATCCAGAACGTCCTTCTCGCGCTGCAGTACATCGCGCTGGCGATCTTCGTCGTCGCGGCGCTCTGGCAGTTCTTCGCGGGCACCGCGCCGAGCCCGACGCCGTTCGACTGGGAGTGGCTGAACCCCTTCGCGTTCACCGACTTCCACGGCTTCACCGAGGCGGTGCTGCTCGCCCTCTTCATCTACTGGGGATGGGACACCTGCCTCGCCCTCAACGAAGAGACGAAGGACCCGAAGCGCATTCCGGGTCGCGCAGCGCTGCTGACCACCGTCATCCTGCTCTTCACCTACGTCTCGGTCACGATCGCCGCGATGATGTATGCCGGGCTGGGCGAAGACGGCACGGGCCTTGGCAACGAAGCCAACGCCGACGACTTCTTCCTCGCGATCAAAGACGGCCTGCTCGGGCCGTGGGGCTGGCTGCTGGTGGTCGCGGTGCTCATCTCGGCGGTGTCGTCGACGCAGACCACGATTCTGCCGACGGCGCGCGGCACGCTGGCGATGGGCGTCTACCGCGCCCTCCCCGCGCGCTTCAAGACCGTGCACCCGACGTACAAGACGCCGTCGTTCTCCACTCTCGTGGGCGGCACGATCGCGATCTGCTACTACGTCGGCATGACGCTGATCAGCGACAACATCCTGCAGGACTCGATTCTCTCGCTCGGCCTCGCGATCGCGTTCTACTACGCCATCACCGGCTACGCCTGCGTCTGGTATTACCGGCGGGAGCTCAAAAACTCGGCGCGCGATCTGTGGTTCAAGGGCATCTTCCCGCTGCTCGGCGCCCTCATGCTGACGTTCGCCTTCGTGCAGTCGGCGATCGACATGTACGACGTCGACTACGGCTACACGGTGCTCTTCGGCATGGGCGGCACGTTCGTCGTCGGTATCGGGGCGCTGCTGATCGGCGTGGTGCTCATGGTGATCTGGTACCTGTTCCCCCGCGCGAAGCCGTTCTTCGCGGGGCAGAGCCTCAACCGCGACACCCCGGTCATGGTGCCCGATGAGGCGGGCACCGTGATCCGCTCGGTCGACGGCGGCATATGACCGCTGCGTCCGCGATCATCGCGGCGGCTCGGCAGCGCCTCGCCGCCGTGCCGCGCGAGCGCCTCGGGGCCGAAGCAGCATCGCGCAAGCTGCTCGGTCTCGGCCGGGCGCCGCGCATCGTGCCGGTCGGCGACGCGTGGCACCTCGGGGTGCTGCTGATCGGGGCGGATGCCGTCGCGGCCACGGGCGATGTGATCCGGGCCCGCGGCGAGGCGATCCGCGGGTTCACCTCGGAGGCGCAGCGTGCGCGCGCCGAAGTGGCCGCCGCGGCGCGTCGCGGCGGCTTCGCCGAGGGGGAGACCCTGCACCTCAACTGGACGCCGATCGATCTGGACGTCGTGGATGCCGGCGGCGCATCCGGGCCGCTGTCGGTGGAGGCGGGCATCCCCCAGGTGCGGTGGAGCGCGGGCGGCGGCACGCGTCCGCTCGCCGACTACCTCGACGACCAGCTCGCGCTGCACTGAACACGGTCAAGGGCCACGAGTCGGAAACCTCGGCGAACTAGGGTGGGTACCCGACGCACAGGAGGCGCTCATGCAGGTTTGGCCCGGTTCGGCATATCCCTTGGGGGCGACTTTCGACGGGAGCGGCACCAACTTCGCGCTGTTCAGCGAAGGGGCGGAGCGAGTCGAGTTGGCACTCTTCGACGACGAGGGAGTGGAGACGCGCGTCGAGCTGCGTGACGTCGATGCCTACGTCTGGCATGCGTATCTGCCGACGGTGCAGCCGGGCCAGCGCTACGGATACCGGGTCTACGGCCCGTCCGACGCGAAGAGTGGCCAGCGCTTCAACCCGAACAAGCTGCTTCTCGATCCGTACGCCAAGTCGGTCGACGGCGAGATCGAGTGGGGCCAGTCGGTCTTCGGGTACGACTTCGGCGACCCCGACTCCGTCAACGACGACGACTCCGCCACCCACATGATGAAGGGCGTCGTCATCAACCCGTTCTTCGACTGGACGGGCGACCGCCAGCCGAAGACGCCCTACGCCGAATCGCTCATCTACGAAGCGCACGTCAAGGGCCTCACCCAGCTGCACCCCGACATCCCCGAGGAGATCCGCGGGAGCTACAGCGCGATCGCGCATCCCGTGATCATCGAGCACCTGAAGAAGATCGGCGTGACGGCGATCGAACTCATGCCGGTGCACCAGTTCGTCAACGACTCCACGCTGCAGGAGAAGGGGCTCAGCAACTACTGGGGATACAACACGATCGCGTTCCTCGCGCCGCAGAACACCTACTCCGCCATGGGTCAGCGCGGCCAGCAGGTGCAGGAGTTCAAGGGCATGGTCAAGGCTCTGCACGCCGCCGGCATCGAGGTGATCCTCGATGTGGTCTACAACCACACCGCCGAGGGCAACCACATGGGCCCCACCCTGTCGATGAAGGGCATCGACAACGAGGCGTACTACCGGCTCGAAGACGACGACAAGCGGTACTACACCGACTACACCGGCACCGGGAACTCGCTCAACGTGGGCAACCCCCACACGCTGCAGCTCATCATGGATTCGCTGCGCTACTGGGTGCTCGAGATGCACGTCGACGGCTTCCGGTTCGACCTCGCCGCGACGCTCGCGCGTGAGTTCTACGAAGTCGACCGGCTCGCGGCGTTCTTCGAGCTCGTCCAGCAGGATCCGGTGGTCAGCCAGGTGAAGCTCATCGCCGAGCCGTGGGACATCGGTCCCGGCGGCTACCAGGTGGGCAACTTCCCGCCGCAGTGGACGGAGTGGAACGGCAAGTACCGCGACACCGTGCGCGACCTCTGGCGCGGCGAGCCGTCGACGCTCGGCGAGTTCGCGTCGCGGCTCACCGGATCGGCCGACCTCTACGAACACTCCGGGCGGCGGCCGGTGGCATCCATCAACTTCGTCACGGCGCACGACGGCTTCACCCTCCGCGACCTCGTCAGCTACAACGAGAAGCACAACGAGGCCAACGGCGAGAACAACAACGACGGAGAGTCGCACAACCGTTCGTTCAACGGCGGCGTCGAAGGGCCGACGGAAGACGAGTCGGTGCTGAGTTTCCGCGCGCGCCAGCAGCGCAACTTCCTCGCGACGCTGCTGCTGAGCCAGGGCGTGCCGATGATCAGCCACGGCGACGAGCTCGGTCGCACCCAGAGCGGCAACAACAACGGCTACGCGCAGGACAACGAGATCACGTGGGTCGACTGGGAGCGCGTCGATCAGCCGCTCGTGGAGTTCACGGCCGCGCTCGCGCGCTTGCGCCGCGAGCACCCGACATTCCGCCGCAGCCGCTTCTTCGACGGGCGGCCGGTGCGCCGCGAAGAGGGGGCGCCGGTGCCCGACATCGTGTGGCTGCGCCCCGACGGCACGCAGATGCAGCCCGAAGACTGGGATTCCGGCTTCGGTCGCGCGGTCGGGGTCTTCCTCAACGGCGACGGCATCCGCGAGCGCGACCGGCGCGGGCAGGAGATCCACGACGACCACTTCTTCGTGCTGTTCAACGCCGGTGACGACAGCGTCGAGTTCACCATGCCGCAAGAGGACTTCGGCCTGCGCTGGGAGGTGCTCGTCGACACCGCCGGCGCCGCCGCCGACGGCCCGCCGCTGGGTGGCGGTGACAGCGTCGACCTCGCCGGCAAGTCGCTGATCGTGCTCCGCAACCACGAGGCCGAGCAGCCCGACGTCGATCACTCGGTGGCCGCGTCGCTCGCTGCGTACACGCAGCCGATCGATCTGCCGTCGCCCGCGCCGAAGGCCGAGCAGTCGAGCTGACATGACGCGTCGTCCCGTCTCGACCTATCGACTGCAGGTCCGTCCGTCGTTCGATCTGGATGCCGCGAGAGGCGTCACCGACTACCTCCGGGACCTCGGCGTCGACTGGGCGTACCTGTCGCCCATCCTGCAGGCGGCGAGCGGGTCGGACCACGGGTACGACGTCGTCGATCCGACACGGGTCGATTCCTCTCGTGGTGGTGCGGAGGCTCTCGCGCGCTTCAGCGCCGCCGCGCGTGCGGCGGGGCTCGGCATCCTGGTCGACATCGTGCCGAATCACCAGGGCGTCGCGTCGCCGACGGAGAACCCGTGGTGGTGGGACGTGCTGCAGCGCGGCCGGGCGTCAGAGTACGCCGAGGCGTTCGACATCGACTGGGAGCACGGCGACGGCCGCGTGGTGCTGCCCGTGCTCGGCGGCGAGCTCGAGGAGATCCTCGCGGCGGGCGAGATCACCGTCTCGCCTGACGGGACGGCGCGCTACTACGACCTCGTTCTGCCGCTGGCCGACGGGACGGCGCCGGCGGAGCCTTCCGTCGAGGCCGACGTCGTGCGCGCCGTGCTCGCTGCGCAGCACTGGGTGCCGGCATCCTGGCGACGCGACGCCGACCTGCTCAACTACCGCCGCTTCTTCACCGTGACCTCGCTCGCGGGCGTGCGGGTCGAGGTGCCCGAGGTGTTCGACGCGAGCCACGTCGAGGTGCTCGGCTGGCTGCGCGAGGGGCTCGTCGACGGCCTCCGCATCGACCACCCCGACGGGCTCGCCGATCCGGGCGGTTACCTCGCCGACCTCGCCGCGGCGACGGACGGCGCGTACGTCGTCGTGGAGAAGATCCTCGAGCACGGCGAGGAGTTGCCCGCGTGGTGGGAGACCGACGGCACCACGGGGTACGACGCGCTCGCCGAGATCGACCGGGTGCTGACCGATCCCGCGGGGGAGCGGGTGCTGACGGCGCCGAGCTGGACCGATCTCATCCGCGGCACGAAGCGCGCGGTCGCCGACACCTCGCAGGCCGCGGAAGTCGGCCGTCTGGTGCGATGCGCGCCCGCGGAGGTGCGCGACCGGTTCGACGACGCCGTACTGCGCGATGCGCTCGCCGAGCTGCTGACGGCGTTCCCGGTGTACCGGGCGTACCTGCCCGCCGGCACGGAGCACGTGGCGCACGCGGCCGACGACGCCGCGCGCGCCCGGCCGGAGCTGGCCGACGCGATCGCCGCGCTCATGCCGGTGGTGGCCGACGCCGGGAGCGAGTTCTCGCGCCGGTTCATGCAGACGACGGGTCCGGTGATGGCCAAGGGCGTCGAGGACTCGGCGTTCTACCGGTACACGCGGCTCGGTTCGCTGACGGAGGTGGGTGCCGATCCGTCGCAGTTCGCGCTCGACGCCGCAGGGTTCCACACGGCATCCGCTCGCCGGCACGCCGCCTGGCCGCACACGCTGACGGCGCTGTCGACCCACGACACGAAGCGCTCCGAAGACGTCCGCGCGCGGCTCGCGGTGCTCGCCGAGACGCCGGAGCGCTGGCTCGACCTGCTCGGGGAGCTCACCGCGATCGCGTCGACCGGTGACTCGTCGCTCGACGCGCTGCTGTGGCAAGCAGTGATCGGGGCGTGGCCGGCGACGCCCGAACGGCTGCACGCCTACGCCGAGAAGGCCGCCCGCGAAGCCGGCACCGGCACGAGCTGGTCCGACCCGGATGAGTCGTTCGAGAAGCGCGTGCACGCGGTGGTCGATGCCGCCTTCGGGTCCGCGCGCTCGCTGATCGAGGCGTTCGTCGCGGAGATCACGGGTCCCGGGCGGTCGAACTCGCTCGCGGCGAAGCTGCTGCAGCTCGTCGGGCCGGGGGTGCCGGACGTCTACCAGGGCAGCGAACTGTGGGACCTCTCGCTCGTCGACCCGGACAACCGCCGCGCCGTCGACTTCGACGAGCGGCGAAGACTGCTCGCGCGCCTCGACGAGGGGTGGATGCCGGAGATCGATGACTCGGGTGCCGTGAAGCTGCTGGTGACCTCGCGCGCACTGAGGCTGCGCCGCGACCGCCCGGAGCTGTTCTCGCGGTACACGCCGATGACCGTCGCCGGCAACGCCGCGGATCACGCGGTCGCGTTCGACCGCGGGGGAGCGGTCGCCGTTGCGACCCGCTTGCCGGTGGGGCTCGCGGCACGCGGGGGCTGGGGCGACACGGTGCTGCTCCGCCACAGCGGCCCGACGGTCGATGTGCTGACGGGGCGCCGGTTCGGCGGCGGCCCGCTCCGCCTCGCCGACCTGTTGGCGACCTACCCCGTCGCGCTGCTGACCCCCGCCTGACGCCACTCCGGTCGTTGAGCGAGGAGCGCAGCGACGAGACGAAACGGCTGTGTCATGCCGCGTTTCGTCTCGCTTCGCTCGCTCAACGGGCGGGGGAGTACAGCGGCGTTCGTCTCGCTTCGCTCGCTCAACGGGCGGGGGAGTACAGCGGCGTTCGTCTCGCTTCGCTCGGGCGGAGGGGAATGCGGCGGGCGGGTCGTTCTTTACGGTTCGTGAAGCGCGAATCGTCGCGCGTGCCGTTGTGTGGTGGGCTGAGAATCCCCGCACCTCCTCTCGGCCTCCAAGGAGCCTCATGTCCCGCATCTCCCGCGCGGTCGCCGCCACAGCAGCGACGATCGCCATCGGTGCCCTCGTCGTCGGATGCTCGTCCGGCGCCGGCACACCCGCCTCCACCGAGCCCGCCGGCGAGCCGCAGCAGGGCGGCACGCTGACCTACCTCGAGCCGCAGACGTGGAACACGCTGTATTCGCCGTCGGCGGGCTTCTACCCCAACGGCGGCATCGTGAACAACATCACGGACCGCCTGCTCTACCAGGACCCGGAGACGCTCGAACTCGAGCCGTGGATCGCGACCGACTACACGGTCAACGAAGACGCGACCGAGTACACGTTCGACCTCCGCACCGACGTCACCTACTCCGACGGCACGGCGCTCACGCCCGCCAACGTCGTGAAGAACTTCGACCTTTTCGGCAAGGGTGACACCGAGCGGGCGCTGCCGGTCTCGGAAGCGATCAACAACTACGACCGCGGCGAGGTCGTCGACGACGACACCGTCGTGTTCCATTTCACGGCGCCGTCGCCGGGCTTCGCCCAGGCCGTCTCGACGATCAACTCGGGTCTGCTCTCGGATGCCACCCTCGACCGCACGAGCGAAGAGTTCGGCCCCGGCAACGCGACCGAGATCATCGGCAGCGGCCCGTTCGTGATCTCGAAGGAAGAGCTCGGCACGTCGCTGTCGGTCACGGCCCGTGAAGACTACGACTGGGCGCCGCCGTCGTTCGCGCACCAGGGTGCGGCCTACCTCGAGGGCATCGACTACGTCGTCGCCGCCGAGGACAGCGTCCGCGTCGGCACCGTCGTCGCCGGCCAGGCCGACATCGCCCGCGGCATCGAGGCGCCCGACGAGGCGCAGTTCGCGGCATCCGGTCTGTCCCTGCACGCGGCCGCCACGAACGGTGTCAACAACGGCCTGAGCTTCCGCTTCCGCGAGCCGCGCCTGTCCGACATCAAGGTGCGCGAGGCGCTCATCGCCGGCATCGACCGTCAGCAGATCGTCGACACGCTCTTCACCGACAGCTACCCGCTGGCCACCGGCGCGCTCGCCACGACGGCGCTCGGCTACCTCGACACGAGCGAGTACTACGAGTACGACCAGGCCAAGGCCGAGGAACTCCTCGACGAGGCCGGCTGGACGCTGAACGCCGAGGGCCTCCGCGAAAAGGATGGCGAAGTCCTCTCGCTCACCTTCAACGAGGCGCTGCCGCAGCCGCGCTCGAAGGAGGTCGTAACCCTGATCCAGGAGCAGCTCGCCAAGATCGGTGTCGAGGTCGAGCTGTATGCCGGCGACATGGCCGCGCAGACGGCGGCATCCGCCGACCAGAGCGTCGTGCAGGTGTACCACTCCATGGTCGGCCGTGCGGACTTCGATGTGCTGAAGTCGCAGTACTTCTCGAAGAACCGCAACACGCTGCTCAACTTCGCGAAGGCAGACGGGTCGGTCGGCGACGCCGAGCTCGACGCGCTGCTGCAGGCGATCGCGTCGGAGCCGACGGCGGAGGGCCGCCAGGAGGCGTCGGCCGCCGCGCAGCTGTACCTCGCGGAGAACGCCTACATCCTGCCGATCTTCGAGGAGCCGCAGGTGTTCGGCCTCACCGACAAGGTGCAGGGCTTCGACACCGAGTCGGTGGGTCGCCCGGCGTTCTACAGCACCTGGCTGGCCGGCTGATCACCCCCGTCGCCCGAGGCTGCCACGGCGGCCTCGGGCGACGTCCTGCACGAACCGAGACGAAAGGGGCGAGATGACCTACGTGCTGCGCCGCATCGGCCAGGCGATCCTCGTGCTCGCGCTGGCCTACACGGTCGCCTACGTGCTGCTCGCCGCACTGCCGGGCGATGCGATCATCGCCCGCTACGCGAGCCCCGACCTCGGCCTCACCGACGAGCAGATCGAGGCGATCCGCGCGTCGCTCGGTGCGGACAAGCCGCTCGTCGTGCAGTACTTCCTGTCGATCTCCGGATTCCTCCGCGGCGACTTCGGCTACTCGGTCGCCAGCGGCGCCGCCGTGTCGGAGCTCGTCGCGACGGCGCTCCCCGCCACCCTCGTCCTCGCGATCCTGGGACTTCTGGTCGCCGTGTTCGTCGCGGTCGTCATCGCTTTCACCGCAACGTACGGCGCCGGCCGGTGGTTGCGCCGCGCGTTCCGCGGGATGCCGCCGTTCTTCGTCTCGCTGCCGGTGTTCTGGATCGGCATCATCCTCATCCAGATCTTCTCGTTCCGCCTCGGGTGGGTGCCGGTCATCGGCGCCGATCCGTTGCAGGCGCTCATCCTGCCCGTGCTCACACTCGCGATTCCGATCGCGGCGCCACTCGCCCAGGTGCTGATGCGGTCGATCGACGAGGTGCGCGAGCAGCCGTTCGTGACCGTCGTGCGCGCCCGCGGCGCGACCACCTCGTGGCTGCTGTGGCGCAACGTCGCCCGCAACGCGCTGCTACCGACCCTCACGATGGCGGGCCTGCTGTTCGGCGAACTCGTCGGCGGCGCCGTCGTCACTGAGACCGTCTTCGCCCGCTCCGGCATCGGCCAGCTGACCGCGCAGGCCGTCGCGAACCGCGACACCCCGGTGCTGCTCGCGGTCGTCGTGATCTCCACCGTCGCGTTCGTGGCGATCAACCTGATCGTCGATCTCCTCTATCCCGTGTTGGATGCACGCCTGCGCACCCCCGGCCGCAAGGCCCGGAGCGCACCCTCCACCGCGGCGACCGAGCTCAATGCCGCCAGCGAACTGCCCGTGGGGAGTGCCCGATGACCGCCCTCGCCCCGGCATCCACCCGCCGCACCCGCCCGTCGCTCGCCCGTCTCGGCATCGTGCTGCCGGCGCTCGTCATCCTGATCGCCGTCCTGTGGGCGCTCTTCCCCGGGCTGTTCACGGGTCAGAGCCCGACCGAGACGGTCGCCGCATCGCTGCAGGCGCCGAGCGCAGAACACTGGTTCGGCACCGACGCCACCGGCCGTGACCTCTACGCGCGCGTCATCTACGGAGCGTCGCAGTCGATCATCGGAGCGCTCGTCGCCGTCGCGGTCGGACTCGTCGCAGGCACCGCGATCGGCGTGCTCGCCGGCGCCGTCGGTGGGGCGGTCGACGAGATCCTGATGCGCATCGTCGACGTGCTCCTGGCGATCCCCGCGCTGCTGCTCTCGCTCAGCGTCGTGATCCTGCTGGGCTTCGGCACGACGAGCGCCGCGATCGCGGTCGGCGTGACCTCGATCGCCGTGTTCGCCCGACTCGCGCGCTCGCGCGTGGTCAGCGTGCGCGTCAACGAGTACGTCGAAGCGGCCTACGGGTCGGGCGGCACCTTCTTCGGCGTGCTCTGGCGCCACATCCTGCCCAACTCGATCACGCCGGTGATCGCCCTCGCGGCGCTGCAGTTCGGCTCGGCGATCCTCCAGATCTCGACGCTCGGCTTCCTGGGCTACGGCGCTCCGCCGCCCGTCCCCGAGTGGGGCCTGCTCATCGCCGAAGGACGCAACTACGTCGCGACCGCGTGGTGGCTGACGGTCCTCCCGGGCGTCATCGTCGTGCTCGTCGTGCTCGCCACCAACCGGCTGAGTCAGGCCATCCGAGGAGGGGATGCCGCATGAGCGCCCAGCCGCTGCTGCAGGTCGAGGACCTCGCCGTGCAGTACCGCACGCGCCGCGGACCCGTCGACGCCGTCCGCGGCGTCTCGCTCGAGGTCGAAGCCGGCCAGGTCACGGCACTCGTCGGCGAGTCGGGGTCGGGAAAGTCCACCGTCGCGCAGTCGGTCATCGGGCTGCTCGCCGGCAACGGCCGGGTCTCCGGCGGCCGCATCACGCTCAACGAGCGCACCGACGGCGTCACCGATCTCGTCGGACTGTCGGAGAAGGGCTGGCGGCACCTCCGCGGACGCTGCATCGCCCTCATCCCGCAAGATCCCGGCAATTCGCTCAACCCGGTCGCCACGATCGGATGGAGCGTCGGTGAAGCCCTCCGCATCCACGGCTGGAAAGACCGCCGCAAGATCGACGCGCGCGTGCTCGACCTGCTGGAGCGCGTCGGCATCGACGACCCCGAGGCGCGCGCGCGTCAGTATCCGCACGAACTGTCCGGCGGCATGCGCCAGCGAGTACTGATCGCCGCGGCGCTCGCCCTCGAACCCGAGCTGATCATCGCCGACGAACCCACGAGCGCGCTCGACGTCACGGTGCAGCGGACGGTGCTCGACCTGCTCGACGAACTGCGCGCCGAGACCGGCACCGGCATCCTGTTCATCACGCACGACCTCGCCGTCGCGGCCGACCGCTCCGACCGCATCGTCGTCCTCCGCGGTGGGCAGGTGCAGGAGGCGGGGCCTTCCGCCGAGGTGCTGACGGCGCCGAGCGCCGACTACACCCGCACGCTCCTCGCCGACGCCCCCTCGCTCGCGAGCGTCGTCGAGCGCACCGCGCCCGTGGTGGATGCCGCCATTCCTCCGCTCGTGGAGGTGACGGCGCTGCGGCAGGAGTTCGCGCGGCCGGGTCGGTCGCCGCTCGTCGCCGTCGACGACGTGTCGTTCACAGTGGCGCGCGGCACGACCCACGCCCTCGTCGGCGAGTCGGGTTCGGGCAAGACCACCACCGGACGCAGCGTCGCCGGGTTCAACCGGCCGACGTCCGGCGCGATCCGGGTAGGCGACACCGACGTGACGGCGCTGCGGTCGCGGCGGGCGTTCCACCGCTCGACGCAGCTGGTGTATCAGAACCCCTACGCGTCGCTCGATCCGCGGCAGTCGATCACCAGCATCCTCACCGAGCCCCTGCGCAACTTCGGCATCGGCGACCGCGCCGACCGCGTCGCGCGCGCCGACCACCACCTCGAGCTCGTCTCGCTCGCCCCCGAGATCGGCGCGCGGCGTCCGAACGAGCTCTCCGGTGGCCAGCGCCAGCGAGTCGCGATCGCGCGCGCGCTGATCGTCGAGCCCGAGCTCGTCGTGCTCGACGAGGCCGTCTCGGCGCTCGACGTCACGGTGCAGGCGCAGATCCTGCGGCTGCTCGCGCGCCTGCAGACCGAGCTCGGTCTCACCTACGTCTTCATCTCGCACGACCTCGCCGTCGTCCGACAGATCTCCGACACCGTCTCGGTGCTGCAGCGGGGCCGGCAGGTCGAGTACGGCACCGCGCAGCAGGTGTTCGACGACCCGCAGCACGACTACACGCGGCAGCTGCTGGCCGCCATCCCCGGCGCGGCGCTGCGCGCCCGCATCCCTTCATCCGAAACAGAGGTGCACGCATGACCGGACCCCGACTCGGATTCTTCTCCCGCCTGCTCGAGCAGGCGCCCGCGGCGGACCGCTACCGCTTCTCGCTCGAGCAGATCGCCGAGGCCGAGCGCGTCGGGTTCACCTCGGCGTGGGTCGCGCAGCACCACTTCGGCGAGGACGAGGGCGGCCTGCCGTCGCCGTTCGTGCTGCTCGCCGCTGCGGCTCAGCGCACGAGCGTGATCGCGCTCGCGACGGCGGTGCTCACGCTGCCGATCGACGATCCCCTGCGCGCGGCCGAAGATGCCGCCGTGCTCGACCAGCTGAGCGGCGGGCGCGTGCAGCTGGGCGTCGCCTCGGGCGGCACGCCGAGCTCCTTCGCCGCGTTCGGGCAGGATGCCGACCGGCGCCGCGAGATCTACGCCGACCACCTCGGGGTGTTCACCGACGCCCTCGCCGGGCGCGGCGTGCGCGGGACGTCCTCGCGCATCTACCCGGCGGGTGGCGACCTCGCCGAACGCATCTGGCAGGCGACGTTCTCGGTCGACGGCGGACGGCGCGCCGGGCTGAACGGCGACGGCCTGCTGCTCTCGCGCACGCAGCCGCGCCCCGCGGAGACGCCGGACGCGCCGCTGCACGAACTGCAGCTGCCGATCATCGCCGCCTACCGCGACGCGCTGCCCGGCGGCGCCCCCGTGCGAGTGCTCGCCTCGCGGACGGCGCTCGTCGTCGACGAGGCAGACCGCACGCGCGCGCTCGAGCTCGCCGATGCAGGCCTCCGCCAGCTCGCCGAGTCGATGTTCGGCATCGACACGCAGGGCCTCGGCATCGACGAGCTCGTGCGCATCACCGACACGCACGTCGGCACGGTCGACGAGGTCGTCGGCTCCCTCGGCGCCGACGAGACTCTGGCGGCCGTCAGCGACGTGTCGTTCCAGGTGCATTCGATCGCCGCGACCCACGAGCTGACCCTCCGCTCGCTGCAGCTGCTCGCCGAAGAAGTCGCCCCACGCCTCGGGTTCGCGACGGGCACCGATGCCGCCCGCGACCTGCAGAACGCCCACCGCTCGCTCGTCCCCTCCTCGGAAGGAACCTCATGACCGACATCATCGATCTGCTCGCCGGCATCGCCCCCGGCGACGCGCTGAGCGCGGTGCGCGATCAGCGCGCGCAGGCGCGCGAGAACGCGCAGCTCAGCTTCGAGGCCCTCCTCGAGCCCGCGGATGCCGGCACCTTCCCGCTCTCGGAGCGCTATGCCGTCGCGGCTTTCGTCGCCCAGGTGCACGGTTTCGACGCGGCATCCGCCTTCTACGGCGATCTGCTCGGCGACGAAGCGGCGGACCTCATCGCCCCCATCGCGGCAGCCGCGACGAGCGCCGCCGCGACCGGCCCCTACGGCGCGTATCGCGAGAGCGCGCTGCAGTCCGAGAGCACCGGCGGCCCGCGCTGGAGCGCGGACGCCGCCCTCGGTGAGCGTCTCGCCGCCGCCCTCACGCACGCGCATCTGCTCGTCTTCCGTCCGCGCGAGGCGCGCCCCGAAGCGCTCGACGCGCTGGTGGATGCCGGCTGGAGCGCCGACGACATCGTGTCGCTGTCGCAGCTCGTCGCCTTCCTCAGCTTCCAGCTGCGCGCCGCGTGGGGGCTCCGCGTCCTCGCCGCGACTCCCGCCCTCGTCGCCGAAGGAGCCTGAGATGACCGAGCTCATCACGTCGTATCCCGACCTCGTCCGCCCCGAGGCCTTCACACAGCAGGGACTCGGCTGGGTGCCGTGGCTCGCCCCGGTCGCCGAAGACGAGCTCAGCGACCAGCAGCGCGACGCGCTGATCGAACCCGCCCGCGCGAAGATGCCGTACTTCCGACTGCTCGCCCGCGACCCCGAAGCGCTCCGCGCCCGGACGCTGACCGACCTCGACATCTTCTTCAACGTCACCGGCGGCATCGGCCGCGCCGAGCGCGAACTCGCGGCGACGGCGACGTCGCGCCGCAACGGCTGCGTCTTCTGCGCCTCCGTCCACGCCGCCGCCGCGACCCGCGAGTCGGGCCGCGACGCAGACGTGCAGCGCCTGCTCGACGAGGGGGTGGACGCCGAGCTCGGTGACGCCACCTGGAACGCCGTGACCGCGGCATCCGTCGCCCTCGCCGACACCCCGCTCGCCTTCGGCGAGGGCGACATCGCACGCCTCCGCGACGTCGGGCTGGACGACGCCGAGATCGTCGACGTCATCAACGGCGCCGCGTTCTTCAACTGGGCCAACCGCCTCATGCTCTCGCTCGGAGAGCCCGAAGTCCCCCACCGTCAGCGAGGAAACGCATGAGCATCCCCACCCTTCTCGACCACGTCGTCATCGCCGGCCCCGACCTGCAGGGCGTCATCGACTGGTTCGCCGAGCGCACCGGCGTCGTCGCCGCGCCCGGCGGCGCGCACCCCACCGGCACGGCCAACGCGCTCGTCGCGCTGACGATCGACGGCGCCCGCGGCCCGCAGTACATCGAACTCATCGGACCCGACCCCGATCGCGCCGAGGCGGAGCTGCCGGCGACATTCGGCATTTCGACGCTCGACGCACCGAAGATCGCGGCGTACTCCGTGCATCCTGCCGACATCGAGGGCACCGTCGCCGGAGCGCGTGAGCGCGGCTACGACCCGGGCGACGTCAGCGACCTGTCACGCCGCACGCCCGCCGGCGTGCTGTTGGAATGGCGACTCACCCGCGGCGAACACCGCCGGCTCGACGTGCCGTTCCTCATCGACTGGGGCACCACTGCCCAGCCCGGCACGAGCGACATCCCCACGATCGAGCTCGTCTCCTTCGTGCGCACCGAGCCCGACCCGGAACCGCTGCGTGCGGTGCTGGATGCCCTCGGGCTCGGCGACGGGGTCGCTCCGGTGGTCGACGGCGCGGAGTCGGCATTCCGGCTGACGCTGCGCCGCGCCGACGGCGAGCTCGTCGAGCTGTGAGCGCGGCGGAGCTCGGCGCGGCGGTCGAGGCGCTCCGTCCGGAGCTGCAGACGCTCGCGACCGAGCTCTACCACCAGCCGGAGATCGGCTTCGAGGAGCACGCGTCCGTCGCGCGCATCGCGGCGGTGCTCACCGCGCACGGTGTCGACGTCGAGCTGCCGGCCTTCGGCCTCGCGACGGCGTTCCGCGCGAGCGCCGGAGCGGGCGACGGTCCGCACTTCGCGATCATCGCCGAGTACGACGCGCTCCCCGGGGTCGGCCACGCCTGCGGGCACAACATCATCGCGGGCATCGCCGTGGGCTCCTTCCTCGCCGCGGCGCCGCTCGTCGCGCGCGCGGGTGGCCGACTGTCGCTGATCGGCACGCCCGCCGAGGAGAACGGCGGGGGCAAAGAACTCATCCTCCGCGCCGGCGGGTTCGACGACGTGGATGCCGCCGGCATGGTGCATCCGTCCAGCGGATCCGGTCCCTCGTCGGTGCTCGGGCAGCGCACGACCGGCGTCCGCCGCGTTGCGGTGACATATCACGGGCGCGCCGCGCACGCGGCGGGGGCGCCTTGGCTCGGACGCAATGCGCTCGACGGCGTCGTGACGGCGTACCAGAGCGTCGCCCAGCTGCGTCAGCACATCCTGCCGACCGACCGCATCCACGGGATCATCACCGACGGCGGTGCGGCGCCGAACGTCGTGCCCGAGCGCGCGGCGGCGCTGTTCTACGTGCGCTCCGCCGACATCGAGGGACTCCGAGAGCTCACCGATCGTGTCGTCGCGGTGCTCGAGGGCGCGGCGCTCGCGACCGGCACGCGCGCCGAGATCGAGGTCGACCCGGTGCCGCCGTACCTGCCGTTGCAGACCAACGTCGCGCTGACCGAGCGTTGGGCCGACGCGCTCGCGGCGCGCGGCCGCCGCATTCCGCCTCCTCCCGCTGTCATCCCGCAGGGCGGACCGTCGACCGACATGGGCAACGTGAGCCGGTTCATCCCGTCGATCCACCCCGCGATCGGGCTCGGCGGCCCCGACGACGTGACGCCGCACAACGCCGCGTTCGCCGACCTGACGGTGCTGCCGCCCGCGCTCGACGCCCTCGTCGATGCCGCGGTCGGCCTGGCCTCCGCCGCCGTCGACTACGTCTCCGACGCCGAGCTGCGCGCCGCCGTCGCGGCCGAGTTCGCCGCTTCCGGGGGCCGCTACCGCTGGCAGTGAGCGCCGCGCGGGCGCGGCGCGGGCCGTCGACCTGAACAACTCCTGCACGGCGGCCGCCCCGCCGATGCCGTGCCGCGGAAATCCGCGGCCGCCGCGCGCGGCGGGCTCGCGTCTGCAGGAGTTGTTCAGGTGCGCGCGCCGCGCCGGGCGGGGCAGGATGGTCGCATGAGCATCGACGTGTGGGCACCGAAGGTCGAGCGGGTGCGGCTGCGCCGCGCCGAACACGACGACGTCGACCTCGAACGGGGGGATGCCGGCTGGTGGAGCGCGCCGACGGAGCTCGCCGCCGGCGACGAATACGGCTTCATCCTCGGCGACGGCGACCGCGTGCTGCCCGACCCGCGCTCGCGGCGGCAGCCGCGCGGCGTGCACGATCTCTCAGCGATCGACGACCCCGCCGCCTTCGCGTGGACCGACGCCGCATGGCGCGGCCGCCCGCTCGCCGGGGGCCTCATCTACGAACTCCACCTCGGCACATTCACTGCCGAGGGCACGCTCGACGCGGCGACCGAGAAGTTCGCGCACCTGCGCCGCCTCGGCATCACGCACATCGAGCTGCTGCCGGTGAACGCCTTCAACGGCGTGCACAACTGGGGCTACGATGGCGTGCTCTGGTACGCCGTGCACGAGGCCTACGGCGGGCCCGAGGCGTACCGCCGCTTCGTCGACGCCGCACACGCCGCCGGCCTCGCCGTCATCCAGGACGTCGTCTACAACCACCTCGGACCGTCGGGCAACTATCTGCCCGAGTTCGGCCCCTACCTCCGTGACGGCAACGCCACCACGTGGGGCGCCAGCGTCAACCTCGACGAGCGCGCGGTGCGCGAGTTCATCGTGGAGAACGCCCTGATGTGGCTGCGCGACTTCCACGTCGACGGCCTGCGACTGGATGCCGTGCACGCCCTACACGAGTCGGGATCGCACCCGGTGCACATCCTCCAGGAGCTCGCCGAGGCGGCCGATGCCCTCAGCGCCGCGTCGGGGCGCCCGCTGTCGCTCATCGCCGAGAGCGATCTGAACGATCCGATCATGATCCTCCCGCGGGATGCCGGGGGCTACGGCCTCGCCGCGCAGTGGGTCGACGACTTCCACCACGCCCTGCACGTCGCCGTCACCGGGGAGACGGCGGGCTACTACGCCGACTTCGCGGCGCTCGAGGCGGTGCCGAAGACCTGGACCGGCGGCTTCTTCCACGATGGCACGCTGTCGACGTTCCGCGGCCGCCCCCACGGCGCGCGGATCCCGCCCGAGGTGCCGTCGTGGCGCCAGGTGACGTTCGCGCAGGACCACGACCAGATCGGCAATCGCGCCGCCGGCGACCGCCTGAGCCAGACCCTCTCGCCGGAGCGGCTCGCGGTGACGGCCGTGCTCACGATGACCGCGCCCGGCACACCCATGCTCTTCATGGGCGAGGAATGGGGCGCGAAGACCCCGTGGCAGTTCTTCACGTCGCACCCCGAACCCGAGCTCGCCGCCGCGACCGCCGCGGGCCGGAAGCGGGAGTTCGCCGAGATGGGGTGGGACGAATCGCTCGTTCCCGACCCGAACGACGCGGCGACGTTCGAGCGCTCGAAACTCGATTGGTCCGAGCTCGATGCTCCGCCGCACGCCGCGCTCGTCGACCTGTACGCACGGCTCGCCGAGCTGCGCCGCACGCACCCCGATCTCACGGGCGGCGCGCCGGGCGGCACGGCATCCGAGGCCATCGGCGGTCGGGTCTACGAGCTCGAGCGGGGCGCCGCGCGCGTGCTGGTGAACCTGTCGTCGGTACCGTGGCACGTCGCGATCCGCGAGGGCGAGACCGTGTGGCTCGCGACGGCGGCGGTCGACGCGGCGTCCGGAACACTCGTGATTCCCCCGGAAGCGGCCGTCGTCGCCGGGCGCTAATCGTGACGGGACGTATCTCGTAGGCCCGCCGGCCTACCCCTGCCCGCTCGCGGGGTGGGCTGTCAAGGCCTTAGCGTGCGCGAGCTCGACACCGTAGCGTCGGGAGCATGAGCGACACGCAATCCCCCACCTCTCGAGACCTCGCCCGTCAGATCACGGTGATCTCCGCCGTGGTGTTCATGGTCATCGCCGCCATGGTCGGCACCGGGCTCTTCGGCGGTACCAACGTGCGCGACCTGCAGGGTGGCGCGCTCGACTCCGACGCCACCTACCTCGCCCCCGCGACGCAGGCCTTCAGCATCTGGACCGCGATCTACGTGCTGATGGTGGCCTATGCCGTCTGGCAGGCGCTCCCCGGCCAGCGGGCGCGCGCACGTCAGCGCGCCGCCGGATGGTGGGTGGCCCTCACCGCCGTCCTCAACGGGTTCTGGCTGCTGACGGCGCAGTTCCTCACCCTGCCGCTCACGGTGCTCGCGATCGTCGTGCTGCTCGTGGCGCTCGGCATCACGATCCGCATCCTCACCCGCGAGAACGCCAGCGGGTGGCAGGATCTCGTGTTCTTCGACGCCATGGTCGGACTCCACCTCGGGTGGGTCGCCCTCGCGACGGTCGCCAACGTGACCGCGTGGCTCACGGCGGAGGTCGCGCCGGCGTCGCGGGCGGATGCCGCCGACTTCTGGGGCATCGCGGTACTGGTCGTCGTCGGCTTCATCGGCATCGGCATCGCGCTCGGCACCCGCGGGCGCATCGCCCCCGGGCTCGCGATGGCGTGGGGCCTCACCTGGATCGGCGTCGCCCGCGCCACCGGCGAGCCGGAGTCGTTCCCCATCGCGCTCACCGCGTGGATCGTCGCCGTCGTCGTGCTCACCGTGCCGATCGCCATCCGGTTGCTGGTCGCTCGCGGCACCCCGGACTAAGGCGAGAGCGCCCTCGGGTGCGCCAGCAGGTCGGCGAAGGCCGCCTCGGCGGCGCCGATCAGCAGGCGGTCTTCGGCGAGAGCCGCGACGCGCACCTCCACGCCGTCCGCGCACGCCGGCAGCGCCTGCGCGCGGACGGCGGCGGTGAACCCGTCGAGGTCACGATCGGCGAGCATCGCGAGAAAGCCGCCCAGCACGATCACCGCGGGGTTCAGCACGTTCACGGCATTCGCCAGCGCGGTCGCGAGGATGCGGCGCTGCCGGTCGACCTCGTCCGACACCTCCGGGGCGGTCGCGCCGTGGAGCGCATCGGCGAGCGTCGGGTCGTCGGCGGCGGGCAGGGCCAGCGCGGCGAGAAGACGCGTACGACTGACCTCGTCTTCGAGCACGGCGGCCGCATCGGCACGACGGTCGGCGGGTGCCCCGATGCCCGGGCGGTTCTGGCCGAACTCGCCGGCGTAGCCCCCGGCTCCGCCGACCGATACGCCCCCGATGACGAGGCCGCCGCCGATGCCGGACGCGCCGCCGTTGAGATAGACGACATCGTCCGCGCCCCGCGCGGCGCCGAACAGATGCTCGGCGTGCGCGCCGAGCGTCGCGTCGTTGCCCACGACGGTGTCGAGGCCCGTCGCCTCCTGCAGCATGCCGCGCAGGTCGACGTCGCTCCACCCGAGGTGCGGGGCTTCACGGATGCGGCCGTCCGCCGCGCGGACGGGGCCGGGCACGGCGACGCCGACACCGACGATGCGGGCGTCCTGCAGTGCACCGGCGCGCCACGCCTCGATTTGGCCCGCGATCACGGCGACGGTCTCCGCCGGGGTGAGGAGGCGATCGACCTCGTGTCGGGTGCGTGCGACGAGCGAGCGGTCGAGTCCCACCGCCGCGATCTCGACGGCATCCACCTCGGGATTGGCGGCGATCGCGACCACCCGTGGGTCGGCGGCGACGTTCGGCGAGGGTCGCCCGGCGCTCGTGCGGGGGTCGGGCGCGGTCTCCTGCACGAGCCCCGCCGAGACGAGTTCGCCCACGAGATCGCCGATCGTCGATCGGTTGAGGTTCGTGGCATCGGTGAGCGCCGCGCGCGAAAGGGGGCCACTCAAATGCACCAGGCGCAGCACACGCGCGAGGTTGCGCTGCCGTACGCCCTCCGTCTCCGCCACGCTCCCACTCTAGGGGTGGACGGCGCGCGTCGGAGGGGATAGGTTGTCATCAGCAACATTTCGCGAAGGAGCATCATGGTTACCCCCACGCCCGCAGACCGGTTCACGTTCGGACTCTGGACCATCGGCTACAACGGCACCGACCCGTTCGGCGGCCCGACCCGGAAGCCCCTCGATGTCGTCCACGCCGTCGAGAAGCTCGCCGAGCTGGGGGCCGCGGGCCTGACGTTCCACGACGACGACCTGTTCGAGTTCGGCTCGAGCGATGCCGCCCGGCAGAACCAGATCGACCGTCTCAAGGGCGCTCTCGCCGACACCGGCTTGATCGTGCCGATGGTCACCACGAACCTCTTCAGCGCGCCGGTGTTCAAAGACGGCGGCTTCACATCGAACGACCGCGACGTCCGCCGCTTCGCGATCCGCAAGGTGCTGCGCCAGATCGACCTCGGCGCCGAACTCGGCGCCGAGACCTTCGTCATGTGGGGTGGCCGCGAAGGCGCCGAGTACGACTCCGCGAAGGACGTGCGCCAGGCCCTCGAGCGCTACCGCGAGGCCGTCAACTTCCTCGGCGACTACGTCGTCGAGAAGGGTTACAACCTCCGCTTCGCGATCGAGCCGAAGCCCAACGAGCCGCGCGGCGACATCCTGCTGCCGACGGTCGGTCACGCCCTGGCGTTCATCGAGTCGCTCGAGCGCCCCGAGATGGTGGGCCTCAACCCCGAGGTCGGCCACGAGCAGATGGCCGGTCTCAACTTCGCCGCCGGCATCGCGCAGGCGCTGTACCACGGCAAGCTCTTCCACATCGACCTCAACGGCCAGCGCGGCATCAAGTACGACCAGGACCTCGTGTTCGGTCACGGAGACCTGCACAACGCGTTCGCGCTCGTCGACCTGCTCGAGAACGGCGGCCCCGGCGGCGGCCCGACGTACACCGGCCCGCGCCACTTCGACTACAAGCCCTCGCGCACCGAGGATGAGACCGGAGTGTGGGAGTCGGCATCCGCCAACATGCGCATGTACCTGCTGCTCAAAGAGCGTGCCGAGGCGTTCCGCGCCGACCCCGAGGTGCAGGAGGCGCTCGCCGCTGCGAAGGTCGCCGAGCTCGCCCAGCCGACGTTCGCCGAGGGTGAGACTTACGCCGACTTCGTCGCCGACCGCTCGGCGTACGAAGACTTCGACGCCGACGCGTACCTCGGCGGCCACGGCTTCGGCTTCGTGCGCCTTCAGCAGCTGGCGACCGAGCACCTGCTCGGCGCGCGCTGACCCGCGACAAGATCGCGAGAGGAGGCCGACGTGACACTCGTGATGGGGGTCGACAGCTCGACCCAGTCGTGCAAGGTCGTGGTGATGGATGCCGCGACCGGCGCGGTCGTCCGCGAAGGGCGCGCGTCGCATCCGGACGGCACGTCGGTCGACCCGGAAGCGTGGTGGCGCGCGCTGCAGGAGGCGATCGCCGCCGCGGGCGGGGTGGACGACGTCGCGGCGTGGGCGATCGGCGGGCAGCAGCACGGCATGGTGGCCCTCGACGCCGACGGGCGCGTCGTGCGCGACGCACTGCTGTGGAACGACACCCGCTCGGCGCAGGCAGCGCACGACCTCGTCGCCGAGTTCGGCGCCGAGGCGCTCGCCGAGCGCACCGGCGTGGTGCCTGTCGCGTCGTTCACGATCACGAAGCTCCGCTGGCTGCGCGACCACGAACCCGATAACGCCGCCCGCGTCGCGGCGGTCGCGCTGCCGCACGACTGGCTGACATGGCGGCTGCGCGGCTTCGGGCCGGACGAGCCCGCGCTCGACGAGCTGGTGACCGACCGCTCCGATGCGTCGGGTACGGGCTACTACGGCCCGGCGGGCTACGACCGCGACCTGCTCGTCGCCGCGCTCGGGCACGACGCGATCCTGCCGCGGGTGCTGGGCGCCGGCGAGTGGACCGAAGACCGCGCCGGCCGCCGCGTCGCCCCCGGTGCGGGCGACAACGCCGCGGCCGCGCTCGGTGTCGGCGCCGGGCCGGGCGACGTCGTCGTGTCGATCGGCACGAGCGGCACGGTGTTCGCCGTCAGCGCCGAGCCCACGGTCGATGCGAGCGGCATCGTGGCCGGGTTCGCCTCGGCCGACGGGCACTTCCTGCCGCTGGTGTGCACCCTCAACGCCTCGCGCGTGCTCGACGTCGTGGCGCGCCTGCTGGGCGTCGACCACGCCGGCCTCAGCGCGCTCGCGCTGGCCGCCGATCCCGGTGCGGCGGGCCTGTCGCTCGTGCCGTACTTCGAGGGGGAGCGCACGCCGAACCTGCCGGATGCCACGGCATCGCTCACCGGTATGACCCTCGCCTCGACGACCCGCGAGAACCTCGCCCGCGCGGCCGTGGAGGGCATGCTCGCCGGCCTCGGTGCGGGCCTCGACGCGCTCCGGGCGCTCGGGGTGCCGATCGAGCGGGCCCTGCTCATCGGCGGCGGAGCGCAGTCGGAGGCGGTGCGTGTCGTCGCGCCGCTGCTGTGGAACATCCCCGTCGAGGTGCCCGCACCGGGCGAATACGTCGCGCTCGGCGCCGCGCGCCAGGCCGCGGGGGCTCTGGGCTAGAACGCCTCGGCGAACGCCCGGAGGATGCGGGGCGGCTCGGTGAGGGAGGATGCCCGCACCTTCGCGGCGATCTGCTCGTAGTCACCGGCGGCGAAGTACCCGTCGTCGCGGTAAACGGCCATTCGTTCGGTGAACGCCTCGGCCGTCGGCTCGGGGTGGAACTGCGTCGCGTACAGGCGGTCGCCGACGCGGTAGGCCTGCACAGGGCACGCGTCGTTGCTCGCGAGGAGCACGGCCCCGGCGGGCAGCGTTCCGGTGCCTTCCTTGTGTGCCGTGACGGCCGTGAAGGTGTCGGCGAGCGCACCGAAGAGCGCATCGCGCCGGCCCTCCGCGGTGAGGGAGATGCGGGCAGGACCGGTGTCTTCGGGATAAGCGCGCGTCACGTCGCCGCCGAGAGCACGCGTCGCGACGCCGATGCCGAAGCACGTGAACAGCACGGTGGTCTCGCCGGCTGCGGCCGCCCGCGCGACCGTCGCCAGGTCGGCTTCGAGCCGCTGCTGCGCGGCGTGTTTGGACGACTCCGGGTCGCTCACGTTGAACGGGCTGCCGCCCACGACGAAGCCGCGCCAGCGGGTGAATGCGTCGCTCGGCAGCGCATCGCGCACGAGGTCCCAGCGCTCGAGGTCGGGCGCGCGCATCGCGGAACGGAACGACGCGTACTCGGCCTCGGCGGCGCCCACCTGGGGTCGTGCGCAGAGGTAGACGAGCGGAGCCATGCCGTCGATTCTAAGCGCGGGCGCGGCGCGGGCCTCAGCGGGAGGAGTTCGCGGTGCGCCCGCGGACGATGCCGACGAACAGCTCGACCAGTGGATCGTCCGAATCCGCCCGCCATGCGATGCCGACCGCGCTGGCGGGTCCGTCGGTGAGCGGGCGCCACGCGGTGTCTTTGCGGTGGTGCAGGCGCGCGAGCGACATCGGCACGATCGCGATCCCGATCCCGGTGGCGACGAGGGTGATGGCGTCCTCGACGCTGCGCGGCGCGGCGAAGGTGGTGGGCACGGCTCCCGGCACCTCGGGGGTGAGGACCGCATCCTCCGAGACGATGACGACTTCGCCGGCGAGGTCGGCGAGCGCGAGTTCGTCCGCGGCCGTGAGGTGCGAGTCGGCGGCGCAGACCACGACCGGCGTCTCGTCGTAGAGCGGGATGACATGGATGCCGGTCTTCTCCACCGGCAGGCGCACCAGCGCGACGTCGACCGCCCCCGTAACGAGCGCCGCGCGCTGTTCGTCGGGTGTCAGGATCGTGAGCTCGAGCGGTGTCGCCGGCATCCGCTCGTTCCATCGGTCGATCCACGTGCCCGGCGTGGTGCCCGACACCGCTCCGAGACGGAGCGGACCGGGAGGGAGGGGTGCGGGTGCGGGCGGGGCCTTCGGCGGGGTCGGCTTCTTCGGCGGCGGCGCCGTACGACCGGCGCGCGCGGCTCGCGGAGTGCCGCGTGGGGGCCTGCCGCGTCCTTTCGCCATGCAGTCAGCGTAGCCGCGCCGCTAGTGTCGGGAGCATGATCGCGATCATCGCCACCGTCGTCGCGGCGCTCGCCGCCCTCCTGCACGTCTACATCTTCGTCATGGAGAGCATCCAGTGGACGCAGCCCCGCGTCTGGAAGAGGTTCGGCGTCGCGAGCCAGGATGCCGCCGACACCACGCGGCCGATGGCCTACAACCAGGGCTTCTACAATCTGTTCCTCGCGATCGGCGCGCTGATCGGCCTCACGCTCTTCTGGGCAGGCGCCGACATAGCCGGCCGCACCCTGTTGCTCTTCAGCCTCGGCTCGATGGCCGCCGCGGCGCTTGTGCTGACGACGAGCGGCGCGAAGTACCTTCGGCCGGCGCTCATCCAGGGCACGCTGCCGATCATCGGCTTCGTGCTGGTGCTGTTCGCCTGACGATCGTTCAGCCGCACGCGCCCCACTGGCCCAGGCGATCCTGCTCCGCGCGATCCTGCGCGGCCGCCAGCAGGTCGTAGTGCGTGACGTTCGGCCAGACGCGGATCGCTTCGGCGGCGCCGGAGGCGACCATCTCGTAGTCGACGAATCGTCCGTCGTCGGTCCACAGGTTGAACAGCCGCCGCCCGTAGTCGTCCCACGTGTCGCGATCGGGAGCCGCCCACACGGTCGCACCCTCGGGCAGCAGCTGCGACAGCGCGCTGCGCGCCTCGTTCGCCCAGCACTCGACCTCGGGTGTGCCTTCGGGGGTGTTGATGCCGATGATGCGGATCTTGATCGGGTTCGCCGTCGTCACGATGTCGTTCGGGGTGACCATCGTCGCCTTGATCGTGTCGCCGTCGTACACGTAGCCGACCGTGAGCGGAAACGCCGTGTCGGGGCGCGCGGGCACGTCACCGGATGCCGGCGGCTCCGGCGCGGGATCGGAGCCCGGGTCGGTCACGCCACCGGTCGGTGGATCCGAGCCGATGTCGGGGAACGGGCGCCCGAGGGCGTCCCACGCCAGCCACGCGAGTACGAGCACGCCGAGCACGGCGAGCGTACCGACGAAGCGCTTCATACCCTGCACGCTACCGCGACCCGCACGGCGGGAGCGGCGGAGGCGGCGCATAGCATTGAGCAATGGCTGGCACACGTCGGCGTCCGCGACTGCTGTATCGGACGAAATGGATGCTGCCGGTGCTCGCCGTGTCCCTCGCCGCACTCTCCGCCGGGCTCGGCCAGGTGGCGCAGTCCCGCATCCTCGACCGTGCCGACCAGCCGATCACCTTCGTCGTCGAGCGCGGTCTGCCCTACGGCATCACGCAGGAGAGCGTGGATGCCGTGGCGAAGGATCGCGCGCTGAGCTACGAACCGTTCACGATGCTGATCGTCGGGCGCGATCTCGAGTGGGAGGAGTACCAGCACGGCGAGCTTCCGGAGGATGCCGATGTGATCCTGTCCGTCGGCATCGACGCGGACGACCCGGACCTCTCCCTCACCGACCCGACGCGCGCATCGGTGGCGAAGCTGGCCGATGACGACGAGTGGACCAACTATCGCGTGTCGGGCGACATCCGCGAATCCTTCCTCAACAACCTCACCCAAGGGCAGGGACCCAGCGCCGTGGTGGGCGCGGGGATGACGGCTGCTTCCCAGGCGTTCGACGGCGGGACGCGCTCTCCCGTCTTCTGGGTCTCGGTCGCCGTGCTGCCGCTGCTGGTGGGGCTGCTCGTCATGGCCTTCTGGGCCCGTCACCTCGCTCGGGAGCGCAGCCGTCGGCGCGTGTTCTCCCGCGCCCGACTGGAACTTGCGCGCGTCGTGCTCGAATTGGATCTGCTCCACGCGCAGGTGAGCATCGCCGGCGCGGAACTCGAGCGCGGCGCCAGAGGCCGAGCGCGGAAGGCCGTCGGCGAGGTGAAGCGTGCGCTGAACGAGGACTGGTCGCAGATCCGAAAGGAGAGCCTCGACCTCGCGCACGAGGAGCAGGTGCTCACGCGCGACCTGCTCGACCCCCGCGCGCCGGTGCACGAGCGGGGCGCGCCGGCGACGCCGCTCGACCTCTCCCGCTTCGCCGAGCGCGCCGCGGCGCTCCGCCGCCGCGCCGATGCGCTCGTCGCCGCGTCGACCCTGCGCGTGGGGCACGGTGCGGGCGGCACCGTGCTCGGGCAGATCGCGCTGTCCTCCACCCTCGCGATCGACGAACTCCTGGCGCGCGGCGATCTCCTCCGCGAAGACGAGCGCGACGTGCTCACCCGTCAGCGGGGCGATCTGCTCGCGCTCCTTCGGGAGTCCGAGACCGCGTTCGGTGCAGAAGACGGCCCGGAGGTCATCGCCCGCCACGCCGACCTCATGGCTCGCTGGCGCGACGCCGAAAGCGACCTGACGGCCACGCTCGCGCGCATCGAACGCCGCGTCCGGCGCCGGATGCCGCGGCAGATCCGCTCAGGCGGCACGGCGGACTCGCTCGACGAGCGGGTCCGGGAGCGCACGCGCATCGCGACCGGCGGCAGGATGGACACGCTGGCGGAGCTGCGCGCATCCCTCGGCCTCACGCCCCGGAGCACCGCGACGCCGTCTCATCTCGCCGAGCGGATTCTGATCGTCATGGACATCATCGACGAGGCGCGGGGCGGTGCGGCCGTCGCCCGCGAACCCCGTGCGCTCCGACCGGCGCCGGATCTCGCGCTGCTGCCCGTCTTCGGGCTGCCGCTCGTGGCCGCCCTGATCGCCGGCATCGTCGCGACGTCCGCGGCGGATGCGGCCGATGCCACCTACGGCCGGCCGCTCGTCGGCGAGCAGCCGCTCGCGGCGCTCGAGGTCGTCGGAGATCCCGCCCTGCTGCCCGGCTACGTCGAGCCCGGCGCGGCCGAGCGGTATCCGGCCAACAGCGAGACGCTGTCGCTCGACTACATCCGTGATCGCATGGAATCGAATGCGCGCGGCACCGACTCGGCACTGCTTCCGCAGCACCTCGACCTCGCCGTCGTGCTGCTGCCGATGGACGAGTACGTCACGGTGCGCAAAGACGATCGCGTCGACGACGGCATCGTCGTCGACTTCCTCGAGATGATCGAGGTCTATCCGCGCATCAAGGCCGCCGTGGCGGCAGCCTCGCCCGAGGTGATCGATGCGGTCACCGGTGAGGTCCGCGACGGTCACGCCATCCTGCCGCTGTGGATACGGGGCGACGGCTCGTACGACGTCGGCCTGCCGCTCACCGGCACGCTCAGCACGGGAACCGAGAGCCGGCTCGGTGCATACGACTTCGTCGCGACGGAGTTCCGGATGTGGAACCGGCCCGGCGATGACACGACGCTCCCGGCCGGCGATCTGGTCGCATCGCAGCTCACGGAACTCGGCCGCCAACTGGAGTACAACGACCTGCGCGTCGCGGGCCTGCCGGCGAGCGCGCTGTTCTGGACAGTCGCCCTCGCGACATGGACGGGTGTGCAGGTGCTCGCCGTCGCCGGCTGGTGCGTCGCCCAGCTGATCCACCGCAACGCGGGATCGCGCCGAGCGCGTGGCGATCTGCGGACTCTCCGCGAGAAGCTCAACGCTCTGGCGCTCGGTCTCGACCTGTCGCGCCTCGACGCCGTCGCGGTGCTGGGCGCGGCCGATGGGCACCGAGGTGCCGCGGCCGAGGCCGATCAGGCCCTCTACGAGACCATGTTGTTCACCGCCTGGCGCGAAGTGCAGGAGCTGGAGACACTGCCTCGGCGCGAGCAGCGCGGCAGCGAGTGGCTCGTCCGCGTCGAGCGCATGCGCACGACGATCGATGCGCTCGCCGCGCGCGAATCCGAGGTGGGCGAGCGCGCGCTCGCGCTGATCCGTTCGTACAGCTGATCAGCGGGGCCTCATGCGGCCAGGTGCAGGCCCCGTCGATCGGTGGCGACCTGCTCGCCGTCGGCCACCTGCACGTCGTCGCCGATGAGCGAGTCGCCGGCGACGCGGGCGCGGGCGCCGATAACGGTGCGGACGCCGATCTTCGCACGGGCGCCGATCGCCGCGCCGGCGCCGATGTGCGCGTGCGGCGCGATCTCCGCCTCCGGACCGATCACGGCATCCGGTTCGACCCAGACGCCGCGTCCGATGTGCACACCCGCCGCGACCTGCGCTCCCGGTTCGACGTACGCGCCCACCTCGATGAGCGCGCTCGCGTGCACCTTCGCGCCCTGCGCGATGAGGCCGCGGCCGTTCGCGTGCTTGCGGTAGCGCAGCGTCTCGCCGCGGTCGTTCTCGATGTCGACGTAGTTCTTACCCACGGAAACCTCCCCAGTACCAGGGACAACGACACCCCGTCCTCATTCATTCCCGCGCATCGGCCCGGGTAGGCTCACCGGGTGAGTACGCCAGACCCCGAGGTCGACCCGACGACCGGACCCTCCCTCGTCTTCGAGGTGAAGACCAACGAGCACTCGGTCGCCGAAGACATCCTCGGCATCGTCACCGGTACCTTCCTCGCCTCCCTCGGACTGCACCTGCTGCACGCCGCGGCAGCCGTCACCGGCGGAACCGCGGGGCTGTCGCTGCTCGTCGGGTACGCCACGGGCTGGCCCTTCTGGCTGCTGTTCGCTCTGATCAACGTGCCGTTCGCACTGCTGGCCGTCTTCCGTCGCGGATGGGACTTCACGATCCGCACCGTCGTCTCGATCGGCCTCGTCTCGGGACTTGCGGTCGTGCACGACGCGTTCTTCCCGATCTCGGACATCCAGCCTCTCTACGGCACCCTCGCCGGCAACCTGCTGTCCGGCGTCGGGGTGCTCATCCTCTTCCGACACCGCTCGAGCATCGGCGGGATCAACATCATCGGCCTCGAAGTGCAGGACCGTACCGGCTTCCGCGCCGGGTGGACCATGATGATCTTCGACCTCGTGATCGTCCTCGCGGCGCTGCTGGTCGTGCCGTGGCCGAACGTGGTGATGAGCGCCGCGGGGGCGGTGGTGCTGAACCTCGTGCTCGCGCTCAATCATCGGCCGGGCCGCTACCTCGGTCACTGACTCAGCTCTGGCAGCGCGGGCACCAGAACACGATGCGCTCGCTCGTCTCGGTCGCTCCGAGCTCGCTCTTGCGGATGAGCGTGCCGCAGCGCCGACAGGGCTTGCGCTCGCGGCGGTACACCCAGTCCTGCTGGCCGGGTCGGGAGTCGCCGGTGAACGTGCGTCCCGACCGGTCGCGATTGGCGCGGATCATGCGCGATGCCGTGTCGACGAGACCGGCGGCATCGATGTCGGCGGCGGGCGTCGTCGGCAGGATGCCGCGGACGAACAGCAGTTCGTTGGCGTACTCGTTGCCGAGTCCGGCGAGGTTGCGTTGATCGAGGATCGCGACGTGCACTTCGCGCGGGTCGGCCAGGATGCGTCGCGCGGCCTCGGCGGCATCCCAGTCGGGCCCCAACAGGTCGGGCCCGAGGTAGCCGACCAGGTCGTCCTCGTCGGCGGTCGGGACGAGATCGACCATCGCGATCTCGAAGCCCACGGCATCCACCTGCGCCGTGCCGACGATGGCGCGCGCCTGGTACTCCGGCGAGCGCCAGCGCTCGCCGCGGCGGAATACGAGCCAGCGGCCCTCCATCTTCAAATGCGAATGCAGCGTGAACTCGCCGATGCGCATGAGGATGTGCTTGCCGCGCGGAGTGACGTCGTGCACGATTTCGCCGGCGAGGTCGGCCGTCGCGTAGCGCGGCACGCGCAGGTCGAACCGCGTGACCTCGTGCCCCGCGAGCGCCTCGTTGAGCCGTCGCGCGGTGCGGAAGACGGTGTCACCTTCGGGCATCGGCGCTCCGCTCAGGCACGGGTCGGCGCTTTCCGCAGCGTGAGACCGCGCGCCGATTCGACGAAGCCGGCGTCGCGGAGGGCCCGGCCGGCCGGAGTGCCGTAGACGAACGCGCCCGAGACCTGCTCGATCGTGAGGGTGTCGAGGCGCCGCGCCTTCGCCGTCTCGACCAGGCCGCGCGCGGCGGCGGCCAGCAGGTCGTCGTCGTCGGTGAACGCGAGCGCCGACTTTCCGCCGCGCTCGAGATACAGCACGAGCGCACCGTCGACGAGCGTCACGAGTCCGCCGGCCTTCCGTCCGGGGCGGTGCGTCACGCCCTCGAGCGCCGGCCAGCCCAGCGCCGCGCCGTACGGGTTGGCGGGGTCGGTTGCGGCCAGGGTGACGGCGTGCAGCGGGGCGGGATCGGGCAGCCCGGCGAAGGTGCGGAGCCGATCGACCGTCGCGGATGAGGCGAACTGCGCCGCGCCGAGCTGCTCGATGAAATAGCCGCGGCGGGCGTGCCCGGCATCCTCGAAGCCCTTCAGCACCCGATATGCCTGCGCGAACCCGCCGGTCGAGCCCTCGGACTGCACCGAACCGCGGGTGAGCACGCCGTAGCGCTCGAGCAGCAGACCCGCCGAGGCGGTGGCGCGGACCGACGGATCGGCGTCGGCGGCGGGCAGCAATGACCACCGCCCGCCGATCAGCGCGGGGCGCTGGGGAACGGCGGCGCGCGGGGTCGCGGCGACCGAGGTACCGCGGAACATCCGCGCACGGGGCGCTCGACGCGCCGTCCGGTGCGCCTGCGACCCACCGGCCAGCAGCGCGCGCACGGGAGCGAAAGTGTCGTTGGTGACGCGGCCGGTCCACGTGAGGTTCCAGAGCGCGTCGACGACGGATTTCTCGCTCGGCGCGGCCGTCATGGCGCTCAGCTGCGCGGCGAAGTACGCGCCGCCGCCGGCGAGCGCCTCGAGCAGTGCCACCTCGAGCGGAGTCTCGGGGTCGGTCTCGGCCGGCGGCGCGAGCGTGAGCGCGACCATGTCGACGGGATGCAGAGCGATCCAGCCGTCGCGGCCCGGGAGGGATCCGTGCCCCGACCAGATGACCTCGCCCGTCGAAGTGAGCTCGTCGAGCATGCCGGGCGTGTAGTCCGACACCCGCGTCGGGAGGATGAGCGACTCCCACGCGCTCGCCGGCAGCGGCACACCGGCCAGCTGCTCGATGGCGGCGAGTGTGCCGTCGATGCCGTCCAGGCGGCGTCCGTCGGCGTGTTGCCAGACGGGTAGGAACCGGGCGTAGGCCTCGGGGCCGACGGGTTCGACCGTGCCGCGGATGGCGGCGAGCGAACGTAGGCGCAGGCGGCGCAGCACCTCGGTGTCGCACCACTCCAGATCGGTCTCGCCGGCATCCGCCGCGAGGAAGAAGCCACTCGTGAGGCGGCCGAGCGACTCGAGGCGCTGCAGGGTCTGGCGCGCGACCGCCGTGCCGATCCCGAGCCGGTCGGCGGCGTCGCGCGTGCGGAACGGGCCGTGGGTGCGCGCGTGGCGGGCGAGGAGATCGCCGAGGGGATCGGGGAGGGGTTCGAGGAACGCCGTCGGGATGCCCACCGGCAGCGCGATCCCGAGCGCGTCGCGGAGGCGTCCGGCATCCTCGATCGCGGCGACGCGGTCGCTTCCGGCGATCGTCACGACGATCGCGCGGCGCGCGGTGACGAGGGTGTCGAGCAGCGCGGCGGCCTCGCCGCTCTCTTCGGGTTCGAGTCGCGCGGCGACCTCGTCGGCGCCGAGCGGACCGAGAAGGCGGAGCAGATCGGCGACGCCCTCCACGCCGCGGGCTCGACGCTCGGGATCGAGCCGCTGCGCCTCGGCCTCGAACTGCGCGATGACGGCGGGGTCGAGCAGCTCCCGCATCTCGATCTTGCCGAGGAGTTCGCTCAGCAGCGCGGGGTCGACCGAGAGCGCCGCCGCGCGGCGTTCGGCGAGCGGCGAGTCGCCCTCGTACATGAACGCGCCGACGTAGCCGAAGAGCAGATCGCGGGCGAACGGTGACGGCTGACTCGTCGTCGTCTCGACGAGGCGGATGCCGCGGTCACCGATCGAGCGGGCGATGCGAAGGAGCGCCGGGAGGTCGTAGACGTCTTGGAGCACCTCGCGGAGCGTTTCGAGGATGATCGGGAACGTGGGGTGGTTCTTGGCGACCTCGAGAAGTTGCGCGGACTTCTGTCGCTGCTGCCAGAGGGGCGAGCGCTTGTTGGGGTTCAGGCGGGGGAGCAGGAGCGCGCGGGCGGCGCATTCGCGGAACCGGGAGGCGAAGAGCGCGGAGCCGCCGACCTCATCGGTGACGATCTGCTCGAGCTCGTCGGGTTCGAAGACGAAGAGCTCTGCCCCGGGCGGATCGGTCTCGGCATCCGGCACCCGCGCGATGATGCCGTCGTCGCTCGCCACGGCCGATCCTTCGACGCCGAGGCGCTCGCGGATGCGGGCGTTCACCGCGAGTGCCCAGGGCGCATGGACGTGCATGCCGTACGGGGAATGCAGGATGACCCGCCAGTCGCCGACCTCGTCGCGCGAGCGCTCCACCGTGAGCGTCTTGTCGGTCGGGAGCGTGCCGGTGGCCTCGCGTTGCTCGCCGAGGTACGACAGCAGGTTCGTGATGGCGTTATCGTCGAGGCCGGAGGCGCGCAGGCGCTCCGTGGCCTTCTCGCCCGTCGCGGCGGACACCTCGCGCGAGAACCGGCCGAGGGCCTCGCCGAGCTCGGCCGGGCGCCCGAGACCGTCGCCGTGCCAGAAGGGAAGCTTGCCGGGCTGCCCGAAGGCGGGCAGCACGTTGACCCGGTCGTGCGTGATCTCGACGATGCGCCACGACGTCGTGCCGAGCGTGAAGACGTCGTTTACGCGCGACTCGTAGACCATCTCCTCGTCGAGTTCCCCGACGCGCGCGTTGCGGGTCTCGCCGGCGACGAAGACGCCGAAGAGGCCGCGATCGGGGATCGTACCGCCGCTCGTGACGGCGACGCGCTGCGCGCCGGGGCGCCCGGTGAGCGTTCCCTGATCGCGATCCCAGACGACGCGGGGGCGGAGCTCGGCGAACTCGTCGGACGGGAAGCGTCCGGCGAGCAGGTCGAGCGTCGCCTCGTATGCCGAGCGCGGCAGGGTGCGAAACGGTGCCGAGCGGCGGATGGTCTCGAACCACGCCTCGACCTCGATCGCGCCGAGAGCGCACGCGGCGATCGTCTGCTGCGCGAGGATGTCGAGCGGATTCTGCGGCACCGAGATCGCCTCGATCTGCCCGGCCAGCATCCGCTCGGTCACGACCGCGGTGTGCAGGACGTCGCCGCGGTGCTTGGGGAAGAGGGCGGCGCGGCTGACCTCGCCGACCTGGTGACCCGCGCGGCCGACGCGCTGCAGGCCCGACGCCGCCGACGGCGGGGCTTCGACCTGGATCACGAGGTCGACGGCGCCCATGTCGATGCCGAGCTCGAGACTCGACGTCGCCACGACGCAGCGCAGAACGCCGGATTTCAGCTCGTCCTCGACGATCGCCCGCTGTTCTTTCGACACCGAGCCGTGGTGGGCTTTGGCGAGCTCCGGTGGCGCGCCGGCATCCACCCCGGCCTGGGCCATCATCGCCGCAGGGATCTTCGGGGGTGCGGATGACCCGGGCTCGAGCCGTTCGGCATAGATCTCGTTGAGTCGGCCGGTGAGCCGCTCGGCGAGCCGGCGTGAGTTGGCGAACACGATCGTCGAGCGGTGCGCGAGGACGCGATCGACGATCGCCTCTTCGACGTGGGGCCACACCGATCCGGTGATCTCGGTGGGTCCCGCCCCGGCGAACCAGTCGTCGTCGTCGCTCGCGGGCGTCTCCGGCGGAGCCTCGGTGCCGGGTGGTGGCGGCGGGTGCAGCATGTCGTCCATGGGGACGACGACCTTCAGGTCGAATGCCTTCGTGGCGCGCGGCGCGACGATCTCGACGGGCGCCGCGCCGCCGAGGAACCGTGCGACTTCGTCGATGGGGCGCACCGTCGCCGACAGGCCGATGCGCTGCGCCGGCTTCTCCAGCAGCTCGTCGAGCCGCTCGAGGCTGACGGCCAGGTGCGCGCCGCGCTTGGTCGCGGCGACGGCGTGTACTTCGTCGATGATCACCGTGTGGATGCCGCGCAGCGTGTCGCCGGCCTGGCTCGTGAGCATGAGGTACAGCGACTCGGGCGTCGTGATCAGGATGTCGGGCGGATCGGCGACGAGCTTGCGGCGGTCGGCCGACGGGGTGTCGCCGGAGCGGACGCCGACGGTGAGTTCCGGCAGCGGATCACCGAGGCGCCGCGCGGACTGGCCGATGCCGACGAGCGGCGAGCGGAGATTGCGCTCGACGTCGACGCCGAGCGCCTTGAGCGGCGAGATGTAGAGCACGCGCGTGCGCGGGAGGGCATCCTTCTTCTTCGCCGGAGGCGGCGGAGCGTCGCGCTGGTCGTGGAAGACGCGGTCGATCGCCCAGAGGAACGCCGACAGGGTCTTGCCGGAGCCGGTCGGAGCGACCACGAGAGCGTGCTTGCCTCCCGAGATCGCCTCCCACGCGCCGGCCTGTGCCGCCGTCGGCGCGGTGAAGGCGCCGCGGAACCAGTCCTGCGTGGCAGGACCGAATCGCTCGAGCACATCGGCCATCCCCCTATCTTCGCGCGCACCCCCGACATCGGGTTCCCCCTTGACGAGTGCCCGGCCGGCGCCCGTCGCGTCGCGGGCAGCGGGGTCCCGATGTGTCGCTTCAGCGCGCCGAGAGGGGCCATTCACGACCCCTGAATGGCCGGAAACCTCAGAGGTGGCGCATTTTGTCGCTTCGCGGTGGCCGAAGCGGCACTTTGTGACACCAGAATGCGCGGCGCGCAAAAGAGGTGGCGCATCTTGTCGCTTCTCGGGGCCGAAGCGGCCTTTTCTGACCCCTGGATGCGCGGCGGTCGCTACTGCGGGTCCGCGCTCGCCGCGAGGCGCTGCTCCAGGAACGCCACGACGTCGTCGAGCTCGTCCTGTGAGACGCTGTGGGCGAGCCCGGGATAGACCCGTCCGCTGAGCTCCACATGGCCCGGCAGCCACTGGCTCGTGTACGCCACGCGCTCGGGCGGGATCACCTCGTCACGTGCGCCGCGTCCCCAGAACACCGGAGGCCGCACGTCGGCGAGCTCGGCGTCGGTCGGGAGTGCCTCGTCGGCCACGAAGCCGGCGAGGTTCACCACGAAATCGAACCGGGCGGGCTGCAGGCGGAGCGCCTGCAGCGCGATCACCGCGCCCTGCGAGAACCCCAGCAGACCGACACTGGTGGCATCCGTCGCGTCGTCGAGCCAGCTGAGCAGGCGTTCGGCTGCGGCCGTCGCGGCGTCGGCGCTGCGCGCGTGCAACCCCTCGATGGGGAACCACGACCAGCCGGGTGTGGGAAACGGCGGCGCGAGCGGTGCACGCACCGCCGCGAACACGAAGTCGTCCGGAAGTTCCGGGACGAGGCCGAAGAGGTCCGCTTCCTGCGATCCGTAGCCGTGCAGCAGCACCAGCAGCGGACGTCCGGCGCGCTCTTCCGGGGGCACGGACCAGAGGACGGCGTCGGCATCCAGCGGAGGAACCTCGATCATGCTCTCAGTCTGACAGCCGTCCGGGGTATACATGAGGCATGGCCGTTCGCACCCCCGACCCCGATCCGAACGAGCGCGATGACGACGACGCGCGCGATCCGCTCCGGGGTCTGGGTGGGGGTACCTTCGGGACTCCGGGCGGCACGAACCCGGGCTGGCTCAGTGAGATCGAGCTGGCCGAGGCGCGGCGTCGGCTGCCCATCCTCTACGTCGAGGCCGTGCCGGTGCGCACCGACGGCATGGGCGCGGTGACGCAGGTCGGTGTGCTGCTGCGCTCGACGCCCTTGGGCGAGATGACCCGCACCATCGTCAGCGGCCGCATCCGCTACGGCGAAACGGTGCGCGATGCGCTCTTCCGTCACCTCGAAAACGACCTCGGGCCGATGGCGTTCCCGCTGCTCCCGCCGCAGCCGGTGCCGTTCACGGTCGCCGAATATTTCCCCATGCCGGGGCTCAGCGCTTACCACGACGACCGTCAGCACGCCGTGTCGCTCGCGTTCGTGGTGCCGGTCACGGGCACCTGCGAGCCGCGCCAGGACGCGCTCGAAGTGACGTGGATGTCGCCCGAAGAAGCCTCGTCCGACGCGCTCGCGGCCGAGATGGAGGGCGGCCGGCTGACTCTCCTGCGCCACGCGCTGGCGAGCGTGGGCGCGCTGCGCTGATCGCGGCGCAGGGATGAGCTTCGACGCCTACCTCGCGCAGTTCGCCGAGCCGGAGGGCTACCTCAACTTCGCGAGCTACGGACCGCCGTCGCGCGCCGCGGCGGCTGAGTCGGCCCGACTGTTCGAATCGGCGGTCACGGGAGCCGACTCCGGGGAGCACCTGCACAGCGAAGACGCCCGCGCGATCGCCGCGATCTCGCGGCTCCTGGCGTGGCCGTCGTCGGCGATCCACCTGGTGCCGAACACCTCGCTGGGCCTGCTCCAGGTCGCTTTCGCCGTGCCGGGCGGCGAGGTGGTCGTCGCGACGAGCGAGTTCCCGTCGAACGTGTACGCCTGGTGGCGGGCGGCGGATGCCGGCCGTCTCACCGTGCGACCGATCGACAAGGGCGAGTTCGAGCCGGTCACCGCGGCGAACGTCGCGCGCACGCTGACGCCGGCCACCACGGCCGTCGCGGTGAGCGCCATCGACTTCCGCACCGGCCATCGCGCCGACCTCGGCGCGATCCGGGAAGCCATCGGCGACCGCCTCCTCGTCGTCGATGCGATCCAGGCGCTCGGCGTCGCGGACGTGGACTGGTCCGTCGCGGATGCGATCGTCTCGGGCGGTCAGAAGTGGGCGCGCGCGGGGTGGGGGACGGGCTTCCTCGCGCTCTCCGACCGCGCCCTCGACCGGCTCGAACCGGTGCTCAGCAGCTGGACCGGTGTCGAGGATGCGACCCGTTACGACGGGATGCCGCACGCCGCCGCGCCGGGCGCCCGTCGCTTCTCGATCACGAACGGGTCGCCGACGGCATCCGGCGCGTTCGCCAGCGCGCTCGAGCTCATCGAGTCGGTCGGCGTTGCCGAGATCGAGCGCGTCATCGCCGCGAGGGCCGCGCACCTGCGCGCGGCGCTCGCTTCGGCGGACGTGCCGGTCGCTCCCGCCGCCGAGTCGGGCATCGTCGGCGTCGAGGCGCCGGGACGCGCCGCGTACCACCATCAGAGGCTGCGCGATGCCGGCTTCACCACGACACTGCACGGGACCGATCGCATCCGCGTCTCCGTGCACGCGACCACGCGGATCGAGGCGCTGGACGCCCTCGCCGCGACCCTCCGGTATCCCGCCTCCTGACGCGGTGGCAGCGCGCGCTCGGCGTCGGGTATTGTTCGATCGTCGGCTGACCCGAGCCGGCATCCCCCTGTGGGACACGCCCGCGCGCGGCCGTGCCCTCGTGAAGCGGAGTAGCTGTGTCCGATGTGTCGTCCTCCCGTGATGAGAACACCGAATCCTCGCCGTTCGACGAGCTGATCGCCGACGCCCCGACGACATCGGGCACGTTCACCACGACCTTCCGCGGTTATGACAAGGGCGAGGTCGATGCGCTCATCGCCGAGCTCACGGCGCAGCACAGCGGCCACGGCGAGGAGGTCGCCAAACTCACCGACAAGTACCGGCGCGCGGTCGCGACGATCAAGACCCACCTCGCGACGATCGACGAGCTCGAAGGGAAGGTCGCGTCGCTCGAGTCGGATCTCGCCGTCGAGGCCGCCAAGGCCAGCAACGCCGAAGACAAGGTCGCCACACTGAGCGCCGAACTCGTGGGCGCGGCCGATGAGTCGAGCAAGGGCCGCGAGCGGTTCGAAGAGGTGCTGCGCGTCGCCGAAGACCAGGCGAGCGTCATCATCAAGAACGCCAGCGTGCAGGCCGACCGCCTGCTCGAAGCGGCGCGCGAAGAGATCACGACGCGGCGCGCCCAGGCCCAGACCGACGCCGACACGCTGCGGGCGCAGGCCGAGACCGACGCGCAGCAGGTGCGTTTGCGTATCGACACCGAGCTCACCGCGCATCAGGCTCAGCTCGAACGCGAGGCCGCGCACGCGAACGAGAAGGTCACCCAGGCGCAGCAGGAGGCGGCCGCGATCCGCACCGAGGCTGAGAAGGGCGCGGCCGCGCTGCGCTCGCTCGTCGCGCGCGAGGGCGAGCAGCTGCGCGCCGAAGCCGAGGAGGCGGTGCGCGAGCAGCGTATGCGCGCGCTGGAGTTCGAGGAGTCGCTCAGCCGGCGCCAGGACGACGCGCAGCAGGAATTCCTGATGCTCCACAACCAGGCCGTCGCCCACGCGGAGCGCATCACGAGCGACGCCAACGATCAGGTCACCGCATCGCTCGACCACTCGCAGCGCATCACGGCGAAGGCCGACGACTTCGACAAGCTCATGCGCGCGCAGGCGCAGCAGCTCGAGGCCGACGCGAAGCTCCGCTCGCGCGAGATCCTCGAACGCTCGAGCGTCAAGGCGCAGAAGATCATCGACACCGTGACCGAGCACTCGCAGGCGGTGCTCCGCGACGCCGAAGACCGCACGCGTCAGCTGCGCTGGCAGCAGCAGCAGCTCACGAGCTTCATGTCCGAGGTCAAGGAGCTCATGCGGGCCGAATCGGGCGCCGCGCCGGCCGAGTCCGAGGCGCCGGAGTCCGACTGAGGCTCAGTCGCATGGCGCCCGGTGCGCGTGTGCACCGGTGGGACAGGTGAGGCGCCGCTGAGGTGTCCCGCCAGACGACGGGGCGCGCAGCGCGCTCAGGTCAGGCGTGCGAGCTCTGCGACGAACGCGTCGACATCCTGCTCGGTCGTGTCGAACGAGCACATCCAGCGCACCTCGTTCTTCGCCGCGTCCCAGTCGTAGAAGCGGAACGCCCGGCGCAGCTCGTCGGCGACGCTGTCCGGCACGGTCGCGAACACGCCGTTGGCCTCGGTCGGCTGGCTGAAGGCGACGCCCGAGATCGATCCGTCGGTGATGCCGGCCTCGACTCCTGCGCGCAGCCGCTGGGCCATCGCGTTGGAGTGCCGCGCGTTGCGCAGGTACAGGTCGCCCTCGAGCAGCGCGATCAGCTGCGCCGAGACGAAGCGCATCTTGCTGGAGAGCTGCATGTTGAGTTTGCGCAGGAACAGCAGTCCGTCGGATGCCGCCGGATCGAGCACCACGATCGCTTCGCCGAGCATGGCGCCGTTCTTCGTGCCGCCGAAGCTCAGGACGTCGACCCCCGCGTCGGTCGTGAAGGCGCGCAGCGGCACCTCCAGCGCAGCGGCGGCGTTCGAGATGCGGGCGCCGTCGAGGTGCAGACGCATGCCCCGCGCGTGGGCGTGATCGGCCAGGGCGCGGATCTCGGCGGGCGTGTAGAGGGTGCCGAGCTCGGTCGACTGCGTGATCGACACGACGAGCGGCTGTGCGCGGTGCTCGTCTCCCCAGCCCCACGCCTCGCGGTCGACGAGTTCGGGCGTGAGCTTGCCGTCGTCGGTGGGGACGTTCAGGATCTTGATGCCGGCCACGCGCTCGGGCGCGCCGCCTTCGTCGACGTTGATGTGAGCCGTGGATGCCGCGATCACCGCGCCCCAGCGGGGGAGCATCGACTGCAGGCCGACGACATTCGCGCCGGTGCCGTTGAAGACGGGGAACGCCTGGACGCCCTCGCCGAAGTGACCCGCGAAGACCTCCTGGAGCCGCGCCGTGTACGCGTCTTCGCCGTAGGCGATCTGGTGTCCGCCACTGGCCGCGGCGATCGCCGCGAGCACCTCGGGATGCACGCCGGAGTAGTTGTCACTGGCGAAGCCGCGGACGGCGGTGTCATGCAGGGTGCTCACCCGTCCAGCCTACGAGCAGGCCGACCGCTTTTCGATGTCCGACGCCTGGGGTAGCGTCGGGCTCGTGAGCGAGACGGTCGAACCCCGCGTCGTCCCGGTGAACGGGATGCGCGTCTTCGTGCACGTCCTCGTGAACACAGCGGCGGCGAACGTCACCACGAGCTTCCTGTGGTTCGCGCTGACGTTCTGGGTCTACCTCGAGACCCGCTCTGTGCTCGCGACCGGCATCATCGGCGGGGCTTACATGCTGCTGCTGGCGGTGTTCGGGATGGTGTTCGGCACCGTCGTCGACCGGCACCGCAAGCACCGCGTCATGGTGCTCTCGGCACTCATCACGCTCGCGGCGTTCGTGCTCGCCGGCGCGATCTACCTCGCGCGCCCCGAGGCGGAGCTGCTCGACATCTCCGGCCCGTGGTTCTGGCTGTTCTCCGGTGTCGTCCTCGGTGGCGCCGTCATCGAGAACCTCCGCAACATCGCGCTGTCGACGACCGTGACCCTCCTCGTGCCCACCGAGCGGCATGCGAACGCCAACGGCCTCGTCGGCACGGTGCAGGGCCTCGCCTTCCTGGTCACCAGTGTCTTCTCGGGGCTGTCGATCGGTCTGCTGGGCATGGGGTGGACCCTCGTGATCGCCGTCGTGCTCACGCTTGCGGCGCTCGTGCATCTGTTGTTCCTGCGCGTTCCCGAAGACGAGCCGGAACGCTCCACCGACAGCAAGTTCATCGACGTGCGCGGTGCGGCAGCCGCGATCCGCGCGGTGCCCGGCCTGTTCGCCCTCATCATCTTCTCGACGTTCAACAACCTCATCGGGGGCGTCTACATGGCGCTGATGGATCCCTACGGCCTGACGCTGTTCCCGGTCGAGTGGTGGGGCGTCGTGCTGGGCTTCAGCTCCACGGGCTTCCTCATCGGCGGTGCGGTCATCGCCGCGCGCGGGCTCGGTCGCAACCCCATCCGCACCATGCTGTGGCTGGTCGTGCTGATGGGGTTTCTCGGCGCGCTCTTCACGATCCGCGAGTGGGCGTGGCTCTACGTCGTCGGCATCTGGCTCTACATGATGCTGATCCCGGCGGTCGAAGCCGCCGAGCAGACGGTCATCCAGAAGGTCGTCCCGTTCGAGAAGCAGGGCCGGGTGTTCGGCGCGGCGACGGCGCTCGAAGTGTCGGCGGCTCCGATCACCTCGTTCGCGATCGCGCCGATCGCCGAATTCTGGATCATCCCGTACATGCAGACCGACGCCGGCCAGGCCACCTGGGGCTGGCTGGTCGGCGACGGCGAGGCGCGCGGCATGGCCCTCGTGTTCGTGTTCGCCGGGCTCGCGATGGTGATCATCGCGCTCGCAGCCTTCGCGACGCGCTCGTACCGCATCCTTTCGGCGGGCTACGCCGACGCACCGGAGACGTCGGTCGAGGCGGATGCCGGAGCGTCTCCCGCATCCGCCGCGCAGGTGCGCGGCGGGGTCGCCGAGCAGTAACGCCTCAGGCGTCCGACGCGCGGATGCCCTCGACGGAGGCGATGACGCCCCGCATCTTCTTCTCCAGCGCTTCGAAGAACATCGACAGCGGGAACTCGTCGGCCAGCACCGCGTCGGTGTACCCCGAGGGAGGTCCGGCGAGCACCTCGTCGTCGAGGCCGCGCGCCCAGCGCGACGCGGGATGCGGGGTGACGACCGAGCGGACGAGATCGTAGGCGGCGAGCCAGTGCGCGATCTTCGGGCGGTCGATCGATTCCCAGTAGAGCCGGTCGATGGCATCGGCGAGTTCCACGACGGCGGCGGGCACGTCGTCCCAGTCGAAGGCGAGCGCCGTGTCGGTCCAGTGGAGCACGCCGCGCTGGTGCAGCCAGGCGAACAGCAGCTGCCCGCCGAGTCCGTCGTAGTTGCGCACGCGCGATCCGGTGATGGCGAAGCGGAAGATGCGGTCGAAGATGACGGCGTACTGCACGAGCCGCGCCTGGTCGAGCATCTCCGCCTCCGTGCCGGTGAGCGCATGATCGCCGCTCGACAGGCGGGCCTCGATCCGCACGCACTCCCGGAACGCGGTCAGGTCGCAGCGGAGCTCTTCCAACGAATAGAGGAAGTACGGCATCCGCTGCTTGATCATGAACGGATCGAACGGCAGGTCGCCGCGCATGTGCGTGCGGTCGTGGATGATGTCCCACATCACGAACGTGGTCTCGGTGAGGCGCTGATCGGCGAGCATCCGCGCGACGCCCTCGGGGAGGTCGAGCTTCGTGATCTCGGCGGCGGCGCCCACGACGCGGCGGAACCGCGCCGCCTCGCGGTCTTGGAAGATCGCACCCCACGTGAATGTGGGGATCTCGCGCATCGCGACGGTCTCGGGGAACAGTACGGCGGAGTTCGTGTCGTATCCGGGCGTGAAGTCGATCAGTCGGAGTGAGACGAACAGCGTGTTGGTGTAGGTGAGTTCGAGCTCTTCGATGACGTCGGGCCAGATGACCTCGCACAGCACGGCCTCCACGAGGCGGCTGCGGGAGCCGTTCTGCGTGTACATGGGGAACACCACGAGGTGCGCGAGGCCGTCGATCCGGTCGCGCTGGGGCTGGAACTGCTGCAGCGAATCGAGGAAGTCGGGAAGGCCGAAGCCGGCGTCCGCCCACCGCGCGAAGTCGACGACGGATGCCGCGAGGTACGCCGCATCGTGGGGGAACAGCGGCGCGAGAGCTTCGATCGCCGCGGTGATCGCGTCGACGTGCGCGCGTGCGTCGGCGTGGCGGCCGGTGTCGGGGATCGAGCCGTCCGCCTCCTGCAGGCCCTGCAGGGCGATCGCGGCGGATTTCAGCGCCTGCCAGTCTTCGAGGACCTCGGGCTCTCCGATGACGGTGGGCAGCTGCGCGGATGCGGTCAGGTGCATGAGAACTCCGATCTTCGACTCTGTGCAGGAAATATTCCCGCATTCACTGTGTTCTGCCGGTATTCTTCCATGCATGCACGATTCTGTCGACATCGCCCTGATCCGTGAACTCGCGCGCGACGGGCGCGCCACACTGGCCGCCCTCGCCGAGCATGTGGGGCTGTCGGTGTCGGCCGTGCAGGCGCGGATCAAGCGCCTCGAAGCCGACGGGACGATCGTCGGCTACCGCGCGGTGATCGACCCGGAGGCGGCGGGGCGTCCGCTGGCGGCGTTCATCGAGATCACGCCGCTCGATCCCGCGCAACCCGACACGGCGCCCGCGCAGCTCGCCCACCTCGATGCGATCGAGGCGTGCCACTCGATCGCGGGGGATGCCGCCTACATCCTGTTCGTCCGGGTCGCGACGCCGCGGGCACTCGAAGAGCTCATCCGCGACATCCGCCAGGCGGCATCCGTGCGTACCCGCACGACGATCGTGCTGCAGAGCTTCTACGAGAACCGACCGGTCGCGCCGCTCGGCGCGGATACATCTTCCGGAGGATGACCGGCCCGGCGCGCTCGCGTACCGTCGAGGACGTGTTCCGTCCCCTCCAGCGCTATCAGGTCGCCGTCGATGTGTCGGTGGCGGCCGCCTTCACCGCGGTCGCCATCCTGTGGGGGCTCGACCTCGGCGGGCGCTCCGCGCTGCCGGACTACCGGATCTCCCTCCTCGCGATCGCCACGCTGAGTGTCCTCTTCGGCGTCGCCCTCGCGCTGCGCCGCCGCGCGCCGGGGATCGCGCTCGCGCTCGCCTGGGTGGCGGCGCTCGCCCAGATGGCGCTCGGCCTGTCGCCGTTGCCCGCCAACGCCGCGATCTTCGGCATCCTGTTCACAGCGGCGGCCTACGGCACGCGTCTGGTGTTCTGGGCGGGCTTCGCCTCGGCGCTCGTCGGCGCCGTCGTGATCACCGCCTACCTGCTCATCCCGCCGCTCGTCGGCGGATCGTGGAGCCTCCGCGACGCCATCGAGTCATACCTGATCACCGGCATCACGATGTTCTTCGCGGCCGCGGTCGCCCTGCTGTTGTCGTGGACCGCGGGCGCTCTCGTGCGCACCGCGCTGCGCGCGCGGGCGAACCGCGCGGCGCAGTCGCTCGCCGAGGCGGAGACGACCGCCGAGCAGGAGCGCACGCGCATCGCGCGCGACATGCACGATGTCGTCGCGCACTCGCTGGCCGTCGTGATCGCGCAGGCCGACGGCGCGCGCTACACCGCCGACCCGGCCGCGGCGACCGCCGCGCTCGGCACGATCTCCACCACCGCGCGCGCCGCGCTGTCGGACGTGCGCATGCTGCTCACGCAGCTGCGCCACGCGCAGTCCGAGGGTCCGCAGCCGAGCATCGCCGACCTCGAGGCCCTGTACGCCCAGGTGCGCGCCGCGGGCGTCGACCTCCGCGTCGACGTCGATCCCGCGCCGCTCGGCGCGCCCCCGGCGGCCGTCGAACTCGCCGTCTACCGCATTCTGCAGGAGGCGCTGACCAACGCACTCCGGCACGGGGGCGGCCCGGTCGACGTCGCACTCGCGTGGCACTCCGACCGTGTCGCCCTCGAGGTGCGCAACCCTCTCGCCGCACCGAAGGCGGCCGAGCAGCCGCGCGGCCACGGGCTCATCGGCATGCGTGAGCGCGCTCAGCTCGTCGGCGGACGGCTCGACGCGGACGAATCGGACGGACACTTCGTCGTCCGCGCCGAGATGCCGATCGGGGTCGTGGCATGATCCGTGTTGTCCTCGTCGACGACCAGGCACTGTTCCGTGCCGGCATCCGCATGGTGATCGATTCGCAGCCCGACCTCGAGGTCGTCGGCGAAGCCGGTGACGGCGCCGAAGGCATCCGTGTCGCCCTCGCGACCCGTCCCGACGTCGTGCTCATGGACATCCGGATGCCGGTGATGGACGGCTTGGCGGCGACGGCGGAGCTGCTCACCCACGACGACCCGCCGAGGGTGGTGATGCTCACGACATTCGACCTCGACGAAGCCGCCGCGCGCGCCATCCGGCAGGGCGCCAGCGGGTTCCTGTTGAAGGATGCCGACCCGGAGTTCCTGCTCGCCGCGATCCGCACGGTGCACGCGGGATCGTCGGTGATCGCGGCGGCGGCGACGAGGGAGCTGTTCGCGCAGTTCTCGGCGGCGCCGGTGCCCCCGCCGGCAGCGTTCGACGCGCTCACCGATCGCGAGCGGGAGATCTTCGCGCTGGCGGCGCGGGGTCTGTCGAACGCCGAGATCGCGGGGCGGGAGTTCCTGTCCGAGGCCACCGTGAAGACCCACATCAGCCGCATCCTGTCCAAGCTGTCGCTGCGCGACCGCGTGCAGCTCGTGGTGTTCGCCTTCGAGCACGGGCTCGCCTGAATCATCCTCGGGATGTACGCGGCGGCGACTGCCGACCGATGACCCGCCGTCCGGCGATTCGTAGCGTCGAAGGCATGCACATCTCCTCGACAGACCTCGGGCTCGCGGCGCGCGTCCAGAACCTCACCAAGACTTTCGGCGTCGGAGGCAGCGCCGTGCGCGCGCTCGAAGACGTGACCGTCGGCATCCGACGCGGCGAGTTCACCGCCATCATGGGCCCGTCCGGCTCGGGCAAGTCGACGCTCATGCACGTCATGGCTGGCCTCGACGCGCCGAGCGGCGGGCGCGCGTGGATCGGCGACACCGAGATCACGGGCCTGTCCGATCTCGAACTCACGATCCTCCGCCGCCGCCGGGTGGGCTTCGTCTTCCAGGCGTTCAACCTGGTGCCCACGCTCGACGCGCTCGGCAACATCCTGTTGCCGTTCGACCTCGACGGCCGTGCGCCGTCGGCCCTCGAGCGGTCGCGCATCGACGGGCTCATCGACACCCTCGGTCTGGGCACGCGCCTGCGGCACCGCCCCCACGAGCTCTCCGGAGGGCAACAGCAGCGCGTCGCGATCGCCCGGGCGCTCGCCACGGCGCCCGATCTCGTGTTCGCCGACGAGCCCACCGGCAATCTCGACTCGCGCTCGGGTCGCGAGGTGCTGACGCTGCTCGGCGTGGCCGCCCGCGAACACGGCCAGTCGATCGCGATGGTGACGCACGACCCGGTCGCGGCGTCGCACGCCGACCGGGTGATCTTCCTCGGCGACGGTCGCGTCGTCGCCGACAAGCCCCGACAGAGCGCCGAGCAGGTCTCCGCGTTCATGCTCGCCGCGGAGGTGGCGGCGTGAGCGCGGTGACGACCAGCGAGACGACCCCCGGGCAGCGGATGCCGAGGAAGGCGCGTTCGTGGGAGTGGCTGCGCGAGCGCGGCATGGGCGGCGCCGTGCTCGTCGCTGCAATCTCCTCGGCGTTCGGGGTGCTGCTGCTGAGTGCCACCGGCTTCCTGGGTGCATGGCTCGCCGCCGACCCCTACATCGGCGGGGGAGAGACGGTCGCGATCGTCGTCGGCATCCTGAGCGTGCTGCTCATCGGCGTCGCCGTGTACGTCGCGGCGATCGTCACGGCGAACACGTTCGCGGCGATCGTCGCGGGTCGCACGCGTCGCATCGCGCTCATGCGCCTGATCGGCGCGTCCGCCGCGTCTGAGCGGCGCGAGATCTCGCGGCAGGGCCTCGTCGTCGGCTCGATCGGTGCGTCCCTGGGTGCGGTGGTCGGCGTCGCGGCGGCGGCCGTGCTCATCGCCGTCGCGCGCGAGGTGTTCGCCGTCACGGCGGAGTACACCTTGCTGCACCCGGTGCTTCTCGTGCCGGCGGTCATCGTCGCGCTGACGACGTGGGTCGGCGCGTGGGCGGGCTCGCGCCGTGTGCTGGAGGTGACGCCGCTCGAGGCGATCGCCGGTTCCGCCCCGCGCACCCACGAAGAAGCCGCCGGCGGGCGCGCACGGCGCATCGCCGCGGTGTCGCTCTTCGTCCTCGGCAGTGCGCTGCTCGCGCTGGGGGTCGTCGTCGGCCTCGCCCATCCGCTCGGCGTGGTCGTCGCCTTCGGCGGCGGCATCCTCTCGTTCACGGGGCTCTCGCTCGGCGCCGTGCTGGTCATGCCGCCGCTGCTGCGACTGACCGGCCGCGCGTTCGGGAGGTCGGCGACGGCGCGGCTCGCGAGCGAGAACGCCCTGCGCTACCCCGAGCGCTCGTCGCGCATGGCCATCGGTGTCGTCATGGGCGTGACCCTCGTGACGATGTTCGCCGTCGCGAACGAGTCGGTGAAGGTCGTGATGACGGCGTCGTCGGGGGGCGAGCCTCCGGTGGAGATGACGCAGCTCATGGACACGTTCGCCGGCGTCATGATGGGCCTCGTCGCGGTGTCGGCGGTCATCGCCGGCGTGGGCCTCGTCAATCTCCTGAGCATCGGCGTCGTACAGCGTCGGCGGGAGCTCGGCCTGCTGCGCGCGCTGGGTCTCACCTCGGCGCAGGTGCGCCGCGTCGTGCTGCTGGAGGCCGTGCACATCACGATCACCTCGCTCGTCTTCGGGCTCGCGCTGGGCATCGTCTACGGATGGGTGGCCGCGCAGTCGCTGCTCGGCTCGGTCCAGATTCCGCCGGCGTGGTCGTCGCCCACCTTCGTCACCCCCGCGGTGCCGTTCTGGCCGCTGATGGTCGTGGTCCTCGCGACCGCAGCGCTCACAATGGCCGCGGCCGTCGTGCCGACCCGGCTCGCAACGCGCGTCGCGCCGATCGCCGCGCTGGCCTAAGCGTCGTCCGCCGGATCATGTGCCCACGTGGGGGCGAGGGCGCGCAGTCGCGCGCCCCGCCACTGCCAGGTGGCCCAGAGCAGCGGCCACAGCGGGGCGGCGGCCGGGCCGCCGATCACGAGCCGGTCACGCCAGAGGGTCTTCGTGGCATCGCCGGGGGCGGGAGAGACGGCCATCTGGTGATCCCAGACGTCGAGGGAGGCGAGCGCACCGGTCAGGGGGATGCCGCTGTCTCGGAAGATGCGCACGACACCGTTCGCGTCGCGCGTCGTGTGGTCGCTCGTGTGGATCAGCTGCTGACCGAGCGGCACGAATCCTGCGGCGGAGAGGGCGACGGGGAAGTCGGTGCCGGGCTCGAGCGAGGTGGGCGCGCCCGACGGCGACATCGGCTGCATCTGCAACAGCGGGCCGTAGAGCTCGGCGATCGCACGCGGTGAGTGCAGCGCCCGCCACGCGGCGTCGGCATCGCAGTCCAGCACCAGCTTCAGCAGAATCCGCATGCGAGCAGTCTCGCACTTCGCGCGCCACGATCCGCTAGTGTGGGAGCGCTCCCACGCGCGATGTTGCGTCTGTTCGAAGGAAAGACCGTGCCCCTCACCCCCGCCATCGAGTCCGGCGACCGTTCCCACGGCGCGGCCGCGATCGAATCCGTCGCGCAGATGTCGACCATTCTCGAAGACACCGATCCGACCCTCGATCCCGCGCTCGGCCGCGCCGCGCGCCAGGCGGCCGCCGAGGGGATCGTCCTCCTCCGCAACGACGACGCCGTGCTGCCCCTCGAGGGTCGGTCGGTCGCCGTGTTCGGCCGCACGCAGATCGACTGGTTCGCTGTCGGCTACGGATCGGGCGGCGACGTCAAGGTGCCTTACGTGTGGAACCTCGTGGCCGGGCTGCGGGACGCCGGCGTAGAGGTCGACTCTGAGGTCGCCGACCTCTACGCCGCCTGGTGCGCCGAGAACCCGCCCGCGCTCACTGGCACGTGGGGGCAGTGGCCGCACCACTTTTCGGAGATGCCGCTGGCCGCCGCCGTCGCAGAGGCGGCCGCGACCCGCGCCGACACGGCGGTCGTGGTCATCGGGCGTGCGGCGGGCGAAGCCCGCGAGAGCATCCTCGAACCGGGCAGCTACTACCTCGCCGACGCCGAACGTGCCCTGCTCGATGTCGTCACGGCATCCTTCGCCCGCACCGTGGTGGTGCTCGACGTCGGCAACGTCATGGACCTGTCGTGGCTGGCCGACTACGGCGACCGCATCGCGGGGCTCGTCGCCGCGTGGCAGGGCGGCATGGAGGGCGCGCGGGCCGTCGCCGCGGTGCTGGCGGGAGAGACACCCGCCAGCGGAAAGCTCACGGCCACCATCGCCCGCGCGTACGCCGACTACCCGAGCGCCGCGAACTTCGGTGGCCTCGAGCAGAACACCTACGTCGAGGACGTGTTCGTCGGCTACCGCTACTTCGAGACCTTCGCCCCCGACCGCGTGCTGTTCCCATTCGGGTTCGGACTCACCTACACGTCGTTCGAGGTGTCGACCCGGGCGGTCGTCGACGCGGATGCCGTCACGTTCACCGTCGACGTGCACAACACCGGCCGGCGTGCCGGCGCCGAGACCGTGCAGGCGTACGTCGCAGCGCCCGACGGCACCCTCGGCCAGCCGGCGCGGCGCCTCGCGGCCTACCGCAAGACCGCCGTGCTCGCCCCCGGTGAAAGCGAACGCATCGAGCTCACCGTCGCGCTCGACGATCTCGCCTCATACGACGACGGCGGCACGAGCGGTCACCGCAGCGCGTGGGTGCTCGAAGCCGGCGACTACCGCTTCTTCGTCGGCACCGACGTCCGCAGCGCCGAGCCGGCCGCCGTCATGACCCTGCCCGACACCCGCGTGGTCCGCCAGGTGTCCGAGGCGGCCGCGCCGGTCGTCCCCTTCGAGCGGATAGTGCTCGCCCGCGACGCGGGCGGCGCGGCCCGCATCGCGCACGCGGCGGTGCCGACCGCGACCACCGACCTCGCCGCACGCATCGTCGCGCACCTTCCGGCCGAGCTCGTCGCCGGCGCCGCGCCCGTCTCGCTCGACGCGGTCGCGGCGGGGGAGGCGAGCCTCGACGAGTTCGTGGCGCAGCTCACCCCGACGGAGCTGGGGGAGATCGCCCGCGGCGACATCACGATGCACTCGCCGCTCGGGGCGCCCGGCAATGCCGGCGTGCTCGGCGGCGTGTCGCCGTCGCTGCGCGCGAAGGGCGTGCGTCCGGTCACCACGACCGACGGGCCGAGCGGCATACGTCTCGCGGCCTACGCGTCGCTGCTGCCGTCGGGCACGGCTCTCGCGTCGACGTGGAACCCGACGCTCGTCGGCGAGCTCGCGGCGCTGCACGCCCAGGAGATGGTGCGGAAGGGCTCGGACGTGCTCCTCAGCCCCGGCATGAACATCCACCGCGACCCGCTGTGCGGCCGCAACTTCGAGTACTTCTCCGAAGACCCGCTCGTCACCGGACGCACGGCCGCGGCGGTCGTCCGCGGCATCCAGTCGCAGGGCGTCTCGGCCTGCCCGAAGCACTTCGCGGTCAACAATCAGGAGACCAACCGCACGCGCAACGATTCGCGGCTGTCCGAGCGGGCGCTGCGGGAGATCTACCTGCGCGGGTTCGAGATCTGCGTGCGCGAAGCCGCGCCGCTGGCGATCATGACGTCGTACAACCAGGTCAACGGGGTGTGGGCGCACTATCACCACGACCTCGTCACCACGATCCTGCGTGGCGAGTGGGGCTACACCGGCATGGTCATGACCGACTGGTGGATGGAGGATGCCGTCGACCCGCACTTCCCCGGCCTGGAGAACAACGCCTATCGCGTGCGTGCGCAGGTCGACGTGCTCATGCCCGGGGGTGTGAAGACGGATGCCGGCCCGCAGGAGTACGCCGACGACTCGATCGCCCGCGCGCTGGCCGCCCCCGACGGGCTGACGATCGCCGAGCTGCAGCGGGGCGCCCGTAACGTGCTCGGCCTGGTGCTGACGCTCGCCCCGGTGATCGACGCCCGCGGCTGAGCGCGCCCGTTGAGCGGATCGTCGCCCCCGCGCCCGTCGAGCGAGTCGTCGCCCCCGCGCCCGTTGAGCGAGCGAAGCGAGACGAAACGGGGCCGGCCCCGTCGGCCGTAGCCTGGAGGGATGAGCTCGCCCTTCGACCAGTCGCGTTACCAGGTCCGTCTCGAATGGGGAGCGGCGGGCCTCGCGCGCCTCGCGCCGTCGGACATCGTCGTCGTGGTCGACGTGTGGCCGGGCGCGGACACGATCGCGGTCGGCGGCGCCCAACTCCTCCGCGGCGACTTCACCACGGCGTCGCAGACCGCCGCGGCCGTGCTCGACGCCCAGCGCGCGCGGGGTGAGCGCACCTCGGTCGCCCTCATCGCCGCGGGCGACGACGGGCGCTGCACCGTGGAAGACCACCTCGCCGCGGGCGCCATCGTCGACGCGCTCGGCGCCCTCGGTCTCGACCACACCTCGCCCGAAGCGGCGGCTGCCGGCGAGGCATTCCGCGGGCTCCGCGGCGCACTGCGGCATCTCCTCGCCGCGAGCGGATCGGGTCAGGCCCTCATCGCCGCGGGCCGGCGCGACGAGGTGCTCGCGGCTGCGGTCCTCGGCTGACTGAAGCGCCTCAGCGGGGCGTCATCGCGGCGAGCCGCGTCGCCGGCGAGATCTCCCGGCGCGTCCACGTGAACAGGTACCTGTCGTCGAACGAGCGCGAGCACCGCGCGCACGACGTGGGGCGTGTCGCGCGGCGATGCCGATACGCCGTGTGTCCCGCCGGGCACACCCCCACCCACGGCGCCAGTTCGACGGCGGTCTCCCCGTGGTGGGTGGTGCCCCCGGTGTAGCCCAACGAGCGCGCGATGCGCTTCCACGCGGCGCCGTGCCCCGCCCGCGCGCCGGCCAGCGCGTGCGCGACCTCGTGCAGCAGGGTCTGGCGGTTCGTCTCGTCGTCGTAGCGGGCGCTGAGGTAGCGCGAGACGGTGATGCGCTTGCGCGTGTAGTCGCACGCTCCCGCGCGGCGCTTCGCGTTGTCGAACGCGAACGACCAGGAGTCGTCGAGGTGGCGGGCGATCAGCGCCTCGGCGCTCAGCCGGATGGAGGGCAGGTCAGACATGGTGCGGGCTATCGGTCATGCCGACACGCTAGAACGGATGTACGACACTCAGCTGGCGACGGATGCCGCGGTGCGGCGGTGCTCGGCGGCCTCGATCGCCTGCAGCGTCGACGAGAGCTGGTCTTCCGGGGCCCCGGCATCCTGACGGAGGAAGAGCGCCTTCTTGAAGTCGGTGCGCGCGTCGGCGTAGTCGCCGGCGTCGTAGCTGACCTTGCCGCGGTGCTGATAGGCGAACGCGGCGAGCGCCGACCAGCCCTGCCCTTCGGCTTCGGCGCCGCACGTCGTGAGTTCGTGGTGCGCCGCGGCGTAGGCGCCGCGCTGCTGCTGCACCGAAGCGTGGAGGATGCGCGCGCGCAGCAGGTCTTTGCGGGTGCCACCCATGCGCGCGAGCCGCACCGACTGCTCCGAGACGACCAGCGCGTCGTCGAGGCGACCGAGCACCTTCAGCAGCCACACGCGTTCGAGCAGGGCGGCGAGGCTGCGCTGGTCACCCAGTTCGCTCAGCCGCGCGGTGCATTCCTGCGGGTCGATCACCTCGCGGAGCGTCTGCGGGTCGTAACCCTTGATGTAGCTCACAACCTGCTCCTTCCGACGCGTGAGTCCAGTGTCACCCGGTGCGCGTGCGATCGGTTCAGGCCACGCCGGTCAGCGCTCGAAGATGGATGCCGCGGGCTTCGGCGACGCGGTGGCATCCGCGTCGGTCGACGCCAGCGACCCCCGGACGAACGCGTCGAGCTCGGCCCCCTGGGCGACCTTCGCGGGGTGGGGCCCGGCCGCCATCAGCCGCGGCAGCCACTGCGTCGGCAACGGCTCGGCCGACGCCGCGACGACGAGATTGCCGAACCGGCGGCCTTTCAGGGTCTGCACTTCGGCGAGCACCGCGATCTCGGGCAGCACGGCGCGAACGGTCGCGACCTGCCGGCGGGCGAAGGCGAGCCCGGCGCCGTCGGCGACGTTCACCAGCAGCACTCCGCCGGGAGCGAGGAGCGCCGCGAGGATGCGGTAGTACTCGACCGTCGTCAGGTGCGCGGGGGTCTGCGATCCCGCGAAGACGTCCGACACGACGAGGTCGGCGGCGCCCTGCAGGCCGGCGGGCAGGCGCGCGGCGACGTCGCGCGCGTCGCCGATGCGCACCCGGATCTGCGCGCCGCGCGGCAGCGGCAGTTCGGCGCGCACGAGGTCGATGAGGCCCTGCTCGAGTTCGATCACCTGCTGGCGTGAGCCCGGCCGCGTCTGCTCGATGTAGCGGGGGAGAGTCAGCGCGCCGCCCCCGAGGTGAACGGCGGTCAGCGGCTGGCCCGGCATCCGCAGCAGGTCGATCACGGCTCCCATCCGCGCGACGTATTCGAAGTGCAGGTGCGTCGGGTCGTCGAGGTCGACGTGCGACTGGGGTGTGCCCGCGACGTCGAGCTCGAACCCGCCGGCGAACCGACTGGGGACGACGCGGGCGATGGAGCCGTCCGACAGACGCGCCGTCGCGCCGCTGTCTTCCACGTACGCCCGGGCCATGCCCCCACGCTACCGGGCACCCGCGCCGCGCAGGTTTATACCGCAGCATCCGAAAGTCGTCAAGGATGCCGCTGGACATGGCGCGTCGCGAGGCATATAGTTGGTAGTTGCGCTCCCTTCCCCCATGCCCTCATATGGTGGTCGGCTTGTGCCTGCAGCCCCCGCTCCGGCGGCGCGTGCGACAGGCTTCGGGATTCGGGAGCACTCCACCTGACGACAAGGAAACCGGCCCCTGCCCGGGCTCATGGAGGTAATCCCCTTGGCTGCTGCGCGCAACGCAACCAATTCCACCACCACCCCCAAGAACGGCCGAGGTGCATCGCGCCTCTCGTTCGCGAAGATCACTGACACGCTGACGGTCCCCGACCTTCTGGCGCTGCAGACGGAGTCTTTCGACTGGCTCGTCGGAAACGAGGGCTGGAAGGCCCGCGTCGACGCCGCGACCGCCGCCGGACGCACCGACGTCCCGTCGACCAGCGGCCTCGAGGAGATCTTCGAGGAGATCTCGCCGATCGAGGACCTGGGCGAGACGATGCAGCTCAGCTTCACGAACCCGTACCTGGAGCCGGAGAAGTACTCGATCGAGGAGTGCAAGGAGCGCGGCAAGACGTACGCCGCCCCGCTGTACGTCGAGGCCGAGTTCATGAACCATCTCACGGGTGAGATCAAGACCCAGACGGTCTTCATGGGCGACTTCCCGCTCCAGACCGGCAAGGGCACCTTCATCATCAACGGCACCGAGCGTGTCGTGGTCAGCCAGCTCGTGCGCTCGCCGGGTGTCTACTTCGACAAGACCCCCGACAAGACGAGTGACAAGGACATCGTCTCGGCGCGCGTCATCCCGAGCCGCGGCGCCTGGCTCGAGTTCGAGATCGACAAGCGCGACCAGGTCGGCGTGCGCATCGACCGCAAGCGCAAGCAGTCGGTCACCGTGTTCCTGAAGGCCCTCGGCCTGTCCAGCGAAGACATCCTGGCCGAGTTCGCCGGCTACGAGTCGATCGAGGACACCCTCAGCAAGGACACCATCCTCACGAAGGAGGATGCGCTCCGTGACATCTACCGCAAGCTCCGTCCGGGCGAGCAGGTCGCCGCCGAGGCCGCGCGTGCGCTGCTCGACAACTTCTACTTCAACGCCAAGCGCTACGACCTCGCGAAGGTCGGTCGTTACAAGATCAACCAGAAGCTGGGCCTCGACAAGCCGCTCAGCGACTCGGTGCTGACCGTCGAAGACATCGTCGCGACGATCAAGTACCTCGTGGCGATCCACCGCGGCGACGCGTCGATCCCGGGGGTGCGCGCCGGCAAGCCGGCCGACATCCGTCTGTCGGTCGACGACATCGACAACTTCGGCAACCGTCGCATCCGCGCCGTCGGCGAGCTCATCCAGAACCAGGTCCGCACCGGTCTGTCGCGCATGGAGCGCGTCGTCCGCGAGCGCATGACCACGCAGGACATCGAGGCGATCACGCCGCAGACCCTGATCAACGTGCGCCCCGTCGTCGCCGCGATCAAGGAGTTCTTCGGAACCTCGCAGCTGTCGCAGTTCATGGACCAGAACAACCCGCTCGCGGGTCTGACCCACAAGCGTCGTCTCTCGGCGCTCGGCCCCGGTGGTCTCAGTCGTGAGCGCGCCGGTGTCGAGGTCCGTGACGTGCACCCGTCGCACTACGGCCGCATGTGCCCGATCGAGACGCCGGAAGGCCCGAACATCGGTCTGATCGGCTCGCTCGCGTCGTTCGCGCGCATCAACGCGTTCGGGTTCATCGAGACCCCGTACCGTCGCGTCGAAGACGGCAAGGTCACCGACAACATCGACTACCTCACCGCGTCCGAAGAGAACGAGTTCATCGTCGCTCAGGCCGGTGTGGAGCTGAAGAAGGATGGCTCGTTCGCCCAGGACCGCGTGCTCGCACGCCGCGGCGACGGCGGCGAGGTCGACCTCTTCCACGCCGAGGACATCGGCTACATGGACGTCTCGCCCCGCCAGATGGTGTCGGTCGGTACGTCGCTCATCCCCTTCCTCGAGCACGACGACGCGAACCGCGCCCTCATGGGTGCCAACATGCAGCGTCAGGCTGTGCCGCTGCTGCGCAGCGACTCGCCCTACGTCGGTACCGGCATGGAGGGCTTCGCGGCCATCGACGCCGGTGACGTGATCACCGCCGAGAAGGCCGGTGTCGTCAGCGAGGTCTCGGCCGACGTCGTGACCGTGCAGCTCGACGAGGGCGGCACGCGCGACTACTTCCTGCGCAAGTTCGACCGCTCCAACCAGGGCAACTCGTACAACCAGCGCGTCGTGGTCTCCGCGGGCGAGCGGGTCGAGGTCGGCCAGGTCATCGCCGACGGTCCCGCGACCGAGAACGGCGAGCTGGCGATCGGCAAGAACCTCCTCGTCGCGTTCATGACGTGGGAAGGTCACAACTTCGAGGACGCGATCATCCTCAGCCAGGAGCTCGTCAAGAACGACACGCTCTCCTCCATCCACATCGAGGAGTACGAGGTCGATTCGCGCGACACCAAGCTCGGCAAGGAGGAGATCACCCGTGACCTCCCCAACGTCAGCCCCGACCTGCTGAAGGACCTCGACGAGCGCGGCATCGTCCGCATCGGCGCCGAGGTGCGTCCCGGTGACATCCTCGTCGGCAAGGTCACGCCCAAGGGCGAGACCGAGCTGAGCGCCGAGGAGCGCCTGCTCCGCGCGATCTTCAACGAGAAGAGCCGCGAAGTGCGTGACACCTCGCTGAAGGTGCCCCACGGCGAGCAGGGCACGGTCATCGCCGTCAAGGAGTTCAACGCCGAGGAGGGCGACGACGAGCTCGGCTCGGGCGTCAACCGCCGCGTCGTCGTCTACATCGCCCAGAAGCGCAAGATCACCGAGGGTGACAAGCTCGCCGGCCGTCACGGCAACAAGGGCGTCATCGCGAAGATCCTCCCCGTCGAGGACATGCCCTTCCTGGCCGACGGCACCCCCGTCGACATCGTCCTCAACCCGCTCGGTATCCCCGGCCGCATGAACTTCGGTCAGGTGCTGGAGACCCACCTCGGGTGGATCGCCAACCAGGGCTGGAAGGTCGAGGGCACCCCGAAGTGGGCCGCAGACCTGCCGGATGCCGCCCGCGAGGCAGCGCCCGGAACCAAGGTCGCCACGCCGGTGTTCGACGGTGCGCGCGAGGAGGAGATCGTGGGTCTCCTCGACTCGACGCTCCCCAACCGCGACGGCGTGCGTCTGATCGACGGCTCGGGCAAGACCGTGCTGTTCGACGGTCGCTCGGGTGAGCCGTTCCCGGCTCCCGTCTCGGTCGGCTACATGTACATCCTGAAGCTGCACCACCTCGTGGACGACAAGATCCACGCGCGCTCGACGGGTCCCTACTCGATGATCACGCAGCAGCCGCTGGGTGGTAAGGCGCAGTTCGGTGGCCAGCGCTTCGGTGAGATGGAAGTGTGGGCCCTCGAGGCCTACGGTGCCGCGTACGCGCTGCAGGAGCTCCTGACGATCAAGTCCGACGACATCGTCGGCCGCGTCAAGGTCTACGAGGCGATCGTCAAGGGCGAGAACATCCAGGAGCCCGGCATCCCCGAGTCCTTCAAGGTGCTCATGAAGGAGATGCAGTCGCTCTGCCTGAACGTCGAGGTCCTCTCGGCCGACGGCACCGAGGTCAACCTCCGTGACACCGACGATGAAGCCTTCCGCGCCGCGGAAGAGCTCGGCATCAACATCTCCAGCCGCTTCGAGTCCTCGTCCATCGACGAGATCTGATCCCGGCACCCCCGCAAGAGAATTCCGACACAGGAGAACCAGTGCTCGAGTCACACACGTTCGATCAGATCCGCATCGGTCTCGCCACCGCCGACGACATCCGTCGTTGGTCGTACGGCGAGGTCAAGAAGCCGGAGACCATCAACTACCGCACCCTGAAGCCCGAGAAGGACGGTCTGTTCGGTGAGCAGATCTTCGGCCCTTCCCGCGACTGGGAGTGCGCCTGCGGCAAGTACAAGCGCGTCCGCTTCAAGGGCATCGTCTGCGAGCGCTGCGGCGTCGAGGTCACCAAGAGCTCGGTGCGTCGTGAGCGCATGGGCCACATCGAGCTCGCCGCGCCCGTCACCCACATCTGGTACTTCAAGGGCGTGCCCTCGCGCCTCGGCTACCTGCTGGACATGGCGCCGAAGGACCTCGAGAAGGTCATCTACTTCGCCGCCTACATGGTGATCTCGGTCGATGAGGATGCGCGTCACCGCGACCTCCCCACGCACGAGTCGAACCTCCGCCTCGAGATCAAGAACCTCGGCGACCGCAAGGACGCCAAGGTCGCGGCCCGCCTCCAGAAGCGGGAAGACGAGCTCGCCGCTCTCGAGGCCGAAGGCGCCAAGGCCGACCAGAAGAAGAAGGTCAAGGACGCCGCCGAGAAGGAAATGACCCTCATCCGCAAGGGCGCCGACGAGCAGATCGCCAAGCTCGAGCGCATGTGGGACGAGTTCCGTGGCCTCTCGGTCGGTCAGCTCAAGCAGGAGGACGACGTCTTCCACGAGCTGCAGGACCGGTTCGGCCAGTACTTCGAGGCCTACATGGGCGCGGAGTCGATCCAGCGTCGCCTGCAGGCGTTCGACCTGCCCGCCGAGGCCGAGTCGCTGCACCTGCAGATCTCCGAGGGCAAGGGCCAGCGCAAGATCCGCGCGATCAAGCGCCTGAAGGTCGTCAACTCGTTCCTGTCGACGGGCATGACCCCGGCCGCCATGGTGCTCGACGTCGTCCCGGTGATCCCGCCGGAGCTGCGTCCGATGGTCCAGCTCGACGGTGGCCGCTTCGCCACCAGCGACCTGAACGACCTCTACCGCCGCGTGATCAACCGCAACAACCGCCTCCGTCGCCTGATCGACCTCGGTGCCCCCGAGATCATCGTCAACAACGAGAAGCGCATGCTGCAGGAGGCCGTCGACGCGCTGTTCGACAACGGCCGCCGCGGTCGCCCGGTCACCGGTACCGGCAACCGTGCGCTCAAGTCGCTCTCCGACATGCTCAAGGGCAAGCAGGGCCGGTTCCGTCAGAACCTGCTCGGCAAGCGCGTGGACTACTCGGGCCGTTCGGTCATCATCGTCGGTCCGCAGCTGAAGCTGCACCAGTGCGGTCTGCCCAAGCAGATGGCGCTCGAGCTCTTCAAGCCGTTCGTGATCAAGCGCCTGATCGACCTCGGTCACTCGCAGAACATCAAGGCGGCCAAGCGCGCCGTCGAGCGCACGCGTCCCGAGGTCTGGGACGTGCTCGAGGAGATCATCCGCGAGCGTCCCGTGCTGCTCAACCGTGCACCCACGCTCCACCGCCTCGGCATCCAGGCCTTCGAGCCGCAGCTCGTGGAGGGTAAGGCGATCCAGCTGCACCCGCTCGTCTGCGCGGCGTTCAACGCCGACTTCGACGGTGACCAGATGGCCGTGCACCTGCCGCTGTCGGTCGAGGCGCAGGCCGAGGCCCGCATCCTCATGCTGGCGTCGAACAACATCCTGAAGCCGTCCGACGGCCGCCCGGTGACCCTGCCCTCGCAGGACATGATCATTGGCCTCCACCACCTGACCACGGTCAAGGACGGTGCGACCGGTGAGGGCCGCGTGTTCGGTTCGGTCGGCGAGGCGATCCTCGCGAAGGACGAGGGCACCCTCGACCTGCAGGCGAAGGTGCGCATCCGCGTTCCCGGTCTGTCGTTCCTCGAGGGCGAAGCTCCCGAGGGCTACGAGCGTCACGGACTCCTGGATGCCTCGCTCGGACAGGCGATCTTCAACGACACCCTCCCCAAGGGCTACCCGTTCGTTCGCGAGCAGGCCGACAAGGGCAAGCTGTCGCAGATCGTCAACAAGCTGGCCGAGGAGTACCCCAAGGTCGAGGTCGCGGCGTCGCTGGACCGCATCAAGGATGCCGGCTTCTACTGGGCGACCCGTTCGGGTGTGACCGTCGCGCTCAGCGACATCCTCACGCCGCCGAACAAGCCCGAGATCATCGCCAAGTACGAGAAGCTCGCCACGAAGGTGCAGAACCAGTTCGACAAGGGTCTCGTGACCGACGCCGAGCGCCGCCAGGAGCAGATCAAGATCTGGACCGAGGCGACCGACGAGGTGCAGCAGGCGATGCGGGACAACTTCCCGTCCGACAACAACATCAACCGCATGGTGACCTCGGGCGCCCGTGGTAACTGGCTGCAGATCCGGAACATCGCCGGTATCCGAGGCCTGGTCAACAACACCAAGGGCGAGATCATGCCCCGTCCGATCATCTCCTCGTACCGCGAGGGTCTGAGCGTGGCGGAGTACTTCACGGCTACCCACGGTGCCCGTAAGGGTCTGGCCGACACGGCCCTGCGTACCGCCGACTCGGGTTACCTCACGCGTCGTCTCGTGGACGTCTCGCAGGATGTCATCATCCGCGAAGATGACTGCGGCACGAGCAAGGGCCTCGAGTTCACGATCGCCGCGGTGGATTCCACCGGGACGCTCGTGCGCGACGCCAACGTCGAGAACTCGGTGTTCGCCCGCACCCTCTCCGCCGAAGCGGTCTCGCCCTCGGGCGAGGTCGTCGCCTCGGCCGGTGAGGATGTCGGCGACGTGCTGATCGACAAGCTGGTCGCGGCCGGTGTCGAGTCGATCAAGGTCCGCTCGGTGCTCACGTGCGATTCGGCCGTCGGCGTCTGCGCGCAGTGCTACGGCCGCTCGCTCGCGACCGGCAAGCTCGTCGACATCGGCGAGGCCGTCGGCATCATCGCGGCCCAGTCGATCGGTGAGCCCGGAACGCAGCTCACGATGCGTACCTTCCACACGGGTGGTTCGGCCTCCGCCGACGACATCACCCAGGGTCTGCCGCGTGTGCAGGAGCTGTTCGAGGCGCGTACCCCCAAGGGCGCGTCGCCGATCGCCGAAGCCGACGGTGTCGTCAAGATCGACGAGACCGACAAGGCCAAGAAGGTCATCCTGACGCCCGACAACGGCGACGAGCCGCACGTCTACCCCGTGCTCAAGCGCGCGACGCTGCTCGTCGAGGACGGCCAGCGCGTCAGCGTCGGCCAGCCGATCCTCGTCGGCACGCTCGACCCCAAGGAGGTCATGCGTGTCATGGGTGCCCGCGAGGTGCAGAAGTACCTCGTCGGCGGCGTGCAGGGCGTGTACCGCTCGCAGGGTGTGCCGATCCACGACAAGCACATCGAGGTCATCGTGCGCCAGATGCTGCGGAAGGTCACCGTGGTCGACCACGGCGACACGACGCTGCTGCCGGGTGAGCTGGTCGATTTCAAGCGCTACCAGCAGATCAACCGCGAGGCCGTCGGCGAGGGCAAGCGCCCCGCGTCGGGGCGTCCCGAGCTGATGGGTATCACGAAGGCGTCGCTCGCGACCGAATCGTGGCTGTCGGCCGCGTCGTTCCAGGAGACCACCCGCGTCCTCACGCAGGCGGCCATGGAGGGCAAGAGCGACCCGCTCGTCGGCCTCAAGGAGAACGTCATCATCGGAAAGCTCATCCCCGCCGGAACGGGCCTCGCGAAGTACCGCGATGTCACGGTCGAGGCGACGGACGAGGCGAAGAGCGAGCGGTACCCCAACCGCATCTTCGCGTCGGACGGTGCGTACTCGGGCGACGACCTGAGTTACGTCGACTTCGACAGCTTCTCGACCGACGACTTCACGCCCGGTACCTACAACTGAGCTGAGTGACGATCGAAGGGCCCCAGGACGCCACGTCCTGGGGCCCTTCGCCGTGTCCGCCGCGTGAGGCCCGCGCGGCCCCGTAGCGTGGGGGCATGGCACGGGTCGGCGGCAGGAACGCGATCGCCGCGTGGATGGTCGGCATCGCGTGCGTGGCGCTCGTCGGCGCGCTCGCGTTCCTCGCGCTCCCACTCCTCCCGGCAGCGACCGGATGGGTGGGCGAGCGGGTCGAGGGGCCGTCCACCGCCGCGCCGACGCCGGATCCCACGTCGTCAGAGGCCGTGACGGAATGCTCCGACATCTACGGCGAGGCGCTCTGGGCGGCCCTCCGCGGTGCCGACGGCGCAGTGCTCTCGCCGTCGCTCGACGCGCCCACCACCACCGCCACGGCGATCGTGACCGCCCTGCAGCCGCAGGTGACGCTGACGTGCACCTGGACGGCCACGGCCGGCACGGTCACGTCGACGCTCGCCACGGTCGCGACGGATGCCGGCGCGATCGCCGCCGCGGCGCTGCCCGCCGCGGGCTTCACCTGCGAGAGCGCGAGCGAGCGCGTGCGCTGCACGCGCGCCGACGGCGAGCTGACCGAGACGATAGAAGCGGGTGGGGGCCGCTGGCTCTCCTCCAGCGAGAGCGGCTGGCATCCCGAGGACTACGCGGCGCGCGTGGCCGACGCGGTCTGGCCCTGACCGCTCACACGTTGGGCCAGAGGGCGCGGATGATCGCGGCGGTGTACCCCTGCGGCGACAGGTTCGAGAACTGCGTGTCGACGATGACGCCGTCTCGGTAGAACAGCGTCCGGCCCTGCTCGATGGCGAGGGTGTCGCTCGTCCACGTCTTCTCGCAACGGATGCCGCCGGCCGGCTCGTAGCAGGTGAAACCGTCGGCGCCGAGGGCGTAGAGCGCGTCGCGCGCGTCGCGCTCGGGCGAGTAGCCGATGACGGTGACCAGGCGGGTCGCCAACGCGCCTTCCTCGCCCCACACGCAGACGCGGCTCGAGTCGGGGCGCAGGCCGCCACCCATCCCCGGGGCGTTCAACGGCACGCCCTCGAGCTCGGCCAGCACGCGCTCGTCGAGGATCGCGCGGCAGTCGTCCGGTAGGGCGGTCGTCGACACCGACGGACCGATCGGGAAGGTCTCGATGGGCGGCAGCGCGCTGGCGGCCGGCGACGGCGCGGCTGAAGCCGTGGGCGCCTCGGTGGTGGCGGGTGCGGGGGTCGGCGTGCCCGCGCATCCGGCGGCGAGAGCCACGGTGAGGGCAGCGAGAGCGAGGCTCACGGGGAGTCGGGGCGCGCGCATGTGCCCACGATAGGCGGGCGGCACCGGGCAGACACGACGCCGCGCCTACCCGGCGCCGCACGATGCGGGCGTTACGCTCGCTATGCGGTGGCGTGGGCCCCGCGTGAGGAGCACCCGCCATGAGCGACCCCAAGTACGGCGAGCCGGTCGACGAGACCCCCGCGAACGACGCCGCGCAGGGCGAAGACGTGGTCGGCCGCGTCAACGAGAGCCTGGCCGAAGCGGAGGCTGCCTCCCGCGACGCCGTCACCGAGCCGGCACACGACGAGCCCGCCGGTGCGCACGTCGCCGCCGAACCGGTCGCCTCCGAACCGGTCGCCTCCGAGCCGGTCGTCTCCGAGCCGGTCGTCTCCGAGCCGGTCGTCGCCGAGCCGGTCGTCGCCGACGCGCCGGCCGACCCGCTGTACCGCGGTGAGGACCTCTCGATCGACTACGGCGCACACGCCGACACGGCGGTCACGCCGTCGGAGCCCGTCGCGGCCCCGACCGAGGTCTACGCGGCTCCGGTCGTTCCGGCCGCGGCACCCTCGCCGCAGCCGATCTTCGTGCAGGCCCCCGAGGCTCCGCGTCCGCGCGGCAACCGCGGCGCCGCCGGACTCATCGGGCTGCTCGCCGCGCTCACCTTCGGCATCCTCTACCTCGCCGCATCGCTCGGTTTCCGCGCGATCACGGGCGACGTCACCGCCGCCAACGTGGGCACCGAGGCACTGTCGGCGCTCACGACCTTCTGGTTCTGGGTGCCGGTGGCCGTCTTCTTCATCGCCTTCTGGTTGCTCGGTGCAATCATCAACCGGGGCCGCTGGGCGCACTGGGTGATCTTCGGGCTTCTCGTGGGCGTCGCCTCCTACGGCGGGCACCTCCTCGGCCAGCTGTTCCAGGCGCCGTTCTGGACGCTCACGGCGCGCGAGGGCGCGGAGCTCGTCGACGCGCAGCTGCTGGCGCCGCTCGCGATCGCCGCCTTCGTCATCGGCCGCGAGATCACGATCTGGTTCGGGGCGTGGGTGGCCTCGCGCGGCGCCCGCGTGAGCGAGATCAACACCGAAGCGCAGCGCGAATACGAGCGCACGCTCGAGGCGGGCCCGCGGCTCCACCAGGGCTGATGAAGGGCCCCGGCCGGGGTGTCTCACCGCCGCTGGCGGTGGCTTTCGCTGTCATCGGATTCTTCGCCCTGCTCGTCGCCGGCTTCGGCGTGACGAGTCTGGTCGCAGGAGCCGAGGTCGTCGCGCCCGGACACGGGCAGATCCCCGGAATCACGGCTGTCGCCGCAGCCACCGTTGCGTTCGGCGCGGTGCTGTGGAACGGTCTGCGCCGCGCGCGTCCGTCGTACGGGGTCTCGATCACGGTGGTGATCGCCGTCGTGGTGGCCTTCGTGTTGGGGCTGCTCGTGGGGGCGGTGATCGAGGGGTCGGATGCCGCCGCCGCGGTCGCGACCGCCGGATCGTTCGCCACCTCTTGGTTCGCGCTCGTGCTGGCGGGCGTCGCGTTCGCCGCCGCCTGGGCCGGCGTGGCGCTCGTGCGCACGCGGGCATCGCATCCCCACTGGCCGTGGGAGCGCGACGAGGGGTGACCCGACGCCACCCGGTGATGGAGGTGGCGCTTTCTGTCGCTTCGGATGCTGTGAGGCGACCGTTTGCGCCCCCCGGGTCCGCCGGCGGAAACCCCACCGGCCCGAAATCCCCCGCCGCCGCCCCGCGCGGGGGACAATGGGCCTTGTGGAGCGGTCGATCGAGACCCAGGTGAGCCAGGCGGTCGACGCCTGGCTGCGTTGGCTGCCCCGGTGGGAGCCGGCCACCCATCGAGGACGCGTCGCACCGTGCCGCCGCTGCTTCGGCTCGCCGGTGCTCTCCGCCGCAGGCCTCGGCTCCGATGTCCCGCACGGCGTGCAGCACGGGCTCTCCACGCGGGTGAAGACGATCGTCGACCATGCCGTCGCGGCGTACACCTCGCAGAACCTGCCGATGCTGCAGGCGGAGCTCGATCAGCAGGCCGCCCGCAACCGCGCCCGCAGCTATCGTCCCGCCGAGGGGCTCGATCCCGAGTTCGAGGGATTGCCGCTCGACCCCGACCCGATCCCCGGCTCGCCGTTCCTCTTCACGATCTCCGGGCTCGCCGACGAGGCGGACGTCGACCTGCCGGCTCTCCTGCCGCTCAGCGACGAGGCGAAGGCGGCGCTCCGGCAAGAGGTGGGTCTCGCCGACGACTACGCCAACCTCGTCGGGCGCGAGGTGTGCACGATCCTGCTGCACCATCGCCTGCGCATCCAGGCAGCCGTGGGTCAGTACGTCGAGCCGCAGATCGCGGCGATGCTCGAGGAGCTCACCCGGTCGCTCGACGCGCCGTTCGCCGCTCCCGTCGAGCCGCTCGCCGACGGCGACCCCGACGACGGCGCGGCCCGACCCTGAGGCGGTTTTGTTAGCATGGCCGGGATGTGACGGCCGTGCGAAGAGAGCGACGAGGGATGCCATGACGCGCAGGCTTCCTTCCGCGCCGCCGATGTTGCCCGGCCTGACGTATGTCCGCCCGCTGGGTTCGGGCGGCTTCGCCGATGTCTTCCTCTATCAGCAGGACATGCCCCGTCGCGCGGTCGCGGTCAAGGTGCTGCCGAGCGATGAGCGCGATCCCGACCTGCTGCGGATGTTCAACGCCGAAGCCGACGTGCTCGCGCAGCTCTCCGCGCATCCGGCCATCGTCACGGTCTACCAGGCGGGCATCTCCGCCGACGGTCGCCCCTACATCGTCATGGAGTACTGCCCCGGGTCTCTCTCGCAGCGGTACCGCATCGAACGGATGCCGGTGACCGAGGTCATGGCGATCGCGGTGCGCTTGGCCGGGGCGCTCGAGTCGGCGCACCGCGGCGGACTCATCCACCGCGACATCAAGCCGAGCAACATCCTCGTCACGAGCTTCGGCGCCGCGGTGCTGGCCGACTTCGGCATCTCCTCGTCGCTCATCCGCGAGTCGGCGGGCGATGTCGTGGCGATGTCGATCCCCTGGAGTGCGCCGGAGGTCGTCGCCGAGCACACCGGCGGCACGGTGGCGAGCGAAGTGTGGAGCCTCGGCGCCACCGTCTATTCGCTGCTGGCGGGGCACAGCCCGTTCGAGCGACGCGAGAAGGGGCAGAACACGCGCGAGCTGATGCGCCGGCGCATCGCGCGCGCGACCTTCGTGCCGGTGCCGCGCACCGATGTGCCCGACGCGCTGCAGCACGTGCTCGCCACCGCGATGGCGCGCGATCCCGATGCGCGCTATCCGACGGCGCGCGCGTTCGGCGAAGCGGTGCGCGCCGTGCAGGAGTCGGAAGGCATCGCAGCGACGCCTCTGGAGGTGCCGGCCGACGAGTGGGTGCCGGCCGCCGAGGTGGTCGACTTCGCCGACGCGTCCGCGCGGGGGCCGGTGCGCAGCCGCGTCGAGCACACCGCGCGCCGAGCGCGGGTCGCCCCCGACACCACCAGCCGTCGCCGCGACGAAGACACGTCACTGACCGCGCCGCCCGCGCCGACGCGCGTGTGGCCGTGGATCGTAGCCGGCATCGCCGCCGTTGCGGCTCTCGGCGCTGCGCTCGCGGCCGTCGGCGCCGGACTGGGGTTCTGGTGATGAAGCGCCGCACCGCGGTCGGCGCCGCCGCGGCGACCGCCGCCCTCGCGCTCGTCGCCGGGCTGAGCATCGCCTGGCCGGGGCTCGATGCGCAGGAGACGCCGGCGCAGACGGCCTCGGCGTGGGTGCTGCAGGCCGACGGTCTCCGCTACGCGCGGGTGAACAGCGCCGTCGGCGAGCTCGACACCGTGCGTTCGGTCACCAACCCCAGCCGCATCGTCTCCGCCCCGACGGGCGCCTACATGCTCACCGACAGCGACAGCAAGATGATCCGCATCGACGATGCGGTGCCCGTCGATCTCGACGCCGAGGGACTCAAGGCGGCGGTGTCGGCGCCTCCCGGCACGGAGGAGGTCGACTTCGCGGGCGACTTCGTGGCGTATCGCACGGATGCCGGTGCCGTGTTCGCGGGGCGGTTCTCCACCGGCTCCCTGACCCAGCTCGATCCGCGCGGCAGTGACGCCGACGAGGCCGGCGACGCCCCTGCGTACACGTCCGATGCGATCGCCATCGACCAGTCCGGGCTGCTGCTGAGCTATTCGGCCGCCGATGACGCCGTCGCGCGCATCGACGTCGCGACCGCCGAAGTGCGTGGCACCGATCCGGTCGCGGCGGCGATCGCGTCTCCGACGCTGACGGCGGCGGGCGACGACTGGGTGCTGCTCGACGGCTCGACGGGGCGCTATGTCGCGCGCGGGGCGGATGCCGCGGCATCCGCCGGCACGACGGGCACGATCGCCGCGGCGCGCGCCGACGCCGATGCCGATGCCGTCTACGTCGCCGACGAGACCGGCCTCGTCCGCATCGCGGCGGGCGCCGCGGAGCGCACCTTCGGCGACAGCACGTCCGTACGCGGAACGGCCGCACGTCCGGTGATGCGTGACGGTGTCGTCTACGCCGCGTGGCTTCCCGAGGGCGCGGGCGACGGGACGCTGTACAGCTCGGCAGGCGGCGACGTGCCGCTCGACTATGCCGGGCTGACGCTGGGGGCGCAGCGCCGTCCGGTGTTCGCCGACGCCGGCAACACCCTGTTGCTCAACGACGCGCGCTCGGGCTGGGTGTGGAACGTGCCGAGCGGCACGATCGTTCCCACGACGCAGAACTGGGATCTCGACGACCGTGTCGAGACGGCGACCGAGACCAGCGACGACGAGCCGCCGCCGGTGATCGATCCGCGTCCTCCCGTCGCAGAGGACGACGCGTTCGGCGTGCGGCCGGGCGCCCTCGTGTCGCTGCCGGTGCTGCTCAACGACCACGACCCGAACGAAGACGTCCTGGCGATCGAGTCGGCATCCGTCAGTGGACTCGACCCGGCGTTCGGCACACTCACCACGACCGACGGCCGTCAGCGCCTCGCCGTGCGGGTCGCGGCGGATGCCGCCGGAACCGCGACCTTCACCTACACCGTCACCGACGGGACCGCCGTCGACGGGCTCGTGTCCGATCCGGCCACGGTCACCCTCACCGTGGTGGGCGAAGACGTGAACGCGGCTCCCGGGTGGTGCGCCGTGGAGGGGTGCCAGCAGAGTTGGCCGCGCCCCGAGGTGGCGCGCGGGGGCACCTTGACCCTGCCCGTGCTGGGCGATTGGGTCGACCCGGAGGGTGACGCCGTCGTGCTGTTGTCAGCGACTGACGACACGGGCTCCGGCCAGGTCGCCGCGACGCCCGAGGGGACCGTCGTCTACCAGCACAACGACACCGGGGAGGCGGGCGAGCAGCTCGTGCCCCTCGTGCTCACCGTCGGCGATGCGCGGGGCGAGGTGACCACGAAGACCCTCGTCGTCCGTGTGATCGACGATCCCCGCCCCACGCTGCAGTCGTTCGCGGTGCTCGACACGGCCGGTGCGCGCGTGAGCGTCGACGTCGCGCCGCACGTCACCGGAACGGCCGGCGCCATCAGCGTCACGTCCGCGCGAGTGCTCGACGATGCGGCCGCCACGGCCACCGTGGTCGGGGGATCGACGACGTTCGACTTCACGGCGGCCACCCCGGGCAGCTACCGCGTCGCCGTGACGGTCGCGGCGGAGGGCGCCGAGACCACCGGCACCGTGCGGGTGACGCTCCTCGCCGCCGATGCCCCCGCCGACCTGTCGACCGCGCCGGTCGTCGCTTTCGTGCGGCCGCAGGCCGACGCCACGGTCGACGTCTTCGCGGCCGTGTCGAACCCGACGGGGCGTGTGCTGCTGCTGAGCGACATCGTCCGCCATCCGGCCCCCGGCGCCAGTCTCGACGCGGATGCCGTCGGCCAGAGCCAGTTGCGCGTGTCGGGCACCACGGCCACCGGCGAGGCGGGAATCCTCGGCACCGTGTCGTACCGCGTGAGCGACGGGACCGAGGACACCGGATCGTCGGTCGTCGGCGAGGCGACGGTGTACCTTCTGCCGGTCGCCGCCGAAGCGGCACCGATCGCGGTGGACGACGCCGTGGTCGTGCGCGCCGGGTCGCAGATCGACATCCCGGTGCTCGCCAACGACATCTCGTCGTCGGGCAACCGCCCCCGGCTCGATCCCGAGTCGATCGTGTCGTCCTCCGACGAGGTGCTCGCGTTCGCGGCCGGTGACGTGCTGCGGTATCTGGCACCGGACCAGCCGGGTCAGTACAGCGTGCAGTACCGCGCCTTCTCGACCGGGGCGCCGAGCCTCGGCGACATCGCGACGGTGCAGGTGCAGGTGGTGGCCGACGAGTCCAACCGCGACCCGCTGCCCCCGACGCAGCGGGGCCGGGTGCTGAGCGGACTGTCGACCACGATCGCGGTCGACGGGTTCGGGATGGATCCCGACGGCGACGTCGTGCGCCTGGCGGGCATCGTCGATCAGCCTGCGCGCGGCTCGGCGGCGCTGTCGGCCGACGGCACCTCGATCGTCTACACGAGCACCCCGGGCGACACCGGTCAGGTCGAATTCACCTACCGGGTCGTCGACCCGTTCGGGGCGGCCGGCGTCGGGCGGGTGCGCATCGGCATCCTCGGCGGCGACGCCGACCCGAGCCCCATCACCTACACCGACTACGTGCACGTGCAGGCCGGTGCCTCCAGCGTCATCCGCGTGCACCCGATCGCGAACGACCTCGACCCCACGCAGGGGGAGCTGACGCTCACCGGGGTGCGCCCCGACGCGCCCGAGAGCGCCGAGGACGGCACCGCGTCGGCGGAGTACGCGCGCCTCGCCGCGCGCATCTCGTCGGTCGACGACGACACCGTGACGATCGCGGCGGGCACCGACCCCGGCACGCTGGCCTATCTCTACGACGTCGAGTCGACGTCGGGCAACACGGCGCGCGGCCTTCTCGTGGTGCGGGTCGTCGCCGAGCGGGTGGCCGACTTCCCGGTGGTCGACGACACCGTGCTCACGGCGGAAGACCGCGGCGACCTCCGCACGGGTGTCGACGTGCTCACGGGCAAGGTCCTCTGGACCGGCGGTGACGGCGCGGCGGTGACGATCGGCCTCTGGGGCGCTCCGGAGGGCGTCACGGTGTCGGGCTCCCGCATCCGCGCCGACGTCGGCGACGAGGCGCGGTTGATCCCGTTCTCGGTCACCGGCGAGGGTGCCGACGGGCCCGTCACCACCTACGCGTTCGTCAGAGTGCCCGCTGCGGCGGATGCCGCGGTGTCGCTGCGGCCGGGAACGCCGCCGGTGCAGGTCACGGAGGGCGAGGATGTGTCGTTCGACCTCGCGGACATCGTCGCCCGGCCGCCCGGCAGCGCGCTGGAGATCGATGACGGCGTGCGCGCATCGGGCGTGCGACCCGACGCCGTGTGCGCCATCCAGTCCGGCACGACCCTCCGCTACACGGCGGGGCGCGGCGCGCCGTGGACGGACACCTGCGTCGTATCGGCGCGCATCGCGGGTTCGTCCGCGTGGACGGTGCTCGCCGTGCCCGTGACCGTCACCCCGATCGATCCGCAGCCCGTCCTCGCGCCGGCGTCGTACGAGATCGCCCCGGGCGAGGTGCACACCGTCGACCTCGGCACCCTGACGACCTGGCAGGGTGCCCCCGAGCCGATCACCTACGCCCTCACCGGGCAGGCCGCGTCGTTCGACGTCGCGCTCGCCGGGGCCACGCTGACGCTCCGCGCCCGCGACGACGCCGTGCCGAGCTCGGTGGAAGCCGTCGCCGTCGAAGTCACGAGCCACGCCGGAGTCGCCCCCGCCCGCATCGCGCTGCGCGTGGGCGCGGCGCCGTCGGCTCTGCCGCAAGGGGGATCGCTCCAGCAGCGGTGCAGTCAGGCATCCGGATCGTCGTGCACGATCGACGTCATCGGCGCGCCGGGCGAGATCAACCCGCTGCCGAGCACGCCGCTGTCGGTCGTCGCGGTGGCGCCCGCCGGCGCATGCGCCGGAGTGAGCTTCGCGGTCGTGTCGCCGACGCGCGTCGCGGCGAGTTGGACGGCGGATGCGCCGGGCGCGACCTGCGCCGCGAGTTTCACGGTGCGCGACGCGCAGGGCCGCCAGAGCGCCGCGGCGCGCGACGGCCGCATCGTGCTCGACCTCCAGGGGTACCCGCAGGCGCCCGCGAGCGTCAGCCAGACGGCCTACGCCAACGGTGCGCTGACCCTGCGCGTCGATCCCGGCGCGGCGGCGGTCGCGGCGCCGGCGATCAGCGGCTTCGAGGTCCGCCAGGGCGGTGCGGTGGTGGCGACCTGCACGCCGCAGGGCATCTGCCCCGCCATCGCCGCGCCCAACGGCGAGCAGCGCACGTACGAGGCGACCGCGATCAGCGCGGTGGGCGCCTCCCGCGCCGGTGTCCGCACGGTGGCGTGGGCGTACGACCCGCCGGCCGCGCCCGCGCGGGTGAGCGCCGCCCCCGTCGTCACCGCCGGTGAGGGCGGCGTCGCCGCGCTCACGATCCGCGGGGTGGATGCCGCCGACACCGGCGCGCTGCAGATTTCGAGCCCGGCGGGCGAGAGCATCTCGGTCGCCGTGGCGCTCGGGCAGACCGAGGTCGCCGTGCCGAGCGTCCGGGTGGGTTCGAACACGACCACCACCGTGACGGTGACGCCGGTGTCGCGCTTCGACGTGCCGCCCGGTCTTCCGGGACCGGCGATCTCGTCGGTGACCGTGGCCGCGAACGGCGTCGGCGCGCCGCTGTCGCCGTCGCTCACGCTCAGTGCTGTCAACACCGGCGCCGGCCGCGCCGAGGTCACCGCCGTCGGCGCGGCGACATCGGGCGGCGACGGGTCGACGCTGCGCTACGGCATCGCCCTGCAGGGCGAGACGTGCACGGTGTCGGACGGCGGCGGCCGGGCGGTGTTCCCGAACCTCCCCGACGGACGGCTGTACACCTTCGTGCTGTGCGCCGAGTCGTGGGTGGGCGGTGTCTCGTACGGACGGGTGAGCGCGAGCGCCGAGGTGCGCGCGGCGCAGAGCGGCGCCGCGCCGCGCTCGTACACGTTCGTCGTCGGGTCGACGCCGAAGATCGGCGACGGCCGCGCGGCGTGGACGATCGACGCGACTCCGACCTCGCCCGAGACGCCGCCGACCGACAACGTCGCCGTCTTCGACCGGTTCCCCTCGACGGTGTTCGACACCGACCCGCGCATCCGCGTGCGCTACGAGCACACCGCGGGCTGGTGGCAGTCGGCGTGGGCCGCGGTCGTGCCCGCCGCGGGCAGCGCGCCGTACCAGGTGCAGGCGCGTTGGTCGCTCGGCGCCTGCACCGGCGGGTCGCTGCTCACTCCGACCGGCACGTCGACCGACGGCCTCGCCGCCATCACCTTCCCCACCGACACGCTCACCTACTTCGACGCCGAGGGCGCCGCGCTGCCGATCGGCGAGAACCCCCTGCTGGTCCCCGACGCCGCCGTGCGCGTCGCCGGGCTCGGCGTGCGGGTCGACTGGTCGGCGCAGGGCTGGAACCTCGACGCCGCCGTCGCCGAGCTGTCGGCATCCTGCACGCCCCTGCCCGTGATCCCCACCCCCGAGAACGAGGACGCAACCCCATGACGATCACCACCGAGCAGGCCACCTGGTTCGCCCAGACCTTCGCGCACCTCGCCGACAACGTCGAGCGGGCCGTGCTGGGCAAGCGCCACATCGTCGAGCTCATCCTCACCGCCATGGTCAGCGAGGGTCACGTGCTGATCGAAGACGTGCCGGGTACCGGCAAGACCTCGCTCGCCCGCGCGATCGCGCAGTCCGTGCAGGGGACGACGACGCGCATCCAATTCACCCCCGACCTCCTGCCGGGCGACATCACCGGCATCACCGTGTACGACCAGAAGACCGGCGACTTCGACTTCCACGCCGGCCCCATCTTCGCCACCATCGTGCTCGCCGACGAGATCAACCGCGCGAGCCCGAAGACCCAGGCGGCCCTCCTCGAGGTGATGGAGGAGGGGCGCGTGACGATCGACGGCATCACCCGGCCCGTCGGCAAACCGTTCCTCGTGCTCGCGACCCAGAACCCCGTCGAGCAGGCCGGCACCTACCGACTGCCCGAAGCCCAGCTCGACCGATTCCTCTTGCGCACCTCGCTCGGCTACCCCGACCACGCCGCGACCATGAGCATCCTCGGCGGCGCCGCGGCGCCGACCGACGCGCTCGCCGCCGTGATCACCCCCGACGCGCTGGTGGGGATGTGCGAACTCGCCGCCGACGTCTACGTCGACGCGCTCGTGCTCGACTACATCGCCCGACTCGTCGACGCGACCCGCTCCGCCGACGAGGTGCGGCTGGGGGTCAGCATCCGCGGCGCGCTCGCGCTCACCCGGGCCACTCGGGCGAGTGCGGCCGCGCAGGGCCGCACCTTCGCGACCCCCGATGACGTCAAGCGGCTCGCGGTGCCCGTGCTCGCGCACCGACTCATCCTGCATCCCGAGGCGGAGTTCGACGGCGTCACCCCCGAAGCTGTCATCGGGCAGGTGCTCCTCGACGTCACGCCGCCGTCCCGCCGGGAGGCCACGTGAGCCTGGGCGACACACGACTCACCCGCACCTCGGCCGGCGGCCGCACGGGTGAGCGCACCGAGCGCACCGAGGTCACCTCGGCGCGCTCGCGCGCCGTCGTCGGCGCCGCCGTGCGCGCATCGCGGGCGTGGGCGGCCGTGCAGCGCGCCGTGCGCGCGGCGCTGCTGTGGTGCGCGCGCACGGTGCGTCCCGCGGGCGCCCTGGTGATCGCCGTCGCGATCGGCGGGCTCATCGCCGGTGTGATGTTCGGGTGGGTCGAGGCGGTCGTCGCCGGAGCTCTCGCGCTCGTGCTGCTCGCGCTCGCCGTGCCGTTCCTCTTCGGGTCGCGCACGTACGAAGTCGGCCTCTCGCTCGCGCACGAGCGCATCGTCGCCGGCAGCGGCGTCTCGGCCACCGTGACCGTGCGCAACACCGGCCCGCGCGTCGCGCTCCCGGGTCGCATCGACGTGCCGGTCGGCGCGGGCTTGGTGGAGTTCGGCGTGCCGCTCCTCCGGGCCGGCCACACGTCGCCGCGCACGCTCGAGATCCCCCCGCAGCCACGCGGCATCGTCCGCGTGGGGCCCGCCACCACCGTGCGCTCCGATCCACTCGGGCTGCTGCACCGGGAGCACGCTTTCGACGACATCCACGACCTCTACGTGCACCCGCGCACGGTGAGCGTCCCCTCGACGAGCGCCGGACTCATCCGCGACCTCGACGGCAGCGCCACGCGTCGCCTCGTCGACGCCGACATGTCGTTCCACGCGATCCGCGAGTACGCCCCGGGTGACTCGCGCCGCCAGATCCACTGGAAGTCGACGGCGAAGACCGGTCGGCTCATGGTGCGCCAATACGAAGAGTCGCGCCGGTCGCGGATGGCGGTCGTGCTCGGTCTCGCCGACGCCGAGTATGCGTCGGAGGATGAGTTCGAGCTCGCCGTGAGCGCCGCGGCGTCGCTGTCGCTGCGCGCCGTGCACGACGCGCGCGATCTCGACATCGTCGTCGGCGCGGAGATCCCGCGGGTCGTGCGCGGGCGGCTGCGGGCGATCCGCCACCTGCCGGCCGGTGCGCCGCGGGTCGTGCTCGACGGGTTCAGCGGGGTGGAGCGCCTCGCGAACACGATGGCACTGCGCGACGTCTGCCGCCTCACGGCCGAAGCCGCCGAACGGCTGTCGATCGCCGTGCTCGTCGTCGGTTCGGCCGTGACGCTCGCCCAGCTGCGTCAGGCCGCGCTCGCGTTCCCCGCCGACGCCGCGGTCATCGCGGTCGTCTGCGACGAACACGCGCACCCCCGCACGCAGGTCGTCGGCCCGCTCACGGTGCACACGATCGGCACGCTCGACGACCTCGCCGGACTCCTCCTGCGCGGAGCCACCTCGTGAACGGCAACCGTGCGGGGCGCGTCGTCGCCGGCTCGCTCTACGTCGCCGTCAGCGTCGTGATCGCGGCCGTGGCGGCCTGGCCCATCTACCGCTCGCCCTCCTTCCTCGTGGTCGTGGTCGTCGGCGCCGTCGTGGGTGCCGCCATCGCGGCACTCGTCGCCTGGCGCGGCTGGGGCGGATGGGCGGTCGCAGGCCTCCTCGTGCTCGCCCTCGCCGTCGTCGGGGTGCCGCTCGCCGTCCCCGCGCGTCTCGGTGGGCCGGGCGAAGTGCTCCACGGCCTCGCCGAGCTCGCCGCAGGACTCGTCGTCGGCTGGAAAGACCTCCTGACCGTCCAGTTGCCGGTCGGCGCGTACCGCAACCTGCTCGTGCCGGCGCTCGTGGTGTTCCTGGTGGGCACGGCCGTGGCGCTGCGCGCTGCGTGGCGCGCGGGTGCGGCTGCGATGTGGGCCGTGCCGGTGAGCCTCGCGATGGTCGGGTTCGGGCTGCTGTTCGGCCGCTCGGTCGTGAGTGCACCGGTTCAGCTCGGCCCGCTGTCGCTGCCCGCGCCCGTGGAGAGCGCGCTGGGGGTGCTGTGGCTGCTGGCCGGCATCCTCTGGCTGTCGTGGCGCAGCCGCGACGAGCGCGTGCGGGCGCTGCGCCGGGCGTCGGAGTCGACGGGTGTCCGGATGCGGCGCGCCGCCCCCGCCGATGCCCGCCACCTCGCCCTCGGCATCGGCATGATCACGGTCTGCGTGAGCGCCGTCGCGCTCGTCGTGCCGGCGGCGGCGGCCTCGGCGCCCCGCACGGTGCTGCGCGACGCCACCGGCCCGGAAGTCGAGATCTCGCGCGCGATCAGCCCGCTCGCCTCCTACCGCACCCTGTTCGCCGACGACCGCCTCGACGACGTCCTCTTCCGCGTGAGCGGCACCGATCTGCCCGACCGGGTGCGCCTCGCGGTGCTCGATGCCTACGACGGCGCGGTCTTCCGCACCGACGGTTCGCCGGCGGGTGCGCCGTTCGAACGGGTTCCCGCGGAACGCGCCGTCGGCGCGGGAGACGCGCTCGCGTTCGAGGTGAGCGTCGCCGATCTCTCGGGCATCTGGATGCCGTCCGCCGGGGCGCTCGCCGAGGTCGACTTCGCCGGAACTCGCGCGGCGACTCTCGCCGACGGCTTCTACTACAGCCCCGAGCTGTCGGCCGCCGTCCAGACCGGGCCCTGGGCGCCCGGCGACGCGTATCGTCTCGTGGCCGTCGACGCGCCGACGCCCGCGCTCGCCGACGCGGCCGCTCCCGGCGGGCTCGAGGCATCCCAGGCCACGCCGGGGAGCCTGCGCACCTGGGTCGAGGCGCACGTCACCGGCACGGGCGGCGCGGCGCTCGGCGGCCTGGTCGATCTCCTGCGCGCGCGGGGATATCTGTCGCACGCGCTCACCGGCGACGACGGGGGCGCCGCATGGATGCGCGACCTCGGCGACTACCGCTTCGCGCCGAGTGCCGCCGGACATTCCCTGGCGCGCATCGACGACATGTTCGCGGCTCTGCTCGAGCGCGAGAGCGACCCCCGAGCCGCCGCGACCGACGACTACGTCGCCGCGGTCGGTGACGACGAGCAGTTCGCCACCGCCGTCGCGCTGATCGCAGGTGAGCTCGGGTTTCCGGCGCGCGTCGTCGTGGGTGCGCGGCTGGCGTCGTCGGATGCCGGGGTGAGCGTCTGCGCCGCAGACGGCTGCCGCGCCGGCGACATCACGGCGTGGGTCGAGGTCCGCGACGCGGGCGGCACGTGGATCGCCGTCGACGTGACCCCGCAGCACACGCAGGCGCCGAGCCGCGAGGTCACCGAGCAGCCCGATCCCACGATCGGCACGGCGGTGCGTCCGGCGACCGTCGACGAGGTGCAGCCGCCCAAACCGGCTCAGGAAGACACCGCCGGCGGTCCGGTTCCCGAGCCCGCCGCCGATCTCGGCTGGCTCTGGACGGCTCTGACCGTCGCGGGGTTCTCGCTCGCAGGCGTCGCGCTCGTGCTCGGACCGTTCCTCGTCGTGCTCGGGGCCAAGGCGCTCCGCCGGCGTCGGCGGCGCACAGCCGCCCAGCCCGCCGACCGCGTCGCCGGAGGGTGGGACGAGTACCTCGACGCCGCACGGGATGCCGGGCGGCGCGCGCCGGCGGCATCCACCCGCGTGGAGCTCGCGGCCCTGCACGCCACACCGGCGGCGGACGAGCTCGCCCGCACGGCCGACCGCGCGGTGTTTTCCGCGGGCGCCGTGCGCGACGACGAGGCCGACGCGTTCTGGCGGATCGTCGATGCCGAACGCCGCGCATTCGCACCCGGGTTCTGGGCGCGGCTGCGCGCAGCCGTATCGTTGAGATCATTCGTCCCGACCGGGCATCGGCCCGCACCGCACATCGAGAGGGGGAGTCGCACGCCTCGGGCGTCGCGACGCACCGCATGAGTCCGATCGTCGACGAATCCCTGCTCTCGCTCCTCGGATTGTTCGGGTTGCTGTTCTCCTTCGCGGGGTACCTCTGGGCGGCGCTGGCGCTGTCGGCGATGTTCCGCAAGATGGGGGAGGAGAGCTGGAAGGGCTGGGTGCCGGTTCTGAACCTCGCCACGGTGCTCGGGTGGGGCGGCTTCTCGCCGTGGCTCGTGCTTGTCGGGCTCGTTCCCATCGTGGGCCAGATCGCCCTGTTGATCCTGCTCGTCGTCTCGGCGCACCGCATCAACCCCGGCTTCGGCTACGGCGCGGGCATGACGCTGCTCGCCGCCTTCCTGTTCGTCGTGTGGGCGAGCATCCTCGGCTTCGGACCCGCTCGCTGGCTCGGCGCACGGCCCGCGTCCTGGCGCCCCGATCCGGCTCCGGCCCCGCGCGCCGAACCTGCGCCGGCACCGGCCGTCGCACAGACACCGCTCGCCCCCGCACCCGCCGCGCCCCGCACCGAGGCGAGCGACATCGACGCGTTCGCCCCGCCGCCACCGCGCACCGGCCCCGTGTGGGTGCCGCCCGACCTCACCACGTCGGCTCCGCATTCCGCGCCGGCCCCGCAGGCCGCTCCGGCTCCCGCCGCGCCGGCTCCCGCTGCGCCGGTCCTGGACGCAGTGCCGCCGACGCAGGACGACGAACCGGAGGAGCTCTCCTGGCCGTCCGAGGTCGACGACGTCTCCGCGGTGTCGCCGTCGCCGTTCCCGCCGAGCTCCGCCGCGGGCCGCCGGTATGCGGCGCCGCCCCTGCGCGAAGACGACGATGCGGTCGACGATGTCGACGACCCCATCGCCTTCGTCCCCGGTCGGCGCAGTGCTGTGACGCCGCCGCCTGCCGAACCTGCGGTCACCCGGCTGCCGGCCGCCGCGGCTCCCTCCGCGCCGCGCACCCGGCGCACCGATGACGTCTCCGAACCCGACGACTTCCCCGAGCTGTCCGGAGAGGTGTCGGCCGTCGTCGGCGCTCCCCGCGCGGGCACCCCGCGATCGGCGCTCAGCTCCGTCTCGGCTCAGCAGCGACGCCAAGAGCCGTTCGGTGACGACGACGACCTCGAGCGCACCGTCATCGCCCGCCGCCTGAAGCGGCCCACGTGGGAGCTCGTCCCGGCATCCGGAACGCCCCTGCCGCTGACGGCGGAGACCGTCATCCTCGGCCGCCGCCCCGCCGCCGACGCCGACTTCCCCCGCGCGCAGCTGCTGTCGGTCGCCGACACGGCGCGTACGGTGTCCAAGACCCACGCGCGCATCGAACTGCGCGGCGAGAAGTGGCTCATCACCGACCTCGCGTCGACCAACGGAGTGCTGCTGCGCACGCTCATGGGTGAGGAGCTCGAGATCGAACCGGGCACCGAGCTGCAGGCCGGCGAGCGGTTCTTCCTCGGCGACGAGGAATTCCTGCTCCAGCGCACCGAGGGCTGAACCCGCCGGGCGTTTGATTCCCCTCTCCCACACGCGTATGATCGATCGGGTGTGCGCTCACACGCGCCCTGCGTCGTGCCACGGCACGGAGCAGGCGAGCGAAGCGCCACATCCGGGATCGGCCTGCGAACAGGTCGCCCCCACGGCATATCCACCACCTCAACGCCTGCGCTCTTCGCGCCCGGCCGGTGGATCTGTGGTGAAACCCACACGCTGTCACCGTGCAGCATGAGAAGGAGAGAACGTGCCAACCATTCAGCAGTTGGTTCGCAAGGGACGCTCGCCGAAGGTCACCAAGACCAAGGCGCCCGCCCTGAAGGCGAACCCGCAGCAGGCGGGTGTCTGCACCCGCGTGTACACCACCACGCCCAAGAAGCCGAACTCGGCGATGCGCAAGGTCGCCCGTGTCAAGCTCCGCAACGGCACCGAGGTCACCGCGTACATCCCCGGCGAGGGTCACAACCTGCAGGAGCACTCGCTCGTGCTCGTGCGTGGCGGTCGTGTGAAGGACCTCCCCGGTGTGCGTTACAAGATCGTCCGTGGCGCCCTGGACACCCAGGCAGTCAAGAACCGTAAGCAGGCTCGCAGCCGCTACGGCGCGAAGAAGGGTTGAGTTAGATGCCTCGTAAGGGACCCGCACCCCGCCGCGTCGTCGTCAACGACCCGGTCTACGGTGCTCCGATCGTCACCCAGCTGGTGAACAAGATCCTCGTCGACGGCAAGAAGTCGATCGCCGAGCACATCGTCTACACCGCCCTCAAGGGCGTGGAGGCCAAGAACGGTCAGGATGCCGTCGCGACGCTGAAGAAGGCGCTCGACAACGTCCGTCCGACCCTCGAGGTCAAGAGCCGCCGCGTCGGTGGTTCGACCTACCAGGTGCCCGTCGAGGTCAAGCCGCACCGTGCGAACACGCTCGCGCTGCGCTGGCTCGTCTCCTACGCGAAGGGTCGTCGTGAGAAGACGATGACCGAGCGTCTGCAGAACGAGATCCTCGACGCCTCGAACGGCCTGGGTGCCGCGGTCAAGCGCCGTGAAGACACCCACAAGATGGCCGAGTCGAACCGCGCCTTCGCGCACTACCGCTGGTAATCAGCGCTACCGATGGCCGGCCCACCCGGGCCGGCCATCCCCGCGACATTCCCCACCACAAGTAAGGACACCCCGTGGCACAAGAAGTGCTCACCGACCTGAACAAGGTCCGCAACATCGGCATCATGGCTCACATCGATGCCGGCAAGACGACGACGACCGAGCGCATCCTGTTCTACACGGGTGTCAACCACAAGATCGGTGAGACGCACGACGGTGCCTCGACCACCGACTGGATGGAGCAGGAGAAGGAGCGCGGCATCACGATCACGTCTGCCGCCGTGACCTGCTACTGGAACAAGAACCAGATCAACATCATCGACACCCCCGGCCACGTGGACTTCACGGTCGAGGTGGAGCGCTCGCTCCGCGTCCTCGACGGTGCCGTCGCCGTCTTCGACGGCAAGGAGGGCGTCGAGCCCCAGTCCGAGACCGTGTGGCGTCAGGCCGACAAGTACAACGTGCCGCGCATCTGCTTCGTCAACAAGATGGACAAGCTCGGTGCCGACTTCTACTTCACGGTCGACACGATCGTCAGCCGCCTGGGCGCCAAGCCGCTCGTCATCCAGCTGCCCATCGGCGCGGAGAACGACTTCCTCGGTGTCATCGACCTCGTCGAGATGCGCGCTCTGGTGTGGCCCGGCGATGCCAAGGGTGACGTGACCATGGGCGCCAAGTACGAGGTCCAGGAGATCCCCGCCCACCTCGCCGAGAAGGCGGCCGAGTACCGCCAGCTGCTGCTCGAGACCGTCGCCGAGACCGACGACGCGCTGCTCGAGAAGTTCTTCGGTGGCGAAGAGCTCACCGTGGCCGAGATCAAGGGCGCGATTCGCAAGCTCACCGTGGCGAGCGAGATCTACCCGGTCCTCTGCGGTTCGGCGTTCAAGAACCGCGGCGTGCAGCCCATGCTCGACGCCGTCATCGACTACCTGCCGAACCCCCTCGACGTCGGCGCCATCGAGGCGCACGACCCGAAGGACTACGACACGATCATCGAGCGTCACCCCGACGCGAACGACCCGTTCGCCGCGCTGGCGTTCAAGGTCGCGGTGCACCCGTTCTTCGGTCGCCTCACCTACATCCGCGTCTACTCGGGTCGCCTCGACTCCGGCGCGCAGGTCATCAACTCGACCAAGGGCAAGAAGGAGCGCATCGGGAAGATCTTCCAGATGCACGCCAACAAGGAGATCCCGGTTCCCGCGGTCTCGGCCGGCAACATCTACGCCGTCATCGGCCTGAAGGACACCACCACCGGTGACACCCTGACCGATCTGGCCGCGCCGGTCGTCCTCGAGTCGATGACCTTCCCGGAGCCCGTCATCGAGGTCGCGATCGAGCCGAAGACCAAGGCCGACCAGGAGAAGCTGGGCGTCGCGATCCAGAAGCTCGCCGAAGAAGACCCGACGTTCCGCACGGAGCTCAACACCGACACCGGTCAGACGGTCATCAAGGGTATGGGCGAGCTGCACCTCGACATCCTCGTCGACCGCATGAAGCGCGAGTTCAACGTCGAGGCCAACGTCGGCAAGCCGCAGGTGGCGTACCGCGAGACGATCAAGAAGGCCGTCGAGCGTCACGACTACACGCACAAGAAGCAGACCGGTGGTTCGGGTCAGTTCGCGAAGATCCAGTTCGCGATCGAGCCGCTCGACCTCTCGGCCGACAAGCCGTACGAGTTCGAGAACAAGGTCACCGGTGGCCGCATCCCGCGCGAGTACATCGAGCCGACCAACCAGGGCTTCCAGGATGCGATGAACGTCGGCGTGCTCGCCGGCTATCCCATCGTGGGCGTCAAGGCGATCCTGCTCGACGGCGCCAGCCACGATGTCGACTCGTCGGAGATGGCGTTCAAGATCGCGGGATCGATGGGCTTCAAGGAAGCTCTCCGCAAGGCGAGCCCCGCGATCCTCGAGCCGCTCATGAACGTCGAGGTGCGTACGCCCGAGGAGTACATGGGCGACGTCATCGGCGACCTGAACTCGCGTCGTGGCCAGATCCAGTCGATGGAAGAGGCTGCCGGCGTCAAGGTCATCCGGGCACTCGTGCCGCTGTCGGAGATGTTCGGCTACATCGGCGACCTGCGCTCGAAGACCTCGGGCCGTGCGGTCTACTCCATGGAGTTCGACAGCTACGCCGAGGTCCCGCGCAACGTGGCCGACGAGATCGTCCAGAAGAACAAGGGCGAGTAATCGCCTTCCGGATGCCGGGGGAGCCGACGTCGGAGCTCCCGGCATCCACACAAACTGAATACAGAACCGTCAACTAGACTGACATCATCCCCGTAGAGCACCGGTCGCAATCCAGCGACCGGGACCTCTACACGAACGTCCTGAGGAGGACCCAGTGGCTAAGGCCAAGTTCGAGCGCACCAAGCCGCACGTGAACATCGGAACGATCGGTCACGTCGACCACGGCAAGACCACGCTCACCGCAGCGATCTCCAAGGTGCTCGCAGACAAGTTCCCGTCCGCGACCAACGTGCAGCGTGACTTCGCGTCGATCGACTCCGCTCCCGAGGAGCGCCAGCGCGGTATCACGATCAACATCTCGCACGTCGAGTACGAGACCCCGAAGCGTCACTATGCGCACGTCGACGCGCCGGGTCACGCCGACTACATCAAGAACATGATCACCGGTGCCGCTCAGATGGACGGCGCGATCCTCGTGGTCGCCGCCACCGACGGCCCGATGGCTCAGACGCGTGAGCACGTGCTGCTCGCCAAGCAGGTCGGCGTTCCCTACCTGCTGGTCGCGCTGAACAAGAGCGACATGGTCGACGACGAGGAGATCCTGGAGCTCGTCGAGCTCGAGGTCCGTGAGCTGCTCAGCTCGCAGAACTTCGACGGTGACAACGCTCCCGTCGTCCGCGTCTCGGGCCTCAAGGCTCTCGAGGGTGACGAGCAGTGGGTCAACTCGATCGTCGAGCTCATGGAAGCCGTCGACGAGAACATCCCCGACCCCGTGCGTGACAAGGACAAGCCGTTCCTCATGCCGATCGAGGACGTCTTCACGATCACCGGTCGTGGCACCGTCGTCACGGGCCGCGCCGAGCGTGGCACGCTGGGCATCAACTCCGAGGTCGAGATCGTCGGCATCCGCCCGACGCAGAAGACCATCGTCACGGGTATCGAGATGTTCCACAAGCAGCTCGACGAGGCCTGGGCCGGCGAGAACTGTGGTCTGCTCCTGCGCGGCACCAAGCGTGACGACGTCGAGCGTGGCCAGGTCGTCGTGAAGCCGGGTTCGGTTACGCCCCACACCAACTTCGAGGGCACGGCGTACATCCTGTCCAAGGAGGAGGGTGGCCGTCACAACCCCTTCTACACGAACTACCGCCCGCAGTTCTACTTCCGCACCACCGACGTCACCGGCGTCATCTCGCTGCCCGAGGGCACCGAGATGGTCATGCCCGGCGACACCACCGACATGACCGTTGAGCTGATCCAGCCCATCGCCATGGAAGATGGACTCGGCTTCGCGATCCGTGAGGGTGGCCGCACCGTCGGTGCCGGTACCGTCACGAAGATCATCAAGTAAGACTGTCTGACGTAAGAAGGCCCTCGGGGAAACCCGGGGGCCTTCTTCGTGTTCCGGCGCAGTGTGACGGCCTGCGTGACAGTGGGGCCGGTTTCAGGCCATGATGTACCTAGATGAGCGGAAAGACCGCGCACGAGAGGGACTGTAATGGGTATCGAAGATCTGGTGAACCAGGGCAAGGACTTCCTGGAGCAGAACAAGGCCAAGATCGAAGACGTCATCAAGAGCGACAAGGCCGAGGAAGTCAGCGATGGCGTCCTGGATGCCGCTGCCGACTTCGTCAAGAAGGTCGCACCCGACAGCGCCGACGCGCAGATTGACGGCGTGCGCGACAACATCGACAAGGCCATCGGCAACGAGTAAGTCTTTCGCACGAAGGGGCCGGGAGGATTCTCCCGGCCCTTTCTGCGTGTGCGGGAGAAAAGCCTTATCGTCAAGGCGAGCGCAAGATTGCCGAAAGCCCGGGGGAAAGCCCTTCGCCGCTCGGGGCTGATGTCGGTCAGCGTTCAGCAACTGGTCGGCACAGCATGGACCTCGGTCGCCGAGGGGTCCGTTGTGGGGCGAACGACCTTCATCTTCTTTACGAACTACCGATGCTCGTGAATGCTCTCGCGCTCTCCCTGGCCGTCGCGGTCATCGCGGCACCGATGTCAGCGGTGCCGGCCGCTGCGGTGCACGAGCTGCCTGCCGAATTCAGCCTGGACGGTGTGCACTGGACATCCACCATCCCCGAGATCCTGCCCGAGGGATGGCAACCCGTGCCGGGGTCGACCCAAACCGCCACCGTCCACGTGCGCAGCACGCGGGATACGCTCAGTCGCGTGTCCCTCTCCGTCGGTGCCGCCACGTCGCCGTCGACGTCGCTGTTGAACGCAACACAGGTGGCGGGGCGTCTGCAGTCGGTGGATCTGTCGACGGTGGATGCCTGCCGCGCGCTCGACGAGGCCGTGCTCGCGCCGGGCGAGAGTGCCACGTTCCCACTGTCGGTCTCGGTCTCGCCGGCCCTCACCGACGCACAGCAGACACCGCTCTCGTTCGCGCTCGCAGCCACGATGTCCGATCCCGAGCTCACCGCGGGGCCGGGCTGCGGGGCCGATCCGATCGCCGCATCCCCTGACCTCCCCGCGACGGGCGGGGATGCCCAGCGCACCGCGGCGGTGGCCGCTGCGGGCATCGCCGCGTCGCTCGCCGGACTGTGGTTGCTCGTCCGTCGCCGCCGGGAGGCGCGCGATGTCTGACGAAGAACCGCCCGTGTCGTGGTGGCGGATGATCGCCGGTGGCGTTTCGTGGGCGCTCCTCATCCTCGTCTCCGCGCTCGCCGTCGTGGTCGTCGTGGTGCCGGCGATCACCGGGTCGCATCCCTACACCGTGCTCACCGGATCGATGGAACCGCGCTACCCCCCGGGCACCCTCGTGGTGGTCCGTGACGTCGAGCCCGCGGATGTCGCGATCGGCGACGTCATCACGTTCCAGTTGCGCTCCGGCGAACCGCAAGTGGTCACCCACCGCGTCATCGCCGTGCAAATTGGTGTTGACGGCGAGCGATCGTTCGTCACCCAGGGCGACGCGAACAATACGCCCGACGTCGATCCGGTCCGTGAGGTGCAGATCGTCGGCCGCCTGTGGTACTCGGTTCCCTACATCGGCTGGATCAACAACGTCGTGACCGGATCGGTGCGCGCGTGGGCGATTCTGATCGCCGCCGGAGGGCTCGTGGCCTACGGCATCGTGCTGTTCGTGCAGGCGGCGCGCGAGCGCCGGCGGGCGTCGAGCGCGACCGCGAGGGCGAGCGACTGAGCGTCCAGATTCTTTTCCCTTGACGCTGAGTGTTGCCTGCACGTAGCCCTGAGCGTTGGTTACGTCAACGCCGGGGGGCTGAGACCGACCGGACAGGCTGTGGGGGCCTGTTCGACCGAGAGGCATCGCTGCATCTCGAAACGGTGACAGGTTGTGAATCATGAGCTCTGCTCGCTCTGTTTTTGGGGACCGTTCGACCAGGAAGGCGCGTCGCGCCGCGACCGCGCGCGAGGAGCGCGAGCGCCGTTTGGTGCTTCGGCATCGCTGGTACGCCGGCGGAGTCGCCGCCGTGCTCTCGGCAGCGCTGGTCTTCACCGGCCTCACCCCCGCGGTGGCGGACGACGCCGCCACACCGCCCGATCCTGCCGCGACTCAGGCCGCGACGGACCAGGCCGCGACCGACGCGCCGACGCCCACCGCGGCGCCCACTGACCCTGCCCCTCCCGCCGAGCCTGCGCCGACCGAGCCTGCGCCGACCGAGCCTGCGCCGACCGAGGAAGTGGCCCCGACAGAGGACGTGGCTCCCACCGAAGAGGAGGCACCCGAGCAGACGGCGCCGGCCAATCGGATGAGCACCGACAGCGCGACGACCGATGTAGTCGTCGGGCCGATGGCGGTGCCGAATCCGAGCACCACGTCCTCGGTCATCACGGTGAAGGTCGGTTCTGACCGCACGGGTCTCACGGGAGTCACGAACCTCGCGGGTGTGACCCTGCTGCTCAATGGCGGCACCAACGCGCCGAACGGGGTGCGTCCCGACGGCGTCGCCGGCACAGGGGACGGCTGGGCGAAGTGCGTGTCGGACGTGCAGGGCGACTGTTCGTTCACCGTCCCGAACACCAACACGGGCGGTGCACAGCGCAACACGCGGCCGTGGGTCGTGCAGGCCGCCGTGCCCGCGGGGTACTACACCAACCCGACGCTGCGCGTCGGCGGCGCCTCGGGAGACGGAGATGCGCTCGCCTATCGATTCCGGCTCAAGGTCGGCCTGGTGTCGAACACCACTTACTCGTCGCAGGATGCCGACGACCTCATGCTCGCGTCCGGCAACGTCGACGACGCGTCCGGGGGCATCTGGCAGCAATCCCGATTCAACCCCGCGTTGAACCCGAGCTGCGGCCTCGACGTCGCGCTCATCCTCGACATCTCCGGGTCGGTCGGAGCGGACCTGCCGAATCTGAAGACCGCTGCGAACACCTTCGTCGACGCCCTGGTCGGCACGCCGTCCCGGATGTCGCTCTTCTCCTTCTCGTGGCAGACGCCGGGCGCGGGAGCATCCACCAACTACCCGTCGCTCACCTCCGTATCCGCGCAATCTCAGGCGAACGCCTTCAAAGCGCTGTACTCCGGGTGGACCTCCAGCGGTGGTACCAACTGGGACCGCGGACTCGGTGCGGCCGCAGAGGCGAACACCGGTGCGAATCAGTTCGATGTCGCCGTCATCATCACCGACGGAAACCCCACCACCTACAACCAGCCGTATCAAGGCACCGGAAGTGACAACCGTTTCCGCGAGACCGAGAACGGCATCTTTTCCGCGAACGCCATCAAGGCGAAGTCGCGCCTGATCGCGTTCGGCGTGGGCGCCGGCGCGAACGGCGCCAACACGGCGCTCAACCTGCGTTCGATCTCGGGCACCGTTCCGTTCAACGGCTCGAACGCCGCCACTGCCGACTACTACCAGACCAGCAACTACGCCGCCGTCGGCACGGCGTTGCGCAATCTCGCCCTCGGTAACTGCTCCGGCAACCTCACGGTGACCAAGCAGATCGTTCCGGGTACGGCGCCGGTCGGCTCGATCGCCGGTGCGGTGCCCTCCGGAGCCGGCTGGAACTTCAACGCCACGACCGGATCCGGCGTGACGACGCCCGTCGCCAACCGGGTGACGCCGGGCGACGGTACCGGTACGGTCGCCTACCCGCTCACCTTCTCGGGAGGAGTGACGTCGGGTGCCGTCACCGTCACGGAGACGCAGCAGAGCGGATACTCGCTCACCCAGGTCGCGGGCCAGAACGCGGTCTGTAAGAACCTCAATACGAACGCCTCCGTGCCGGTCAACAATTCCGGCGCGCTGGGCTTCACCGTCAACGTCCCCAGTACCCAGGCAGTCAACTGCGTGGTCTACAACAGGGCGCCGAACCCTGCGGCCGATGTCACTGTCAGCAAGAAATGGGTCGTCAATGGGCAGCCGTACGCTGAAGGCGCGCAGCCTGCGGGCTTGTCCGCTCAGCTCAGCCTGACGGGGCCGGGCGCCGCCGGCGCCACGGCGCAGGGATGGGGCGTCACCCGCACGGGCTACTCGACGGGCCAGTCGGTGACGCTCTCCGAGTCGGTCACGACGATCGATCCGACCATGTGCACCAATGTGGCGACGGTCACCGAAGTGAACGGCGCCACGACCAATGTGGCGCTCGGAGCGGGGTACACCCTCGCGCTGCCGAACGCGAAGAACACCGCGACCATCACGAACACGGTCACCTGCAAGAGCACACTGACGTTGGTCAAGCGGGTCGAGGGCGGCACGGCCGCGCCGACGGCGTGGACGCTCAAGGCGATGGACACCAGCGGAGCGACGGTCTTCTCCGGCGCATCCGGCGCTGCTGCGGTGACGAACATCGACGTCACACCCGACGCGCGCTACCAGCTCGGGGAGACCGGTGGCAGCGCGCTGTACACGCAGGTCGACAACCGCACGAACTTCCAGTCCAACCCGGCATCGACCGGCTCCGCCACCTGTATCCGCGTCAACGCGAACGGCACGCCCTACGAGGGCAGTGGATTCTCCGACGGCATCAACGGCGGCGTCAACGTGCCCCTCGGGTTCCGCGTGGCGTGCACGCTCGTCAACCAGACGGCGTCGCTGACGCTGCTGAAGACTGTCGTCAACGACAACGGCGGCACGGCCACGGCGTCGGCCTGGAACCTGACGGCGACCGCCGCGACCCCTCCGACGATCGCTGCGACGACGGTCGTCGGCGCAGAGACCGCGGCCGCGGCGAACACCTTCAACGTCCGACCCCGCCACACCTACACGCTGACCGAGTCGACCACCGCGGGCTACCAGTTCCAGAAGCTGCAGCAGCTGGTCGGGGGCAGCTGGGTCGACGTCGTCGCCAACGCCAGCCCCACGGGCTTCCCACGAAAGGACGGCAGCGGCAACTGGCTCATCCAGGTTGCTCCGGTCGACACCGCGACGTACCGGTTCGTCAACGACGACATCGCGCCGACGCTGACGCTGAAGAAGCGCGTGGTCGGCCTCGGCGGCACCGTCGACAGCGCGGCGACCTGGACCCTTACCGCGCAGGCGGGCTCCAGCGCTCCGGTGATCAACCAAACGGGCACGTCTGCGGACGGCGGCGTCACAGCGACGACGTCCACCGTGGCGGTCCGCGCGGGCGTCGGATACGCGCTCAGCGAGTCGGCTTCGGCGGGGTACACCCCGGGCGCGTGGTCGTGCGTCGGCGGAACCCTCTCCGGCAGCACCGTGACGCTCGGCCTCGCCCAGAATGCCACGTGTGAGATCACCAACACGCAGAAGCCGGCATCCCTGACCGTCGTCAAGAAGGATGCCGCGACGAACACCGACCTCGCCGGAGCGACTTTCACGCTCTGGAAGGACGTCAACGGCGACGGCGCGCTGCAGACCGGCACCGACACGATCGTGCAGGTGGATGGCTCGAACACCTTCCTCGCCGGGTCGAAGACCATCGCGAACCTCCCGTGGGGCAAATACCTCGTGCAAGAGGTCACTCCGCCCGCCGGGTACGACCTGTCTAACCCGGTCGTGCAGCCGGTGACGCTGGGCGCGAGCCAGACCACCACGGCCGTCGTCGTGACCTTCGCGAACCCGCGCAAGGCCGGTTCGGTCAGCTGGACGAAGGTCGACGGGTCGACCCTGCTCGCCGGCTCCGCGTGGACCCTTACGCCGTCGAACCCCGCCGGAGCCGTCATCGCGGTCACCGACAACACCGGCCAGCCTGGCTACAGCGGCCGTGACACCGACCCGGCGGTCGGCAAGTTCACGGTCGGCGGTCTCACCTGGGGCACCTACACGCTCGCAGAGACCCAAGCGCCGGTCGGTTACGAGCCGACGACGTCGACGCCGAGCGTCACCATCACGTCGACGAACCTTGCCGTGAGCTTCGGCGCCATCAACAACGTGAAGAAGCCCACGCTGACGCTCGTGAAGAAGATCACGAACGCCGACGGGTCTGCCGGAGAGCTCTCGCAGTTCCCGCTGACCGCCCGCGGGGCCGGGGTCGCGGTCATCGACGGTGCGACCTCCGGCACGCCGGCGGCTACGGCCGTCGTCACGGCCGGAACCTCGTACACGCTCTCGGAGGCGGCACCGACCGGATGGGCGCAGGTCGGGCAGTGGAGCTGCGTCGTGACGACCAGCGGCGGCGCACAGGCGCCGCAGCTCGTGACGAGCATCACGCTCGTCAGCGGCACGAGCGCCGTCTGCACCGTGACCAACGCGCCCACTCCCGTCGACCCGACGGTCGCCAAGAAGGTCGACTCGGTCACCCACCTCGCCGGCGGCAGCTACCAGGTCATCTACACCGTGAGCGTGACGCAGCCCGCGACCGGCGCGGCGAACCCGCTCGGTCTGTCGTCGCCGTTCGAGCTCAAGGACACCCCGCAGTTCGGCGCGGGCATCACCGTGACCGGCGTGCAGGCCGGACCCGCCGGCGGAACGCTCACGCCGCGCTCCACCTCGGGTGAGTTCACGCTCGGCAGCGGCACCGTCGCGGCCGGATCCACGGTGGCCTACACCGTCGTCGTGACCGCCCAGGTCGCCGCCGGAGTCATCGGCACGTCCGCCGCGGACTGCACCCTGTCGTCTCAGGAGCGGGGCACCGGCTTCCTCAACACGGTCGACCTCTACCGTGGCGAAACCGTCATCGACGATGCGGATGTCTGTGCCACCCCGACGACGCCGAAGATCGACAAGTCGGCGACGTCGAGTGTCTACAACCCCGCGAACGACACCTGGACGGTCACCTACACCATCACGGTGAACAACACGGCCGGCACGAACAACTCCTTCTACTCGCTCACCGACAGCCCGGCGTTCTCCACGAACGTCGTCGGGCCCCCCACCGTCACTCCTGCGGCCGGCACGCCGGCACTCGGAAGCGGTCTGCCGACCTTCACCGGCGGCATCCTGACGATCGTGCCGACGACCGGCACGGTGTCGGTGCCGGCGGGTGCCACGCACACCTACAGTGTCGCCTTCGTCGTCGACGTCAGCACGTGGACCGACGAGCAGCTCGAGCCGTGCACCGAAGGCGGGGGGTTCATCAACACCGCGAACCTCACCGTCGACAAGGACACGACCGAAGACAGCGCCTGCGGAGAGGTCGGACAGCACGTCGACCCGTCGCTGACGAAGACCGTCACGAGCAACGTGCAGAACGCCGATGGCACCTGGACGACGGTGTACTCCGTCGTCGTGACCCAGCCGGCGCAGGGCGCATCCAACCCGTCGGGGCTCAGCGGCCGTTACACGCTCAACGACGACCTCCGCTTCGGTGACAACCTCGACATTGTGTCGGCGTCGTGGACGTCGACCGGTGTGCCGACGTCGCCGTCGGGCGCGTGGACAGCCCCGAACTGGACCACCCCGCAGCTGATGGCTCTGGGGCGGCTCATCCAGGCGGGCGTGACCCACACCTACACGGTGAGCGTCGTCTCGAACGCGACGACAGCCGCCTTCGAGGGCGAGACGTACGCCTGCACGCCGGGGGAGGAGAGCGGCTTCCTCAACGCCGCCACGCTCACGATTCGCGGCGTCAACGTCACGCCCGACTCCGAGGCGTGCGCCGAGCCGTCGTTCCCGACCATCACCAAGGTGGCCGGCACGCCGTCGGCGGGCGCGGACTCGTCGTGGAACATCTTCTACACGGTCACGGTGTCGAACCCCGGCACGGGCCCGCTGACCGCGGTGTCGTTGACGGATGCCTTCCCGGCAGCGCCCACAGGATGGACCTACCAGGGCAACGTGTGGAGCGTCGTCGAGGTCGGCTCGGCCGACCCGGCAGCGACGTTCGCACCCGGAACCACCGGCACGATCTGGTCGGGCGCGCTCGCCGTCGATGAGACGCGGTCGTTCACCGTAAGTGCCGTGCTCGTGCCCACCGCATCGGCGACGCCGCTCGGTGCCTGCACCACCGGTGGCATCACCAACACCGCGACCGTGACCTCCGGTGCCTACTCCGACGACCAGTCCGACTGCCTCACGGTGACCCTCCCGCCGGTGACGATCCAGAAAGACGACGGCGTCGCGACGCAAGGCGCCGACGGCGTCTGGACGATCCGCTACAAAGTGTCGGTCACGAACGCCAGCACGACGCTGGGCACCGTCTACAGCCTCACCGACACTCCGCAGTTCGACGCGAGCTTCGCGGCCGGCCCCGGAGCGTGGGAAGGCTCGCCGAACGTGACGAACGTCGCGATTCCCGCCAACACGACCCAGACCTACTACTACGTCGTCACGGCGACGTCGGTGGTCACTCCGACGCCGGCATCCGGCCTGACATGCACGCCGGGTCAGGGCGGCGGCTTCTACAACTCCGCCAAGATCACCTTCCCGGGTGGCTCTGCGACCGACACCGGCTGCGCGCAGCCGAGCGTTCCGACCGTCACCAAGACGGGGAAGCCCGCCGTGCAGACGTCGGCGACGTCGTGGACCCTGAGCTACTCGGTGGTCGTGACGAACACGTCGGGAACGACGCTCTCCTACACCGTGACCGACACACCGGCGGCTCTGCCGGCCGGCGTGACGGGTGGTGCGTGGACGGCCACCGGACCCACCGCTGTGGGCGGCGGAACGGGTGCGCTGACGGCCGGCTGGACCGGCACGGCGCCGAATGCGCAGCTCGCGACGGGTCTCATCCCGAACGGCGCCACGCACACCTACACGGTGTCGCGCACCGTCACTCTCTCGAACGGCGTCGACCCGGCGAACCTCGTCTGCAACCCGCAGACGCCGCGCACCGGCTTCTGGAACACCGCGACGATCACCAACGGCGTCGGCGGCAACGACTCGAGCGCCTGCGTGACGGTCACCCCGCCGAAGGTGTCGGTCGAGAAGTCGGATGCCACGATCAGCCAGGGCGCCGACCTCGTGTGGACCCTGGCGTACGACGTCACCGTCACGAACGAGAGTGCGACGGCATCCGCCGCCTACTCGCTGAGTGACACCCCGCAGTTCGACGCGGCCTTCGAGGTCGTCGCCGGGTCGGGTTACTGGACGGCATCCGGCAGCACGACGCCCGCGACGCCGACCGGCACCCTGACGCCGAGCGGAACGGCCACGTGGACCTACCACGTGCAGGCCACGCGCGACGAGAGTGTCGACGACGTCGACTCGGCGCTCGAGTGCACCTCCGAGGGTTCGACTCCGGGCGGCGGGTTCTACAACACCGCGACGGTCTCGTTCCCGGGCGGCACGGACACCGACGCCGGGTGCGGCGAGCCGGCCAGCCCGACGGTCACCAAGACCGCGGCGGCGGCCGTCTACTCCGGTGGCACCTGGCAGCTCAGCTACACGGTCACCGTCATGAACGGCAGCGACCTGACGCTCGGCTACTCCGCGGTCGACGACGCGCCGGCCACGTTGCCGGCGGGTGTGACGCTCGCCACCGGATGGGCCGTTTCCGGCCCGGCCGACCTGGCCGGCGGCACCGCGACCCTCGCCGACCCGGCGTGGAGCGGCAGCGGCGAGTTCGCCACGGGCACGCTCCTGGCTGACACGAGCCACGTCTACACCGTGACGGCCTCGGTGACGTTGGCCGCCGACATCGACACCGGCGTGCTGCGGTGCTCCGAGCAAAGCGGCATCTGGAACGAAACGCTCGTCACCAACGGTCTGGTCGACGACCAGGCCGAGGCGTGCACCAAGTTCGAAATCTCGCCCGTCACGGTCGACAAGACCGCCACTCAGGTGCAGCAGCTCACCGACGGCAACTGGCAGGTCGATTACGAGATCACCGTGACGAACGCCGGTACGACGCCGGCGCCGTACACGCTCGCCGACACACCGAAGCCCGACACGAGCTTCACGATCGTGTCCCAGGGGTGGGAAGGCACCGCGCCCGGCGCCGAGGTGGCGGAGGTCGGCACACCCGACGTCTGGAACTACCGCGTCGTCGTCGCGGCGAAGGCCGCACCCGACTTCGACGAAGCCACGGCGACCGTCTGCGCCGAGAACGAAGACGGCACGAGCGGCAGCGGCGGCTTCTACAACACGGTGACCGTCACATACACGGGTGGCACCGACAGTGCGGATGCCTGCGCCGTGCCGATCAAGCCGAGCGTCACCAAGTCGGGCTCGGCGGCGCAGAACGCCGACGGCACCTGGACCGTGACCTACACCGTCGACGTCCGCAACGACGACCCGGCGAAGATCGCGCTGGCCTACACGCTCGACGACATCGCGGCATCCGTGCCGAGCGGCGCCGAGCAGGTCGGTGACTGGTCGGTGACGCCGACGGCGACGATCACCGGCGGCGGCGATGCCGACACCGCGACGGTCGACACCGACTGGAACGGCTCGGGAGCACTCGGATTCGGCTACATCGGAGCGGGCGCAGCGCACACCTACACGGTGGCGGCGACCTACGCGGTGCTCGCGACAGCCGACCCGGAGGCGCTCGCCTGCGGCCAGGAGGGCGACGGTGGGTTCCAGAACTCCGCGACGGTCACGAACGGCATCGGTGAGAGCACCGACGACGCGTGCGTGAGCATCGAGGTTCCGGGCGTGACCGTCACCAAGACCGAGACGTCGACGGTGCTCGAGGCCGACGGTCGCTGGAAGATCACCTACGACGTCGTCGTCACGGGCGACGCCGAGCTGGTGGCGACCTACTCTCTCAGCGACACGCTGACCTTCGGTGGCGACATCGCGGTCGACACGGCCGCCTCGGGGTGGACCGGCCCGACCGGCACTGGCTCGTTCGGTGCCTCGACGACGGCGCAGTTGGCCACCGACGAGCCCATCGCCGCGGGCGCGACGCACACCTACACGGTGACGGCGTATGCCACGGTCGACCAGGAGGCTTTCGAGGGCGACACGCTCACGTGTGAGCCGAGCGGAACGTTGGATGCCGGCGGCTTCCTCAATGTGGCCTCGGTGACGGCGGCGGGCAGCACGACGACGGCGGACGACTGCTCCGAGCCGGGCTTCCCGACGATCACCAAGCAGGCGCAGAGCGTCACGCAGGTCGCGGGCGACCCCGACCAGTACGACGTGACGTACCTGCTCACGGTGACGGGCGGCACGCGCGCCGGCTACTACGACCTGACCGACACGCCGGCGTTCTCGGACGACATCGCCCTCGTGAGCGGCACGGCCACCCAGACGGCGCCGACGGCGGGGGAGCCCGTCGACATCACGAGCGGCGAGCCGTTCGCGACCGGCGTCGCCATCGCGGCGGGTGCCGTGCACACCTGGACGGTGACGTGGCGGGTCGAGCCGAGCGACACCATCGAGCCCGACGAGCTGACGTGCGGCGAGGGGCCGGGGCGAGGTCTGTTCAACACCGGCATCGTCACGTTCGGCGAGGTCACCCAGGACGACAGCGACTGCATCCCGCTGACGCCGAAGGTGTACCCGACGATTCAGAAGACGGTCACCGCGAAGGCGCAGGATGCGGCGACCGGACAGTGGACGATCACCTACGACGTCGCGGTGAACCTCGCGTCGAACGAAGGCGGGCTCGCGGCCAAGTACGACCTGACCGACACGCTGCAGTTCGGCGGCGACATCGACGTCGATTCGGCAGCGTGGAGTGGTCAGGGCCGCTCGGGCACGTTCACCGACGGCGAGGCGACACTCGCGACGGGCGTGACGATCGCCTCCGGCGCCACCCACACCTACACGGTGACGGTGAAGGCGGATGTGACGGCCGCGGCGCTCGAGGGTGAGACGACCACCTGCCAGCAGGGTGAAGAGGGTCCGGAGGCCGGCGGCTTCCTGAACACCGCTCTGCTCACCTCGGGCGGGCGCTCCACACCGGCGGACGACTGCGCTGAGCCGCAGTTCCCGACGGTCGAGAAGACCCTCGCCGACGTCGTCGACAACGAAGACGGGTCGCAGACGATCAGTTACCTGGTGGAAGTCACCGCTCCGGCTCCGACGGAAGGTGAGCCGGTATCGAACCTGGGCTACACCCTCACCGAGTCGCCGGATGCGCTGCCGACGGGTGTCGAGCTGGTCGGCGACTGGACGGCGGAGGCCGTAGACCCGGCTGATCTCACGATCGACGAGCCGACGTGGAACGGCGAGGGTGACTGGACCGTCGTGGCGGGTGCCGAATTCGCCGCCGCCGACCGCACGGGCGAGGTGACGCACACGTACCGGATCTCGGCCACGGTGCAGGTCACCGAGGTGCCCGCCGAGTACCGCAGCTGCGACGAGGGCGACACGGGCATCGGCCTGTTCAACTCGGTCGAGGTGTCGGCGGGCGACTACACCGATTCGGGCGAGGCTTGCGGTTCGGTCGATTGGGACGACGTCACGATCGCGAAGACATCCGAGCTGCCCGAGGGTCAGACCTCGGTGGAGCCGGGCGACTCGTTCGATTACGTCCTCACGGTGACCAACAACGGCACGCGCGCCGCATCCGACGTGCAGGTCACGGACGATGGTTTCAACGAGCGCCTCGAGATCACCGGTCTGTCGGTGAGCGGTGGGGTGTCGTGGTCGCCGGCGCCGGGTTACGCCGACGGCAAGGTCGATCTCACGATCGCCTCGCTCGCAGTCGGGCAGTCGGTCGAGGTGCGGGTTACGGTCGTCTTCACCGCCGCCGAGGTCGGTGAGGATGCCGAGCCGGTCGACACGCTGACCAACACGGCCTGCGTGGACTCGGGGGAGGACGGCACTCCGGACTGTGACGACAACGAGATCACGGTGCGCGACATCACGGTGTCGGTCGTGACAACCTGCCAGAGCGACGCGGCGGTGCTCGGATGGACCGTGCGCAAGTCGGAGTCGCTGCGCGACCTGCCGATCAACCTGACGTGGCTGCCCACCTCGGGCACCCCGGCGACCCAGCCGGCCAGTGTCGAGCTGTCGGCACCGGGTGGGACGCTGGAGTGGACGAGCTCCGAGCCGTGGCCGGGTGCGGCGTTCACGCCGGGCGGTATCGCGATCGACTACCCGGGATGGCGCGCGATCGTCGCCGAGGACATCGTCCGCGGCACGGCGACTCCGCAGTACTACCTGCCGGGTACCGACACGATCATGACGCCGGAGCAGCAGAGCCAGTACGTCTACAACGGTCTGATCCTCGACCCGAGCGAGCTGGACTTCGCATGGCGGCAGCCGAGCACCGTAACGTTCGCCGTCAACCCGGAGGTGTCCACCACGGTCACCTACCCGGCGGCGACGGCAGACTGCGTGCAGGCGCGTCACAGCACGGTGGAGATCGAGAAGACGGCATCCGTGGCCAAGGCCATGCCGGGTGACCCGTTCACCTACACGCTCGATGTGAAGAACGTCAGCGACGACAGCGCTGCCGACGGCGTGGTGGTCACCGACGCGATTCCGTCGACCATCAAGGTCACCTCGATCACGTGGGACAAGAGCGCCTTCCCGACCTGGGACACCTGCGCGGTCACCGGTCAGAACAGCACCGGGTTCGGCGGCACGCTGACCTGCACGCTGTTCGGTCCGCTGCAGCCGACGGGAGAAAACGGCAGTGTCGCACCGCAGATCACCCTCGGGGCGCTGATCAGCAAGACGGCGCCGGCGGGTGTCATCACCAACACCGCGGTGGTCGATTACCACACGTTCGGCGACCCGGACGATGCCGGCCGAGACGCGGACGACGCGGTCGTGCTCGTGTCGCTCTTGCCGGCGACCGGTGGGACGACGCCGATGTGGCTGATGTGGACGGCGCTCCTGTCGATCGTGGGTGGTGTCGGAGCCGTGGTGTTCGTCACCCGGCGACGCCGCGGGGAGCGGACCGGAACGCTCTAGCGAGTTCCCCGCACTGCGGGAGGGATGGGCCATCCCCAAGTCCCATCCCTCCCGCGCTTTTTCCGACGCGGCGTGTCGCGTCGGGTTTGCGTTTGCGCATGCGGTCGTATGTATACTCATCGGAGTCCTCGGCAGCGTCTGACGCTCACCGCAACCGAAGTGGTCCGACCGGAATCAGCACCCGATCGGCGGAGGACGATGAACATGTAGGCGCCGCCCGTGCGGGGCTCGTCATGCGCACGCTCAGGATTTTCTGAGCGGGTAAGCAGTCTGGGGAGACGAATCTTGGCACGACGCGCATTTTTGCGCGCGCGCGCTGCACGCCGTGGGCGGAGCGCGCTCGCGAGTACAGCCGTGATGGCGGTGTTGGCGGCGACTTTCGTTGCCACCGCTCCGGCGTACGCCGCGCCCGCTGCCTCTGCCGTTTATGCCGTTGCCTCGACGCCGGACGCGACTCTGAGTGCGACGCCTACGCCAACGCCGACGGAGGCTGCGATCGAGTCGTCGGCAGACGAATCCTCCGTCGACGATGGTGCGGATGTCCAGGACGCGTCCGAGTCCCCGGAGACGGCCGACGAGCTGCAGACCTTCGCCGCGCGTGCGGATGTCGCTGCTCTGGCCGCCGACGAAGCGACGTCGTGCGTCTACGCGAACGCGACCAGCGGCGAGTACAAGGACACACTCTGCTGGATCGACTTCTCCTACACGAACGCCGACGGCCAGCGGGTGGCGATCACGACCGAGTATCGGCAGGACGGATCAACGAGTACCACATGCTCGGGTTCGACGAGCAACAGACGTTGCACGTCGACGATGACCTACGCGAGCGTCCTCGGTAGCGCGTACGGTTCTAACACGACCACCGGCACCTCGACCGGCGGCAACACCGCCACCGCGACCGCCGCCGCCACCGCTGCCGCCTTGGCGAACATGCAGGCCGCCCTCTACGTCGACGGTGGCGTTTACTACGGCAACGTCCAGAACTACCCCGTATCGGTTCCACTGAGCGACGGCGCCTATACCTTCACAGCCAAGCTCTCCATGTCGGCTGCGCGCAGCTCCGCGCAGGAGGTCCGCGGCTACAAGTTCCCGACCTACTCCGCCGCCTACCTTGGCAACGAGCTGTACGTCGTGCCCGCGGGCATCCGCGAATTGGTGCGCCCCGCGATCTACCAGGGGCCTTCGAGTGCGAACAGCGGCACGACGACCGTCGTGCTCAGCGACATCCAGGTTCTCCAGGGAGGTGCGCCGTTCTCGGGCTACTCTGTGGTCGTCGCAGACGCCGAGTCGACGGACGACGGCGAGAGCATCGTGTGGAGTCAATCCGGAGGCCAGGGCTTCCGATGGCTGCCGAACAACCCCGCCGCGTTCGCCGCGGCCACGACCAACCCTGAACGTAAGACGGCGGCTGTCGGCAACGCTTGCCCGGCAACGAGCGCCACGATGTGGGCGGCCCTCGCCTCGCCGACTGCTGGTGTGACGTGCTCGGCCTCGGTGAGCTCCACCAAGAGTGGGACGGCGATGCTGCAGGCGTTGCCGCCGACGAACGGATCGGCGTTCAGCGTCACCCAGCAGATGAAGGGCAGCGGGCTACAGGGCGTGGCCTTCGGCGTCCTGACCTCGCGTGCTTCCGTCACGGTCAAGGTCGACAGCCGGATCCTGACCTCCGCGGGCGCTCCCTCCGCAGGGTCGTTCACGGCATCGATCACCGGGTCGGGTCTCACACGGACCGCCGACACCGGTGCGACCGCGCTCACCGCCAACCGCACGCTTGAGCTCCCCGTGTCGTCGACAGGGGCGCAGCTCTCGTTCGCGACCTCGACGAGTGCGCCCAACGCATCGTCGTACACGGTGGCCTGGTCGTGCACGAAGACGGGCGGTGGCACGACGACGCAGTGGCCGTCGAACGGCAGTGCGACACCTCCCGCGGCGAACGACTCCTTCTTCCTCCTGCAGCCGAGCGCCTTCATCGACTGCACTGTGACCTACACGCCGCCGTACCTCACGCTCGTGAAGACCGTGGACAACGGAACCACCGGAGCGACGAATACCGCGGATCAGTTCACGCTGAGCGCGGCGGCCTCCGGCCTCTCCGCCGCGAGCGTCCCCGGCAGCCCTGCAACGAAGCTCGCCGTCGCGGTCGGCACGTACGCCCTCTCCGAGGCCGGCCCGACCACGTCACCGTGGCAGTACGGCTACGACTGGACCGCGCTCAGCTGCGCCGCGGCGTCTGGCGCGGCTCCCGCGGTCACCCGCACGACGAACGCCGCCACCGGCGCGCTGACGGCCGCGACCGTCGCCGTGGGCAAGGCGAGCAGTGTCACCTGCACCTACACGAACACCGCGCTCGCGCCCCGGCTGTCGATCGCGAAATCCGCCGATCCGGCTTCCGGCACCACCGTCGACCCGGGACAGGTCGTCACCTACACGCTCACCTTCGACAACAGCGCGGGCACCGCGGCCGCGCCGATCAGTCACGTCGACCACCTGCGCGACGTCCTCGATGACGCGGTGCTGAACGCCTCGAGCATCCGCTACGGCACCGGCGCGACGCCGCCCTCGTCGACCGCTCCATCGGGCGTCACAGCCACGCCGACGGGGATCTCGACGGCCACGCCGTCGATCGTTTTGAACGGCTCGGTGCCCCGAGGTCAGATTCGCACGGTCTCCTTCTCGGTCACCGTCAAGGCGACGGCCACCGACGCGGCCGCCCGACGTGCGGAGACCGCGCCGCTGGCGGGCTACGTCCTGCGCAACTACCTCACTGCCGCCGGTGTCACGCCGCCTGCCACGTGCGTCGCGCCCACGACCGGGGCGGCGACCTGCACCGAGCACAACGTGCGGATGCCGTCGATCGTGCTGCCGCTGGCCGGCGGATCCGGCTGGGCCGGGCCCGCGCTGGCCGGCGGCGCCCTCATCCTGCTCGCGATGGCGGCCGCCTGGCGGTGGCGCCGACGCGCGAGTTCCGTCCGCGAGGACACTTCATCCACGACACCCCCGACGTACGACGCACGTTGAGAAAGGAAACACCCATGTCCATCAAGAAGCGAGGATTCCTCGCCACAGTCGGCGCCACCCTGGCGGCCGCTGCGCTCGTCTTCAGCGGCGGCACGGCGGCGAACGCCGCTCCGCTCCCCGTGCCGACCGAGTCGGCTGTGACCATCACCAAGCTCTCCCAGCCGAGCACGCTGGGTCAGCCGGCCAACGGCACGCAGCTCACGCAGTTGCCGACCGGATCCGCCCCGATCGCCGGCGTCACCTTCGACTACTACCTGGTGACCGACACCAATGTGGGCGCGGCGAAGGACATCGGCACGCAGGCCGGTCAGGTCTACGCGAGCGGACTCACGGCGGCGACGGCCCCCATCTCGGCGACGAAGACCGATTCGTTCACCGCCACGGGCGCAAACGGGCAGACGACCAAAACCCTTCCGCGTGGCCTCTACGTCGTCAAGGAGGCGTCTGCTCCCGCCGGTGTGACCCCCGCCGCGCCGTTCCTGCTCGCTGTGCCGCTCACCGACCCGGTGAACCGTGACGCGTGGCTCAGCACGATCTACGTCTATCCGAAGAACGCCCAGATCGGCGCGACGAAGACGGTCGGTTCCGAGTCGCTCACAGTCGGTGGCGACGTGACGTGGACGATCTCGGCTGACATCCCGCGTAACGCGAACCCCTCCGGCACGCCGGCGTTCGTGGCCCCCGACGCCTTCGAGATCACCGACACGCTGACGGACGCCGAGCTCAAGCTGTCCACGACGGCGTCCCCGGCGATCACGGTGAAGGCCGGATCCACCACACTCGCGGTCACCACCCACTACACGGTGACCACCGTGACTGCGGGCGGCACGACGACGCAGCAGATCGTCTTCACCCCGGCCGGACGCTCGGCCCTCGCCGTCGCGGTGAACGCGGATGCGAACGCGAAGGTCGTCGTGACGCTGGTCACCACGGTGCAGAAGGCCGCCGTCATCGGCAACGTCGCGAAGGTCTTCCCCGATCAGCAGTCCAAGACCAACAACACGCCGATCACCACCCCGCGGGTGGAGACGAAGTACGGCTCGTACCTCCTCAACAAGAAGAGCAGTGACTCGTCGTTCACCGACCTCTCGGGCGCCCAGTTCCGCGTGTACACGTCGCAGGCGGCGGCGATCGCCGGCGGCAGTGACTTCGTCACGACGTCGACCAACGCGGCGGGCCTGTGGACCACGGCCGCCAACGGTCAGGTCTCGGTCGGCGGCCTCCGCTACAGCGGCTGGGTGGGCGGCACCGCGGTGACATCGGGCCAGAGCGGATACCAGACCTACTGGCTCGTCGAGGTCAAGGCGCTATCCGGTCACCAGCTGCTCGCGGCCCCCGTCGCGTTCACGGTCGACGACAACTCCGCCGCGCAGACGTCGCAGCTGATCACCAACCAGAAGACGACCGGCGGCTTCGTGCTGCCGCTCACCGGTGGCTCCGGCGTCGTGCTGTTCACAGTGTTCGGCATCGGCATCCTTGCCGCGGTGCTGATCGTGGCGCGCCTGCGCCGCCGCAGCGTCACCGAGTAATGACACGCCGGGTGGCTGCCGCGCACTGCGCGGCAGCCACCCGACCACCCATCGCAGCAACCGTCCGAGAGAGGAGGAACCTCCGTGCATGTGCAGCCCGCTGCCCTCGCGCCGCGCCGTTCACGCGGTGCGCGTCCTGTCGCCGCTGCCGCGGCGCTCCTCCTCGCACTGCTCACCGTGTGGGGCGGCGCCCAGTCCAGCCGGGCAGACGACGGTATGCGGGTGTATCCGGATGCCGCCACGGTGATCGAGGTCCACAAGCTCCGTCAGCCGGATCAGCTCAAACCGGCCGCCAGTGGCCTACCGCAGGACACCGCGGGTATGACCCCCGTCGCCGGCGCGACCTTCACCGCGACCTTCGTGCCCGGCATCGATCTGACGAGCGACGAAGGTCAGCAGGCTGCCGCCGCACTGACTGCCGAACAGGCCGAAGTGCTCACCGAGGGACAGCCAGTGGCCGCGCGCGCCACGACCGGTTACAGCGGCGATGCCTCGCTGGCCGGACTGCGCGTGGGGGTTTACCTCGTCCGCGAGGTCGGCACGCCGGCCGGCTACACGCCGTCCGTGCCCTTCGTGGTGCCCCTTCCGCTCACCGATCCCGACACCCGCGATCGATGGCTGTACACGGTGCACGTGTACCCGAAGAACGCCTACGCGGGTGTCGCCCTGGGTGTCACGGACCACGACGCGGTCACGGTTGGGGACGCCGTCTCTTGGCTGTCGCGCTCCGGCATCCCACACGTGTCCCGCGTCGACGGATATCGGCTCGTCCAGCGCATCGATTCCCGACTGGCGCTCATCGAGCGCGCTCCGGACGCCGATGCCGTACGCATCGTCTGCGATGCCTCGAGGGCGCGTTCCGTCTGCCCGCAGCCGGTCGAGGGCCTGGACTACATCTGGGCGTTCGACTCGGCATCGAACGTTCTCACGGTCGACTTCACGCCGGCCGGGTTGACGCTGCTGGCGCGGGCGGTGGCTCTGGATCCCGCCGCGCAAGTGACGATCGACTATCGGACGACCGTGAACGCCGTGGGCGCGTTGACGAACGAGTCGCTCCTGTACGCGAGTCGCGCAGCCATCGACGGCGGTCCGGATGCCCCGGCGCCGGTCGGCGATCGCGCGACCAGCAAGTGGGGACCGCTGGCGATCGTCGTGCACGAGAGGGGCGCCCCACAGCATCTGATCCCGGGAGCCACGTTCCGCCTGTACCGCGCGGCGCAGGACGCGGCCGCGGGTGTAAATCCGATCGTCGTCGGCGGCTCGTCCGAGTGGACGACCGACGCTCGCGGGAGAATCGACGTGCCCGGGCTGCGGTTCTCGGGGTTCGTAGACGGCCTCGACCGCGAAAGCTCCGACCCGCTGTACCGCTTCTACTACGCCGTCCCCACCTCTTTTCCGCAGGGCTACACCGGAAGCAACGACGCGCTACGCACGGTCGTAGATTCGACGACCGACGCGCAGGTGGTCACCGTCGAGGTATGGCGCGCGAGCGGCGGCGGTCTGCCGGTGACCGGCGGCCGGGTCCCCTGGGCGATCGGAGCGGTCGCGATCGGGGCGATCGGGGCCGGCGTGCTTCTCACCGTGCGACGCAAAGAGCGTCGCGATGATCTCGAGCGCTCATGAGTGCTCCTCCCGCCGCTCCGCCGGCAGCCGCCCCTGATTCGCTCGAGCACCGCGTACCGCGGTCGGCCGCGCGCCGCGGCGGGCGTGTGTTGGTGAGCGTGCTGCTGCAGATGGTCGCGATGGTGGGCATCGGGCTGCTGGTCTACCCGGATGCGGCCGACTGGTTCTCCCGTCTGGACCACAACGCCGAGGTCTCGGGGTACGTCGAAACGGTCGGGCAGACGGTGAGCGGTGAGCGCCTGCAGAAGCTCGACGCCGCTTACGCCTACAACGATCAGCTCCAGCCGGGTCCGCTGCTCGACCCCTATCTGGACAACGGTGACACGCAGTCGAACGACGCCGTCTACGCGGCCTACGAGCAGCTGCTCACGGTCAGCGGCTCGGATGCCATCGGAACAGTGAGCTATCCATCCCTCGGAATCACGCTCCCGATCTATCACGGGACGAGCGACGAGACGCTCACGCGAGGCGTCGGCCATCTCTACGGCAGTTCCATGCCGGTCGGCGGCCCCTCGACGCACGCAGTGCTCACCTCGCATTCGGGATTGCCGCAGGCGAAGCTGTTCACCTCCCTGCTCGATGCCAAAGTCGGCGACGTGTTCTGGATCAGCGTCCTGGGGGAGGAGCACTACTACCGGGTCCAGTCCACCGAGACCGTCCTGCCCGGTCAGACCGAGGCACTCGCCATCGTGCGTGATCAGGACCTGGTCACCCTCTTCACGTGCGCGCCCATCGGCGTGAACAGCCACAGGTACATGGTCCACGCCGTGCGGATTCCCGACCCGGCGACGGCGTCGGAGCAGGTGATCTCCGGTGACGGCCTGACGGCGGGATTCCCGTGGTGGGCTGTGTGGTTCGTCGGCAGCTCGGCGGTCGTCGGAATTATCCTGTTCGCGCCGCCGAAGCCGCGTCGCGCAAAGCGCGACACGCCCGGGTTTGCGACACGCCCGGGAGACACGTAGACTAGACCAGTTCCACATTCCTGCGCGCGAGCGCGGGATCACTGTCACGACAGTGCATAGGCGGCGCGACACGCGCAGGGTCCTAGGCCGCGGGCAGTCAGAACACCACACACCCCTCCTTCCTGGCGACAGGTTCTGCACGCGTGCAGAAGAGCGGGACTGATATCAGAACAGCGGTGCAGCATCCTTCGCAGCCGCGAAGGGAAGTGCCCGGCACACCACCCCTGTGCCACGTGCGTCCGATGCCCTCGAGGTATGACGCGAGAAGAGAGAGAGCAGACAATGGCGGGACAGAAAATCCGCATTCGCCTGAAGTCGTACGACCACGAGGTCATCGACTCGTCGGCGCGCAAGATCGTCGACACGGTCACCCGCGCAGGCGCCACCGTCGTGGGCCCCGTGCCCCTTCCGACCGAGAAGAACGTCGTGTGCGTCATCCGGTCGCCCCACAAGTACAAGGACAGCCGCGAGCACTTCGAGATGCGCACCCACAAGCGCCTCATCGACATCATCGACCCGACGCCCAAGGCCGTCGACTCGCTGATGCGTCTCGACCTGCCGGCTGACGTCAACATCGAGATCAAGCTCTGAGGCTCGCGATGACTGACATCAACTCCAAGATTTCCAAGGGACTGCTGGGCACGAAGCTCGGCATGACCCAGGTGTGGGACGAGAACGGCAAGCTCGTTCCCGTCACCGTCATCGAGGTTGCTCCGAACGTGGTCACCCAGGTTCGCACCCCCGAGCGCGACGGCTACAACGCGGTGCAGATCGGCTACGGCCAGATCGACCCGCGCAAGGTGAACCAGCCCCTCACGGCCCACTTCGAGGCCGCGGGCGTCACCCCGCGTCGCCACCTCACCGAGGTGCGCACGGCGGATGCCGGCGACTACACGCTGGGCCAGGAGCTCACCGTCGACGCCACGTTCGCCTCCGGCCAGCTCGTCGACGTCGTCGGCACCAGCAAGGGCAAGGGCACCGCGGGTGTCATGAAGCGTCACAACTTCAAGGGTGTCTCCGCATCGCACGGTGCGCACCGCAACCACCGCAAGCCCGGCTCCATCGGCGCCTCGTCGACTCCGAGCCGCGTCTTCAAGGGCATGCGCATGGCCGGCCGTATGGGTGGCGAGCGCGTGACCGTCCTCAACCTCACGGTGCACGCCGTCGACGCCGAGAAGGGTCTGCTGCTCGTCAAGGGCGCCGTCCCCGGTGCTCGTGGCCGCATCGTCTACGTCCGCAACGCAGTGAAGGGTGCCTGATCATGGCTGACTCGACTCTCGCGCTCGACGTCCTCAAGGCCGACGGCAAGAAGGCTGGCTCCGTCCAGCTGCCCGCCGCTGTCTTCGACGTCAAGACGAACATCCCCCTCATCCACCAGGTCGTCGTCGCGCAGCTCGCGGCGGCTCGCCAGGGCACCCACTCGACCAAGCGTCGCGGTGAGGTCTCCGGCGCCGGCCGCAAGCCCTTCAAGCAGAAGGGCACCGGTAACGCCCGTCAGGGCTCGATCCGCGCGCCGCACATGACCGGTGGTGGCATCGTCCACGGACCGAAGCCGCGTGACTACTCGCAGCGCACCCCCAAGAAGATGATCGCCGCCGCCCTCCTGGGTGCGCTCAGCGACCGTGCTCGCGGTGGCCGTCTGCACGTCATCGACTCGTTCGCCATCGAGGGTGCGCCCTCGACGAAGGCCGCCTCGACGGTTCTCGCCACGCTGAACGCGACCAAGAACGTCATGGTCGTCATCGAGCGCGGCGACGAAATCACCACGAAGAGCGTGCGCAACCTCGCGTACGTCCACGTGCTGACCTTCGACCAGCTCAACGCCTACGACGTGCTCGTCTCCGACGACATCGTCTTCACCAAGGCCGCTTACGACGCGTTCGTCGCGTCGAAGGCCGGCTCGACCGAGGAGGTCTCCGCATGACCACCGCAGCCGCCAACAAGGACCCGCGGGACATCATCCTGAAGCCGGTCGTCTCGGAGAAGAGCTACGGGCTCATCGACGAGGGCAAGTACACCTTCCTGGTGGATCCGCGCGCATCCAAGACCGAGATCAAGCTCGCCATCGAGAAGATCTTCGACGTCAAGGTCTCCGCGGTCAACACGCTCAACCGCGCGGGCAAGACCCGTCGCACCCGCTTCGGCACGGGCAAGCGCAAGGACACCAAGCGCGCCATCGTGACGCTGCGTTCGGGCACCATCGACATCTTCACGGCCGTCGGCTGACGATCGCAGATAGAGGACAACCAACATGGCTATTCGCAAGTACAAGCCCACGACCCCCGGTCGTCGCGGTTCGTCGGTAGCGGACTTCGCTGAGATCACCCGATCGACGCCCGAGAAGTCGCTGCTGCGCCCGCTCTCGAAGTCCGGTGGACGTAACAACCAGGGCCGCATCACGACCCGTCACATCGGTGGTGGCCACAAGCGCCAGTACCGCGTCATCGACTTCCGTCGCAATGACAAGGACGGCGTCAACGCCAAGGTCGCTCACATCGAGTACGACCCCAACCGCACCGCGCGCATCGCGCTCCTGCACTACTTCGACGGCGAGAAGCGTTACATCATCGCGCCGAACAAGCTGGCGCAGGGCGACATCGTCGAGTCGGGTCCCTCGGCCGACATCAAGCCGGGCAACAACCTGCCGCTGAAGAACATCCCCACGGGTACCGTCATCCACGCCATCGAGCTCCGCCCCGGCGGCGGCGCGAAGATGGCCCGCTCGGCCGGCACCAGCGTGCGTCTGGTCGCGAAGGACGGCCCCTACGCTCAGCTGCGTCTGCCCTCGGGCGAGATCCGCAACGTCGATGCGCGCTGCCGCGCGACCATCGGCGAGGTCGGCAACGCCGAGCAGTCGAACATCAACTGGGGCAAGGCCGGCCGCAAGCGCTGGTTGGGCGTCCGCCCGACCGTGCGTGGTGTCGCCATGAACCCGGTCGACCACCCGCACGGTGGTGGTGAGGGTAAGACCTCCGGTGGTCGTCACCCCGTCACTCCTTGGGGCCAGGCTGAGGGTCGCACCCGCCACGCCAACAAGGAAAGCGACAAGTACATCGTCCGCCGCCGTAACGCCGGCAAGAAGCGTAAGTAGGAGTAGAGGATGCCTCGCAGCCTTAAGAAGGGCCCCTTCGTCGACGAGCACCTGCTTCGCAAGGTCGTCGTCCAGAACGAAGCCGGTTCCAAGAACGTCATCAAGACCTGGTCGCGCCGTTCGATGATCATCCCGGCCATGCTGGGTCACACCATCGCCGTGCACGACGGACGCAAGCACATCCCCGTGTTCGTGTCGGAGACCATGGTCGGTCACAAACTGGGCGAATTCGCGCCCACCCGCACCTTCCGCGGCCACGTGAAGGACGACAAGAAGGGGCGGCGCCGCTAATGGTCGACTCCATCGCACGCGTCAAGCACATTCGCGTGACCCCGCAGAAGGCTCGTCGTGTCGTCGCGCTCATCAAGGGCAAGCAGGCTCAGGAGGCCCTGGCCATCCTGAAGTTCGCCCCGCAGAGCGCCAGCGAGCCCATCTACAAGCTCGTTGCTTCGGCCATGGCCAACGCCCGCGTGACCGCGGACAAGACCGGCGAGTTCCTCGACGAGCAGGACCTGTACGTGGCGAACGCCTACGTCGACGAGGGCACGACGCTCAAGCGTTTCCGCCCCCGCGCCCAGGGTCGCGCGTTCCAGATCAAGAAGCGCACGAGCCACATCACGGTCGTGCTCGCGACTCCGGAGGTCGCTGAGGCGTCCTCGACCAACAAGAAGGCGAGCAAGTAATGGGACAGAAGGTAAACCCGTACGGCTTCCGCCTCGGCATCACCACGGACCACGTGTCCCGTTGGTTCTCCGACTCCACCAAGCCGGGCCAGCGCTACGCGGACTACGTGGCCGAGGACATCAAGATCCGCAAGCTGCTGCAGACGCAGCTCGACCGCGCCGGCGTCAGCGGCATCGAGATCGAGCGCACGCGTGACCGCGTCCGCGTCGACATCCACACCGCCCGCCCGGGCATCGTGATCGGCCGCCGCGGCGCCGAGGCCGAGCGCATCCGCGCCGACCTCGAGAAGCTCACCGGCAAGCAGATCCAGCTGAACATCCTCGAGGTGAAGAACCCCGAGGCCGACGCTCAGCTGGTCGCGCAGGGCATCGCCGAGCAGCTCTCCGCTCGTGTGGCGTTCCGCCGCGCGATGCGCAAGGGTCTGCAGGGCGCTCAGCGCGCCGGCGCCAAGGGCATCCGCATCCAGGTCTCGGGCCGTCTCGGCGGCGCCGAGATGAGCCGGTCGGAGTTCTACCGCGACGGTCGTGTGCCCCTGCACACGCTGCGCGCGAACATCGACTACGGCTTCTACGAGGCCAAGACCACCTTCGGCCGCATCGGCGTGAAGGTCTGGATCTACAAGGGCGACCTCACCAACAAGGAGCTCGCGCGCGAGCAGGCGAACGCGCCGAAGGCGCCCCGCGGTCGCGACGACCGTGGTGGCGACCGTCGTCGTGGCCCCCGCAGCGACGCACCCGTCGCAGAAGGAGCATCGGCATAATGCTTATTCCCCGTAAGGTCAAGTTCCGCAAGCAGCACCACCCCGGCCGTTCCGGCCAGGCGACCGGTGGCACGAAGGTCTCCTTCGGCGAGTTCGGCATCCAGGCGCTCACGCCCGCGTATGTCACCAACCGCCAGATCGAGTCCGCTCGTATCGCGATGACCCGTCACATCAAGCGTGGTGGAAAGGTGTGGATCAACATCTACCCCGACCGTCCGCTGACGAAGAAGCCGGCCGAAACCCGCATGGGTTCCGGTAAGGGTTCGCCCGAGTGGTGGGTTGCCAACGTCAAGCCCGGTCGCGTCCTCTTCGAGGTCGCGGGCGTCAACGAGGAGCTCGCTCGCGAGGCCCTCACCCGGGCAATTCACAAGCTGCCCCTGAAGGCACGCATCATCAAGCGCGAGGAGGGCGACGCGTAATGGCTGTCGGAACCAAGACGCTCGCTCCGAGCGAGCTCGACACGTTCGAGGACCAGCGCCTCGTCGAAGAGCTGCGGAAGGCCAAGGAAGAGCTGTTCAATCTGCGCTTCCAGTCGGCCACCGGCCAGCTCGAGAGCCACGGCCGCATCCGTGCGGTCAAGCGCGACATCGCGCGGCTCTACACCGTGATCCGTGAGCGCGAGCTCGGCATCCGTGCCACGCCCGCTCCGGTCGAGGTGCAGGCGAAGGCGAAGAAGACCAAGGCCAAGAAGGCGGATGCCGCCGACGTGGCTGAGAAGGAAGAGGCCGAGTAATGGCTGACGCAACCGAGAAGAAGGCACCCGCCGCCAAGAAGGCGCCCGCCGCCGCCAAGGCAGCGGCTCCCAAGGCGCCCGCTGCCAAGAAGGCTCCGGCCAAGAAGGCCCCCGCCAAGAAGGCGGATGCCGTGGTGGAGACCCCCGTGGTCGCCGCCGGTCACGAGCACGCCGCCAACGACGTCCGCGACGCGGACGCTCGTGGCTACCGCAAGGCGCGCCGCGGCATCGTCACCAGCGACAAGATGGACAAGACCATCGTCGTCGAGGTCGAAGACCGCGTGAAGCACCCGCTGTACGGCAAGGTCATCCGCCGTACGTCCAAGGTCAAGGCGCACGATGAGGCGAACTCCGCCGGCATCGGCGACGTCGTCGTCATCAACGAGACCCGCCCGCTGAGCGCCACCAAGCGCTGGCGTCTGGTCGAGATCCTCGAGAAGGCCAAGTAAGCATGATTCAGACAGAATCTCGCCTCAAGGTCGCCGACAACACCGGTGCCAAGGAGCTCCTCACGATCCGCGTTCTCGGTGGCTCGAGCCGCCGCTACGCGGGCGTGGGCGACATCATCGTGGCAACCGTCAAGGACGCGATCCCCGGCGGAAACGTCAAGAAGGGCGATGTGGTCAAGGCCGTCATCGTCCGTACCGTCAAGCAGACCCGTCGTCCCGACGGCTCCTACATCAAGTTCGACGAGAACGCCGCCGTCATCCTGAAGAACGACGGGGAGCCCCGCGGCACCCGCATCTTCGGACCGGTCGGTCGCGAGCTTCGTGACAAGAAGTTCATGAAGATCGTCTCGCTCGCACCGGAGGTGATCTGACCTCATGGCCAAGATCAAGAAGGGTGACCTCGTTCAGGTCATCACAGGCAAGAAGCAGGACAAGGGCGGCGACCGCGGCAAGCAGGGCAAGGTTCTCGACATCCTCGTCGAGCAGAACCGTGTCATCGTCGAGGGCGTCAACTACGTCACGAAGCACACGCGCGTGGGCCAGTCCCAGCGCGGCACCAAGACGGGCGGCATCGAGACGATGGAAGCCCCGATCCACATCTCCAACGTCGCCGTCGTCGACCCCTCGACCAAGAAGCCGACCAAGGTCGGTCACCGCGTCGAAGAGCAGACGAAGGATGGCGTGAAGCGCACCGTCCGCGTGCGCTACGCGAAGAAGAGCGGTAAGGACCTCTGATGAGCAGCAACACTGCCCTCGAGGCTGGCAAAATCCAGCCCCGTCTGAAGGCGAAGTACCAGGGCGAGATCAAGAAGGCCCTGCAGGACGAGTTCAGCTACGCGAACGTCATGCAGATCCCGGGTGTCGTCAAGGTCATCGTGAACACCGGCGTCGGCGAGGCAGCTCGCGACTCCAAGGTGATCGATGGCGCGGTCGACGACCTCACCAAGATCACCGGCCAGAAGCCGATCGTCACGAAGGCTCGGAAGTCCATCGCGCAGTTCAAGCTGCGTGAGGGCCAGCCCATCGGTGCGCACGTCACGCTGCGTGGCGACCGCGCCTGGGAGTTCCTGGACCGCCTCGTCAACCTGGCGCTTCCCCGCATCCGCGACTTCCGTGGTCTGTCGCCCAAGCAGTTCGACGGCAACGGCAACTACACGTTCGGTCTGCAGGAGCAGTCGGTCTTCCACGAGATCGACCAGGACAAGATCGACCGCGTCCGCGGCTTCGACATCACGATCGTCACGACGGCCAAGACGGATGACGAAGGACGCGCACTGCTGCGTCACCTCGGCTTCCCGTTCAAGGCCGAAGACGCCAAGTAAGACCCCCATTGAAGGTCGGCTGTCGTGTAACGGCATCCGAAACCGCATGAACAAAGGAAACAACTCATGACAATGACAGACCCGGTCGCAGATCTGCTGACCCGTCTGCGCAACGCGAACTCGGCGCACCACGACACTGTGTCGCTGCCGAGCTCCAAGCTCAAGACCCACATCGCCGAGATCCTCCAGCAGGAGGGCTACATCGCCTCCTGGAAGGTCGAAGACGCCCGCGTCGGACAGACCCTCACGCTCGAGCTGAAGTACGGCCCGAACCGTGAGCGCTCGATCGTCGGCATCAAGCGCGTGTCGAAGCCCGGCCTCCGCGTCTACGCGAAGTCGACCGAGATCCCCACGGTGCTCGGCGGCCTCGGCGTCGCGATCCTGTCCACCTCGTCTGGTCTCCTCACGGACCGCCAGGCCGACCAGAAGGGCGTCGGCGGGGAAGTCCTCGCCTACGTGTGGTGATCTGACATGTCGCGTATTGGACGTCTTCCCATCGACATCCCCGCCGGCGTGACCGTTTCGGTCGACGGCCAGGATGTCGCCGTCAAGGGCCCGAAGGGCGAGCTCGTGCTCACCGTTTCGAAGCCCATCGAGGTTGCGGTCGAAGAGAACCAGGTTCTGGTCTCGCGTCCCGACGACGAGCGCGCTTCGCGCTCGCTGCACGGGCTCACCCGCACCCTGATCAACAACAACATCATCGGCGTCACCACGGGCTACACCAAGGGCCTCGAGGTCGTCGGCACCGGTTACCGCGTCGCTCAGAAGGGCACGGCGGTCGAGTTCGCTCTCGGCTTCTCGCACCCCGTCCTGATCGAGGCTCCGGCCGGCATCACGCTGACCGTCGAAGGCAACAACAAGCTGACCGTCGCGGGCATCTCCAAGCAGGCTGTCGGCGAGGCAGCTGCGAACATCCGCAAGATCCGCAAGCCCGAGCCGTACAAGGGCAAGGGTGTGCGGTACGCCGGCGAGGTCGTTCGTCGCAAGGCCGGAAAGAGTGGTAAGTAAGCATGGCTGTTAAGTCAAAGAGCGTCGCCCGTACGCGTCGCCACCTGCGCCTTCGCAAGAAGGTCGTGGGCACCGAGGCGCGTCCGCGCCTGGTCGTCACCCGTTCGGCCCGCCACGTCTTCGTCCAGCTCGTGGACGACAGCAAGGGCGTGACCGTGGCATCGGCTTCGACCCTCGAAGCCGACCTGCGCACGTTCGACGGTGACAAGACCGCCAAGGCCCGCAAGGTCGGCGAGCTCGTCGCCGAGCGCGCCAAGGCTGCCGGCGTCGCCGACGTCGTGTTCGACCGTGGTGGCAACCGCTACGCGGGACGTGTCGCGGCGATCGCCGATGGCGCCCGCGAGGGAGGTCTGAACCTGTGAGCGATGCAACTGTGAATGTGGAGAACACCGAAGTGACCGAGCAGCCCGCTGCCGTCGCCGAGGCACCCGTCGAGCGCGAGCGTGAGCCGCGTCGCGGTGGCCGCGAGCGTAGCCAGACCCGTGACCGTGGTGGTCGTGACGCCGACAAGAGCCAGTTCCTGGAGCGCGTCGTCACCATCAACCGCGTGTCGAAGGTCGTCAAGGGTGGTCGCCGATTCAGCTTCACGGCGCTCGTCGTCGTGGGCGATGGCAACGGCCTCGTCGGCGTCGGCTACGGCAAGGCACGCGAAGTTCCCCTGGCCATCTCCAAGGGTGTCGAAGAGGCCAAGCGCAACTTCTTCCGCGTGCCCCGCTCCGGCTCGACCATCCCGCACCCCGTGCAGGGTGAGGCCGCTGCCGGTGTCGTGCTCCTGCGTCCCGCGTCGTCGGGTACCGGTGTTATCGCCGGTGGTCCGGTGCGCGCCGTGCTCGAGTGCGCCGGCATCCACGACGTGCTGTCGAAGTCGCTGGGTTCGTCGAACACGATCAACATCGTGCACGCGACCGTCGCGGCGCTGAAGCAGCTCGAAGAGCCCCGTGCCGTCGCCGCCCGTCGTGGTCTCGACTTCGACCAGGTGGCCCCGGCTCGTCTGATCCGCGCCGAGGCTGACGCCGCGGCCGCTGCGAAGGTAGGTGCCTGATGGCCGCGCGTCTGAAGGTGACCCAGGTCAAGTCCAAGGTGAGCGAGAAGCAGAACCAGCGTGACACGCTGCGTTCGCTCGGTCTGAAGCGGATCAACGACTCCGTCGTTCGTCCGGATGACGCGCAGACGCGCGGCTACATCAAGACCGTCGCACACCTCGTCAAGGTTGAGGAGATCGACTAATGGCTGAGAACGCCACGACCGAAGAGGTCGCCCCCAAGAAGGCTCCGGCCAAGAAGCCGGCCGCCAAGAAGGCACCCGCCGCGAAGGCTGCTGCTCCCAAGAAGGAAGCGGCCGCCACGCGTCCCGGCGTCCTGAAGGTGCACCACCTGCGTCCGGTCCCCGGATCCAACAAGGCCAAGACCCGCGTGGGTCGCGGTGAGGGCTCCAAGGGTAAGACGGCCGGCCGCGGTACCAAGGGTCAGAAGGCTCGCTACCAGGTCAAGGCCGGGTTCGAGGGTGGGCAGATGCCCCTGCACATGCGTACGCCGAAGCTGCGCGGGTTCAAGAATCCGTTCCGCGTCGAGTACCAGGTGGTCAACCTCGACAAGCTCGCCGAGCTGTACCCGACCGGCGGCGATGTGACCATCGCCGACCTCGTCGCCAAGGGCGCCGTGCGCAAGAACGAGAAGGTCAAGGTGCTCGGCACCGGCGACATCTCGGTCGCGCTCACCGTGTCGGTCGACAAGGTCTCGGGCTCTGCTGAGCAGAAGATCGTCGCCGCTGGCGGTTCGATCAAGTAAGTCCACGGCAGGGGCCGGCCCGAATCTCGATTCGCTCGAGAACCGGTGCCGGTCCCTGTTGCCGTACGCTGGGGGACGATGCGCCCGAGGCACTCGTAGGCCCCACGGGCGGAAATCCCACTGGAGGAAATTTCTTGTTCAGCGCTATCGCGCGGGTCTTCCGCACTCCGGACCTCCGGCGGAAGATCGGCTTCACCCTCGGCGTCATCGCCATCTACCGCTTCGGCGCGCACGTGCCGGCCCCGTTCGTGAGTTTCCCGAATGTGCAATCGTGCCTCGACCAGACCGGCTCGGCCAGTGAAGGCCTGCTGTCGCTCGTCAACCTCTTCTCCGGCGGCGCCCTGCTGCAGCTGTCGATCTTCGCGCTCGGCGTCATGCCATACATCACCGCGACGATCATCACGCAGCTGCTGCGCGTCGTGATCCCGCACTTCGAAGCGCTCTACAAAGAGGGCCAGTCGGGCCAGGCGAAGCTGACGCAGTACACGCGTTACCTCACGATCGCGCTCGCGCTGCTGCAGTCGACGACCCTCGTCACGGTCGCGCGCTCGGGCCAGCTGTTCGGCACGACCAACATCGCCGAGTGCAACGCGCTGCTGACCAACACGGCCTGGTGGGCTCAGCTGCTGATGATCATCACGCTGACCGCCGGCACCGGCCTCATCATGTGGTTCGCCGAGCTCGTCACCGAGCGTGGCGTCGGCAACGGCATGTCGATCCTCATCTTCACCTCGATCGCCGCGACCTTCCCGGCCGCCATGTGGTCGATCCAGCAGGCGCGCGGCTTCGAGGTCTTCCTCCTGGTGCTCGCCGTCGGCGTGATCGTCGTCGCGCTCGTCGTGTTCGTCGAGCAGTCGCAGCGCCGTGTTCCGGTGCAGTACGCAAAGCGGATGGTGGGACGCCGCACGCTCGGCGGCACCAACACCTACATCCCGATCAAGGTGAACATGGCCGGCGTCGTGCCCGTCATCTTCGCCTCGTCGCTGCTGTACATCCCCGCGCTCATCGCGCAGTTCAACCAGACGCCCGACGCCGACGGCAACATCCCCGGCTGGGTGGCGTGGATTCAGGCGAACTTCACGACCGGCGACCAGCCGCTCTACATGCTCACCTACTTCCTGCTGATCATCGGCTTCACCTACTTCTACGTCGCGATCACCTTCAACCCCGTCGAGGTCGCCGACAACATGAAGAAGTACGGCGGGTTCATCCCCGGCATCCGTGCCGGCCGGCCCACCGCCGAGTACCTCGACTACGTCCTCACGCGCATCACGCTGCCGGGCGCGATCTACCTCGGCCTGATCGCCCTGCTGCCGCTCATCGCGCTGGCGACGGTGGGTGCGAACCAGAACTTCCCGTTCGGTGGCGCCTCGATCCTGATCATCGTCGGTGTGGGTCTCGAGACCGTCAAGCAGATCGACGCGCAGCTGCAGCAGCGCCACTACGAGGGGCTGCTGCGATGACCGCCGCGCGCCTGCTCATCATCGGACCGCAGGGTTCGGGCAAAGGCACTCAGGGTGTGCGCGTCGCGGAAGCCTTCGGCATCCCGGCCGTCTCGACGGGCGATGTCTTCCGCGCGAACGTCAAGGACGGCACCGAGTTGGGCCTGCAGGTCAAGGCGATCATCGACGCCGGCGATCTGGTGCCCGACGAGCTGACCTCGGCGATCGTGCGCGACCGCCTCGCGCAGCCCGACGCCGCAGTGGGCTTCCTCCTCGACGGCTACCCGCGCAACCTCGCGCAGGTCTCCGACCTCGACGGCTTCCTCGACGAACCGCTGACGGCCGTGATCGAGCTGTCGGTGCCGCGCGACGAGTCGATCCAGCGCCTGTCGCTGCGTGCCGCCGAACAGGGCCGCACCGACGACAACGCCGAGTCGATCGCCAAGCGACTCGCGATCTACGAGTCCGAGACCGCGCCGATCCTCGACGTGTATCGCTCGCGTGGCATCGCGTTCGCGGTCGACGGCGTCGGCTCGCTCGACGAGGTGTACGAGCGCATCGTCGCCGCCCTCGCCGAGCGCGGCATCACCGCCTGATGGGCCTTCGCCGCTCGATCTACAAGACCCCCGCGCAGCTGCGTGGGATGGTCGAGCCCGGGCTCATCACGGCCGCGTCGCTCGACGCCGTGCGCGCGCTGATCGCCCCCGGTGTCACGACCGCCGAGCTCGACGCGGCGGCATCCGCCGTCATCGTCGGCCGCGGCGCGGAGTCGAACTTCCAGATGGTGCGCGGGTACCGGCACACCACGTGCATCTCGGTCAACGACCAGGTGGTGCACGGCATCCCGGGGTCGCGCGTGCTCGAGCCCGGCGACATCGTCTCGATCGACTCGGGTGCGCAGTTCGACGGGTGGAACGGCGACTCCGCGATCACAGTGGTGGTGCCCGGCGGCGATGCTGCGGTGTCTTCCTCGCGCCGGCGCCTGTCGGACGTGACCGAGGGCTCGCTCTGGGCCGGCATCGCGGCGCTCGCCTCTGCCCGCCGCGTCGGCGAGGTCGGCGACGCCGTGCAGGCCTACATCGAGGCGCAGGGATCGTTCGGCATCCTGCGCGACTACGTGGGCCACGGCATCGGCCGCAAGATGCACGAGGCGCCCACGGTGTTCAATTACCACGTGACCGATCCGGGCGCCGAAGTGAAGCCCGGCCTGTGCCTCGCGATCGAGCCGATGGTGACATCCGGGTCGGACGAGACCTTCATCGAAGGCGACGACTGGACCGTCACGACGGTCGACGGCAGCGACGGCGCGCACTGGGAACACAGTGTCGCGGTGCACGAGGGCGGTATCTGGGTGCTGACCGCCGCCGACGGCGGCGCCGCGGCGCTCGCCCCCTTCGGCGTGGTCCCCGCGCCCTTGGCCTGACCGCCTCCGTCCCGCGCCGCGGGTCCCGCGCCGGGCGCTTCTTTCCGCCGCGCCACCTGAATAACTCCTGCAGCAGTCGCGCCGCGCCGCGCGCCGCCCGCGGATTCGCGGGGGAACAGCGCCGCCGGCCTCCCTTGCTGCAGGAGTTGTTCAGGTGAACTCCCCGAGACCGGTACGGATCGGTCGCGCTCTCGGGGAATGCATAGGCGGGGATGGGGGAAGATGGAGGCACACACCGATGGAAGGCAGCACGAACCATGGCACAGGCAGCAGCGCGTAAGACGAACTCCTTCGCGGTGTGGGTGAGTGTCGCGGTGGTCGCGGTGATCGCGCTCGTGATCGCGCTCGTCGTGTGGATGAACAACGCCGCCACCGACCCCGGTACGCCGCCGACCGGCGCGGGCATCGACCAGTCCACGGGCGCCGTCATCGTGGGCGACGGCGAGCAGACCCTCGACACCTACGTCGACTTCATGTGCCCCATCTGCGGCCAGTTCGAGGCGACGTACGGCGAGGAGATCATCGATCTCGTCAACGACGGCACGATCACCCTCAACATCCACCCGATCTCGATCCTCGACCGCGCTTCGCAGGGCACGCAGTACTCCACGCGCGCGGCGAACGCGATGTACTGCGTCGCGGAAGCCGACCCGGATGCCGCGGTCCCGTTCATGCAGGCCATGTTCGAGGGGCAGCCGGATGAGAACACCACCGGCCTGACCGACGAGCAGATCCTCGCGATCGCGTCGGATGCCGGGGTCACCGGCATCGACACGTGCGTCACAGACGGCCAGTACACCGACTTCGTCACCGCGAAGACGAAGGAGACGCCGATCCAGCCGGGCTCGACCGGCATCGGCACCCCGACCCTCACGGTCAACGGCGAGGTCATCTCGAACTCGACGATCCCCGCCACGGGCCAGTTCGCCACGCTCTTCAAGTGAGCGGATGCGGTGGTTTGCCGCACCGCTCACTATCACGTACACTGGATCTTTGGTGCCTTGCGCCTTCATTGGCGTGTCACAGCACCACAAAACCACTCATCCAACGCAGACCGACCGGTCTGCCCAGCGTTAGCGAGCGTATGGCGAAAAAAGACGGAGTCATCGAGATCGAGGGTGTGATCTCCGAAGCACTGCCGAACGCGATGTTCCGCGTCGAGCTGAGCAACGGACACAAAGTCCTCGCGACGATTTCCGGCAAGATGCGGCAGAACTACATCCGCATCATCCCCGAGGACCGTGTCGTCGTGGAGCTCTCGCCCTATGACCTCACCCGCGGGCGCATCGTCTACCGCTATCGCTAGACCGGTCGAGAAGTAACACCCCACCTGGGGTGAAGACAGCGAAACAGGAACACCATGAAGGTCAACCCCTCCGTCAAGCCCATCTGCGATCACTGCAAGGTGATCCGCCGCCACGGCCGCGTGATGGTCATCTGCAAGTCCAACCCGCGCCACAAGCAGCGCCAGGGCTGAACCCAGAACCCACAACTGAATACTTCTCGGCATGATCAGAACCCGCTGAGGCGGGGGACACCCCGGGCAGGAGGCCCGGGCACCGATCGTGCTCCACACCTCCACCACTCCTAGGAGAAATCGCATGGCACGTCTTGCCGGCGTTGACATCCCGCGCGACAAGCGCGTGGTGATCGCCCTCACGTACATCTACGGCATCGGCGCAACCCGATCCGTCAACATCCTGAAGGCCACCGAGATCGACGAGTCGATCCGCGTGAAGGACCTCTCGGATGACCAGCTCATCGCCCTCCGCGACTACATCGACGCCGAGTACAAGGTGGAAGGTGACCTCCGCCGTGAGGTGGCCGCCGACATCCGCCGCAAGGTCGAGATCGGCTCCTACGAGGGCATCCGCCACCGTCGTGGCCTCCCCGTGCGCGGTCAGCGCACGAAGACCAACGCGCGCACCCGCAAGGGCCCCAAGCGCACCGTCGCCGGCAAGAAGAAGGCGCGCTAAGGCGCGGCCCTCGGGTTCACACAGGTTTTAGGAGAAAACGCACATGGCACAGGCCAAGACCGCCGCGCGCAAGCCGCGTCGCAAGGAAAAGAAGAACATCGCGCTGGGCCACGCCCACATCAAGTCGACGTTCAACAACACGATCGTCTCGATCACGGACCCCTCGGGCGCCGTCATCAGCTGGGCATCGTCGGGTGGAGTGGGCTTCAAGGGCTCGCGCAAGTCCACGCCGTACGCCGCCGGCATGGCCGCCGAGTCGGCCGCCCGCCAGGCGCAGGAGCACGGCGTGAAGAAGGTCGACGTCTTCGTCAAGGGCCCCGGCTCGGGCCGCGAGACCGCGATCCGTTCGCTGACCGCCGCCGGCCTCGAGGTCGGCTCGATCAACGACGTCACGCCCCAGGCCCACAACGGCTGCCGTCCCCCGAAGCGCCGCCGCGTCTGATTCATCGACGAGCTCAGGGATCGGCCACGGTCCCTGAGCGCGTCGCAGTTCGTCTTGACGGATGCCGCTGGCATCCGACCCACCAAAACTCAACACCTCACCACCCACACGTGTCATATAGCGGTCACGTGATCGAAAGGAACACATAGTGCTCATCGCACAGCGTCCCACTCTGACCGAGGAGAAGATCGGCGAGTTCCGCAGCCGATTCGTCATCGAGCCCCTCGAGCCCGGCTTCGGCTACACGATCGGCAACGCGCTGCGCCGCAGCCTGCTGTCGTCGATCCCCGGCGCCGCGGTCACCAGCATCCGCATCGACGGCGTGCTGCACGAGTTCAGCACCATCCCGGGTGTGAAGGAAGACGTCACCGAGATCATCCTCAACATCAAGACGCTCGTCGTCTCGTCGGAGCGCGACGAGCCGATCACGGCGTACCTGCGCAAGACCGGCGCCGGTGAGGTCACCGCTGCCGACATCTCCGCGCCGGCCGGTGTCGAGATCCACAACCCCGAGCTGGTCATCGCGACGCTCAACGACTCGGCGAAGTTCGAGCTCGAGCTCACGATCGAGCGTGGCCGTGGCTACGTGTCGGCGACCCAGAACCGCAACGAGTACGCCGAGGCCGGCCAGGTGCCGATCGACTCGATCTACTCGCCGGTTCTCAAGGTCAGCTACCGCGTCGACGCGACCCGTGCCGGGGAGCGCACCGACTTCGACAAGCTCGTGCTGGACGTCGAGACCAAGTCGTCGATGAGCCCGCGCGACGCCGTCGCATCCGCCGGCCGCACCCTGACCGAGCTGTTCGGTCTGGCGCGCGAGCTGAACGTCGAGGCCGAGGGCATCGAGATCGGCCCCGCGCCGGTCGAGCAGGTGCTCACCAACGAGCTGTCGATGCCGATCGAAGACCTCGATCTGTCGGTGCGTTCGTACAACTGCCTGAAGCGCGAGGGCATCAACACGGTGTCCGAGCTCGTCGCCCTCTCGGAGACGCAGCTCATGAACATCCGCAACTTCGGCCAGAAGTCGGTCGACGAGGTGCGCGACAAGCTCATCTCGCTCGGTCTGTCGCTGAAGGACTCGGTCCCCGGGTTCGACGGCGCCCACTTCTACAGCGGCTACGACGACGAGACCGTCTGAGTCCCGGCCCCTCGCTGACACCTTTCACCTGGAGTAACTGACATGCCCAAGCCCACCAAGGGTCCCCGCCTCGGAGGCGGCCCCGCCCACGAGCGCCTGCTGCTTGCGAACCTCGCCGCGGCCCTCTTCACCCACAAGTCGATCACGACGACCGAGACCAAGGCCAAGCGCGTGCGGCCGCTCGCCGAGCGCCTCATCACGTTCGCCAAGCGCGGCGACCTGCACGCCCGCCGCCGGGTGCTGTCGGTCATCGGCGACAAGGGCGTCGTGCACGAGCTCTTCGCCGAGATCGCGCCGCTCGTCGCCGAGCGTGAGGGCGGCTACACCCGCATCACGAAGATCGGCAACCGCAAGGGCGACAACGCCCCCATGGCCGTCATCGAGCTCGTCCTCGAGCCGGTGAACCCGAAGCCGAAGTCGGCCAAGAAGACCGCCGCAGCCGCCAAGGCTGAGCCGGTCGCCGAGGCCGAGCCGGTCGAGGAGGCCGCCGTCGAGGAGGCGCCCGTCGCCGACGAGGCCGCTGACGCCGGTGCCGAGTCGCAGGACGAGGGCGCTGCCGCTGAGGCCGCCGCCGAGGATGCCGTCGAGGCTCCCGCCGACGAGAAGTAATTCTCTGCCGAAAGGCCCGCATCCCACTGGGGATGCGGGCCTTTTCGCGTGCGGTACCTGACGCGCTCTCGGTTCGGCATCCGTCGTTCACCTGAAAGCGCTCTCGGTTCGGCATCGGTCGTCCACCTGAACAACTCCTGCAGCGCGGCGGGCGCTCGAGCGGGGCGCGGCGGAACCACGCGGCGCGGAGTGGCGGACCGCGCGCGCGAGCAGGAGTTGTTCAGGTGGCGGGGCTCGGGGTCTCCTCCCCAGGCGGGTGTGTGCAGGAGTTGTCCCCGGTTCGGGGGATGCGCGTCCTGCGCCCCAGCTCTACGCGCCACGATCCTGAGATGACGTCGGAGCTGCTGACCACCCAGGACTACTCCCGGGCCGACCTGATCGGTGCGGGCTTCACCTCGTGGACCATCGACCGTGAGCTCGCCGCCGGCCGCCTGATCCGCGTGCGCCGCGATCATTACGTGCGCGCGGCCCACCCCGACCTCGACCGCGCGGTGCGCATCGGCGGGCGGTTGTCGTGCGTCACGCTCCTGGCGCTGTGGGGCGTGTTCGTCTTCGACCCATCCGTCCTGCACGTGCAGGTCGGGCGCGCCGCGTCGCGGCTCAGGTCGGCCGTCGACGGGCGGCGGCGGTGGATGCGCGCCGACGGCGCGCGCGAGGGCGTGCTGGTGCACTGGGCGGATCTCCACAGCGCGGCTCCGCATCGCCACGCGGTCGCCGTCTTCGACGCGATCCGGTGCGCGATCCGCTGTCAGTCGCCGTGGCATGCGGTGGCGACGCTCGATAGCGCGGTGCACCTAGGTCTCGTGTCGATGCACGAGCTCCGCGAGGCGTTCGCCACCCTGCCGGCGCGGTTCGGTGCGATTCTGGCGCTCGTCGATGGGCGCTGCGAGGCGGGAACCGAGTCGCTCGTGCGGCTCATGCTGCGCCAGATCGGCGCCGAGGTGGCGTTGCAGGTCGAGCTCGACGGGGTGGGACGCGTGGACTTCGTCGTCGACGGGTGGCTGATCATCGAGTGCGACAGCAAGGCGCACCACGAGGGATGGGCCAAGCAGCAGCGCGATCGGCGCCGTGATATCGCCGCGGCGCGTCTGGGGTACACGACGATCCGCCCGCTCGCCGAAGACGTGCTCTATCGGCCCGCCGAGGTGCGCGCGGCGCTGCGCGACATCCTCGCCCGCCACCGCTGAGGGGATCGGGCACTCCGCTCGGTCCGCCACGGCGTTGCGCGCGGCGGGGCCCCTGTCGACCGCGCCTGCAGCCGCTGTCGGCCCGCGCGCCTGAATGACTCCTGCAGCGATGTGGGTGTTCGGTCGGGGAGCCCCGGGATTTCGTGGGGGCGCGGACGCGTGGCGCGTTGCGAGCAGGAGTTGTTCAGGTCGGCCGCGCCCCGCGCGCCTCGGGGAGGCCGCGCACCGCGCTCCCGGGCGCCCGGGCGCACCGCCGCGCGGCCCGTGCCGGGACGCAGACCCCGCGCGCCCCCGCGCGCCTGAATAACTCCTGCAGCGGATTGGCCGCGGCGGCGCGGCCCGCCGGAAAGCCGCCGCCACGGGGCGTTTCGGCGCGCCTCGTGCAGGAGTTGTTCAGGTCGGGCCGCCGATCGGCCAGACTGGGGCCATGACCGCGCATGTTCTCGTCATCGGAGAGGCCCTCATCGACATCCTCGACGGCGACCGTGAGCTGGTCGGCGGCAGTCCCGCGAACGTCGCCGTCGGCCTCGCGCGACAGGGGCACGATGTCGAGCTGCTCACCCGCCTCGGGCGGGACGCGCGGGGTGAGCGGATCGCGGCGCAGGTCTCCGCCTCCGGTGCGGCCGTCGCCGACGCTTCGTGGACGGATGCCGCGACCTCCACGGCGCGCGCGCGGCTGCGCGCCGACGGATCGGCCGAATACGAGTTCGCCATCGACTGGAGCATCCCCGCGCCGGCGGTGGGCGAAGCGGCTGCGGTGCACACCGGGTCGATCGCGCTCTTCCTCGAGCCCGGCGGCGCCGCCACCCTCGACGCTCTGCAGCGCGCCGCGGGGCGCGCCCTGGTGAGCGTCGACCCGAATATCCGCCCCGCGCTCGTGGGCGATCACCGCACGGCGCTCGCCCGCTTCATGGCGGCGGCCCGCGTCGCCGACATCGTCAAGCTCAGCGATGAGGATGCCGCGTGGCTCTACCCCGGCATGCTTCCTGAGCAGGTGCTCGCCGAGATCGGAGCGTACGGCCCGCGGCTCGTCGTGATCACCCGCGGCGGCGAGGGAGCGCTCGGGCTCGGCCCGGGCGGCATCAGCGAGGTGGCGGCCTTCCCGGTCGACGTCGCCGACACGATCGGCGCGGGCGACGCGTACATGGCGAGTCTCATCTCGAGCGCACTCGATGACCCGCTGCTGTTCGAATCGGAGCCGGCATTCGAGCGGGCGCTCCGCCGGGCCGCTGTGACGGCGGGCATCACGGTGTCGCGGCCGGGCGCCAACCCGCCGACGCGCGCCGAGGTCGACGCCGCTCTCTAGACTTAAGGCGTGCGCCTGCGTCTCGACCTCGCCTACGACGGCACCGATTTCCGCGGGTGGGCGCGCCAGCCGCAGCTGCGCACGGTGCAGGGCACGCTCGAGGCCGCGATCTCCCGCATCCTCGGCGGCGATCCCCAGCTCGTGGTCGCCGGGCGGACGGATGCCGGGGTGCACGCGAGCGGGCAGGTCGCCCACCTCGACCTGACCGCGGCGCAGCAGGACCGGCTGGCGAAGGGTCGCAACCCGCGTCCGGAAGACCTCGCGGCGCGCATCAACGGCGTCCTCGGCGCGTACCCCGACGTCGCCGTCTACAGCGTGGCCGGCGCGCCCGAGGGGTTCGACGCACGCTTCTCCGCCGTGTGGCGTCGCTACGAGTATCGCCTCGCCGACCGGGCGACCGGCTACGACCCGCGAGAGCGCGGCCGGACGACCACGGTGAACGCCGACCTCGATCTCGCCGCGATGGATGCCGCCGCCCGCTCGCTCATCGGTCTGCACGATTTCGCCGCCTACTGTAAGTGGCGCGAGGGGGCGACGACGATCCGCACGCTGCTCGAGTTCGGGTGGCGACGGGATGCTGACGGCATCCTGATCGCGAACGTGAAGGCCGATGCGTTCTGCCACAGCATGGTGCGCGCGCTCGTCGGGGCGTGCGCGGCGGTCGGCGAGGGGCGTCTCGCGCCGGAGGATGCCGCGCGGCTGCGCGACGAGGGGGAGCGCACGAGCGCGTTCAAGGTGCTCGCGGCGCGGGGACTGACGCTGTCGGAGGTGGGGTATCCGGCCGATGCCTTGCTGGCGGCTCGCGCCGAGCAGACGCGCGCGCGTCGCGGCGAAGACTGAGCGGATCCCTAGCTGGGCGTTCTAGGCTGGCGAGAATGAAGGTCATCTCGTACAACCTCAACAAGCACAAGGCCGTCGGAGAGCTCGACGACTTGGTCGAGTCGACCCATGCCGACATCCTCTGCCTGCAGGAGGCGGTCACTGAAGCGCTGCCGCCGGAGATCGCCGGACTGCAGCTCGCGGAAGCGACCGCGCGGAACCGGTTGGGCCTCGCGGTGTACTACCGGCGCAACACGTTCGAGGCGATGGAGATGCGCACGCTGGCGCTGAAGAAGTCGCTGCACGATCGGGTGCTCAAGCCCGCGGAGGAGCGGATGCTGGCCGTGCGGCTGCGCGACATCGATCATGGGCGCGAGTTCACGGTGGCGAGCTTTCACGCGGCACCGCTGACGGCGCTGAACTCCCTGCGGCGCAAGCAGATCCAGGCGGCGTTGACCGAGCTGTCGACCCTCGGCGAAGACCTGCCGATTCTGATGGTCGGCGACTACAACTACCCGGTGTTCAAAGAGAACCTCAGCCAGAAGGTGCGCGAGGCGGGATACGAGCTGACCCTCAGCGACGCGCGCACGTACACGCGCTACAAGTTCTTCAAGGGTCACTACGACTTCGCCACGAGCGTGGGAGTCGACATCACCGACATCACGACGCTGCCGCAGGGGCTCAGCGATCACCTGCCGATTCTGGTGACGGCGGAGCTCGGCCGGCGCTGACTCAGCCGGCCGTGTACTCGCCGCGGTACTGGTAGCCGTAATACCCCGACTCGGCTCCGCGCCGCGGCACTTTGTTCAGGACCACGCCGAGCACCCGTCCGTGCGTGCGTGCGATGTTGTCGATGGCCTTCTGCATGACCTCGTAGGTCGTCCGGCCCGCCGAGACGACGAGCAGAACTCCGTCGGACGCCGTGGACAACACTGCGGCATCGGTCACCGGCACGGTCGGGGGCGAGTCGACGATGACGGTCGCGGTCTCGCCGAGCTCGCGCAGCAGATCGCGCATGCGCTGCGATCCGAGCACTTCGCTGGGGTTCGGAGGGATGCGGCCCGCCGCAAGCACCGTGAGATTCGGCGCGACGGCGTGGGAGACCTCGATGAGGCTCGCCCGCGCGGCGAGGACGTCGGTCAGGCCGGCGCCCTCGGGGAGGGAGAAGATCGTGTCCACCATGGGGCGGCGCAGGTCGGCATCGACCAGCACGGTGCGCTGGCCCGCCGCCGCGAGGCCCAGTGCGAGGTTCGCGGCAGTCGTCGACTTGCCGTCGCCGGGCAGAGGGCTGGAGACGACGATGACGCGCGGCGGATTGTCGACATCCATGAACTGGAGGTTGGTGCGCAGCTCTCGCATGGCCTCGGCGATGCCCGACCAGGTGCGTGCGCCCTGCTCGTCGAAGGACACCAGTCGGTCGGCGTCGGTGAGCTGCTTGTCGAGCGGGATCGTGCCGACCACCGACACGCCTGTTTCGCGCTCGATGTCGCGGGGGTGGCGCACTCGGCGGTCGAGCACGTGGCGCACGACGGCGTAGCCCGCACCCAACGCCAGGCCGATGAGCGTGCCCAGTGCGAAGTTGAGGCGCACGTTCGGGGAGGAGGGTGCGGTGGGCAGCGCGGCAGCCTGGCCGGCCACCAGGCTGACGGCGCCCCGCTGAGCGGCGCTGCCGGTTTCGAGCGTGTTGATCTCCGCCACCATGCCGCCGACCCACGCCTCCGCGAGGTCGCGGGCGGCTTCGGGTGAGGCGGCATCGGCCGATACGTTGATGATGACGGTGTCGAGCGGGTTGCTGACGCTGACGTGGCTCACGAGCGCCTGCGGGGTGGTGTCGAGACCGAGCGCGTCGATCGCGTGCTCGGCGACCGAGCGCCAGCCGCCGATGTCGACGTACGACGAGACCTTGCTCTGCGCGAGCTGATTGCCCACCAGGGCCGAGCCGGTGTCGGTGCCGCTGCCCGTCGCCTGCACGATGCCGCTGGCCGATGCGGTGTACACGCGCGGCTGCACCGCCGTCCATCCGAACGCGAGAGCGGCGCCCAGTACGGTCAGCAGCAGGATGCCGACCCAGTGCGCCCGCAGAATGCGCAGATAGTCCCGCAGTTCCATAGTCCCCACCTTCTCGCACCACCCTACTTGGCGCCTGCACCTAGACTCGCCTCGTGTCCCTCAAGATCGTCGCCCTCGGTGTGCGGATCGATCTCGACCTCACCGGGTGCGCGGGCGACGAAGCACAGCTCGTGAGGGATGCCTGGCACGATGCGGCGGCGACTGAATCCACCCCGGCGGAAGTGACGCTTCGGGTCCGAGAGGATGCCGCCGACACAGCGCACGTGCTCGAACGCCTCTCTCAGCGGGTCACGCTAGCCGCGATCGAGGCGCGCCGAGGCCGATTGTGGATGCTGCACGCCGCCGGGCTCGCTATCGCCGACGGGCGCGTGGTGGTCGCCGTCGGACCGTCCGGGCGGGGCAAGACGACGGCGGCGCGCGTGCTCGGGCGTCACTCCGGGTACGTGTCGGATGAAACCGTCGCGATCGACGCGCAGGGGCGGGTGCATGCGTACCGCAAGCCGCTGTCGATCATCGAGAGCGGCTCGCACCCGAAGGTGCAGCGAGCGCCGTCGGCTCTGGGACTGCAGCCGTTGCCGGACGCGGAACTGCGGCTCGCGGGGATCGTGCTGCTCGACCGTCGGGTCGACGCGCCCGATGATCCGGTGCTCGAACCGGTCGATCTCGGTGACGCGCTCGACGAATTGGTGGCGCAGTCGAGCTACCTGCCGAGCCTGTCGACGCCGTTGCAGCTGATGGCCTCTCTGGCGGCCTCGGTCGGTGGTGTGCAACGCGTCGTGTACCGCGAGGCGGAGAGTCTGGTGACGATCGCTCCGCAGTTCGCGGAGGCCGCTGCACGGCCGTCGTGGCGTCCCGCCGCGACCGATCCCGCAGGCGCCGGCGGCTACGCGCGGGCGGCTGTGGACGATGCCATCGAGCTCGACGACCCCGACCGGCTCGTGCTGTTGCAGGGAGACACGGTGCGGGTGATCGCCGGCATCGCCCCGGCGCTGTGGCGTGCGGCATCGGGAGTCGGCCACGACGACCTGGTGGCCGCCGCTGTCGCAGCGCACGGTGATCGGGACGACGCCGGTGATGTCGTCGACGCGGCCGTGGCGCAGCTCGTCGAGGCGGCCGTGCTCGTGGGGGAAACGTGGCGTAGGCGCGACGACGTCGCCTGGACCGGCGACGGCGCGCACGTGGTGGTGCTGGCCCTCGACGGTGCCGAAGCGCCGGCGGCGCTCGAGGGCTCAGCTGCGATCATCTGGCACGCGCTGGTCGCGGGCGCTGGAACGAGCGATCAGGTCGCCGCGCGCGTTGCACAGTCGGCGGGCGTCGCCGTCGACGCCGTCCGCGAGGATGTCGCGGAGTTTCTCGCGGAGCTCGCGGCTCGGGGATTAGCCGATTCGCACCGTCTCGACGTCGGAGCGTGACGTTCCGCCCGAGCCGAAGACGGTGAAGGTCAGCGTGTAGGTACCGGTCGCGAGTGGCTTGCCCTGGAGCTCGCGCGAGGGAAGGGTGAAGGAACTGCCCGCCGCGATGGATGCCGCGCCGCTGCCGATCGTGACCGACGTCCCGTCGGGGCGAAGCAGCAGCAGGGTCCAGGTGAATGTCGCAAGGGCGACGCCGTTCACCGCGTTCCAGTAGCCGACCTGACCGCCGGCCCAGCCGAGCGGTCCGGCGGTGCCGCCGGCGTTCAGGTTGTACATGCTGTACGCGTCGACCGCGAACGCGCTCGCCGCCACGTTGCCCGCACCAATGGGCGAGCCGGCCGCCTCGCCGGATGCGGCGGCTGCCGGTGCGGCGGTCGCCAACACGATGACCGGCGCGGCCCAGACGCCGGCACGCAGAAGTTGACGGCGGCTGACCGCGCGTTCGTTCGTCACGACTACTCCCCCAAGAGTGTGCTGCGGCGCGGTCCTCCCGACGATTCGGGTGACGGGAGGACCGCACACGACCTTCCCCAGAAGGCCTCCGCGCTTCCACCGTAGGAGGAAGGACCGCGGCGCGTGCCGGTCCTGCGCTGATCCTGCGCGGAACTTGTGTCGTCAGCCGGCGGTGACCCGGAACCAGCGATCGCCGCCGCGTTCCTGCGCGCGCGAGGCGGCATCCGACGCTTCGGCGATCAGGGCATCGAGGTCGTAGCCGACCACGTCGACACCCGCCCAGCCCACGCTGGCGGAGAGGCGCACGGCCACCGACGATTCGGTGCGGGCGATCTGCTCGAGCAGGGTCGCGAGAAGCTGGCGCACAGCGCCCTCGGGGCGCGGCAGCAGCACGGTGATGTCGGCGCCGTCGCGGAGGTCGAGGTCGGCCTCGGCGGGCAGCTGCGCGCGCACGACGTCGGCGAAACGGGAGCGTACGACGTCGTACGCGTGGGTGCTCGAGGCTTCGCGCAGCGAGACGGGATCGTCGAGCCGGATCACCAGCACCGACCACCACCGGTCGTCGGTCAGCTCGGCGCGCTGCAGACGGTCGCGGGCGATGCGCGCGAACGACGATTCCGTCGCGGACTCGCGCACGGGAGTGCGATCGCGCGTGAGCAGCAGCAGCGTGATCGTCGCGCACACGGCGTAGATGAGCGCCCCGAGGGTGTTGACGTCGCGCACGAGCGTCAGTTGCGTCTCGTCGGTCGCGAGCTCGCCGCGGGTGAAGCGGATGCCCTCGAGGATGAGGTTGAGCGCGCCGAAGAGCACGAAGACGGCCGACGCGAGCGCGAGGGGGAGCACCTCGTCGCGCACCAGCGGCCCCAGACGGATGAGTTCGTGGAGGATGAGGGCGGCGAACACCGCACCGATGCAGAACGCCAGGCGCACGACCGTGAGGTGCACCTCCGTCTCGGCGCCGATCGTCAGGAGAACCGGGGCGGCGACGGCGAAGCCCGACGCGACGCCGAGCAGACTGCGCGGCGCACGGCGACGCACGCGCAGGCCGACCCAGACGAGTGCGATGGTGCTGAGCATGAGACCGGATGCCGCCCCGCGCAGCGACGGCGAGTCGAGCAGGTCGGCGGCCACCCAGCCGTACGACGTGATCATGAGGCCGCCGAGCGCGGCCGACCAGATCGCCGCGGAGCGGCTGGGGCGTGGCAGGAAGCCGAGTCCGATGAAGAGCACGGTGCAGAGGGTCGACACCGCGACCAGCGCGGTCATGGGTCCGGTGATGATCACGATGTCTCCTCGTCGGCGCGGCAGCGGGGCAGGGTGAGCGACACTGACGTGCCGCGGCCGAGTTCGCTGGCGACCTCGATCGACCCGCCATGCTGCGCGATGATCTCGCGCGTGATGGCCATGCCGAGCCCGGTGCCGCTGATGCCGCTCGCCCGCGCGGTGTCGCTGCGGAAGCCGGCGTCGAACATGCGCTCGCGGTCGATCTGCGACATGCCGATGCCGGTATCGACGACGCTCACGACGACGGCGGCGTCGTCGGCGGCGGTACTCACGCGCACCGAGCCGCCGCGCGAGGTGTACTTCACGGCGTTGCCGATGACATTGTCGATCGCCTGGCGGAGGCGGAACGTGTCGCCGATGACGGTGGGGGTCTCGCCGACGTCGTCGGTGAGCACGACCTGAGCGGCGGCCGCGGCGGGGGCGAACGCCTGGGTGGATGCGTCGATCATCCGCGCCAAGTCGACCGGCTCGGCCCCGTCGGCGGCCTCGGTCACGTCGCGCAGGGTGGCGGTCACCATCCGCTGCATGCGCTGCGCGGCATGTTCGATCACACCGAGCGGTCGGCGGATGTCATCGGGGATGTCGTCGCGGTCTTGCAGGAGTTCGGTGTGCCCGAGGATCGCGGTGAGCGGGTTGCGCAGCTCGTGCGAGACGATCGAGCTGACCACGCGGCGCTCGCGGGCGGCATCCTCTGCGGCGGTGACGTCGTGGACCACGAGCAGGTTGCTCGGCGACTCACCCGGAGCAGAGTTCACCGGGCGCGTCGAGACGTCGAGCGCGTGCCAGCGTGCCGCAGCCGTGAACAGCCACACGCGCCGGTCGTTGAAGCGCTCGCCGCGCATGGCGTGTGCGAAGGCCGTGTCGTGCGCGTCGAGGGCGGTGCCGCGCCGGGCGTCGTATTCCACGACCGCCGTCGGCGTGAAGCCCGCGATCGCTTCGGCGCCGTAGAGACGCAGGAACGCGGCGTTCGCGTCGATGAGCACGCCGTCCCGGTCGATGCGGGCGAGCCCGGTCTCGAGGGCGTCGGAGAGGATCGCGGTGCGCTCCGCCTGCAGCTGCGCGCGGCTGCGCGTGCGGTCGAGCTGGGCGAACTGGCGCCGCAGCAGGTGGTCGTAGGCGCGGGTGCGCCGCGCCCCGACGTTGATCATCACCCCGATGAAGCCGAGCGAAAGCAGCAGCGTGAAGAAGCGCTGCGCGACCTCGCCCGTGACCTCTTGCCCGAACGCTTCGACGATGAGGATGCCGGCCACGACGCCGATCGCCCCGACGAGCCAGGGCAGCGTGTAGTAGGTCGCGATCCACGCGATGGGGAACACCCAGAGGAAGCGGAGTGGAGTGTCGTCGCTGTTCGCCGCGAGCAGGCCCACCGCGACGATGTCGGCGAGGGGCAGCACGGCGATCGCGCGCCGATCGACGCGGTGCCACGGAAACCCGAGTGAGGCGCAGGCCAGCACGACGGTGCCGACGGCGCCCGCGAGGAAGAGGGGTTCGCCGAAGCGTCCGGTCTCGAGGAACACGCTCATGCCGACGAGCGTGACGATCGTCGCGGTGAAGATCAGCTGCCAGCGCCAGATCGACCGCGATCGGGAATCGCCCCATGCGGGCATGTCGCGGTCGGCCGTCACCGGGCTCAGTCTCCGGAGGGCGCGTCTTCGCCCGACGGTGCGACGATGGCCCGGTAGCCCACGCCGCGGACGGTCTCGATGAAGCGCGGGGCGGCGGCCGTCTCGCCGATCTTGCGGCGGAGGTTGGTGATGTGGGTCTCGATCGCGCGCTCGTCGGCTACGCTGACGCGCATCTGCGCATCTGCGTGCGCGATGCGGACGAGGTCGGCTTTCGTGCGCACTTCGCGCGCCGTCTCGATGATCGCTGCGAGCAGGTCGAACTCGGTGCGGGTGAGCACGATGGGCCGCTCGTCGACCGTGACCGTGCGGGTCTGGCGGTCGATGCGCATGCCGTTCCACCCGGTCGATGCCGGGGGTGCAGGCGGCGGCGGGGCGGTGTCTGCGGCGGTCGCGACGCCGCGCCGCTGCGCGGCGAGCAGGCGGGCGCGCAGCTCACGCGCACGGAACGGCTTGATGACGACGTCGTCGGCGCCGGCACTGAAGCCGAGCACCGAATCCGTCTCGTCGGTGAGCGCCGTGATGAGCACGATGTAGGTGAGGCTGCCGGCGGCGCGCAGGCGCCGGGCGGTTTCGAATCCGTCGATGCCGGGCATGTTGACATCGAGCGTCGTGATCGCCGGGTTGTGCGTGAGCACGGCCTCGATGCCCTCGAGGCCCGTCGTGGCCTCGATCACCCGGAAGCCGGCGCTGTGGAGGATCTCGGAGAGGAGGCTCCGGACGTCATCGTCGTCATCGATGATGACGGCGGTTTCGTGACGGGGGTCCACACGCTCGATTGTGCCAGATGGGGCCCGAGTCACCTCTTCAACAGGGCCGACAGGGCGTGCGGAAGACGGCGGATGCCGCGGCCCCAGCGCGCGATGCGCGCGGTGATCTGCGGGAGTGGACGATCGGGCACCTCGGGGTGATCGAGCGCGAAGTCTGCGCCGCTCGGCCAGAGGGCGCGGCCGGCGATGGCGGGCTTGTCGCGCCACGGGGTCTGGGCGAACAACAGCAGCCACGACGCGGCGGCGCCGCGGGCCTCGGCGGTCTTGCGGTGCCACTCGCGGTACGCCGGAGTGCGGAGCTCTGCGTCGCTCACGTCGACCGTGACGCCGAGGGCGGGCAGTACATCGCGCAGCGCTGCGGCCGCGCCGGTGTCGTGCGCCGCGCGCGCCAGGTCGCGGCGTTCGTCGCCCGTGAGTGCGAGGCTGCGCAGCGCATCGAGTTCGCTCCGGTGGCGCGCCTGCTTGTGGGTGCCCCGCAGACTGTGGAGGGCGAGGATCAGGATGCTCGACGAGCGATCGGGCACGGCGCAGTCGTGCCCTGCGAACGGCAGCGAGCCGCGGCGCGCCCAGAGGGCGTCGAACGCGTCGGCCGGGTCGATCAGAAATCCGGGGAAGGTGTGGTGCACGTCGAACGAGTTGGGCCAGCCGTCGCGGCGGAACGAGCGGGAATGGAGCGTGAACGCCTGGCTCGCGAAGGTGGAGGGGAACTCCTCCCATCCCGCGGTGGCGACGGCGTCGCAATACTCCTCGAAACGCTGCGGTTCGACGAGGACGTCGACGTCGGCCGAGGTGCGCGCCGCGCGCAGGCCGTAGTCGCTGAGGGCGCGCCCCTTGATCAGCAGCATCCGGATGCCGCGCTCTCCGGCGCGTCGCGATGCCCAGGCGCTGAGCAGCTCGTTCGCCTCGTCGAGGGTGAGCAGCATGCGCCCAGACTAGGGCGTCGTGTACGCCGCCGCTTCCGCGAGCACGCGCGCTGCGACCGTCGATTCGCCGCCGAGCACGACGATGCGCTTCGGCTTCAGGCGCGCGAGCTCGGCGCGGGTGGCATCCGGCAGCACCGTGCCGGCGACGAGCAGAACAGGCCCGTCGTCGAGCGCCGCAGCCGGCCCACCGGAAAGCGCGTCGGGAAAGTTGTATCCGCTCGTGAGGTACACCGCGGGTACTCCGGGCGCGAAGACCGAGCGCGAGATCTGCGCCGCCGTCGCGAAGCGGTCGTCGCCTGCGACCCGCTCTACGCCGCCGGTGGTGAACGCGGCAGCGCTATCGCGCACGGCGTTCGAGATGGTCGCGGTTCCGCCGAGGAGCACGATGCGCTGCGGGCGCAGGCGGCGGAGCTCTGCGGCGATGTCGGTGGGGATGGCGTCGCCGGTGACCAGAAGCACCGGGCCGTCGAGCTGGGCCGCCGCGGCGCCACCGGCGAGGGCGTCGGGGAAGTTGTAGCCGCTCGCGAGATAAGCCACCGGTGCTCCCGGCGCGAAGGATGCCGCGGAGACCAGCGCCGAGGTGTCGAATCGGGAGTCGCCGGCGGTGCGCGTGGCGGGGGCGATAGCGCCCGCCACGCGGAGCACCGCGTCGGACACGGTGGCCGGACCCCCGAGGATCACGATGCGCTTCGGGGCGAGGCGTGCGAGCTCGGCGCGGATCGCGGCGGGAATCGAGCCCTGCTCGACCAGCAGCACGGGCGACGAGGTCTGTGCCGCGGCGGCCGCGCCCGAGAGCGCATCGGGGAAGTTCCGTCCGCTCGTGAGGTAGGCGACCGCGACGCCGGGCGCGAAGCTCGTGGCCGAGATGGCGGCAGAGGTGGCGAAGCGGTCGTCGCCCGAGACGCGGGCGGTGGTGCTGACGCCGCCGGGGGTGATCGCCGGCGATGCGGCCGAGGGGGCCGACGCGCCGAAGGCGTTGTTCGCCCGCACGGTGAAGGTGTAGGCGACGCCGGGGATGAGCCCCGCGACGGTGGCGCTGCGGGCGCCGGCCGCGGCGGTCGCCGTCGCGCCGCCGGGGGCCGCGGTGACGGTGAACCCGGTGATCGAGGCGTTCGAGGCGAACCACGACACGGAGGCCGAACCGGTACCCCCGCTGGCCTTGACGTTGAGCGGTGCCGACGCCGAGCCGGGGTCTCCGACGTAGGCGCCGAAGTTCTGGGTGTAGTACGTCACGGTGCCGCGGCAGGCCACTCCGATGCCGATGTGCGTCGCGGCGGTGCTCAGGATGTTGGCGCGGTGCCCGCTGCTCTTCAGCCACGCGGTCATGACGGCGGTGGGGGCGTAGCCGCTGGCGACGTTTTCGGCGGCCGCCGACCAGCCCGACGGCATCTGCGCGGCGTAGTTCGGGTTGTGGCTCATCTTGCCGGCCGATGCCTGGGCCACCGACCAGTCGGTCGCCACCCGATCGAGGTGGACGTTCGCGGCGAGCGGCGTGAGGCCGGCGGATGCGCGCGCAGAATTCACCTCCGTCAGGATGCGGGTGTGCACCTCAGCGGTGGTCAGGGGCGTGCAGGTGAGATCGCTGGCGGCCATCGCGGGCACCGCCGTGCCGTGGAGCACGATGGCGCTGGTGATCACCGTCGCAGCGACGACGCAGAAGCGTCGCGCGAGGCGACTGAACATTTCTGTTCCTCCGGGGGGAGAGGGACAACTCGATGCTCATTACTTACCACGTGTCACATGCGACACGCCAGTCACGGATGTTCGGCCGAGAGGGTGGGGTTCGGCGCATTCCACTTCTCGACACCCTGCACAACCCAGAACGTGCCGAACAGCAGCAGCGCGGCCGCTTCGGCGAGAAGGATGACGGGCATCTCGGCAGCGTGCGGTAGGAAAGCGATGTACGCGACCAGCACGAGCACCAGAAGAGCAGCGATCGTGACGTAGGGCGTGCGGTACCCGCCCGGAGTGAAGGCGTTGAGCATCGCGACGGCGGCGAACAGCGCGAAGAACGCGACGGTGGCGACGTAGTGCCCCTGCGCGAGCACCGCGGCCGGGGCGAGGCTCCAGGTGAGCCCGAGGGCGATGAGCACGACGAGCGCGAGCGTGCCGGTCGGGGCCACGGCGCCCCACGACACCTGTCCAAGCGCGGCGAGGAGGGCGGCGACCGCCAGCGCCACGACGCCGGCGATGAGATACGTGCCGATGCCGTTGCCGACGTCGGCGACGTCGGTGGGCGGGATGCAGCGGATCTCGCAGGAGGCGTCGGGGATCGTGGTGGGGATGAGGGCGATGAGCGGTGCGAAGAGGGCGGCGGCGTCGAGGAGCGCGCGTTCGAGTCCGCGGCCCGAGAGTGCGAGGAGGGCGAGGGAGACCGCGATGAGTGCGCCGGTGAACGCGGTGCGGGCGGGGGAGTAGAAGTAGTCGCTGATCGAGGTGAGCCACCCGGCTGCGGGGATGGCGACGGCGATGGAGGCGAAGATGACGACGACCATCCCGGCGATGCCGATGCGCAGGTAGCGGTAGGTGCGCTCGAGGGACGTGCTCATCCCTTCAAACTAACGGCTCTGTTCTCCGGTCGACTGCTCGAACCCCTCGGGTCGACGGCTCGAACCCCTCGGATCGACGGCTCGAACCCCTCGGGTCGACCACCTGCACCGCCCGGACCCGACGCCCCGCGCCCTCAGGCGCTGAGTCGATACCGATGTCGCCCGCCGGAGCGAGGCGTCTGCTGTCGGTCGATCCACGGTGGCGGGATGAACCAGACGTGGGCATCGACCCCGACCCCGTCGATGGTGATCTCCCACCCCTCGTCGTGCACGATGTGGTGGCACGCGGTGCAGAGGAGAATCCCGTTGCTGAGGTCGGTGGTGCCCTGATGACTCCACCAGCGGATGTGGTGGACGATGGTCTGCGCGGCGGGAGCGCCGCATCGGGCGCATCCCCCGTCGCGTTCGGCGAGGGCGAGCTTCTGCGCGGGGGTGAAGAGCCGCTTCTCGCGCCCCCAGTCGAGGATCGTGCTGTCGCCGCCGAGCACGCAGGGGATGATCTGCAGGTCGGCCGCCGTCCGCCGCACGAACGATGCGGGCACCGGCTGATCGACGCCGTCGATCGTCGCGGTACCCACGCCCGTCTGCAGTTCTTCGAGCGTCATCCGCACGACGACAGTGGTCGTCGGCCCGGTAGGCACTTCGGTGCAGCCGAGTGCGTGCCGACAGATGTCGGAGAAGATGTCGGCTTTCATCTGCCGGACCGAGCGCTGATCGTGAGTGGCGTCGTCGGCGGTCTCGTTGCGGCGGAAGATCTGGGTGATCATGCCGTCCATGACCGCTTTGATGGGTGCGCCGCTCTCGATGTCGAAGCTGCCGCTCAGGACGAACCGGCCGTCGCGTTCTTTGATGTCGAAGTGGCGCTCCGCCCGAGCTTCCTCCTGACGAGGCTCGAGCCCGTCGGGGTCGAGATAGGCCTCCGCGTGCGTGAGCAGCCGCGAGAGCTCGTCGGCGCGCAGACCGGGAGCGAGCTCGACGAGTTCTTTCTCGGCGTCGGCGAGGCGACCGGCATCCACTCGCACGGCGACGCGGTCGAGCATGCTGACGATCGCCGCGGCGGCGGTCACCGACAGCCGGCCGGCGGTGACGGAGGCTGCCACGTGCGCGTGCCGTGCGGGCAGCTCCTCGCCGGTGAGTGTGCGGCGCGGGGCCGTGGCCTCGCCGACCTGCACGATCTTGATCGCCTCACCGACGCTCGACCCGGTCGTGGCTTGGATGAGAGCGACCGGGGTGCGAAATCCCTGCTTCTTCGCGAGGGAGTCGCGGCCCAACTCGGCCCGTGACTGGCGTGAGATCTCCGCCGCGACCGGCGCGAACGCAGCGTTGACGTGGCGCAGCAAAGACCCGAACGCGGCATTCACCCCGACCAGCTCACCCGGCGTGAGCGACTCAGGCGCTCGCCCGCCACCGGCTGCGGTGAGCGCCTTCAGCGCTTCTGCGATGCCGTCGAGCGAGTAGCTGTCCATACATCGAGATTAGAACATACCTCCGACACTGGCAGGAGTTATCCACAGGTCGAGTTTGACGAGTGTCGTCGCGGCCCGCGCGGTTTGCCCGAACCATTGGTCGCGCGGACTCTACATCGCTATCGCGTACTCGATCAGTCTCAGTGCGGCCACGGGCGTTGTCTCCACGCGCTTCGCCGGCGCAGCGGCAGCCCCGTCAGAATCGGCTGACTTGTCGGAGAGCAGGCGGCTGAGAAGGGCGGCGAGCGACGGTTCCACGCGCCTGAGCAGGCTGATGGCGTCCGCGTGGATCTCGGAACGCGAGTACTCGCCAAGCCTTCGGCAGCAGATCACTACTAAAGTACGAGACCGATTAGAAAATGATCACTCGTGCAGCCCGCTGTCCTCTCCCGACAGCGACTCGATCAGCGCCACCGCGCGCGGCCAATACCGCGCGTAGTGGTTCGGGTCCTTGTTCACCTGCGTGCGGTGGGCGACGAGGGTCGGCTCCACGGCATCCCGGTCGGGTACGCGCTCGACCATCGCCCGATAGAACAGCGCCGCCGACGTGTACGGGTCGAGTCGCTCGTCGCGGGAGCCCCAGCCATCCTGCTGCTGGAAGAGCCCGATCGACGTCGTGCGCGACCCGTCGGGGTTGGTGACGCCGCTCGTCTCCCAGTCGCCGTAGTCGATGTTGCGCAGCGACGACTCGCCCATCGCGGTCATGACGCCGATGGCTTGGTCGCGCACCGACAACCCCAGGTCGCGGCCGGCGACCATGATGAGGGCGGCGTTGTCGCGCTGCTCCTGCGAGTACTCCGCGACGGGCGGTGGCGACGGCAAGGGCGTCAGCGCGCGCGGTCCGGAGAAGACGCCGAGGAACGCCGCGACGACGAAAGCGAGCGACAGCGCCGGGACGAGCGCGATCGCCGTCCACATCGCGATGCGTTTCCGCCGAGCAGCAGCCCGCCGACGCTTCGCCGCGCTCGTCCGCCGACGCTGCGCCGGGCGACGGCGCCGCGCAGGGCGACCCTTCGCCCGCGCGCGGGTTGTGGATGCCTGTCGACTCACGCTCGGAAGTGTCGCACGCCCTCCTGAGCGTTAGCGGATGCTGGCCGCGTACTCCGCGACGGTATCGGTGCGGAAGGCTTCGGACACCAGGTCGAGCCCGGCCCAGTCGGGCAGCACGATCGACTGGCCGTCGGCGGAGGTGCCGGTGCCGAGGGTGGGGGCGGTGAAGAACGTGATGTTCTCGGCCGTCAGCGAGCCCAGGCGCGAGGCCAGGTCGATGGCGAAGCCGGCATCCATGCCCGAGTCGACCGTGAGATACGGCGAGACGGCGCCGACGACGTCGGAGATGGTGGCCGGGTTGGTGAGGGCGTCGCGGCTGAGGAGGGTGCCGATGAGACCCTTGATGTAGGCCTGCTGGTTGCGCACGCGCTGGTAGTCGCCGTCGGTGAACGAGTAGCGCTCGCGCACGAAGCCGAGTGCCTCTTCGCCGCCGAGCGTGATCGGTCCGGCGGGGTAATTGACTCCCTCGCGCGTGAACGCGATGGAGTTGTTCACCTCGACGCCGCCGAGCGCATCGGTAAGGCCTTCGAAGCCCTCGAAGTCGACGATGGCCACGTGGTCGATGCGCACGTCGATGATCGACTCGATGGTCTGCACCGTCAGCGGCACGCCGCCGAGCGACAGCGCCGAGTTGATCTTCGCTTCGCCGTAGTTGGGGATGGGTACCCAGGTGTCGCGCATGATCGACATGACCTGCACCGAGCCGCCGTCGGCGGGGATGTGCACGACCATCATGCTGTCGGAGCGCTGCCCGCGGATGGCGCCGAGGTCGTCTCCGACCTCGCCGCGCACGTCGGAGCCTAGCAGCAGGATGTTCTTGGCGCCGGCGTGCTGCGTTTCGACCGGCGCGGGGCGCACGGTGGCTTCGGGAAACGCCTCGCTGTCGTCGAGCTTGGTGGCGTTGGAATCGAACGTCGAGATTAGTGACCAGGCATATGCGGCGGCGATGCCGCCGCCGACCAGCAGTACGCCGACCAGCGAGAAGGCGACGACCCATGGCCAGCGTCGGCGTTTCGTTCGTAAAGAGTCGCCGTCGGGGCGGGGGGAAGCCGTCATTTTTCTATTGTCGCAGGACGTGAAACGTACGACGCATCGTGACGCGAGGACCTCCTCAGTTGCCCGTTCGTCATCGACTGAGACCTTGCGTGGCTTGCTGGGAAGAAACTCGAGCGGGATCCACCGAGACTCAAGAAGAGCGCAGCCGGAATCAGAATGTAAGACAAGTATGCAAAGGGGTGACCATAAAGGGTCAGCAGAAGGCTCGACGTTACGTATGCAAGCAAGGCCCGGCCGGCCAGAGTACCGTCGTCAACTCTGCGGTAGATGTACGCCATTAAGACGGCGAAGATGACTGGGCCGACGAAACACCCGATCACGCCCCAATCGACGTAGAACGCGTTAGTGAACCCGATCGCTAGGCCAAATCCGACAAAGTCAAGACCAGCTGCCTCCTTGATAAAGATGTCTGTGCTCGGCTGAAGAAGTAGCGGGCCGAAGAACTGCAAGCCGAGTTGAAAGTCAATCGTTGACGGGATTAGTTGAATCGTGCGGGAGAACGTTTCGCTTGTGCCCGCGACGTACGACAGCGTTGGAGCGAATACTTGCGTACCATCTCGGTATCCGGCGAGTGCCAGATCGTTCAGGTAGCCGAGGCCCCACGCCTGCAAGTTTCGCTGGAAACCGGAGTAGCTAAACCCAATCAGGGCGACAATTGCACCAATGACAATGAGAGGCAGATTTAAGCGTCGTGTCCACATCGAGAACACGACGATCATCAACAGAGGGAGGGCCAACATTCCACGATTCCCAAGGCTCGCCAGCATAAGCGCGCTGGCAACGAGGATGACGATCATCGCTGGACGGCGGGCCCACGGTGCACGGATTAGCCAACCGCAGGCGACTGCCATCATGCACACCTGAAGGAATACGACCACGATCGTCGAATGCACGCCATTGGGGAAAAACTCGGTGCGGGCGAGATTGGTGTCAGTCGCGAAGACCGGCGCGGTCCCTGCGCGAGCGACAAGAAACACAAAGTCGCAAGCGGCCGCGAAGAACATCCCGACGAGAAGGGGAGCTCTTCCGGACGTCTCTGTGACGTTCGAACTGGTTTCCTGAGCAGTCGGCCGCGGGTGTGCGATGAAGTAGCCGAGAATGAAACCGCCGACGGCGAGCGCATTGCAGAGCAATTCGATCGGCTTTGTTGGTGTTTGGGATAGGGACATCGAGCATGTGACGTACAGAAACAGGCTCGGGACGAAGAGTCTCAGGGGCGACCATCGCCGCGAGAACGTTGGAGAGCTCGCGAAAGATACCATTAACCACGCCAGACCGACGAACATGGAAACGCCGAACCAAAGATTGTCCAATGTCGACGCCGCCGCCCACGAAAGCGGGGCAAGTAGGAGGATCGCGACTAGGACACCACGCGAGCCTGTGCGAGGTCGAGCGTCAACTCTCACTGTCATGCTCGCCCACGGGCAGCCGCTGAATAGGCTCGAAATCGTCTTAGTTCTTCCAACCAGACTTCCCTGGACGGTGATCCCGAGAGCATAGCCAAGAGTCGATATCGGAGAGCGCGACTAGTGAACAGCGCGGCTAAAGAATATCGCCACACGCGCTCGTAGTTGGGTCCCTTTCGCACGGATGACAAGTAATAGTCCACGAGATTGTCGACCCAGAGAGTCCAAACGGGCCCCGTCTTTCCAGCTGATGAGGCTCCTACGAGATGTTGCGCTCTAGCCGTCGAAGAGTGAAGTACGCGATACCCGTGCGCTCGAATGCGATGGCAGAATTCGAGATCTTCCCCGTACATGAACCAGCGCTCAGACATCGCTCCCAGTTCATCCCAAAGGGAGCGGCGGACGAGCATGCAAGCGCCCGACACCCAATGCACCTTCGTGGCTGGATAGTCTTCTCCTGCCGCGTATAGGTTGAAGCCGCGGCAGATCTTTCCGACAACCGGGAACGCAGGCAACCCAAAGGTTTGTGACAGCAGTCGGGTAATGCTGGGTTCGTAACCAGCCGATCTAACGGTCAGCCTTCCACTCGGGTGTGAGATTGACGGGGCGACGACACCCACTCCATCTGCGAGTTGTTCGGTCAACGCCTCGACGGCGCCCCCCATCAGGACGCAATCGGGGTTGAGCAGAAGAACATGGCTCGCCTGAGTGAGCTTGACCGCCGCATTCACAGCGCGCGCGAATCCGACATTCGCCGTGTTCGCGATCACCTGGACACGGTCATCGTCGATCGAACGAGTTTTCAGAAGGGTGTCATCAGTAGAGTCGTTATCCATCACCAAAACGGTGGTGATCTGTGGCGAGGCAAGCGCGCTTTCAACGCAAGAAATGATGTCTGCCGAGCTGTTGAAGGTTACGATCACGCATGCAATCGTGTCGTTCGGGCTAGCCACGTGACGTCCCTCCCACCCATTCGCGGATCGCCGTATGGAAGCTTGCGATGGAGAAATTCTCGTCGAATCTCATTCGCGCGCCTGCACCCGCGGCCCGGATCTCATCGCGTGAAACGGTTGCTAAAAACTTCTCCCACGCGGCTGGAGCGTGCTTCGGATTGGGAAGAAGCCATCCCGTGTTCGTGCCGAGTATCTCGCTCAAGCCCCCAACATCTGAAGCGAGCACGGGGCGGCCACCACCGAGCGCCTCAATTGCAATGGTTGGCAACGGATCTGGTCGCGTGCTCGGGACCACTACGAGATCGGAATCGGCAATAAAAGGAGCCGCGGACGCGACTTCACCCACGACGTCGACCCGATCGTTGAGATTGAGATCAGTAACAATTTGCCGAACATCAACGGCGCTTCCGGAGCGCGGCGGCCCGCCAAGGACCGTCACCCTCACATCCTCGCGTTTCGCAGCGGATAAGGCGGACAAGAACTCAGCGTGCCCTTTCCAAGCATTCCACCGGCTCGCCAGTAGCAACTTTATCGGGCCCTTAGGCTCCATGGAAGCCGCGCCACTCACCTCAAAACCATTGTTTATAACTGTGGTGCGACGTCGAAGATGCTTAGGCAGGGCTTTGCGAACCGCTTGACTGACAGCAGCGATCTTTCGGATCCGCAAGAAGAGCGGCAACAGAAGCTTCGCTGACGGATCGCTCATGTCCTCGTGGAGGTGCAGAAGCACCTTGTCGCTTCGAAGCGTGAACAGAGATACGAGCAGCGTCGCAGCCGTATTCAAGTAGATGACATCGAACGTGCGAAGTTGCGTACGCAGGCGACGCGAGAGAATTACACGTCTCCCTAGCAATGCAAGCCCGCGCGGTGTGAAATAGGCGCGGCGCACGATCGGAATATCGACGTGCCGGACCCGCACACCCATTTCATCCAGTCGGGCGGATAACAGACGTTCCGGGTAACTCACGTCCACCGGAAGCCACACCTCGACTCGATTGGACTTTGACAACGCGCCCACCGAGTTCAGTAGGACGCGATCCGCCCCGTACATCTCGTCTGAAGGATGCACAAATACGATGTTCATCCCACGTGCCTCAACGATCTGGCGGGCACGCCGGCCACGCGATCACCTGGAGCCACGTCGCGAGTGACCACGGCGCCTGCGCCAACGACAGCATTCTCGCCAATAGTCACCCCCGCGGTGACGGTAACTCCGCTCGCAATCCAACACCCGTCTCCGATCACGATCCTGGAGCGCTCAACTCCTTGCGCCTTCACAGATCCTGAGTCGCCGAAAATATGATCTTCGGCGAAGAGCCGCACTGACGGGCCGATCATCACATCTTTGCCAATGAGGATCTCCCCGGAACAGCCGATATAGCAATCTGGGCCGATGCTCGATCTGTCACCAATAGTCAACCCATCGCCGATCGGATTCGAGTAGTAACTACTCGGACGGATTCGTGCCCCACTTCCGATGGTCACATCATCGCCGAACGTGAGTCCGGCCGACGAAAGGCCCTGGATCTCAGCGTAATCTTCGATAAGGCATCGACTCCCGAACCGGATGAACTGGCGGTTGGAGATTCGCGCGCCGCGACCGACCAAAACTACCCCCCGAGAGCGCAAGCCGAGTGTACGGTTCCACATACCTCGGAGGAACATCGGAGCGACTTTCATCGCGAGTTGCGCGGACACCATCCGCCAGCCGCCAGCATCTCCAACTCGTATCCGCTGCGCACGGACCAATCGATCAAGCATTGATCGCTCGATCCAGTACCTCTTCATAAGCTGCGCAAACGAGTGGCCACGTGTAGCGCTCGCTCCACTCATGTCGCGCCGCCCGGCTTAGGCTTGAGCGAAGATCAGGGTTATCGAGTACGCGGAGCAATGCCTCAGCCAAGGTCGAGCTACCCGCCTCGACGTAGAACCCGTCTGTGCCGAGGACCTCGCGATTGAAGACCGTGTCGACTGCCACAGTTGGGGCACCGCACGCCATTGCTTGCACTAAAGCAGGATTGGTGCCGCCCACGGTGTGTCCATGGAAGTAGACGCCCGCGTTCGACCACAAGGAGAATAGGAGGCTGTCGTCAGCAATGTGGCCCATCCAGCGCACCCTCGGTGCGACCTCGGATAGCTGCGCCACCTCGGCTTCCAATGTTCCGCCAGAACCCGAGGAACCCACGAGAACAACATCGTGCGTCTCAGCAACGACTTTAGCGGCACGAATGAAATCCGCGATGCTGTTCTCGGGGACAAATCGGGCCACGAGAAGCGCATATCCCCCGCTTGTCAGGCCATCTGGCAACGGCGCATTCGAGGTCGGCCGGTCGGCCCCATACGGTATAAATTTGCCCGCAACTCCGAACTCTCGCAACCAGTATCGTTCGATTGCGCGGGCGTCGAAAACGAGACTTGTCGCATGACGCGCGGTGAGGCGGGCACCTCGGTAGAACACCGATTTTGCAATCCGACCCCACTTGGCGCGCTTCCATTCAATTCCGTCGACGTTTACTACCGTCGGGATCTTGGCACGTTTGAGAGACCGAAGAAAGTAGCCGTTCGCGACGTTCATCACGAGCGCAATGTCGGGTCGTTCGCGCCTGGCGTGACGGGAGGCGGCGAATCCATGGCTCAGGGTGCTAAGCGACTTGGTCGAGATGCCCTTCGTCAGGACGGACCGTACGCGAGGATCTCCGCCATCGCCCACCTGGTCGCGACCGTACACGGTGACGTCCCAGCCTCGATCCGCCAAGTACGGCGCCAACGTGCGAACCGCGGTCTCGAACCCTCCGTAATAGCTTGGGTATCCTCGTGTCCCGACAATTGCTACAGACTTGCTCACGTTCTCCCCTAAATCGTTACGTTTCTCGTAGCGCGCGGGCTTCAACTTTACCCCGCACGCCGTTCCGCATTTCTGAACCGCCATACCCAGTAGATCTGAGGCAAGGAGGTGATGACCCATCCCGATAGAGACGCTATGGCGGCTCCGAGCAAACCAAGCACTGGAATCAGGGCGGTAGCCATCGACGCGATTACGATCGCTCCGACCACATTCGCTGAGGCGCATTGCGCAACGGCGCCTCTAACCACAAGTTCGATGCCGAACGCAGCGGAGAGCGCTCCAAAAAAGACGCTTAACGCACAGCAGAGCACTACCGGCGTCGCAAACTCATAGCTCGGCCAAATCGTCGTCCCGAACCCAATCAGAATTGGGACAGCGACAGCCAGACTCACCCCAGTGATCAGGAGGAGCGCCTTCCGGGCCCTGTTGGCTCTCGCGGTGTCGGAGACGCTTAGCGAGGCTTGCACGATCGCGATTAGCGGCAGGTACAAGAACGTGACGCCTAACAGAGGGCGCATGACAGCCTGATAGCGACCGACCGCCTCGGTGCCGCTTGTCCAGGCGATGGCATACGAGTCGACCCAGCTAATGAGGAAGGCAGATGCTGCCAGGGTGAGGCCCGGTGCCCAGTGACGCCACGTGCGGCGCAAATAGGCCCAAGGAACCCGCAGGTGGGGCCATGCTGCGTAGGACAGAGACAGTGCGCTGGTGCACGCCGCGGCGAGAGTCACAATCGCGTTACCGGAGAATGCGCCCGACACTAGCCCGATCTTGTAAGAGTGTTGCCATCGAACATTTTCAAACAAGGCCGACGTCTCATTCCCCGCGGCAGCGTATGCGTTAGCGCGCACCCGACTGGCCGTGACACCCCAGGCGGCGAAGATTCCGAGGCATACGGTCAAGGCGGCCGACAGTTCAATCGCACCCAACACTGAGAGCATCGCTGCTGCGACGACAGTGATCAGTGCGGAAGCGGAAGTTAGCGTAAACGCTGCTTCGCGCATGCGGCCTCTAGAGCCTGGCATGAGACTTGAGTTGCTGGCAGCGGTAGTAAAACCGAAATCACCGAACTGGTTAATGGCCTGGACTCCGGAAAGGGCGAGGCTCACCATCCCGAATGCAAGAGGCTCAAGTGCGTTCGGGAGCACCAGGATTTGAGCAACCGCGAATCCGGCCCCAACCGCCACCGCGAGCAAATAGGCGTGCCTACTCGTGGGGCGTGGAAAGGGCTCGAATACGAACCGGCGTACCACCGAGTTGTTGGCCTTCACTTGCACCCCGGTCGCAGATTTCCATTGAGACGGGCTTCAGAGATCGAACGCACGACTTAGTACGCACCGTCCTTGCGCACAACCGCGCGAACGGTGCGCCAGATGATGATGAGGTCCGTAACCATGGACCAGTTCTCCACGTAATACAGATCGAGTCGAACGCTGTCTTCCCAGGAGAGGTCACTGCGCCCGCTGACTTGCCAAAGCCCGGTGATGCCCGGCTTGACCAAGAAGCGCCGGTGCACCCAAGTTTCGTAGGCATCCACTTCGCTCTTGAGCGGAGGGCGCGGGCCGACGAGCGACATGTCGCCCTTCAGCACATTCCACAGTTGGGGGAACTCGTCAATGCTGTATCGACGCAGAGTGCGCCCGACGCGCGTGATGCGAGGGTCGGCCTTCATCTTGAAAAGCGTGCCGTTGCCCTCAGAGGCGTCGAGTAGCGAGGCCAATTGCGACTCGGCGCCGTCGACCATCGTCCGGAACTTCAGCATGCGAAACGGTGTGCCCTGCAGCCCGACGCGTTCCTGGCGGAAGATCGCCGCGCCGGGGCTCGTCGAACGCACCATGATCGCGACGACGAGAAACAATGGCGACAGCACAACGAGGCCGATCGCGGAGAACACGACATCCGACGCGCGTTTGAGGCTGAGGCGGAAGCCTGTGAACTCCGGATATTCCACGTGGATGAGCGGAAGCCCGGCGACAGGCGTGGAGTGGATGCGAGGGCCGGCGATATCCGTGAGTGCAGGCGCGACGATGAGGCTCGCGCGGCGCTCTTCGAGCCCCCACCCCAGTTCGCGCATCTGGCGCGGCTCGAGTGAGTGATTGCTCGTCATGATCACGGTGTCGGCGCGAATGCGGTCGACGTGCGCGAGCACCTCACTCCAGTCGCCCAACACCGGAATAGCGGGAGTGAGTTGCCGCTCGGTCGATCCCCGCTCGGTGATCGCACCCACGATCTCGAGGCCCGAGCCGGGGTTGCGCGCAATCTGTTCGGCCACGTGCGCGGAGCTGGCGCGGTCGCCGACCAAGACCGCGTGGTTCATCAATCGTCCCTTGCGGCGGCGCGAGTTGAGCCACTGGCGCCATAGCCACCGGCCCAGCAAGAGCAGAAGCCACCCGAGGGGTAGGGCGATGAGCAAATAGCTACGGCCGAGCGGCGCTTTGACGGCGAACGCGACGATCGCGACCAGCCCGAAGAAGCCGAAGGTCGCGTTCGTGACGCGCTTGTATTCGAGTGTGCCGGTGCCGACGACGCGGTAGTCGCGCGTACCGAACGCCAACAGGGAGAGAGACCACATCACGATGATCACGATCGACACGACCACGTAGGTCACTTCGAGATCTTGTTCGGAGACGCCCGAGATCACGACCTCCTGCCGCATGAAGCCATAGCGAAGCAGGTGCGCGGCGGCGACAGCGATGATGATCGCGGCGACATCGGTGACGAACAAGAGTGCTGCGAACGCTCGCTGCCAGCGCCGCACGCGCACCGCCGGCGCGGGCAGAGATCTGGCGTTGGCAGGGTGAGAAGACGCCCCGTCTCTTGAGTCGTCAATCAGCATCGATCATCACCGCACACACGTCACCCATAGTTCTAATTCCCCAGTAGTCCCTGATGCCCGAATCGCATCAGCCCGAATGGACTTTTCCTTCGACCATATCAGCGCCCGTCGCCGCGCGTGGGAGCGCAGCCACGACCAGCAATCCGAGGGCTCCACCGGTCGTGTTCGCGACGATGTCGAGCACGGTCGGCGTGCGCGCGTCGAGCGCCACCGCCTGGATGCACTCGATCGCGACCGTCGTCACGATCACGATCGGCAACACGAGTGCGCGCGACGCGATGAGTGCAAGCAGCACGCCGTACGGCACGAACAGCAGGATGTTCGCCGCGAACTCGAGCCGGTTGTACGTCACGAACGGGAACCTCTCGATGATCTTCCCGATGACGCCCTCGATGCCGGCGTCGACGGGTTCGGGCCAGAACGCGATCGCGGCCAGCGCGGCGCCGTAGACCGCGAGCAAAATCAGAGCGCCCTTCCGGACGCGTTCGGTGCTGTCAGAGCCGGGAGAGGGCATCGCCCGACCAGAGCACGGCCTCGTCACCGACGACCGACAGCGCGGCGGGTGAGGTGAGAGCGGCGCCGTCGATGCAGCCGAGCAGGGTGGGGTCGCCGGCGGCGTACCGGGTGATCGCCACACCGGCGCACTCGGCATCGCCGTGCGCGACGACGAGCTCGCCCGCAAGGGCGTCGAGAGCGATCGCATCGCCGGCAAGCTCCACCCACTCGTCGTCGACCAGGCGATAGGCGACGGTGTCGCAGATCAGGCCGACCTCGCCGCGACTCGTGCGCACGCTCGACGGCTCGGCGCACGGCGCCTCGACGACACCCGCGGGGGTTGCGATCGACCCGGCGCGCGCTGGCAGTGCGTACGCCGCCGACGAGATCGCCTCGCCGTTCATGGCCCACTGCGCCCCGTCGGTGTAGGTGCGCAAGCCCGCCGCGACGCAATCGGCGCCGACGCCGACGGCATCGGCATCCGGCTCGCCGAACGTCGACAGCGCGAGCAACTGCCCCTTCGCGAGCTGCGTCGGCGTGACCACGCGCCACGTCGCACCGTCATCGCTCGAGCGCTCGACGAGGGGAGCGACGTCGCCGCACGACCCGGCGACTCCGCGCCACAGGATGCCGTCGTCGCGCACCGCGAGGAATCGCTCGGCCGACGCCGCCGCAGCGACGGGCGGAGCAGGAGTGGAGGAGGTCGGGCTCGGTGCGGGCGCCGCACTCGCCGTCGCGGGCGGCGGGGTGAAGCTGGGGGTGCCGCTCGAGTCGGGCACGGCGGAGCCGTGCTGCAGGGCCAGCGCCGACAAAACGCCGACCCCGAGGGTCAGTGCGGCGACCGCGGCGATCGCGATGAGGCGCGCCGCGTGCGGGCGCTCAGAGAAGGCTGCCATGTCAGGGGCGGCGGCGGGTGGTGTTGTCGAGCGGGTCGACCTCGGTGGCGTTCGCGAGGAGGTCGTCGAACGTGGAGTTCTGCTGCGGTGCCCGCGTCGCGGGTACGTGCGGCACCGGGGGCAGCGGCTGCGCGCTGCTGCGCCGAGGCGCGGCCGGCTCCGCCGTGCGGGCGGCGGCCGGAGCGTTCGCGGGCGTGAATGCCGCCACCTCGTGCACCGCCTTGCCGGTGCGCGTGTGCTTGCCCGGCTCGCCGATGTAGGCGCCGTATCCGCCGTACTGGCCGTAATACGCGTCGGGGCCGCGCGTCGGCATCATCGTCATCACGACACCGGCCACGCGCGCGCCGACGGTTTCGAGGGTCTCGATGGCCGACGACAGCTGGTGGCGGTTGGCCTTGCCGCTCGCGGTGACCATGATCGCGCCGCTCGTCGACTTGGCGAGCACCGCGGCATCCGTCACCGGAAGCAGCGGCGGCGCGTCGCAGATGACCACGTCGAAGTCGCGCTCAAGGGCGGCCAGCAGGGTCTGCATCTGGTGCGAACCGAGCAGCTCACTCGGGTTCGGCGGAATCTTGCCGGCGGGCAGCACGTAGAGGCTGCGTCCACCCCACGGCAGCATGACCTCGCCGACGCGCACGCGCCCGATGAGCACGTCGGTGAGACCCACGCCCCCCTCGACGCCGAGGTACTCGGCCACCTTGGGCTTGCGGAGGTCGGCGTCGAGCAGCGCCACGCGCTTGCCTGCGTCGGCCAGCGCGATCGCGAGGTTCACGGCGGTCGACGACTTGCCCTCGGAGGGGAGCGCGCTCGTCACCACGAAGCTCGAGCGGCCCTCCATGTCGAGGAACTGCAGGTTTGTGCGGAGGGCCCGGAACGCCTCGGCGCGCGGGCTCAGCGGATCGGCGTGCACGATGAGCGGGCGCGACGCGGCCTTGGGGTCGTTCGAGATCGTGCCGATCAGCGGCGCGTCGGTGACGAGCGCGAGGTCGCGGGGCGTGCGCACCTGCGTGTCGAGCACGCTGCGGAGCACCGCGATGCCCACGCCCAGTGCAAGCCCCAGCAGCGCGCCGAGCGCGAGGAAGAGCGGCACGTTGGGGCTCGACGGTGCGAGCGCGGGCTGCGCCGAGGTCACCGTCGTGATGCGCAGGGGGCTCGTGCCATCGGCGCTCGCCGGCTCGATGTCGGGAACAGCCGTGGCGAGGCTGGCGGCCACCGCGTTGGCGATGTCGGCGGCCTGTGCGGGGCTGGCATCCGTGGCGGTCACCGTGATCAGTGTGGTGTTGAGACCCGCAGACCCCGTCACCACCTCGGCGAGCTCTGCGCTCGTCAGGTCGAGCCCGAGCTCCTCGACCACCGGCTCGAGCACCAACGGCGTGCCGATGAGGCCGACATAGGTGTTGATACGCGTCTGCGCGAACGAGCTGCCCTGCTGCAGTTCGCTGACGTTGCCGCTGCTCTGGGTGGAGACGGCGACCGTGCTCGACGACTCGAACATCGGCGTGCGGGTGAGTGCGTACGCCGCGGCGACGCCGATGGCGACCACGGTCGCCAAGACGATGATCAGCCAGTTCTTACGCAGAATCCGGATGTAATCGCTGAGTTCCATGGTGCCTTCATGCTCTGTGAGCGCGCTCCCCGAACGTGCGCGCAGTTTCCCCAGTCTGCCACAGGGCCGTTCAGGGCTTACGCGGTGGCGGCCAGCCGCACGACACGCTCGATCTCTGCGAGTGCCGGCAGCAGCTCGTCGGAGGACTGCAGGTAGGTCTCCCACGGCATGCGGTACGGGTCGATCACGTCGTCATCGGCCGGGTCTTCGGGCGGCGGCACCAGGCCGCGGCGGCCGGCGACCACAGCCGCGACGGCGCGCAGCCGGTCGGAACAGTTCGCACCCGCGGCGGCCGCCGCGGCGGCGAGCTCGTCGTCGGAGATCGCGACGGACAGACGCGCGAACTCCCGCGCCGTGAACGTGGAACGCAAGCGCGCCGGCGCCAGTTCGGCGAGGTCGCGGCGGTGCGCGCGCGTCATCGCAATGATGAGATCGGGGGAGGAGAGCATGCCCTCGGTCAGGTAGCGCGAGCGGTGCTCGGAGGCGCGCGCAGGGTCGACGCCGGCGGCGCGCGCGAGCTCGATCGCCTCGGGCGTCATCTCGGCCGACGGCAACCCGCGCACGCCCGCGCTGTGCACCTCGACGTTGAGGTCGGCGAGGCGCGTGTCGAGCACCACCTCGGCCAGCGGCGATCGGCAGATGTTGCCCGTGCAGACGGTCATGATCTCCATGCGAGTCAGCCTATCGGGGGCATTTGGCCGCGGCATCCGGATGCCGTAGACTCTCCCTTTGGTGTCGGCTCTGCTGATCCGACCCGACGAACGTGAGCCCTCCACTGGCGTGTTCCCCACGGAACCACCCCGGAGTGGGATTCACGAACCTCTCCGTTCGAATCAAGAAAGCAGCACTACTGTGACGCGCACATACACCCCCAAGGCCGGTGAAGCCACCCGCGAGTGGTTCGTCATCGACGCGACCGACGTCGTCCTCGGACGCCTCGCCACGCACGCCGCCGTTCTCCTCCGCGGCAAGCACAAGGCCACCTTCGCCCCCCACATGGACATGGGCGACCACGTCATCGTCATCAACGCCGGCAAGGTCGCGCTGACGGGACAGAAGCTCCAGCAGAAGATGGCCTACCGCCACTCGGGTTACCCGGGCGGCCTCAAGGCGACCTCCTACGCCGAGCTGCTCGAGAAGAACCCGGTTCGCGCCGTCGAGAAGGCGATCCGCGGCATGCTCCCCAAGAACAGCCTGGGCGCCCAGCAGCTGTCGAAGCTGAAGGTCTACGCGGGCGCCGAGCACCCGCACGCGGCCCAGCAGCCCACCACGTACGTTTTCGACCAGGTCGCTCAGTAAGCGCGTCGAGAGATTTAAGGACAACTCATGGCGAACATCGCTGACTCCATCGAAGAGACCCCCGAGAGCTACACCACCGAGAGCGCGCCGGCCGAGGCCGTCTCCGCGCCCCGCCCGGTGCTCTCCGTCCCTGGCGCCGCTGTCGGCCGTCGCAAGCAGGCCATCGCCCGCGTGCGTCTGGTTCCCGGCTCCGGCACCATCACGGTCAACGGGCGCACGCTCGAGGACTACTTCCCCAACAAGCTGCACCAGCAGCTGATCAACGACCCGTTCACGGTTCTCGACCTGGCCGGCGGCTACGACGTCATCGCGCGCATCTCCGGTGGTGGCCCCTCGGGTCAGGCCGGCGCGCTGCGCCTCGGCATCGCCCGCTCGCTGAACCAGATCGACGAAGAGAACAACCGGGCCACCCTGAAGAAGGCCGGCTTCCTCTCGCGCGACGCTCGCGTCAAGGAGCGCAAGAAGGCCGGTCTCAAGAAGGCCCGCAAGGCGCCGCAGTACTCGAAGCGCTAAACCGCTTCATGGCGCTGTTCGGTACGGACGGTGTGCGGGGGCTCGCAAACGGCCCCCTCACCGCGGACCTCGCGCTCACCCTGGCCCAGGCGACAGCTGTCGTCCTGGGCCAGGGGCGTATCGCCGAAGCGCGTCGTGCCACGGGCAAGCGGCTCTCTGCCGTCGTCGCCCGTGACCCGCGTATTTCGGGCCAGTTCCTCTCGGCTGCCGTCGAGGCAGGGCTGGCGTCCTCCGGCGTCGACGTGCTGGATGCCGGCACGCTGCCGACGCCTGCCGCGGCGTTCCTCATCGCCGACATCGACGCCGACTTCGGCGTGATGATCTCGGCATCGCACAACCCGGCGCCCGACAACGGCATCAAGATCTTCGCGCGCGGCGGCGTGAAGCTGCCCGACGACGTCGAGAAGCGCATCGAAGAGGCCATGACGGGCGACAAGCTGCGCCCCACCGGCGCCGCCGTCGGCCGCGTCGAGCGGTTCGCCGACGCCGAAGACCGCTACGCGATCCACCTGCTCGCATCCTTGCCGCACCGGCTCGACGGCCTGCACGTCGTGCTCGATTGCGCGCACGGCGCGGCATCCGGGGTCTCACCCGAGACCTTCCGCAACGCCGGCGCGCGCGTCACCGTGATCGGGGCTGACCCCGACGGCATCAACATCAACGACGGCTACGGCTCGACGCACCTCGAGAAGCTCTCGGCCGAGGTTCTGCGCACCGGCGCCGACGTCGGCATCGCCCACGACGGCGACGCCGACCGCTGCCTCGCGGTCGACGCCGAGGGGAAGGTCGTCGATGGCGACCAGATCATGGCCGTGCTCGCGGTCGCGATGAAGCGCGACGGCCGGCTCAAGGACGACACGCTCGTGACCACCGTCATGAGCAACCTCGGCCTCCACCGCGCGATGGAAGCCCAAGGCATCCACGTCGAAACGACCGGCGTCGGCGACCGCTACGTGCTCGAGCGCATGAACGCCGGCGGATTCTCGCTCGGCGGCGAGCAGAGCGGGCATGTCATCATGAGCCGGTTCGCCACGACCGGCGACGGCGTGCTCACGGGTCTGCACCTCTGCGCCGAGATGGCGCGCACCGGGCGCACGCTCGCCGACCTCGTGTCGGTGATGACGGTGTTCCCACAGGTGCTCATCAACGTCAAGGGCGTCGAGCGGTCGCGCGCACAGGATGCCGACGTGCTCGCCGCGGTCGACGCGGCGACGGCGTCGCTGGGTGACAGCGGCCGCGTGCTGCTGCGCCCCTCGGGCACGGAGCCCATGGTGCGCGTCATGGTCGAAGCGGCCTCGCAGGACGATGCCCAGCGCATCGCGGAGGAACTCGCGGCCGTCGTCCGGGGCTGATCTGCGGTCGGCGCCGCCGTGTGCGGGGCGCCCGACCTGAACAACTCCTGCAGCCGTGCGCACGCGCCCAGCGGGTCGCCCGCAATCGCGCGGTGTGCCGCCGGCGGGTAGTTGATTGTGCAGGAGTTATTCAGGTGCCTGCCGAGCCGGGGCGTCGTTTCGGCCCCGCGCGTGTGCGGGGCTGAACTACGCCGGCTCGTTCCAGCTGAGGGACTCGATGTAGCGCAGCAGCACTCCTTCGCGGAGGGCCCACGGGCTCACCTCGAGCTCGTCGACGTCGAGCTCGCGCATCGCGGTGTGCAGCACGACAGCCGCGCCGACGATCTGGAACGTGCGGTCGGCGGTGATGCCGGGCAGCTCTTGCCGCGCCGAGGCGGGGAGGCGCGCGAGCCGCGGAATCCACGATCCGAGCGCACCGCGGGGAAGCAGCATCCGCTCGCTGCCCGACCATCCTGGCGCGGGGTAGCCGGCGAGCTTCGCGAGCGACCGGATCGCCTTCGACGACCCGACGACGTGGTTCGCGCGGGGCTGGTCGGCCATCAGCTCGACGACCGGCGCCAGGGTGGCTTTGGCGTGCTCGCGGAGGCGCTCCACGGCATCCTCGCCCGGCGGATCATTCGGCAGGAACTCGATCGTCGAGCGTCCTGCGCCGAGGGGCACGGATGCCGCGACCTCGGGGAGCTCGTCCGAGCCCGCCGCGAGTTCGAGCGACCCGCCGCCGATGTCGAAGAGCAGGATCTGCCCGGCCGACCAGCCGAACCAGCGGCGGACGGCGAGGAAGGTGAACCGCGCCTCGGACTCGCCGCCCAGCACCTGCAGCTCCTGGCCGAGCGCGGCCTCGATGCGCGCGATCACCTCGGCGCCGTTCGTCGCTTCGCGCACCGCGCTGGTCGCCGTCGCGAGCAGCTCCGCCACGTTCTCGGCCTCGGCCGTGGCGCGCGCTTCGGCGACGGCATCCACCAGCGCGGCAACCCCGGTCTCGTTGATCGAGCCGTCGGGGTCGAGGTAGCGCATGAGGCGCAGCGTCGTGCGCTGCGATGTGGTGGCGTGCGGCCGGCCGCCGGGGCGCACATCGGCGACGAGCAGGTGGACGGTATTCGAGCCGATGTCGAGGACTCCCAGGCGCATGGGCTCGAGCGTAGCGGGCGGGTTGCATGGGGTCGGGGGACACAACTCCGGAGATTTCGGTGTGGGGGCGGCGGTTCGGGCCGCGGATCGCCGCGGCCGGGCCGAAAACTCCGGAGTTGTGAGCGGCGGGGCCCGGCGCCGCGCCGATAGAGTGGGCGCGATGACCGTCGAAGATGCGCTCGCCGTCGACTCGCTCTACCGCGAGGTCGACCGTTCGGAGTGGGCGCGGCTGGCCGCCGGCATGGCCAACCCGCTGACCGAGACCGAGGTCGTGCAGCTGCGCGGCATCGGCGACCGGCTCGACCTCGACGAAGTGCGCGAGGTCTATCTGCCGCTCAGCCGGCTGCTGTCGACGTACGCCGCGAACACCAAGCGGCTCGGCGCCGAGACGGCCGACTTCCTCGGCGAAGAGGATTCGACCACGCCGTTCGTCGTCGCCGTGGCCGGTTCGGTCGCCGTCGGCAAATCGACGATCGCGCGTCTGCTGCGCGAGCTCATGGGCCGCTGGCCCGGCACCCCCCGGGTCGAACTGGTCACGACCGACGGATTCCTCTACCCGAACGCCGAACTCGAGCGCCGCGGACTGATGGACCGCAAAGGCTTTCCCGAGTCGTACGACCGCCGCGCGATGGTGCGTTTCCTCACCGACGTGAAGTCCGGCGCGGCAGAAGCGCGCGCGCCCTTCTACTCGCACGTGCGCTACGACATCATGCCCGACGCGCAGGTGACCGTCCGCCGACCCGACGTCGTGATCGTCGAGGGCCTCAACGTGCTCTCCCCGCCGCCGAGCCCGAACGAGATCGCGGTGAGCGACCTGTTCGACTTCTCCATCTATGTCGACGCCGACGTCGACGACATCGCCGCCTGGTTCGTCAGCCGCTTCCTCGCGCTGCGTCAGGGCGCGTTCACGAATCCGAATTCGTTCTTCAAGGTGTTCGCCGAGCTCTCCGACGACGAGGCGGTGAGCACGGCCATGGGGTACTGGAACGACATCAATCTCCCGAACCTGCGTGACAACGTCGAGCCCACGCGTCACCGTGCGCATCTCATTCTGAAGAAGGATGCCGATCACTCGGTCGAGAGCGTGCAGCTCCGGAAGCTCTGACGCCGGCGCGATTTGTGAGAGCGATCTCATGCTCGTAGGCTGGGGTCGGTCGGCCCGGGGTTGTTGCTGAACGCTCCGCGCTCGCACCCCTGCCGCCGCCTTCGGGGCCACATTTCGGTGCGCCCCGGTGCATTTGGGGGAGTATCTCGCATGTCTTCACACGACAGCACTTTGTCGCACGCGCGCGGACCGATCACCTGGATCGCCGGCATCCTCGTCGCGCTTCTCGCGGTCGGGGGCCTCGCAGCGCCGGCATCCGCCGTCGCGCCCGGCGCGATCACGGTGAGCCTCGCGCCGACCGGCGAGACCTATGACGGCACGCCCGTGGTGGCGGCGAACACCGACTACACCCTCGCGGTGAGCTATGACGCGACGAAGCTCGTCGCCGGCGAAGCGATCGTCATCGAGGTGCCCGCGGGCGTCACGATCCCGGACTCCTCGCTGGTGCTCCCGAGCACGGTGACGGTGTTCGAGAGCGTCGAACGGCAGAGCGACGGCTCGCTGAAGGTCATCGTCAAGGACCCGCTCCCGCCGGGGGTCAACCAGGGCGTCTGGCAGCTGAAGTTCCGAATGAACGAGTCGACCGTCAGCGAAAAGCGCGAGCTTACGTGGCGCGTCGACGGCACCCCCACCTCGCATTCGGTCATCTTCAAGAAGGACGGCGACCAGTTCGAGAATGTGCAGAACTCGCGCGGCAAGCGCGTCGACTGGGCGAACCTGCAGCAGTACGTCTCGGTGTCGGGCGGCAAGGTGTCGGTGGCGAACGCGGCGCTCGGCGTCGACCTGCCCTACACCGTGAGCGTCGACACGACCTCGTCGCGTGCTCCCTTCACGATCACCGACGCGATCGACCCGCGCCTCGCCGTCACGCCCTCGTCCGCAGTGGCGACCCTCACCACCTGGGATGCCGACGGCCTCAACCGCACGGCGACCTCGTCCACGCCCGCGCTTACCCCGACGGCGACGGGCTTCACCACGTCCGTTGACCTGCCGGCGAACTCGCAATACCGCCTGACGTACAAGGCCCGCATCGCCAACGCGCAAGCGCTCGCGGCGATCGTGGCCGAGCTCCAGGTCGCGTACGACAGGGTCGCCGCGACCGGCGGCAACTTCCAGGCTCAGCTGAAGAACAGCGTCAGCTGGGGCGACGGCGCCGCAGCCTCGACCAGCACCTTCACCTTCGGCGGCAACGCCCCCGCCCCGGCGCAGCCCGGCTACGACCAGGCCTTCGGCAAGTCGGTCGACCCTCGCTCAGCGCCCGGGTCCCTCGACGGGAAGAACCTCGTCGACCCCCTCGCCGTCACGTACACGCTGACGGCGGACCTGACCAAGTGGGACGGCTTCGCCGACGGCCCTTACGCCCTCACGCGGAACGTCGTCATTCGCGACGTCCTTCCCGCGCAGGCGGACTGGAACATCGGCGACACTCTCACCGTGACCGACCAGAGCGGTGTTGCCACCACGTTCACCCCGGCCGCCGGGCTCGGCGCGGGCGCGGAAGCGGCGATCGCCGCCGACAGTTACGTCGGCACCTACCACCTCGACGGACAGACCCTGCTCATCAACGTCGGGCGCGACATCACGAAGAAGTACACCGTGACGGCGAAGGCGACCATCACGGATGTCGCGAACCTGTGGGCGGACGAGAAGCCCACGACGACCACCTATCGCGTCGAGAACAAGGGCGTGTTCATCTTCCGCGACGGTGCCACGGTGGACAAGACCACCACGACGAGCATCGTCGTGCCGAAGGACACCAGCGGCGGCGTGGTCGACGAGGGCGTCTTCAAGAAGGACGCCCCGGCCCAGGTGCAGCTGGCGGTGGCCCCGGCATCCATCAGCATTCCGTACACGTTCTCCATCGGTCAGAGGAAGGCCGACGTCACGCGCAGCCAGATCATCGACGCCGTCGACACGAACGTGTTCGACATCAGCGACCTCGCGGAGATCGAGAAAACCATCGAGGTGAAGTACGGCGACTTCCCGACGAACGTCGTCGGCTGGAACGACGGCGTCGCCCTCACGGACGCGCACTGGGACCTGTCTCTCAACGCCGACAAGGAGCTCGTGTTCGTCTTCACCGACGCGTTCGCCGCGGCGCTGAAGAGCAAGAACGTCCCGGCGGACTGGAAGCTGTCGGTGAAGATCTCGCTGCCGGTCATCCCGGTTCCGGCGCGGCAGTCGCTGCAGATCGACAACAACGCCCGTCTCGAAGGCGCGAAGGACGAGATCACCTACCGCTCGGCACGGTCGAGCCAGGCCTCGAACTACGGTGACGAGCTCGAGGTGCGCAAGACGGTCTTCGACGCGAAGAAGCGTGCGTACACGCAGAACCTGCGCGTCGTGCCCGGCCCCGACGGCACCGTCATCGACGATGAGCTGTACTACCGCATCCAGGCCGTCCCGCACGGCGCCTACGGCTCACTCGGCGTCGTGATCAAGGACATCGTCGACCGCCTGCCGGCAGAAGTGACCTTCCTGGGCTTCGCCACCGAATCCGATGTCACTGCCGGCACGATGCGGCCCGGTACTTCGATGGACCTTCCGGGCAACCTGCGGGCCGTGAAGACCACGGAGGGCGGCCGTGACGTCGTGACCGTCGTGCAGAAGCCCGGCACCACGCTCAACACCACTGTGCCGGTCAACACCTACATCAAGGTCGCGATGAAGAACGTCGTGCCGGGGGTCGGCGTGGCCAACTCCATCGGCGACGCCCGCGCGACCTTCACGGTGACCGACGAGTACCCGCTCAGCATCGCCAAGCTCGACGCGACGGACGCAACCGTGCCGATCACCGACCGGAAGGCGCGCTTCCAGCTGAAGAACGCCGCCGGCACGGTCATCGTCGACGACATCTACGTCGTCGACAACCAGCTGGTCGTGGCCGGAGCGAACGGCGCGGACAAAGCCGTGGCCGTCGACCGCGTCGGCACGTACACGATCGTCGAAGTGACCGCTCCGGAGGGCTACCTCGTCAGCGAGGGGACGACGGCCGTCACGATCGACGCCGACGGCAACTCGCCCCAGGTGAAGCTCTACAACGAGCGCGAGCCCGAGCGCAGCTACGCCGTGGGCGATTACACCTGGATCGACAGTGACCGCGACGGCATCCAGGATGCCGGCGAGCCCGTCCTTGAGGGCGTGCGCGTCGCGCTGCTCGACGCCGACGGCGCGGTGGTCGCGGAGACCACGACCGACGCCGACGGGCGCTACCTGTTCGACGGATTGCCCGCCGGCGACTATCGCGTGCAGTTCACGCTCACCGACGCGCAGGCGCAGGCGTACGTGTTCACGACGGCAGGGTCGGGGTCGGCATCCGACTCGGACGGGGTCGTCGGCGACAACGCCGGCGTAGCGACGACGAAGGTCTTCACGCTCGACGAGACCAACACCGCGCTCACCACTGACTACGACCGGGAACTCATCGCGACCCGGGGCGTGGACCCGACGTGGGATGCCGGCGTGGTGCTGAAGAAGGTCTCCGTCGGTGACCTCGTCTGGGTCGATACCGACCGTGACGGTGTGCAGGATGCGGGCGAGCCCGGCATCCCGGGCGTGAAGCTCGTTCTGACCGGACCCGACGGCGAGTCGGTACGCGACGTGTTCGGCGACATCGTCGAGCCGGTCGTCACTGACGAGGACGGTTCGTACTCGTTCGATGATCTGCCGGCGGGTGTCGTGTACACCGTGACGATCGATCGGGAGGATGCCGACACGATCACCGCGCTGAAGCCGTACGTGCCGACCGAGGCCGGAGTCGGTGATGACCGCGGCGCGGATTCCTCGACGTGGACGGCGGATTCCGCCGCGCTGCCGAACGACGGCGACCGTGACGCGACGCTCGACTTCGGGTTCGTGGGCAAGACGTACGCGATCGGCGACTACACCTGGATCGACGCGAACCGCGACGGCATCCAGAGCGCCGGCGAGGAGATCCTCGCGGGTGTGCGGGTCGAGCTGCTCGACGCGAAGGGCGAGGTCGTCGGGGACACCACCACCGACGCGTCGGGTCGCTACCTTTTCGATTCCCTGATCGAGGGCACCTACCAGGTGCGCTTCACGCTGACCGACGCGCAGGCCGCGATCTACGAGTTCACGAAGAACGTCGCCGGCGCCGACTCCACCGACAACTCCGACGGGATCGTCGGCGCGAACCTTGCGGTCGCCACGACCGGGAAGATCGTCGTGGGCGCCGCGCGCGCAGACGCCTTCTCGACCGAGTACCCGGCGCAGCCGTTCACGGCATCCGAGGGCGTCGACCCCACGTGGGATGCCGGCGTGGTGCTGAAGAAGGTCTCCGTGGGTGACTTCGTCTGGGTCGATACCGACCGCGACGGCCTGCAGGATTCCGGCGAGCCCGGCATCGCGGGAGTGAAGCTCGTGCTCACGGGGCCCAACGGTGAGCCGGTGCGCGACGTGTTCGGCGACATCGTAGAGCCGGTCGTCACCGACGAGAACGGGTTCTATTCCTTCGACGATCTGCCCGCGGGTGTCGTGTACACCGTGACGATCGATCGGGAGGACCCCGAAACCATCGAGGCGCTGAAGCCGTACGTGCCGACCGAGGCCGGTGTGGGCGAGGACCGCGGCGCGGATTCCTCGACGTGGACGGCGGATTCCGCCGCGCTGCCGAACGACGGCGACCGTGACCCGACGCTCGACTTCGGGTTCGTGGGCAAGACCTACGCGATCGGCGACATCGTCTGGATCGACGTCGATCGTGACGGCATCCAGGATCTGTCGGACGGCGAATTGCCGCTGTCGGAGGTCACCGTGACGCTGCTCTACGCCGACGGTTCGCCCGTCGAGGGCGTCGAACCGCAGGTGACCACCAAGGACGGCCGCTACCTCTTCGACGCTCTGCCGGCGGGGGAGTACCGCGTGCAGTTCACGCTGACCGACGAGCAGAAGAAGGTCTACGACTTCACCTCGCGCGGCGACGGTTCGGCGACGGATTCCGACGCCGGCGTGGACGGCCGGACCGGCGTGATCACGCTCGGCCCCGACAACACCGCGCTCACCCACGACTACGACCGCGAGCTGACGGCATCCGAGGGTGTCGACCCGACGTGGGACGCCGGCGTGATCCGCAAGAAGGTCTCGGTCGGTGACCTCGTCTGGGTCGATACCGACCGTGACGGCCTGCAGGATGCGGGCGAGCCCGGCATCGCGGGAGTGAAGCTCGTGCTCACGGGGCCCGACGGTGAGCCGGTGCGCGATGTGTTCGGCGACATCGTCGAGCCGGTCGTCACCGACGAGAACGGGTTCTATTCCTTCGACGATCTGCCCGCGGGTGTCGTGTACACCGTGACGATCGATCGGGAGGATGCCGACACGATCGAGGCGCTGAAGCCGTACGTGCCGACCGAGGCCGGTGTGGGCGAGGACCGCGGCACCGACTCGTCGACGTGGACGGCGGATTCCGCCGCGCTGCCGAACGACGGCGACCGTGACCCGACGCTCGACTTCGGCTTCGTGACGAAGACGTACGCGATCGGCGACGTCGTCTGGATCGACGCGAACAAGAACGGTCTGCAGGACGACACCGAGCAGGTGCTGCCCGGCGTGACGGTCGAGTTGCTCGACGCCGACGGAGCTGTGCTGGCCGTCACGAAGAGCGACACGAACGGTCGATACCTCTTCGACGAGTTGGGTACCGGCACCTATGCCGTCCGGTTCACGCTGACCGCGGAGCAGTCGGCTGTCTACGCGTTCACCAAGGTGCAGCAGGGTGACCGCGACGGCGTCGACTCGGATGCCGTGAGCACTTCGCCCGCAGTCGGAACCACGCGCGCGATCGTGCTCGGCGACGACAACGCCGCGCTCACGACGGACTATCCGTTCGGCTCGGTGCGTGCGACCCAGGGCATCGACCCGACGTGGGATGCGGGCGTCATCGTCCGTGACCTGCCGGGTGATGGCTCTGGTTCTGGGGACGGCGATCCGGCCGAGCCGGGAACACCGACGGTCGGCGAGCTGCCGGCCACCGGTGGCACGTTCGCCGGCGGATGGGTGATCGCCGGGCTGCTGCTCGTGGCCACCGGCATCCTGATGCTGGTGCGCCGCCGCCGCACGGCCTGACGGTGCAGTCGAACCCCCGGCGCTGTCCCGCGTGGACGGCACCGGGGGTTTCGCGCGTCAGCAGGAGGCGAGCGTGATGCCGTCGATGACTTCGTAGGTCAGCACCGCGGATCCGGTGGCGAAACCCGTCTGTGACGCCGATGCGGTGATGACGCCCGTCCGACGTACTGGCACGGGATCGCAGTCGTCTTGGTTGTAGGTCGCGGTCGAGACCTTGACTTTCGCAAGTCCGGCGTCATCCGCCGTGACTGCAACGCTCGAGAGGCGGCCGACCGAAGCCTCGCCGAAAGATGTTTCGTTCATCGCGCTGACGGCGATGACGAAGTTGTTCTGACTCTCGCGCTGCCCATCGGTAGCGATCGTGACAGTGGCGCCGGGGACCGGTGCGCCGTTCGGGGTGGTCACTCGGAAGGTCGCAACGACCGCCTGTGCATTGTCGCGGCTGGTGTTCTCCGTCGTCGGATTGGTGTTCTTCGTGTCCTCGAGGCTGATGTCGAACCCGTTCGCGCTCAGCGCGGTGGTGATCATCCGCACCTGTAGCACTTCGCCGCTCGCCGCCGCGGCGGGAGCCGCCGTCGTCAGCACGATGATCGGAGCGGCCCAAGCGGCGGCGCGCAACATGGTCCGCCGGGAGAGGCCTCGGTCGTCGTCGTCGCTGTTCATCGTGCCTCCCACTGGATGCGGTTGCGTCCACGTTAGGCGACAGGCATCCATTCGTCGAGGACGCGGGGTTTGTCAGGACGCCGTGCATAACCCCGCCGATACGATGGGGGCATGTGTGGAATCGTCGGATACGTGGGTCCTCGGGACAGCCAGGCCATCCTGATCGCGGGCCTCGCTCGCCTCGAGTATCGGGGCTATGACTCGGCCGGCATCGCGGTGATCGACGCGGCCGGCGACCTCGACATGCGCAAGCGCGCCGGCAAGCTGCAGGTGCTGCGCGACGACCTCGCGGCGCACCCCATGCCCGATGGCACGACCGGCATCGGCCACACCCGCTGGGCGACCCACGGCGCGCCGAACGACGCCAATGCGCATCCGCACCTCGCCGACGGCGACAAGCTCGCCGTCATCCACAACGGCATCATCGAGAACTTCGCCGAGCTGCGCACCGAACTGCTCGCCGACGGATTCACCTTCCGTTCCGAGACCGACACCGAGGTGGCCGCAGTGCTCCTCGGGCGGGAGTTCGAGGCATCCGGCGATCTCGTCACCGCTTTCCGCGCCGTCGCGGCGCGCCTCGAAGGCGCCTTCACTCTGCTGGCGATGCACCAGGACCAGCCCGGCGTCGTCGTCGGCGCGCGCCGCAACTCGCCGCTGGTGATCGGCCTCGGCGAGGGCGAGAACTTCCTCGGATCCGACGTCGCCGCCTTCATCGAGCACACGCGCAACGCCCTCGCGATCGGGCAGGACCAGATCGTCACGATCCGCCCCGACTCCGTCGAGGTCACCGACTTCGATGGCAACGCCGTCGAGGCCACCCCGTTCGAGGTCGTGTGGGATGCCTCCGCCGCCGAAAAGGGCGGCTGGTCGTCGTTCATGGCCAAAGAGGTCTCGGAGGAGCCCGAGGCCGTCGCGAACACGATCCGCGGGCGCGTGCAGAACGGCGCGGTCGTCATTCCCGAGTTGGATGGGCTCGACGAGCTGTTCACCGGTATCCGTCGCGTGATCATCGTCGCCTGCGGCACGGCGGCCTACGCCGGCTCCGTCGGGAAGTACGCGCTCGAGCAGTGGACGCGCGTGCCGGTCGACGTCGAGCTCGCGCACGAGTTCCGTTACCGCGACCCGGTCATCGGCGACGACACGCTGGTCGTCTCGATCAGCCAGTCGGGCGAGACGATGGACACGCTCATGGCCGTCAAGTACGCCCGCGAGCGCGGCGCGAAGACGCTGTCGATCTGCAACACGCAGGGGGCGACCATCCCGCGCGAGTCGGATGCCATCGTCTACACGCACGCCGGCCCGGAGGTCGCTGTCGCCTCGACGAAGGCGTTCGTCGCGCAGATCACCGCGCTGTACCTGCTGGGCCTGCACGTCGGGCGCGTACGCGAGGCCATCTCGGTCGAAGACGCTGCGGCGGCGGTCGCGGAGCTCGAGGCGATTCCGGCGAAGATCTCGCGCGTGCTCGCGGAGGAGCAGAAGCACATCGAGCAGTTCTCGCACTGGATGGCCGACACGCAGTCGGTGCTCTTCCTCGGGCGTCACGTCGGCTACCCGATCGCGCTCGAGGGTGCGCTGAAGCTCAAGGAGATCAGCTACATCCACGCGGAGGGCTTCGCGGCCGGTGAGCTCAAGCACGGGCCGATCGCGCTGATCGAACCCGGCCAGCCGGTGTTCGTCATCGTGCCGTCGCCGCGGGAATCCGCTGAGCTGCACAAGAAGGTCGTGTCGAACATCCAAGAGATCCGCGCGCGCGGCGCGCGCGTGATCGCCGTCGCCGAAGAGGGCGACGCCGCGGTGCTGCCGTTTGCCGACGAAGTGCTGCGCATCCCGCTGGCAGCGCCGCTGTTCGAGCCGCTTTTGGCCGTCGTGCCGCTGCACATCTTCGCGATGGGCCTGGCGACGGCGAAGGGCCTGGACGTCGACCAGCCCCGTAATCTCGCGAAGTCCGTCACCGTCGAGTAACCGGCCCGGCGGGCCCTACGTGGCCCTCGGGCGTGGGCTAGTGGGGTGCGGTGCGGGTGCTTCGCGACTCTGTGCGGCCGACCGACCTGAATAACTCCTGCACCGACTGTGGTCAGCCGCGGTGGCGGCCCCGGAAATTCGCGGGACGTCGGGTCGTGAGCCGTGCGCGCGGCCCTTCGCTGCAGGAGTTATTCAGGTGGCGGTGTGGACGGGGGGCGGCGGGCGCGGGGCGCCGCGCCGCGGCGCGGGGATAGGCTGGCGGGATGATCGTGGGTATCGGCGTCGACCTCGTCGACGTGCCGCGGTTCGAGCGCTCGATCCAGCGCACACCGCGGCTTCTCGAGCGGCTCTTCTCGCCCGCGGAACGCGCGCTCAAACCCCGATCGCTCGCGGCACGGTACGCCGCGAAGGAGGCGCTCATCAAAGCTCTCGGAGGGTCGGACGGCGTGCACTGGGCGGACATCGAGATCTCCTCCGAACCGAGCGGGCGCCCGGTCTTCGCGCTGTCCGGGTCGACGGCATCCGTCGTCGCCGAGCGCGGGATCACCGCACTGCACCTGTCGCTCAGCCACGATGCCAACATCGCCACCGCCTATGTGATCGCCGAGGCCGCCGCGTGAACGGTGTCTTGCGCGAGGCCGTGATCGACGTCGGCGCGATCACGGCGAACGTCCGGCACCTGCGGCGACTCACCGAGTCGGAGGTCATCGCCGTCGTCAAAGCCGACGGCTACGGCCACGGCGCCGCGCGCTCTGCGCTCGCCGCGCTCGACGGCGGCGCGTCCCGCATCGGCGTCGCCGACATCGGCGAGGCGCTGGCGCTTCGGCGCGCCGGCATCGACGCGCCGCTCGTCGCCTGGCTGCACGCGCCCGGCGCCGACTTCACCGAGGCGGCGGGCCGGCAGGTCGAGCTGGGCATCTCGAGCATGGACCAGCTCCTCGCGGCGGCGGCCGCGGCATCCGCCACCCGCGCCGCGGGCGTGCACCTGAAGATCGAAACCGGGCTCGGGCGCAACGGCGTCGCGCCGGCCGATTACGCCGTCGTGTTCGCCGAAGCCGCGCGCCTCGAGCGCATCGGCAAGATCCGCGTCGTCGGCATCTTCAGCCACCTCTCCAACACCACGCCCGACGACGATCGCGCGGCACTCACCCGCTTCCGCGACGCGCTCGGGCTCGCAGCCTCCTACGGCCTTGCGCCGCAGTTGCGCCACCTCGCGGCGTCACACGCCGCGATCGCGCTGCCGGAAGCCCGGTTCGGATGCGTGCGCCTGGGCATCTCGATCTACGGACTGTCGCCGTTCGCCGACAAGACCTCGGCCGACCTCGGGCTGCGCCCCGCGATGACCCTCCGCGCGCCGGTCGCGGCCGTCCGGCGAGTGCCCGCCGGGCAAGGGGTCTCGTACGGTTACCTCCACCGCGCGGAGCGCGAGACGACGCTGGCGCTCATCCCGCTGGGGTACGCCGACGGGGTGCCGCGCGCGGCGTCTGGCGGCGCGGCCGTGCGCATCGGCGGACGGACCTTCCCGGTCGCGGGGCGGATCGCTATGGACCAGTTCGTCGTCGACGTCGGCGACACCGCTGTCGCCGTGGGCGATGAGGCCGTGCTGTTCGGTGATCCGACCCTGGGAGACCCGTCGGTCGAGGTCTGGGCGGATGCCGCGGACACCATCAACTATGAAATCGTCACGCGGATCGGGCCCCGCGTACCGCGCCGGCAGGTGTCTCGATGATTCGTCGTGACGCTGACAGGAGAATCTGTGCGGTCGGTGCGCGCGCGCTGCGGCTTTCCGCGGTTGGCCCGCGCGGCGCGCGCAGAAAGTCCTGTACGCCGAACGGGCTTCGGCGATGACCGGGCTCGACGCGTTCCTCGGCGAGCGGGAGATCGGCTCCGCTGCCGCGATGGAGGAGCTGGGCCGCGCCCTCGGCGGCGCCCTCCGTGCGGGCGACCTCGTCGTGCTCACCGGCCCGCTCGGTGCGGGCAAGACCACGCTCACCCGCGGGATCGCCGCGGCGCTCGACGTGCGGGGCCCGATCCAGAGCCCGACATTCGTCATCGCCCGCACGCATCCGTCGCTCTCGGACGGACCGGCGCTCGTCCACGTCGACGCCTACCGCCTCGGCACCGACGGCGAGCTCGACGACCTCGACATCGACTTCGCCGGCTCGGTCGTCATCGCCGAGTGGGCGGCGCCGTACGCCGCCGCTGTCGCCGACACGTGGTGGGAGATCGAGATCGACCGCGGCTGGTCGGGCACCGGGGTCGACACCGCGTGTGGCACGGGCGGTCCGCACATCGCCGACATGGAGGATGCGGCGCCGCGCGCCGTGCGGATCACCCGCCACGGCTGAGCGCCGCCGCCACGGCGGAGCGCGACCACGGGCGCGACTACCCTGGAAGACGTGATCCTCGGCATCGACACCTCCCTCGGCACGGCCGTCGCCGTCGTCGAGAGCGACGGGGTGGTGCGGGGTGAGGCATCCAGCGACAACCCCCTCGGCCACGCCGAGGTCATCGGCACCCTGATCGAGACGGTGCTCGCCGACTCGGCGCACGGCGCCATCGGCGCGACGGCCGCCGCGGACCCCGTCGCGCTGACGCACGTCGCCGCCGGCATGGGCCCCGGACCGTTCACCGGGCTGCGCGTCGGCATCGCCGCCGCGCGCGCGTTCGCGCTCGGCCGCGCCCTGCCGGTGGTCGCCGTGCCGAGCCACGATGCCGCCGCCCTCGCGATCTTCCTGGCCGACCCGTTCGCCGAGCTTCCGCGCTTCGCCGTGGTCACCGATGCCCGCCGCCGCGAGTTCGCGTACTCGGTGTACGACGGCACCGACGGCGACGGCATCCCGGTGCGCATCGCCGGGCCGGCGCTGACCCCCCGCGACCGCATCGACGACGTCCTCGCCGATCTCGGAGCGGTACGCCACGACGTGTCGGCGATATCCGCGGCGATGGTCGCCACGCTCGCCGGTCGCGCGCTGGCCGCCGGCCGCGAGCTCACCGGACCCCAGCCGCTGTACCTCCGCGCCCCGGACGTCACGCTGCCGTCGGCGCCGAAGCGGGTGGGCACATGAGCCTTCGCACCGCGACCGGCGATGACCTCGCCGCCATCATGGACCTCGAGCGCACGTCGTTCCCCACGGATGCCTGGAGCGAGCCGATGATGGCCGCCGAGCTCACGTCACCCCACGGGCGTTACGTCGTCGACGTCGAGGCGGGTCGCGTCGTCGGCTACGGCGGTGTGCGCGCGGTGCAGGGCGCGGCGGACGCCGACATCCAGACCATCGCGATCGCTGCGGCCTTCCGCGGCCGCGGGCGCGGGCGGGTGCTCCTGACCGAGCTCTTGACCACCGCGCGGGCCCGCGGCGCGCGGAGCGTATTCCTCGAGGTGCGCGCCGACAACCCGGGCGCTGCAGCGCTCTACGCCTCGGAGGGCTTCCTCGAGATCGCCCGCCGGCCGCACTATTACCAGCCCGACGACGTCGACGCCGTCGTGATGCAGCTCGATCTCGTCGGCTGGGCCGCCGCGCCGACGTCGGACGCGGGGGTCTGCTCATGACGGCGTGGCAGTTACAGGCTGAATCGTCGTCGGAGCGCCCGTGGAGGGCCAATCGAGCCATTTCGCCCTGTAACCGCCACACGGAGGCCAGCTCATGAGTCGCGAAGAGCCGCTGGTGCTCGGCATCGAGACGAGCTGCGACGAGACCGGCATCGGCATCGTCCGCGGTCGCACGCTCTTGAGCAACACGATCGCGAGCTCGATGGACGAGCACGCCCGCTACGGCGGCGTCGTGCCCGAGGTCGCCGCCCGGGCGCACCTCGAAGCCCTGCAGCCCGCGATCGAAGCGGCGGTGGCCGAGGCCGGTATCCGGCTCGAGGACCTCGACGCGATCGCCGTCACCAGCGGCCCGGGTCTCGCCGGCGCGCTCATGGTCGGTGTCGGCGCCGCCAAGGCGCTCGCCGTCGGCCTCGGCAAGCCGCTCTACGCCGTCAACCACCTCGTCGGGCACATCGCCGCCGACCTCCTCACCGGCGACGACGTGGAGTACCCGACGGTCGCCCTGCTCGTCAGCGGCGGCCACACGTCGCTCCTGCTCGTCCGCGACCTCGTCGGCGACGTCGAGATGCTCGGCGAGACCATGGACGACGCCGCCGGCGAGGCGTTCGACAAGATCGCCCGCATCCTGGGCCTGCCCTACCCCGGCGGGCCCGAGATCGACCGCGCCGCCGCCACCGGCGACCCGAACGCGATCCGCTTCCCGCGAGGTCTCTCGCGCGCGTCCGACATGGCCACCCGCCGCTACGACTTCTCGTTCTCCGGGCTGAAGACCGCCGTCGCCCGCTGGGTCGAGCAGCACGACGACGTCGACGTCCCTGACGTCGCGGCGTCGTTCCGCGAAGCGGTCGTCGATGTGCTCGTCACCAAGGCACTGGATGCCTGCGCACGACACGACGTCCCCCGACTCCTCCTCGGCGGCGGCGTCATCGCCAACCGGCGGCTGCGCGAGGTCGCCCTCGAGCGCGCCGCGGCGGCCGGTGTCGCCGTGCGCATTCCGCCGCTCAGCCTCTGCACCGACAACGGCGCGATGATCGCCGCGCTGGCCGCCGAGCTCATCCGCAGCGGGCGCCCGGCATCCACCCTCGCGTTCGGCGCCGACTCGACCCTCCCGGTGACCGAGATCCAGGTGGCGGTGTCCGCATGAGCGATCCTCAAGAGCCGCGCATCGAGGCGCCGTCGGACGACGTCGCCACCGTCGCCGCCGATTCGCCGTTGCCGGGCGAGCACCGCGGCGGCTTCCACCGCGAGATGACCGGCCCGGTGCCGGTCGCCGAATCGTCGACCGGCACGGTCGAGGTGCGGTGGGCGCCGGCATCCGCCCCACTGCCGCGCAGTGCCGCGTGGGCGCTCACGTTCGCGGTGCTGGGACTCATCGTGTCGTTCCTGGTCGGCTGGGGCTTCCTCATCGGCCTCGTCGGCGCCGGCCTCGCGATCGCGGCGCTGCGTCGCCCGTGGGAGTCGCGCGGCGTGGCCGTCTGGGCGCTCTGCCTCAGCCTGCTGTCCGTGCTCTACAGCGCGGGGTGGCTGTGGTGGGCGTCGACCCAGGGCCCGCTCTTCGGCTGAGGGCCCGCTGTTCGGCTGAGTGCCTGGCTCAGACGCGGTCGGCGAGGAGCGCGACGCGCTTGCCCGCGACGCGGGTCATGACGAGCGTCGCCGCCGCGCCGCCGCGCAGCTTGAGTTTTGTGCGGAGCACCGCGGGGTCGATGTCGACACCCCGCTTCTTGATCTCGAGCGTGCCGATATCGCGCTCCCGCAGCGCGCGCGCGAGCGCCTTGACGTCGCTCGGCAGCTGCTCGCGCACACGGAACGACTGCACGAACGGGCTCGTCAGGGCCTCGTCGCCGGTGAGGTACGCGATGCCGGGCGAGAGCATGCCGGCGTCGAGCGTGCGCGCCACCTCGCCGATGAGCCGCGCGCGGATGACGGCACCCTCAGGCTCGTGCAGGTAGGCGCCGAGAGCGCGCGGTTCGGCGTCGTCGGCGTCGCCGGATGCCGTGAGCTCGGCGGCCGAGCCGCCGCGCACCACGAGGGCGGCGCGCCGCACCCCGGGTCGGGCGAGCGCGCCGGTCCAGACGACCAACTCGATCGTCGAGCCGTCGACGCTGATCCACTGCGCCTCGGATGCCGAGGGGATGAGCGCGCGGTCGAACGCCGGCCCGAGCTTGATGCCGGCGGGCATCCGCTCGCCGAGCGCGAAGACCCACTCGAGCGAGGGCGACCATTCGCCCGCACCGACGCGCGTCGTCTCGGAGTGCCCGGCCGTGCGGCGTGCGGGATCGAGCCACACCGCGTCGACGTCGTCGAGCGCGACCTCTTCGGCGCGCGCGTGGCGCACCGCGGCGGCGTCGCCGAACGGCGCGAGGTTGTAGGCCGCCAGGGCCGCCGTCACCTCGTCGGCATCGACCGCGAGCACGCGAAGGCCCAGCCCCGCGAGCCCCAGGGCGTCGCCGCCGATGCCGCACCCGAGGTCGGCGACGCGCTGGAGGCCGGCATCGCGGAACCGGCCCGCGTGCCGCGCGGCGATCTCGAGGCGCGTCGCCTGCTCCAGGCCGGCGCGGGTGAAGAGCATCCGCTCGGCGAACGGGCCGAACTTCGCCCGCGCCCGCGTGCGGAGGCGAGCCTGCCCGACGGCCGCCGAGACGAGTTCCGGCGCCACGCCGCCGGCGCGCAGGCGCGAGACAGCGGCGGCCACGTCGGCCGTGGATTCGACGGCGCCGAGCTCGTCGACCAGCTGCAGTCCCTGCGGGGTGAGGAGGGCGTGCAGCTCGGCGAGATCCATCCGGCCAGCCTAGAGGTCGGCATCCCGCGTCACTCGGTTAGCACTCGCGTTGCACGAGTGCCAACGGCGCCCTAGACTCGAGGGAGCATTCCACCGGTGTGGATGCCCATCAATTTTCTACGCTCCGCAGGAAAGAGGTAACCCGTGTCGGTTTCCATCAAGCCGCTCGAAGACCGCATCGTTATCAAGCAGGTCGAGGCAGAGCAGGTCACGTCCAGTGGCCTGGTCATCCCCGACACCGCCAAGGAGAAGCCCCAGGAGGGCGAGGTCGTGGCGGTCGGCCCCGGCCGCATCGACGACAACGGCAACCGCGTTCCGCTCGACGTCGCCGTCGGCGACCGCGTGCTGTACAGCAAGTACGGCGGCACCGAGGTGAAGTTCGGCGCAGACGAGTACCTCGTCCTGTCGGCTCGCGACGTGCTGGCTGTCGTCGTCCGCTGATCTGACTCCACGAAGGCCCCCGGGATTGCCCCGGGGGCCTTCGTCATCCCCGGGCTGCCGCGGTGTCAGGGGCGAAGTAGGGTGAGAGTCATGACACCGGAGCAGACCGCGCGCGAGGAGCGCCTCGGCGGCATCTACGCGTTCGGCGCCTATTTCCTCTGGGGATTCCTGCCGCTGTACTTCCTCGCGCTCGCGCCGATCGGCCCGTGGGAGATCGTCGTGTGGCGGATCCTCTTCTCCCTGCTCTTCTGCGCCATCCTCCTCACGGCGACGCGCACGTGGGGGAAGCTCCTCGCGATCCTCCGCGACCGCCGCCTCGTGCTCTGGACGATCGTGGCGGGCCTGCTCATTTACGTGAACTGGCAGGTGTTCCTCATCGGCATCCTCACCGGTCACGTGATCGAGGGGAGCCTCGGGTACTTCATCAACCCGATCGTGACGGTACTGCTCGGCGTGCTGGTGCTCGGCGAGAAGCTCCGCCCCGCGCAGTGGATCGCGATCGCCTTCGCGGCGCTCGCGGTGATCGTCATCATCGTCGCCTACGGTGACGTCCCGTGGATCGCGCTCATCCTCGCGGCGAGTTTCGGCGCCTACGGCCTGGTGAAGAAGCAGATCGGCCCGCGAGTGGATGCCATCAGCGGTCTCACGCTCGAGTCGCTCTGGCTCACCCCGATCGCGATCGTGCAGGTGATCGTGGTGGCATCGACGACCGGGCTCGTCTTCGGCACGCAGGGCGCCCTGCACACGATTCTCGTGCCGCTCGCGGGGGTCGTGACGGCCATTCCGCTGCTGCTGTTCGCCGCCGGCGCCCGGCGCGCTCCGCTCGTCCTGATCGGGCTGCTGCAGTTCGTCGCGCCGATCCTGCAGTTCATCACCGGCGCGTGGATTCTGCAGGAGCCCATGCCCCTCGAACGGTGGATCGGCTTCAGCCTGGTGTGGATCGCGCTCATCGTGCTGTCGGTCGATTCGCTGCGCGCGGCCCGGCGCGCACGTCACATCGTCGCTCCCGTCGTCTGAGCCGATAAGTAACGATTTGGTCGCGTAATGCGTCGTTAACACATTGCAACACTCGCGAGACGACCCGGCGGTTAGGTTTATCCCACTGGGACGGCCCCCGAGCCTGCCCGTGTTCACCGATAACAAGGAGCAACATGAGCGTCTTCACACGTTCACGCGCCGGCAAGGCACTCGGCGGCATCGCCGTTGCGGCCGTCAGCGCGGTCCTTCTCGCCGGCTGTGCCGGCGGAGGAACCACCACCCCGACCTCGTCCGAGAGCAGCGCTCCTGTCGAGGACCTCACCCTCAAGATCGGAAGCGTTCTGCCCCAGACCGGCAGCCTCGCCTTCCTCGGCCCGCCCGAAGAGGCCGGTGTGCTCCTCGCTGTCAATGAGGTCAACGAAGCAGCCAAGGGCCTGACGGTCGACTTCACGCCCGGTGACTCGGGCGACGCCGACAACAAGGCGTTCGAGACCACGGTTCCCAAGCTCCAGACCGAGGGCGTCTCCGCCATGATCGGTGCGGCGGCCTCCGGTGTGACCAAGCTCTTCCTCGACTCCAACGTCGCGGCCGGCATCATCACCTTCTCGCCCGCCAACACCTCGCCCGACTTCACCACGTGGGAAGACGACAACCTCTACTGGCGCACCGCTCCGAGCGACCTGCTCCAGGGCGAGGTGCTCGGCAACCTCGTCGCCGAGGACGGCCACAAGAGCATCGGCATCATCTACCAGAACGACGCCTACGGCACCGGTCTGTTCGGCGTCGTCAAGGAGGTCTTCGAGTCCACCGGCGGCAGCGTCGTGGCCGAGGCGTCGTACAACGACGGCGACAGCTCGTTCGACGCGCAGGTCGCGACCGTGACCGCCGCGAACCCCGACGCGATCGTGCTGATCACGTTCGACCAGTTCGCGACGATCGCGCCGCTGCTGGTGAACGCCGGTCAGGATGCCGCGAACTTCTACCTCGTCGACGGAAACCTCAAGCAGTGGGGTACCGACGTGTCGGTCTCGCTCGAGGGCGCGAAGGGCACCACGCCCGGACCGGTGCTGGAAGACGACTTCAAGGAGCGCCTCAACACCGCGTGGACCGAGGGTGGTAACACCGCGCTCGACGACTACTCGTACGCCGCTGAGTCGTACGACGCCGTGATCCTGCTCGCGCTGGCATCGCTGTCGTCGGGTTCGACCACCGGTCCCGACATCGCCACCAAGCTGCAGGAAGTCTCCGGCGGCAGCGGTGACGGCACGACGTGCACCTCGTTCGCGGAGTGCGCCGACATCATCCTCGACGGTGGCGTGGCCGACTACGACGGCTACTCCGGTCCGGTGACGTTCGACGACGCCGGTGACCCGACCGAGGCCTCGATCGGTATCTTCCAGTACGGTGCCGACAACATGCACGAGCGCATCGAGACCCGCTGATCTCGCTTCGCTAGGAAAGGCCCCGGACGATGTCCGGGGCCTTTTCCGTGCCCCCGCGGGGAGCATGAAAGAACGGGGTGGATGCCGTGGCATCCACCCCGTTCTGTCGAGCGTTCAGTCCTCGCCGAGCGTGCCGAGGTAGAGGCCGATGACCTGCGGGTCGTTCAGCAGGTCGCGACCCGTGCCCTCGTGGGCGTCGCGGCCCTGGTCGAGCACGTAGCCGCGGTCGCAGATCTGCAGGCAGCGGCGTGCGTTCTGCTCGACCATGATCGTGGTGACCCCGGCCTTGTTGATGTCGGAGACGCGGATGAAGGCGTCGTCCTGGCGGACGGGCGACAGGCCCGCGCTCGGCTCGTCGAGCAGCAGCACCGACGGGTCCATCATGAGCGCGCGGCTCATCGCGACCATCTGGCGCTCACCGCCCGAGAGTGACCCCGCGCGCTGCTTGAGGCGCTTGCCCAGCTCGGCGAAGATACCGGTGACGAACTCGAGCCGCTCGGCGTAGATCTTGGGGTTCTGGAAGAGCCCCATCTGCAGGTTCTCCTCGATCGACAGCGAGGGGAACACGTTGTTGTTCTGCGGCACGAAGGCCACACCGCGCTGCACGAGCTTGTCGGCCTTGAGCCCGACGATCGATTCGCCGTTCAGCGTGATGTCGCCGTCGCGCACCTTCACCATGCCGAAGATCGACTTGAGGAGCGTCGACTTGCCGGCGCCGTTCGGCCCGATGATGCCGATCAGCTCGCCCTTGCGGGCGACGAGGTTCGCGCCGTTGATGATGTTGATGCCGGGCAGGTACCCCGCCGTCAGGTTCTTCACGTCGACGACGACTTCGGCCGTCGAGGGGCCGGCGGTCGGGGTCAGCGTCGGAGCGGTTCCGTCGGTCACTTGTTCTCCTCCTCGGCGTCGGCGATGGCCTGCGCCTCGTCCTGTTCGATCTCCGCGAGGAGCTCCTGAGCGGAGGCATCCAGCTCGCCCGACACACGACCGGTGACGATGCCGAGGTCGACGTCCTGGTGGCTGCCGAGGTAGGCGTCGATGACCGCCTGGTCCTCCATGACGGTCTCCGGCGGGCCCTCGGCGACGACCTTGCCTTCGGCCATGACGACGACCCAGTCGGCGATGTGGCGCACCATGTGCATGTCGTGCTCGACGAAGAGCACCGTCACGCCCAGGTCTTTGAGATCGAGGATGTGGTCGAGCAGCGACTGCGTGAGGGCCGGGTTGACGCCGGCCATCGGCTCGTCGAGCATGACGAGGTTCGGATCGCTCATGAGTGCGCGCGCCATCTCGAGCAGCTTGCGCTGACCGCCCGAGAGCGATGCGGCGAAGTCCTTCTCTTTGGCGTCGAGCTTGAAGCGCGCGAGCAGGCCGCGTGCCTTCTCCTCGTTCACCTTCTCCTGGCCGCGCCACGTGGCGGGCAGGAACGACTGCCAGAAGCGTTCGCCCTTCTGTCCCGTCGCGCCGAGCTTCATGTTCTCGAGCACCGTCAGCAGCGACAGCGCCTTGGTGAGCTGGAAGGTGCGCACCTGGCCCATGCGGGCGACCTTGAAGGCGGGGATGCCGGAGAGGTTCTGTCCGTCGTACGACCATGTGCCCGTGTTGGGCTTGTCGAACCCGCACAGCAGGTTGAACAGCGTGGTCTTGCCGGCGCCGTTCGGGCCGATGAGGGCCGTGATGGCGTTGCGGGGGATCTCGAGGTGTTCGACGTCCACGGCGGTGAGGCCGCCGAAGCGGCGCGTCACGCCGTCGACGACCATGATCGGGTCGACCTTGGCGACGCCCGGCGCGGCCGGGCCCTTCGCCAGTCCGGTCGCCTTGGGGCGGGGAACGCTGCCCGTGCGGGGCGCGGAGTCACTTGACAAAGGTCATCTCCTTCTTGTCGCCGAGGATTCCCTGCGGCCGGAAGATCACGAGGAGCATGAGCGCGACCCCCACGAGGATGTAGCGGAGGGTGCCCGCCTGGATGTCGGTCATCGGCAGCCAGCCGGCCTTGGCCATCTCGGGCAGCAGGTTACCGAGGAGGGCCATGACCATCCAGAAGATGACCGCGCCGACCGACGGTCCGAAGATCGTCGAGGCGCCGCCGAGCAGCAGGATCGTCCAGAGGAAGAACGTCAGCGCCGTCGTGTAGCTCGACGGGATGACCGCGGACGGCAGCACGTAGACGATGCCACCGAGGGCGCCGATCACACCACCGACGACGAGGGCCTGCATCTTGTACGCGAAGACGTTCTTGCCGAGCGAGCGCACGGCATCCTCGTCCTCGCGGATGCCCTTGAGCACCCGCCCCCACGGGCTCTTCATCAGCGACCAGACGACGAAGAGCGACAGCGCCAGCACCACGAGGCCGAACACGATGACCCACAGCTGCTGCGCCGTGTACTGCCAGGGCCCCCAGCCGTAGCGCTCGCCCGTGGGCAGCACCGGGAACGGGTTCGACGACTGGAAGCTGCCGTTGTAGTTACCGAGGCCGTCGGCGGAGTTCGTCCACTCGTCGAAGACCTGCGTCGTGAAGAGCAGGCGCACGATCTCGGCCGCCGCGATCGTGACGATCGCGAGATAGTCGGCGCGCAAACGCAGGGTCGGGATGCCGAGGATCACCGCGAACAGTGCCGCCAACAGCAGGCCGACGAGCATGGCGAGGTACCAGGGCAGCCCGAAGGTGAGCACCGAGATCGCGTAGCCGTAGGCGCCGAGGGCCATGAAGCCCGCCATGCCGAAGTTGAGCAGACCCGCGTAGCCGAAGTGCACGGCCAGACCCGTTGCCGCGAGCGCGTACGCGATCGTGACCGGGCTCAGCAGGTAGCTGAGCGTGTTGGAGAGGATGGATGCCCAATCCATGGCCGTCACCCGAGCCTTTCTTTACGACCGAGCAGACCCTGTGGTCGCACCAGAAGGATGAGGATCAGCACGACCAGCGCGCCGGCGTACTTGAGGTCGGACGGGATCCACAGCGTCGAGGTCTCGACCACGACGCCGACGATCAGCGAGCCGAGGAGGGCGCCGAACGCGGTGCCGAGACCCCCGAGGGTCATCGCGGCGAAGATGAGCAGCAGCATCTGCGTGCCCATGTTCCACTGCACGCCGGGGCGGAAGTACGCCCACAGCACGCCCGAGATCGCGGCGAGCATGCCGGCCATGATCCAGACGATGCGGATGACGCGGTCGACGTCGATGCCGCTGGCGGCGGCGAGCTGCGGGTTGTCGGAGATCGCGCGGGTGGCCTTGCCGACCCGCGTGCGCAGCAGGAAGAACGCGACGGCGAGGATCACGACGATGCTGACGCCCATGCTGATGAGGTCGATGTACGACAGCGAGATCGGCCCGATCTGGATCGGCGCGGGGCTCGCGCCCGGCAATTGGTAGGTCTTGCCGCCGATGAAGAACTGGTACACGTAGCGCAGCGTGAGCGACAGACCGATCGAGACGATCATGAGCTGCACGACGCCGAGGCCCTTCCGCCGCAGCGGCCGCCAGAGTCCCGCGTCGGTGGCGAGTCCGAGCGCCGCACCTCCGATCACGGCGGCGAGGATGCCGAGCCACAGCGGCAGCTGCCACGTGGTCGAGAGCACCATCGCGATGAGCGCCCCCCACGTGACCATCTCGCCGTGCGCGAAGTTCGACAGGCCCGTCGTGCCGTAGATGAGCGCGGCGCCGATCGCGGCGAGCGCGAGCAGCAGACCGAAGTTCAGACCGTTGATGAGGCGCACGAGCAACTGGTCGGCGAACGACTGCGTGATGCGCTCGCCCTCGCCGAGGAAGAGGTTCACGATCTTCGTCTTCGTGAGGCCGAACTCGACCTCGAACGATCCGGTCGTGCCGTCGATCGGCTGCAGGCCCTCGGTGAGCTGGGTCGCGTCGACGATGACGCCGTCCGGGAGGGTCTCCTCGTCGACCGTGAGCGTGTAGGTCTCCTTCTCGGGGACGTACAGGCGCCACTTGCCCTCGGCATCGGTGATGGTCTCGGCTTCGAACCCGCCGCCGGAGATCGACATCGTGACGTCGGGCACCGGTTCGTCGTCGAAGGTGACGACGCCGCCGAAGTAGAAGTCGGTCTGCTCCTGGTCGGTCCCCGGGGTGTCGGGGGCCGCGGCGTGCGCGGCCAGCGGGCTGCTGAGAAGCAAGAGACCTGCGGCCAGCAGGGACCCCAGGAACAGCACGATCCATCTCTTCGGATGGCGCGCGGTGACGGTCGTGGGACTCACGAATCCTCCAGGTCGGTGCACCTCATCGGGTGGTGCGGTCGCATCGGCGGTGAACTACGACGGTACGAGCGTAATGTGTCGGCATTGTTTCGCCTATCGCCCGCGCACCCCCGCGCGCCGCGAACGGCCGGAATCCGGGAATGAACGAGCCCTCGCGCGCCTTACAATCGACACACCCCGATATACACGCAGGAGAGCGCATGGACCACAACGACCCGTTCGGTTTCGTCGGATTGACCTACGACGATGTGCTCCTCCTGCCGGGCCACACCGACGTCATCCCGTCCGAGGCCGACACGTCGTCACGCGTCACCCGCCGCATCACCGTCGCGACGCCGCTGCTGTCGGCCGCGATGGACACCGTCACCGAAGCGCGGATGGCGATCGCCGTCGCACGAGAAGGCGGCATCGGCATCCTGCACCGCAACGCCTCCATCGAGGAACAGGCATCGATGGTCGACCGGGTCAAGCGCAGCGAATCGGGCATGATCACCGACCCGATCACAACGTCGCCCGACGCGACGATCGACGAGGTCGACGCCCTGTGCGCGCAGTACCGCATCTCCGGCCTTCCCGTCGTCGGTGACGACGGGCGCCTGCTCGGCATCATCACGAACCGCGACATGCGCTTCGTCTCGGGCTTCGAGCGGCAGAGCACCAAGGTGCGCGACGTCATGACCAGCGATGGGCTCATCACCGGGCGCGTCGGCATCAGCGCGGGGGAGGTCATCGCACTGTTCGCGCAGCACCGCGTCGAGAAGCTGCCCCTCATCGACAACGACGGCAAGCTCGCCGGTCTCATCACGATCAAGGACTTCGACAAGAGCGAGAAGTACCCGCTGGCGACGAAGGACGAGCAGGGACGCCTGCGCGTCGGCGCGGCGATCGGCTTCTTCGGCGACGCGTGGGAGCGCGCCGAGGCGCTCCGCGACGCCGGCGTCGACGTGCTGGTCGTCGACACCGCCAACGGTCAGTCGGCCGGCGTCATCGACATGGTGCGGCGCCTCCGCGCTGACGCGTCGTTCGCCGACATCGACATCATCGGCGGCAACGTCGCCACACGCGAGGGTGCTCAGGCGCTCATCGACGCCGGAGTGGATGCCGTGAAGGTCGGCGTCGGCCCCGGCTCGATCTGCACCACCCGCATCGTCGCCGGCGTCGGCGTGCCGCAGGTCACCGCGATCTGGGAGGCGTACCTCGCGGCGCGCGAAGCCGGCATCCCGATCATCGCCGACGGCGGCCTGCAGTATTCGGGCGACATCGCGAAGGCCCTCGTCGCCGGCGCCGACACCGTCATGCTCGGCTCGCTGCTCGCCGGCACCGACGAGTCGCCGGGCGAGATCGTCTTCCAGGGCGGCAAGCAGTTCAAGCTCTACCGCGGCATGGGCTCGCTCGGCGCGCTCCAGACCCGTGGCAAGAAGACGTCGTACTCCAAGGACCGCTACTTCCAGGCCGATGTGCCCAGTGACGACAAGCTCATCCCCGAGGGCATCGAGGGGCAGGTCGCCTATCGCGGACCGGTCTCGGCCGTCGCGTACCAGCTCGTCGGGGGCCTGCGTCAGTCGATGTTCTACGTCGGCGCACGCACGATCGAAGAGCTCAAGGCCAAGGGCAAGTTCGTGCGCATCACGGCGGCGGGGCTGAAGGAGAGCCACCCCCACGACGTGCAGATCGTGGTCGAGGCGCCGAACTACAAGCGCTGACCCGGTGCGCCGCCCCGGTAGGCTGGGGTGGTGAGCATGGAGATCGAGCTCGGCCGCGCCAAGCGCGCCCGCCGCGCCTACGCGTTCGACGACATCGCGGTCGTGCCCTCGCGGCGCACCCGCAACCCCGAAGACGTCTCCACGGCGTGGTCGATCGATGCGTTCAGCTTCGGCATCCCGGTGCTCGGCGCCCCGATGGACTCGGTGATGAGCCCGCGCACCGCGATCATGCTCGGCCAGCTCGGCGGCCTCGGCGTGCTCGACCTCGAGGGCGTCTGGACCCGGTACGACGACCCCGAGCCACTGCTCGCGGAGATCGCAGGGCTCTCGGATGCCGAAGCCACCCGCCGCATGCAGGAGCTCTACGCCGAGCCGATCAAGCCCGAGCTGGTGCGCGACCGCCTCGCCGAGATCCGCGAGGCCGGGGTCACGGTCGCCGGATCGCTCACTCCGCAGCGCACGCAGGACCTCTACGAGACCGTCGTCGCCGCCGGCGTCGACCTCTTCGTCATCCGCGGGACGACGGTGTCGGCCGAGCACGTCTCGAGCGAGCTCGAACCCTTGAACCTCAAGAAGTTCATCTACGACCTCGACGTGCCGGTCATCGTCGGCGGCGCGTCGACCTACACCGCGGCCCTCCACCTCATGCGCACCGGCGCGGCCGGTGTGCTCGTCGGCTTCGGCGGGGGAGCGGCCTCCACGACGCGCGCGACCCTCGGCATCCACGCACCCATGGCGACCGCGGTCGCCGACGTCGCCGGCGCGCGCCGCGACTACCTCGACGAGTCGGGTGGACGTTACGTGCACGTCATCGCCGACGGCGGCGTGGGCACCTCGGGCGACATCGTCAAGGCACTCGCGATGGGAGCCGACGCCGTCATGCTCGGTGTCGGGCTCGCGCGCGCGACCGATGCGCCCGGACGCGGATTCCACTGGGGTCCCGAAGCCCACCACGCCAAGCTCCCGCGCGGACGCCGCGTCGAGGTCGGGCAGGTCGGACCGCTCGAGCAGATCCTCTACGGACCCGCGCCGGTCGCCGACGGCACCGCCAACCTCATCGGGGCGCTGAAGAAGTCGATGGCCACGACCGGATATTCCGACCTCAAGGAGTTCCAGCGCGTCGAGGTCGTCGTCGCGCCCTACACCGCTCGGTGAAGGGCCACGGTCGTTGAGCGAGCGCAGCGAGTCCCCACGGTCGCCCCGCGAGTCACCCCGGTCGTTGAGCGAGCGCAGCGAGTCGAAACGCCCCGATCCCGCCACGGAATTCCCGCCCACGCTCCGTGAGGTGCTGCTGCGCCCGTGGTGGATCGGCATGCTGTTGTTCGCGCTCGCCGTCGCCGCGCTCTTCGCCTGGCTCGGACAGTGGCAGCTGGAGCGCGCGATCGATTCCGACCCGCCACCTCCCGGCGCAACGGAGGTCGTGCGGCCGCTCGCCGACGTCGTCGAACCCGGGGAGTACCTCCCCGAACCGCTCAACGGTCAGCGGGTCGAGGCGTCGGGCACATGGCATCCGGGTGACTTCCTGGTCGTCTCGTCGCGCTTCAACGACGGCGTCGAGGGGTATTGGGTGACGGGGCAGTTCCGCCCCGCGGGCGGCGCCGCCCTCGCCGTGGCGTTCGGGTGGACCGCCGATCGCGCGGTCGCCGACGCGGCGGCATCCGCCCTCGCCGCGGATACCGCGAGCGTCACGCTCACCGGCCGCGTCATCTCCGACGAGGGTCCGGCGTTGCCCCCCAAGGATGGCGCCATCACCGATATGACGCGGATGTCGCCCGCGGCCCTCCTCGGCCAGTGGAACGACACCGACGGGCTCGCGGTCTACCGCCCGTTCATGGTCGCCGACCTCGCGAGCACTGGGCTCGCGCCCGAGGGTCTCGTCGCGATCGACTCGCCCGCGCCCGCCGAGGGGTCGAACGTCAACTGGCTGAACATCTTCTACGCCGTCGAGTGGGCGATCTTCGCGGGCTTCGCGTTCTACATGTGGTACCGACTGGGCAAGGACGCCTGGGAGAAAGAGGTCGAGGACCTCGAGGAGAATGGCGTTTCCGTCGCATGACGGATGGTGCGGAAGTCGCCTGGTGAGGCGGCTGAGCCAACTTCTGCACCGCTCGTCATACGACTCGTCCGCGCCCGGAGCCCCCGCCGCCGCACCGTAGACTGGACTCCATGCCGCAGCCCAAACTCGCCTCGTTCCCGGCGATCCGCGGAGCGCTGAAGTTCTACCAGATCGCCTCGATCATCACCGGTGTCGGATTGCTCCTGCTGCTGACCGAGATGATCCTGAAGTACACCCCGCTGCACGTCGAGCTCTTCGCCGGCGGATCCGGTGGGCCGCTCTGGTTCGCGCCCGTCATCGCCGGCGCCGGATGCGAGTGGTTCTCGCTGTTCCTCCCCGGCGGCAACGGCTGCGAGATGACCTCCGCGGGCGACGGCGTCAACATCTCGCTGGCGATCCTCGTGGCGCACGGCTGGTTCTACGTCGTCTATCTCTTCGCGTGCTTCCGCATCTGGAGCCTCATGCGCTGGCACTTCTTTCGCTTCGTGCTGCTCGCCCTCGGCGGCGTCATCCCGCTGCTGTCGTTCTTCATGGAGGCCCGCGTCGCCCGCGAGGTGAAGGCCTACCTCGCCGAACGCGAAGCGGCATCCGATCTTTCTCCCGCCCCCGCCACGGAAGGCATCCGGTGACCACTGAGACCACCACCGACCAGCGTCCCGTCCTCGTCGTCGACTTCGGCGCCCAGTACGCGCAGCTCATCGCCCGACGCGTCCGCGAAGCGGGCGTGTACAGCGAGCTCGTGCCGCACACCGCGACCGCCGCCGAGATCGCGGCGAAGAACCCGGTGGGGATCATCCTCTCCGGCGGTCCGTCGTCGGTGTACGAGGAGGGCGCGCCGCAGCTCGACGCCGGCGTCTTCGAGCTCGGTGTTCCGACGCTCGGCATCTGCTACGGCTTCCAGGTGATGGCGAAGACCCTCGGCGGCGAAGTCGCCAACACGGGCCTGCGCGAATACGGGGCGACCGACGCCACGATCGTCAGCGACAACGTGCTGCTGTCCGGCCAGCCGGTCGATCAGAACGTGTGGATGAGCCACGGCGACCAGGTGTCGGCGGCGCCCGCCGGGTTCGAGGTGCTCGCCCGCACCGCCGCGACGCCCGTCGCCGCGTTCGCCGATGACGCCCGCAAGTTCTACGGCGTGCAGTGGCACCCCGAGGTCAAGCACTCCGACCACGGGCAGCGCGTGCTGGAGAACTTCCTGCACAACGCGGCGGGGCTCCCCGCCGACTGGAACAGCGACAACGTCATCGCCGAGCAGGTCGCGAAGATCCAGGCTCAGGTGGGCACCGGTCGGGTCATCTCTGCGCTTTCCGGCGGTGTCGACTCCGCCGTCTCGACGGCGCTCGTGCACCGGGCCGTCGGTGATCAGCTGACCGCCGTGTTCATCGACCACGGGCTCCTCCGCAAGGGCGAGCGCGAGCAGGTCGAGAACGACTACGTGGCATCCACCGGCGTGCGCCTCATCACCGTCGATGCGCGCGAGACGTTCCTCGCGGCCCTCGCCGGCGTCAGCGACCCCGAGCAGAAGCGCAAGATCATCGGCCGCGAGTTCATCCGCGCGTTCGAGAAGGTGCAGCAGGACCTCATCGCCGAAGCGGCGGCCGAGGGCGACCCGATCGGGTTCCTCGTGCAGGGGACGCTCTACCCCGACGTCGTGGAGTCGGGCGGCGGCACGGGCACGGCGAACATCAAGAGCCACCACAATGTGGGCGGACTGCCGGAGGACCTGCAGTTCGAGCTCGTCGAGCCGCTGCGGACGCTCTTCAAGGACGAGGTTCGCGCGATCGGCCGCGAGCTGGGGCTGCCCGCCGAGATCGTCGGCCGCCAGCCCTTTCCGGGGCCCGGTCTCGGCATCCGGATCGTGGGTGAGGTCACCGCTGACCGCCTCGAGATCCTGCGTGACGCCGACGCCATCGCCCGCGCCGAGCTGACCAAGGCGGGCCTCGACGGCGAGATCTGGCAGTGCCCCGTCGTGCTGCTCGCCGACGTGCGTTCGGTGGGCGTGCAGGGCGATGGGCGCACCTACGGCCACCCGATCGTCCTGCGCCCGGTCTCGAGCGAAGACGCGATGACGGCGGACTGGACGCGCCTGCCCTACGACGTGCTGTCGAAGATCAGCAACCGCATCACCAACGAGGTGCGCGACGTCAACCGCGTCGTGCTCGACGTGACCTCCAAGCCGCCGGGGACCATCGAGTGGGAGTGAGAGCTCCCTGACGTACCGGATGCCGGGGTGCTGCTGCACCCCGGCATCCGTCGTTGGCGCGCCCGCGTGTACCGTTCTCCGGACCGCCGCGCCGCCCGGCGGGCAGCGGGCCCGGAATTCCGCGGCAGCAGCCGAGCCGGGGAGCCGGGGGACCGGAGAACGGTACGCGGGAACACGGAAAAGGCCCGCCCGGCGGAAGCCGGACGGGCCCGAATCGGCCGCGGGGGTCAGTTGTTGCCGCGGAGGATGGCGATCATGCGCAGCAGCTCGATGTAGAGCCAGACGACCGTGACCATGATGCCGAAGGCACCGAGCCAGCCGTACTGGCGGGGGGCGCCATTGCGCACACCCTGCTGGATGGAGTCGAAGTCCATCACGAGCGAGTAGGCGGCCATCAGCACGACGAAGATGCCGATGATGACACCCCACGGGATGCCGAGGATGAAGCTCGGTGCGCTGAGCATGCCGAACGGGCCGGCGCTGTCCGGGCCGCTGAACGCGCCGAACATCATCATGACGACGTTGACGAGCGAGAAGACCAGGTAGCCGATCATGGCGATCATGAAGACCTTGGTGGCCTTCTTCGAGGCGCGGACCTTGCCGCTGGCGAACAGGGCCAGGGTCACGCCGACGACCGAGAGCGTCGCGATCGTGGCCTGCAGCACGATGCCGGGCCAGATGTACTCGAAGTACGCCGAGATGCCACCGATGAAGAGGCCCTCGAACGCGGCGTAGCCGAAGATCAGCGCGGGGCGGATCTTCTTGCGCGAGGTGAAGATGACGGCCATCGACAGCGCGAAGCCACCGAGCATGCCGATGATCCACGGTGCCATCGAGACGCCGCCCGGGTTGTCGGGGGTGACGCCGGCCATCGTCCAGATCCAGCCGACGACGGCGGTGACCAGGAGGATGCCGAAGAGCGCCAGGGTCTTCAGGACGGTGTCTTCGACGGTCATCCGACCGGTCTCGACGGCGCCGGCCGCGGGGGAGGCGTACGCGCCCTCCATCTGGGCCTGCAGGGCGACGTCGACCGACTGCGCGGACGACGCGCCGAACTGGGTCTGGGCAGCGGGCGGGGTCAGTCCGGGCCGCTGCTCCTGGAAGGCGGGGTTGCTGAAAGCGGGATTGCTGCTCGAGGCCATGGTGGTCTCTCTCCAATGCGAGGGTTGCCGCAGGGGAAACCTGCGGAATCCCAGCGTATCCGACCCGTGTTCCCGGTGGTGGACTCCCCGCTGTGAGCACGCTATGAACGCCGTGCGCCGCGGCGCTGGATACCCTGGACGCATGCCCCGCCGTCGACCCCTCGTGATCGGTCACCGCGGTGCGCCCGGGTATCGGCCCGAGCACTCGCGGTCGTCGTACGATCTCGCCCTCGCTCTGGGGGTGGATGCCGTCGAACCCGACATCGTGCTCTCCCGCGACGGCGTGCTGGTCGTGCGCCACGACACCGAGATCGGCTCGACCACCGATGTCGCCGACCGTACCGAGTTCGCCGACCGTCGCACGACCAAGACCGTCGACGGCAAGGAGCTGACCGGCTGGTTCGCGGAGGACTTCGACTGGGCGGAACTCGCGACTCTCCGCTGCCGGGAGCGCCTGCCGAACCTCCGCCCGGGCAGCGCGAGCTTCGACGACGAACAGCCCTTGCTGCGCCTCCGCGACGTGCTCGACCTCGTCGCGCAGGCCGGGCTCGATCAGGGCCGCGAGATCGGCATCGTCTTGGAGATCAAGCACGCCGCGTACCTCACGGCGCTCGGGTTCGATTACGCGGGCATCATCGCCGGCGAGCTCCGCGCCGCGGGGTGGGATGCCGGCCGCTGGCCGCTCACGGTCGAGGCGTTCGAGTCGAGCATCCTCTTCCGGCTGCGCGAGATCGGTGTGCGCGCGGCCTACGTCTACTTGCTCGAGGCAGCCGGTCAGCCCGCCGACCTCGTCGCGACCCAGGGCAAGTCCGCCCCGACGTACCGTTCGATCATGACGCCGGCCGGCCTTGACACTCTCGTCGGCAAGGTCGACGGCATCAGCCTCGACAAGCGGTCGATCCTCGCGCCCGACCGGTTGGGGCGTGTGGGAGAGCCGGCATCCGTCGTCGCCGACGCGCACGCGCGGGGCCTTCGCGTCTTCACGTGGACGTGCCGCCCGGAGAACAACTTCCTCGTCGGGCAGTTCCGCAGGGGACGCAACAAAGCCGAGTTCGGCGATTACGAGGCGGAGTGGCAGTTCCTCCTCGACGCCGGGGTTGACGGGTTCTTCGTCGACCACGCCGACCTCGGGGTCGCGTTCTTCCGCGGCTGACAGGTCGCCGAGTGATCCCGCATCCGCCCCGATCGCGGCTCTAGGGTGAAGGCATGACAGACGCCGGCATCGTCGCCCGAGGTGTGCGACGCTCCTTCGGAAACGTCCACGCCGTACGCAACGTGACCCTCGATGCGCGCGAAGGCGCCGTCACCGGTCTCGTCGGGCCGAACGGCTCGGGCAAGACCACTCTTTTGCTCATGCTCGCCTCGCTGCTCGCCCCCGACGCGGGTGAGCTGCGCATCGGCGGTGTCGATCCGGTCGCCGACCCCGCCGCGGCGCGGGCGTTGCTGGGATGGATGCCGGACGCGCTCGGCGCGTGGGGGTCGCTCACGGCGCGCGAGACGCTCGTGACGACCGGCCGGCTCTACGACCTCGATCGCGACGAGTCGGCGGCGGGCGCCGCGCGGTTGTTGGCGGAGGTGGGGCTCGACGACCTCGCCGACGCGCCCGCCCGCGTGCTCTCGCGCGGTCAGAAGCAGCGGCTCGGTCTCGCCCGCGCTCTCGTGCACAACCCGCGGGTGCTGCTGCTCGACGAGCCCGCGTCGGGTCTCGACCCTCAGGCGCGCCTCGAGCTGCGCACGCTGCTGCGCCGTCTCGCCGCCGAGGGCCGCACGATCCTCATCTCGAGCCACATCCTCAGCGAGCTCGAAGAGGTCGTCGACGACGCCGTCTTCCTGCTGCAGGGCGAGACGGTCGGCGCCGATCGCGTCGCCGCCGCTGCGGGCCGCCAGCGGACGTGGCGCATCCGCATAGCCGACCTCGACGCGCGGGCCGCCGTGGTGCCGGTGGCGACCGCCTTGGGCCTCGACGCCGCTCTGGTGCCCATCGACCGCCGCGACCTGCTGGTCGCGTTCGAGTCCGACGGCGCCGCTGCCGCGGGCCTCGCGGCCCTCGTGGGTGCGGGGGTGCAGGTCGCGGAGTTCTCCGCCGCGACCGGACTGCTCGAACACACCTTCCTCGACCTCGAAGGGGGCCAGCGGTGAACTTCGCACGCCTGTGGACGATCGCCCGCCTCGAACTCACCCAGCGGGTGCGCACGGTCGCCTGGTACGTCCTCCTCGGCATCTTCGCGCTCGTGCTCGTCGGCGTGACCGCCCTCGCGTTCCTCTCCTACGGCGGGTTCGAGGGGGGAGGCGCGGGGGTCTACTCGATCGTCGTGTACGTGACGCTCCTGCTGGTCGTGCTGGTCTCGCCGACCCTGTCGGGCAACTCCGTCAACGGCGACCGCGACGCCGCAACCCTCGCGCCCGTTCAGGTGACCCTCGCCACGACCGGCGAGATCCTCCTGGGCAAGTTCCTCGCGGCATGGATCACCGGCCTCGCCTTCGCCGCCGTCGCGGCGCCCTTCCTCGTGATCGCGACGTTCGCAGGCGATGTCGACCCGCTCACCGTCGTCGTCTCGCTCGTGGTGCTGATCGTGGAGACCGGCGTCATCTCGGCGATCGGCGTGGCACTGTCCGGCATCCTCGCCCGCCCGCTGTTCTCGGTCGCCGCAACATATCTGGTCGTCGCGGCACTCGCCGTCGGCACGCTGATCGGCTTCGGGCTCATCGGCTCCGCCGTCGCGACCGAGCACACGTCGCAGTACCGCAACGCCCAGTACGACGCGAACGGCAACCCGCAATGCAAGGACGGCTCGAGCGACTGCTGGGGCGACGTCGACAACATGATCTGCGGCGATTGGGAGGAGTCGACCTCGCGCGTGCCGCGCTTCGACCTCGTCTGGTGGATGCTGGCGGCCAATCCGTTCGTGGTCCTCGCCGACGCCGTCCCCGCGCGCTTCGACAACTCGGGGTATCCGGTGGACATGTTCACGTGGATCAAATACAGCGTGCGCTCGGCGCAGCTGCCGATCGAGCCCGGACCCGATTGGGACGAGTGCGATCCCGCCTACTACAGCGATTCGTACGTGGGGCCCGACTACGAGGAGACGATCGCCACGACGGTTCCGAGCTGGTTTGTGGGTCTCGGTGTGCAGGTCGCTGTGGCGGCCGGCCTCCTCTGGTGGGCGTGGGGACGCACCCGAACCCCGGCGCGCACCATGCCCCCGGGAACCCGGATCGCGTGAGGGCCGTGGGATGAGGATCCTCTCATCCCGCTGCTCCCACTCTTCCCTCACGCTGGGCGGATGCATAGCCTCCATACAGCCCCGTCACACCCCGACGGTGTCCTGTTCGAAAGGCGACAACCGTGCAACGACGCATTCTGGCCGCGGTGGGCGCGATCGCGCTCGCCCTCCCGTTCCTCTCCACGACGGCCGCGTCGGCGGCCGAGGATGATCCCGTCGCGCGATTCCGCGCGAGCGAAGGGGGCACAGTCGATTCGTCGTTCACCCCGGCGGCGATCGGCCCGGACGGGCGCGTCGCGGTCATCATCGAGATGACGGGCGACCCGGTCGCGGTCGTGCAGGCCGACACGGGGCGCGAGCTCAGCAAGAGCGAGAAGTCCGACGTCCGCGGCAAGCTCAAGAAGGCGCAGGATTCGATCACGCCGTCCATCGCCGGCAAGGGCGGCAAGGTGCAGGCCCAGATGCAGTCGGCGTACAACGGCATCCAAGCGACGCTCCCCGCCGACCAGCTCGACGCGGTCGCCGCACTTCCGGGCGTCGTGGCGGTGCACCCGGTGCGCACCTACACGATCGACAACGCCGTCTCGGTGCCCTATCTGGGGGTGCCGGAGGTGTGGCAGAGCACGGGCTACACCGGCCAGAACGTCAAGGTCGCCATCATCGACACCGGCATCGACTACACGCACGCGACCTTCGGTGGCCCGGGCACCGTCGCCGCCTTCGAGGCGGCGGCCGAGACCAGCGACCAACCCGCCGACCCCGCGCTGTTCGGCCCCACGGCGCCGCGGATCAAGGGCGGCATCGACCTCGTCGGCGACGACTACAACGCCGATCCCGGCAGCGCCGATTACCAGCCCATCCCGCGTCCCGACGCGAACCCCCTCGACTGCGAGGGCCACGGCTCGCACGTCGCCGGCACCACCGGCGGCGGCGGCGTCACCGCCGACGGCGCGGCCTTCACGGGTCCCTACGACACCACGACCCCCGCGAACACGTTCCGCGTCGGCCCCGGTGTCGCGCCGCAGGCCGACCTCTACGCGGTGCGCGTCTTCGGCTGCGGCGGGTCGACCGACGTCGTCGTGCCCGCCCTCGACTGGGCGGTTGCCAACGGCATGGACGTCGTGAACATGTCGCTCGGTTCGTCGTTCGGTCGCGGTGACGATCCGGATGCCGTGGCCGCCGCCAACGCGGTCGGCGCGGGCGTCGTGGTGGTCGCCTCGGCCGGAAACTCCGGCCACAACCCGTACCTCACCGGTTCGCCAGGCACCGGCGACGGCGTCATCGCCGTATCGGCCGTCGACAGCGCGGAGAGCTTCCCGGGCGCGACCCTCACGGTCGGCGGCGTCGCCGTCGAGGCGATCAATGCCAACGGCGCCTCGCTCGAGGGCATCCCGCCGCTCACCGTCGTGCGGTTGACCGACGATCCGGCGACGACCGAGAACGAGGCGCTCGGCTGCTCGGCCGCCGCGTACACGAAGGCGGGGGTGACTCCCGGTGGCAACCAGCTCGGTGTCGCTCAGCGCGGCACGTGCGCCCGAGCCGCGAAAGCGATCTTCGCCCAGCAGGCGGGCGCCGCGGCGGCCCTCATGGTCAACACGACGAACGACCTGCCGCCCTATGAGGGCATGATCACGTCGAACCCCGACACGGGTGACGAGTTCGTCGTGACGATTCCGTTCCTCGGCGTCCGCTCGAGCGACGGCGCGAAGTTCACCTCCGGCGCTGTCGTCAGCATCGCAGCCGCGCAGATCGCGAACCCCGGATTCCGCGGGTACGCGTCGTTCACCTCGTCCGGGCCGCGTTCGGGCGACAGCGCGATCAGCCCCGACGTCGCCGCACCCGGCGTGTCGATCTCGTCGGCCGCGGTCGGTTCGGGCAGTGGCGCGGCGATCCTGTCGGGCACCTCGATGGCCGCCCCGCACGTCGCCGGTGTCGCCGCGCTGAGCGTCGAGGCGCACCCGGCGTGGAGCGCACCGCAGGTGGCGGCATCCATCGTGTCGACCGCCGACCCCGAGAAGGTCGCCGGCCAGCGGCTGACCCTGGGCGGCGTCGGCCTGGTGGATACGGCTCAGGCCGTTGCGACCTCCGTCACCGCCACGGGTGACGCCTTCCGCACCGAAAGCGGCTGGGCGCGCGAGTCGGCGCTGAGCTTCGGCTTCCAGGAGTCGCCGATCATCGTCGGGGGCGTCAAGACCGTCACGATCCGCAACGACGGAACCGCGCCGGTCACCTATCAGGTGTCGACGGCGCCGTCCGCGGTCTCGCAGAAGGCGAAGGTGACGCTGTCGTCGAAGTCGGTGACGGTGCGTCCCGGGTCGTCGACCAAGCTCGTGCTGAGCGTCGCCGCGGCCGCGAAGGATGTGCCCGGATCGCTCGCGGGCGATGACGCCTTCTCGTTCTACGAGATCTCGGGCGACATCGTGCTGACGTCGCCTCAGTCCACTCTGCGGGTGCCCTACCTGCTGGTGCCGCGCTCGAACAGCACGGTCAGTGCGCCCTTGACGGCGCTCTTCACCGGCAAGCAAAAGGTGGCGGATGCCACGAAGAAGGTGACGCTCTGGAACTTCTTCGGCGCGTTGCCGGCCGGTGCGGACGTCTATACGTGGGGGCTCAGCGACCCGAAGGACGCCACCAAGGCCCTCGCCGACACCGGGTACGACCTCCGGGCTGCGGGCGTGCAGTCGTTCGCCGACGGTGACGACCACCTGCTCGTCTTCGCCCTCAATACGCACCACCGGTGGTCGAACGCCGCGAGCAACGAGTACGACGTCGTGATCGACACCGACGGCGACGGCGAAGCCGACTGGATCGTGCTGTCGTACGACTCCGGCGCAGTGCGCGCCGGAAGCGCGAACGGTCAGGCGGAGACGTTTATCGTCAACGCGAAGACCGGCGCGATCGCACCGAGCGGGTTCCTCACGCAGGCGCCCACCGACAGCAGCACCCTGCTGCTGCCGGTGTACGCCAGCGACCTCGGGATCACGGGGGCGTTCTCGTACACGGCGCAGACGTTCGCCTCGAACGGCGGGGAGGACGCGGCATCGGGCTGGGCGGCGTACGACCCGACCAACCCCGCGATCAGTAACGGGCAGTTCGCCACGGTGCCGCAGCGGGGATCGGCGAGCGTGTCGGTCGAGGTGGATGCCGCGGCCGTCGCGGCGCAGAAGCCGCTCGGCTCGATGGTGGTCGTGATGGACAACCGCTCGGGCGCCGACGAGGCGCTGCTGGTGAAGCTCAAGTAGTGGATCTATCGGATCAGCGCGTGCAGAGCACCGGGGCGTCCGAACCGCCGAAGCGGTAGTCGTACTCGGTCCCGTCCACCCGGACCACCACCCGCATCCCGTCGACGAGCGACTGGGTGTAGGAGACTCCGGGGGACGGGCACCCGAGCGAACCGTCCGAGAACACGACGTCTTCGGCGGAGACCAACTCGGGCTCTCCGGTGACACCGCGCGCCTCGAGATCGGAGACGATCGCCGACCACCGCGCATCCGGCACGGTCGTCGGCGTACCGGTCGGACCGAGCGGGGCGGGGTCGGAGGTGCGCAGCGGCGGTCGCTCGGATGCGCCGGGGGCCTCGCCCGATCCGCCGACGGCGGCGCAGGACGTGAGGGAGAGGGTCGCGGCCACAGCCGCGACGAGAAGCAGGGAACGTCGCATGGGTCCTCCTCGAGGGGCGTCCAGCGTACGCATCGCGCCTGCGAGCGGGGTGGGAGACGTCAGTTGAGGATCTCGCCGCGGTAGTTCGAGTGGAATCCGGCCGTCAGCAGGTCGTCCGGCGCGAGGTCGGCCTTCGTGCCGTGGAAGAACGGGCCGGTGTCCTCTGCTGCGCTCACGCCGTCGGCGTACGCCCACGGCGCACGGCGATCGACAGTGCCGCCGCCACGAGGCAGAGCGCGGCGCCGCCCCACCACGCGTAGGTGTACTCGCCGAAGACGTCGCGGATGATCCCGGCCCCGAGCGCCGCCGCAGCTGCTCCCAGCTGGTGCGCGGCGAACACCCATCCGAACACGATCGTGCCGCGCTCGCCGAAAAGTTCACGGCAGAGCGCCGCGGTCGGGGGCACCGTCGCAACCCAGTCGAGGCCGTAGACCACGACGAAGAGCACCATGCTCGGGTGCACCGTGTCCGACAGCAGCCAGGGGAGGAGGAGCAGCCCGACGCCGCGGAAGACGTAGTAGGCGACGAGCAGCTTGCGCGGGTCGTACTTATCGGTGAGCCAACCCGAGGCGATCGTGCCGGCGATGTCGAAGATGCCGACCACGGCGAGGAGGCCTGCCGCGGTGGTGGCGGGCATCCCGTGGTCGTGGGCGGAGGGGATGAAGTGGATGCCGATAAGCCCGTTCGTCGTGGCCCCGCAGATCGCGAACGCTCCGGCCAGGGCCCAGAACGAGCGGTGGCGGGCGGCGAAGCGCAGCCCGTCGACGGCGCGGCGGGCGGCGTTGCCGGTGGCGCGGGGCGGCGCCGCGTACCGAGCGGGGTCGGCGCCGTAGGGCAGTGCGCCGCGGTCTTCAGGGTGATCGCGCAGCACGAACCACACGAGCGGTACGGCGAGCAGAGCCGCGGCCGCGACGACGAGCGACGCCGGTCGCCATCCGGTCGAATCGGCGATCGCCGCGACCGGCGGAAGGAAGATCAGCTGGCCGGTCGCCGAGCCCGCCGTGAGGATGCCCATCACGAGCCCGCGGCGGGCGACGAACCAGCGGTGCGCGATCGTGGCGGCGAACACGAGCGCCATCGAGCCGGTGCCGAGGCCGATGAGCACCCCCCAGAACACCATCAGCTGCCACTCCGCCGTCATGAGGACGCTGCCGCCGGCGCCAAGGGCGATGAGCACGAGGGCGGTGGCGACGACCTGCCGGATGCCGAAGCGGTCCATGAGCGCGGCGGCGAACGGCGCCGTCAGCCCGTAGAGCAGCAGGTTGATACTGACCGCGAGCGACATGACGCTCGTCGACCAGCCGAACTCGTCGTGGAGCGGCACCATGAGCGCGCCCGGCGCGGCGCGGAAACCGGCGGCGGCGAGCAGCGCGACGAACGCGACCGCGGCGACCCACCAGGCGGGGTGGATGCGGCGGCGGATTTCCGGTGTCGTCTGGGTCGTGTCCATGTGGGGTCAGTATCTGCCGGCGCGTGACGCGAAGTCGAGGAAGGCGCCGAGAACGGTGAGGGCCAGCAGCAGGGGGAGCGCGCTCAGCGAGATCCCGACGACGGCTCTCCACCGAGGTTGCGCGCGACGGTAGACCGCGACGGCGCCGACGACGGTACCGATCAGGGAGACGATCGCCGTCGACCACGCGAGCGCGTAAAGCGCCGCGAGGCCGGCCTCTCCTTCGACGGTGGATGCCCAGATCACTCCGCCCACGAGCGTCACGACGGCGGCGACCCCGAGCGCGAGGGCGACCGACGCCAGCGGCGATGCGGAACGCGTCATGGCGAGAGCGTAGCGGGGCTGACAAGTGGACGCGACGGCGGGAGTCGAACCCGCCACACAACCGGGTATGAACCGGTGCCCGGGACCACCCGGATCGCCGCGATATCCGGATCGACCGGATGCCCCCACGCTAACGGCGGCACCCGACATGTGCACCGATGTGTCCCGCAGTTGCGGGTTGTGACCTCCCGTGACAGCTGACACTGAGGAGCACGGTTCATAGGACTCAGTTTCATCAGTTTAGAATGTGCGCATGGCGACGACGCACCGGGGGAGAGGCCTGCTCGCGGGCATCATCGTGATCTGCCTCGTGGCACTCGGCGCCGGCGTCGGCTACCTCGTGGGCGACGCGCTCGGCATCCGCACGGAGGCAGCCGAGCAGATGACGCCGGCCGACCCGGTCGTTCCGGCCGCACTCGCGAGTGTCGCACCCCCCGAGTTCACCGCCGTCGACGCCCCCGCCGGCGAGCGGTTCGCGCTCGCCGCCGATGCCCTGCGTGACGCGGTCGCGGATGCGGCCACGACCAGCGGCACGGCGACGCTCTCGGTGCACGTGACCGGCGGCGCGGACGACGACACCTACACACTGTCGGGCTCACCCGAGGCCCTCACGATTACGGCGACCTCCGACTCCGGTGCGGTGCGCGGCATCTACGACCTCGCGGCGACCGTGCGGGCGGGCAAAGCCATCGACACCGACCTCGGGCAGACGGTGACCTCGCGGTTGCCCTTCCGCATGGTCGACCTCGGCGCCGTCGGGGTGACCGCCGACCCCACCGAATGGCAAGACGGCACCGACTACTCGCACGTGTCGCGCGCGTTCGCCGACGTGTTCTCGCCGACCGCTCCCTACGTCGACGAAGACGCGCTGGCCGTGGCATCCGCCGACTGGGACGCCTTCCTCGAGGAGATCATCGCAAAGGGTTACAACGCCGTCGCGTGGCCGGGCTTCCTCGAGTACGTCACCTTCGATGCGGTCGACGGCATATACGCCGACGGCGACGTGCACATCGAGCGCGCCGCCGCGATGCGCGATGCGCTCTCGCCGCTGTGGCAGCGTGGCGCCGACCTCGGCGTGAAGATCTACCTCCGCACCGACATGCCGTCCCTCACGCCGGCGCTCGAGAGCTACTTCGATGAGGTTTTCGGCGGGCTGGATACCGGGAATCCGGAGTTCTGGGGCACGTACGCGGCGGGGCTCGATGAGCTCTACGCCGCCGCGCCGGCGCTCAGCGGCATCCTGATCCGCATCGGCGAAGGCGGCGACATCTACCAGGAGCCGGGCTGGGACTTCTCATCGGCGATCGCGGTGCGCACCGTCGACGCCGTCCGCACCATGCTCACCACGTACACCGATCAGGCCGAGGCCGCCGGGCGCGAGGTCATCTTCCGCACGTGGAGCGTGGGCATCGGCGACGTCGGCGACATGCACACCGATGCCGCGTCGTACCACGCGGTGCTCGACGGGCTCGATTCGCCCGCGCTCATCGTGTCGACGAAGTACACCCTCGGCGACTACTACTCCTGGCTGCCACTCAACGACACCCTCGAGATCGGCGAGCAGCGTCGGATCGTGGAGTTCCAGAGCCGCCGCGAGTTCGAGGCGATGGGCTCCTTCGCCAACGACCTCGGCCCCGAGTTCCAGTGGGCGATGCAGACGCTTCTCGCCGCGAACCCGAAGATCGAAGGCATCTGGACGTGGACGCAGGACGGCGGTCCGTGGCGTGCCGGCCCCATGATCCTCTATATGAAGAGCGGCTTCTGGCAGTTCGCCGATCTCAACAACGACCTCGCGGTCGCGATCGCGCGCGACCCCGACGTCGACGTCGGCGCGGTGACCGACGCGTGGGCGCGGCGCTGGTTCAGCGACGATCCGGCCACGATCCAGGCGATCGGTGAGGCCATGGCGCTCTCGCGCACGGCGATCACCGACGGCCTCTACCTCGAAGACTTCGCGCGCGTGCGCGCCGTCGCCCTCGGTCTCGAGCCGCCGCCGCAGATGTGGCTGTTCGAGTGGGACATCCTCACCGGCGACTCCGCGACTCTCGACGTGCTGTATTCGGTGATCGGCGAAGACCGGGTCGAGTCGACGCTCGCGCAGGGCGCCGGGGCGGTGGATGCCGCCGACCGCATGCGCGACCTCGTGTCGGCGACCGACCCGGCATCCTGGCACGACGCGGCGCTGCGCGACGCGTTCACCGCGAGCCTCGCCTACGAGGCGGAGACGCTGCGCCTTCTCGGCGCGTACCGCGAGATGTTCCTGCGCCAAGCGCAGTGGCACGACACCGGCTCGGACGAGGTCTACGCGCAGTGGGAGCGTGCGCGCGACCGTTTCGCCGCCGAGGCCGCTGTGCACCTCGACACCTACGAGGGTGACGTGGAGCACCCGGCGTGGAACCTCGCCGCCGCCGACCTCGGGGTCGAGCGCGCCGATCGCGACCTCGCGATGGCGTGGACCGCGCGCATTCTGCTCGGGCTCGGATTGGTCTTCGCCGTCGGCGTCGCGCTGTGGCGCCGGATGCCGGGTCGCCGCGTCGCGGGTGCGCTCGCCGTCTCGGCGACCAGACCCTGGCGAGCGGTCGATGCGGTCGCGCCGCTCTCCCGCGGCGAGCGGATCGCGCTCGTCGCGGTGCCGGGTGCGCTGCTCGTCGTGAGCCGCCTCGTGCAGTCGTCGCTGTTGTCGTGGGTGCAGGCAGCCGTCGTGCTCGGCGCGTGGGCCGTGTTCGTCGCCGTCCTGTTGCTTCTGCGCCGACGCGTTTCGCCCTGGCCGGTGCTGGCCGCCGTCGGGGGAGTGATCGTCGTGCGGGTGATCCTGCTGCTCGCGGCGCTGTCGTTTACAGGGCCCGGTGGCTATTGGTTCGCGTTCTGGACCGATCCGCTGCGCCGCAACCTCTACATCGCCGTCGCCTTCGCCCTGTTCCTTTGGGGATTCGTCGCCGCAGGGTGGGCGCTGTCGACGCAGATCGGTCGCCGACGGGCGACGGGTGTCGTGCTGGCCGCCGTCGGTGCGGGGCTGGCCGTGCCCGCCGCGATCGTGGCCGCGATCGGACTCGAGCCCGCGCTCACCGCGTGGAACGACCAGATGGGCCTGCTCCCGTGGGGGCTCGCCCGCATCCTGGGGATCACGACCTACCTCGAGATCCCGGAGGACACCGCCGTGTACGCCGCCGGCTTCGGCCTCGTGCTCGTGCTGGTCGGCGCCGCGATGGCGATGCTCGGCCGGCGGACGCAGGTCGCGGCATCCACCTGATCAGACGAAGGCGCCCTGCCGGGTCGAGACGATGTCTTTGCCGAGCGGCATGAGGGAGATCGGGATCATCTTGAAGTCGGCGATCGCCATCGGGATGCCGATGATCGTGATGCAGAGCGCGATGCCGCTGAGAAGGTGTCCGAGCGCGAGCCACCAGCCGGCGAGGATCACCCAGATGACGTTGCCGATGAACGAGCCGACGCCGGCGGTGGGTTTCGCCACGATCGTGCGGCCGAAGGGCCAGATGACGTAGCCCGCCGTGCGGAACGACGCGATCGCCCACGGGATCGTGATGATCGGGATGCACAGCAGCACACCCGCGATGACATATCCGACGAACAGCCAGAAGCCGGCGAAGATGATCCAGATGATGTTCAGGATGGTGCGCATGAGTTCATTGTTATCGGCCGCGACTGAATAACTCCTGCTGGAAGTGCCCAGATCGGCGCCCAAGGCCGGTTTTGGGGGGTGCTGCGGCGGGTGCTGCAGGAGTTATTCAGGTGTGGAAGGGGAGAGGGGTCGGCGGCGGGCGGCTGCGGCGCGCTGCGCGCGGCGCAGCAGACCGACGAGCCCGGTGACGGCCAGCAACGCACCCACCGCGAGCGCGGTGTAGCCGGCCATCGTGGCCGGCGAGACCTGCTCGACCGCCGCGGTGAGTTCGTCGAGGCGGCCCTCTCCGGAGGTCACCCACACACCCGCGACGGCGACGGCGGCCAGGACCGAACCCCAGATGATGCCGCCCCAGCGCGTGCGGGGGCGCTCTGCCGGCGCCGCTGCGTCGATCGTCGCGGTCTGCGGGACGTCGGTCATTCGGACTCCTCGGTGTGCGTGTCGATCATGATGTCCACGCCGCCGCTGTGCTGATCGACGACGATGCGCTGGGTGGTGCCGACGGGGCCCGGTCCGCTGACGATGGTGCCGGTGTAGCGCTGTCGCCCGTCGGCCGCCGCCGTCGCCTCGAGGCCGGAGGCCTCACCGAACCACCCCTGTGCGTCGTACACACTCAGCATGCCCTGCGGCACGGTGATGTCGACGTCCAATGCGACGCCGCGCATCACGTTCACGCTCGTCCAGCCGGATGCCTTGTCGATGTGCAGGGGAACGGGCGTGCCGCCGAGGTCGTCGATCGTCACGTACACCGAACCCCACGGCTGGGTGAACGGCGCACTGGCGGGCCAGCGTTCGGTATTGGAGATGCCGTACTCGCCGACATGGAGGGCCGCCAGCGTGGGTGCCGCCGTGGCGCCCGCACCTCCGGCGAGCAGGAGAACGGTCGCGGCTGCGAGAAAGCCGCTCCGGCGACGGGCGATGGCCGCGATCACCATGCCGAGCGCCACGACGAGGGCAGCGACGAACAGGCCGAGAGCGCCCGCGAGCGGCGTCGTGACGGTCAGCGCCACGCCCGCGCCGACCGCCACCGCGACGCCGATCACCGAGATGACATAGGCGAACGGGGTGCGCGGATTCGTCGCGCGCCGAGCGCGGCGGCGCTCGGCGGCCTCGGCGGCGAACGCCGTCGCCTGCATCTGCTTCTCTCGCCGAGCCTGCTCGCGGGCGACGCGGGCGGCATCCTGCTGCTCCCGGCGCCACGCGTCTTCCTGCACCTTCCAGGCGGCGTGCTGCTCACGCCAGGCGGCGTACTCATCGGAGCCGGGCGTCGCTGCGGTGGGGGCAGGAGCGGGGACGGATGCCGCGAAGCCAGCGGCATCCATCCCCGAGGGGTCCGCGGGTGCGGCGTCCGGACCCGAACCGGACGCAGCGGCGGACGCCGGAGTTTCCGGCGCGGTGAACGGCACGCGCTGGTCCTTCTCCGGGGCGGTGTCGCGTGCGGCGAGGATCGCCGCACGCACGATGATGACGAGCAAGACCGCGACCACGGCGAGACACGCAAGCCCGATCAGCACTCCGAGCGCACCGACGCTGCCGCCGGCGCTCCAGAGCCCGAGCGCCGGCGCGCCGATCGCCAGGGCGAACGGGGCGGGCGCGAGCCCGAGCACGGCGCACGCGGCGATACCCGCCAGCGCCGCGGTGAAGCGGCCGTGCACGGCCTCGCGGAGCGGGATGCGTCCGTCAAGGTCGGGCAGGAGCGCCCACGCGAGGGCATAGAGGAAGAGGACGGGAAAGCCGAAGAGCCCCACCACGACGAGCACGCCGCGGACGATCAGTGCGTCGATGCGCAGGCGCGTGGCGATGCCGGCGGCGACGCCGCCGAGCCAGCCATCGCTGCGGATGAGGCCGAGCCCCGCCGTCCACGAGAAGAAGCGGTCGCCGGCGGCGCGCGCCCGCGCCGGCGCCGGCGACGGTGCGAGGGGCGTACCCGGTTCGGTCGTGGGGGTGGTCATACATCGATCCTCACCCGCCCCGTCGGAGCCCGCCATGGGGTGAACCCCTGAACGGACCCTGATTTCACATCGGGGGCGTAGGTGCTCCCGCGCGCGGGTGATTGGATGGCCGCATGACCACATCCACCCCGCCGCGCGCGGGCGCCGTGCGTCGGCCGCTGCAGCGCGACCGCGACAGCGCCGTCGCCGGTGTCGCGGGGGGACTGGCCCGCCACCTGAACGCGCCCGTCTGGGCGGTGCGTGCCCTCTTCGTCGTGCTCGCGATGTGGGGCGGCGCCGGAGTGCTGCTCTACCTCTGGTGCTGGGCCTTCATGCCGTCCGAGCCCGGAGAGAGCGCCGCCTCGCACACGGTCCCCGTGGCGTGGGTGCTCATCGCGGCCTCGGGGGCGGGCCTCGTCTCGATCATCGCGGCCTCGTCGGACCCGTACGGGTATGCCGGGGTCGCCGATCGCTACGCCTTCCCCTGGCTGCTGGCCGTCGCCGTCGGCGCCACGGTCGCTCTCGCGACGGCGGCCGGGACCTGGGCTGCGCTCGTCGACCGGGCCGACCCCGCCCGCGGACCGCGGCACGCGACGGCAGTACGGGTCGTCGCGATCGGCGTCCTCGTGCTCGCCTTCCTCCTGCCGTTGCAGTGGCTCGCCCGGGGTGGAGCCGCAGCGCTGCTGATCGCGCTGCTTCCCGTCGCCGGCGGGGCGGCGCTGCTGTCATCGACTCTCGTCGAACGGTGGCGCGAGCTGGCGGGTGAGCGCGTCCGCCGCATCCGCGAGGAACAGCGCAGCGAGATGGCCGCGCATCTGCATGACTCGGTGCTGCAGACCCTCGCCCTCATCCAGAACCGCGCCGGCGCGTCGAGCGAGGCCGCGCGTCTCGCCCGCGCCCAGGAGCGGGAGCTGCGGGCCTGGCTCTACGACGGCGACCAGCCCGCCGACAGCGACCTCGCCACCGACCTCCGCGACTATGCCGGCGCGCTCGAGCTCGACTACCCCGTGCGCATCGACGTCGTCTCGGCGGGGCTGTCGACCGAACGCGCGAGCGGTGAGCTGGCGGCGGCGGCGCGGGAGGCGATCCTCAATGCCGCGCGCCACGCCGGCGGTGAGGTGTCGGTGTACATCGAGGGCGGCGCGGCGGGCGTCGACGTGTACATCCGCGACCGCGGTACGGGCTTCGACATGGATGCCGTGCCGGAGGATCGCCTCGGCATCCGCCAATCGGTCATTGGGCGCATGCGCCGCGCCGGCGGAAATGTGACGGTGCGCCCGACGCCCACCGGCACCGAGGTGCACCTCCACTTCGGCGGAGGCGAGCGTGGCTGAGCCGATCCGGGTCGTGATCGTCGACGACCATTCCATCTTCCGCTCGGGGCTGCGCAGCGACCTGTCCGACGCCGTGATCGTGGTCGGTGAAGCCGCCGACGTTCCCTCCGCGGTCGAGGTGATCGCGCGGGAGCGCCCCGACGTCGTGCTGCTCGACGTGCACCTGCCGGGTGGATCGGGTGCCGAGGCGACCGGCGGTGAAGAGGTGATCCGCGCCAGCAACGGTGTCGGCGCCCGCTTTCTGGCGCTGAGCGTGTCGGATGCCGCCGAAGACGTCGTCCGCGTGATCCGCGCCGGCGCGCGGGGTTACATCACGAAGGGGTCATCGGGCGCCGAGGTGAGCCGCGCGGCGCGCGCGGTCGCCGACGGCGACGCGGTGTTCTCGCCGCGGCTCGCCGGCTTCGTGCTCGACGCCTTCGGCGCCGTCGCGGGGGAGACGGCCGCTGTCGACGACGAGCTCGACCGGCTGTCGTCGCGCGAGCAGGAGGTCATGCGCCTGATCGCGCGCGGCTACGCATACAAGGAAGTCGCATCCGAGCTCTTCATCTCGGTCAAAACCGTCGAGACGCACGTGTCGGCCGTGCTGCGCAAGCTCCAGCTGTCGTCGCGCCACGAACTCACCGCCTGGGCCTCGCAGCGCCGCCTGCTCTGAAGCCGGAGTCGGGGGCCGCGCCTAGACTTGACGGGACATGCCAGACCCGATCAAGCCCCTCCTCGTTCCCGCCTCGACGCCCGACGGCGGGCGCCCCGACGAAGACCTGCTCGCCGGGCTGAACGGCCCGCAGCGCGAAGCGGTCACCTATCGTGGCGGGGCCCTCCTGATCGTCGCGGGTGCCGGTTCGGGTAAGACCAGCGTGCTCACGCGTCGCATCGCGTCGCTGTTGCGCACGCGCGAGGCCTGGCCGAGCCAGATCCTCGCGATCACCTTCACGAACAAGGCCGCCGGCGAGATGCGCGAACGCGTGCAGCACATCGTCGGCGACACGGCGCAGGGCATGTGGATCTCGACCTTCCACTCCGCGTGCGTGCGCATCCTCCGCCGCGAAGCCGAGCAGTTCGGGTTCACCAAGAGCTTCACGATCTACGACTCCGGCGACTCGCGCGCCCTCCTCAAGCGTCTCGTCAAAGAGCACGAAGCGGATGCCTTCGGTCTCACCCCCGCGGGCGTGCAGTCGCGCATCTCGAAACTCAAGAACGAATTGGCGGATGCCGAGTCGTACGCCCGCTCGGCGAACATGTCCGACCCCGCCGAGCGGCTCTTCGTCGAGATCTTCAGCGACTACCAGCGCGCGCTGCAGAAGGCCAACGCCTTCGACTTCGACGATCTCATCGGCCAGACGGTCTACCTCTTCCGCGCGTTCCCGCACGTCGCCGACGTCTACCGCCGGCGCTTCCGGCACATCCTGGTCGACGAGTACCAGGACACCAACCACGCCCAGTACGCGCTCATCCACGAGCTGACCCGCCCGGTCTCCGGCGCGGGTGACCGCTTCGAGAGCGGCGGCATGATGATCTTCGACGCCCCCTCTCCCGAACAGGACGGCGCGTCGCTCACGGTCGTCGGTGACAGCGACCAATCGATCTACGCGTTCCGCGGCGCCGACATCCGCAACATCTCCGAGTTCGAGCGCGACTACCCGGGCGCCAAAGTCGTCCTCCTCGAGCAGAACTACCGCTCGACGCAGAACATCCTGAGCGCCGCGAACGCCGTGATCGGCAACAACTTCGACCGCAAGGACAAGAAGCTCTGGACCGATGTCGGCGCGGGCGAGAAGATCATCGGCTTCACCGGCTACTCGCAGCACGACGAGGCGCAGTTCGTCGCCGATGAGATCGAGGCGCTCCGCAAGACCGGCGTCGACTACGCCGGTATGGCGGTGTTCTACCGCACCAACTCCCAGTCGCGCGCGCTGGAGGAGATCTTCATCCGCTCCGCCGTGCCGTACAAGATCATGGGTGGCACGAAGTTCTACGACCGCGCCGAGATCAAGGATGCCCTGGCCTACCTGGTCGCGGTCGCCAATCCTGCCGACGAGCTCGCCGTCCGCCGCATCCTCAACAAGCCGCGGCGGGGCATCGGCGACGTCACGGAGACCGCGATCGCCCGGTACGCCGCGGAAGAGGGCATCACCTTCCGTGACGCGCTGGCCAACGGTTCGGCGCTCGGCGTGGGCCCGAAGATCCAACAGGCGATCGCCCATCTCGACGCCGTACTGGTCGAAGCGGCCGCGATCATGCTGCCGGCCTCCGGCGAGGTCGCGCCGCCGACCGCCGTCACCGACGGGCTCAACGTCCTGCTCGGCAAGAGCGGCTACCTCGACGCGCTGCGCATGTCGAAGGACCCGCAGGACGAGGCGCGCGTCGAGAACCTCGACGAACTCGTCGCCGTCACGCGGGAGTTCGCCCGCAACAACCCCGAGGGCACGCTGCTCGACTTCCTGACGGAGGTCGCGCTGGTGTCGGATGCCGACGACCTGGACGATGCGACCGGATCCGTCTCGCTCATGACGCTGCACACGGCGAAGGGACTCGAGTACGACGCCGTGTTCCTCACCGGGGTCGAGGAAGACCTGATCCCGCACCGGATCTCCGCGGGAGAGCCGGGCGGCCCGCAGGAGGAGCGCCGACTGTTCTACGTCGGCATCACCCGCGCGCGCAAGCGCCTGCACGTGTCGCTCGCGATGACCCGCGCGCAGTTCGGTGAGGTCACCGTGGCCATGCCGAGCCGCTTCCTCCAGGAGATCCCCGCCGATCTGATCGACTGGCGGCAGTCGCCCGGCGACGTCAATTCGCGTGGGGGTATGCAGTCGCGCGCCCTGAATGCGCGGCGGCCGGGCGGAGGCTCGTGGTCCGGAAACGGCTCCGGCGGCGGCAACCGCTACGGCGACGATCTCGTGCCCCTGCCGAAGCGCGACCGGCCGGCGGGCGACATCTCGAAGTTCGCGAACCGCATCCCGGCGAAGGTCCGCGACAACAGCGACCTCGAACTCGCCGCGGGCGACCGCATCCACCACGACGACTTCGGCGATGGGCGCATCGACATGGTGACCGGTGAGGGCGCCAAGCGCATCGCCCACGTGCGCTTCGACGCCGTGGGCGCGAAGAAGCTCCTGATCAAGATCGCGCCGATCAGCAAACTCTGACGCGGGTTAGGCTCGCACAATGGCCCTGTTCTCCCGCCGTCCGAAGAAGGATGCCGCCTCCGAGGCCGCCCCGGCGGAGGTCACCCCGCCCGCCGCGCCGGAGGCGGAGCCCGTCGACGTCGTCCCCGACGACTACGTGCCCGAGGTCGGGATCTCGGTCTCGACCTTCGGAGCGGGCGCGCCGCCGGTGCGCCGCGCGACGGCGGAGCCGCCGCGCGCAACCGAGACGATCCCCGGGCTCGTCGACAACACGGTGCTGAAAGCCGCGCTCGATGCCCTGCCGGAGAAGCCCGAGAACCTCGACGTCATGAACATCATGCGCCAGGCGCTGCAGGGGCACCTCTACGTGCGCGTCCGCGGCGACGCCCGCACCCTCCTCGCCGCGGGGGAGCCGCTGAACCTCGCCGTGTCCGCGATCGGGGAGAACCGGTTCCTGCTGGCCTTCAGCGGCGGAGCGGCGCTGGAGGCCAGCATCCGCGCCGACGGCGACGCGGCGACCTCGGCGATCAGCCAGCCCGCCGTCAACATCCTGCGCAACGCCCTCGACGGCTCGTACGCCGGGCTCATCCTCGATCACGCCGTCCTGGGCGCGCGCATCGTGCTGCCGACGCCGCTCATCCAGAAGGCGCTCGACGAGGCGGATCCCGACCTCACGCTCAAGAACCTGCTCTGCGCTCCGCGGCACGAGCTCACGGCGCTCGACGTGGTCGATGCCCTCACGCGCGTGAAGCTCTGGGTCGCCGGAGGATCGTCCGGTGACGGCGCGCAGCTGGGGCTCGCGGAGAGCCGCACGACCGACGGCCAGCGCCGCCTCGAGGTGTTCTCGCATCCGCTCGAGGTGCTCGCGATGCGGCGCGGTGACCGGCCGCTGCCGCTCACACCGCAGCAGCTCGGCAAGGCTCTCACGGCGGATGCCGGCCTCACCGGCGTCGTGGTCGACCCGGGCGGCCCGTGGATCGCGCTGACCCGCGACGAGCTCGCCCCGGTCATCGCCCTCTGATCTCCGCGAAACCGCGCCTGTGTCGCGCTACGGCCCCGAAAAGCGTGCACGAGCGCGGTCTCGCGACGAGGACTAGGGTCGACGCATGGCATCGGAGCGCGTGGGACTCAGCGTCGGCGACCACGAGGTGTCGCTGTCGAGCCCGAACCGGCTGATTTGGCCCGAGCTGGGCATCACCAAGCGCGAGCTGGCGGAGTACACGATCGCGGTCGCCGAGCCGTTCCTGGCGGCCAACGGTCACCGGCCGGTGTCGCTCGAACGATTCCCGGACGGCGTCGGGGGCGACGTATTCTTCTCGAAGAACCCGCCGAAGGGCGCGCCGGACTACGTGCACGAAGTGATCTGCACCTACAACAGCGGGCGCCGGCATCCGCAGGTCGTGCTCGATGAGGCTGCCGCCATTGTCTGGGCCGTGCAGATGAACACCGTCGTGTTCCACCCGTGGGCCTCGCTCGCCACCGACACCGACAACCCCGTCGAACTGCGCATCGACCTCGATCCGCAGCCCGGCACCGACTTCGCCGACGCCGCCGCTGTCGCGCCTGCGCTCCGCGAGGTACTGCGCGACGCGGGGCTCGAGGCGTGGATCAAGACGAGCGGCAACCGCGGCATCCACATCTTCTGCCCGATCGAGCCCACGCACGAGTTCCTCGACGTGCGGCACGCCGTGATCGCCGCCGGCCGCGAACTCGAGCGCCGGATGCCGGAGCGGGTCACCATGAACTGGTGGAAAGAGGAGCGCGGCGAGCGGATCTTCATCGATTTCAACCAGGCCAACCGCGACCGTACGATGGCGGGCGCGTACAGCCCGCGCGCCCTCCCGACGGCGACGGTGGCGACGCCGATCACCTGGGACGAGTTGGATGCCGGTGTCGACCCCGCTGCCTTCACCGTGCGGACGGTGCCCGAACGGCTCGCCGACATCGGCGATCCGTGGCGCGACCTGCAGGCGAGCCCCGGGCGCATCGACGTGCTGCTGGAGTGGTGGCAGCGCGACCTCGACGCCGGGCTCGGTGAGCTGCCGTTCCCGCCGGAGTTCCCCAAGATGCCGGGCGAGCCGCCGCGGGTGCAGCCGAGCCGGGCGAAGAAGACCGACTAGTCCAGAACGTCGGCGAGGTCGTAGGCCGCGATCTTCTCGAGCTGGTCGAAGGTGCACGACGATGCCTCGCGATCGGGCCGCCACCGCTCGAACTGCGCGGTGTGGCGGAAGCGTCGGCCCTCGAGCTGGTCGTATCGCACCTCGAGCACCCGCTCGGGGCGGAGGCGCACGAACGTGGTGTCCTTGCCTGCGGCGGTGAACCGGGAGCGCTCGCCCTCGCCGCGGACGGCGTCGCCGGCGGCATCCGTCTCGACCAGCGGCGCAAGCTCGTCGACGAGCGCCAACCGGCGCGCATCGGTGAACGCCGATACCCCGCCGACCTGACGGAGCGCACCGTCGGCGTCGTAGAGCCCGACGAGGAGCGAGCCGACACCGACGCCGCTCTTGTGGATGCGATAGCCGAGCGCGACGACGTCGGCGGTGCGGGCGTGCTTGATCTTGAGCATCGTGCGCTTGCCCGGCGCATAGGGCTGATCGAGGGGCTTCGCGACGACGCCGTCGAGTCCGGCGCCTTCGAACTGTGCGAGCCACCGCTCCGCGACGGCGGGGTCGTCGGTCGTGCGCGTGACGTGCACCGGCGGCGGAATGTCGGCCAGCAGGTCGACCAGCGCGGCGCGGCGGGTCGCGAACGACTCACCCTGCAGGTCGCGCTCGCCGCGCGCGAGCAGGTCGAACGCGATGAAGGACGCCGGGGTGGATGCCGCCAGCGTCGCCACGCGCGATGCCGCGGGGTGGATGCGCTGCGACAGCGCTTCCCAGTCGAGGCGCTGCGCACCGGCTTCGCCGGTCGGCACGACGATCTCGCCGTCGATCAGGCAGGGCTCGGGGAGGAGCCGGGCGAACGCGTCCACCAGCTCCGGAAAGTACCGGGTGAGGGTCTTCGCGCCGCGGCTGCCGATCTCCACCGACTCGCCGTCCCACGACACGAGCGCGCGGAAGCCGTCCCACTTCGGTTCGAAGCTCATCCGCGATCCGGCCGCCGGGATCGCGGGGACGGACTTCGCGAGCATCGGCGCGGGGATGGTGTGCGGCATGGCGCTACCGTGCCGCGAGCTCGTCGCGCTTCGGCCGCGCCCACCGGGCCGGCAGGTTCGGGCCGTCCCAGACCTGCACGACGCCCCACGCGGCCGCGGTGATCGGCACGGCGAGCACCGCGCCGACCACGCCGCCGAGGACGGCGCCGACGGTCAAGGCGACCAAGATCACGAAGGCGTGGAGCTTCATCGATCTGCCCATCAGCACCGGCTGCAGGAAGTTCCCCTCCAGCTGGTTGACCAGCACGACGACGCCCACGACGATGAGCGCGACGACCGGACCGTTGGCCACGAGGGCGACCAGGGCGGCGAGCACTCCGGCGAGGGTCGCGCCGACGATCGGGATGAAGGCCAGCAGGAAGACGAGCACGCCGAGCGGCAACCACAGCGGCACCTGCAGGATGAGCAGGCCGATCATGATGCCGATGGCGTCCACGGCCGCGACCGTCGCGGTGCCGCGGACATACGAGCCGAGCACGGTGACCGTCTTGTGGCCGATGCGCTGAGCGCGCTCGTAGTTCTCGCCGTGGAAGGGGCGCAGGACGAACTCCCACATCTTCGGCCCGTCCTTCAGGAAGAAGAAGAGGATCGTGATCATCAGGACGAGTCCGGTGACGAAGCTTGCGACCGCGCTCACTCCGGCGATCGCGCCGGAGCCGAACTGCGCGCTCGTCAGGAAATCGGTCACGGCGGCCACCGCCTCATCGACCTGATCGGCGATGGAGTCGAAGAACGGCAGGGTCTGCACCCAGGCTGTGACGTTCGCGATGCCGTCTTCCGCGCTCGCGTACAGCTCGGGCCACTGATTGCGCACGGCGGAGTAGATCAGGTAGCCGACACCGCTGAAGAAGACCAGCATCCCGACGAGGGTGATCACGGTCGCGAGCAGGGAGGGGAAGCCGTGCCGCCGCATCCACCCCATCACGGGGGCGAAGGCGCTCGCGAGGATGAGGGCGATCACCAACGGGATCGTGACCAAGGTCAGCTGCAGGATGGCGAAGATGATCGCGCCCGCGATCGCGACGACCAGCATGACCTGCAACGCACGGATGGCCAGCTTGCCGAGGCCGTCGGCCCACAGGCTCCAGGGAGCGCGAGCGGCGGTGAGTTCCACGCCACCCGTCTCGAGGTGGACCGAGGTCGGCGTGCTGCGGAACAATCCCATGTTGCGAGGGTATCCGGGGCGTCGGTACTTCACGCGGTGGCTTGCGCGTCGCGGCGCGATGTGTCAGGCGAAGGCGCTGACGCCCGTGATGTCACGACCGAGCAGAAGTGCCTGCACGGACTCGGTGCCTTCGTAGGTGTGGATCGCCTCGATGTCGGCCATGTGCTGCATGACGCGGTTCTCCAACAGGATGCCGTTGCCGCCGAGGAGATCACGCGCCACCGCCGCCACCCGGCGGGCTGCGCGGGTGTTGTGGTACTTCGCCAGCGAGGCCTGGGTCGGGCGGAGGAGTCCGCCGGATTCGAGGTCGGCGAGGCGTCGGCAGTACAACTGCATCGCCGTGAGTTCGTCGAGCATCTGCGTCAACCGCTCCTGGACCATCTGGAACGCAGCCAGCCGTTTGCCGAACTGCTCGCGCTGCTGCGCATACGACAGCGCCGCTTCGTAGCAGGCGGTCGCGTGCCCGAGCGCGGACCATGCGACACCGGAGCGGGTCGAGTAGAGCACGACCGATGCGTCCTTGAAGGAGTGGGTGCCGGGGAGGACGGCCTCCGCGGGCAGGCGCACGTCGGTCATCGTGATGTGGGCCTGGTGGATGGCGCGTAGTGACGCTTTGCCGAGAATCGGTCTCCCGTCGTATCCCGGCGTTTCCTGGGGGACGAGGAATGCGCGCACCTTGCCGTGGTGCTCGGCGTCGGTCTCGTCGGACACGCGCGCCCAGACGACGGTGATCCCGCCGGAAGAGCCGTTGCCGATCCACTTCTTGGCCCCGTTCAGCACCCACGTGTCGCCGTCGCGTCGCGCTTCGGTCTCCAGCGAGACCGAGTCGGACCCATGGTCGGGTTCGGTCAACGCGAAGGCCGCCAAGACGTCGCCGGAGGCTACCGTCGTCAGGTACTTCGCCTTCTGCGCGTCGCTGCCGAAGAGCGCGATGGATCGCAGAGCCAGACCGCCCTGAACGGCGAGGACTGTCCCGAGCGATCCGTCGCCGCGAGAGATCTCCATGTTGACCAGGCCCGCCGCCAGCGGTGATGCGTGGCCGAGCCCTTCGTGCTCGATGCCGTCGGTGAAGAGGTCGAGCTGGCCCATCCGGCGGGTGAGGGTGAGGTCGTACTCGCCGCGGTCCCACAGGGCGTCCATGCGGGGGAGCGCTTCGTCGACGAAGGTCCTCGCTCGGTTCCACGCGTCGAGGTCGGCGCCGGCGACGTCCGCGAACACCGCGTAGTAGTCGGTGTCGAGGCGTTGCGCGACGTCGTACCCCTCGACGCGCTCGCCGGGTACAGGTGTGAAGCTCATGGCCTCAGAATAGCGAAACTCAGTCCCGCTCACAACGAAACTCAGTGTCACCTTGCGATGGCGAACGGCGGTCGTGCTAGCGTATGGCGAAACCGACCAGCCGGTATGCCGGCCTTGCCGCGAAGGAGCGCTTGTGCAGCGATTCACGGACAGCGTCACCCTCGTCACTGGCGCGAGCCGAGGAATCGGGCTCGCCGTCGCGCAGCGCCTCGTGGATGAGGGGGGGTCGGTCGTCCTCACCGGCCGCACGCAGGACGCCCTCGATTCCGCCGTGGCCGCCCTGGGCCCCCGCGCGAGCGGCGTCGCCGGACGCGCCGACGACCCCGCGCACCGCGCGGACGTCTTCTCCCACATCGCCGAGCGCCACGGACGCGTGGACCATCTCGTCAACAACGCCGGCATCAATCCCGCCTTCGGGTCGCTCGTGGAAGTCGACGCCGGTGCCGCGCGGAAGATCCTCGAGGTCAACGTCATCGCCGCGCTCGAGTGGACGCGCGCGGCCGTCGCGGCCGGGCTCTCCGGCTCGATCGTGAACGTCTCATCGGTCTCGGCGCTCGCCGCGAGCCCCGGCATCGCGTTCTACGGCATCTCGAAGGCCGCGCTGTTGAACCTCACGATCCAGCTGGCGCACGAGCTCGCTCCGCGCATCCGCGTCAACGCCGTCGTACCGGCGGTGATCAAGACCGCGTTCGCGCGCGCTCTCTACGAGGGTCGTGAAGAGGAGGTTGCGGCGGAGTACCCGTTGCGGCGCCTCGGTGTGCCCGACGACGTCGCCGGCCCGGTGGCCTTTCTACTCTCCGCCGACGCCGCGTGGATCACGGGGCAGGCGATCGTGATCGACGGTGGCGGCAGCATCCGCCCGGTGGGGTGAAGGATGAACGCATGAGAGACACCCACGTCGCCGCCGACGTCACCGCAGCGGCCGTCCATCTGTTCGCCACGCAGGGCTACGCCAACACCAGCGTTCAGCAGATCGTGGATGCCGCGGGCGTCACCAAGGGCGCGATGTATCACTATTTCGACTCGAAGGACGATCTGCTCTTCGCGATCTACGAGAAGATCCTCGCGCTGCAGAAGAGCCGCCTCGACGAGATCGTCGCACGCGGCGGAGACACCGATGCGGTGCTGCGCGCGGTCTGTGTCGACGTGATCGAGTCGTCGATCGACGTCATGCCCGAGGGCACGGTGTTCTTCCGGAGCGCGCACATGCTCAGTGCACCGCGCCAGCAGGAAGTGACCCGTCGGCGTCGTGAATACCATGACGAGTTCGCTCAGCTGATCGAGCGCGGCCAGAACGAGGGCCTGTATCGCACCGACATCCCGCGTTCGGTGCTGATCGCGCATTTCTTCAGCGACGTCCACTACCTCTCTCAGTGGTACTCGCCCGACGGGCCCGACGCCAAGACGCGGGTCGCCCAGCAATTGACCGATCTGTTCATAAAGGGAATGAGGACCGACGATGGCCCGACCTGACCTGATGCGCGCGTGGCGCGTCGTCCGACTCGGCGAGCCTGCCGACGCGCTCTCGCTCGACGAGGTCGGTGTGCCCGCACCGGGCCCGGGCGAGGCGCTCGTGCGTGTTCGCGCGGTCGCGGCGAACTTCCCCGATGTGTTGCTGGCGCGTGGGCAGTACCAGGTGCGACCGGAACTTCCGTTCGTGCCGGGCATCGAACTCGTCGGCGAGATCGCGGAGGTGGGCGACGGTGTCGACGGGCTCGCCGTCGGCGATCGCGTCCTCGGGTCGAAGATCGGGGTGCTCGCTGAATACGCCGTCCTGTCCGCATCCGACCTGTGGCCGGCGCCCGCGTCACTGACGGATGCCGCCGCCTCCGGCCTCACCGTGGCCTATCAGACCGCGTGGTTCGCGCTGCATCGCCGTGCAGCGCTCCAGAGCGGCGAGTGGCTCGTGGTGCATGCGGCCGCCGGTGGCGTCGGCATCGCCGCGGTGCAATTGGGTGTGGCCGCCGGAGCGCGGGTGATCGCCGTCGTCGGATCGGATGCCAAGGCCGACGTCGCACGCACCGCAGGCGCGGAGATCGTCCTCGTGCGCGGCACCGACGACCTGATCGGCGGCGTGAAAGCGGCCACCGGCGGTCACGGCGCCGACGTCGTGTTCGACCCGGTGGGCGGGGACGCATTCGAGGCGTCGACGAAGTTCATCGCGTTCGAAGGGCGTATCGTCGTCGTCGGATTCGCCGGCGGCACCATCCCGCAGGTGGCGGCCGGGCACGTCCTGGTGAAGAACTATTCCGTCCTGGGCGTCCACTGGGGCATGTACCCCGCAGCGCGGCCGGATCTCATCGCGCAGGCCCGCGCCGAACTCATCGCGCTCGCCGACGCGGGCGTCATCGCGCCGGTCGTCGACCACGTGGTCGCGTTCGCCGACGCCCCCGCCGCACTGACGGCGCTCGCGTCGGGGACGACGGTGGGGCGGGTCGTGATCGAGGTGTCGGGTGAGTGAACTCGGAGGGCGCGTCGCACTCGTCACCGGTGGGGCGCGGGGGATCGGCGCCGCGTACATCCGCGCGTTGCACGCAGCGGGCGCGCGTGTCGTCATCTCCGACATCCTCGACAGCGCGGGCGAGGCGCTCGCCGCGGAGCTCGGTCCGGACGCGATGTACGTCCACCTCGATGTCGCCGACGAAGCGCAGTGGGAGAGCGCGGTCGCGGCATCCCTCGACGCCTTCGGCGGCCTCGACGTGCTCGTCAACAACGCGGGCATCGCCAACGCGGCCCCGATCGAACACCTCACGACGGAGAAGTGGAACGCGGTCCTCGCGGTCAACCTCACCGGCGTCTTCTTCGGGTGCCGCGCGGTCGTGCCGTCGATGAAGGCGCAGGGCAAGGGCTCGATCATCAACATCTCGTCGGTCGAGGGCATGCGCGGAAGCCCCGGACTGCACGGCTATACCGCGTCGAAGTTCGGCGTCCGCGGACTCTCCCAATCCCTGGCCGTCGAACTCGGACCCTCGGGAATCCGCGTGAACTCCGTCCATCCCGGTTTCATCACGACGGACATGACGACCCGTATCGATCCGGGCCGACTCGACATCCCCCTCGGTCGCCCGGGAACACCCGGCGACGTCGCCGGGGCCATCGTGTTCCTCGCGGGCGACGCGTCCGCCTTCATCACGGGCGCGGAGTTCGTGGTCGACGGGGGCATGATCGCCGGCATCCCCCACCGCTGAACGGACGTCACTGCGCGGATGCCGAATAGCGCGCCACCAATTCCCGCTTCAGCACCTTCCCGCTTCCCCCGAGCGGCACCGCGTCGACGACGTGGGCGACACGCGGATACTTGTACGCCGCGACGCGCTCCTTCGCGAACGCGATGATCTCGTCCGGATCGACACTGCGGCCCTCGAGGGGGACGATCGCCACGTGGACTTCCTGTCCGTGCACGTCGTCGGCGATCCCGAACACGGCGGCCATCGCCACATCCGGATGCCGCGTGATGACGGCCTCGACCTCGGTGGGGTACACGTTGTAGCCGTTGCGGACGATCATGTCCTTCTTCCGGTCCACGATCGTGAGCACGCCGTCGACGTAGGTGCCCAGATCGCCCGTGCGGAACCACCCGTCGACGACGGCCTCCGCGGAGGCATCCGGCCGCCCGAGATACCCCTTGAACAGGTTGTGACCGCGCACCACCACCTCGCCCAGCTCGCCGGCGGGCAGCATCCGGATGTCGTCGTCGCTGTCGGAATCGCAGATCGCGACATCCACTCCCCACATCGTCCGCCCGACAGTGCCGGGTCGGATGGGTTCGTGCAGTGGGTTCGACGACACCGTCGGCGCGGTTTCGGTCAGCCCGTAGCCCTCGTGCACGTCGGCGTCGAAGGTTGCGGAGAACGCCTCGAGGACCGTCACCGGCAGCGCCGCGCCGCCCGAGACGGCGTACCGCAGCGGCGGACGGGCGTCGGAGCGGCGGGCGGCTTCCAGCAAGCCGACGTACATCGTGGGCACGGCGGTGAAGACGGTCGCGCCGTGCTCGACCATGAGCGCGAGTGCGTCGTCGGCGTCGAAGCGGGGGAGGAGGACGATGGAGGCGCCGACACGCAGGGCCATGTTGAGGACGGCAGTCTGCCCGAACGTGTGGAACAGCGGCAGTCCGCCGAAGACGACGTCTTCTCGTCGCAGGTCGAACGCGTCGATGAGGCTGCAATGCACCTGCTCGATGATCGACACGTGGGTGCCGACGGAGCCCTTGGGGGTGCCGGTGGTTCCGCTCGTGTAGAGGATGGTCGCCGCGTCGAGCGGGCCTACCGCGGTGTGGCGATCGAGGGGCGCGGCCTCGGCGGCTTCGGCTTCCAATCGCGGCAGATCCGCTTCGGCGCCCTCCGGGAGCAGCACCGTGATGAGCGGCACACCCGCCCGGGTCGCCGCCGGCACGGCTTCACCGAGAAGGGGAGCCGCCACCACGAGGAGGTCGGCATCCGAATCGCGAAGAACGTACTCGATCTCCTCAGCCTTGAACAGCAGATGCACCGGAACCACGATCGCGCCGAGCGAGAGCGCGGCGTAGTACACCCGGGCGAAATCGGGCACATTCGGAATCAGCAGGGCGACACGGTCACCACGGCCGATCCCGCGCTCGCGGAGCGCCCCGGCGTACGCGCGGGTCTGATCCCACAGTTCGCGATAGGTCGTGGTGTGTCCGGCGAAGTGGAGCGCCGGGCGGTCGGCGTGACGCACGGCGGATTCGGCCAAGACGCTGGCGACCGACAGTGTGGTGAAGCCCGCGCCGTCGATGGCGGGATCGGGAAGGTGGGACATCGGTGTCTCCTGTGAGTCGGGTGGTGTGTCAGTGGTGCAGATGGGCGTTCGCCGCAGCGGGTGAATGCTCGGGCAGATGGCGCAGGCCTTCGGCGGCAAGGGTCTCCACGAGCGCGCCGATGTGGTCGAAGCCTGCGCCGACGGTCTCGCCGCGCTCGTAGCGGAAATGGATGCCCTCCGCGATGACGCCGAGCTTGTAGGCCGCGAACGCGCGGTACCACGACAGATCGGGTACCGCGATGCCGGCGCGCGCCGCATAGGCCTCGACGAGCTCATCGAACGCGGGGTATCCCGCGGCCGTATCGACCGCGCTCGGCAGCACCCCGTCGCCGGCGATGGCGTTGATGTTCCAGTACATCCCGAAGATGCCGAGGTCGACGAGGGGGTCGCCGAGCGTCGACATCTCCCAGTCGAGGACGGCCGCGAGGGCTGCCTCATCGCGCTCGCCGACGACGAGCGCATTGTCGAGTCGGTAGTCCCCGTGTACGAGGGTCGTGCGCTCCGACACCGGCACGCGCGCGCCGAGCGCGTCCTGCAGCCGGTCGAGCACAGGCAGCGGGCGGGAGCGGGATGCGTCGTACTGGCGGCGCCAGGTCTTCAGTTGACGGGCCAGGAATCCCTCGCCCCGGCCGAAGTCCTCCAGCCCCACGGCTGCGGGGACGATGGCGTGGAGGTCGGCGAGGACCTCGACGAGTTGCAGGCTGACCGACCGCAGCGCGCGGGCCGAGAAGAGCGCGTTGTCACGGGGATGGGAGAGCACGCGACCCTCGACGAGCTCCATGACGAAGAAGGGGGTGCCGGTGACCGTCGCGGCCTCGGAGTCGTCGACGATGTCGATCACCGGGGGAACGGGGACGGGAGTGTCCCGGAGTGCGGAGATGACGCGATGTTCGCGGCGCATGTCGTGGGCGCTGGAGAGAACGTGGCCGAGCGGCGGACGACGCACGACCAGCGGGATGCGGGCCCCGTCCACGCGGTAGGTCAGGTTGCTCTTGCCCCCGGGGATGACCGCGGCGGTGAGGACGCCGGCCGCGAGGTCGGGATGCTCGGCTGCGAGCCACGACGTGAGACCTGCGACATCCAGTCCCGGCACTTGATCGACCATCGACACCTCCCGGCGCTCATCGGTGAGCGTCTCAGGTGAGCATACCGGATGGTCGGTTTGCGGCAAGTGGTCAGACGAGTTGCGCTTCGATCGCGTTCCGCACGGCCGTGGGTATGGGGACGGGGCGTCGCGTCTGCGCGTCGACGAAGACGTGCACGAACCGGCCGGTCGCGATCGCGTCCTGTTCGCCCGCGCGCAGGATCTGCAGGTCCCACGTCACGCTCGTCGTGCCGAGCCGCTCGACGCCGATCCCCACCTCCAGCGGTTCGGGGAAGGCCGCGGGCGCGCGGAAATCGCACGACGACGCCACGCACAGGGCGATCGGACCCGTGCCCTGCGGATCCAGGCCCGCCGACGCGATCATCCACGCGTTGACGGCGGTGTCCATGGCGACGTAGTAGACGGTGTTGTTGAGGTGGCCGTACTGATCGTTGTCGTTCCAGCGGGTGGCGAACGGCACGCGCAACGCGGATGCCACGTCAGTTGCCGAGCTGGGCCTGAAGGCGGCGCGCGACCTCGGCCGAGGGCATCCGCCGGGGAAACGTCGTCACGACGACATCATCCCCGCGCGCATCCTCACCGTCCGGGTGCACCCCGAAGCGGTGCAGCAGGCTGTCGAATGCATCGGCGAGTACCCGCTCCGAGACGTCCTCGGTGCCGCGCAGGAGGCGCCGCAGCACGTGGTTGTGGACGGCCGTCACCGCCGCGGCGAACGCCACGGCGTCGACCGGGTCGAGGCCGGGCAGCGCTTCGCGCAGGTATTCGTCGAAGAGTCGCTCGTACTGGAAGACGGTCACGATCTCGCGGTCGCGGAGCGCCGGCACCTGACGGACGACGGCGTAGCGCCGGCGGGCGAGCTCGGGTTCGGCGGCGAAATGGCGGAAGACCTCGAGTGAGGCGGCGCACGCGGCGGCCCACGGGTTGTCGAGCGGATCACGCCGCCCGTCGGCGAGCGAGGTGCGCAGTTGCGACAGCAGCACGTCGTGGTCGCTGAAGACGACGTCGTCCTTTCCGCCGAACTGGCGGAAGAAGGTCGATCGGGAAACGCCGGCGGCCTGCGCGATCTGCTCGACCGAGGTCGCCTCGAAGCCCTGGGCGACGAACAGATCGAGCGCCGCAGCCACGACGGCATTGCGGGCGGAGGTCGGTGCGGCGTCGGTCATGAAGCGAGCCTACCGACGCGCCGGGCCCGGCACACGTGTCAAGGGGTTGCCTGGCGGGCGGGCGCAGTGTGTGCTGAGCACATGCCGTCGCTCTGGAAGAACGCCGCCCCCGCCGCCATCGCCCCCGTGCCGCTCCCCGACGATCGCCCCGACGTCGTCGTGGTCGGCGCCGGGCTCACCGGCCTCACGACGGCGCTCCTGCTGGCCCGGGCCGGGCGCCGCGTGGCCGTCATCGAGGCCGGCGAGGTCGGGCAGCTCGCGAGCGGCGGCAACACCGGCAAGGTGTCGCTGCTGCAGGGCTCGGTGCTGTCGTCGCTGCGCAAGCACCATCCGGCCTCGCTCGTGCGGGCATACGTCGACGCGAACCGTGATGGCGCGGCGTGGGTGCGCGCGTTCGCGGAGGCCGAGGGCGTGTCGTTCACCACCCGCACCGCGGTCTCGTACGCGCAGACGGATGCCGGCATCCGCGCCGTCGAGGCCGAGGAACGGGCCGCCGTCGAAGCCGGGCTCTCGGTGCACCGGCTCGTCGGCGGGGGAGATCACCCCTTCCCGCTCGTCGACGGTCTCGCCCTCGACGACCAGCTCGCGATCGACCCGATGGCGCTGCTGCGCGCGATGGCGGCGCGCCTCGTCTCCGAGGGCGGCACACTGCACACCGGCATCCGGGCGACGGGTGTGAAGACCGTCCGCGAGACGGCGTTGGTGACGGATGCCGGGACGATCGCCGCCGACCACATCGTGCTCGCGAGCGGCACACCGCTGCTCGACCGCGGCCTCTACTTCGCCAAGACCCGCGCGCTGCGCAGCTACGGCGTCGCGTTCGACCTGCCGGGTGAGGTGCCCGACGGCCTGTACCTGTCGGTCGACGGGCCCACCCGCTCGATCCGATCGGTGACGCCGGACGACGGTCCCGCGGGCCCGGCGCGGCTGATCGTCGGGGGCAATGGGCACCCCGTCGGCCGTTCATATTCCGAGCGGGCCGCGGTGGCGGACCTCATCGACTGGACGCGCGAGCACTTCCCGGACGCCGAACCGGTCGCCCAGTGGTCCGCGCAGGACTACGAGTCGCACGACCTCATCCCGTTCATCGGCGTCATGCCGCGCACCGGCGGCGCCGTGCGCTTCGCCACCGGCTACGGCAAATGGGGCCTCGCGCTAGCCCCCGCCGCCGCTCAGCGGCTGACCGCAGAGATCACCGGCATCCCCTCCGGCGACCGTCCGGAATGGATGCGCACCTTCGCCCACCGGCTGACGGTGCCGGCCGACATCGGTCGTGGCGGCGCGGAGAACATCGCGACCGGGTGGGAAGCGGCGACCTCGTGGGCGGCCACGCAGCGGCAGGCGGTCCCCGTCGCCCGTCCGGCCGAGGGCGAGGGCACGGTCGCGCACCGCGCGATGGTGCCGGTCGGCATCTCCACCGTCGGCGGCCGTACGCGCGCCGTCCGCGCCGTCTGCCCCCACCTCGGTGGCGTGCTGCAGTGGAACGACGCGGAGTGCACCTGGGACTGCCCGCTGCACGCGTCGCGCTTCACCGCCGACGGGACACGCATCGAGGGACCGGCCGTCCGCGACCTCGAACGTCTCTCGCGCACGCCCGACGAGCCGGTCGGCGACTGACGAAGCCGGTCCGGCGCACTCAGGCTGTCGTATTAGGCTTGACGACTGGTCGATCTCTCGACATCGAGAGACTTTCGGCCGCCGAAACCACAGTCGCCCAGCGAAGGATTGCACGTGGATCTCTACGAGTACCAGGCACGAGACCTGTTCGAGAAGTACGAGGTGCCGGTGCTCGCCGGCATCATCGCCGACACCCCCGAGGAGGCGAAGGCCGCAGCCGAGAAGATCGGCGGTGTCGTCGTCGTGAAGGCCCAGGTGAAGGTCGGAGGTCGCGGCAAGGCCGGCGGCGTCAAGGTCGCGAAGACCCCCGACGAGGCATTCGCCGCGGCAGAGGCCATCCTCGGCCTCGACATCAAGGGCCACGTCGTGAAGCGCGTGATGGTCGCCCAGGGCGCGCAGATCGAGAAGGAGTTCTACTTCTCGGTGCTGCTCGACCGGTCGAACCGCTCCTACCTCTCGCTCTGCTCCGTCGAAGGCGGCATGGAGATCGAGGAGCTCGCCGTCGAGCGCCCCGAGGCCCTCGCCAAAATCGAGGTCAACCCGCTGACCGGCATCGACACCGCGAAGGCGCTCGAGATCGCGAAGGCCGGCGGCTTCGACGACGAGCTGGCGCCGAAGGTCGCCGACGTCTTCGTCAAGCTCTACGACGTGTACAAGGGCGAGGGTGCGACGCTCGTCGAGGTCAACCCGCTCATCCTCGACGCCTCGGGTGCGATCATCGCCCTCGACGGCAAGGTCACGCTCGACGACAACGCCTCAGAGGTGCGTCACCCCGAGCACGAAGAGCTCGAAGACAAGGATGCCGCCGACCCGCTCGAAGCGAAGGCCAAGGCATCCGGCCTCAACTACGTCAAGCTCGACGGTCAGGTCGGCATCATCGGCAACGGTGCGGGGCTCGTCATGTCGACGCTCGACGTCGTCGCGTACGCCGGTGAGAACCACGGCGGCGTGAAGCCCGCCAACTTCCTCGACATCGGCGGCGGCGCCTCGGCGACCATCATGGCTGCGGGCCTCGACGTCATCCTCGGCGACGAGCAGGTCAAGAGCGTGTTCGTCAACGTGTTCGGCGGCATCACCTCGTGCGTCGCCGTCGCAGAGGGCATCGTCAAGGCCCTCGAGATCCTCGGTGACGCGGCATCCAAGCCGCTCGTCGTGCGCCTCGACGGCAACCAGGTCGAAGAGGGTCGTGCGATCCTCGCGGCCGCCAACAACCCGCTCGTCACGCTCGCGTCCGGCATGGACGAGGGCGCCGACAAGGCCGCCGAGCTGGCGAACGCGTAAGGGAATCAGGGACATGTCTATCTATCTCAACAAGGACTCCAAGGTCATCGTCCAGGGCATCACCGGCGGCGAGGGCACCAAGCACACGGCGCTCATGCTGAAGGCCGGCACCCAGGTCGTCGGCGGCGTCAACGCGCGCAAGGCGGGCACCACGGTCTCGCACACGGATGCCGCGGGCAACCCGATCGAGCTCCCGGTCTTCGCGTCGGTCGCCGAGGCGATCGCCGCCACCGGCGCCGACGTCTCGATCGCGTTCGTGCCGCCCGCGTTCACGAAGGACGCGATGATCGAGGCCATCGACACCGAGATCCCGCTGCTGGTCGTGATCACCGAGGGCGTTCCCGTCGGCGACACCGCCGAGGCCTGGGCCTACGCGCAGAGCAAGGGCAACAAGACCCGCATCATCGGGCCGAACTGCCCCGGCATCATCACGCCCGGCGAGGCGCTCGTCGGCATCACGCCGGCCAACATCACCGGCAAGGGACCGATCGGCCTCGTGTCGAAGTCGGGCACCCTGACCTACCAGATGATGTTCGAGCTGCGTGACCTCGGCTTCTCCACCGCGATCGGCATCGGCGGCGACCCGGTCATCGGCACGACCCACATCGACGCGCTCGAAGCGTTCGAGGCCGACCCCGAGACCAAGGCCATCGTCATGATCGGCGAGATCGGCGGCGACGCCGAAGAGCGCGCCGCCGACTACATCAAGGCGCACGTGACGAAGCCGGTCGTCGGCTACGTCGCCGGCTTCACCGCTCCCGAGGGCAAGACCATGGGCCACGCCGGCGCCATCGTGTCGGGCTCCGCGGGCACCGCGCAGGCCAAGAAGGAGGCCCTCGAGGCCGCCGGCGTCAAGGTCGGGAAGACCCCGTCCGAGACTGCTGCGCTGCTCCGCGAGGTCTACGCCGCGCTGTAAGGCTGAAAGTGACGAAGGGGGTGGATGCCGCGGCATCCACCCCCTTCGTCCGTCTCTGCTCCGTGGATCAGAACGCGGTGGGTCCGTGCGTCGGCGTCGTCGCCGGGACATCCTCGGGTGGCCGTGTGAGGGCGTCGACCAACTGCGAGTCGACATCATCGAAGGCCTGCGCGACGGCCGCGGCCTGTTCGCGGAGCGCCGAGACCTCTTCGATCAGGTTGCGCCGGTTGTCGTCCCACCCGCCGGCGAAGTCCTCCACGGCGCGCGAGAGCTCGCGCACGGGGATGACCGACGCCAGGCTCGACGAGTCGGCCGCCGCGTTCTCGAGCGTCGTGGTGACGCGGTGCATGTCGTTCGCGACCTGCTGCACCTGCTCGGTGTCCAGTCTCAGGCTGCCGGCCATATCGAACTCCTTCCCTCGTCCGACGCCACGATGGTGATCGCGCGCGCCAGGTCGTCGTACACTGGCCGCAGCCGGAGGAATCGCGGAACGTCGGCGTCGCCGACGATCATGATGATGTCGCGGTCGGGCAACCGCCACACCCAGTGCGCGACGGCGCTCACCGTGCCCTCCGGGTCGGCGATGTGGCGGACGCTCACGGCGCCGGTGCCGAGCGCCTCACTCTCGAACGCTTCCACCGTGGGCGGGCGCACCGCGCGTTCGTCACGCACCCCGAGTAGCTCGTCGTCGTCGACGTCGAGGCGATGCCACTCGTAGAAGCTCGCGATCGCGACTTCCACGTGCGGCTGGGTGAGGTAGGCGTAGCGGTGCTCGCCGGTGTCGGTGCTGCGAGAGAGTCCTTCTGCGTAGGCGCGGAAGAGATCCTGCTGGCCGGCGTCGTAACCGTGGAGGTCGGTGAGGGTCGTCACGAGCGCCTCGCTCCACTCCTCCAGGCGTTCATAGCCCTGCCAGGGGAAACGCGCGGGGATGTACATCCAGCGCGCCGGGTCGGCGTCGACGCGGAGAGTCATGCGTCATCCTCACTCGTCGGGGGCCAATCGAGCGCTTCCAGCATCGTCTCGACGAGGAGGGTCAGCGCGTCGGTCACGGGCGCGAACTCCGGCACCGGCTGGCCCGAGATCGATGCGAACCCGACGAGCAGCGCGTCGGCATCCGGCGTGACCCAGGTGTACTCGATCGTGCGCAGGAGCGAGAGACCCTCGAGGTCCGCCCCCTCCGTCGAGACGTCGGTCACCACGCGCCGAGCGGGGCCGGCGTCGGTGTCGCGGGCCTCGCCTCCGGGAATGAGACGCGGGGTCACGCCGGCATCGGCCGGCACGATGCTCAACGAGATCGCGGTGGACACCGGTACCTGCCACGGAACGCCGAGGGGCAGCACGACCGCGAAGGCGCGCGCCTTGTGCGCATCGTCCAGCACCGACACGAGCCACTCCTCGAGTCGGTGGATGAACGGCCCGATGCTGTCGCGGGGGCCGCTGCGCCACGCTTCGCGGAACACGTCGCGCGCCGTCTCGCGGTTGTCGGCGCCGACGGGGATCGACGCCCAGCCGGGCGGCACGACGTAGCGCGGGCGCCGCGCGATCGTCGGCGCCCTCATGAGCCGACCCGCCAGGTGCTCGCATCGTGGATGTTCTCGTTGTACCAGTCGGAGGCGCCGTTCAGGGCGTCGCCCACGACGTTGTCGGTGAGCCCGGAGGGCAACGCGTCGAGAAGAGCGGGCAGGCGTTCGCCGAGCGTCGCATCCGCCTGCTGCAGCACCATGTTCGCGCCGGAGGCGAGCTGCTGCGTGAAGCGGTGCGTCTGCCCGAGGGCGGTGAGGGCCTCGATCGTGGCGTTACTGCCCGTGACGGTGGGGTTCTGCAGCAAGCGGAGGAAGTCGGCGTTGTTGCCGCCCTTCGCCGTGATGAGCTCGACGGCCCGGCGGAGGAACTCCGGCGTCCGCTGCCCGAGCGTCAGGCCCGGGATGGGGGTGCGCACGGTCGTGAGAGCACCACCGAGGACGTTGTCGAACTGGTTGGTCACCAGGCGGGATGCCGCGGCGAGCCCGCGCGAAGTGGCCGTCGGCAGCGCGTTGCTCACGACGGCGAGCCGGTTCGCGCGCATGAGATTCACGACCTGACCGACGCCGCGCGAGGCGATCGCGCCGACACCGAGCGTCGCGACGGCGAGGACATCGAGGGCGAAGTCGACCCAGGAGATCTCGCCCGCGGCAGCGAGCAGCAGGCTGAGCCCTGCGGTGAGCAGACCCGCGGCGAGCGCGAAGGGGGCGAGCACCGGGAAGACGAAGCTCAGCACCGACAGCACCGCGGTGATCGCCTGCAGGACCTGGCGGATCGCCTTCAGGATCTCGGCGTTCTCCTGCACCCAGCCGAGCACGTTGTCGAGGAGTGAGTCGTTGAGGCCGTCGCCGTTGGTCGCCGTCTCGAAGCGCGACGCGGCGTGCTGCCCCGACTGACGCAGCGTCTCGAGGATCGTGGTGAACCTCGTCTGAGCGGACGACAGCGTGCCCTGGTGCGTGTTCGCGCGCGAGTGCATGCGGATGAGCTGCTGGTTGAGCTCCACCATCTCGGTCGGATCGGTGACCGACAGGCGCTGACGTTCGAACTCGCGGATGCGGCCGTTGGCATACGTCAATTGCGCTTGAGCGTCGCTCTGCGCTTCGACGAGCGGTGCCGCCGCGGCCTGGGCCGTCTCGAGGTCGGTCGCGAAGTCGCCGAGGGCGTCGGACGCCACGCGGTAGCGGTTTTCGAGCGTGGCGAGCTTGTCGGCGACGCTCGTCGCATTCTCGGCGAGTTCATCCAGGGCGTCGCTGCGGTGATTGCGGGTCTCCGCGATCGCCGTGCGCAGTCCCGACACCGAGTCGAGGATCGCGTCGGCGGTGCGCGCATAGCGCGCCGCGCGTGTGCGGATCGTCGCGGGGCTCCCCGGAATCGGTGCGACCGTCGTGGGCAGTTCCATGGCTGCTCCCTTCCTCCTCGAGGCTAGGCGGCTGGTGCGGGCGGCGCGATGGGGAGGACTCCCCATGCGCATCGCGTCAGAGCGAGCCGATGCGGATGCCGGCGGCCAGTCGGTCGAGTTCCGCTTCGGCGGCCGCGAATCGCGCGGCCTCGACGCCGGTGACCGACATCAGCACGGCGCGCGTGCCGTCGTCCCAGTGCCAGGTCGCGGTCACGGTGGGCTCGGTGCGGCCGGCCACCAGGCGCACCGTGCGCACCGCCGTGCCCGGGCCGCCGGTGAACGGTGTCGATCGCGGGGGCGTGACGTCGTCGCCGTCGATCGCGCGCACGAGAGCGCGTGCGAGTCCGAGGTCGTCGGTGGCGCTGTCGTAGACGTCGACCGAGAGCTTCCGCGGATCTCCGTCCTGCAGCGTGAGGTGCTGACGGGACTTCTTCCACGTGGCGGCGTCCGCCGCGATGCGCAGCGCCGGAATCGAAGCGCGCTCCTGCTCCTGCGTGCGCGGGCGACGGGTGTCGGTCTTCGCAGCGGGACGGAAGGCCGACACGGCATCCGCCACCCCGTCCCACACGCCCCGTGACAGCACCACCAGGAAGGCGAGCACCCAGGGTGCGACGGCGGCGAGGACGATCGCCAGGAACGGTGCACCGAAGGTCACCGAGGCGGCGAGCGTGGTCGAGGCCCCGAACAGCGACACGAGGCCGAGGTCCCAGCGGGCGCTGAAGATCGAGTCCATGAACTGCCCGCGATACCGCCACGTCGCGATGCTGAGCGCCAGCGCGCCGAGCGCCGGCAGCCACAGCAGCCAGAACGGGGGAGCGAACGCGGGGTACGCGGGGCCGGCGCCGAAGACGCCACCGGCATCCGACGGCGGCACCGTGCCCTGCACGAAACCGATGATCGCGACGATCAGTACCGGCACGAGCAGAATCGCGGCGAGCGAGATGACGATCCATCCGAAGGCGCCGCGGATCCACTCGGCCGCGACGTCGGGGTCTTTGCGTCTGGTCACCGCACGAGCCTACCGAGCGGGCGCCGTCTCGCTCATCCGAGCAGCGACTCGATCGGGCCGCGGGCGAAGTAGACCACGAAGCCGACGGCGACGATCCACAGCAGGGGGCTGATGCGCGCCCCCTTGCCGGAGAGCGAGCGGATGATCACCCAGCTGATGAAGCCCGCGCCGATGCCGTTGGCGATCGAGTAGGTCAGCGGCATCACCGTGACGGTCAGGAACACCGGGATGAGGGCGGACAGCTCGGTGAGGTCGATGTGGCGGATCTGCGACATCATCAGCGCGCCGACGATGACGAGTGCCGCGGCGGCGATCTCGGTCGGGACGATCGAGGTCAGCGGGGTGAGGAACATCGCGAGCAGGAACAGCACGCCGGTGACGATGTTCGCCAGGCCCGTACGGGCGCCCTCGCCGATGCCCGACGCCGATTCGATGAACACCGTGTTCGACGACGCCGACGTCGCGCCGCCGGCAACCGCGCCGATGCCTTCGACCACGAGCGCGGACTTCAGGCGGGGGAAGTTGCCCTTCTCATCCGCGAGACCGGCCTCACGGGAGAGCCCGGTGAACGTGCCCATCGCGTCGAAGAAGTTCGTGAAGAGCAGCGTGAAGATCAGCATGATCGCCGCGAGCGCCCCGATGCGGCCGAAGCTGCCGACGAGGTCGAACTGACCCACGAGGGCGAGGTCGGGGAAGCTCACCCACGACGCGGGGAGTTCGGGAACCGACAGGCTCCAGCCACCGGGATTGACGGCGCCGTCGGCGCCGAACTTCGGGCCGAGGTTCCAGATCGCCTCGACGACGACGGCCAGCACGGTGCCCGAGAGCAGGCCGATGAGCAGGCCGCCCTTGACCTTCAGCGCCATCAGGACGCCGCAGAGGAGCAGCGTGACGACGAAGAGCAGCGTCGGGACCGTGGCGATCGAGCCGGAAGTGCCGAGACCGACGGGCGGCGAGCCGACGCCGGTGGAGGTGACGAAGCCCGAATCGACGAAGCCGATGAAGGCGATGAACAGACCGATGCCGACCGTGATCGCCGTCTTGAGCTCGAGCGGCACGGCTTCGAAGATCATGCGGCGCAGGCCGGTGACGGCCAGCAGCACGATGAGCAGACCGTTGATGACGACGAGGCCCATCGCCTCGGGCCACGTGACCTGGCCGACGACGGAGACCGCGAGGAACGAGTTGATGCCGAGGCCCGCGGCGAATGCGAACGGCAGGCGGGTGACGAGGCCGAAGAGGATCGTCATGACCCCGGCGGTGAGCGCTGTGACCGCAGCGACCTGCGTGAAGGCCAGGTTGTCGCCGACCACGTCGGTTCCGCCCGAGAGGATGATCGGGTTGAGGATCACGATGTAGGCCATCGTGATGAAGGTCACGAGGCCGCCGCGGATCTCGGTGGCCACCGTCGAGCCCCGCTTCGTGATCTCGAAGAAGCGATCGAGCCCGCTCGCGCGGGTGGTGCCGGGGGTCGGTTCTGCCGACGTGGGTGCGCTCATGTGATTCTCCTCCGCTGAAAAGGTAGCGGATGCCGGACGCCGGGGCGTGGCCCGCTCCCGGTGGCGCCGCCGGTGGGTAGGGTCGAAGCCGCATGAACCGCCTCCTCGTCCTCCTCCTCGCCGCCTTCGACGCCCTTGTGGCCGCTGCCGTCGGGCTCGTCGTCGCGCTGGCGCCCCTGGCGGTTGTGTGGGTCGTCGGGTTCGGCGGGGGAGCGCAGTGGAGCGGACTGTGGCCCGCGGCATCCCGGCTCTGGCAACTCGGCCACCTCGTGCCGCTGCACATCACGCTCCCCGCGGAGTACGCCGCCGCGACGGGTGTCGACGACGACGGCGCGCGCTTCCTGCTCTCGCTCGCGCCGCTCGCGTTCGCGGCGTTCACCGCGATCGCCGGAGCCCGATCGGGTGCCCGCTCGGCCCGCGCCGGCGCGGGCCTCACCGGCGTCGCCTCCGGAGCCCTCGTCTTCGCCGCCGTCGCGGCGGGCGTGCGGCTCACCTCCGGCAACTCCGTCGCGGCGATCTTCACCTGGCAGGCGGTGCTCGCGCCGATGCTCGTGTTCGCCCTCCCCGCGCTGCTCGCCGCCGTGGTGGTCGCGTGGCGCGTCGGTGACGACGGCCCGGTCGACGCGCTGCGCGCGCGACTCGATCGCGAGGAGGAGGCTCCCGCCGCCGCGACAGGTCTCGGCGTCGCCCTCGTGGGCCTCATCGGCGTCGGCGCGGCCGTGATCGCGCTCGGCCTGGTCGTGCGCGGCGGGGAGGTCGTCGCGCTCTACGAAGCGGCCCACGTCGATGCCGTCGGCGCGGTGGTGTTCACGCTCGGCCAACTGGCCTATCTGCCGACGCTGGCGATCTGGGGCCTGAGCTTCGCCGCCGGGCCCGGGTTTGCCTTCGGTACCGGCTCGAGCGTCACCCCCGTCGCGACGAACCTCGGCGTGCTCCCCGGCATCCCCGTGCTGGGGATCGTGCCCGAAGACACGTCGCCCTGGATGCTCCTCACGGTGCTGCTGATCATCGGCGTCGGCTTCCTCGCCGGGTGGGCGGCGCGGGTGCGCCTCGGCGCGGTCGGCACCGCACCGAGACTCGTCGTGCTCGCCGTCATCACGGTGCTCTCCGGCGCGGCAGCCGCGCTGCTCGCCGCGCTGGCCTCGGGCTCGATCGGGCCGGAACGGCTGGCCTTGGTGGGCCCCGCCCCGGGGCCGCTCGCGCTCGCCGTCGGCCTCGAGATCGGCATCGGTGCGGCGATCGCCCTGCTCACGCCTGCTCGCGCCGTGCCGCTCACCGAATGGGAGGCGTGGGAGAGCGCCGAAGTGCAGACGCGCCCGCCGGTAGACTGATCGGGTGCTCACGGTCGCCGTTCTCATCTCGGGTACCGGCTCCAATCTCCGGGCCCTCCTCGAGGCCGCGGACGAGCCCGGATTCCCCGCCCGCGTCGTCGTCGTCGGCGCCGACCGCGAAGCCGACGGCTTCGCGCATGCCGAGGCGTTCGGCATCCCCACCGTCCTCGTGCCCTACGGGCAGTTCGCGACGCGTGAGGAGTGGGGCGCGGAACTGCTCACCCAACTCGCCGTCTGGGCGCCCGACCTCGTCGTGCTGAGCGGGCTCATGCGCCTGCTGCCGGCGGCCGTCGTCGAGGCGTGGGCGCCGCGGTTGATCAACACGCACCCCGCCTACCTGCCCGAGTTCCCCGGAGCGCACGGCGTGCGCGACGCGCTCGCCGCCGGCGCGACCGAGACCGGCGCGAGCGTCATCGTCGTCGACACCGGCGTCGACAGCGGTCCGATCCTCGCGCAGGAGCGCGTCGCGGTGCTGCCGGACGACACCGAGCACACGTTGCACGAGCGCATCAAACCCGTCGAGCGGCGTCTGCTGATCGACGTGGTGCGCCGCGTCGGATCGGGTGAGCTCGACCTCGCATCCTTCTCTCCCACCCCCTGAACATCCCCGAACACAGGAGCTCCGCATGGCCGGTCCGTCCATCGACCCCGCCCTCTACCGTCCGCGTGACGTGGTTCCCGTCCGCCGCGCCCTGATCTCGGTCAGCGACAAGACCGGCCTCCTGCCGCTCGCGCAGGCGCTGGCCGCGGCCGGCGTCGAGATCGTCTCGACGGGTGGTTCGGCGGCGCTGCTGCGCGATGCCGGGCTCCAGGTCGCCGACGTCTCCGAGATCACCGGATTCCCCGAGTCGCTCGGCGGCCGCGTGAAGACGCTCCACCCGAGCGTGCACGCGGGCCTGCTCGCCGACCTCCGCCTCGAAGACCACGAGACGCAGCTGGATGAACTCGGCATCCTGCCGTTCGAGCTCGTCGTGGTGAACCTCTATCCGTTCGTCGAGACGGTCGCCTCCGGGGCCGTGGGCGACGCCGTCGTCGAGCAGATCGACATCGGCGGCCCGGCGATGGTGCGCGCCTCGGCCAAGAACTTCGCCAACGTCGCGATCGTCGTCTCGCCGGCCTCCTACGACACGATCATCGCCGCCGTGTCGCAGGGCGGCACGTCGCTCGCTCAGCGCCGCGAGCTGGCCGCGCGCGCGTTCGCGCACACCGCCGACTACGACCGCGCGGTGGCCACGTGGTTCGCCGAGGAGACGCTCGGCGAAGAGGGCGATCTGCCGCAGCACCTGACGATCAAGGCCGAGCGGCTCGAGACCCTCCGCTACGGCGAGAACTCGCACCAGCGGGCTGCGATCTACTCGCGCGTCGGCGGTCACGGCATCGCGCAGGCGACCCAGCTGCAGGGCAAGGAGATGTCGTACAACAACTACGTCGACGCCGACGCCGCTCTCCGCGCAGCGTTCGACATGGTCAAGCCCGCCGTCGCGATCATCAAGCACGCGAACCCGTGCGGCATCGCGATCGGCGCACCGAACGCGCTCGACCCGATCGCATCGGCGCACCTGCGTGCCCACGAGTGCGATCCGGTCTCGGCGTTCGGCGGCGTGATCGCGGCGAACCGCACCGTGACGCTGAAGATGGCGGAGAACCTCCGCGACATCTTCACCGAGGTGATCGTCGCCCCCGACTTCGAGCCCGAAGCGCTCGAAGTGTTCGCGCTGAAGAAGAACCTCCGCGTGCTGCGCCTGCCAGCCGACTGGCAGCAGGAGCGGATGGACGTGCGCCTCGTCTCCGGTGGTCTGCTGCTGCAGGATGCCGACCGGTTCCCCGCCGAGGTCGAATCGCTCGTCGACGGCTGGCAGCTCGTCACCGGCGAGATGCCCGCCGACGCGGAGAAGGCGAATCTCGCCTTCGCGTGGAAGGCCTGCCGTGCCGTCAAGTCGAACGCGATCGTGCTGGCCCAGGGCTCGGCGACGGTCGGGATCGGAATGGGCCAGGTCAACCGAGTCGACTCGTGCCGCCTCGCGGTCGAGCGCGCCGGTGACCGCGCCGCCGGGTCCGTCGCGGCATCCGATGCCTTCTTCCCCTTCGCCGACGGCCCGCAGGTGCTGCTCGACGCCGGGATCACCACGATCATCCAGCCGGGCGGCTCGGTGCGCGACCAGGAAGTCATCGACGCCGCCCGCGCCGCCGGGGTGACGATGTTCTTCACCGGCGAGCGCCACTTCTTCCACTGACCGGACGGCCGGCGGCCCCCATCGCCGGGGGTGGGGTAGGCGCGGGGGCGGGATGCCGGCGGCGCTGCGATGTCCGATTTCCGCGAGCGGGGGCTCGGCCGGCGTGTCAGGGTAGAGGGCATGGGCCCGGGAATGACCTTCGACGAGCGGTATCGCGCGATCGACGCGCGCGACGTCCGCTTCGACGGGCAATTCGTCACCGCGGTGCACACCACCGGCATCTACTGCCGGCCGAGTTGCCCCGCACGCACGCCGAAGCCGTCGAACGTGTCCTTCTATCCGACGAGCGCCGCCGCCCACGAGGCGGGCTATCGCGCGTGCAAGCGATGCCTCCCCGAGGCCGCGCCGGGATCGCCGGAGTGGAACCTCCGCGGTGATGTCGCCGGCAGGGCCATGCGCCTCATCGCCGACGGCGTCGTCGAACGCGAGGGCGTGACCGGGCTGGCCGCCCGCCTCGGCTACTCGAGCCGGCACCTCACGCGGCTGCTCGTGGCCGAGCTCGGTGCCGGGCCGCTCGCGCTCAGCCGCGCGCAGCGCGCCCACACGGCGCGCATGCTGCTCGTCGGTACGGACCTGCCGGCGTCCGACGTGGCGTTCTCCGCCGGGTTCGCCAGCGTCCGCCAGTTCAACGACACCGTCCGCGAGGTCTTCGCTCTGACGCCCCTGCAGCTGCGCGCGCGCCGGAGCCCGCACGCTCCGGCCGCGCCCGGCGCGATCGACCTGGCCCTGCCGTATCGCGGGCCCATCGATGCGGACGGCCTCTTCGCGTGGATGCGGGCGCGCGCCGTTGTCGGCGCCGAGACCGCGACGGCGACATCGTTCGCGCGCACGATCCGGATGGCGGGCGGCCCCGCGTGGTTCGAGCTCCGCGTCGACGGGGGGCGGCTGCGGCTGCGCGCGCGGCTCACGCAGCTCGGCGATCTGCCCGCGCTCGTCGCCCGCGCGCGCCGACTCTTCGATCTCGACGCCGATCCGCTCGCCGTCGACGCGGCGCTCTCGGCGCACCCGGAGCTCGCGCCGCTCGTCGCGCGGATCCCCGGCATCCGCGTGCCGGGCGCCGCGGACCCCCACGAGATGCTCATCCGCGCGATGATCGGCCAGCAGATCACCGTCGCGGCGGCGACGACGGCGCTGTCCGCGCTGACCGCGGCGCTGGGCGAGACGGTGAGCGCCCACGAGGGAACCGACCGGCTCTTCCCGACCATGGCGGCGATCGCGGAGCACGGGCACGAGGTGCTGCGGGGGCCGGCTGCCCGCATCCGCGCGGTCACCGGGGCCGCCGCGGCGCTCGCCGACGGGAGCCTCACCCTGTCGACCGGCGACGACGGTATCGCCCAACGTGCGGCCCTGCTGGCCATGCCCGGGATCGGGCCGTGGACCGCCGACTACGTGCGCATGCGGGTGCTGGGCGACACCGACGTGTGCCTCCCGGGCGACGTCGCGGTGCGCTCGGGAGCTGCGGCCGCCGGCATCCCGGCCGATCCGAAGGCGTTCGACGCCTGGGCGACCCGCGCGGCGCCGTGGCGCAGCTACCTCATGGCGCACCTCTGGCGCGCGGCGCCGGTGTCACGTCCGAGTCGCATGGCGAAAGCCGCCGGCGGCGCCCCACATGCAACAGAACCGCTCACCCGCACCACACGCCATACGACTCAGCCTGCACCCGCGGGAAAGGACCTCCGATGACCGCTCTCCTCCAGACGCTCGACACTCCCGACGGTGCGTTCACCCTGCTGGTCGACGACCGGCAGCGCGTGCTCGCCAGCGGCTGGAGCGCCGAGCCGAACGCGATCCTCGGCCGCGTGCGCACGGCCCCCGCGGACGTGCGCGAGGGGGAGACGGATGCCGCAGACGCCGTGCGCGCCTACTACGCCGGCGATCTGCGAGCCATCGACGCCGTCGCGGTGCACCAGGAGGGCACCGCGCTCCAGCTCGCCGGATGGAGGGCGCTCCGCCGCATCGCGCCCGGCCGGCCGCTGAGCTACGCCGGCTTCGCCGCCGCACTCGGCTCGCCCACCGCCGTCCGCGCCGCGGCGTCGATCTGCGCACGCAACGCGCCGGCGCTGTTCGTGCCGTGCCACCGCGTACTCCGCGGCGACGGCACGCTCGGCGGCTTCGCCTGGGGCGTCGAGGTGAAGCGGGCGCTGCTCGCGCGCGAAACGGCGGAATGACTTGCACTGGTCGGATGCCCGGAGATAGTCTGGAGGGCTGTCGCGTCTCCTGATCGGAGCCTTCGGCGTCCTTTCCGCCCCACCGAGGAGGTAGCTGTGTTCCAGGCCATCGTCATCGTCACGACGCCCGCTGCCGGCCTCCCGCGTGAGCGTCGCGGCCAGTAGCCCGCGCCGCACGCCCTCCGACAGAGCTTCTCCGGGCCCTCGCGCGCCCGCCTCCTTCCGCCGTCTCTCGGCATCCGCACCACCCCACCAAGGATCATGACCTCCTCCTCCGAGACAACCCTCGACGCGCAGCCTCGGCTGTCCACGCTCCGCGCGCTCGCGCGCCTCTACCCCTTCGCCAAACCCGTGCTGCCGCGCCTCGTCCTCGGCGCCTCGAGTGCGCTCGTCGCGGCGCTGCTCGCGCTGTCGATCCCGCTCGTGCTCGAGCTTCTCGTGCAGGGACCGATCACATCGGGTGACCGCACGCAGCTCCTCTGGGGCGCCGCGGCCGTGCTCGTGCTCGGTCTGCTCGAGGCCCTCATGGTCTGGCTGCGCCGCTGGTTCGTGCTCGCCCCGTCGACCGCCGTCGAGTACACGATCCGCACGACGTTCTATCAGCGCCTCCAGCGCCTGCCGGTGTCGTTCCACGACCGTTGGCAGTCGGGGCAGCTGCTCAGCCGCATGATGCAGGACATCAGCATGCTGCGCCGGTGGCTGGCGTTCGGCGTCGTGCTGCTGGTCGTCAACGTCCTGACGATCCTCGTCGGCGCCGCCCTCCTCTTCCGCTGGCACTGGGCGCTCGGGCTCACCTTCCTCGTGGTGTGCGCCCCGCTCTGGTACGCCGGATACCGCTTCGAGAGCAGCTACGGCAGCCTCGCCCGGCAGAGCCAGGATCAGGCCGGCGACCTGGCGACCTCTGTTGAGGAGAGCGTGCACGGCATCCGCGTGCTCAAGGCGTTCGGCCGCGGAAAGCACGCGCTGCAGAAGTTCACCCGGCAGGCCGAGACGCTGCGCGAGACCGAGCTCAGCAAGGCGCGCGCGGTGGGCTGGATCTGGTTCTGGCTCGTGCTCCTGCCCGACATCGCTTTCGCGCTCTGCCTCGGCGTCGGCATCGTGCTGCACCAGTTCGGCGAGCTCAGCGTGGCCGAACTCGTGGCCTTCTTCGCCATGGCGACGGTGCTGCGCTGGCCGATGGAGTCGATCGGCTTCCTGTTCTCGTTCCTCCTCGATGCGCGCACCGCGACAGACCGCATCTACGAGGTGTTCGACGAGGAGAACACCATCACCGACCCGGCCGCGCCCGCGACGCTCGCCGCGCCGCGCGGTGCGCTCGCGTTCGAGGGCGCGCATTTCCGGTATCAGGATGCCGCGGCCTCGGAGCGCGACCTCCTCGACGGCATCGACCTCGTGCTCGAGCCGGGGGAGACCATGGCTCTGGTCGGTCTCACCGGCTCCGGCAAGACCACGCTGACGACGCTGCCCGCGCGCCTGTACGACGTGACGGCCGGGCGGGTCACGCTCGACGGTGTCGACGTGCGCGACCTCAGCCTGCGCGAACTGCGCATCCACGTCGGCATGGCGTTCGAAGACGCCACGCTGTTCTCTCAGACCGTGCGCGAGAACGTGCTGCTCGGTCGCGAAGACCTCGCGGCGGGCGGCGCCGAGGCCGACGCCGTGCTCCGCGAAGCGCTGCAGGTCGCGCAGGCGGGGTTCGTCGACGAGCTGCCGAACGGCGTCGACACCGTCATCGGCGAGGAAGGACTGAGCCTGTCGGGCGGTCAGCGCCAGCGGCTCGCGCTGGCGCGCGCGGTCGCTGCGCGCCCGGCCGTGCTGGTGCTCGACGACCCGCTCTCGGCGCTCGACGTCGAGACGGAAGCGCTCGTCGAAGACGCGCTGCGCGAGGTCATGGCCGCCACGACGACCCTCGTCATCGCGCACCGGCCGTCGACCGTGATGCTGGCCGACCGGGTGGCTCTGCTCGAGGCCGGGCGCATCAGCGCCGTCGGCACGCACAGCGAGCTGTTGCGCACGAATGACCATTACCGTCACGTGATCTCGAGCCTCGAAGAGGCCGGCCGCGACACCGAGGAGGCGAACCGATGAGCACCACGACCGTCTCCGGCACGAGCGGTGAAGACCGCTCCGACTACACCCGCGACGAGTCGCGCGTCATCCGTCGGCGCTCGCTGCGCCTGCTGGGTTCGCTCGTCAACCCGCTGAAGCTGCAGCTGGCGCTCGCCGGCGTCGTGCTCGTCGTCTCGACGGCGTTGCGGGTCGCCGGCCCCGCGCTCATCGCCTACGGCATCAATACGGCGCTGCCGCAGGTCGTCGAACGGAACGACTGGATGCCGACGATCGTCATCGTCGCGATCTACCTGTTGTCGGGAATCGGCGGTGCGGCGCTCATCGGCTGGTACGCGGTGGTCGCCGCGCGGCTCACGCAGGCCGTCATGCTCGACCTCCGCAAGCGGATCTTCCTGCACACCCAGCGCCTCAGCCTGGAGTTCCACGAGTCGTACACGTCGGGGCGCATCATCTCGCGCCAGACGAGCGACCTCGACTCCATCCGCGAGCTTCTCGACGGCGGCCTGAACGAACTGGTCTCCGGCATCCTCTACGGCGGATTCACGTTGATCGCGCTGCTGTTGATCGACTGGCGCTCGGGCATCGTGCTGGCCGTCGCCGGCATTCCGCTGTACTTCCTGATGCGCTGGTTCTACCGCAACTCGCAGCGGGCGTACCGCGAGTCGCGTGTCGTGAGCGCCAAGGTGATCGTCAAGTTCGTCGAGTCGATGACCGGCATCCGCGCCGTCAAGGCGTTCCGCAAGGAGGAGCGCAACGACGAGGAGTTCGGCGAGCTGTCGGGGCAGTATCGCGACGTCAACATGCGCTCGCTGCGCCTGTTCGGCACGTTCGAGCCGGGGATGATGGCCGTCTCGGCGTTCGCGGTCGCCGGCGTTCTGCTCTGGGGCGGCATCCGCGTCGGCGACGGCGCGCTGGCGATCGGCACGCTGCTGGCGGCCGTGCTCTACGTCCGCAACTTCTTCTCCCCGCTGCAGGAGGTCGCGTTCTTCCTGAACTCCTACCAGTCGGCCACCGCGGCGCTGGAGAAGGTATCGGGCGTGCTCGACGAGCAGCCGACCGTGCCCGATCCGACGCGACCGATCGACCTCTGGAAGGCGCGCGGGCATGTCGAGTTCCGGGACGTCGTCTTCGGCTACGCCAGCGATCGCACGATCCTGCCGCACTTCTCGCTCGACATCCCGGCCGGGCAGACGATCGCCCTCGTCGGCACGACGGGCGCGGGCAAGACGACGCTGGCGAAGCTCGTCTCCCGGTTCTACGACCCGTCGAGCGGGCAGGTGACGCTCGACGGCGTCGACCTGCGTTCGCTGCACCCCAAGGACCTCCGCCGTGCGATCGTCATGGTCACGCAGGAGGCGTACCTGTTCAGCGGTACGGTCGCCGACAACATCGCCCTCGGCAAGCCCGATGCGACGCTCGAGGAGATCAAGGCGGCGGCGCGGGCCGTGGGGGCGGATGCTTTCATCGAACGGCTCCCCGACGGCTACGCCACCGACGTCAACAAGCGCGGCGGTCGCGTGTCGGCCGGTCAGCGACAGTTGATCTCGTTCGCGCGCGCGTTCCTGGCGGATCCTGCCGTGCTGATCCTCGATGAGGCGACCGCCTCACTCGACATCCCGAGCGAGCGTCAGATCCAGGAGGCGCTGCAGACGCTGCTCGCCGACCGCACGGCGATCATCATCGCGCATCGCCTGTCGACCGTCGCGATCGCCGATCGGGTGCTCGTGATGGAGCACGGCGAGATCATCGAAGACGACGCCCCGGCGACCCTCATCGCCGGCACGGGCAAGTTCGCCCGATTGCACGCCGCCTGGCGCGAATCGCTCGTCTGAGCGTCAGAGGCGGATTTCGGCGACGACCTCGCCGAACTCCGTCTCTCCGGTCGGGGTGAACCCGACGCGGCGGAAGAAGGCCTCCGGGCCCTCCTCGCCGGCTTCGTAGATGACGTCGACGTGGTCGATGCCGCGCGAGCGCGCCTCGGCGAGCAGCTCCGCCACGGCGAAGCGTCCGACGCCGCGGCCCTGGTCGTCGGCATCCACGTTGATGCGCCACAGCACCGAGCGGAAATGCTCCTGCGGAGCCTCGGCGTCGAAGTTGGCGCTGACGAATCCGACGACCTCGTCGCCGTCGAGCACGACGCGTTGCCACGCGGTCGTCGGGTTGACGACCGCCCCCGCGACGGCGTAGCTCGTCGGCGCCAGGTACTGTTCCTGGCCGGGCTTGAGGGACATCGTGTTGACCGCGACGATCGTCGCAGCGGACAGTTCCACAAGGCGCAGGTCGGTCATGACCCCAGGGTAGCGGGCGATCCCCGCATCCGGAACGCGCGTCTGCCGATGCGGACACCCGACGGCCTAGGCTGATCGTGTCGGCCGCTGGGGCCCGACCTCTCTGGTGCTGAGGAGGCGCGTGTGATCGAGGCCCATGACGGCGTCTTCCGCCTGCAGACGGCGCACACGTCGTACTGGTTCGCTCTCTCCGAGCACGGTCACCTCGAGCACCTGCACTACGGCGCACGGCTCACCGACGACGATCCGGCCGCGTTGCGCGTCGCGCGCACGATCGGCTACGGCGCGAGCGTCGTGTACGCCCCCGACGACGAGGCGTACAGTCTGGATGCCGTGCCGCTGGAATACTCCGGCATCGGCCAGGGCGACTACCGCTTCTCCCCGAGCGAGATCCTCACGCGCGACGGATTCGACACCGACTTCACGTACCGCTCGCACGAGGTCACGGCCGGAACGATCGCCGCCGCGCTGCCGACCGCCGACGGAGGGCCGGGCGTCGAGACGCTCGCCGTGACCCTCGAGGACGCGCGTGCAGGCCTGCGGCTCGTCCTGATCTACACGGTCTTCCCCGACGTCGATGTGATCACCCGGCGGGTCGTGCTCACCAACACCGGCACCGTCGCGGCGGAGATCGGCGCACTCGCGAGTCTGCAGCTCGACATCGCCGACCGGGGCTTCACGGTGCGCACGCTCGACGGCGGGTGGATCCACGAGGGGCACGCGCACGACCGCCCCGTGAGCTCCGGGGCCTTCGTGACGGGCAGTACGACCGGCGCCAGCAGCAACCGCCACAATCCGGGCTTCCTCCTCCTCGCCGGTGGCAGCGGTGAAGACCACGGCGAGGTGTTCGCCGTGAACCTGGTCTACAGCGGCAATCACCGTGCGAGCGTCGAGCGCGACGCGCACGGCTCGGTGCGGGTGATGACCGGCATCCAGCCGCAGGCGTTCCGCTGGCCGCTGGCACCGGGCGAGTCGTTCGAGACACCCGAAGCCGTACTGGCATATTCGGATGCCGGCGTGAACGGCGTCTCCGACCGGATGCACCGATTCGTGCGCGCGCACATCACGCCGCGGGCGTTCCGCGAGGTGGCCCGACCGGTGGTCTACAACAGCTGGGAAGCCGCGTTCTTCTCGATCGACGAGAAGCGGCTCTTCCGCCTCGCGGCGCAGGCGGCGAAGCTCGGCGCCGAGATGTTCGTCATCGACGACGGCTGGTTCGCCGGTCGCGGTGCCGACGATGCGGCGCTCGGCGACTACACCGTCGATGCCGCCAAGTTCCCGTCCGGCATGCGCGCGTTCGTCGATCGCGTCGCCGGCCTCGGCATGCAGACCGGAATCTGGGTCGAGCCCGAGATGGTGTCCGAGAACAGCGAGCTGTACCGCGCGCATCCGGACTGGGCGATGCGCGTGCCGGGCAAAGACCGTCGCGAGGGCCGGCACCAGCAAGTGCTGGATCTCTGCAATCCCGACGTCCGCGACTACCTGGTCGCCCAGGTCGGCGCGCTCCTCGACGACAACGGCTTCTCCTATGTGAAGTGGGACATGAACCGGCACATCGCCGACGCGTACTCACCGCACGTTCCCCACCAGGGGATGGTGGCGCATCGCTACATGCTGGGCCTCTACGACGTGCTGGAGCGCATCTTCGGTGCGCGCCCGCACATCCTGCTCGAGATGTGCTCCTCGGGCGGCAACCGGTTCGACCTCGGCATGCTGCGCTACGCCGCCATGATCTGGACCTCCGACGACACCGACCCGATCGAGCGTCTTGAGATCCAGCAGGGCATGAGCCAGCTCTATCCGCTCTCGACGATCAGCGCGCACGTGTCGGCGGCTCCGCACCAGCAGACCCTTCGCGACACTCCGCTGTCGACGCGGTTCAACGTCGCGGCGTTCGGATGCCTGGGGTACGAGTACGACCTCGACCTGCTCACTCCCGAAGAGAAGCGCGAGATCACCGAACAGATCGCGTTCTACAAAGAGCACCGCACGCTGCTGCAGTTCGGGCGCTTCCGGCGGAGCGATCGGCTGGGCGCCGACCGCTTCCAATGGCAGGTGAGCGACGGCGACGATGCGATCGTCGGCCGGTACCAGCGGCACGTGCGCGCGGCTCCCGAACGCGAGACGCTACGGATCACGGGTCTGCGGAGCGAGGCGGCGTACGTCGTCTCGGCGAAGCCCCAGCGGCTGATGCTCGAGCGCTTCGGGCACCTCATCAACCACGTCGCCCCCATCAAGCTCGATCCGCGCGGGCTGGTGATGGGCATCGTCAGCCGGCATCGGAGCCTCCGCGATTCGCCGGAACGCTATCGCGGCACGGGAGCGCTGCTCGCCGCCGGCATCCGTCTGCAGATGCAGTTCAGCGGCACCGGACACGACCCCGCGCTGCGGATGCTGGGCGACCACGGCTCCACCCTGTACGTCGTCGAACGCGCGAGCGAGGAGAACTGAAATGACCGAGTGGACCGGGCGGACCGAGGGCACCAGGCGCAATCGCTACGGCTTCGGGGTCGGCACGATCGGGCGCGACATGGCGTACACGCTCGTGAGCCTCTATCTGCTGTTCTATCTGAGCGATGTGCTCGAAGTCTCCACAGCGGCGTTCGCCGGGGTGACGGTCGTCCTCGTCCTCACGCGCGTGTTCGACGCGATCAGCGACCCGTTTATCGGCGTCATCGTCGACAACACCCGGACGCGCTGGGGCAAGTTCAAGCCGTGGATCCTCATCGGCCTCGTCGCATCGACCGTGCTCATGACCCTGATGTTCACCCCGAACTCTCTCGGTGACGCGGCGTTCGTCGCGATATTCGCCGTGGTCTACGTCGCGTGGAGCATCTCGTACACGATCAACGACGTCGGCTACTGGTCGATGCTCCCCGCGCTGAGCCAGAACCAGAAGGAGCGCGAGAAGATCGGCGCGGTCGCCCGCATCTGCTCGGCGATCGGCGCGTTCACGATGGTCGTCGCGATCGTTCCGCTCTCGAATGCGATCGGCGCGGCGATCGGCGACATGCGCTGGTCGTACTTCTGGGTCGCGATCGGCTCGGCCGTGCTCATGATCGTCTTTCAGACCATCACGCTCGCATTCGTCCGCGAAGACCGCTCGCTGCTGGTCGAGGGGGAGCGCACCCGATTCCGCGACCTCGCGCGCCTCATCTTCGGCAACGACCAGCTTCTCGCCGTCGCGGGGTCGCTGGCTCTGTTCATGATCGCGTTCACGACCACGATCAACTTCGGGCTCTATTACTTCACCTATGTATATGGCGACGAGGGAATGTACACGGTCTTCGCGCTCGTCCTCGGTGTCTCGCAGATCACCGCGTTCGCCACCTATCCGCTCCTCAGCAAGCTCGCAACGCGCAAGACGCTGTTCTCCCTCGCCATCGCGGTCATCTCGGTGGGCTACATCGTGTTCTTCTTCGCTCCGCCGGGAGGCATCGCGATCGTCGTCGTCGCGGGCGTCGCGATCTTCGCCGCGCAGGCCGTGCTGCAGCTGCTCATGCTCATGTTCGTCTCCGACACCGTGGAGTACGGCCAGTTCAAGTTCGGGCGACGCAACGACAGCGTCACCCTGTCGCTCAACCCCTTCATCTACAAACTCGGGTCGGCCGTCGCGAGCGGCATCGTCGGGTGGACGGTCATCGCCAGCGGCATGAAGGATGCGGCCAGTGCGGCCGCCATGACGGTCGAGGGCATCGTGCTGGTGAAGGCGATGATGCTGCTCGTCCCGCTCGCGCTTATCCTCATCAGCTACGTGCTGTGGCTGCGCTTCTACCGCCTCGACGAGAAGCGGTACGCCGAGATCGTTGCCGAACTCGATGCCCGCCGCGTCTGAGATCACGCCGCGCTCGCGGCTGCGCGATGTCTACCGGCATCCACTCGGCCGCGACATCATCGACGGCCTCACCCGCCAGGTCGGCGTCTCCACCACCGGCGTGCTGGGTGCGCCGCTCGGCGCCGTCCGGCTGCAGACGCTGCCGCGGCTGACCGGCGGGCGGGTGGATGCGGCGTTCGTGGACACTCTCGTCGATCTGCTGAACGCGCACCGCGACGTGCCCGCCGAGGGGTTGCCGCAGCGCGAGGCGTGGTTCAAGGAGGCGGTGTTCTACCAGGTGTATCCGCGCTCGTTCCAGGACTCCGACGGCGACGGCGTGGGCGATCTCCGCGGCATCCGCTCGCGCCTGGACCATCTGCAGAGCCTCGGCGTCGACGCCCTGTGGCTCTCACCCGTGTACGACTCGCCCTGGGACGACGGCGGCTACGACATTCGCGACTACCGTGCGATCCTCGCCGAGTTCGGCACGCTGGCCGACTTCGACGCGCTCGTGTCCGCGCTTCACGAGCGCGGCATGCGCCTCGTGATGGACCTCGTGGTGAACCACACCTCCGACGAGCACGCGTGGTTCGAGGAAGCGCTCGCCGACCCCGATTCGCCCCGGCGCGGCTACTACTTCTTCCGGGAGGGGTCGCCGGAGGAGCCGCCGAACAATTGGCAGTCGTTCTTCTCCGGTTCGGCGTGGCGGTGGTTCCCCGATGCACGGGTCTGGGCGCTGCACCTCTTCTCGAGCAAGCAGATGGACCTCGACTGGTCGTCGGCGGCGATGCGCTCGGAGATCACCGACATGGTGCGCTGGTGGCGGGAGCGCGGCGTCGACGGCTTCCGGCTCGACGTCATCAATCTGATCTCCAAGACGCCCGGCCTGCCGGACGGCAACGCGGCGATGGGCGGCGCCACCGGCTTCGTCGGACTCGAGCACTACTTCCATGGGCCGCGGCTGCACGAGCACCTGCGGCAGCTGCGCGCCGAGGGCTTCGACGACCCCGACTGCGTGGCCATCGGGGAGACCCCCGCGATCGGCACGCAGATGTCGAAGCTCATGGTCGGCGACGACCGCGGCGAGCTCGACATGGTGTTCACGTTCGATCATCTCGAGAACGTCGGAAAGACACGCTTCGACGACTACCGCTACGACCTGCGCGGCCTCAAAGAGCACCTGACCGAGCGTCAGGCTGCCTACGGCGACGGCTACTGGATGAGCCTGTTCTTCGACAACCACGACAACCCGCGCATGGTGTCCAAAGTCGATCCGCGCCCCGAGCACCGTGTCGCCGTCGCGAAACTGCTCGCCATGATCCAATTCACGCTGCGGGGAACGCCGTTCCTCTACCAGGGCCAGGAGATCGGCGCGGTGAATCAACGGTTCTCCTCCCTCGCCGACCTCCGCGACGTGGAGAGTCTGAACCTCGCGGCCGAGCTCGCGGCCGAGGGTATGAATGCCGAGGCCGTCTTCGCTCGGGTGCTCGCCGGCACGCGCGATCATGCCCGCGTGCCCATGGCGTGGAATGCCGCCGGCGGATTCACCGACGGCACACCGTGGATCTCGGGCGACGGCTCGGAGCGCGCCATCAACGTCGCCGACCAGACGGGCGACGCCGGTTCGGTGCTCGAGTGGCACCGACGGCTCATCGCCGTGCGGCGCGCGCATCGCACACTCATCTACGGCGAGACCATCGTGGAGCGCTCGCCGTCGCACCTCTGGCGGTATCGCCGGGTGGATGCCACGGGGGAATGGCTCGTCGTGCTGAACCTGTCGGATCGTCCGCGCCGTGCACGGCGCCCCGGCCCGCCCTGGGAGCTAGTGATGACGAGCGGTCCGCTCGCCGCCCGCACCCTCGCGCCCTACGAGGCGCAGCTCTGGCGCCGCCGGCGGTGACCCGCGATCCCGGTGGGCGAGGCGGCGGCGGAAGATATCTCGACATCAAGATACTTTCGGCGTGTGGGGTAGGCTGAATCCCGATCCGCGACGCTCGAGTAGAGAGATCAGACGTGTCTGAATCCACCATCATCTATACCCACACCGACGAGGCTCCCGCCCTCGCGACCGCCTCGTTCCTGCCGATCGTGCGGGCCGTCGCCGGCCAGGCCGGGGTCGAGGTCGACATCCGCGACATCTCGCTCGCCGGTCGCATCCTCGCGGCGTTCCCGCAGCGCCTGACACCCGAGCAGCAGGTGGGCGACGCACTCGCCGAACTCGGCGGCCTCGCCACGCTCCCCGAGGCGAACATCATCAAGCTGCCGAACATCTCGGCATCCATCCCCCAGCTGAAGGCGGCGATCGCGGAGCTGCAGTCGCAGGGCTACGACATCCCCGACTACCCCGACGACGCCACCTCGCTCGATGAGAAGGACGTGCGGGCGCGGTACGACCGCATCAAGGGTTCCGCGGTCAACCCGGTGCTGCGCGAAGGCAACAGCGACCGCCGTGCGCCGCTGTCGGTGAAGAACTACGCCAAGAAGCACCCGCACCGCAACAAGGCCTTCCCCGCGGGCTCGAAGACGCGCGTCGCCACGATGGGCCACGACGACTTCAAGAGCAACGAGAAGAGCTGGGTTGCCGCGCACGACGACGTCCTCTCTGTCCGCCACACCGCGGCCGACGGCACCGTGACCGTGCTGAAGGAAGGACTCAAGGTCCTGCCGCGCGAGATCATCGACGCGACATTCCTGTCGGCATCCGCCCTCGACGCGTTCCTGGCCGACACCCTCGCGCAGGCGAAGGCCGACGATGTGCTTTACTCGGTGCACCTCAAGGCGACGATGATGAAGGTCAGCGACCCGATCATCTTCGGACACGTCGTGCGCGTCTTCTTCGCCGACGTCTTCGAGACCTACGGCGAGCAGCTGCGCGCCGCGGGCCTCGACGGCAACAATGGGCTCGGTGCGATCCTCGCCGGACTCGCCGAGATCGACGGCGGCGCCGAGATCGCCGAGGCGTTCACCGCAGGCCTTGCGAGCGGCCCGCGCCTGTCGTACGTCAACAGCGACAAGGGCATCACGAACCTGCACGTTCCGAGCGACGTCATCGTGGATGCCTCGATGCCCGCCCTCGTCCGCAACGGCGGCAAGCTCTGGGGAGCCGACGGCGGCGAGGCCGACACGATCGCCGTCATCCCCGACTCCTCCTACGCGAGCGTCTACCAGGCGGTCATCGACGACGTGAACGCGAACGGCCCGCTCGACCCGGCGACGATCGGCAGCGTGCCCAACGTCGGCCTCATGGCGCAGGCGGCCGAGGAGTACGGCAGCCACGACAAGACCTATGAGATCGCGGCCGCCGGTACGGTGCACGTGCTCGACAGCGACGGCACGGTGCTCATCGAGCACGAGGTCGGCGCTGGCGACATCTGGCGCGCGACGCAGACCAAGCACATCGCGGTGATCGACTGGGTGCGCCTCGCCGTCACCCGCGCGCGTGCCACGGGCGTGCCCGCCGTGTTCTGGCTCGACGTCAACCGCGCGCACGACGCGCAGCTCATCGCCAAGGTGCACCAGGCCCTCGCGACGCTCGAGACCCACGACATCACGATCGTGATCCTGCCGCCCGCCGAGGCTACGCGGTACTCCCTGGCGCGCATGCGCAAGGGCGAGGACACGATCTCGGTCACCGGCAACGTGCTCCGCGACTACCTCACCGACCTGTTCCCGATCCTCGAGGTCGGCACGAGCGCCAAGATGCTCTCGATCGTGCCGCTGCTCGCGGGCGGTGGACTCTTCGAGACCGGTGCCGGCGGATCCGCTCCGAAGCACGTGCAGCAGCTGATCGAAGAGGACTACCTCCGCTGGGATTCGCTGGGAGAGTTCTTCGCGCTGGCCGCCTCGCTCGAGCACCTCGGCGAATACACCGGCAACGCGAAGGCCAAGGTCCTCGCCGACACGCTCGATGCCGCGACCGGCACCTTCCTCGAGAACGACAAGTCGCCCGGGCGCGCGCTGGGCACGATCGACAACCGCGGCAGCCATTTCTACCTGGGCCTCTACTGGGCACAGGAGCTGGCTGCGCAGACGGCGGATGCCGACCTCGCCGCCGCGTTCGCGCCGATCGCGGCCGACCTCTCCGCGAAGGAGCAGCAGATCGTCGACGAGCTGCTCGCCGTGCAGGGCACCGCGGTCGACGTGGGCGGCTACTACCACCCCGACGCCGCGAAGGTCGACGCCGTCATGCGCCCGTCCGCGACGCTGAACGCGATCATCGACGCTCTCTGAGCTCTGCCGAAGGGTCGGATGCCGCGGCATCCGACCCTTCGTCGTTCCCCGCCTACGCCGGCGGCGCTGCGCCGAGTGCACCGCTCATCCGCGAGTGCGCCGGCTGTGCACGGTGATCTCCCGGCGCGCTGGGCGGCAACGGGTGCGCTCGGCGCGGGGCGCGGCGGGGCGCTCAGGTGCCTACTCGTGGATCCAGACGTCGACGCCCTCAGGGGCCCAGTCGTAGATCTGCTTGGCGCGCGAGTTCGGCATGCCGACGCAACCGTGACTGCGCGGGTTGCCGAAGTCGTTGTGCCAGTAGACGCCGTGGAAGGCCTGGTTGCCGTTGAAGTACATGACCCACTGGACGTTTTCGACTTCGTAGTTCCAGTACGGGTTGTCCGGGTCGGAGCTGGTCATCGTCTGCGACGTGATGTGGCTGTTGATCCGGTAGTGGCCCGTGTAGGTCGGCGACTCGGCGAGACCGCTCGAGATCGCCCAGGAGTCGACGACGGCGCCGTTCTCCTTGAGGTACAGGCGCTGGTCGCCGAGGTCGACTTCGAGCAGGCGCGCGAGGGTGGTCGTCGTCGCCGGCGTCACCTCGACGGGCAGGGCGTAGACGCCGTTGCCGGATGCGAGCTGTGCGGCGAAGTCGTCGGCGACGCTCGACGTGTCGCCGAGCACACGGCCGTCCTGGCTCGCGACGCGCGTGGCCAGCACGGTGTCGCTCGAGTTCGTGATCGCGGTGCCGTTGACGGGCGAGCGGTTGACGGCATCGGGCAGAGCGTCGACCGCGGTCTGGATCTTGGCGGGATCGGCGGTGATCGTGAAATCGCCGGCCTCGTCGGACGTGATCGTCAGCCAGCTCGCGGCGGTCGCGGCGTCGACCGGCACCGTGCGCTCGTCGCCGACGTAGAAGCCGATCGTGGAGATCATGGCGTTCGCGTTGTCCGCGACGCCCTGCGCGATCTCGGTGGTGGTCAGCGACGGCACGGAGGTGGGCTCGACCGCGAGTGTCGTGGAGACCTCGCCCGCCGTGAAGGCGTCGGCGAGGGTGGAGCTGACGGCATCCACGGCGATGCCGGTGCCGTCGACGGCGGGCGTCACAGTGTACTGCGCGCCGTCGAACACGACCGTGGCGGGGGTCGCGTCGGTGTACGCCGACGGCAGTGCGTCGCGGAGGGTCGCGGTGGCGTCGGCCGCGTCGAGGGTGACCTCGGCGTCGACGGGCTGACCGAACCACTGGGGGAGGTTCCACAGCGGGCGCTCGGCGAATGCGGCGGCCGCCAGGCCCGCGGCGTCGACGCCGGCACCCAGCTCCGCGCCCGTGACGGCGGGACCACCCTCACCCAAGACGACCGAGGTCTCGGCCAGGCGCTGCTGGATGGCGTCGACAGCCGCACCCTCGGTCATGAAGCCGACGGGCACGCCGGCGACCGACGTGCCGGGCGCGATGAGTACAAGGGATGCCGCGGCGGCGCCACCGGCGACGAGGAGGGCGGGCGCGCCGATCCAGAGCCACAGGCGCTTCTTCTTCGGCGCGGCCGGCTCGGCGGGGGCCCATTCGACGGTGGGCTGGTCGTACGCGTCCGCCGTCGTCACGTCGAGTGCCGACGTCGGAGCGGCGTCGTCAGCATCGTTCTTGGTGGCCAGATCGGTCACACTTCACCCCCGGATTCGCGCGTTCGCGTCTCCCCATGTTACGTGATGGGGGCTGAGCGCGGCATCCGAGCCGGCGCGCACGGGGATCCGGTGAATGTAACAAGTTTGTAAATGCTCCTACCAAATTGCGTCGAGTGCTTGCATCCGATTAGTTCGTAAGGTCTACTAACAAACATGTCCGACCTCGACCTGACTCGCAGCGCCGCCGATGTCGCCCCGCTCGCGGGTCGTTCCTTCGGTGCGGGGCGCGCGCTGCGTCACGCGAGCAAGGTGCTGCCCGAACACGCTCGGGTGCACAACCGGTCGCTGGTCCTCCAGACCCTGTTCCACCAGGGCGCGATGAGCCGCGCCGACCTCGCCCGTGAGACGGGGCTCACCCGAGTGACGATCTCCGACCTCGTCGCCGAGCTGATCGCCGACGGCTACGTCATCGAACAGGGCACCCGCGAGTCGTCCGGACCCGGCAAGCCGGCGATCCTCGTCGACCTCGATCGCGAGGGGCACCGCATCGTGGGCCTCGACCTGTCGGGGAGCGAGCGATTCCTCGGCGCCGTCCTGACGCTCGATGGGGAGATCGTCGCGCGGCACGATGCTCCGGTTCCGAACGACCCCGCCGACATCCTCGCGGTCGTCTCGACGCTCGCCCGCGCGCTCGTCGCCGACGCGCACGCTCCGGTCCTCGGGGTGGGCGTCGGAAGCCCGGGCGTCGTGAACGATCGCGGCGTCGTCCTCACCGCGCCGAACTTCGGATGGACCGACATCGACCTCGAGGGAGCCCTGCACGCCGAACTCGGTCTGCCGGTGCTGGTCGCCAACGACGCCAACGCCGCCGTGCTCGCGGAATACACCTTCGGCGGCGCGGGTGATGACGTCCTGCTCGTTCGGGTGGGACGCGGTGTGGGATCGGGCCTTCTCGCGGGAGGCCAGCCGCTGCGCGGCAGCCGCTTCGCCGCCGGCGAGATCGGGCACGTCACCGTCGGCACCGACGGCGGTCCCGTCTGCGTCTGCGGCAAGGTCGGATGCCTGGAAGCGTGGCTGTCGGCGCCCTCGCTCGGGGCTGCTCTGGCCGAGCCCGGCGCCGACCGCGAGGCGGTCCTCCAGGATGCCGGCACGCGTCTCGGCATCGCGCTGGCGCCCATCGTCGGCGCGCTCGACCTGTCGGAGATCGTCCTCTCCGGCCCCCCTGAACTTCTCGACGGTGCTCTCGCCGCGGCCACCGTCGAGGCACTACGCACCCGCACGCTCGCCGAGTTCCACGACGGCGTGCAGGTCCGGATGACGGAGCAAGGCGAGGACATCATCCTCCGCGGCGCGGCCGTCATGGTCCTGTCAGGTCAGCTCGGGGTGTCCTGACACCCACCAATCCCCCCGTCGGGCTCGCCTCTGCGGGGAAACACCAAGAGAAAAAAAGGAAGACACCATGAACAAGAAGCTCGGAGCCCTCGCGCTCCTCGGCGCTTCGGCTGTCGTTCTCGCCGGTTGCGCCGGAGGGTCGACGTCGACCGACAACGGCACGCCCGAACCTGCAGAGGTGCGGGTCTGGCTGGTCGGCACCGACACGCCGCAGGACGCTCGCGACTACCTGGTCAAGACGTTCGAGGACGAGAACCCCGGTTCGACCCTCAAGATCGAGGAGCAGCAGTGGACGGGCCTCGTCGACAAGCTCACCACGAGCCTGTCCTCCAGCGACAGCCCCGACGTCGTCGAGATGGGCAACACCCAGGCCGCGGCGTTCACCTCCAGCGGCGCGCTCCTCGACCTCACCGACATCCAGGAAGACCTCGGCGGCAGCGACCTGCTCCCCGGCTTCGTGGAGGCCGGCACGTGGGACGGCAAGCTCTTCGCCGCGCCGTACTACTCCGGTGCCCGCGTCGTCTTCTACAACACGGCGCAGTACACCCAGGCCGGCGTCGCCGTGCCGACCACGCTCGACGAGTACGTCTCGAACGGCGTGACCCTCGCGGGCGCTCTGCCGGGTGTCTCGGGTGTCTACTTCCCGGGCAAGGACTGGTACAACGCGCTTCCCTTCATCTGGGAGAACGGCGGCGAGATCGCTGTGCAGAAGGACGGCGAGTGGGATGCGCAGCTCTCCAGCGACGAGTCCGTCGCCGGCATCACGCAGGTCCAGGAGCTCATGACCAAGGCATCGCTCGCCGCGAAGGACGGCGACGAGACCGAGGCGTGGGTGCCTTTCCGCACCGAGAAGGCTGCGACCCTGTCGGCTCCGAGCTGGGCCTACTGGTCGATCGTCGCGGATGAGGACAAGGCCGAGACCGCCCTCACCAACACGCTCGGCTACTTCGCCCTCCCGGGCAAGGACGGCGGCGCGGCTCAGGTCTTCGCCGGTGGCTCGAACGTCGGTATCGCGGCGAAGTCGGCCCACCCCGACCTCGCCAAGAGCGCGCTGGAGATCATGCTGAGCGACGGCTACCAGACGATCCTCGCCGAGAACGGCCTCGTGCCGGCCAAGACCTCGCTGGGTGCGAAGGTCGCCGCGGCGACCCCCGAGCTCGCCACGGTCATCGCCGACGCGGCCGCGAACGCCAAGCTCACCCCGGCATCGCCGAAGTGGGCGGACGTCGAGGCCAAGGGCCTGCTGCAGGACTTCTTCGTCAAGGTCGCCGGTGGCGGCGACGTGAAGGCCCTCGCGACCGAGCTCGACACCGAGATCGAGTCGATCCTCAACGGCTGATCCAGCCGCAGAATCGTTCCCCCGGGGTGCGCGCACCCCGGGGGAACCCTGATGGAAGGCCCTTCGTCATGTCCACGGCGACCCTCCCCACAGATGTGGTGACGCCCGGAGCCGCCGCGCCGGCGCCGCGCCGGCGCCGCTTCAACGGCGCGCCGCTGGCGCTGCTGCTGCCGTCGATCATCATGCTCGTGGTGTTCATCGGCTGGCCGCTGCTGCAGCTGATCATCATGTCGTTCCAGAAGTACGGCCGCGAGCAGATCTTCGGTGCTCCCGCCGAGTTCATCGGCGTGGCCAACTACGTGCGCGTCCTCGGTGACCCCGAGTTCTGGACGGTGCTGGGCCGCAGTGTCGCGCTCTGCATCGTGAGCGTCGTCGCCACGATGGTCCTCGGCGTCGGCATCGCGGTCATGATGCGCGCGCTCGGCACGGTGATGCGCACCGTCGTCTCGATCGGCCTGCTGCTGGCGTGGGCCATGCCCGCGCTGACGGCGACGATCGTCTGGGGATGGATCTTCGACACCGAGTACGGCCTCGTCAACTACCTCCTCACCCAGCTCACCGGCACCGACTGGCAGGGGCACAGCTGGTTGAGCGATCCGCTCAGCTTCTTCGCGGTCGCCGCGATCATCATCACGTGGGGCGCCATCCCGTTCGTGGCCTTCTCGACCTACGCCGCCCTCACGCAGGTGCCGGACGAAGTGATGGAGGCGGCATCCCTCGACGGGGCGAGCGCGTGGAAGCGCTTCCGCTTCATCGTGGTGCCCTACGTCCGCTCGATCCTCATCGTGCTGCTCATCCTGCAGATCATCTGGGACCTCCGCGTCTTCGCGCAGATCTACGCGCTGCAGACGATCGGCGGCATCCGCGCCGACACCAACACGATCGGCGTCTACATCTACAGCGTGTCGATGGCCACGGGAGACCTCGGTTCGGGCGGCGCGATCGCCGTCATCCTGGTGCTCATCCTCCTCGCCATCTCCGCCTACTACATCCGCACCATGCTGAAGTCGGAGGACGAGCTGTGAGCGCCCGCACCCGCCGCGCCACGCAGAAGTCGCTTCTGAACGTGGCCGCCGTCATCGTCTTCGTCTGCTCGGTCTTCCCGGTGTACTGGATGGTCAACACCGCCTTCCTCCCCGGCTCGGCCGTGAAGAGCGACACCCCGCACCTCTGGCCCGACGAGTTCACCTTCCGCAGCTTCGCGGCGGCGTGGAACGACGGTGGATTCCTCCCGTCGCTCGGCATCTCGCTGTCGGTGACGGTGCTCACGGTCGTCACGGCGTTGCTGTTCGCGTTCCTGGCATCCATCGCCGTCTCGCGCTATCGCTTCCGTTCCCGCAAGACGTTCATCATCACGATCCTCGTGATCCAGATGATCCCCGCCGAGGCGATGATCATCTCCACCTTCCGCGTGCTCGACGGGTGGCAGCTGCTCAACACCGTCATCGGCCTCGCGGCGGTCTACATCGCGATGGTGCTGCCGTTCACGATCTGGACCCTCCGCGGGTTCGTCAACGGGGTGCCCGCCGACCTCGAGGAGGCGGCCATGATCGACGGGTGCAGCCGAAACCAGGCGTTCTGGCGGATCACGTTCCCGCTGCTCGCACCGGGCCTCGTGTCCACCGGCATCTTCGCGTTCATCCAGGCGTGGAACGAGTTCGTCTTCGCGCTCGTGATCATGACGCGTCCCGAGTCGCAGACCCTCCCGATCTGGCTCCGCAGCTTCGTGCAGGCGACGAAGGCCACCGACTGGGCGGTCGTGATGGCGGGCTCCACCCTCATGGCGATCCCGGTGATCATCTTCTTCCTCATCGTGCAGGGGCGTATGACCAGTGGTCTCGTCTCGGGAGCGGTGAAGGGCTGATGCGCCTCGGATTGGACGTCGGCGGTACCAAAGTCGACGCGGTTGTGCTCGCGCCGGACGGGGAGATCGTCGCCCGCGAGCGGCGCGCGACGGGCTGGGGTGCCGAGGCCGTCGTGGCGACCATCACGGCGCTGACCGTCGACCTCGCACGCATCGCCGGGATCACACCGGGGGAGTTCGCGGGTATCGGCATCGGGATGCCGGGGCAGGTCGCCCCGGGCAGCGCCACCGTCACGCACGCCGTCAACCTCGGCATCGACGAGCTCGACCTCGCGGCGACGGTCGGCGTTCCCTTCGGGGTGGCCGTGCATGCGGAGAACGACGTGAAAGCGGCGGCCCTCGGCGCCGCGGCGCTGTACGCGCGCTCCGGCGCGCTCGCCTACCTGAATCTCGGCACCGGTATCGCCGCGGGCTTCGTCACCGACGGGCGGCTCTGGCGCGGCGCGCACGGCACGGCCGGCGAGGTGGGCCACATCTGCATCGACCCCCGCGGGCCGCTCTGCAAGTGCGGACAGCACGGCTGCATCGAGGTGTTCTCCGGCGGCGGCGCGGTCGCCGAGCGCTGGGGGCGCCCCGGCGCCCTGCCCATCCGCGACGTGTTCGACGCCGCCGATGCGGGCGACGCCACCGCCGTGGCACTGCGCGACGGCTTCAGCTTCGGTGTCGCCGCCGCGGTGCGCGTGATCGTCCTGTCGATGGATGCCGAGTCCGTCGTGCTCGGGGGAGGTGTGAGCGCCCTCGGCGACCGTATGCTGGCTCGTGTGGTGACCGAACTCGAGGCCAGCGCGGCGGCATCGCCGTTTTTGCGTTCGCTGCACCTCGCCGACCGCGTCGAACTGTTGCCGCCCGGGTCTCCCGCGGCGGCGTTGGGCGCGGCGCTGATCGGCACCGACGCCCACCCACAGGAGGCACTCGCCCATGGCTGAAGTCATCATCGTCCCCACCGCGGCAGACGCCGGCGCGATCGTCGCCGACGAGATCGCCAACCTCATCGCCCGGCGTCCCGACGCCGTGCTGGGCCTGGCGACCGGGTCGACGCCGCTGCCGGTCTACGAGGCGCTGCGCTCCCGTCTCGACGGCGTCGACGTGTCGCAGGTGCGCGGCTTCGCGCTCGATGAGTACGTCGGCATCGACCCGGCGCACCCCGAGAGCTACCGCTCGGTCATCACGAAGGAGGTCGTCGAACCGCTCGGCCTCGACCCGGCCCGCATCCAGACCCCGAACGGCGCGCTCGAGACGATCGCGCACGCCGGCGACGACTACGAGCGGGCGATCGCGGCGGCCGGGGGCATCGACCTGCAGATCCTCGGCATCGGCACCTCGGGCCACATCGGCTTCAACGAGCCCGGATCCTCGTTCGCCTCGAGGACCCGCGTGAAGACGCTCATCGAGCAGACACGCGAAGACAACGCGCGCTTCTTCGACTCGGTCGACGACGTGCCCATGCACTGCATCACGCAGGGCCTCGGCACGATCCTCGACGCTCGACACCTGTTCCTCCTCGCCTTCGGCGAGGGCAAGGCCGAGGCGATCGCCGGAGCCGTCGAGGGACCGGTCAGCTCGGCGCTGCCCGGCTCCGCGATCCAGCTGCATCCGCACGTCACGGTCGTGATCGACGAGGCGGCGGCGTCGCGCCTCGAGCACGCCGATTACTACCGCTACGCGTTCGCCAACAAGCCCGACTGGCAGGGGCTGTAAGCCGCGCCCGCGCAGATCTACTCGTCCGGCGACTGAGCGAACACCTTGCCGGGGTTGAGGATGCCGGCCGGGTCGAACACCCGGGTGATCTGGCGCTGCAGCTCCCACTGATCGTCGCCGAGCTCATCACGCAGCCAGCGACGTTTGAGTACCCCGATGCCGTGCTCGCCGGTGAGCGTGCCGCCGAGGCGGAGCGCGGCCTGGAAGAGCTTGCCGGCCGCGGCCCAGACGACATCCGGCACGTCGGGGCCGGTGAAGACGAAGTTCGGATGCAGGTTGCCGTCGCCCGCGTGGCACACCGTGGGGATCGTGAGGCAGTACGTGCGCTCGATGCGCGCGATCTCGTCGAACATGGCAGGCAACGCGCTGCGCGGAACCGAAACGTCTTCGATCAGGGTCGTGCCGAGCGTCTCCATGGCAGGGTGCATCGAGCGGCGCACGCGCCAGAGCAGCTCCGCCTCCGCGGGATCGGCCGCACGGCGGACGTCGCCGCCGGCCGCCACGAGCACGGCGGCGATCTCGTCCGCTTCGGCGTGCGACGCCGGCCCGTCGGTCTGGATCGTCAGCTGGGCGGCGCCGGCGAGCGGCGCCGGCAACGCGAGGAGCGTGTGCACCGCGGCGAGACAGGCGGCATCCATCAGTTCCATGATCGCGGGCTGGATGCCGGCGGAAGTCACGGCGGCCGAAGCGACGGCCGCTTCGCGGACCCCGGGGAACGTCGCGGTCAGGGTCTGCGCCTCGCCGGGCACGCGTCGGCGCAGCTTCAGCGTCGCGCCGACGATGACACCCAGCGTCCCCTCCGAACCGATCAGCAGCGACGTGAGGTCGAGGCCCGTGACCCCTTTGACGCTGCGGTGCCCCACGTGCAGCAGCCGACCGTCGGCGAGCACGACGTCGAGGGCGAGCACGGCGTCGCGGACGACGCCGTATTTGGCGCACAGGAGGCCCCCCGCGCCCGTGGCGATGTTGCCGCCGACGGTCGAGATCTCCCGACTCGCGGGATCCGGTGCCCACCACAGTCCGTACGGGGCGAGGGCGCGGTCGAGGTCGGCGTTGAGGATGCCCGGTTCGACGACGGCGAGCAGGTCGTCCGGACGCACCTCGACCACGCGGTCCATCGAGCGCAGCGACAGCGCGATCTCGCCGCCGCCGGTGTTCGCTCCGCCGGCGAGCCCGGTGCCGGCGCCGCGCGTGACGACCGGGGTGCGCGTGGCCGACGCGATGCGCACGGTCTCCTGCACATCGGCGACGGATGCGGCGTGCACCACGGCGAGCGGCGTGCCGCTCGCGGCATGACCGGATTTGTCTGCGCGGGCCGACTCGAGGGTGGCGGGGGAGACGTCGACCTTTTCGCCCAGCGCGGCGCGCAGGAGGGCGACGACGTCGGCACTCATGCGAGGCGGCGGCGTCCGGAGATCAGGCCGACGGTGACGGCCACCACGGCGAACGCCAGGCCGACCCAGGCCGACCCGCTCGTCCACCAGATGATCGTCGCGGAGGCGTAGACGAGGAGTTCGACGAGCGCGCGGACGAAAGGATGCACCGCGAAGACGGCGCGCGGCGAGACGAAGAGCGCCCACAGCAAGATCGCGACGAGCGGCGCGACGATGCCGACGACGATGTTCCACGGGAACGGCCACGCGGTGAAGCCCCACACGGCGAGCGTGCCGAATGCGAACAATTCGCACAGGAATGCCACCACGTCGACGGCGTCCAGGGCGGGGCGGGTGCCCGCCGGGCGCGGCTCGGCCGGCATCTCGGGTCGGACGGTGGGGAGGTCGGCCATGGCCTCAGTTTACGCGGGCGGCCGGTCAGCGCGGAGCGAGGCGCTCGCCGTCGACCCAGACCTGCTCGACGTCGAGCGTGTCGCTCCACACGACGGCATCGGCGGACGCGCCCACGCGCAGCGACCCGTATCTGCCGCCGAGGCCGAGGGTGCGCGCGGGCACGGCGGTCGCGGCGGCGACGGCGTCCGGCAGCGAAACGCCGGAGGCGACCGCGAGGCGCACGGCGGCATCCTGCGTGAGCGTCGAACCCGCGATCGCACCGTTCGAATCCAGCCGCGCGGTGCCGTCCGCAACCGTCACCGCCAGTCCGCCCAGTGTGTACGACCCCTCGGGTGCGCCCGCGGCCGCCATGGCGTCGGTGATAAGCGCGATGCGGCCGGGGGCGCCGGCGAACGCGAGGGCGATGACGTCGGGGTGCACGTGGATGCCGTCGGCGATGATCTCGAGCGTCACGCGCTCGTCGCTCATGGCGGCCACGATCGGGCCGGGAGCGCGGTGGTGGATGCCGGGCATCGCGTTGAACGCGTGGGTGAGCAGCGTGGCGCCGGCGTCGAACGCGGCCGTCGCCTGCTCTGCGGTGGCCGCCGTGTGGCCGACGGCCACCGCGACACCGCCACCGACGAACCGTGCCACGGCATCCAACCCGCCCGACAGCTCGGGCGCGAGCGTCACCTGCCGGATCGTGCCCCGGCCCGCGGCGAGCAGTGCGTCGATGGATGCCGCGTCGGGCGCGCGGAGCAGCGACTCGGTGTGCGCGCCCTTGTGTCCCGGGTCGAGGAAGGGTCCCTCGAGGTGCGATCCCAGGATGGTCGCGTCGCGCTCGGCGAGATCGGCGATCGCCGCGACGCGCTCCGCCAGATCGTCGACGGACGCGGTCACCAGAGACAGGACGGCGCGCGTCGTGCCGTGCGCGCGGTGCACGGCACGGGCGGCGCGAATCGCGTCCGCTCCGTCGTCGAACGCCGCGCCGCCGCCGCCGTGACCGTGGATGTCGATGAGCCCGGGCGTGAGCGTGCGCCCCGCGGCGTCGACGACGTCGGCGGCGGGGATCTCGCGCCAGTCGGCGCCGACTCCCGTAGCGCTGACGACGCCGTCGGTGAAGGCGACCCAGGCGTCGTCGGTGACGGACCCGTCGTCGACCAGGCGCGCGGAGTGGATGACGACGCTCATGCGCGGTCCTCGTCTGCGAGCGGCACGAATCCGATGCCGGCCTGCGCCCAGAGCGGTTCGAGCGCGGCGACGCGCGCGCGGAAGGACTCCCACGTGCGGTCGGGGGTCGACTCGTGGGGCGCCGACCACGCCGCCTCGGCGGCGGCGGCGATGCGCGGGAAGGCGAGGGCGTCGATGTCGGCGAGGTCGGTGACCGTCTCGGTCCAGAGGGGCGCCTCGACACCGAGGATCTCGGCATCCCCGACACCGTCGATGACCGCCGCCGGATCCCATTCGTACGCGCGGCGCAGGCTCGTCGGCCCGTTCGCCCAGGTGAGCCCGAGCGTGCTGTCCGCCGAGGGCTTCATGTCGAGGTAGACCGCATCGGCGGGGGAGAGGATGAGCCGCCCGCCGCCGGCGATGAACCGCCGCGCCTTGTCGTCCATGCCGTCGGTGGGAGAGAGGAAGCCCCAGTACTGCCCGATGGTGCCCGGCGCGAGGTTCGCCGTCGATCCGGCCTCGTGCCACGCGACCGGCGTCTTGCCGGTCTCGGCGATGAGCGCCGAGGCGCGCTCGACGAAGAGTGCGAAATCCGCCGCGTCGGTGCCGAGGCACTCGTCGCCGCCGAAGTGCAGGTACGGGCCGGGAGTCAGCGCGGCCAGCTCGCCGAACACGTCGCGGAGGAAGTCGTAGGTCGCCTCGTCGTGGATCTTCAGCGACGAGAAGCCCACAGCCATCCCGTCGTAAGCGACGCCGTGCGTGGGGACGCCGCCGCCGAAAAGGTCCACGACCTCTTGGACGTGTGCCGAGATCACCGGCTCTTCCGCCAGATCGGGATAGGCGAGTCCGACGGCGTGCGTGTGGCCCGGCACGTCGATCTCGGGCACGACGGTCATGTGCCGCGCCGCGGCGTACGCCACGATGCCCCGGTAGTCGTCCTGCGTGAAGAAGCCGCCCGCGGCGCCGCCGACCGCGCTCCCCGAGGCGCGCGCGGTCAGTTCGGGGCGGGAGAGGATCTCGAGCCGCCACCCCTGGTCGTCGCTCAGGTGCAGATGCAGATGGTTGAACTTCAGTGCCACGGCGCGATCGATGTAGGCCTTCACGGTCGGGGCGTCGAAGAAGTGGCGGGAGACGTCGAGCATGACCCCGCGGTAGGCGAAGCGCGGCGCGTCGGCGATGCGCACCGGCGCGATCGTGTCGCCGAGCTGCCGGAGGGTCTGGATTCCGTAGAACAGGCCGGCCGCGTCGGCGCCCGTGACCGTGACGGATGCCGTGTCGACCTCGATGCGATACGACTCGGCCGCATCTCCCGGCTCGACGGCGAGCGTCACGGTGCCCGCGGCGCCCGATCCGCTCCGGCGACCCAGCGCGTCCACGGCCTCCGCCGGGCCGGTGACCCGGACATCCGCGCTCCAGACGAACGGCCCGCCGTCCCGAGGCTCCACGGAGGTCGGGAAAGGGACGAGCTGCGGCGAGGTCATGGCATCCATCATGTCAAGTAAAGGGTCCTAACAAAAGTGCGCGCGGGCATCCATCCGTTATGATCTGAGGGTCGCGACTGGCGTTGAGGTGGGACACCACCAGGGAGCGATCGACATGGCATTTCGACCGTTCGCCTGGGTCCGCCGTGGTTTCGACATACCGTCGCCTCGCTGCCGTGAGACGACGGCTCTCAACCACCGGAGGACCCCATGACCGATTCGTTCTTCAACGCCCCGCTTTCCGAGGTCGACCCCGAGATCGCCGAGGTGCTCGAGCGCGAGCTCGCCCGCCAGCGCGGCTTCCTCGAGATGATCGCCTCCGAGAACTTCGTTCCGGTCTCGGTCCTGCAGTCGCAGGGCTCGGTGCTCACCAACAAGTACGCCGAGGGCTACCCCGGCCGGCGCTACTACGGCGGCTGCGAAGAGGTCGACGTCGCCGAAGAGCTCGCGATCTCGCGCGCGAAGGCCCTGTTCGGCGCCGAATTCGCCAACGTCCAGCCGCACTCCGGCGCGACCGCCAACGCCGCCGTGCTGCACGCCATCGCGCGCCCCGGCGACACCCTCCTCGGTCTGTCGCTCGACCACGGCGGACACCTGACGCACGGCATGAAGATCAACTTCTCCGGCCGGCTCTACAACATCGTGGCGTACGGCGTCGACCCCGAGACCTCCGTCATCGACATGGACGAGGTCGCGCGCCTCGCCCGCGAGCACCGGCCCAAGGTCATCATCGCCGGCTGGTCGGCGTACCCGCGTCAGCTCGACTTCGCCCGCTTCCGCGAGATCGCCGACGAGGTCGGCGCTCTCCTCTGGGTCGACATGGCGCACTTCGCCGGGCTCGTGGCCGCCGGCATCCACCCGTCGCCCGTCCCGCACGCGCACGTCGTCTCGTCGACCGTGCACAAGACGATCGGCGGCCCGCGCTCGGGCTTCATCCTCACCAACGACGCCGACCTCGCCAAGAAGATCAACACCGCGGTCTTCCCGGGGCAGCAGGGCGGCCCGCTCATGCACGTGATCGCCGCGAAGGCCACCGCCTTCAAGCTCGCCGCGACGCCCGAGTTCAAGGAGCGCCAGGCGCGCGTCGTGCGCGGCGCCGCTCTGCTGGCCGACCGTCTCGGACAGCAGGACGTCAAGGATGCCGGCATCTCGGTGCGCTCGGGCGGCACCGACGTGCACCTCGTGCTCGTCGACCTCCGCGACGCGGCGATCGACGGCAAGCAGGCCGAGGATCTGCTGCACGACATCCAGATCACGGTGAACCGCAACGCCGTGCCGAACGACCCTCGCCCGCCGATGGTGACCTCGGGCCTGCGCATCGGCACGCCCGCGCTCGCGACCCGCGGCTTCGGCGACGCCGAGTTCACCGAGGTGGCCGACATCATCGCCCTCGCGCTGCTCCCCGGTGCCGACGTCGCCGCGCTCCGCGCCCGCGTGGTGGCTCTGGCCGAGTCGTTCCCGCTGTACCCCGGCCTGACCCAGTAACACCCGGCATCCCGCCCCGCGAGACTGCGTCTGCGCGACGAGACTGCGTGGCACGCGCGCTGTCTCGTCGCAGAAGCGCAGTCTCGTCAACCGGACGCGATCCCACACATCGAAGGAACACCATGACCGCTCAGAAGCTCGACGGGACCGCGACGGCCGCGGCGATCAAGGCGGAGCTGACGGCGCGCGTCGCGGCGCTCGCCGAGCGCGGCATCGTGCCGGGCCTCGGGACTCTGCTCGTGGGGGCCGACCCGGCATCCCGCTCGTACGTCACCGGCAAGCACCGCGACTGCGCCGAGGTCGGGGTCGCCTCGATCTCGGTCGAACTGCCCGCCACGGCGACGCAGGACGAGATCGCCGACGCCGTCCGTGCGCTGAACGCCGACCCCGCCGTCACCGGGTTCATCGTGCAGCTGCCGCTGCCGGCGGGGATCGACGAGAACGCGATCCTCGAGCTCATCGATCCGGATAAGGATGCCGACGGCCTCCACCCGACGAACCTCGGGCGCCTGGTGCTCGGCGTCGACCCGGCGGCCGCCGTCGACGCGCCGCTGCCGTGCACCCCGGCCGGCATCATCGAGCTGCTCACCCGCCACGGCGTCGAGATCGCCGGGAAGCACGTCACGGTGATCGGCCGCGGCATCACCGTGGGTCGCCCGCTCGGGTTGCTGCTGACCCGCAAGGGCACGGATGCCACGGTCACGCTGACCCACTCGCGCACCCGTGACCTGGCCGGCGAGGTGCGCCGTGCCGACATCGTCGTGGCCGCCGTCGGTCAGCCGCACCTCGTGCAGGCCGAGTGGATCAAGCCCGGCGCCGCGGTGCTCGACGTGGGTGTCACCCGCGTCGGGACGAGCGAGTCGGGCAAGGCCAAGCTCGCCGGCGACGTCGACCCGGCCGTCGCGGAGGTCGCGGGCTGGCTCTCGCCGAACCCGGGTGGCGTCGGGCCGATGACGCGCGCGATGCTTGTGTCGAACGTCGTCGCGACCGCCGAGCGCCTCGCCGGCTGACGCCTCGAGGCGTTTCGACTCGCTGCGCTCGCGGGGCGACCGGAAGTCGCTGCGCTCGCGGGGCGACCGGAACTCGCCGCGCTCGCTCAACGACCGGTCGTGCGCGCGAGGAACGCGCGGGTGCGCGCCTCGCGAGGCGCGGTGAGTACCTCCGCGGCGGGACCCTCCTCGACGATCGTCCCCGCGTCGAGGAACACCACACGGTCGGCGACCTCTCGCGCGAACGCCATCTCGTGGGTCGCCATGAGGATCGTGGTGCCGTCGTCGGCGAGATCGCGCACGAGCGCCAGCACCTCCCCGACGAGCTCGGGATCGAGCGCGGAGGTGATCTCGTCGAGCAGCAGCACTTCGGGCTCGGTGGCGATGGCGCGCACGATCGCTGCGCGCTGCTGCTGGCCGCCGGAAAGGCGATCGGGGTGCGCGCCGGCGAACGCGGCGAGGCCGACCCGCTCCAGCAGCTCCCGCGCGCGCGTCTCGGCCGCGCGGCGCCCCATCTTGTGCACGACGCGCGCGGCGAGGGTCACATTGTCGAGCACCGACAGGTGCGGGAAGAGGTTGTAGCTCTGGAAGACGGCGCCGAGGCGTGCGCGCACCCGGTTGCCGTCCACGCGCGGGTCGGAGATGTCCTGGTCACCGAGGAAGATCTGCCCGTCGTCGATCGGTTCGAGCAGCCCGAGGCACCGCAGCAGGGTCGACTTGCCGGAACCCGACGCGCCGATGAGCGCGACCACTTCGTGCGCCTCGAGCGTCACCGAGACCCCGCGTAGCACCTCGCTCGCGCCGAACGACTTCCACACGTCGTCGGCCCGTAGGATCACGCTCACAGGATGGCCCCCGACTGCTCGCGCTCGCGGAGCCGTGCCGTGTACCAGTCGGTCAGGCGGATCGTCGGGATCGCCAGCAGCACGAACAGGATGCCGGCCACGACATACGGCGTGAAGTTGTAGCTCAGGGCGGTCGCCGAGCGTGCTGCGGCGATCGCGTCGAAGACGCCGAGGATCGACACGAGCCCGACGTCCTTCTGCATCGACACGAAATCGTTCATGAGCGGCGGAGTCATCTTCCGCAGCGCCTGCGGTAACACGACGCGGCGGACGGTCTGCGGGTAGCTCAGCCCGAGCGCCCGCGCCGCCAGTCGCTGCGAGGGATGCACGGCCTCGATGCCGGCGCGGATCACCTCGGCGACGTACGACGAGTACGTCAGCGTCACGGCGACGACGCCCAGCAGGATCACGTCGACGCGTTCGCCGAGGATCGTCGGCACGCCGAACCCGATGAGGTAGAGGACGATGATGAACGGGAACCCGCGGAAGAGGTCGGTGTACGCGGCGGCCAGGACGCGGACCGGGAAGAACACCGGGCCGCGGAGTGTGCGCAACAGGGCGACCAGCAGCCCGACGGCGCCGACCGTCACGACCGAGATCGCCAGCACGGTGAGGTTCACGAGGAACCCGTCCCAGACCTTCGGCAGCGATTGCCACGCGGTCGCGGGGTCGAAGAAGGTCTTCTGCACCTTCGCCCACCCGGGCGTGTTCACGACGGTCACCCACACGATCGCCGCGAACACGAGGGTCGAGGCGATCGCCAGCAGCACGGAGCGGCGTTCGCGGCCGCGTCGGTAGCTCTGGCGCTCCAGCTCGAGCGCGCTCGGGGTGTGCGAGGTCACTTCGACGACGTTACCCGAGCGGGTCACTGCAGCTGCGGGATGCCGTCCGTGAAGACTCCGAGCCATTCGGACTGCAGCTTCTCGAGCGTGCCGTCTTCGCGCAGCGTGTCGACCGCGGCCGAGACGCTGTCGGTGAGCGGCGAATCCTTCGACAGCAGCAGACCCCACTGGTCGGGAACGCCGGCGGCGGGCAGCTGCCCGACGACGCGGGATCCGGTGATGTAGAAGTTCGCGGCGACGTATGCGGTCGGGGTGTCGAGCACCATGCCATCGATCTGCCCGGCCTCGAGTGCCGCGCGGACGTCTTCGTTCGAAGCGTACAGACGCGGCTCGGTCGTGGGCGCGATCGCTTCTTCGAGCGTCGTCGCGCTGGTGGAGCCGGTCATCGCCCCGAGCAGGAGGCCCTTCAAGCCGGCGATGTCGCTGACGCCGTCGGCGTTGCCGCCGTTCAAGGCGACGACGGCCTGGCTGGCCTCGTAGTACGGCGTCGAGAAGTCGACGGCCTGCTTGCGGTCGTCGGTGATCGTGTACTGCTGGATGTTGAAATCGAAGTTCTTGGGTCCGGGGGCGATCGCCGCCTCGAACGTGGTGCGAACCCACACGACGTCGTCCTTGTCGAAGCCGAGCTCGGCGGCGACGGCGTACGCGACGGCGGCTTCGAAGCCCTCGCCGGAGGCGGGGTCGTCATCGATCACGTACGGCTCGTAGGCGGTTTCGCCCGTCGCGATGGTGAGCTTGCCCGGGGTGATGTATCCCTCGTCGGCGGAGTCTTCCGATCCGGATGCGCAACCGGTGAGCAGCAGCGCCGTGATCGCGGCGGAGGCGCCGAGGACGGTGCGGACGGAGCGGCGGGCAGAGCGCGTCATGGATGATCCTTCGGGTGGGATGCGGCGGGGTGGTGCCGCCTCCCATCATCGCGCCTCCCGCGGGCGCGCGGGCCGCCGAGCGACGCTTTGTTACGCGCTCTTGACCGTCAGGGCTTGCCGAGGTCGTCGAGCATGGCGCGCTGCTCGGCGGTGAGCCCGTCTTTCAGCTCGGCCGCGCCCTCACGGCTGGCCGCCGACGGCGCGGCGGGTGCTGCGGCGGCATCGCCCCGTGCGCCCCGGATGCCGGCATCCGCCCGATCGTAGAGGTCACCGGCCGTCTGCTGGATGCGGTCGTCGACGCGGTCGTAGACGATCCAGGCGAGCGCGAGCAGCACCGGCGGAATGACCCAGCCCCAGAAGAAGCCGCCGACGCGGACGCCGGAGAAGATGACCACCAGGATCCAGATGATCAGCTCGACGACGAAGACGATGCCGTACTGCACGAGCTTCTCGGCGAAGCCGGTGCGCTGGCCGGCGGTCTTGCTCGCCGCTCCGGAGAACATCCTCGACACGACGGGCTTCAGCCAGATGGTCGCCGCCGTCAGGATGACCGATGCCCACAGCGCCGACCAGCCGACGGCGACGTGGGGCAGGACGAATCCGATCACCAGGAGCACGGCGAGGTTGAACACGTACAGCGAGGCGAAACGCACGATCCAGGTCTTCATGCATTCACTGTGGCATGACGGTGCGGCCGGTTCAACCGTCTTTGCGGATCCAGCGGAAGGTGAGTCGGCACACGACCAAGCCGGCGACGAGCCAGAGGGCGAGGATGCCGGCCCCCATCGCGAGCGCCCACGTCTCGTTCGGCTCGCCCGATTCGAACGATGCGGGCAGGAACGCCGCCCGCATCCCGCTGGCCATCCAGCGCAACGGAAAGACGTTGGCGATCGACTGCAACCAGCTCGGGAGGATCGAGAAGGTGAGGTAGACCCCCGAGATGAACTGCAGGACGAGCGCGATCGGGATGATGACGGCGGTCGCCGATCGGCCACTGCGGGGGAGGGCCGAGATGGCGATGCCCAGCACCGCCGACGTCGACACGCCGAGCACGAAGACCCACGCGAACGTGCCCCACGCCGCCGGCTCGGTCGGCAACGGCACGCCGAAGGCGAACGCGGAGATCGCGATGATCAGAGCGGCCTGCAGCGTCGCGGTGACGGGCCCGACTCGCCCGATGTCTGCAGCACGATCCCGAGCCGCGCCTTCCACGCGAGGGTGGCGTGCGCCGGATCGACGCCCAGCACCGAGACGCGGCCGGAGGTGCGGTCGCGGTAGCCCTCGAGGATCTCGATCGTCGTCGATTTTCCGGCGCCGTTCGGGCCCAGCAGTGCGAACGTCTCGCCCTCGGCGATGTCGAAGGAGACGCCGTCGACGGCGGCGAACGACCCGTAGTGGCGAGTGAGGTCGTCGACCTCGACCGCCGTGCGCACCCCCATGGTCCCCGCTCTCACGCGATCGACACGAGAAGGTCGATGTCGTCCGAGGGGAGTGTATCCGCGACCGCCGTGATCTGAGTGGAGACGAGGTCGGCGCGGCCGCTGAGGACATTGAGGAACGCGGTGTCGGCGGCATCCCGTCCCGTCGCGATGCGCACGAGCGTCTGCCGGGGCGCGAGGGCCGTGGCATCGACGACGCGCCACGTGCCGTCGATCCAAGCCTCGGCGACGGCATGGAAGTCCATCGGGTCGAGGCCAGGTGCGTAGACGGCGACCAGGCGTGCCGGCACGCCGCGCGCGCGCAGCAGCGCCACGCTGAGGTGCGCGTAGTCGCGGCACACGCCCTGCCGGTTCATCAGGGTGCGCACGGCGCCGTCGGTCGGCAGCGACGAGCCGCCGACGTACGCCAGGCGGGTGCCGACCCACGACGACACGGAGGTGAGCAGAGCGTCCGGCGCGTCGATGCCGGCGAATTCGGCGGCGGCGGTCGGCGACAGCGCGTCCGACTCGGCGTACCGGCTCGGACGAACGTACACGAGGAGATCGGCCTCGTCCGCCTCCTCCGCGGCGGCCGCGGCGCCGATCGTCGCGGCGTAGTCGACGACGAGCCGCCCGACCGGCGCCGTGAGTCGGTGCAGGCGCCCACCATGGACGTCGTCGATCTCACGCACCTCGATGGCGACGCCGTCGACCTCCGCGGTGAAGAGCTCGGCCGTCGGCGTGTACGCGCGGCTGACCGCGATGGCGAACACCAGATCGGCGGTCTCGGTGATCTCCAGGACGATGCGACTGGTGACGGTGCGCTGCATCGTCCCAGCGTGTCACGCCCACCGCGCGCGGAGGTGACGGTTGCGTGACGTTCACGGTGTGTGCTTCGGTCAGTCGGGCTGCTCGACGCCGCGCAGACGCAGCTCTTCGAAATCGAGGTGCGTTTCGACGCGTCGCTCGACCAGATCGTCGATCGTGCCCTCCCGGCGCAGGCGGAGCAGCACGGCACGTTTGCGCTCGATCAGCGCGAGTTTCAGGCGCGTCGCCTCTTCGAATCGGATGATCGGCGAGCGCTGGGTCAGGTCGATCCCGGAACTCGTGGCGAGCATCTGCAGCGACGTCGCCGCGCCGGGCGCTGCCCCGTCGACCGGCGCGAGGACGAACGACGTGGCGGAGGCGATCGGTCCGGTGTCGAGGGCGGAATCGTCGGCGAGCGCGTCTTCGAGTTCTGCGATGCGCTCGTCGTCGTTCGCGCTCTGGCGTGCGAAGGCGCGGGCGTTCGCGAGCTCGAGCAACTCGTACCCCTCGCGGCGGGCCCGATCGCGCACGTCATGGCTCACGCCGTGCTCGGCGGCCAGGTCGTCGATGGCGGCCAGTGCCGCTCCGGTGATGGTGCGCTGGGCGAGTTCGTATTCGTCTTCGGCAGCGCCGTCCTCGCGCAGGCGCGCCCAGCGGACGACGCTGGGCAGGAGCGGCCCCTGCACCAGGAGACTCAGCAGGATCACGCCGGCCGTGACGAAGACGACGGCGTCACGCCCCGACAGTTCACCGGCGCCGCCCACCGTCGCGGGCACCGACAGGGCGATCGCGAGGGAGATCGCGCCGCGGAATCCCGCGACGGTACTCACGAGGCGCGCACGATGATGCGGATACGCCGGCGCCCCGGCGGGTCGGGTGAAGGGGGCGAACAGCAGCTGGAACACATAGCGCACGACGAGGAGGGCGGCCCAGGCGGAGACCGTCACGAGCAGGAGCGTGCCGATCTGGCGCGCGGCGGCTTCGTGCACGACGAACTGCACCTCGAGCCCGATGAGCACGAACAGGGCGCCGTTGAGCAGGTAGACGCCGAACGGCCAGGCCGCGCTCGCCTGACGGCGGGATGCCGCGGTGGTGATGCGCGGCAGCATCCAGGCCACGATGAGCCCCGCGAAGACGACGGCGAGCACGCCCGAAGCATGGATCATCTCCGCCGCGAGGAAAGCCGTGAACGGCACCAGCAGCAGCGCGATGTTGATCACGAGAGCGATGCGCGATCGGCGGAGCGCGGCGAAGGCGACCGCAGCGACGGCGATTCCGGCCACCGCGCCGCCGAGGTACGACACGAGGACCGTGGCCGTGATCGACCAGGCCGTGACGTTGTCGCCGAGAGCGAGCGAGAGCGCGATGGCGTACACGACCAGGGCGGTGCCGTCGTTCGTAAGGCTCTCGGCCTTGAGCTTCATGAACATCCGCTGTGGGAGCAGGCGACCGAGGGCGGCGACCGCCGTGGCATCCGGCGGCGCGACTGCGGCGCCCAGCAAAAGCCCGATCTGCCACGGCATGCCGAACAGCGCGGCGATACCGGCGACCGCGAGCGCCGACGCGACGACCAGCAGTGTGCTCATCGGCACGATGTAGCGCAGCGACCGGCGGATGGCGCGCAGCGACGTCGTGAGGCTCTCCCAGAACAGCATGACGGGCAGGAACAACAGCAGTACGGTCTCGGGCGGCAGCTGGATCTCGCGGAGCTCCGGCACGAACCCGAGCAGAAGGCCGATGACCACGAGCAGCAGCGGCGTCGCGACCCGCAGGCGGGGCGCAAGGACGGTGCCGACGAGGATGGCGAGGCCCAGGAGGACCGTGACTTCGAGACCTTGCATGGCATCCCCTTTTTCTGGCTTCGACCAGTGTGCGCCCCCGGCACAGCGCAGATCCAGGCCCCGTTATTCCCCCCTTCGCGCCATGATGGGCGCTATGGACGTCACGGATCTGCGTCGAGCGCGCCTGCGTGCGCACCTGTTGAGCGTCCCCGCAGACGACATCGCGTCGGCCGCGCGGCATATGACCGCGACGCAGGCGCAGGAGTTCTGGGGCGGACGGTGGGCGCTCGCGCTCCGCACGCAGGGCGAGCCGACGCTCCGCGACGTCGATGCGGCGTTCGAGCGCGGCGAGATCATCCGCTCGTGGACGCAGCGCGGCACCGTGCACATCATCGATCCGCGAGACCTCGAGTGGATGCTCTCGGTCACGAGCGCCCGGCAGGATCGGCAGGCGGCCGGCATCCACCGCTCGCTCGACATCGACGACGATCCGCTCGCCCGGGCCGAGCGGGCCGCGCGGGCCGCCCTGCGCGGCGGCAACAGGCTGACGCGTCCGGAATTCGCCGAGGCGCTCGGTGCGGCCGGGGTGGACACCTCGGGCATGCGCGGCAACATGATCCTCACGGCCCTGTGCCGGCGGGCGGTCATGGTGCTCGGCCCGGTCGTGCCGCGCGAAGGTGCGCCGACCCGCGAGCAGTACCTCGTCGCCGCCGACGAGTGGATCTCAGCGCCCACGAGGCCCGCCGACCCGCTCGCCGAGATGCTCGTGCGCTACCTCCGCGCCCACGGCCCCGCCGGGCTCGCCGACTTCCGGTGGTGGGCGGGGCTCCCGCTCGGTCTCGCACGCGCGGCGCTCGAGGGGGCCGGCGAGCGCGTCACCGCGATCGAGGAGGGCCTCTTCGTCGAGACGGATGCCGCGGCGGCGCGCGGATCCGTGGCATCCGTGGTCGCTCTCCCGCCGTTCGACGAGTACTACCTCTCCTACGCCGACCGCACCGCGATCTGCACGCCCGAGCAGGCGCGCATGATCGGGCCGAGCGCGAACGGTGCCGTCAGGCCCGTGCTGATCGATCCCGGTGGCATCGTCGTCGGCACATGGAAGCACTCGCTGGCGGTCGGAAAGCACCACCTCGATCCGGTGCCCGATGTCTTCGGGGGCGCCCCCGAGGGCGACGTCAGCGCCGCGCTCGCGCGGTTCGCCCGGTTCCTGCGCGAGTGAGCTCGACTCCGGTCAGTCGACGGCGTGGCGCTCGAGGAACGCGTAGACCTCGCCGTCGTCCACTCCCGGGAACGCGCCGCGGGGGAGCGGCGAGAACATCTGCTGGTGCACCCGCGCGCTCGGCCAGGCCTTCCCCTCCCAGCGCGCGGCCACGTCGGCAGGGGGCCGGCGGCAGCACGCCTCGTCGGGGCAGGTCGACACGGCGCGCTTCTGCGTCTCGCGCCCTCGGAACCAGCGTGCGTCATCGAAGGGCACGCCGACCGTGATGGAGAACTCGCCGTCCGAGGTCGTGCCGGTCTGCGTCGAGCACCAGAACGTCCCGGCCGGAGTATCGGTGTACTGGTAGTGCTCGGTCGTGCGGTTGTGCTCTTCGAACGCCGATCGCGCCAGGAAGCGGCGGCACGCGATCTGCCCTTCCACCGAACCCGTGACGTCTTCCGGCAGCGGCAGGCCATCGTTCTCGTATACGCGACTGATCGCGCCCGCACCGTCGACCCGCAGGAAGTGAAGTGGGATGCCGAAGTGCTCCGTGAGCAGGTTCGTCATGCGCATCGCGGCGGCCTCGTGCGTGACGCCGAAAGCATCCCGGAAGTCTTCGACCGCGAGGTTGCGATCCTTCTTCGCCTGCTCGAGGAACGCGAGTGAGGCCGTCTCCGGCAGCAGGCAGCACGCCGCGAAGTAGTTGATCTCCAGACGCTGCCAGAGGAACTCCGCGTAGTCGGACGGGGGCTGATGCCCGAGAAGCCGGTGCGCCATCGCCTGCAGCGCCATGGAGCGCAGACCGTGCCCGCCTGGAATGGATGCCGGAGGCAGGTAGATGCGGCCGTTCTCGAGGTCGGTGACCGATCGCGCCGAGTGGGGGAGGTCGCTCGCGTAGATGAGTTCGAAGCCGAGCCGCTCGGCCATGATGCTCACGGTTCGATGGGTGAGGGCGCCGGTCGTGTGGCCGGCGGACTGGAGCTGCTTCTCGGCGAGCTTCTCGATCGCGGGCAGGTAGTTGTTCTGCGCGCGCATGCGCAGGCGCTGCTCGGTGTTGGCGCGACGCGCCTCTTCCGGCGTGGCGATGGCCTCGCGGTCGCGGCGCTGCAGTTCGCGGTGGAGCCCCAGGACGCTCTCGATCGTCTCGTCGCTCATGGTCTTCCCGGCCTTGATCGGGGGGATGCCGAGTCGGCGGAACACCGTGCCCGCCTGGGCGCGGTCGAGCTCGAGTTCCAGGGCCGCGCGCCGGTTGGGTGGCTCGGGGGAGAGGAGATCGGCGACATCCGTGCCCGTGGCCACCGCGATCGCCTGCAGGAGCGAGAGCTTGGGCTCGCGTTTGCCGTTCTCGATCAGACTCAGCTGACTGCCTGCGACGCCGACGACCGTGCCGAGCTCGTCCAGCGTGAATCCGTGCGCCAGCCGTCGGTGCCGGATGCGGTGGCCGAGCGTGGACAGTTCCAGGGCAGTCGGGGTCATTCCTTGATCATAAGGAAAGAATCACGATTCTTGCGCACATGAGAGCCGATAAATGTGCACGAGATCGCGTCAGGATCGAGGTAGCAGCCCAGCGCCGACGCCGCGCACGAAGGAGAGACAGATGGCCATCGCCGACATCTTCACCCGTTCGACTCCCACCAACCGCCGCGGACGGAGCGACTACGCCGCGCCCGCGCCGCGCTTCGGTGACCGGCCGCAGCTCGCCGGCACCGCGATGGCCGAGCTCGACGCGTGGGTGGCGGAGATCGCCGAGCTCACCCAGCCGGCGCGCATCCACTGGGTCGACGGATCCCGCGCCGAGAACGACGCCCTCCTGCGCGCACAGGTCGACGAGGGCAAGCTCATCAAGCTCAACCCGGAGTGGCGACCCGGGTCGTACCTCGCCCGCTCGCACCCGAGCGATGTCGCCCGCACCGAGGGCCGCACCTTCATCGCATCCGAGAACGAAGAGGACGCCGGACCCACGAACAACTGGGTCGCCCCGGAGGAGATCCGTGCGACGATCACCCCCCTCTTCCGTGGCTCGATGCGGGGCCGCACGATGTACGTCGTGCCGTTCTCGATGGGCGCGGTCGGCGGGCCACTGTCGCACATCGGTGTGCAGGTCACCGACTCGGCCTACGCCGTCACCTCGATCGGCATCATGACCCGGGTCGGCACCGAGGTGCTGCAGCAGATCGCGGCGGGCAAGCCGTGGGTGAAGACCGTGCACTCGGTGGGCGCCCCGCTCGCGCCGGGCGAGCAGGATGCCGCCTGGCCCTGCAACGACGAGAAGTACATCGTGCACTTCCCCGACACGCTCGAAGTGTGGTCGTTCGGATCGGGCTACGGCGGCAATGCGATCCTCGCCAAGAAGTGCTTCGCCCTGCGTATCGCTTCCGTCATCGGCCGCGACGAGGGGTGGCTCGCCGAGCACATGCTCCTCATCCGCGTGATCGACCCGAAGGGCAAGGCCTACCACCTCGCGGCGGCGTTCCCGTCGGCGTGCGGCAAGACCAACCTCGCGATGCTCCGGCCCACGATCCCGGGCTGGCGGGTGGAGACCCTCGGCGACGACATCGCCTGGATCCGTCCGGGAGAGGACGGGCGCCTGCACGCCATCAACCCCGAGGCCGGGTTCTTCGGCGTCGCGCCCGGTACGGGCGAGTCGACCAACGTGGCCGCCGTCGAGACGCTCTGGGGCAACACGATCTTCACGAATGTCGCCCTCCGCCCCGACGGCGACGTCTGGTGGGAAGGGCTCACCGACGACGTCCCCGCCGAGCTCACCGACTGGGAGGGCAACGCCTGGACCCCGGCATCCGGCCGCCCGGCTGCGCACCCCAACGCGCGCTTCACGGTCGCGGCGGGCCAGTGCCCGCAGATCGCGCCGGATTGGGATGCCGCCGAGGGCGTGCCGCTGGACGCCATCCTCTTCGGGGGCCGACGCGCGACCAACGTCCCGCTCGTGCTGGAGGCGACCGACTGGACCCATGGCGTGTTCCTCGGCTCGAACATCTCCTCCGAGCGCACGGCGGCCGCCGAGGGCACTGTCGGCGAGCTGCGCCGCGACCCGTTCGCGATGCTGCCGTTCTGCGGCTACAACATGGCCGACTACTTCGCGCACTGGCTGAGCGTCGGACAGAAGCTCCGCTTCGACCGCGCGCCGCGGGTGTTCCAGGTCAACTGGTTCCGCAAGAGCGACGACGGCCGGTTCCTCTGGCCCGGATTCGGCGACAACGCGCGCGTCATCGACTGGATCATCCGCCGCCTCGACGGCAGCGTCGGCACGGTGGACAGCCCGATCGGGCGCCTGCCGCGCACGGAGGATCTGAACCTCGACGGTCTCGAGCTGCCGCAGGCCGATCTCGACGAACTGTTCTCCGTCGACCCCGCGCTGTGGCTGCAGGAGGCCGACCTCACCGAGGAGTTCTACCGCACGTTCGGCGGCAAGATCCCGGCGGCCCTGTACGCCGAGCTCGCCGCGCTCCGCTACCGGCTGAAGCTCGCGGGGGCGTGAGAGCGGGTCAGCCGGCGGTGATGCGGCTGACGCGCACCGTCACGCGGGCATCCGGCTCGGCGAGGACGGCGCGGGATGCCGCCGCGACCGCACGGGCGACCTCGTCGGCGCGGCCGTGCGCGACGCCGATGCTCACGATCGCCTCGAGCACCCCACCCTGTCGCGAGACCGCGCTGTACGCGTCGGTGCGGCGCACGGCCGATCGCCAGAGTCGCGTCGACGTCGGCGTCGACTGCCTCGACGAGCACGCCCTCCACGCTGTCGCCGGCGTCGCGGACGAGGCCGCGCACGGCGCCCTCGGTCATGACGAGGACGACCTCGGGGTCCTCGCCCATGGACAGGTCACGCCCCGCGCGTGACTCGCGCGCCACCTGGCCGAGGATGCCCTGGAACCAGGATTCGTCGATCTCCACCGCCGCGTCGCCCTCGAGCAGCGTCCGCGACAGTGCGCCGAGCCGGTCCATCGAGTCGAGGACGGCACGGCACTGGGCGTCGCCGTCGATCTCCGCGATCGCGGGGATGCGGCCACGATCGTGATACGCCGCAAGCTCCTCGAGGGTGTACCCCGAGTCTCCCTGCGCGTACAGGTGCGGCCGCGCGCCGATCTCGCCGGGGTCCTGGAGCGGGTCGGGACGGCGCTGGAGACGACCGACCAGCGCCTGGGCCTGAGTTTACCGATCGCGGTTCAGGTGACCGGCGGAATCCGCTCAACGTTCGCGGGGAACCGCCGCGTCGAGTGAGCACGCGGAGTCCGCGGCGACGTCAGACGAGCAGCTGGTGGCGCGCGAGGTCGCGGTAGAGCGGCACGGTCGCGACGAGCTCGGAGTGCGTGCCCTGGCCGACCACGACCCCCTTGTCGAGGACGACGATGAGGTCGCTGTCGACGACGGTCGACAGGCGGTGCGCGATCACCACGAGGGTGCGGCCCTCCGCCACGGCGTCGATGGCATCCCGCATCCGCTGCTCGTTGAGACCGTCGAGCGACGACGTCGATTCGTCGAGCAGCAGGATGGGCGGGGCCGCGAGCAGCGCGCGGGCGATCGCCAGGCGCTGACGTTCGCCGCCCGAGAGCATGACGCCCCCCTCGCCGACCTGCGCGTTCAGACCCTGACCGCTGCGCCCCAGCACCTCGCCGAGATTCACCGCGCGGAGCACCCGCTCGCAGTCGGCGTCGGATGCGTCCGGCGACGCCAGGCGCAGGTTGTCGCCGAGCGTGCCGGCGAGCGTCGGCGCATCTTGCTCGACATAGCCCAGCTGCGCACGGAGGCGTACCCGGTCGATCGTGCGCACGTCGACGCCGTCGAGGAGGATCGCGCCCGAAGTGGGGTCGTAGAAGCGCTCGATGAGCGCGAGCGTGGTCGACTTGCCGGCACCGGAGGGTCCCACGAGCGCCACACGTGAGCCCCGCGGCACGCGGAACGAGACACCGGCCAACACATCACCGGGCGCCCGGCCGACGTCGACGGTCGCATCGGCGTGCGCTTCTGCGAGCAGCGCCGCCGCTTCGGTCTCCGACGCGCGTCGGGCGGCGACGACGGCATCCGGGTAGGCGAAGCGCACATCCCGGAACTCGATCGCGACATCCGTGTGCGTGTCCGCCGCGGCGGGCACGCGTGCGGCGGTCTCGGCGTCGGCGGCGGTTTCGGTCGGCAGGTCGAGCACCTCTTGGATGCGTCCGAGGGCGCCGAGGGCCTGGTTGATCGAGGTGATCGCGCCGAAGAACGACGCGAGCGGCTGGATGAGGAAGAAGAGGAACATCACGAACGTCACCAGCTGGGCGATCGTGATGGTCTCCGACGCCACGCGGAACCCGCCGACGCCGAGCACCACCAGCAGCGACAGCTGCAGCGCGATGCCGGCGATCGGCACGATGAACGCGGATGCCTTCGCCACCTGCACGCCGGCGTCGTAGGCGCCGCGCGCCATGTCGTCGATCGCGGCACGTTCGCGCTCTTCCGCCCCGGCGGCGCGGATCGTGCGGATCGAGCCGACAGCGCGTTCCACCCCCGAAGCGAGCGCGCCGACCCGCTCCTGCTGGACGGAAGTGGCCCGTCGGATGCGGCCGCTCAGGGCGCCGACGACGGCGATCGAGGCCCCGATGACCACGAGGATCAGCAGGAGCAGCACCGGATCGATGAGGAACATCGCCACGATCGCGCCGACGAAGATGAGGGCATTGCCGATCGAATCGGCGAGGCCCTGGGTGAGCACGGCGTACAGCAGGGTCGTGTCGGTGCCGACGCGCGAGACGAGATCGCCGGTGCGGCGCGCGTCGTACTCGGGGATCGGCAGGTGCAGCAGGCGCGCGACGAGTCGGCGCCGGCTCGAGTAGACCACGGCCGTGCCGGTGCGTTGGAGCAGGAAGTGCTGGATGCCGCCGATGACCGACGAGACGACCACCAGCAGCGCCAGCATCCACACGAGGGTGCCGAGGGTGTCGCCCGATTGGACGCGCTCGATGACCTGGCCGACGACGAGGGGCTGAGCGAGCGTCGCGGCGGCGGCGAGCACGCTCAGCACGGCGACGACGACGAGCACGCCGCGCTGTTCGAACACGAACGGCAGCAGTTGGCGCAGGCTCGCGCGGGGGCCGTCGTAGGTCTTCGAGCGGCGCTGGCGGGTGGGGGAGGCAGATGACATGGCGGCTTTCTGCAGTGATCGGGTGCTTCTATCTTGCTCCGCTCTGCATGTGTGCCGGCTCACAGCGGGGTCCTTCTGGCATGTCGGCGGGCGGCGCTACTGTGGTGCGGTGCCCGCTCCCGTCATCGCCGCCACCGACCTCGCCAAGTCCTACAAGGTGAAGGGCAAGGCCGACTTCGTCGCGGTCGACGGGTTGAGTTTCGAAGTCGCCCCGGGGGAGTCCTTCGGGCTGCTGGGACCGAACGGGGCCGGCAAGTCGACGACGATGAAGATGATCGGCGCCGTGTCCACCCGCACCCGGGGCGACCTGCAGATCCTGGGGCTCGACCCCGATCGCTATGGGCCCGAGATCCGCTCGCGACTCGGTGTCGTGCCGCAGCAGGACAACCTCGACGGCGAGCTCAACGCCCGTGAGAACCTCTACATCTACGGCCGCTACTTCGGTCTGCCGAGCAAGGTGTGTCACCAGAAAGCCGATGAGCTGCTCGCGTTCGCGCAGCTCGAAGACAAGGCCAAGAGCAAGGTCGATCAGCTCTCCGGCGGCATGAAGCGCCGGCTCACGATCGCGCGCGGCCTCATCAACGATCCCCGTATCCTCCTGCTCGACGAACCCACGACGGGGCTCGACCCGCAAGCACGGCACGTGCTGTGGGACCGCCTGTTCCGCCTCAAAGAGCGCGGTACGACGTTGGTGCTCACGACGCATTACATGGACGAAGCGGAGCAGCTCTGCGATCGGCTCATCGTCGTCGATCAGGGCAGGATCATGGCCGAGGGGACCCCGGCATCCCTCATCCGCGAGCACTCGAGTCGGGAGGTGCTCGAGGTGCGCTTCGGGTCCGACCGCAATGCCGAGACGGCCGAGCGGATGCAGGGCATCGGCGACCGTATCGACGTGTTGCCCGACCGGATCCTCGTCTACACGCACGACGGCGAGGCCGCGCTGGAGCGGGTGACGGCTGCGGGGCTCGAGCCGATCACGTCGCTCGTGCGGCGCTCGTCCTTGGAGGACGTGTTCCTGCGCCTCACCGGACGGACGCTGATCGAATGACCGTCGTCACGCACCCGACGATCGACGAGCTGCGCGCCGAGGCCATGGCGTGGGGCCGCAAGCCTCGGCGCCGCGGCGGCTGGTACGTCACCGAGCACATGGTCCGCGCCATGCGCGCGTACGGGTGGACGATCATCGTCGGCGCCGTCGGACAGCCGCTGCTCTACCTGCTCGGGCTCGCGGTGGGGCTCGCCGCACTCATCACCACTCCGATCGTCGACCACGGCGTCGCGGTCAGCTACCTCATGTTCGTCGCGCCGGCGCTGCTGGCGACCGCGACGATCTCGGTCGCCAGCGAAGAGATGACCTACCCCGTCATGGCGGGGTTCAAATGGCGCCGCTACTTCTACGGGTTCAACGCGTCTCCGCTGTCGAGCCCGCAGATCACCCACGGGGTCATCGCGGGCGCCACGGCGCGCATGGCGTTGGCCTCGGCGGCGTACTACCTCATCGTGTGGCTTCTGCCGTTCGGCGCCGTCCCGCACCCCGAGACCGGCTGGCTCGCGATCCTCTCCGGGGTGCTCGCAGGTCTCGCGTTCGGCATTCCGCTGATGGCATATGCCGGTTCGCTCGAAGACGACAAGGGGCAGTTCGCCCTCGTGCAGCGCTTCCTGTTCGTGCCGATGTTCCTCTTCTCGGGCACGTTCTACCCGCTCGACGTGCTGCCGGTGTGGCTGCAGTGGATCGGCTGGGTCTCGCCGCTCTGGCACGGCGCCGAGCTCGGTCGCGTCGCGACGTACGGCGCGGCGGTGGCGCCGGGGATGATCGCCGTGCATCTCGGATACCTGATCGTCCTCACCGTCGCGGGCTATCTCTGGGGACGTCGCGTGTTCACGGAGAGGCTCGCGAAGTGACCGCCGTCGTCGAAAGATCGCCCGCGTCCGTCCGCCGTGGGGGTGTGCGAGCGCTGTGGGCGGGAAATCCCGGCGCAGTGGTGCAGCGTGGCCTCACGGCGGCGCGCTCGTCGAGCTGGGCGGTGGTGCTCTCCGGATTCTTCGAGCCCGTGTTCTATCTCGCCTCGATGGGCATCGGCCTCGGCGCGCTCATCGGCGATGTGCCCACGACGGCGGGCGTGCAGGTGTCGTACGCGGCCTTCATCGCGCCGGCGCTGCTGGCCGTGTCGGCGATGAACGGCGCGATCTACGACTCCACCTGGAACGTCTTCTTCCGCCTCAACTACGGCAAGCTCTACGAGGGGATGCTGTCGACCTCGCTCGGGCCCCTCGACGTCGCACTCGGGGAGATCCTCTACGCGTTGCTGCGCGGCCTCGCCTACGCCACCGGATTCATGATCATCATGCAGATCCTGGGGCTCAATCTGTCGTGGACCGCGATCCTCGCCCTGCCGGCAGTCGTGCTGATCGCGTTCGGCTTCGCGAGTCTCGGCATGGCGGTGACGAGCTACATGAAGACGTTCCAGCAGATGGACTGGATCAACTTCGTGCTGCTGCCGATGTTCCTGTTCTCGGCGACGTTCTACCCGATCTCGGTCTACCCGGGATGGGTGCAGCAGATCGTGATGGCATTCCCGCTCTGGCACGGGGTCGAGCTCATCCGAGGGCTCACGACCGGCATCCTGACGCCCGACATGCTGTGGCACGTGCTGTACTACGTCGCGATGATCGCCGTCGGTCTCGTCTTCACGACGAAGCGACTGCGCGCGCTCTTCCTCGACTGAGGCGGGTCAGCGCGCGGCGGTCGCGCCGAGGCCGATGTTCGTCTCGTACTCGACGTCTTTCGTCTCCTTCGACAGCCACAGGGCGATGAAGGTGAGCACGGCCGCGCCCGAAAGGTAGATGCCGACGAGCCAGGGCGAGCCGCCGGCGGCAGCCCACAGCGCCGTCGCGACGATCGGAGCGAGTGCGGCGCCGAGGATCGACGACACGTTGTACGAGATGGCCGAGCCGGTGTAGCGGACGTTCGTGGGGAACAGCTCCGGCAGCAGCGCCCCCATCGGTCCGAACGTCGCCCCCATCAGCATGAAGCCGAAGATCAGGAACGCCTGCACGAGCGCGCCGCTGAACTTGGGGTCGAGCTGGGGCAGCAGGAAGACGTTGAACAGCAGTCCGAAGACGCCGATTCCGGCGGTGATCCAGAGCAGCAGCTTGCGGCGACCGATCGCGTCGGCGACGGGTCCCGAGAGCAGCGTGAAGATGCCGAAGAACACCACGCCGATGATCTGCATGATCACGAAGTCGGTGTACCCGAATCCGAGCCCCGGCACATACGTCGCCGCGTCGAAGGCCGTGCCGGCCGTCTCCGCCGCGGCTGCGGCGCCCTCGAGGGTCGCTTTGGTGCCGTAGGCGAGGGTGAAGCTCGTCATGAGATAGAAGAGCACGTAGGTCGCCAGCATGATGAACGTTCCGAGCACGAGCTGCTTGCCGTGACCGCGCACGACGTCGGCGAGCGGGAAGCGGCGGATCGCCCCGGCATTGGAGGCTTTCGAGAAGGTCTCCGACTCGACGAGCTTGAGGCGCACGTACAGACCGACGATGACCATGACGGCGGAGAACAGGAACGGCACGCGCCAGCCCCAGGCGAGGAACGCCTCCGACTTGAGCCCGGCGCCGTCGGGGTGGGGGAGCGCGAAGTAGATCGCGAGGAAGACCGTGTTGGCGATGATGAAGCCGATCGGCGCACCCAGCTGGGGGAACGTGCCGTACCAGGCGCGCTTGCCCTTCGGCGCGTTCTCGGTCGCCACGAGGGCGGCGCCCGACCATTCGCCACCGAGGGCGAAGCCCTGGAAGAGGCGCAGGACGAGCAGCAGCAGCGCCGCCCACCAGCCGATGTCGTTGAAGGTCGGCAGGCATCCGATCAGGAAGGTCGCGATTCCCATCGTGAGGAGGGATCCGACGAGCGTCGCCTTGCGGCCGAAGCGGTCGCCGAAGTGCCCGAAGATGATGGCGCCGATGGGGCGGGCGACCATCGCCGCACCGAACACCGCGAACGACGACAGCAGCGCCGTCGTGTCGTTGCCCGTCGGGAAGAACAGCACGGGGAAGACGAGCACGGCCGCCGTCGCGTAGACGTAGAAGTCGTAGAACTCGATCGTGGTGCCGACGAGGCTCGCCGTGATGACGCGCGAGCGGGGGTTGGCGGGGGCGGAGGCGGTGGCGGGGGAAGACACGAAGGTCGAGTCTACGCTCCGCCCGCGTGCGCCGTCGGGGTCAGCGCCAGAGGACGGCGATGCCGGCGTTGGCGAGGGTCAGGATGCCGATGAGCCAGAAGAGCGGCGCGGGCGCCGCTCCCGTGCGGCGCTGGCGCCCGGTGCCGATACCCAAGAGTGCGCCGATGACGAGCAGGATCACGAGCTTCGTGCCGATCTTCGCGTAGTTCAGCTCGCCGTCGACACCCCACGGCGCGGCGAGGGCCAGCCCCGCGACCGCGGCGATCGTCATGCCCCACGTCATGATGCGGGTGATGCGACGCTCGCCGATCGCTTCGACCGCCCACGAGCCGAACAGCACGGCGAATCCGACGAGGTGGACGAGGACGACGGCGTGACGCAGGATCTCCATACCCTCAGCCTACCTGAAGGAGGTCGAGTCGTTGAGCGATCGTCTCAGGCGCGCAGGGTCCGCAGCAGCACGGCGGTGCGGAGCGCCGCATCCGCCGCCTCGGCGCCCTTGTCCTCCTTCGAGCCGGGCAGACCCGCGCGCTCGATGCCCTGCTGCTCGTCGTCGAGGGTCAGCAGACCGAAACCGACCGGCTTGCCGGTGTCGAGCGCGACGCGGGTGAGGCCGTCGGTGGCCGCGGCCGACACGTATTCGAAGTGCGGAGTGCCACCGCGGATGATGACGCCGAGGGCGACGACCGCGTCGGCGCCGGCATCCAGCACGGCCTTGCTCACGAGCGGCAGCTCGAACGAGCCCGCCACGCGCTCGCGGCGCCACGAGGCGCCGGAGGCCTCGAGCACCCGTTCTGCCCCGGCGATGAGGCCGTCGCTGATGACGTCGTGCCACGAGGCGGCCACGATGACCACGCGCAGTCCGGTGCCGTCGATCGCCTGCGTCTGGGGGGCTCCGTGGCCGCTCATGCGTTCTCCTTCGGGGTCTCCAGCGCGCCGTCCAGCGTCGCCGCGTCGATGATGTGTCCCATGCGCTCGCGCTTGGTGACGAGGTACTGGTGGTTGTTCGCGCCGACGCCGACGATGAGCGGCACCTGTTCGGCGACGTCGATGCCGAGCCCCTGCAGCTGCGCCACCTTGTCGGTGTTGTTGGTCAAGAGGCGCACCTTCGTCACGCCGAGGTCGTCGAGGATGCCGACCGCCGCGCTGTAGTCGCGGGCGTCGGCGGGCAGGCCCAGCGCGAGGTTCGCGTCGACGGTGTCGAGTCCGCGCTCCTGCAGGCTGTAGGCGCGCAGCTTGTTGATGAGCCCGATGCCGCGCCCCTCGTGGCCGCGCATGTAGATGACGACGCCTCCGTCCTGCTCGATGATGTCGAGGGCGGCATCCAGCTGCGGGCCGCACTCGCACTTGAGCGATCCGAACGCTTCGCCGGTGAGGCACTCGGAGTGCACGCGCACGAGCGGCGCCGCTTCGGTGAGGTCGCCCGAGACGACGGCGATGTGATCGGTGCCGCTCACGCGGTCTTTGTACGCGAGGAAGCGGAAGCTGCCGTGAGACGTGGGCACCTGCGCCTCGGCACGCAGGCTCACGCGGCGCTTCTGGACACGCTCGACCGGCGCCCGCTGGCCCTCCGTGGCGCCGAGGTGGGCGATGAGCTGCTCGATCGTGATGACGGGGATGCCTTCGCGCAGCCCCATCTCCAGCAGACCCGGCAGGCGCATCATCGACCCGTCTTCGGCGACGACCTCGCCGATCGCGGCGACCGGCTGGAGGCCCGCGAGGCGCATGAGCTCCACTCCCGCCTCGGTGTGGCCGGCGCGCTCGCGCACCCCGCCGTCGACGGCGCGGAGGGGCAGGATGTGCCCCGGACGGATCACCGATGCCGGCACCGACTCGGGGTCGGCGAGCACGTTCAGGGTGTGCGCGCGGTCGCCGGCGCTGATTCCCGTCGAAACGCGGTCGGCGGCATCCACGCTCACGGTGTACGCCGTGCCGCGGCTGTCCTCGTTGACGGCGACCATGGGGGGCAGGTCGAGCCGGTCGGCCCAGTCGGCGGGCATGGGGGCGCAGATGAAGCCGCTGGACCAGCGGATCGTCCACGCGAGCCACTCGGGCGTGGCGAGTTCGGCCGACAGGATGATGTCGCCCTCGTTCTCGCGGTTCTCATCGTCGGCGACGATGACGGGCTTGCCGGCGCGGAGCGCGTCGAGGGCGTCCGGGATGGTGGACAGGCTCATTCGGAGCCTCCTTCGGGTGCGGTGGAGAAGGACAGGAGGCGCTGCACGTGCCGCGCGAGGATGTCGGTTTCGAGGTTCACCACGTCGCCCACGGCGCGGACGCCGAGAGTCGTGACCTCGAGGGTTTCGGGGATGAGCGACACTTCGAGCCACTGCTGTGCCTCGCCGGCTTCGCTCGCATCCGACACCGTGAGCGAGACGCCGTCGATCGTGATCGAGCCCTTGTCGACGACGAGGGGGGCGAGTGCGGCGGGCACGCCGATGCGGATGACGCGCCACTCGGCGCCGGGACGCACATCGACCACGGTGCCGACGCCGTCGACGTGGCCCTGGACGATGTGTCCGCCGAGGCGCCCATGCGCCGCCATGGCCCGTTCGATGTTGACGCGGGAACCGGGACCGATGCCGCCGATCGCCGACATGTCGAGGGTCTGGCGCATGACGTCGGCGGTGAACCAGTCGTCGCCCTGATCGATGACGGTGAGGCACACGCCCGACACGGCGATCGAGTCGCCGTGCGATGCGTCGGAGACCGCGAGGGGGGCGCGCACCGTGAGGCGCACGCCGTCGCCCGAGGGTGCCACGGCCGTCACGGTGCCCTGCTCTTCGATGATTCCGGTGAACATGTCAGTTCTCCTCCTGGGGGTGGGCGATGATCAGCAGGTCGTCGCCGAGACGGTGGATGTCGGAGAACGCGAGTCGGCGCTGCTGGTCGATGCTCGCGACGCCGATGTCGGCCAGGGCGACCCGCGGGCCGCCGAGGAGCGTCGGGGCGACGTAGACCAACACATCGTCGACGAGGCCGGCGCGCAGGAACGACGTCGCGATCGCGGGACCGCCCTCGATGAACACCCGGTGCATCCCCAGCTCGCGGAGGCGATCGAGGAGGTCGGGAAGATCGTCGCCTTCGTCCTGCAGGAAGGGGAGGGGATGCCGGCGGACCCGGGCCTCCTGCGGAGTCGCGCGCGTGCCGATGATGACGGGTCGGGGCTGGTGCGCGAACAGCTCGCCGTCAGGGCGACGGGCGGTCAGCGCCGGATCGTCCGCGAGCAGCGTTCCGGTGCCGACGACGATCGCGTCGGCCGCGCTGCGTCGCTCGTGCACATCGGCGCGGGCCGCGGCGCCGGTGATCCACTGGCTCGTACCGTCGGCCGCGGCGGCGCGCCCGTCGAGCGACTGCGCCCACTTGACGGTGACGTGCGGGCGGCCGAGGCGCTGCACCGTCAGCCACGAGTCGAGGAGCGCCAGACCGTCGCTCTCGAGGACGCCGGCCTCGATGTCGACACCCGCGGCGGACATGTGCGCGCCCCCGCCGGCGGACAGCTGCCCGGGGTCGGAGACGGCGTAGACGACGCGCGCGACACCCGCGGCCAGGAGGGCGTCGGCGCACGGTCCGGTGCGCCCCGTGTGGTTGCAGGGCTCCAGGGTGACGACGGCGGTCGCGCCGCGGGCATCGTCCGGCGTCAGCTTCGACAGTGCGTCGACCTCGGCGTGCGCAGTACCCGCTCCGCGATGCCAGCCTTCGGCGAGCACCTCGCCCGCGGGCGAGAGCAGCACCGCGCCGACCTGCGGGTTGAGTCCGCGGGGGCCCTCGAGGGCGAGCGCGAACGCGCGACGCATCGCTTCGCGTTCGCGGTCTGCCGTGACCATCGTGTTCATCCTTCTCGCCGGGGGCACCGGGGCGCGGAAGACACCGCAGACATCGCGGACGATGCTGCGTGCTGCCTTCCATCCGGACTAGCGGCGCAGTCCCTACAGAACTGCAGCGCATCACCGTCGGTCCCGGAATTCCACCGGATCGGCCCGGCGCACCGACCGAGGTCGATCCACAGGGTTCGCGGACTGTCACCGCCGGTTCGGATTCTCACCGACCCCGGAGCACGTTGTTTGCTCCGATCCTACTCAACCCGCCCCGATCGGTTTCATTCCCGTGGCGAATCATGACGATGTGCTGACCGTTCGGTGTCTGTGCGGCCGCCGGTCGCGCGGGAGCAATACCCTGAGTGTGGAAAGGCTCAGCACACATGACTACGGCACCCACCGCACTCGACCGGTTGAAAGAACGTCCCTACGCGGACGTGCTGATCGTCGGCGGCGGCATCAACGGACTCGCCACCTTCCGCGACCTCGCCCTGCAAGGGGTCGACGTCGCGCTCGTCGAGAAGAACGACTTCGTCTCGGGGGCGTCGGCGGCATCCAGCCACATGATCCACGGCGGCATCCGCTATCTCGAGAACGGCGAGTTCCGCCTGGTGCACGAGGCCGTCACCGAGCGCAACGGCCTGCTGCAGATCGCGCCGCACTACGTGCGCCCGCTGCAGACCACGATCCCGATCTATTCGACGTTCTCCGGAGTGCTCTCGGCGCCCCTGCGCTTCCTCCGTCACGGCGGCGGCAAGCCGCGTGAGCGCGGCGCCGCGCTCATCAAGATCGGGCTCGTGATCTACGACTCCTTCTCGCGGGGCGGCGGCCGGGTGCCCCGCCACACCTTCCACGGCCGGAAGCGCTCGCTGCAGGAACTGCCGGCACTCAACCCGGGGGTCAAGTACACCGCGACCTACTGGGATGCTTCGCTCCACGACCCCGAGCGGCTCGCGATCGACGTCCTCCGCGACGGCGTGCGTGCGGGCGCCGACCGGGCCCGCGCCGCGAACTACACCGCCGCCGTCGGCGCCGACGACGGACGAGTGCTGCTGCGCGGTGAAGACGGCGAGGAGTTCGCCTTCACGGCATCCGTCGTCGTCAACGCCTCCGGACCCTGGACCGACGTGACCAACGCCGCCCTCGGCGACCCGACCCGCTACATGGGCGGCACGAAGGGCTCGCACATCGTGCTCGATCACGACGAGCTGCTGGCGGCCACGGGCGGCCGCGAGCTCTTCTTCGAGCACTCCGACGGGCGCATCGTCTTGATCTACCCGCTCAAGGGCAAGGTGCTCGTCGGCACCACCGACCTCGAACACGACATGGCGAACCCGACCGTGTGCACCGAGGCCGAGGTCGACTACTTCTTCGACCTCATCTCGCACGTGTTCCCGAAGATCGCCGTCGACCGCTCGCAGATCGTCTACCGCTTCTCGGGTGTGCGCCCCTTGCCCGGGCACGGTGACGTCGCGCCGGGCTTCGTCTCGCGCGACTATCGGATCGAAGCCGAGCCGCTGCCCGGCGTCGCCGCCGCGACCGTGCTCAGTCTCGTCGGCGGCAAGTGGACGACCTTCCGCGCCTCCGCCGCACACCTGACCGACCGCGTGCTCGAGCTGCTCGCCCAGCCGCGCGTGCGCAGCACGAAGGGCGTGCCGATCGGCGGCGGTGCGGGTTATCCGAAGTCGGAGCGCGCGCGCCGGCAGTGGATCTCCGCCTATTCCGCCCGGATCGGCCTCGACCGCGCCGCCGTCCTGCTCGACCGCTACGGCACGATCGCCGCCGACATCATCGACGCGCTTCCCGGCGACGACGCGCCGCTCGAGACCCTCCCGAGCTACAGCACGGGAGAACTTCGGCACCTCGCGGCCACGGAGCAGGTCGTCCACCTCGCCGACGTGCTGCTGCGCCGCACCGCCATCGCCTTCACCGGCGCCGCAACGCCCGCCGTCGTGGCCGAGATCGCCGCCGCGATCGCGCCGGTGCAGGGGTGGGATGGCGCAGCCCAAGCGGCCGAGGTGAGCGCCGCGCTCGCCGCGGTGTACGCCGCCGACCCGTCGGGCGCCCCGCTCGAGGCGCGATAGCGTAGGAGCCCGGCACCTCGAAGGAGAGACCACGTGGCAGAGCATGTGATCGCGCTCGATCAGGGCACCACCTCGACGCGGGCGATCGTGTTCGATGCGGCCGGAGCGATCGTCGCCTCCGCCCAGCGCGAGCACGAGCAGATCTTCCCTCGGGCCGGATGGGTCGAGCACGATCCCGTCGAGATCTGGACGAACACGCGTGACGTCCTCGCCGCGGCGCTCGCCGACGCCGCGCTGGCGGCATCCGACGTCGCCGCCGTGGGCATCACCAACCAGCGCGAGACCGTCATCGTGTGGGATCGCCGCACCGGTGAGCCCGTGCACCACGCGATCGTGTGGCAGGACACGCGCACCCAGCCCGCGATCGACCGCCTGATCGCCGAGCGCGGCGTCGACGCCTTCACCGCCCAGACCGGGCTGCCGCTGGCTTCGTACTTCTCCGCGTCGAAGGTCGCGTGGATCCTCGATCACGTCGACGGCGCGCGTGAGCGGGCCGAGCGGGGCGACCTGCTCTTCGGGACGCCGGACACCTGGGTCGCCTGGAACCTCACCGGCGGTGCGGACGGCGGCATCCACGTCACCGACGTCACCAACGCCAGCCGGACACTCCTGATGGACCTGCGCACCCTCGACTGGGCCGATGAGCTGCTCGAGGCATGGCGCATTCCCCGCGGCATGCTGCCCGAGATCCGGTCGTCGGCGGAAGTCGTCGGCGAGGTACGCGCGCCGCAGGAGCTTCGGGGCGTGCCGATCGCCGGCATCCTGGGCGACCAGCAGGCGGCGACCTTCGGTCAGACGGCGTTCGATGCCGGCGAGTCGAAGAACACCTACGGCACCGGCAACTTCCTGCTGGTGAGCACGGGGACAGAGATCATCCGCTCGCGCGCCGGGCTCATCACGACCGTCGCCTACCGGGTCGCGGGCGAGCCCGCGCACTACGCGCTCGAGGGGTCGATCGCCGTCACCGGATCGCTCGTGCAGTGGTTGCGCGACAACCTCGGGATCATCCGGGAGTCGGAGGAGATCGGCCCGTTGGCGGCATCGGTCAGCGACAACGGCGGCGCCTACTTCGTGCCCGCGTTCTCGGGTCTGTTCGCGCCGTACTGGCGACCCGACGCGCGCGGCGCGCTCGTCGGCCTGACGCGCTACGTGACGAAGGCCCACATCGCGCGCGCGGCCCTCGAAGCGACGGCGTTCCAGACCCGCGACGTGATCGAGGCGGTCGTCTCGGATGCCGGCCGCACGCTCGACGAGCTGCGCGTCGACGGCGGCATGACCCGCAACGACGTCCTCATGCAGTTCCAGGCCGACATCCTCGGCATTCCGGTCGTACGCCCCAAGATCGTCGAGACCACCGCGCTCGGGGCGGCGTACGCCGCCGGGCTCGCGGTGGGCGTCTGGCGCGACCGCGAAGAGCTTCGCTCGCACTGGCAGGAAGACGTGCGCTTCGAGCCCCGGATGGAGCGCGCCGAAGCCGCACGGCGCTACCGGCAGTGGAAGAAGGCCGTCGGCAAGTCGATCGATTGGGTCGACGACGACGCCCGCATCCTCATGCGCACGACCGACGACCCTACTTCAGCAGGCGACTGAGCCGGCGGTCGGCCAGCGGGGCGCCGCCGGTCTGACACGTCGCGCAGTATTCCAGCGACCGGTCGGCGAAGAACACCGAGCGCACGGTGTCTCCGCAGACGGGGCACGCCTCGCCGCGGCGGCCGTGGACGGCCATGCCCCGCCGCTTGGCGTCTTTGAGGTCTGCGGGCGGCTTCCCCGACGCGGCGGCGACGGCGTCGGTCAGAATGCGCTGCAGCGCCGCGAACAGCGTGTCCACGGCATCCGCGTCGAGGGTCGCGGCGAGGGCATACGGCGACATCTTGGCCGCGTGCAGGATCTCGTCGGAGTAGGCGTTGCCGATGCCCGCCACGATCGACTGATCCCGCAGCACGCCCTTGATCTGGGTGCGGCGGCCGGCGAGGAGGGCGGCGAGCGTGTCGCGGGTGAAGTCCGCCGCGAGCGGGTCGGGCCCGAGGCGCGCGATGCCGGGGACGTCCTGGGGGCCGCGGGCGACGTAGACGGCGAGCGACTTCTTCGTGCCCGCTTCGGTGAGGTCGAATCCGGAGCCGTCGTCGAACGCCACCCGGAGCGCGATCGGCGTCTTCCCGGGGCGGATGACGGTGGCCGGAAGCTGCTCGTACCAGCGCAGCCAGCCGGCTTTGGCCAGGTGGAAGACGAGGTGCGTGCCGCGGTCGGTCGACAGATCGACGAACTTGCCGCGCCGGTCGGCGGCGACGACGGCCGCGCCGACCAAAGCCTCGAGCGGCGGATCGTAGGTCTTCAGGGCGGCGATGTTCGCCACGGTCGCCTTGGTCACGGTGAGCCCGACGAGGCGCCCCGCGAGGAAGTCGACGAGGCCCTGGACCTCCGGCATCTCGGGCATGCGCTCATCCTGCCCCGGATCCGTTCAGTCCGCGAGTACCGGCCAGAGCTGCGGTGTGCGCTCGTCGGCGCGCAGGAGCGCCGCGAGCCAGGCATCCTCTCGGCCATTCTTGCCCGCGATGCCGGCGCGGAGCAGGCCCTCGTAGCGGAAGCCCACGGCACGCGCCGAGCGCGCGGAGGCGGTGTTGCCGGCGACGGCGTACCACTCGATGCGCTCGAGATCCGGGCCGTCGGCCGCGAACCCCCAGTCGAGCACCGCGCGCGAGGCCTCGGTGATGAAGCCGCGCCGCCGCGACCACGGCGACACCCAGTATCCGAGCTCGCCCCGCCCCGCACCGTCGAGCCGGTAGAGGCCGATCATGCCGGCGAGGGTGTCGCCGTCGCGCATCGCCCAGGTGAGGTGCACGCCCTCGTCCCACTGCGCGGCGACCCGCGGGACGAACTCCTCCGCATGCCGGTGCTCGTACGGAGACGGGACGGTGGTGTACCGCTGGGTGTCGGCGTCCTGGCAGGCCTCGTAGATCGCGGCGACGTCGCTCTCGCGGGGGAGCGAGAGCTCGAGCCGCGCCGTCCGCAGGGTCACCGGTCGCATCCCCCGACCCTACCCGCGCGCCGTGCGTACCGTTCTCCGGACCGCTCACCGTCCGGGTCCCGTGCGACCCGGCGGAGTCCCGGAATTCCGGGGGCCACGGCAGCGAGGTCGGGACACCATCCGGAGATCGGTACGTCTCGCCTCTCTCCACAGGTCGCCGACCGGCCGAACTCTCCACATCCGGCAGAGGTGGGCCACCACCGTGGCTGCTCGGAGGCCACACTCGCCGCCATGGCACTCGACTACCTCACCCGCGCGGATCTCCTTTCTCACGGTCAGACGCGCCGCTCGATCCAGGCCGCCGTCCGTCGCGGTGAGTTGATCCACGTGCGACGCGATCGCTATCTCCGCCCGGATGCCGGCGATGCCATCACCCGCGCGGTGCGGGTCGGTGGTCGGCTCACGTGCCTGTCGCTCTTGGCGCTCCTCGGCGTGTTCGTGCTCGACAACAGCCGGCTGCACGTGCAGGTGGATCCGTGGGCCACCCGTCTGCGATTCGGACCCCACAGCGTGGGCTTCTTCAGCCCTCGATCCGCGGTGCGGGTGCACTGGGAGCGCGGCGTCCGGGATGCCCGAGGCTCGTGCGTCGCGCACATCGTCGACGCGGTGATCCACGCCGTGCGCTGCCAGGCGCCGCGCGCGGCGATCGCCACGCTCGACAGCGCGCTGCACCTGGGCCTGATCGGTTCGCAGGAGCTCGCGGAGATCTTCGAGGCTCTGCCCGCGCGGTTCCGGGCGATCCGGCCCTGGTTGGACGGCCGCGCCGAGTCGGGGCCGGAGTCACTCGTCCGGATCATGGCGCACATGCTCGGGTGCAGCGTCGAACTGCAGGTCGACTTCGACGGGATCGGGCGGGTCGACCTCGTCCTCGACGGGTGGCTGGTGGTGGAGTGCGACAGCAAGGAGTTCCACAGCAACTGGGCCGCCCAGGCCCGCGACCGGGAGCGCGACGCGCAGCTTGCAGCGCTCGGCTATCCCACGCTTCGTCTGACGGCAGCGATGGTCATGTACCGCCCGGATGACGCTTTCGCGGCCCTCAGCGGATTGGTGAAGTCCCGGCGGCCGTGAGGGCGCGTACCGTTCTCCGGACGGATCGGCGCGGAAGCCCGCCGAGCCCGTCTGTAACGGGTGATTGGGGCGCTGGATCCGGAGAACGGTACGCCGCCGACCGCTCACCGTCGGCGCGGACCCGGGGCGGAGACCGGGGGCGTCAGACGCGGCGGAGCAGCCCGATCTTGTCGTACACATCGCTCAGAGTGGCGTCGGCGACCTCGTCGGCACGCGCGGCGTTCGCCGCCAGCACCCGGTCGAGCTCGGCCGGGTCGTCGAGCAGCTCGAGCGCGCGGGCGCGGACGGGGCCGAACTCCTCGACGACGACCTCGGCGAGCCCCTTCTTGAAGTCGCCGTAGCCGCGTCCGGCGTACTCGTCCTCGATCGCGGGGATCTGCCGTCCGCTGAGAGCGGCGTAGATGACGAGCAGGTTCGACACGCCGGGCTTGTTCTCGCGGTCGTAGCGCACCGTGCCGTCGGAATCGGTCACGGCGCGCATGACCTTCTTCGCCGACGCGGCCGGATCGTCGAGCAGCCAGAGCACGCCCGCGTCGGACTCGGCGGACTTGCTCATCTTCGCCGTCGGGTTCTGCAGGTCGTAGATGCGGGCGGTGTCCTTCTGGATCACCGGCTGCGGCACCGTGAAGGTCTGGCCGTACCGCGAGTTGAACCGCTCCGCGAGGTCACGGGTGAGTTCGACATGCTGCTTCTGGTCGTCGCCGACCGGCACGATGTCGGTTTGGTACAGCAGGATGTCGGCGGCCATCAGCACCGGATACGTGAACAGCCCGACGCTCGTCGCGTCGGTGCCGTAGCGCGCCGACTTGTCTTTGAACTGCGTCATGCGGCCGGCTTCACCGAAACCGGTGATCGTCGACAGCACCCACGCGAGCTCGGCGTGCGCTCGCACGTGCGACTGCACGTAGAGCGTCGAGCGCGACGGCTCGATACCCGCGGCGATGTACTGCGCCGCGGTGCGCCGCGTCTTCGCGCGGAGCTCCGCGGGGTCGTTCGGCTGCGTCAGCGCGTGCAGGTCGACGACCGAGAAGAACGCCTCGTACGAGTCCTGCAGGTCCCGCCACTGCATGAGCGCCCCGATGTAGTTGCCGATCTGGAGCGAGTCGGCGGAGGGCTGCATTCCGGAGTACAGGCGGGGCTTGGTCACGCGTCCAGTCTATTGAACGGATGCCGGGCCTCCGCCGCCCGGACGCCCCGTCAGAACGTGTAGTCGGCGACGACGGGCGCGTGGTCGCTCCACCGCGAGTCCCAGGACGCCGCCCGGACGACGCGGTAGTCCACGACGCGCGCGGCGAGCGCCGGCGTCGCGAGGTGGTAGTCGATGCGCCAGCCGGTGTCGGTGTCGAACGCCTTACCGCGATTCGACCACCACGAGTAGGGTCCGTCGACCTCGCCCGCCCACCGGCGGCCGACGTCGACCCAGCCGAGGCCGGTTCCGGTCGAACCGTCGACGCAGGCGACGTCGGCACCGGCCTCACCCGTGAACCGGTCGAAGTAGGCGCGCTCGCGGGGGAGGAAGCCGGCCTTCTTGACGTTGCCCTTCCAGTTGCGGATGTCGAGCTCGCGGTGCCCGACGTTCAGGTCGCCGGTGATGAGCGCGAGTGGACCGAGCTCGCCCATGCGCCGCTCCATCGCGTCGAGGAAGGCGTATTTCGCGACCTGCTTCTCGGTGCCGTCCTCGCCCGTGAAGACGTACGCGCTGATCACGGTGAGCCGCTCGCCGTCGACGTCGAGGTCGGCTTCCACCCATCGCCCGCGGGAGTCGAGGTCGTCGTCACCGAGCTCGACCCGCCAGATGTCGATCGGCTCGCGCGCGGCGATCGCTACGCCGGCACGGCCCTTCGCGAGTGCTTCGTCGTTGACGATGTGCCAGCCCGGAAGCGCATCGGCGAGGTGCGCGGCCTCGCCACGCACCTCCTGGAGGGTCAGGACATCGACGCCGGCGCTCTCGAGCCACGGCAGCATGCCATTGCGCGCGGCGGCACGGATGCCGTTGACATTGACCGAGGCGATGCGAAGATTCCGGGGCACCGATCCAGCCTAGGCGCCACCGTCGACACTCAGTCGAACAAGCCCGACCTCCGCGGCGGCGGGGGAGCGGAGGCTTCCACCTGCACGAGATCGTCTTCCGCGCGGCGGATGGCCTGCTCCGCCTGCCACCCGCGCCACCACGGCGCCGCCCGGCGGGCGAGGTGCGCGTCGCGCAGACGCACCCGCGCGGCCGTGAGGAGTGCGGCGTGCTCGGTGGCGCGCCGCTCGGCCTCGGTCGGTGCGACGAGCGGAACGTCCTCGTCGGCGGCGCTGACCGCCACCCACGACGCGGCGACGAGGATCACGATGCCCGCCAGCCGGAACCACAGCAGGAACCCGATGAACACCGAGAACGTCGCCAGTAGGGGATTGGCGGGTGTGTACGACAGCAGCAGGCCGGCGCCGAACTGCAACACGATCAGCGCGCCGCCGCCGAGCAGCGCGCCCGGCCAGATGAGGCGCCAGTGGAGCGTCGTGCCGGTCAGGAAGCGGATGAGGGTGGCCAGCGCCACCGTGTTGATCGCGAACCCCACGATCACCGATGCCACGCGGCCGGCCACCGACACCCACGCCGAAGAGATCTGCCACGCGAGCATGTGGAACAGCAGCTCGACCGCGCCGCTGGCGAGCGTCGCAAGGATGGCGCCGATCACCAGTGCGGCGCCGAACATGAGCGCCGCCAGCAGGTCGCGCGCCTTCAGCAGCACGTAGCTGCGGCTGTCGAACGGCAGACCGAAGATGTCGCGGATCGCCCGGCGCGTGAACGTCACGAACCCGATCGCCGTCCACACCGTCACGGCCAGTGCAACGGCACCGGTGACGGCCAGCACGCCGGCAGACCCCTGCGCGATCGCGGCGACCTCGGCGCCGCTGATGAGGCCCTTCTGGCCGTCCTCGCCGATGAGGCCCGGGATGTAGGAGTTGACGATCGCGATCAGGCCGTCGATGGCCGCTGCGCTTCCGCCCAGCCAGATGCCCACGACCGCGCCGCCGGCGTAGATGACGGCGAAGATCGAGAAGAGCGACTGGTAGCTGATGGCCGCCGCCAGCAGGAAGCCGTTGTGCTGGAGGAAGTGCCGCCACACCCGCACGGGGAACCACGCGAGGGTCTTGCGCGTCAGCTCCGTCGCACGCTCGAACGGCTCGTCGAGGCGATCGCGCAACGACGCGGCCGCGCGCGCGCGCACCTCGCGCCGGCGATTGCGATCCACCACGCGATCAGACTAGGGGAGAGCGCTCAGCGACCGCGCAGGACCGCCTGCTTGACCTCGGCGATGGCCTTCGTGACCTCGATGCCGCGGGGGCACGCCTCGGTGCAGTTGAAGGTCGTGCGGCAGCGCCAGACGCCTTCCTTGTCGTTGAGGATGTCCAGGCGCACGTCGCCCGCGTCGTCGCGCGAGTCGAAGATGAAGCGATGTGCGTTGACGATGGCGGCGGGGCCGAAGTACTGCCCGTCGGTCCAGAACACCGGGCACGACGACGTGCACGCGGCGCACAGGATGCACTTCGTGGTGTCGTCGAAGATCTCGCGGTCGGCGATCGACTGCACGCGCTCCTTGCCCGCTTCGGGCTTCGAGTTCGCGATGAGGAATGGCTGCACTTCGCGGTAGGAGGCGAAGAACGGCTCCATGTCGACGATGAGGTCCTTCTCCAGCGGCAGGCCCTTGATGGCCTCGACGTAGATCGGCTTCGAGATGTCGAGGTCTTTGATCAGCGTCTTGCAGGCCAGGCGGTTGCGGCCGTTGATGCGCATGGCATCCGACCCGCAGATGCCGTGCGCGCACGAGCGGCGGAACGACAGCGAACCGTCGACCTCCCACTTGATCTTGTGGAGTGCGTCGAGCACGCGATCGGTGGGGTAGAGCTCCACGTCGTAGTCGACCCAGCGCGGCTCGTCGTCGACCTCGGGGTCGAAGCGGCGCACGATGAACGTGATGAGGTACGACTGGATGCCGGAATCGGTGGTGACGGCGGCCTCTTCGGCGACGAGTGTCATCAGTACTTCCTCTCCATGGGCGGGTAGTTGAACTCGCCCTTGTCGTTCTTGGTGAACACGACCGGCTTCCAGTCGAGGGTGATGTGGTCTTCCGGGTCCGGCGAATGCGGGTCGCCGGTGAGGTAGGCCATCGTGTGCTGCATGTAGTTCTCGTCGTCGCGCGCTTCGTAGTCTTCGCGCATATGGCCGCCGCGGCTCTCCTTGCGGTTGCGGGCGGCGTACGCGACGATCTCGGCGAGGTCGAGGAGGAAGCCGAGCTCGACGGCTTCGAGCAGGTCGGTGTTGAACCGCTTGCCCTTGTCGTCGACGTGGATGTTCTTGTAGCGCTGGCGCAGGTCGTGGATCGTGCCCATGACGTTGGTCAGGGTCTCCTCCGTGCGGAAGACCTGGGCGTTCGCGTCCATCTCCTCCTGCAGCTTCTTGCGCAGCACCGCGATGCGCTCGCCGCCGGGGTTGTTGCGCAGGCCCTCGATGAGCTCGCGCACCTCCTTCGCGGGGTCTTCCGGCAGCGGCACGAAGTCGGCGGTCTGCACGTACTCGACCGCCTTGCGACCGGAGCGCTTGCCGAAGACGTTGATGTCGAGCAGCGAGTTGGTGCCCAGGCGGTTGGCGCCGTGCACCGAGACGCACGCGCATTCGCCGGCGGCGTAGAGGCCGGGCACGACGGTGTCGTTGTTCTGCAGTACTTCACCGTCGGTGTTGGTCGGGATGCCGCCCATCGCGTAGTGCGCGGTCGGCATGACCGGCACCGGCTCGGTGACCGGGTCGACGCCGAGGTAGGTGCGCGCGAACTCGGTGATGTCGGGGAGCTTCGTCTCGAGAACCTCCGCACCCAGGTGGGTGCAGTCGAGGTAGACGTAGTCCTTGTTGGGTCCGGCGCCGCGACCTTCGAGCACTTCCTTCACCATGCAGCGGGCGACGATGTCGCGCGGCGCGAGGTCTTTGATGGTCGGCGCGTACCGCTCCATGAAGCGCTCGCCCGAGGCGTTGCGCAGGATCGCGCCCTCGCCGCGGGCGCCCTCCGTCAGGAGGATGCCGAGCCCGGCGAGACCGGTCGGGTGGAACTGGAAGAACTCGATGTCCTCCAGCGGCAGGCCCTTGCGCCAGATGATGCCGACGCCGTCACCGGTGAGGGTGTGGGCGTTCGAGGTGGTCTTGTAGATCTTGCCGAAGCCGCCGGTGGCGAAGATCACGGCCTTGGAGTGGAAGACGTGCAGGTCGCCGGTGGCGAGCTCGTACGCCACGACGCCGGCGATCTGCGTGTTGCCGTCGGCATCCTTCACCGTGATGAGGTCGAGCGCGTAGAACTCGTTGAAGAAGTTGATGCCGAGCTTCACGCAGTTCTGGAACAGCGTCTGCAGGATCATGTGGCCGGTGCGGTCGGCGGCGTAGCACGCGCGGCGCACCGGGGTCTTGCCGTGATCGGCCGTGTGGCCGCCGAAGCGACGCTGGTCGATCTTGCCCTCGGGTGTGCGGTTGAACGGCAGCCCCATGTTCTCGAGGTCGATGACCGCGTCGATGGCTTCCTTCGCGAGGATCTCGGCGGCATCCTGGTCGACGAGGTAATCGCCGCCCTTGACGGTGTCGAACGTGTGCCACTCCCACGAGTCCTCTTCGACGTTGGCGAGCGCTGCCGCCATGCCGCCCTGCGCCGCACCCGTGTGCGAGCGGGTCGGGTAGAGCTTCGTGATGACCGCCGTGCGTGCGCCGGGGCCCGCCTCGATGGCGGCGCGCATGCCGGCGCCGCCGGCGCCCACGATCACGACGTCGAACTCGTGGTAATAGACGCCGTCCTTGAGGACGGCGTCGGGGTAGGTGCTCACGTCAGATGCCTCTTCTTGTCTTCGTCTTCTCAGGGCGCGCGGGCCTCAGAGGGCCTGGCACGCCTCCCAGAACGCACTGTCTGTGGTCACGCCGTTGCAGGGGTCGAACGCGAACACGACGAGCGTGCCGAGGACGATCAAGAGCCCCGCGGCGATGCCGATAGCCCAGACCAGGGTCTTTCGCACCGTCTCGCCGGCGACGTAATCGTTGACGATCGTGCGCATGCCGTTGGCGCCGTGGATGAGCGCGAGCCACAGCATGAGGATGTCCCACACCTGCCAGAACGGGTTGGCGAGCTTGCCGGCGACGAAGCCCCAGTCGAGGGCATGGATGCCGTCACCCACCATGAGGTTCGAGAACAGGTGCCCGAAGATGAGGACGACCAGGGCGACGCCGGAGACGCGCATGTAGACCCAGCCCCACTTCTCGAGGTTCGGGCCCTTCTTGCGGATCTGCGGCGAGCGGGGTGCGGCGAGCGTGTCGGTGGCCATCAGTGCCCCCCTCCCACGTTCGAAAACACATTGATGAGGTGACGCGGGACGAATCCGGCGAGGGTCACCGCCCAGATGCCGATGACGCCCCACCACAGCTGGCGCTGGTGGCGCGTGGCCCACGGCCACAGGTCGACCGCGATGATGCGCAGGCCGTTGTAGGCGTGGTAGGCGATGGCGGCGACGAGGGCGACCTCGCCGATGCCCATGATCGGGTTCTTGTAGGTGCCGATGACCGCGTCGTACGCCTCGGGGGAGAGGCGGATGAGAGCCGTGTCGAGCACGTGCACCAAGAGGAAGAAGAAGATGGCGATGCCGGTGATGCGGTGCAGCACCCACGACCACATGCCCTCGCGACCGCGGTAGAGCGTTCCGCGCGGCGTCTTCGACGTGGTTTCGGTTACCGAAAGTGCGACGCGTGCTGGAGCAGACACTTCGTCCTCCCTGGATGAGATCGGACACCTCGCTGCGGCGGGGAGGGGTTCCCGGTCGTTTTGCCGACCTGTGAGCGTCGCACGCGGGCGCACTGTCCATCCTACGTGCCGTCTCGGACTGCGAGCGAGGAAGGAGGACCTAAGTTCTCTCGACGTCGAGATATCCCCGGACAGGTACCTCCTTTCGTCGGGGGGATGCCGCCGGGCGATACCCTCGAGGCATGGCCGCACCCATCCCGAACTTCTACGCCGTCATCCCCGCGGGCGGTGTGGGCTCCCGGCTCTGGCCGCTTTCGCGCGCGGACGCGCCGAAGTTCCTCCACGACCTCACCGGCTCCGGCCACTCGCTGCTGCGCGACACGTGGGACCGGCTCGAGCCGCTCACCGGCGCCGATCGCATCGCCGTCGTCACCGGCCGCGCGCATCGCGCCGCCGTCGAGGAGCAGCTCCCCGGCATCGCCGACCTCAACGTCATCCTCGAATCGGAGCCCCGCGACTCGGCGGCCGCGATCGGTCTCGCCGCCGCGATCCTGCATCGGCGTGAGCCCGATGTCATCATCGGCTCGTTCGCCGCCGACCACGTCATCCGCGGGGCGCGCGTGTTCGAGTTCGCGGTGCGCGATGCCGTCGAGGTCGCGCGCGAGGGCTACATCTGCACGATCGGCATCGCGCCGTCCGAGCCTGCCGTCGGTTTCGGGTACATCAAGCGCGGCGGCGAGCTCATCGTCGACGGTGCGCGCGACGCCTCGCTCGTCGAGCGCTTCGTCGAAAAGCCCGACCTCGCCACCGCGAAGCAGTACGTCGCCGACCGCGACTACCTGTGGAACGCCGGCATGTTCATCGCGCGCGCCGATGTGCTGCTCGCCGAGATCGAAGTGAACAATCCCGAGCTGCACGCGGGCCTGCTGGCGCTCGCCGAGGCGTGGGACGATCGCGAGCGCCGGGGGCCGGCGGTCGACCGCATCTGGCCGACGCTGCCGAAGATCGCCATCGACTACGTCGTCGCCGAGCCCGCGGCCGAGCGGGGACGACTCGCGGTCGTGCCGGGCCACTTCGATTGGGACGACGTGGGCGACTTCGCCAGCCTCGCCAAGCTCAATTCGGGCGGACGCAAGAATGATCTCGCGATCCTCGGCGAGAACGCCCGCATCCTCTCCGATGCCGCCAGCGGCATCGTCGTCAGCCACACTAACCGGGTGATCAGCCTCATCGGCGTGAAGGACATCGTGGTCGTCGACACTCCCGACGCGCTGCTGGTGACCACGAGCGAGCACGCACAGCGGGTGAAGGGCGTCGTCGACGCGCTGAAACTCACCGGTCGCGGCGATGTGCTCTGATCCGTCGATTGCGCAGGATGCCGGTGGCGTGACGGGTTGATTGCGTCTTTGTAACCATTGGCCCGCACAGGCGTGTGCAGGGTGCAAATCCGGGGTCACACTGGGTAACTTCGTCAGGTGCGTCCGCGAAATCCGCGGTCATCATCAATGTGGAGGCTGCATTGACCATCTCGACCACCCAGAAGCTCGCCGGCGTCACCGCCGCCGCGGGTCTCATTCTCGCCCTCGCCGGTTGCGGATCTGCTCCGACCACCTCGCCCACCGGTTCCGGTGACGCCGGTGATGTCGTGGACGGCTTCAAGCCCTGCCTGATCTCCGACGCCGGTGGCTGGAACGACAAGTCGTTCAACGAGTCGGCCAAGAACGGCATGGACAAGGCCGCCGCCGAGCTGGGCATCGAGCCGCTCGAGTTCGAGTCGACCGACGACAACGCCTACGCCCCCAACATGGAGACCGCGATCTCCGAGGGATGCTCGCTCATCATCTCGGTCGGCTTCAAGCTGGCCGCCGCGACCGTCGAGGCAGCCAATGCCAACCCCGACCTGCAGTTCGCGATCATCGACGACTACGCCGACACCGACTTCGACGGCACGACGGACGCGCCCAACATCAAGCCGCTCGTCTTCAACACGGCCGAGGCCGCGTACCTCGGTGGTTACGCCGCAGCGGCATGGTCGGCCCAGTCGGGCGTGAACAAGGTCGGCACCTTCGGCGGCATGCAGATCCCGTCGGTCGCCGTGTTCATGGACGGCTACCAGCTGGGTGTCGAGAAGTACAACGAGGACAAGGGCACCGACGTGCAGGTCTTCGGCTGGGACATCGCCACGCAGGAGGGCGCCTTCACCGGTGGCTTCGACGCGAACGACACCGCCAAGCAGACGGCGCAGTCGGTCCTCGACCAGGGCATCGACGTCATCCTCCCCGTCGGCGGTCCGATCTACACCAGCGCGGCAGCGGCCATCGCCGACAGCGGCAAGGACACGCTGATGCTCGGCGTCGACAGCGACCTCGCCGTCGCCGACACCAGCGTCACCGACATCACCCTGGTGTCGATCATGAAGGCGATCGACGTCGCGGTCTACGACGCGACGGTCGCCGCCTCCAAGGGCGACTTCGACCCGACCCCCTACGTCGGCACCCTCGAGAACGAAGGCGTGAAGCTCTCGAGCTTCCACGACTTCGAGTCGCAGCTGCCCGACGGTCTGCTCGACGAGATCTCCACCCTCCAGGCGGCGATCATCTCCGGCGACATCACGGTGACGAGCGAGAACTCCCCGTGATCTGAACGATCATCACTCGGGGCGGGCCTGCATCTGCGGCTCGCCCCGAGTGCCGTTCGCCCCCATGTCGAGGGCGCCCTCCCGTGCGGGAGCGGACGCCGGATAAGGTGCTGATATGAAGCTCGAGCTCCGCGGGATCACGAAGAGATTCGGCAGCCTCGTCGCCAACGACCACATCGATCTCGTGGTCTCACCGGGGGAGATCCACGCGCTCCTGGGCGAGAACGGCGCCGGCAAGTCGACCCTGATGAACGTCCTCTACGGTCTCTACCGGGCCGACGAGGGCGACATTCTGCTGAACGACACGGTCCAGCATTTCCGCGGACCCGGCGACGCGATGCGCGCCGGGATCGGCATGGTGCACCAGCACTTCATGCTCATCCCCGTCTTCACGGTCGCGGAGAACGTCATGCTCGGCCACGAGGAGACGCGCGGTCTCGGCCGCCTCGACCTGCCGAAGGCGCGGGCGCACGTGCGCGCCGTCGCCGATCGGTTCGGGTTCCAGATCGACCCGGACGCGCTCGTGGGCGACCTCCCGGTCGGCGTACAGCAGCGCGTGGAGATCATCAAAGCGCTCTCCCGCGATGCCCGGGTGCTCGTCTTCGACGAACCGACCGCCGTCTTGACCCCGCAGGAGACCGACGAGCTCATGGCGATCATGCGCCAGCTGCGCGACGAGGGCACCTCGATCGTCTTCATCACCCACAAGCTGCGCGAAGTGCGCGAAGTCGCCGACCGCATCACCGTCATCCGTCTCGGCAAGGTCGTGGGCGAAGCCTCGCCGACCGCCACGAACGCCGAGCTCGCCTCACTCATGGTCGGCCGCTCCGTCGAGCTCACGGTGCAGAAGCAGGCGCCCGAGACGCGCGACGGCGGACTCGAAGTACGTGGCCTGCGCGTCCTCACGGGCTCCGGCGCGATCGTCGTCGACGACGTCGACTTCGACGTGCGCCCCGGCGAGGTGCTGGCCGTCGCGGGCGTGCAGGGCAACGGCCAGACCGAACTCGTCGAGGCGATCGTCGGGCTCGCCGCTCGCACCGAGGGCTCGATCCGCCTCGACGGCGACGAACTCGTCGGCAAGACGGTCCGCGGCATCCTCGAATCCGGCGTCGGCTTCGTGCCCGAAGACCGCACGGAGGACGGCATCGTCGGCGGATTCTCCGTCGCCGAGAACCTCATCCTCGACCGCTCGACCGACCCCGCATTCTCGCGCGTCGGCACGATCCGCCGCGGCGCGCTCGACGACTTCGCCCGCGCGCGCATCACCGAGTACGACATCCGCACGCAGGGGCCGCACACGGCCGCCGGCACGCTGTCGGGCGGCAACCAGCAGAAGGTCGTGATCGCGCGCGAGATGAGCCGCGAGCTCCGCCTGCTGGTCGCCGCGCAACCCACGCGCGGCGTCGACGTCGGCTCGATCGAATTCATCCACAAGCGCATCATCGAGACGCGGGATGCCGGCATCCCGGTGATCGTCGTCTCCACCGAACTCGATGAGGTCACGGCGCTCGCCGACCGCATCGCCGTCATGTACCGCGGCACCATCGTCGGGATCGTTCCCGGCGACACGCCGCGCGACGTCCTCGGCCTCATGATGGCCGGCGCAACCGACCCGGAGGTGGCCGCGTGAGTGGCACGACACCCGGCGCCGCCGACGCGGCCCACCCCGCCCCGCAGCTGCCACCCGTCGGCGGCCCGCTCACCTCCGGCGGAGATCCGCCCCGCTCGAGCGTCTTCCTGCGGGGGCTCCTGCGCGGCAGCGCCGTGACGACCTTCCTGGCCATCGTGCTGGCGATGCTGGTCGGCGGCATCCTCATCGCCTTCACGAACGAGGGCGTACAGAGCGCGGCAGGCTACTTCTTCTCGCGCCCCGGCGACACGTTCGTCGCCGTCGGCAACGCCGTCTACAACGGCTACGAGGCGCTCTTCCGCGGCGCGGTGTTCAACCCGCGCGGCAGCACGTTCGAAGCCCAGATCCGGCCGCTGACGAACTCGCTCGGCTTCGCCGCTCCGCTCATCGCGGCCGGACTCGGCGTGGCGCTCGCCTTCCGCGTCGGCCTGTTCAACATCGGCGCCCGCGGCCAGATGCTCATCGGCGCCATGTTCGCCGGGCTCTTCGCCTTCAACCTCGACCTGCCGATGTGGCTCCACCTGCCCCTGACCCTCATCGCCGGCATCGTCGGCGGCGCCCTGTGGGGCGGCCTGGTCGGGCTGCTCAAGGCCAAGACCGGCGCGCACGAGGTGATCCTGACGATCATGCTCAACTACGTCGCCTTCTACCTGCTGCTGTGGATGCTGCGCAGCCCGGGCCTGCTGCAGATGACGGGCAACAACCAGCCCCAGACGCAGCCGACCCCCGCGTCCGCGCAGTTCCCCGACCTGCTCGGGCCGGCGTTCCCCGCCCTCGACTGGGGCTTCGTCATCGTCGTGCTCGCGACCCTGTTCGTCTGGTGGCTCATCGAGCGCTCGAGCCTCGGCCTGCGCCTGCGCGCCGTCGGCGAGAACCCGTTCGCCGCGCGCGCGGCGGGCATCAACGTCGAGCGCCTCTACGTCTACGCCATGCTGTTCGCCGGCGGTCTCGCGGGCCTCGCGGCCATGAACCAGATCCAGGGCAACGTCACCACCGGCTTCGGCGCGTCGATCGACGCCGGCATCGGCTTCGACGCGATCACCGTGGCGCTCCTCGGCCGCAGCCGCGCCTGGGGCACGTTCGCCGCCGGCATCCTGTTCGGCGCGCTCAAGGCCGGCTCGTTCTCGATGCAGGCACAGGGCATTCCGGTCGACATCGTGCTGGTCGTCCAGTCGCTCATCGTGCTGTTCATCGCCGCGCCGCCGCTCTTGCGCGCGGTGTTCTTCCTCCCGAAGACCGACCTCGAGAAGGCGGCCAAAGCGCGAGCGAAGGCCGCGAAGAAGGCGGTGGCGGCATGACGACTCCCACGCTCGAAGCCGGCGACGGGACGATCCAGCTCGCCGTCGTGAAGGAACGCCACTTCAAAGTGCCGATCGTCTTCGGCATCGTCGTGGTGCTGCTGGGTGCGCTCTTCGTGCTCGCGCCGCGCGGGGGCGTCTCCACGTTCCGGCTGGGCGATCCCACTTCGGCGATCGCCCTCCCCGACATCGACGTGCCGACCGGCGCGACGAGCTGGTCGGTGTGGGTGCTGCTGGTGCTCCTCGCCCTCTGGGCGACCTGGACGGCGTGGACGTACCGGCGCGCCCCGCTGTGGCTGACGATCGTCTTCAGCGTTCTCGGCGTGTTCGCGTTCCTCGTGTGGGCCGCCGCCGGCGGACTCGTGCCGGTGTCGAGCCTGCTCTTCGGCGCGGTCTCGCTGTCGGTGCCGCTCGTCTTCGGCGCCCTGGGCGGCGTGATCGGCGAACGCGTCGGCGTCGTCAACGTCGCGATCGAAGGACAGCTGCTTCTCGGTGCCTTCTCGGCGGCGCTGCTGTCGAGCATCACGAACAACCCGTTCGTGGGCCTTCTGGGCGCGATGGCGGGAGGCGTGCTGGTGTCCCTCGTGCTCGCGGTCTTCGCCATCCGCTACCTGGTCGACCAGGTGATCGTCGGTGTCGTCCTCAACGTGCTCGTCACCGGGCTCACCGGCTTCCTCTACGGCGCTCTGCTCGTGCCGAACGAGTCGGAGCTCAACCGCCCCGAACGCTTCGGCCGCATCGACATCCCCGTGCTGAGCGAGATCCCCGTGATCGGTCCGGTGCTGTTCAACCAGACGTTCATCGTCTACCTCATGTTCGTCACGGTCGCCGTCGTGGCGTGGGGGCTCTACCGCACGCGCTGGGGGCTGCGCCTGCGCGCCGTGGGCGAGCATCCCGCCGCCGCCGACACCGTGGGCATCAAGGTCAACGCGACCCGGTTCTGGAACGTGTCGCTCGCGGGCGCCATCGCCGGTATCGGCGGCGCCTACTTCACGCTCGTGTCGGTGCCGCAGTTCGGCAAGGAGATGACGGCGGGGCTCGGCTTCATCGCCCTCGCCGCTGTGATCTTCGGTCGGTGGGACCCGATCCGCGCGACGCTCGCCGCGCTCCTGTTCGGCTTCGCCACCAACCTGCAGAACCTGCTGACGATCCTGAAGACCCCGATCCCCAGCGAGTTCATGCTCATGCTCCCGTACGTCGTCACGATCCTCGCGGTCGCCGGCTTCGCGGGCCAGATCCGGGGGCCTGCGGCATCCGGCAAGCCATACATCAAGGGATGACCATCGTGACCGACATCGATTGGGACGAGCTGCGCCACGTGGCCACGCAGGCCATGGAGCGCGCCTACGCGCCGTACTCGCGCTACCGCGTGGGGGCGGCGGCGCTCGTCAGCGACGGACGCGTCGTCTCGGGTTGCAACGTCGAGAACGCCTCCTACGGCGTGGGCCTCTGCGCGGAATGCGCGCTCGTGGGCGACCTGCACATGTCCGGCGGCGGACAGCTCGTCGCGTTCGTGTGCGTCAACAACGACGGCGAGACGATCATGCCGTGCGGCCGCTGCCGACAGCTGCTCAACGAGTTCGCGCTCCCGGGCATGCTGCTGGAGACCGTCTCGGGCATCCGCACGATCGACGAGGTGCTGCCCGACGCCTTCGGGCCGCGCGACCTGGAGGCCGCACGATGAGCGTCGAGCCGTTCGACGCCGTCGACGTCATCCGCGCCAAACGCGACGGGGGAGCCGTTCCCGAAGACGCGCTCCGATGGATGGTCGACGCGTACACCCGCGGCTACGTCGCCGACGCGCAGATGTCGTCGTTCGCGATGGCGGTGCTGCTCAACGGCATGGAGCGCGACGAGATCCGCGTGCTGACGGCGGCCATGATCGCCTCGGGCGAGCGCATGAGTTTCGCGAGTCTCGACAAGCCCACGGTCGACAAGCACTCCACGGGTGGCGTCGGTGACAAGATCACGCTTCCGCTCGCACCCCTCGTGGCCGCGTTCGGCGTCGCCGTGCCGCAGCTGTCGGGTCGCGGCCTCGGCCACACCGGCGGCACGCTCGACAAGCTCGAGTCGATCCCGGGCTGGCGCGCGGCGCTGTCGAACGACGAGATGTTCGCCCAGCTCTCCGGCGTCGGCGCGGTCATCTGCGCCGCCGGATCGGGGCTCGCCCCCGCCGACAAGAAGCTCTACGCGCTCCGCGACGTCACCGGCACGGTCGAGGCGATCCCCCTGATCGCCTCGTCGATCATGTCGAAGAAGATCGCCGAGGGCACCGGGGCGCTGGTGCTCGATGTGAAGTTCGGCTCCGGCGCGTTCATGCAGGACATCGACAAGGCGCGCGAGCTCGCCCGCACGATGGTCGCGCTCGGGACCGACTCCGGCGTCGCGACGACGGCGCTGCTGACCGACATGAGCACCCCGCTCGGGCTCGCGATCGGCAACGCGAACGAGGTGCGCGAATCGGTCGAGGTGCTCGCGGGCGGCGGCCCGGCCGACATCGTCGAGCTGACGGTCGCGCTCGCCCGCGAAATGCTGACACTTGCCGGCCAGCCCGACGCCGACGTCGAAGGCGCGTTGCAGGACGGCCGCGCGATGGACGCCTGGCGCGAAATGATCCGTGCGCAGGACGGCGACCCCGATGCTGCGCTGCCCACGGCCCGCGAGACGCACACCGTCGTCGCCGAGGCCGACGGCGTCGTGTCGCGGATGGACGCCCTGCCCTTCGGGGTGGCCGCGTGGCGCCTCGGCGCCGGGCGTGCACGCGCAGAAGACCCCGTGATCCACTCCGCCGGAATCGACCTGCACGTCAAGCCCGGCGATCGGGTGAGGGCGGGCCAGCCGGTCTTCACGCTGCTCGCCGACGACGACAACCGATTCCCCCGTGCGCTCGACGCGCTCAGCGGAGCGTGGGAGCTCGCGGCCGAGGCCCCGGCATCCACCCCGCTCGTGCGCGAACGCATCACCGCGTAGAACCCGAACCCCTCAGGAGAACACCCATGGCCATCGATCAGCACGCCGACACGAAGCTCGAGGGCGTCTCCATCCGGTCTCTTCCGAAGGTATCGCTGCACGACCACCTCGACGGGGCGCTGCGTCCGCAGACGATCATCGAGCTCGCGGACGAGATCGGCCTCGAGGTGCCGACGGCGGAGTCGGAGGCGCTCGCGGACTGGTTCGAAGACCAGAGCGATTCGGGTTCGCTCGTGGAGTACCTGAAGACGTTCGACCTCACGACGGCGGTGATGCAGACCGCAGACGGCCTCCGCCGCGTCGCCCGCGAGTTCGTCGAAGACCTCGCCGACGACGGCGTGATCTACGGCGAAGTGCGCTGGGCGCCCGAACAGCACCTCGCCGGTGGGCTGTCGCTGGAAGAGGTCGTCGAGGCGGTGCAGGAGGGCATCGAGGAGGGTGAGGATGCCGTGTCCGGCGACATCCGCGTGGGTCAGCTGATCTCGGCCATGCGCCACACCGACCGGTCGCTCGAGATCGCCGAGCTCGCCGTCTCGTTCCGCGGACGTGGCGCCGTCGGCTTCGACATCGCCGGCCCGGAAGACGGCTTCCCGCCGTCGCGCCTGCGCCCGGCGTTCGACTACCTCGCCGCGCAGTTCTTCCCGACGACGGTGCACGCCGGCGAGGCCGCCGGACTCGACTCGATCCGCTCGGCCCTCATCGACGGCCGAGCTCTGCGCCTCGGACACGGCGTGCGCATCGCCGAAGACCTCGACGTCGTGCAGCAGAAGGGCGACGAGGTGCTGGTGACCTTCGGCGACCTCGCGCGCTGGGTGCGCGACCGTGAGATCCCGCTCGAGCTGTCGCCGTCGTCGAACCTGCAGACCGGCGCGATCGCGAAGTGGGGGACGGCCCTCGAAGACCACCCGTTCGATCTGCTCTACCAGCTCGGGTTCGCGGTGACGGTGAACGTCGACAACCGCACGATGAGCCGCACGTCGCTGACCCGCGAACTCGCCCTGCTGGCCGAGACGTTCGACTACCGCCTCGAGGACATCGAGGCCTTCCAGCTGAACGCCGCCGCGGCGGCCTTCCTCTCGGTCGAGGAGCGCGAAGAGCTGATCGAGCTCATCGGCGAGGGCTTCGGCGCCTGACCCGCGCCCGGCGCGACGCGCGGCTCCGGGGTTGCGCGGCGGGCCGCCGGCTCCGGCGCGCCGGGGCCGTGCACAACTCCGGAGTTCTCGTCTGCGGACGGGCTGCGGCGCGGCCGACGCGCCGTCGTGGCGCAGAATCTCCGGAATTGCGACCGCGCGGCCGGTTCTGAATGGGTCAGAAGGCTCGATGGCTGCAGGTTCGGTGACCGCGGTCGGCTCGTGCACAACTCCGGACGATTGGTGCCCGGCGGGCGTGTCTGCCCCTGTCTGAGCGCGCGCCGGCGCGAATCTCCGGAGTTCTGCAGGCCGACGTCCGGTCAGCGCGCGACGGGGTGGCGCGCCAGCACCGCTCGCAGCGTCGCCATGACGCGGTCGGGGTGGAACAGGATGTCCTCCGCGAGGAACCGCAGCGTCATGTAGCCCAGTGCGGCTGCCGCGGCGTCCCGCCGCCGGTCTCGTTTGTGGGCTTCCCAGTCCCCGTGGAATCTCTCACTGTCGCACTCGACGATGAGCCACCCGCCGACGAGAAGGTCGACGAATCCCACGCCATCGATGTCCACCTGCAGGTCGAAGTCGCACCCGAGGCTGCGCAGCATGAGGCGCACGAACGTCTCGGTGCCGGACTCCGCGCGTGGGTCCAACAAGTGCCGGAGCCGCCGATATCTGCGCGGCAGGAGCGCGAACACCTGGGCGATCTCGGTCTCATCGACGACCCGATGGTGCCACGCGCTGTCGAGCGTGGCGATGGCGGCGCGCGGAGTCTGGCAGCGGACCGCCTGAGCCAGTGCCTCGACGATCGGCGTGACGGTGGCGGCAGTCGGCGCGCTCGTCGGTCGCCAGTGACGGATCATGCCGCTATGCCCGTCGGGGAGTCGCGTGGCATCCGGTTCGACCTGGATGTGCAGCCCGTCACCCTTCTCGACGAAGACGCCGAGCAGTCCGAGCAGGGTCACGCAGTCGAGCCGCCCGCCGGCTGCGATGGATGCGACGGCGGCGGGGTGGCAGTCGCCCGGCAGGTAGCGGCCACGTCGGGCGCGGACGATCGATCCGTCGCTGACCGCAGAAGTGATCTGCTGTGAGCGCAGCCCGCGCTCGAGGAGGTCGTCGCGTGTGAGGAACACGGTCGGCATTGTGGCGGGTAGGGACAGACGGGGCGGGAGGGGGCGGAACATCACAGCACTCTCACTCAGCTCAGGCGCGGCTGGGCGGGCGCATGTGGCAATCGGGGGAGAACTCGCGCGCTCAGGCGCCTGTGGAGGAGGCGATCCGCCTCCTGTCAACACCGATGCGCGTGCACAACTCCGGAGATTTCTGCGCGCACGTGTCCGACACCCCCACGGCGCGCCGCGGCAGCGCAGATCGTCCGGAGTTGCGACCGACGGGGACGGACTGGGCGAGGCGGGGGCTGACCCGATCAGCGGCGCGCGCCGCGGAGGGATGCCGTGGCCCTCTTCACGGCGGACCGGTAGGCGTGGTTGTTGACGTAATACGCCATGCGCGCGAGCGCGAGGTAGCGATAGCCGCCGGTGAGATCTGGCCAGGGCTTGCCCCTGACCGCGGCGCGGAAGTCGGCCTGCGCATCGGGGTCGGCTGAGAGATACGCCGCGATGAGCTCGGCCTGCTCGTAGCGCCCCTGCCAGCCGATGCCGGAGGCCTCGATCATGCCCATCACGTAAAGCCCGTCGAACGCGGGCGGGAAGATGTTCAGATAAAGACGAGGGCTCGGTCCCGTCCAGTTGAGCGCAGCGCGCTCGACGAACGGATAGTCGAGCGTGTAGCCGGTCGCGAGGAGCACTGTGTCGTACTCGCCCGATGTCCCGTCGCGGAAATGCACGGTGTCCCCGTCGAAGTGGTCGATGTCGGGACGGATCTGCAGATCGCCCTGCCCCAAGTGCCCCAGCACCAGCGTGTTGACGATGGGATGCGACTCGTAGATCTTGTAATCCGGACGGGGAAACCCGAAGCGCGCTGGGTCTCCGGTGAAGGCGCGGAGGACCCGCGTGTCGACGAACTGCTTGATCCTCGCGGGCAGCGGCCGGCCCTGGTTGAGGGTGTCGGCGGGTTTGCCGAACAGGTAGCGCGGCACGAAGTAGTACCCGCGCCGCACGCTCATGTCGACGGATGCCGCGTGATGCACCGCGTCGACGGCGATGTCGCAGCCGGAGTTGCCGGCGCCGACGATCAGCACGCGTTTGCCGGCGAGCGCGCGCGGATGCTTGTACCGGGAGGTGTGCAGCAGCTCGCCCGAGAACTCGCCGGGGAACGTCGGCACGGAAGGCTCCGCGAGCGTGCCGTTGGCGAGGATCACGGAGTCGAACGTCTCCTCGTGCGTCCCGTTCGGTCCGGTGGACGCCAGCACCCAGCCCTCGTCCGTGCGGCGCACCTCTGTCACCCGCGTGCCGAAGCGGAAGTGCCGATCGATGCCGAAGCGCGCGGCGTAGGCGCGGAAGTACTCGACCAGCACGCGGTGATCGGGGTAGTCGGCATCGGTCTGCATCGGGAATTCGGCGAACTGGGTCGTCGTCCGCGACGAGATGAGGTGGGCCGATTCGTACATCGTCGAACGCGGGTTGTCGATGTCCCAGAGGCCACCGACGCCCGTGGACGCCTCGTAGCCGATGAAGTGGATGTCCTGCTTCTGCAGCGCGCGCGCCGCGGCGAGTCCGGAGGGACCCGCGCCGATGACGGCACACCGCATCGCCTTAGTCATCCGTCCTCCTTCGCGCGCGCTTCGATGTTAGCGGCGGCGTTCATGCGAGCAGAGCGAGGATGCCGCGGACGAGGACGACCGCGGCGCCCGCCCAGGCGATCACGAGCATCGCACGCCGGGCGACGGCGGGCGGCACGGAGGATGTCAGCAGCGAGCCCACCACGATGCCGGCGACGGTCCCGGCGATGAGGATGAGGATCTCCAGCGGCGGCTGCGCGGGGAAGCCGCGCAGGGCGATCGAGACGAGACTGAACACCGCGAAGATCACCTGCACGCTCGCGGCGAACGAGCGCTGCGGCCAGCGGTCGCCGACGGCGTGTGCGGCCAGCGGCGGCCCCGACAGCCCGCTCGCGACGTGCATGAAACCCGCCGCGGCGCCCGCGGTGATCGCGCCGGAGCGTCCCGTCAGGGCCTGAGCGAGCGCGGGGAGGTGGCCGGCGAGCAACGCGAAGAACGCCAGCGCCGCGACGAGCAGCAGCAGGGCGGGTTCGGCAAGCGTGCGCACGACGAGCGCCCCGAGCGGAGCGGCCACCAGGCCCGGCCAAATGAGCCAGCCGGCGCGGCGCCAGTCGACCTCGCGCCAGACGAGCGGCACCGCCGTCACGGCGGCCACGAACGCGAGCAGCACCGCGATCGTGACGCCCTCGCGGCCCCCGTAGATGAGCACGACGGGGCCGATCAGCACCAGCACGAAACCGATGCCCGTGATCCGCTGGAGGATCGCCGCCACCAGGGCGGCGACGGCAGCGAGGGCGACGAGCACAATCGCCGAGTCTACGGGTCGATCAGCGCAGCGCCTCCGCGAGAGCGCCGATCTCGGACGTGATCTCGGCGTCGACGGTCTCATCGGATGCCGTGGCCTCACCGTCGCCCGCTTGCGGTCCGTAGGCTCCGAACGACGCGTGGTTCGCGCCGGCGATCTCGACCATGTCGGCGTCCGCGGGCAGCCGCACGCGGGCAGCGTCGACTTTCGCGGGTGTCGAGAGGCCGTCTTCGGAACCGGAAAGGCTGAGGCCGGGGATATCCGCCTCGGACAGGTCGTTCGAGCAGTAGGAGGCGAACAGCACCAGCGCGTCGGTCTCTTCGGCCAGCTGACACGCGCGCACACCGCCGAGCGAATGCCCGCCGATCATCCAGGTGTCGACGTCCGGCACCAGATCCGTGAAGCTCGTCAAGGGCCGCAGGTCGAAGAAGGCGAGGTTCAGCCACGGCTCGGTGATCACGACCGTGATCCCCTCGTCTGCCACGAGCCCGGCCAGCGTTGCGACGTATCCCTCGGCCGCGACTTTCGCTCCCGGGATGAAGACGAATCCGACCTCACTGTCGCCGGAGATCGGCGCGAGGACGATTCCGGCGGCCTCGTCGGTGATCGTGATGCGTTCGTCGGCGCGCACGGCCGCCAGCGGCTCGGGCTCGGCGCCCATCACGCCCACCTGGCTCCACACGACCATGCCGACGACCGCGACCACGACGAGCGCGCCGGTGATCCCGAACGTCCAGCGGAGCGCGCGGAACCGACGCCGACGCGCCATCAGGCGCCGAGATCGCTCTGGCGCGCCCGCACGATCTCCGCGACCTGCGCGAACAGCGGGTGATCGGCATCCAGTCCGGTGACGGATGCCGTGAACGTCTCCGCGTCCTCGGCACGCAGCCGCGCCTGGAGCTCGACGGCCTGTTCGTCGGCCGGGTCGGCGAATTCGAGAGCCGCAGCCATCGCGGCCACCAGGGCCGTCACGTCCAGCCCGCGCTCGGCGGCTTCGGCGGCCGGTCCGACGAATCGCTCGTGGCGTGAGAGCTTGCGCAGCGGCTGGCGCCCCACCCGGCCGACGGTGTCGGGGAGGGCGGGGTTCGCGAAGCGGTGGAGGATCGTGGCGCGATACTGCGCGAGCTCGGCGGCGTCGAGCGCGTGCTTGGCGATGAGCAGGGCCGAGGTCTCCTCGAGCGCCGCGCTCACCTTCGCGGCGATCTCGGGGTCGGCCAGCGCGTCGGAGATCTTCTCCACGCCCGCCGCGGTACCGAAGTACGCCGTCGCCGCGTGACCGGTGTTGACGGTGAAGAGCTTGCGCTCGATGAACGGCTCGAGGTCGTCGACGAAGTGCGCGCCGGGGATGTGCGGCGGATTGTCGCCGAACGGCGGGCGTTCGATGGCCCACTCGTAGAACGGCTCGACCGTGACGTCGACGCCTTCGCCGGCGCTCTGCGCCGGGACGATCCGATCGACGGCGGTGTTGGCGAAGACAGCGCGTGAGGCGAGCGCATCCCACGTGTCGGCGGCGAGGTTCTGGATCTCTCCGCGGAGGATGTCGGTGGCGCCGATGGCGTTCTCGCACGCCATGATCTGCAGCGGAGGCGCTGCGGGGTCGCGGAGGGCGAGCCCCGCCAGGATGTGCGGCGCGACGAATTTCAGGATCGTGGGGCCGACGGCGGTCGTGACGACGTTCGCCGTCGCGATCTCGTCGACGACGGCTTGGGGGTCGGTCTGACTGTTGATCGCCCGGAACCCGGTGACCACCTTGTCGGTGCCGCCCTCGCCCACCTCGTGCACCGTGTAGGTCGACGCCGCGTTGACGGCGTCGACGAGGGGCGCGGCGACATCCGAGAAGACGAGTTCGTAGCCTCCCTCGCTCAGCAGCAGGCCGACGAAGCCGCGGCCGATGTTGCCCGCCCCGAAATGGACGGCCTTCATCGCTCGTTCACCGACGACAGCAGCGCGTAGAGCTCTTCGGGGGTGCCGGCCTGCTTGAGGGCCGCCACCTCGTCGTCGTCGGAGAAGATCAGGGCGATCTGCGACAGGATCTCGAGGTGCTCGTCGCCTTTGCCCGCGATGCCGACGACGAAGGTCACCGGCTCTCCGCCCCAGTCGACGCCGCCGTCGTAACGCACGAAGGAGAGCGCCGAATCGAGGATCGCCGCCTTCGTCTCGTTCGTGCCGTGCGGGATGGCGAGTTCGTTGCCCATGTAGGTCGAGACGGTCACCTCGCGTTGCTGCATCGCGTCGAAGTAGGCGCTGGTGACGGCACCCGCCGATTCGAGGATGTCGGCGGCTTCGCGCATCGCATCTTCGCGGGTGACCGATCCGGAGTGGATGCGGACCTGTCCGACGTTGAGGACCTCGTGTGCCATGGTGCAACTCCTTCGTGTAGCGACAATGTGGGCCGCGGAGCCGGGGCATCACGCCATCCGGCTCCGCGGCGGTCGAGCGGCGCTTACGCGCCGTCGGCGGACTGGCCCTTGACCAGATCCACGACCTCTTCATACTTGGGCGAATTCATGAAGTTGTCCACCGACACGTGCATCGCACCGGGGTTCTTCTCGCGTGCCCGGTCGGTCAGCTGCTGCTGCGTGATGACCAGGTCTTCGCTGCCGTCGAGGTTCGCGATCGCCTTGTTGGTGACCGAGACGTCTTCGATGCCCGCCTTCTTGATCTTGTTGCGCAAGACGCTGGCGCCCATCGCCGACGAGCCCATGCCGGCGTCGCAGGCGAAGACGATCGAGCGCACCTGCGTGGTGGTCGCCGCCGGAGCGGATCCACGCAGACCAGAGAGGGCGCTGGACTCCTTGCCCTTGTTCGCTGCCGTCTTGTCGATCGCCGCGGCGAACTGGTCGCCCTCCGCGAGCAGGTCGCGCTTGCGGGAGGCGCGCAGGATGATGCTGGCGACGACGAACGTCACGATCGCGGCGAGCAGCACCGACAGCAGCACGACCATCAGGTTCGGCACACCGGCGGCCCCCGCAGCGGCACTGACGGCGAAGATGCTCCCGGGCGCGGCCGGGAAGACCAGCCCACCGCCGAGGAGCATGTTGGTCGTCACACCGGTCATGCCGCCCGCGATGAGCGCCAGGATCAGCGTCGGCTTCATGAGCGCGTACGGGAAGTACACCTCGTGGATGCCGCCGAGGAACTGGATCACGGCGGCGCCGGGCGCCGAGGCGCGCGCCGCACCGATGCCGAAGACCGCGAACGCGAGAAGCAGGCCGAGCCCCGGTCCGGGGTTCGCCTCCAGCAGGAACAGGATCGACTTGCCCTCGGCTTCGGACTGCGTGAGTCCGAGCGGGGTGAGGACGCCGTGGTTGATGGCGTTGTTGAGGAACAGCACCTTCGCCGGCTCGATCAGGATGCTCGTCAGCGGCAGGAGGTTCAACTCGACCAGCCAGTTCACCGCGTTGCTGAGAGCCGTCATGAGCCCGTTCACCAGCCACGCGATCGGGTAGAACCCGACGATGGCCATGACGAAGCCCCAGATTCCGGCCGAGAACATGTTCACGAGCATCTCGAAGCCGGAGCGGATCTTGCCGTCCCACAGCGCGTCGAGCTTCTTCATGGTCCAGGCGGCGAGCGGGCCCAAGATCATGGCACCGATGAACATGTGCACCTGACCCAGTTCGCCGGCATCCGGGTTCGCGGCCAATGCGGCGTCGTTGAACTGCTTGATGAGCAGGTCCGATCCCGCGATGGCGCCCATGGTCGCGATGATGCCGACCACACCGCCACGCTGCTTGTAGACCATGTATCCGCCGGTATAGCCGATGACGAGGGGCAGCAGATAGTGGATGAAGGGACCGACGATGCCGGCCAGGCCCGCGTTCGGGGTGAAGCCCTTCTCGATGAAGAACATCGTGAAGATGCCCCACGCGATGAGCGCAGGGATGTTGGGCATGATCATGCCCGAGAGGAAGGTGCCGAAGCGCTGCACGCCGACGCGCACGCGGTTCGCCCCTTCCGTGGTGGTGGACGCCGTTGTCATGGTGTTCTTTCTCCTTCTCGGTTGCCCGCGGCTCACGCCGCGGCGCTGGATTCTGCGGCTTCTTGGGCCGCGGCTCGGGCCGACGCCGCGTCGTGGGCGGACAGGGCCGCCGCGGCGATGCGTTCGGCATCTTCGATCGTGTGGTGGAGCAGGGTCGCGCGGACATCCGCGAGGGCCGTGGGTGCCATGGACAGGCTCGTCGCGCCGAGGCCGACGAGCACGACGGCCAGAAGCGGATCGGCCGCGGCCTCACCGCAGATGCCGACCGGCTTGCCCTGTGTCTTTCCGGCCGCGCCGGTCAGGCCGATCAGCTGCAGAACGGCGGGGTGCCACGGGTCCTGGAAGCTCGCGACCGAGCCGAGCAGCCGGTCGGCGGCCATCGTGTACTGCGTGAGGTCGTTGGTGCCGATCGAGGCGAAGTCGGACACCGCGAGCACCTTGTCGGCCATGAGGGCCGCGGACGGCACCTCGACCATGACGCCGGCGGTCTTGATGCCGTATTCGCGGCACAGCGCGGTGAAATACTCCGTCTCCTCGACCGTGCCGACCATGGGGGCCATGACCCAGAGATCGGCCTCGGTCGCCGCCTCGGCCTGCTGGAGCGCCGTCAGCTGCTCGCGCAGTATGTCTTCGCTGGCGCGCAGGGCGCGGATGCCGCGGAGCCCCAGAGCGGGGTTCTCTTCGTGCGCGTCGTTGAGGAACGCCAGGGGCTTGTCGGCGCCGGCATCCAGAGCGCGGACGACGACCTTCTTGCCGGGGAAGGCCGCGAGGAGCTCGGTGTAGGCCTTCGTCTGCTGCTCGACCGTGGGGGCGTTGGTGGAGCTGAGGAACAGGAACTCCGTGCGGAAGAGGCCCACGCCCTCGGCGCCGAGCTCGACGGCCTCGGCGGCGCCGCCCGGCTTGCCGAGGTTGGCCAGCAGCGGGATCGCGGTGCCGTCCTTCAGCGCGCCGGGGGTGAGTGGCGCGTTCGTGGCGGCAGCGCGCGCGTCGGCGCGATGCTGCGCCTGCGCGAGCTCGTCGTCCGTCGGGTCGACGGTGACGACGCCCTTGGCGGCGTCGACGACGACCGTCTGACCGTCGGCGAGGTCCTTCGCCGCCGCGGCGCCGACGATCGCGACGATCGACTTCTCGCGGGCGAGGATCGCGGTGTGCGAGGTGGGCCCGCCGTCGGTGGTGATGAGGGCGAGCACCTTGTCGAGATCGAGGAGCGCCGTGTCGGCCGGCGCGAGGTCCTTCGCCACGAGGATGAACGGATGACCCGGGTCGGGGATGCCCGGCGCCGGGAGGCCGCGGAGGCGGGCGATGACACGCTGCGCGACATCGTCGAGGTCGGCCGCGCGCTCGCCGAGATAACCGCCCATCGCCGCGAGGGTGTCGCGGAACGAGGCGAACGCGTCGTGCACGGCGAACTCGCCTGTCTTCCCGGCCTGCAGTCGCGTGCCGATCTCGGCGTCGAGGCTCGGGTCCTCGGCCATCATGGCCTGCGCCTCGAGCACTTCGCGGGCCATGCCGCCGGCCTGCGATCCCCGCTCTTCGAGTTCACGGGCGACCGCGGCGACGGCCTCGCGCACGCGGGTGGTCTCCTCGTCGGGGGTGCGGGTGCTCGCGGTGTCTTCCGGGGCCGGCGACGGCTCGGCCATGCGGGCGACGGGTCCCTGGGCGACGCCCAGGCCGATGCCGACTCCTCGTAGTTCGCTCATGGTGGTGGTTCTCCTCGGGAGTCAGTTCTCGTCGTGGTCGGTGGAAAGCAGATCGGCGAGGGTGTCGAGGACGTCCTCGGCGGTGTCGCCTTCGGCGGTGAGCGTCACGTAATCGCCCTTCTCCGCGCCGAGCGAGATGACGCCGAGAATGCTCGCGGCGTTGACCGCGGCCCCCGATCCCTTCGCGATCGTCAGGGGGATGCCGGCATCCTTCGCCGCTTGCGCCAGCAGCTTCGCGGGCCGCGCGTGCAGCCCGTGCGACGAGCCGATGCGGATCGTGCGGGTGGCCTGGGTCATTGCGGGGTCCCTTCTTGCGTGCGGACGGTGGCGTCGATCAGAGCAAGCGTGCGGGTGCCGTCGAGGTCGCTGAAGATGTCGGACGGCAGGAGGACGACCGTCGCGCCGCGGTAGGCGGCATCCATCTCGATGCGGGGGAGGGCGTGGGCGAGGTGCGGTCCGACCAGCACGACGTCGGCCGCGTCGAGGTCGATCGGCAGCGACTGCTCGGTGCCGGCGACGGCGCTGACATCGCGTCCGGCGGCGTGGGCGGCGTGACGCACGCGCTGCGCGACGAACGTGCTCGACGCTCCCGCGCCGCACACCACGAGGATCCTCATCGACCCGCCTCCTTCACTCCGCCATTCTTGTGAAAGACCTGGGAGCAGACAACCAGGGGACTTTCCGCAGGGCCGGAAGATCGCCGCCACGAAGTGGTTGACTGGACGGGTGAGCCGAGCCCGCCAAGACCGCGTCGTGGGTCTGCTGACCCGCGGCGGCGACTGGGTCACCGCAGCCGCGCTCGCCGACGCCGTCGGGGTGACGCCGCGGAGCATCCGCAGCTACGTCACCGCGCTGAACGCGCGCGTGCCGGGCGGGTCGGTCGTCGAATCGGGACCACTCGGTTACCGGGCGGGAGCCGATGCCTCGGCGGCCCTGCGGTCGGCCGTCGATGCGACGACCCCCCGGGAGCGCCTGCACCGCCTCGTGCGTGCTCTGCTGGCCGACCAGGCCGGGCTCGACGTCTATACGACGGCCGACGACTTCCACGTGAGCGTCGCCACGCTCGAGGGTGACCTCGGACGCGTCCGCGCGCTGCTCGGCGGCACACAGCTCACCCTCGAGCGGACGGCATCGCTCGCGCGCCTGCGTGGAACGGAGATGGCCCAGCGGAGGTTGCTGAGCAGGCTCGCCCACGAAGAGACCGAGGACGGCGCCTTCGACCTCGCGGCCCTCCGCCGCACCCTCGGCGAGGGATCGATCGGCACGGCGGTGTTCGGACCGTTCAAGAGCGACCTCGTGGCGGGGCTCGGCGACCTCGGCTACTTCGTCAACGAGTTCGGCATCGGCGACGTCATGATGCACATCGCCATCACTGCCGACCGCGTGGCGCGCGACCGGGCGCTGGGTGCGGATACGGTCTCGGGGCCGGAAGCGCCGCGGCAAGTGGAGGATCTCCTCGACCGCCTCTGCCACGAGCACCTCGGCGTGCGGCTGGGCGCGGGCGATCGGCGGCACCTGGCCGCCCTCATCCTCAGCCGGGTGGTCGCGCCCGGCGTCGCCGAGACGGCATCCGTCATCCGCTCGCGCCTCGAACCCGACGTGGAGGCAGCCGTGCGCGACGTCGTGCACCGCGCCGCCGCGGAATTCCTGGTCGACATCGCCGACGAGGACTTCGTCCTCCGCCTCGCGCTGCACGTGCAGAACCTCCGCCAGCGCGCGCAGGAGCAGGCGTGGTCGCGCAATCCGCTCACGCGCTCGCTGAAGGCGACGTATCCGATGATCTTCGAGGTGGCCGTCTTCGTCTCGGATGGACTGCGCGGGCTCCTCGGCATCGACCTCGCGGAAGACGAGATCGCCTACATCGCGATGCACGTCGGCGGGCGCCTCGAGCGCAGCCGCGCGGCCGGCGCCGTCCTCACCGCCACGATCATCTGCCCCGGGTACTACGAGCTGCACGAGCTGCTGCGCTCGTCGATCGACCGGTCGCTCGGCCAGGCGGTCGATGTCGTCGGCGTGGAAACGCGCGTCGATCCGGATTGGGCGGCGATCGACACCGACCTCGTGCTGACCACGATCGACGCGCCGATCACCGGTGACCGGGTCGTGCGCATCCAGCCTTTCTTGACCGAGAACGACATCGAACGGGTGCAGACCGCCGCCGGGCGGGTACGCCGGGCGCGCCGGCTCGCGCGCCTGCGCGCCGAGCTCGAACGCTACTTCGTGCCCGAGGCGTTCGTCGCGGGCCTGCCCGCCGACACCGGTGCCGATGCCGTGATCCGGATGCTGGGATCGGCCCTCGTCGCGCAGGGGGTCATCGAGGAGGATTACGTCGCCCGCACGCTCGAGCGCGAGCGGCTGTCGTCGACGGCATTCACCGATGCGCTCGCGGTGCCGCACGCGCTCGGGATGACCGCGACCCGCACGGCGATCGCCGTGGGGCTCGCCGAGACCTCCATCCCGTGGGGCGAGAGCCGCGTGCAGGTCGTGGCGATGGTCGCGTTCTCCGAGTCGGACCGCGAGGCGTTCCAGACGGTGTTCGAGCAGCTCGTCGAGGTGTTCAGCGAGCGCGAGAGCGTGCAGCGCATCCTGCGGCGCGGCACGACCTTCCCCGCGTTCCTCGACGAGCTCGTCGCCGTCGTCGACGGCTGAGCCGGCCGCCCCGATCAGGCGCGGGCGAGCCGCTGCTCCAGGCCGCGGCGGACCCCCGGCCACTCGTGCGGAAGGATCGAAAAGACCACCGTGTCGCGCGGGGAACCATCCGCACCCAAGCGGTGGTTGCGGAGGATGCCGTCCTGCCGCGCGCCGAGCCGCGCGATGGCCGCGCGCGACTGCTGGTTGTGGAAGTGCGTGCGCAGCTCGACCGCGATGACGCCGCAGGAGTCGAAGGCGTGGCCCAGCAGCAGGAGCTTGGCGGCGGTGTTGACCGCGGTGCGCTGCACCGACGGCGACAGCCAGGTGTAACCGACCTCGACACGGGGGCTAGCCTGATCGATGCCGCAAAAGGTCGTCATCCCGACGGCGCGGCCCTCGTGCACGACGGCGAACGGGTTCATGCTCCCCGCGGCATGCTGCGCGAGGCGGTTCTCGATCTCCGTCGGCACGTCGGTGGGCACCGCCGTGTACCAGGCGTACTCCAGCCCTTCGCGGGCCCGCGCCAGATCTTCCGCGTGATCCTGGCTCAGCGGCTCGAGCCGCACATGGGGGTTTTCGAGGACGACGGGTTCGTTCAGCAGCACGCAGGTGAGCCTACGCCGCCGCTGCGTGTACCGTTCTCCGGATCACTGCGTGTGTACGACGGCCCGATCCGCGGAAATCCGCCGGAGGGACCCGCCCGCGGCGTCGCCGCACCGGAGAACGGTACGCCGCAGGCGTGCAACAGCCCCGAGGTGCTAGGCCTGCGCGGCGGCCAGCAGGGCGCGCGCGCCGACTTCGAGCGCCGCCACGCGGGCTGCGGCGTCGGCCGGGCTGTCGCCGCGGACGTCGAGGTACACCTTGAGCTTCGGCTCGGTGCCGCTGGGGCGGACGATCACGCGCGACCCGTCGGCCAGCCACAGGCGCAGCACGTCGCTCGGCGGCGTGCCGTCGGAGACGAGCAGCAGGTCGTCGACGCTCTGCACGGCGACGTCGCCGACGGATGCCGGCAGCTCGGCGCGGAGGGCGGCCATGACCCTGCCGATGAGGGCGAGGTCGTCGACCCGGATCGAGACCTGTCCGCTCGCGAACGAGCCGAACGTCTCGTCGAAGCGGCGCAGGAGATCGGCGAGCGTCTCACCCTGCTCGCGGGCCTCGGCGATCATGCCGAGCATCGCGACCGCCGCGGAGATGCCGTCCTTGTCGCGGACGGTCTCGGGGTTGACGAGGTAGCCGAGCGCCTCCTCGAATCCGTAGACCAGATCCGGCGCGCGGGAGATCCACTTGAAGCCGGTGAGCGTGGCGTGGAAGTCGAGGCCGTGGTGCTCGGCGATCGCCTGGAGCCCCGGAGACGACACGATCGAGCACGCCAGCGATCCGGTCGTCGCGCGCGCGGCTGCGCGCCAGCCGAGCAGCAGCCCGATCTCGTTGCCGGTCAGACGCCGCCAGTCCCCCGCGGCGCCCGAGTCGGGCACCGCGACGGCGAGGCGATCGGCATCCGGGTCGTTCGCCAGGATGAACTCCGCGCCGGCGGCCCGCGCCGTCTCGTAGGCGAGGTCCATCGCGCCCGGCTCTTCCGGATTCGGGAAGGACACCGTCGGGAAGCGGCCGTCCGGTTCGATCTGCGCCGCGACGACGGTCGGCAGCGGATACCCGGCCGTGTGCAGGATGCGCTCGAGCGTCTCGTAGCCGACGCCGTGCATCGCGGTGTACACCCAGGCCATCCCGGCGGCTCCGGCCGGCGCCGGCGCGACGGTCGCGGTCGCCGCGACGTACGCCTCGACGACGGCCTCGTCGGCGATCTCGTACGCATCCGACCGGGGGAGGGCGCTGAGCTCTCCGGCGTCCGCAACGCGCTCGATGTGCGCGGCGATGTCGGCGTCGGCGGGCGACACGATCTGGGCGCCGTCGTCGGCGCCGCCGAGGTACACCTTGTAGCCGTTGTCGTCCGGCGGGTTGTGGGATGCCGTGACCATCACGCCCGCCGATGCCCCCAGGTGGCGCACGGCGAAAGCGAGCACCGGGGTCGGCAGCAGGCGCGGCAGGAGGATGGCGCGCAGGCCCGCTCCGGCGAAGATCTCTGCGCTGTCGCGCGCGAACACGTCGGAGTTTCGCCTTCCGTCGTAGCCGATGACGACCGACGGTATCGTCTCCGGCGCGGACTTCTCCCGCAGGTAGGCGGCGAACCCGGCTGCCGCCTGCCCGACGAGCACGCGGTTCATGCGGTTGCTGCCCGCGCCGAGGCGGCCGCGCAGGCCGGCGGTGCCGAACTCGAGGCGGCCGTCGAACCGATCGGCGAGGTCGGCGGCGGCGGCGTCGTCGCCGGCATCCGCGCGGGCGATCAGATCGGCAAGTTCTTCGCGCGTCGCGGGATCGGGATCTTGCGCGAGCCACGCCTGGGCCGCGGCGAGGGTGCTCACAGCAGACCGATCACGCGCGCGAGCAGGGCCGAGATCACCGGCTCGGCGACCTGTCCCGCTTCGATGACCTCGGCATGGCTGAGGGGCGTGGTCTGGATGCCGGCGGCCATGTTCGTGATGAGGGAGAACCCGAGGATCTCCATGCCCGCCTGGCGAGCGGCGATCGCCTCGAGCGCCGTCGACATGCCCACGATGTGGCCGCCGATCGTCTTCGCCATCTGCACCTCGGCGGGGGTCTCGTAGTGCGGACCGCGGAACTGGCAGTAGACGCCCTCGTCGAGCGTCGGGTCGACCGTGCGCGCGAGGGCGCGCAGCCGCGTCGAGTACAGGTCGGTGAGGTCGATGAACGTCGCGCCCTCCAGCGGCGAATCCGCGGTGAGGTTGAGGTGGTCGCTGATGAGCACGGGCTGGCCGGCGCTCCAGGTGGGCTTGATGCCTCCTGCGCCGTTCGTGAGCACCATGGTCGTCGCGCCGGTTGCCGCGGCGGTGCGGACGCTGTGCACGACCCGGCGCACGCCGTGGCCCTCGTAGTAGTGCGTGCGCGCGCCGATCACGAGCACGCGCTTGCCGCCGGGCGTCAGGATGCTGCGGATCGACCCCGTGTGGCCCGAGAGTGCGGGCGAGCTGAACCCGGTGACGTCCGTGGCGGCGAGGGTCGCGGTGGTCTCCCCGATGAGGTCGGCCGCCTTCCCCCATCCGCTGCCGAGCGTGAGCGCGATGTCGTGGTGGTCGACCCCCGTGAGGCGGGCGATGTCGGCGGCGGCGTCGTTCGCGACCGCGAACGGATCGGCGGCGGGGTCGTCGAGGGGATGGGTGATCGTGTCGGCCATGGGTTCCACTCTAGGAACACGGGGCCGGGCGGGCCACTGCACATGCGCGCCCGCGCGCCCTGAGAGAATGGGAGGCATGTCGCCGAGCTTCACGAGCAACCAGAGCATCGCCGTCCTGGGCGGCGGTCCCGGCGGGTACGAAGCGGCGCTCGCCGCCGCGCAGCTCGGCGCCGAGGTCACCCTCGTCGAGCGCACCGGGGTGGGCGGCGCGGCCGTCATGACCGACGTCGTGCCGTCGAAGAGCCTCATCGCGACGGCGGATGCCGCGGTCGCGATCGCGGAAGCATCCGACCTCGGCGTGCAGCTGTTCGCGAAGTCCGACAGCGGCAAGCCGATGAAGCCGGAGATCGCGATCAACCTCGCCGCGGTCAACAAGCGGCTGCTGTCGCTCGCGCGTCAGCAGTCCGACGACATGCGCGCCCAGCTCGTGGAGGCGGGGGTGCGCATCGTCTCCGGTCACGGCCGCGTCGAAGACCGCAACTCGATCGTCGTGTCCACCGAGGCCGGCGGCACCGACTTCGACCGTGTCGAAGCCGACACGCTCATCGTCGCGGTGGGCGCATCTCCCCGACAGCTCGCCGCCGCGAAGCCCGACGGCGAGCGGATCCTCACCTGGACCCAGCTGTACGACATGCGCGCTCTTCCCGCGCACCTGATCGTCGTGGGCTCGGGCGTGACGGGCGCCGAATTCGCGTCGGCCTACATGAACCTCGGGGCGAAGGTCACGCTCATCTCCAGCCGTGACCAGGTTCTGCCCGGCGAAGATCGGGATGCCGCCGCCGTGCTCGAGAAGGTCTTCACCCGCGGGGGGATGACGGTGCTCTCCCGTTCGCGCGCCGACGGCGTCGAACGCGTGGGCGACGGCGTCGTCGTCACCCTCTCCGATGGACGCACGGTCGAAGGCAGCCACTGCCTCCTGGCGGTCGGGTCGATCCCCAACACTGCCGGGATCGGCCTGGAGGAAGCCGGCATCCAGCTCACCGGGTCGGGTCACATCCAGGTCAACCGCGTCGCGCGCACCTCCGTGCCGAACATCTACGCGGCGGGGGATTGCACGACCTTCGTGCCCCTGGCATCCGTCGCCTCGATGCAGGGTCGCACCGCCGTCTTCCACGCGCTCGGCGACACCGTCATCCCGCTCGAGCGTCGCCGCATCACGGCGAACATCTTCACGGCCCCCGAGATCGCGACCGTCGGGCGGCAGGAGAAGGACATCGAATCGGGCGCGATCAACGGCTTCGTGCACAAGCTGCCGCTTGCGGCGAACCCCCGCGCCAAGATGATGGGCGTCAAGGACGGCTTCGTCAAGATCATCGCGCGCGAGGGATCGGGCACCGTCATCGGCGGCGTCATCGTCGCCCCCCGCGCGTCGGAGCTCATCTATCCGATCGCGATCGCCGTCGAACGCCGCCTCACGATCGATCAGATCTCGCGGGTGTTCGCGGTGTACCCGTCGCTCACGGGCTCGATCACCGACGCGACCCGCGCGATGCACCTCGTCACCACCGACGAGGATCTCCCCGCCTGAGCGCGCTACGCACGAGCGCGAGCGTTCGGGGAGCGACAGCGACGCACGCGCTGGCGACCCGGGTGCGATAGCGCTCCGCGAGCGGGGGATGCCGGGGGACCGGCGCGCTAGGAGATCGTGAGCAGCTGGTGGCCCGCGGAGACGGTCGTGCCGGGCGCGGCGTCGATCGTCCCGATGACGCCGTCCTTGTGCGCCTGAATGGGCTGTTCCATCTTCATCGCCTCGAGCACGACGACGAGATCGCCCTTGACGACCTGCTGGCCCTCCTCGACGGCGATCTTCACGATCGTGGCCTGCATCGGCGCCTTCACCGCGTCGCCGGAGGCGCCGGCCGAAGCGGCGACGGCGTGCGAGCGGCGCGACGGCGGCACCGCGGCCGGACGACCCACCTTCGCCGGCGCCTGCACGATGCGGTCGGGAAGGCTCACCTCGAGGCGCTTGCCGGAGACTTCCACGACGACGGTGTGGCGCGGCTCCGGCGCGGCGGGCGATTCGAGCTCCCCGTCCCACGGCGCGATGTCGTTCGTGAACTCCGTCTCGATCCACCGCGTGTAGACGCCGAATGTGCCGTCCTCGGCGGTGAAGGCCGGGTCGCGCACCACCTTGCGGTGGAAAGGGAGCACGGTCGGCATGCCGGCGACTTCGAACTCGTCGAGCGCGCGGCGCGAGCGCTCGAGGGCCTCGGCGCGGTCGCGGCCGGTGACGATGATCTTGCCGAGCAGCGAATCGAACGCCCCCGACACGCTGTCGCCTGCCGTGACGCCGGAGTCGAGACGGATGCCGGGGCCGCCGAACGTCTTGAACTGGTGGATGCGGCCCGGCTGCGGCAGGAAGCCGCGGCCGGGGTCTTCGCCGTTGATGCGGAATTCGATCGAGTGAGAGGCCGGTTCGGGGTCGCCGTAGTCGAGCGTGCCGCCCTCCGCGATGCGGAACTGCTCGCGCACCAGGTCGATGCCGGTGACCTCCTCCGACACGGGGTGCTCGACCTGCAGGCGCGTGTTCACCTCGAGGAACGACACGGTGCCGTCGGCGCCGATCAGGAACTCGCACGTGCCGGCGCCGACGTAGCCGACTTCGCGGAGGATCGCCTTCGACGACTCGTAGAGCAGACGGTTCTGCTCCTCGGTGAGGAACGGGGCGGGAGCCTCCTCGACGAGCTTCTGGTGTCGGCGCTGCAGTGAGCAGTCGCGCGTGGAGACCACGACGACGTTGCCCGCGGCATCCGCGAGGCACTGCGTCTCGACGTGGCGCGGCTTGTCGAGATACTTCTCGACGAAGCATTCGCCGCGTCCGAACGCCGAGATGGCTTCGCGGGTCGCCGATTCGAACTGCTCGGTGATCTCCTCGAACTCCCGTGCGACCTTGAGCCCGCGCCCGCCGCCGCCGTACGCGGCCTTGATCGCGATCGGCATGCCGTATTCGCGGGCGAAGGCGATGACCTCGTCGGCGCCGGAGACCGGCCCGGGCGTGCCCGGCGCGAGCGGTGCGCCGACCTTCTCGGCTACGTGGCGCGCGGTCACTTTGTCGCCGAGCGCTTCGATGGCTTCGGGGGAGGGTCCGATCCACACGAGACCGGCCGCCTGCACGGCGCGGGCGAAGTCGGCGTTCTCCGCGAGGAAGCCGTAGCCCGGGTGCACGGCGTCGGCGCCCGAACGGCGCGCGACGGAGAGGATCTTCTCGATCGAGAGGTAGGTTTCGGCGCTCGTCGTACCTTCGAGCGCGTAGGCCTCATCGGCCAGGCCGGTGTGCAGCGCGTCGCGGTCTTGATCGGCGTAGACCGCGACCGCACGCTTGCCCGAGTCGCGTGCGGCGCGGATGACGCGCACCGCGATCTCCCCCCGGTTCGCGATGAGCACAGTGGTGATCGGCGTCCGCAAGGGTTCAGGCATGGATGCCAGCCTACCCAGCCGTGCGGGTTGCTCTTTGGATCCCTCGCACAAGATCGCCGCGGAATCGTATGCGAGACCCTCCTAGGCGCCGGCGCGGTTCCACAGGTCGGTCCACGTCACGCCGAGCTCCCCGGCGAGTCGTCGCACCGTCGACAGCGACATGCCGACGACCGTGGAGGGGTCGCCCTCGACACGCTCGATGAAGGCGCCGCCGAGGCTGTCGACCGTGAATGCGCCGGCGACCTGCAACGGCTCGCCGGTGGCGACGTAGGCATCGATCTCGGCATCGCTGATGTCGGCGACGAAGCTCACCCTTGCGGCCGCCACCGCGTGCGCTTCGCGAGGCGCCACGCCCGGCTCGAGGAGGAACACACTGTGGCCGGAGTGGAGCACACCGGTGCGCCCGCGCATGTCCCGCCAGCGCGCCGCGGCGACCTCCGGCAGGTGCGGCTTGCCGAGGACGCGCCCGTCGAGCTCGAACATCGAATCGCCCCCGATCACGATGCCGGCGAAGTCCGGCACGTCCACCGCGAGTGTCGCCGCGACGGCGGCCGCCTTGCGCCGGGCGAGCAGCAGAACGTGCTCCTCCGGCGAGAGCGTGCGCGCTTCGTGGGCTTCGACGGCGGCGACCACGGCATCCTCATCGACGTCGGGAGCCCGCGTGATCGGTTCGATCCCCGCGGCGCGCAGCAACATCAGGCGGGCGGGGGAGGTGGAGGCCAGGCACACGCGCATGCTCTCAGCGTAGGCGCCGACCTTCGGCGCGGGGGAGGATGGGAGCATGCAACCCGGAGACCTCCTCGACCTCGACATCACCGACGTCGCCCACGGCGGCGTGTTCGTCGCCCGCCACGACAACCGCGTCGTGTTCGTGCCCGACGTGCTGCCGGGTGAGCGGATCCGCGCGCGGCTGACGGACGTCGCGAAGTCGTCGTTCTGGCGGGCGGAGGCGCTCGAGGTGCTGAGCGCGTCGCCGCACCGACAGGCGCACGTCTGGGCGGATGCCGACATCACCCACGCGCCCGAAGACCGGCCGGGCGGCGCCGACTTCGGTCACATCGCGCTCCCGCACCAGCGCGCGCTCAAGCAGCGCGTGCTGGAAGACGCGCTGCGGCGTTTCGGCAACATCGCCGAACCGATCGTGACGATGCACAGCGCCGGCCAGGGCGACGAGAGCGCCGACGGTACGCGCTGGCGCACCCGCGTCAGCCTGCACGTCGACGCCGACGGGCGCATCGGCCCCTACGCGTCCCGCAGCCACCGCGTGATCGGCGTGCGCGACCTGCCGCTGGCGACGGCGGAGATCGAAGACGTCGCCCGCGGACTCGACGGGTTCGCGCCGGGTCGCATCGACCTCGTCCAGCCGGCAGACGGCAGCGTGCGCGTGATCGTCCGCCCCGACGCGCCGCGCGTGGAGCGTCCGCCGCGCGGGAAGAAGCGCGCCGCGGGCCCGCGTCCGCCCCGCCCCCGCGAAGACCCGACGGCGCACGAGATCGTCCGGGAGCGCGTCGGAGATCGCACGTTCCAGGTGGATGCCGGCGGCTTCTGGCAGGTGCATCGATTGGCCGCGAGTTCACTCACCTCGCTCGTGCGATCGGCGTTCACGGCAGACGACCGGATCGACCCCGAGGCGCAGCACCTCGACCTCTACGGCGGTGTGGGGCTCTTCGCCGCGACCCTCGCCGAGCTCGCCGGCGCGACGGCGCAGGTGACCTCGGTCGAATCCGACCCGCGCGCCACCGATCACGCCGGCGAGAACCTCGCCGAGTGGGTCGGCGTGCGCGCGGAGACCGGCCGCGTCGACCGCTGGCTGGCCGCGCAGGTCGCCGGCGCGAGCGTGCGCGAGCGTGCGCGGCTGCGCCGCGGCGTGGTGCTGCTCGACCCGCCGCGCGCCGGCGCCGGCCGACAGGTCGTCGAGGACATCGCACGGCTCAGCCCGGCATCCGTCGTCTACGTCGCGTGCGACCCGGTGGCTCTGGCGCGCGACATCGCCACGTTCGGCGCGCTCGGCTACGCACCCGAGCGCATCGACGCCGTCGACCTCTTCCCGAACTCGCACCACGTCGAAGCCGTCGCCGTCCTGTCGCGCTGAGCGGTGCTCGTTAGGCTGAGCGCATGATACGCGTGGCCCTCATCGACGACCACGAGTCCGTGCGGCTCGGGCTCGAGGCGGCGTGCGCGCGATCGAGCGATCAGCGCGTCGCGTTCTCGGGCGCGACGGTGCGGGCGTATCTCGATTGGCGCGCATTCTCGCGGGAGGCGCCGGCTGACGTGGTGGTGCTCGACCTGACGCTCGGCGACGGCACGACCGTCGCCGAGAACGTCGGGCAGATCGTGCGTGACGGCTCGCAGGTGATCATCCACAGCGTCGCCGATCGGCCCGCCGCGGTGCGCGAAGCGCTCACCGCGGGCGCGGCCGGAGTCATCAGCAAGGCATCGCGCATCGACGATGTGATCTCCGCGATCGCCGTGGTCGCCGCCGGCGAGCCCCTCGACAATGTCGAATGGGCCAGCGCCGTCGAGGGCGACCGCGCGTTCGCCGATGCGCAGCTGGCCTCGCGCGAACGCGATGTGCTGCGCCTGTACGCCGCGGGTCTGCCGCTCAAGGTCGTCGCGGAGCGGCTCGGCATCGCATATTCCACGGCGAAGGAGAACATCACGCGCGTGCGGGTGAAGTACGTCGAGGTCGGTCGCCCCGCGCCGACGAAAGTCGACCTGCTGCGCCGCGCGATGGAAGACGGCCTCGTCGCCGGTGAGGCGGACGACGCCGGTGCCCGCTGACCGGCACTCCATCGCGGTCGATCCGGCCGTCCGACGCCCGCTCGGCGACATCTCCGGCGGCGTGGAGCGTTTCGCCGAGGGCCGCGTGGAGCGCATCCTCTCCGTCGTCGTCGGCGTCGGGGCGGCCGTGCTGGGCACGCAGGCGCTGCTGAACGCGTTCGGATCGACTCAGGAGGCACCGCGGTGGCACGCGCCGCTGATGGTCGCCGTGTTCGCGCCGCTCGCCGTGATGATCCTCGCCCAGTTCATCGGGCGCTTCGCCCGCGCGGCGTGTCTCGTGTTCGCCGCGGCGTTCCCCCTCGCGCTCCTGGCGTGGCCGCTCGCGACCGCGGGACGCTCCGCCGAGGCGGCAGGGGAGCCCTGGGTGTGGTACCTCCTCAACGTCGCGACGGTCGCGGCGGCGCTCGCGATGCGCCTTGCGCTGCAGGTCGTGTGGGCGGTGGGGATCCCGGTGCTCTACGGCGTCGTGCGATTGCTGCAGCTCGGAGGCGACGGGGTGCTCCCGATCGTGCTCGACGTCGTGTTCGCGATGATCCTCGCGGGTGTGCTCATGGCGCTGGCGTGGATGCTGCGTACCGTCGCGGTGGGCATCGACCGCGCCCGGCGGGATGCCGTGGCCACCTATGCCGAAGCGGCCGCGGCGGATGCGGTCGAGCAGGAGCGTGTCGCCGTCGCCGCTCTCATGCACGACAGCGTCCTGGCGGCGCTGATCGCCGCCGAGCGGGCGCATACCGACAGGGAACGGAGCCTGGCGGTGTCGATGGCGCGCGAGGCGCTCACCCGTCTCGCCAACGTCGATCAGGATCCCACCGAGGGCTCCGACGAGCCTGTCGCGCCGGCGGCGATCGTGCGGGGGATCGGCACGGCGGCGAACGATCTCGGTGCACCGATCGACGTCGACGCGGAGATCTCCGCCGACGCGCGCGCGATCCCCGGACGCGTCGCGCGCGCGCTCGTGCTCGCCGCGATCCAGGCGCTCACGAACTCGGTGCAACATGCGGGCGCGAAGAGCCTGCGCAGTGAGGTCCGCGCCGACCGCTTCGGCATCCGCATCCGGATCGCCGACGGCGGTGATGGCTTCGATCCGGCTGCCGTCCCCGACGACCGCCTGGGCATCCGCGGCTCGATCGTCGCACGCACCGCGGCCGTCGGCGGTCGAGCGCGTGTGTCGAGCGACCCGTCCGGCACCGTCGTCGACCTCACCTGGGAGCACGAGCGATGATCGTCGGCATCCGACCCGTGCTCACCGCGCTCGCGGTCGCCTTCACGGCCTATCTCGCCGTCGGCGCGCTCATCTGGACCGCCGCGCCCCGGGCGCCGCTGCTGCTGACGGCGGCGATCGTGCTCTACCTCCTGACGACGTGGGTCTGCATCTTCTGGACCGTGCGCTCGCCCGGGGCCGCGGCCGCGCACGCGGTGGTGGGAGATCTCGGCGGGCGTTCGGTGCTGCCGGGGTGGGCGGCCGTCATCGCCGTCTTGGTGGCGGCGGTCGTGCCCACAGCGACCTGGCTGGCGGTGCCCGATGAGGCCCGTCTCGAGGGATTCGCGACGTGGAGCCTGGGCGGGATCGGCGCGCTCATGGCGATCGTGATGGTGCGCCGGCGGCCGTGGGTCGCCTGGGGCGGAACCGTCGTGCTCGCTGTGGCCGCCACGGCGTGGATCGGTGTGGCCGATGCGCTCAGCCTCGGACTCGTCGGCGCCGTGCTGTGGGTCGGTGTCGCGCAGCTGCTCACGTGGCTCGTCGAGCGCGCCGCGAGCGACACCGCCACCCTGACCGAGTTGGAGCGTGCCGCATCGGAGTGGCTGGCGTCGCAGGAGGGGATGCGGCGGGAGCGACGCACGCACATCCAACGCGCGCTGAGCGTGGCGGGGCCGATCCTCGTGCAGACGATCGAGACCGACGGGGGCCTCGACGACGACGCACGTGTCCAGGCCCGCGTCGCGGAGGGGACGCTGCGCGACGACCTGCGCGGCCCGGCGCTCCTCGACGACCGGGTGCGCGCGCGTCTGGCGACCGTCCGCCGGCGCGGATCGGCCGTGACGGTGCTCGACGAGGGCGGGCTCGACGGTGTGGGCGACGACGATCTGCGCCGCATCCGCGCAGAACTGGCGGATGTCCTGGGTGGCGCGAGCTCCGAACGCGTCTACATCCGGGCATCCCGCGACGCGCAGACCGCGGTCACGGTCGTCGGACGATCGGCGGGTGACGACGGCGAGGAGAGCGTCGACCTCTGGCGAGAGATCCCGCGTCACGGCGCCTGAACCGGGCGAAGAGGAAGGCGAGGGGCGGCGAAGCCGCCCGCCCCTCGCCAATGCGAGCGGTTACCCGAAAACCGACCCGCGTGGCCGAACCCGCTGCTGAAAGAGCAGGACGACCGAACGCAGAAGCGTTCCAGCACGTCCTATTCTGCCCCCCGCCGGCCGGGGTGTCTGTAGGTATTTTGGGGGACAAGCCGCGCGGCGCCGGCGGGCGGGCTCAGCCGACGAAACGGCCCCACGCCACGTCGCGGCGCACGGGGGCGCGCAGCGCGCGCGCCGACACCTGCCACGCCGACATCTTCGGCGCGTCGTCGGTTACGGCGGCGGCGGCTTCGCTCTCGTACGCCTCGGTCACGACGGCGATCACCGCCGCGAGCTCCTCCGCACTCGGTCGGCCGCTCGTGACGTTCAGCCGTACCGGCGATGCGCCCTGCTCGCTCACAGCGGGATGTTCCCGTGCTTCTTCGCCGGCAGGCTCGCGCGCTTGCCGCGGAGCGCCCGCAGCGCCTTGGCGACCGCGACGCGGGTCTGGGCCGGCTCGATGATGCCGTCGAGCTCGCCGCGCTCGGCCGCGAGGAACGGCGACGCCACGTTGTAGGAGTACTCGTTGGCGAGGCGGGTGCGCACGGCTGCGACATCCTCGCCGGCTTCCTCCGCCTTCTTGATCTCGCCGCGGTACAGGATGTTGACGGCGCCCTGGCCGCCCATGACGGCGATCTCCGCCGTCGGCCACGCGAGGTTGACGTCGGCGCCGAGCTGCTTGGAGCCCATCACGATGTAGGCGCCGCCGTAGGCCTTGCGCAGGATGACGGTGACCAGCGGCACGGTCGCCTCGGCGTAGGCATAGAGCAGCTTCGCGCCGCGCCGGATGACGCCCGTCCACTCCTGATCGGTGCCCGGGAGATAGCCCGGTACATCGACGAGCGTCAGGATCGGCACGGAGAACGCGTCGCAGAAGCGCACGAAGCGGCTGGCCTTCTCGCCCGCTTCGATGTTCAGGGTGCCGGCCATCTGCGAGGGCTGGTTCGCGATGATCCCGACGGTGCGGCCCTCGACACGACCGAAGCCGATGACGATGTTCGGCGCGAACAGCGGCTGGACTTCGAGGAAGTCGCCCGCATCCGTGATGTGAGAGATGACCTGCTTGATGTCGTACGGCTGGTTCGGGGAGTCGGGGATCACCGTGTTGAGGGTGCGATCGGCATCCGTCGTCTCCCACTCGAACGCGTGCTCGTAGACGGGGATCTCGGCCATGTTGTTGTCGGGGAGGAAGCCGACCATCGTGCGGGCGTAGTCGATCGCGTCGTCTTCGTCTTCGGCGAGGTAGTGCGCGACGCCCGAGCGGGTGTTGTGCGTGTACGCACCGCCGAGCTCTTCCATGCCGACGTCTTCGCCGGTGACGGTCTTGATGACGTCGGGGCCGGTGACGAACATCTGGCTGGTCTTGTCGACCATGATGACGAAGTCGGTGAGCGCGGGGGAGTACACGGCGCCGCCGGCGGCGGGACCCATGATGATCGAGATCTGCGGGATGACGCCCGATGCCGCCGTGTTCAGGCGGAAGATCTCGCCGTACTTGCCGAGGGCGACGACGCCCTCCTGGATGCGGGCGCCGCCGGAATCGAGGATGCCGATGATCGGCATGCCGCCGCGGAGGGCGAACTCCATCACCTTGATGATCTTGTCGCCGGCCACTTCGCCGAGCGAGCCGCCGAAGGTCGTGAAGTCCTGCGAGTAGACCGCGACGGTGCGCCCGTGGATCGTGCCGACGCCGGTGACGACGGAGTCGCCGTAGGGGCGCGTGCGGTCCATGCCGAACGCGCTCGTGCGGTGGCGCACATACTCGTCGAGCTCGACGAACGAGCCCGGATCGACGAGGAGTTCCACGCGCTCGCGCGCCGTGAGCTTGCCCTTGGCGTGCTGCTTGTCGCGCGCGACGGTCTCGGCGTCGACGACCGCCTCCTGGTACCGGGCGCGCAGATCGGCAATCTTGCCGGCGGTCGTGTACATGTCGAAGCTGTCGGTCACGCGTTCCACCCTAGCGACCGGCCCGGCGCCCACGTTGGGGGACATCGACAACGGGTTCGCCGTTTCGCTGTGCCCACTCGCGAGCGGCGTAGGGTGGGCCCATGTCGCTGCCGTCAGAGGGATACCCGCTCGCCGCCGCCGTCAGCCCGCGCGTGCAGGTGATCGACACGGTGGATTCGACCAACGCCAAGCTCCTGCACGACGTCGCGGCCGACAGCGAGGGGCACCCGCACCTGTCGGTGCTGCTGACCCGCGATCAGCGCGCCGGTCGCGGCCGGCTCGACCGTTCGTGGACGACACCCGCGGGCTCCGCGCTCGCCGTGTCGGTCGTGCTGCGCGTCGGCGCGGTCGCCGCCGCCGACCGCGGCTGGATCCCGCTGCTCGCCGGCGCCGCGATGACCCGCGCGATCGCCGCGCAGCTCACCCGACTGCAGGTCACGCTGAAATGGCCGAACGACGTGCTCGTCGACGGGCAGAAGATCTGCGGCATCCTCGCCGAGGTCCTGCCGTCCGACCCGCAGGTCGTCGTCGTCGGTGCCGGCGTCAACACGACCATGGTGGCCACCGATCTTCCGGTCACCACGGCGACGTCGTTCGCGGCGCTCGGGGCCGTCGCCGACGAAGACCGCCTCCTCGCCGACTTCCTCACGCATCTCCGCGACGGCATCGCCGAGCTCGCCGTCCACGGCGGCGCGGCGGTCGCGCCGACGGTGGCGGAGCGGTGCGCGACCCTCGGACGACAGGTCTCGGCATCGCTGCCCGACGGCACCGCGCTGCAGGGCGAGGCGGTGCGGCTCGACGACGAGGGGCGCCTCGTCATCGCGGTCGACGGCGTCGAGAAGATCGTCTCGGCGGGAGACATCGTCCACCTCCGGTGATCGCCGCGTCCGAACAGTACGGATCCGACGACTCGGGCGCGATCTGCCCTGTTTGCGCCACGCCGAGCCCCACAATGAAGGGGTGACCCAGCCGACCGCCTACCCCGGCCGTCCCGTCACGCCCGCGCCGGGCGGCGCCGGGCCGGAGCTGCGCGTCGCGCGGCTGCGCTCGCACGCCCGACGTCTCGTCTGGCCGGCGATCGTGCTCATCGCCGTCGCGGGCGCCGCGGGATACTTCGTCGGCAATCTGCCCGCCCCGTTCGAGGATTGGATGCTGTGGGCCGCGGCCGGCGGCGTCGTGCTGCTCTTGGTGGTCGCGCCCTTCCTCCGCTGGCTCACCCACACCTACACCATCACGACGCGCCGCGTCATCGAGCGTTCCGGGTTCTTCGGCACGCAGCGCACCGAACTCCCGCACGCCCGCGGCTACACGATCTCCGAGCGCCGCGGTCCGCTGCAGCGCATGTGGGGCGCGGGCACGCTCACCCTGACCGGCCCCGAGCAGACGCTGCGTCTCGCGAACGTGCCCTCCGTCCGGCTCGTGCACGAGGCGCTCGTCGACCAAGTCGAGGTGAGTCAGATCCTCGCGCACCGTGACGCGCCGAGCTACCTGAGTCCGCCGGAGTATCCCGTTCGGTGACGATCGCGGCGGCGGCGGTGCGCGAAGATGGACGTGACGGAAGGAACGCCATGGCACTGCAGGTCGGAATCGTCGGAGGTGGGCAGCTCGCCCGCATGATGATCGCCCCGGCGGTCGAACTCGGCATCCGCGTGCGCGTGCTCGCGGAGCAGAGCGGGATGTCGGCCGAGCTCGCCGAAGAGGCCGTCGGCGACTACCGCGACCTCGAGGCCGTCCGCGCCTTCGCCCGCGGCGTCGACGTGGTGACCTTCGATCACGAGCACGTGCCGCAAGAGGTGCTGCGGGCCCTCGTCGCCGATGGCATCCCCGTGCACCCCGGCCCCGACGCACTGCTCTACGCGCAGGACAAGCTGCTCATGCGCGCGCGTCTCGCTGAGCTGGGCATGCCGCAGCCGGAGTGGGCCGAGATCACGAACACCGACGACCTGCAGGCCTTCCTGGATGTGCACGGCGGCCGCGCCGTCGTGAAGACGCCGCGCGGAGGATACGACGGCAAGGGCGTGCGGGTCGTCGCGGCGGCCTCCGAGGCGGCCGACTGGCTGGCGGAGGGCACGCCGCTGCTGGCGGAGGAGCTCGTCGACTTCACGCGGGAGCTCGCGCAGCAGGTCGCGCGCCGCCCGTCCGGGCAACTCGTCTCCTATCCGGTCGTCGAGACCGTGCAGCGCGGCGGTGTGTGCGCGGAAGTGCTCGCCCCGGCTCCGCACGCGACCGGGCGACTGGCCGAGGTCGCGGCCTCCATCGGCGAGGCGATCGCTTCGGGGCTGGGAGTGACGGGCATGCTCGCCGTCGAACTCTTCGAGACGGCCGACGAGCGCATCCTCGTCAACGAACTCGCCATGCGGCCGCACAACTCCGGCCACTGGGGACAGGACGGCGCGAACACCGGCCAGTTCGAGCAGCATCTGCGGGCCGTGCTCGACCTTCCGCTGGGAGATCCCACGCCCCGCCAGCCCTGGTCGGTGATGGTGAACATCCTCGGCGGTCCGGTGACCGATTCCCTCGCCAGTCGCCTCCCCGCGGCGCTCGACGCGCACCCCGCGGTGAAGGTCCACACGTACGGCAAAGATCCGCGCCCGGGCCGCAAGGTCGGCCACGTCAACGCGGTCGGCGATGACCTGGATGCCGTCGTCTACGAAGCGCGGTCGGCCGCGGCGTTCTTCGAGGGGTGAGGCCTGGGGCGCGCATGCGTGGCGTTGCGGCCTTCTTCAGCAAGCCCGCCTACCCTGGATGAGTGACTCGCGCCTTCCACTCGTCTGACTCTCCCCTCGTCGGTGTCGTCATGGGGTCGGATTCCGACTGGCGCATCATGAGCGATGCGTCGCAGGTGCTCACGGAGTTCGAGGTCGCCCACGAGGTCGAGGTCGTCTCGGCGCATCGCACGCCCGACAAGCTCCTGCGCTACGGCCGCGAGGCGCGCGCGCGTGGCCTCAAGGTCATCATCGCCGGTGCCGGCGGCGCGGCCCACCTGCCCGGCATGCTCGCCTCCGTCACCGGCTTGCCGGTGATCGGGGTGCCCGTGCAGCTCGCGACGCTCGACGGCATGGATTCCCTGCTCAGCATCGTGCAGATGCCCGCCGGCATCCCCGTGGCCACCGTCTCGATCAACGGCGCGAAGAACGCGGGGCTGCTCGCCGCGCGCATCCTGGGTGCGGGTGACGACGCGCTCGCCGACCGTGTCGAAGACTATGCGCGCGAGCTGGAGGCGCAGGTCGAGGAGAAGAACCGCCGGCTGAAGGACTCCCTGTGACGCTGGCGCCGCCGCGCACGGGTGCGCGCTCCGCGCCCCTCATCGAGACGCAGCCGCTGCGTCGTCCGGATGCGACGTCGACCGCCGTGATGACGCGCCGCGCCTGGTGGCTCGTCGCGCTCAACTTCCTGATTCCGGGATCGGCGCAGGTCCTGGCGGGCTCCCGCCGTCTCGGCCGCGTCGGGATCGTCGCGACGCTGGTGATGTGGACAGTGGCGCTCGTCGCCCTTCTCGTCGCCCTGTTATGGCCGACGCTGCTCTACTCCCTCGCGAACGGCGCCGCGCTTCTGGTGCTCCAGGTCGCGCTGCTCGGCTACGCCGTGCTCTGGTTCGTGCTCACGATCGACACGCTGCGACTCGTGCGGTTGGTCAAGGTCGGCGGCTGGTCCAGGGCGGGTGCGGCCGCGGTGGCCATCGTGGGACTCGTCGTCTCCAGCGGGGGCGCGGCCTACGCAGCCCAGTCGCTCATCGGCCCCGCACGCGAGGCGCTCGGGGCGATCTTCGGCAACAGTGCTCCCTCCGTCCCGCCGTCCGACGGCTACTACAACATCCTCCTGCTGGGCGCCGACAGCGGCCTCGGTCGCGACTCCATGCGCTTCGACAGCATCTCCGTCGTCTCGATCAGCGCCGACTCGGGCGCTGTCACGATCACCGGCATCCCGCGGGATATGAAGAACGCGCCGTTCGCGGAAGGCCCCCTGCAGGAGCTCTACCCCGACGGCTTCGAAGGCCACATCGGGCAGGCCTGCGGATGGTCTGCCGGAATCAACCAGCTCACCAACGCCGTCGAGGTCTGCCGGGAGGATCGCGGGGTCTCGCTCTACCCGGATGCCGCCGATCAGGGATCGTCGCCCGCGATCGAGGCGACGAAGGATGCGGCATCCGGCATCCTCGGCTTGGAGATCCCGTACTACGTCTTCGTCGACATGAAGGGCTTCGCCGACATCGTCGACGCACTCGGCGGCGTCGACATCACGGTCGTCGAGCGTCTGCCCGAAGGCGGGGGCCCCTCGTACGAGGGCGAGCCCGCAGAGGACTGGGCGACCGGATGGATCGAGGCCGGCCAGCAGCACATGGACGGCGACACGGCTCAGTGGTACGCGCGTTCGCGGTACACCACGAGCGACTGGGATCGCATGCGGCGCCAGCGCGAGTTGCAGCAGGCGATCCTCGCGCAGGCTTCGCCGGCGAACGTGCTGCTGCGCTTCCAGGAGGTCGCCGGCGCGGGCGAAGACCTCGTGGAGACCGACATTCCGCAGTCCCTGTTGCCGTTCCTCACCGGTCTCGCCGTGAAGGCGAAGGAGCAGCCGGTGACGACGATCGAGCTGACCCCCGAGGGCGCCGGCGTCGACCCGGACGACCCCTCGGCGGACGATTGGGCGCTCATCCGCGAGCTGATCCAGGCGACGCTGCATCCGCCGACGGAGGAGCCTGCCTCGTGACCGCCACGCTCCACGTCGTCCTCGACCAGGTGATCGCGCCGCTCGACCCCGATCTGGCCACCGCCTCGCGAGAACTCGCTCGAGAGCTCATCGCCACCGCTCCGACGGGGTGCGAGGTCGCCGCGGTCGTCCCCGCGGCTGCCGATGCCGCTGCCGTCTTCGAGCGGGAGGTTCCGGGTCTCGCCGACATCGTGCGCACCGCGCTGCCGCGCCGCGAACTCGCGGCGGCCTGGCAACTCGGCATCCCCTCCGGCGCGCCGCGCGGCATGATCCACGCGCCGAGCCTGATGGCACCGCTCGTCAAGCACGACCGTGCGCACGACCACGATCAGACCGTGGTGACCCTCTGGGATCTGGATGCCTGGGAGCACCCCGACGAGGCGCCGAAGCTCGCGCTCGCGTGGCACAAGGCGATGCTGAAGCGCGCCGTGAAGCACGCCGACGCCGTCGTGGTGCCGACACACGCGCTCGCCGATCGATTGCAGGAGATCGCGCGGCTGGGCGACCGGATCCGTGTGATTCCGGGCGCCGCGCCCGTCGGCTTCGGGGCGCCGCGCGACGAGGTGGGCCGCCGCCGCGCGCTCGGGGTGGCAGACGGGTCGCTCGTCGTCTTCGGCGGGGCCGCGCCGTCCGCACGGCTGGGTGATGCGTTCGCCGCGATCGCGATCGCGGGATCGGACCTGCCCGTGGTGGTTCTCGGCGCGGCGGACGGCGACGACGAGGCTATCCAGGGACTTTCCACCGCCGCGGGTCTGGAGCCGGGTCGGGTCGAGGTGCGCGGTGCGCTCGAAGCGGCCGACCGCGCGGCGGTGCTCGCGGGGGCGGTCGCCGCGATCGCACCGCGCGCCGACAGCGCGTTCCCGTGGCGCGTCATCGAGGCGCTCGCCCTCGGGGTGCCGCTCGTCGCGAGCGACAGCGCCGTGCACCGCGAAGTCGTCCTCGACGGTGGGCTGTTCGCCGTCGACGGAGACCTGGGGTCGCCGTTGGGGGCGGCGCTCGGTTCGACGGATGCCGTGAAGCGCCTCGCTGTGCTGTCGGGGGATCGGGGCCGCGCCTTCAGCTGGACCGGCGCCGCCGAACGTGTGTGGCACCTGCACGCCGACCTCTGAGGGTGATGCGAACGGCGTGTCTATGGCGTGTCGTCGAGCTCGAGGTGGTAACAGGGGACTACTTCAGTAACAATGGTCACATGATCCCCAGAATCATCGCCCGTTCTTCCGGTCGCGCCCGGCCCACGCCCCGCCTGGCGAGCGCGATGACCGCGATGATCGCCTTGATCGCGTCGCTCCTCGTCGCAGTACCCGCCGCCGCTGCCGCGGGCGTCGCGCCGACGGCCGTCGACCAGAGCGTCTCGTCGGCGGCTCAGGTCGACACGGGGATCGTCAAGACGGCAGCAGTTGTCGGGTTCAACCCCGAGAACATCATCTCGGACGCGTTGTTCTACGACTCGGCAGCCATGACCTCCGGCGAGATCCAGGCGTTCCTCGACGCCAAGATCGGCACCTGCCGCAACGGGAAGTGCCTGAATGTTCTTAGCGCCGGTATCTCTTCTCGCGGAGAGGTGAAGTCCCAGACAACAGGTAACGTGATCTGCTCCGCGATCCAGGGCGGGACGATGCGAGTGTCGGAACTGATCTACCGCGTTCAGGTTTCGTGCGGCATCTCCGCGAAGGTGATTCTGGCCATCCTTCAGAAGGAGCAGGGACTCACCACCAGCACGGCGCCGTCGGACTGGAACCTCTCGGCCGCCATGGGGGCGTCCTGCCCGGACACCGCGCCTTGTGATCCCGCGTTCGCGGGCGTGGGGCCCCAAATTCTCAAGGGAACGCAACAACTCAAGACCTATCAGGCGGCAAGGTTCGGTAAGCAACCGGGCCGCAACTACATCGGCTACAGCCCGACGGCATCCTGCGGCGGGACCTACCTGAACATTCAGAACTACGCCACCGCAGCGCTCTACAACTACACGCCCTACCAACCCAACGCGGCGGCACTCGCCGCGGGGAGTGGCCTCGGCGACGCCTGCTCGGCGTACGGAAACCGAAACTTCTACCGCTTCTACTCGGACTGGTTCGGGTCGATGCAGGGCGAGACTCTGCAGGTGCTCCAGGTCGGCGGAACAGCCGATCGCTACCTGGTGAGCGGTAGTTCCCGCTGGAAGCTGGCAACGGCGGAGATAGCGGCGCAGTACGCGTGGATCGCATCACCGCGACAGGTCACGCAGAGGGACCTCGACGCTTACACCGATCGAGGTTTCGCGCCGCGCGCGGTCCGGACGACAAGCGGGATCGTCTATCTGCTCGACAGTGGACAGCGCCTGCGCGTCTATGACGTGGCGCAGGTCGTCGACCTCGGATGGGAGTACGGCGCGCTTCCCGTCGCCGACGACGCGCAGGCCGCTCGGTATCCGGACGGCGGCTGGTTGCAAAGGGTTCTTCGCTCCGACGGTCTGAACTGGCTCATCCAGAGCGATCAGCGCCGTCAGGTGCTCGACCTCGGACTTCTTCCTCGGTTCGGCATCGCTGCCGCCTCCAGCAGCGTGTCGGCGGCGATGGTCGCCGAGTACCGTGTGACGACGCCCGTCACCGCTGCCGGCGTCTATCGCGACGCCACGCAGCCGTACCGGTTGCAGACGGACGCGGGTGTCTACGGCGTCCCCGATGCCGCGAGCGGCACGACGATCGCGCGGAGCGCCCGAGAGCTGACCGTCGATTCCTTCGCTCAGCTGCCGTCCTCCACGACGATGCCGGTTCGGATGACGGCGGCTGGACGCTCCTACGTCATGCTCGAGGACGGCTGGCTCGAGGTGTCGGCCGCGGACTACCCGAAGTCGCTGGCGTTCACGTCGCTCCCGAACGGAGCGAACGCGGGGCTGTCGACGGTCGGACGCGTCACCGGTCCACACTTCGTCCGGGAGCGTTCAGACTCGCAGATCTACCTCGTCTCCTGGGGCACGATTCAGGCCGTGTCCGCCGCGGAGCGGGCGTGGGTCACACAGATCTACGGCGTGAGCGCACGGGTCTGGATCGCCCTCGACGGCACGATCGGCGACGCGACCGCGCCCGAAGGGCTCGTGCGCACCAGCGCCGGCGTGGCTTACCTGCTCGACGGGTCCCGCGCCTACCGGCTGCGTGACTGCACCCAGGTTGCCGACTGGGGCGGCAACTGCGCGTCGCTGCCGACGGTCACCAGCGCGAAGTTGGCGACTTACGCATCGGCCGGCACTCTGCAGTATCTCGTGCGCACTCCCTCGGGGGCGGTGTGGCTGCCGCAGAGCGCGCAACGACGCCAAATTCTCGACCCCTCGATTCTGGCCGTCTACGGCATTCCTGCCACGACGAGTTCGCTCTCGGAGGCGACTGTCGCCGCACTCCCGGTGGGACCCCCCGCCCTCGCCGCGGGCGTCTATTCCGACGGGGCCGCCGCACGGGCTCTGGTAACCGAGGGTGGCGAGTACACCCTCAGCGCGGATCAGACGATCGGGGTCCTCGCCTCGTCCGTGCGTCGACTGACGGCGGCCAGCTACGCCCAGCTCGGTATCGACGGCGCACTGCCATCCCGCATGCGAAGCGACGGACGGGCGTTCGTGCTCACCTCCGAGGGGTGGCTGGAGGTGGCGGCGGCGACCTACGGCGGCGACGCGGCCTTCACCGCGCTCCCATCACGTGCCTGGAAGGGCATCGCCGTCGCGGCGAACGAGCAGCGTCCGCACTACGTGCGCGACGGTGGCACGGGAGCGGAGTATCTGGTCTCCGGAGGAGCGGCGCAGGCCGTCAGCGGGGCCGCCGAGCGTGCCAGCATCACCGCGCGCTACGGAGTTCCGTCCAAGGTGTGGACGATCGTCTCCGGCGGACTCTCCGGCGTCCGGATCAGCTACGACCTCTTGGTCAAAGACAACGCCGGCGCCGTGTACCTCATCGACGGCAACACCCGCTACCGAACGTCGGGCTGCGGCGTCGCCACCGACTTCGGCAAGGACTGCGCCGCCCTGCGCGTACTGACCCCCGCCCAGTTGGCACTCACCGGTGACGGCGGGACGCTCGCCGCCCTGGTGCGCTCGCCCGACGGCTTCGTGTGGTTGCCGCAAAGCGGCGCGAAGCGCGAAGTTCCCGATCCCCGGATCCTCTCCACCTACGGAATCGGCACGGCGTCCACGGCCGTCTCGGCGCAGACCATGGCGCAGCTCCGGCTGGGCGCGCCCGTGGTGGGCGTCGGCGTCTACGACGATCGCGCGGGCGATGTCCGCCTGGTGACGGGCGACGGACAGATCTTCGCTGTTCCCGCCTCCGCGCGGATCGGCACCGTCACGAGTGGCGCCATGGCGATCTCGTCCGCGTCCATCGACCTCCTCACGGCGGCGCGTGATCTTCCGACGCGCATCGACACGGGGACCCAGACCTACGTGCTGACCGCCGAGGGGTGGCGGGCCGTACGGGCGTCGGAGTACACCCCTCTCGCCTTCACCAAGGTCGGTGCGCGCGGCGCAGAGGGCATCGGAGCAGCCGGCGCCACCGCTGGTCCGCACTTCGTCCGCGAGCAGTCCGCGTCGGACGTGTACCTGGCCTCCGGCGGGCTGAACGTCGCGGGCAACGATGCGGCGCGCGCGTGGATCACGGCGACCTACGGCGTACCTGCGAAGGTGTGGGTGGTGCCCGCGGGCACCTTGCGCTGACCGGCCCCGCAGGGGCGGCGGTTCAGCGCGACTACTTCAGAAGGTTGCGCTGGGCCATCTCGGCGAGGGACCGCTCGTAGCCGTCTTCCTCGAGCGGTTGGCTCAGCACCCATTCGGCGAACCGGGCGATCCCGTCGTCGAAGGACACCTTTGCCTCGAATCCCAGCACCTCGGCTGCCCGCGACGTGTCGGCGACGTTGTGTCGGATGTCTCCGAGCCGGAAGTTGCCGGAGACGGTCACGGGAACAGTGGTCTCGAAGGCGCGGAAGAGCGCATCGACGACGTCGGTGACCGTGGTCTGATCGCCGGACCCGATGTTGAGCACCGCGCCCGAGATGTCGGGCGTGACGCACGCCAGGAAGGTCGCCTCGACGACATCATCGATGTACACGAAGTCGCGGCTCTCCTGGCCGTCTTCGAAGATGTTTATCGACTTGCCCTGCCGGATGAGGGTCGAGAAGATCGACAGGATTCCGGTGTAGGGGTTCTTCAGCGACTGTCCGGGCCCGAAGACGTTCTGGTATCTCAGTGCGACGGCCTCGACCCCAATCGCCGGGGCAGCGGTTAAGATCAGCGCCTCCTGCGAGTGCTTCGTGATGCCGTACACGGAAGAAGGGTGCACCAGCGCCGTCTCGGGCGTCGCGATCAGCGTGAGCGGACCGGTCCCCGGCATGTGCACGTCGAAGTCGCCTGCGGCCATCGCCTCGGCGGAGCGATGCGGCGGGTAGACGGTCGCGCCGTCTTGCGTGCGGTACGCGCCCTCGCCGTAGATCGAGCGCGACGAGGCCACCACGATCCGCTTGACGGAGTGCGTCTCGTTGGTCAGGAGGTTCAGGAGCTTGGCAGTACCGCCCACATTGGTGTCGACATACCGGTCGATCTCGTACATCGACTGACCTGTGCCGGTCTCAGACGCCAGATGCACGACCACGGTCGCGCCGACGAGGGCATCGCGAAGATCCTGCGTCGAGGTCACCGTGCCGACCCGGACCTCCGCCACCCCGTCGATCGAGCGCAGCAGTTCCGATGTCTGGGCAGGCTTGTCGCCGTGTACCTGTGCGATCAGGGAGTCCAGCACCGTCACCCGGTGACCGGCGCCGACCAACCTGCGGGCCAGGGCGGATCCGATGAATCCGGCGCCGCCGGTGATGAGCACGTTTTCGGGCATGCGGAGCTCCTGTGGTCCGTGGATGGGAAAGTCAGAACGCGACGGGAACGACGGCGTCTAGCCGCGGGTGGGCGCGGTCCTTGTCCGACACATCGGCCTCATCGAGAGAAATCGGCCACGGCACAGCCGTCGTCTCGTCGGCCAGGTTGAGGAAGGTGTACTCGGCCTCGGGTGTCCAGTGATCGTTGACCAGATACGTGTACGCCGTGTCCGGCTGCATGGTCTGGAAGGCGTTGCCGACCCCGCGGGGCACGAAGATCGCCACGGACGGATCGATCTCGGCGACGAAGAGACGCCCGAAGCCCTCACCCGCGCGAAGATCGACCCACGCGCCGAAGACGCTTCCGGTGGCGACCGAGATGAACTTGTCCCAGGGTTCGGCGTGGATGCCGCGGGTCGTTCCGACATTGCGGTTGAAGGAGATGTTGTTCTGCACGGGACCGAGGTCCGGCAGTCCCAGCGCGGTCATCTTCTCGCGCTGCCAGTTCTCCTTGAACCAGCCGCGGTTGTCGCCGTGCACGGGGATGTCGAAGAGCGTCAGCCCCGGGATGGTGGTCTCGTGCGCCGCCAGGGTCTTTCCGTACTCCATACCGGTCACTGTCCTGCGACCGCGTACTTCGCCTCGGCGGCAGCCTTCTGGGGGCGCCACCACTCTTCGTTGTCCCGGTACCACGCCACGGTCGCCTCGATGCCCGCGGGGAAGTCGCGGTACGCCGGCTCCCACCCAAGGTCGTCGCGCAGCTTCGACCAGTCGATGGCGTAGCGGCGGTCGTGTCCCGGACGGTCCACGACGAGGTCGTACGCGTCGGCCGGCTGCCCCATCGTCTCGAGGATGATCTCGACCACATCGCGGTTGGACTTCTCGCCGTCGGCGCCGATCAGGTAGGTGTCACCGATCTTGCCGCGCTCGAGGATCCGCAGCACGGCGGAGGAGTGGTCGTCCGCGTGGATCCAGTCGCGGACGTTGCGCCCGTCACCGTACAGGCGAGGGCGCACCCCGTCGATGACGTTGGTGATCTGACGGGGGATGAACTTCTCGACGTGCTGGCGAGGGCCGTAGTTGTTCGAGCAGTTGCTGATGGTGGCGGCCACGCCGAACGAGCGCACCCACGCGCGCACGAGCAGGTCGGAGCCCGCCTTCGTCGAGGAGTACGGGCTCGACGGGTTGTACGGGGTCTGCTCGGTGAAGCGGTCTGGATCGTCCAGCTCGAGGTCGCCGTAGACCTCGTCCGTAGAAATGTGGTGGTAGCGCACTCCCGTGGCCCGGGCGGCCTCGAGCAGCGTGAAGGTGCCCATGATGTTGGTCTGCACGAAGGGCGCAGGGCCGCTGAGCGAATTGTCGTTGTGGGACTCGGCGGCGTAGTGCACGACCGCGTCATGCTCGGCGAAGAGGCCGCCGACCAGATCGGCATCGCAGATGTCGCCCTGCACGAAACGGAATCGGTCCTCCGGGAGTCCCTCAAGGGATGCCAGGCTGCCCGCATACGTGAGCTTGTCGAGCACCGTCACCGACTTGTCGGTGTTCGCCAGCACGTAGTGCACAAAGTCCGAACCGATGAAGCCCGCGCCGCCGGTAACAAGAAGTCTGTCCATCTGCCCGAGTTTACCGGGTGCGGACGCTCTCACCATTCGGCACGCCATCACTGGATCGGCATCTGTGCAAAACTGGTGCGATGCGCGGCATTGTTCTCGCGGGCGGCACAGGTTCCCGTCTGCACCCGATCACACTCGGCATCTCAAAACAGCTGGTCCCGGTGTACGACAAGCCGATGATTTACTACCCGCTCTCGACCCTCATGCTCGCGGGGATCCGTGACATCCTCATCGTCACCACCCCGCACGACGCGGAGCAGTTTGAGCGGCTGCTCGGCGACGGGTCGCAGTTCGGCATCTCGCTTACCTATGCGCAGCAACCCTCCCCCGACGGCCTCGCGCAGGCGTTCGTCATCGGCGAGGAACACATCGGCTCGGAAACGGCCGCTCTCGTGCTCGGCGACAACATTTTTTACGGACCCGGCATGGGCACGCGTCTGCGCCGGCACGAGTCCCTCAGCGGCGCCGCAGTGTTCGGTTACTGGGTGGCCGATCCGTCCGCCTACGGCGTCGTGGAGTTCGACAAGACCGGACGCGCGCTGACGCTGGAGGAGAAGCCGGCGCAGCCGCGCAGCCACTTCGCCATCCCGGGCCTGTACTTCTATGACAACAACGTGGTGGAGATCGCGAAGGCGCTGAAGCCTTCGGCGCGCGGCGAGCTGGAGATCACTGATCTCAACCGGGTGTATCTCGAGCGCGGCGAGCTGCAAGTGGAAGTGCTTCCACGCGGTACCGCCTGGCTCGACACGGGCACATTCGACTCGCTGAGCGAAGCCACCGAGTTCATCCGGACCGTCCAGAAGCGGCAGGGTCTGTCGATCGGGAGTCCTGAAGAGGTCGCGTGGCGACTCGGATTCCTCACGGACGACGAGCTACGCGTGCGGGCCGAGCCTCTCGTGAAGAGCGGCTACGGTGCCTATCTGCTGGGCATCCTCGCGCAAGGACGCGACGCCTAGGGCGGGTAGAATTCGTATGGTCTGCGGTGGTCGCCGCAGTGGGTTGGCGGGTGAGTGCATCACCCGTCGACGAACCGAGGAGTGAGTTCTTGCAGACTGATCAACGCGCGAAGGCTGTCGCGCCCGTCTTTCCCCACGATGGGCGACGAGTCGTCTTTTACCTCCTTCACGACAGCCGCGGCGACGTCGATGACTACGTCGTCTACAAGCTTTCCGAATTGCGTGCGTTCGCCGATCACATCTTCGTGGTCGTCAACGGCGACCTGACTGCAGCGGGCCGTCAGCGGCTCGACGGGGTCGCCGACACCGTTTGGGTTCGCGAGAACATCGGCTTCGACGTGTGGGGTTACAAGACCGCCATGGAGCATTTCGGGGCCGAGCGGCTCGCGGAGTTCGATGAGGTGCTCCTGATGAACTACACGTGGTTCGGTCCGGTGCGTCCCTTCGCCGATCTCTTCGCGCGCATGGATGCCGAGCCCGCCGACTTCTGGGGCATGACCGATCACGCCGAGATCATCCCCAACCCCTTCACGAAAGAGGGCGTCCTGCATCGGCACCTCCAGTCGCACTGGATCGCCGTCCGCAAGCCGATGGTCCAGAGCGCCGCGTGGCGCACCTACTGGGACTCGATGCCGATGATCGAGACCTACACCGACTCGATCCTGCGACACGAGTCGAAGTTCACCCACCACTTCGAGGAACTCGGCTACACCTCCGCCGTGGCGTTCTCGGAGGCGGACTATCCCGCCCAGCATCCCGCGCTGATCAACGCTGACCTTCTTCTGGACGACGGGTGCCCGGCGTTGAAGCGTCGAGCGTTCTTCCACTACCCGCCCTACCTCGATCAGCACTCGGTCATCGGCCGATGGACGCTGGAGAAGGCGGAGCGATACGGCTATCCGGTCCGGATGATCTACCAGAACATCGTCCGCAACGCGCAGCCGCGCGCGCTCTACACTGACGCGGCCATGCACGAGATCCTCCCCGATGTCGACGTCTCCTTCGACGCGGAGAACCCGCCGACGCTCGCCGCGGTCGTCCACATCTACTACGAGGAGATGACGGACGAGCTCATGGATCGGCTGGCGACGCTGCCGGTGCCCATGGACCTGTTCATCACGACCACGAGCACAGAGAAGGCCGACGCGATCCGCGCAGTACTCGACCGGCGCGCCGACACCAACTTCCTCAACATCGACATCCGACTTCTCCCGTCGAACCGCGGCCGTGACCTCAGCGCGTTCTTCATCGCGTGCCGAGATGTGCTCGAGCCGGGGCGCTACGACCTGGTCGTGAAGATCCATTCGAAGCAGACCGTGCAGGGTTCGTTCAACTCGGGTCGCTACTTCAAGCTCCAGCAGCTCGACAACGTGCTGAACTCCCCGGGATACGCCGCCAATGCTCTGGCGCTGTTCCAGAAGGAGCCTGGTCTGGGCATGGTCTTCCCGCCCATGATCCACATCGGGTTCCCGACGATGGGTCGCGGCTGGTACGCCAACAAGGCGCCCGCGGAAGTGCTCGCGAAGGAGCTGGGCATCCGCGTCCCCTTCGACGACATCTCGCCGCTCGCACCGTACGGATGCATGTGGATCGCGCGCCCGGAAGCCCTGCGCCTCATGACCGAGCGGGAGTGGAAGTACAACGAGTACGCGGCGCCCAACAAGCACTTCGACGGCAGTCTCGCTCACGTCCAGGAGCGCATCGTGGGCTACGCGGCTGCCGAGCTGGGCTACCACGTCCGGACGATCTCGACGGCGGAGCATGCGAGCATCAGCCACACCGGTCTGGAGTTCAAGCTCGACCAAATGGGCGCCACCATGCCCGGCTACGCGATCGATCAGATCCAGTTCCTGCATCGCGCCGGATGGCTGGGCCACGGGGGGATCGTCGCCCTCACGCGCGTCTACCTGAAGCTGAACCACCCGAAAGCCGCCGCGATGCTCCGCCCGCTCGACCGGCCAGCGCGATTCGCACACCATCAACTCTGGAAGCTCCGCCACCCCGAGAGCTGGAAGCGGAACAATCCGGAGGAGGTGGAGGGTGACATCGCTGAAGGAGAGCTTCGACCCGCGGAATAACAGCATCGGGTTTCTTCGCTGGCTGATGGCCTTCATGGTCATCTTCTCCCACGCGGGACCGCTGGCCGGCTTCTACGGCGGGCACGACCTGGGCACCCAGATCAGCGATGAGCAGTCGCTGGGCGGTGTGGCGGTGGCGGGATTCTTCTTCCTGTCCGGCTTCCTCATCACCAAGAGCAAGATGGGCAGGTCCTCGACGCCCCGATTCTTCTGGCGCCGCATCATGCGGATCTTCCCGGCCTGGTTCCTGGTTCTGATCGTCACCGCGTACGCGCTGGCCCCGATCGCGTACTACCGCGAAAGCGGCACGATGGACGGCTTCTGGAACGCCACCATCGACTCGCCTTTCACCTACTTCTCCAACAACATGTGGCTTCCGCTGGCGCAGCACAATATCGCCGGGATGGGGGAGAGCCTGCCGTTCTTCCAGATCCACGGAGGATTCGAGTGGAACGGATCGGCGTGGACGCTGGCGTTCGAATTCGGCGCCTACATCCTCGTCGGCGTGCTGGGAATCGCCGGCGCGCTGTCGCACCGGACGATCGGCGGCATCGTCGCCACGTCGATCATCCTCCTCGCGATGATGCAGTGGCTCGGCTTCGGCAACCTCGGCCTCTTCGGCGTCGTCTTCGCGGACTTCCGCCAGCTGCTGTTGCTCGCCCCCTTCGCCTTCGGCATCCTGTTCGCCCTGTTCGGTGACCGCATCCCCATCGACAATCGCCTCGCGATCCTCTGCATCTTCATCGCGGGCTGGACCTACGCCAAGGGTGGGTGGCTCCCGTTCGGTCAGTACGCCTTCTGCTACGCGCTGATCTGGTTCTCCATCCGGGCGCAGTTCCTGAAGAAGTGGGACAAGCACGGGGACTTCTCCTACGGCATCTACATCATCGCGTGGCCGCTCATGCAGTTCGCCGCCTACTTCAAGCTGCAGGATGCCGGATGGCTGGTCTACCACCTCGTGATCGTGGCGGGATGCCACGCCTACGCGTACCTCAGCTGGCACCTGATCGAGCGACCCGCGCTGCAACTGAAGGATTGGACACCGCGCTGGCTGCAGCGGGTGCTGGCCAAGACCGCCCCCGCGCGTGACCGCGTGATCACCATGGTCGACCCCACCTACCCGGAGCGCCTGGCTCGTCGTACGCCGCAGAGCGCGAGTGTGTCCTCGTGAGCGGTTCGGGCGGCGGCGACATCGTCCACGGCGCGGGCGTGCCCTCGCCGCGCTGGTGGCGTCCCTTCCGGGATGCCCCCTTGATCCTGCTCACCGTCGCGTCGCTGGTCGCCGCGCTCGTGGGATGGACCGTGCAGGCGAACCTCGACCGCGCTGCGGCAGAGGTCGCACCGGTCGTGCCGTCCACAGCTCCGACAGACAGCGCGGTCGCGGACGCATGCCGACCCGGACTGCCTGCTCCGAGCGACGAACCGTGGATCGGCGACGACGCGGCGGCGCAACAGGCGTGGGATGCGCACGCCGGCGAGCTCACCGGTCAAGTGGTGCTGGGCCAGGACGGCTGGGCCTTCTACAACGATCAGGTCGAGGAGAACTTCTCTCAGGCGATCGGGCGACGGCTGTTGACGGCGGCCGAGGCAGCGTCGTGGCACGACTACTTCACGCCGCTGTCCGACGCTCTGGCGGAGCAGGGCGTCGAGCTGTCGATCCAGATCACCCCGTCGGCGTCGAGCGTGTACCCCGAGAAGCTCCCGGAGTGGGCGGCGGACCTCCGGGGCTCCACCCCGCTCGATCAGTTCCTGCTCGCTTCGCCGGATCTGCCGATCGTAGACTTCCGCGCCGACCTGCGGTCGGCGGCAACCGACAACGCGGTCTTCACCCCGGTAAACAGCCACTGGACCGACTGGGGCGGGTACGTCGGCTGGCAATCGTTCGCACGGTGCCACGCTGCGACGAGCCCGGATGCCCCGGCTGTCGTGGTCCCCCCAGTCGATGGCGTCGACAGCGACGGCATCTTCAACGAGTACGCCGCCTACGGCGTCCCCGACGCCGGCCCGGAGTGGACGACGCCGGTCTTCGCCGACGCGATGGCGCCGGTCGAAGTGACCGACGGCGAGTCGAACACCCTCACCAGTGACGGTGGTGAGGCGCTCGACCTCTCGCGCCTTCCCGCTTCGACGGTGACCGACGGTTCCTGGAGCGATCAGACGGCGCTCATCCTGCGGGACTCGATGGGCAATGCGCTCTCCGGCCTGTGGGCCCAGCAGTACGCGCAGACGTGGCAGATCCAACACCGCTACGACGACTGGTCCAATCCGCCGAACTACCGCGCTCTGGTGGAGCAGTACGAGCCGGATGTCGTGATCATCCAGATCGCCGAGCGGCACCTCATCAACGCCCCCGCGGCGGGCGTGACGGCGGGCTACTGAGAGGTAGCGGCTGAGTCGTCGCGGGCCATCACGGCGCGGATGACGGTGGCATCGCCCCAGACGCCGGGCGAGTCGTAGGCGCGGTCGGGGAAGGCGCCGTACTGCAGGGTGAGTCCGAGGTCGTTCTCCGCGATGAACTCCTCGACCTTGTCGGCGAGCGACATCGGTGTGCCCGAGCTGCAGTTGAGTGTGCCGGTGATGTCCGTCGCCTCGGTGAGCGCGGCGAGTTGCCGGCCGAGCTCCTCGACGCGGATGAAGTCGTACCGGTTCTTTCCGGTGGTGAAGGGGAACTCCGTCCGGCCGTCGTCGGCGGCATCCAGAAGCTTCCGGAAGATCGACTCGCTGCGGCGGTCGTCGCCGTAGATGTAGTAGGCGCGCGCCCACGCCAGCGACGTCGTCTCGGGGACGGCGAGCGCAAGGGACCGGCGAAGCGCCTCTTTCGCGATGCCGTACTGCGACAGGGGCGCCGTGGGGGTCTCCGCATCGATGGCGCCCTCCCAGTAACCGACCTCGTGCATGGTGCCGAGCGCCACGATGCGCGCCACGCCACGACCGGCGAGGCTCGTCAGCAGCGTGAAGTGGGCAGAGAGCTGCGACATGTGGGCGGGGGAGTTGTGGCGGAAGCCGTCCTTCCACGCCAGGTGCACGACGGCGTCCGGAAGGTCCCCCCATACCGCGGGGTCGAAATCGGGAGCGAGGATGTCCGCCTCGCGCACCTCGGCACGCGCGTCCAATCCGTCCGCACGCCCCGGCCGCACGGCCGCGACGACCTCGTGGCCGCGGTCGAGCAGCGCACTGACGACGTGGTGGCCCAGATACCCGGCGGCTCCCGTGACGACGACTCTGGACATCGCGATGCTCCTTTCGCACGTAGCCCGGACGGTGAACGCCGCAGTCGGCATCTCTGGCTACGAGGATTGCTTCTCCGAGGGTATCGAGCCACACGGCTTCGGCCGAAATCGCAGAGGGTCCACCGGGTATAGTGTTCCAGTTGGCTGACGTAGGTGGAGCATTTGGATACGACTGAGCGGTTCACCCGGCTTGCTGAGACCCCATTCGTCGTGACGAACGCACGCGGCCTGGACCTTCCGGTCCGCGGTGGGAAGCTTCGCGAGATCTGGGACAGGCGCGATCTTCTCGGCCTTCTCGTGCGTCGTGATCTGCAGGCGCGTTACCGAGACAGCGTCCTCGGCTTCCTCTGGACCCTGATCCGCCCGATCGTCCAGTTCCTCATGTACTACCTGGTCCTCGGACAGTTCCTCCGCGCTGCCGAAGGCATCCCGCAGTTCGCGATCTTCCTGTTCGCGGGACTCACGATCTACAGCTTCTTCGCCGAAGCGGTGCAGGGGTCGACCTCCTCGATCCTGGCCAACGCCGGCCTGGTGAAGAAGATCTATCTGCCGCGCGAGGTCTTCCCCCTGGCGAGCGTCGGGGCCGCCGGCTTCATGTTCCTGGTGCAGTGCCTCGTGCTGCTCTCCGGCGCGATCATCTTCCGCGCGCTGCCTGCGCCGGTCGAGATGCTCTGGTTCTTCCCCGCCGTGCTGCTGATCATGGTGTACGGGCTGGCGTTCGGCATCCTGCTGTCAGCGCTCAACGTGTATCTGCGCGACGTGCAGTATGTGACCGACGTCGTGATGATGCTCGCGATGTGGGGTTCGCCCATCGTCTACGCGTGGACGATGGTGAGTGACGCCTTCAAGACGCTGAATCTCCCTTCGTGGGCGCTGGAGGTCTACACCAACAACCCGATCACCCTCGGCGTGCTCGGGTTCCGCAAGGCCTTCTGGGGTGCCGGCTCTCCCGGCGACTACCCGGACGATCTCCTGCAGCGGATGCTGATCGCGGGTGTCATCGGACTGGTCCTCCTGGTCGTGTCGCACCGTGTGTTCACCCGATTGCAGGGCAACTTCGCCCAGGAGATGTGATGGCGCAACCTCTTACTCCCGGACCCGTCGTGGTCCACGTGGAGAACGTCACGAAGCGATTCGTGGTCCGCAAGGACAACACGCTCAAAGAACGCATCGTGCACGCGGGACGCCGCGGACGTGTGCACAAGCAGGAGTACATCGCCGTCAAGGGTGTGGACCTCGAGGTCCAGGCCGGCACGACGGTGGGACTCCTCGGCGCCAACGGCTCGGGAAAGAGCACTCTGCTCAAGCTGATCGGCGGCATCGTGTCGCCGACGACGGGTGAGGTCAAAACTCGCGGGCGGATGGCCGCGCTCCTGGAGTTGGGCGCGGGATTCCACCCCGATCTCAGCGGACGTGAGAACGTCTACCTCAACGCGTCCATCATGGGGATGACGCAGGCCGAGACGACGGCCCGGTTCGACGACATCCTGGAGTTCAGCGGCATCGGCGACTTCATCGACACGCAGGTCAAGTTTTACTCCTCCGGCATGTTCGTGCGCCTCGCGTTCGCCGTCGCGATCCACACCGACCCCGACGTGCTCCTGGTCGATGAGGTCCTGGCGGTCGGCGACGAGGCGTTCCAGCGCAAATGCATGGAGCGGATCGCGCGTTTCCGCAAGGAGGGCCGAACGATCGTCCTCGTGTCGCACTCCGCTGCTCAGGTGCAGGAACTGTGCGATCGCGGGGTCGTTCTCAAGGACGGCGAAGTGGTCTTCGACGGCGACGTCAACGAGGCCGTCTCGGCGCTCCGAGACGTGCTTGAAGGTCGCCGCGTCGGAGAGAAGCCGCCGCCCGAACCTGTCAAGCCGATCGAGGTCACTCGCATCGAGGTGCTCGGCGAGGACGGCAAGCGCGCCAAGGTCGTCCGCGTCGGATCACCGATGCGGATCCGTGTCCACGTGCGGGCGAGACAGGCGATGCCCACCTGGGCGACCGGCTTCAGCATCGACACCCCGATGGGCCAGATGGTGCTCGCATCGAACACCGAGCGCCTCGGCATCGAACTCCCGTCGATTGCCCCGGGCGACTCCTTCATGGACTTCGCCATCGCGACGGCCAATTTCGGCAGCGGCCAGTACTTCGTCAACGCGAACGTGTCCGAGATCATCGACATCGACACCCACGTCCTGATGCAGGGAGCGCGGTTCACGATCAAGGGGAACGATCGCAACCTGGGTACGGTCGCCGCCTCCATCACAGCGACCTGAGCGACGCTGCCGTGACCGCTGATCCGTCGTCGCCCACGGTGTCGATCATCGTGCCGGTGTACAACGCCGAGCGGTACCTCGACGCCTGCATCTCGTCGATCCTCGCGCAGGACTACCGCGCCGTGGAAGTCATCCTGGTCGACGACGGTTCCACCGATGGTTCGGGCGAGATCTGCGACCGCTATCGTGCTCTCGACGAGCGCGTCCTCGTCGTGCACCGGGAGAACGGCGGCATCGCGGCTGCCCAGAACAGCGGACTCGACGCGGCGACCGGAGAGCTCGTCACGTTCTGTGACAACGACGATCTCATGAGCTCCCGCATGATCGGACGGCTCGTCGAGATCCTGACGGTCGCGGACGCCGATATGAGCTGTTGCCGGTGGGTCAACGTCGGCGCAAGCGTCGCGGAGTCCGTGCGCCACGCACACGAGGGTGACGAGACGGGCTCATTCGTCGCCTTCGACCAGCCGGGCAAGTATTACCAGGCGGTCTTCAGCCTGTTCCTGCGCAAGGTCATGCGCCGGGAGCTGCACTATTTCAGCGAGGCCAACTGGGGCAAGCTCTACCGTCGGTCCCTGTTCGACGGCATCCGATTCCCGGAGGGCCGTTACGCGCAAGACGTCGCCGTCGCGATGGACCTCTATCAGCGCATGCGCCTGGTCGCGTCGTGCGATGACCGGCTCTACTACTGGCTCCAGCGCCCCGACAGCGTCTCGCACAACCTGCGATCGACGCGGTACTACCACGACATCATCCGCGCGCACGGACGATGCTTCGAGCTCGCACTCCGCGACGGCATCCTCCCGGCGCGCGCCTACTTCGGTTTGCACGCACTGGCGTCGGCGGAGCGAAGCATCCGGTCGGCGGATGACCAACGGCTCTTCGAAGACGACCGACGTTACGTCCGAGGGCTCTTCTCGCGACTCACCCCGTGGCAGCGGACGCGGTGCCGGGCGCTCCGCGGGCTGAGGTGGCTCGAGGTGCAGGTGTACAACCGGACGATCCACCGCCGCGCGTGAGCCGCGCTTTCAGCGCCTAGGATTCTGTGATGACGACACGGGGAGAGTGCTGATGGATCTGCTCATAGTCGGATCTGGTCTCTTCGGTCTCACGATCGCGGAGCGCGCGGCGGAATCGGGCCGGAAGGTGACTCTCATCGACCGTCGCTCGCACATCGGCGGCAACGCCTACAGCGAGGCGGATCCCGAAACGGGGATCGAGGTCCACCGTTACGGCGCGCACCTCTTCCACACGTCGAACTCCGCGGTGTGGGAGTACGTCAACCGCTTCACGACGTTCACGGACTACGTGCACCGGGTATACACGAATCACCGTGGAGAGGTGTACCCGCTGCCGATCAACCTCGGCACGATCAACCAGTTCTTCCGAGCGGCGCATTCCCCGGCCGAGGCCCACGCGCTCATCCACGAGCAAGCGGGGGAGTTCGCCTCCTCCGACGCGGCCAACCTCGAGGAGAAGGCGATCGCGCTGATCGGCCGGCCGCTGTACGAGGCGTTCGTCCGCGACTACACCGCCAAACAGTGGCAGACGGACCCGCGGGAGCTCCCCGCCGAGATCATCAGCCGACTTCCGGTGCGGTACACCTACGACAATCGGTACTTCAACGACAAGTGGGAAGGTCTCCCCGCCGACGGATACACCGCCTGGCTCGAGCGGATGGCCGATCACCCGAACATCGATGTCCGGCTCGAGACCGACTTCTTCGACGAATCGCAGCCGTTGCACAAGGCCGCCACGGTCGGGCAGGTGCCCGTCGTCTACACCGGACCGCTCGACCGCTACTTCGAGAACCGAGAAGGCGCGCTGTCGTGGCGCACACTCGACTTCGAGCGTGAAGTCGTGCCCGTCGGCGACTTCCAGGGCGCAGCGGTCATGAACTACGCCGATGCCGACGCCGCCCACACCAGGATTCTCGAGTTCCGTCACTTCCACCCGGAGCGCGCCGACCGGTATCCGGTCGACAAGTCGGTCATCGTCCGTGAGTACTCGCGCTTCGCCACGGCCGCGGATGAGCCCTACTACCCCGTCAACACGCCCACCGACCGCGCCGGAGTCCTCGCGTATCGCGAGCTCGCACGGGGGGAGAAGGACGTGCACTTCGGGGGACGGCTCGGCACGTACCAGTACCTCGACATGCACATGGCGATCGGCTCAGCCCTGTCGATGTGGAACAACCGCCTGGTCTGATCGGCGTTCGCGGGGCGTGCGGGGACGGTCGGGTAGACTTTGCCGGGCGCGAGAAGACGCCCGAATCACCGAGGAGCACTCGCTTTGTCAAGACGGACCATCAGCGTTGTCATCCCCAGCTTCAACGAAGAGCGCAGCGTCCAAGAGATGGTCGACCGCCTCGGCGCGGTCTTCCGCGACGACCTTCCGCAGTACGACTACGAGATCATCTTCGTCGACGACTACTCCACGGACGGCACACGGGCCGAGATCCGCCGCATCGCCGCGACGGATTCGCGGGTCAAGGCCGTTTTCAACGCGCGCAACTTCGGCTTCCACCGCAACGTCTTCTCTGCGCTGACCTACGGCAGCGGCGACGCTACCTTCATGCTCTTCGGAGATCTGCAGGACCCGCCCGAAAACCTGCCGGAGTTCGTCCGCGCGTGGGAAGCGGGCAAGCAGGTCGTGATCGGCCAGCGCCGCAGCAGCGACGAGGGCTTCGTCATGACAGGTCTGCGGCACCTGTACTACGCCGTGATCCGCACCTTCTCCGACACGACGCAGATCCCGCGCTTTACCGGTTACGGGCTGTACGACCGGGAGTTCGTCCGCGTCCTCGAGGGGATCGACGACATCCAGCCGTTCTTCAAAGCCGTCGTGGCCGAGTACGGACTCAACGTCGAGATCATCCAGTACGACCAGGGCAAGAGCGCGCGGGGGAAGTCCAACTTCAATTTCCTCCGCAACTACGACTTCGCGATGCAGGGCATCACGTCCTCCACGAAGCTGCTCATGCGCCTGGCGACCTTCATCGCCGCCATCATCGCGTTCATCTGCCTCGGACTCGCCGTGTTCGTCCTCGTCAACAAGCTCGTCGATTGGGACAGCTATCAAGTCGGCGAGGCGTCGATCACCGTCGGGATCTTCTTCCTGGGCGCCGTCCAACTGTTCTTCATCGGTGTCCTCGGCGAGTACATCCTCAGCATCAACAGCAGGGTGACGGCGAAGCCGCGCGTCGTGGTCGGCGAGCGGGTCAATTTCGCCTCATCGTCGTCCGGCATCTCTGGCGAGGCGCCCAGCGGCGCGCGAGCCGCCCAGACGGACGACCCGCTCGAGACCATGCCATGACATCGCGCGCCGTCAGCGCTCCGAGCGACGGGCGTCTGCGCCGACTGCTGTGGCAGTTCGCCCGGTTCCTGGTCGTCGGACTCTTCTCGTTCGCCTTCGATTACGGCCTGTTCTTCGTACTGTTCCACTACTTCGGGGTGCAGTACCTCGTCGCCAGCACGATCTCGTTCTCGCTGTCGCTCGTCCTGAACTACTTCCTGACGCTGAGGTTCGTCTTCGAGGCGAAACCCGGTCGCAACGTCGTGAAAGAGTTCGCGATCTACATCGGGCTGAACATCATCGCGCTCGGGCTCAACCAGCTCATCCTCTTCGCGACGGTCGACGGACTCGGAATGGATCCCCTGGTCGGCAAGCTCGTCGCCACCGCGGTGGTCCTGGTCTACAACTTCATTTCACGCAAGCTTCTCATCGAGCGTTCGAGCGGTGCCCGTGCGGCCGTCGCGCCGGGCGATGAGACCGGATCATCGGAAACAGGCGGGACTACGTCATGACGCAGCAAGAACTCGGTGCACAGGAGACCTCACCGGAAGGGGGGCGCGTGAGTCGCGCGCTCGACCGCGGATGGGATCGCGTGAACGGTGCCTGGATCTCGATGAGCGACCGCGTGCGCGAGAGCACCCTCGGACGCTGGTTCAAGGGCGTCGAGCAGCCCAACATCGCCGACTGGGCACTGCTCGGGTCGATCTGCGCCCTCGCATTCGTGACGTTCCTCTACGGGGACGTCAAGGCGACCTTCGAGCACTCCTTCAACTTCCTCGACGCCGTCTTCGCGGGACGGCCGCAGGACTTCTACCAGATCGCCATCGAGAACTCGACCTTCGGCCATCCTGCCGTCTACGACGTGCCGATCTACGCGGTCTTCGGCCTGTGGAACCTGCCCGCGTACTTCATGTACCGGTACGGCGACTTCGATTACCTCAACTCCACCCCTGCGCAGCTCTGGCTGAAGCTGATGATGGTCGTCTTCGCCCTCGTCGCCACGCGTCTCGTGATGGCGATCGCCCGGACGATCGGGGTGAGTGCGCCGCGGTCCAAGTGGGTCGGCTTCTACTTCCTGTCCTCGATGGCGCTGTTCGTCCCCGTGCTGGTGATCGTCCAGTACGACATCATCTCGATCACGTTCATGCTGGCCGGTCTTCTGGCCTACATGAAGGGCCGAACCCGGTCGTTCCTGTTGTGGTTCCTGCTCGCGATCACGTTCAAGCTGTTCGCGCTGTTCATCTTCATCCCCCTCGTGCTGTTGCGCGAGAAGCGCCTCCTCCGCGCGGGCGGGCAACTCGTCGTCGGCGTGCTCGGGCTGTTGCTCTGCCGCCTGATGTACCGCGGCAACCTGGCGTTCGAAGCCTCGACGGGCGGCTTCACCGATCTCATGCTCGACCGCCTGCGAGTCTCCGGATTCACCTGGCAGTCCAGCATCCCGGTTCCGCTGTTCGTGGTGTTCATCGTGGGGCTCGCCATCTTCGCGTATGCCAAGCGCACCTCCAGCCCGCGCGAGCTTCAGGCGTTCGCCATCTACCTGTCGCTCGCCGCGTTCCTGGTGTTCTGTGCGATCGTGCCGTTGAACCCGTACTGGATCAACCTCGTCGCGCCGTTCTCGATCCTCATCATCTTCGCCAACCCGCGCTACCTGACGCTGAACTCGCTGTTGGAGATGGCGATCGGCGCGACGCTGTTCCTCATCTACATGCTCGTGGGCTTCTCGATGTACAACTCGGGGATCTTCAAGGATCTGCTGTTCGGACAGTTCTTCGCGCCCGCCGCGTCGCAACGCTTCGCCACGCCCGGTGACATCCTCCGAGCCGTCGGGCTCGGGGGCAACAACATCATCTTCATGGTCGGCTTCATGATCGCCTGCGTCCTGGCGGTCCTGATCATCAACTACCCGCGTCCCGCCTTCATCGCGGCGATGCCGAACACGCAGACGATCAAGCGGAGCGTCGTGTGGCTCCGGGTGGCCGCGATGATCGGGTTCTGCGGTCTGCTGTTCGGGATGTATCTGATCCCGGCCACGCCGACCGTCTACTCGTCGGTGAGCTCCGCGCCCACTGCCACGGAGGCCGACGTGCTCGGACCGGATGCCGTCATCGATGAAGAGCTCGAGTTCGACACGACGCTCCATGTGACGGAGTTGCAGATCGGGATCGATGCCTCCGCCGTGACGTGGATCAACTCCGCGATCGTCCAGGTGAGGATCGTCGACGCGCAGGGCACGTCCGTCTTCACCGGGGCTACGCCGGCGAACTCCGTCGGCGTGGGGCTCGCTTCGTTCCGCACGGGCGGCCTCATGCTGAACGCTGGCGAGACGTACACGGTCACCCTGACCGGTGCCCAGTCCGAGGGCGAGCCCGCCTACGTGCAGGTCAACCCGGATCAGGACCGGTTCCCGACGATGGAGAACGGCAAGCCCATCGACGGCGATCTGGTCATGGTTCTGAAGGGCACGGAGGCGAAGTAGCCCTCGAACGGCACGGGCGGCGGGGCGTGGCGGATGGCGCGGCGTGGCCGATTCATTCATACTGTCGTCAGCGTCACGCATCCTGAAGTCAGGCTCTATGACCACGCCGCCCGGCACCGACCACTCGTTCATTGACCGGCGGTGCGGGCTACCCGCCATAGACTCGTCGTTGTGACCACGGCCATCGTCGGCGCCCCGGGATCTCCTCGGCGCTATCTCCACTCGCTGTGGCTCCTGTCGGCTCGGGATCTTAAGGTCCGCTACTCGACGAGCGCGCTGGGGTATCTCTGGTCGGTGCTCGACCCGCTCGTGATGAGCCTCATCTACTGGTTCGTCTTCACGCAGGTCTTCCAGCGCGGCGACATCGGCGCGCAGCCGTACATCGTCTTCCTCATCAGCGGCCTCTTGCCCTGGGTGTGGTTCAACTCCGCCGTGACGGACTTCACCCGCGCGTTCAATAAGGACGCGCGCCTCGTGCGGTCGACGGCGATCCCGCGGTCGATCTGGGTGAACCGGATCGTGCTCAGTAAGGGTGTCGAGTTCCTCTTCTCGCTGCCGGTGCTGGCGGCATTCGCGATCTTCGCCGGTGCGACGGTCGGATGGGGGCTGCTCCTCCTGCCCGTCGCCATTCTGCTCCAGGTGATGCTGCTGGTGGGTCTGGGGCTCTTGATTGCCCCGCTCTGTGTCATGTGGAGCGATTTGGAACGCACCACCCGGCTCATCCTGCGTGCGCTCTTCTATGGGTCGCCGATCATCTATGGTGTGACCGATCTGCCCGGCATCTTCGCCCAGCTCGCCGTATTCAACCCGCTCGCGGGCATCTTCACGCTGTACCGGGTCGGTTTGTTCCCCCAAGAATGGGATGCCCTTGCCGTGTCGGTCGGCGCGGCGATGAGTGTGGCCTTCTTGATCATCGGCATCGTCGTGTTCCGTCGGCTCGAGCGCAACGTGCTGAAGGAGCTGTGATGGACGACATCGCCATCGCCGTGAGCGGACTCGGCGTCCGCTTCCGCCGCAACCGTCGCGGTCGCCGGTCGCTGAAGGACCTGTTCGCGGGTTCCGCACGACGCTCGCGGCCCGACGAATTCTGGGCGCTCCGCAACGTGTCTTTCGAAGTGCGCCGCGGCGAGGCGATCGGTGTGGTCGGCCGCAACGGTCAGGGGAAGTCCACACTCCTGAAGCTCGTCGCGGGCGTGCTTCTCTCGGACGAAGGCGCGGTCGACGTGCGCGGGGGAGTAGCGCCACTCATCGAGATCACCGGCGGTTTCGTGGGCGACCTGACGGTGCGCGAGAACATTCGGCTGACGGCAGGCCTCCACGGCATGTCGAAAGCCGAGATCGCGCGCCGCTTCGACGGCATCATCGATTTCGCGGAGATCGGCGATTTCGTCGACATGCCTTACAAGCACCTCTCCAACGGGATGAAGGTGCGCCTCGCCTTCTCGGTCGTCTCCCAGCTCGACGAGCCCACGCTGCTCGTCGACGAGGTTCTCGCCGTGGGCGACAAGGCCTTCCGCGAGAAGTGCTACCGCCGCATCGATGAGCTGCTGGCGGAGGGGCGGACGCTCTTCTTCGTCAGCCACAACGAGAAGGACCTGCGACGCTTCTGCACGCGCGGTCTCTACCTCGACAAGGGCACGCTCAAGCTGGATGCGCCGATCGCCGAGGTGCTCGACGCTTACAACGCGGACTACAACGCGGTCTGAGCGAGCGGTGGCATCGGCCGCCACTCCGGGTCGCGGGCGATCTTGCGACCGTCTCGCAAGCCCCGGAAGAGGTTCGAGGTGCCTTTCACCTTCCGCTCGACGAACAGCAGGCGGATGATCTCCTTGCCGAATGTGAGCGCCGTGCCGGCCCCGAACAGCACCGGGTTGTAGACGTCGTGCGCGCGGAAGTACTGCTTGATGTGCGCACGGTTGCGCATGATGTAGTAGCGGTACGCGTCCGAGGAGGCGTTCATGTGGCGGATGCCCATGTCCCACTGCTTGATCTCGCGCGTGCGGCGCAGCACGAACTCGTCGACGATGACGGACGTGGTCTGGCGCGAGGCCAGCCAGCCGTAGGTCTGGTCGTCCCAGTAGATGAAGAAGCGGGGATCGGGCAGTCCGATCTTCTCGACGATGTCGCGGTGGATGAACATGCCCTCGAAGCATCCGGAGTTCATCTCCTTGAAGCCCGAGCTGTCGAAGCCCGACGGCGCGAACGGGATGGGGATGCCCATCCGCTCGGCGACACGGTACTGCCAGTAGAACTCGCTGCCGTCGTAGTCGTAGCGACGTCCCTGGATGCTCTTGAAGCGCGGCGCCCACGCGCCCATGCGCGCGAGCCCGTCGGGGATCACCTCGACGTCGTCGTCCATGAGCCAGATCCACGTCGACCCCAACTCGTACGCGATTCGCATGCCCTCGCTGAAGCCGCCGGATCCCCCGGTGTTGGTGTCGAGGCGCCGATAGACGATCTCGGAGCCGATGCGATCGCGGAACGACTCGACCACATCGCCGGTGTCGTCGGTGGAGGCGTTGTCGACGATGACGACATGGCCCGGCTGCGGATCCATCACCGCGATCGAGTCGAGCAGCCGCGTCAACAGATGCGCGCGGTTGAACGTCACGATCGCGATCGTGGCGCTCTCGGGAGTGAACGCGATCGGGGCGTCAGGCGAAGGACTCATAGCCCTGGAAGTCTATCCCGGCGCGTGTTCGAGCCCCGTGCCGCCGCCAGGCGTCGGTGCGTCGAGTCGCCGGCGCCACGACCGCGACTGCCCGGCGCGGACCGCCGCCAACGACAACAGCAGCCAACCGGCGCCCGTGAGGACGTACGACTCGAACAGCGACGTGATGGCGAGCGCGATGAGCAGCAGGGGCGTCCAGGCGTAGACGGTGGAGCGGCGCTGGCTAGCATCCAGCCATGAGCGCACCAGCGCGATGCCGCCCATCAGGCAGAACAACAGCGCACCCGCCCACCCCAGCTGCAGCAGCACATCGACATACGCGCTCAGGGCGCTGCGGTGCGACTCGCCGAGCAGGATGTTGATCGTGGCGAACGGCGCCTCGTCCACCGGCCACTGCCCGAACCACGCCCAGCCCTGCACGGGGCGGAGGCGGATGTAGTACTGCGCGAGGTTCCACAGGTCGGTGCGGAGCTCCAGATCGTCGGCGGCTCCGGTCGCGCGGATGATCGATGCGCGCTGCAGATAGAACGCGATGCCGGTGGCGGTGACGACGCCCGCGAGCATCCACTGCAGCGCGGCCCGCCGGCTCACCGGCGCCGCACGGACGAGCGCGAGCGCACCGGTGGCGACGCCGACACCCGTCGTGAGGACGAGCACCGTGGGCGACGCCGACAGCAGGGCGAGGCCCGCGGCGAGCACGATCCCGAACACGCCCACCGCCGGCCGAACCGACTGCGTGCGCAGCTCGACGACGAAAGTGATGAGCGCGATCACCGTGACGATGCCGAGGGCGTTGCGCGTGCCGAAGATGCCCTGCACGGGCCCGAGGTTCGCGAGGTTCCCCGCGATGCCCAGGAAGCGCAAGGGCACGTCGAGCAGGATGCCGGAGAGGATCTCGAGCCCGAGCGAGACGACGAGCGCGACGCGCAGCACATCGCCGAGCGCGCGCACGGTCTGCAGCGTGTCGCGGATGTGCCCGATCGTCACGGCGAGCAGCGCCACGCCGACCATCGCCAGCCAGCTCGGCAGGCTCGTGGCGAGATCACGGCTCCAGAACACACTCGCGAAGGCCCACGCGCACAGGAGAAGGAGGGTCGACGGCACGAGGCGGATGAGCGAGATCTCCTCGCGGCGCGCGATGAGGATGCCGAGCCCCACCACGCACAGCGCCGTGACGACCGTGATGAGAGTGACCCGGCCGGAGAGCCGCTCGATGAGGTGGCCGCCGAACATCGCGGCGAAGACGCTCACCGTGTAGGCCCGGGCGAACTCCGCCGATCGCAGCAGCCCCCACACGCGCGCAGGTCCCGACACGGCCGCCATCACACCGCGAGCCGCTCGCCCTGCTCGCCGATGAGCCGCTGCTCCGACGGTCCCCGGCCGAGGAGCGGCGCCTGCTTGATCTTGAATGCGAGCATGACCAGCAGCATCCAACCCCACCCGAGGAGCGGCCCCGACTCGGCGAGACCCTGCACGAGCAGCACCGCGGCGACGAGCGTCGGCACGAGCGTCACGGCGGAGTACGGACGATCGGCGACGAGATCCCAGCGCGGGCGGTCGACGGCGAAGAACCACGACCGCCAGACGAACGCGAGAATCGCCATTGCGATGAGGACGACACCGACCGTTCCGAGCTGCAGGTACACGTCGAGCCACATGTTGTGCGCCTGCATCACGGTCACCCCGTGGTCCACGATCCACCCGTCGAAGAACGGATCCGACGGAATCCACGGCGTCGCGAAGCCCCACCCGACGAGGGGCCGTTCGGCGGCCCGCTCGCCGACAGCCGCCCAGATGCCCTCGCGTCCGGTGAGGTCGGCGGAGCGGCCGAGGAGGGCGAACACCTGCTCCCGCGCCAGCCAGAGCGCCAGCAGCCCACCGATGCCCACGACGGCGTAGGCGATGTAGTACGGCGTCCGCCCGCCGGGCTTGCGGCTCGTGCGGATGAGCAGCGCCGTGGCGAGCACGACGGCGACCGCCGCCGCGGCGAGCATCGCCGTCGCGGAGCCGGCACGGACGAACAGGTAGAGCGCGAGCGCGATCCAGGCGAGCAGCAGCGAGCGCCGCGGAGCGCGCGACGCGTAGCGGACGCCGAACACGATGAGCGCGAGGAGTGCGACGTAGGCCAGAGCGTTGGCGTTGCCGAACAATCCCTGCAGTCGCCCGCCGTCGAACAGATGGTCGCGGCTCCACATCTCGATGGGGTCGACGCCCTTCGGCGGGCGCGCGAAACCGGGCATGATCGGACCGCCCCAGACGAGCGACACCCACAGCTCGAACACGAGCGACAGTCCCAGCATCCACTTGGCGGCGGACGCGATCGATCGCACGAGCTCACGCCATGTGAGCACCGCCCCGACGAACATCGCCTGCAGCGTCGTACTCACCAGGAGCAGCAGGGTCGGCAGGGTCGCGGCCGGGTAGGCGCTCCACAGCAACGACAGCGCGGCGAGGACGACGTAGGCGACGGCGAACCAGGGGAGGCGCCGCCACTGCACGTCGGGCCGGAGGACGAGCCCCAGGATCGCCGAGACGACGCCGGTGCCGTAGGCCACGGCGGCCGTGCCGACCGTGCCGAGCGCCATGAGCCACGACGTGCCGGCGAGGGCGGCGGCGATGAGGAAGATGCACCAGCCGCGCAACAGGATGTGCCCGGTCTTCTCGCGGATCGGCGCGGCCGGAGGCGCCGAGATCGGATGCGACGTGTGGACGGCCATGGTCAGATCAGGCTACCGCGCAGCGGCCGGGAATCCGCTCGGATGCGGCTCTAGGCTGGGCACATGCTCCTGCCGATCTCGAACACTCCGCGCGACTACGCCTGGGGCTCGATCTCCCTCATCGCCGAGCTGGAAGGTCGCCCCGTCTCGGGAGCACCCGAAGCCGAATCCTGGTTCGGCGACTACGCCGGCTCGCCCTCCGTCGTCGGCGACGGCAGCGGTCGGACGCTCGATGAGATGGGGGAGGAGCCCCTGCCCTACCTCATGAAGCTGCTGGCGGCGTCCTCATCGCTCTCGATCCAAGCGCACCCGACCCGCGCCCAGGCGGAGGCCGGGTTCGCACGCGAAGACGCCCGCGGCATCGCTCGGGATGCCCCGGAGCGCACCTACCGGGACGCCAACCACAAGCCCGAGATCATCGTGGCGCTCAGCGACCGCTTCCGCGCGCTGGTCGGGTTGCGACCGCTGGCGGACACCCGCCGCCTCGTCGACGTGATCGGCGAGGGGGCTCGCTCGCTGGCGGAGCGGCTCGACGGCGAGGACGAGGCGGCTGTGCTGCGCAGCGTGCTGGAATGGGCGCTCTCGGGCGCCGCGCCGGTGGAGGAGATCGCCGACGCCGTGGCGAGCGCGCACTCCGACGAATTCGCCGCGGAACTCGACGTGCTCCGCCGGATCGCGGCCGATTTCCCCGGCGACGCGGGCCTCGTCGTCGCGCTGCTGATGAACCTCGTCGTGCTCCGGCGCGGTGACGCGGTCTTCGCTCCCGCCGGAGCGCTGCACGCCTACCAGGACGGCCTCGGCGTCGAAGTGATGGCCGCGAGCGACAACGTGCTCCGCGGCGGTCTCACGCCCAAGCACATCGACGTCGCCGAACTCCTCGACATCGTCGACACGACGCCGGGCGCCGCGCCGCTCGTGGTGCCGCGCCCCCTCGCGGCGGGTGTCGACCTCTTCGACGTGGGGGTCCCGGACTTCACGCTCACGCGGGTGACCCTCACCGGCGAGCCGGTGCGGCTGCCGCTCGTCGGCGCCGCGATCGCGCTCGCCGTCAGCGGAGAGGTCACCGCAGCGGGTCGGGACGCCTCGGTCGCGCTCGCGCCCGGACAGGCGGCCTACCTCTCCGCCGACGAGCCCGACGCGGTGCTCTCGGGCAGCGGGGAGATCTTCCTCGCGCAGCCCGGGCGGCCCGTCTGAGGGTGCGACACGCCGACGCACCCGGCAAAAGCTTCAAGATCGCCTTGAGGGTTTACGATCTGCGACTTGACCCGGAGGGAATGACAAGGGTGTAATTATCCCAACACGCGGATCGGCGTGAGGGGAAAAGGTGGGGGAGGACGATATGACGGGTTACCGTTCGGGCGTTCCCGAGAATTGGTTCGTCGACCCGGTCAACCTCGGGGTGCCCGGAGTCCGGCGGCCCACGGAGGATGCCGGCGACACCGCCCTCGCGTGGCAGACCGATGCGCTCTGCTCCCAGACCGACCCCGAAGCCTTCTTCCCGGAGAAGGGCGGATCCACCCGCGACGCCAAGCGCATCTGCACGTCGTGCGACGTGCGCGGCGAGTGCCTCGAGTACGCGCTCGGCAACGACGAGCGGTTCGGGATCTGGGGCGGACTCAGCGAGCGCGAGCGCCGCAAGCTCAAGCGCCGCGCCTGAGGCATCGATCTCGGGGACTCGCGGCGGATGGCCGAGGGTGACCGCACTCCCCGCCTAGGCTGACCTCGTCATGCCCGCCAGAGTTCACGCGCTGCTGGTCGTGCGCCCCGATGGGCGCGTGCCCGCCGACCTTCATCTCCAGCGGACCCTGCGCGCCCTCGGCGAGCAGTCGCGTCCGGTCGATGCGCTGACCGTGGTGCTCTGCGGATCGGATGTCGAGATCTCGCGCCTCGCGGCGGAATCCGGCGCGGAGGCGGTGATCTCCGCCGACCGGCGCACATCGTTCGCCGAGGCGCTGGCGATCGCCTCACGGCGCCTCGACGGCGACGCCGTGTGGTTGCTGGCGCAGGACACCGCGCCGGCTCCCGATGCGCTCGTGCGTCTCGCGGGGGCGCTCGAGACCGCGCCTTCGGTGGCGATCGCCGCGCCGAAGCTCGTGCGCTGGGACGACCCGGCCAGGATCGCCTCGCTCGGAGTGTCGATGACGGCACGCGGGCGCACCGTCTCTCTGGCCGACGGCGAGCTCGACCAGGGTCAGCACGACGCGCTCGACGACGTGCTCGGCTCCGACGTGCGCGGCATCCTTGTGCGCGCCGCCGTCTGGGAGGATCTCGACGGCATCGACGGCGCCCTCGCGGGAGCCGACGAAGGGCTCGACATCGGAGTGCGCGCACGCCTGCGCGGCGACCGCGTGGCCCTCGTACCGCAGGCCGTCATCGCCGTCGCCGGCGACGGCGTCGCCGCAGCACCGACGGCGACCGGCGCCTGGGCACGCCGCGCGTACGCGTCGCGCACCGCACAACTGCACCGACGCCTCGCCTACGCCCCTCGTGCCGCCGTGCCCTTCCACTGGGTGAGCATCCTCCCGCTGGCCGTCGTGCGCACGGCGGGCCACCTGCTCGCCAAGCGACCCGGGCAGATCGGCCCGGAATGGGCGGCGGCGTTCACCGCCCTCGCGCGCGTGGGCGCCGTCTCGCGGGCGCGCGCCGGCATCCGGCGCACCCGCCGCGCGGGCTGGGCGCAGATCGCGCCGCTGCGGGTCACGCCGGGCGAGCTCCGTCAGCGGTTCGCTCCGGGCGCCACGGCGGTCGCCGGCCCGGGGCGCAGCGACCTCCACTTCTTCGGCGGCGGAGGCGCATGGATCGTCCTGGCGTTCTTCGCCCTCTCGCTCGTGATGTTCACCTCGCTGCTCGCGTGGCCCGTGTTGGGCGGCGGAGCGCTCGCGCCGCTGCGCGCGACCCTCGGGCAACTCTGGGCCGACGCGGCCTCCGGTCCGCGTGCGGTGGGGTGGGAGACCTCGGGCCCGGCCGATCCGTTCTCCGCCCTGATCGCGGCGATCGGGTCGCTCTGGCCCGTCGCGCCGTCGCGCGCCGTCGTGGTGCTGTGGATCCTCGCCCTGCCGTTGGCGGCGCTCGGGGGCTGGTTCGCGGCGACGCGGGTGAGCGAGCGCAGCGTGGTGCGCGCCGTGGGCGCCGTCGGCTGGGCTCTCGCGCCGATGTTCCTCGTCGCGCTGGGCGAGGGACGCCCGACGGGCGTTCTCGTGCACCTGCTGTTGCCGTGGCTGTTCTTCACCGCATCCACGGCTCACCGTTCGTGGAGCGCGGCGGGCCTCGCCTCGGTCATCGCCGTCGCCACCCTCGCGGCGGCCCCGTCGCTCGCGCCCGCGCTCGCGGTGCTCTGGGTCATCGCGCTCCTCCTCACGGCCGTCCTCCGCCGCGGCGCGGGGCTCGCCCGCGTCGTGTGGCTCGTGATCCCCACCGCGGTCGTGTTCGCGCCCCTCGTCTGGGAGCGCCTGCGCGCGGGCGATCCGTGGTCGCTGCTCGCCGATCCGGGCGTGCCGCTGGCGACGGAGGCCGGCGTGGGAACGGTGCGCACCGCCCTGCTCGCGGCCGGATTCCCCGAATCGAGCGCCGGCGGGTGGGCCGCCCTCGTCGACGGATCGCCGCTGTGGCTGTGCGCGCTCGTGATCCCCCTCCTCGTCCTGGCGATCCTCGCCCCGGCGGCGGGGCGCCTCGTCCCGGCCTCCGTGCTGCTGGTCGCGGCCCTCGGTGGCGTGTCCACGGCGGTCCTCGCGCTCGGGCTCGTCCTCAGCTCGTCCGGTGCCGCGGCGATCGGCCTCTGGCCCGGCACGGCCCTGAGTCTCTACTGGATCGGCGTGCTCGGCGCCGCCCTCACGACGCTCGATGTCTGGCGTCTGCTCACGCGGGTCCGGATCCCGCTCGCGGCGGGTCTCGCGGCGCTGTCGATCGTCGCCGCCGCGCCGCTGGTCGCGGCGCCGGTGCGCGGCGATTCGGCCCTCGTGGAAGCCTCCGCGAGCACGCTGCCCGCCTACGTGGCCGCCGAGGGGCGCGGGGGGCTTTCGCGCGCGACGTTCGTCATCACGCCCGTCGACGACGGCGCCGTGGTCGACGTCATCTGGGGAGAGACCTCCGCGCTCGGCGGGCAGAGCACCCTGCGCACGGCACGTACGTCGGCGGATGCCGGCGACGCCGAAGCCGCGCAACTGGCCGCCGCGCTCATCGCCGATCCCGCCGGGGATGCGGTGACGGCCCTCGCCGCGCACGGCGTCGCGTTCGTCATGCTCGCCTCGGATGGCCCCGCAGAGAGCGAGGCCGCACGCGAGCTCCGCATCCGTGCCGCCACCTCGCTCGATCAGCGCGACGATCTCGAGAAAGTGGGCGAGACCGTCAAGGGCATGCTCTGGCGCGTCGCGGGAGACATCGAGAGCCGGACCACGTCCGAGGCCGTCCGCGCCGACGCGGGCCGCGTCGCGGCGCTGCAGCTCGGCGTCGTCGCTGCGGCGCTGCTGCTCGCCCTGCCCACCCGCCGCTCGTTGTCGGAGTCGCTGCGCTGGCCGCGTGTCGTGGGAATCGGTGGGGGGCGTCGCCGATGACGAACACGACCATATCCTCGCGGATTCCACGCGCACGCCTGATCACCGGCGCCGTGATCGCCGCCGCCGTCGTGGCGGGCGCGGTGGCGGTGGCGCTCGCACCGTGGCCGGGAGTCACGCGCACGCCCGCCGTGATCACCGCGGCGCCGCCCGCCGCGGCATCCCTCGCCACGTGCGACGGGCCGATCCTCGGCGCCGGGCGCGACTCCGCCGCGGCGTCGACCTTGACCGATGCCGCATCCCTCGCGCTGGTGTCCGCCGCCTCCGACGGTTCGGTGCCCTCCGCCGCGTCGCTCACGGCGGTCGACGTCACCGGCGGTGTCGGCCCCACCGCGTTCTCGGCGGAGCCGGTGGACGGTGTCCGCACCGACGTCGCGGGTGCGGGCTCGGCGCAACTCTCCGACGCCGACCTGCGCGGTTTCGCGGCCTCCGCGTGCACTCGCGCGGCGATGCAGTCCTGGCTCGTCGGAGGCTCCGGTGCGACCGGTGCCGCCGACCTCGTCGTCATCGCGAACCCGGGCGACGTCGCGGCGCGCGTCGAGATCACCGTGTACGGGGCGGAAGGAGCCACGACGCCCGCGGCCGGGGCGGGTCTCACCATCGCCGCCCGATCGCAGCGCATCATCCCGCTCGCCGCCCTCGCCCTCGGCGAGGCGAGCCCGGTCCTGCAGGTGGACGCGTCGGAAGCGCCCGTGCGCGCGTCGCTGCAGACGAGCATCACGCGCGTGCTCGTGCCGGGAGGCGTCGATCAGGTCGGCACGACCGCCGTCCCGGACACCACTCTGACTCTTCCCGGCGTCGTCGTCGCCCAGCCGCCGGGCGACGCCGGCGCCAGCGACGTTCCCGCCATCCTGCGCATGCTGGCCCCCGGCGGTGCCGCCCGCGCGACGGTGGAGATCTGGGGACCGTCCGGGCCGGTCGGTGATGCGCAGACCGTCGACCTCACCGCCGACGTGCCGCTCGAACTCGACCTCACGGGCCTGCCGGTGGGCACCTACACCGTGCGGGTGGATGCCGACGCGCCGCTGACCGCGGCCGCCTGGAGTGCGACGGGCTTCGGCGAGGGCGCGGACTTCGCGTGGTTCACGGCCGCCGACGAACTCACGGCGCCGGGCCTCGTGGCCATCGCGGCCGGGCCGACGCCGACGGTGACCCTCGCGGCATCCGCCGCGGCCGACCAGATCGTCCAGGTCGTCGCCGATGCCGGTGCGGGCCTCGCCCGCGAGGTCACGGTGCCGGCCGGCCGTTCGGTGTCGGTCGACGTCGACCCGGGCGCGGTCTACCGCATCGAGCCCTCCGCCGAGGGTCTGCACGCCGCCGTCGCGTACGCCGGTGCCGGGCAGATCGCGGGGTACCCGGTACAGACCGGCGAAGTGGCGGCGGCATCCGTCGACGTCTACCCCCGCTGAGAGGCGCGCGGCGCTGTCAGAAGTGGAAGCGATCCGGGCCGAGATCCCACGGATCCCGATCGAGGTACTCCGCCGCGGCGCGGAACACCGATCCTTCGACCATCATGCGCCGGTGCATGTCGTCGTTGCGGTGCAGGTGGCTGAGTCGCTCGATCGGCAGACGGTAGAGGACGATCCGTCGCTCCTCGCGCAGCACCGTCCACCGGGGGATGCCGTCGTCGCCCGTCGCGGGCGGCATCGTGCCCACCTCGAACGACACGTCGCGCAGTTCGGGCCAGGCGCTGCGGAGAAACTCCGCCGCGGTGCCGACCGAAAGATCGAACCGCTCGGCGCGGGTCTCCAGCGGTGGAAGCGGTGGACGCACGACGGGACTGCGGTCGTCGCGACCGTGCCGACCGTGCCGCGCCGGGCGGCGCGCCGACCGGGTCGCCCGTCGCCTCATGCCCGACCCCATCCCATGCCCCCAGCCTAGTTGGAGCGCGTTCGCCTCGGCGCGGCGAGCGAGGTGCGCGCGAGGCGGCGGGTAGCGTGGGCACGATGCGCGAGAGACTGTGTTCCAAGGTGGCCTGCGCCCGTGAGGCGATCACCACGCTGACCTACGACTACGGCGACCAGATGGCCGTCGTCGGTCCGCTCGGAGCACACGGCGACCCGCACGCGCACGACCTCTGCGCCATCCACACCGACCGCATGTCGGTGCCCCAGGGCTGGACCGTCGTGCGCCACGAGACACTGCGCGTCTGAGACCGGGCGCGGATGGGACAATAGGCGGATGCCGTCTCCCGCCGCTTCCGCCACGTCCCTCGATCGCGACTTCGTCGTCGCCGACCTCTCCCTCGCCGAAGCCGGCCGCCACCAACTGCGCCTGGCCGAGAACGAGATGCCGGGACTCATGGCGCTCCGCGAAGAATTCGGCCCCACCCAGCCGCTGAAGGGCGCGCGCATCGCCGGATCGCTGCACATGACGGTGCAGACGGCGGTGCTCATCGAGACCCTCGTGGCGCTCGGTGCACAGGTGCGCTGGGCGAGCTGCAACATCTTCTCCACGCAGGACGAGGCGGCCGCCGCCGTCGCCGTGGGTCCGACCGGCACGGCCGAGGCTCCCGCCGGCGTTCCCGTCTTCGCATTCAAGGGCGAGACGCTCGAGGAGTATTGGGCGCTCGCGGACCGCATCTTCGACTGGTCGGCGGAAGGCTTCGACGGCCCGAACCTCATCCTCGACGACGGCGGCGATGCCACTCTGCTCGTGCACAAGGGGGTCGAGTTCGAAAAGGCGGGCGCCGTTCCCGCCGCCGCCGAGACGGATTCCGCCGAATACCGCATCGTCCTGGAGACGCTGCGGCGAAGCCTCGCGCGCGACCCCCAGCGCTTCACGCGCATGGCGGAGGGCCTCATCGGCGTCACGGAAGAGACCACGACCGGTGTGCACCGCCTCTACGAGCTGCACGCCGCGGGCGATCTGCTCTTTCCCGGCATCAACGTCAACGACTCCGTCACCAAGAGCAAGTTCGACAACAAGTACGGCATCCGCCATTCGCTACCCGACGGCATCAACCGCGCCACCGACGTGCTCATCGGCGGCAAGGTCGCCTTCGTCGTGGGCTACGGCGACGTGGGCAAGGGCGCCGCCGAAGCCCTTCGCGGTCAGGGTGCGCGCGTCATCATCGGCGAGATCGACCCGATCTGCGCGCTGCAAGCGGCGATGGACGGCTTCCAGGTCGCCACGCTCGACTCCGTCATCGGCGACATCGACATCCTCATCACCGGCACCGGCAACACCCGCGTCGTCACCACGGCGCACCTGCAGGGCCTCAAGCACCTCGCGATCGTCGGCAACGTCGGACACTTCGACGACGAGATCGACATGGCCGGACTCGAGGCGATCCCCGGCGTCGAGAAGGTCGAGATCAAGCCGCAGGTGCACGAGTACCGGTTGCCGGGCGGCACCAGCATCCTCGTTCTCTCCGAGGGCCGCTTGATGAACCTCGGAAACGCGACCGGTCACCCGTCTTTCGTCATGAGCGCGTCGTTCACGAACCAGGTCCTCGCCCAACTCGAGCTGTACCTGCGTCCGGAGGAGTACCCGACGGGCGTCTACGTGCTCCCCAAGCTGCTCGATGAGAAGGTCGCACGCCTGCACCTGGCGGCTCTCGGCGTGGAGCTCACCACGCTCACTGACGAGCAGGCCGGTTACATCGGCGTGGCGGTCGAGGGTCCCTACAAAGTGGATCACTACCGCTACTGACGCCGCAGCCGTGGCGGTGCCTGGCAGATCGCTGTGAGTGCGCTAGCGTCTATGGGTGCGGGACACCTCCCGCCTTCGACTTTTCCTTGAGGAGCACGCCATGACCGGCACCCTTCGCAGCGCCGTCGCCGAGTTCGTCGGCACGTTCATCTTCGTCTTCGCCATCATCGGCGCCGTCAACAGCGGGAGCGACCTGACGCCCCTCGCGATCGGCTTCGCCCTGATGGTGATGGTCTTCGCCACGGGTCACATCTCGGGTGCGCACCTGAACCCCGCCGTCTCGCTCGGCGCGCTCATCCGCGGCGCGATCAACGTCACGACCTTCGCGGCGTACGTCGTCGCGCAGCTCGTCGCCGGCGCACTCGCGGCTCTCCTCAGCTTCGTGCTGTGGCCGGCTGCCGCGTCGCCCGTCGAGATCGAGGTCGGCCCGGCGTTCCTCGTCGAGGCGCTCTGGACGTTCGTGCTCGTCTACGTCATCCTCAACGTCGCGACGACCAAGAGCAACGTCAACAACTCCTTCTACGGCCTCGCGATCGGCACCACGGTGTTCGTCGGTGCGGTCGCCGTCGGCGGCATCTCCGGCGGTGGCTTCAACCCCGCCGTCGCGCTCGGACTGTCGATCACCGGTGCGTTCGACTTCGCCGCGTACTGGCTGTACCTGCTCGCTCCGCTCGTCGGTGGCGCCGTGGCCGCGCTCGTCTTCCGTGCGCTCAACAGCGACGACCGTCTGCCGGCCCTCGAAAAGGACTGACCCCCTTTCGACGACGGGCCCGGGGTTCTCCCCGGGCCCGTCGTCGTTTCCGCCTCCAGGCTCGCCTTCGGCATGGTCCGCTACTGTGTCAGTGCACCTGTTTCCGGGTGCACGGAAATGCCGTAACGGCGCAGAACGAACAAGGGCCTATGACTTCTCGCATCCTGGTTGTCGATGACGACACCGCTCTGGCGGAGATGATCGGCATCGTTCTGCGCACCGAGGGGTTCGAGCCGGTGTTCTGCGCCGACGGCGCCGCGGCTGTCGACATCTGGCGCGCGCAGCGGCCCGAGCTGGTTCTGCTCGATCTCATGCTCCCGGGCATGGACGGCATAGAGATCTGCACACGCATCCGCGCCGAATCCGGCGTGCCCATCATCATGCTGACGGCGCGGACCGACACCGCCGACGTCGTGCGGGGCCTCGAATCCGGCGCCGACGACTACATCGTCAAGCCGTTCAACCCGAAAGAACTGGTCGCCCGCATCCGCACGCGCCTGCGCCCGGCCGCGACCGTCGGCGCCGAGACGCTGCGCATCGGCGACGTCAGCGTCGACGTCGCGGCCCACGAGGTACGGCGCGGCTCGAGCGTCATCGCGCTCACGCCCCTCGAGTTCGAGCTGCTGGTGGCACTGGCATCGACTCCGCAGCAGGTGTTCTCCCGCGAGATGCTGCTCGAGCAGGTGTGGGGCTATCACTACAAGGCCGACACGCGCCTGGTGAACGTCCACGTCCAACGGCTGCGCGCCAAGGTCGAGATCGACCCCGACAACCCGAAGATCGTCACGACGGTCCGCGGCGTCGGTTACCGCGCAGGCGCCGTCGTCTGACGCGGCCGATGTCCGCGACGACCACCAGCGTCACACTGCCGGGCGACTGGCGCGACTGGCGTTCGTGGCCCCGGCGTATCGCGCGGGCGTGGCAGCGCTCGCTGCGCTTTCGCACCCTCGCCGTCACGCTCGGACTCACGGCGTTGACGATTCTCACGGCGTTCGTGACGATGGCCCTGGCGATCCAGAACGACCTATTCGAATCGCGCGTGCAGCAGGTGCAGCAGGCGGTCGAGCGGGCGACGCAGTCGGCGCAGCAGTCGCTGGATGCCGCGCAGCCCGAGGGCGACTCCGATGCCCTCCGCATCCTCATGGAGAACGCGACCAGCGCGACCTCGCGCCAGGCCGGCACCGACACGATCGCGGTGTTCCGCATCGACCCCGAACCGTCGCTGATCGCCCCGCAAGACTTCACCTCCGGCGGCATGGATCCGGAACTGCTCACCGCGGGGCTGCGCGCCGCCGTGCAGCGCGACTCCGAACAGCAGTGGTGGCAGTCGATCGCGATCCCGCGCGACGACGGCGGGGCCGACCCCGGCGTCGTCATCGGCCAGCAGCTCGTGTTCCCCGAGGTCGGCGCCTACGAGTTCTACTTCGCCTACGACCTCGCGTCGGAGAGCGAGACACTGCGCTTCGTGCAGATCACGCTCTGGCTCGTCGGGCTCGGCCTCGTCGTGCTCATCGGAGTGATCTCCTGGCTGGTTCTCCGCTCGGTCACGGTGCCGATCGCGCAGGCGGCCGACACCAGTGCGACGCTGGCGGCGGGCGACCTGGGCGTGCGCCTGCCCGTGCGCGGCGAAGACGAGTTCGCGACCCTGGGCCGCTCGTTCAACGCGATGGCCGACAGCATCGAGTCGCAGATCAAGGAGCTCGCGGCGCTCTCGCTCGTGCAACAGCGGTTCGTCTCCGACGTGTCGCACGAGCTGCGTACCCCGCTCACGACGATCCGCCTCGCCAGCGACATGCTCAACGATCAGCGCGAGAGCTTCGACCCGACCATGGCGCGGGCCGCGGAACTGCTGCACGCGCAGGTCCAGCGCTTCGAGACGTTGTTGGTCGACCTGCTGGAGATCAGCCGCTACGACGCCGGCTCGGTGCAACTCGAAAACGAGCCCACGAGCCTCGCGCACCTCGCCGAGGATGTCATCGCCTCGATGCAGCAACTCGCCGATCAGCACGGCACCGACGTGCGGCTCGTCGCCCCGGGCGGGTACTCGCCGGTCGAGATGGATCCCCGCCGCGTGCGCAGGATCGTGCGGAACCTGCTCGGCAATGCCATCGAGCATGGCGAAGGGCGACCCATCGTCATCACCGTCGACAGCAACCAGCGCGCCGTCGCGCTCGGCGTGCGCGACTTCGGTCTCGGCATGAGCGCGGCCCAGGCGGAGCGCGTGTTCGACCGGTTCTGGCGCGCCGATCCCTCGCGCAAGCGCACGATCGGCGGAACGGGGCTCGGGCTGTCGATCGCGCTCGGCGACGCGCACCTGCACGGCGGGACGCTCGCGGTGTGGTCGGAGCCGGGGCGCGGCACGAACTTCGTCTTGACCCTGCCGCGGCACGGTGAGTCGGTCGAGGGGATCTCGCCGATCCCACTCGACCCGATCGACGAGGTCGCTCCCCTCGAGGACCTCGGTCTCACGCAACCCATCACCGTGATCGGGGGTACCCCATGACCTCGCGCGCACGCCGATCGGCCGCCGGGGCCGTCGCCCTGGTGCTCGCCGTGCTGCTCGCCGCCTGCGCGGGCCTGCCCACCGCGGGCCCCGTCAATGCCGGTCAGGCCGTGACCGAGGGCGAGGCCGACAGCGATTTCGTGTTCTTCCCCGACGGACCGGGCGTCGACGCGACGCCGCAGCAGATCGTGGAGGGCTTCATCGCGGCCGGCTCGGGCCCGCGGGGCAACTGGGAGACGGCGAAGGAATTCCTCGCCGACGATCTGAAGGCCGTATGGAAGCCGCAGGCGGCTGTCACCGTGTACCGGCCGGGGGAGCGGACCCTCGCCGAAGTCGCCGAGGACGAGTTCGTGCTCACGGTGAGTCCGATCGCGACGGTCGACGACACCGGCGCCCTGTCGGCGGACACCCAAGGCGAGATCCCGCTGTCGTTCTCGCTCGCTCAGCAGGACGACGGCCAGTGGCGCATCACGCAAGCGACTGACGGCATCGTGCTGGATCTGAACCGGTTCCGCGCCGTGTTCGGCAGCTACTCGCTGATGTACTTCGATCCGGCGTGGACGACGCTGGTACCCGATCAGCGCTGGTTCCCGAAGTCGTACGCCGCGACCGCGATCTCTCAGGCCCTCGTCGACGGAGCGCCGAGCCCGTGGCTCGCCGGTGCCGTGGCGACGGCGTTCACCGACGGCGCGCGGCTCGCGCAGCCGTCGGTGCCGGTGCGCTCCGGCGTCGCGGAGGTGACCCTCGAAGACGGCGCGCGGGGGCTCGAGACCACCGTCCTCAACCGGATGCAGACGCAGCTCGAAGCGAGCCTGTCCGCCGCCGGTGTCATGGGGGTCGACATGCTCGTCGACGACCAGGTGGTGACCGCGGCATCGCTCGCTGTGCGCTCCCCCCGGGTCGATGCGCGTCCCCTCGTGCGCACGGCGGAGGCCTTCGGCTTCCTCTCGGGCACGACGGTGGAGGAGATCGACGGGTTGTCCGCGGCGATCGAGGGGGTCGACGCCGCCGCAATCGAGGTCAACGCCGATCGCACGGCAGCGGCCGTGCTGACGACCGCCGGAACCGTCGTGGAGGTGCGCGCCGACGGCACCGTCCTGACCGTCGACACGCGCCGCGGACTGCTTCCCGCGTCGGTCGACCCATCGGGCTACATCTGGTCGGTTCCGACGGACCTTCCGGCCGCGGTGCAGGTCGCCGCGCCCGACGGCACCGTCGCCGGTGTGGCCGATGCGTGGCCCGGTGCCATGCGCATCCTCTCGATGCGCGTCTCCCGCGACGGAACGCGCATCGCCGCCGTCGTGCGCGACGGAGCGCGCGACGCGCTGTGGGTCGCGGGCATCGCGCGGGACCGCGACGGCATGCCCACCGGGCTGGGGGAGCGAGAGGTGCTCACGGTGCTGCCGGGGGCGGGCGTGCAGGTGGTCTGGTCGGATGCCGGCACCCTCTCGGTGCTCTACTCGGTGGACGGCGCGCTCTCGCTCTGGGAGCAGCCGCTCGGCGGCTTCGGATCGACGGTGCGCGCGCCCGACGGCGTGACCGCGCTCGCCGGTGGCAACCAGCCCGGCGGCGCGCGTCTGCTGGACGCGTCGGGAGAACTGTTCGTGCAGAGCGGCGCGAACTGGCAACGCCTCGCCGAGGGCATCTCCGTGCTAGCGACGCAACAGGGTTCGCCGCGCTGAGTCGTCTCCCCCGGGGGCGGGTGCGACGAGTTGTCCACCGATTCGGCGTGAACGCCGTCGGCCGGGTCGCGACCCCGGTGAGACTGTCGGGCATGCGTGCGTCTCCTGCCGTCCGGGCCGCCCTCGTCGAGGCGCTCGGCCTCGTCTTCCCCACGTGGTGCGCGGGCTGCGATGCGCTCGACGTCGGGTTGTGCGCCGACTGCCGGGCAGAGCTGCGATTCGTCGGGCTGCGGCGCACGGTCGACGGTGTGCCCGTGGTGAGTGCGCTCGCGTTCGACGGCGCGGCGGCGCGGATCATCCGCGCGTTCAAGGAGGAGGGACGCACCGGCCTCGCCCGCGCTCTCGGACCGCTGCTCGGGGAGGCGGCACGCGCCGGGGGCGTGCGCGGTGACGTCGATGTCGTGCCGATTCCCTCGTCCGCGAGCGCACTGCGCCGGCGCGGCTATCCGATCGCAGAGTTGCTCTCCCGGCGGGGAGAGCTCCGCCCCGTCCGGCTGCTGCGCAGCACGGGCGCGCCGGCCGACCAGCGCGGGCTCGGCCGCACCGCCCGCGCACGCAACGTCGCCGGCACGCTCCGCTCCCGGGGCGCTGCAGGACGCCGTGTGGTCGTGGTCGACGACGTGATCACCACCGGGGCGACGCTCGCCGAGGCTATCCGTGCCCTGCGCGCCGACGGGGCGGAGGTGGTGGGCGCGGCGACGGTGGCGTCGACGCTCCGCGCGCATCCGAGCTGATCGCGCCGGAAGCGTGACATGGACGGGAGGTGTCGATAGCGTGGACACGACAAGGCAGACGAAGGTCGCCCTTGACCGGGCGACCCGGATACAAGGAGGTCACAGATGGACACCAGCATCGTCGGCGTGGGAGTGAGTATTTCGGATCGCTTCCGCTCCGTGACCGAAGAGAAGTCGACCCGCATCGAACATCTCGCGCCCCGGGCGCAGAAGCTCGACGTGAAGGTGACGCACCGGGCCTATCACAACGGCAGTCGCGAAGAAGAGACGGTCGAACTCACCATCACCGGCAAAGGTCCCGTCGTGCGCGCGGAGGCCACCGACGGCGACAAGTTCGCCGCGCTCGACCTCGCCGTCGACAAGCTCGCCGAGCAGTTGCGGCGCGCGAAGGACAAGCGGGTGGACGCCCGCAACCACCCCCGCGGCGCGAAGCTCGACAAGGAGAGCGGCTCGCTGCAGGGAATCGACGTCGAACCCGCGTCGGTCGAGGCGCTGCGCGCCGTGGCCACCGGCGAGGTGCCGGTCGTGCAGGCCGGCGACGACGATGCCGACTACTCGCCGGTCGTCATCCGCACGAAGAGCTTCGATGCCGAGTGGATGACCGTGGAAGAAGCCGTCGACCGGATGGAGCTCGTCGGCCACGACTTCTTCCTCTTCATCGACGCGCGCACCGACCACCCGAGCGTCGTCTACCGCCGCAAGGGCTGGGACTACGGCGTCATCGGGCTGTCCGCGACGGCCGCCCCGGAGGGCGAGGCGCTGGCATCCTGACCTGGACCTGACGAACGGGGTGGATGCCGCGGCATCCACCCCGTTCGTCATCAGAAGCGAAGCGCGTCGATCACCTTCGCGCGCACCGCGGCGAGGGCCGGAAGGAACCCGGCGACGGCGCCGATGCCGACGGCCGCAGCGAGCGCGACGAGCGCGGCGTGCATGGGAAACGGCGGATTGTCCTGCAGCGGTGTGAGCACACCGAAGGCGTAGAGCGCTCGCTGCACGATGATCGCCACGATGATCCCCACGACGCCGGCGACGGCGGTCGCCACGACGTTCTCCAGCAGGACGGTCGTGAAGATGCGTCCGCCGGTGGCGCCGAAGCTGCGGCGGACGCCGATCTCGCGGATGCGCTGGCGCATCGCGACGAGCTGGATGTTGACGAGACCGAGTCCGCCGAGCAGCAGCACGAGCCCGGCGATGATCCCCGAGACGAGCTCGAACACCTGCACCTGCGCCTGGGCGTCGGGCTGCGTGCCCCAGTCCGACCGACTCGCCGACACCTCCACCTCGGGACCCATCGCGGCGCGCAGCTGCGCGGCGAGTTCGGGTCCGATCTCCGCGACCCGCTCGTCGCTCACCCACGCCTCCCAGGCGAGCGCATCACCCTCTCCGAGCGCTTCGGCGCGGTCGAGGTAGGTATCCGGCAGCAACGTGATCATCTTCGACGTGTCGCCCGGGTACTCCGCGGGCAGCACGCCGACGACGCGATACGTGCCGCGGAGGACCCCGGTGAGCTCGAGGGTCGGATGCTCGCCGAGGTTCGGCGACGCCAGCGCCTCCCAGAGCGCGTGCGAGACGATCACCGGCGGCGCGAGTGCGGCCGCATCCGCGTCGGTGAACCATCGCCCCGCGAACAGCGAGGTGCGGTGGATGACGGCGTAATCCGGGTCGGCGAGCTTCACCTGCACCGGGCGCACGTAGTCGGGCATCTGCACGGACGCCGACGCGGAGATGTAGTCGGCGCGGCGGGTGACGTAGTCGAGGGCGAAGCGCTCGGAGGCGGCGTCCATCGCCGCTTCGGCCTTCGCCCAGTCGGTCGCCGCGCCGTCGGTGCGGAACATGCTGACGGCGATCGTCGCCTCGCGGCCGCCGTAGCGGTCGGACTGCTCGATCGTGCTCTGGCGCATGTAGTCGCCGAGCGCGAGGACGGCGGCGATCGCGGCCACCGACACCGCGATGCCGATGAGACTGAGCAGCACGCGGAGTTTGTGATGGCGCAGCTCCGCCCACGCCTCGCTCAGCGCGCCGACGAAGCCGCTCATGTCGCCGCCGCCTCACGGCGGGTGAGCGGGGTCACCGCGCCGAGGGCGGTCTCACGTGAAGCCTCATCGAGGTCGACACCGGTGAGGACCCCTGCCTCGAGTCGGTAGTGCCGGCGCGCGCGGGCGGCCACGTGCAGGTCGTGCGTGATCGTGATCAGCGCGGCGTCGGTTTCGAAGGCGACCTCGTCGAGCAGCGCCATGACGGAGGCGCCCGTGTCGACGTCGAGAGCGCCGGTCGGCTCGTCCGCGAGGATGAGCGCGGGGCGGCGCACCAGGGCGCGGGCGATCGCCACGCGCTGCTGCTCGCCGCCGGAGAGACGCTCGGGGACGGAGTCGAGTCGGTGGCCGAGTCCGACCCGGTCGAGCATCTCGCGGGCCAGGGTGTGCCGTCGCCAGAACTGCCGGCCGCGTGCGTAACCCAGCGGCATGGCGACGTTCTCGGTCGCGGTGCGCCCCGGCAGCAGGTTGAACTGCTGGAAGACGAAGCCGACTTCTCGGCCCCGCATCCGATCGAGTCTGCGCCCGCGCAGCCGCCGGCCCGTCTCCCGGAAGACGGGCTGCTCCCGGAAGGTGAGCTCTCCCGAGGAGGGCAGGTCGAGCATGCCGAGGATGTTGAGCAACGTGGACTTGCCCGACCCGCTGCGGCCCACGATCGAGACGTGGTCGCCGGCGGCGACCGTGAGGTCGACACCGTTCAGAATGTCGAGCCGCGAATCGTCGGGCAGGATGACGTGGCGCGTCACCCCGCGCACTTCGACGAGGTTCACCAGTTGAGTCCCGGGTCTTCGCAGTACTGTCCGCCCGCGCCGTCGTCGTAGCAGACCGGTTCTTCGCCGGCGGTCGTGCCGGGCACGTACAGCCGGATGACGTCGCCCTCGGCGAGCCCGTCCTTCACTTCCACGCTCGTGCCGTCGGTGACCCCGAGGGTGACGGTGCGCTCCTCGGGTGCGCCGTCGACGTCGACCCACACCACGCCGGTGCCCGCACCGCCCTGCACGGCCGTGTTCGGCACGACCAGCACGTCGGCGGCGGAGCCGGCCTGCACGGCGAGGGTCGCCTTGAGCCCGGCGAACACCTGCTGATCGGCCGGCACGGCGCATTCGACGCTCGTCGCCCCGTCGTCGCCGACCGCGACGGACAGGCCCGTGCAGGTGAACGGCGCCGGCCCGCCCTGGATCGTCACGGCGGCCTCGGTGGGCGCCCCGACCAGCCGGTAGAGCAGCACGGGGTCGACCGTGCCCATCAGGTGGAACCGCGCCGGCGTCAGCTGCGCGACTTCGCCGCCCAGCGAGACCGGCTGGCCCTTGACGAGCTCGAAGGCGGTGATCTGGCCGGCTTCGGGAGCCACGATGTCGATGTTCTTCACCGGCTCGGTCTGCTTCACCGTCATCAGCACCTGGCCGGCGGCGACCGTGTCCCCGAGGGCGACCGAGACCTTCGTGATGACGCCCTCGACCTGCGCGCGGACGACCACATCGTCATCGCGGGCGATCGTGGCGTCGACGGAGAGCTCGTCGGTGATGCTACCGCGCTCGACCACGGCGGTCGGGGCGCTCACCTCGCCGCCGGGCGTGAGAGCGGCGGCATCCACCTGGTCGGGGAAGAACGCGAGCTTCACCAGTGCCGCCGCGATGGCGGCGCAGACGATCAGCAGGAAGATCGGGAAGACGACGCGACGCCATACGTGCATGGGGCAACCTCCGTAGTGCGGATGAACTCCCTCGAACCTATGAGATCGAGGGGGAGGGCGATATCCGCCTCAGGGATGATTCGGGGTGAACCCTGAGCCACGCGGCGTCGATTCAGTCGAACATGCCGTCCAGAAGGCTGCCGATGACCAGACCGCCCAGGATGCCGCCCATCATGTCGCCGCCGCCACCGCGTCGACCGCCGCCCTGTCCCCATCCGCCGTCGTTCGGCCGCGACGAGTCGATGTCGCGCTGCGCGAGCTGCAGGGCCTCGGAGGCGAGCTGGCCGCAGCGGCGCGCGTCGCCGAGCGCGCGCTCGCGGTCGTCTTCGCCGATCGGGCCGGAGAAGGCCGCGAGGTCGCCGCGGAGGCGCTCCGCCTCGGCGAGGCGAGTGCGCGCATCCGCCCCGATCCAGCCGCGGTGGCCGGAGATGACGCTGCGCGCCACGCCGAGCTGCCGGTCGGCGTCGTCGATCGCGTGGCGCACGTGGGCCTCGGGCGGCACCGGGCGCGCAGCGCGCTCGCGCGCCTTCGCCACGACGACGTCGAGCGCGCCGTTCGCCTCGCGGAGGGTCGTCAGCTCGCGGAACGGGTCGCCGAGGGTGCCGGCCGGGGTGAGGGTGCCGAGCGCCTGCTCGAGCGCCGTCGTGGCTTCGGCGACGGCGGGGACGTGACGGAGGTCTCGCGCCGCGACGATGTCTTCGCGCGAGTCGTCGACGATGGCGGCGAGGGTCGACGCGGCGCGCAGCGCCTCGACCTCGTAGGCGTCGACGGCATCCAGCAGCGTCGTCGCGCGGCGCACCGCCTCCATCGACGTCTCGAGGGCGAGGTTCGCCTGCTCGCGCTGGCCCGACTCGCGGCGGGCTTCGGAGATGTCGGCGCCGTGGTCGGCGAAGTCGATGAGCTGCGTCGCCTCGGCGGGGTTGCCGGAGATCTTCCGGAGGGCCTCGGGAGAGTAGCGCGCAGTCAGCCGCTCGACGGTCGCGGAGGCGCCGGGCAGGCGCGAGCGCAGCCCGACGAGGTCGCGGCGGATGCCGGCGATGATCTCCGGAGCGCGGCGGGCGCGGGCGATCGGCGCGGCGAGGGCCTCGGTGCGATCGTCGAGCAGCTCCTCCGCCCACTCGCAGAGCTGGAGGATGCGGGCGTTGCGGGTGCGCAACTCCTCGGCCGTGTCGGGGATCTCGTCGTGGTTCAACTGGTTGAGGTGGAACGCCTCGCCCAGGTGCTGTCGCACGGCGGTCAGGGCCGCCCGCAGATCGCCGGTGGCATCCTTGCCCAACTCGATCTCCGCGAACGTCAGTTCGTCGGTGGTCGAGCGCACGCGCTCATCCGTCGAGACGAGTGCGGCATCGGCGCGCCGGCCGAGCTCGGCGTCTTGCGCGGCGAGCTGCTCGCGTTCCTTCTTGCGGGTGCCCCAGATTCCGGCCATGACACGATCCTACGGTCGCGTGCGCACACGCGCGCCGGCGAGAGCGGCCTTCACCGAATTCCCCCGCGGACTCAGGGCACTCCAAGGTCACGGACGGATAACATGAGTGGGTATGCCCGCAAGGCGCCCGATGCCGTGCCCGGTATCGGCGAGCCCGCCGGATAGATGAGAAATATGGAGATCCTCCGTGGCCAATCCTCTCGAGAAGCTCCTTCGCGCCGGCGAGGGACGTATCGTTCGACGACTTCAGCAGATCGCGAAGGCCGTCGGATCGTTGGAGGAGGAGTACACCAAACTCACCGATGACGAGCTGCGCGGCGAGACGGCGGAGCTGCGCGCCCGCTACGAGGCCGGCGAGAGCCTCGACAAGCTCATGCCCGAAGCGTTCGCGGCCGTGCGGGAAGCCGCGCAGCGCACCCTCGGTCAGCGTCCCTATGACGTGCAGGTGATGGGTGGTGCCGCCCTCCACCTCGGCAACATCGCCGAGATGAAGACGGGTGAGGGAAAGACGCTCACGGCGACGTTCGCCGTCTACCTCAACGCGATCGCCGGCAAAGGCGTGCACGTCATCACCGTCAACGACTTCCTCGCCTCCTACCAGGCCGAGCTCATGGGCCGCGTCTACCGCGCCCTCGGCATGACCACCGGCACGATCGTGTCGGGGCAGACCCCGGAAGTTCGCCGCGAGCAGTACAACGCCGACATCACCTACGGCACGAACAACGAGTTCGGCTTCGACTACCTGCGCGACAACATGGCGTGGCGCAGCGAAGACCTGGTGCAGCGCGGCCACTTCTTCGCGATCGTCGACGAGGTCGACTCGATCCTCATCGACGAGGCGCGCACCCCCCTCATCATCTCCGGCCCCTCGTCGGGCGAAGCCAACCGCTGGTTCGTGGAGTTCGCCAAGATCGCCAAGACCCTCGAGGTCGGCGTCGACTACGAGGTCGACGAGAAGAAGCGCACAATCGGTGTGCTCGAACCCGGCATCGAGAAGGTCGAGGACTACCTCGGCATCGACAACCTGTACGAGTCGGTCAACACGCCGCTCATCTCGTTCCTCAACAACTCCATCAAGGCGCTGGCACTGTTCAAGCGCGACACCGACTACGTCGTCATGAACGACGAGGTGATGATCGTCGACGAGCACACCGGCCGCATCCTGGTCGGGCGCCGCTACAACGAAGGCATCCACCAGGCCATCGAGGCCAAGGAAGCCGTGCCCGTCAAGGCCGAGAATCAGACGCTCGCGACCGTGACCCTGCAGAACTACTTCCGCCTGTACGACAAGCTCGCCGGCATGACCGGTACCGCCGAGACCGAGGCGGCCGAGTTCATGTCGACGTACAAGCTCGGCGTCGTGCCGATCCCGACGAACCGACCGATGGTGCGCAAGGACCAGGCGGACCTCGTCTACAAGAACGAGCAGGCGAAGTTCGCCCAGGTCGTCGAAGACATCGCGCGGCGCCACGAGACCGGCCAGCCCGTGCTCGTGGGCACCGTCAGCGTCGAGAAGAGCGAATACCTGTCGCGTCTCTTGGCCAAGAAGGGCATCAAGCACGAGGTGCTCAACGCCAAGAACCACGCGCGCGAGGCGGAGATCGTCGCCCGAGCGGGTCGCTTCGGCGGCGTCACGGTCGCCACCAACATGGCCGGCCGCGGTACCGACATCATGCTCGGCGGCAACGCCGAATTCCTCGCGGTGCAGGAGATGAAGTCGCGCGGCCTCGACCCCGAGGAGACGCCCGAAGAGTACGAGACCGCGTGGGACGAGGTCTACGCCAGCACGCGCGCCGTCGTGGCCGAAGAGGCGACGAAGGTCGTCGAGGCCGGCGGACTGTACGTCCTCGGCACCGAGCGGCACGAGTCGCGTCGCATCGACAACCAGCTGCGCGGACGCTCGGGCCGTCAGGGCGACCCCGGCGAGAGCCGCTTTTACCTGTCGCTGACCGACGATCTCATGCGCCTGTTCCAGTCGGGCGCGGCCGAGGCGATCCTCGCGCGCACCAACTTCCCCGACGACGTCGCGATCGAATCGACCATGGTGTCCCGCGCCATCCGCAGTGCGCAGGGCCAGGTCGAGTCGCGCAACGCCGAGATCCGCAAGAACGTCCTCAAATACGACGACGTGCTCAACCGCCAGCGCGAAGCCATCTACAGCGACCGCCGGCACGTGCTCGAGGGCGACGACCTCTCGGGCCGCGTCGAGCACTTCATCGAGGATGCCGTGGGCGCCGTCATCGACGATCACACCTCCAGCGGGCACACCGAGAGCTGGGATTTCGACGCCCTGTGGACCGAGCTGAAGACGCTCTACCCCGTCGGCGTCACGATCGACGAGGTCGTCGCCGACAGCGGCGCGAAGGGCCGGGTCACTCCCGAGGGCCTCAAGCGCGAAATCCTCTCCGACGCGAAGATCGCGTACTCCAAGCGCGAAGAGAGCCTCGGCACCCCCGCGATGCGCGAACTCGAACGCCGCGTGATCCTGCAGGTGCTCGACCGCCGCTGGCGCGACCACCTGTACGAGATGGACTACCTGAAGGACGGCATCGGCCTGCGCGCGATGGCCCAGCGCGACCCGCTGATCGAGTATCAGCGCGAGGGCTACCAGATGTTCCAGTCGATGATGGGGCAGATCAAGGAGGAGTCGGTCGGCTTCCTTTTCAACCTCGACGTCGAAGTCCGGCAGGCCGGCAGCGGCGAGGTCGAGGCGAAGGGCCTCGACGCTCCGGCGGTGGAGACCCAGCGTCTGCAGTACACGGCATCCAACGACGCCGGCGAGGTCGAGGTGCGCAACGACCGCGGTCAAGTGCAGCAGGCCGCCACGAGCAAACTGCGCCAGGCCGCCGAGCCGGTCGCGGAGGCCCCGCGCGGGGCTTTCGGCCAGCGCACCGAGGCTCCCGCCGCTCCTGCAAACAACCGCGCCGACCGCCGCGCCGCCGGCAAGAAGAAGTGATCCGCGCACGGCCGGCCCGCCTCCAGCGGGCCAGCCGTGGGGGATTGGCCCGGTGGCGCCGGGGATAGTCTGGTCCGATGAACCGCCGCACTCTGGACCAGTCGTCGAAGCTGAAGGACGTCCTCTACGAAATCCGTGGAGCCGCCCTGGTGGAGGCCGACCGGCTGGAGGCCGACGGTCACCGCATCCTGAAGCTCAACACCGGCAACCCCGCGATCTTCGGTTTCGAGGCGCCGTTCCAGATCGTGCGCGACATGATCGAGTCGATTCCGCACGCCCACGGCTACAGCGACAGCCGGGGCATCATGTCGGCGCGCCGCGCCGTGGTCTCGCGCTATGAGCAGGTACCCGGCTTCCCGCACGTCGACCCCGACGACGTCTATCTCGGCAACGGGGTGTCCGAGCTCATCACGATGACGATGCAGGCGCTGCTCGACGAGGGCGACGAGGTGCTGATCCCGTCGCCGGACTATCCGCTGTGGACCGCGATGACCTCGCTCGCCGGCGGTGCCCCCGTGCACTACCGGTGCGACAACGACAACGGCTGGCAGCCCGACCTCGACGACATCCGCGCGAAGGTCACGCCGCGCACGAAGGCCATCGTCGTGATCAACCCGAACAACCCGACCGGCGCCGTCTACTCCCGCGAGATCCTCGAGGGCATCGTGCAGATCGCGCGGGAGCACGATCTGCTGCTGCTCTCAGACGAGATCTACGACCGCATCCTCTTCGACGATGCCGTGCACGTGCCGCTCGCGACGCTCGCCCCCGATCTCCTCTGCCTCACGTACAATGGACTGTCGAAGACCTACCGGGTCGCGGGCTTCCGCTCCGGGTGGATGGTGATCACCGGACCCAAGGCGCACGCTGCCGGGTTCCTGCACGGCATCCAACTTCTCGCGTCGACCCGGCTGTGCCCCAACGTCCCCGCGCAGTACGCCGTGCAGGCGGCGCTGTCGGGAGTGCAGTCGATCGAGGGGCTCATCGCCCCCACCGGGCGCCTGCATGAGCAGCGGGATGCCGCGTACGACGCGCTCGTGAGCATTCCCGGGGTGTCGTGCCACAGGCCGCAGGGCGCGCTGTACGCGTTCCCCCGGCTCGATCCCGAGGTCTACGACATCCACGATGACAGCAAACTCGTCTTCGACTTCCTGGTCGCCGAGCACGTGCTGCTGGTCCCGGGAACCGGCTTCAACTGGCCGACGCCCGATCACCTCCGCATCGTGACGTTGCCCGAGGGGCGTGTGCTCACCGAGGCGATCGAGCGGCTCGGCAACTTCCTCTCGTCGTACCGGCAATAGGGCTCAGAGGAGAGCGAGGGAGGTCGCCCGCCAGCGTCCGTCCCAGCCCTCGAGCCGGATCGCGATAGCGCGCGTGCGGGCGGGGCCTGCGGAGATGACGACGCCCTCCACGACACCGTCGGCGGGCGAGCCGCAGTGGATCGAGAGGATGCGGTTCGCCGGCCGCGCGGCCGAGACGCCGCGGGCGCTCCGCGCGCGGGCCGTGAGGTTCGCACGGGTGACGAGGGCGCGGTAGGCGTCTTCGTCGAGCCAGCGCGCGAGCTGGTCGACCTCGCGGACGCCGGCGAGCACCTCGAGGACCCCGATCGTGAGGTTGCGCATCAAGGCGGCCGGATCCGGGAGGGTCGCGGTCGAGCTGCGCTGCGGGGCGAAGTACTCCTCGACCTCCAGGGCCGTGCCGGCGCGGCGGTCGGCGCGTGCGAGCGGGGGAACCATGCTGACCTCCTCGGAATCGGCGATCGTCGGTCGGCGTGGGAACGACCGGATCGGCGACGTGGCAGAAGTACAACACAGCGCCGGAGCGCGTGGGATGAGAATCCTCCAACCTGTGGAGAGCTTCCGCACGTCGTGGGGGCGATCGCCTAGCCTCGCGACGTGCGCTGGGATCGGTTCTTCGAAGACCTGGAAGATCAGCTCGACTCCGAATGGGAGGCCGAGCGCGCGGCGCTGGACACGGAGGCGGAACGGCTGCGGCTCTCGCGGGTGCCGCTGCGCGAGCGCATCGTCGGCCTGGCCGCGGCGGGCGCGGAACTCGTCGTCGAGAGCCTCGGGGGTGCGGTGACGACGGGCGTGGTCTCGCGCGTGGGTTCCGACTGGCTCGCGGTGCAGGCGCGGGCGCGCCGACCCGTCGTGACGATCCTGCCGCTCGGCGCGGTCACCACTCTCGGCGTGCCGTCCGACGCCGTGCTGGCGAGCGTGCGGGGCGCCGCACCCGGCGCGGCTCTGACGCAACGCATGACCCTGGGATTCGTGTTGCGCGACGTCGTGCGCCGCCGCATCCCCACCTCGATCAGCCTGACCGACGGCCGGCTCCTCGTCGGCACGATCGACCGCGCGGCAGCGGATCACGTCGATGTGGCCCTCCATGAACCCGGCGCGCCGCGCCGGCTGGAGAACGTCACGGGATACCGGATGATCCCGTTCGACGCCGTCGCGGCCGTGCGTCTCGACGCGCCCGCCGATCTGCCCTGAGGTGTCGTACCCCCTGGATCGATCGGCCCTGGGTCCGGGCCGCGTCAGTCGGGATTGCGGACGCTGCCGCGTCCCCAGAGCTCCGGGAAGCTCGCGGCGTTCGACTCCCGCCACAGCGCGATACGACGTGCTTCCTCCGCTTGGTCGTCGAGGTAGGCCGAGACGCTCTCCGCTTCGATGCGCCACCGCGCGGGGGAGCCGACTTTCACGCCGCGCAGCCGACCGTCGAGCACGAGCGCGACGACCTCGTCGACGGGAAGCTGGAGCATCTCGGCGACTTGGGCGGGCGCGAACAGCTGCGCCCCGGTCTCGGGTCGTTCTTCGGGCATGAGGCCATTATGTGCCGACCGGACGGTGCGATCGCCTGTCCACGCCGCCCTGTGGATAACGGACGATGCGATCGTGCGCGGTCGGCGACGATGGAGCGCATGAGCGAGTCTGCCCCTGTCCGTCCGCGTCCGCGCGCGTTCTGGTCCGACCTGCGGTTCCTCCTCGGCATCGCCCTGATCGTGGTGTCGATCGCGGGTGTCTGGTTCGTCGTGGCGGCGGCCCGTCAGACCGCGCCGGTGTTCGCCGCGGCACGCACGATCGTCTCGGGCGAGGCGGTGACCTCCGACGATCTTCAGGTCGTCGAGGTCGCGTTGGGGCGCATCGAAGACGCCTACGCCTCGCCGACGAGCTTCGTTCCCGGCTCTGTCGCCACCCGCACGATCGCGGTCGGCGAACTGGTGCCCGCCAGCGCGATCGGCACGGCCGAAGCCGCGCGCACGACGACCGTCGTGGTCTCGAGCGCCGCCGCGATCCCGGCATCCGTCGCGACCGGCTCGACGGTGGAGGTGTGGGCCGCACCGCAACTCGAGCGCGGTGTGTTCGACACTCCGCGCATCCTGGTCGCGGCGGCCACCGTCGTGTCCGTCGACGCGGACGACTCCGTCATCGGCAGCTCGGGCACCGCCGTCGAGCTCGTCATCGACCGCGCCGACGTCGCCGAGACACTCGCTGCTGTCGCGGCGGGGGCGAGCATGTCGATCGTGCCGACGACGGGAGTCGCACCATGATCCAGGTGATCGTCGCCGTCGACGGCCGGCGCGGGCGCGCACTCGCGGAGGAGATCGAGCTCGCCGGCGCCGACGTGCGCCTCGTCGTCGCGGCGACCGGCCCGGCCGCCGCGGTGGCCGATGCCATGGCCGGACCCGAAGCGGCACAGCTGCTCGGTGAGCTTTCCCGCGTCGACGTGCTGATCCTCCCGGCGGACAGGGGCTCCCTGACGGCCCAGCTCGTCTCCGCATGCGACCGGTTCGATGTGCGCATCGTCGGCCTCTGCGCCCGTGACGAGCATCGACGCCTCGCGTCGGTGTTCGGTGTCGCCGCGTTCGCCGACGATGCGTCGGCCGAGATGCTGCTGGCCCAGCCGGACGCCCCTGAGCCGGCGCACGACCCCGCGCGCGGACGGGTCATCGCCGTCTGGGGTCCGGCGGGAGCGCCCGGCCGCACGAGGATCGCCGTGGAGCTCGCCTGCGAACTGGCGCGCGACGGCCGGGCCGTCGCCCTCGTCGACGCCGACTCGCATGCGCCGTCGCTCGCGCTCGCGACCGGGCTCGCGGATGAGGGGCCAGGCTTTGCCGCCGCGTGCCGACAGGTGGAGCGCGGCGCGCTGACGGTCGCCGAGCTTACGCGCATCGCCGTGCCGCTCGGCCCCGTCGAGGTGCTCACCGGCATCAATCGGCCCGGTCGCTGGCCGGAGCTCAGCCGGGAACGGGTGCGCGGCGCGCTCGAGGTCTGCCGGTCGTGGGTGAGCGACGTGGTCGTCGACGTCGCGGCGCAGCTCGAGCGCGACGAGGAGATCGTGAGCGACCTCGACGGTCCGCGCCGCAATGCGGCGACGCTGGCGGTGGTGGAAAACGCCGACCTCATCGTCGCCGTGCTCGCCGCTGACCCGACGAGCGTCTCGCGATTCATCCGGGCCTACGCGGATCTGCGCGCGGCGGCCGGGTCGACGCCGGTGCGGGTCGTGGTGAACAAGACACGCACGGGTGCGCTCGGCATCGACGCGCGGGGGCAGATCCGCCGCACCCTCGAGCGTTACCTCGGTGCAGACGATCTGTGGTTCGTGCCGTGGGATGTCAAAGCCACCGACGCCGCCCTGCTCGCGGGCGCGCCCATCGCGGAGGTCGCGGGTCGCTCGGCCTTCTCGGCGGCGTTGCGCCGCTTCGTCGGCGAAGTGATCGACCCGCCGGTGCGGGTGCATGAGCGTCGGCGGGCGGCCCCGCGGGTGCGCCCCGCGCGACGCGCGGCGTGAGGGCCGTCCCTCTAGGCTGGGGTGGTGTCGACACTCAGCGATCTCGTCTACGCCCAGGGCCGCTCCAGCGAGGCCGACATCGAGTGGCTCCACCGCCTGGCCGGCGACGGACAGCTGCTGGCCGACCTCGCCTTCGCCGACATCGTCGTGTGGGTGCCGACCGCGGACGATTCGTTCGTGGCGGTCGCGCACACGCGCCCCGGGGGAGCGGCGACGCTGTTCTACCGCGACATCGTCGGAGACCTCGTGCGGCCGCAGTGGCGCACGCAAGTGCGGGATGCCTTCACCCAGGCGCGCATCGTCGACTCCGCCTCCCCGGACTGGTTCGAAGAGACGCCCACGCGCGTGCGGGCCGTTCCGATCGTGCGCGAACGGGGCGCCGCGGACGCACCCCCACGGGTCGTCGGCGTCCTCACCCGCCACACCAATCTCGGCGAGGCCCGCACCCCCTCGCGCCAGCAGATCACCTTCAACGACTGCGCCGACGACCTCTTCGGCATGGTGGCGTCGGCGGACTTCCCCGACCTCGCCGCACCGACGTCGCCGCGACGCGGGGCGCCGCGCGCATCCGACGGGCTCATCCGCCTCGACGTCGACGGAACGACGACCTTCGCCAGCCCGAACGCGCTGTCGGCGTTCAACCGACTGGGGTTCGAAGACGAGCTCGAAGGCGAGTCGCTGATGGAGATGGCCTCGGCCATCCTCCCCGCCCAGCGCGACTACGACGAGTCGCTGCCGATCGTGATGGGCGGGCGGGCGCCGTGGCGCGCCGACCTCGAGGCGCGGGGTGTCACGGTGTCGCTGCGCACCATCCCGCTGCGCGATCAAGGTGCCCGCATCGGCGCGATCGTGCTGTGCCGCGACGTGACCGAGATCCGCCACCAGGAGCAGGAACTCATCACGAAGGACGCGACGATCCGCGAGATCCATCACCGCGTGAAGAACAACCTGCAGACCGTGGCATCGCTGCTGCGCATCCAGTCGCGCCGCACGCACTCCGAGGATGCGCGCGACGCCCTCACGCAGGCCATGCGGCGCGTGTCGGCGATCGCCGTCGTGCACGACACGCTGTCGGCCGGGCTCGCGCAGGACGTTGATTTCGACGAGGTCTTCGCGCAGGTTATGAAGCTCGTCGCGGAGGTGGCGGCATCACCGAACACGCGTGCGCGCACGCTCAAAACCGGCACGTTCGGTACGCTGCCGAGCGCCTACGCGACGCCGCTCGCCCTCGCGCTCACCGAACTCGTGACGAACGCCGTCGAGCACGGCCTCGCCGACAAGGAGGGCGAGGTGGAGATCATCGCGGAGCGCAACGACGAGCGCCTCGAGGTGCGCGTGCGCGACAACGGCGTGGGCCTGCCCGAGGGTCAGGTCGGTCGCGGGCTCGGCACGCAGATCGTCCGCACGCTCATCCAGGGCGAGCTCAGCGGCACGATCGACTGGCACACGATCACCGGCAGCGGCACCGAGGTGACCATCGACATCCCGCTGCGCTACATCGACCGGCCCCGGGCCTGACGCGTCCCGCAGGCGGGCTCAGGACGCGCGGCGCGCGCGAGCGGCGCGACGCTTCAGCGCGCGGCGCTCGTCTTCCGACAGCCCACCCCAGACGCCCGAGTCCTGACCGGTCTCGAGGGCGTATTGCAGGCAGATCTCGGTGACCGTGCACCGTGCGCACACGGACTTGGCCTTCTCGATCTGGTCGACGGCGGGTCCGGTGTTCCCCACGGGGAAGAACAGTTCGGGGTCGACGGTCAGGCAGGCGGACTTGTCGCGCCAATCCATAGGTGCTCCTTGATGCGGGATTCGAAGTATGTGACAGGGAGACGACGGGAGGTGTCGATTACCCTGGTGGGTGTGCGAGCCGGGAATGCTCGCCCCACTTCGCTGTGGGAGCACACTGCTTCATCAATGGTCCCATGCACCACCAGATGAATCAAGAGTGAACATGCGAGATCGCACATGTTTCGCTGTGCGTTTCCCCAACTGCCGCCGGATGCCCGAGGAGAGAACATGCAGACGTCACCCGCCGAGCGCCTGGCCGCTGTGCTGGTCGGCCTGGAGGGGGTCGCCCTGCTGATCGTGGCCGGGTGGGAGATCGTCGCGCTCGTTTCGGGCGACACGGGCTCCGTCACGAGCGCCGTGGCGCTGCTCGTGCTCACGGTCGTCGCGGCTGTCGCCGTGGTGGCCTTCGCGGTGGGCATCGCCCGAGGTCAGTCGTGGGGTCGCTCCGGCGGCGTCGTCACGCAGCTGCTGCTGCTCGCCGTCGCCGCGGGCGCCGGCGCGGGGCCGGAGGGTCAGGTCTCCCTCGCGCTCGCGCTGGCGCTGCCGGCGGTCGTGACGTTCGCGGTGCTTCTCGTCGCGGCGCGACGTGCCGGCGCCAGACGCGCCGCCGAGTGACTCAGGAGAGGCCGAGCAGACCCCGGATGCGGGCGACGTGGCCGGTGGCCTTGACGTTGTAGAGCGCGTGCTCGACGCGTCCGTCGGCATCCAGCACGAAGGTCGAGCGGATGACGCCCTCCACGACCTTGCCGTAGTTCATCTTCTCGCCCCACGCGCCGTAGGCGTCGTGCACCGCATGGTCGGGGTCGCTGAGGAGGGCATAGGGCAGCGCGTCGCGCTCGCGGAACGTGCGCAGCGTCGCCGGCTCGTCGCGGGAGATGCCCAGCACGGTGTAGCCGGCGGCCTGCAGCGGAGCGAGGCTGTCGCGGAAGTCGCACGCCTCGGTCGTACAGCCCGGGGTCATCGCCGCGGGGTAGAAGAACAGGATGACCCCGCCGCCGCGGAGGTCGGAGAGCGAGACGTCACGCTCGTCCTGGTCGACGAGTGTGAAATCGGGCGCGAGCGATCCGGTATCGAGGCGAGGCATGCTCCCAGCCTACGCGCGCCGCGCGTCAGGCGAAGGTCGCCAGCAGGCGCTGCAACGAGTCGAGCCGCGCCGGGCCGCGCTCGCCGAGGCGCCCCTCGGCGACCGCTTCGGCGATGGCGCAGTCGGGCGCGTCGGCGAGGTGCGTGCAGCCGCGCGGGCACTCCTCCGACACGGCGGCGAGATCGGTGAAGGCGGCGAGGATGTTGGCCGGGTCGACGTGCCCGAGTCCGAACGAGCGGACCCCGGGGGTGTCGATGACCCAGCCGCGGCCGCCGGTGCCCTCGTAGCGCAGTGAGACGGTCGAGCTCGACGTATGGCGCCCGCGTCCCGTGACCTGGTTGACGTGTCCGGTCGCGCGCAGGGCGCTCGGCACGAGGGCGTTGACGAGCGTGGACTTGCCGACCCCGGAGTGGCCGACGAACACGGTCGAATGCCCCACGAGACGCGCGCCGATCGCATCGAGCGGCATGACGTCTTGCGCACTCCGGAACACCTCGAGCCCCTCCACACCCTCGAAGTGGCCGAGGAACTCCGTCGGGTCGGCCAGGTCGGTCTTGGTGATCACCAGGAGGGGGCGGATGCCGGCATCCAGCGCCGCGATCAGATAGCGATCGACGAGGCGCGGCCGGGGCTCGGGGTCGGCCGCGGCGACGACGATGAGCATCTGGTCGGCGTTGGCGACGATGATCCGCTCGACCTGATCGGTGTCGTCGGCGCTGCGGCGCAGCAGCGAACTGCGCTCCTCGATGCCGACGATGCGGGCGAGGGTGCCCTCGTCGCCGGTCGAATCGCCGACCACCCGCGCGGCGTCGCCGGTGACGATGGGCTGCTTGCGCAGCTCGCGGGCGCGCGTCGCCAGCACCTGGTGCTCATCGGGACCGTCTTCGTCGACCAGCACGGTGTAGCGGCCGCGATCGACGCCCACGACGCGCGCGATGCGGGCGTCGGCGTGCGCGGGTCGGCGTTTCGTGCGCGGGCGGTTCGCCTTCGGGTTCGGGCGGACGCGGATGTCCGACTCGTCGAACGCGTCGTCTTCGTCGTCGTCGTCGGCCGTGAGCCAGCTCATCGGGTGCTCAGCCGCTCGCGCCGAGCAGTCGCTGCCACAGCTCGGGGAATTCCGGCATGGTCTTGGCCGTCGTGCCGATGTCGTCGACCTCGACGCCCGCGACCCGCAGGCCGATGATGGCGCCGGCCGTCGCGATGCGGTGATCGTGGTGGGCGCGCCAGAGACCGCCGTGCAGCGGACGCGGGGTGACGCGGATCCCGTCGGGCAGCTCCTCCGCCTCGCCGCCGAGTGCGCGCAGGTTCGCCACGAGCGCGGCGATGCGGTCGGTCTCGTGGCCGCGGATGTGGCCGATGCCGTGCAGCGTCGTGGGGGCGTCGGCGAACGCCGCCAGCGCGAAGAGGGTGGGCGTGAGCTCGCTCGCCGCGGTGAGGTCGAGGTCGACGCCGGCGATGCGCCCGGTGCCTGCCACGCTGAGCGCGCCGCCGCGGCGCGAGGTTTTCGCACCCAGAAGCGAGAGGATCTCCGGCAACAGCGCGCCGGGCTGCGTCGAGGTGGCCGGCCATCCGGGCACCGTCACCACGCCGCCGGCGACGAGGGCCGCCGCGAGGAACGGCGCGGCGTTGGAGAGATCGGGTTCGATGACGGCGTCGCGGCCGCGCGGAACGCCGGCGGGAACGACCCACTCGGTGGGGGTGGGTCGCTCGACCTGGATGCCACGACGAGCCAGCGTCTCGATCGTCATGTCGATGTGCGGCAGGCTCGGCAGGCGCTCGCCGGAGTGGATGAGGTGCAGGCCCACGTCGAAGCGCGGCGCGGCCAGGAGCAGCCCCGAGACGAACTGGCTCGAACTGCTGGCGTCGATCGTGACCTCGCCGCCACGGATGTGTCCGCGTCCGCGCACGGTGAACGGCAGCGACCAGGAGCCGCCGTCGTCGATGTCGGCGCCGATTTCGCGGAGCGCCTTGATCATCGTGCCCATGGGGCGGTGGAGCGCCGTGTGATGGGCCGTGATGGTGACGTCCCCGGTCGCGAGGCCGGCGATGGGGGCGATGAAGCGCATGACCGTGCCGGCTTGACCGCAGTCGACCACGGTGTCGCCGCGGAAGTGATCGGGCGGCGTGATCTGCAGATCGGGTCCGAATTCTCCGGCGCCGGCAACCTCTTCGATCTCGACGCCGAGCGCGTCGAGCGCGCCGATCATGCGGCGCGAATCGTCGGAGTGGAGGGGCGCCGACAACAGGCTCGGTCCGTCGGCGATCGCGGCGAGGACGAGCTTGCGGTTCGTCAGCGACTTCGAGCCCGGAACCGAGACCGTCGCCTCCAGCGCACCAGGTGCGCCGGGAGCCGGCCACGCGCCACCCGCCGCCGTCGGCCCCGCGGACGTCGAATCGGCGGGAGCGGCGGAATCTGGGGAATATCCGGAGGCGCTCATCGGGTTCTACCCTAACGAACCGCATCCGACCTGGCCGAAAGGAGCCCCGTGACGACGATGCTCGAGCCCGTTCTGGCGGAGCTGTCCGACGTAGACTGGCCCTCGATGGAAGAGCAGGCGGCGACAGACCCGCAGACCCCCGAGGACACGCGTGCCCAGTTCGAGCAACAGGCGCTGCCGTTCATGGACCAGTTGTATGCCGCGGGCATGCGGATGACGCGCAATCCCGCCGATGCCGCCGACCTCGTCCAGGAGACGTTCGTGAAAGCGTTCGCGTCGTGGTCGTCGTTCACCCAGGGCACCAACCTCAAGGCGTGGCTGTACCGCATCCTCACGAACACGTACATCAACACCTACCGCAAGAAGCAGCGCGAGCCGTACCAGGGCACGATCGACGACCTCGAGGACTGGCAGCTCGGCGGGGCGGAGTCGACGACGGCGGCGAGTTCGCGCTCGGCCGAAGCCGAAGCGATCGACCACATGCCGGCATCCGTCGTGAAGGATGCGCTGCAATCGATTCCCGAAGACTTCCGACTCGCGGTGTACCTCGCCGACGTCGAAGGGTTCGCGTATCAGGAGATCGCGGACATCATGAAAACCCCCATCGGCACGGTCATGAGCCGTCTGCACCGCGGCAGGCGCATGCTTCGCGATCTCCTGGCCGACTACGCGAGAGAACGGGGCATCGACGTGCCCGCCACGAGGAGTGCGACATGAGCGACTGCGGCTGCGACAAAGCGCGCAAGGACCTGGAGGAGTACCTCCGCCACGAAGTCTGCAAGACCCAGCATTCGGACATCACCGAGCACCTGGAGAACTGCCCGGCGTGCCGCGACGAGGCGCTCGTGGCGACGACGCTGACGAGCGTCATCGCGCGCGCGTGCAAGGAGACCGCTCCGGAGGAGCTGCGCGACCAGGTGTTGGCGCGCCTCCGTCTCGAGCAGGCCACCCACCGCTGAGGGTTCAGGCGGGGCTGAAGACGCGCAGGGCGCCCGGCACCACCTCGACACTCACCGGGAGGGGCCCGAGCGGGTCTCCGTCGGCATAGGCGGTCACTCCGGGGGACGACACCCGCGCGCCGCGGACGCGATAGGTCGTGACCTCGGCGATTTCGGTGTGCGTGCCGCGGTAGACCTTCGGGAGGAGCCGGAGCAGCTTCGCCCGCCCGGCCGGCCGCACGAGCGTCACGTCCAACAGGCCGTCTTCGAGGTCGGCATCCGGACAGATCGGGATGCCGCCGCCATACGTGCGACCGTTGCCGACGGTGGCCATGACGAAGTCGCCGGCGAGGCGCTCGGTCGTGCCGTCGGCGAGGTGCAGGTCGATCTCGAACGGGATGCCCTTGAGGTGCAGGAACTCCACCAGGATCGCGATGTTGTAGCGCATGTGACCGCGCGGCCACCGCATGCGGTTGGCGCGGTCGTTGACCTTCGAGTCGAAGCCGCTCGCCAGCACGGTGCCGTAGAGCGTCGTACCGCCGTCCGAGCGTGTGACGCGGGCGAGGTCGATTGTGCGGGTAGCGCCGGCGATGACGGCATCCGCGGCGCCGTCGGCGTCGAGCTCGTGGATGCCGAGGGACGTGGCCAGGTCGTTTCCCGTGCCGGCCGGCACGATGCCGAGCGGGATGCCGGTGCCGGCGAGTTCCTGCACCGCCAGTGACACGGTGCCGTCGCCGCCGGCGACGACGACGGCGTGGGCGCCGAGGCCCAGAGCCGTGCGCAGCAGTGTGGTCGACTCGGCGGCGCTGCCGCCGGAGACGACGCTCACACGGATGCCGGCGGCGCGCAGCCGTTCCGCGGCGCGCATGGCGATGCCGGTGTGGGCACCGCCACGCGCCGCGGGGTTGGTCAGCAGCGCGACGTCCATCTGGTCCTTCGTCGGTCGTGCGTCCGCGGGGGAGGCGTCAGAACGCGAGCGCCTGCTCGAGGATCTCGGCCTGCTCGCGCGCGTGCACCTTGGGGGAGCCGGTCGCCGTCGAGGCGGCGGCGGCGCGCGAGATGCGGCGGATCGTGCGTCCGCGCAGGTGCTTGACCACCTCGAGGGCGATGAACGGCCACGCTCCCTGGTTCTCGGGCTCGTCCTGCACCCACACGAGCTCGGCGTTCGGGTAGCGCTCGACGACAGCGCTGAGCTGATCGATCGGCGCCGGTGCGAGCTGCTCGAGTCGGACGAGGGCGATGCGCGGATCGGGCTTCTTCTCGAGCTCGGCGACGAGGTCCCAGTGGATCTTGCCGGAGTGCAGCAGCACGCGCGTCACGGCACCGGCGTCGATACCGCGGGCGTCGTCGAGCACCGGCTCGAAGCGTCCCTCGGCGAAGTCCTGCACGCTGCTGGTGGCACCGCGCAGGCGCAGCATGGCCTTCGGGGTGAAGACGACCAGCGGCCGGCGCGGACGCGCATACGCCTGACGGCGCAGCAGGTGGAAGTACGACGCGGGCGTCGACGGGCGCGCGACGGTCATGTTGTCCTGCGCGCACAGCTGCAGGTAGCGCTCGATACGCGCCGACGAGTGGTCGGGCCCCTGGCCCTCGTAGCCGTGCGGCAGCAGCAGCACGACGCTGGACTGCTGGCCCCACTTCTGCTCGGCGGCCGAGACGTACTCGTCGATGACCGACTGCGCTCCGTTGGCGAAGTCGCCGAATTGGGCTTCCCACAGGGTGAGGGTGTCGGGGCGTTCGACGGAGTATCCGTACTCGAAGCCCATCGCGGCGTATTCGCTGAGCAGGGAGTCGTAGACGTAGATGCGACCCTGGTTCTCGCCGAGGTTCGCCAGCGGCAGCCACTCCTGGCCGTTCGCACGGTCGTGGAGGACGGCGTGACGCTGCACGAACGTGCCGCGGCGGGCATCCTGTCCGGCGAGGCGGACGTTCGTGCCTTCCATGAGCAGCGAGCCGAACGCGAGCAGCTCGCCGAAGCCCCAGTCGATGCCGCCGTTGCGGCTCATGTCCCTGCGCTTATCGAGCAGCTGCTGCAGCTTCGAGTGCACCGTGAAGCCCTCGGGCTTGTTGACGAACGCGTCGCCGATCTTGCCCACGATGTCGGCGCCGACGCCGGTGGTCTCGGGCTCGCCGACGGCGGCATCCGGCTCGGTGGACGAGGACACGATGCCCGTGGCGCCGGTCTCGGCGGCGTGGGTTTCGGCGAAGGCGATCTCCAGCCGGTTCTGGAAGTCCTGCTTGGCCTTGTCGTATTCCTCTTCCGTGATGTCGCCACGGCCGACGAGCGACTCGGTGTAGAGGCGACGCACGGAGCGCTTCGCCTCGATGAGGTTCGTCATGAGCGGCTGCGTCATCGACGGGTCGTCGCCCTCGTTGTGTCCGCGGCGGCGGTAGCAGACGAGGTCGATGATGACGTCGCGGTGGAAGTCCTGCCGGTAGCGGAAGGCGAGCTCGGAGACCCGGGCGACCGCCTCGGGGTCGTCACCGTTGACGTGGAAGATCGGCGCCTGGATGGTCTTGGCGACGTCGGTGGCGTACACCGAGGTGCGCGCATCCTGCGGCAGCGTCGTGAAGCCGACCTGGTTGTTGACGATGACGTGCACGGTGCCGCCGGTGCGGTAGCCGCGCAGCTGCGACATCTGCAGCGTCTCGACCACGACGCCCTGGCCGGCGAACGCCGCGTCGCCGTGCACCAGCACCGGCAACCACGAGAACGACCCGATGGCGGAGCGGTCCTGCTTGGCGCGGACGATGCCCTCGAGCACGCCGTCGACGGTCTCGAGGTGCGACGGGTTGGCGGCGAGGTACACCGGCAGTTCTTCACCGGCATCCGAGACGAACGTGCCCTCGGTGCCGAGGTGGTACTTGACGTCGCCGGAACCGGACTTCGAGCCGATCGCGACCGATCCCTCGAACTCGCGGAAGATCTGGCTGTAGGTCTTGCCCGCGATGTTGGTGAGCACGTTCAGGCGACCACGGTGGGCCATGCCGATCGCCGCGCCGTCCAGGCCCGCACCGGCGGCGCCTTGCAGGATCTCGTCGAGCAGCGGGATGAGCGATTCGCCACCTTCGAGGCTGAAGCGCTTCTGGCCGACGTACTTGGTCTGCAGGAAGGTCTCGAACGCCTCGGCCTGGTTGAGCTTGTCGAGGATGCGCAGCTGCTCGTCGTGGCCGGGCTTCTGGTACTTCACCTCGACGTTCGCCTGGAACCAGGCGCGCTGGTCGGGGTCTTGGATGTGCATGTACTCGATGCCGATCGTGCGGCAGTACGAGTCGCGGAGCACACCGAGGATCTCGCGGAGCTTCATCAGGCGCTTGCCGCCGAAACCACCCGTGACGAATTCGCGGTCGAGGTCCCAGAAGGTCAGCCCGTGGCTCTCGATCTCGAGGTCGGGGTGGGTGCGCTGCATGTACTGCAGCGGGTCGATGTCGGCCATCAGGTGACCGCGCACGCGGAACGAGTTGATGAGCTCCTGCACGCGCGCCGTCTTGTCGACGCGCTCGGCGATGTCGACGTTGATGTCGCCGGCCCACTGGATGGGTGCGTACGGGATGCGCAGCGCCGCGAAGATGCCTTCGTAGAAACCGCGCTGGCCGGTGAGCAGTTCGTGCACGATCTTGAGGAACTCGCCCGATCCGGCGCCCTGGATCACGCGGTGGTCGTAGGTGCTCGTCAGCGTGATCGTCTTGCCGATGCCGAGCTCGACGAGGGTCTTCTCGCTCGAACCCTGGAATTCGGCGGGGTACTCGAGGGCGCCGGCGCCGACGATGCAGCCCTGGCCCTTCATCAGACGCGGCACGGAGTGGACGGTGCCGATGCCACCCGGGTTCGTCAGCGAGATGGTCGTGCCCTGGAAGTCGGCAGCGGTGAGCTTGTTGCCGCGCGCGCGGACCACGAGGTCTTCGTACGAGGTGAGGTACTCGTCGAAGCTCAGCGACTCGGCGCGCTTGATGCTCGGCACCATGAGTGCGCGCGTGCCGTCGGGCTTGGGCAGATCGATCGCGATGCCGAGGTTGATGTGCGCGGGAGCGACGACCGAGGGCTTTCCGTCGACTTCGGCGTAGGCGACGTTCTGGCTCGGGAACGCCTTCAGCGCCTGGATGAGCGCCCACCCGATGAGGTGCGTGAAGCTCACCTTGCCGCCGCGCGTGCGCGACATGTGGTTGTTGATCACGATGCGGTTGTCGATCATGAGCTTCGCCGGCACGGTGCGGACGCTCGTCGCGGTCGGAACGGTCAGTGACTCGTCCATGTTCGCCGCGAGGGTCTTGGTCATGCCGCGCAGCGGTGTGACGACGTCGTCGTCGGCGGCGCGGGCTTCGGCCGGCTCGGCCTTCGGTGCCTGCGCCGGAACGGGCTGCGGCGAGGCCGGACGCGTCGTCGTACGAGCCACCGGGGGCGCGCCGATGATCGGGATCGGCGCCGTGACGGGCCGCGGCTCGGCAGGAGCCTCCGCAGCGGGGGTGGTCTCGCCCTGCGGCCGGTAGGATTCGAGCACCGGCCACCAGGCCTTGTCGACCGAGTTCCGATCCTTCGTGAACTGGTCGTACATCTCGGCGACGAGCCACTCGTTGGCGCCGAATTCGCCGTCGCTGGATGTTCCCACGCCGGTCACCTGACTGGACACGGTTGCGCCTGCTTTCATCGATGAAGTTCCGATCGCGCGGGAGCCGGTGGCAGCCCTCGCGCACACTGCTCTCAAGGGTAGCCCAGGAACGGGGCCGCCACCTCGGCCCGAGCCGCGGGTAGCGTGGAGCCATGCAGTTCTCCGGCCCGCATCCCACCGTCGATCTGACCTACTCCGACGTGTTCCTCGTGCCGCGGCGCTCGGAGGTGACCAGCCGCCTCGACGTCGATCTGTCACCGCGCGACGGAACATCGGCCAGCATCCCGCTGGTGGCGTCGAACATGAACTCCGTCACGGGTCCGCGCCTGGCCGCCGCACTCGCCCGCCGCGGCGGTCTCGCCGTGCTGCCGCAGGACATGCCGCTGCAGGACCTCGACGCCGCGATCCGCTGGGTGAAGGACCAGCCGGTCGCGTGGGACACACCCGTCATCCTCCGTCCCGACTCGACCGTGGCCGAGGCCGCCGCCTTCCTCCCGGCGACGGAAGGTCACGGAATCGTGGTGTCCGCCGTGGAAGGGCCCCGCATCCACGTCGACGACATCCTGGGCGTGGTGCCGGCGACCCGGCTGGCCACAGCGCTGCCCGACGCGCGGCTGGGCGACCTCGCGCGCGGGCGGACGGCATCCATCGACGCCGACGACGTCACCGACGCGCGCCACGCGTTCGATCTGATCGTCGCCGCGGAGGCCGACACCGTGTGCGTCCTGCACCACGGTTTCCTCGTGGGCACGCTGGCGCGCCGCACGGCGCTGCGCTCGACGCTGTACCGCCCCGCCCTCGACGCACAGGGCAGGCTCATCGTGGCCGCGGCCGTCGGCATCAACGGCGACGTGGCTGCGAAGGCGAAGGCGCTCGCCGCCGCGGGTGTCGACGTGCTCGTCGTCGACACCGCGCACGGGCACCAGGAGGGGATGCTGCGGGCGCTGCGCACCGTCGCCGATCTGGGGCTCGGTATTCCGCTCGCGGCGGGCAACATCGTCACGGCCGAGGGTGTGCGTGATCTCGTGGGCGCCGGGGCGACGATCCTCAAGGTGGGTGTCGGGCCCGGCGCGATGTGCACGACCCGCATGATGACCGCCGTCGGCCGCCCGCAGTTCTCGGCCGTGCTCGAAACGGCGGAGGCCGCTGCGGAGCTCGGCGCGCACGTCTGGGCGGACGGCGGTGTGCGCTATCCGCGCGACGTGGCGCTCGCGCTCGCCGCCGGCGCGGCGTCGGTCATGATCGGCTCGTGGTTCGCCGGCACGATCGAGGCGCCGGGCCAGCTGCAGGTCGACGCGAACGGCCGGGTCTACAAGGAATCGTGGGGCATGGCGTCGACGAAGGCGGTGCTCGGCAGGTTCGAACGACTAGATGCCTACGAACGCGCCCGCAAGGAGCTGTTCGCGGAGGGGATCTCGTCGTCGAAGATCTACCTCGACCCGCTCCGCCCCTCCGTGGAAGACCTGATCGACATGATCACCTCCGGCGTCCGCTCGTCGTTCACCTACGCCGGAGCGGCGACCGTCGCGGAGTTCCACGAGCGCGCGACCGTGGGGCTCCAGTCCGCCGCGGGCTACGAGGAGGGCAAGGCCCTCCCCGTCAGCTGGTAGCTGCCGGCGGGGGAGAGTGCGGGGAAGGCTCGGGATGGATGCCGTAGAATCGACGGCATAATGGACGACCCTCCCAGTAGACCCTCGCCCCACCGACCTTTCCCCCTGCCGAGCGGGGGTGACGCGTGATGGATTACGTCATGTTGGGCGTGGGGCTGCTTCTGACAATCGGCACCGGTCTCTTCGTCGCCAGCGAGTTCGCGCTCGTCAACCTCGACCGCGCCGATCTGGAATCCCGGCAGAAAGCCGGTGAGTCACGGCTGTCGTTGACGATCTCGGCGCTGCGCATCACCTCGACGCACCTGTCGAGCGCGCAGCTCGGCATCACCCTGACGACGCTGCTCACCGGTTACACGATGGAGCCGGCGCTGTCGAACCTCCTGCGGCCGCTGCTCAGCGGCTGGGGGCTCCCCGAGTCGGCCGTCACCGCCATCGGAACCGTCGTCGCGATCGTCGTGGCCACGGTGTTCTCGATGATCATCGGCGAGCTCGTGCCCAAGAACTTGGCGCTGGCGATCCCGCGTCAGACCGCCAAGCTCGTCATGCCTTTCCAGGTCGCTTTCACGACCGTGTTCAAACCGGCGATCGTGGTGCTCAACGGCAGTGCGAACGGAGTGCTGCGCAGCATGGGCGTCGAGCCCAAGGAGGAGCTCTCCGGCGCGCGGACGGCCGAGGAGCTCTCCAGCCTCGTCCGGCGGTCGGCGCTCGCGGGCGTGCTCGAGGAAGACACGGCATCCCTGCTGGATCGGACCCTCACCTTCGCCCGTCTCACGACGGCCGACGTCATGACCCCGCGCCCCAGCGTCCACGCCATCGCGGCCGGCGACAGCGTGGAGGATGTCATCCAGCTCGCGCGCCGCACGGGGCACAGCCGCTTCCCGGTCTACGACGACTCGATGGACGACATCACCGGCATCGTGCACCTCAAGCAGGCGATCAGCGTGCCGCGCGAGCGGCGCGGCGACGTGCCCGCGGCGGCGATCGCCGAGGAGCCGCTGCGCGTTCCCGAGGCGGTGCATCTGGATGCCGTGATGGCGGAGCTCCGTGCCCGCGGCTACCAGATGGCCGTCGTGGTCGACGAGTACGGCGGAACCGCCGGCGTCGTCACCCTGGAAGACCTGGTCGAGGAGATCGTCGGCGAAGTGCTCGACGAGCACGACCGCAACCGCGCCGGCATCGTCCGCACCGCCGACGGCGTCGTCTTCCCCGGCGATCTGCGCCCGGACGAACTGCGCGACCGCACCGGCATCCGCGTCCCGGAGGGCGATGTGTACGACACGATCGGCGGTTTCGTGATGTCGACCCTCGAGCGCATTCCGCTGGTGGGGGACGTCGTCGAGATCGAGGACGGCACGCTCACGGTGCAGCGGATGGACGGTCGCCGCGTCGACCGGATGCGCTTCGTGGCCACGGCTCTGCCGGAAGGTGCAGACGACGAAGGGGGTGAGCGTCGATGAACGATTGGGCCGGAATCGCCTGGCTGTTCGTGCTGCTGATCTTCAACGCGTTCTTCGTCGGCGCGGAGTTCGCCGTGATCTCCGCTCGCCGCTCGCAGATCGAACCCCTCGTCGAGAAGGGATCGCGCGGTGCGAAGACCGCCCTGTGGGCGATGGAGCACGCGACGCTGATGCTCGCGACCTGCCAGCTCGGCATCACGATCTGCTCGCTGCTGATCCTGAACGTCTCCGAACCCGCGATCCACCACCTGTTGGAGGGCCCGCTGGGCCTTACCGGGTGGAGTGAGCCGGTCATCGGCGGCGTCGCCTTCGCGATCGCCCTCGTGCTGGTGTCGTACCTGCACGTCGTCTTCGGCGAGATGATCCCGAAGAACCTCGCGTTCTCGATGCCCGACCGCGCGGTGCTGCTGCTGGCCACCCCGCTCATGTGGGTGTCGAAGCTGTTCCATCCGGTGATCTCGGTGCTTAACTGGGTGGCGAACCACCTCATCCGCCTGGTCGGCGTCGAGCCGAAGGACGAGGCATCCTCGACCTTCACGCTCGAGGAGGTGGCGACGATCGTGAACCAGTCCCGCATCGAGGGTGTACTCGACGACGTGTCGGGGGCCGTGGCAGCCGCGGTGGAGTTCACCGACAAGAAGGCGCGCGACATCGCGGTGCCGCTGTCGGAGCTCGTGACCCTGCCGGAGGACACCACGCCCGACGAGATCGAGCGCGCGGTGGCCAAGCACGGCTTCTCGCGCTATGTGATCGTCGACGCCGCGGGTGCCCCGGTCGGCTACGTCCACCTCAAGGACGTGCTGCGCGAAGCGGAAGGGCCGGATGCCGCGGCCCGCGCCAACGCGCCGCTCAAAGCCAAGCGAATCCACCACATGGTGCCGGTGGGGGAGCAGACCGACCTCGAAGACGCGCTCGCGCTCATGCGCCGCTCGAGTCGCCACCTCGCGCAGGTGCGCGGCGACGACGGTCAGGTGACTGCCGTGCTGTTCCTCGAGGACATCATCGAGGAGCTGGTCGGCGAGGTCCACGACGCCACGCGTCGCGGCATGCGGTGACCTATCCGTTCACAACTCCGGAACAGCTGTCCGGCGGCGGCGTGTCGCCCGCGGAATGTCGCAGGCGACACGCGACGCGGATGCCGGATATCCGGAGTTGTGCACGGTCGCCTCAGACGCGGGGGCGTGCGCGCTCGTACTGCGGCGGCCAGGGTGCGGCGTCGGGCGTGCCGAGCTCGGTCGCCGCGCGAAGGGCGAAGTGCGGGTCGCGGAGCCATTCGCGGCCCGCGAGGATGATGTCGGCGGCGCCGTCGTGCAAGATCTGCTCGGCCTGCGGGCCGGTCGTGATCTCGCCGACGGCGCTCGTGGGCAGACCGGTCGCCCGGCGCACCTCGGCGGCCAGGCTCACCTGGTAGCCCGGTCCGGTCGTGATCTGCTGGTGGGCGACGAGTCCGCCCGAGGAGATGTCGAAGAAGTCGGCGCCTTCAGCGGCCGCCCAGGTCGCCACCGTGGAGGTGTCGGCGGCGTTCCACCCGCCGTCGGCCCAGTCGGTCGCCGAGAAGCGCACCAGGATCGCGGCGGCGGGAGCGGCGGTGCGGACCGCGGCGACGATGCGCAGCAGCACGCGGGCGCGGTTCTCCAGCGAACCGCCGTAGGCGTCGGTGCGCTGATTGGACAGCGGCGAGAGGAACTGGTGCAGCAGGTAACCGTGCGCCGCGTGGATCTCGACGATGTCGAACCCCGCCTGAGCCGCACGCCCGGCGGCGGCGCCGAACGCATCGACGAGCGCGTCGATCGCCGCCTCGTCCATCGCGGTCGGGACGGCGAATCCGTCGTAGGCGATCGCCGACGGCGCGACGGTCTGCCAGCCGCCGTCCCCGATGGGCACCGACCCGCGCCCGCCCGCGAACGGCGACCACGTAGAGGCCTTGCGGCCGGCGTGGGCGAGTTGGATGCCCGGCAGCGCGCCACGCGCGCGGATCGCCGCCGCGATCGGCGTCCACGCGTCACGCTGCGCGTCGTTCCAGATGCCGACGTCCTCCGGAGAGATGCGCCCTTCGGGCACGACGGCGCTCGCTTCGGCGATCACGGCGCCGGCCCCGCCCGCCGCGAACTGCGCGAGGTGCACGTGGTGCCAGTCGTTCGGCACGCCGTCCACCGCGGAGTACTGGCACATCGGAGCGACCCACAACCGGTTGCGCACCGAGCGTCCGGCGAGATCGTAGGGGCTCAGCAGCAGACTCATCGTGTCCTCCGGTTCGCGGTCGATAGTGTGGCGCCATGGGCACCGAATGGACAGAGGCGGACGTGGCCGCGGTCCTGCGTGAGCCAACGGCGCACGACGACAAGTATTCCCGCGGTGTCGTGGGGATCCGCACCGGCTCGGTGCGGTACCCGGGGGCGGCCGTGCTGGGTGTGGAGGCCGCCTGGCGCGCAGGCGCCGGGATGGTCCGCTACCTCGGGCCCGCCCGCGAGCTCGTCTTGGCCCGGCGACCGGAGACGGTCACGGCGGACGGACGCGTGCAGGCGTGGGTGATCGGGTCGGGCACGGATGCCGCCGAGCGCAGCCCCGACGAGATGGCGGCGCTCGAGGCCGTGCTCGTCGGCGAGGTGCCGGTCGTGGTCGATGCCGGGGCGCTCGATCTCGCCGTGGCCGCGACGGCACCGCGCGTGATCACGCCGCACGATCGGGAGCATGCCGCGCTCCGCGCACGCCTCGGGCTGGCGGAGGCGAGCGACCGCGCCGCCGCCGCGCGCTCCACCGCCCGGTATCTCGGGGCGATCATGCTGCTGAAGGGCGCCGAGACCCTCGTGGCGGCGCCCGACGGCACGCTCCGCACGGTCACGACGGGTGTGCCATGGCTGTCGACCGCCGGTACGGGCGATGTGCTGGCGGGCATCCTGGGCGCCTTTCTCGCCTCCGGGGCCGATCCGTTCGCGGCCGCCGCGAGCGCCGCGTGGGTGCACGGCCGCGCCGGGCACGCGGCGTCGCGCCGCCACGCCGGCGGCCCGCTCGTCGCCCTCGAGGTCGCCGAAGCTGCGGCATCCGTCGTCGGAAAGGTCCTCTCCCGGGTTTCGTAGACTGGGAGCGTGTCGAGGCGAAGCGTGCTGTGGGCCGCATTCGCGGTGGTGCACATCGGCGTCGCCTGGCTGGGATTCCTCCTGCCGAACCAGCCCATGGGCGATGTCTACAACGTCTATGAGCCGTGGTCGGTGCGCGCGCTCGCCGGCGCCGGCGTGGTCGGCATCACCGAGGGGTGGGTGTATCCGCAACTCGCGCTCGTGCCGATGGTGCTCGCGCACGGCTTCGCCTGGATCGCCGGCTACATCGTCGGGTGGGCGATCCTGGTCACTCTCATGGATGCCGTCGCCTTCGCCGTGCTCGTCGGGTCCGCCCGCTCGGTCGGTCGGGTGACGGCCGCGTGGTTCTGGCTATCGTTCATCGCGCTCCTCGGACCCGTGGGCCTGTACCGACTCGACGGCTTCACCGTTCCGCTCGCGCTGCTGGCCTGCCTGTGGCTCATCGGTCGCCCCTGGCTCGCGTCGGTGCTGCTGGCGGCAGCGACGTGGATGAAGGTGTGGCCCGCGGCGCTCCTGGCTGCGGCGGTCGTCGCCGCGCGCCGCCGCGGCGCGCTCGTCGGCGGCGCCGTGATCGTATCGGCGCTGACCCTCGCCGCGGTGTTCGCGGCGGGCGGCGGCGTGCACGCCTTCTCATTCCTCACCGAGCAGAGTGACCGCGGCATCCAGGTCGAGTCGGTCGTCGCCGCGCCGTACCTCTGGGGCGCGCTGGTCGGCCTGGACGGGTACTGGGTCTACTGGGACCCGAGTATCGTGACCTTCCAGGTCACCGGCGCCGACATCGATCCCGTCATCGCCGCGATGACGCCGGTCCTCGTGGTGGCGATGGGGGCCGTGCTCTTGCTCGGCGCGTGGGGCGCGATGCGCGGCATCCCGTTCGGGGCGCTCTTCCCCCCTCTCGCGCTCGCGCTCGTGCTCGGTCTCATCGTGTTCAACAAGGTCGGCTCGCCGCAGTACCTCTGCTGGCTCGTCGCGCCGATCGCCCTGGGCCTCGTGCTCGACCGTCGCCGCTGGGCGCTCGTGGCGACCGTCGCCCTCGGCGCCGCGCTGTTGACGCAGATCGTCTACCCGCTGCTGTACACCGGCATCCTCTACCCGGCGCTGGTTCCCGTGCTCGTCCTCACGGTGCGCAACGCGGTTCTGGTCGCGCTGTTCGTGTGGATGCTGGTGCGTCTGATCCGCGTCATCCGGGCTCCGGCGGAGGTTCCCGCCGGCGCGCACGTCCCCGTCCGCTGACCCCCAAGGAGTTCCCATGCTGCTCGCCTTCTCCGTCGCCCCTTCCGGCACCGGCCACGCCGACGGGTCGGTGCACGATGCCGTCGCGGCGGCCGTGGCCGTCGTGCGGGCCTCGGGCCTGCCCCACCGCACGTCGTCGATGTTCACCGAGATCGAGGGCGAGTGGGATGAGGTGTTCGACGTCGTGAAACGCGCCACCGACGCGGTCGCGCCCTTCGGCTCCCGCATCTCGCTGGTGATCAAGGCCGACATCCGTCCCGGCTACGTCGGCGAGATCGACGCGAAGCTCGAGCGCCTCGAACAAGCGATCGAGGACGCCGCCCGCTGAGATGCCGGTAGGCTCTTCCGAGTGAACTCCTCGACTGGATCGAGGGGTGCGGCGATGCGGGCGCTCCTCTCCCTCGCCATCGGCTCCTTCGGCATCGGCATGACCGAATTCGTCGTCATGGGCCTCCTGCCCCAGATCGCTGCCGACCTGCATCCGGCGGCGTTCGCGGCCTCGCCGGAAGACGCTATTGCGCAGTCGGGTTGGCTCATCACGCTGTACGCGCTCGGCGTCGTGGTCGGCGCGCCGACGATCGCCGCGTCGGTCGCGAAGTATCCGCGGCACCGGGTCATGCTCGCCCTGGCGGCAGCGCTCACGCTCTTCAACGCTCTGACCTTCGTTCTGCCGACGTTCGAGCTGGTGGCGGCATCCCGCTTCCTCGCGGGGCTGCCGCACGGCGCGTATTTCGGAATCGGTGCGCTGGTCGCCGCCGACGTCCTCGGCCCCGGCAACCGCGCGAAGGGTGTCGCATTCGTCCTCACCGGCCTGACGATCGCGAACGTCGTCGGCGTGCCCGCCGGCACCTTCCTCGGCCAGCAGTTCGGCTGGCGGGTCGCCTTCATGATCGTCGCCGCCATCTTCGCACTCGCGACCGTCATGATCGCGCTGTCGGTACCGCCGCACGAGGGGGACCCCGGCCGCACGCTGCGCGCCGAGCTCGGAGCCTTCCGCATCGGCCAGGTCTGGCTCACCCTCGGCATCGGCGCGATCGGCTTCGGCGGGTTCTTCGCGGCCTACAGCTACATCGCCTCGATCGTGACCGACGTCGCCGGCTCTCCCGAGTGGGTCGTGCCGCTCATCCTCATCCTGATGGGTGTGGGGATGACGGTCGGCAACCTCGTCGGCGGGCACCTCGCCGACGTCGACCTCAAACGCACCATGCTCGTCGGTCTCGTCGCGCTGATCGCCGCGCAGGTGCTGCTCGCGCTCACGGCGCAGTGGATCTTCGCCCTCGCACTGTTCGTGTTCGCGGTGGGCTTCGTCTCGTCGGTGCTGAGCCCCGCCATCCAGACCCGACTCATGGATGTCGCCGGTGACAACCAGTCGATCGCTGCGGCCCTCAACCACTCGGCGCTCAACATCGGCAACGCCAGCGGCGCGTTCTTCGGCGGGCTCGTGATCGCCGCCGGGTGGGGCTTCGTCGCGCCGGTCTGGGTGGGCGTGGCTCTCGCCGCGGGCGGTCTCGTGCTCGCGGTGATCAGCTTCCGCGTGGAAGCCCGTCGGCGAGCGCCCGTTCCGGTTCGCACAACAGGAGATTCGGGCGCGCGCGTCTGATTTTCGGCCCTCTTCCGCACCTCGGCGCAAGATGTCCTGTCAGCCCAACCCGCGGTGTCAGGTCTCGAGCAGCCGCCGGAGGTGCGCGCCGACGGCGGCCGTCTCGATGAGGAAGCCGTCGTGGCCGAAGTCGCTCGCGAGCACGACGGCCTCGGGATCGATCGTCGTGCGGATGCCCCGCGCGATGCGCTGCTGACCGTCGACGGGGAACAGGCGGTCGCTGTCGATGCCGAGGACGAGGGTCGCGGCCCGCACGCGCGCCAGCGCATCGTCGATGCCGCCACGACCGCGCCCGACGTCGTGCGAGTTCATCGCCTCGACGAGCGCGATGTAGCTGTTGGCGTCGAAGCGACGCGTGAACTTGTTGCCGTGGAAGTCGAGGTAGCTCTCGACCGCGAAGCGGCCGCCGTGGCCCAGCGGATCCTTGCCCGATTGCCACGAGCGCTGGAACCGCTGATTGAGCTCGGTGGGGCTGCGGTAGTTCAGCAGCGCCATGCGGCGCGCGAGGGCGAGGCCGCGATGCGGGCCGTCGCCGTCGCCCGAGTCGTAGTACTCGCCGGCGGCGAAGCGCGGGTCGATCTGGATGGCTTCGAGCTGCACGCCGTTGAGGGCGATCTGGTCGGCCGTCGTCATCGGGGGAGCGGAGAGCACCGCGAGCCGCGCGAGCCGGTCGGGTTCGCCGATGCCCCACTCCAGGGCGTGCATGCCGCCCATCGAACCGCCGACGACCGCCGCCCAGACGTCGATGCCGAGTGCGTCGGCGAGCCGGACCTGCGCGGCCACCTGATCGCGGATGGTCAGGTGGGGAAAGCGCGCCGCCCACTCGTAGCCGTCGGGTGCGATCGAGGACGGACCGGTGGAACCCTGGCATCCGCCCAGCATGTTCGGTGCGACGACGAACCAGCGGTCGGTGTCGATCGGAGCGCCCGGACCGACGATGTCCGTCCACCAGCCGGCCGTGGGGTGGCCAGGCCCCGCGTCGCCGCGCACGTGGCTGTCGCCCGTCAGCGCGTGGAGGACGAGCACGGCGTTGTCGCGCGCGGGGTTCAGCTCGCCCCACGTTTCGTAGGCGAGGCGGATGCCGGGCAGCTCCTGAGCGCTCTCGGTCACGAAAGCGCCGAACGACGCGAATCGCCGCTCGCCGACGGGGTCACCGTCGCGCCACGCGCCGGTCGTCGGCGGACGGCCGCGCAGCAGGCGCGCGTCGGCCTCCGTGATCGGTGCGCTGGGCACCGTGTCTTCGGAGGTCTGCCAGTCCATGTGTCCATTCTCACGGGTGCGCCGCGGCGTGCGGTCACTGTTACGCGCCGGCGCCGCATCATGCGGCCCGGAAGCGACGATGCCCCGTCCGCGAACGGACGGGGCATCGCGGGCCGGGTCAGGCGCGGGCGGCCTCGACGCTGCGCCGCGCGGCGGCGAGGGCCTGGGTGAGGTCGGCCTTGAGATCGTCGATGTTCTCGAGCCCCAGCGACAGGCGCACGAGGCCCGGGGTGACGCCCGCCGTGAGCTGCTGCTCGGGGGTCAGCTGCGAGTGCGTCGTGGATGCCGGGTGGATCACGAGTGAGCGCACGTCGCCGATGTTGGCGAGGTGGCTGAAGAGGCTGAGCGCGTTGACGAACTCGCGGCCGGCTTCGACGCCGCCCTTGAGCTCGAACGACAGCACCGCGCCGACGCCCTTCGGCGCGTAGCGGTTGGCCGCCGCATACCAGGGCGAGGTGGGCAGTCCCGAGTAGTTGACCGAGGCGATGTCGTCGTGGTTCTCGAGCCACTCGGCGATCTCCTGCGCGTTCTGCACGTGGCGCTCGATGCGCAGCGACAGCGTTTCGATGCCCTGGATGAGCAGCCACGCGCTCTGCGGCGAGATCGCGGCGCCGAGGTCGCGCAGCAGCTGCACGCGGGCCTTGATGACGTAGGCGAGGCCGTCGCCGACCGCCTGCGTGTACACGGCGCCGTGGTACGACGGGTCGGGGGTGGTGAGGCCGGGGAAACGGTCGGTGTGCTCCGACCACGGGAACGTGCCGCCGTCGACGATGACGCCGCCGATGACCGTGCCGTGCCCACCCAGGAACTTCGTCGCCGAGTGCACCACGATGTCGGCGCCGTGCTCGAACGGACGGATGAGGTACGGCGTCGCGATCGTGTTGTCGACGATCAGCGGCACACCTGCAGCGTGCGCGACGTCCGCGACCGAGCGGATGTCGAGGATGTTGATCTTCGGGTTGCCGATCGTCTCGGCGAAGAAGAGCTTCGTATTGGGCTGCACGGCCCGGCGCCACTCTTCCGGGTCGTCCTGGTTCTCGACGAACGTGACGGTGATGCCGAGCTTGGCGAGCGTGTACTTGAAGAGGTTGTACGTGCCGCCGTAGATCGACGAGGACGACACGATGTGGTCGCCCGCCTCGGCGATGTTGAGCACCGCGAACGTCTCGGCCGCCTGGCCGCTGGCGACGAGCAGGGCGCCGGTGCCGCCCTCGAGCGCGGCGACGCGCTGCTCGACGACATCCTGGGTCGGGTTCTGGATGCGCGTGTAGATGTTGCCGAACTCGGCGAGCGCGAACAGGTTCGCCGCATGGTCGGCGTTGTCGAAGACGTACGACGTCGTCTGGTAGATCGGGGTCGCACGGGCCTTCGTGACCGGATCCGGAGCCGCGCCGGCGTGGATCTGGGTGGTCTCGAAGCGCCAGTTCTCGGATGCGGACATGAGGATGCTCCTGCGGGTTCTCGGGTGCCGTCAGCGGATGCCGGCGACAGGCTCGACAGTACGGCGACGGCGGGCGGGCAGACAACAAGCGGGAAACGCGGCGTAATGCTCGCCCCGGTAGCGTGGGGGCATGAGTTCACGTCGCGCGGTGGTCACAGGGGCAAGTTCGGGGATCGGCGAGGCGACGGTGCGCGCCCTCCGCGCGAGCGGATGGGATGTGGTGGGCGTCGCACGGCGCGCCGATCGCCTCGAGGCGCTCGACGCCGAAGTGGGCTCGGTCTCGTTCGCGGCCGACCTGACGAGCGAGGGCGATGTCGCCGCGCTCGCCGCGCACCTGGCATCCACCGGCGACGTCCACGCTCTCGTGCACATCGCGGGCGGCGCACGCGGCACCGACCGCGTCGAAGACGGGCGCGCGGCCGACTGGCGGTGGATGTTCGAGGTCAACGTGCTCTCGGCGCAGCTGGTCACGGCGGCCGTGCTGCCGCTGCTGCGTAAGTCGATCTCCGCCGGCGGCGGCCACGCCGACACCCTCTACCTCACCTCGACAGCGGCGCAGACGGCCTACCCGGGCGGCGCGGGCTACAACGCGGCGAAGGCCGGCGAGGCGATGATCGCGCACGCGCTGCGGCTCGAGCTCAACGGCGAGCCCATCCGCGTGACGGAGGTGGCCCCCGGGATGGTGCTCACGGAGGAGTTCACCCTCAATCGACTCGGCGGCGACCAGGCGGGCGCCGAGAAGGTGTACGAGGGTGTCGAGCAGCCGCTGACGGCGGGCGACGTCGCCGACGTGGTCGCCTACGCGCTGGGCGCTCCCGGCCACGTGAACCTCGACCTGATCACGATGCGCCCCGTTGCGCAGTCGGCGCAGCACCTGCTCGCCCGCGGAGCGCTCCGCCCCCGCACCTGAGGCTCACGCCGGGGGAGTGTCGGCGAACGCCACCTTCGGCACGAACACGAGCAGCAGCGCCGCCAAGAACCCTCCGGCCGCGCAGATCGCCCAGACGGTCAGGTAGCCGCCCAGCGAGGCTGCCGTCTCGCTCGCGAGCGCGCCGGCGCCCGCGGCGAGCACGACGCCGAAGACGGCCGATGAGAACGTGCCGCCGATCGTCTTCGTGGTGTTGGTGAGCGCCGACGAGATGCCCGTCTGCCCACGGGGCGCGGCGGCCGCCGCGGCGGCGGGCATCGCGCCGACGAGCGCGCCGCACCCGAGCCCCGCGATCGAGAGGTTCAGCAGCACCTGCCACAGCTCGAGGTGGAAGGGGAGGAAGAGGGCGTACCCGGCGCCGACGAGGAGCGCCGCGACGATGAGGACCACCCGCGGGCTCGCGCGCCGCGAAGTGACGGCGAAGACGACCGCGCCGACGATGAGCGACACGAGGTAGACCCCGATCACGTTGGAGCGCTCGGTGGCGTCGAGTCCGAGCCCGTAGCCGAGCGCCGGATCGGTGCCGGCGTACGTCGACAGCGGCCCCTGCGCGCCGAGCAGGCTGATCCCGATGAGGAACGCGGTCGCCTGCACGGGCCACATCTCCGGGCGCCGAAGAACGCGGATGTCGACCGCCGGGTCGCTCTGGCGCAGCTCGAACCACCCGAAGACGACGAACAGGGCAGCTCCGGCGAGGAGCAGCATCCACACCCACAGCGCGCCGGGTCCGTTCAGCCGCAGGAAGGTCAGGGCGCTGGTGACGAGGAGGAGGGCCATCGCGAGCAGCACGAATCCGCCGGTGTCGAGCTTTCGCCCGGGCTCCGGCGTCGACTCCGGCACGCCGATCCAGATGACGACCGCGATGATCGTCACGGCGACCGCCGGGACGATGAGCGTCGCGGTGAGGTTCTCGCCGGTCGCGGCGAAGATACGACCCGCCGCGAGCGCGCCGATGATCGCTCCGGCCTGCAGGCCCACGACCAGCAGGCCCGCCGCGCGCCGCGTGGTGGAGACGCCGCGGCTCTGCGCGCGTCCGCGCTCGAAGATCAACGCGATCTCCAGCGGCAGCCACACGACGTAGAACCCCTGCAGCGCCCACGCGATCAGGAAGCTCCAGAACGACGTCGCGAACGCGAGCCACCACGTCGCGCCCGCGGTCAGGATCGCCGCGATCAGCAGGATGCGCTTATGGCCGTACATGTCGCCGAGCTTCGCGAGCACGGGCACGACCAGCGCCGACAGCAGCAGTTGCGCCGCCTCGAACCAGTTGACGTCGGAGTCGTGGATGCCGAGCGACACCACGATGTCGCTGAACAGCGGCACGTAATACCCCTGCAGGATGCCGCTCACGATCTCGACGAGGATGAACCAGCCGATGAGGCCCGCGGTGATGCCGAGTGCGGAGGTGCGCAGCGTTGCAGGGGAGGTGGTGGACACGGCGCCAGTCTAGGGTCGGCCGCGGCGCAGGCGGCGGAGCGTCTTAGGCTGAGCGTGTGCACCCCGAGTTCGCCGCCGGCCGCCTCGATCCCGGATGGGCGGATGCTCTCGCGCCCGTCGCCGGGCGCATCGCCGCGCTGGGCGACCGCCTGCGTGCCGAGCCGGCGTATCTGCCGGCCGGCGAGAGCGTGCTGCGGGCGTTCGCGCGCCCGATCTCGGACGTGAAGGTGCTCATCGTCGGGCAGGACCCGTACCCGACGCCCGGCCATCCCATCGGGTTGTCGTTCGCGGTCGATCCGCAGGTGCGCCCGCTGCCGCGGAGCCTCGGCAACATCTACACCGAACTCGAGAGCGACCTCGGCATCCCGCGTGCCGCACACGGCGACCTGTCGGCGTGGAGCGACCAGGGCGTGCTTCTGCTCAATCGCGTGCTCACGGTCGCCCCGGGCGCGGCGGGATCGCACTGGGGCTGGGGATGGGAAGAGGTGACCGAGCACGCGATCCGCGCGCTCGTCGGCCGCGCGCAGCCCCTCGTGGCGATCCTCTGGGGGAAGGATGCCGAGCGGCTGCGCCCGCTGCTCGGCGGGGCGCCGGTCATCGCGTCGGCACATCCGTCGCCGCTGTCGGCGCGGCGCGGCTTCTTCGGGTCGCGGCCGTTCTCACGGGCGAACGAGCTCCTCGTCGGGCTCGGGGCACAGCCGGTCGACTGGCGGGTACCGCCCGCGTAGGCTGACCGCATGCTGGAGGAGGAATACGACAAGTCGCGGCGGCGCGTGCCCGCGCACCTCCAGCGGCGGCCCGAGCCCGAACGCCCGTTCAGCTACGTCATCCGCAGGGCCGAGCGCACCGACATGCCCGACGTCCGCGAGATCTACAACTACTACGTGACGAACTCGGTGGTCACCCTCGACGAGAAGAAGTGGTCGCACAAGGCGTGGCTCGAGAAATTCGACTTCCTCGAGAAGATCGCCCTCCCGTTCCTCGTCGCCGTCTCGCCGACGGGGCAGATCCTAGGGTACGGACTCGTCTCGCCCTGGACCGGTAAATCCGGATACCGCTATACCGTGGAGAACTCGATCTACCTGGGTCACGCGGCGACCGGGAAGGGACTCGGCCGGGAGTTGCTGCAGGCGCTCATCGCCGCGTGCGAAGACCTCGGCATCCGCGAGATGGTCGCGGTCATCAGCGACAAGGGCGCGGAGGGTTCCGTCGCACTGCACGAGAAGCTCGGCTTCGTCGAGGTGGGGCGCATGGGCCGGGTCGGCTTCAAGTTCGGGCGCTCGATCGGCACGATCTACCTGCAGAAGCACCTCGAGAACCGCAAGAAGCGCTCGCTGTTCACCCGCCGCGGCTGACCCTCACCGGCGACGAGGTGCGGCTTGCGGCGTTTCGTCTCGCTGCGCTCGCTCAACGACCGGGGGCGCTGCGCTCGCTCAACGACCGGGGGCGCTGCGCTCGCTCAACGACCGGGGGCGCTGCGCTCGCTCAACGACCGGGGGAGATCAACGGGCGGAGGATGCGGCGCGGACGGCGTCGATGAGGGCGCGCCAGGGGCCGGTGACCTCGCGCTCGCCGAGATCGGCGCGGTGCTCGGTCTCGGGGAGGGTGGCCTCTACCGTCCACACGAACCGATCGGCGCCCGTCTGCTCCGCCGGGAGGTCGTCCCACGGGCAGTCGACGATCAACGCGATCCAACGCTCGGCTTCGGTGGGATCGGCATCCACGCCCCACCGGCGCGTGATCCCGGCGACACCGCCCGAGCGCACGACGGTCACCGCGACGACGACGTCGCGGTGCGGGTCAGGACCGTTCGTCATCGGTCATCACGCCGACGCCGATCCACGCGGTGCGGACGGCGACGGCCTCCTCCGATCCCTCACCGTACTCCCGCACCGCGATGGCGAGGGTCTCGTCGGCGAACGCCGCGAAGTCAGCCGACGGAGACAGAGTGCCGCCGCTCATCACGAGGTACCAGATGCGGCCGGCGCGCTCCCACGCGTATCCGCCGAGCGCGCTCGCGACGAGGTGGAACGCCTTGTTCGGGATGCCGGAGTTGATGTGCACGCCGCCGTTGTCGGCGTCGGTGACGACGAAGTCGCGCATGTGAGCGGGCTGCGGGTCGCGGCCCAGCACGTCGTCGTCGTAGGCCGTACCGGGTGCCTTCAACGAGCGGAGCGCCTCACCCTGGACGGCGTCGGTGAAGATGCCCGCGCCGATCAGCCAGGAGGCGTCGGCGGCGGCCTGCCCGGCGGCGTGCTGCTCGGCGAGGGCGCCGAAGACGTCGGCGAGCGACTCGTTGAGCGCGCCGGACTGGCCCGAATAGTCGAGGCCGCCGGAGTGCTCGACGACGCCGTGGGTCAGCTCGTGCGCGATGACCGACAGCGACTGCGTGAAGCCGGTGAACACCTCGCCGTCACCGTCGCCGAACACCATGCGCTCGCCGTTCCAGAACGCATTGTCATAGCGGTCGCCGTAGTGGACGGTGGCCGGCAGAACGCCGCCGGCGCCGTCGATCGACGAGCGCGAGAAGGCCTCCCAGTAGAGCGCGAACGTCGCACCGAGCCCGTCGAACGCCTGATCGACGGCGGCGTCCCCGCTCGCCGGATCGTCTTCGCCGCGCACCCGCACGCCGGGCAGGTCTTCGCGGCCTCGCGCATCACTGACGACGCGGTCGGCCGCGGGCGTCGCCTCGACCACGAGAGCGTCTGCGTCGACGGAGAAGTCGAGGTTCGCGCGCACCGGCAGGTACAACCGCGGAGCGGCCAGCGTCGCCCGTGCCGCCGCGGCGGCGCCGGCCAGGTGCGGCTCCTGCGCGGCCGCGAGACGGGACAGCAGGTACGGGGGGATGATCGCGTGCATGGCGACAGGCTAACCCCGCCCTCCGACGTCTCGTCAGGGGGTGGCGCGCGGGTCGATCGTCGGGATGGATGCGAGCAGCCGCCGCGTGTACGCCACTTGCGGCTGCAGCAGCACTTTCTCGGTGGGGCCTTCTTCCACGACACGGCCGTCTTTCATCACGAGCACCTCGTCGCAGAGGTTCTGCACGACGCCGATGTCGTGCGACACCATCACGAGCGTGAGCTCCTCCGTGCGGCGCAGCTCCCGCAGCAGCTCCAGGATCTGGGCGCGCACCGTCACATCGAGCGCCGACAAGGGTTCGTCGCCGACGAGCAGGCGGGGGCGATGCACGATCGCGCGCGCGAGCGCGATGCGCTGGCGCTGGCCGCCGGAGAACTCGTGCGGGTAGCGCGCCGTCATGTCGGCATCCAACCCGACCTGCTCCAGCACCTCGCGGACGCGAGCCGCCCGGTCGCCGTCGATGCCGAGCGCCCACAGCGGCTCGCCCACGATGCGACCGACGCTCATCCGCGGGTCGAGCGAGGCGTACGGGTCTTGGAAGACGATGCCGGTCTGCCGGCGGAGCCAGTGCAGGTCGCGCGCGGAGGCACGGGCATCCACCGGCCGCCCGTCGATCTCGACCGTACCGGCGGTGGGGGTGTCGAGCCCCAGAAGCAGCCGGATGAGCGTCGACTTGCCCGACCCCGACTCGCCGATGATGCCGACCGCCGAGCCGGCGCGCACGTCGATGTCGGCGTCGGCGAGGGCCGTCGTGACCGCGGCGCGCTGGAAGAGGTGCGTGCCGGGAGTGCGGAAGCGGCGGGTGAGCGCGCGCCCGCGGACGAGGATGTCGTTCACGACGCACCTCCCGGCCGCCAGAGTGTCGCGGTGGCGTCGCGCAGGAGCGCTTGCGTGATGGGCGATGCCGGCGCGGTGAGCAGCGTCGCGAGGGCGCCGTGCTCGATGACGCGTCCCTCGTCGAGCACCACGGCATGGGTCGCGACCTGCGAGAGCACCGCGAGGTCGTGGGTGATGAAGACGAGCGACATCCCCTCGCTCGTCACCAGCGAGCGCAGCAGCTCGAGCACCTCCGCTTGGATCGTGACGTCGAGCGCCGTCGTCGGCTCGTCGGCGATGAGCAGGCGCGGCCGGCAGGCGAGCGCCATCGCGATGGCGACGCGTTGACGCTGACCGCCGGAGAGCTGATGCGGATAGCGGCGGACGATCTGCGTCGGCTCGGGCAGATGCACCCGCTCGGCCTCGGCGACGGCGCGCGCGAGGGCGTCGCGGCGCCCGAGACCTTCATGGATGCGCACCGATTCGGCGATCTGACGCCCGACGGTGCGGATGGGATTGAGGGCCGTGCGCGGCTCCTGGAACACGATGCCGATCTCGTCACCACGGATTCGGGCGAGTTCGCGGTCGGGGAGTCCGAGGATCTCGCGGCCGTTCCACCGGATGCTCCCGCCCGCCGTCGCGCCGTCGGGAAGGAGACCGAGCAGGGCGAGCGCCGTGAGCGACTTGCCCGAACCGGATTCGCCGATGAGGCCGACGCGCGCCCCGTCCGGCACGTCGAACGAGACGCCGTCGACGACGCGGCGTCCGGCGATGTCGATCGTAAGGTCACGCACCTCGAGGCTCATGCGATCACCGCCGGAACCGGAATGCGCTCCGCCGCCGCGCGCCGCGAGAGGGTGGGATCGGTGGCTTCGCGCACGCCGTCGCCCAGGAGGTTCAGTCCCAGAACGGTCACGGTGATCGCGAGGCCGGGCCAGACGACGGTGAGCGGATGCACGGAGATGTAGGACTGCAGTTCGGACAAGAGCAGCCCCCATGACGGCTCGGTCGGGGGTGCACCGAAGCCGAGGTACGACAGTCCCGCCTCGGCGAGCACCGCGACGGCCATCGCCCACGACAGCTGGACGATGAAGACCGGCGCGACGTTCGGCAGCAGATGGTGCCAGAGGTTCTGCCACGGCGACAGACCGCTCGCGCGACCCGCGAGCACGAAGTCGCTGTGCAGCACCCGGCGGAGCTCCGGGCGCGTCACTCGGGCGACGTTCACCCCGAACCCGATGCCGACCGACACGATCACGACCCAGAGCGAGCCGCCCCACACGGCCGAGATCATCATGGCGATCAGCAGCACGGGAAAGGCGATGAGGATGTCGACGAGCACAGCGATGCTCTCGCGCACACCGCGCGCCGTCAGGGCGCCGAGGGCCGCGAGGACGAGGCCGAGCAGGGTCGCGATGACACCCGCGCCGACCGCGACCCACACCGTCGTGCGGGCGCCCGCCATCAGCAGGCTCGCGATATCGCGGCCCGACCCGTCGGTGCCGAGCACGTGCGGCCAGCCGGGCGGTGCCCACCGCCCGCCGATGTCGACGCGCTGCGGGTCGAAGGGCAACCAGAGGAGTCCGATGAGCGCGGTGAGGACGACGAGGGAGACCACGACGATGCCGAACCGCCCGGTCGAGAGCGCCCACAGCCGGCGCAGCCATCCCGCACCCGGCCGCTGATCGTGTCGAAGGGTCATTCCGCCTCCCGCTGCCTCGGGTCGATGACCCGGTGGAGGAGGTCGACGAGGAAGCCGACGACGAGCACGAAGCCGGTGAGCACGAGCAGTTCGCCCTGCACCTTGGGCAGATCGCGGTTTCCGACGTCGGCCACGAGCATGCGCCCCACGCCGGGGAGGCCGAACAGCTGCTCGATGACGACGGCGCCCACGATGATGCCGGCGATCTGCAGCCCCAGCACCGTGATGATCGACAGTCCCACCGTCGGCAGGCCGTGCCGCAGCAGCGCCTGCGTGCGGGTGAGGCCCTTCGCCGCGGCCGTGCGGACGAAGTCCTGCCCCACGGCCTGGAGGGTCGCCGATCGTACGAAGCGCAGCAGCATGGCGCCCTCGACGACGCCGATCGTGATCGCGGGGAGCAGAAGCGAGCGCAGCGCCAGACCGGGGTCGCTCCACCCGCCGCGCGGGAAGCCCTGCGCGGGCAGCCAGCCGAGCCACACGGCGAACACCAGCACCAGCATCATGCCGGCCCAGACGACGGGCACGGCGGCGAGGGCCTGCGCGCCGACGCTGAGCGCCGTGCCGTCCGGACGCCCGCGTCGGACGGCCGACAGCACGCCGAACGGCAATGCGATCACGAGCGCGACGGTGAGGGAGAGGATGCCGAGGGGAACCGTGACGGCGGCCTTCTGCGCGAGCTCGGCCGACACCGGCGCTCCGGTGAGCAACGATGTGCCGAGGTCGCCGCGGAGCACGCCGCCGATCCACGCCGTGTACTGCACGAGCAGCGGCGTGTCGAGGCCGAGCCGCTCGCGGATCGCGGCGATCTGCTCGGGGGTCGAACCCACCCCGGCGATGAGCTGAGCCACATCGCCGGGGAGGATCCGCAGGGTCAGGAAGATCAACGCGCTGGCGACGAACAGGCCGAGCAGAAGCAGGGCCAGTCTCGTCAGCGCGTAGCGGATCACCCCTCGCTCTTGACCACTTCAGCCAGGTTGAGGCGCTCGTTGGTGTTCACGGTGGGCACGCCGCTGACGCCCGTGCCGATGGCCACGACGGACGCTCCGTTGTAGAGCCAGTCGGCGGCGTGGTCTTCGGAGACGAGCTTCGCGGCCTTCTTCAGCAGCGCCGCCGCAGCAGCGTCATCGGTCGCCGCGAGCGAGTCGGTGTAGAGCTTCTGCACCTCGGCGTCGTCGTAGGTGAAGTAGTAGTCGGGGTTCGCCCAGTTCTCGAAGTCGTGCGCCTCGGTGTGCAGCACGAAGCTCAGGTCGTAGTCCTTGTTGATGTAGACGTCCTGCAACCAGGCCGAGAACTCCACGGCATCCACCTTCAGCGTGATGCCGACATCGTTGAGGTTCGACACGAGGATCTGCGAGACCGTGGTGCCGTAGAACGACGGGATGGTCAGCGTCAGCGTGATGTCTTCGGCGCCGGCCTCCTTCAGGAGGTCCTTCGCGGCGGCGGGGTCGAACGGCGCGACCGACTCGAGGTCTTCGTAGCCCGGGTCGAGCTCGGGGATGGGGCCGTACTGGGTCTGACCCGATGCGAGCGCCTCGACGATCGCCTTCTTGTCGATCGCCTGACGGATCGCCTGACGCACGCGCACATCGCTGAGCGGTGCCGTGGTCGAGTTGAAGGCCAACGTGCCCTTGTCGGTCGACTTGCCGAGCGTCACGGCGAAGTCGCCGTTCGCCTCGACCTGCTCGGTGAGGTTCGCATCGAATCCGGTGAGCACGTCGAGCTCGCCCGCGAGCGCGCCGTTGAGCGCGGCCTGGGTCTCGGGGATGTACGCGAAGACGACCTCGGCGACCTGCGCCTTCTCGCCCCAGTACGTCTCGTTGCGCTCGAACGTGATCGAGTCGCCCTGCTTCCAATCCGTCAGCGTGAAGGGACCGGTGCCGTTGGCCTTCGTCTTGCGGTCGGTGGCGTCATCCTTCTTCAGGATCAGGCCGGCGCGGCCCGTGAGGTTCCACAGGAGCGTCGAGTCGGGCTGGCTGAGAGTCAGCGTGATGGTCTGTCCCTCGGCGGCGATCGTGCTGACGCGCGCAAGACGGGCCGAGTCGCGGAACGACGCGGTGTCCTTCACCTGCTGCAGCGACCAGACGACGTCTTCGGGGGTCAGCGCCTCGCCGTTCTGGAACGTCACGTCCTCGCGGAGCGTGAAGGTGTAGGTGAGGCCGTCTTCGGACACCTCGTAGTCGCTCGCGAGCGCCGGAACGATCTCCTGCTCGGGCGTGCGCGAGACAAGACCCTGATACACGTTGTCGATCAGGATCTGATCGAGTGCCGCGCCCGCGGTCTCACGGATGTCGAGGTTCGACGGCTCGGCCACGAGCCGGATCGACACCGACGCGTCGGGGTCTGCGGCGCCGCCGGTGGCGCTCGGTGAGGGCGAGGTGCCGCCCGTGCAGGCGGTGAGGAGAAGGGCGCCGGCCGCGAGGAGCGCGGCGGCGGCCAGGGTGGTACGGCGGAGCATGCGGGGAGGTCCTTTCGCAGGGGTCTCGTTCGGGCGGACACCGTCTGCCGACTCGGGTGCGCGTAACAGCCTAAGGTCCGGCGGGAGCACGGTGCGCATCCCCGTCATGAACCGTTATCGGGCGTCGCTTCTTCCCGAGTGTCTCGCGACGACGTCCGCCACGATCGCGGCGAGCTCGACAGGCGCCTCCTCCTGCACGTTGTGCCCCGAGGTGAGGGCGATCGTCGCGGCCTCCGGAAGGCGGGTGCGGTAATCCTCCACGTCGGCGGGAGTGAGGAAGCCTCGCTCGCCGTGGACAAGCGTGATCGGCGCGCGGACGGCATCCAGATCGTCCCAGCCGGATGCCGTCAATACATCGCGCAGCGCGTGCTGGCCCCGCTGGGCGGCTTCCGCCGCGGCCGGGTCGGCGGCGAGTGCCGCGGCGATGTGGGCGAAATGGTGCTTCCACTCGACGCGTCCGTCCTCCCGGACGCGGGAGTTGAGGAAGACACCGCGCGTGGCCGCCTCGCGGGTGCCGCCGAGGCCGAACGCGAGCGCGCGGTCGACGAGCTCGTCGCGGGTGGCCCAATCGGTCGGTCCCGCGAAGAACGCGGCGATCTGACTCGCGCCGCCGTTCGGGTCGATGCCGGGGGAGATGTCGACGATCACGAGCTCGCTGACGAGCTCGGGGTGGGATGCCGCCAGCGCCGCCCCCGTCAGACCGCCGAGCGACTGGCCGACGAGCACCTGCGGCTGTTCGGTCCACGCCGACAGCGGTGCCGCGATGTCGTCCGCGAGGGGACGACCGGCGTAGGCGGCATCCGTCCGCCACGACGAATCGCCGTGACCGGGCAGGTCGAGCGCGAGGGCGGGCACGCCGAGAGCGAGGACGGTCGTGTCCCACGTGTGCGCGTTGAGTCCGGCGCCGTGGAGGAAGCTCACTACGGGAGGAGCGAACTCGCCCGTCTCGGGGTCGCCGAAGTGCAGGGCGCTGACCGTGCGCGAGTCGCCGAGCGTGTACGTGAGGCGGCGCACCGGCGGCAGGGCGGCGCGCCCGAGGTCCCGCGCCTGTGCGGGAAGGAACTGAAACTCGTCCATCCGGCCATTCTGACCCATCCCGCGGGGCGCCGCGGTGCGGACGTAGGCTGGCGTCATGACACAGGAACGCCGCGTGCACCTCTCCCGCTCCGCCCGACCCGCCTACGACGCGCTCGAGGCGTTCTCGCGCACCGTCGGCACGCTGGCCGCGGAGGCGGGCATCGACGAGCGGTTGAAGGAATTCGCGCTCGTCCACGCCTCCCAGCTCAACGGATGCGCCTACTGCGTCCGCGTGCACGTCGACCGCGCCGTCGCCGCCGGGATCACCGCCGATGAGATCGCGCAGCTGGCGGCGTGGCGCGAGTCCGGTGTCTTCACGGCGCGGGAGCGCGCGGCGCTGGAGCTCACGGAGTCGTACGTCTTCATCCACGAAGACGGGATCTCCGACGAGGTCTACGACCACGTCGGCGGCATTCTGACGGAACAGGAGTACGTCGCCCTGAGCTGGCTGCTCGTGTCGATCAACGCCTTCAACCGCATCACGATCGCCGGCAAGTACGCCGTGCCGCGGCGCCACGGCACAGCGACGGAATCGCCCGCGTGAGCGTCGCGAGCGTCCTCAACTTCCGCGACGTCGGGGGCCTGCCCGCAGGCAGCGCCGTGACGCGCAGCGGCGTGCTCTTCCGCTCGGGAAACCTCGCCCGCCTCGACGACGACGGTCGCCGCGAATTGTCCGCGCGCGGGCTCCGACGCATCATCGACCTCCGCGAAGACGACGAGCTCGCCCGCGACCCGAGCCGCATCGACGGGCTCACGGTCGACACGGTGCGCGCGCCGCTGTTCCTGGGCTCGACGACATCCTTCTTCACGCACGATGTGTCGCTCGCCGAGATGTACCGCGGGCTCGTCGACGGCGCCGCGGAACGCATCGTCGAGATCGTCCGCGCCGTGATCGCCGACCAGCCGGTGCTCGTGCACTGCACGGTCGGCAAGGATCGCACCGGGATCACGGTGGCCCTCATCCTGGCGGCGGTGGGAGTGGAGGACGACGCCGTCATCGCCGACTATGCGCGCACCGAGACGCTGCTGCCGCCGGAGCGCAACGAGCGGGTGCTGTCCTTCCTGCGCTCGCTGCACCCGGAGGCCGTGCACCTCGAAGACCTCGCGACGCGCTCACCCGCGCCCGTCATGCGCGCTCTCCTCGACGACCTCACCGAGCGGTTCGGTGCCCCGACCGACTACCTGCGCGCGCACGGCCTCGCCGACGACGAGATCGAGGAACTCCGCCGAGTCCTCCTCGCCCCACGATAAGGTCAGGCTCGCCTAACTTCACGCTATAGTGGGAGGACCATGATCGACTCCCGCGCGCACAACGACTCCGCCTGCAAGGCGTCTCGTCACGCGCGCGTGCAGCATCTGATCACGGCCGACGAGAGTTCGCTCACCGACCTCGAGATGCTGCTGGCGACCCTGCCGATCTGCTCGACGGGGCGCGTCTTCGTCGAGGTGCCCGACGCCGCCGCGATCGTGGACATCGCCGTCCCGGCGCGGATGACGCTCACCTGGCTCGATCGCTCGGCGCGCTCGGGCGCACCCGGCTCCGGCCGCGCCTGTGCCGCCGGCGAAGCTCTCACGCGCGCCGTCGTCGCCTGGGCGGACGAGATGCTCTGCGACGATGCGTCCACGTGCGCCGACGGCGAGGGGACGCGCATCCACCTCCTGGGCGGCTTCCTCGGCACGGCCGACATCTTCGATCACCTCACCGGCGCGCTCGGCATCGCCGCCGACGCCGTGCACGTCCCGGAGCGCTTCGGCGTCGCGCTCGCCCGCTGACTCAGCGGATGTAGTTGCCGTCTTCGAGTCCGGCGAGGATCTCGAACCGGTTCGTCAGCGGGTCACGGCCGGCGAGAAGGTACAGCAGCGGCATGAGGAAGCCGTAGCGGCGCCACTGCGCCGCGTGCACGGCTTCGTGGCGCAGCACGCGGTCGGTGACCCGTGCCGATCCCGTCAGGAAGCAGCCGCCGACGCAGACGCCGCCGCGCCCGAACGCCCAGTTCGGCATGCCGGTGAAGACCCAGAGGCCCCCGCGGCGGTCGACGCGCCCCGTCGACAAGAGGCTTCCCCAGACCCACCCGACGGATGTGCCCCACCAATAGCCGACCAGGCTGATCGGTGAATCGAGGAGAAAGCCCGGAATCGCGTGGTCGAGACGAGCGCCGCGCACCACAGCTCGCTGTGCGCGCTCGCGCCACCCGGCCGGCGGCGTCACTTGAGCGCCCCGAGCACCCGCAGGATCGTGCCGAGGTCGTCGACGGCGGCGGCCGGCGACGCCGGCGCGAATCCGGCCACGGAAGCGCCGACGAGGGGCGCCTCCGCGCGGACGGCCGCGATCGCCGCCGTCAGCTGCTCGAGCGACACGCCGAACGGCACCGGGAGCGCGAGGCCCTCGAGGGCAGCCGGGTCGAGCACGTCGAGATCGACGTGGATGTAGACCGCGGATGCGCCGAGCGCGGCGACGGATGCCGCGATCGCCGCCGGGTCGGCCAGATCGGCGACGGAGAGGGTCGCGAGGCCCGTCCGCTCGACGAACGCCCACTCCTCGTCGTCGAACTCGCGCGCCCCGGCGAGGATGACCCGCTGGTGCGCGACCCGGCCGGACGGCAGGTCCATCTCTTCGACGGCGGAGCGCAGCGCCATGCCGGCCAGAGCGCCCGACGGGCTCGACGACGGCGTGTGCAGGTCGGCATGGGCGTCGAACCACACGACGGCGAGGTCGTCGTGCTGCGCGGCCGCTGCCGCGATCGCGGCGACGGCGACACCGCAGTCGCCGCCGACGACGACGGCGCGCTCGTCGGCGGCGGCGAGGGCGGCCGTGAGGTTGTCGGCGACCCGGCGCACGGCGCTGAAACGGCGGATGCCGGTGCCGAGCGACTCGCCCGCCTCCACAGGTACCTCGACGTGCACGGTCGCCGACCGGGGCAGGTCGCCCGCGATCGCATCGGCTCCGTCGATCAGGTGCATCGCCCGGGTGGACGGAGAGCCCTGCCACTGCGGGACCACCAGATAACGCGTCATGCATCCATCCTCTCGCGTCATGCGCGACGCGGCGCCGAGCCCGAAGGCCCGACGCCGCGTCGTGGAAGGGTTCTTACTGCTCGATCGCCGCTGCGGGGCCACCGGTCTTCAGCGCGGCCAAGCGCGCCTCGACCTCGGTGAGCTCTCCGACATCCTCGAGGGAGTCGAACTGCGCGTCGAGGGTCGACGCCGCGATCTCGGCCTTGCCGGCGGCGAGGGCCTCTTGGCGGCGCACCTTGTCTTCGAAGCGGCCGAGGTCGCTCGTCGGGTCGAGCACGTCGATCGACTTGACCGCGTCGTGCACCTTGTTCTGCGCTTCGGCGGACTTCGAGCGAGCCAGCAGCTCGGAGCGCTTGCCCTTGAGCTCCTCGAGCTTGCCCTTCATGCCGTTGAGGCCGTCCTTGAGCTTGTCGACGACCTCGGTCTGCGCGGCGATGGCCGGCGCGAGCGCCTTGCCCTCGTTCTCCTCGCCGATCTGGCGCTGCAGGGCGATCTTGGCGAGGTTGTCGAACTTGTCGGCGTCGGTCGCGTTGCCGGCCGAGCGCAGCTCGTCGGCCTTCTTGCTCGCGGCGAGGGCCTTGTTGCCCCACTCGATGGCGCTCTTGACGTCTTCCTCGTGGTCACGCTCGAGGAGGCGCAGGTTGCCGATCGTCTCGGCGATCGCCGACTCGGCGTCGGCGATGTTGTTGGTGTAGTCGCGGACGAGCTGGTCGAGCATCTTCTGCGGGTCCTCGGCGGAGTCGAGCATCGAGTTGATGTTCGCCTTCACGAGAGTCGAGATGCGGCCGAAAATGGATTGCTTTGCCATCGGTGTTTCCTTTCCTAGACGGATGTGTCGGTATCGAGTTGTGGATGGGAGAAGCTGCGCGTGGAGGTCAGAATCGACCGCCTCCGCGCCGGGCTCGCGTGCCGCCGCCGCCGAAGCTGCCGGGGGAGCGGCCGCCGCCACCGCCGAAGCCGCCGCCGAGACCGCCACCGCCGCCGCCGAAGACGCCGCCGCCGCCGCGTGATCCTCCGCCGGTGAGCAGCGAGTTGATGAGGATGCCGCCGAGCACGGCGCCCATCGTGTTGTTGCCGCCGCCGGAGCCTCCGCCGCCGAACATGCCGCCGCCCTGGAAGGAGCCGACGTCGTTCTGGGCGTATTGGATGGCTTGCGCGGCGAGATCGTTCGCGCGCTGCGCGAACGAGAGTGCCTGGGCGGGATCGCTCTGCTGCAGCTGGCGCGCTTGCACGAGCGAGGCGCCCGCTTCGGCGAGGCGCGTGCGCGCCTCGGCGCCGATGGCACCGCGGCGCGACGTGATGAAGTCTTCTGCGGCGGTCACCTGACCCTGCGCCTGCGTGAGCACCATGGCGAGCTGCTGGCCGGCCCGCTGCGCCTTCTGTGCGCTGTCGCGCACCTCGGCCAGGAGCGCGTCGATCTGGGCGTTCGCCTGGTTCAGGCTCTCGAGCGCCTTCAGCGGACGGCGCGCGGTGCCTGCGAGCAGCGTCCGCGCGGCATCCATCTGTGCGCGGGTGCCGGCGATCGTCGGCGCGAGCCGACCGTCGGTGTCGGGGAGAGCCGCTGCCGTCGCGAGGTCGGTCTCGAGTTCGGTGAGGACGGCGGCGGCTTCCTGCTCGCCGCGCTCCAGATCGGTCCCCAGGGTGGTGATCGCCGTCTGCAGGCGGGCGGCTGTTCCCACGGCATCCTCTGCTGCACGGATGCCGACCGCTGCGGCTGCGCCGTCGCCGGCGGCGATGGCGGTCTGCGCGGCGCCCAGGCGCTCGTCCGCGAACGAGAGCAGCTCCTGAGCCTGCGCCGGGTTGCCCGCGACGGTCGCGAGGGCTTCCGGGGCGTAGCTCTGTCCGAGCGTGGCGAGCCGCTGCGCGGCGGCATCCTGCCCGGCACCCGCCGTGGCGTGCAGCGCCTGCACGCGGGCGAGGGCTTCGGGTGCGTTCTGCTCGAGGCCGCGCAGCTCGTCGAAGGCCGCGGCCTTCTCGTCGAGCTCAGTGTTGGCGTGGGCGCACAGCTCGAGGATCTGGCTGTTCCACTGGCGCACGTCGGCGTCGGAATCGGGGATCTCGTCGTCGAGCTGCTGCTTGAGCGAGAACGCCTTGTCGAGGTCGTCTTTGGCGTGGGTGAGCGCCAGCTTGAACTCCGCGGCTATCTCCGCGCCGAACTGGGCTTCGGCGAACCCGAGCTCCTGCTCGCTCGTCTTCACGGCGTCGTCGGTCTGCACGAGAGCGGATGCCGCCTGCTGAGCGAGCTCTGCCGTGGGGATCTGCGGCGCGCCCTCCGGCGCCCCGCCTCCCGCGGTGACGAGCGTCTTGGCCTTCCGGCGCGAGCGCACCACGATCCAGACGACGAGCGCGGCGAGCGCCAGGAGCACGACGATCATGATGATCGGCAGTGCGCCGCCGCCGGCGGTGCCCCCGGTGCCGCCCGATCCGCCGCCCGCGGCGTCGGCGAGGCCGTCGGCTGCCGCCGTCGCGGCGCCCGCCCAGTCTTCGCTCTGCAGCGCGGGGCGGATGCGGTCTTGCTCGATCGTGGTGAGCTGATCGGCGGAGACCGGACCCGAGTCGTCGCCGGACAGGTAGAACTGGCGGCCGTCGGTGGAGACGGCGAGCAGGTACTGGTTGGGCCCGAGACCGTTGTTCGTCGCGGTCTGGTTGGCCCATTCCTCGGGATCGACCGGGTTGGTGAAGTCGTCGACGTAGGCGACCCAGAGGTCGATACCCGAGTTCGACAGCTCGGCGAGGCGCGACTGGACGCCTGCCTCTTGCGACGACGACAGCACGTCGGACTGGTCGAGCACTCGGGCGCTGCCGAGCGGGATCGGATCGGTCGCCATCGCCGCGGCGCCGCCGCCCAAGACGAGGGCGGCCGCTGCCAGCAAAGATACGGGCCAGTGCGCGCGCATGAGGTCCTTCACTCCGTGGGGCCGCCAGGAACCGTCCCCCTGCAATCACTCTATGCCCGCGCGGACATGTCGCGGTAGCCCGTTCAGCGGATCGATAACGACCTCCGCCGCAACCCCGCGTCGCTTCCGCGGCGCGGCCCGGATCCGGGTTAGGTTGCCGGTTCGGAGGAGCAATGGACGACAGATACGGCCGAGATGTGCTGGCGCGCGGCTGGCGGGACGCCGGCAAGACGGTCGTACCCGATGTCGCCGCCGAACGAGACCTCGTGGTCGAAGTCGCTGCCGACGGTTTCTGCGGCGCGGTGACCCGCCTGCAGGCCGGCACGGTCGAGCTCGAAGACCGGCTCGGGCGCCGCCGACTCTTCCCGCTGGGCGGCGGGTTCCTCATCGACGGCCAGCCGGTGACCCTCGTGGTTCCGAAAGCCCCCGTGGCCGGCGGCCCGACCCGCACGGCATCGGGGTCGTTCGCCGCGCCGACGGCCCGCGCGCGCGTGGCTCGCGGCTCGCGGATCCTCGTCGAGGGCCGCCACGACGCCGAACTCGTCGAGAAAGTGTGGGGCGACGATCTCCGTGCCGAGGGCGTGGTGGTGGAGTACCTCCAGGGCGTCGACCTGCTCGCCGCGGCGCTCGACGACGAACCGCCCGCGCCCGACCGCCGCTACGGCGTTCTGGTCGACCATTTCGTCACCGGGTCGAAGGAATCGCGCCTCGCGCAGGAGGTCGAGCGCGGCCCGCACGGGCGCTACGTCAAGATCGTCGGACACCCGCACATCGACGTCTGGCAGTGCGTCACGCCGGCAGCGCTCGGCATCGCGGCGTGGCCGGACGTGCCGCGCGGCATCGAGTGGAAGGTCGGCGTGAGCCGGGCGCTCGGTTGGCCCGCGCGCGATCAGGCCGACATCGCGCGCACTTGGCAGCGCATCCTCCGCTCCGTCAACAGCTACCGCGACCTCGACCCGGCGCTCCTCGGCCGCGTCGAAGAGCTCATCGACTTCGTCACGCAGTAGGCCCGATACCCTGGATGCATGCCGCATCCCGACGCTTCCCACGGTTCGGGGCGATTCCGCAGCGAGCCCGTCTCGTTCGTCCGTCGCAGCGGGCGCATGACCGACGGGCAGGACCGCGCGTGGGCCGAACTGGGTCCGTTCTACGTGATCCCGGTCGAGCGTGGCGAAGCCGTCACCAGCATCCTCCCCGGCACCGAGATCGTGCCCGCCGAGGTCTTCGGCCGGTCGGCGCCGCTGATCGTCGAGATCGGCTCGGGGCAAGGCCACGCGATCGTGCACGCGGCCGGCGCGCGGCCGGATGCCGACTTCCTCGCGGTCGAGGTGTTCGTCGCGGGCCTCGCCCGCACGATGCTCGACGCCGAACGGGCGGATGTGCGCAACCTCCGGCTCGTCGAGGCGAACGCTCCGGAGGTGCTGGAGCACCTGCTGCCCGAGGGGTCGGTCGACGAGCTCTGGATCTTCTTCCCCGATCCGTGGCACAAATCGAAGCACACCAAGCGACGACTCATCGCGCCGACGTTCCCGGCGCTGGCGGCGCGCGTGCTGCGTGACGGCGGCATCCTGCGTCTCGCGACCGACTGGGAGGACTACGCCCGTCAGATGCGCGACGTGCTCGCCGACGCCGCCGATTTCACGCCGGCGTTCGACGGCGAGTGGGCCGAGCGTTTCGACGGGCGCACCATGACGGCCTTCGAGCGCAAGGGCATCGCGAAGGGGCGCGACATCCGCGATCTCACCTACCGCCGCGCCGCGCGGGGCTGATCGTGGAGGTGCATACCGCTTCCGGCATGCGGCCGCACGTGAGTCTTGCTCTGGTGCCCACGGCGCTCGTCGTGGCAGCGGCTCCGGCGCTGTTCGTCCTCCGCGTGCCGTGGCTGGGCTGGGTGCTGCTGGCGGCCGGGATGCTCGTCGCCGTGATCCTCGAGCGTCGCCAGGTGGCGGCATCCACCCCCTCGCTCACGCGCGACCTGTCGCTCATCACGATCGGCATGCTCATCGTGAGCGTCATCGATCTCGCCGCGAAGCTCGACGACCTCTCGATGGTGCGCTTCACACTCGCCCTCGGGGGAGCGGTGCTCGTGCCCTACGTCGTCTCGCGCTGGATCTACCGCGACCACGCGATCCGCTTCCCGTGGCGGGGCGGCGGGCGCTGGAAGACGTGGCAGTGGGTCTGGCTCGGCGCGGTGCTGGTGCTCGGGTGGCTGATCCTGGCGTTCTATTTCATCTCCTCGGGGGTGTACGAGAACTGGCCCGTCGTCGACAGTCCGGATCTCATCGCGCGACTGTTCGTCGGCGTGGGCGCCGTCGGCATCTGGGACGAACTGTTCTTCATCTGCACCGTGTTCGCGCTGCTGCGCCGGCACTTCTCCGACGCCGCGGCCAACGTGCTGCAGGCGATCGTGTTCGTGTCATTCCTGTGGGAGCTGGGGTATCGCGCGTGGGGGCCGGCGCTGACGATCCCGTTCGCGCTCCTGCAGGCGATCATCTTCCTGCGCACCAAGTCGCTCGGCTATGTCGTGACGGTGCACCTGCTCTTCGACGCCGTGGTGTTCGCCGTGCTCGTGCACGCGCACAACCCCGGGCTGCTCGACGCGATTTTCCTGATCTCGCCCTGAGGCTTTTTGGGGTCAGTTGTGGCCGCATCCCCGTCGCGATGCGGCCACAACTGCCCCCGATCTGCCCAGGGGGTGCCCAGGCCGGGCATCTAGAGTGAGGGTCAGGACCGCCGCTGGTCCCCGGACGACGGATCAGTACCCGGTATGCGACAAGACTGGCCAAGGAGCACAGTCATGTCGTGGTTGATCCTCATCGCATCCGGCGTCCTCGAGGCCGTCTGGGCCACCGCCCTCGGCAAGTCCGAGGGATTCACCAAGCTCGGCCCGTCGATCGTGTTCGGTGTCGCGCTCGCGGCGAGCATGGGCGGGCTGGCGTGGGCGATGCGCGACATCTCGACCGGGACCGCCTATGCAGTCTGGGTGGGCATCGGCGCGGCGCTCACGGTCGTGTGGGCGATGGTCACCGGCGACGAGTCGTTCTCGATCGTCCGGATGCTGCTCGTCATGGGGCTCGTCGGCTGTGTCATCGGACTGAAGCTCGTCGGCCACGACTGAGTCAGAACGCCGCGAGCAGAGCCGGTCCGAAGGCGATGGCGGCCGCGATCGGCACGACGAGGGCGAGAAGCGCCACGATGGCGATCGCGGCCATCGTGCCGATGATCGACAGCGCGGCCGCGCCCGCGGCGCTGGTGGATGCGGTGAAGGTGCTCATGCTCCGACGCTACGAAGCAGGCCGCCTCGCGCGCGTCGTGCGGAAGGATGATCGCCGTCCGTCCCGCGGATGACCCTCACCACGTGAAATGGCGGGGCCTGAAGGCCCCGCCATCCCCGTGTTTTCTAGGTGCCCCCGATAGGAATCGAACCTACGACCTTTGGTACCGGAAACCAACGCTCTATCCCCTGAGCTACGGAGGCGTACCGATCGAGAGTATCACCGCGTCAGCGCGGCGACCGCTTCCGCCAGACGCTCCGCGAGGTAGTGGTGACCCTCGGTCGTGGGATGGCGGCGGCCGATGCCCGTGTCGATCGTGGCGGCGTAGTTCTCGGGCGTGATCCACTCGTCCTCTACGGGGGAGATGTACCACCAGCCGCGCGCGGCGGCGAAATCGGCGAGATCGCGATCGATCGCGGCGGTGGCCTTCTCGACGGGCAGCACCTGCGGGGCCGGTCCGAGCACGACGATCTTCGCCGCCGGGAAGCGGGCGCTCAGGGCATCCCACGCCGACGACACCGCGTCGGCGTAACCGGCGGGGTAGAGCCGGCGGTCGTTGATCGAGCCCTGGATGATGACGAGGTCGGGCGCGAGCGCGGGATCGAGGGATCGGATGCGGGTGCCGAAGTCGGGGCCGTCGATCCCGGGTTTGAGATAGCCGCTGCCGCGCACACCGTCGACGATGGTCGTCCACCCGGCGATGCCCGCGACGACGTATGCGTAGCCGAGCTCCGGCACGGTCGCCGCCGACCCGTACGTCCACGAATCGCCGAAGATGAGGACCGTGGGGTCGTCGGGCAGCTCCAGCCGCTCGGATGCCACCTGCACGGCGGTCTGTCCGGCGCCCGCCGCGACGGTCGCCTCCGGCGTCGTCCACGGGCGCCAGATGCTCACGACGGCGGCCAGCGCCACGACCGCGGCCAGCACCGCGAAAACCCACGCGGGCACCCGTCGCAGGGGGAGACCGGGCGCTGTCATGGGAAGAGGGTATGTCAGCGGCATCCACACGCAAAACGGTTCCGAGATCCGCCGGAATTGTGGGTCGCCACAGGCCGTGCAGAAGCACCCTCGCGGGCATGCGAGGATACTCCGGTGCAACGCATCCTGACCGCCGAACTGGACCTCGATCTCGGGGCGTCCGTCGACCTCATCTTCCAGATCTCGGCGGCGCAACCAGCGCCCGTCGTGCGCGAGGAATTGACGTTCATCCAGGGCGATCGGCTGTACACCCCGACGGAGATCATCGACCAGTCCGGCAGTCGCCTGCACCGCGTGCAGGGCGATGCCGGGCCGCTGCAGGTGCGCTACGAAGCGGTGATCGACGGGCAGGTCGCGCAGCGCGCCACAAGCGACCTCGAAGCGATCTCGTATCTGCGCCCGAGCCGCTACTGCCAGTCGGACGAGGTGTTCGCGCAGGCGCGCCGCCAGTTCCGCGGGCTGCAGGGCATCGACCTGATCACGGCGGTGAGCGAATTCGTCGCCACCTCGACGACCTACACTCCGGGTCTCAGCCAGGGCACCGACTCCGCCGTCACGACGCTCATGACCGGACAGGGTGTCTGCCGCGACTACGCGCACGTCGTCATCGCGCTGCTGCGCGCCATGGACATGCCGGCTCGGTATGCGGCCTGCTACGCGCCGGGCCTCGAGCCCATGGACTTCCACGCCGTCGCCGAGGCGTACCTCGACGGCAGCTGGTACGTCATCGATGCGACCCGCCTGTCGAACCGGCGCTCGCTCGTGCGCATCGCGACCGGGCGCGACGCCGCCGACTGCGCGTTCCTCAGCTATCACGGCGGGCACGTGGGCCTCGATCGCATGCGGGTGGATGCCTGCATCCTCCCCGGCGACGCGGCGGACATGGCCGCGCTCGACGCGGCCGCGGTGGCCTCCGACCCCGCCGCAGACGACATCTCCGATCTGGTCCAGCTCGCCTGACGCGCGCGCCGTCGCGCTCGCGCGGTGGAAATCCGCATCCGCTGCGGAAGATTCTGGCGAGCGAGCCGTTTTCGACAGCGCGAGCGCGCGGAAGACGCGCCGGTAGAATCGGGGGGTTATGAATCCTGAAGCGCTCTCCGCCGCCCTGCTCGCCGTCGTCAGCCCGCTCGCCGAGGCCCGACGCCCGGGCGCGAGCGACGGATGGAGTGCGGCCGATTTCCCGCTCGAGCGCCCCAAGAACCGCGACCACGGCGACTGGGCCTCGAACGCGGCGATGAAGCTCGCGAAGAACCTCGGCGCGAACCCGCGCGAGTTCGCGGCCGACATCGCGGCGGCGCTCACGGCGACCGATGGGGTCGCGAGCGTCGACATCGCCGGCCCCGGATTCATCAACATCCGCCTCGAAGCCGGCGCCGCGGGTGCGCTCGCGAAGACCATCGTGGATGCCGGCGCAGCGTTCGGCACGAACGAGACCCAGCGGGGCCAGACGATCAACCTCGAATTCGTCAGCGCGAACCCGACGGGACCCATGCACATCGGCCACACCCGGTGGGCGGCGCTCGGCGATGCGATCGCGCGTGTGCTTCTCGCGAGCGGTGCGACGCTGGTGCGCGAGTTCTACATCAACGACGCCGGCGAGCAGATGAACCGCTTCGGCCGCTCGGTGCTCGCGCGGGCCAAGGGTGAGCCGACGCCGGAAGACGGCTACCCCGGGTCGTACATCGACGAGCTCGCGCGCCGCGTGCTCGCCCAGCAGCCCGATCTGCTCGCCCAGCCCGACGAGGCCCAGGCGGACCTCGCCCGCGACCTCGCGTACGCTCTGCAGCTCGCCGACCTGCAGAGCTCGCTCGAGGCGTTCAACGTGCACTTCGACGTGTTCTTCAGCGAGCGGCAACTGCACGCGGCGGGCGCGGACGGTACCCCGAGCCTCGTCGACGAGGCGGTCGAGCGCCTCCGCGCGCAGGGCCACGTCTTCGACGAGGACGGCGCCGTCTGGGTGCGCACGACCGATTTCGGCGACGACAAAGACCGCGTGATCCGCAAGTCCGACGGCGAATACACCTACTTCGCCGCGGATGCCGCGTACTACCTCAACAAGAGCGACCGCGGGTACGCGCACAAGATCTACCTGCTCGGCGCCGACCACCACGGCTACGTGCACCGGTTGAAGGCGCTCGCCGGTGCCGCCGGCGACGATCCCGACAAGGACATCGAGGTGCTGATCGGCCAGCTCGTGTCGATCAACGGCGCGAAGCTCTCCAAGCGCGCCGGCAACATCATCGAGCTCGACGACCTGCGCGAATGGCTCGGCACGGATGCCCTCCGCTACTCGCTCGCGCGGTACCCGGCTGATTCGCCGCTGACCCTCGACCCCGAGATCCTCACGAAGCGCACGAACGACAACCCCGTGTTCTACGTGCAGTACGCGCACGCCCGCACGCACAACGTCGGGCGCAACGCCGCCGACTCGGGCGTGACGCGCGAGGCGTTCGTGCCCGAGCTGCTCGACCACGAAACCGAGTCGGCACTCCTCGGCGCGCTGCAGGAGTTCCCGCGGATCGTGGCGTTCGCCGCGCAGCTGCGCGAGCCCCACCGCGTCGCGCGCTACCTGGAAGAGCTCGCCGGGCTCTACCACCGCTGGTACGACAGCTGCCGGGTCACGCCGCTCGGCGACGAGGCGGTCACCGACCTCCACCGCACGCGTCTGTGGCTCAACGACGCCACCGGTCAAGTGCTCCGCAACGGCCTCGACCTCCTCGGCGTGAGCGCCCCCGAACGGATGTGACCGACATGTCCGACGAGCACCCCACTCCGTACTCCCAGGGAGCCGCTCCGGGGGCGCGTCGGGCGTGGCTGTGGCCTGTCGGAATCGTGATCGTCATCGCGCTCGCGGTGGCCGCGTGGTTCGCGGCGGAGGCGGTCGCGCGGGGCATCGTCACCAACACGATCCGCGAACAGGCGATCACGCAGCTCGCACTGCCGGCCGACCAGCAGATCGACGTCGATCTGCCCGGTCCGCTCCTGCTCCCATTGCTCATCGGGCAGATCCCCCACCTCAGCATCTCGACGGAGGACGTCCCGCTGGAAGGGCTGGTGGCGGACATCACCGTCACCGCGGACGACGTGAACCTGAACGGCGGCGACTGGAGCGGCGGCCACGCCAATGTCCGCATCGACGAAACCCAGCTGCGCGACCTGCTGGCTCGTGTCGACGGTTTCCCCGCCGCGACGGTGGCGCTCGACGCCCCGAATGTCGCCGCGACTTTCGACCTCGAAATCCTCTCGGCCCGCGTGCCCGTCGGTGTCGCACTGACGCCGCGCGCTGTGGCGGGCGACATCGTTCTGACGCCTGCCGCCGTCTCCCTCGGCGGGGTCGAACTCGGTGCCGAGGCACTCGAGCGGCAGTTCGGTGCGCTCGCCTCCACCGTGCTGCGCGACTGGGACGTCTGCATCGCCGATCGCCTGCCCAGTGCGCTGACCCTGACGGCGATCGAGGTCGAGCGCAGCGAGGTCGTGGCCGATTTCGAAATCGACAGTGCGATCGTCGCACCGGGAGCTGCGGCGCAGAAGGGCACGTGCGCCTGAGTTCGCCCGCGTCACACGGCATGGGCGCCACGCACCGGTGCCCTAGACTGCAAGAACCGTTTGCCCGGATGGCCGGAGCGTGAAGACGCCGCCCGCCGTGGCGCATCCCACCCGATTGGTACCCCGTGTCCGCCGCTTCCGCCCGCCCGCTCGTACCAGACTGGCTCGCCGTCCCGGACGATGCGAACGCGCTCGCCGCCGACGTGTGGCCGGCGTCGGCCGAGCGCGATGAGCACGGCGTGCTCTCGGTGGCCGGCGTGAGCGTCACGAGCCTCAAGGAGCAGTTCGGCACGCCCCTGTACGTACTCGATGAGGATGCCGTCCGCTCCCGCGCGCGCCAGGTGCGCGCCGCCTTCGAATCGGCCGCCGCCCGGCACGGCACGCAGGCGCGGGTCTACTACGCCGGCAAGGCGTTCTTGTCGACAGAGGTCGTGCGCTGGGTGACCGGCGAAGGCCTCGCGGTCGACGTCGCCACCGCCGGTGAACTCGCCGTGGCGCTCGCCGCGGGCGCCGACCCCGCGCGCATCGGCCTGCACGGCAACAACAAGTCGGTCGCCGAACTCACCCGGGCGGTCGAGATCGGCGTCGGCTCGGTCGTGCTCGACAGCGAGATCGAACTCGAGCGCCTCGCGGCCATCGCCGCACGCCACGATGCCGTCCAGAACGTGCTCGTCCGCGTCAACAGCGGCGTGCACGCCGAAACCCACGACTTCCTCGCAACGGCTCACGAAGACCAGAAGTTCGGCTTCGCTCTCGCGGATGCCGCCGCCGTCGTCGCTCGCATCCGCGAGCTGCCGTCGCTGCGCTTCGTGGGCCTGCACTGTCACATCGGGTCGCAGATCTTCGGCACCGCCGGATTCGAGGAGTCCGCCGGACGCGTCGTGGAGTTGCACGCCGAACTCCTCGCCGGTGGAGACATCCCCGTGCTCAATCTCGGCGGCGGCTTCGGCATCGCCTACACCTCGGTCGACGCACCCACGGCGATCGAAGAGCTCGCCGACGGCATCGTCGCGGCCGTCGCCCGCGAGTGCGAGGTCCGCGGCATCCCGCTGCCGAACCTGGCGTTCGAGCCCGGGCGGACGATCGTCGGCCGCGCGGGCGTCACGCTCTACGAGGCCGGCACCGTCAAGCCCGTGCGCGTCAGCGACGACCTCACGCGCCTCTACGTGAGCGTCGACGGCGGCATGAGCGACAACGCCCGGCCCGCGCTCTACGGCGCGCAGTACTCCGCCCGCATCGCGTCGCGCACCTCGCCCGCCGCACCCGCGCTCGCGCGCGTCGTCGGGCGCCACTGCGAGTCGGGCGACATCGTCGTCGACGCCGAGTATCTGCCCGCCGACATCGCGCCGGGCGACCTCGTCGCCGTGCCGGCGACCGGCGCCTATTGCTACTCGCTCGCGAGCAACTACAACTACGTCCCGCGACCGCCCGTGGTCGCCGTCCGCAGCGGCGAAGCCCGCGTGATCGTCCGCGGCGAGACGATCGACGATCTGCTGGCGCGCGACGCCGGCGTGCTGAAGGAGAACCAGTGACTGACTACCGCCGCCTGCGTGTGGCGCTGCTGGGCGCGGGGGCCGTCGGCTCCCAGGTCGCCGATCTGCTGCGCAAGCACGGTGACGAGCTGGCCGACCGTGCCGGCGCCGCCCTCGACATCGTCGGCATCGCAGTGCGCAACCTCGACGCGCCGCGTGAGGTCGACCTGCCGCAGGAGCTCTACACGACGGATGCCGAGCAGCTCATCGTCGGCGCCGACATCGTCATCGAGCTGATGGGCGGCATCGAGCCGGCGCGCGCCTACATCCTGCAGGCGCTGAACTCGGGCGCCGACGTCGTCACGGCCAACAAGGCGCTGCTCGCCACCCACGGCCCCGAGATCTTCGACGCCGCCGACCAGGTGGGGGCATCGGTCTACTACGAGGCCGCCGCCGCCGGGGCGATCCCCATCATCCGCCCCTTGCGCGATTCGCTCGCCGGCGACCGGGTGCAGCGCATCATGGGCATCGTCAACGGCACCACGAACTACATCCTCGACCGGATGGACCGCGAGGGCAGCGAATTCGGCGACGTGCTCGCCGACGCGCAGGCGCTCGGCTATGCCGAAGCCGACCCGACCGCCGACGTCGAGGGCTACGACGCCGCGCAGAAGGCGGCGATCCTCGCGTCTCTCGCCTTCCACACCGCCGTGCCGCTGGAAGCGGTGCACCGGGAGGGCATCACGGCCATCGACAAGCAGGTGATGGATGCCGCGCGTCACGCCGGTTACGTCGTCAAGCTGCTCGCGGTGTGCGAACGCATCGTCGGCGACGATGACACCGGCGACGCGATCTCGGTGCGCGTGTACCCGGCGCTGGTGCCGCGCGAGCACCCTCTCGCGAGCGTCCACGGCGCCAACAACGCCGTGTTCGTGCAGGCGGAGGCCGCAGGGAACCTCATGTTCTACGGCGCCGGCGCGGGCGGCGTGCAGACGGCATCCGCCGTGCTCGGCGACGTCGTCTCGGCGGCCCGTCGCCACATCGCCGGGGGAGTGGGCGTCGGCGAATCGACGCGCGCCAACCTGCCGGTGCTGCCGATCGGGCGCGTCACGACGCGGTACCAGATCACGCTCGAGGTGTCGGACGAGCCGGGTGTGTTGGCGACGGTCGCCGGCATCCTGAGCGACGGACGCGTGTCGATCGCGACGGTCGAGCAGACCGTCGTGACGGAGAAGAACGGCGACTCGGGTGTGGCGCGCATCGTCATCGGCACGCACCGGGCATTGGAGCAAGACCTCAGCGAGACGGTCGACCGCCTCCGCGCCAGCGGCGTGGTCGGTCGGGTCGTGTCGGTTCTGCGAGTAGAAGGAGACTGAAGATGGCGCACGTATGGCAGGGAGTCCTGCGCGAATTCGCCGACCGGCTGGGCGTCACGGATGCCTCGACCGTCGTCACGCTGGGTGAGGGCGGTACGCCGCTGATTCCGGCGGCATCCCTCTCGCAGATCACCGGCGCGGATGTCTACGTCAAGTTCGAGGGCATGAACCCCACGGGCTCGTTCAAGGACCGCGGCATGACGGTGGCGCTCAGCCGCGCCGTCGAGCACGGCGCGAAGGCCGTCATCTGCGCCTCGACGGGCAACACGTCGGCCTCGGCGGCGGCGTACGCCGCGCACGCCGGGATCACGGCGGCCGTGCTCGTGCCCGAGGGCAAGATCGCGATGGGCAAGCTCAGCCAGGCCGTCGTGCACAACGGCCGCCTCATCCAGGTGCGCGGCAACTTCGACGACTGCCTCGAGATCGCCCGCGAGCTCGCCGACCACTACCCGGTGCACCTCGTCAACTCGGTCAACCCCGACCGCATCGAGGGGCAGAAGACCGCGGCGTACGAGGTCGTCAGCCAGCTCGGCGACGCGCCCGACTTCCACTTCATCCCGGTCGGCAACGCCGGCAACTACACGGCGTACTCCCGCGGGTACCGCGAAGAGGCCGCGCGCGGCGTCGCCACGACGGTCCCGCGCATGTTCGGCTTCCAGGCCGAGGGCTCCGCGCCGCTCGTGCGCGGCGAGGTCGTGAAGAACCCCGAGACGATCGCCTCCGCGATCCGCATCGGCAACCCCGCCTCGTGGGAGCTGGCCCTCGAAGCCCGCGACGCGACCGACGGCTGGTTCGGCGCGATCGACGACGCCCGCATCCTCGCAGCGCAGAAGCTGCTCGCGGGCACGGTCGGCGTCTTCGTCGAGCCCGCATCGGCCATCAGCGTCGCGGGCCTGCTCGACCGCGCCGAGGCGGGCGTCATCCCCGCCGGCTCGAAGGTCGTCCTCACCGTCACCGGTCACGGACTGAAGGACCCGCAGTGGGCCCTCCGCAACGCCGACGGCACCGAGGTCGCACCGACCGTCGTCGACGCGTCGACGAGCGAAGTCGCCTCGGTTCTCGAGCTCGTCGCCCGCTGATGACCACGGCCCCCGAGCGCGCCGCGGGGCGCTGTGTCGCAGTGCAGGTGCCGGCGACGAGCGCCAACCTCGGCCCCGGCTTCGACACGCTCGGTCTCGCGCTCAGCGTGTACGACGAGCTCACCGTCACGGAGCTCGACGGCCCCGGTCTCGAGATCGTCGTGTCGGGCCAGGGCGCCGACGACGTGCCCACCGACGAGTCCCACCTCGTCGTGCGCTCGATGGCCTACGCCTTCGCCTCGGTCGGGCGGACGCTGCCCGGCATCCATCTCGCCGCGCACAACGTGATTCCGCACGGCCGGGGGCTCGGCTCGTCGGGGGCCGCGGTCGTCGCGGGCCTGCTCGCTGCGAAGGGCCTGCTCGCCGGTGACGTCGACCTCGACGATGCGACCCTGCTGCGCCTGGCGACCGAACTCGAGGGTCACCCCGACAACGTCGCGCCGGCGCTGTTCGGCGGCCTCACGATCGCGTGGATGGACGAGAGCGGGCCGCAGCACAAGAAGCTGCTCGTGCACCGCGGCGTGTCCCCGGTGGTCTTCGTCCCCGAGTTCACGATGTCTACCTCGGTCGCGCGCGGCCTCGCCCCGCTGCAGGTGCCGCGGGAGGATGCCGTCTTCAACGTGTCGCGCTCGGCGCTGCTCATCGCGGCGCTCACGCAGAGCCCCGAGCTGCTCATGGCGGCGACGGAAGACAAGCTGCACCAGTCGTATCGTGCGCACGCGATGCCCGCCACCGACCAGCTGGTGCGGACGCTGCGCGCCGAGGGCTTCGCCGCCGTCGTCTCGGGGGCGGGGCCGAGCGTGCTGGTGCTCGCCGACGGACCCGGTCAGCGACTCGCCGCCGCCGAGGTCGCCGCGTCGGCGGACACTCCGTGGGATGCCCGCATGCTGGCCGTCGACGTACGTGGTGGTACAGTGAGGGACTATCCGGAGGGTTCCACGCCTCGCGCGTGAATCTGGCCTCCATCGCAATCTGCGAACCTCTGCATCACCCCCGTCGCACCGCTCGAATTCCGATCTCGGAAGCTCGATGCCGCACGGGACGCGCGCCCGCCGTGGACGGCGCACGATGCAGGAGCTGATCCACACCCCAATGAAGGAGCACTCGTGGAGTCCCTCTCCGAGACCCAGACCGAAGAAAACCCGATCGCCAGCGAGGATGCCGCGACCGCTACAGATGTGAGCGACGCCACCGACGCACCGGCCGAGGAGGCGCCCGTCGCCGAGGAGGCCCCCGTGGAGGAGGCTCCCGCTGCGGAAGCCCCCGCCGAGGAAGCCCCCGTCGCCGAGGAGGCTCCCGTCGCCGAGGAGGCTCCCGCTGAGGAGGGTCCCGTCGAGGAGGCCCCCGTCGCCGAGGAGACCCCCGTTGCGGAGGAGGCCCCCGTCGCCGAGGAGACCCCCGTTGCGGAGGAGGCCCCCGTCGCCGCCGAGGCACCCGTGAAGGCCCCGCGCAAGCGCGCGCCGCGCCGCGCCAAGAGCACCGACGTCCCCGCCGCGGACGCCGCCGCCGACGCACCGTCCGCTGACGCACCCGCCGCCGACGCACCGTCCGTCGACGCGCCCAGCGAGACCCCCGCAGCCGAGGGCGACGCCGCTGCGGCCACCCCGACCGAGGAGTCCGCCGCGACGACCGACGGCGCGTCGACCGACGAGCAGCCCGCCGAGGGCGAGAGCACCGGCCGCTCGCGCAGCCGCTCGCGCAGCCGCAGCCGCAACCGCAACGGCCAGAAGGCCGACGGCGCCCAGAACGCCCCCGCGGCACAGAACACGTCCGCCGACGAGAAGTCCGACGACGACGAGCAGCCGCAGAACGGCGGCCGCGGACGTCAGCGTCAGACGAAGCGCCGCGGCCAGAACGGCCAGGGCGACGAGTTCGACACCGAGATCGGCGAGGACGACGTGCTCATCCCGATCGCCGGCATCCTGGACGTGCTCGACAACTACGCGTTCGTGCGCACCACCGGCTACCTGCCCGGCACGAGCGACGTCTACGTCTCGCTCGGACAGGTGAAGAAGTACAACCTGCGCAAGGGCGACGCCGTCGTCGGCGCCATCAAGCAGCCGCGCGAGGGCGAGCAGTCGAGCCGCCAGAAGTACAACGCACTGGTCAAGGTCGACTCCGTCAACGGCCTGTCGGTCGACGACGCCGCCGGCCGTGTCGAGTTCGGCAACCTCACGCCGCTCTACCCCCAGGAGCGTCTGCGCCTGGAGACCGCGCCCGAGAAGCTCACGCAGCGCATCATCGACCTCGTCGCGCCGATCGGCAAGGGCCAGCGCGGCCTCATCGTCGCGCCGCCCAAGGCGGGCAAGACGATCGTGCTGCAGCAGATCGCCAACGCGATCGCGACGAACAACCCCGAGGTCCACCTCATGGTCGTGCTCGTCGACGAGCGGCCCGAAGAAGTCACCGACATGCAGCGCACCGTCAAGGGCGAGGTCATCGCCTCGACCTTCGACCGTCCCGCCGAAGACCACACGACGGTCGCCGAGCTCGCCATCGAGCGCGCCAAGCGTCTCGTGGAGCTCGGTCGCGATGTGGTCGTTCTGCTCGACTCGATCACCCGCCTCGGCCGCGCCTACAACATCACGGCACCCACCTCGGGTCGCGTGCTCACCGGCGGCGTGGACGCCTCGGCGCTGTACCCGCCGAAGCGCTTCTTCGGTGCGGCGCGCAACATCGAGAACGGCGGATCGCTCACGATCCTCGCCACGGCGCTCGTCGAGACCGGCTCCAAGATGGACGACGTGATCTTCGAGGAGTTCAAGGGCACCGGCAACAGCGAACTGCGCCTCAGCCGCCAGCTCGCCGACAAGCGCATCTTCCCGGCCGTCGACGTCAACGCCTCGTCCACGCGCCGCGAGGAGATGCTGCTGAGCGCCGACGAGGTCAAGATCACCTGGAAGCTCCGCCGCGCTCTCGCCGGTCTCGCGCCCCAGGAGGCGCTCGAGGTCGTGCTCGGCAAGCTCAAGGAGACCTCGTCGAACGTCGAGTTCCTCGTGCAGATGCAGAAGTCCATGCCCGCGCCCACCTCCGGTGGTCACAGCCACGGACACGAGAACAACATCCGCTGACCTCGTGTTCGAATCGGTCCAGGGTCTGATCGACGAGCACCGCGCGGTGCAGGAGGAACTCTCCGACCCGGCGGTGCACGCCGATGCGGCGCGCGCGAAGCGCGTCAACCGCCGGTACGCCGAGCTCAGCCGGATCGTCGCCGCCCACGATGCGTGGGTGGCGGCATCCGACGACCTCGACGCCGCGCGCGAGCTGGCCCGCGAGGACGACGCGTTCGCGGCCGAGGTCCCCGGTCTCGAGGAGCAGCGTGCGGCGGCGCAGGAGCGCCTTCGGCGCCTGCTCATCCCGCGCGATCCCGACGATGCGCGCGATGTCATCCTCGAGGTCAAGGCGGGTGAGGGTGGCGCCGAGTCGGCGCTGTTCGCCGCGGATCTGCTGCGCATGTACCTGCAGTACGCGGCATCCAAGGGCTGGAAGACCGAACTGCTCGAGCGCAACGAGTCCGACCTCGGCGGGTATAAGGACGTGCAGGTCGCGATCAAGGGATCGTCGTCCGATCCGTCGCAGGGGGTCTGGGCGCACCTGAAGTACGAAGGCGGCGTGCACCGCGTGCAGCGCGTGCCGGCGACGGAGTCGCAGGGCCGCATCCACACCTCGACGACGGGGGTGCTCGTCTTCCCCGAAGTCGACGAGCCCGAAGAGATCCAGATCGATCCGAACGATCTGAAGATCGACGTGTACCGCTCGTCGGGGCCCGGCGGTCAATCTGTCAACACGACCGACTCAGCGGTGCGCATCACGCACCTGCCGACCGGCATCGTCGTGTCGATGCAGAACGAGAAAAGCCAGCTGCAGAACCGCGAGGCCGGCATGCGGGTGCTCCGTGCCCGCATCCTCGCCAAGCGGCAGGAAGAGTTGGATGCCGCGGCATCCGACGCCCGCCGATCGCAGATTCGCGGGATGGACCGCTCCGAGCGCATCCGCACCTACAACTTCCCCGAGAACCGCATCGCCGATCATCGCACGGGATACAAGGCGTACAACCTCGACCAGGTGATGGACGGAGCGCTCGAGCCCATCGTCCAGTCGGCGATCACCGCCGACGAAGAGGCGCAGCTTGCCGCGCTCGGCGGCGACTGACGTTCGGCTGACAGGAGATTTTCGCCGCATCGGCGGAAATCGGGTCCTTGCCGGCGGATTCGCCCGGATCATCCTGCACAACGAACAGGCGACTGAGCGCTAGGTTCGTGGCATGATCATGTTCCTCATCCGTGCGCTGATCTTCCTCGCCTCCGCCGCGGTGGGGCTCATCGTCGCCGACCTCGTGTTCGACGGGTTCTCGATCTCCTGGAACGACTGGTGGGGGTTCGTGCTCGCGATCGTCATCTTCGCGGTGCTGCAGAGCGTGCTGGCGCCGTGGCTCGCGCGCGTCGCGCAGCGCAACGCCCCGGCGTTCCTCGGTGGCATCGGCATCGTGTCGACGTTCGTCGCGCTGCTCATCGTCGTGCTGATCCCCGGTGCGGGCCTCAGGATCGACGGGCTCCTGACGTGGATCCTCGCGCCCGTGCTGGTGTGGCTCGTCACGGCGCTCGCGACGTGGCTGCTGCCGTCGCTGTTCATCAAGAAGCGCGCCCGGGAGCGCCGCGCCGCCTGATCCGTCGTCAGATGAAGTACTCGGGCGTGGTCAGCAGCGCGCGGGTGTCGTCTCCGGCGCTCCGCGTGCGGGCCTTCGCGGGCACACCTGTGAGGATCGACTCGTCGGGGGCATCACGGGTCACCACGGCGTTCGCTCCGATGACGGAGTGCGCGCCGATCGTGATGGGCCCGAGGATCTTTGCGCCGGCGCCGACGGCGACTCCGTCACCGAGGGTGGGATGCCGCTTGCCGGCCGCACGGGTGCGTCCGCCGAGCGTCACCCCGTGGTAGAGCATGACGTCGTCGCCGACCTCGGCGGTCTCGCCGATGACGACGCCCATCCCGTGGTCGATGAAGAAGCGGCGGCCGATCTGCGCGCCCGGATGGATCTCGACGCCGGTGAGCCAACGCGTCAGCTGCGACAGCGCCCGTGCGGGGAAGCGGAGGCCGCGATTCCACAAGACGTGGGCGACGCGGTACGACCAGACGGCGTGCAGCCCCGAGTACAGCACCGCGATCTCCCAGCCGCTGCGCGCGGCGGGATCACGCAGTTTCGCGGCGGCGAGGTCTTCGCGCACGTGCGCGAGTGCGCTCACGCTGCGCCGTCTTCGCCCTGGAGGTGCTCGTAGAGCGCCGTCGACAGATAGCGCTCGCCGGCATCCGGGATGATCACGACGATGCGCTGCCCGGCGGATTCCGGCCGGCGCGCGATCTCGAGCGCCGCCCACACCGCCGCACCCGCCGACATGCCGGCGAGGATCCCCTCGCGCGTGGCCAGTTCGCGCGCCACGCGGATCGACTCGTCGAACGACGCGTCGAAGATCTCATCGACCACCGAGCGGTCGAGCACATCCGGCACGAAGTTCGGGCCGATCCCCTGGATGCGGTGCCCGCCGGCGCGCCCCTCGGTGAGCACGGGGGAGTCCTCGGGCTCGACCAGCGCGACCTTCAGCCCCGGGTGGCGGGCCTTCAGCGCCTGCCCGACGCCGGTGACGGTGCCGCCGGTGCCCGACCCCGCGACGAACCAGTCGAGCGCGCCGTCGGTGTCGCGCCAGATCTCCTCGGCCGTGGTGCGGCGGTGGATGCGGGCGTTCGCCTCGTGCTCGAACTGCCGGGCGAGGATCGCGCCGGGCGTCTCGGCGACGATTCTGCGCGCGGCATCCACCGCCTCGGTCATGCCGAGATGCGGGTTGGTCAGCACGAGCTCCGCGCCGTACGCCTTCAGTAACCTGCGGCGCTCCTTCGACATCGACGCCGGCATGGTGAGGATGACGCGGTAGCCCCGCGCGGCGCCGATGAGGGCGAGCGCGATGCCGGTGTTGCCGCTCGTCGACTCGACGATGGTCCCGCCCGGCGCGAGCTCTCCCGCCTCTTCGGCGGCTTCGATCAGGGCGAAACCGAGGCGGTCCTTCACCGACGCGCCCGGATTGTAGAACTCGAGCTTCGCCAGCACCTCGGCGTGCAGTCCCGCCGTCACGGCGTTGAGGCGCACCAGCGGGGTGTCACCGAACGCCGACGTGATGTCGGAGTGGATCCCGGGCACGCTCAGCCTTCGCGGAGGTGCTCGAACAGCGCCGTCGAGAGGTAGCGCTCGCCGAACGAGGGGATGATCACGACGATGTTCTTGCCCGCGGCCTCGGGGCGAGCGGCCACCTGGAGAGCGGCCCACACGGCGGCGCCGGAGGAGATGCCGACGAGGATGCCCTCCTTCGTGGCCAGCTCGCGCGCGACGCGGATCGCGTCGTCGAACGCGACGTCCTGCACCTCGTCGATGACCGTCTGGTCGAGGATCGGCGGGATGAAGTTCGGTCCGATCCCCTGGATCTTGTGGGGGCCGGGGGTGCCCGTGGTCAGCAGCGGCGAGTCGGCCGGTTCGACGGCGACGATCTGCACACCCTCCACGCGCTCCTTCAGCACCTGGCCGACGCCGGTGATGGTGCCGCCCGTGCCGATGCCGGCGACGAAGTAGCCGATGTCGTCGTCGGTGTCGCGGAGGATCTCCTCGGCGGTGGTCGTGCGGTGGATGGCGGGGTTCGCCTCGTTGGCGAACTGCTGGGCGAGCACGGCGCCCGGGGTTTCGGCGGCGATCTCCTCGGCCTTGGCGACGGCGCCCTTCATACCCAGGGCGGGCTCGGTGAGCACGAGCTCGGCGCCGTACGCCTTCAGCAGCAGGCGGCGCTCGACCGACATCGACGACGGCATCGTCAGGATGACCTTGTACCCGCGCGCGGCGCCGACCATCGCCAGTGCGATGCCGGTGTTGCCGCTCGTGCCCTCGACGATCGTGCCGCCGGGCTGCAGCGCGCCGGAGGCCTCGGCGGCATCGACGATCGCGATGCCGAGGCGGTCCTTGACACTCGACGCCGGGTTGTAGAACTCGAGCTTGGCGAGCACCGTGCCGGGCAGGCCCTCGCTGATGCGGTTCAGCCGTACCAGAGGGGTGTTGCCGAATGCGCTCGTGATGTCGGAGTGGATGCCGGACATGGCCTGCCTTTCATGCGGGTGTGTTCCCAGCCTAGGACGCGGCACCCAGGGGAGGCTGAATGTGACGAATCCGCGCGGCTAGGCTGGGAAGACCCATGACTTCTCCGCCCGACGACCGACCCGTCGCCACGCTGTCCGCGCTGCTGCGCGGTGCCGCCGCGACCCTGGCGGCGGCGGGAGTGCCCACGCCCGAGGCGGATGCCGAACTGCTCGCGGCCCACGTGTTCGACATGAGCCGGGGCGCGCTCGCGGCGGCGGCCTTCCGCGGCGATGGCGTGCCCGACGGCCGGGCGGCGTTCGACGAGCTGCTCGCCCGCCGCGCGGCCCGCGAGCCGCTGCAGCACCTCACGGGGCTCGCCCCTTTCCGCCACCTCGAACTGCGCGTCGGGCCCGGTGTCTTCGTACCGCGCCCGGAGACCGAGGCGGTCGCGCAGCTGGCGATCGACGCACTGCGCGCCGTGCCGGATGCCGCGCCGATCGCCGTCGACCTCGGCACGGGTTCCGGCGCGCTCGCCCTCGCGATGGCCACGGAGGTGCCGCACGCGCGTGTGCACGCGGCCGAGAACGCCGTGGACGCGTTCGTGTGGGCGAAAGAGAACTTCGCCCGGCACGCGCCCCACGCCCGTCTTGCCTTCACCGACCTGGCCGCCGCGTTCCCGGAGCTCGACGGCACGGTGTCGGTCGTCGTGTCCAACCCGCCGTACGTGCCGGATGCCGCGATTCCCCGCGACCCCGAAGTGCGCTTCTGGGATCCGCCGACGGCGCTCTACGGCGGTGCGGACGGACTCGACGTCGTGCGGGTGCTCTCCGGCGTGGCGCTGCGTCTGCTCCGGGCGGGCGGAACGCTCGTGATCGAGCACGGTGAGTGGCAGGGCGGCGAGATCCGCGGCATCCTCACCGCCGACGGCTGGCGCGCGGCGGCGACCCACCCCGACCTGACCGGCCGCGACCGCGCGACCACCGCTCTCCGGCCGTAGCCACCGCCCGCCGTAGACTGGAGCCGCCATGTCGCCGATCTTCGATTGCCTCGATCCCGAGCAGCTGCTGCCGGGGATGCGTCGGGCGCGCCAGGCGATCGGCCGCGGCGAACTCGTGGTGCTGCCGACCGACACCGTCTACGGCGTCGCCGCCGATGCCTTCAGTGCGGCCGCCGTCGCGCGTCTGCTCGCGGCGAAGGGTCGTGGCCGGCAGTCGCCGCCGCCCGTGCTCGTGGCCGGCATCGTGACGATGCGCGCGCTCGTCGCCGATGTCCCCGAGCCGGTCGAGCGCCTCGTGGAAGAGTTCTGGCCCGGGGGGCTGACGATCGTGCTGCCCGCGCAGCCGTCGCTGTCGTGGGATCTCGGCGACACGAACGGCACGGTCGCCGTGCGGATGCCCGCGGAGCGCATCACTCTCGAGCTCCTCGAAGACTGCGGCCCGCTGGCGGTGTCCAGCGCGAACCTCACCGGAAAGTCCGCCGCGATCACGATCGACGAAGCGCACGACATGCTCGGCGACAGCGTCGAGGTCTACCTCGACGGGGGGATGTCGGCCACCGGTGTCGCCTCGACCATCATCGACGCGACGGGGCTGCTGGGCCCGTCCGCCGGCGAGAGCGGGATCGTCCGGGTGCTCCGCGAGGGCGCCGTCTCCCGCGCGGCGCTGCGCACCGTGCTCGGAGAGCTTCTCGAGGCCGATCCCGACGAGGCCCACGGCGGCGGACCGGCGTGAGGCAGTACGTCCTCACCGTCCTGCTGACGGCCGCCGCGACGCTCGCCTGCACCTGGGCGGTGTGGCGCCTGGCACTGCGCTACAAGATCTATCCGGAGATCCGCGAGCGCGATGTGCACACGCGGCCGACTCCCCGCATCGGCGGCGTCGGCATGTTCCTCGGCGTCGTGGCCGCGTTCGCGCTGTCGTCGCAGATCCCCTACTTCGAGATCATCTGGGCAGAGCCCGCCGTCAACTTCTCGATCATGGGGGCGGCGCTGCTGATCGTGGTCGTCGGCGTCGCCGACGACCTGTGGGACCTCGACTGGATGATCAAACTGGGCGCCCAGTTCCTCGCGGCGGGCGTCGTCGTCGGATTCGGCGGCATCCAGATCTTCGCGATCCCGCTCGGCGGTCAGATCATCGTGTCGAGCTGGGTGAGCTTCGCGCTGTCGGTGCTGGCGATCGTGATCGTCATGAACGCCGTGAACTTCATCGACGGGCTCGACGGACTGGTCGCGGGCGTCGCCCTCATCGCCAACGGCGTGTTCTTCGTCTACACCTACCTGCTGGCGCGCGACCAGGGCTTCTCGAGCTACTCGAGCCTGTCGTCGTTCATCGCGATCGTCCTGATCGGCGTCTGCATCGGCTTCCTGCCGCTCAACTGGAATCCGGCGAAGCTCTTCATGGGCGACTCCGGGGCGCTTCTGATCGGTCTGCTCATGGGCACCTCCGCGATCGCGGTGACCGGCAGCCTTCCGCCGACGCTGATCGGGGACAACGACGTCTTCGGCCGCTCGCAGCTGCTGGGTGCCTTCATCCCGATCCTTCTGCCGATCGTGATCGTGCTGCTGCCGCTGCTCGACTTCGGTATGGCGATCGTGCGCCGCATGGCACGCGGCAAGTCGCCGTTCTCACCCGATCGCCAGCACCTGCACCACCGCATGCTCGACATGGGCCACAGTGACCGCGGCGCCGTGCTGATCTTCTACGCCTGGACCGCCGTCGTGAGTCTCGGCGTGCTGCTGATGTACATCGGTACCGCCGTCGACTGGCCCGGCGGCTACTGGTCGGGTGTCGTCTACCTGGTGATCGGCGCCGCCGCGTGCGTCATCGTCACCCTCCTTCCCTCCCGGCCGGCCACGCCCGCCCCGACCTCGCAGAGGATCCCCGCATGAGCACCACCCTGTCGAGCACGCGCGTGCTGCGCACGACCCTTCTCCTGTCCGCCGCCGCGACGGCGGCGCTCGCCGTCGTCGGTGCGATCGTCGGCTTCGCCGTCGGGGGAGTGGAGGGCCTGTGGAGCGCGCTCATCGCCGTCGTGCTGTCGGCGATCTTCCTCGGCCTCACCGCCGGCAGCATCCTGTTCGCCAACCGCTGGTTCGGCGACGCCCTGTACATCCCGATCTTCTTCGGATCGGTGATGGGCGCGTGGATCGTCAAGTTCGTGCTGCTGATCGTCGTCCTGTTCGTGCTGCGCGGTCAGCCGTGGCTCAACCAGGGGGTCTTCTTCGTCGCCCTGGTGATCAGCGTCGCCGTCTCGCTCGTCATCGATGTGGTCGTGATGACCCGGATGCGGGTGCCGCACGCGAGCGATGTGAGCCTGCCGACTCTGGCAGACGTCGAAGACAGCCAGAACGAGCCTCCCGCGGACGATAACGCCCCGCGGGGCTGATACGCTGTTCCTGCGCCCGCTCGCACCCGCGATGTGCGTGCGCAGTGACGCTCACACCGACCATCGTCGCCTCGGTTCACGCCGATGCCCCGAAGCTGGAGCCAGCGCTGTTCAATCTCACCGCGACCCTGATCGCACAGACTGCCGAAGACGGACCGGAGTTCCACGGACCGTCGATCGGTGAATTCTTCCCGGACGCGATCTTCACGATCCCCGGCCTCACCTTCCTGGGCGAGCCGTTCCAGTTCAACCGCATCCACGCGATCCAGTTGCTCGCGACGATCGCGATCGTCCTGATCTTCTGGCTCGGCACGCGCAACATGCGCGTGGTCCCGGGTCGCTTCCAGTCGGTCGTCGAGATGGGCCTGGACTTCGTCCGCACCGGCATCGCGGAAGACCTGCTCGGCAAGAAGGACGGCCGCCGCTTCCTTCCGGTGCTCACCACGATCTTCTTCATGGTGCTGTTCATGAACATCACGGGTGTCATCCCGTTCCTGAACCTCGCCGGCACCAGCATCATCGCCGTGCCGCTGCTGCTGGCCCTCGTCTCCTACGTCACGTTCATCTACGCGGGTGTCAAGAAGAACCCCGGCGCCTTCTTCAAGAACGCGCTCATGCCCTCGGGCGTGCCGTGGCCGCTGTACATCATCATCATCCCGCTCGAGTTCCTGTCGACCTTCATCATCCGCCCCGTCACCCTGACGCTGCGACTGCTGATGAACATGATCGTCGGCCACCTCATGCTCGTGCTGTTCTTCGCGGCGACGCAGTTCTTCCTCATCGACCTGGGTGGATGGTGGTCGGCGCTGGCCGCCGGCTCGCTGGCCTTCGGCTTCGCCTTCACCCTGTTCGAGATCTTCGTCGCCTTCCTCCAGGCCTACGTCTTCACCATCCTCACCGCGGTCTACATCCAGCTCGCGGTCGCGGAAGAGCACTGAGCGGCCCGGCGCACGCCGAGCCACCCAACCCCGAAAGGAAAAACCCGTGGACGCAACTACGGTTCTCGCCGACATCACCGGCTCCATCGCGACGGTGGGCTACGGCCTCGCCGCCATCGGCCCCGCCATCGGCGTGGGCATCGTCGTCGGCAAGACGATCGAGGGCGTCGCCCGTCAGCCCGAGCTGGCAGGTCGCCTGCAGGTCCTGATGTTCATCGGTATCGCCTTCACCGAGGCGCTGGCGTTCATCGGTATCGCGACCGGCTTCATCTTCGGCTTCTGATCACGCCCACCAGAATTAAGGAGACAGGATGCTGAACGCTCTTGTCGCGTACGCCGCGGAAGAAGAGGCGGCGCACAACCCGCTCATCCCCGCGTGGTACGACATCATCTGGTCGGCCTTGTGCTTCGTCATCATCCTGTTCGTCTTCTGGAAGGTCGCCCTTCCGAAGGTGAAGGATCTGCTCGACAAGCGCTCCGCCGCCATCGAGGGCAACATCGCGAAGGCCGACGAGGCCCAGCGTCAGGCTGAGGCCGCCCTGGTGGAATACACCGCGCAGCTCGCCGAGGCCCGCAAGGAAGCCGGCGAGATCCGCGAGGCCGCCCGCGAGGACGGCAAGAAGATCGTCGCCGAGGCGAAGGATGCAGCCTCCACCGAGGCGTCGCGTCTGACGGCCACCGCGCACACGCAGATCGAGGCGGAGCGCCAGTCGGCGCTCGTGTCGCTGCGCAGCGAGGTCGGCACGCTCGCCCTCGACCTCGCCGGCGGCGTCATCGGGGAGTCGCTCTCCGACGACGCGAAGGCGCAGGGTGTCGTGGATCGCTTCCTCGCCGAGCTCGAGGCGTCCGAGGCGGCCAAGTAATGGGCAGCGCGACCACTCAGGCACGGGCGGCATCGGCCGCGGCGCTCGGCGCCGCATCCGGTGTCGACCTCGACGTCGCACGCGAGCTGTTCGCGGCCGCGCGCGCCCTCGGGGACACCCCGCAGCTGAGCGGCGCGCTGGCGTCGTCGGCGGCTCCCGTCGCCGCACGGCAGAAGGTCGTCGCCGACGTGTTCGCCGGCTCGTCCGCCACGACACGCACCCTGCTGGACGCCGTGGTCGCCGAGCGGTGGTCTTCCGCCGATGACCTCATCGAGGGCATCGAGGAGCTCGCCGTGCGGGCCGCCTCGGTCGCCGAGCCCGCGTCCGACGTCGCGGGGGAGCTGTTCGAGGTCTCCCGCACCGTCGCCGCCAACCCGGAGCTCGAGCTCGCGCTCGGCAGCCGGCTGGGCGACGCGTCGGCGAAGGGGACTCTCGTCGAGAGCCTCCTGAGCGGACGTTCGGGCGAAGCCACCGTGGTCATCGCGTCGTCGCTCGTGCAGCAGCCGCGCGGCCGTCGGGTGCGCGCTCTGCTGGCGTGGGCGAAAGACCTCGTCGCCGATCAGCGCGGCCGCATCGTCGGAACGGTCTACTCGGCCGTTCCGCTGGGTGAGGCGCAGCTGACGCGACTGGGCGCATCGCTCGGTCAGCGCTACGGCAGCGCGGTCGAACTCAATGTCGTCGTCGACCCCGCGGTCGTCGGCGGACTCCGCATCGAGATCGGCGACGACGTCATCGACGCCACCGTCTCTTCGCGGCTCAACGACCTGCGTCAGAGACTCGCAGGCTAGAACTTCCCCGCTCCACCGGAGCGGCCAGCAGGGTCTCGTGTCCCTGGGTAGAGAACATTCACAGAAGGAACACCATGGCAGAACTGTCCATCAGCCCCGATGTCATCCGTGACGCGCTGAAAGACTTCGTCGCGGCGTACGAGCCCACCGGCGCGGCGGCGACCGAGGTCGGCACCGTCATCGACGCCGGTGACGGCATCGCCCACGTCGAGGGTCTGCCCGGCGTGATGGCGAACGAGCTCATCCGCTTCGACAACGGTGTGGAGGGTCTCGCGCAGAACCTCGACGAAGACGAGGTCGGTGTCGTCGTCCTCGGTGAGTTCTCCGGCATCCAGGCGGGTCAGAAGGTCACGCGCACCGGCGAGGTCCTCTCGGTCCCCGTCGGCGACGGCTACCTCGGCCGTGTCGTCAACCCGCTGGGCGCGCCCATCGACGGCCTCGGCGAGATTGCCAACGAAGGCCGTCGTGCCCTCGAGCTCCAGGCGCCCGGCGTCATGAGCCGCAAGAGCGTGCACGAGCCCATGCAGACCGGGATCAAGGCGATCGACGCCATGATCCCCGTCGGCCGTGGCCAGCGTCAGCTCATCATCGGCGACCGCCAGACCGGCAAGACCGCGATCGCGATCGACACGATCATCAACCAGAAGGACAACTGGGCGTCGGGCGACGTCAACAAGCAGGTCCGCTGCATCTACGTCGCCATCGGCCAGAAGGGCTCCACGATCGCCTCTGTCAAGGGCGCGCTCGAGGAAGCCGGTGCCATGGAGTACACGACGATCGTCGCGGCCCCGGCATCCGACCCCGCCGGCTTCAAGTACCTCGCCCCCTACACCGGTTCGGCCATCGGCCAGCACTGGATGTACGGCGGCAAGCACGTGCTCATCATCTTCGACGACCTGTCGAAGCAGGCCGAGGCCTACCGCGCCGTGTCGCTGCTGCTGCGCCGTCCGCCGGGCCGTGAGGCGTACCCCGGTGACGTCTTCTACCTGCACTCGCGTCTGCTCGAGCGTTGCGCCAAGCTCTCCGACGAGCTGGGTGCGGGCTCGATGACGGGTCTGCCGATCATCGAGACGAAGGCCAACGACGTGTCGGCCTACATCCCGACCAATGTGATCTCGATCACCGACGGCCAGATCTTCCTGCAGTCCGACCTCTTCAACGCCAACCAGCGCCCCGCCGTCGACGTGGGTATCTCGGTGTCGCGTGTCGGTGGTGACGCTCAGGTCAAGTCGATCAAGAAGGTCTCCGGAACGCTGAAGCTGGAGCTCGCGCAGTACCGCTCCCTCGAGGCGTTCGCGATGTTCGCGTCCGACCTCGACGCGGCTTCGCGTCGTCAGCTCGAGCGCGGTGCGCGTCTGACCGAGCTGCTCAAGCAGCCCCAGTACGACCCGTACCCCGTCGAGGAGCAGGTCGTCTCGATCTGGGCCGGCACCAACGGCAAGCTCGACACGATCGCGGTGGAGGATGTGCTCCGCTTCGAGCGCGAGCTGCTCGACCACCTGAAGCGCAACACGTCGATCCTCGACACGCTCCGCGAGACCAACGTCCTCGACGACGCGACCCTCGCCGAGCTCGACCAGGCCACCGACGCGTTCGTCCTCGAGTTCCAGGCGGGCTCGGGAGCGTCGCTCGGCCAGCCCGGTCACGAGGAGATCGCTGCGGCGAACGTGGACGACGTGAACCAGGAGAAGATCGTCAAGGGTCGTCGCGGCTGACGCCGCGGGTATTCAGCCATGGGCGCTCAACTCCGGGTCTACAAGCAGAAGATCGCTTCTGCTCAGACGACCAAGAAGATCACGAAGGCGATGGAACTCATCGCGGCTTCGCGCATCCAGAAGGCGATGACACGCGTGCGCGCGTCGTCACCCTTCGCGCGGGCCGTGACGCGGGCCGTCTCCGCCGTGTCCACGCACTCGAACATCCTGCATCCGCTGACCACCGAGCGTGCGGAGATCAAGCGGTCCGCCGTCGTGATCTTCGCGTCGGACCGCGGCCTCGCCGGTGCGTTCAACTCGCAGATCCTCCGCGAGGGCATGCAGCTCGGCGAGCTCCTGCGCAGCGAAGGCCGCGAGCCGGTGTACTTCCTCGTGGGTCGTCGCGCCGTGGGGTACTTCCAGTTCCGGCAGCTGCCATGGGCAGGGGAGTGGACCGGCGACACCGACACCCCGAGCTTCGAGACGGCGCAGCAGATCGCCGGCGCCCTGTTGGATGCGTACGACCGCGGCGGCGACGCCGAGGGCGGCGTGGATGAGATCCACCTCGTGTTCAACCGTTTCGTCAGCATGATGACGCAGGAGCCCGAGACCGTGCGCCTGCTGCCGCTGGAGGTCGTGGAAGCCGATGAGGTGGCGGCGGAGTCGTCCGCGCCGAACCAGGTGTACCCGCTGTACGAGTTCGAGCCGAGCCCGGAGGTCGTCCTCGACGCCCTCCTGCCGGTCTACGTGCAGAGCCGCGTCTTCAACGCCCTCCTGCAGTCGTCGGCAGCCAAGCATGCCGCGACGCAGAAGGCCATGAAGTCGGCCAGCGACAACGCCGACAAGCTCATCACCGACTACACGCGTCTGCGCAACAACGCGCGTCAGGCGGAAATCACTCAGCAGATCGCGGAGATCGTCGGCGGCGCCGACGCTCTGTCATCCAGCAAGTAAGACCCAAGCGAAAGAGACAACAATGACCACCACCGCCACCGCCCCCGCGACCACGGTCGTCGGCCGGGTCGCGCGCGTCACCGGCCCTGTCGTCGACATCGAGTTCCCGCACGACTCGATTCCCGACATCTACAACGCGCTGAAGACCACGATCTCCATCGCCGGAGAGTCGACCGAGATCACCCTCGAGGTCGCTCAGCACCTCGGCGACGACCTCGTGCGCGCCATTTCGCTCAAGCCCACCGACGGCATGGTCCGCGGCCAGGAGGTGCGCGACACCGGCGGCCCGATCACGGTTCCCGTCGGCGACGTCACCAAGGGCAAGGTGTTCGACGTCACCGGTGAGGTGCTCAACGCCGCTCCCGGCGAGACGATCGAGGTCACCGAGCGCTGGGGTATCCACCGCCAGGCGCCGAACTTCGACCAGCTCGAGTCGAAGACCGAGATGTTCGAGACCGGCATCAAGTCGATCGACCTGCTGACGCCCTACGTGCAGGGTGGGAAGATCGGTCTGTTCGGTGGTGCCGGTGTCGGCAAGACCGTGCTCATCCAGGAGATGATCCAGCGCGTGGCGCAGGACCACGGTGGTGTGTCGGTGTTCGCCGGTGTCGGCGAGCGCACCCGTGAGGGCAACGACCTCATCGGCGAGATGGAAGAGGCGGGCGTCTTCGACAAGACCGCCCTCGTCTTCGGCCAAATGGACGAGCCGCCGGGAACGCGTCTGCGCGTCGCCCTGTCGGCCCTCACGATGGCGGAGTACTTCCGCGACGTGCAGAAGCAGGACGTGCTGCTGTTCATCGACAACATCTTCCGCTTCACGCAGGCCGGTTCCGAGGTGTCGACGCTCCTCGGCCGCATGCCGTCGGCCGTGGGTTACCAGCCGAACCTCGCCGACGAGATGGGTGTGCTCCAGGAGCGCATCACCTCGACGCGCGGTCACTCGATCACCTCGCTCCAGGCGATCTACGTCCCCGCCGACGACTACACCGACCCGGCGCCGGCGACCACCTTCGCGCACCTCGACGCGACCACCGAGCTCAGCCGTGAGATCGCATCGAAGGGTCTGTACCCCGCGATCGACCCGCTGACCTCGACCAGCCGCATCCTCGACCCGCGCTACATCGGCGCCGACCACTACCGCGTGGCCACCTCGGTGAAGCAGATCCTGCAGAAGAACAAGGAACTGCAGGAGATCATCGCGATCCTCGGTGTCGACGAGCTCTCCGAAGAGGACAAGGTCGTCGTGTCGCGCGCACGTCGCATCCAGCAGTTCCTGTCGCAGAACACCTACATGGCGAAGAAGTTCACCGGCGTCGAGGGCTCCACGGTCCCGATCAAGGAGACCATCGAGTCGTTCGACGCGATCGTCAAGGGCGACTTCGACCACGTGGCCGAGCAGGCCTTCTTCAACGTCGGTGGCATCTCCGACGTCGAAGAGAAGTGGGCGCAGATCCAGAAGGAGAACGGCTGAGATGGCGCTGACCGTCACCCTCGTATCCGCTGAGGCGGAGGTATGGCACGGCGAGGCGAGCCTCGTCGTGGCCAAGACCGTCGAGGGCGAGATCGGCTTCATGACGGGCCACGAGCCGGTGCTGGCGATCCTCGCCGAAGGTCAGGTGCGCATCACGCAGGCCGACGGCACGAAGATCGTCGCGAGTGCGCAGGACGGATTCCTCTCGATGGAAGCCGACCAGCTCACGATCGTCGCCGGTCACGCCGCGCTCGTCGCCTGATCGACCTTTCGCAGACCACTCCCGCTCGAGACGCCAGACGTCTCGGGCGGGAGTGGTCTTTCGCGTACCGAGGAGAAGCGTTGCTGATACTGCTGCCGCCGAGCGAGACCAAGCGCCCGGGTGGATCCGGCGCGCCCCTGAATCTCTCCGCGCTGGCGTACCCGTCGCTCGAGCCCGCGCGGGAGACGGTGACCCGGGCCCTCGTCGCGCTGAGCGCGTCGCCCGACACCGCCGCGCGCGTGCTGAAGCTCTCCGATCGCCAGCGGGGTGAGATCGCGGTGAACGCCGCGCTCCGCTCCGCCCCGACGCTGCCGGCGATCGACAGGTACACCGGCGTGCTCTACGACGCGCTGGACGCGCCATCGCTCGGTGCCGCCGCGCGCCGGTGGCTCGGCGCGCATGTCGCGATCCAGTCGGCGCCGTGGGGCCCGGTGGGTGCGCTCGATGCGATCCCCGCCTACCGTCTCGCGGCGGGCGCGGCGCTGCCCGGCATCCCGACGCTCCGGCAGGTGTGGGCGGGCGCCGTCAGCGCCGCGCTGAAAGACGCCGCGCCGACGTTCGTGCTCGACCTGCGCTCGGAGGCCTACACGGCGCTCGGTCCGGTGCCGGCGGGCATCCCCACCGCCTACGTGCGCGTCGTGACCGCCGAGTCCGGCGGCGGCGCCGTGCGCGCCCTCAATCACTTCAACAAGCATGCCAAGGGTGCGTTCGTGCGCACCCTCGCCTCCGGGCGCCCCAGCGTGACGACGATCGCGGGACTCTGCCGGTGGGCGCTGGCGCGCGGCTGGACGCTGCGGCCCGGCCAGCCCGGAGAGCTCGAGCTCGTCGTCTGAGCGTCAGTCGCGCGCCGTGTTCGCGGCGGTGCGCTCGGTGTTCTCGGCGATCGCGACGAGCGCGACGCCCGACTCGATGACGAAGCGCACGACCACGATCGCGAGGAAGGCCAGCACTGGCACGACCACGACGGTGGAGAGGATGAGGGCGATGCCGCCGCCGAGGTTCCACGACAGCGCGTTGATGCCCGAGATGATGCCGCCGAAGAACGAGAAGACGAAGCCGATGCCGATCGCGACGAGGCCGACGAGGTAGAAGACGCTCGCGAGGCGGCGAGTGATGAAGCGGGTGAAGCTCAGGTCGAACAGGGCCGACAGGAAGCCGCGCCCGATATCGTCGAGATCGCCCGCGAGGCGGGGAACGCCGGTGTCGTCCACGCCGGCGAGGCCGGGGGTGGAGGAGGCGGCGGCTTCGGCAGCGGGCTGCTCGGGAAGCGGAGGAGGCGTGGTGTCGGTCATGGGAGCCCTTTCCTGGGATGCTCTGGCCAGGCTAGCGCGCGCTCACTACGATGTGATCGAGCGCGGCCGCTGGGGGTTCGCGCCGCGACGGATGCCGTCGCCATCGGGGAGGACGTTCGACATGGGCAACGGTACTGATTCGGCGATCGCTGCAGCGGCGCTGGCGGGGGTGGGGTTCGTTCTCTTCCTCTTCTTCGTGGTCGTCTACGTGGTCGGCTCGTTCTTCCTGATGAAGATCTTCGAGAAGGCGGGCGTACAAGGATCGTGGCGCGCGTGGGTGCCCGTGTACAACGTGCTGATCTTCGCCAAGCTCGGCGACATCAGCCCTTGGGTCATGCTGATCGCGATCGGCGCGTCGGGTCTGCTGAGCCAGATCCCCGTGCTCGGTGTCGTCTTCACGATCCTGCCGGCGGCCGTCAGCGCCGCCGCGGCCTGGCGCGTCGGACTGAAGCTGCAGAAGGAGACGCCCTGGGTCGTCCTGTACGTGTTCCTGTCGCTCGTGTGGCTCGGGATCAACGCCTTCGACCGCTCCCGGTGGAGCCCGGTCGTGGGACCCGCGCCGTGGGCGGCGAACGATTTCCTCGCCGACACGACGGTGTGGGACGGCGTGCCCGTTCAGCCGCGCCCGGTCGCGGGGCCGGCAGCGCCGCCGGCCGGGTACGCGCCGCCCGCGGGGTACGCGCCGCCCGCGGGATACACGCCGCCGGCGCCGCCCGCGGGGTACACGCCACCCCCGGCGCCCGGTGCCGCGCAACCGCCGGTCACCCCGCCGTCGATCACCCCGCCGCCGTACACGCCGCCGTCCGCCCCCGAGCCGCCCACGGCCCCGCCGGGCGCGCCCGAACCGCCGCGGGTGTGAGGCGGCGCGCTTCCGCGCGGGGCGGAGGGCGGAGGGGACACCTCGACTAGAGTGTGAGCGTGTCCGAATCCGCCACTGTCTCGCGCAGCGTCCCCCTCGCGGACGGTGAACTCTCGCTGCAGTGGTCGGAGCTCACGCACCGCGGCCGGCGGCGCGAGATCAACCAGGACGCCGTCCTGACACTGTTCCCGCTCTTCGTCGTCGCCGACGGGATGGGCGGCCACATCGGCGGCGAGATCGCCAGCGCGAGCACCGTCGATCGCCTGCGCGCCGTCGCGGAGAAGGGCGATGTGTCGCCCAAGACGATCGAGAAGGCCCTCGCGCGCGCCGTCGCCGACATCGCGGCGCATCCCGAGGCGACAGACGAAGGCACCGGCACGACCGTGACCGGCGTGTACCTCGACACCACGACGGCCGAGCCGACCTGGGTGACCCTGAACATCGGCGATTCGCGGGTGTACCTCTTCCGCGACGGCGGACTCGCCCAGGTGACGACGGATCATTCCGTCGTGCAAGAACTCATGGCGGCGGGGCGGCTGACGCCGGAAGAGGCCGAGAGCCACCCCTACGGCAACGTCATCACCCGCGCCGTCGGCCCCAGCGACAGCGTCGCGCCCGACTACATCCGCCTCGACGTGCTCGACGGCGATCGGTTCGTCATCTGCAGCGACGGCCTGACCAAAGAGCTCACCGACTACGGCATCCTGCACTTCCTGCTGCAGCACTCCGACCCCACCGAGGCTTCCGACGCCATGCTGGAAGCGGCGCTGGAGAACGGCGGACGCGACAACGTCACGATCGTCGTCCTGAACGTCGCGCGCACCGTCTCCTCCCCAACCGCCGACTGAGCGCATCCCTCCACCGATCGCCGCTCTGCACACCTGAGTGCGGGACGGGTCGGATTGACTGAGGCCGTGCGCTCAGACGATGTAGACACCGACGCCCCGCTGCGACTTCCCGACGCGCCTCCGGAGCCGGTCCGGCCGCCCATCCCGCTACTGTCGGCGGTCGTCCCCGTCGCCGGCGCGGTCGTGCTGTGGCTTCTGACCGACTCGATCTACGCACTGTGGTTCGCGGCTCTCGGCCCGCTCGTGGCGTTCGCGGCCCTCGGGGACGGTGTGCGCGGGCGGCGGCGGGCGCGCAGGGCGGCCGATCGGCGCGCCGAGCGCACGCTCGACGCGCTGCAGAGCGAGATCGCGGTGCGGCACGACGCCGAGCGGGTCGCGCTGTGGGCGCGGCATCCCGACGTCGCGGCCTTCGCGCGGGAGCCGGGCGAGATCTGGCGGCCGACGCCGGGCCGCGGCGACGTGCTCGTGGTCGGGCGGGGCCCGGGAGAGAGCGCCGTGCGCACGGAGGGGAGCGCGCTCACGGAGCGCGGCCGCGCCGTGCGCCGCGGTGCGCGCGAGCTCTCCGACGCGCCGGTCACGATACCGGTGACCGCGGGGATCGCCGTCGCCGGGCCGCCGGTGCTCGCGGCGGGCGTCGTGCGGGCGCTCGCGGTGCAGGTGTGCCTGGCGCAGGCGCCGGGGGAGGTGCGCGTGAGCGGTGGGCTGCCGCCGGGTCTGCCGCACGCCGATGCGACGCGCGGTGCGCACCTGCACGTGGGCGACGGTGGACGGCCGCTGCCCGCGGGCGTCGATATCCCGATCGTGCGACTCGCTCCCGGCACGCCGCCGCCGCCGCGGTGCGAGGCCTTGCTCACCGTGCTCTCACCCCACGAAGCGCGGCTCGACCATGGCGGCCGGTCTCGCTCGGTGAGCGTCGAAGCGCTCTCGCACGATCAGGCGGTGCACCTGGTGGCGGCACTGGCCGACCGCGCGCAGCGCTCGTTGGGCCAGCGCGCCGACGGCGTCACCGCGCTCAGCGACGTCCTCGCCGCCGTTCCCGTCGCGGGCGGCTCGCTGGCTGCGCCGATCGGCGTCGCGGCGGGCGAGCCCGTCGTGATCGATCTGGTCGACGACGGTCCGCACGCTGTCGTCATCGGCGTCACCGGGTCGGGCAAGAGCGAATTGCTCACGACGTGGGTCGCCGCGATCTGCCGGGGCCGAAGCGCCGCCGAGGTGTGCTTCCTGTTGGTGGACTTCAAAGGCGGGCGCACGTTCGACGCCCTCGCGAGGCTGCCCCACGTCACGGGCGTGCTCACCGACCTCGACGACGAAGCGGCGCTGCGCGCGGTCGAGAGTCTGCGCGCCGAAATCCGCCACCGCGAGCGCACCCTCGCCGAGCACGGCGCGCGCGACGTGCAAGAAGCCCCCGGCATCCTGCCCCGCCTGGTGGTGGTCGTCGACGAGTACGCGGCGCTCGTGGCAGCTCACCCGGCCCTCCACGATCTGTTCGGCGACATCGCCGCGCGCGGACGCGCCCTGGGCATGCACCTCATCCTCGCGTCGCAGCGCGCGGCGGGAGCGTTCCGCGATGCGGTGCTCGCCAATGCCCCGCTGCGCATCGCGATGCGGGTGACGGATGCCGCGGACTCCCGCGCCGTGCTCGGCACCGATGCGGCGGCGCACCTGTCGGGTCTCGCGCACGCCCGCGGGACAGCGCTCGTGCGGCGGGCGGCCGACCCCGCGCCGCTGACGGTGCGCGTCGCGCGGTGCGCGCCTGCGACCCTCGAGCGGCTTATCGCCGACGCTCCCGCTCAGCGGGCGCGAGCGCCGTGGTTGCCTGCGCTGCCGCTGTGCGTGCCGCTGGCCGAGGTCGGCCGCGCGGGGGAGGTGATCCTCGGCCGCGCCGATGATCCGGCCGCGCAGCGTCAACCCCTGCTCCGTCTCGGCGAGGGCGGATTCACGGTGATCGGGGGCGCGGGATCGGGAAAGACCACGCTGCTGAGCGCCGTCGCCGCGCAGGCGGCGGGCGTCGTGTGGATCGGCGGCGCGCTCGAGGAGGGCTGGGACGGTCTCGCCGCGATCGACGACGTGCGCGCCGGTGCGACCGTGATCGTCGACGACGCCGACGCGATCGCCGCGCGGTTCCCCGCCGATTACGCCACGGCCTGGCTCGCGTTGCTCGAGCGCGCGGGGCGCGAGGCCCGGGGCCGCGGCATCCGCCTGGTGCTCTCGGCCGCCCGCCTGAGCGGGGGAGTGGCGCGCGCCGCCGATCTGCTGCCCCACCGCGTGATCCTCGCGCTGCCCAGCCGCGCCGACCACGTGGCCGCCGGCGGCGAGTCCGCCGACTTCCTCGCCGATCTCCCGCCCGGGCGCGGTCGGTGGGGGCGGCGGCTCGTGCAGTTCGTCGACGTGCCGGCGCATGATCGTGCGGACGATGTGGTCCGCGAGTGGATCCCGGCGGGCCGGCCCGCCGGGTTCGTCGCGCCCGCCGGGCCGCGCGTGCGTGAGACACTCGACGCGTGGGAGCGCGCCGGCATCCCCACCCGATCGGTCGAGGAGACCGGTGCCGAAGCGAGGCCCGGCACGCTGCTGTGGGGGACCCCCGAAGCGTGGCTCGGACGTTGGGGGGCGCTGGCCGCGGTGCGCGCCGACGGCGATCTCGTGGTCGACGCAGCGTGCGCCGCCGAGTACCGCACCGTGACCGGCCGCCGCGAGCTGCCGCCGTTCGCGCTGCCGGGGGCAGACCGGGCGTGGCTGCACACGCCCGACGGCGCCGTGACGCGCGTGCGCCTGCCCCGTCGCTGACATCGGGGTCGGGTGTGGTCGCTTCGGGCGTGGGATGCGGCCGCAGCTGCCCCCGGAATCGGGGCGCGGCGAAGTGGGCGCGTGTGTCGGGAATCCCCGTGCGGTACCCGCCCCGGGCGACAACTTGGGGAAGCTGCTGCGAGTTGGGGTCAGGTGTGGACGCTTCGGGCGGGGGATGCGGCCGCAGCTGCCCCCGGAATCGGGGCCGCCGCGAAGTTGGCGCGCGCATCGGGAATCCCCGCGCGATATCCGCCCGGGGCGCCACTCGGCGAGGGGAAGGGAGCCCTGTGCAGCGCGTCAGGCGAGGATGCCGGCGAGATCGGCGGCGTCGAGGCCGTGTGCGGCGGCGACCCCCGGATTCACGACACGTCCGCCGGCGACATTGAGGCCGGCGGCGAGGGCCGCGTCGGCGCGGAGCGCCGCGCGCCAGCCGCTGCCCGCGAGCCGCCGCACGTAGGGCAACGTCGCGTTCGTGAGCGCAGACGTGGAGGTGTTCGGCACGGCGCCCGGCATGTTCGCCACGCAGTAGAAGACGCTCCCGTGCACCGGGAAGGTCGGGTCGGCGTGCGTCGTCGGGCGGGTGTCGGCGAAGCATCCGCCCTGGTCGACAGCGATGTCGACGAGCACCGAGCCCGGTCGCATCCGCGCCACCATGTCGTTCGTGACGAGCTTGGGAGCCTTCGCGCCCGGGATGAGGACCGATCCGATGACGAGGTCGCTCGCGACGACGGCGCGATCGAGGTCGAGCGGGTTGGATGCCGCGGTCTTCACCCTCCCCTGAAAATGGTCGTCGAGGAAGCGCAAACGCTGGATGTTCGTGTCGAAAATCGTGACGTCGGCGCCGAGACCGGCGGCGATGTACGCCGCATTGGCGCCGGCGACACCGCCACCGATGACGGTGACCGTGGCGGGTCGGGTGCCCGGCACGCCCGACATCAGCAGCCCGAGACCGCCTGCCGAGCGCATCAGAGTCGCCGCACCCACGGTGGGCGCGAGCCGGCCCGCGACCTCGCTCATCGGGGCGAGCAGAGGCAGACCGCCGCCCGGCAGTTCGACCGTCTCGTACGCGATCGCGGTGATGCCGGAGGCGACGAGGCGATCGGTGAGCGGGCGATCGGCCGCGAGGTGCAGATAGGTGAAGAGCACGAGGTCGTCGCGGAAGTACCCGTACTCGCTCTCGATCGGCTCCTTGACCTTGAGGACGAGCTCAGCGCGGCCCCACACCTCGGCGGCGTCGCGCACGAGCTCCGCACCGGCGTCGGCGTATTCGGCGTCGGTCATCGACGACCCAGCGCCCGCACCGGCCTGCACGGTCACCTCGTGCCCGGCGGACACGAGGTCGTGCACGCCGGCGGGCGTGAGGGCTACCCGGTATTCGTTGTTCTTGATCTCGGTCGGAACACAGATGCGCATGATTCCCTTTCCGCGCCTGCGTGCCTCCTTGTGGGAGGAGAGGCGACTACACCGTCGGCCGGACGGACCCGACGACCTGTCCGCCACCGGTGATGGTCAGCGGAAGTTCAGCGAGAGTGGCCGCGACGTCGGCGGCCGGCAGCGCGCCCACGCGCGCGAGCAGGGCGAGGGCGATCGCCGCCTTGGCGCGGTCGCCGCCGTCGAGCACTTTGAGCGCCACGGTCGTGCCGTTCGGGGCGACCATGATCTGCACGGCCTCGGCCCCGCCCTTGGCGAACACGCCGAGGCGCTCGATCGCGATGGTGTCCTGACCGCCCGGCCCGTCGATCGTCCACGGGTTCTCGCGCACGGCGCGCACGAGCGCCCCGGCCGCACGGTGAAGCGCGAACGGCGAGCGCTCCGACGAGGTGCCGATGCGGTGCGCCGCGCGTCCCAGAGCCTCGAGGCTGACGGCGTGCACCGGCGCGCCGCAGCCGTCGATCGCGGTGACGGTCACCTTGGTGCCGGTGAGACGTTCGACGATCTCGCGGATGTGCAGCTGCAAGGGATGCGAGGGATCGAGATAGGTGGCGGTGTCCCACCCGTTCGCGGCGCACGTGAGCAGCATCGCCGCGTGCTTGCCCGAACAGTTCATGCGGATGCTCGCCGGCTGGCCGAGCTCGCGGACCATCTCGTCGCGGGTGGCGCTGTGCGTCGGCCACGCGGCGGGGCAGAGGAGGTCGGACTCGCCGAGGCCGGCCCGCTCGAGGATGGCGCGGACGACGGCGACATGCCGGTCGGTGCCGGAGTGGCTCGCGGTGGACAGAGCGAGCTCCTCGCCCTCGAGCGTGGCGCCGGCAGACGCGAACGCGAGGGCCTGGAGCGGCTTGAGGCTCGAGCGCGGGAGGATCGGCGTCGTGGTGTCGCCGAGCGTGAGGATTGCCGTGCCCTCGGGGTCGAAGACGATCGCCGAGCCGGCGTGACGCGACTCGACGAAGCCGCTGCGCTCGACGACGGCGAGCTCCACGGAGGCTTCGACAGGGACGGTTCCGCTCGCAATCACCACCGCACCAGCCTATCCCGCGGGCACCTCCGGGCGAGAGCGGCGTGCCAGACTGGCGGCATGATCGGGCACCACGAATACCGCCTTCACAGCCGCTGGACCGGCAACACCGGCACCGGCACGAGCGGATACCGCGACTACAGCCGCGCGGTGGAGATCGCGATCGAGGGCAAGCCGACTCTCGAAGCCTCGGCCGACCGGCCGTTCCGCGGCGAGGCGGCGAAGTGGAACCCGGAAGATCTCCTTCTGGCCGCGCTCAGCGAATGCCACCTGCTGTCGTACCTCTACGCGTGCGTGCAGGCCGACGTGGTCGTGGTCTCGTACGACGACGACGCCACCGGCACGATGGTCGAAGACGGCGCCGGCGGCGGCGCTTTCACCGACGTGCTGCTGCGCCCGCGGGTGGTGGTCGCCGAGGCATCCATGATCGCCGCCGCCGAAGCCGCGCACGCGCGGGCGCACGCCCAGTGCTTCATCGCGAACAGCGTGAACTTCCCCGTGCGTCACGAGGCGACGGTCACCGCCGTTCGTGCGGAAGAACCTGCTTGAGCCGCTCGACCGGGGTGGCGGCGGGGGCCTCGTTGTAGGCGTTCGCGAGCTCCTGCTCGGACAGCGCGTGGATGGCGGCCATGATCTCGTCCGTCGCGAGGCGCCGGGCCCTTCCGGAGGAGGCGGTGCCGTGCGCCGACAGGTCGATCGGTTCGCCGTAGCGCACCGTCACCCGCGGGTTCATGCGGGGCCACTTGGCGCCGACGGGCATGGCCTCGTTCGTGCCGACGAGCCCGACGGGAACGACCTTCGCCCCGGTTTCGAGCGCGAGGAAGGCGACGCCGGTGCGCCCCTTGTAGAGCCGGCCGTCGAGTGAGCGGGTGCCCTCGGGATAGAGCGCGATCGCCCGGCCGGAGGCGAGGATCCGGCGCTGCTGGTCGAGTGCTTCGAGCGCCGCCTGACCCGCGCCGCGCTCGACGGGGGTCGCGCCGATCGCGGTGAAGAAGTTGCGGCTGAACCACCCGGCGACGCCCGATCCGTCGAAGTACGACGACTTCGCCAGGAAGTACACCGGTCGCGGCGCGAACGCGGGGATCAAGAAGGAATCGATGAACGACAGGTGGTTGCTCGCGAGGATGACCGGACCCGTCCGCGGCACGTTCCCCCGTCCCTCGATGCGGGGGCGGTAGATCGCGCGCGCGAGGGGGGCCAGCAGCCAGCGGATGATGTAGTACGTGGGTCCGACACCCGACACCCGTTCCGGGGTGGATTCAGACGCAGCGGAGGGGGTCTGCGGCTCATCGGTCATCAGACGAGGGTACCGCCGAATCCATACCCGCCCCGGCATGGCGCCCGCTCACAGCGTGGACAGAAGAATATGGGGGAGGATGGAGGCGACTCCCTGTTCTCTACCGTGAGGTTACCCGTGCGTCTGCGCCCGTTCGCCGCCCTGTCCGTCGCCGCCACCGCGGCCGTTCTGCTCGCCGGCTGCTCCGGTCTGGGCGGCGGCGGCGCCACGCCGTCGGCATCCGGCACCGATGCGCCGGCTGTCGACCTGTGCGACGCGCAGGCGCCGTCGGGTGCCGCGTCCGACGCCGTGACTCTCGACGGGGATGCCGGGACGCCCTCGACGGCAACGTTCTCCTCGCCCGTCGAGATCACGACGCTCGAGGTCACGACGATCGACGAGGGCAGCGGGGACCCGGTCGCGGACGGGGATTACGTCTCCTACGCGCTGACGGCTTACGACGCCGCCACCGGCGAGAAGCTCGGCGAGCTCGGCTACCAGCCGGGTGAGGTGCTCCCGCAGCCGATCGCCGCGGCGAACCCGCTCGGACAGTTCCTCGGCTGCGGCGCGCCCGGTGAGCGCGTCGTGGCGGCCCTGCCCGCGAGCGGCACCGAGGGCGATACCGACTACGTCGCGTCGGCGATCTACGTCGTCGACCTCCTCGAGCGCGTCCCGACGGCCGCCTGGGGTGCGGAGCAGCCCGCCGTCGATGGCCTGCCGATCGTCACGCTCGCCGAAGACGGCACGCCGTCGATCGAGGTGCCGAAGACCGATCCGCCCGCCGAGACGCAGATCGCGACGCTCAAGAAGGGCGACGGCTACACGGTCGCCAGCGGTGACCAGGTGCTCATCCAGTTCCGCGGCGCCCGGTGGTCGTCGGGCGAGCTGTTCGACGGCGGCGACACGTGGGCGTCGAACAGCCCGTACACGGGACAGACGACCGGCTTCGTACCCGGTTTCTCGAAGGCGCTCGAAGGTCAGACCGTGGGCTCGCAGGTGCTCGTCGTGATCACGCCCGCCGATGGATACGGCGAGGGCGAGATCAACGCGGACGACCTCACGGGCGACACGCTCGTCTTCGTGATCGACATTCTCGGTGCGCAGAAGGTCGTCGCACAGTAACTAGGCTGACGGCATGCGCCGCATCCTGATCCTCGGTTCCACGGGCTCGATCGGCACGCAGGCCCTCGACGTCATCCGCGCACGGCGCGACCGCTTCGAGGTCGCGGGGCTGGCGGCGGGGCGGGATGCCGAGGGCATGGCGGCGCAGGCGGCCGAATTCGGCGTCCGCCACACGGCGCTCGGAGCGGAGGCGGCCGAACGTCTCGTGCGCGAGGTGGACGCCGACGTGGTGCTGAACGGCATCACCGGCTCGGTCGGCCTGGGCCCGACTCTCGCCGCCCTCGAGGAAGGGCGCACCCTCGCGCTCGCCAACAAGGAGTCGCTGATCGTCGGCGGTGATCTGGTCACGCGCCTCGCCGCGCCGGGGCAGATCGTGCCCGTCGACTCCGAGCATTCCGCGATCGCGCAGGCACTGCGCTCCGGCGACGCGGGCGAAGTGCGACGGCTCGTGCTCACGGCGTCGGGCGGACCGTTCCGCGGCCGCACCGCGAGCGAGTTGGCATCCGTCACTCCTGCGGAGGCTCTCGCGCACCCGACGTGGGACATGGGGCGGGTCGTCACGACGAACTCCGCCACGCTGGTGAACAAGGGCCTCGAGGTGATCGAGGCGCACCTGCTGTTCGGCGTCGACTACGACCGCATCGACGTCGTGGTGCACCCGCAGTCGATCGTGCACTCGATGGTGGAGTTCACCGACGGATCGACCATCGCCCAGGCGTCGCCGCCCGACATGCGCCTGCCGATCTCACTCGGTCTCGACTGGCCCCGCCGCGTCGCCGGAGTCGGCGCGCCGCTCGACTGGACGACGGCGCAGGCGTGGACGTTCGAACCGCTCGACGAGGGCGCCTTCCCCGCTGTCGCGCTCGCGAAGAGCGTCGGCCGCGCCGGCAGCACCTACCCCGCCGTCTTCAACGCGGCCAACGAACAGGCTGTCGACGCATTCCACGAGGGAAGGCTGAGCTTTCCCGGCATCGTCGACACGATCGCCGCCGTCGTGGATGCGCACGACGCGCCGACGGAGCTCACCCGCGAGGCGCTCGGCGACGCCGAGCGGTGGGCGCGTGAGGCGGCCGACGCGCGCATCGCGCGGGGTTGAGCCCTACACCAGCGGGCGCGTCGGGTCGCTGAGCGGGGTGGAGCCCTCGGGATACGGCACGGCCCACGACGGCTCGGGCACCGGCCAGCCGGCGTCCCGCAGCGCACGGCGGGCCAGCTCTCGCGCCGAGTAGGGCGTGCGGACGCCGCGGATGTCGCGGTAATCCTGGTGCCCGGGCCCGGCCCAGAGGATCGCGTCGCCCTCGCCGACGAGCTTCACGGCCTCGAGGATGGCGCGCTCCGGTGGCGAATACTCGTGGATCTCGGCGTTGGGCGCGGCGCGGCGCGCACCCTCGACGAGCACGGCGCGGATGGCATCCGGATCTTCGTGACGGGGGTGGTGGTCGGTGACGATCAGCACGTCGCTGCCCTCGACGCCCGTGCGACCCATGTCGTGCCGCTTGGTCGTGTCGCGGTCGCCGTCGGCGCCGAAGAGCATGACGACGCGGCCGGGCGTCACCCGACGGACGGCGGCGAGTGTCTTCTCGAACGCGTCGGGCGAGTGGCCGAAATCGACGTAGACGGCGGGACCGGCGTCGCCGGAGACGCGCTGCGTGCGCCCCGGGAGGTGCGCGTCGATGCGGGCGCCGTCGAGGGCCGCGACCAGGCGCGACCAGTCGTAGCCCGCTTCGAGCAGCATGACGATCGCGAGGCCCGCGTTGGCGGCCATGTGCCGTCCGATGACCGGCACGGTGGTGGTGAGCGAGCCCGCCGGCCCCGACAGCGTGAATTCGGTGCCGTCCTGGCGCTCCGCGACGATGTCGACGGTCCAGTCCGCCGTGGCGGCGGAATCGTCCGCGATGTCGGGCGTGACGATCGTCACGGTCGGCACCTCGCTGCGCGCGGCGACCTCGACGCCGTACGCGGAGTCGAGGCAGACGACGGCGCGGCGTGACCGGTCGGGGCGGAACAGCGGCAGTTTCGCCTCGAAGTACTCGCGCATGTCGGCGTAGTCGTCGAGGTGGTCGTGGGTGAGGTTGGTGAAGCCCGCGACGTCGAACACGATGCCGTCGACGCGGTGCCGACTGAGCGCCTGCGCGCTCACCTCGACGGCGACGGCTTCGACGCCGCGCTCGCGCATGAGGGCGAGAAGGGCGTGGAACTCGCTCGCCTCGGGGGTCGTGAGGCGCGACACGATGACCTCGCCGGCGATGTGCCGCTCGGCGGTGGAGGAGAGGCCGGTGACGACGTCGAGCTGGCCGAGAATGCCCTCGAGCAGGTGCGAGACGCTCGTCTTGCCGTTGGTTCCGGTCGTCGCGAGCAGCACCGGAAGGTCGTCGGCCGTGCCGTAGACCCATGCGGAGAGGTCACCGAGGATCGCGCGCGGGTCGGCGACCGTCACGATCGGCAGCCCGGCGGATGCGGCGATCTCGGCGCCGGCGGCGTCGGTCACGATCGCCACGGCGCCCTTCCCGGCGGCCGCCGACGCGAACTCCGCACCGTGCCGGTTGACGCCCTGGATCGCCACGAACACCTCGCCGGCGCGCAGATCCGCGGTGGCGAGGGTGAGACCCGAGAGGACGACGCCGTCGGCGGCTCCGCTCACGCGCGCGTCGAAGCGTGCGGCGAGATCGCCGAGCCGGCGCTGCGGCGGCTGCACGGGCCGGAGGACGGGCGGCAACTGGGCGGGGGCGGAATCACTGGCCATAACCCGTCCATCCTCTCATCCGACGGACGTGGGGCGAGGACGAATCCCCGCCCCACGTCGCTCACGCCCGGCGGCGGCGCAGCAGCGCGACGGCGAGCGCCGCGAGGCCGGCGACGAGTGCCCCGCCGGCCAGCCAGCGCGCCACAGGGTCGGCGTCCGAAGAGGTCTCGACGTCGGCGTGGTCGTCGGCCTCGTCCGAAGCGTGGCCGTGGTCGTCCGTCTCCGCGACGGCGCCGACGGCGACGAGGGGTGCGGGCGCGGCGAGGTCGTCGTCGCTCTGACCGTCGGCGGCGACCTCCGACCAGTCGGTCACGCCGCTCACGCATTCCTGGCGCACCGGGAAGGCCACCGAGGTCTCGGACGCGGACGACGCGAAGATCACGTCCATCGCGACGCTGGCGGCGACGCCGCTTTCGACGGGCGTGATGGCGGTGTAGGTGACCTGCGAGGCGATGCCGTCGTCACCGATGACCCGGCTGATCGTCCAGGCGCCGTCGAGCACCGGCGTCACGCCGTCGATGCCGTCGGGGAGGTCGAAGACGAGTGCCGTGGTGGGGGAGTCGTCGCAGCCGTGGCTGAAGCTGAACGCCAAACGCGTGGACGCTCCGGCGGACGACTCCTCGGGCGTGACGTGGACGTGGGCCGAGGCCGCCAGGGGAGCGGCGACGACGAGGGCGGCGCCGGCGATCGCGCCGGCGAAAAGGCGCGCACGACGGCGCGCGGGGGTGGAGGTGTGCATGGGGTCTCTCTTGTCTGTGGGGAAGATGGGGTGCCGCCGCGGCGGCGAAGCTCAGCGTGCGAACGCCGGCGGACCCCGTCTGGACACGGACGTGAGGAGAAGGATGCGGCGAACGCGCGGGCGTCCGAGCGCGACGCGTCGCGGCACGGTGACGCTCGCCGGCACACCGGGAAGTCGAAGGAGCCGCCGGATGCCGCGGACACAGGCGGCGAGCATCCGTTCGCCCGTCGCCAGCAGCACGACGGTGACGGCGGCGGCGAGCACGTGCCCGAGGGTCATGCCGGCCGCGGCGGGAGTGGCGGGCACCGCGAGCGCGGCCAGATCGTGCGCGTGACCGTGCAGGGTGGCGGGGGCATCGGTGCCGACGGCCGCGAAGGCCGCGTGCAGCAGAAACTGGGCCGCGCCGACGGCGGCGACCAGACGCGGCAGCGAACGGCGTCGCCCGACGAGGGCGATCGCCACCGGCGCCGCCACGATCGTGACGGCCGCGAGCAACCAGGCGGGGGGAGCCCCGCCGCCGGCGAGCGTGTGCGCCGCCCCGGCGATGATCGTCGCGACGAGCGTCGCCGCCGACCCGCGGAGAACCCGCAGGCGGCGCGCCCTCATCCGTTCGTCTCGCACTCTCGAAGCCTACCGGCCCGGCAACGGGGTGAATTCAAAGCGTCGGACGGTAGCGTGATCGCTCGTGACCGTCATCGCCTTCATCATCGGGGTCGTCCTTCTCGTCGTCGGGTTGGCCGTCTCCATCGCCCTGCACGAGGTCGGTCACCTCGTTCCCGCGAAGCGCTTCGGCGTGCGGGTCGGCCAGTACATGATCGGCTTCGGGCCGACGCTGTGGTCGCGGCGGATCGGCGAGACCGAATACGGCTTCAAGGCCCTGCCGCTCGGTGGCTACATCTCGATGGCGGGCATGTATCCGCCCTCACCGACGGCGTCCGGTGACGGCACTGCCAGGGGCGGCTTCTTCGCCACCATGGTGCAGGATGCCCGCTCCGCCAATGACGACACCCTGACGCCCGACGACGACCGCAACTTCTACGAGCTCGCCGTGTGGAAGCGCGTCGTGGTCATGCTCGGTGGACCCGTCATGAACCTGCTGCTGGCGTTCGTGCTGTTCGCCATCGTGTTCAGCGGCATCGGTGTGCAGACCGCGACGACCACGATCGCGTCCGTCAACGCGTGCGTGCTCACCGCCGACGACGCCGGACGAGAGTGCACCGATGCCGATCCCGCCTCACCCGCGGCGGATGCCGGCATCCTCCCCGGAGACGTGCTCGTCTCGGTCGACGGGACACCCGTCGACACGTTCGCTGACGCGTCGGCGATCATCCAGCGCTCGCCCGGCGACGAATTGCCGATCGTCGTCGAGCGCAACGGCGCGCGCCAGACGCTGCAGGTCACCCCGATGCTCGCCGAGCGGCAGGTGCAGGGCGCGGACGGTGCCACGACGACCGCCGAAGTCGGCTTCGTCGGCATGACGGCGACCGTCGCCTATGTACCGCAGCCGATCTGGTCGGGCCCGGAATCGGTGATCACACAGACGCAGCAGGTCGCGGGCATCATCTGGCAGCTGCCGGTGAAGATCTACCAGACGGCCGCCGACATGATCACCGGTCAGGAGCGCGATCCGAACGGTCCGCTCTCCGTCGTCGGGGCCGGCCGGCTCGCCGGGGAAGTCGCCTCGGTCGACGCCCCCATCCTCAACCGCGTGTCGGGCCTGCTCGGCCTGCTCGGATCTCTCAACATCGCGCTCTTCGTCTTCAACCTCATCCCGCTGCTTCCGCTCGACGGCGGACACGTCGTCGTCGCGCTGTGGGAGGGGATCAAGCGCACCTGGGCGAAGCTCATCGGCCGCCCGGCGCCCAAGCCCGTCGACGCCACGAAACTCGTGCCGGTGACATTCGTCGTCGTGATCGCGCTGATCGTGATGGGCGGGATCCTGATCCTCGCCGACGTCGTGAACCCGGTGTCGCTGCTGCGCTGATCCGCGCGCTCAGCGCAGCGCGTGCGTGACGAGGCGCTGGAGCGTCTCCAGGCCGTCGCGCGACAGGATCGATTCGAGGTGACCCTGGATCGACGCGTAGCCGGGGCCGCGGAGCGCGTAGACGTCGCCCGACGCCGGGTCGGCGGCGATATCGGTGTCGCCCACGACCGTCGTACCGGCCGGCACACGCGCCGTGAAGGTGTTGTAGAAGCCGATGGATGCCGGCGTGCCGAACACGTCGACCGTCTTCTGCAGCCCCTGGTGGGGCGAGGCGAGAGGCGCGAGATCGAGGCCGAGCCGGTCGGCGAGGATCTGGTGGCTGAGGCACACCGCCAACAGCGGCTTGCCGGCATCCATCCGCCGGCTGACGACGTCGCGCATGCGCGCGATGCGTGCACTCCCGCTCTCGCGGGGATCGCCGGGGCCGGGGCCGGCGACGACGAGGTCGGCGGCGTCGAGGGTCGCGCTGTCGGCATCGGCCCACGGCACGATCTCGACGGAGAATCCCAGGTGGCGGAGCTGATGGGCGAGCATGGTGGTGAAGCGGTCTTCGGCGTCGACGACGATCGCCGACGTGCCGGTGGCGGCGACCTCGCCGCCCTGCGGGTTCAACCAGAACGCCGCGAGGCGGGCGTTGCGCGATGCCAGCAGCGCCGCGATCTCGGGGTCGTCGGCCAGAGCGGCGGCGGGCGCCGCAGGGGCGTCGACGTCGGCGGCGGTGTCACGGGCGACCGCGCCGATCGCTCCGAGCACGCCGGCGGCCTTGCCGTGCGTTTCGCCGACTTCGCCGTCCGGATCGGAGTGGCGCACGAGGGTGGCGCCCACCGGGACGCGCAGGGTTCCATCGACGAGGTAGGCCGTGCGGATGAGGATGGGGGCGTCGAGATCGTGGGCGCCGTCTGCGGTCGGCGTGAACAGCGCCGCGACGCCGGAGTAGTAGCCGCGCGGACCGTTTTCGTGTCGGGCGATGACGGTGCAGGCGTTCTGCATCGGCGAGCCGGTCACGGTGGGTGCGAACATCGTTTCGCGGAGGATGTCGCGGGGGTCCATCGTGCTGCGCCCGCGCAGCATGTACTCGGTGTGCGTGAGCCGCGACATCTCCTTCAGGTGCGGGCCGGTGATGCGGCCGCCGTCGCTGCACACCGCCGACATCATCTTGAGCTCCTCGTCGACGACCATGAAGAGCTCTTCCGTCTCCTTCGTCGACGAGAGGAACTCGGTCAGCGTCGCGGCCGTCGCGCCGCCCGCGGGGTGACGGAACGTGCCGGAGATCGGATTCATCGTGACGACCCCGCCCTGTGCGCTGACGTGCGCCTCCGGGCTCGCGCCGACCGCGACATGACCCTCGGTGACCACGAGGAACGTCCAGTACGCGCCGCGTTCGTGCTCGAGCAGGGCGCGGAACCAGGTGAGTCCGGCCGTCACCGGGTCGGAATCGACGGCGGCCGTGAAGTCGCGGCGGATGACGAAGTTCGCGCCCTCGCCGCGACCGATCTCGTCGGCGATGACGCGCCGCACGATGTCGGCGTAATCGGCATCCGTCACGTCGAAACCCGCATCGCGGAGCGCGACGGGCGCCTGCGGCAGGCCGGCCACCAGTTCGGCGCGGGGGAGGTGACGGTGCTCGTCGACGATCAGGCAGCGCAGCGGCGCACGGTCGTCGTGGCACTCGAAACCGCGCTCGACCACCTGGCGGTACGGCACCAGCGCGAGCACCTCGCGGGCGGTGCCGTCGGGTGCGTGCAGCGGAATGTCAGCGAGCAGTTCGACGTCGACGACGTCACCCGTGAGGAGTTCCACCGTGGCGGCATCGCGCGCGATCAGAGCGAACGGGGCGCCGGAGCGCACCAGCGCGTCCAGTGGCAGGGGGCTCGGTGTCATGGCCGTGCCTTTCGTGTTCTCGGGCAGGCCATCGTCTCGGGAACGAAAAGACCGCCTCGGCGGGCGGTCTGCTTGTTCGAACGCGCACACCGCTTCAGCGGGTGGGCCACCAGGATGAGCGAGCGAACATGCGCTCACGTTAGCACGCGGCCGCGGGCGGTTCGCGGCATCCGCTCAGGCGCGCATCGATCCACGCGCGCCCCGGGAGTCGTAGGCTGGGGACGTGCCAGCAGTCAATCTCGGGATGCCGCGTGTGCCGGAGGTTCTCGCCCCCCGCCGCAAGAGCCGTCAGATCAAGGTCGGAAAAGTCCTCGTCGGCGGGGACGCTCCCATCAGCGTCCAGTCGATGTGCACGACGCCGACGACGAACATCAACGGGACACTCCAGCAGATCGCCGAGTTGACGGCCTCGGGATGCGAGATCGTGCGCGTCGCCGTGCCCAGCCAGGACGACGCGGATGTACTGCACATCATTGCGAAGAAGAGTCAGATCCCGGTGATCGCCGATATCCACTTCCAGCCGAAGTACGTCTTCCAGGCGATCGACGCCGGCTGCGCGGCGGTGCGTGTGAACCCCGGCAACATCCGCAAGTTCGACGACCAGGTGGGCGCGATCGCCGCAGCCGCGAAGGCCGCGGGCGTGTCGCTGCGCATCGGCGTGAACGCCGGCTCGCTCGATCCGCGCCTGCTGCAGAAGTACGGCAAGGCGACGCCGGAAGCGCTCGCCGAGAGCGCGCGCTGGGAAGCATCGCTGTTCGAAGAGCACGACTTCCATGACTTCAAGATCTCGGTCAAGCACAACGACCCGATCGTCATGGTGAAGGCCTACCGCCTGCTCGCCGAGATGGGCGACTGGCCCCTGCACCTCGGCGTCACCGAGGCCGGTCCCGCCTTCCAGGGGACCATCAAAAGCGCCACGGCGTTCGGCATCCTGCTGTCGGAGGGGATCGGCGACACCATCCGCGTGTCGCTGTCGGCGCCGCCGGCCGAAGAGGTCAAGGTCGGCCACCAGATCCTGCAGTCGTTGAACCTCCGCGAGCGCAAGCTCGAGATCGTCTCGTGCCCGTCCTGCGGACGCGCGCAGGTCGACGTCTACACGCTCGCCGACGACGTCACCGAGGGCCTGAAGGATATGACGGTGCCGCTACGCGTCGCGGTGATGGGATGCGTCGTCAACGGACCGGGTGAGGCGCGCGACGCCGACCTCGGCGTCGCCAGCGGCAATGGCAAGGGCCAGATCTTCGTCAAGGGCGAGGTCATCAAGACCGTCCCCGAGGCCGACATCGTCGCGACGCTGATCGAGGAAGCGCGTCGGCTCGCGGACGAGATGGGCCCCGACGCCGGCATCGGCACCGCGCAGGTCATCACCGCCTGAGCGCTACGTATGCCGTTTCCGGTATGTGATCAGCGCATCGTTACGCGCTCGTTGCCGGTGGGAGACGGCACCGATGCGACGATGGGCGTATGACCGTTCACCGCAGTCTCGCCGTCGCCTCTATCGTGCTCATCGCGGTCCTGGCGGGATGCACGTCTCAGCCGGCATCCGTTCCGACGGAGAGCGCGGTCGAGCCGACACCGACGGTCGAGCCATCACCGACTCCGACTCCGACTCCGACTCCGCTCGCTGAACCCGTGCGTCCCTTCGGCGGCGATTGCGCGGCGGTCCTCACGACGGCTCAACGCGACACGATCCTCGGCGAGGGTTCCGTGCCGATGGAGGAGAAGCAACGGGAGTGGTCGCCGACCAGCGATGAATTCGCCGAGCTACAGGGCGTCGGCACGCTCGGTGGGATCGAATGCGAGTGGCACGCGGCCGACGGTGCGAGCGGCTTGCCGGACGGGATGACAGCACTCGCGGTCATCATGATGCCGGCCTCCAGCGTGCCGACGGATTTCCGCTTCTCCTACGACACCCCGCTCTGCGAACCCAGTTACGACTCCGTCAACTGTCGGATGAGTCGCGTGGACGGCGAGGTGTGGATCATGGCGCGCGCGGGCTGGAACCTGAGTGAGCCGCCGACCGATGTGCTCACGGCGGCGATCGACGCGGCTCTCGCCACCGCGCAGCCGTCGTGGGAGGCGCGGCGCGCTGATTCCACACCGACGTGGTGGACGCTCGGTTCGTGCGAGGCATTGCACGAGCGCATGGAGCTGGCGAGCGCGGCGGGTCCGTACATCGACGGGTGGTGGGAGGGCTCCGAGCAGCCCGAGATGACGCTCCTGACATCCGCGGGGGTGGAGCAGTACTGCCCGTGGTTCACGGACGGCGAGGCGATCTCGTCCGACGACGCGTTCTTCATCGGCAACACCACCGTCGCCCCCGGCGCCGCGTGGGACTGGCCGGCGATCCGCGTCACGGAGGGCGTGGAGCCCGTGTCCGTCGACGGGGCCGAGGACGCGGTCATCGCGCCGACCTTCGGCATCGTGTACGCGACCGACGGGGTCAACGTCGTTTCGGTCTCGGCGAGCGAGGACGCCGCTGTGGCCGCCGACATCGCCGGCCGTGCCCTGTCAGCGCTCGCCGCCCGCTGAGCCGGTGTCTACTCAGCTCCAGAGGGAGTGGTACGCGTTGATCGCGGGCTGCCCGCCCAGGTGCGCGTAGAGCACGGTCGAGTCCTTGGGGATATCGCCCGAGCCGACGAGGTCGATGAGACCCGCGAGTGATTTGCCCTCGTACACGGGGTCGGTGATCATCGCCTCCAGCTGCGCGCCGAGGGCGATCGCCTCCATCGTCGAGTCGACCGGGATGCCGTAGAGCTCTCCTGCCCAGCCCTCGAGCACCTGGATCTCGTCGTCGCGGAGTTCGCGACCGAGCTCGATGAGTGCGGCGGTGTTCCGCGCGATACGCGCGACCTGGTCGCGGGTCTTGGCGAGTGTCGCGGACGCGTCGATCCCGAGCACGCGCCGCTTCACGCCGGTGAGGTCTTCGAGCGCGGCGAAGCCGGCGATCATCCCGGCGTGAGTCGAACCCGTGACGGTGCAGACGACGATCGTGTCGAAGAAGACGCCGAGCTGCTTCTCCTGCTCGGCCACCTCGAACGCCCAGTTCGCGAACCCGAGCCCGCCGAGCGGGTGCTCGCTGGCGCCCGCCGGGATGGGATACGGCGCGCCGCCCGCGCTCTCGACCTCTTCGAGCGCGTTCTTCCACGAGTCGCGGATGCCGATGTCGAACCCCGCGTCGTCGAGGCGTGAATCGGCCCCCATCATCCGCGAGAGCAGGATGTTGCCGACCTTGTCGTTGGTGTCGTCGTCCCACGGCACCCACTTCTCCTGCACCAGGCGCGCTTTGAGTCCCAGGTGCGCCGCGACGGCGGCGACGGCGCGGGTGTGGTTCGACTGGTATCCACCGATCGAGACGAGGGTGTCCGCGCCGGAGGCCAAGGCATCCGGAACGATGTACTCGAGCTTGCGGACCTTGTTGCCACCGAAGGCCAGACCGCTGTTGACATCCTCGCGCTTGGCCCATACCTGTGCGCCGCCGAGGTGCTGCGAAAGGCGCTTGAGGTGATGCACCGGGCTGGGGCCGAAGGTGAGCGGGTGGCGGGGGAATTCGGCGAGCTTCATGCGAGGGGTCCTTCGCTGTCGGGGATGAGGGTCTGCCAGATCTGTTCGGCGAGCAGGGCAGCGCCGTCGGCATCGCCCGCCGCGCACAGCGCGATGAGTCGCTCGTGTCGATCGACGGATGCCGCGCCCTCGTGGGACGCGAAGCGGAAGCGCTCGGCGCGGTGGAGCACCGGCTCGTACTGGTCGATGACGGCCTGCAGCGCGGCGTTGCCGCTCGCCGCCAGCGCCACGGCGTGGAAAGCCGTGTCGGCGCGCAGCGCCGCGTCGACGTCACCCGTCGCCTGCGCCTGGGCGAAGCGCGCGTTGGCCTCCCGCATCCGATCGACGTCTGAGGCGCTGAGGCGGGGGACGGCGGTGCGGATCGCGAGGGCGTGCAGCGCCGCGACGACCGCGCGCGCGTCACGGATCGAGCGCGCGTCGATGGGGGCGACGACGGTGGAGCGGCCGGGGACGGTGCGCACGAGCCCCGCCCGACCGAGCTCGAGCAGCGCCTCGCGCACCGGCGTGCGGCTGACGCCGAGCCAGGTGGCGATGTCGCCGTCACGGAGTTGTTCGCCGGGAGCCAGCGTGCCGTCGACGATGGCGTCACGCAGGCGCGTGTGCACGTCGTCGCGGAGGAGTGCGCGAGGGGCGAGCGTCTCGGTGGGAAGGGGCACGATATGCAATATATCGCATCGAGAGCGGGGAGAGCAGTTACGGGCGGGCCCGCAGGCCCAGGCAGTGATCGTCGATCCGGGCGGCGTTTCAGCGAGTCGCTCCGGAGCGCCGTCCGGCTGACAGGAGCATCGAGCGTCTCGCGCGGCAGAACGACCGATCGACGGCGCCGGCGACGTCATCTCCTGTCAAGTGAACCGGCGGGCGAGGCGCCGCCGGGGCAGTTGGCCGAAAACAGTCACATTGCCGGAGGTGGTTGGCCCCGTCGACGCGACACCGTCAGGCTGGAAAGAGCGTCACGATCCCCTCGGAGACCGACACGGACTCCAGGCGCACGCGGACGGTGCTGCCGGGCTCGGCGTCGAGGTCCGTGACCTTCGCGACGACGGGCGGCTCGCTCAGTTGCACACGCGCGCCGTCGCCTGCTTGGCGCAGCACGATCCCCTCGAACTCCTGCCCCTCGCGGCCCTGCAGCAGCGCTGCCTCCACGCGGTCGAGAGCCCCTGCGGCGAGCTGGCTGGCCTGCTGCGAGCTCCGGGCCATGAGCTGCGGCAGGTCGGCCAGGCTCTCCCGCGCCCAGTCGGGAACCTCTCGGTCGTGGATCAGCGCTTCGCAGACGACCAGCGACCAGCGATCGACCAGGCGTCGCAGGGGCGCCGTCGTGTGCGCATACGGTGCGCCGATCGCGGCCTGCGTCGTCTCGGACGGCACCTCGCCGTCGAACGCGGCATAACCCGCACCGCGGAAGAGCCCGGCGGCGTATTCGCGCACGGCGCGCTCGACCGGCCCGCGTCCGAGGGTCCGCAGGTACTCGCCGTAGGGCACACCTTCCCGCCACGGACGCCCGAGCGCGACGGTGTGCGCACGGAACGCCGACGCCGACTCCTCATCGGCCGGCGGCATGGTGCGGAGGATGCCGACTTTGCCCCGCAGCATGATCTCGCCCGCTGCCATGCCGGTGAGCAGCGACACGTGCGCGTTCCAGTCTTCGAGAGGCACGCCCTCGGACTGTTCCAGCCGGTATCCGTCGCCGTCCGCAACGATGACGGTCTCGGGCAGATTGAGGCTCGCTCCGCCTCGCTCGCGCTCGCGCTCCGCGCGCTGCCGTCCGAACCACTCCATCGCCGCCAGCGAACCCGGCGCCGTCCCCGCGTCGATCGCCGCCTGCGCATCGTCGTAGCTCCACTGTTCGCGGGAGCGGACGATGGCGCGCTCGAGCGTCGTCACCACCGGCCGTGCGCCCTCGTCGAGCTCGAACCGCCAGACGTACGCGCGCCGGTCGACACCCGGCAGCAGCGACGCGGTGTCTTCGCTCAGCACCGGCGGATGCAGGGGGATGCGCCCGTCGGGCGCGTACATGGTCTGTCCGCGCCGGCGCGCCTCGGCATCCACCGCACCGCCGGCGGCGACGAATGCGGGCACATCCGCGATCGCGTACTGGAGCAGGGCGCCGGTGGCCGTGCGCTCCAGATGCAGGGCCTGATCGAGGTCGGTCGAGCCCGCCGGGTCGATCGTGAGGAACTCGACGTGGCGGAGATCGACGAGGCCGTCGAGGCTCACCTCGCGCGCGGCACGCTCCGCCTCGGCTTGCACGTCGGGCGGGAAGCCCTCCGGCAACTCGAGCTGCACGCGCAACGCGGCAAGGGCGGCGGCGAGTTCACCGGACCCCCGCGGGGAATCGAGACGGGCGGGGCGAGGAAGCACGGGGCCAGTGTACGCACGGCGCCTGGCTAAGCTGGGGGATCGTGGTCACCCGTCTCAGCACCTATTTCCTCCGCACCCTCCGAGAAGACCCGTCGGATGCCGAGGTCACCAGCCATCGGCTGCTCGTGCGCGCCGGCTACATCCGCCGCGCGGCACCCGGCATCTTCACCTGGCTGCCGCTGGGACTGAAGGTCAAGGCGAAGATCGAGGCGGTCATCCGCGACGAGATGGCGGCCGCGGGAGCCTTCGAAGTGCATTTCCCGGCGCTGCTGCCGCGCGACCCGTACGAGCAGTCCGGCCGCTGGACGTCCTACGGCGACGGCATCTTCCGCCTGCAAGACCGCAAGGGCGCCGACTATCTGCTCGCTCCCACCCACGAGGAGATGTTCACCCTCCTCGTGAAAGACCTGTACTCGTCGTACAAGGACCTGCCGCTGACGATCTATCAGATCCAGGACAAGTACCGCGACGAAGCGCGTCCGCGCGCAGGCCTCCTGCGCGGCCGCGAGTTCACGATGAAGGATGCCTACTCCTTCGACTACACCGACGCGGGTCAGGATGCGTCGTACCAGAGCCAGCGCGATGCTTACGAGCGCATCTTCCAGCGCCTGGGCCTCGAGTACGTCATCGTCGCGGCCGACAATGGCCTCATGGGCGGGGCGCGCAGCGAGGAGTTCCTGCACCCGATCGCGGTCGGCGAAGACACGTTCGTCCGCTCCGCCGGAGGCTATGCGGCCAACGTCGAGGCCTTCACGACGGTGGTGCCCGACGCGATCCCGTTCGACGCCGCCGCGGCGCCGGTCGTCTTCGATTCGCCGGACACGCCGACGATCGACACACTCGTCGCGCACTCGAACGCCGTCCTCGAGGGTGACTACACGGCGGCCGACACGCTGAAGAACGTCGTCCTGGCACTCACCCACCCCGACGGCACACGCGAACTCGTCGTGGTCGGCCTGCCCGGCGACCGCGACGTCGACGACAAGCGCGCCGAGGTGGCCTTCGCTCCGGCGGACGTCGCGCCAGCCACCCCGGAGGATTTCGCGAAGCATCCGCTTCTGGTGAAGGGCTACATCGGCCCGTGGTCGGCCGAGGGCGCAGTGCTCGGCGAGGAATCGGCCACCGGCATCCGCTATGTGCTCGACCCCCGCGTCGTCGACGGCACCAGCTGGATCACCGGTGCCAACATCGACCAGAAGCACGTGCACTCTCTCGTCGCCGGTCGCGATTTCACGGCCGACGGATTCATCGAGATCAGCAACGTGCGCGCCGGCGACCCGGCGCCCGACGGCTCGGGCCCGGTGGAGCTCGCCCGCGGCATGGAGATCGGCCACGTCTTCGCTCTCGGCCGCTTCTTCGCCGAGACGCTGGGGCTCAAGGTCCTCGACGAGAACGGCAAGCTCGTCACCGTCACGATGGGCTCGTACGGCATCGGCGTGACGCGCATCCTCGCGATCCTCGCCGAGCTCAACAACGACGACAAGGGTCTCGTGTGGCCGGCGTCGATCGCCCCGTTCGACGTACACGTTGTCGCGACCGGGCGGGATGCCGCCGCGTTCGAGCTCGCCGAGAAGGTCGCTGCACAGCTCGAAGAGGCGGGCTTCGACGTGCTCTACGACGACCGCCCGAAGGTGTCGCCGGGCGTCAAGTTCGGTGACGCCGAACTCGTCGGCGTGCCGCAGATCGTGATCGTCGGCCGCGGCGCCGCCGGCGGCCAGGTCGAGCTCTGGGACCGTCGCTCGGGCGAGCGCACGGTCGTGGCCGCGGCGGATGCCGTGGCGGAACTCTCCGCACGCTGAGCCTGACACGCTGGACGAGCGCTCAGCAGACGATCTTGCCGTGGTTCATGATGTCGTCGTCCGGGGTGTCCTTCGTGACGAGAGACGTGAGCATTCCCGCGGCCATCGCGATCTTGCCCTTCGAGGGTTCCCAGAACTCGGTGACCGCGGGGGTGACCTTGAGCAGCGCGATGCCCGGGGTGTCCAAGCCCTCCTCGAACCAGATGTCGAGCGAGGGGGAGTAGAGCTCCGCCATCTTGGCTTTGTCGTGCACGACGCTGGCTTTGCCCGCTACGGAGACGTAGCGCATGCCCTTCGCGTCGCAGTACGAGAGCCCGACGTCGTGGTGCGCGCGCGCCTCGTCGACCTTGTCGGTGTCTTCGGACGTGAAGAACCAGATATCACCCGCGCCGTCCATCTGGCGCGTCGACATCGGCCTGCTGACGAGGTTGCCCTCGTCGTCGGTGGTCGTGAGCATCGTGAAGTCGATGTCTTCGACGAGTTCTTTGGCGCGGGCCAGGGCATCTGTTCCGGTGATTTCGGTCATGCACCCACGCTGGCACCGGCGCCGCACCCCGGGCAGGGGATTGACAACGCGCCGTTCACCCATGCGACACCAACCGGATGCGCGCCGTGACAGGCTGGGACCATGACGGAGAGCTCCATCCCGCCCGAAGCCACCGACGACATCCGTGCGCTGCTCACCGACGCGGGGATCACCGACGATCCCGACCTCGTCGCCCGCATCCTCGCCACCGGAGTCGGACTCGGCCTCGACGGCACCGACCGCCTCGACCTCAAGATCACCTCCGCCGCGCTCACCGAGATGCGTGCGGCGTTCCGGCTGTTCGCGCCGTTCCGCGGCATCCCCAAGGTCACGGTCTTCGGCTCGGCACGCACCCGCGCCGACGATGCGCTGTACCTGCAGGCATCGCGGGTGGCAGCGGCGCTCGCCGAGCGCGGGTGGATGGTCGTCACCGGTGCGGGGCCCGGGATCATGGAGGCGGCGGCCGAAGGCGCCGGCCCCGACCGCTCGCTGGGCGTGTCGATCCGGTTGCCGTTCGAAGAGAAGCCCAACGCCGTCATCGGGGCGACGGCGCACAACGTCGCGATGAAGTACTTCTTCACGCGCAAGCTCATGCTCGTGAAGGAATCGAGCGCGTTCGTGTGCGTCCCAGGCGGATTCGGAACCCTCGACGAGATGTTCGAACTGCTCACCTTGCAGCAGACCGGCAAGGCCGAGCCCACCCCGATCGTGCTGCTCGACGCTGCGGGCGGCGACTTCTGGGAGGCGTTCCGTCGCTACGTCGTCGATCACCTGGTGCCCGCCGGGGTCATCTCTCCGGACGACCTCGACCGCGTGCTGATCACCGACTCCGTCGAGGCCGCGGCGGAGGAGATCACCGGATTCTGGCGCAACTACGACTCGCTGCGCTGGGTCGGTCGCAGGCTCGTGCTGCGGTTGCGCGCCGAACCGACGGATGCCGAAGTGGCCTCGCTCACCGCGCGCTTCGCGCACCTGCTCGCCGGGGGCGAGATCGAGCGGCGCGGACCGCTGCGCGTTGAGCGCGACGACGACGACCGCGTGGACCTGCCGCGGCTCGTGATGCACTACGACCAGTTCCAGGTGGGGTCGCTGTTCCACCTCATCCGCGCCGTCAACGCGCTCGCGAGTGCTCCGGCGCCTGCCGCGCCGCCCGAGGTGTGAGTCAGAGGCGCGCGTAGCGCGCGCGGAAGAGGCAGAAGACGCCGTACGCGACGAAGCCGGCGCCGACGAGGCCCACGAGCACCGGTCCGAACGGCGCGCCCAGCAGCGCGTGGATCGCACCGTCGAGCCCACCGGCGGCATCCGGATCGAGCTTGACGGCGGCCACGATCAGCAGCACGCCGACGATCGCGAGCGCCACGCCCTTCGCGACGAAGCCGACGACGCCGAGACCGGTGACGGCTGTGCCCAGCGCGCCGGCCGGCAGCGAGACCTTCTTCTCGAAACTGCGGAGCACGCCCATGATGACGAACGCGACGCCGCCGATACCGATGCCGAGCCCGACGAGGCCGAGCAGCCATGGACCGCCCGGGAGGGTCAGGACACCACGGCTCGCCTCTTTCGCCGATTCGTCGCCGCTCGGGCGGGCGCCGAGGGCGACGGATGCCGCGACCGCCGCGAGCGCGAGGAAGACGGCGGCCTGCCCCCATTCCGACACGCGCACGCCCCACTTCTTCACGTCGGACGCGCGGCTGACGATCACCCCCTCGAGCACGTGCCAGACCCCGAGCGCGGCGAGGAGCAACGCGAGGGCCCAGAGCGCGACGAATCCGAGAGGCGCGGCGGCGATCGCCAGGAACGCACCGCCCTGGTCGCTGTCGCCGCGGCCGCCGAACGCGATCGAGAGCACGATCACGCCGATCAGGATGTGCACGACGCCGTTCGCTGCGTAGCCCCCGCGGGCCAGCGCGCGCAGGGGCGTGGCCGACCGGGCGTCACGGACGGCGTCGGTGACCGGGTGTTCGCTCATGCGCCCAGTATGACCCCTCGCGCCCGCCCGGCCCCCGCCGGGCCGCGCGGCATCGGGTAACGTGGAGGGTTGGCGCCGGGGTGACCCGGGCCGATAGCTGAAAAGGGAGGCTGATGTGGACATCGATCTGGGACTGCTGCGCACGGTGGAGCGGGAGAAGGAGATCCCCTTCGACGAACTGGTCCACATCATCGAGCAGGCGATTCTGACCGCCTACGCCAAGCACACCTCGCCCGACGGCGAGCTGCCGTCCGGAACCCGCGCGGTGCTCGACCGCAAGACCGGCCACGTGGCCGTTTTCGTGCCCCTCCGCGACGAGGACGACGCGATCATCGGCGAAGAGGAGTCGACGCCCGACGACTTCGGTCGCATCGCCGCCTTCGCTGCCAAACAGGTCATCAGTCAGCGCCTGCGCGACATCGCCGACGACGCCATCCTGGGCGAATTCAAGGGCAAAGAGGGCGACATCGTCGCGGGCGTCATCCAGCAGGGCCCGAACCCCCGCATGGTGCACGTCGACCTCGGCACGATCGAGGCCATCCTTCCTCCCGAAGAGCAGGTCGCCGGCGAGGAGTACCCGCACGGTGCGCGCCTGCGCGTGTATGTGACCGGTGTCGCCAAGGGCCTCAAGGGCCCGCAGATCACGGTGTCGCGCACCCACCCGGGGCTCGTGCGCAAGCTCTTCGCCCTCGAAGTTCCCGAGATCGCCTCGGGCCTCGTCGAGATCGTCTCGCTCGCGCGCGAGGCCGGCCACCGCACCAAAATGGCAGTCAAGGCGACCGACCCGGCCATCAACGCCAAGGGTGCGTGCATCGGCGAGCTCGGTCGGCGTGTGCGCGCCGTGACGGACGAGCTCAGCGGCGAGAAGATCGACATCGTCGACTACGACCCCGAGCTGGCGAAGTTCGTCGCGAACGCGCTGTCGCCGGCGAAGGTGACCTCGAGCTTCGTGCTCGACGCGTCGATCAAGGCCGTGCGCGCCCTCGTTCCCGACTATCAGCTGTCGCTGGCGATCGGCAAGGAGGGCCAGAACGCCCGCCTGGCGGCCAAGCTCACCGGCGCCAAGATCGACATCCAGCCCGACAGCATTCTGGAAGACAAGTAACGGGGTAGGATGGAACCCGTTCGAACGTGCGTGGGATGCCGCGCGCGTGCCCCCCGTTCCACTCTCTTGCGAGTCGTGGAGCAGAGCGGTTCTCTCGTCAGAGACGAGAAGGCCGTTCTCCCGGGGAGGGGCGCGTGGGTGCATGACACGGATGCGTGTGTGGACGTCGCCCTTCGGCGCCGCGCCTTCGAACGTGCATTGCGTGTGTCCGGTCCGCTGGACACGCAGACCCTACCCACCACCCACCAGCGAAACGGCTGAACGGCTATGGACTCACAGTGAACGGCTCGAAATGAGACCCGTCCGCCAATAACGGTCTGCCCTGTCCGGGGAGACCTCAGACAGGAGAATTGTGGCTAACGCCAAACCACGCGTGCACGAGATCGCTTCCGAACTCGGTGTCGACAGCAAGGTCGCGCTTGCAAAGCTCAAGGAGCTCGGCGAGTTCGTCAAGAGCCCCTCATCCACCATCGAGCCCCCCGTGGCTCGCAAGCTCCGTGCCGCCCTCGAGGCGGACGGTGCCGCAGCGCCGGCCGCGAAGCCGGCCGTCGCCGCGAAGCCGGCTACCGCCGCGCGCCCCTCGTCGGGACCGCGTCCGGGACCGGCACGTCCGGCGGCTCCCACCGCGCCCGCCGCGGAGGCGACCCCGGCTCCGGCCGCGCCCGCACCGGCATCCGAGGCACCCGCTCCGGCCGCGCCCGCCGCGTCCGACGGCGGTGCTGCTCCGCGTCCCGGTGGCGCCGCGCGCCCGGGCAACAACCCGTTCGCGTCGTCGCAGGGCATGGGCCAGCGGCCCGCCGGTCCGCGCCCGGGCAACAACCCGTTCGCGTCGGCGCAGGGCATGGGCCAGCGCCCGAGCCCGACCCCCGGCAACATCCCGCGTCCGCAGGCTCCGCGCCCCGGCGCCCCCCGGCCCGGCGCCCCGCGTCCGGGCGGCGTGGGTCGCCCCGGCGGCGGACGCCCCGGCGCTCCGTTCCAGCAGCGCCCCGGCGGCCCCGGTCGTCCCGGCGGTGCCGGTGGCTTCCAGCGTCCCGGCGGCCCCGGCGCACCCGGTGGTGCACCGGGTGGCTTCGCCGGACGCCCCGGCGGAGGTGGCGGCCGCGGCCGCGGCCCCGGCGGCGGTACGGCAGGTGCCTTCGGTAAGGGCGGCGGCAAGTCGAAACAGCGCAAATCGCGTCGGGCGAAGCGCCAGGAATTCGAGATGCGCGATGCGCCGACCGTCGGCGGCGTCAACGTCTCGCGCGGTAACGGCGAGGTCATCCGCATGCGCCGAGGCGCATCCATCTCGGACTTCGCGGACAAGATCGAGAACATCACCGGTTACACGGTGCAGCCCGGCACGCTGGTGACCATCCTCTTCAACCTCGGCGAGATGGCCACCGCCACCGAGTCGCTGGACGAGGCCACCTTCGAGGTGCTCGGCGAAGAGCTCGGGTACAAGATCCAGATGGTCTCGCCGGAAGACGAGGACAAGGAGCTCCTCGAGACCTTCGGCCTCGACCTCGACAAGGAACTGGCCGACGAGAACGAGGACGACCTCGAGATCCGTCCGCCGGTCGTCACCGTCATGGGTCACGTCGACCACGGTAAGACGCGCCTGCTGGATGCGATCCGCAACGCGAACGTCGTCGCGGGCGAAGCCGGCGGCATCACCCAGCACATCGGTGCGTATCAGGTGTGGACCGAGCACGAGGGCATCGAGCGTGCCATCACGTTCATCGACACCCCCGGTCACGAGGCGTTCACGGCCATGCGTGCCCGCGGTGCGCAGGTCACCGACCTCGCGATCCTCGTGGTCGCCGCCGACGACGGCATCATGCCGCAGACGGTCGAGGCGCTCAACCACGCCCAGGCGGCCGACGTGCCGATCGTGGTCGCGGTGAACAAGGTCGACAAGCCCGACGCCAACCCGGCCAAGGTCCGTCAGCAGCTCACCGAATACGGCCTCGTCGCCGAGGAGTACGGCGGAGACGTGATCTTCGTCGACGTGTCGGCGCGCGACGGGCTCAACATCCAGGGTCTGCTGGATGCCGTGCTGCTGACGGCGGACGCCGGACTCGACCTCACGGCGAACCCGAACAAGGCCGCCCGCGGTGTCGCGATCGAAGCGAAGCTCGACAAGGGCCGCGGCGCCGTGGCGACCGTGCTCATCCAGTCGGGAACGCTCCGCGTCGGCGACGCGATCGTCGCCGGCACCGCTTACGGACGCGTGCGCGCCATGGCCGACGAGAACGGCGAGTCGGTCACCGAGGCGTACCCCTCGCGTCCCGTCCAGGTGCAGGGTCTCAACTCGGTGCCCCGCGCCGGTGACACCTTCATCGTGACCGAGGAAGACCGCCTGGCCCGTCAGATCGCCGAGAAGCGTGAAGCGGCCGAGCGCAACGCGCAGCTGGCCAAGGCCCGCAAGCGCATCTCGCTCGAGGACTTCACCCGGGCCCTCGAAGACGGCAAGGTCGAATCGCTCAACCTCATCATCAAGGGTGACGTCTCCGGTGCCGTCGAGGCGCTCGAAGAGTCGCTGCTCAAGATCGAGGTCGACGATTCGGTTCAGCTGCGCATCATCCACCGCGGTGTGGGTGCGGTCACCGAGTCCGACATCAACCTGGCGACGATCGACAACGCGATCGTCATCGGCTTCAACGTCCGTCCCGATGCGAAGGCGCGCGAGCGCGCTTCCCGCGAGGGTGTGGATGTCCGGTTCTACTCGGTCATCTACAACGCGATCGACGACGTCGAGCAGTCGCTGAAGGGCCTGCTCAAGCCGGAGTATGAAGAGGTCCAGTCGGGTGTCGCCGAGATCCGCGAGGTGTTCCGCTCCTCGAAGTTCGGCAACATCGCCGGTGTCATCGTGCGATCGGGAACGATCACGCGCAACGCGAAGGCGCGGGTCATCCGCGATGGCATCGTGCTGGCCGACGGCCTGGCGATCGAGTCGCTGCGCCGCTTCAAGGACGACGTCACCGAGGTGCGCACCGACTTCGAAGCCGGTATCGGCCTCGGCAAGTTCAACGACATCCAGATCGGCGACGAGATCGAGACGACCGAGATGGTGGAGAAGCCGCGCGGCTGATCCTCGCAGATCACGGCTACGGCTACGCCGGTGGTGCCGCGGAGGCAAGAGTGGGGCCCCTACCCCCATTTCCTCCGCGGCACCACCGGCTCCGCCTCAGCCACCACCTCGACTCATCCTCACTCGCAGGAAGAGAAGGAGAGATTATGGGCAACGAACGTCAGGCGCGCCTCGGCGACCGCATCCGGGTCATCCTCGCTGAGCGCCTGGAGAAGGGCCTGCGCGACCCGCGCCTCGGCTTCGTCACGATCACCGACGTCCGCGTGACGGGTGACCTGCAGCACGCGTCGGTGTTCTACACCGTCTACGGCACCGATGAGGAGCGCGCGTCGTCGGCCGAAGCCCTCAAATCGGCGACCGGCATGCTGCGGAGCGAGGTCGGCAAGCACCTCAACACGAGGCTCACCCCCTCGCTCGAGTTCATCGCCGACGCGCTGCCCGACAGCGCCGGGCACATCGCCGACCTGCTGCGCGAAGCGCGCGAGCGGGACGCGGCCGTGGCGGGGCTCGCCACCGGCGCGGCATATGCCGGCGACGCCGACCCGTATCTCAAGCCGCGCGAGCAGGCCGAAGCCACCGCCGACGGCGACGAGTCCGAGATCGATCCCGACGGCGACGCCCGGGCCTGATTCGTCACCAGTCGTATGGCGGGTGGGGCAGGAGTCACCTGAAGTGACGCGTGAGCGCACCCTGGCCCCGCGCTCCATGCGACTGAGCGCGCAGCGCCTCAGTTGGTGGGGCCGCCGGCGACGTAGAGGACCTGGCCGGAGACGAAGCCGGCCGGCTCGCTGACGAAGAACGACACGGCATGCGCGATGTCATCGGGCACGCCTCCGCGCCGCACCGGGATCTGTGCGGCGGCCGCGTCGGCGAACTGCTCGAGCGTCATGCCGACCCGCTCAGCGGTCGCAGCGGTCATATCGGTCTGGATGAATCCGGGCGCGATGGCGTTGGCGGTGACGCCGAAGGGGCCGAGTTCGATCGCGAGCGTCTTGGTGAAGCCCTGGATGCCGGCCTTCGCCGCAGCGTAGTTCGCCTGTCCGCGGTTGCCGAGGGCGGACGTCGAGGACAGGTTGACGATGCGCCCCCATTTCGAGGCGGTCATGAACGCCTGCGCCGCGCGGCTCATCAGGAACGCGCCGCGCAGGTGCACGTCCATGACGGCGCTCCAGTCGTCGACGCTCATCTTGAACAGGAGGTTGTCGCGGATGATCCCCGCATTGTTGACCAGGATGGTCGGTTCGCCGAGCTCGGCGACGACGCGCGCGACGGCCGTCAGCACTGCCTGCTCATCGGCCACGTCGGCGCCGATCGCGACGGCCGAGCCGCCTGCGCCGGTGATCGCTTCGACCGTCGCGGCGCAGGCGTCTTCGTCGAGATCGATGACCGCAACCCGATGTCCGTCAGCGGCGAGGCGGATGGCGGTGGCGGCGCCGATTCCCCGGGCGGCCCCGGTGACGATGGCGGTACGGGTGGAAGTCATGGCAGTCCTCTGTGATCGTCGTCGGCGCGGTCACGTCTGTGTGACCGAAAGGTGAATAAGCGCTTGCTTAGCCTAGGCGGCGGCGCCGACAAGGCGCAACGCCAGTTGAGCGTAGGCCGCGCCCAACGCGTCGGGGGAGTGGCGGCCCCCGGGGCGGTACCACCGCGCGACGTCCAGCCCGAGAGACAGGACCGCGGTGGCCGCGAGATGCACGTCGTCTACGCGGAATACGTCGGCGTCGACCCCGCGCCTGATCACGTCGCGGAACAGAGCATCGATGCGTCGTCGGAGCACGTCGATCTCCGCACGGTGCTCCGGGCTGAGCGCGCCGAGTTCGTAGTTCACGACGCGCGCGCCGACGTGGTTCTGGGCGTGGTCCAGGACGAAGTCGTGGACCATCCGGCGGAGTTGCGGAGCGGGCCCGTCGTTCGAGGAGATCGCCTCGGTGAGGATGGCGACGGTGGCGCGGTGACCCGACAGCGAGAGGGAGTAGAGCAGATCTTCCTTCGAGCTGTGGTGGAGATACAGTGCCGCGGGGCTCATGTGGGCGGCCGACGCGATGTCGCGCGTCGTCGTGGCGTGGTACCCGCGTTCGGCGAAGGTCGACAGGGCTGCTTCGGCGATGCGCTCGCGCGAGCCGGATGCATTGTTGCGGGCCATGGCGGGTCCTGTCTTTCGTCGGCCGAGGTCTTGACGCTCCCGGGCGGGTGGGGCATGCTCGAGTGTACTAGTAAGCAAGCGCTTAGTCAGGAGCACCATGCCCGAGGCCGTCATCGTCGCCACTGCTCGGTCACCGATCGGCAGAGCCCGCAAAGGATCGCTCGCGGGCATGCGGCCCGATGATCTTGCCGTACAGATGGTGCGCGCCGTGTTGGGCGCGGTGCCCGAACTCGATCCGCGCACCGTCGAGGATGTCCTCATCGGATGCGGTCAGCCCGCCGGTGAGGCAGGCTACAACCTCGCGCGCGTCGTCGCGGTATCGGCGGGTCTGGACGGCGTGCCCGGCGCCACCGTCAACAGGTATTGCTCCTCGTCTTTGCAGACGACGCGGATGGCGTTCCACGCGATCAAGGCCGGGGAAGGAGATGTCTTCATCTCCGGCGGGGTCGAGACCGTCAGTCGTTTCGGCCATGGTGCGGCCGACGAGATGCCGGGCACCCGCAATCCGATTTTCGACGTGGCTTCAGCGCGCACCGACGCCGCCGCCGCGGGCGGCGCGACCTGGCGAGACCCGCGGGAAGAAGGCGAGCTTCCCGATGTCTACATCGCGATGGGTCAGACCGCGGAGAACGTCGCTCAGCTGACCGGTGTGACCCGCGACGAGCAGGACGCCTTCGCGGTCCGCAGCCAGAATCGGGTGGAGGCGAACGCCGACTTCTGGCGGAGCGACATCACGCCGGTCACACTCGCGGACGGAACGGTGGTGAATGCCGACGACGGTCCGCGCGCCGGCGTCACGCTCGAGGCACTCGCCGACCTGCAGCCCGTGTTCCGTCCCGACGGCACGGTCACCGCGGGCAATTGCTGTCCGCTCAACGACGGGGCCGCCGCGCTGATCGTGATGAGTGATGTGCGGGCTGGGGAGCTCGGGCTGACGCCCCTGGCGCGCATCGTCTCGACCGGGGTCTCGGGGTTGTCGCCCGAGATCATGGGGCTCGGGCCCGTCGAGGCCTCGCGTCAGGCGCTCGCGCGCGCGGGGATGACCATCGGCGACATGGATGTGGTCGAAATCAACGAGGCGTTCGCCGCACAGGTGATTCCCTCGGCCCGCCAACTGGGCATCGACGATGACCGATTGAACGTGTACGGGGGCGCGATCGCCGTGGGGCATCCTTTCGGGATGACGGGCGCGCGGATCACGACGACCCTCATCCATGCTCTCCAGCACCGCGACCAGCAATTCGGTCTCGAAACGATGTGCGTCGGCGGCGGGCAAGGCATGGCGATGGTCCTGGAGCGGCTGTCATGAGCGTCCGCATCTTCGACGGTGTCGCCGCGCTGCAAGAAGCCGTCGGCACCCACCTGGGCTTCTCCTCATGGCACGAGATCACGCAGGACCGCATCGATCGGTTCGCCGATGCAACCGGCGACCATCAGTGGATACACGTCGATCCGGAAAGAGCGGCATCCGGTCCGTACGGCACAACCATCGCCCACGGGTTCCTGACTCTGTCGCTCGTGCCCATGTTGGCGTGGGAGGTCTACGCGGTCGAGGGCATCAGTGCGGGCATCAACTACGGCGCCAACAAAGTGCGCTTCCCCGCCCCGGTGCCGGTGAACTCACGCGTACGGGCGGGCGTGCAGTTCGTCTCGCTGACGCAGACGCCCGCCGGTTACCAGATGGTCGCGGCTATCACCGTGGAGATCGAAGGAGCCGCCAGACCCGCGTGCGTCGTCGAGTCGGTTTCGGTGTTGGTGCCCTGATGGACTTCGCTTTCGACACCCGCACCGAGCACCTCCGCGCCGAGCTGCATGACTACATGCGGGAGCACGTCTACCCCGCCGAGCAGGTGTTCTCCACCCAACTTGCCGACGCGGAGAACCGCTGGGCGTGGGATGCCGCTCCCATCCTGCAGACCCTGCGGGTCGAGGCGCGCAGACGCGGCCTGTGGAACCTGTTCCTGCCGGGCGAGCACGGTGCGGGGCTCACCAACCTCCAGTACGCCCCCCTCGCCGAGATCGCCGGCCGGAGTATCCATCTGGCGCCCCCCGCGATGAACTGTGCGGCGCCGGACACCGGCAACATGGAGGTGCTGCACCAGTTCGGAACGCCTGAGCAGCGGGAGCGCTGGCTCGAGCCGCTCCTGGACGGGCGGATCCGCTCGTCGTTCGCGATGACGGAGCCTGACGTCGCATCATCGGATGCCACCAACATCGAGACTTCGATCGTCCGCGATGGAGGCGACTACGTCCTCAACGGGCGCAAATGGTGGATCACCGGTGCGATGAACCCGAACGCGCAGATCTTCATCGTGATGGGCAAGACCGATCCGGATGCCGCACGGCACCGCCAGCAATCGATGATTCTGGTCCCGCGAGACACCCCCGGCCTCGAGATCATCCGCGGCATGGAAGTCTTCGGCTACGACGACCACGAGCACGGCGGTCACGCTGAGCTTCGCCTGCACGACGTCCGCGTCCCGGTCTCGCATCTCATCGGTGAGGAGGGCGGCGGTTTCGCCATCGCGCAGGCGAGATTGGGACCCGGCCGCATCCACCATTGCATGCGCGCGATCGGGATGGCGGAGAGGGCGATCGAGCTGATGGTCGAGCGCGCTCGCACGCGGGTCGCATTCGGGCGGCCGCTGTCGGAGCAGGGCGTCATCCGCGACTGGATCGCGGAGTCCCGCGTGCGCGTCGAGCAGCTCCGGCTGCTTGTGCTGAAGACGGCATGGCTGATGGACACCGTCGGCAACAAGGGCGCGCACAGCGAGATCCAGGCGATCAAGATCGCCACACCGAGCACGGTGCAGTGGATCCTCGACAAAGCGATCCAGACGCACGGCGCGGGTGGACTGTCGCAGGACCACCCCCTGGCGATGTTCTACGCGGGTGTGCGCACGCTGCGCTTCGCGGACGGGCCGGACGAAGTGCACAAGAACGCGCTCGCCAAGGCCGAGCTCGATCGGCGCTGATCTGCGCGGCCCGCCCGCGCTAGCTAGAGCGAGGGAACGCTTGCGATCAGCTCGCGCGTGTATTCGTGTCGGGGAGCGGTGAACAGCTCGGCGCGGCGTGCGCGCTCGACGATGACGCCCCGTTCCATGACGGCTACCTCGTCGGCGACGTGGCGCACGACCGCGAGATCGTGCGAGATGAAGAGCATGCTCACCTGACGGGTGGCTTTGAGGCCGGCCAGCACCCCGAGAATCTCGGCTTGCACGGAGCAGTCCAGCGCCGAGGTGATCTCGTCGGCGATCAGCAGCGTGGGTTCGACGGCCAGCGCGCGCGCGATCGCGATGCGTTGACGCTGTCCTCCCGAGAAGCGGTGCGGCAGGTGGCCGGCCGCGTCGGGATCCATCGACACCGACTCGAGCAGCGCGTCGACCTCGCCGCGCCGGGCGCGCAGCGAACCGCGCGCGGGGTCGATCGCCTCGGCGATGGCATCGCCGACGGTCATCCGCGGATCCAGCGACGCATAGGGATCCTGCGGGACGAGCTGGACCGAGCGTCGGAGGGCCGCGACATCCCGGCGAGATCGCCCGCCGATCTGCGCGCCGGCGATGAGGATGTCCCCGGAATCGGGGGTGACGGCGCCGACGACCGCCTTCGCGAGCGTGGACTTGCCCGAGCCGGACTCGCCGACCAGCGCCACCGTGCTCCCGAACGGAACGGTCAGCGACACGTCCCGCAGCACCTGCAGTCGCGAGCGCCCCGATCCGAAGGACACGTCGAGGGAACGGATGTCGAGCGCCTCTGAGACGGTCATCCCAGAACCTCCTCATCGACGCGGGCCTGCGAGACGGCGTGGCACGATACCGACCCGGTCGGCGTCGCCTCGGCAGCGGGCATGACCTCGTGGCACACCGGCTGGACGAGCGGGCAGCGGCTGGCGAACGGGCACCCGGCCCCCCGGTTCTCCGGCGCCGGTGGCCGGCCGGGAATCGGCTGCAGCGGACGATCGGCGTGGACGCTGGGAGTGGCCGACAACAGCGCCCGGGTGTAGGGATGCATCGCTGCACCGGCGCGGAGGCCGGCGACCGTGAGCTCTTCCACGAGGCGTCCGGCGTACATCACCAGAACGCGGTCGCAGACGTCGGCGATCACGCCGAGGTCGTGCGAGATCATGAGGACCGACACGCCGTCGCGCTCGTTGACCTCGCGCAGCAGCGTGAGGATCTCTTTCTGCACGGTCACATCCAGCGCGGTCGTCGGCTCATCGGCCAGCAGCAGTTTCGGCGACGTCAGCAGTGCCGAGGCGATCATCGCGCGCTGACGCATGCCGCCGGAGAGCTCGTGAGGATGCTGGCGCAGGCGTTGCGCCGGGTGGGTCACCCGCACGCGTTCGAGCGCTCGCACTGCGGCTGCGCGGGCGCGCCGTGGCGAGTAGCGGTCGTGGACGCGGAGGGTCTCGGTGAGCTGCCCGCCGATGCGAAGGGTGGGGTTGAAGCTCGTTCCGGGATCTTGGTACACGATGCCCAGAGAGTTCGCCAGCTGTGCGCCGCTCGCTCGGCGTAGATCGATGTCGCCGAGGCTCATCCGGCCCGCGTCGGCGGACAGGCCGTCGGCGAGCAACCGCGCGACGCTCATCGCGGTCACGCTCTTGCCCGATCCGGACTCGCCGACGACGCCGACGATCTCGCCCGGTGCGACGGTGAACGAGACGCCGTCGACGACGGCCACGCCATCCGCGCGACGCACGACGAGATCCTCCACGACGAGGCCGTCCGTGCTCGTCAGGACGGCGGGGGTGGTGCTCGTCAAGCCGCGGACCGCGCGGCGCGCCGCTCCCCGCACGCGGGCGCCCGTGTCGCTCGCGGACGCGGCGAGGCCGTCTCCGGTGAGTCCGGCCGCCAAGCCCGCGAGCACGATCGCCACGGCCGGGCCGATGGCGACCCACGGGTTCGTGTAGATGTCTTGCAGACCGGCGCCGAGCATCGATCCCCAGTCGTAGTCGGGTGCTTGCACGCCCAGCCCCAGAAAGCTGAGCCCGGACAGCGCGCGGAGGGAGGCGCTGAAGGCGACGGAGAAGAGGACGAGGAGGGGCTCGGCCACGTTCGGCAGGATGTGACGGCGGAGCAGGCGCACCGGCGGAACCCCGAGCAGGCGGCTGGAGGTGACGAAGTCGCGGGTCGCGATGGATGCGGTGAGGTTCGCCGTCAGCCGAGCGAAGGCGGGTGCGGTGGCGATCCCGATGCCGATCACGGCCGACATCTGTCCGGGGCCGAGGATCGCGCAGATCACCAGGGCGAGGATGACCGCGGGATAGGCGATCATCGTGTCGATCAGGCGCAGGCCGGCGTGGCGGACGCGCGGACCGGCGACCCAGATGCCCGCGCCGAGGGTGATGCCGATCGCGGCGGCCATGATCGTTGCCAGGGCGCAGGTCACGAGGGTCGCCTGGGTGGCGACGAGGGTCCGCAGGAACACGTCACGGCCCAGACGGTCGGTGCCGAAAAGGTGTTCAGGCGATGCGGGCAAGCCGCCCGAGAGCGGATCGGTGGCGGCGGCCTGCTCGCCCCACAGCAGCGGAGCCACGACGGCGAGGATCGCCAGCACGGCGAGCGAGAGGATTCCGACGATCAGGGTCGGCGTCATGCGGGAGCGTCTCATCGGACGACACCTGCCTTCGAGTGCAGCGAGCGCGGATCGACGATCCCGAGCAGGACGTCGACGATCAGATTGAGCGCGGTGGCGAGCAGACCGAGTACCAGCACGATCCCCTGGATGACGGGGTAATCGCGGCGGAGGATCGCACTGACGATGCCCTGCCCCATTCCCGGGATGGAGAAGACGACTTCGACCACGACGGCTCCGCCCAGCAGGCTCGCCAGGATGAGCCCGCCGACGGTGAGCGTCGAGGTGAGGAGGTTCGGCAGCGCGTGACGCAGGTACAGCCGGCCCGGGCCGAGCCGACGACCACGCGCTGTGCGCATGTAGTCCTGGTCGAGGACGGATGCTGCTTCACGGCGGACGATGCGCGCCAGAGCGCAGAGGGGCCCGAGGGTCACCGCCGCGGTGGGCAGCACCAGAGATCGCCACGAGTCGGCGCCCGATGACGGCAGCCAACCGAGGGCGATGGCGAAGATCACCACGAGCACCGTGCCGAGGACGTACTCCGGGACGGCGCCGCCGAAACCCGTGCCGGCGGTGAAGAACGTGTCGAGGGCTTTGCGCCTGCCGCCGCGGCACGCGACGGCGACCGCCATCCCGAGGGGGATGGCGATGAGCAGTGCCACGGCCATCGCGGACAGCGCGATCGTCGCCGTCACGGGCAGCCGGGCGGCGATGATCGCCGCCACCGGCTCGTTGGAGCGGAAGGATGTGCCGAGGTCGCCGCGGAGGAGCCCCGCGACGTAGTTGAGGAACTGCGTGATGAGCGGCAGATCGAGGCCGAGTTGGGTCCGCGCGGCCTCAACCTGAGCGGGGGTGGCGTCGGGACCCGCAACGACACGTGCGGGATCGCCGGGGATGAGCTGGACGATGAGGAACGTGACCACGACGAGCGTGGCGATGACGATCAGGAGTCCGACCGCGCGGTGGGCTGCGAAGGTCAGCCACGGCGAGCGCGTCGCCCGGGGGCGGGGCGGGGCGGGTGCTGAGATGTCGAGAGCCACGGCCATGTGGTCTTCCTTCGGGGAGATCGTGGGATGGGTGGATCCGTTGCAGCGGATCCACCCATCCTGCGGTGGGGTGCGTCAGCCGATGACGCGCAGGGTCGTCGGGTCGAAGATCCCGTCGGGTGCCAGCGACGCCATGCGCTCGGACGTCACGTAGTTGACGTTGACGGCGGCAAGCGGGACGACGTCGTTGCTGTCCAGCAGTGCTGCCTGGGCATCCTGCCATGCCGCGCACTTCTCGACATCATCGGTTGTGGACATGGCCGCACCGAACGCCGCGGCGAACGCGTCGTTTTGGATGCCGGCGTAGTTGCGTCCGCCGTTCTGCGGGTCCGGTCCGACCAGCATGCTGGCGGGAGCCGTGAGCAGGTTCGTCAGGTTCAGGTTCGGTTGGACTGTCACGTCCCAGTCGCCCTGGTTGCCCAGCACCTCGGTCGCCCACGTCGCGTTGTCGCTCTGCTTGAGGGTGGCGTTGGCTCCCGCAGCCTGCAGAGCGGTCAGGATGTACTCGTTGCCGACACCGCCAGCGACGGCGTTGGTGCCCTGCACGATGATGTCCATACCGGTGAGAACCGAGGTTGCGGCGGCGACGTCGACGGGCGTCAGCAGCGACTCATCGGTGCTGGCGCACGGGACAGCGCCGTCGACGATGCTCGTGAGGATGGTGCCGGTGCCCTTGGTGACGACCTGGTTGAACGCCGTCGAGTCGATCGCCTGGGCGATCGCTTCACGCACCGCAGGATCGGCGCCGGGGTGCCCCTCATGCTGGTTGATCACGACGTACGCGCGGATCAGAGGGGCGGCGTCGACAGTGAACTTGCTCTCGTCGGTGAGGCGAGCGATGTCGGGCCCGGTGATGCCGGCGTAGTCCAGCGTGCCGGTCGTCAGGTCGTTGGCCATGGTCGCCTCGTCGGTGTAGACCTTCGCCGTGAGCGTCGTCGGGACCGCGCCGCCGAGCGACTCGAGTTCGGAGTAGCCGGGCGTCTGGGCGTAGTCGGTCGACGCCGCGAGGGTGTAGGCGGCTCCCGAGGCGGCGTCCTCGATGTAGTACGGACCGCTGCCGACACCGGCCGCGCCGCTCTGCAACGCCGCGTCGTCGGCGAGTCCCGGTGCGCAGATGATGCCGGCCTGGGGCAGGCTCAGGCCGTACAGCAGGTCACTGAACGGCTTCGCCAGTTCGACCGTCACCGTTCCGGCGGCGTCATCGGCGGTGATGACGGGCTCGGTTCCGGCCCCGAACACCTGCGCCGTCGCGGCGCCCTGCAGTGTGGGGTCGGTCATCCGGGTGAGGGAGGCGGCGATGTCGCCGGCAGTGAGCTCGGACCCATCAGAACAGGTCAGACCGCTGCGCAGAGTGAAGCTCGCCGTGGTGGCCGTCGCTTCCCACGATTCGGCCAGACCGGCCACCACGGTTCCGCCGTCGTCGCGGCGGATGAGGGAGTCGAACCGGAGTCTGGCCATGATGAGGTCGGGTGCGTTGGCGGCGCGCGCAGGGTCGAGCGTGGTGACATCTCCGGTGAGAGCCAGCGTCGCGGCGACATCTTCGTCGGCCGTCGGTGTGCTGTCGTCGGTGGAGGTCGCCGGTGCGCACGCCGTCAGGACGAGGCCCGTCAGGCTCAGGGCGGTGACGACGCCGGTCAGGTGCCGCCGGCGCGGATTGCTTCTGCTTTTCATGAGTGCCTCTCTTGGGTGGTGCGGTGGGTGGGGGGACGCAGGTGGGCCCAGGGGCGGGCGTCTTCGAGCTGGGCGGCGAGAGTGAAGAGATCGGCGTCTTGCGCCGGCCGCCCGGTGAGCATCATGCCGATGGGGAGCCCCGCCTCGGTCCACTGCAGCGGCAGCGAAACGGAAGGCTGACCGGTGACGCTGAACGAGGCGGCGTACGGACTCCACGCGTGCGTGCGCGCCAACTGCTCTTCCGGCCCCACGTCGGTGAAGAACTCCTCCTGCTGCGGGAGGAGGGCCAGAGTCGGGGTGAGCACGGCGTCGTAATCATCGAGGACGGCGAGCGCTCGCCGCGCGCTGGCGTTCAGCGTCGTGAGGGCGGACAGGAACTGCTCGGCGTCGATCCTCCGACCCCGCGCCCGCCACCACCTCGTGATGGGGAGGAGGTGTGCGTCGGCCTCCGGCGGGAGCGGCACGCGCAGGGAGCGGACGGCCCACGTGGTCACGAAGGCGTCGAGACCGTCTTCGGGGAAGGGGCACGGGATCTCTGTGACGTCGTGTCCGAGCGTGGTGAGCAGACCGATCGTGTCCGTGTACGCCGCGCGCACCTCCGGGTCGACGGCCGAGGCGAACGGCGTGTCGACCCACGCCGCGACCCTCAGCCGGGGCGGCGTCCGGCGCGTCGCATCCAGGAATGAGCCTTGCAGCGGCGGCGCCCATGCCGGATCGGTCGAGAACTCGCCCGTCATCGCATCCATGAGTGCGGCGGCGTCGGGCACGGTGCGCGCCAGGGCTCCCTGGCAGAGCAGTTGGGTCGGGTCGTCCGAGAGGGGACCGTTGCTGACGCGGCCGCGTGAGGGCTTGAAGCCGACGACTCCGCAGACGCTCGCCGGGATGCGAAGGGATCCACCGCCGTCGTTTCCGTGGGCTACGGCGACGATGCCGGCCGCCACGGCGGCCGCGGCCCCGCCGCTGGATCCTCCCGCGGTCATGCGCAGGTCCCACGGGCTGCGCGCCGAGCCGCCCACGGTGGTCCGGGTGTAGGCGGTGAGGCCGAGTTCGGCCGTGTTGGTCTTGCCGACGCTGATGAGCCCGGCATCCCGCATGCGCGTGACGACGTGCGCGTCGGCGGCGGGGACGAGATCACTCAGCGCAGCCGATCCGTAGGTCGTGCGCACTCCCGCCGTACCCACCAGATCCTTCACCGACGTCGGCACCCCGGCGAGCGGGCGGTGCGCGCCGTGCGTCGCGGGCTCGCGGTCCATCGCGTCGGCTGCGGAGCGGGCGAGGTCTGCGCTCACGGTGATGAATGCGCCGACGCTGGCGCCCACCTCGTCGATTCGGGCAAGTGTCGCGTCGACCAGGTCGCGGGAGCGGATCTCGCCCGCCGCGACCGCCGCGCCCTGTTCGAGAGCGCTGAGCTCGAGCAGGTCAGAACGCATCGTCGGCGACCTGCATGACGAGATCATCGGTGGCGTCGAGCACTCCGCGGCGCGCGGAGATCTCGGGAAGCACGGTGGCGGCGAAGAAGCGGGCGACCGCGACCTTGCCGCGGTAGAAGCCCTCATCCGCGGACGCAGACTCCAGTGCGGCCGTCGCGACGGCGGCGCCGCGCGCGAGCATCCATCCGATGAGCAGATCCCCGACGCTCATCAGCAGCCGCGTGGAATTCAGACCCACGCGGTAGATGAGGGTCGGCTCGTCGGCCGATGCGGCCTCCCACTCGATCATGGTGTCGACCATCGCGCTGACATCTGCGATCGCGGTGGCGAGGGCGGGTGCGATCTCCGGCACAGACGCGGCCTCGGCGGAGCCGAGGAAAGCCTGCATCTCGCCGAGGACGACATCCAGGGATGCCCGGCGATCGCGGGCGATCTTGCGGAAGAAGAAGTCGCTGCCCTGGATGGCCGTGGTGCCTTCGTAGAGGGTGTCGATCTTGTTGTCGCGCAGATACTGCTCCATCGGGAAGTCCTGCAGATAGCCCGATCCGCCGAAGGTCTGCAACGCGTGCGTCAGCATCTCCCAGGACCGCTCGGACCCGACGCCCTTGACGATCGGCAGCAGCAGGTCGTTGACGCTCTCGGAGGCGGGTAAGTCCCGATCGAGCCAATCCGCCGCGTACTGATAGACCGCCCGCATTCCCTCCGAGTACGCCTTCTGCAGCAGCAGGGTCCGGCGCACATCGGGATGCCGGTCGATCGTCACCCGCGGAGCCGATCGATCGCGCCGCTGGGTGAGGTCGCCGCCCTGCACCCGCTGCCGGGCGTAGTCCCGTGCGTTCAGGTATCCCGTCGACATGGCGGCGATGGCCTTGACGCCCACCTGCATACGCGCGGATTCGATGACGTGGAACATCTGCGCAATGCCGTCGTGTGTATCGCCGAGGAGCCAGCCCACCGCGGGCGTGCCGTGGGCTCCGAAGGTGAGTTCGCAGGTGGTCGAGATCTTCAGCCCCATCTTGTGCTCGACGTTGGTCGCCATGACGCCATTGCGCTCGCCGAGCTGCTTGGTGTCGAGGTCGACGTGATACTTGGGCACGACGAAGAGAGAGAGGCCTTTCGTTCCCACCGATCCGGCGCCGTCGACGCCGACCGGCCGGGCCAGCACGAGGTGGACGATGTTGTCGGCGAGGTCGTGCTCGGCCGAGGTGATGAAGCGCTTGACGCCCTCGATGTGCCAGGTGCCGTCGGGTTGGGGGATCGCGCGGGTGCGCCCTGCGCCGACGTCGGAGCCGGCCTCGGGCTCGGTGAGCACCATGGTCGCGCCCCAGAGCCCCTCCAGCATGATCTCCGCGAAACGCTTCTGGTCGTCCGTGCCCATCCTGTGGATCAGCCCGGCAAAGCCGGGGCCGGAGCCGAACATGTAGACCGGCGCGTGCGCACCCTGGACCATCTCGATGCACGACCACCACAGTGAGCGCGGGCTCTCCGTGCCGCCCAGTTCGCGCGGCAGGTCCAAGCGCCACCACTCGGCATCCATGTACGCGTCATAGGAGGCGCGGAAGGAGTCGGGCATCGATACGGAAAAAGTCGCCGGGTCGTAGGTCGGGGGCGTGCGGTCGCTCGAGACGTAGGACGCCGCGATGGGGCCGGAGGCGAGCTGCTCGACTTCGCGCAGGATCTCGCGGGCGGTGTCCTCGTCGATGTCATCGAAGCGCCCGTGGCCGAGGCGGTCCTGCACCCGCAGGACTTCGAACAGATTGAATTCGATGTCGCGGAGATTGCTTCGGTAGTGGTTCGTCATTGAACTCTCTCGGGTGTGATTAAGCGCTTGCTTAGATAAGATACCGAACGGTCGGTTCTGTCAAGCGTGCCGCTCGTATGTCTCTCGAATCGACACGGTGCGGCAGGGGTCGCGAGACCTCACTCCGGCAGTCGGAACCGTCCGTCGACTGCTTCGAGCAGTCCATCCGCCACGAGCGAGTGGACGGCGCGGTCACGCTGGAGAGCGTCGGGCCACACCGACTCGAGCTCCGCGGGGGCGAGAGCTGCGGCGCTTTGCCGCACTGCGCGCAGGATCGTCCCGCGGGCTTGTCGGTCGCTGCCTTCGTAGCGCGCCTGCTTGCGGCGGCCGTCGCCGGTGTCGGGATAGCCCGCAGCGCGCCACGCGCACATATGCGCAATCGGGCATGCTTCGCACTTCGGCGCGCGCGCCGTGCAGAGGACGGCCCCGAGTTCCATCATCGCCGCGTTGAAAACGGCCGCATCGGCGTCGCCCGCGGGTAGGACGTCATCCATCGCCGCCAAGTCTGTCCTCGCCGGCGGCCCCGGGTGCGATCGCGCATCGATCGTGCGCGCGAGCACACGGCGGGTGTTCGTGTCCACGACCGGATGCCGGTCGCCGTACGCGAAGACGGCCACCGCGCGGGCCGTGTAGTCGCCGATGCCGGTGAGCGCGAGCAGCGCGTCCACGTCCCGAGGAACGACGCCATCGTGTCGGTCGCGGATCTCCACCGCCGCGCGGTGCAGCCACAGTGCCCGTCGGGGGTAGCCGAGGTTCGCCCAGGCGCGCACGGCCTCGGCAGGAGGAGCCGCGGCGAGTGCGGCGGGAGTCGGCCAACGGGCCAGCCACGCCTCGAGGTGCGGGACGACGCGCGCGACCGGGGTCTGCTGCAGCATGAACTCGCTGACGAGCGTTCCCCACGCCCCGAAACCGGCCCGGCGCCACGGGAGGTCCCGGGCATTCTCGCGGTACCACGCCAGGAGCGGGGCGGCGAGGTCGGGCATCCCGCCAGCCTACGGCGGGCGGGTGCGCCCCTGTTGCCTGAACAACTCCTGCACGAATCCGCCCTCAGGCCCGCGCCGCGCGTGCGGGCGCGCGGAAATCCCCCGCGGTGCGCGCCCGGAGGCGGCCACCGTGCAGGAGTTGTTCAGGTCTCACCGGCCGAAGCGCCGCCGTAGGCTGGTGGCATGCCCGAGACCGCACCGCAGCCCCGCGGCATTCTGCTCGTCGACAAGCCGCAGGGCATCACCAGTCACGACGTCGTCGCGCGCGCGCGCCGCGCGCTCGACACCCGCAAGATCGGCCACGCCGGCACCCTCGACCCGATGGCGACGGGCCTGTTGATTCTCGGCGTCGGACCGGCCACGCGCCTGCTGACCTACATCGTGGGGCTCGGCAAGACCTACACCGCCACGATCCGGCTCGGGGTGTCGACCGACTCCGACGACGCCGACGGCACCGAGACCGCCCGCGCCGACGCGTCGACGATCATCGATGCGCAGATCCGCGCCGGCATCGCCGCGCTCACCGGCGACATCTCGCAGGTGCCGAGCACCGTCTCGGCGATCAAGGTCGACGGTCGCCGCGCGTACGACCTGGCCCGCGCGGGCGAAACCGTGGAACTGAAGTCCCGCGCCGTGACCGTGAGCCGGTTCGACGTGCTCGCCACCCGGCGGACAGGTGCCGTCGTCGATCTCGACGTCGTGGTGGAGTGCTCCAGCGGCACGTACATCCGCGCGCTCGCCCGCGACCTCGGCGCCGCGCTCGGCGTCGGCGGTCATCTCACGGCGCTCCGGCGCACGCGCATCGGCTCGTTCGACGTCGCGGATGCCGTGGTCGAGCTGCAACCGGACCTCGCGCTCCGGGACGAAGCCGAGGTCGCCACCGCCGTCCTCGGCGCGTTCGAGGTCACCGCCGACGAGGCGCGCGACCTGCGCCACGGCAAACGGCTCGCCGGCGCGGCGGGGAGACTTTCCGCACCGACGCCCGCAGCGATCGATCCGGACGGTGTGCTGGTCGGCATCGTCGAGGCGCGCGGCGCGGACGTCAAGAGCATTCTGAACCTGCCGGAGGACCCGCGATGATCGCGTGGTTCGCGCTCGTGCAGGTCGCCGTCGCAGTCGTGGTGGGTCTCGCGTGCGTCTCGCTCGGGCTCGCCGGGCGCCGGCCGAGCGACGTGAGCGTCGGCGGAATGGCGCTCGTTTTGCTGCTGCTCGTGGCCCAGGTGGTCGTCGCGATCGTCGCGCCGTTAGCGGGCAACCCGCCGGTCGGCAGCGCCCTGGAGTTCTGGGTGTACCTCGTCTCGGCGGTGCTGCTGCCGCCGGCGGCCGTGTTCTGGGCGCTCATCGAACGCAGCCGGTGGAGCACGGTGATCATGGGCATCGCGGCGCTCGCGGTCGCCGTCATGGTGTGGCGGATGCAGGTCATCTGGACCCTCGCGGCGGCATAGTCGCACCGACGCCTATCATGGACAGGTCATGTCCACGCCTCGCCCCCGAATGACCGGCATCGGTCGCGTCCTCGTGGTCGTCTACGCGATCATGGCGCTCGCGGCCACGGGACGTTCGCTCGTGCAGATCGTCGAGGACTTCGCCGCCGCGCCGCTCGCGTACGCGCTGTCCGCGCTGGCCGCCGCCGTCTACATCCTCGCCACGGTGGCCCTGGTCAAGTCGGATTCACGCGGCTGGTACCTCGTCGCGTGGGCGGCGATCTGCTTCGAACTGGCCGGAGTCCTGATCGTCGGCACGCTGAGTCTCACGCATCCCGAGCTCTTCGCGCACGACGCGACCGTGTGGTCGGGCTACGGCTACGGCTACTTCTGGATTCCCCTCGTGCTGCCCTTCGTCGGCATCTGGTGGCTTATCACCGCGGACGCCACCGAGAGCGTGCCCGAACCCGTGGCGGAAGGATCGCGCTGGTGATTGTCTTCCGTGATCCCTCCGACGTGCCTGCCGGGTTCGGCCCGAGCGTCGTCGCCATCGGCAAGTTCGACGGCGTGCACTCCGGTCACCGCGCCGTCATCGACCGTGCGCGGGTGGCGGCGGCGGATGTCGGCGCTCGCGTCGTCGCGGTCACCTTCGACCGCAATCCGCTCAGCCTGCTCCGTCCGGATGCCTGCCCGGAGCCGCTCGCGAGTCTCGATCAGAAGCTCCGCCTGCTCGCCGAGCAGGGCATCGACGCCGTGCTCGTGCTGGGCTTCGACGCCGCGCTGGCGGCGCTGGAGCCCCGCGCGTTCGTCGAGCACGTGCTCGTGGAGGCGCTCGGCGTGCAGATCCTGCTCGTCGGGGATGACTTCCGCTTCGGGCGCGGCGGCGCCGGGAACCCCGAACTTCTGGTGTCGCTCGGCGCCGAGTTCGGCTTCGATGTCGATGTCGTGGGCGATGTGCAGGGCGGTGGCCGTCGCGTGTCGTCGACGTGGGTGCGCGATCTGCTCGCGGTCGGCGACGTCGAGGGGGCCGCGCGTCTGCTCGGGCGTCCGCACGCCGTGCAGGGGGAGGTCGTGCACGGTCTGAAGCGCGGCCGGGAGCTCGGTTTTCCGACCGCGAACCTCTCCGCCGATGCGGAGGGCTTCATCCCCGCCGACGGTGTCTACGCCGGCTGGCTCTTCGACGAGGGGCCCGTAGGCGAGCCGGTCGGCGCCGTCACGCGCTACCCCGCGGCGATCTCCGTCGGCACGAATCCCACGTTCGACGATGTGCACGCGCGTCAGGTCGAGGCGTATGTGCTCGATGAGACCGACCTCGACCTGTACGGACGCCGCGTGCAGGTGCAGTTCACGCACCGCATCCGGGGCATGCTGGCCTTCGACGGAATCGACGCGCTCATCGCGCGCATGGATCAGGACGTCGCCGACGTCCGCCGTGTTCTCGCCTGATCAGTACGAGCCGGCGTCGACCTGCCCGGTGGCCTCGCCGCCGGCATCCACCCGCCGCGCCTCACCGAGGATGACGGCGCTGCCGCTCGTGCCGAGCCGCGTCGCACCGGCGCCGAGCATGGCGAGCGCGTCGGCGTAGCTCCGCACGCCGCCGGAGGCCTTCACCTGCACGCCTTCTCCGACGTTCGCGCGCATGAGGGCGACGTGGGGCAGTGTCGCGCCCCCGCCGGCGAACCCGGTGGACGTCTTGACGAAGTCGGCGCCGCCCTGCTCGGTGAGCCGGCTGCCGCGCGCGATCTGCTCGTCGTCGAGCAGCGCGGTTTCGAGGATCACCTTCGTGATGTGGCCGGATGCCGCGTCGACCACCGCCGCGATGTCGGCGATGACGACCTCGTCGAAGCCCGAGCGCAGCGCGCCGATGTTGACGACCATGTCGAACTCGCTTGCGCCGTCGGCGAGCGCCTGGCGTACTTCGGCGACCTTCGCCGCGGTCGAGGTGGTGCCGTGCGGGAAGCCGATCACGGTGCCGACGGCCACCCCGGTGCCCGCAAGACGCTCGGCGGCATAGGCGACGTCGCTCGGGCGCACGCATACGCTGAAGACGCCCCACTCGGCGGCGATGTCGAGCTCGGCGTCGACGTCGGCGCGGGTCAGTTCGGGCTTCAGGATCGCGTGGTCGAGGGTCGCGGCGAGGTCGCGCTCGGTGATGGTGGCCATCGCTCCAGCGTACGCGGGCCGGCATCCGTTCGCTCGGCGCACGGGGCCTTTCACCGAGCGCAGGCGATCCGCCGGAGGAAGGCGGATGCCGGTGGAATCGGCCTTCGCCGGGCGGATCGCCGTCGCCCGACGAACGACCCCGGCAGAAAAAGGTCACAGAAAGCTAACGGCTGGCGCTAGTGTGGCGGTGACGACGACGTCACAGCGTGAGAGAAGACCCGTGTCCGATGACGTCGACGAGCAACTCGAAGGGAGGATCGTCGATCGGATGGAGATGGTCGGGATCGACTCGCTCGACGCGGACAGCGTCTTTGTTGCGGCCTACCCCGAGATCGTGCGCTTGACCACGATCCTTACTGACCTGTCTTTCGCGTATGACTGGACCGACATCAACAACCACTTCTGAGAAGGATGACCATGTCGACCCGGAATCGTCTTCTTGTCGTGTTGGCCGTCTCTGCGGCGGCCCTCGTCGCCCCCGGCTGTGCGGTCGCAGATCCCTCGGCGGATCAGACGGCGATCATCAGCGCTGACTACCCGGCGTACGACAGTGTGAAGAGCCTCGCCTCGGCGGCGGATCTCATTGTTGAGGTCTCTTTGGGGGAGTCGTCCAGCGAAGTCCTGCTTCCGCAGTACGAGGGCGACGATCCAGCGCTGAATCCCTACGCCGGCACCAAAGAGACCCCGGATCCGAGTGAGGGCGCGGTGCCGATAACAGTGTTTGAGGCGACGGTGTTGGACGTGTACCGCGGCGACGTGAAGACTGAGGACGTAATCAAGGTAATGCAGCCGGGTGGGCTCAGTAACGGCGTGGACTACGTCGTCGAAGGTGTCACGCGTCTTCAGTCGGGGGCCACGGTACTACTCTTCCTAGGAACCTACGCCGACTCGCCAGCTAGCGTTCTAGGGGGCGACGTCGGCGCCTTCATCGTCGAAGGAGAAGGGTTCGTGTCGATCGCCGGCGACGGACTTGTCGTATCGAAGGCAGATCTCAGCTCATACTGAATCGAGGCGTACCGGAGCCACCGGGAGACCTCGGGCTGACACTGAGGGCACAGCACTGTCGCGGGGAGATTCGACACAATCTCAAACTGTTAGTACGACAGAGGCAATGTCAGAGTAGCCCAGCTTTCTGATGACCACCTATCTGTAGCTTTTGTGGTCGTGGGCTCCGGGTCCCTGCGTCGAACGTGAGTTGCAGCTCCGACGAACTACAGGATCAAATGGGATGGTTCGCACAGTTGGGCCGCTCAAGGCCGCGTAAGGTCGCGGAACCTCGCCGTCCGCCGGCACGGAATCAATGGCACCGACGACAACATCACCGTCATCGGACAACCCGATGATCCCTGCGCCACGCGGCGAGCGACTGCCCACCCTGTTCATCGTGTGCGCGCTGGCGGTGGCGAGTGTCGTGATCGGCGCGGCGGGAGTCGCCCCGAGCCGCGTGAGCGCGGAAGAGCTCCTCGGATCGGCCCGAGCGCCCGGGGACGCGGCGTTCATCGCCGGGCATCGCGGCGGCACGACCGCTGCACCGGAGAACACACTGCCCGCGGTGCGCGAGGCGCTGCGCGCCGGCTTCGAGTACGTCGAGGTCGACCTGGCGCTCACGGCCGACGGACACGCCGTGCTGCTGCACGACAAGACCGTCGACCGCACGACCGACGGCACCGGGCGCCTCGCCGATCTCACGCTCGCCGAGGTGCGTCGATTGGATGCCGGGTCGTGGTTCTCGCCCGCGTTCGCCGGCACCCCGGTGCCCACGGCGGTGGAGTTCCTCGACGTGCTGGCGGCCGCCGGTGGGCGCGCGATCCTCGATCTCAAGGGGGAGTGGTCGGCGCAGGCCTCCGCCGACCTCGTCGACGCACTGCACGCGCGAGATCTCGAACGCGCCGTTGCGGTCGCGAGCTTCGACGCGCGCACGCTCGCCTACGTGCAGGCCGGGTCTGACGTCGTCACCCGCCTCATCAGTGTGAAGCGGCTGCCCGACGACGTCGCCGCCGCGGTGCGACAGGTCGGCGCCCGCGGAATCGTCATCGGCCGCGCGGCGCTCGAAGCGCATCCCGAGGTGATCGACGAGCTGCACGCGGCCGAGTTGCGCGTGATCGTCTACACGCTCAACTCCGACATCCAGTGGGGTCGGGTCACCGACCTGGGAGTGGACGGCATCGTGACCGATGACGCGGGCCTGTTGCACTCCTGGCAACAAGCGCTCGCGAGCGGGTGAGGAATACCCCCAGGGGGTATGCTGTTGTCACCGGAGCGAGCGCATATCGCGCTGCGGAACGGAGTCGACATGGATACGCAGGCCTACGCCGTCGAAGGCATGACGTGCGGCCACTGCGCCGCTGCCGTGACCCGCGAGGTCGCCGGCGTCCCCGGCGTCGGTGACGTGGCGGTCGACGTGGCGGCCGGCATCCTCACCGTCACAACCGACGGTGCCTCCGACGACGCCATCGCGGCGGCCGTCGACGAAGCCGGCTACACCTTCGCCGGCCGGAAGTGACCGTGACGGAGGGCCGCGCCGACGCGGTTCTCGACATCGAGGGCATGACGTGCGCGAGCTGCGTCGCGCGCGTCGAGAAGCGTCTCACCCGCCTCGAGGGCGTGGATGCGACGGTCAACCTCGCGACCGAGACGGCGCGCGTGCGATTCCCGGCCGCTCTCGACCCCGACGAGCTCGTGCAGGCGGTGCGCGCCGCCGGCTACGACGCGGCCGTGCGTGCGCCCGCCGCCGCGACGCACGACCACGCGGACGACACGTCACTGCGCGCACGGCTCACCGTGAGTGCGACGCTCGCCGTTCCGGTGACCGTGCTCAGCATGGTCCCCGCACTGCAGTTCGCCGGCTGGCAGTGGCTCTGCCTCCTGCTCACGACGCCGATCGTGCTGTGGGGCGGCTGGCCGTTCCATCGTGCGACCCTCGCCGCCGGCCGGCACGGCGCGATGACGATGGACACGCTCATCACGCTCGGCACCGGCGCCGCCTACGCGTGGAGCCTCTGGGCGATGTTCTTCGGCACCGCCGGCCACATCGGCATGACGCACGACGCCGACCTGTTCGGTCGCTCCGCCGACCCGAGCGCGCTCGTCTACTTCGAGGTCGCGGCGGTCGTCACGGTATTCCTCCTGCTCGGGCGCGTGATCGAGCAACGCGCCAAGCGGCGCGCCGGCGCCGCGGTGCACGCGCTGCTCGAACTCACGGCCACCGATGTCGAGCTGGCCGACGGCACCCGCGTGCCGATCGCGCAGCTGCAGACGGGCGCGGAGTTCATCGTGCGCCCGGGGGAGAAGATCGCCACCGACGGTCTCGTCGCCGACGGTCGAGCGTCGATCGACGAGAGCATGCTGACGGGCGAGTCGCTGCCGGTCGAGGCGGGCGTCGGCGCTGCGGTGACCGGCGGCACGCTCTCGATCGACGGGCGGCTGCGGGTCGTCGCGACCTCGGTGGGCGCGGACACCCGGCTCGCGCGCATGGCACGCCTGGTCGAAGACGCGCAGGCCGGCAAGAGCCGCATCCAGCGACTCGCCGACCGCATCTCCGCCGTGTTCGTGCCGATCGTGATCGCGCTGGCGATCCTCACGCTCCTCGGCTGGCTGCTGTTCACCGGTGACATCGGCGCCGGGTTCACGGCGGCCGTCGCGGTGCTGATCATCGCGTGTCCGTGCGCCCTCGGGCTCGCCACCCCCATCGCGATCCTCGTCGGCACGGGCCGGGGCGCGCGGCTCGGCATCCTCATCACCGGACCCGAGGCTCTGGAGAGCGCCGACCGCATCGACACCGTGATCCTCGACAAGACCGGCACCGTCACGACCGGCGAGATGAGCGTGCACCGCGTCGACATCACCGATGCGCACACGGATGCCGCGGACTTCGCGCGCCTCGTCGGCTCGCTCGAGGCCGCGTCGGAGCATCCCGTCGCGCGCGCCATCGCCTCGCTCGCCGACAGGCCGGAACCCGTCGACGACTTCACCGGCCACGCCGGGCGCGGCGTCACGGGCACGGCCGAGGGGCACGCCGTGTTCGCGGGTCGATGGGCGTTCGCGCTCGAGCACGCCGCCGCTTCTGAGGAGGCCGCCACCGCCGCCCGGGGTATCGAGGCGTCCGGCGCCACGGCCGTGGTCGCCGGGTGGGACGGCCGCATCCGCGGCGTCGTGGCGGTCGCCGACACCGTGCGGCCCGACAGCGCCGCGGCCGTGGCCGACCTCCGCGCGCTCGGCCTCGCGGTCGTGCTCCTCACGGGCGACAACCCCGGTGCGGCCGCAGCCGCGGCGCAGGCGATCGGCGTCGACGATGTCGTCGCGGGGGTGCTCCCCGAGGGCAAGCTCGCCGAGATCCGCCGGCGTCAGAGCGCGGGGCGCCGCGTCGCGATGGTCGGCGACGGCATCAACGACGCCGCCGCACTGGCCGCCGCCGACCTCGGCATCGCGATGGGCGGGGGAACGGATGCCGCCGTGCACGCGAGCGATGTCGCCATCACCGCAGCCGGTCTCGCGCCGGTGGTGACCGCTCTCCGGCTCAGCCGCCGGACGATGGCGATCATCCGCGGCAACCTGTTCTGGGCCTTCGCGTACAACGTCGCCGCGTTGCCGCTGGCCGCGCTCGGCTACCTCAACCCCATGCTCGCCGGCGCCGCGATGGCCTTCTCGAGCGTCTTCGTCGTGCTCAACAGCCTGCGCCTGCGGGCGGCGGCGGCTCCCGCACGCTAGACTGGCGCGCGGGAACGCCCCGCCCGTCGCCGCAGCTCGCAGAAGCGAGTACCCGCAGCCGAGCGAATCCGCTCCCATCGCAGTTCCCCGCGGCGCCGAGCCGCGGACTCCGTCACAACTGTCCGCTTGCGGACGGCCCCACCGGCGCTCGCCGGTATTCACGCTCAGGAGGAGCATGCCGCCCACGGCATCCACAGCACCCGCTCAGCGCGCGTCATCGCGGCGCCGCAAGAGCTCTTCGGCCCGTCGTGACGACGACGCGCCGCTCATCCCGATCCTCGCGCGCAAGGTGCGCGAGATCGAGGCCAAGGCCCAGAAGGGCAAGCTCGGACCCACGAACCGGGTGAAGTTCCAGGTCATCGCCTTCCTCGTGCGCGAAGAGCGCGCCCGTGTGAAGACCGACGAGAGCGTGCCGGCCGCCGCCCGCGCCGAGCTGCTGAAGCGGCTCGACGGTGTGGCGACGATCCTCGCGAAGACCGCGGCGAGGGACACCTCACTCATCCAGCTGCTCGAGGTCGATCAGGCCACCACCCCGGTCGCCAAGCGCATGCGCCGCGACTGGCTGCTCGAGTCGGGTGCCGAACTCGCCGAGGACGAGCTGATCATCACCGACGTCGCTCCCGTGCAGGCATCCGTCGTCCCGGCGGCACTCGCCGAGCGGCAGGTCGTCCCGGTGCAGATCGAGGCGCGCCGCGAGGCGAACCCGTTCCTCGCGCCCGACGTCGCCCTCCGTGCGCCCACCTCGACCCCGCGCCGCCGCCTCGACGGCTGGGAGCTCATGGGCCCGCTGTACAAGGCGTTCGAAACCGGCGCCGGTGGTGCCGCGGCATCCATGCAGCTGCCGCCGCTGCCCGAATTCGACCGTCTGTCGCCCAAAGGGCTCGAGGTCATGCCGCACCAGACGCGCTTCCTGGAGTCGGTGCGCGCGGGTCACCGCTCGTTCCTGCTGGCCGACGAGCCGGGGCTCGGCAAGACCGCGCAGTCGGTGCTGGCGGCATCCCTCGCCGACTCCTACCCGCTGCTGGCGGTCGTCCCCAACGTCGTGAAGATGAACTGGGCCCGCGAGGTCGAGCGGTGGACGCCGCAGCGCACGGCGACCGTCATCTCCGGCGACGGATCGGACATCGATGCGTTCGCCGACATCTTCATCGTCAACTACGAAGTGCTCGACCGTCACCTGTCGTGGCTGTCGTCGATCGGGCTGAAAGGCATGGTCGTCGACGAAGCGCACTTCATCAAGAACCTCACCTCGCAGCGATCGCAGAACGTGTTGGGTCTCGCGACCCGCATCCGCGAGCAGGTGCGCAACCCCTTGATGCTCGCCCTCACCGGCACGCCGCTCATCAACGATGTCGAAGACTTCGACGCGATCTGGCGTTTCCTCGGCTGGACCAACGGCGAGAAGCCCGGACCCGAGTTGATGACCAAACTCGACGAGACCGGGCTGACCCCTGCCGACAAGGCGTTCTACCCCGAGGCGCGCGACGCCGTCATCTCGCTCGGCATCGTCCGGCGCAAGAAGAAAGACGTCGCGGCCGACCTCCCCGACAAGCTCGTGGCCGACCTCCCGGTCGAGCTCGACGACGACCTGGGTCGCTCGATCGTCGCGGCCGAGCGCGAGCTCGGTGAGCGGATGGCGGCGAAGTACCGCCGCATCCTCGAAGCGCGCGGCGACCGGGTGTTCCGCGGCGAGTTCGACGAAGACATCGTGCGCCTCGTCGCGCACGGCGAGCTCGAAGAGTCGAAGGCCGCCGGCACCGGGGGAGACAACGTCTTCACGATGGTGCGGAAGATCGGTCAGGCGAAGGCCCTGCTCGCGGCGGACTACACCGTGCAGCTGCAGCGCTCGGTCGGCAAGGTGGTTTTCTTCGCGAAGCACATCGACGTGATGGATGCCGCGGAAGCGCACTTCGCCGCGGCAGGCCTCAAGACCATCTCGATCCGCGGCGACCAGTCGACGCCCGCGCGACAGAGCGCGATCGACGCGTTCAACACCGATCCCGAGGTCGCCGTGGCGGTGTGTTCGCTCACCGCCGCCGGCGTCGGCCTCAACATGCAGGCCGCCTCCAACGTCGTGCTCGCCGAGCTCAGCTGGACCGCCGCCGAGCAGACGCAGGCGATCGACCGCGTGCACCGCATCGGTCAGGACGAGCCGGTCACCGCGTGGCGCATCATCGCGGCGCACACGATCGACACGAAGATCGCGGAGCTCATCGATTCGAAGCAGGGACTCGCTGCCCGCGCTCTCGACGGTGAGCAGCTCGATCCGACCTCCAGCGACTCCGTGCAGCTGTCGGCGCTCATGCATCTGCTGCGCCAGGCGCTCGGCGGCGCCTGACTGTTCGATCCTCGCCCGCGGGCGCTAGTGTCGGGGGTGGCAACGTCGCCCCTGGTATCCATGAACGAATCAAAGGATCTCCCATGAAGATCGGCATCCTCACCAGCGGCGGCGACTGCCCCGGACTGAACGCGGTCATCCGCGGTCTCGTCCTCAAGGGCTCGACGACCCACAACCTCGAGTTCGTGGGCATCCGCGACGGATGGCGTGGCGTCGTCGACGGCGACTTCTTCCCTCTGACGCGCCACGAGGTCAAGGGTCTGTCGAAGGTCGGCGGCACGATCCTCGGCACGAGCCGCACGAACCCCTACGAGGGTCCCCGGGGCGGCGCCGACAACATCAAGGCGACGCTGTACGGCCACCGCATCGACGGCATCGTCGCGATCGGCGGCGAGGGCACCCTCGCTGCGGCCAACCGGCTGTTCAACGACGGCATCAACGTCATGGGCGTGCCGAAGACGATCGACAACGACCTGCGCGCCACCGACTACTCGTTCGGCTTCGACACCGCGGTCAACATCGCCACCGACGCGATGGACCGCCTGCGCACCACCGGTGACTCGCACCAGCGCTGCATGGTCGCCGAGGTCATGGGTCGCCACGTCGGGTGGATCGCCCTGCACTCCGGCATCGCCGCGGGCGCGCACGTCATCTGCATCCCCGAGGTGCCGATGTCGCTCGACGAGATCGTCTCGCAGGTGCAGAAGGCGCACGACCGCGGCCGCGCGCCGCTGGTCGTCGTCTCCGAGGGCTTCACGCTGAAGGGCATGGAAGAGGCCTACAGCGACAAGGGCCTGGATGCCTTCAACCGTCCGCGCCTGGGCGGCATCAGCGAGATCCTCGCGCCCGAGATCGAGCGCATCACCGGCATCGAGACGCGCTCCACGGTGCTCGGCCACATTCAGCGCGGCGGCGCGCCGTCGGGCTTCGACCGCGTGCTTGCCACGCGCCTGGGTCTGCACGCCGCGGATGCCGTCGTCGAGGGCGCCTGGGGCCAGATGGTCTCGATGCAGGGCACCGACATCGTGCGCGTGCCGTTCGAGGAAGCCCTCGGCGAGCTGAACACCGTGCCGATCTACCGCTACGAAGAGGCCGCCGCACTCTTCGGCTGACCCCGGCCGTCAATTCGTCGGGCGAAGGCTTTCCGCCCGTCCTTCTGCAGGGTATGTCCCACTTTCTGCAGCGTGTGTCCCACTTTCTGCAGTCCGTGTCCCACTTTCTGTCGTTTCTCGGGACCGAAAGCGACACAAAGTGGGACATGGTGTGAAGTCGACGCGCGCGTCGATCATCGCCTCCTCCCCAAGTGGCGACTTTCGCCGGGTTGTCCACCGGTCGAGCTGACCGCACGCTTCGGCAGCTGTCGAGCGCCCATCATGACCAGATGTCGACGCGCCCTGAGCTCCCGCCCGAACTCCCCGTCCATTTCTCGGTCGCTCGTGCCAAGAGCCTCGGCGTCAACCCTGGCCGACTTCGGACGCGAACGCTCGCGAGACCGTTCGCCGGAGTGCGCTCGCGAGGCGAGATCGAGCGCGGATCACTCGAAGCTGTCTGTCATGCCGTCACCGCTCGCCTGCACAGCGGGCAGTTCTTGAGCCACGAGACGGCCCTGATGCTCTGGGGAGTCCCCATGCCCGAATGGCCGTATGTTCCCGGCATCCATGTGTCGGCGTATCGTCCCGCGCGCGAGCCCCGGACGGCCGGGATCGTGGGTCATCGCCTGCAGACGCGGGAGCCCGCGTTCGCCGAACTCCGCGGGATGCCGGTGGAAGATCCCGTGCGCGCGTGGCGGCAGGTGGGACGTCTGTGGAGCGTGGGCGACCTCGTGGCGGGCGCGGACTATCTCATCTCGGGCGAGCATGCGCTCGCGCGCGGCGACGAGCTGCGTCGCGAGGTCGTGACGATGGGCGACGTCCGCGGCGGGATCTTGGCGAACGCCCTGTCGCTGGCTCGAGTGGGCGTGCGTTCGCCTCGAGAAACGCGACTTCGCCTCCTCTGCGTTCGGGCGGGGCTCCCGGAGCCGGAAGTCGCGTGGAACCTCTTCGACGCCCGAGGACAGTTCGTCGCCGAGCTGGATCTCGCCTTCCCTCGCTATCGCGTCGCACTCGAGTACGACGGGCGCGTGCACGCCGAGGATGCGCGTCAATTCGCGCGGGATGCCGACCGATGGGCCGCGATCCGCGCCCTCGGCTGGGAGCACCAGCGAGTACTCAACCACCACATGAGCGACGACGGTCGGCTCGCCGTCGGGATAGCGGTCTCTGCTCTCCGCCGAGCCGGATGGACGCCCGGACGCTGAGCCACCGGCATCCCTCGCTACCTTCCATGCGCCGACGACTGTCTACACGCGGATCATGTCCCACTTTGTGTCGTTCTGTGGTCTTCGAAACGACAGAAAGTGGGACATACCGTGCACAAAGTGGGACATGCCCTGCAGAAAGTGGGACAAGGGGATGGACGCGGCACCCCGCGACGCCGCGGCACTGCCGTCAGTCGGCGAGGTCCAGCACGTCCAGCAGCCAGGCCAGCTCGAAGGCGCGCTGGCGCCAGCTGTTGTAGCGGCCGCTGACACCGCCGTGACCGGCGACCATCTCGCACTTCAGCAGCGCGTCGGCTCCCACCGCGCGCAGGCGCGCGACCCATTTGGCGGGTTCGACGTAGAACACGCGGGTGTCGTTGAGCGAGGTGACCGCCAGGATCCTCGGGTACGAGACGCCCTCCCGCACGTTCTCGTACGGCGTGTAGGTCTTCATGTACGCGTAGACGTCGGCGTCGTGCAGCGGGTCGCCCCACTCGTCCCACTCGATCACGGTGAGCGGCAGCGAGGGATCGAGGATCGTCGTCAGCGCGTCGACGAACGGCACATCGGCCAGGATGCCGGCGAACAGCTCCGGCGCGAGATTCGCGACGGCGCCCATCAAGAGCCCGCCGGCCGAGCCGCCCTCGGCCACCAGCTGCGCCGGCGTGGTCACGCCCGAGCGCACGAGCTCTTCGCCACACGCGACGAAATCGGTGAAGGTGTTGCGCTTCCGACCGAGCTTGCCGTCTTCGTACCACTGGCGCCCCATCTCGCCGCCACCGCGCACGTGCGCGACGGCGAAGATCACGCCGCGGTCGAGCAGCGACAGGCGGGCGACCGAGAATCCGGGTTCGATCGAGTGCTCGTACGAGCCGTAGCCGTAGAGGTGCACGGCACGCGGGGCGTCGCCCGGTGCGCCGAACGAGGTCTTCCACACGAGCGAGATCGGCACGCGCACGCCGTCGGATGCCGTGGCCCACACACGCGACTGCGAATAGTCGGCCGGGTCGTAGCCGCCGAGCACGGGCTGACGCTTTCGCAGCAGGAACTCGCCCGCGGCGACGTCGTAGTCGTAGACGGTTCCGGGGGTGACGAACGAGCCGTACCCGAGCCGTACGAGCGGCGGTGCCCACTCCGGATTGCCGGCAGCGCCGGCGGAGTAGAGCTCCTCGGCGAAGTCGAGCTCGTCGACCGTTCCCGACGCGTAGTCGATCATGCCCATGCGCGCGAGGCCCTCGCGGCGATAGGAGACGACGCCCCAGTCGCGGAAGGCCGACACGTCGAGCAGGCGCCGTCCCGGCTCGTGCGCGAGCACGACCTGACGCTTCCCGCCCGGGTCGCTCGCAGACACGCGCACGAGCTCGAAGTCGAGTGCGCCGTCGTTGTGCAGGACGTACAGCACGTCCTCACCTCCCACGACGGCATGGGTCGCGGAGTACTCGACGCCCTCGCGGCGCGGCCAGATCGAGCGCGGCTCGCCGCGGAGGTCATCGGCATCCACCAGGTATTCCTCGGTCGTGATCGAGGAGCCGACCTCGATCACGAGGTACCGGCGGCTGCGGGTGAACCCGGCGCCGACCCAGTAGCGTTCGTCCGGCTCGTGGAAGAGCGTCGCGTCGTCGGACGCCGCGGTCCCCACTTCGTGCAGCCACACGGTGTCGGGGCGCCAGGCATCGTCGACCGTCGTGTAGACGATGAAGCGGCCGTCGGGCGAGAACATCGCGCCGGAAGAGGTCTGCTCGATCACGTCGTCGAGGTCGGCGCCGGTGGCCAGGTCGCGGATGCGCAATGTGTACCGCTCATCGCCCTCGCTGTCGACGCCGTACAGCAGCAGCGTGCCGTCGGGGGAGACGTCGAAGCTGCCGAGCGAGAAGAACTCCAGCCCTTCGGCCTCGATATTGCCGTCGAGCAGCACCTGTTCGCCCGCAACCGGGGTGTCGGGGGAGAGGACGGGGGGCGTCCAGTCGTCGGGGTCGGTGAGCGGCGCCCGGCAGTGGATGCCGTATTGCTGACCCTCCACGGATCGGCCGTAGTACCACCAGTCGCCCTCGCGGGTGGGCACCGACAGGTCGGTCTCGAGGGTCCGGGATTTGATCTCCTGGAAGATCTTCTCGCGTAGGGGCTCGAGCGCGGCGGTGCGGGCATCCGTGTAGGCGTTCTCCGCCTCCAGATGGGCGATGACGTCGGGATCGTCTTTCGCGCGCAACCATTCGTACGCGTCGATCACCTCGTCACCGTGGTGCACACGGGTCGTGGGGCGGACGGGGGCGACGGGCGGCACGGGCGTGGTCACACGTCCACGCTAACCGACCGCGCAATCCGGTTCTGCGATCGCTGTCCGAGTATGCGAGGATTTCCCTCGTCCGGTTGCCGGAACATGAACCCACGGTGAACTCTTCGTTCGCACCCGCCGATCGCCTCGGCACCTCCCACATCCTCCGACGGAAAGCGAACTGTGGAAACCGCCGTATTCATCGTCGTGCTGGTGATCGTCCTGGCGCTGTTCTTCGACTTCACGAACGGCTTCCACGACACCGCGAATGCGATGGCGACGCCCATCGCCACCGGCGCGCTCAAGCCCAAGGTCGCGGTACTGCTCGCCGCCGGGCTCAACCTCATCGGCGCGTTCCTGTCGACCGAGGTGAGCAAGACCATCTCGCACGGCATGATCAACGAAGACGGGATCGATGCCACGACGTTCCTGCCGATCATCTTCGCGGGGCTCGTCGGTGCGATCACCTGGAACATGCTGACCTGGTTGCTCGGTCTTCCCTCCAGCTCGTCGCACGCCCTGTTCGGTGGACTGATCGGCGCCACCCTCGTCGGCGCCAGCGCGTCGGCGATCGACTTCGGCGTCGTGCTCAGCAAGGTCGTGCTCCCGGCGCTCATCGCGCCCTTCACGGCGGGCGTGATCGCCTTCCTCGTGACGCGCCTGGCCTATGCGCTCACGCGCCGCTACGACAACAAGCCCGACGGCCGCGACGGCTTCCGGTGGGGTCAGATCTTCACGTCGTCGCTCGTCGCCCTCGCCCACGGCACCAACGACGCGCAGAAGACGATGGGCGTCATCACACTCGCTCTCATCACCGCGGGCCTGCAAGACGGTGAGCACACCGATCCGCAATTCTGGGTGATCTTCGCGTGCGCCTTCACGATCGCGCTCGGCACCTATATGGGCGGGTGGCGCATCATCCGCACGCTCGGCAAGGGCCTCACCGACGTCAAGCCCGCGCAGGGATTCTCGGCCGAGTCGTCGACGGCCGCCACGATCCTCGCGTCGAGCTTCTTCGGCTTCGCCCTGTCGACGACGCAGGTCGCCTCGGGGTCGGTCATCGGCTCCGGCCTCGGCCGCCGCGGATCCACGGTGCGCTGGCGCACCGTGGGACGCATCGCCGTCGGCTGGGTGCTCACTCTTCCCGCCGCCGGTGCGGTCGGCGCGCTGGCCGCGCTGCTCGTCGTGTGGTTCGGTCCGCTGGTGGGTGTGCTGGTCGGCGCCGTGGCGGCGATCGCGATCATCCTCGCCATCTTCCTGCGGTCGCGTCGCAACGCGGTGGATGCCGGCAACGCCATGAGCGAGGTCGCCGATTCCGGTCTCGCCGTCAAGGTCAAGCGCAACCCGCCGCCCACGCGCCGGCAGCGCACGCTCGCGCGTGAGCAGGCCGCTGTCGCCGCCGCCGAGAAGGCCCGCGAGACCCGGAAGGACGCGAAATGATCGACTGGCTGGCATTCCTGCAGGTGTTCGCGGCCGCTCTGGCCGGCGCTGTCGTGGTCGTCGGGTTCTATGCCGTCGGTCTCCGCCTGCTCGTGCGCGCCGGCCGTTCGCCCGTCGTGACACCGGCGGAGTTCACCGACGCCATCACCGTGATCTCCGAGAAGGAAGCGCGCAAGGGTCTCAAGGCCGCCGCGAAAGCGGCGAAGAAGAGCCCGCTGACCGATGCGCAGAAGCAGGTCTCGCTCGTCGGCGCCTACGCCTCGTTCGCCGTGTGCGCGCTCGCCGTGCTCGGCGGGCTGGCGCTGATCGTCATCCACTGACCGTCGGGGGTCGGCCGTAGGCTTCGTTGCATGGAAACCGTGCAGTTCGGTCAGCATCCGCCCGCGGCGCGGACGATCGTCCACCTCTCCGACACGCACCTGCTCGCCGGCAACCGCCCGCTCGGCGGTCGTTATGACACGGCCTCGAACCTCGGGCGCACGCTCGACGCCGTCGAGCGACTCGGCATCCGCCCCGACGCCCTCGTCTTCACGGGTGATCTCACCGACCTTGGCGAGCCCGAGGCGTACGCGGCCCTCCGCGCGGCGGTCGAACCGGTGGCGGCGCGCCTCGGTGCGCCGATCGTCTGGGTGGCCGGCAACCACGACGAGCGCCCGGCGCTGCGCGCGGGCCTGCTGGGCCGCGAGCCGTCGGACGAACCCGTGACGGGCGTCTGGGATCTCGGCGGGCTACGGCTGATCGCGCTCGATTCCACGGTCCCCGGCTGGCACCACGGCGACCTCGACGACGCCCAGCTCGCGTGGCTCCGCGGCATCCTCGCCGAACCCGCGCCGCTCGGCACGGTGCTGGCTCTCCACCACCCGCCGCTGCCGAGCCACATCCCGTTCTTCGACATCCTGGAACTTCGGCGCCAGAGCGCGCTCGCCGAGGTGCTCGAAGGCAGCGACGTGCGCGCGATCCTCGCCGGACACCTGCACTATTCGACGGCGGGCACCTTCGCCGGCATCCCCGTGAGCGTCGCCTCCGCCACGTGCTACACGATGAATCTCCAGCGTTCACCCGCCGAGGTCAACGGCATGGATGCCGGGCAGTCGTTCCATCTCGTCCACGTCTACGACGACACGATCACGCACGCCGTCGTGCCGGTCGGCGACGCCGAGACCGCCGACTTCTTCACGCCCGACTGGCTGGCCCGCATGGCCGCGCTCAGCCCCGAGGAGCGGCTGCAAGCCTTCTCGCGCAAGCGTGCGCGATAGGCTCGGTGGCATCTGCACGACTCCCGTGACCCACAAGGACACCACCATGGCACTGGACGCAACGACGCGTACCGAAACCGATTCCCTCGGCTCCCTCGAGATCCCCGCCGACGCCTACTGGGGCATCCACACGGCCCGGGCGCTGGAGAACTTCCCGATCTCCATGCGACCGATCTCGGTCTACCGCGATCTCGTGAACGCCCTCGCGATGGTCAAGCAGGCATCCGCCCGCGCGAACCTCGAGATCGGCGTCCTCGACGCCGAGAAGGCCGATCTGATCGACCGCGCGTCGCAGCGGGTGATCGACGGCGAGTTCCACGATCAGTTCGTGGTCGGTGTCGTCCAGGGCGGCGCGGGCACCTCGACCAACATGAACGCGAACGAGGTCATCACCAACATCGCGCTCGAGATGGCGGGGCGCGAGAAGGGCGACTACGCCTTCCTCTCGCCGATCGACCACACCAACCGGTCGCAGTCGACGAACGACGTCTACCCGACCGCCGTGAAGATCGGGCTGAGCCTCGACCTCGTCTCACTCTTGGAGGAGCTCGACCTCCTCAAGGCCGCGTTCCTCGCGAAAGCCGTCGAGTTCCACGACATCCTCAAAATCGGGCGCACGCAGCTGCAGGATGCCGTGCCGATGACGCTCGGACAGGAATTCCACGGGTTCGCCACGACCCTCGGGGAAGACCACAACCGGCTCACCGAGAACGCCTCGCTGCTCTACGAGATCAACATGGGTGCCACCGCGATCGGCACCGGCATCACGACCCACGCCGGCTACGCCGCGGTGGTCTGCCGACACCTGCGCGAGATCACCGGTCTCGACCTCGAAACCGCGACCGACCTCGTGGAATCGACGAGCGACACCGGTGCGTTCATGTCGTTCTCGTCGTCACTGAAGCGCAACGCCATCAAGCTGTCGAAGATCTGCAGCGACCTGCGCCTGCTCTCTTCTGGCCCGCAGGCGGGGTTCGGCGAGATCAACCTGCCGGCGCGTCAGGCAGGCTCCAGCATCATGCCGGGCAAGGTCAACCCGGTCGTGCCCGAGGTCGTCAACCAGATCGCGTACTCGGTCGCCGGCGCCGACCTCACGGTCACCATGGCGGTCGAGGGCGGTCAGCTGCAGCTCAATGCGTTCGAGCCGATCATCGCGCACTCGATCTTCCAGTCGATCACGTGGATGCGTCGCGGCATGCGGACGCTCCGGGTCAACTGCGTCGACGGCATCACCGCCAACCGCGAACGCCTCGGTGCGATGGTGGGCTCGTCGGTCGGTGTCGTGACGGCTCTCACGCCGTTCATCGGGTACGCGGCATCCGCTGCGCTCGCCAAGACCGCACTCCTCACACACCGCAACGTCGGCGATCTCGTGGTGGAGGCGGGGCTGATGTCGCGTGACGAGGTCGACAAGCAGCTGTCCCCGGCGCGACTGTCGGGGCTCGAGGCGATCACGCAGGCGATTCCGGTGATCCAGGCCGCAGAAGACGTCGTCGAAGGCTGACCGGCGCGTTTCGTGGCGTGCGCGGCCCGGGGCCGATAGCGTCGACAGCGCGGGCGCGGAAAGCGTCCGCCTGATCACGTGGAGGCCCTCATGACCGACCCGAACACCCCGGCTCCCGACGGGCAGCAGCCCGCCGACCCGCCCACCTACTCGGCGCCCGCCGCAGATCCGGTCTACAGCGCGCCGCCGGCCGACGCGACGTATGCTCCGCCGGCAGCCCCGGCGTATGGCGAGAACGCGTACGCCGCTCCGGCGTACAACGCTGCGCCGCAGTACAACGGTGGCTACCAGGCGCCGATAGCCGTGCCCGGCCGCACGATGGGAATCGTCGCGCTGGTGCTCGCGATCATCCCGGGCACGCAGCTCATCGGTCTGATCCTCGGCATCGTCGCGCTCGTGCAGAGCCGCAAGGCCGGCCAGAAGAACGGCGTGGCGCTCGCGGCGATCATCGTCAGCGCGGTGCTGATCGTGATCGGCATCATCATCGCGATCGCCCTGTTCAGCTGGATCGCCGGTCAGGGCACCGACCTGCTCAACCAGGTGGCGCAGTGCGAGCAGGACCCGTCGGGTTCGATCATCTTCAACGGGGTCACCATCCCGTGCCAGGAGTTCCTGGACCAGTACAACCGCTGAGCGGCTGAATCGGTCAGCCGACGATGCGGCAGTGCGTCGTGAGCTGTCCGATCCCGTCGACCCCGACCGTCACGGTCGAACGGTCGCGGAGAAAGATCTGGGGGTCGCGGGAGTAGCCCGCGCCCCCCGGACTCCCCGTGGAGATCAAGGTTCCGGGGAGCATCGTCGCCGAGCGCGACAGATGCGAGATCAGCGTCGCGACCGAGCGCACCATCTGGCCCGTCGAGGCATCCTGCACGGTCTGCCCGTCGACGATCGCCCAGATGTGCAGGTCTTGCGGGTCGGCGATCTCGTCGGCCGTCACCACGAACGGCCCGTTGGGCGTGAATCCGTCGAACGATTTGCAGCGTGACCATTGCGCCTCGGAGAACTGGATGTCGCGCGCCGTGATGTCGTTGACCACGGTGTAGCCCCACACGTACGAGAGCGCGTCGGCCTCGCTGACGTCCTTCGCCGCGCGCCCCATGATCACGCCGAGCTCGGATTCGTAGTCGATCGATTCGCTGAGCGTTCGCGGCCAGGTCGTCGTGGCCCCGTGTGCCGACAGCGAGTTCGGCCAGAGGGTGAAGACGGTGGGGGCCGAGTCGGTCTTCAGTCCCAGCTCGCTCGAGTGCGCGGCGTAGTTGAGTCCGATCGCCAACACGATCGGCGGGGCATCGACGGCGGGTCCGAACGTGAGCCCCGCCCACGGGATGCCGGGAGCCTCCGCCGCGGCATCCTCGACCCGGCGACGGAGCTCGTCGCCGCCGTCGATGAGCTGCTGCAGTCGGCCGGGAGCCCCGTCGAAGAGGGGAGCCACCGCGATCGCCTCGTCGCCGCGCACCACCACCAACTGGTGATCGGTGGTACCGGGGACGATCACATGTGCCAGACGCATCCTGCCAGGCTACGCGAGTGGCGAGCGTGCGTCCGGAGAAAGACTCAGCGCCCGGTGCTGCGGCGATGCCTGCGAGTCTCCCGGGCGCTGAGTTGGCCTGCGTTCATTGTGCGCGCGTCGTGAGGACGCTGTCAAGAGACCCACCCGCGCGGCGACGCATGCTTGGATGGAGGCATGACAGATGACCGCACCAAGCCCGAATTCGACGCTCCCACCGGCCCCGCGCCGTCCGAGCTCGTCATCCGTGACCTCATCGTCGGCGACGGCGCTGAGGCGAAGCCCGGCGACACCGTCACCGTGCACTACGCCGGCGTCGAGCACGACTCCGGCGAAGAGTTCGACTCGTCGTGGGGACGCGGCGAGTCCATCCAGTTCCCGCTGCGCGGCCTCATCCAGGGCTGGCAGGACGGCATCCCGGGGATGAAGGTCGGCGGACGCCGCGAGCTCGTGATCCCGCCGCACCTGGCCTATGGCCCCGCCGGCGGACACTTCCTCGGCGGCAAGACCCTGATCTTCATCATCGACCTACTGCAGGTCGGCTGACCGATTCTCCTCAGAAGGCGGATGCCCGGATACCCCGGCGTCCGCCTTCTGGCGTTCGACACGACGAATTTTCTATTCGCGGGAATAGATCGTCGGCGCGGGCGTTACACCCGCGCAGAACGATTTTCCCTTCACTTTCCGAAAGGCCCCTCATGACTGACACCACGCTCCTCGAGATCCCCGGCTACAAGGCAGGTACGTGGACGCTCGACCCCGCCCACAGCGAGGTCACCTTCTCGGTCCGCCACATGATGATCTCCAAGGTCCGCGGCGCGTTCGGCCTGAAGACCGCCACGATCGTCGCCCCCGAGAACCCCCTCGAGGCATCGGTCACCGCCTCGGCCGAGGCCGCATCCATCGACACGAAGGACGAGGGCCGTGACGCCCACCTCCGCTCGGCCGACTTCTTCGACGTCGAGCAGTTCCCGACGATCGACTTCGTCTCCACCGGCGTCCGCGTCGAGGGTGGCGACTTCCTCGTCGACGGCGACCTCACGATGCACGGTGTCACCCAGCCGGTCACCTTCGAGGTCGAGTTCGGTGGCTTCGGCACCGACCCGTGGGGCAACTACAAGGCCGGCGCGACGGCGAAGACCGTCGTCAACCGCGAAGACTTCGGCCTCACCTGGAACGCCGCGCTCGAGACCGGCGGCGTGCTGGTCGGCAAGGACGTCACCATCACGCTCGACCTGCAGGGCTCCGTTCAGGCCTGATCGGTTCGCTCGAGGGGGGTGGGTGCTGCGGCATCCGCCCCCTTCTTCGTGCGCAGGCGCAGACGGTTCTGCGCGAGAAGGATGCCGAGGAACACCACGAGGGCACCCACCGGCTCATTCCACGTGAGCGTCTCGTGGAGAATCACGACGCCCAGGATGACGCCGACGACGGGCGTGATGTAGGTCACGGTCGAGGCCCGCGTCGGGCCCCACGCGCGCACGGCGTTCTGGTTCCAGATGTAGGCGATGCCGGTGCCGAGGCATCCGAGCAGCACGATGCTGCCGATCACCCAACCGTCGAGTCGCACGGGCGAGAGCACGAGCACGGGGGTCAGGAGGACCATGATCGCCGCGCCGAGTCCGATGTTGAGGAACGAGAACACGAGAGCCGACATGCCCGTCTGCGACACGAAGCGGCGCATGTACGCGAGGCTGAACCCGTAACAGGCGGTCGCGCCGAGGATCGCGCCTTGCGCGACGAGCGACTGGGAGAGGTCGAGCCCCTGCCAGGGCGCAATGATGATCATGACCCCGAGAATCCCGACGGCGATGCCGAGGATCTGCCCGGGCTTCAGCTTCTCGACGCGGAAGACCGCCCACGCCATGATCGCCGTCATGATGGGTGTCGTGGCGTTGTAGATGCTCGCCAGGCCACTGGTGACGTGCTGCTGGGCCCAGGAGAAGAGCAGGAACGGCACGACGCAGAATGTGATCGCGAGCACCGTCATGTGCGCCCACACGCCGAGGCGGCGGGGGAGCGGATCTCGCCGCAGCGCCACGAAGAGCCCGAGCGTCAGAGCGCCGAGGATCAGACGCGACCAGGCGACCTGTGCCGGGGAGATGCCGGTGAGCGCGACCTTCATGAAGAGGAAGCTCGATCCCCAGACGATGCCGCAGAGGACGAACTGGACGGCGATCGTGCCGGAGGACGTGCTGGCGCTGTCGCGTGCGGGGGTGGTGCTCACGTTCGGACTCTAGGCCCCATCGCCGACGCTCACGGCCCTGCGGGAGCGCGACGTCCGAAAACCGCCGTTCTGCGGCAGTCCCGCTACGGCATTGCGGGCTGGTAGACTCTGAAGGTTGCCGTTGGATCGGCCGCGGATAAGAGAGCTCACGCATCAGGCGATGGGCACCGCGCAACAAAGAGGAAGGGGATCACCTATGGCTCTGGAAGCAGACATCAAGAAGGCGATCATCGAAGAGTACGCGACGCACCCCGGTGACACCGGATCCCCCGAGGTGCAGGTCGCGATGCTGACGCAGCGCATTAAGGACCTCACCGAGCACCTCAAGGAGCACAAGCACGACCACCACTCGCGTCGTGGCCTGTTCCTCATGGTCGGTCAGCGTCGTCGCCTCCTGGGGTACCTCCAGGACATCGACATCGCACGCTACCGTTCGCTCATCGAGCGTCTGGGCCTGCGCCGCTAAGCAGCGCACCAGCGTTCAATCGCGCAAAACATTCTTGAGAAGGCCGCCCCACGGTGTGGGGCGGCCTTCGGCGTCCCCCGCTCGGTCGTTGAGCGAGCGCAGCGAGTCGAAACGCGGTGCGTCGCCCCGTCGGTCGTTGAGCGAGCGCAGCGAGTCGAAACCGTCAGGCGCGCGCGGCAACCAGGTCGGCGTGGTGGATAGCGGCCACGTCGGGGTGCGCGCGGAGCCGTGACTTCAGGGCGTTTTCGCCGTACAGCGCGTGGATGGGGTTGGTGGGATCCTGCGTCACGCCCCGCGCTTCGGCGGCGAGCTCCGGCGGCAGGTCGATGAGTGGCAGCTTCGAATCGAGCGCCGGGTTGAAGAAATAGGGGATCGAGATGCGGTCATCCGGGAGGCGCGGCGACACGACGCGGTGGTTCGTCGCGATGAGGTATCCACCGGTGGCGTACTCGAGCATCTCGCCGATGTTCACCACGAACGCACCCGGGACCGACGGGGCATCCACCCACGCGCCGCCCCGCTCGACCTGCAGACCGCCCTTGCCGGGCTCGACCCACAGCAGCGTCAGCACGCCGGAGTCTTTGTGTGCGCCGACGCCCTGTTGCGGCTCGGGGGAGTCGGTGCCCGGGTAGCGGACGATCTTCAGCAGCGTCGAGGGTTCGCCGAAGTGCTCGTCGAAGTAGCTTTCCGGCGCGCCGAGCGCGAGCGCCCACGCGCGGAGGAGCTTCCGGGCGACGCCCGCGAGGTGCTCCTGCCACTCCGTCGCGACCTCGCGGAGCTCGGGCTGCGCCTCGGGCCACAGGTTCGGGCCGATCAGCCGCGCGAAATCCGGAGCACCGGGGTCGGTGACGACGTCCCGGTCGGGACCGAGGTCGATCTGCTCGCGCCAATCGACGTTGCCCTGCGTGCGCTCGCCGCCGACGCGCGTGTAGCCGCGGAAATGCGGGCTGCGGATGTTCTCGATCGCGAGCTTGTCGGCCTCGGGAAGATCGAAGAACGCTCGCGCGGTGCGGTGCAACCGCGCCTCCAATTCGGCGGGGATCCCCGTCCCCGTCAGATAGAAGAACCCGACGTCGTGCGTCGCGTGCCGGAGGTCGTCGCGGAAGCGCGCTGCGGCATCCGGACCCGCGTCGAGCTGGGAGAGGTCGAGGATCGGCAGGGTCAGGTCGCTCATTCCCCGAGGCTAAGCGGATGCCCCCGCATCCACAGCGTTTGTTGCGATCGATTACCCGTACACCGCTCGCCCGAGGACGGCGATTCGCCCGAGGAAGGCGGATCCACGAGGAATCAGCCGTCCTCCGGCGGATCGCCTTCGCTGAGCGAGGCCGCGGCGGGGGGAACGAACGCCGGCTGTCAGCCGTTCTGGCGAGGGTCGGGATGCGGCGGCGGGGCCTTCGGGGTCTCGCGAGGGCGCCGCGAGCCCGTGGGGTCGCTGCGGCGGCCCTCCCGGCCGGCCAGCACCGGGTCGTCGAAGAGCCACGCGGGGCGCGGCTCGATGAGCGGGCGGAACACCCGGCGTACCGGCTTCGTTGCGAGCGCCAACGCGATCACGACGGAGAGGACGATGACTCCGGGCAGCCACAGCCACGTCGGCTCGGCGTTGCGGAGGATGCCGGTTTCGCGGAACGGATACAGCACGAAGGAATGCAGCAGGTAGACGTACATCGTGTACTGGCCGAAGTGGGTCCACCAGTGCGTCCTGCGGGGGACGAGCGCGATGAACGCGACGCTCAGCACCAGGGCGATCGCGACGAGCCCCAGGCGCACGCCGCCGGCCCACCATTCCGTGCCCCCGAGGGCCGCATAGCCGTCGTCGTAGAAGAGCCATTCGCGGAGGTTCACCGCGCGCCACGTATCGACGAAGAACCACGCGACGAACGCGGTGGCGGCGAACACCGCGACCGCGGCGACGCGCACCCACGGCCGTTGGCGGCGGAGCAGGTCGAGCCGCTCGAGGATGCTGTGGTGGCGCAGCCACCACCCGAGGGTGAAGAAGGGCAGCAGGCCCAGCGTGCGCGACAGCGACAGTGTCGAGTCGACGTTCGGCCAGTAGCCGACGAGGATCGAGATCGCCACGGTCCACACGAGCGGCCACTTCAACAGCGCGAGGTACGGCAGCGCCACGCGGAAGATCGCGAGGGCGATCAAGAACCACAGCGTCCACGAGGGCTGCGTGGGGTTGGGGTTCGCGCTGCCTTCCACGAGCCACTTCGTCAGCGTCCAGAGGCTCTCGAAGATCACGTACGGGGCGACGATGTCGGTCAGCACCCGAGCCATCTGCCGGCGGCTCGGCGAATCGGACTTCGAGAAGTAGCCCGAGATGATCGCGAAAGCAGGCATGTGGAAGGCGTAGACCACGAGGTAGAGGGCGAGCGCGAAGTCGCTGTCGTACGTGAGGCGCTGCGTCGCGTGACCGAGCACGACGAGCACGATGCACGCGAAGCGGGCGTTGTCCCAGAGCGGGACGCGGCGTCGTTTCTGGGTGCCGACGGTGCCGGTCGCGGGCGCTGCAGGAGTGGTCATGTCGCAGGCCACCCTACCGGGGCGGGAATATTGTGGACGAGCACGCGTTGGAGCAGATATATTCATTTGCATGTAATGGATGCCGCGGCATCCGGAAGGCGGAACCACAGTGAACGACGTCACAGCTCAGATGCAGTTCGGCATCTTCACCGTCAGCGACATCACGCAGGACCCGACGACGGGTCGAACGCCGAGTGAGGCGGAGCGCATCCGCGCCACGGTGACGATCGCCAAGCACGCCGAAGAGGTGGGCCTCGACGTCTTCGCCCTCGGCGAGCACCACAACCCGCCGTTCTGGTCGTCGTCGCCCACGACGACCCTCGCCTACATCGCCGCGCAGACAGAGCGACTGGTGCTGTCGACCTCGACGACGTTGATCACGACCAACGACCCCGTCAAGATCGCCGAAGACTACGCCATGCTCCAGCACCTGTCCGGTGGCCGCATGGACCTCATGCTCGGTCGCGGCAACACCGGGCCCGTCTACCCGTGGTTCGGCAAGGACATCCGCCAGGGGTTGCCGCTGTCGATCGAGAACTACGCGCTGCTGCAGAAGCTCTGGCACGAGGACGTCGTCGATTGGGAGGGCAAGTTCCGCACGCCTCTGCAGGGGTTCACGTCGACCCCGCGCCCCCTCGACGGAGTCGCGCCGTTCGTCTGGCACGGATCGATCCGCACACCCGAGGTCGCCGAACAGGCCGCGTACTACGGCGACGGGTTCTTCGCGAACAACATCTTCTGGCCGGCCGAGCACTACCAGCGACTGATCGGGCTCTACCGTCAGCGTTGGGAGCACTACGGCCACGGCGCGCCCGAGACGGCGATCGTCGGCCTCGGCGGGCAGGCGTTCATGGCGAAGAACTCGCAGGATGCCGTCACGCAGTTCCGCCCGTACTTCGACAACGCGCCCGTGTACGGTCACGGCCCGTCGATGGAGGATTTCGCCGAGATGACGCCACTCACCGTCGGATCGCCGCAGCAGGTCATCGACCGCTACGCGGGCATGCGGGAGATCTATGGCGATTACCAGCGTCAGCTGTTCCTGATGGACCACGCGGGTCTGCCGCTGAAGACCGTGCTCGAGCAGCTCGATCTGCTGGGCGGCGAGGTCGTGCCCGCGCTGCGCAAGGAGTTTGCGAAGGATCGCCCGGCATCCGTCCCCGACGCCCCGACCCACGCCGCGCGCGTGCAGGCCACCTATGGCGACGGACCGGCTCGTCAGGCGACGCCGCGCGCGAACCGCGGTGACAACCTGAGCGGTCCGTCGCCGTACGCCGACGCTCCGGCGCCCGCCGGCGCCGCGTTCGGTCTTGCCGGTGGTGCACGATGACCGCGCGCCGCATCGCCGTGATCTCCGCAGGCCTGTCGAATCCGTCCTCGACGCGGATGCTGGCCGATCGCCTCGCGGCGGCGACTCGGGATCGATTGGTGGCGAACGGCGCCGAGGTCACGATCGACACGATCGAGCTCCGAGACCTCGCGCACGACATCACGAACAACCTGCTGACCGGCTTCGCGCCGCCGGCGCTCGAATCGGCCATCAACACCGTTGTCTCGGCCGACGCCCTCATCGCCGTGACGCCGATCTTCTCGACGAGCTACTCGGGCCTGTTCAAGTCGTTCATCGACGTGCTCGACCCCGATGCGCTCAGCGGCATGCCGGTGCTCATCGGTGCGAACGCGGGGACGGCGCGGCACTCGCTCGCGATCGACTACGCGATCCGGCCGCTGTTCACCTACCTGCACGCCGAGCCCGTGTCGACCGGGGTCTTCGCGGCCTCGAGCGACTGGGGGAGCGCGGCCGACGAGGTGGCTCCGCTGAGCTCGCGCGTCGAGCGGGGCGCGCGAGAGCTCGCCGAGGCCATCGCGCGACGGGACGCCGCGACCAGCGCCGACCCGTTCGACCCGGCGAGCTATCTCGGCGAGGGCCGCTCCTTCGGGCATCTGCTGGGCGGGCTGTCGGGGGAGTAGCCACCGCGTTTCGTCTCGCTGCGCTCGCTCAACGGGAGTGGGAGCTGCCGGTCGTTGAGCGGCGAGGGGGAGTTGCCGGTCGTTGAGCGGCGAGGGGGAGTTGCCGGTCGTTGAGCGGCGAGGGGGGACTTCCGGTCGTTGAGCGGCGAGGGGGAGTTGCCGGTCGTTGAGCGACGAGCGCAGCGAGGAGACGAAACGTCTGTGGGCGACCTCGGGCGTTTCGTCTCGCTGCGCTCGCTCAACGGGCGCGGGCGGGGGCGCGCACCAGGTCGGCGAACGCGGCGAACGGCGCGGCGGCGAGGAGCGCGGGCGTGCCCTCCGCCTCGGGGTGCCACTGCACCGCGATGATCGGCGCTCTGACGTGCTCGACCGCCTCGATCACGCCGTCGGCGGCCACCGCGGTGGCGACGAGCTCGCCCGCGAGAGCCCCGATCGCCTGGTGGTGACCCGACGCGACCGCGATCTCGTCGGCATCCACGTGTGTGTGGAGAAGGGAACCGGGCTCGACCGCGACGTCGTGCCACGTCCACTCGAGGTCGCCGCAGCCGTCGTCGCCCGGCGTGTGGAGCACCGCGCTCGCCGGCAGGTCTTCGATCAGTGTGCCGCCGAGGGCGACGTTGAGCACCTGCAGGCCGCGGCACACGCCGAGAATCGGGATGCCGAGCGCGATCGCGGCCGCGGTGATCTCGAAGTCGAGCGCATCTTGGGCGGGGTTGACGTCGTAGACGGATGCCGTCACGTCGCCGCCGTAGCGCGCGGGGTCCACGTCGCCGCCGCCGGGCAGCACGAGAGCGTCGAACCCGGTGAGGTCGGCATCCCGCACGACGACGACGTCGAGATCTTCCGCGCGCACGAGCGCGGCGACGTCGTCGAAGATCGCGTTCGCGAGCCCGACGCGGGCGTCGGCTCCGTCGGCGTCGGAGAGGCGGGCGGGCATGGCGACACGGGGAGGCATGCGTCCATCATGACGGCTCAGGCGCGCGCGAGCGCGTCGGCAGCGCGCACCAGCGCGAGATGCGACAGCACCTGCGGGGTGTTGCCCGCCTGGCGGCCGGCGGCCACGTCGTACTCCTCCGAGAGCAGGCCGACATCGTTCGCGAGCGCGCACGCGCGGTCCATCAGGGCATGCGCGTCGGCGAGGCGACCGGTCGCCGCATACTGCTCCACAAGCCAGAACGAGCACGCGAGGAACGGATTCTCGGTGCCGATCAGCCCGTCGACCCCGGTCTGCGTGCGATAGCGCAGCACCAGGCCGTCGGGCATGAGCGTCGCTTCGATCCGCGCGACCGTCGCGAGCATCCGCGGATCGTCGGGCGCGCAGAATCCCACGGTCGGCAGCAGGAGCAGCGACGCGTCGACCTCGTCGGTGCCGGCGTACTGCGTGAACCATCCGCCGGCGGCGACGCCGCCCTCCTCGATGTCGGCGCGGATCCGATCGCGCAGATCGGCCCAGTGGGCGTCGGGGCCGGCCAGCGCGTGCTCCCGCACCGAGCGCACGCCGCGATCGAAACCCGCCCACGTCATCGCCAGGGAGTGCGTGAACATCCGCGGCTCTCCGCGGATCTCCCAGATGCCCCGGTCGGGATCACCAAGGCGTGACTCGGCGCGGCGCAGCAGCGCGCGCTCCACGGGCCAGGAATGTCCCTCGGTGTCCGCTCCCGCATCGCGCGCCGCGAAGGAGGCCACCAGCACTTCGCCGATGACATCGGCCTGGAACTGCTCGGCGGCTCCGTTGCCGACACGCACCGGTGTCGCGCCGCCGTATCCCGTGAGGTGGGGGAGTTCCCGTTCGAGCAGGTCGCGCTCACCGGCGATGCCGTAGACGATCTGCAGCTGCTGCGGATCACCCGCGATCGCCCGCAGCAGCCAGCGTTGCCACTGCTCGGCGGCGTGCAGCGACCCGTGGGCGAGCAGCACCTGGATCGTCAGCGACGCGTCGCGCAGCCACACGAAACGGTAATCCCAGTTGCGGGACCCGCCGAACTCCTCCGGGAGCGACGTCGTGGCGGCAGCGATCACGCCGCCCGTGTCGTGGTGGGTCAGCGCGCGGAGCGTCAGGAGCGAGCGCACCACCCGATCGCGGTGGATGTCATGCGTGCGGATGGAGTCAGCCCACCGCGTCCACCAGGTCTCGGTGCGGGTCGCCGCGGCGTCGACGTCGAGCGGCTTCGGGGTGGGGCGATGCGACGGATGCCACGTGAGGACGAGGTCTCGCGCCGACGTCGGCGAGGTGGTGAACGTGCTGCGATGGCGATGGTCGTCGGCGGTGAAGTGCACGCCGCGGACCGTGACGGAGTCGGGCCCGGCGACGGCGATCAGGGTGGGATGCCGGGCGGAGCCGCCCTGGCGCACCCAGGGCACGGCCCGCGCGTAATCGAAGCGCATCCGCACCTCCGTCGCGAACTCCACCTCACCGGAGACGCCCACGACCCGGCGGGCGAGATCGACCCGCCGCGGCGCCGCACGGCGCCGCGGATCGACCACAAGCAGGTCGTGCACCTCCGCGACGCCCTGCGGCGTCTCCCACCGGGTGATGAGCGTGAGCGTGTTCTCGGCGTAGCGGCGTGTGGCGACGGCGGTGGGATCGGTCGGGCGCAGGCTCCAGCGTCCGTCGTCGGGCGTGCCGAGAAGCGCCGCGAACACCGATGCGCTGTCGAAACGGGGCAGGCACAGCCAGTCGACGGATCCGTCCCGCGACACCAGCGCCGCGGTGCGACCGCTGCTCAGAAGCGCGTAGTCCTCGATCGGAGTCGGCACGTGTCGATTGTGCGCTGTCAGCTCACTCAGCCCTGGATGCCACCCTCGAACTGCTCGAGTTCGAGAGCGAGACGGCGATCGAGAGCGGCCTTCTGCTCGGGCGTGAGGTCTGCGCCCTCGTCGGGCACGGATACCGTGTGGTCGTTCACGTCGGACATGCGCGCTCCTCAGCCGGTCTTGCGTCGGAACTCGCGCTTGGTGGCGGCGGCGTGCGTGCCCTGAATGGCCGAATCTCCGTCGAGGTGCGCTTCGCCGGAGCGCTGGTGGGCGTTCTTCTTGTCGAGCGCCTCCTTGAACTTGCGCTTCATCTCTTCGGACGCCGAGGGGGTCTCTTCGGTACTCATAGCCCCACCCTACGCGCGCCGAGCCCCGGCTGATAGGCTGGTCACGGAGCAGACCGGCAGGAAGCTGGTCTCCTGTGGTGGGTTCCCATTCGCGTGTCGCGGGAATGGTGGCTTTTCACTGGTGACCAGCGCAAGCGGATTTCGCAGGATGCGTTCTGCGCGCTCATATCTGTGTGGTCCTGCTCCTTCGCATGATCTCGCCGGCGAAACGCGCCCGCGAGTCTAAACAAAGAAGGAGAGACCTCTTGGAAGGTCCTGAAATCACCGCCGCCGAAGCCGTTCTCGACAACGGCCGTTTCGGCACCCGCACCGTCCGGTTCGAGACCGGCCGACTCGCGCAGCAGGCACAGGGTGCCGTCGCCGCGTATCTCGACGAGGAGACGATGCTCCTCTCGGCCACCAGCGCCGGCAAACACCCGCGTGAAGGCTTCGACTTCTTCCCGCTGACCGTCGACGTCGAAGAGCGTTCGTACGCCGCCGGCAAGATCCCCGGCTCGTTCTTCCGCCGCGAGGGTCGCCCCTCCACCGAGGCCATCCTCGTGTGCCGTCTGATCGACCGGCCGCTGCGCCCGTCGTTCGTGTCGGGTCTGCGCAACGAAGTCCAGATCGTCGTCACCGTGCTCTCGATCGCTCCGGGCGAGTTCTACGACGCGCTCGCGATCAACGCCGCGTCGCTGTCGACCCAGATCTCGGGTCTGCCGTTCTCGGGCCCCATCGCCGGCGTGCGCCTCGCGCTCATCCCCGGCCACGGCGAGAACGCCGACCAGTGGGTCGCCTTCCCGACCGTCACGCAGCTCGAAGACGCCGTCTTCGACCTGATCGTCGCGGGCCGCGTGACGGGTGACGGTGACGTCGCGATCATGATGGTCGAGGCCGAAGCCACCGAGCAGAGCTGGAACCTCATCAAGGGCGGCGCCACCAAGCCGAGCGAAGAGGTCGTCGCGGAGGGACTGGAGGCATCCAAGCCCTTCATCAAGCAGCTCGTCGAGGCGCAGAACGCCGTTGCGCGCACCGCGGCGAAGGAGATCCAGGAGTACCCGGTCTTCCCGCCCTACGCGCAGCAGACCTACGACTTCGTCGCCGGTCGCGCCTACGACCAGCTGGTGCCGGTGTACCAGATCGCCGACAAGGTCGAGCGTCAGAACGCCGACGACGCGATCAAGGACGCCGTCAAGGCAGAGCTGCTCGCCGCCGTCGAGTCGGGCGAGCTTCCCGCCGTCGCGACGCTGGAGTTCTCCGCAGCGTACAAGTCGGTCACCAAGACCATCGTGCGCGGTCGCATCCTCACCGAGGGCGTGCGCATCGACGGTCGTGGCCTGGCCGACATCCGTCCGCTGGATGCCGAGGTCCAGGTGATCCCGCGCGTGCACGGTTCGGCGATCTTCCAGCGCGGCGAGACCCAGATCCTGGGTGTCACGACGCTCAACATGCTCAAGATGGAGCAGCAGATCGACTCGCTGTCGCCCGTCACGAGCAAGCGCTACATGCACCACTACAACTTCCCGCCGTACTCGACCGGTGAGACCGGTCGCGTCGGTTCGCCGAAGCGTCGCGAGATCGGGCACGGCTTCCTCGCCGAGCGCGCCCTCGTGCCGGTGCTGCCGAGCCGCGAGGAGTTCCCTTACGCGATCCGTCAGGTGTCCGAGGCGCTCGGCTCCAACGGGTCGACGTCGATGGGCTCGGTGTGCGCCTCGACCCTGTCGCTGCTGAACGCGGGTGTGCCGCTGCGCGCCCCCGTCGCCGGCATCGCGATGGGCCTCGTCTCCGACCAGGTCGACGGCCAGACGCGCTACGCCGCGCTGACCGACATCCTCGGCGCCGAAGACGCCCTGGGCGACATGGACTTCAAGGTCGCGGGTACGAGCGAGTTCGTCACGGCGATCCAGCTCGACACGAAGCTCGACGGCATCCCGTCGTCGGTGCTGACCGCGGCTCTCACGCAGGCCAAGGAAGCGCGCCTGACGATCCTCGGTGTCCTGAACGCCGCGATCGACGCGCCCGACGAGATGGCACCGACGGCTCCGCGCGTGATCAGCGTGCAGATCCCCGTCGACAAGATCGGTGAGCTCATCGGCCCCAAGGGCAAGACGATCAACTCGATCCAGGACACCACCGGCGCGCAGATCTCCATCGAGGAGGACGGCACCGTCTACATCGGCGCGACCGATGGTCCCTCGGCGGAGGCCGCGCGTGCGCAGGTCAACGCGATCGCGAACCCCACCAACCCGGAGATCGGCGAGCAGTTCCTCGGAACCGTCGTCAAGCTCGCGGCGTTCGGTGCGTTCGTCTCGCTGCTGCCGGGCAAGGACGGTCTGCTCCACATCAGCGAGGTGCGCAAGCTCGCCGGTGGCAAGCGCGTCGAGAACGTCGACGACGTGCTCTCGGTCGGCCAGAAGATCCTCGTGAAGATCACGAAGATCGACGACCGCGGCAAGCTGTCGCTCGAGCCCGTGCTCGAAGAGGCCGCCGACCAGCAGGGCTCCGCTGCCGCCAGCGAAGGCCCGGGAGACGCTCCCGCCGAAGGCTGAGCTTCCTGAAAGCCAACGGATGCCCGCTTCCTCCCGTTTCGGAGGGGCGGGCATCCGTTTTTCTGTCCGTGTCCCCCGAATGGGGGACAAAAATGGACGCTGACCGGGATCTCGTCCAAAGTGTTATGCAATGTTTACCGGGTGTTCGGGGTGGTGGCGTGCGGAGGCGGATGCCTGCCCTAGCCTCGGAGTAACGCATCGGGGGATGTGACGAACTCCGGCACTCTCGAGCATCAAGGGGTGTGACATGGGTTTTTTCGGCGTAGGGACGTCAGCCCCCGCGGAGAGCCCGGAAGTCGCCGCCGCGCACCCCTCTGCACCCATCCCCGTGCAGGGCCCCGCGCTCGGCGACGCGCTCCGCGTCCCCCTGGGCGAGAGCGGGCTGCGCGTGTTCCCCCTCGTTCTCGGCGGCGCCGAATTCGGCTGGCACGTCGATCCGACGGCGGCGCACGGCATCCTCGATGCGTACCGACTTCGCGGCGGCAACGCCGTGCACACCTCCGACGGGTATGCGGCGGGCCGGAGCGAGTACATCATCGGGCAATGGCTGCAGAGCCGGGGTGCCCGCGAAGAGACGGTGCTCGCGGTCAAGGTCGGCACGCATCCCGACCACCCGGGCCTCGGGTCGGTCGATCTGATCCGGTCGGTGGAGGCATCGCTCACCCGCCTGCAGACCGATCGCATCGACGTGCTCTACCTCGATGCGGCCTCAGACACGGTCACGGCGCTCGAAGACACGCTCGCCACGGCGGAGTGGCTCGTGGAATCGGGCAAGATCCTGGCGCTCGGGGCGCACGGTCACACCGCAGCGCAGCTCGTCGAGGCACGCATCCTGGCGTCGGCGGGATACCCGCGGCTGACGGTGCTCGACGTGCCGTACAACGTGCTGCGTCGCGGCGATTTCGAAGGCGACCTGCGGCTCGTCGCCGGCGCACAGGGTATTGCGGTCACGCCCTCGCAGGCGCTCGAGCACGGGTACCTGGCAGGCGCGCACCGCTCACGCGCGGGGGTTGCGAGCTCGGTGCGCGGAAACCAGCTGGCGGCGGCCATGAACCGCCGCGGCTCGCGGACGCTGCGGGCACTCGACAAGGTCGGCGCCGAGCTGTCGATTCCGACGGCCGCCGTCGCGATCGCCTGGTTGCTGTCGCAGCGCACGGTCGCCGCGCCGATCGTGAACGCCTACGCGATCAGCCACATCGAGGAGCTCGTACAGGGCGTCGGTGCCCGGCTGAGCCGCGCGCAGCTGGCCGACATCGCTCGCGCCGCGCAATAGCCCCCGACGCCGACGTAGGGTGGAAAGACAAGACCCTGACCCCGGCAGCGACGAGACGAGTATTGACGTGACGCACTACCTGTACCTCGTGCGCCATGGCGAGCACATGGATGCCGAGCACGGGCTCGAGGACGGGCCGCTCTCTCCGCGCGGTCGCCGCCAGGCGGAGCTCCTCGCCGATCGGCTCTCCGGCGTGCGGCTCGACGCCGTCTGGCATTCGCCGCTCGAGCGTGCGGCGGAGACGGCGCGTGCCGTGGGCGACCGGCTGCCGTCGGTGTCTCCGGAGCCCTCGGCGCTGCTGTTCGACTGCGTCCCCACGGGCATGACCGCCGACACCCCCGGCGCCTACGAGGCCTTCTTCGGCGGCATCAGCGAGGCCGAAACCGATGCCGGAGCAGCGCAGATGGCCGACGCGGTGGGCGAGTTCCTCGTTCGCAAGCCCGATTCGCACGAATTGCTGATCACTCACAACTTCGTCATCGCCTGGTTCGTGCGCGAAGTCCTCGACGCACCCGCGTGGCGCTGGCTCACGCTCAATCAGGCCCACTGCGGCCTGACGGTGCTCGCTCAGCGTCCGGGTCGCCCGTGGACGCTCGTGGCGCACAATGACCTGTCGCACCTGCCCTTCGAGCTGCGCACCGGCCTGCCCGACGTCCTCCCGGTTTGATCCGGTCAAACCCGCCGGGGCCGTTCGCGCGCGCCGCCGCGTCCGCTGACCGGCTGTCGCGGTTCACAACTCCGGAAATCCCGCGACGGGTCTCTCCTCGACCCGCGCAATCATGCGGGCAGTGCGCCGGTGCGCATCGAATTTTCCGGAGTTGTGAACGCCCGGCGGCGAGCACCCGCGGGGGAGAATGCGGGGGTCAGAGCTGCTTGCGGAACCATCGCGTCGCGTTGGGGTTGTCGTTGTAGGGCGCGGTGGGCTCGAAGCCGCTCCGGGCGTAGAGGCCGCCCGCCGCTTCGAGGGTGTGGTGGGTGTCGAGCACCAGGTCGGCGGCATCCCACTCGCGCGCGCGGGCTTCGAGACCTTCGAGGAGCACGCGCCCCCATCCGCGACCGCGGGTCGCCGGGGCGAGATAGAGGTGCTTGACCTCGTAACGGATGCCGGACGGACCGTCCGGAATGCGGCGTATACCGCCGCATCCGACGTCGGTGCCGTCGTCGCCGACGGCGATCAGGAAGACACCGGCGGGCGGTTCGAACACCTCCGGCGCCGGGAAGGTCGGCCGGTAGGTCTGTCCCTTTGGAAAGGCCTCACCGCGCATCGCGAAGTACTCCTCGAGAAGCGCGTGCGCACGGGGATCGTCGGCGGGGATCGGCTGCAGGCTCACCATGCCTTCGAGCGTAACGGCCGCCGGCCGCCGCGTAGGCTGGAGCCATGACGACGACGCGCGTGGCCCTCGTAGGCGGCACCGGAAAGCTCGGGGCGATCATCGCCGCGGTCATCGACGCGAGCGCCGATTTCGAGACGGTGGCCGTGCTCGGCTCGTCCAGCGACCTCGCCGAGATCGACGGCGCCGACCTCGTCGTCGACGCGTCGACGCCCGCGGTGTCGATCGATGTCGTGCGCGCCGCGATCGAGCGCGGCCTCAACGTGCTCGTCGGGACCTCCGGCTGGTCGGCCGAGCGCATCGCGCTGGTGCGCCCGCTGGTGGATGCCGCCGGCACCGGCGCGGTGTTCATCCCCAACTTCTCGCTGGGGTCGGTGATCGGCTCCGCGCTCGCGGCGGCCGCCGCGCCGTTCTTCCCGTCGATCGAGATCGTCGAGACGCACCGCGAGAGCAAGGTCGATTCGCCCAGCGGCACCGCCGTGCGCACCGCCGAGCTCATCTCCGCTGCCCGTCAGGATGCCGGACCGGTCGAGTCGCCCCACGCCGATCAGCGCGCGCGGGGTCAGCAGGTCGCCAGCATCCCCGTGCATTCCCTGCGCCGTCCGGGCGTGATCGCGAAGCAGGAGACGATCCTCTCCGGCCCCGGCGAATCGCTCACTCTGGTTCACGACACGATCGATCCGGCCGCAGCCTACGGGCCCGGCATCGCGGTCGCCCTCGCCGCGGCGCGAGACGCGCGAGGGATCACCGTCGGGCTCGACGCGCTCATCGACATCGGTCTGCGGGCACCGGTGCGCCGTGAGTCCGCGCCGGTCGACGAGGGCGGCGTGCCGGGCCAGGTCGCCCGCGCCACCGGCGCATGAGCGCACGCATCGGCGTCGCCGTCATGGCGGTGCTGCTCGCGCTCTACATCGTGCTCGTCGGGCAACGCGCGTGGCTGCTCGTCACCTCGGGCGAGACGGTCGGGGTCATCATGGGCGCGGCGCTCATCGTGCTGCCGCTGATCGCGGTGTGGGCCATCTGGCGGGAGATCCGCTTCGGCGTGCGTGCGTCGGCGCTGGCCGCCCGCCTCGAAGACGAGGGCGCGCTGCCGGCCGAAGAGATCGACGTGCGGCCCAGCGGCCGACCGCAACGCGAGCAGGCCGACGAGCTCTTCCCGGCCTACCGGGCCGATGTCGAGGCGCATCCGGACGACTGGCGGGCGTGGTTCCGCCTCGGCCTCGCCTACGACGGCGCGGGCGACCGGCGCCGCGCGCGGCACGCCATCCGCACCGCGATTCGCCTCGAGCGGGCGGATGCGCGCCCTCAGTAAGCCTGGAACGCCGGTGCCTGCGCGCGCTGCGAGCGCGCAGCCTGTGCGTTGAGCTCTTCGCACCACGGCGGGTACACGCGGAATCCGCGTTTGCCGGGCGTCGTCGCCGAGGTCACTCCGAGGCCCGCGAGGTGCACATCCGTGAAGCGGAACGCCCCGCGGCGGGAACCGTCCGCGACGAAGACGAGGAGCCCTGCGCCGACCTCGGCGGCGGTGAACGGCGCGGGGGATCCCGTCTCGTCACGCCGCCAGAAGGCGACGAAGGCTCCGGGCTTGGTCGGGGTGTTCCGCGCCGTGCGGATGTGCCAGACGTCCGCGCCCATCCGTGCGACGCCCGACTCGTACTCGCTGCTCTGCGCCTCGGCAGACACGTCGACCGACGCGCCCACCGCGTCCGCGTACGCGCGGAACGCGGGAAACGACTCTGCGGTCACGCCGAAACGCCTCAGACGGCCGGCACGGCGGCGGCGACGGCATCCTCCACCGTCGTGTGGGTGAACGTGAAGTCGGATGCCTGCAGGACTGCGGGAACGACGTCGGTATCCGCGGCGAGCAGCGACGCCGTGGCGTCGCGCCCGAGAAGGAGCGAGATCGCCCAGAGCGGCGCGCGCAGGAGGAACGGTCGGTTCATGCGGCGCGCGAGCGCGAAACCCAGATCGTTCGCCGTCGCCCGTGTCGGTCCCGTGAGGTTCACGGGGCCCGCGATGTCGCCGTCGATGATGTGGCGGATGGCGCGCACCTCATCGTCGAGCGAGATCCACGGCCAGACCTGGGTGCCGCGGCCGATCGGCCCGGAGACGCCGAACTTCGTCAGCAGCATGAGGGGCTTCAGCACCCCGTCGCGGTGCACGATGGGCGCGGTGCGCAGGAGCGCCACCCGACCCGGCGTGCGCTGCGCCGCCGCTTCCCACTCGCCGCAGACATCGGCGAGGAAGGTGTCACCGCGGGGGGAATCTTCCGTGAGGGTGACCCCCGGCGCGGAGGGGTAGTAGCCGGCGCCGGATGCCGACACGAATGCCGGACCGTCCGCGCCGAGTGCGGCGAGGGCCGTGGCGAGCGTCTGGGTCGGTGTGAGGCGCGACCACAGCAGCTCGCGTTTGTACTTCTTGGTCCACGGGAAGCGGCCGATGCTCGCGCCGTTGAGGTTCACCACCGCGCGCGCGCCGCGAAGCACCTCCGGATCGAGCGGCGTGTTGCCCGGATCCCACGCTCGTTCGTCGGGTGCCTCCGCCGTGCGGCGCACGAGCCGCGTGACCTCCACGCCGTCGGCGCGGAGGGAGTCGACCAGGGCGCGCCCGATCAATCCGGACGCCCCGGAGACGACGACGCGACCGGGGGTTTCAGGCAAGCGTCGCCTCGAGCGTGATCTCGATACCGCCGAGCGCGGCCGACACCGGGCACCCGGTCTTGGCTTCGTCGGCGATGCGCGCGAAGTCCTCGGCGGAGAGGCCGGGCACGACGGCGTTGACGTTGAGGTGCGAGCCGGTGATGCCCGTGCCCGGGATGAACGTCACCGATGACGTGGTCTCGACGCTCGTCGGGGGAGTGCCGTTGCCCGCCAGGGCATGCGAGAGCGCCATGCTGAAGCACGCTGAATGCGCGGCGGCCAGCAACTCCTCGGGCGTCGTGACGGAGGTGGATCCCTCGCTGCGCGCCTTCCAGTTGACCGGAAGCGGGCCCTGGTTGGAGCTTTCCAGCGCCACCTCGCCGGTGCCCTCCGTCAGGCTTCCCTTCCAGCTGGTGGTTGCTTCGCTCGTGACGCTCATGGGTGTCCTCCTGGGTCGGGATGCCGGCGCGGCTGCGCCCTGCCGTCGAGCCTAGACGGGGTACCGCCGGAGGGGAACCGCCTCAGACCCGGGCGTCCTCCGCCGTGACGCGCGCGAGCTCGAGCTCGATGACGTCGCGGCGCGGGGTGCCACCGAAGCGCGTCTGGATGACGCCGGCGCTGTCGAGGATCAGCGTCGTCGGCGTTTGCAGCACGTGGAAATGGTGCGCGATGTCGGGGCGGTGCGTCAGGTCGACGTCGAGGTGGATCACGCCGTCGCGCTCGCCGGCGATCGCGTCCAGGGTGCGATGCACGCCCGGGCAGCGGGCGCACATCTCGGTGCTGAACTGCAGGAGGGTCGCGCGATCGCCGAGGGAGGGGGCCCCGAGCCGCGTCGGGTCGACCACCTCGTCGGGGTTCTGCCGACGCGGGCGGTTCTGCTGCCACCGCAGGAAGAGCCCGATCCCGACCGTCACCGCGAGCAGCGCGGCGAGGAGGAGAGCGGCGGTGGGAAGATTCACAACACAGCAGTCTATCCGCTCGCATGTTTCCGCGGGCGGCGCGGCATCCCCGCTCCCGCCGGACGGGCATCCGCGCCGGTAGTCTGGCGGTGTGAGTGCAACCGAGGCCATCCCCACCCCCTACGAGGATCTGCTGGCGGAGGTGCTCCGAAGCGGCGTGCACAAAGACGACCGCACCGGCACCGGCACGACGAGCGTGTTCGGTCGGCAGATCCGCTTCGATCTGGCCGAAGGGTTCCCGCTCATCACCACGAAGCGCGTGCACATGAAGTCGATCGCGTACGAGTTGCTGTGGTTCCTGCGCGGTGAGTCGAACGTGTCGTGGCTGCAGGAGAACGGCGTCACGATCTGGGACGAGTGGGCGGATGCCGACGGCGAACTCGGACCCGTCTACGGCGTGCAGTGGCGGTCGTGGCCCACGCCGTCGGGCGGGCAGATCGACCAGATCAGCGAGGTGATCGAGCAGATCCGCCGGAACCCCGATTCGCGTCGGCTGATCGTGTCGGCGTGGAATCCCGCCGACATCCCGAACATGGCGCTCGCTCCCTGCCACGCGCTTTTCCAGTTCTACGTCGCCGACGGCAAGCTCTCGTGCCAGCTGTATCAGCGCAGCGCCGACATGTTCCTCGGGGTGCCGTTCAACATCGCCTCCTACGCGCTGCTGACGCTCATGATCGCGCAGCAGACCGGCCTCGAGCCGGGTGAGTTCGTGTGGACCGGCGGCGATTGCCACATCTACGACAACCACGTCGCGCAGGTGCGGGAGCAGCTCTCCCGCGAGGCCTACCCGTATCCGACGCTGCGCTTCGCCCGGATGCCGGAGTCGATCTTCGACTACACGTTCGAGGACATCGTGGTCGAGGACTATCAGCACCACCCCGCGATCCGCGGAGCCGTCGCGGTATGACCCGCATCGGGCTCATCTGGGCGGAAGCGCGCGGGGGAGTGATCGGCGCCGGCGGCGGCATGCCCTGGAACGTGCCCGAAGACATGGCGCACTTCAAGGCGGTGACGCTCGGGCATCCCGTCATCATGGGACGCCGCACATGGGAGTCGTTCCCCGACCGATTCCGCCCCTTGCCGGGGAGGCGAAACATCGTGATCACCTCGTCAGAGGTGGCCGACGCCGAGCGGGTCGGTTCTCTCGACGAGGCGCTCGCCCTCGTCGCGGACGACGACGCGGCGTGGGTGATCGGCGGCGGACGGCTGTATGCCGACGCGATATCCCGCGCCGACCTGCTGGAGGTCACGGAGCTCGACCTCGACGTCGACGGCGACACGTTCGCGCCGCCGCGGGACGATTGGCGTGTGAGCGCCGAGGGCGAGTGGCAGGCATCCCGCACCGGGGTGCGCTACCGGTTCCTCACCCTTCAGCGCTGAGCGGGTCGAGGTCGACGACGTAGCCCGACAGGAGCTCGCGAGAGTCCTGCTCCGGGGCCATCGGCGTGGGCACGCGCGTACCGGGCACGGTGCGCGTCGCACCGGGAATCGGCTCCCACGACTCCGTGTAGCGCGGCGCCGACCCGGGGGCGTACGCGAACCAGCCGAACGTCTCGCCGTCGGCTGCGCGCGCCGCCTCGTCGAAGCGCGCCGCGTTCTCTTCCTGCACGCGCGGACCGATCGGTTCGCGCGTGACGGAATGGCGGAGGTAGACCTCGTCGATCGCGCGGACGCGTCCGCGTATCCTCTCCGGCGTCGAGGTGCCGGCGTGTTGTTCGTGGTGGGTCTCCTGGCGGTCGATGCTCGCGCCGAGCTCGCCGTAGGTGTCGCGGATCCACGTGGGCGGCGCCGTCACGGTCATCGTGACGTCATCGCCCACTTCGAACGCGTCGCCGCAGCACGCCCATTCCCACTCCGTCAGCCACACGCGCATGCCTTCACCGTAGCCCCGCGCGTAGGCTCGAGGCATGGCGAAGACGGCACTCATCACCGGCGCGAGCTCCGGGCTCGGAGCAGAGTTCGCGCGGCAGCTGGCCGCTCGCGGCGCAGACCTCGTGCTCGTCGCCCGCGACCGTGATTCGCTCGAGGCGGTCGCCGCCGAGCTCCGCGCAGAGCACGCCGTCGCGGTCGAGGTCCTCGCCGCCGACCTCGTCGACACCGCGGGTCTGGATGCCGTGGCATCCCGGCTCGCCGACCCGGCGCACCCGATCGAGATCCTCGTCAACAACGCCGGGTTCGGCCTCGATCTCGACTTCGCCGCGAACGACCTGGCCGACGAGGAGCGCCACCTCGACCTGCACGTGCGCGCGTCGATGCGCCTCAGTCATGCGGCGATGCGCGCGATGCTCCCGCGGGGGAGCGGCCGCATCGTCAACGTGGCATCCGTCGCCGGCTTCATGCCGCGCGGCACATACGGTGCGGTGAAGGCGTGGGTGATCTCCTTCAGTCGGTGGGCGAATTCCGTCTACGCGCCGCGCGGTGTGACGGTGACCGCGATCTGCCCGGGCTTCACGCACACGAACTTCCACGAGCGGATGGGGCTGGCGCCCGGCCGAGAGGGCGTCCCCGCCGTGATGTGGCTCGACGCGGCCGATGTCGTCCGCGAGGGACTCCGCGATGCGGCACGCGGCAGGGCCGTCTCGATCCCGTCGGCGCGCTACAAGCTGCTGGTCGGCCTGATGCGGGTGCTTCCCGCGCCGCTCGCCGCCCGGCTGGCTCGCACCGGCCGCTGACCGCCGCCGGGCTCGCCCGCCATATCGGCTCACTGAGCCGTCACCACCCACGGCTCGGAGGAACGGTCGCGCAGGTCTCCGCGGCGCCGAACCGATACCCTGGAACCATGACGCACACGGGCAACCCCTTCGGACAGGTCCTCGTCGCGCTCGTCACTCCGATGACGGCCGACGGCGAAGTCGACTGGCCCGCCGTCGAGAAGCACATGGACGACGTCATCACGGCGGGCGCCGACGGCATCGTCGTGACCGGCACGACCGGTGAGACCTCCACCCTCACCGACCCCGAGAAGCTCAAGCTCGTCGAGGTCGGCAAGTCGGTCGCCGCGGGGCGCGCCAAGATCATCACGGGCGGCGGCTCCAACGAGACCGCGCACGCGATCGAGCTCTACAAGGCCAGCGAGAAGGCCGGCGCCGACGGCATCATGATCGTCACGCCGTATTACAACAAGCCCACGCAGGCCGGCATCCTCACGCACTTCCGTCTCGTCGCCGATGCCACCGACCTGCCGGTGATCCTCTACGACATCCCGGGCCGCACCGGCGTGCCCATCAAATACGAGACGATTCTCCGGATCGCCAAGCACCCGAATGTGCTCGCGATCAAGGATGCCAAGGGCGACTTCAGCGAGGTCAGCCGCGTGCTCAACCAGACCGATCTGCTCTACTTCTCGGGCGACGATTCGAACGCCCTGCCGCACATGGCGATCGGCGCGGCCGGCCTCATCGGTGTGACGGCGAACGTCGCCGCCGCGCCCTATCGCGTGATGGTGGATGCCGTGAACCGCGGCGACCTGACCGCCGCGACCGCCGCGCATCAGCAGCTCGAGCCGCTGGTACGCGCCGTCATGACCCACGTTCCCGGCACCGTGAGTGCGAAGTACATCCTGCACGGCCTCGGCCGCATCTCGAGCCCCCGCGTCCGCCTGCCCCTCGTGGGGCCGGAGGAGTGGGAGGCCGCCCTCATCGAAGACGAGCTCGCGCTCGTCACCGGCGTCACCGGCGCCGACTTCTCCAACTTCCGCCCCGACCGCAATGCGGCCGCGGGTGGTGCACTCCCCAAGGTCCACGGCACGACCCGCTGAGACCACCGTTTGAACTGACAGGTGGATGCCGCGCGCATCCGCGAAAGGCATGACATGCCCACCACCGTTTTCGACCCGCCCGCCCTCGCGCCCGGAACCCTGCGGGTCCTCCCGCTCGGCGGCCTCGCCGAGATCGGGCGCAACATGACCGTGTTCGAGTACGACGGCAAACTGCTCGTCGTCGACTGCGGCGTGCTCTTCCCCGAGGAGCACCAGCCCGGCGTCGACCTGATCCTGCCCGACTTCGAACCGATCAAGGGTCGCCTCGACGACATCGTCGGCGTGGTGCTCACCCACGGCCACGAAGACCACATCGGTGCGGTTCCCTACCTGCTGCGCCTGAAGAACGACATCCCCCTGATCGGCTCCAAGCTGACCCTCGCTCTCGTCGAGGCGAAGCTCAAGGAGCACCGCATCAAGCCCTACACGCTGACCGTCGCGGAAGGTCAGGAAGAGGAGGTCGGCCCGTTCGACCTCGAGTTCATCGCGGTGAACCACTCGATCCCCGACGCGCTCGCCGTCGCGATCCACACGGATGCCGGCACGGTGCTCGCCACCGGTGACTTCAAAATGGATCAGCTGCCGCTCGATGGCCGCCTCACCGACCTCCGCGCGTTCGCGAGCCTCGGGGAAGACGGCGTCGACCTGTTCATGGTCGACTCGACCAACGCCGACGTCCCTGGCTTCACTCCCCTCGAGCGTGCCATCGGCCCGGTGCTCGACCAGGTGATCGCCAAATCGCCGCGGCGCGTCATCGTCGCGAGCTTCTCGAGTCACGTGCACCGCGTGCAGCAGGTGATCGACGCGGCCGCCGCCAACGGCCGCCGCGTCGCGTTCCTCGGCCGCTCGATGGTGCGCAACATGACGATCGCCGAAGACCTCGGCTATCTCTCGGTGCCGCAGGGCGTGCTGATCGACTACAAGAAGGCCAAAGACCTCCCCGACGATAAGATCGTCTACATGTCGACGGGCTCGCAGGGTGAGCCGATGGCCGTGCTCAGCCGTATGGCGAACATGGACCACGCGATCGAGGTCGGCGAAGGCGACACGGTCATCCTCGCCTCCAGCCTGATCCCCGGCAACGAGAACGCGGTCTACCGCGTGATCGACGGGCTCACCAAGCTCGGCGCCAACGTCGTCCACAAGGGCAACGCGAAGGTTCACGTCTCGGGCCACGCCGCCGCCGGCGAACTGCTGTACTGCTACAACATTCTCCAGCCCCGCAACGTCATGCCGATCCACGGCGAATACCGACACCTGATCGCGAACGCGAAGCTCGCGCAGGACACCGGCATCCCGGAAGAGAACGTCATCATCGCGGAGAACGGCACCGTCGTCGATCTGAAGGACGGCGTCGTGAAGGTCGTCGGCCAGCTCGACCTCGGCTTCGTCTACGTCGACGGCTCGACCGTCGGCGAGATCACCGATGCCGACCTCAAGGACCGTCGGACGCTCGGTGAAGAAGGCTTCATCTCGATCATCGTGGTGGTCGATTCGGCCACCGGCCGCATCATCACCGGACCGGAGATCCACGCCCGCGGCTTCGCGGAGGACGACAAGGTGTTCGACGACGTCAAGCCCAAGATCGCCGCGGCCCTCACCGAGGCGGCGCAGTCGGGCGTCCGCGACACGCACGCGCTGTCGCAGGTCGTGCGGCGCACGATCGGTCGCTGGGTGAACCAGCGTCTGCGTCGCCGTCCGATGATCGTCCCGCTCGTCATCGAGGCGTAACACAACGGGTCTACCCTCGGGCCATGCCCGCCTCGTTCCGCACCCGCGCCGCCGTCCAGGCGGACGGTGCGTTCTTGGCGGACATGGTCGTCGAGGCCGCCAACTGGCGGCAGGACGGGTTCCGCCCGCGACACGACGTCATCGCGCATCCCGACCACAGTCGATATCTCGCCGGGTGGATGCGGCCGAGCGATGCGGGCTTCGTCGCCGTCGACGCCAATGACGAGGCCGTGGGTGCCGCGTGGTACCGGATGCTGCCGCGCACCGATCCCGGTTTCGGCTACATCGGCACGGGCGTGCCCGAGCTGATCATCGGGGTTCGGCCCATCTGGCGGGCACACGGTGTCGGGCGCGCGCTGCTGCAGCACCTGTGCGACCACGCCCGCGCGCAAGGGTTCGCCCGGATCAGCCTGTCGGTCGAGCGCGGCAACTTCGCGCACACGCTCTACCGCAGCGAAGGATTCGCCGTGACCCAACCCGGCGGTGCCCGCGACACGATGGTGAAGCTCCTCTGCTGACCTCGGCCCCCGGGCCGCGTCAATCCGCGGGTTTCGGGGGTTCGCCGCCTACCGTGGGGTAATGGCCAGCAGTTCCCGCACGCCCACCAGCACTCGCGCGCCCGCGAAGGGCTCGTCGCCGCGCGCCCGCAAGAGCGCACCAGCGCCCAAGCGCTACGTCGACGAGGCCGACAAGGCTCCCGTCGTCGTTCGGTCATGGCTGGGCCTGGCCCACATGACCGGCGGCATGTTCCGCGCCTTCGGTCCGGAAACGCTCGAGAAGGACCAGCGCCGCGACGGCCTGCCATTCCTGTTCGTGCTTCTCGCCGTCGTCGGCGCGGTCGTGGAGTGGTTCCTGATCGGCACCGAGGTCGGCACGACCATCAGCGCGTACAGCGTCGGCGCGCTCGTCGGCCGTGAAGCCTTCATCCTGCCGGTGCTGCTGCTGATCCTCGCGGGGTGGCTCTTCCGGCATCCCTCTTCGGTGCACGACAACGGCCGCATCGGCATCGGCTTCGGATTATTCGTCCTCTCGATCGCGGCGTTCTGCCACGTCGCCGGCGGCCGACCCCAGCCGAAGGGCGGACTGCCGCCGCTCAGCGAGGCGGGTGGGCTCTTCGGGTGGATGGTGGGCGAACCGCTCGCGACGCTGCTGTCGCCGGTCGGCGCGTACATCGTGCTGTCCCTGTTGACGCTGCTGAGCGTGCTGATCATCACGAAGACGCCGCCGAACCGCATCGGCCGCCGCCTCGGCGACCTCTATGCATGGATGTTCGGCGCCGAGCGTGCGGCCGCCCCCGAGCCCGGCACCGTGGCGTTCACCCCCGGCGAGGCCGACGACCCCGCCCTGCCGTGGTGGCGCCGCAACAAGAGCGGTCGCGAAGAGGATGCCGACGGACACCTCGGCTCGGACGACCTCACCGCGCTGCTCGACACCAGCGGGGCGGGCGGCTTCGACCAGGCGATCGTCGCGGCGCCGGCGCTGCCCGACGCCCCGACGGAGATCATCGACCCGGCGGTCATCGCCAGCGTCAAGAAGGCGAGCCGCGCCGGTGAAACGTCGCTCCGCGAAGACAGCGGCGAGATCGTGCTCGACGACGGTCTGCTGCCCGGCCTGTCGGCGCTCGGCGACGACCACGACGGTCGCCCGCCCGTCGCCCCCTACCGGCTGCCGTCGGTCGGCGCGCTCGCCGAGGGCACACCGCCCAAGGCCCGGTCCGAAGCCAACGACCGCGTGGTCGCGGCGCTCACGAACGTCTTCGAGCAGTTCTCGGTCGACGCGCGGGTGACCGGCTTCTCGCGCGGCCCGACGGTGACGCAGTACGAGGTGTCGCTCGGGCACGGTGTCAAGGTCGAGCGCATCACGGCGCTGACCAACAACATCGCCTACGCCGTCGCCTCCAACGAGGTGCGCATCCTCGCGCCCATTCCGGGCAAGAGCGCGATCGGCGTCGAGATCCCCAACGCCGACCGCGAGATCGTCACGCTCGGCGATGTGCTGCGCTCGCCGGCCGCCGCATCCCAGACGCACCCGATGACGATCGGCGTCGGCAAAGACGTCGGCGGCGGGTTCGTCACCGCGAACCTGGCGAAGATGCCGCACCTGCTGGTGGCCGGCTCCACCGGCTCGGGCAAGTCGAGCTTCGTGAACTCAATGATCACGAGCCTGCTGATGCGCGCGAAGCCGTCGGATGTGCGGATGGTGCTCATCGACCCGAAGCGCGTCGAGCTCACGGCCTACGCCGGCGTCCCGCACCTGATCACCCCCATCATCACGAACCCCAAGAAAGCCGCCGAAGCGCTGCAGTGGGTCGTGAAGGAGATGGACATGCGCTACGACGACCTCGCGTCGTTCGGCTTCCGGCACATCGACGACTTCAACAAGGCGGTCGTTGCGGGCGAGATCAACCTCCCGGTCGGCAGCGAGCGGGTGCTCAAGCCCTACCCTTACCTCCTCGTGGTCGTCGACGAGCTCGCCGACCTCATGATGGTCGCCCCGCGCGACGTCGAAGACTCGATCGTGCGCATCACCCAGCTCGCGCGAGCGAGCGGCATCCACCTGGTTCTGGCGACGCAGCGTCCGTCGGTCGACGTCGTCACGGGTCTCATCAAGGCCAACGTGCCGTCGCGCCTCGCGTTCGCCGTGACGAGCGTCACCGACTCGCGCGTCATCCTCGACCAGCCCGGCGCCGACCGGCTGATCGGACAGGGCGACGGACTGTTCCTGCCGATGGGCGCGTCGAAGGCGATCCGCGTGCAGGGCGCGTGGGTGGCCGAGAGCGAGATCGAGAAGGTCGTCGCGCACGTGAAGAACCAGGCGCGGCCGGAATACCGCAACGACGTCGCGGCGGTGGCCGAGAAGAAGGAGATCGACGCGGACATCGGCGACGACCTCGACCTGTTGCTCGCGGCTGCGGAACAGATCATCTCGACGCAGTTCGGCTCGACGTCGATGCTGCAGCGCAAGCTCCGCGTCGGTTTCGCGAAGGCCGGGCGCCTGATGGACCTGTTGGAGTCGCGCGAGATCGTGGGTCCCTCCGAGGGGTCCAAAGCCCGCGACGTGCTGGTGACGCCCGAACAGCTTCCCGACGTGCTCGCGCGCCTCCGCGGCGACGAGCCGGCGGCGCCCGCCGTGGATGCCGTGGACGCGCAGTTCGACGGCTACGAGGTCGTGGACGGCGACGGCGGCGACGAGGATGCCTGGGGCCTCACCGGCCGCGACTAGGCCGGCCGCGACTAGGCTCGACGCGTGGCGATCCCAAGGCAGCTCCCCAACGCGATCACGATCGTGCGCATCCTCTGCGCCCCGGTCTTCCTGTGGATGCTGCTGGCCGACGGTGGATCCGACGGTTACCTGCGCTGGTGGGCGGCGGTGCTGTTCATCGTCGCGATCGCCACCGACGGCATCGACGGCTACCTCGCGCGCAAGTATGAGATCGTCACCGATCTCGGCAAGCTCCTCGACCCGATCGCCGACAAGGTGCTCACCGGATGCGCCTTCGTCGGGCTGTCGATCCTGCTCGAACTGCCCTGGTGGGTCACGATCCTGGTGCTCGTGCGCGAGGTCGGCATCACGGTGCACCGCCTCGTCGTGGCGAGCTCGCACGTCGTGGCCGCCGCCTGGATGGGCAAGCTCAAGACGGTGGCGCAGGCCGTGGCCCTCTCGCTGGCGTTGCTTCCCCTGTGGACCGTCGTGGGGGAGTGGATCCACGTCGTGAACACCGTGGCGATGTGGGTCGCGGTGATCCTGACGGTCGCGAGCGGCATCGACTACGTCGTCACCGAGGTGCGAGGCGCACGAGGCGCGCGGAAGCGCGCGGCATGAGCGGGCTGACCGGGCTACCGGAGCTTCCCGACGATCTCGAGAGCACGCTCGTGTCGGTCGGGCGTCCGAGCGACGCCGAGCGGCTCGTGGATCGACTAAAAGACCTCGGGTGGACAGTCGCGATCGCCGAGTCGCTCACGGGCGGACTCGTCACGGCATCCCTCGTCTCGGTCGCCGGCGCCTCGCAGGTCGTGCGCGGCGGTGTCGTGGCATACGCGACCGACATCAAGGCGAGCGTGCTCGGGGTCGATCCCACTCTCCTCGAGGCGCACGGTCCGGTCCACCCCCGGGTCGCGCGCCAGATGGCCGACGGCGTGCGCCGTGCTCTCGGTCGTGACGGGGTCACCGCCGACGTCGGCATTGCGACCACGGGAATCGCCGGACCCGTCTCGCCCGACGGGCAGCCTGTGGGCACCGTGCACCTGGCGGTGTCCACGCCGCTCGGCTCCCGCGTGGAATCGCTCGAGCTCCAGGGTGACCGCGATTCCATCCGCGCTGAAGCGTCGGCGCGCGCCCTGCTGCTCGCCTGGGACGCGCTGTGAGGCGTGTATCGCCGGGAATACCCGCTGTGACAACTGGGTTACGTCTCAGCGATTCCCATTCATTCCACAGCACGCGAGGATTAGTGTGACCAGCAAGTCAGGTACTGTTGTCCACCCGGGACGCGGAATCACTGTCAGAGGAGGGGGCCCGACATGATCCTGGTTCGTCAAGAGATCGGTGAAGTCCTGCGCGACTTCCGCCTGCAGAAGGGACGCACCCTCCGCCAGGTCGCCGGACGCGCGAGCGTCGCCCTCGGCTACCTCAGCGAGGTGGAGCGCGGTCAGAAAGAAGCCTCGAGCGAGATCCTCGCATCCGTCGCGGATGCGTTGGACGTGCCGATCTCGATCATCATGCGTGAAGTGGGCGACCGTCTGTCGGTGCTCGAGGGTCTCCAGGTGTTCCCGGATGTCGTCCCCGACGACCTTGCGGCGCTCGAGGGCGACCTGATCCAGCCCGAGCTCTCGCTGCACTGACGTGCGGCTCAGCGAGTTCGGCCGCGCGGTCGACGCCGAATTCGGCGCGCGCGGAGGCTTCCTCGTCGCGGATCTCGTGCTCGAGCCGCTCGGCTATCGCACGGCGGCCGACGCGCTGCGCGACGGCGTTCAGCCGCGCGAAGTGTGGCTCGCGCTGTGCGCCGCCACCGACGTGCCGATGGCGCGCCGGCATGGCGTGGGCCTCATCGACGCGAACAAGAACACCCGATAGGTCGCGTTCGCGGCGTGTCGCATTCGTATTTCTGTTCGATCGACGCGTAGTCTCCTGCACAAGGGACGTCTCACCGACGTTGTCCACCGTTTCGACGGGAACTCCGACCGATGTCGGAACCCCTTCGTAACGTGGACATCGTCAACGGACATCCCACGTCTTGTCGCAGAATCCACCCCGTCGGGGCGGGTCGCGACAGCCTACAGGCGGCAGAAACCACGAGCACGAAGGAGTACGTCATGCCCTCACCCGCAGATCGCGAAAAGGCGCTCGAGTCGGCCCTCGCCCAGATCGACCGTCAGTTCGGAAAGGGCTCGGTCATGCGACTGGGCAGCGACGAGCGCGCTCCGGTCGCCGTCATCCCGACCGGCTCCATCGCCCTCGACGTCGCCCTCGGCGTGGGCGGACTGCCGCGCGGACGCATCATCGAGATCTACGGACCCGAGTCGTCCGGTAAGACCACGCTGACGCTGCACGCCATCGCGAACACGCAGCGCGCCGGTGGCATCGCAGCCTTCATCGACGCGGAGCACGCACTCGACCCCGACTACGCGCAGAAGCTGGGCGTCGACATCGACCAGCTGCTCGTCTCGCAGCCCGACACGGGGGAGCAGGCCCTCGAGATCGCCGACATGCTGGTGCGCTCGGGCGCGGTCGACCTCGTCGTCATCGACTCCGTCGCCGCTCTCGTGCCGAAGGCCGAGATTGAAGGCGAGATGGGTGACACCCATGTGGGTCTGCAGGCCCGCCTGATGTCGCAGGCGCTGCGCAAGCTCACCGGTGGCCTCAACCAGACGAACACCACGATGATCTTCATCAACCAGCTGCGCGAGAAGATTGGCGTGTTCTTCGGTTCGCCCGAGACGACCGCGGGCGGCAAGGCGCTGAAGTTCTACGCGTCGGTGCGCCTCGACATCCGCCGCATCGAGACGCTGAAAGACGGAACGGATGCCGTCGGCAACCGGACGCGCGTCAAGGTCGTCAAGAACAAGATGGCGCCCCCCTTCAAGCAGGCCGAGTTCGACATCCTGTACGGCGTCGGCATTTCACGCGAGGGCAGCCTGATCGACTTCGGTGTCGAGCACGCCATCGTGAAGAAGTCCGGTGCCTGGTACACCTACGACGGAGAGCAGCTGGGACAGGGCAAGGAGAACGCCCGCAACTTCCTGCTGAAGAACGTCGACATCGCCGCCGAGATCGAAACGAAGATCAAGCAGAAGCTCGGCATCGGTCAGCCCAAGCAGGTGGCCGAACCGGCCGACGACCTGGCTGCCCGCCGTCCTGCGTGAGCGATGATGCGTCGTACCGAGATGGGCGGGGCGACCCGTGCCTCGTGACGAGCGCCTCGCGCCCGTGATCCCGCTGTTCGGCGGGGCGGCTCCGGCCGTGCCCGCCGAACCGGCGGAGGCTCCGCTCGACCAGGCATGGCACCCCACATGGACGGCGGAGTCGTCGTCGGCCGCGCCGGCGGCACCGGCCGCGGACGCCGGAGAAGACGACGCGTCCGCGCGCGCCGAGAAGCAGCTTCTCAAGAAGTTGCGCGTGCGGTCGCTGTCGGAGCGGGAGGCGCGATCGTTCTTGCGCGAACAGGCGCTCGAGCCGCATGCGATCGATGCTCTCGTCGACGCGATGTACCGCTTGGGATACCTCGACGATGTGAGATTGGCCGAGCAGCTCATCCACACCGCGACGACCCGCAAAGCCCAGGGTCGTCAGGCGATCGCCCTCGCACTGGGGCAGAGGGGCATCGCGCGTGACGTCGTCGATGCCGCGCTGGCCGAGGTCGACGACGACGACGCCGAGCGCGCGCTCGAGTTCGCCCGACAGAAGGCGCGCTCGCTGCGCGGGCTCGAGCGCGACACGGCGTTGCGACGTCTGTCGGGGCAGCTGGCCCGCCGCGGTTTCGGCGCGCTGGCGCTGTCGACCGCGCGTCGCGCGTTGGACGAACTCGATCGCCCGGCGCCGCGCGGCGTTCGTTTCGAGTAGAGCGCCCGATCAGCCGGCGGCTCGTAGAATGAGGGCATCATGACTTCGCCGTCCGCCGCCCCCACCCTCATCGCGCCGTCCGACGCGGCCATCTCCGCGGACGGCGCCGCCCGCACGTACGAGGTACGCACGTTCGGATGCCAGATGAACGTGCACGACTCCGAACGACTCTCGGGCTCGCTGGAGAGCGCCGGATATGTGCGGGCCGACGCTGGGGCCGAAGCCGACGTCGTCGTGATCAACACCTGCGCCGTGCGCGACAACGCCGCCGGCAAGCTCTACGGCACGCTCGGGCACCTCAAGAGCCGCAAGGAGCAGCGCGGCGGCATGCAGATCGCCGTCGGCGGCTGCCTGGCGCAGATGGACAAGGATGCCGTGCTCGACAAGGCGCCCTGGGTCGACGTGGTCTTCGGCACCCACAACATGGGGTCGCTGCCGCGCCTGCTCGAGCGGGCACGGCACAACGGCGACGCCGAGCTCGAGATCCTCGAATCGCTCGACGTGTTCCCCTCGACGCTGCCGACCAAGCGCGACTCGGTGTACAGCGGCTGGGTGTCGATCTCGGTCGGGTGCAACAACACCTGCACCTTCTGCATCGTGCCGAGTCTGCGCGGCAAGGAGAAAGACCGCCGTCCGGGCGACATCCTCAACGAGATCCGGCTGCTCGTCGACGACGGCGCGATCGAGGTCACTCTGCTCGGGCAGAACGTCAACAGCTACGGTGTCGAGTTCGGTGACCGGCACGCCTTCGGCAAGCTCCTGCGCGCGGCCGGCGAGATCCCGGGCCTCGAGCGCATCCGCTTCACCAGTCCGCATCCGGCGGCGTTCACCGACGACGTGATCGACGCCATGGCCGACACCCCGCAGGTCATGCCGCAGTTGCACATGCCGCTGCAGTCCGGCTCGGATGGCGTGCTCAAGGCGATGCGCCGGTCGTACCGCAGCAGCAAGTTCCTCGGCATCCTCGACCGCGTGCGGGAGCGCATCCCGCACGCAGCGATCACGACGGACATCATCGTCGGCTTCCCCGGCGAGACCGACGCCGACTTCGAAGACACCATGCGCGTCGTCGAGCAGGCCCGTTTCGCCAGCGCCTTCACGTTCCAGTACTCGATCCGCGAGGGCACGCCGGCCGCCACCATGCCCGACCAGGTGCCGAAGGCCGTGGTGCAAGAACGGTTCGAGCGGCTCGCCGCGCTCCAAGACCGCATCAGCCTCGAAGAGAACCAGGCGCAGATCGGTCGCGAGGTGCACGTGCTCGTCGCCAGCGGCGCGGGCAAGAAGGATGCCACGAGCCACCGTCTGACCGGCCGCGCCGAAGACAACCGCCTGGTGCACTTCGAGTTGCCGGCATCCAGCCCCGAGCCGCGGCCCGGCGACGTCGTCACGGTCACCGTCACCGATGCGGCGCCCTTCTACCTGCTCGCCGACAGCGCCGGCGGCGCCCCCCTGCGCATCCGCCGCACCCGCGCGGGCGATGCGTGGGATCGCACGCAGGCGGAGTCCTGCGGCGTGCCCGCGCCCTCGGCCGGGGGCACGCGTTCCGTGGGACTCGGCATCCCGACTCTCCGCATCGGCGAGTGAACGCTCCCCGCCTCTGGGTTCTCGTCGGGGCGACCGGGACGGGCAAGACCGATCTCTCCTTGAGGCTCGCGGCAGCATCGGCTGCGCGCGGCCGTGCGGCGGAGATCGTCAACGGCGATGCGATGCAGCTCTATCGCGGCATGGACATCGGCACCGCGAAGCTGCCCGACAGTGAGCGCCTCGGCATCCCGCACCACCTCTTCGACGCGCTCGACGTGACCGACGAGGCTGCCGTGGCCTGGTATCAACAGGCGGCACGAGCCGCGATCACCGACATCCACGCCCGCGGCGCGGACGCGATCCTGGTGGGCGGATCGGGGCTCTACATCTCCAGCGTCGTCTACGACTTCCGCTTCCCCCCGCACGACGACGCGGTGCGCGCGGAGCTCGAAGCGGACCTCGAGCGCGACGGACCCGGCGCGCTCTACGCCCGCTTGCGGGACGCCGACCCCGACACGGCCGCGCGGATCGATCCGCGCAACGCGCGGCGCGTGGTGCGCGCTCTCGAGGTGCTGGCGCAGGGCGGATCGACGCATGGTGCGGCGCTCCCGAGCGCCCCGACGCTGTGGCGGGGCGACACGACGCTGATCGGCGTCGACGTCGATCGGGCGGCCCTCGTCGAGCGCCTCGATGCACGCGTCGAGGCGATGTGGGCCGGCGGCCTTCTGGACGAGGTGCGAGCCCTGCGGGAGCGCGGACTCGAGAACGGCGTGACCGCCCCGCGTGCGATCGGCTATGCCCAGGCGCTCGCCCAGCTCGAGGGCCGCGCGAGCGAGGCCGAGGCGATCGCTGAGACGCAAGCGCTCACGCGACGATACGCGCGGCGCCAGGTGTCATGGTTCCGCCGCTACGCGGACGTCACCTGGGTGGGCCCGGATGCCGATGCCGCCGCGCTCGCGGATTCGGCCTGAGCACGCCGCCAGCGCCTGTCACCGCCGCCGCGCGTACCGTTCTCCGGATCGCTGCGACGCACAGCGCCTGGGTAACCCGGATTCCCGCGGCGTGTGTCGATTCGCGGGGCACCTCGTCCGGAGAACGGTACATGCGCGCGACGACGGACAGACGGCGCGCCGTAAACTGAGGGGATGCCGCAGACTCTCGCGTTCACCAAAGGCCAGGGCACCGGCAACGACTTCGTCATCGTGGCCGATCCCGATGGCGCGCTCGCGCTGAGCGACGCTCAGGTCGCGGCGCTGTGCGACAGGCGGTTCGGCATCGGCGGCGACGGGATCCTGCGCGTCGTACGCTCTGCGGCGCTCCCCGAGGGTGCGTCGACTGCGGATGCCGAGTGGTTCATGGACTACCGCAACGCCGACGGCTCCGCCGCCGAGATGTGCGGCAATGGCATCCGCGTGTTCGCGCGTTACCTGCAGAGCGCCGGCCTCGTCACCTTCGCGGAGCCCGTGCGCGTCGGCACCCGTGCGGGCGTGAAGACCGTGATCGTCGCGGACGACGGATTCGAGGTCGATCTCGGCGTGTGGCGGCCGGAAGAGACCGACGTGCTGGTCCGCGCGAAGGGACTTTCCGTCGCACGCCCCGGTCAGGGTATCGACGTCGGCAACCCGCACGTCGTGGTCGCCCTCTCGAGCGCCGCCGAACTGGCCGGGCTGGATCTCACCGTTCTGCCCGTGCTCGACCCGGTGCAGCCGCACGGCGCCAACGTGGAATTCGTGGTGCCCGCCGAACCGCTCGTGCAGGGCGGCGTAGGCGCGATCGAGATGCGCGTTTTCGAGCGCGGTGTGGGAGAGACCCTGTCGTGCGGCACCGGGGTCGCCGCGGCGGCGCTGGCCGTGCGCCTGTGGGCGGGTGCCTCGGCGCCCGACCGATGGCGTGTCGACGTCCCCGGCGGCACGCTGGGCGTACGCGTCGTGCGTCACGACGACGGCGAGCACGTGCTGCTGTCGGGCCCGGCATCCCTCGCCTACACGGGCGAGATCACGCTCGCCTGATCGCTCAGGCGATCGAGACGGCGCCCGTGGTGGGCGTGCCGTGGCGACGGACCTTCAGCACGCGGAATCCGCGACCGGTCGCAGCGCGGGTGACACTGTAGCCCTGCTCGAACGTCGCGGAGAGCCACCGCTGCAGGGAGTCGGAGCCGAGGTTGCGTTGCACCACGAGCCAGGCGTCGCTGCGCTCGTCGAGGCGGGGGAGCCACGTCTCCAGTAGGCTGTGCAGCTCGTTCTTACCCACCCGGATGGGGGGGTTGGAGCGGATCGAACGGAAGACGATGTCGCTCGGCACGTCGTCGGGGAGCACAGCGCGCACGTTCGGCAGTCCCCATTCTTCGGCGTTGCGACGGACGAGATCGAGGGCCCGCTCGTTGACGTCGACGGCCCACACCGTCGCGTGCGGGGCCTCCAGAGCGACGCTCATCGCGATCGGACCCCACCCGCAGCCGAGGTCGAGGATGTTGCCGCCGGGCGGCGGCGGTGGCGTGTTCGCCAGCAGCACGGCGGTGCCCGCGTCGACGTGGTCCGGACTGAAGATCCCGCCCGCGGTCGTGACCTCGCCGGCGCGGCCCGCGAGGCTCACCCGGATGCGGCGATGGTTCTTGGCGCTGGACGGGGACGCGGTGAAGTAGTGATCGCTCCCCATCCTGCGAGCGTACCGGGTCCGAGAGCACCTGCGGGAGGTAGAATCGGTGGCTCACGGCGAAAGGACCCAATGACGGATACGACACACACGGGCAGCACCGACGAGATTCCGGTGGACCCGGTGGAGCGCGTGCTGTCACGCGCGCAGTCGCGGTCGGGAGTTCACGTGTTCGGCGCCGCGCAGGCCCTGCAGGATTCGTCGACGGTCGCGTACGGCGACACCGACGGCGACCAGTGGGATCGCGAGGAGCGGGCGGCTCTGCGCCGCGTGCCGGGGCTGTCGACCGAGCTCGAAGACGTCACCGAGGTCGAGTACCGACAGCTGCGCCTCGAGAACGTGGTGCTCGTCGGCGTCTATCCGCAGGGATCCCAGAGCGACGCGGAGAACTCGATCCGCGAGCTCGCCGCGCTGGCCGAGACCGCCGGAGCCGTCGTGCTCGACGGCGTGCTGCAGCGCCGCCCCCATCCCGACCCGGCTACCTACATCGGCCGTGGAAAAGCCACCGAGCTGCGCGACCTCGTCGCTTCCGTCGGCGCCGACACCGTCATCGCCGACACCGAGCTCGCGCCCAGCCAGCGACGCGCGCTGGAAGACGTCGTCAAGGTCAAGGTGATCGACCGCACGACGGTGATCCTCGACATCTTCAGCCAGCACGCCAAGAGCCGCGAGGGCAAGGCGCAGGTCGAACTCGCCCAGCTCGAGTACCTGCTGCCGCGCCTGCGCGGCTGGGGCGACTCGATGAGCCGCCAGGCCGGTGGGCAGGTCGGTGCCGGCGGCGCGGGCATGGGCTCGCGCGGTCCGGGTGAGACGAAGATCGAACTCGATCGCCGCCGCATCCGCACGAAGATGGCGCAGCTGCGCCGCCAGCTGCGCGACTTCGCTCCGGCCCGCGAGGCGAAGCGTTCCGAGCGCAAGCGCAACACGATCCCCTCGGTCGCGATCGCCGGCTACACCAACGCCGGCAAGTCGAGCCTGCTGAACCGGCTGACGAGCGCTGGTGTCCTGGTCGAGAACGCGCTCTTCGCGACGCTGGATGCCACCGTGCGCCGCGCGGAAGCCGCCGACGGTCGCGTGTACACCCTGACCGACACGGTCGGCTTCGTGCGCAACCTCCCGCACCAGCTCGTGGAGGCGTTCCGCTCGACGCTCGAAGAAGTGGGGCAGGCCGACGTCCTCGTCCACGTCGTGGATGCGTCGCATCCCGACCCGGCCGCGCAGCTCGCGACCGTGCGCGACGTCATGGGGGACGTGGGGGCGCGCTCGACCCGCGAGATCGTCGTGTTCAACAAGGCCGACCTCGCGGACGACGACGAGCGGCTCGTGCTGCGCGGGCTCGAACCCGAGGCGCTCTTCGTCTCGTCGCGCACCGGTGAGGGCATCGACGAACTGCGCGCTGTCATCGAGGGCGCGTTGCCGCTGCCGGCCGTCGAGGTGCGCGCGCTCGTGCCGTACGACCGCGGGGATCTGATCAGCGCCGTGCACGAGAGCGGGTTGATCGTCTCGACGGCGCACGAAGAGGGCGGCACCGCCGTGCACGCGCACGTCGGTGAGCGTCTGGCGGCGGAGCTAGCACCCTTCTCCCGCTGACGGGCGGAACACAAGCGTTTCATCTCGCTGCGCTCGCTCAACGGGCGGGGATCGTCGCTAGACGAGCTCGACGGGCGCAACGCCCGGGGTGTCGAACCCGAACACCTGCCCGAGGAAGGCCAGCTCGCTCTCCAGCGCATGCACGATCGTCTCCGCGCGCCGGAAGCCGTGCCCCTCGCCCTCGTACAGCACGTAGGCGTGCGGCACGCCACGCGAGGCGAGCGCGTCGCGGATCGCCTCGGCCTGCGACGGCGGCACCACGGCATCCTCTGCGCCTTGCAACAGCAGCAGCGGCACGCGGAATCGCTCGGCCCGGCTGAGCGGCGACCGTTGGATGTAGGTCTCCTCGGCGTCGGGCAGCGCTCCGATGAGACCGTCGAGGTAGCGCGCTTCGAAGTCGTGGGTGTCTTCGGCCAGCGTGCGTGCGTCGCCCACACCGTAGCGCGAGATGCCGGCGCCGAAGACGTCGGTGCCCACGAGAGCTGCGAGCACGGTCCAGCCGCCCGCCGAGCCACCTTCGATCGCGATGCGCGTCCGATCGGCGCGGCCCTCGGACGCGAGACCCTCGGCGGCGGCGGCGACATCGTCGACGTCGACCACACCCCACTGTCCGCGCAGGCGCTCGCGATAGTCCCGACCGTATCCGCTGGATCCGCCGTAGTTCACGTCGAGCACGCCGATGCCGCGACTCGTGAAGAACGCGGTCTTGCTGTCGGCGACGCCCGCGACATGGGCCGTCGGACCGCCGTGCACGAAGACGACGTACGGAGGCAGCTCGCCGGCGGGCGCGCTGACGTCCGGATGCGTCGGCGGGTAGTCGAACGCGTGCACCGGACCGTGCGCACCCGGGAACGTCACGGGCCGCGCGATCGGCAGGTACGGCCGGGTGCCGGCATCCACCGGCGGGCCGACGACCTGCCGGACGGTGTCGTCCCGATCGACCACCCACATCCCCGCAGTGCCGACGGCCGCCCCCGACACGAGCACGCGCTCCCCGTCGGATGCTTCGACCGTCACGCGCGAGCGCGCCGGGAGGGCGATCGGGGTGACGGCGCCGTCGGCGGTGATGCGCACGAGTTCGTCGTCACCGTTCGTCCGCACGGCGACGGTGCTGCCGTCGTTCAGCGGCGCGTACCAGCGTGCGCCGAGAACCCAGAGCGGCCCGCCGGTGTCGGCGTCGGCGGAGGCGACGGCGCGCTCCGCCCCGCGCTCCCACAGGTTCCACCGCCCCGTCGGGTCGTCGAGGTAGCGCAGCGTCTCCCGGTCGATCCATTCCGGCTGCAACGCCGCGGTCTCGCCCGAGGTCACGGCCGTCCAGTCTGCGACGACCCCGTCGACGAGCTCTCCCACGCGCAGCTCGGTGCGATCCCACGGCATGTCGGGGTGATCCCACGCGACCCAGGCGAGTCGGTCGCCGGCGGGAGAGAGAGCCGGCTGCGCGACGAAGGCGCTCCCGGCGGCGAGCTCGGTCGCTCCCGATCCGTCCGCGGCGATCGAGATGATCGCGCGGGCCGGGACGGGCCCGGCGCCGTGGGTCTCCCGCACCGCGAGCAACGTGCCGTGCTGCCAGGTCAGTCCGCCGTGTCGGGTGTCTCCCGCGAGCGGGGTCAGAGGCACCGGGTCGGCGCCGGGAGCCAGCATCCACACCCGCTGGTCGGCCTTCTCGACGAAGAACAGGATGCCCTCCGGGCTCACCGCCCACGAGCCTCCGCCGTACTCGTGCACCCGCGAACGCGCATTCCACGGCGCGGGCAGCAGGTCTTCGGCGGAGCCGTCGGCACGCCGACGGCGCACCGTCGTGCGGCCGGCCTCGGCCGGCACCGACTCGCCCCACCAGATCTCCTCGCCCACGATTGCGCCGCCGTCGAGGCGCGGCGCCGCGGACGACGCCCACGCGGCAGAGAGTGGTGAGGGCCAAGAGCCGTAGGGGAGGGTCGTCATCCCTCCACGATGTCACAACGCGTCCTGCGCACGATGACGAGTCGAGCGCGCGGCGGCCCCGCCGCGCTCTCGCCGCTCAGACGCTGCGCAGCACCGCCACGACGCGCCCGAGAACGACCGCGTCATCGCCGAGGATGGGCTCGAAGGCCGAGTTGCGCGGCAGCAGCCATGTGTGTCCGTCGCGCTGGCGGAAGGTCTTCACGGTCGCTTCGCCGTCGAGCATGGCGGCGACGATCTCGCCGTTGCTCGCGGTCGGCTGGGAGCGCACGACGACCCAGTCGCCGTCACAGATGGCCGCGTCGATCATCGAGTCGCCGCTGACCTTCAGCATGAACAGGTCTCCCTTGCCCACGAGCTGCCGGGGGAGCGGGAAGATCTCTTCGATCTGCTGGTCGGCGGTGATGGGAACGCCCGCGGCGATGCGACCCACGAGCGGCACCATCGCCGCGTCTCCGACGGACGGCGCCTCGTCGGCGGGATTCTCGGTCGCGCTGCCGGGCAGGTCGATCAAGACCTCCATGGCGCGCGTCTTGCCCGGATCGCGGCGCAGGTAGCCGCTGAGCTCGAGCTGGTTCAGCTGGTGGGTGACGCTCGAGAGCGACTTGAGCCCGACGGCATCGCCGATCTCGCGCATGCTCGGCGGGTACCCGTGGCGCCCGATGGAGCGCTGGATCACCTCGAGGATGGCGAGCTGCTTGTCGCTGAGGCTCTTGCGGCGGCGGGTCTGCGGCTTGTCGCGGGAAGCTCCGATGCTGTCCATGTCGCGCTCCTTCTCTGGCTCGTCTTCCGGTCTGCGAAGAGGTGGCGTCTTCGAATGTCGGAGGTTGGTGATGGGGTCCTGTTATCGAAACCGTATCCGGTGTCGGTGATCTCGCTCGGCAAGCATCCGCGTGTCGTCTTCGATCCATCTCCGATTCCGCAGGTACTTGACAGTGACACTATATCGAAGATAACTTCGGAAGAGAGATTCGCATCCGGCCTTCCCGGCCGAGGGTACGGATGCGAATCTCTCCACCACCGAGGTATCGCCCCAGAGGAGAAACCATGAGCACCGTCGACATCACCGCATTCACCGCTGCGTCGATCCCCGCGTCGCCGACGCGGCTGCGACTGACCGTGCGCGGGCGCCGGGTCATCGCCTTCCTCGCGGCTCTGCCCGCGGTGATAGCGCTGAGCATCGCGATGGTGTCCGGAGGCGGCGCTCTCGCGTCGGGGGAGACGAGCGCACCCGCCGGCACCTTCACCGAGATGACGGTCCTGCCCGGCGACACGCTGTGGTCGATCGCCGAGACTGTGGCGCCGGCCGCCGATCCGCGCGACGTCGTCGACGCGATCGTGCGCCTCAATGCGCTCGATTCGGGGCAGCTCTCGGCCGGCCAGACGATCAGCATCCCGCTGGAGTACACGCGCGGCGACTGACCTTCGGGGATCGCGGAAGGGACGGGGCATTCGCCTCGTCCTTTTTTCGTGCCTGCGCGGGAGATCGGGGTCAGTTGTGGTCGCGTCCGCCCGAGGACGCGACCACAACTGACCCCCGGATGGGATTCGGCCGGCGAGTTGGCGCGTACGGCCGGTATCCGCGGCCGGATGCCGCCCGACGCGCCCACTCGGCGCGCCGTGCGCCCGCTTCCCTTGTCGGGACGCGGCGCCGCGCGGCGCCGCGTTCTACGATGGGGGCGTGGCTGTGCGCTTGGATGACCTTCCCCTCCGCGACGATCTGCGCGGGCTGACGCCCTACGGCGCGCCCCAGGCGCCCCTCCCGGTCGCGCTCAACGTCAACGAGAACACGCATCCTGTGCCCGAAGACGTCGCGGACGACATCCTCGACGGCATCGCGCACGCCCTCCGCGACGTGAACCGCTACCCCGACCGCGAGTTCACGGCGCTGCGCGAGGGCTTCGCCGACTACCTCGGACACGGTCTCACGCGGGAGCAGATCTGGGCGGCGAACGGCTCGAACGAGGTGCTCCAGCACCTGCTGCAGGCCTTCGGCGGCCCCGGACGCACGGCGTTCGGATTCGCCCCGACCTACTCGATGTATCCGCTGCTCACCCGCGCGACGGGAGCGACGTACGTCGCGGGCACGCGCGGGGTCGACTACACCCTCGACGCCGACGACGCTGCGGCGCAGATCGCCGAGGCGGACCCCGACATCGTGTTCCTCTGCGCGCCGAACAACCCCACCGGCACGCCGCTGCACCTCGATGTCATCGACGCGGTCTACGCCGCGAGCCGCGGGATGGTCATCGTCGATGAGGCGTACCAGGAGTTCGCGCCCCGAGAGGAGCGGTCGGCGCTCACCCTGCTGCCGGGGCGCGAGCGCCTCGTCGTCTCGCGCACGATGAGCAAGGCGTTCGCGTTCGCCGGTGCCCGCGTCGGATACCTCGCCGCCGATCCCGCCGTGATCGACGCGCTGCGCCTCGTGCGGCTGCCCTACCACCTGAGCGCGCTGACGCAGGCGGCCGCGACGGCGGCCCTCCGCCACGCGCCGGCCATGCTCGCGATGGTCGACGACATCGTCGCGCAGCGCGATCGGATCTCGGCGACGTTGTCGGCGCTCGGATACGAACCGCACGAGAGCTGGACGAACTTCGTCCTCTTCAGCGGCGTCGACGACCCGGCGGCCACGTGGCAGGCCCTGTACGACCGCGGCATCCTCATCCGCGATGTCGGAATCGCGCACAGCCTGCGTGTGACGGCGGGCACCGAAGCCGAATCGACGGCGTTCCTCGACGCCCTCGCGTCGCTGCGGACGTGAGGCTCCGGGCGCCTCGCTAGAGTGGTCGCATGACCAATCCCGCGCCCCGCACGGCCTCGATCCGCCGCGCGACGAGCGAGTCGACGGTCGAGCTCGACCTCGATCTCGATGGCACCGGCCAGAGCCACATCGACACCTCGGTGCCGTTCTTCAACCACCTCCTGACGGCGTTCGCGAAGCACTCGCTGACCGATCTCACGGTGCGCGCCTCCGGTGACACCGACATCGACGCGCACCACACCGTGGAGGACGTCGCGATCGTGCTCGGTCAGGCGATCCGCGAGGCGCTCGGCGACAAGTCCGGAATCTCACGTTACGGCGACGCCCTCGTGCCGCTCGATGAAGCGCTCGCGCAGGCCGTGGTCGACATCAGCGGCCGCCCGTACCTCGTGCACGACGGTGAGCCCGCGGGCTTCGAGCACCACCTCATCGGCGGGCACTTCACCGGGTCGCTCGTGCGTCACACGTTCGAGGCGATCGCGTTCCACAGCGCGATGACGGTGCACGTGCGCGTCATCGGCGGGCGCGACCCGCACCACATCGCCGAAGCGGAATACAAGGCGTTCGCGCGCGCATTCCGCCAGGCGAAGGCGCTCGATCCGCAGGTCGACGGCATCCCGAGCACGAAGGGTGCTCTGTGACCGAGGGCGAGCGTCCCCTCGTCGCCGTCCTCGACTACGGGTCGGGCAACGTCCACTCCGTCGTCAAAGCGCTGGATGCCGCCGGCGCCGACGCGCGGCTGACGGCCGACCGCGGTCTCATCCAGGAGGCCGCCGGCCTCGTCGTGCCCGGCGTCGGAGCGTTCCAGGCGGTCATGGCCGCACTCCGCGGCAGCCGCGGCGACGAGCTGATCGAACGGCGCCTCGCGGGCGGACTGCCCGTGCTCGGGATCTGCGTCGGCATGCAGGTGCTGTTCGAGCGCGGCGTCGAACGCGGCGTCGACACCGAGGGCATGGGGCAATGGCCGGGCGTCGTGACCGAGCTCGACGCCCCCGTGCTGCCGCACATGGGCTGGAACACGGTGCGCGCGGGGGAGGGGAGCACCCTGTTCCGCGGGCTCGACGACGAACGCTTCTACTTCGTGCACTCGTTCGGCGCGCAGAGCTGGCACCTCGACGTCATCCGTCCCTTCCGCGCGCCGGTGCTCACGTGGTGCGACTACGGCACACCGTTCCTCGCGGCGGTCGAGAACGGACCGCTGACCGCCACCCAGTTCCACCCCGAGAAGAGTGGCGCCGCCGGCATCCGACTGCTCGGCAACTGGCTGTCGACGCTGCCGCAGGCGCGGTAGTCTCTTCCCTTGTGTGTGGCGTGCTTCCGCGCCCTGACAACTCACCTGGAGCCATGAACGATTTCGCGTCCACCCCTGAATTGATCCTCCTCCCGGCGGTCGACGTCGCCGACGGCAAGGCTGTGCGCCTGACCCAGGGCGAGGCCGGCACGGAGACGAACTACGGCGATCCCGTCGACGCGGCGCTGCAGTGGGCGCACGACGGCGCGCAGTGGATCCACCTCGTCGACCTCGACGCCGCCTTCGGCCGCGGCAGCAACGCCGGCGTGCTGCGCAAGGTCATCAAGCAGCTGCGGGGTGTGCAGGTCGAGCTCTCCGGCGGCATCCGCGACGACGCGACGCTCGAGGCCGCCCTCGAATCCGGCGCCGCGCGCATCAACCTCGGCACCGCGGCGCTCGAGAACCCCGAGTGGGCCGCCGATGTCATCGGCCGGTACGGCGAAGCGATCGCCGTCGGGCTCGACGTGCGCGGCACGACCCTCGCCGCGCGGGGCTGGACGCAGGACGGCGGCGATCTGTGGCAGGTGCTGGAGCGCCTGGAGGATGCCGGCTGCAGCCGCTACGTCGTCACCGACGTGACGAAGGACGGCACCCTCCGCGGCCCGAACCTCGAGCTCCTGCGAGAAGTCACGTCGCGCACGGTGAAGCCGGTCGTGGCCTCCGGGGGCATCTCGAGCCTCGATGACATCGCGGCGCTGCGGGAGCTGGTGCCCCTCGGTGTCGAGGGTGCGATCGTCGGCAAGGCGCTCTACGCGGGGGCCTTCACGCTCCCCGAGGCGCTGGATGTCGCCGGAGACTGACTCGGCGGGCGTCCCCTGGGAGGGACGCAGCTTCGACGCGAACCCGCACGCCGCCGACGACGGCTCGGCCGATCCGGCGCTGCTCGCCGCGCTCACCGCGTTCCGCGCGGGATCCGGCTCGGCGTCGGCTGTCGTCGACGCCTACCGCTCGGCGCGCCTGCTCATCCCCCTCGTCGCCGACAAGGGGGAGGAGGGGGTCGGGGTGAACGGGCTGCGCGTCGACAAGACGCAGGAGCTCTCGATCATCACCGTGGCCGGCCCCGATGGGCGACGCGTGCTGCCGGTGTTCACCTCCGTCGCGGCGATGGCCGCGTGGGATGCGCAGGCACGCCCCGTTCCGGCCGATGGCGTGCGTACGGCCCTGTCCGCCGCGGCCGACGACACCGAGCTGATCGTCATCGACCCCGGTTCGGCGACGGAATACGTGCTGCGCAGGCCCGCCGTGTGGGCCGTCGGACAGGGGCAGCGCTGGGAGCCGGCGCACGAATCGCCCGAGGTCTTCACCGGCCTGCAGGAGAGCATCGGCGGCGAGCTCGCGGTGCTCGACCTGTCGGTGGCCGCGGGTGATCCCGAGGGGCGCCTGCGCGGTCCGGAGCTGATCGTCCGGCTGCAGCTCATCGACGGGCTCGACAAGACGCAGCTCGACGCGGTGCTGCAGAGGCTGGCCTCCCGGTGGGCGGCCGATGACCGCATCGCCGTGCTGGTCGACTCGCTGACGGTCAAGCTCGTCCGCTGATCCCGCTCAGGTGACGGGGCCGGTCCACTTCTCACCGGGTCCCTTGCCGATGGCGTCGGGGATGACCGACGCCTCCCGGAAGGCGAGCTGCACCGAACGGAGGCCATCGCGGAGCGACCGCGCGTGCATGTCGCTGATCTCGGGAGCCGCGGCCGTGATCAGCCCGGCGAGCGAGTTGATGAGCTTCCGCGCCTCGTCGAGGTCGAGCTGTGAGTCGGGATCGTCGGCGAGTCCGACCTTCACGGCCGCGGCGCTGAGCAGGTGCACGGCGGCAGCCGTGATGACCTCGACGGCGGGCACATCCGCGATGTCGCGGGATGCCGCGGCCGACGCGCGCTCCTGTTCCTCCCAGCGGGCGATGCGCTCGGCATCCTGCGGGTCGTGCGGGGCATCGGGGGTGGGGTTCGTGGCCACGGGTCGCTCTCTGCTAGAGTAGGCGGGCACCGGAGTGTTCTACTCCGGATCGAAAGAGGATCACATCCCACCCGCGCTTGCCGCTCCAGGCTACCGGGTCACGCACTCCGCCTCGTCCGCGAGGTAGTCCGCCCAGCGGATGCGGGTGCGAGAAAACGAAGCCGACGCTCGCGTCGTGCGGGGTGGACGTGTTGCTCTTCCGCCCGAGACGCACTCCTGTGTGTCCGGTGGCCGCCACCGCACGAAGAGGAGTTCCGCACATCAGCGATCCCCGCACCAACGACCGCATCCGCGTTCCCGAGGTCCGCCTCGTCGGACCCGCGGGTGAGCAGGTCGGCGTCGTCCGCATCGAGGTCGCGCTGCGCCTGGCTCAGGAAGCCGATCTCGACCTGGTCGAGGTCGCTCCGGACTCGAAGCCGCCCGTGGTCAAGATCATGGACTACGGGAAGTTCAAGTACGAAGCCGCGCAGAAGGCGAAAGAAGCACGGCGCAATCAGGCGAACACGATCCTCAAAGAGGTCCGTTTCCGTCTGAAGATCGACAACCACGATTACGAGACCAAGCGCAAGCGCGCGGAGGGCTTCCTCAAGACGGGTGACAAGGTCAAGGCCATGATCCTGTTCCGCGGTCGCGAGCAGTCGCGTCCCGATCAGGGCGTGCGTCTGCTGAAGAAGTTCGCCGAGGATGTGGCCGACTTCGGCACCGTGGAGTCCAACCCCACGATCGACGGTCGCAACATGGTCATGGTGATCGCCCCGCACAAGAACAAGTCCGAGGTCAAGACGGAGCAGAACGCCCAGCGCACTGCCAACCGCGAGGCCGCACGACAGGCACGCAACGGCGCCGAAGGCGCCGACGCCGAATCCGCCACGGCGGAGTAGGCCCCACAGACTCCGGCCCGCCGGACACACAACGAAGGAAGAGACATGCCGAAGCAGAAGACCCACTCGGGTGCCAAGAAGCGATTCAAGGTCACCGGCAGCGGAAAGCTCATGAAGCAGCAGGCCGGAATGCGCCACAACCTCGAGGGCAAGTCCTCGCGTCGTACGCGCCGCCTCAACCAGGAGCAGGTCCTCGCTCCCGGTGACGCCAAGCAGGCCAAGAAGCTCCTCGGCCTCTAAGCGCCGACGCACGTTAGGAAGAAGAAGAAATGGCTAGAGTCAAGCGGGCGGTAAACGCCCACAAGAAGCGTCGCGTCATCCTCGAGCGCGCGTCCGGATACCGCGGACAGCGTTCGCGTCTGTACCGCAAGGCGAAGGAGCAGGTCACCCACTCGCTCGTCTACGCGTACCGTGACCGCCGCAAGCGCAAGGGCGACTTCCGTCGCCTGTGGATCCAGCGCATCAACGCCGCGAGCCGCCAGAACGGCCTCACGTACAACCGCTTCATCCAGGGCCTCGGCCTCGCGGGTGTGCAGGTCGACCGCCGCATCCTCGCCGACCTCGCGGTCAACGAGCCGGCCACGTTCGCGTCGCTGATCGCGACCGCGAAGGCGGCCCTGCCGGCCGACGTCAACGCTCCGCGCGTCTGACCTCTTTCGCATCCACAACGGGCGTCCTCCTGCGGGAGGGCGCCCGTTGCGCGTTGCCGGACAGTCAAGCTCTGCGGCTCTACACTGAGAGCGTGCTCGAGAACCCGCGTTCCCCCCGCGTGCGCGCCGTCGCCAAGCTGACCAAGCGCAGCGCCCGGCAGGAGACCGGGCTGTTCCTGCTCGAAGGCCCGCAGGCCGCGCGCGAGGCCCTGGCGTACCGCCCCGACACCGTCGTGGAGCTCTTCGCCACTCCGACGGCGATGGAGCGGCATCCCGACCTGCGCGAAGCGGCGCGCGACGCGGGAGTGGAGGTCGAGTTCACGACCGAAGCGGTGCTGGATGCCATGGCCGACACCGTCACACCGCAGGGCATCGTCGCCGTCGCGCGACAGGCGCCGACCTCGCTGAAAGACGTGTTCGCGGCGGCGCCGAAGCTCCTCGCCATTTGCGAAGAAGTGCGTGACCCCGGCAACCTCGGCACCATCATCCGGGCAGCGGATGCCGCCGGCGCCGACGCGGTGATCCTCACCGGTCGCACGGTCGACCCGTACAACCCGAAGGTCGTCCGCGCGACCACCGGCTCGCTCTTCCACGTGCCGGTCGCCGTCGGCGCCGATCTCGCATCGACGATCGAACGGGCGCACGCGGCGGGGCTCCGCGTCATCGCCGCCGATGTGGGCGGCGACGACTTCCTGGCGCGCCGCGACATCCTGCGCGAGCCCACCGCCTGGCTGTTCGGCAACGAGGCGCGCGGGCTCGAAGACGACGCGGTCGCCCTCGCCGACCTGTCGCTGCGACTGCCGATCTACGGTCGTGCGGAGTCGCTGAACCTGGCGACGGCGGCCAGCGTCTGCCTGTACGAAACGGCGTTCGCGCAGCGCACGGACGCCTGACGGGCATATTCCGATCGGGTTACGACTCGATCAAGATCTTGTGGAGAACTTGAGACGTGCCGGAGGTCTCCGCCTAGGCTGAGCCCATGGCGACACCCGATCCGGCCCCCGCAACGTCGAACATCTCGGTGCGGCGGGGCGACCCCCTCGTCGTCGTGAGCAACGTCCAGAAGCACTACGGCGACTTCCAGGCGCTCACCGACATCGACCTCACCGTCAATAGGGGAGAGGTCGTCGTCGTGATCGGCCCGTCCGGGTCGGGCAAGTCGACGCTGTGCCGCACGATCAACCGCCTCGAGACGATCACGAGCGGCTCGATCACGATCGACGGCAAAGAACTGCCCAAAGAAGGCAAGGCGCTCGCGAACCTCCGCGCCGACGTCGGTATGGTGTTCCAGTCGTTCAACCTGTTCTCGCACCTGACGATCCTCGAGAACGTCACCCTCGGGCCGATCAAGGTCAAGGGCGTGAAGCGCGCCGATGCCGAACGCGAGGCCACGGCGCTCCTGGAACGCGTGGGCGTCGCGGCGCAGGCATCCAAACTGCCCGCTCAGCTCTCCGGCGGTCAGCAGCAGCGCGTCGCCATCGCCCGCGCCCTCGCCATGCAGCCCAAAGTCATGCTCTTCGATGAGCCCACCAGCGCCCTCGACCCCGAGATGATCAACGAGGTGCTCGACGTCATGGTCGGCCTCGCCCACGACGGCATGACGATGATCGTCGTGACGCACGAGATGGGCTTCGCCCGCAAGGCCGCCGACCGCGTGGTCTTCATGGCCGACGGCCACATCGTCGAGGAGGCGACGCCCGACGAGTTCTTCACGAACGCGAAGAGCGACCGCGCGAAGGACTTCCTCTCCAAGCTCATCACGCACTAGACCCCGCACTCCGCACCGAGAGCGGTTTTCCCGCACGCACATACGAAACCAGGAGGACATCACATGCGAACCACACGCATCGCCGGCGCATTCGCCGGAATCGCCATCGCCGCACTCGCGCTCACGGCCTGCAACAGCGGCAGCCCGACCACGCCGGGTGACGGCGGCGACGCCGGAGACGGCGGCGACAGCGGCGCGCTCTGGGAGGTCGCGACCGACGTCTCGCTCGACGGCAGCCCGACCTTCGAGAGCATCACCGAGCGCGGCAAGGTCGTCGTCGGCGTCAAGGAAGACCAGCCGGGTCTCGGCTATCTCGACGCCACGACGGGCGATCGCACCGGATTCGACGTCGACATCGCGCGATGGATCGCCGCGTCGCTCGGCTACGACGAGGCCGACATCGAGTTCAAGGCGATCGCATCGGCGAACCGCGAGCAGTCGATCGTCAACGGTGACATCGACTACTACGTCGGCACCTACTCGATCACCGACAAGCGCAAGGAGCAGATCGACTTCGCCGGTCCGTACTTCCTCACGGGTCAGGGTCTGCTCGTCGCCAACGACAGCGAGATCACGAGCGAAGACGACCTCGGCCCCGACACGAAGGTCTGCTCGGCGACCGGTTCGACGCCCATCCAGAACATCAAGTCGAACTTCCCCGATGTGCCCACGGAGGAGTTCGACCTGTACTCGGCCTGCGTCGATGCGCTCATCAGCGGCACGGTGGATGCCGTCACCACCGACCAGGCCATCCTGATCGGCTACGCGGCCCAGTACCCCGACGAGATCAAGGTCGTGGGTGAGCCCTTCAGCGAGGAGCGCTACGGCGTCGGTCTCGCCAAGGGCGACGACGCGCTGCGCGACTTCATCAACACGCTGTTCACCGACGGTGGCGAAACCTGGCAGGGGATCTTCGACAAGAACCTCGGCTCGTCCGGCATCACGGTCGAGCAGCCGCAGGTCGACGCGTACTGATCGATAGTCATCGGATGGGGGCGGGCTCGCCCGCCCCCATCTCCTACTGAGGAGGACACGTGGGCGTCATCGTCGACAACCTCGACCTGTGGTCGGAGGCGCTGGGCAACACGCTGCTGCTGTTCTTCGTCGGCGGTCTGATCGCGCTCGTGCTGGGCACGATCGTGGGGGCCATGCGGGTCTCTCCCGTGCCGATCGCCCGCGCCGTGGGCACGGTGTACGTCAACGTCATCCGGAACACCCCGCTGACGCTCGTCTTCTTCTTCTTCGCGTTCGGGTATCCCCAGCTGGGACTCCCGAGCCCGGGCTTCACCGTGCTGGCGATCTGGGCGCTCGGGATCTACACCGCGACCTACGTCGCGGAGGTGATCCGTGCCGGCGTCAACACCGTCCCCGTCGGCCAGGCCGAGGCCGCCCGCGCCCTCGGGCTGCCGTTCGGGCAGGTGATGTCGCTCATCGTGCTGCCGCAGGCGTTCCGCTCGGTGGTGCCGCCGATGATGAGCGTGTTCATCGCCCTTCTGAAGAACACCACCGTCGCGGCGGGCTTCTCGGTGGCCGAGCTCGGCATCGTCCGCGCCAACCTCAGCGAGCGCGGTGAGAACGCGCTCGTCGTCCTCCTCTGGGTGGCGCTCGTGTTCGTGGTGCTGGTGCTGGTGCTGAGCGTGGTGCAACGCCGGCTCGAAACGACCTGGAGGATCGCGCGATGAGCTCCGTCCTGTACGACGTCCCCGGACCCCGCGCGATCGTCCGCAACCGACTGATCGGTGTCGCGACGGTCCTGGTCATCGCGGGACTCATCGGCTTCGTGCTCTACCGCTTCGCTGTGACGGGTCAATTCTCGGCCCAGAAGTGGTACATCTTCACGTTCTCCAACGTGTGGGTGGGCATCTTGAAAGCGCTCGGCAATACCCTGGCGGCCTTCGCGCTCGCGGCCGTCGGCGCGCTCGCGCTCGGCTTCATCCTGGCGATCGGCCGCTTGTCGGACCACGCCTGGGTGCGCACCCCGGTGACGGCGATCATCGAGGTGTTCCGCGCGATCCCGGTGCTCATCTTCATGTCGCTGATGTACTACGGCCTTCCGACCCTGGGGGTGCGGATCGAGCCGTACTGGGCGGTCGTCATCGCCCTCGTCGCGTACAACGGCTCGGTGCTCGCCGAGGCGTTGCGCGCCGGCGTCGAGTCGCTGCCGCGCGGCCAGAAAGAGGCGGGCTACGCGATCGGGCTCCGCAAGAGCGGCGTCATGACCCTCATCCTGCTGCCCCAGGCCGTGCGCGCGATGCTGCCCGTGATCGTCGCGCAACTGGTCGTGACGTTGAAGGACACATCGCTCGGCTTCATCATCACGTACCCCGAGCTCATCTACTACGCCAAGCAGCTCACCTCGCAGCCGGGGCGCCCCATCCTGCAAGCCGCGATCGTCATCGGTGCGATCTACATCGCCATGTGCCTTCTGCTCAGCGCCTTCGCGCGGTTCTTGGAGAAGCGCGTGAGCCGGTCGGACCGCGCGCGCCAGGTGGTCGATCCCCTGCACCACCCCGTGGGCGACGTCACCGACACCGAGCTGATCGCCACGCAGAAGCGCGGGCGACCGAAGCGATAGGCGGATCGGGGCGTCCACGCCCCGCCGGTAGACTCGACTCTCGTGTCCGAGCCTGTAGAGATCACCCCCGACGCGGTCGAGTCCGCCGTCGCCGACGCGCTCGCCGCGATCGCCGCGGCCGGCGATACCGCCGCGCTGAAAGCGGCGCGCAACGCCCACGTCGGCGAAGGGTCGCCGCTCGCGGCGCTCAACGCCCGCATGCGCGACGTGCCGAACGACCAGAAGGCCGCCTTCGGCAAGCTCGTGGGTCAGGCGCGGGGCCGTGTCACGCAGGCGCTCGCCGCCCGTGAGACCGAGCTCGCCGAGGCCGAGACGGCCGCGCAGCTCGAGTCCGAACGCATCGACATCACTGCGCTGCCGCAGCGCGCGCGGGTGGGGGCGCGGCATCCGCTGACCCTGTTGCAGGACCAGATCGGCGACATCTTCGTCGGCATGGGATGGGAAGTCGCGGAGGGTCCCGAGCTCGAGCACGAGTGGTACAACTTCGACGCTCTGAACCTCGACGCCGACCACCCCGCGCGCCAGATGCAGGACACGTTCTACGTCGACCCGGTCGCCGCGCATCTGCTGCTGCGCACCCAGACGAGCCCGGTGCAGATGCGCTCGATGCTCACCCGCGACCTGCCGGTCTACATCGTCTCCCCGGGGCGCGTCTACCGCACCGACGAATTCGACGCGACGCACCTGCCGGTGTTCAGCCAGTTCGAGGGCCTCGTCATCGACAAGGGCATCACGATGGCGCACCTGCGCGGCACGCTCGACCACGTCGCGCGTGCGCTGTTCGGCGCCGAGGCCAAGACCCGCCTCCGCGCCAACTACTTCCCCTTCACCGAGCCCTCCGCCGAACTCGACCTCTGGCACCCGACCTTCACCGGCGGCGCACGCTGGATCGAGTGGGGCGGATGCGGCATGGTCAACCCCAACGTGCTCCGCGCGGCCGGGATCGACCCCGAAGAGTACTCGGGCTTCGCGTTCGGTATGGGCATCGAGCGGACGCTGATGTTCCGCTCCGACGTGAAAGACATGCGCGACATGGCCGAGGGCGATGTCCGCTTCAGCGAACAGTTCGGAATGGTGGTCTGATGCGCGTCCCGCTCTCCTGGTTGCGTGAGTACGTCGACGTCCCCGTCGGCACGACCCCGGAGGATGTGCTGGCGTCGCTCGTCTCCGTCGGCTTCGAAGAGGAAGACGTCCACGGCTTCGGGCTTACCGGCCCGATCGTGGTCGGCGAGGTGCTGTCCTTCGAGGCGGAGCCCCAGTCCAACGGCAAGACCATCCGCTGGTGCCAGGTCGACGTCGGAGCGGCGAACGGGGGAGTGCGCGGCATCGTGTGCGGCGCCGGCAACTTCTTCGTCGGCGACAAGGTCGTCGTGACGCTGCCCGGCGCAGTGCTGCCCGGCCCGTTCCCGATCGCGGCGCGCAAGACCTACGGCCACGTGTCGGACGGCATGATCGCCTCGGCGCGCGAACTGGGCCTCGGCGACGAGCACGACGGCATCCTGCGGCTCGTCGAACTCGGCCTCGACCCCGAGATCGGCGCCGACGCGATCGCCCTTCTCGGCCTCGACGACGTCGCGGTGGAGATCAACGTCACGCCCGACCGCGGCTACGCGCTGTCGCTGCGCGGTGTCGCGCGGGAGTATGCCCACGCCACCGGGGCCGCGTTCCGCGACCCCGGCGCGCACGAGTTCGACGACCTCGCGCAGCCCACCTCCGGCTTCGGCGTCGCCGTCGACGACACCGCGCCGATCCGCGGCAACGTCGGCGCGAGCGAATTCGTGGTGCGCACGGTCCGGGGCGTCGACCCCACCCGGCCGACGCCGGCCTGGATGATCGCGCGCCTGCAGCTCGCCGGCATCCGCTCGCTCGGTGTCCTCATCGACATCACGAACTACGTCATGCTCGAGCTCGGCAACCCGATCCACGGGTACGACCTCGCCCGCCTCAGCGGTGGCATCACGGTGCGCCGCGCGCAGCCGGGGGAGCACCTGGTGACCCTCGACGGCAAGGACCGCACGCTGTCGCCCGAAGACCTGCTCATCACCGACGGGTCCGGACCCATCGGGCTCGCAGGTGTCATGGGCGGTGCGACGACCGAGATGACCGACGCGACGCGTGACGTGCTCATCGAGGCGGCGATCTTCGACACCGTCACGATCGCGCGCACGGCCCGACGCCACAAGCTGCCGTCCGAGGCATCCAAGCGCTTCGAGCGCGGTGTCGATCCGCTCATCCCGTTCGTCGCGGCACGCCGCGTCGCCGACCTCATGGTCGCCCACGCCGGCGGCACGCTCGGCGACGAGGGCGGCGCGCTGTTCGCGGAGGTGTTCCTCGGTGAAATCCTGCTCCCGCGCGACTTCGCCGCGCGTCTCATCGGCGTCGATTACACGGATGCCGAGGTCATCGGCGCGCTCGAGACCATCGGCGCCGAAGTGACCGGCGACGGGGAGACCCTGGCGGTCATCCCGCCGTCGTGGCGCCCCGACCTCACCGACAAGTGGACGCTCGTCGAGGAGATCGCCCGCATCACCGGGTACGACCGCATTCCCTCGGTGCTGCCGATCCCGCCGTCGGGGCGCGGCTTCACCCCCGTGCAGGCGGGTCGGCGCCGCGTCGCCAACGCGCTCGCCGCAGCGGGCTTCGTCGAGACGCCGTCGTTCGGGTTCACCACCGAGGCGCAGAACGACCTGCACGGCTCCGCGGCGGGCGAGCACCTGCCCTCGATGGGGCTGGCGAACCCGCTCGACGGTCAGGCGCCGTTCCTGCGTCGCTCACTCGTGCCGGGGCTCCTCCAGGTCGCACACCGCAACGCCTCGCGCGGTCTCACCGACCTCGCGCTGTTCGAGACCGGCACGGTGTTCCTTCCCGCACCCGGCGTGACCTACGGCACGGAGACCGTGCCTCCGGCGGCCGTGCGTCCGGACGCCGCGACCCTCGCCGCGCTCGACGCCGCCATCCCGCCGCAGCCGCGGCACGTTGCGGTGCTCCTGACCGGCCACCGGGTCGCGAAGCAGCCCGGGCAGGCCGCCGAGGCGTTCGACGTCGCGGACGCGCTCGACGCGGTCCGCACGATCGGTGCCGCGGCCGGCATCGAGATCACCGTGACGCAGGGCGCTCGCGCGGCTCTCCACCCGGGGCGCGCGGGCGTGCTGCGCGTCGGCGAGACCGAAGTCGGCTACGTCGGTGAGGTGCTGCCGGCCGTCTCGGCCGCCGCGGACCTCGCGGGGCGCGTGATCGTCGCCGAGCTCGACCTCGACCGCGTGCTGGCGCTGGCCACCGAGAAGGTCGTCGCCGAGACGCTCTCGGGGTACCCCGCCGCGACGCAAGACGTCTCCCTCGTGGTGGATGCCGCGATCCCCGCCGCCGACCTGCGCACCGCGCTCGCCGAGGGTGCGGGAGATCTCCTCGAGTCGGTGCGCCTCGTCGACGACTACCGCGGATCGGGTGTGCCCGAGGGGTCGAAGAGCGTGACGTTCGCGCTGCGCTTCCGCGCCGACGACCGCACGCTGACGGCGAAGGAGGCCTCCGAGGCCAAGCTCGCCGGCGTGGCGGTCGCCGCCGCCCGCTTCGGTGCCGCCATCCGCGACTGACAGCCGGTGGGCATGTCCCACTTTCTGCAGGGTGTGTCCCGATTTCTGTCGCTTCGGGATGCCGGGAACGACCGAAAGTGGGACATACTCCCCGTGGTCGCGGCTAGCGGGAGCCCCAGTTCCAGGCGGGCACGTCCATGAAGCCCTGGCCGTCGACCTCGGTGCCGGCGAAGCCGGCGCGCAGCGCGATGCGGCCGGCCGCGCCGACCTCGTCGACGAGCGCGGGCGCATGCGAGACGACCAGCACCTGCGTGCGCTCGGCAGCGCGCGCGACCAAGCGGGCGAGTGCGGGCAGCAGCGAGGCGTGCAGGCTCGCCTCGGGCTCGTTGAGCACCAGGAGAGGCGCCGGGCGCGCCGGCAGCAGCGCCGCGCACAGCAGCAGATAGCGCAGCGTGCCGTCGGAGAGTTCCGCGGCGTCGAGCGGGCGCAGCAGGCCCGGCTGGGAGAGCGTCAGGCGGAACAGACCGCCCTCGGTTACCACGCGCACCCGGCCGCCGGGGAAGGCCTCGTCGACCGCTCGATCGAGGTCGACGCCGAACCCCGCGTGCACGACGGTCGCCCACAGCGCGGCGATGTTCGCGCCGTCGTGCGCGAGCGTGTGCGAGCGCGTTCCGATCTGGGCACGCCGCGCGGGCGCGTCGGCATCCACCCGGAAGTGGTCGTAGAAACGCCACGCGCCCATCATGCGGCGCAGGGCCAGCAGCTCCGGGGCGTCGCCGTCGGCGAGATCCGTCACGATGCTCTCGTAGGGGGCGAGCTTCTGATCGAGATTCGTCCACGCGCCGTCGCGGACGCGGGTGTTCTGCCGGGTGCGGTCGATCAGGAGGGTCGCCGGCCGCGCCGCGACACCGTGGAAGACCTGTTCGCGCTTGATCTCCGGATCGCCGCCGAACGGATCGAACTGGTCGACCTGGGGAATGCCGAGGTCGACCAGGTATCCGAGATCGTCGGAGGCGAATCCGAGCCGCACGGCGATGGGATTCTTGCGCACGGTTCCTTGCGTCCCGCCGTTTTCGGGGCCGGCCCAGAGCAGTGACGCCAGCCCGCCTTCGCGCGCGACGGCGCCGACGAGTTCGCCCCGGGCCGCCGATGCCAGCAGACGTAGCGCGCGGTAGAGGTTGCTCTTGCCCGACCCGTTGGGGCCGGTGACGACCGTCAGGGGCGCGAGCGGCACCACGACATCGCGGAGCGAGCGATAACCGGCGACGGCGAGAGTCTGCAGCATCCCCCCAGAGTGCCAGAGACCACCGACGGTTAGCCTGAGGGAGTGACCGACACCGTCTCTCCTCCCGCCCTCCAACTCTCCGGCCTCGTGAAACAGTTCGGCGAGAAGACCGCCGTCGCCGGCATCGACCTCGTGGTCCCGGCCGGCTCGTTCTTCGGGCTCGTCGGACCGAACGGCGCGGGAAAGACGACGACGCTCTCCATGGCCACCGGACTGCTCCGACCGGATGCCGGCGCCGCCTGGGTGCACGGGGTGGATGTCTGGGCCGACCCGGTGCGGGCGAAGTCGATCATCGGCAATCTTGCCGACGGCGTGCGCTTGTTCGACCGCCTCACCGGCGAGCAGCTCATCACCTACACGGCGATGATGTTCTCGCTGCCCCGCCCCGAGATCGCCGGGCGGGTGGCCGACCTCATCGAGATGATGGATCTGCGGCAAGCGGCCGGCACGATCGTCGCCGACTACTCGGCGGGCATGACCAAGAAGGTCGCGCTCGCCTGCGCGCTGGTGCATGCGCCGCGCCTGCTGGTGCTCGACGAGCCGTTCGAATCGGTCGATCCCGTCTCCGCCGCCAACATCGAAGACGTCCTGCGCGGCTACACCGCGACCGGGGGCAGCGTCATCGTCTCGAGCCACTCGATGGACCTCGTGCAGCGCATGTGCGACCACGTCGCGGTCATCGCCGCGGGCCGCGTGCTCGCCGCCGGCACGGTCGACGACGTGCGCGGCGAGCAGAGTCTGCAAGACCGGTTCGTCTCCCTCGTCGGCGGTCGGCACACGAGCGAGGGGCCGCAGTGGTTGCGACAGTCCTGAAGCTGCGCTTCCGCATTCTCGGCAACACGCTCGCCGCGCGGCCCTGGCAGCTCGTCGGGTTCTGCTTCGGCATCGTCGGCGCGCTGTCGGTGCTGGCGCTGGCGACCGCGACGTTCGTGGGGGTGTCCTTCGCCGACGAGATCGCTCTCTCCCGCGTCGTGGTGGTGATCGGCGGAGCCGCGCTCCTGCTCGGCTGGCTCCTCGGTCCGCTGTTGATCGCCGGCATGGAGTCGACGGTGGATGCCGAGCGCCTCGCGCCGTTCCCGCTGACCACGGCGCAGATCATGCGCGCGCTGACCGCCACCGGCCTCACCGGCGTGCCCGGGATCGTCACGACGCTCGCCGCCCTCGCGACGGCGATCGTCTGGTTCCGCTGGCCCGCGGCCGCGGTCGTCGCGGTGCCGGCCGCACTCGTCGGCGTGCTCACCTGCGTCTTCGCGACGCGCCTGATGGTCGCCCTGAGCGCCGGCCTCGGCGGCAACCGCCGTGGCCGCGAACTGCTCGGAACGCTGGTGCTCGCGGTGCTGATCATGACGGGCCCGATCATCACCGGCATCCTGGCGCTCGTCAGCGGTACCGACGACCTGCTCGCGCGTCTCGCCCAGGGCGCCGCGGTGCTCGGGTGGACGCCGCTCGGCGCGGCGTGGGCGATCCCCGCCGACATCGCCGCCGGTGCCGTGGTCGGTGCGCTCGGGAAGACCGCGATCGCGCTCGCGACGCTCGTGCTCCTCTGGATGCTGTGGGCGCGCGCCCTCGGCCGGTCGACGGCGTCGCCCGCGCGCCGCGCGACCCGCTCGGTGAGGCCGGGTGCCCTGGGGCTGTTCGGACGCATGCCGACGGGCGGGGTCGGCGCGACCTGGGCGCGGTCGCTCACGGCGTGGCTCCGCGACCCGCGTTACCTGCGGCAGCTTCTCGTCGTGCCGCTCTTCCCGGCGCTGTTCGCGTTCACGACGGGAGTGGACGGCCCGTTTTTCGCCGCGTCGGCCGTGATCGTCGCCCTCGTGATCGCGATCGCGGGATACGCCGACATCTCCTACGACGGCACGGCGTACGCGTCCGTTCTCGCCACCGGCATCCGTGGCCGTGACGACCGGCTGGGGAGGGCGCTCGGCTCCGCGACGATCGGCGCACCGCTGGTGGTGCTGGTGGCCGTCGTGACGGCGGTGCTCGCCGGCGCGACGGCGCTGCTGCCCGCCATCCTGGGCGCGGGACTCGGGCTGCTGCTGGTCGGCTACGGCGTCACCGCTGTCTCGTCGGCGCTCATCATCGCTCCCGTCCCGGCGCCGGGCGACAGTCCGTTCAAGAGCGTGCCGGGGCAGACCTTCGTCGGCGGGCTGCTGGTCTTCCTCGTGTGGGGCGCGTGCGCGCTGCTGGCCTCACCCGCGCTGGTGCTGGCGGCGATGGCGGCGGCGCAGGGAGACGTCCTGCTCGGATGGGTGGCACTCGCCGTCGGCCTCGCGCTCGGCGGCGCGGTGGCGACGGCCGGCATCGTCATCGGCGGGCGCACGCTCGACCGCACCGGGGCCGACCTGCTGCGGAAGATCCGCGCGCTGCCGACGAGCTAGACGCGCTCGCGCTGGCGCTCCGCCGCCTGCCAGAGGTCGCTCCACGTGGACCAGAGCCCGTCGAGCGGGCTGCCGTGCGCGTGCGACGAAAAGTGTCGCGCGACGGCGCCCGTGCCGGCGAGGGCCAGGACGTCGTCCTGCGCGGGCGGCCGCATACCGACGACGCTCACGGTGTCGAGCACGCGGTGGGAACCCAGCACGCCGGGCCGCGGGTGCGCGCCGTCGACGCTCAGCCCGTCGGCCAGCACGGGGCGGCCGTCGGCCGCGACGAGGGTTCGGGCGTCGAGGCGGCCGCCGCGCTCGCCGTACCGGCCGAGCACCAGCGTCTCGCGCAGCAGCAACCGCGCGCCCGAGCCGAGCCGGGCGGTGGTGCGCCGGTGCACGTCGGCGCCGTCGGCGACGACGAACGGCTTCGCCGCCCACGCGAGACGGGCGTCGGCGGCGAGTTCGATGTCGGTGTCCCAGCGCGCGCCGGCGTCGGCGCCGCCGTAGGCGACCGTGCCGCCGATGTCGTCGAGGTGGAGGGTGCAGCCCGCTCCGACGCGGATGCGGATCACCACCTCGTCCTGCGGGAGCAGCAACGCCTGGCCGGCCACGAGAGCGATGCGCACCTCGCGCGCGCGGCGGGAGACGACGCGCGGGATGATCTTCCCCGCGATGAGCCGGGTACGGCAGCGCGCGCCGTCGGCGTCGATCTCGATGAGCGCCCCGCCCGGTGTCAGGCCGACGGCGCACCCCCGGCATGCGAGTGCTCGTGCTCGTGCTCATGCGTGTGGACGACCCATCCGCCTTGGTCGTCGGCGTGGCTGTGCGGTGCCATCGGGCCCGGGTCGATCGGCACGTGCGTGCCGGAGGTGTGCGCGGCGACCATGCCCAGCACCCATCCGCGCAGCGCGGCGACGGCAGTCTCGTCGGTGCGCGAGAGCGCGAGCACGTCGCGGCCTTCGCGGGCGGCGGTCGCGTCGGCGACCATCTGTTCGACGTCGACTCCGACGTAGGGGGCGAGGTCGGTCTTGTTGACCACGAGGAGGTCGGCGCGCGCGATACCGGGGCCGCCTTTGCGCGCGACGTCGCCGCCGCCGGCGACGTCGAGCACGAACAGCTGCGCATCGACGAGCGCGGGGGAGAAGGTGGCGGTCAGGTTGTCGCCGCCGGATTCGATGATCACGACGTCGAGGGGGCTGAAGTCGCGCTCGAGGTCTTCGGCGGCGATGAGGTTCGCTGTGACGTCGTCGCGGATCGCCGTGTGCGGGCACGCGCCGGTTTCGACGGCGCGGATGCGCTCGGGCTCCAAGACGCCCTCGGAGCGCAGGAAGCGGGCATCCTCATCGGTGTAGATGTCGTTCGTGATGACGCCGAGACGCAGGTCGTCGCGCAGCGACCGGCAGAGCGTCGCGATGAGCGACGACTTGCCGGTGCCGACGGGGCCGGCGACGCCGAGACGGAGGGCGCGGGTGGGGGTGGAAGTGTCAGGCACGGAACAACCTTTGGTTCAGGAGCGCGTGGGCCTCGGCCCAGCGCTCGGCTTCGGGGGCCCCGGCGACGGGGATGTCGTCGGGATGGGTGAGAGGAACGAGCGAGCGCAGGTGTTCGTCGATCTGCGCGCACGTGTCGGCGACCCAGATCGTGACGGATGCCGGATCGCGCGGCTCGAGCTTGAGTACGGCGGCGGCGGCGCTGGACGCATCGTCGTAGACGACGACGCGGGTGAGGTCCAAGGGATCCATGCCGGCCTCGGCGGCGATCGCCCCGAGGACGACGGCGCGGCAGGGCGGGGCCTCCCATATCTGGAGATGCGCGAGCACGGCGGAGTCTGGCCAGAGGCGCTGCGCGAGGCGCAGGAGACCGCGTCCGAGCAGCTGGCCGGCGTCGCGGTGCGACGGTGCGACGGTGCGCGCGGCCCACGCCTCTTCTACCGTCCGCAGCGCCTTCGCCGGCGCCGTCAGCGCGAGATGGCGCGCCACGACGGCCGCGCCCGCGTCGACGATCGACGTCGTCGCGGCGCGCGCGTGCAGCAGCGCGGGCAGGTCGGCGAGGTCGAGCCCGGCACGCAGCGCCGGCTCGACGCCCGCGGAATGCGCGTGCCCGCCCGACGGGAGCCGTGCGTCGGCGAGCAGCATCGCGATGCTGGTCGAGGGCAGGGGATAGGGCAGCACGGCGGTCTCAGAACATCGTGTAGAGCTGGGCGAGCGGAAGCACCGATGCCGGCGCCGGTTGGACTTCTTCGCCGTCGATGTCGATGCGGAAGGTGTCCGGGGTGATGTCGATGCGGGGGAGGACGTCGTTGTTGCGCATGTCGGCTTTGCCGATGTGGCGTGTGGGGCGCAGCGCCAAGAGCTTCCGCCGGAGGCCCAGCTCCTCGGCCAGGCCCGCCTCCAGAGCCGCCGGCGCGACGAAGGTGAACGAGTGGTCGGCGCCGGTGGCATCGAGGAAGGTGGGCCGCAGCAGCACGGGCTGAGGAGTCGGGATCGACGCGTTCGGGTCGCCGAGCGCGGCCCACACGATGCCGCCGGCCTTGATCACGACGGCCGGCCGCACGCCGAAGAACGCGGGGTCCCACAGCACCAGGTCGGCGAGCTTGCCGACCTCGATCGAGCCCACCTCGTGGTCGATCCCGTGTGCGACGGCCGGGTTGATCGTGTACTTGGCGACGTAGCGACGCGCGCGGTCGTTGTCGGCGGGCGCGCCGGTGCCGAGCGATCCGCGACGCATCTTCATGACGTGCGCGACCTGCCACGTGCGGGTGATGACCTCGCCGATGCGCCCCATCGCCTGAGCGTCGGACGACGTGACCGACAGAGCGCCCATGTCGTGCAGGATGTCTTCCGCCGCGATGGTCGTGCCGCGGATGCGCGATTCGGCGAACGCGAGGTCTTCCGGCACGGCCGGGTTCAGATGGTGGCAGACCATCAGCATGTCGAGGTGCTCGGCGACGGTGTTCACCGTGTGCGGCAGCGTCGGATTGGTCGATCCGGGGATGACGTAGGGCAGTCCGGCGATCGAGAGGATGTCGGGGGCGTGTCCACCGCCCGCTCCCTCGACGTGGAAGGCGTGGATCGAGCGCTCGGCGATCGCCGCGATCGTCGATTCGACGTAACCCGTCTCGTTGAGCGAATCGGAGTGCAGCGCCACCTGCAGGCCCCACTCGTCGGCCGCGGTCAGGGCGGCATCGATCGCGGCCGGCGACGAGCCCCAATCTTCGTGCACTTTGTAGCCCGCGGCCCCCGCCAGCGCCTGCTCGGCGAGCGCCGCGCGGGAGACGGTGTTGCCCTTTCCGAGGATCAGGAAGTTCACCGGGAAGTGATCCAGCGCGCGGTGCATGGCCGCCAGATGCCAGGCGCCGGGGGTGACGGTCGTCGCCTTCGAACCTTCCGAGGGCCCCGTGCCGCCGCCGACGATCGTCGTGATGCCGCTGGCGAGCGCCTCGTGGATCTGCGACGGCGAGAGGAAATGCACGTGCGAATCGATCGCGCCGGCGGTCAGGATGCGGCCCTCGCCCGCGATGACGTCGGTCGACGGCCCGATCACGAGCCGCGGGTCGACGCCGTCGGCGATGTCGGGGTTGCCCGCACGGCCGATGCCGACGATGCGCCCGTCACGGATGCCGACGTCCGCGCGCAGGACCTTGTCCCAGTCGAGCACGACGACGTTGGTGATGACGGTGTCGAGGGCGCCGTCGGCGCGGGATGCGGTCGACTGCGCCATCGACTCGCGGATCGACTTCCCGCCGCCGAACACGGCTTCCTCGCCGCCGACGGTGTGGTCGCGTTCGATCTCGATCCACAGGTCGGTGTCGCCGAGGCGCACCTGGTCGCCCACCGTCGGACCGTAGATCGCGGCATAACGCTCGCGGTCGATCTGCACCATCAGCGGTCTCCGTCGAGATCGGCGTGCGCGGCACGGTTCAGCTGCAGTCCCGGCACCCGACGGCGGCCGCGCAGCGCGACGGCATCCAATTCGCGCGACGCCCCCGGCTCGAACCGTTCCGACGTGCCCGAGGGGATGTCGAGACGGAAGCCGTGCGCGGCGTCCCGGTCGAACACGAGCGAGGCGTTCGCGTCGGGCAGGTGCAGGTGCGAGCCGATCTGGATGGGACGATCGCCGGTGTTGAGGAACACGAACGTGCGGCGTTCGGCGGGGGAACGGTCGGCGTTGAGCTCGATCGTGCCGGGGCGCACCCGCACGGCTCCGGGACCTTCGAAAGACGATGTCATGGTGGGATCCTCAGTCGATCGGGTGGTGGAGCGTGACGAGCTTGCGCCCGTCGGGGAACGTCGCCTCAATCTGCACGTCGTGGAGCATCTCGGCGACCCCGGGCATGACCTCGGCGCGGGTCAGCACGTGCCGACCCTCGTGCATGAGATCGGCGACGAGCGCGCCCTCGCGCGCGCGCTCGATGACCCACGTCGACAGCAGGGCGACCGATTCGGGGTGGTTCAGCAGCACACCGCGCTCGCGGCGATCGCGCGCGATCATGCCGGCGACCGACAGCAGCAGCTTCTCGGTGTCTCCCGGGGACAGATTCATGGTGCTCGCGTCCTTTCCGCGGGTGGGTCACTGACGAATCTGCCACAGCGCCACGCGCCGGATCGCGCCGATCGGCGCCCACCGGACACCTTTTACGTGGCCGCAACAAACGGGACACCTGGGTGTCACGGTTGCGGGTCGATGATGGCTCTCAACCGCACCCCGGTCCCGGGGAGCGGGTTCACCTCGGCGCCGTCGCCGCGACCGGGGTCCGCACTCCGACCGCGGTCCGGCGTCGCACATCGACGGTGACCTGCGGGCCGCCTCCCCAGCGATCGGACGCGATATGACCACTGAACTCACCCGACCCGAGGGGGCGGGCGCTCCGCCCGCCGTGCCGCCCACGGACATCCTCGACCACTCCACCGCCGACGCCCGCGCCGCCACGAAGGAGAGCCTCGAGGACTACACCCTCCGCTTCGCGCCCCGCAGCTACCGCAAGTGGGGCCCCGGCGTCGTTGCCACCAGCGCGCTCGGCGGCATCGCCTACCTCGCCGACTTCTCGATCGGTGCCAACATCGGCATGACGCACGGCACGGTCAATGCGCTGCTCGGCATCGCGGTCGCGGCGGTCGTCATCTTCGTCACCGGCATCCCGTTGGCCTACTACGCCGCGCGCTACAACATCGACCTCGACCTCATCACGCGCGGGTCGGGCTTCGGGTACTACGGCTCCATCATCACCAACATCGTGTTCGCGACCTTCACGTTCATCTTCTTCGCGCTCGAAGGCTCGATCATGGCGCAGGGTCTGCAGATCGGCCTCGGCGTGCCCCTGTGGATCGGTTACGCCGTGTCGACGATCCTGGTGATCCCGCTGGTGATCTTCGGGATGCGTGCGCTGTCGAAGCTGCAGGTGTGGACGACGCCGCTGTGGCTCGTGCTCATGGTGATTCCGTTCGTCTACCTCGTCGTGGCCAACCCCGACTCGGTCGGCGACTTCTTCGCCTTCCAGGGACAGGGCGACGGATCGGTCTCCCTCGCCTCGGTCATGCTCGCCGCCGGCGTCTGCCTCTCGCTCATCGCCCAGATCGCCGAGCAGATCGACTACCTGCGCTTCATGCCCCCGAAGACCGACGGCAACAAGCGGCGCTGGTGGGCCGCGGTCATCCTCGCCGGGCCCGGCTGGGTCATCTTCGGCGCGATCAAGCAGGCCGTCGGCCTCTTCCTCGCGGTCTACCTCATCGCGAGCCTCGACCCGGAGGCATCCGCGACCGCCAATGAGCCGGTGCACCAGTTCCTCGGCATCTACCGCGAGATGATGCCCGCGTGGCTCGCGATGACCCTCGCCGTCATCCTCGTCGTCATCTCGCAGATCAAGATCAACGTCACGAACGCGTACTCCGGCTCGCTCGCGTGGACGAACTCCTACACCCGCATCACGAAGACGTACCCCGGCCGCATGATCTTCGTGCTGGTGAACCTGGCGATCGCGCTGGTGCTGATGGAGGCGAACATGTTCGACTTCCTGAACACCATCCTGGGCTTCTACGCCAACCTCGGTATGGCGTGGATCGTCACGGTCGCCACCGACATCGCGATCAACAAGTACGTGCTGAAGCTCTCGCCGAAGCAGCCCGAGTTCCGCCGCGGCATGCTGTACGCGTGGAACCCGGTCGGCGTGGTGTCGTTCGCCCTGTCCGGCGGCGTGTCGATCGCGATGTTCTTCGGTGCCTTCGGGCCCGCCGTGCAGCCGTTCTCGCCGATGTTCGCCGTCGCGATAGCGTTCGTCGCGACGCCGCTCATGGCGATCGTCACGAAGGGCCGGTTCTACCTGCGCCGCACCGACGACGGCATCGACCTGCCGATGCTCGACTCCGACGGCAACCCCAGCAACGAGCGACTGATGGATCTCGCCACCGGCATGGAGTTCGAGCGCCCCGACATGATCGCCTCGGCGATCCCCGGTCCGGACGGTCAGACCCAGTACATCTCGTCGCTGTCGCTCGCGACCGACCGCACCGGCGCGCACGTCCTGCCACCGCAGAAGTAGCCGTACCCGATCGGGCGATGGCGGCGGCGCGGCAGCGTCGCCGCCATCGCCGCGTCCGCCGACGGTGATCGACAGGATTTGCGGATGCTGCGGGCGGAGCGATATCGTCGCGGCATGCTCTCCGCCGCGATCGCCGTCACGTCTGTGACCGGCGCGCGTCGACGTCTGGACGGCCGCCGACTCTAGGCGACCCCTGCATCCGCCTCGGCGGAGCGTGGAGTGTCGCCGCCCGCCGGTCCTCGTCGCCGTGGCGACATCCCCCAGACAATAAGGTTGGACAATGACCTCTTCGGTCGCCGTTTCCGGCGCTTCGGGCTATGCAGGTGGCGAAATCCTGCGGCTGCTCGCCGCGCATCCCGACATCGAGATCCGCACCGTCACCGCGCACTCCAACGCGGGGCAGCCGCTCGTCGAGCATCAGCCGCATCTGCGCTCGCTCGCCCATCTCACCCTGCAGCCGACGACGCCCGAGGTGCTCGCCGGGCACGACATCGTCTTCCTCGCGCTGCCGCACGGCCAGTCGGGGCAGTACACCGACGCGCTCGCCGACGTCCCGCTGGTGATCGACGCCGGCGCCGATCACCGACTGACGTCGGCGGATGCCTGGGACGCCTTCTACGGCGGTGACTTCCACGAGCCCTGGGTCTACGGCGTTCCGGAGCTTCCGGTCCACGGGGGCAAGCAGCGCTCGGCGCTGGTCGGCGCCGCGCGGATCGCCGCGCCCGGCTGCAACGCGTCGACCGTGGCGCTCTCGCTCGCTCCGGGCGTGGCGGCGGGTGTCATCGACACGAGCGACATCGTCACGGTGCTCGCGGTCGGGCCCTCGGGCGCCGGCAAGAGCCTCAAGACGAACCTCTTGGCCGCCGAGATCCTCGGGTCGGCGAACCCGTATGCCGTCGGCGGCACACACCGCCACATCCCCGAGATCCGGCAGGCCCTCGCCGCGGCCGGCGCCGCCGCCGCCGACATCAACATCTCCTTCACGCCGGTGCTCGTGCCGATGAGCCGCGGCATCCTCGCGACCTCGACGGCGCCGATCGCGCCCGGGGTGACGGATGCCGACATCCGCGCCGCGTGGGAGAACGCGTACGCCGACGAGACGTTCGTGCACCTGCTGCCGGCGGGCCACTTCCCCCGCACGGCCGACGTCGTCGGCGCGAACACCGCCCTGATGGGCCTCGCGATCGACCGCGCCGCGAACCGCGTCGTGGTCGTGGCCGCCGTCGACAACCTCGTCAAGGGCACCGCGGGCGCCGCGATCCAGTCGATGAACATCGCCCTCGGACTCCCCGAGACGACGGGCCTGAGCGTGAACGGAGTGGCACCGTGAGCGTCACCGCAGCCAGAGGTTTCGAAGCGGCCGGGGTCGCCGTCGGACTCAAATCGACCGGCAACAAGGACGTCGCCATCGTCGTCAACCGCGGCCCGAAGAAGGCCGCGGCGGCGGTGTTCACGAGCAACCGCGCGAAGGCGAACCCCATCATCTGGTCGCAGCAGGCCATCGCCGACGGCGTCGCCGAGGCCGTCGTGCTGAACTCCGGTGGCGCCAACTGCTTCACCGGCAGCTTCGGGTTCCAGACGACGCATCAGACGGCGGAGAAGACCGCGGAGCTGCTCTCGGTCAGCGCGGGCGACGTCATCGTGTGCTCGACGGGCCTCATCGGCACCGGCGACGAGACCTTCCGGGCGCGCGTGCTCGAGGGCGTGGCGCAGGGGATCGCGGCGCTCAGCGCCGACGGCGGCGTGGATGCCAGCGAAGCCATCATGACGACCGATTCGCGCGCCAAGCGCGCCGAACGCACGCAGGGCGGGTGGACGATCGGCGGCATGGCGAAGGGCGCGGGCATGCTCGCGCCGGGCCTGGCGACCATGCTCGTCGTGATCACGACGGACGCCGACGTCGCGGCATCCGACCTCGACGCCGCGCTCCGGCAGGCGACGGGTGTGAGCTTCGACCGGCTCGACTCGGACGGCTGCATGTCGACGAACGACCAGGTCACCCTGCTCGCGAGCGGCGCGAGCGGCATCCAGCCCGACCTGGCCGAGTTCACGCGGGTGCTCACCGAAGTCAGCCGCGACCTCGCCGCGCAGCTCCAGGGCGATGCCGAGGGCGCGAGCCATGACATCGCGATCGAGGTCGTCGGCGCTGCGAGCGAGGGCGACGCCGTGGAGGTGGGGCGCTCCGTGGCGCGCAACAACCTCTTCAAGGCGGCGATCTTCGGCAACGATCCGAACTGGGGGCGCGTGCTCGCCGCGATCGGCACGACGACGGCGGCCTTTGACCCGTACGACGTCGACGTGTCGTTCAACGGCGTCCGGGTGTGCACGGCCGGGGGACCGGACCGCCCGCGCGAGGACGTCGACCTCACGCCGCGGGCGACCCGCATCCTCATCGACTTGAAGGTCGGCGCCGCGGAAGCGACGATCCTCACCAACGACCTGACGCACGACTACGTCCACGAGAACAGCGCGTACTCCTCATGACCGATCTCCAGCAGACCACGCCCGAAGAGGCGGCGGCCAAGGCGGGCGTGCTCATCGAATCGCTGCCGTGGCTGCAGCGCTTCCGCGACCAGATCGTCGTGATCAAGTACGGCGGCAACGCCATGGTCTCCGAAGAGCTGCAAGATGCCTTCGCGCAGGACATCGCCTACCTGCGCTTCGTGGGTGTCAAACCGGTCGTCGTTCACGGCGGCGGACCGCAGATCTCCCAGATGCTCGATCGCCTCGCGATCCCGAGTGAGTTCAAAGGCGGCTACCGCGTCACGAGCACCGAGGCGATCGGGGTCGTCCGGATGGTGCTCACCGGTCAGATCAATCCGCAGCTGGTCGGCCGCATCAACGCCTTCGGGCCGTTCGCGACGGGGCTCTCGGGTGAGGATGCCGGCCTCTTCGGCGGCCGCCGCCGCGGCGTGGTCGTCGACGGCACGGAGCACTCGCTCGGCTACGTCGGCGACGTCGTGGAGGTCGACCCGCAGCCCGTGCTCGATCAGCTCGCCGCGGGCCGCATCCCCGTCGTCTCGTCGATCGCGCCCGACCTCGACAGTCCGGGCCAGTCGCTCAACGTCAACGCGGATGCCGCGGCGGCGGCGCTCGCCGTGGCCCTCGGTGCGACGAAGCTCGTCGTGCTCACCGATGTGCCGGGGCTCTACGCCGACTGGCCGAACCGCGACTCGCTCGTCTCGCACCTGACCGCGACGCAGCTGCGGAGCCTCGTGCCGCGCCTCGAGTCGGGCATGATCCCCAAGATGCAGGCGTGCCTGGATGCCGTCGACGGCGGCGTCGACACGGCGGCGATCATCGACGGACGCCAGCCCCATTCGGTGCTGGTGGAGATCTTCACGGAACACGGAATCGGAACAGAGGTGGTGGCGGGATGAACGCGGCGATGTGGCAGGACGATGCGGCGCGAGACCTCGTCCGCAACGCCGGCGACCGGTTCGCGCTGTTCGCCCGCGGCGAGGGGTCGTACCTCTGGGACGGCGACGGCACCCGCTACCTCGACTTCCTCGGGGGCATCGCGGTGACCTCCTTGGGGCACTCGCATCCCGTCTTCGTGGAGGCGGTCTCGCGTCAGGCGGCGACGCTGGCGCACGTGTCGAACTTCTTCGCGACGCCGCCGCAGCTCGCGCTCGCGGCGCAGCTCAAGCGCCTCGCGGGTACGGGCGACGCCGGACGCGTCTACTTCGGCAACTCCGGCGCCGAGGCCAACGAGGCGGCCTTCAAGCTCGCGCGTCTGCACGGCGGAGCCGAGCGGCCTCGCATCCTGGCGCTGCGCGGAGCCTTCCACGGCCGCACGATGGGCACCCTCGCCCTCACCGGCAAGGACTACATGCAGGCCCCGTTCTTGCCGATGGTGCCCGGTGTCGAGTTCGTGGATTCGACCGCGGAGGCGCTGGAGGCGGCTCTCGACGACCGCGTCGCGGCGCTGTTCGTCGAGCCGATCAAGGGCGAGGCCGGCGTGCTCGAGCTGCCCGAGGGGTACCTCGCCGCCGCGCGCGAACTCACCGCGCGCGCCGGCGCCCTGCTCATCGTCGATGAGATCCAGACCGGCGCGGGCCGCACGGGAGACTGGTTCGCCTTCCAGCGCGAGGGCATCGTCCCCGATGCGATCACCGTCGCGAAGGGCATCGGCGGCGGCTTCCCGATCGGCGCGCTGATCACCTTCGGTGCCGCCAGCGACCTGTTCTCGCCGGGATCGCACGGCTCGACGTTCGGCGGCAACGCGCTCGCGACCGCCGTCGCCGCGGCCGTGCTGGGCGAGATCGAAGCCGGCGGCCTCGTCGAGAACGCGGCGGTTCGGGGCGAGCAGCTGCAGCGGGCGATCGCGGAGATCGGCTCGCCGCTGGTGGTCGGATGCCGGGGTCGGGGACTCCTCATCGGCATCGCGCTCGCGCATCCCGTGGCCGGCGCCGTCGTCGCGGCGGCGCAGCAGCACGGACTCATCGTCAACGCCGCCAACGACTCGACCATCCGCATCGCCCCGGCTCTCAACATCGGCGACGTCGAGATCGACGAGTTCGTCGCGCTGTTCACTCAGGCGCTGCGCACGGCGGAGGACGCCCTCCTCCTCGACCAGCCCGCATCCACCCCCACGGAGGTTCCCGCATGACCCGCCACCTGCTGCGCGACGATGATCTGTCTCCGGCCGAGCAGGCCGAGATCCTCGACCTCGCGCTCGCGCTGAAGAAGGACCGGTGGAAGCTGAAGGCGCTCGAAGGTCCGCAGACCGTAGCCGTCATCTTCGACAAGTCCTCCACCCGCACGCGGGTCTCGTTCGCCGTCGGCATCGCCGACCTCGGCGGATCGCCCCTGATCATCTCGACCGCCAACAGCCAGCTCGGCGGCAAGGAGACCCCCTCCGACACGGCGCGCGTACTCGAGCGGCAGGTCGCGGCGATCGTCTGGCGCACCTACGCGCAGGCCGGGCTCGAAGAGATGGCGCGCGGCACGCGGGTGCCGGTCATCAACGCGCTGAGCGACGACTTCCACCCCTGTCAGCTGCTCGCCGACCTGCTCACGATCCGCGAGCACAAGGGCGATCTGGCCGGGCTCACCCTCACGTTCTTCGGCGACGGTCGCTCCAACATGGGCCACTCGTACCTGCTCGCCGGAGTCACGGCCGGAATGCACGTGCGGGTGACCTCGCCCGAGGCTTACGCGCCGCGCGCCGACGTCGTCGCCGACGCGACACGCATCGCCGCGGAGACCGGTGGCTCCGTCACGCTCGTCACAGATCCGCTCGAAGCCGCCGACGGCTCGGACGTCGTCGTCACCGACACCTGGGTATCGATGGGCAAGGAGGAGGAGAAAGCCTCGCGCCTGCGCGACCTCGGCCCGTACAAGGTGACGACCGAGACCATGTCGCGCGCCGCGTCCGACGCGATCTTCATCCACTGCCTCCCAGCCGACCGCGGCTACGAAGTGGATGCCGCCGTCATCGACGGCCCGCAGAGCGTCGTCTGGGACGAGGCGGAGAACCGTCTGCACGCGCAGAAGGCGCTGCTGGTGTGGCTCCTGCGCCAGCCGTAGGAGCTCGGACCTACCTCGATGCCCCGGGCCGGTGGGCCGGGGTGGATCTGGCGCGCGGTCTCGCTGTGCTCGGGATGTTCGCGGCGCACCTCCTGGCGCTGCCGGCGGTCACCGCCGGCGAGCCCGACACGTGGATCGGGGTCGCCGCCGGACGCTCGTCGATCCTGTTCGCCGTGCTCGCGGGCGTCTCGCTCGCTCTCGTGAGCGGGGGAGCGCAGCCGGTCGTCGGCGCGGCGCGCCGACTCGCCCGCCGCAGGATCGCGCTGCGCGCGGCGCTCGTCTGGGCGATCGGCGCGGCGATCGTGTTCACCGGGGTACCGGTGTTCGTCATCCTGCCCGCCTACGCGCTCCTGTTCCTCTTGGCGCTGCCGGCGATCGGGCTGTCGGCCACGGCGCTGTGGAGCCTCGCGGGGATCGGGGCGCTCACCCTGCCGTGGCTGCAGCCGCTCTGGAACTCGCTTCCGCTCTGGCAAGGCGTGGCGGGCGACGACCTGTCGCTGCTCGTCGGATGGCACTACCCGTTCACCGTGTGGATCGTGTTCGTCCTGGTCGGCCTCGCGATCGGCCGGTCGGCGCTCGGCGCGTTCGGGACGCAACTGCGGCTGGTGCTCGGCGGTGTCGGCGCGGTCATTCTCGCTCTCGTGGCGGATGTCGTGTTGTCCCCGCGCGAGGGCACCTACCTCGCCGCGGTGCTCTCCGCCGCGCCGCACTCGAGCGGCATCCTGGAGGTGGTCGGATCCGCCGGGAGCGCCGTCGCGACGATCGGGGTGTGCCTGCTGCTCGGCCGTACGCCGGCATCCACCGCGCTGCTACCGCTGCGCGCGGTCGGCGCCATGCCGCTGACGGCATATGTGGCGCAGCTCGTCGTGTGGGCGATGCTGGCCGGCCTGCTCCTCGACGATGTCGGTGATCTCAGCGGCTTCCGCGCCCTGTCGCCGTTCTGGCCGTTCGTCGTCGGCGCGCTCGTGCTGTGCACCGCCTGGGCGCTCCTCTGCGGGCGCGGACCACTGGAGCGTTTCATCGCGTACGTCCTGCGCCGTGCCGCACCGCGCGGCGTGGATAGGCTAGGGGAGTGACCTCCTCGACCGACCACGGCACGAACGACGGCGCCCTCTGGGGAGCGCGTTTCGCCTCCGGACCCTCACCGGAACTCGCGGCTCTCAGCCGCTCGACGCACTTCGACTGGGCCCTCGCGCCGTACGACCTGGCGGGCTCGCACGCGCATGCGGCGGCACTCGAAGCCGCCGGCTATCTCACCGCGGACGAGGCGCAGCGTATGCACGTGGGTCTCGATGCCTTGGCAGACGCCGTCCGGGACGGCTCGCTCATCGCCCACGCGGGAGACGAAGACGTGCACGGTGCGCTCGAGGCCGCGTTGATCGCCGAAGTGGGCGCCGACCTCGGCGGCAAGCTGCGCGCGGGCCGCAGTCGCAACGATCAGATCGCCACCCTGGTGCGCCTCTATCTGCTCGACCACGCGGGCGTGATCGCCCGCGACGTCCTCCGGCTCGTCGACGCGATCGTCGCGCAAGCCGAGGCGCATCCCGCCGCGATCATGCCCGGACGAACCCATCTCCAGCACGCCCAGCCCGTGCTGCTCGCGCATCACCTGCAGGCGCATGCCTGGCCGCTGGTGCGCGACCTCGAGCGCCTCCGCGACTGGTCGGTGCGCGCCGCCGTGTCGCCGTACGGAGGGGGCGCCTTGGCCGGCTCCACCCTCGGCCTCGACCCGCAGCTCGTCGCCGAGCGGCTCGGTCTCTCCCGTCCGTCCGAGAACTCGATCGACGGCACCGCGGCGCGCGACGTCGTGGCGGAGTTCGCTTTCATCACGGCGATGATCGGCATCGACCTGTCGCGCTTCGCCGAGGAGATCATCCTCTGGAACACGCGGGAGTTCGGCTTCGTCACACTCGACGACGGCTACTCCACGGGCTCGAGCATCATGCCGCAGAAGAAGAACCCCGACATCGCCGAGCTCGCGCGTGGCAAGGCCGGGCGCTTGATCGGCAACCTCACGGGCCTGCTCGCGACTCTGAAGGCGCTGCCGTTGGCGTACAACCGCGACCTCCAGGAAGACAAGGAACCCGTCTTCGATTCCGTACAGACCCTCGAGGTCGTCCTCCCCGCTTTCACCGGCATGGTCGCGACGCTCCGCTTCGACACGGCACGGATGGCGGCCCTCGCCCCGCAGGGCTTCTCGCTGGCCACCGACGTGGCGGAGTGGCTCGTGAAGCGCGGCGTGGCGTTCCGTGACGCGCATGAGATCTCGGGCTCGCTCGTACGCGCGTGCGAAGACCGCGGCATCGGGTTGGAGGATGCCGACGACGCGCTGCTCGCGCAGGTCTCCGCGCACCTAGAGCCCGCCGTGCGCGAGGTGCTCACAATCGAGGGTTCGGTGGCGAGCCGTTCCGGTGTAGGCGGCACCGCGGGCGTGCGCGTGGCCGAGCAGCGCGGTGAACTGATCACGCGGGCGCAAGCTACGGCAGCGACGCTGATCGACCGCTGATATCACTCTAAAGCTTATTTTTCCAGATGATAAGTGATACGCTTCTGGAATGAGCGTCGCTGTGATCGCCGATATCGTCGGCTCCCGCACCCTGGCCGACAGGGGAGAGGCCCAGCGTGTGATCGACGAGGCGGTCCTGCAGGTCGAACGCGACTTCCCGTCGGCGGATCGTCCGCTGGAGCCGACCGTCGGCGACGAGCTCCAGGGCGTCTACCCCACGTTGGCGGCGGCGATGGCGAGCCTGCTGCTGCTGCGGCTCGTCTTGCCGGGGGTCGTCGAATGCCGCTACGGCATCGGGGTCGGCACGCTCGGCGAAGTGCCGTCGCGCGTCGGGGCGCTGGCTGAAGGCCCCGGGTGGTGGGCGGCGCGCGAGGCGATCGACATCGTGCACGCGCGGCAGTCCCGCAGCATCCCCGGTGCACGCACGTGGATCGTCGCGGCGGCGGGGGAGGATGCCGATGCCATCCCGCTCGCCAATGCCTATCTGCTGGCGCGAGATGGGCTCGTCGGCCAGATGAGCGAGCGCACCAGGCGTCTCACCTACGGCCGACTTCAGGGGCGCACGCAGGCGGAGCTCGCGCGTGCCGAGAAGGTCACGCAGAGCGCGGTCTCGCAGGCGCTCGGCGCGGCGGGGGCCGGCGCGCTGGTCGAGGGCTTCACGCAGTTGCGGGCGAGGGACTGATCATCCGATCGCGAGGCGCACGACACCCGCGACGGCGCTGGCCCACAGCAAGCTGGCGAACGTGCCGACGATGAACCGCTCGCGCGCCGCCGGCGTCGCCAGTTCGCTGAAGCGCCCGACGCCCTTGAGTGCCACGACCACGGCGAGCACGGCGGGAAAGCCCACCACGATGCCGAGGGCCACCGAGACGCGCTCGAGGTAGCCGATCGTCGCCCCACCCCGCAGGATCTCCTCCTCGCGCGCGGGAGCGTCGACGGCCATCAGCTCGACCAGGATGCCGCCGCGCGGGCCCTCGGCGGTCCGGCCGCCGTCGGCGACCGACAGGATCCAGCGGGCGAACGGGTCGCCGCCGATCGCCGCGAGCGCCGTGCCGACGAGCGCGAGCAGCACCCCGAGCAGCACGGGCACATCGTGCGGAAGCACGGCGACCGCGATGAGCGCGACGACGACGAGCCCGGAGGCGACGGCGAGCGGCACCGGCAACGGGCGCCGCAGCGATACGAGCACCAGCACGAGCGCCGCCGTGAGCGCCAGCGACACGGCGCCGACCACGAGGATCGTCAGCAGGGCATCGGCGGAGAGGAACACGTCGTCAGTCTGCCACGCGGCCCCGACAGCGCCGAAGGCGCACACGCGCCCGCTGATAGCCTGGAGAGCGTGTCTGAGCCTGTTGCGACCACCGCCCTGAGCGCCCTGCGCCCCGCGAACGACCCGGCATTCGAGAACGTCTGGGACGAAATCGTGTGGCGCGGCCTCGTGCACGTCTCCACCGACGTCGACGAGTTGCGCTCCCTGCTCGGCGGCAGTCCCATCACCTACTACTGCGGGTTCGATCCGACCGCGCCGAGCCTTCATCTCGGCAACCTCGTCCAGCTTCTGCTGATGCGTCGACTGCAACTCGCCGGACACCGACCGCTCGGCCTCGTCGGCGGCTCGACGGGCCTCATCGGCGACCCGCGCCCGTCGGCGGAGCGCACGCTCAACACGAAGGACACCGTCTCGGAGTGGGTCGGCTACCTCCGGGCCCAGGTCGAACGGTTCCTGAGCTTCGACGGCACCAACAGCGCACGCATGGTGAACAACCTCGATTGGACCGCCCCGCTCAGCGCGATCGATTTCCTCCGCGAGATCGGCAAGCACTACCGGGTCGGCACGATGCTGAAGAAGGATGCCGTCGCGGCGCGCTTGAATTCCGATGCCGGCATCAGCTACACCGAGTTCAGCTACCAGATCCTCCAGGGGATGGACTTCCTCGAGTTGCATCGTCAGTACGAGTGCGTCCTGCAGACCGGCGGGTCCGACCAGTGGGGCAACCTCACCAGCGGTACGGACCTCATCCGCCGGGTCGAGGGCGCCTCGGTGCACGCGATCGGCACTCCGCTGATCACCAACAGCGACGGCACCAAGTTCGGCAAGAGCGAGGGCAACGCGATCTGGCTGGATGCCGCGATGTGCAGCCCGTACCGGATGTACCAGTTCTGGCTCAACACCGACGACGCCGACGTCATCGCGCGGATGAAGATCTTCACGTTCCTCACCCGCGCCGAGATCGACGAGTTCGCGCGCCTCGTCGCGGACGAGCCGTTCCGCCGAGCGGCCCAGAAGCGGCTCGCACTCGAGGTCACCACGTTCGTACACGGCGAAGAGGCCACCGCGGCCGTCGTCGCCGCATCCGAGGCGCTCTTCGGTCAGGGCGAGCTCGCCGCGCTCGACGCCGACGTGCTGCGCGAGGCGCTCACCGAGCTGCCGCACGCCACCGTCGCGGCCGGCTCATCCCTCGTGCAGGCTCTGGTCGACACGGGTCTGGTCACCTCGCTCTCCGAGGCGCGTCGGGCGATCGGTCAGGGCGGCGTGAGCATCGACGGCGTCAAGGTCACAGACGAGGCGGCGACGGTGTCGGGCGCGCTGCCTGGCGGCACCGCGGTGCTCCGCCGCGGAAAGAAGACCCTCGCGGGTCTGTTCGTCTCCTGATCCACCACCGTGCCGTTCACTCCCGCGCACGCCGTCGTCGCGCTGCCGTTCGTGCGCACGCCGCTCGTGCCGGCGGCGATCGCGGTCGGCGCGATGGCACCCGACCTGCCGCTGTTCATGCGCGGCACACCTCTGACCTACGAGTTGCTGCACACGACCCCGCTCCTCACCATGATGGTCGCGCTCGCGCTGCTGGCGGTCTGGTACCTCCTGCTCCGCCCGGCCGTGCGGGAACTCGCGCCGGCGGGTGTCGCGCGCCGGTTGCCGGGGGAGTGGGATGCCACCGGGGCCGCCGCCTGGACGTCGATGCGCGCGCCGCGCACGGGTGCGCGCCATCCGATCTGGCGCGAGATCGCGGTGTTCGCGCCGCTGCTCGCCCTCGCGCTGTTCATCGGCGTGCTCTCGCACACCGTGTGGGACGCGTTCACGCACGAGGGTCGGTGGGGCGTGCGGGCGGTGCCCGCGCTCGCCGCCGAGTGGGGGCCGCTCCTCGGCTACAAGTGGATGCAGTACGGCTCGAGCGTCGGCGGAGTGCTCGTCCTGGCCGTCTGCGCCGCGCTGTGGCTGCGGCGCAGGCCGACGGCGCCCGCGCCGCGTGTTCTGCCCGGGGCGGTGCGCACGGCGTGGTGGCTCTCGCTTCCGGCGATCCTGCTCGCGGCGTGGGGGTGGGGCCTCGTGGCCTACGGTTCGCTCGACGATACGTGGACACCGCAGCATCTCGCGTACCGGGTGCTCCCGCCGGCATGCGCGGTGTGGGGAGTCGCCACCGTCGTGCTCTGCGTCGTCGTCGTGTCGGCGCGGGCTCGTTCGGGTCCCACCGCTGACGTCGGTGCCACCGCGCGCTAATGTGAACGTACACATCGAGGTGAGGCGCGTGAACGAGACGACCGGTGAAGAACGCACGCGGATGGCGAGCATCCGCGACGTCGCCCGCGCCGCCGATGTGTCGTACCAGACCGTCTCGCGGGTGCTCAACGGGCACCCCAGCATCCGCCCCGCCACCAAGCAGCGGGTGCTGGATGCGATGGAGGAGCTGCGCTACCGCCCCAATCAGGCCGCCCGCGCGCTCGTCACCAGCAGATCCCGCACGCTCGGGGTCATCCTCGGCTCGCGCGGCGAGTACGGTCCGACCTCGAGCCTGGCCGCGCTGGAGGACTCCGCCCGCGAACGCGGCTACTGGGTCACCTCGGCGTACCTGCGCGACACCGCCCCCGAGACGATCCGCGACGCCGTCGAGCACCTCCGCCGCCAGGCCGTCGAGGGCATCGTCGTGCACGCACCCCAGGTGCGCGTCTTCGACGTGCTCGCGGAGCTCGACGTCGGCATCCCGTACCTCGGTCTCAACACCGCCGAACGCGGCATCGCCGAGCTCGCCGAAGACCAGGTCGTGGGCGGTCGTCGCGCCACAGAGCACCTCATCGGCCTCGGGCACGTCGACATCGTCCACGTCGCCGGGCCGCAGGACTGGATCGAGGCCGAGAGCAGGATGCGCGGCTACCTGCACGCGCTGTCGGATGCCGATCTGCCCACCCGCGCGCCGATCCTCGGCGACTGGACGGCCGACTTCGGCTATCGCGCGGCGCGCGAGCTGTCGCACCGCCTCGACTTCACCGCCGTCTTCGCGGCGAACGACGCCATGGCGCTCGGACTGCTGCACGGATTCCGCGACGTCGGCATCGACGTGCCACGTCGCATCAGCATCGTGGGCTTCGACGACATCCCGTTGGCCGCGCACAGCTGGCCGCCGCTGACCACGGTGCACCAGCAGTTCGCGGGCCTCGGACGTCGCGCGGTCACCGAGCTCATCCGCATGATCGGCACCGACGGCGATCTGCCCGACGCGCCGTCGCTCGAACCCACCCTGGTGACGCGGGCCTCGACGGCGTCCGCCCTGGGCAGAGGAATGTGACGCTTCGATAACGGCGCATGTTCCGGATTGACAGGCGCGGTCGGAGGGTGCACGATGATCATGCAATGTGAACGGTCACATTGAGCCCGTCCGCAATGACAGCGAAACGGAAGACGAGGAGGTCGCGACGCATGACCGATGCAGTCCCGATTCTGGAGATGCGCTCCATCACCAAGGAGTTCCCCGGGGTCAAAGCACTGTCCGACGTATCGATCACCGTGGGCGCGGCGGAGATCCACGCGATCTGCGGTGAGAACGGTGCCGGCAAGTCCACGCTCATGAAGGTGCTCTCCGGGGTCTACCCCTACGGCACCTACTCCGGCGAGATCTTCTTCCGCGGTGAGGTCGTTCAGTTCCGCGACATCCGTGCGAGCGAGCAGGCCGGCATCGCGATCATCCACCAGGAACTCGCGCTCATCCCGGAGCTCTCGATCACCGAGAACATCTTCCTCGGCAACGAGATCGGTCGCGGCGGCGTCATCGACTGGCCCGCCGCCCGTGGCCGCGCGGTGGAGCTCCTCGCCCGCGTCGGCCTGCGCGACAATCCCGACACTCAGATCAAGCACCTCGGCGTCGGCAAGCAGCAGCTCGTCGAGATCGCGAAGGCGCTCGCGAAAGACGTCAAGCTCCTCATCCTCGACGAGCCGACCGCGGCGCTCAACGAAGACGATTCGCAGCACCTGCTCGATCTGATCCTCGGCCTCAAGGGCAAGGGGATCACGTCGATCATCATCAGTCACAAGCTCAACGAGATCGAGCAGATCGCCGACGCGATCACGATCATCCGCGACGGCCGCACGATCGAGACGCTCGACGTGAAGGCCGGGGGAGTCGACGAAGACCGCATCATCCGCGGGATGGTCGGGCGCTCGCTCGAAAGCCGCTACCCCGACCGCACGCCGCACATCGGCGAGATCTTCTTCGAGGTGCGCGATTGGACCGTGCGCCACCCGCAGATCGCGGAGCGCCTCGTCTGCAAGGGGTCGAACATCCACGTGCGCCGGGGCGAGATCGTCGGGCTCGCCGGCCTCATGGGCGCCGGTCGCACCGAGCTCGCGATGAGCCTGTTCGGACGCTCCTACGGCGTGTACGAGTCGGGTCAGATCCTCATCGATGGCAAGGAGGTCGCGATCAAGGACGTGCAGTCCGCGATCGACCACGGCCTCGCCTATGTCAGCGAAGACCGCAAGGTGCTCGGCCTCAACCTCCTCGACACGATCAAGCGCTCGATCGTGTCGGCGAAGCTCCGGAAGATCGCCCGTCGCGGGGTGATCGACCCCTATGCCGAGAGCGACATCGCCGACGACTACCGCAAGCGCCTGCGGATCAAGACGCCGAGCGTCGATGTGGGGGTGGCGAAGCTCTCCGGCGGCAATCAGCAGAAGGTCGTGCTGGCGAAGTGGATGTTCACCGACCCCGACCTGCTGATCCTCGACGAGCCGACGCGTGGCATCGACGTCGGCGCCAAGTACGAGATCTACACGATCATCCAGCAGCTGGCGGCGCAGGGGAAGGGCGTGATCCTCATCTCGAGCGAACTGCCCGAGCTCCTCGGCATCTCCGACCGCATCTACACGATCTTCGAAGGACAGGTCACCGATGACCTGCCCGTTGCCGAAGCAACCCCCGAGAACCTCATGCGCAGCATGACCTCCGCACGACAGAAGGCAGGGCGATGAGCACCGAAACAGTCCCCACGAAGAGCGAAGGCGGCCTCGCCGACCTGAAGAAGATGTTCGGCGCCGGCACGTCGTCGCTGCGCCAGTTCGGCATCCTGGCGGCGTTGATCGCCATCATCCTGTACTTCCAGTGGACGACGGGGGGCACGACGCTGTCGTCGCAGAACCTCATCAACGTCGTCAGCCAGCAGTCCTACATCCTGATCCTCGCGATCGGCATGGTGATGGTCATCATCATGGGCCACATCGACCTGTCGGTCGGGTCGGTCGCGGCGTTCGTCGGCATCATCGTGGCGAAGTCGATGAGCGAGTGGAGCGTGCCGTGGCCGTTCGCCATCGCCATCGGCCTGGTCGTCGGCGCGCTCGTCGGCGCCTGGCAGGGATTCTGGGTCGCCTACGTGGGAGTGCCCGCCTTCATCGTGACGCTGGCCGGCATGCTGATCTTCCGCGGAGCGAACCAGGCGATCGGCCAGTCGACGACGACGCCGGTGCCGCCGGAGTTCGGCTTCATCGGCTCGGGCTATCTCCCGGAGCTTCCGATCGACGTCCCCTTCAACGTCCTCACGATGGTGCTGGGTCTCGTCGGTGTGGGCTGGATCGTCTACAACGAGTGGCGGCTCCGTCGTCAGCAGAAGACGATCGGCGCGGAGTCGGCCCCCGTGTGGGTCTCGGCCCTCAAGGTCATCGTGCTCTCCGGTGCGATCCTCTGGGCAGCGTGGCTGTTCGCGACCGGCCGCCCCGGGTCGAGCTTCCCGATCTCCGGCGTGATCCTCCTGGTGCTCGTGGTCGTCTACTCCTTCGTCACCAACAGCACGGTGTTCGGTCGGCACATCTACGCCGTCGGTGGCAACCGCATGGCCGCGGCGCTGTCGGGTGTGAAGGACCGCCGCGTCGACTTCTTCGTGATGATGAACATGTCGGTGCTGGCCGCCGTCGCCGGAATGATCTACGTCGGCCGGGCCACGGCATCCGGTCCGCAGGACGGCAACGGCTGGGAGCTCGACGCTATCGCCGCCGTCTTCATCGGTGGCGCCGCGGTCTCGGGCGGCATCGGCACCGTCATCGGCTCGATCATCGGCGGCCTCGTCATGGCCTTCCTCAACAACGGTCTGCAGCTCGTCGGCGCCGGCGCCGACACCGTGTCGATCACGAAGGGCCTGGTGCTGCTCCTCGCCGTCGCCGTCGACGTGATCAGCAAGCGCAACGGCGGACCCTCCATCATCGGACTCCTCACGCGTCGCCGCGAAAAGGCGCCGGAGTTCGCCACCCCTGTCCCCGCCGTCACACCGACGTCGGGAACGAACGAGTCGAGCCAGCCGGCCGACCTTCCCAAGGGCTAGTCCCGGGGTGCGCTCGCCTCACCCTCACCAACAGAAAGTGATGAATCAATGAAGAGAATCGCACTCGCGGCAGCCGCAGTGGCCGCCGTCACGGCTCTCGCACTCACCGGCTGCTCCGGCACCGGCCGTGGCGAGCCTGCTGCGACCGACGGCGCGGAGGCGGGCTTCGCCGCCGACGCCACGATCGGCATCGCCCTTCCCGACAAGACGTCGGAGAACTGGGTTCTCGCCGGTGACCTGTTCACCGCGGGGCTGAAGGATGCCGGATTCAAGGCGGACGTGCAGTACGCGCCGGCCACGAACACCGTCGCCGAGCAGCAGAACCAGATCTCGGCCATGGTCACCAACGGCGCGAAGGTCATCGTGATCGGCGCGAAGGACGGCAAGCAGCTGGGCACGCAGCTCCAGCAGGCGGCCGACGCCGGCGTCAAGATCATCGCCTACGACCGCCTCATCGAGAACACGCCCAACGTCGACTACTACGTCGCATTCGACAACTTCAAGGTCGGTGAGCTGCAGGGCCAGGCTCTGCTCGACGGCCTCGAGGCGCGCTCCGGCCACGCGGCTCCCTGGAACATCGAGCTGTTCTCCGGGTCGCCCGATGACGCCAACGCGGCGGTCTTCTTCGACGGCGCCATGAAGGTGCTCCAGCCGAAGATCGACGACGGCACGCTCGTCGTGGCCTCCGGTCAGACCGACGTCGCACAGACTGCGACGCAGGGCTGGAAGGCGGAGAACGCGCAGAGCCGTATGGACTCGCTCATGGTCGCGAACTACTCCTCGACCCCGATCGACGGTGTTCTTTCGCCGAACGACACGCTCGCCCGCGCCGTCATCACCTCGGTGAAGCAGGCGGGCACCGACATCTCGAAGTTCACCGTCACCGGCCAGGACTCCGAGGCCGAGTCGGTCAAGTCGATCATGGCCGGCGAGCAGTACTCGACGATCAACAAGGACACCACCCTGCTCGTGGCGCAGACGATCGACATGATCTCGTCGCTGCAGAAGGGCGAGGAGCCCGAGGTCAACGACACCGAGCAGTACGACAACGGTGTGAAGGTCGTTCCGGCCTACCTCCTGCGTCCGGTGATCGTCACGAAGGAGAACGCGGCAGAGGCGTACGCCAACAGCCCGAAGCTCCTGGAGATCGTGAACGCCGCTCAGTAAGCCGCATTCGCACAGCATGACGGCCCCCGCTCCTTAGGAGCGGGGGCCGTTCGCGTCGTCACCACCACGCGGGATCGTCGCGCCCCCACGGGCGAGGAGGCGCGAACGACGCGGGTCCACCGGGATAGTGGAGGGCGGGACGCGCCGTGCGCACGGCGTGACCGTCCACGACGAACTCTTGGAAACGTTCGTCGGGCGCGCCGTCCCGAATGTCGGCGCTCGAGGATGCGGGGCGGGGGAGCCCGAGCAATTCCGCGGCGATGCGCCGGAGCGACGTCCGCGCCAGCCACGAACCACCCTCGCTTGCCCGTCGGAGCAGCAGGTCGATGGCTGCGGATGCCAGCAGGTATCCGGCGCTGTGATCGAGAGCCTGGGCGGGAAGGGCGCCCGGCCGGTCGCCGGCGGCCTCGAGGATCGCGATTCCACTGGCGGCCTGCACCAGACTGTCGAAACCGCGACGCTGCGGATCGCCCCACGCATCCAGTTGCACCACGATGAGTCCCGGATGCCGACCGACGAGCTCGGCGGGGGAGAGCCCGAGGCGCGCGAGCGCCGCCGGACGGTATCCCAGCACCACGATGTCTGCGCGGGCCATCAGTGCGGAGAAGCGTGCGGCACCGGTGGCGTCGGAGAGGTCGAGGAGCGCTGAGCGCTTACCGTGGCCGGTGTCCAGGTGTTGCGCGGGAAGCTCGGGGAGTCCGGGCGGATCGATCCGGAGGACATCCGCTCCCCAGAGCGCGAGGGTGCGTGTCGCAACCGGCCCGGCGATCACCCGCGTGAGGTCGAGCACACGCACACCGCGCAGTGGCGCGCCGGGTTCGGGCGTCGGGCGCGCACGTACCGGAGCGTCGGCCACGCGCCCGACCTCCACGAGCGGGCGTCGACGCAGGACGGCGTCCGCCGCGGGGTCTTCCGTGAGCACGGGAACGCACAGACCTCCCCGCGCGGTGACGGCGGCAGAGGCCGATGCCCCGGTGTGCCGTGCCAGTGCGGCGCTGACCTCGGCGACGTCGGCATCGTCAGGGAGACCGAGCGCCACCGTCAGCGCGCGTCGGTGGTGCGGGTAGTTGGCGTGGGTGCGCACCCATCCGTCCCGAACGGCGAAGAAGGCCGACAGGGGAGCGAAGGACACGGGAGCGCGCCCGTCGATTCGGAGCCACCGATCGCTCGTGTAGGAGATCGCGACCGCGGTGGGGTCGATCCGCGCACCTCCATCCACGCCGGCAGCGCGCATCGCGCTGTTCGTGGCAGCGAGGACCGATCGCTCTGCGAGCTGCGCCACGGCGGTGCGGGCGGGCAGCGGAATGGGGTCGCTCATCGCCACACGATAGCGCTGCGGCGCCGGTTTTGGCGCCCGATCTGGGCATGCTTCTGTGGGGGTGGCGACGACACGCCCGGGATGCGAGCAGGATTTGCCCGATCCGTCGGGTCCACGTAACTTATTACTTGTTCGCCCCACAGGGAAGAGCGAAAAGGCCGGAAGGTCTCGCCCCCTCAAGTGGAGAACCACCTCAACCCAAACCTCTCCTAGAGAGAACAAGACCTTCTGGTCTAGGCTGAGATCCCACTCCTCGAAAGCTGTCAGGGAGTGCTTCCGGAGACGCGAAATTGTCACGGAATGCCGATTTGACAGACTGCGGGAGAGGGATAAGATAGAGAAGTTGCCCGGCGGGCTGGCTTGAAGCCGAATCGCTGGTCACCTGATCTAGCTTCGTGAGATGCTCCGTCATCGCCGGCTGCTCGCCCTTCGGGTCGAAAAGCGCCGATTTGACAAGCTTCACACGACGCATAAGATAGAGAAGTTGCCCTGCAGGGGAAGCCGAGAGGCTGACTGGCAGGAGCATCCGATCCTTGAGAACTCAACAGCGTGCACTTGTCAAATGCCAAAAAACCTCGATTCAACCTCGGTTGAATGAGATTCCTTTGGATCAAAGTCCGGCACTTTTAAGTGTCGGCAACGGAAGTCAGTAATGACATCCCTTTGGTCAGTTCAAACTCGCGGATTCGAACCTATTCCGGTTCGATGATGCAACATTCTTTTACGGAGAGTTTGATCCTGGCTCAGGATGAACGCTGGCGGCGTGCTTAACACATGCAAGTCGAACGGTGAAACAGAGCTTGCTCTGCGGATCAGTGGCGAACGGGTGAGTAACACGTGAGCAATCTGCCCTTGACTCTGGGATAAGCGTTGGAAACGACGTCTAATACCGGATACGAGCTGCGAAGGCATCTTCAGCAGCTGGAAAGAACTTCGGTCAAGGATGAGCTCGCGGCCTATCAGCTAGTTGGTGAGGTAATGGCTCACCAAGGCGTCGACGGGTAGCCGGCCTGAGAGGGTGACCGGCCACACTGGGACTGAGACACGGCCCAGACTCCTAC